>Ga0316205_10000001_pt1:0-765000 | contig 1018837 bp, 986 predicted proteins | sample 3monthpyrite_MG_FD_204941 | JGI IMG/M metagenome (GOLD analysis project Ga0316205, IMG submission 204941) | Microbial mat bacterial communities from mineral coupon in-situ incubated in ocean water Damariscotta River, Maine, United States -... | ecosystem: Environmental > Aquatic >...
CTGTTCGGCGGCGATTTTGAACCTTGAGGATTTGGGCTTCATCTTCGTTCCTTCGTCACTACGACGAAGCCCAAATCCTCCTTAAATCACAACCTCAAATCTGTGCCATTGGCGCTGACGGGGGACAGTGGTCCTTGAACTTGCTGAGTGCTCAATGACGTCTGCTTTCCACCCCAATCTCAGACTTTACCGTATCATTCCGGATACCCGAATAGCGGACTGGCTCCATTGTGGACGAAATGAAACAAAAGTCGCTACAAAGCGAGAAATAGCCCTGGCATATACCATTGAAGAACATAATAAATATATCGAGCAAGCAAGTTCGCACGGTCACGGCCGAAGCAGGAAACCGTCCGTCCAAGGAGCGAGAACGACAAACATGCTGGCATATTTGAGAGCCAGCGACACAGGAATGGCGGTTTCCTGCCGGGTCCCTGTTGGATTTGGTGCTGCGGGGAATTTGTCCACGCTGCCTAGGGCGTCCGCCATTTTCCAGCTGACCGAAACGATATGATCGTCTGGCGCGGTCAATCAGTCGATCGCCAGCAGCAGCCTGTCTTCATCGCGCGACATCTTGCGGTCCAGTTCCGGCAGTGGCGTGAACGGATCGGCCAACTGGATCTCTTTCAAACCGGCGATTCGGAAATGGCCCAGTTCCTTTGACTTTTCATTCGGTCGATTCTTGTGTGGGTTGAACGCGCTGAGATAGAGCGCCCCGTGCCGCTCGAATATCTGATACGGATCCAGCACCATCTCGGCGCCATTATAGCGCACCCGGACCTGCACCTTACTGTTGACGGCCTGGCTTAACAGGGCGGCTGCGGTGGCTTCATGGGCATTAAATTGCTGCATTGCATCATAATTGCGATGAATTAGCTGCATTGCAAGATATTGCTGATAAAAATCGTCTCTTGCGGTGAGAGATGACGTGCCCTGCGGCCAGGCAAGTCGTTTTGCGCATCCCTTGACGGCATACCATCCGTTTTGGCGGTTTGCGCTGTGCGCTTTGTCGCCTATGGCGCACCCAATATCGCCATACAGCACAGTACGTCGCCAAATATCGGAGGTAAACCCATGGCCAAGTTCCTGATCGTCGAAGCCCGCTTCTACGCCCACCTCAACGACATGCTGATTGCTGGTGCGCGCAGCGCGCTAGAGGATGCTGGGCATGAGGTTGAAGTTCTGACCGTTCCCGGCGCGCTGGAAGTGCCCGGTGCGATTGCGCTAGCGGCGGAAAGCGATCTGTATGACGGTTTCGTGGCCATCGGCGTGGTTATTCGCGGTGAGACCTACCACTTCGAAATCGTTGCGGGCGAAAGTGCGCGCGCGATCATGGCGCTGACGATGGATGGTATCGCCATTGGCAACGGCATTTTGACGACTGAGAACGAGGCTCAGGCAATCTATCGCGCCGACCTGGCCCAGGCCAATAAGGGCGCTGGTGCGGCAGAGGCAGCCATGGCCCTGCTGGCATTGCGCAACACATTCGGCTGAGCGCCTGACAAACATATGAGGCCGAGCTGACAGCTGACGCGCGACTAACACGTCGTGAAAGATTAACTCCGAATCCGACCAAAACAATTCAGCTGTGGCTGCATAGTTTTCGGAAAGGCGCGCTCATAACCGTCCTGCGCATGCCGAATTTAGAACATAAGGCGCTGTTTTAAATAAACTCTCTTAAGCCAAATTCGATCCAACGAAGCTGTGCAATGATCACTTGATTATCGATCAAAATGCGCTGTATCCAGTGCAGGGGCTAAGTTAGTTTACCTAGCTAATTTCCTCTAACCAAAGATAACAGTCGCAAAGCGAGGCCGAATTTGAAGAGAGAGGGTTTGGAGGCTGCGGAACGGTTCACACCGATCATGTCCGCGCTGGAGGAACAGCTGGATCAGCTGGATGCAATGGGAGCGCATATTGCAGCAGCCCATCTGGACGCAGCGATTAGCCAATTGCAGCTGGATCGGTTGGGAAGAGCAATCCCACTGACGCCAGTGCTGCGACCAGCTAGGTAGTTTCCCTTAATTTCAATCACCGGACTTCGCCCTATCCTGTGAACAAGGATGGGCGGTAATTCCAGTTAGCCGCTGCCGGAAACGGGGGGCTTGATGGGGTTGGTGGGGCATTGCCGTATCTGCACAGGCGATAATGGCAGGCGCTGGAAATGACGTCCCATTCCCCTCTGCCGCTTGGTGAAGATCTGGGTTCGATCGCCAACCAGCTTGAGGCGCTGGCCCAGCGGCTGCGTGGCGAAAATGCTGCGGATAGTGATCGCAACTCCAAGGATACGCCAAATGGACCACGCAATCCCGCACAATGCGTCCAATTGGCGCGGCGGCTTTATGCCGATCGCAGGCGGCGCCAACTAACCTTTAACAACGCGGCCATTTTTGGCGAACCCGCTTGGGACATATTGCTGGACCTTTATGTCGCGCAGGCGGAAGACCGCCAAATTTCGGTTTCCAGCGCCTGTATTGGATCTGCCGCACCGCCCACCACAGGCCTGCGCTGGCTGGGCATTTTGCAGGTTGAGGGGCTGGTTCTGCGTGAACATGATCCGCAGGATCAGCGCCGGATTCTGGTGCGCCTCTCTCCAGATGGGATCAAACGGATGGAGGACTACCTCAGCAAGCTGGGCCGTACGGGCAAAGCGGCTGTGATCCCACAAACACCCCATCCTCAATCGCCAGCAGAAGGCGCTGACGCGGCCTGATCAGCCGAAGCAACCCTGCCCCGCGAACACAGCGCTATCGCCCAGTTCTTCCTCGATGCGGATCAGCTGGTTGTACTTCGCCAAACGGTCAGAACGCGCCAAAGAGCCTGTCTTGATCTGCCCGCAATTAGTTGCGACGGCGAGGTCTGCAATCGTCGAATCCTCTGTCTCGCCCGAACGGTGGCTCATGACCGAAGTATAGCGCGCACGATGCGCCATATCGACAGCGGCCAGTGTTTCAGTAAGCGTGCCGATCTGGTTGACCTTCACCAACAGTGAATTGGCAAGACACTGAGCAATGCCATCCTTCAGGCGCGCCGGATTGGTCACGAACAGATCGTCACCCACCAGTTGAACCTTCCCGCCGATCTTGTCAGTCAGCAGTTTCCAACCTTCAAAATCATCCTCGCTCATACCATCCTCGATCGAACGAATTGGATAGTCAGCACACAAGGCGGCCAGATAATCGGCCATCTCTGCCGGATTGAGCGATGTACCCTCACCCGCCATGTCATAACGGCCATCGGCAAAAAATTCCGTCGCCGCACAATCCAGTGCCAGCGCAACATCATCACCCGGATTGAAGCCTGCCTGTTCGATGGAAGACATAATGAAATCCAGCGCATCGCGCGTGCTGGCCAGATTGGGCGCGAAGCCGCCTTCATCGCCTACAGAAGTCGCCAAGCCCTTTTGGGACAGTCCCTTCTTCAACGTGTGGAAGATTTCAGAGCCCCAGCGCACCGCCTCTGCAAGGCTTTCCGCGCCAACCGGCATGATCATGAATTCCTGAATGTCGATCGGGTTATCGGCATGTTCACCACCATTGATGATGTTCATCATGGGCACTGGCAGGACGTGGGCCGAAACCCCGCCCAGATAAGAATAGAGCGGCAATCCGCGTGCATTTGCAGCAGCCTTCGCCACGGCCAAACTGGTGCCCAAAATGGCGTTTGCGCCTAGACGCGCCTTGTTATCAGTTCCATCCAGCGCAATCATGGCCAGATCAATATCGCGCTGATCTTCTGCATCGAGGCCCAGAATCGCATCGGCGATTTCTGTATTCACGGCATCGACAGCCTTCAGCACACCCTTGCCCAGATAACGGTTCTTGTCCCCGTCACGCAATTCCACCGCCTCATGCGCGCCCGTAGAGGCGCCAGAAGGAACCGCAGCACGGCCAAAGCTCCCATCTTCCAGCAGCACATCCACTTCCACGGTAGGATTGCCGCGACTATCCAGAATTTCGCGGCCGTGCAGGTCGATAATTGCGGTCATTGGAGAGCTCCGAAGCATTGAGTGTTGTAAACTGGTAAGACACCACCATATCAGGCGATGCGCGCCCTGTATGCGCCGGAACCACGTGGCGCAAGTTGCGTGATGGAAATCAATGCAATTGTCGGCGTTTGACGATATAGGTGCATAGTCAAACCGGGTAGAAGGACGACAGACATGGCAGAAGCCAAAACCCCCGCTAAAAAAACGAAATCGACCACCAGGAAACCCTCTTCAACGAAAGCGAGCAATCCCGTGAGCAACAAGGAAGAAGCAAAATCCCGTTTCAATGCCGCCCTTGATGAGGCGAAAGCTGGCGCCGCAGCGCTGCGCGCCGAAGCTGGCGAACGAGCCGGGACCTACCGCGAATCCGCCAAGAATCGCGGCAGCGAATTGATGTCGGAAGCAAAAAAGCACGGTGCCGATGCCAAGGTAAAGGCTGGTGAACTGGCGAATGACGGCAAGACCAAAGTCAGCGATGGGCTTGCCTCTCTGGGTAAGGTAATGGGTGATACCGCCACACAGGTCGACGAAAAATTCGGCGAACAATATGGCGATTATGCCCGCAGCGCATCGCGCAGCCTGCAGGAAGCATCAGCCAAGCTGGACGCCAAAAGCATTGAGGATATTGGCGAGGATGCACGCGAAGTGGTCCGCAAGAGCCCCGGTCTGGCGGTGGGCATTGCAGCAATCGCTGGCTTTATGTTGGCGCGGATGTTCCGTGGCGGGCGCGATTGATTAATCCATCAGCGGCCTGAGATAGGTATATGGGGGTAGCCAATGCGGGATGATGAAAGCGAATTTGACGCTGCCCTGCGCGGTGGAAACGATTCTGTATCACCTGAGAACCTGTCCCTGAGCGAGGATATTCAGGCGCTGATCAATAATACGCGCACCTATGCTGAAGCAGAATTTGCCTACCAGAAATCGCGTGCCAGTTTTGCCGCCGACCGCGGAAAATCAGCCGCGCTTTACGGGATGTTTGCGTTGGGCTTCGTTCATCTGGCGCTGATTGCCCTGGTGGTGGGCGCACTCATCGCACTTGCCCCACAGTTTGGGGCATGGGGCGCAACAGCCGTGGTGGTGGGTCTGTTACTTGCCGGAACCGTGATCCTGCTGGTGCTAGCGCGAGGCAAGGCGCGCGAAGTGAGCGATGCCTTTAAAGAGGGCAAGGAATGAGCGACCTCAAACGCCGCATGCTGGAAGATCGCGCCCTGCGCGATGCAGCCCGGACCTTATTCACCGCCGATGTCGCGCATACGCGCAATCTGCTCAGCACCAAAAGCCTGTCCCAACGCGTGCTGGGCCGTGTGGGCGACGGGGCAAAGGATGTGCTGGAGCAGGCTGCTGACACGGCTGACAATCATCGTGGCACCATTGCCGTGCTGCTGGGCGCGCTTGTCCTGTGGTTTGCGCGCAACCCGATTATGGCGCTGATTGATGAGAAATTCGGAGACACTGATGACGGATGACCAAAAGCGTGAGGAGTTGAAGAAAAGGATCGAGGCTGGCGAAGAACGCCTTGCCGCACGATCTTTGGCAACCACCGCGCGTGAGGCTGGTGAAAATGCCACCCGTTTCGTCAGGAAGCACCCACTTGCCACAATCGGCGGGGCGATTGTGGTGGGGCTGGCCATCGGTGCCATGACAAAGCCAGGTCGAAGGCTGGGCAAACGTGGCAGCGTGTTTGCCGCCATGCTGGCCGATGCGGCCATCGCCTATGGAATGAAAGCGATCAGCCAAGCCGGCGATATGGCCCGTGATGGCCAGGAACGGATCAGCGAACTGGGTAGTGCTGTGAGTGACAAAGCGCGTGATACCGGACGCAAGGCCGGTGAAACCGCGCGCGGTCTGCGCGATCACATCATCCACTAGTCATACTGGCCGCACAACCTCATCAATTCGGCTAATGTAACTTGGCATGCACTTGCGCGATGTGCAGCTTCGTCTATTGGGCGCAGCATTACTCCCCCCAAGAGAAATGTCAGGAACATCATGCCCGAAGAAGAAAGCCCGCAACGCCTCCACATGGTGATGGGCGGCCGCGTCAAGGACCCGCGCTCACTGGAGTTCGTTGACCCGGAAAGTATCCATGTCGTGGGTGTTTTCAGCTGCTATGATGATGCAGTCGATGCATGGAAAGCCAATGCCCAGCGCACGGTAGACGATGCCGAGATGAAATATGTGGTGGTCCACCTGCACCGGTTGCTGACGCCGGGATAGGGAAGCGAACACCAGATAAACAAAAGCCGCAGGGCCCTCTCCCCGCGGCTTTTTGTTCGCACATTCAGCAGTGATCAGATGAATTCAATCTTCTCGACCACATAAAACTTCTCGCCCGCTGGCACGGTCACTTCAATCTCGTCATCCACCTGCTTGCCGATCAGCGCGCGGGCGATAGGCGAGTTATACGAAATGCGGCCTCTACCCACGTCCGCCTCTGTCTGGCCGACAATCTGGTATTTTACCGGCTTGTCATTCTCATCCAACAGGGTCACGGTCGCCCCGAAGATGATCTTGTCACCCGAAAGCGTCGTCGGATCGATGATCTGTGCCCGGCTGACCTTGTCTTCCAGTTCGCCGATCTGCGCTTCCACCTGGCCCTGTCGCTCCTTGGCCGCGTGATATTCCGCATTTTCCGACAAATCGCCATGCGCGCGCGCTTCTTCAATCGCGTCGACAATCTTCGGTCGTTCCGCACGCAGCGCCTTGAGATCGGCTGTCAGCCGCTCATAGCCTTCTGCAAGCATTGGAACCTTTTCCATCATAGCAATCCCTGTTCCTATTTGCGCGCCCCCCGTTTCATCAGGGTCATTTCGACAGGAGCCGCGCAATGAAGAACGGCCAGCCAATGCCAAAGTTTGAAGGGGAGGAACGCCTGTCTGTTCAGCTATAATAGTCTTGCAATGAGCGAACTTCAAGATCGCGTGCATTTACGGCAGCCAGCGCCTTGGCAGTGGCAAGGGCCGCTGCCGCTGTGGTGTAGATGGATGTCTTGCTTTCCACTGCCGATGCACGGATTGACTGGCTGTCCTTCAGGCTCTGCCAACCTTCAGTGGTGTTGAAGATCATCGCCACTTCATGGTCGATGATCTTATCCACGATATGCGGTTGCCCCTCTGCCACCTTGTTCACCCGTTCCACCGGCACGCCATTTTCAGCCAAAAATCCCTGCGTGCCGCCTGTGGCGATAATCTTGAAGCCTTGATCGACCAGTAAACGCACCGCCTCCAGAATATGCGGCTTGTCTGAATTTTTCACGGAGACAAACACAGTGCCTTCCGTTGGCGGCTCCATGCCTGCGCCCAGTTGCGATTTAAGCCAGGCAGCGGGGAATAATAAGTCGATCCCCATCACCTCGCCGGTCGACTTCATTTCGGGCGACAAAGCCGGGTCAGAACCGGGGAAACGCGCGAAGGGGAATACGGCTTCCTTCACGGCGATGTAATCCAGTTCGCGCTTGAATAGCGGAAAATTGGCCAGCTTTTCACCTGCCATCACCCGCGCGGCGATCTTCGCCACCGGCTGGCCGATCGCCTTGGCTACGAATGGCACGGTGCGGCTGGCGCGCGGGTTAACCTCAATCAGGTAAACCTCTCCATTTTTCACCGCGAACTGGACGTTCATCAACCCGCGGACCTTCAGCCCACGGGCGAGCAATTCGGCCTGCCGCTCCATCTCTGCCACGATCTCTGCCGGCAGCGAGTAAGGTGGCAATGTGCAGGCACTGTCACCCGAATGGACGCCTGCCTCCTCAATATGCTGCATTACACCGGCAACGCGCACTTCATCCCCATCGCACAGTGCATCGACATCGCATTCGATCGCATCGCGCAGATATTGATCGACCAGAACCGGGCTGTCACCCGATACGTTCACCGCCGTCTTGATGTAATCATCGAGCTGCGCCTCTGAATCGACGATTTCCATCGCACGACCACCCAGCACATAGCTGGGGCGCAGCAGCACGGGATAGCCGATGCGCGCTGCAACTGCCGCTGCCTCATCCCGGCTATAGGCAATGCCATTATCAGGCTGTTTCAGCTTCAGTTGGTTGACGAGCTTGGCAAAACGCTCACGATCTTCGGCCAGATCGATTGCATCGGGCGAGGTGCCCAAAATGGGGATGCCCGCATCTTCCAGCGGTTGCGCCAGTTTCAGCGGGGTTTGCCCACCAAACTGCACGATCACACCGGCAAGTTCGCCCTTGGACTGTTCGACGCGCAGGATTTCCAGCACGTCCTCACCTGTTAACGGTTCGAAATAGAGGCGGTCTGACGTGTCGTAATCGGTGGAAACCGTTTCGGGGTTGCAGTTGACCATGATGGTTTCATAGCCAGCCTCCTCCAGCGCGAAGCACGCATGGACGCAACAATAATCGAATTCGATGCCCTGTCCGATCCGGTTCGGCCCGCCACCGAGGATGACCACCTTCTTGCGGTCAGATGGGTCAGCCTCGCATTCTGGTTCGCCAAAAGTCGGCACTTCATAGGTGGAGTACATGTAAGGCGTGATCGCCTCAAACTCGGCGGCGCAGCTGTCGATCCGTTTAAAGACCGGGAATACGCCCAGCTTGTGCCGCAGCGCGCGGACCTCATCCTCGCTCGTCGCGCCCGCCATCACTTTCAGCGCATCGTGCAGCAGGCCGGAACGGCGCGCCTGCGTTTCGGCTAGGCCACCGGCCACACCGACTGATCGCACCGCCAGAGTGGCGAGCCGCTTGTCCGAAAAGCCCATCGCTTTCAGCTCGCGCAATCCCTCAGTATCGGCGGGCAGGCCATTGGCGGAAATATCCTTCTCCGCTGCAATGATCGCCTCGATCTGGCGCAGGAACCACGGATCGTATGACGTGACCGCGTGGATTTCTTCCACGCTTAGACCTTCGCGGAATGCCTGCGCAACTTGCAGCAGGCGTTCCGGCGTGCGCTTGGAAATTGCGGCGGTGATGACATCTTTCGCTACGCCTTCCAGCTCCGTCACGCGGTTGAACCCGTCCAGCCCGGTTTCCAGCCCACGCAGCGCCTTCTGCATCGATTCCTGGAAATTGCGGCCAATCGCCATGACTTCGCCGACCGATTTCATCGCGGTGGCCAGTTCAGACTTTGCCCCTTTGAATTTCTCAAAGGCGAAGCGCGGGATCTTGGTCACGACATAATCGATGGTCGGTTCAAAGCTGGCAGGCGTTGCGCCGGTGATCTCGTTCGTAATCTCGTCCAGCGTGTAACCCACGGCCAATTTCGCTGCGACACGCGCAATGGGGAAACCGGTCGCCTTGGAGGCAAGCGCAGAGGAACGCGAGACACGCGGATTCATCTCAATCACGATCAGGCGACCATCCGCCGGATTAACCGCGAATTGCACATTCGAACCGCCGGTTTCGACGCCGATTTCGCGCAGCACATTGATGCTGGCGGTGCGCATGATCTGATATTCCTTGTCCGTCAGCGTCAATGCCGGCGCGACAGTGATGGAATCACCCGTATGGACACCCATCGGATCAACATTTTCGATCGAACAGATGATGATGGCATTGTCTTTCCGGTCACGGACGACTTCCATCTCATATTCTTTCCAGCCCAGCAGCGATTCCTCGATCAGGACCTCTGTGGTGGGGCTGGCGTCCAGCCCTTCGCGCACGATCTTTTCAAACTCGGCCTTGTTATAGGCAATGCCGCCACCCGTGCCACCCAATGTAAAGCTGGGGCGGATGATGGAAGGCAGGCCAGTATGTTCCAGCACGGCGAAGGCTTGCTCCACCGTATTGGCCACGCCGCTGCGCGCGCTTTCCAGCCCGATTTTGTCCATCGCATCGCGAAAACGCTGGCGGTTTTCCGCCTTGTCGATGGCATCGGCATTGGCGCCGATCATGGTCACACCGAATTTGTCGAGCACCCCCTGATTGGCGAGATCCAGCGCGCAATTGAGCGCGGTTTGCCCGCCCATTGTGGGCAGCACGGCATCGGGCCGTTCCTTCTCGATAATCTTGGCCACGATTTCGGGCGTGATCGGCTCGATATAGGTCGCGTCGGCAAATTCCGGATCGGTCATGATCGTGGCCGGGTTGGAATTGACCAGGATAACCCGGTAACCCTCTTCCTTCAGCGCCTTGATCGCCTGTGTGCCGGAATAATCAAACTCGCAGGCCTGGCCGATAATGATCGGGCCGGCGCCAATGACGAGGATCGAGGAGATGTCAGTACGTTTAGGCATTATTCTTTCTTTTCAATCTCTTTCGAATCCTGCTCGCTAGGCGCATCCTGCGTCGGATTTAACTGTGAGGTAACTTGATCAAACGTCGCACCACCAAGCATGCGGGTTTGCATCCAAAGTATGTCTGCGACCTCCCGCATCGCTCGTTGGGAATCTTGCAGCAGAGCGTCTCGGTAATAGAACCCGCGACTACCAAAACCGCCTGTTTGAATATCTGTCTCTCGAATGTTTAGGCCAGTAGCCTTGGCCATCTCAAACAGAAGTCGCGTCAGTCTGATATTAGTGTTGTCGGATACGGTCTTCATGCGTTCGTCCGACAAACCCTCAGTGTTCACATTGGCGGCTTCAAGAAACTCGCGGTGCGCGGTTTGTACGGCGGGGCAGTCGTTGAACTCAACTGGGACGAGTTTTATCGCTACCTGATATGATGGGTCGCTCGGGAAGTCCCTTGAGGCAAGCAAGGCGCGTAGTGTTGTCAGCTTCGCATCATGAGCCTTTCGACGACCTTCAATCCAAAGAGTGATACCGACCGCAATAATCGGCCCAATTATGATTGCCGCGACGGTGATCAAGTCTGTAGTTGTCACCCCAACATCCCCACGAATTTCTCGAACAGGTAGAAGCTGTCCTGCGGGCCGGGTGATGCCTCGGGGTGGTATTGCACGCCGAACGCCTTCTTGCCGGTGATCGAAATGCCACAATTGCTGCCATCGAACAGGCTTTTGTGCGTTTCCACCACGCCTGCGGGCAGGCTGTCCCCATCCACCGCGAAACCGTGGTTCATGCTGGTGATTTCAACCAGCGTTTCAGTGTCGCCCCAGTCGCCGCCCACGCGCTGAACCGGGTGGTTCGCGCCGCGGTGGCCCTGGTGCATCTTCACTGTCTTGGCTCCTGCGGCCAGCGCCAGCATCTGATGGCCCAGGCAAATGCCGAACAGCGGCACATCGCGTTCCAGCAGCGCCTTGATCACCGGCACGGCATATTCGCCCGTCGCAGCCGGATCGCCCGGCCCGTTCGAAAGGAACACGCCATCGGGATTGAGCGCCAGAATATCCTCAACCGGCGTCTTGGCGGGGACCACGGTCACTTTCGCGCCTGCCTTCACCAGATTGCGGAAGATATTGTCCTTCGCGCCGAAATCCATGGCGACGACATGGGGCTTTGCCGCCCCATCATCCTGCGCATAGCCATGACCCAACCGCCAGAAGCTGCCGGTCCATTCTTCCTGCCCCTTGCGCGTGACGATTTGCGCCAGATCCAGCGCCTCCAGGCCACCCCATTCCTTGGCCTTGGCCAGAAGGGCGGGAATATCGAATTTCCCATCCGGATCATGCGCGATCACCGCATTGGGCGCACCGGCGAGCCGAATGCGCCGCGTTAGCGCGCGTGTATCCACACCCGCCAGACCGATCTTGCCATTCGCCACCATCCATTCAATGAAATTGGTGGCGCTGCGGAAATTGCTCGGCTGGGTCACATCTTCACGCGTGATGCAGCCGACGGCACCATCAACACGCGATTCGATGTCTTCATCATTGGTGCCGACATTGCCAATATGCGGGAAGGTGAAGGTGACGATCTGCGCGGCATAGCTGGGATCAGTCATCACTTCCTGATAGCCGGTCATTGCGGTGTTGAAGCACACTTCCCCCACCGCATTACCCGTGGCGCCGAATCCCCTGCCCCAGATTACAGTTCCGTCTGCCAAGACGAGGACTCCCGTCGCGTCTTTAGGTTGCGCGCGAGAGGGTGCGGGGTCGGCCATATGGCGCTCCGTTACTAAGGGGTTTCCAGCGATGTCGTTAAGACCCAGCGGCTAGAGATAGGCGGCGCGCCCGTCAACCGGTATGGACAGGAAAATTCGACTATTTCGGGCACAATCACTATTTGGCCTGAAATTACCCCCGCAAAGCCGATTCTAGGGATACCGATTCAATGCTTCGTGAAGACATCAAAACCGCCACCATCGCATCAATGAAGGCTGGCGAGAAGGACCGTACTGCCGCGCTGCGCCTGATCGGGGCGAAGATCAAGGACCGCGATATTGAGGCACGCACGGGCAAAGCACCAGACAATGACGATGATCTGGTGACCGAGGTTTTGCAGAAAATGGCCAAGCAGCGTCGCGAATCAATCACCATGTATGAAAATGGCGGGCGTCAGGAGCTGGCCGAGCAGGAAAAGGCTGAATTGGCCGTGATCGAGGAATTCCTGCCCCAGATGATGGATGAAGCCGCGACCGGGGCCGCGATTGAGGCGGTGAAGGCCGATGTGCACGCCGAATCGATCAAGGATATGGGCCGCGTCATGGGCGAGCTGAAGAAGCGCCATGGTGCGGAACTGGACATGGGATTGGCCAGCGCACTGGTGAAAGCCGCGCTTTCTTAATGCTGCGCACAGGCTGATCCACAGGCGGTGCTTGAATCAAGCGCCAAGGCGACGCATTGACACATTATGGCCCTATCCCCGCAATGGTTGGATGAACTGCGCGCGCGTGTGACGCTTTCAAGCGTGATCATGCGCACGACCAAGCTGCAGCGCGCAGGGCGTGAGTGGAAGGCATGTTGCCCATTCCATAACGAGAAGTCGCCCAGCTTCACCGTGAATGATGAAAAGGGCTTCTATCACTGCTTTGGCTGCGGGGCGCATGGCGATGTGATCCGCTGGATGACTGACCAGCGGGGCCTGCAATTCATGGATGCAGTGAAGGAACTGGCCGAGCAGGCCGGGATGGAGGTCCCCCGCCCTGATCCACGCGAAGCCAAACGGGCCGAGCAACGCGCCGGACTGATCGATGTAACCGAGGCGGCACAGGAATGGTTCGTGGACAAATTGCGCAGTGCGGATGGGGCCGCCGCGCGCGATTACCTCAAATCGCGAGGATTTCGACCCGAAATCATGCGTGATTTCGGCTTTGGCTATGCGCCCGACAGCAAACAGGCGATGCATCGTGAGCTGGGGCGTTTTGACGAGAATTTGCTGGTCGAAAGCGGTATGCGGATCGAAACGGATGACGGCAACCGTTACGACCGCTTCCGTGATCGGCTGATGCTGCCGATACAGGACGCGCGCGGGCGCGTGATCGCATTTGGCGGGCGGATTTTGCAGGCCCGCGATGGCGTGGCCAAATATCTCAACAGCCCCGATACTCCGCTGTTTGACAAGGGGCGCACGCTTTACAATCTCCACCGCGCAGGCCCAGCCAGCCGCCAGAGCGGGCGCATGGTGGTGGTTGAAGGCTATATGGATGTCATCGCGCTCGCCAATGCCGGGATAGAGGATGCTGTCGCCCCGCTCGGCACCGCGCTCACCGAAATGCAGCTGGAATTGCTGTGGCGCATGGTGGAACGACCAGTGCTGTGTTTTGATGGCGACACGGCGGGTCAACGCGCCGCCATGCGCGCCATTTCCCGCGCGCTGCCCATGCTGCGCCCTGCCCGATCGCTGGGTATTGTCCGCCTGCCGGCCGGCCTCGACCCCGATGATCTGATTAAGCAACAGGGCAAGCAGGCGATGGAAAATCTCCTCTCGGAACCACAATCGCTGCTCGATGCACTGTGGCAGTTTGAACGCGATGCGCAGACGCTCAATACGCCAGAGGATAAGGCAGGGTTGAAGGCGCGCCTTCTGACCCATGTCGACCAGATCGAAGATCAGGATATTCGCGCGCTTTATCGCCGCGAATTGCTGCAACGCTTTTCCGACTTCGCCTTCCCGCCGCGCCAGCAGCGTGAATGGCGACCGGGTGTGGTGCCCCGCACAGTCACACCGCGCATGTCTGGGGACGTCGCAGCTCAATTGCGCAAGGCATTGTCAGGCGGCGCACGCGATGCATTCGCTCTGGCGGTGATTCACGGATTGCTGCGCCATCCGCAGGAAATCCAGCGGCATGGCGATGCGCTGGGCAGGCTCGCAAAATTGGACCCGAAAACGACAAATCTGATCGAATCTTTGTTTGAAGTTGCAGAAACGCTTGATTCGCGAGCCGACATGGCCATATCCGTGCTGCAAGGCCTTCCCGCCCCACCGGATAAGCACCGCTACGCCTTCCTGAGAGAAGGCACCGACCCAGGTGATGCGCGCGCGGAATTGGCTGAAGCCGTTACGTTGTTGGTCGAAAGGCCGACCCTTAAGGCTGCGCTTGCCGCAGCCGGGGCCCGGTTTGATGAAGACCCCGAAGGGGCGTTCGCAGAACAGACCAGGCTGCGTGAACGGCTCAGTGATTTGGATGAGCGCCTGAAGCATTTCGGGCGCAAGAAAGCGGCCAAAGCGGTCGAAGTTGAGATTTTTTCTTCGCTGGCTGATGAGCCGGCGGACGATTTGGGAACGGACTGATCAAGCAAATGGCCTCTAAAGCGAAATCTGCCGATAAAGACGATGCACCCTTGATCGACCTCAATGAGGCGCTGATCAAGAAGCTGATCGCTAAGGGCAAAAAGAAAGGCTACGTCACTTATGATGAGCTGAACGCTGCCCTGCCCTCTGACCAGATGAGCCCCGACCAGATCGAGGATATTCAGACCGCCCTTTCCGAAATGGGTGTGCAGATCGTCGAAAATGACGAGGAAGCAGAGGCCGAAGCAGAGGGTGCTTCTGACGTCGATGAAATCGACGCATCGTCTGGTGATAATGATGATGGTGACGAAAAGGCCGCCGCACGCAAACCCGCCACCACCACCCGCAAACTGGCCGCTGGTGAGCGCACTGATGACCCGGTGCGCATGTATCTGCGCGAAATGGGCGCGGTGGAACTGCTCAGCCGCGAAGGCGAAATCGCCATTGCCAAGCGGATCGAGGCTGGCCGTGACATGATGATCATAGGGCTTTGTGAAAGCCCGATCACTTTCCATGCCATTATCCATTGGTCCGAAGCGCTGAACAGCGAGGAAATGCAGCTGCGCGAGATTCTGGACCTGGATGCCATGCTGTCCAAGGAACCACCCGCAGACAAGCTGAATGATGATGCCGAAGACGATGATGATGACGGCGAAATCAGCGAGGAAACTGCCGGCCCCACCATCCGCGATGATGACGATGATGATGAGGGCGATACTGAAGGCGATGAGGATGAAGATGGCGAAGAAGGCTCATCCCGCCGCAAGGAAGAAGAGGATGAGGAGGAGGACAACACTCTCTCCCTCGCCCAGATGGAAGCCGCGCTGAAGCCTGATGCCATCGAAACTTTTGCCCGCATCACCAAGCTGTTCAAGACCTTCGAAAAGCTGCAGGCCCAGCGCGTCGATATACTTGGTGCGGGCGATGATTTCCCCGCCGCCAAGGAAAAGAAATACGAATCGCTGCGCGAAGAACTGACCGCAGAGGTCGAATCCGTGCAATTCCACGCGACCAAGATCGAATTTCTGGTCGATAATCTCTATGCCTTCAACCGCCGCCTTACCGCCCTGGGCGGTCAGATGCTGCGCCTGGCCGAACGGCATAAGGTGAAGCGGCTCGACTTCCTGGAATCCTATATCGGCAATGAGCTTGACGATGGCTGGATGAAAGACAAGGTCAAGAAAGACAAGAAATGGGCCGCCTTCGCCGAGAAGGAAGGGGATGCGATTGAGCGTATCCGCACCGAAATTTCCGACATCGCCAGCCAGACGGGCATGAGTCTGCCCGAATTCCGCCGCATCGTGAATATGGTGCAGAAGGGAGAGCGTGAGGCCCGCATCGCCAAGAGAGAAATGGTTGAGGCCAATCTGCGCCTCGTCATCTCCATTGCCAAGAAATACACCAATCGTGGGTTGCAATTCCTGGACCTGATCCAGGAAGGCAATATCGGGTTGATGAAGGCGGTCGACAAATTCGAATATCGCCGCGGCTACAAATTCAGTACCTATGCGACCTGGTGGATCAGGCAGGCAATTACCCGGTCCATCGCGGATCAGGCCCGCACGATCCGTATCCCGGTGCATATGATCGAAACGATCAACAAGCTGGTGCGGACCAGCCGCCAATTCCTGCATGAGGAAGGCCGTGAACCGACGCCGGAAGAAATGGCCGCGCGCCTTTCCATGCCGCTGGAGAAGGTTCGCAAGGTGATGAAAATCGCCAAGGAGCCGATTTCCCTCGAAACGCCGATCGGCGACGAGGAAGATTCGCATCTGGGTGATTTCATCGAGGACAAGAACGCCATCATCCCGGTTGATGCCGCGATTCAGGCGAATTTGAAGGAAACCGTCACCCGCGTGCTCGCGTCGCTGACCCCGCGTGAAGAACGCGTGCTGCGCATGCGCTTCGGCATCGGCATGAACACCGATCACACGCTGGAGGAAGTGGGCCAGCAGTTCAGCGTGACCCGCGAACGTATCCGCCAGATCGAGGCAAAGGCACTGCGCAAGCTGAAGCACCCCAGCCGCAGCCGCAAGATGCGCAGTTTCCTGGATCAGTAACAGGAAGCTGCCCTTGCCGGGTTGCGAGTTTGGAGCGGCTTTAATATAGCGCGATTCGTTCGCGTGACTGACGAGAAAGGCGGAGTACCGCCGTGGAGCGTGGGCCTTGATTTGCCGCTCGTCTGGGCACCCCCTAACAGCAAAGGTGTTCCATGCGCATTGCGATCGCTTCTGACCATGCCGCTATCGAGTTAAAAACCCAGCTCAGCGAATGGCTGATCGAGGAAGGGCATGAGGTCGCCGACCTTGGCCCGGACAGCACCGACAGCGTCGATTATCCCGATTACGGGTACAAGCTGGCCAGGGTTGTTGCCGATGGCACGGCCGAGCGCGGCATTGCCCTGTGCGGCAGCGGGATCGGCATTTCTATTTCGATCAACCGCAACACTGCCGTGCGTTGCGCGCTGGTGTCTGAACCGCTGTCCGCCAGCCTCGCCCGTGAACATAATGACGTAAACGTGCTGGCCATGGGTGCGCGGCTGACGGGCGTGGATATGGCCAAGGCCTGCGTCAACGCCTTCCTGAACACCGAATTTGCCGGTGGCCGCCACCAACGCCGTGTCGACAAACTATCCAATCCACCATCCGATGATGGCAACATCCCGCCCCTCCAGTAATTCAAGCGCTCAAGAGATCCCATGACCACCGCCACTCTCACCGAAAGCAAGCCCATGAACGCCTTCTGGAATGACACGCTGGAACAGGCCGATCCCGAAGTCTTCGCCGCCATCCGCAAGGAATTGAAGCGCCAGCAGGACAAGATCGAGCTGATTGCCTCTGAAAACATCGCCAGTCGTGCAGTGTTGGAGGCGACAGGTAGCGTCTTCACCAACAAATATGCTGAGGGTTATCCTGGCAAACGCTATTATGGCGGTTGCGATTACGCCGATGTGGTCGAAACGCTGGCAATTGAACGCGCCAAACAGTTGTTTGGTTGCAATTTTGCAAATGTGCAGCCCAATAGCGGTTCGCAGATGAATCAGGCTGTGTTCCTGGCTCTGCTCAACCCCGGTGACACATTCATGGGGCTGGATCTTAATTCAGGCGGCCACCTGACGCATGGTTCGCCTGTGAATATGAGCGGTAAGTGGTTCAACCCGGTCGCCTATGGCGTGCGCAAAGATGATGAGCGCATTGACATGGGCGAGGTGGCTAGGATCGCGCATGAAAATAAACCCAAGATCATCATCGCGGGCGGCACCGCCTATTCGCGCATTTGGGATTGGGAAGCTTTCCGCCGTATTGCCGATGAAGTGGGCGCTTACCTGATGGTGGATATGAGCCACATCTCCGGCCTTATTGCCGGTGGCGCGCACCCCAGCCCCTTCCCCCATGCACATGTGGTGACCACCACCACGCATAAGAGCCTGCGCGGCCCGCGCTCAGGCGTCATCCTGTGGAATGATGAAGAACTGACCAAGCCATTGAATATGGCCGTCTTCCCCGGCCTGCAGGGTGGTCCCTTGATGCATGTGGTGGCGGCGAAAGCGGTTGCCTTTGCCGAGGCGCTGCGCCCCGAATTCAAAACATACGCCGCGAATGTAGTGGCCAATGCCCGCGCACTTTCTGCCAGCCTGGAAGAAAATGGTTTACGGATCGTATCTGGCGGGACGGACAATCATTCCATGCTGGTTGATCTGACGGCCAAGGATGTGACCGGCAAGGACACGGAAAAGGGCCTCGATCGCGCATGGCTCACCTGCAACAAGAACGGCATCCCCTATGATATGCGCAGCCCCTTTGTCACAAGCGGCGTCCGCCTGGGCACACCGGCTGGCACCACGCGCGGTTTCGGCACAGAAGAATTCCGCAAAGTGGGTGAACTGATAGCCGAAGTGGTCAACGGGCTTGCCAAGAATGGTCCGGAGGGTGATGCTCAGGTTGAGGAAGCCGTGCGTGGCCGCGTCAGCGCGCTATGCGCCGATTTCCCCGTATATCCGGGCATGTAGGGCCAGGAATATTAGGAGGCGCGAAGTGGCATCTGAAAAAGACCCCAAATCGCAAGATCACGAACTGATCCCCGATGCGGCCGCTGAACTGAAAGCCATGGCGAAGGAAGGGATGAAGCACCCTTCTACCAAGCCGGTGATAACAGGCGCCGCCATCGGCGCTGTGGCGGGCATCGCCCTGCCCTTTGTCGGGCCGGTTTTTGGCGGGGTCGCGGGTGCGGGCATCGCATTGTACAAGCGGGTCCGTCCCTGAATGCGCTGCCCATTTTGCGCCCATGATGACAGCCAGGTAAAGGATAGCCGCCCGACAGAGGATAATGCGGCGATCCGGCGACGGCGGCAATGCAGCCATTGCGGCGCGCGTTTTACCACTTTTGAGCGCGTGCAATTGCGCGAAGTAACCGTGGTCAAATCGAACGAACGGCGCGAAGCGTTTAACCGCGCTAAGCTGGAACAGTCCGTCTCTCTCGCCTGTCGCAAGCGCGGGGTGGAACAGGAACGGATTGACCAGCTCGTATCCGGCATTCAGCGTCAGGTGGAAACCGCTGGCGATGCGGAAATACCTTCCGCCCGGATCGGTGAAATGGTGATGGATGGGCTGCGCCAGATCGACAGCGTTGCCTATATCCGCTTCGCATCGGTCTATCGCGATTTCAGCGAGGCCAAGGATTTCGAAGAATTTGCCAGCACGGTGCAGGAAGCCGCCAAAGATGGCAGTAAGTAACCAGCCCGCACTCATATTGGTGCGCCCGCAACTGGGCGAAAATATCGGCAAGGCGGCGCGGGCTATGCTCAATTTTGGGCTGACCGAAATGCGGCTGGTCGCCCCCCGCGATGGCTGGCCCAATCCCAGCGCTGGACCGGCGGCAGCTGGAGCGGACATCGTTCTGGATCAGGCCAAGGTCTTTGACAGCGTGGCCGAAGCTGTGGCGGATTGCACCCATATCTACGCCACCACAGTGCGCAAACGCGGTGTGACCAAGCCCGTGGTCGGCCCGGATGAGGCCGGACGGCAGATCCATGCCGAACCGGGCAAGAGCGCGATATTGTTCGGGCGCGAAGCGTCGGGGCTTGAGACCGAAGATGTAGCACTGGCCCGCACCATCATCACCGTGCCGATCAACCCTGAATTTGGATCGCTCAATCTGGCGCAGGCGGTGATTCTTTGTGCTTATGAATGGTCCAAACAAACAGCGCTTGTACAGCCGACCGACGAAGAATTGTTACCCCCCGCCCCGCAAGAGGAACTGGACGGGCTGATTGCGCATCTGGAAGCTATGCTAGAGCCAAAGGGATATTTCCTGCCTGAGTCCCGTGCAGATGCCACACGCAAGACGCTCCGCACCGTGCTGACCAAGCCCGCCTGGAACCATCTGGAGGTGCGAACACTGCGCGGGGTGCTGTCCCGCCTTCAAAGGACGCGCAAGCCTGACATCAGCTCCTGATCGCGTCCCATTCCTTCAGCTCATACGCAATCGAGCTTTCGACCAGAATATCCCAGATTTGCGTTATTTTATCACCGGGCAGGCCACGCGCTTCAGCATCTTTGCGGACATTTTCGATCACTTCAGCCTTGCGCGCTTCATCGCGTACAGCACCCCGATCAGGCTTGATACGTGCGGCAGCGCGCATATAGGCAAAGCGTTGATCCAGCAGCGCCATCAACTCTCGATCAGTGGCATCCACTCCGGCGCGCACTTCGGCCATGGTGGTGCAATCATCCAGTAAAATCAGTGTATCATTCATGGCTGTCGCATTGGCGCGATTGGTGTGATTTGTCGAGTGCGAGCGGGACTTGACCTCTACACTGATCCTGCTAGTGCGCGCGCTTCGCAAATTGGTCCCGCATCCCGGTGAAGCGGTGGCCGCGTCAGGCATCAGGTTTGGCGGTGCGATGCCGGGTTAAATGGTCGCCAACAGGGGCGATCCTGCAAATTGAAGGAAAGACTTATGTCTAAGCGCAAGAGCGCCAAGTACAAACTCGACCGCCGGATGGGTGAAAATATCTGGGGTCGTCCAAATTCTCCGGTCAACAAGCGTTCCTATGGCCCCGGCCAGCACGGCCAGCGCCGCAAGAGCAAGATGTCCGATTTCGGCCTGCAGCTGCGCGCCAAGCAGAAGCTGAAGGGTTATTACGGCGATGTGACCGAAAAGCAGTTCAAGCGCACCTATCAGGAAGCATCGCGCATGAAGGGCGATACCGGCCAGAACCTGATCGGCCTGCTGGAACAGCGCCTGGATATGGTGGTGTATCGCGCCAAGTTCGCGCCGACCATTTTCTCCGCCCGCCAGATCGTCAGCCACGGCCACATCTACCTGAACGGTGTGAAGACCAACGTTGCCTCTGCCCGCGTCAAAGTGGGTGATGTTGTTTCGCTGGGCAGCAAGGCCAAGGAAATGGCGCTGGTTATCGAAGCACAGAGCCTGCCAGAGCGTGACATTCCCGATTATGTCGCCACCGACGGCAATGACAAGGTGGCCTTCACCCGCGTTCCCAAGCTGGACGAGGTACCCTACCCCGTCACCATGGAACCGAACCTGGTCGTCGAATTCTATTCGCGTTAATCGCTTCGTCGATTACGCAACAAAGGGGCGGTCCTGCGGGGCCGCCTTTTTTTGTATCACGTGCCCAGATAATCCCGTCGGAAATCGATGGCAAATTGGGCAAAACGCTCTTCCCCAATCGCATCGCGCATCGCCTGCATCAGCTGCTGATAAAAGCTGAGATTGTGTTCAGTCACCAGCATCGCCCCCAATATCTCGCCCGATTTCTGCAAATGATGCAGATAGGCGCGGCTGTAGGTAGCGCAGACTGAACACGAACAGCGATCATCCAGCGGGCCGGTATCTTCTGCATGGCGCGCATTACGTAGATTGAGCGGTCCGTTCCAGGTGAAGGCCTGTCCATTGCGACCAGATCGGGTGGGCAGAACGCAATCGAACATATCGATGCCGCGTTCCACCGCGCCCACCAGATCATCGGGCTTGCCCACACCCATCAGGTAACGGGGCTTGTCCTGCGGCAACTGGTCCGGCGCGAAGTCCAACGTGGCGAACATCGCCTCCTGCCCCTCACCCACGGCCAGACCACCCACGGCATAGCCATCGAACCCGATTTCAGTCAGCGCCTCAGCACTCTGACGACGCAAATCTTCATCCAGTGCGCCCTGCTGAATACCGAACAATGCGGCGCGCTGCGCATGTTCGCCGCCGGAATCAAACCCATCACGACTGCGCTGTGCCCAGCGCATGGACAATTCCATACTCTTTGCGATCACATCGCGCGATTGATCTGCACGTGGGCACTCGTCAAACGCCATCACGATATCGCTGCCCAGCAGGCGCTGGATCTCCATCGAGCGTTCAGGAGTCAACATATGTTTCGAGCCATCAATATGGCTACGAAACTCCACGCCCTGTTCGGTCAGCTTGCGCAATTCGCTGAGGCTCATCACCTGATAGCCGCCGCTATCGGTCAAGATGGGCCGATCCCAATTCATGAACTGGTGCAGACCGCCCAACCGCGCGACGCGCTCTGCCCCTGGCCGCAACATCAGATGATAGGTGTTACCCAGAATGATGTCGGCCCCGGTGGCGCGCACGCTTTCCGGCTTCATCGCCTTCACCGTCGCGGCCGTGCCCACGGGCATGAAGGCAGGCGTGCGGATTTCACCGCGCAACATATCAATGCGGCCGGTGCGTGCCTTGCCATCTGTGGCGGAAATCGAAAACTGAAAACGCGTGCTCATCGCCTGGGCGGTTAGCGGTTTCGGCGCCGTCACGCCACCCTGTGATTCGGCCAGCGATCAGGGAATCAATAGCGAGGAATCACCATAGGAATAGAAGCGGTATTCATCGGCAATAGCGTGTGCATAGGCAGCCTGCATCCGTTCCAGTCCCATCAGCGCGCTGACCAGCATGAACAGAGTGGATTTAGGCAGGTGAAAATTGGTCATCAGGCCATCCACGGCCTTGAAGCGATAACCCGGTGTGATGAAGATGGATGTATCCCCCTCAAACGGTTCGATTACGCCATCATCACGCGCAGCGCTTTCCAGCAGGCGCAGCGAAGTGGTGCCCGCCGCAATGATACGCCCGCCTGCCACCCGCGCGGCGTTCAGTCGATCAGCTGTTGCCGCATCGATGCGGCCCCATTCGGCATGCATCCGGTGATCCTGCGTTTCTTCCGCCTTCACCGGCAGGAAGGTACCTGCCCCCACGTGCAGGGTGAGCGTTTCGCGCGAAATGCCCGAAGCATCCAGCGCGACAACCAGTTCCGGCGTAAAATGCAGTGAGGCAGTGGGTGCCGCCACGGCCCCATCGCGCGCTGCAAACATGGTCTGATAATCCTCGTGGTCCTTCGCATCGGTTGGCCGTTTGCCCGCGATATAGGGCGGCAGCGGCATGGTGCCTGCACGTTCGAGCAAAACCTCTACCGATTCATCACCTGGAAAATTCAGCGTGAAACTGCCATCCTCATGGCGCTGTTCGGCAATGGCCGTCACCCCGCCACCAAAGACCAGCTCATCGCCTGCACGCACGCGCTTGGCATTACGGATAAAGGCCTGCCAGCGCCGCAGATCAATCCGCTTGTGCAGCGTTGCGCCGATCTTGGCCTCGCCACGCCGCCCTTCAAGCTGTGCGGGGATTACCCGCGTATCGTTGAACACCAGCACATCGCCTGCGCGCAGCAATAGCGGCAGATCGGCGACGCTGCGATCCTGAAAAGGCCCCTCGCCCTGCGCCACCAGCAGACGCGCCGCATCGCGCGGGCGCACGGGGCGCAAGGCTATCCGTTCAGGCGGAAGGTCGAAATCAAATAGGTCAACGCGCATGATCGCTGCGCCCTAGAGGCGCAATGTGCGCCTGAAAAGCCCTGTTACTCCGTTGAGAGCGGCGCGCTCAACGCGTCGGCGGTGATATCCGTCATCGCAGCAGGTGGAGTGATAACCGGCACCGGTTTGCCATCAGAAGCCATAGACGCCTGCACAATACGCGTGGGGTTTGCCGGTGGCTCACCCCGGTTGATGGCATCCACGCCCGCCATATTGGAAATAACACGGCCCAAATTGGTGTAGCGCTTGTCCAGGCTGAAACGCGGATAGAATACAATGAAGAACTGGCTGTTGGCGCTATCTTCACTTGCCGCGCGAGCCATCGATACCGTGCCGCGCACATGCGGCATAGGGTTGAATTCAGCTGCGAGATCGGGAAGCTCAGACCCACCCTGCCCTGTGCCCGTGGGATCGCCACCCTGCGCCATGAAACCTTCGATCACACGGTGAAAAATCACGCCGTCATAAAAGCCCTGACGGGTCAGTTCCTTGATCCGCGCAACATGTTCCGGCGCCCATTCAGGCATCAGTCGGATCGCCACACGTTCGCCATTCGACAGGTCCAGCAGCCAGACATTGTCCGGCTCATCCGTCATGTTGAGAGCAACCGGGGGATAGACCTTCGGCGGGGCCGCCGGTTCTTTATCCTTGGCCATGGCGATATGGGGCACGGTCATAAGTGAAACGGAAGCAGCCGCAGCAAAAATGGATTTGAACATCATAGCCTTCACGAAAACGCGGGAGTCCTTGAGATTGCCGAGCGGTCTAGCCGTAGCTGCCTGACACTGCAATGAATGATCACGGCATCCTGCACAGCTATCAGCAACGATTCCGCCAGATCAGTAATCGCCCAATTGTCCATTTTTCTGGACCCGTGCGATCACATCTTCGCACACTTGCTCGCTGACAAAGGGGGCAATGTCGCCACCGAACACCGCAATTTCTTTCACCAATTTCGATGCAATGGGTTGCAGTGAGACATCCGCCATCAGGAAAACCGTTTCGATGTCAGCATCCAACTGCTGGTTCATCCCCGCCATCTGATATTCATATTCGAAATCAGCCACAGCGCGCAGCCCACGGATCAGCACATTGGCCCCCTGTTTGCGGGCAAACTTCACCAACAGCGCGTTGAAGCCGACCACTTCCACATTGTCGATCCCCATGCCGGCGACTTCCCTCTCAACCATCGCCAGCCTTTCGTCGGTGGAGAACATGGGGTTTTTGGAAGGATTAGTGGTTACGCCAACAATCAGCTTGTCGACCAGCTTCGCCCCGCGCCGGATGATATCGGCATGGCCCAAGGTAATCGGATCAAAGGTTCCAGGGTAAATCCCGATGCGTTCACCGCCTGCTCCGCTCATCTGTCCCTCTCCACAATGAAGCGCGCCAGGGTGCGCAGCATTTTTGCCTCGTCCCCATGGCTCGCCAAATGCCCGATGGCTTGTTCGACCAATGCATGCGCCTGCTCACGCGCATGACCTGCGCCCATCAGGCTGACAAAGGTGGCCTTACCCTGCTCTGTATCCTTGCGCAGCGCCTTGCCGGCCTTCGCCTCATCCCCTTCGTGATCCAGCAGATCATCGACAATTTGGAATGCCAGACCGATATCGCGCGCATAATTGCGCAAATGCCCGCGTCCCTCTGGCGCAACGCGCCCCATGATCGCGCCCATTTCGACAGACGCACTCAACAATGCGCCGGTTTTCAGCTGCTGCAAACGGGTGATCGTGCGGAGATCGTAATCCTCATTCTCCGCCATCATATCCATCATCTGGCCACCTGCCATGCCGCCCATTCCGCTGGCACGACCCAGCGTCAAAACCAGCTCAGAACGAATAAAAGGGTCATGGCTCGTTTCGTCTTCGGCCAACAATTCAAATGCCAGCGCATGCAAGGCATCGCCCGCCAGCACAGCTGTCGCCTCGTCAAATGCTTTGTGAATTGTGGGCTTGCCATGGCGCAAATCATCATCGTCCATGCACGGCAGATCATCATGGATCAGCGAATAGGCATGGATCGCCTCGACCGCACAGCCTGCCCGCAAAGCCGCATCACGACGCACGCCAAACATTTCTGCCGTGCTGACCAGCAGAAGCGGGCGGACCCTTTTGCCGCCGCCGATCACCGCATAACGCATCGCCTCAACCAGCCTTGCGCGTGAATCAGGCGGGGTCGGCAGCGCTGCGTCGAACACGGAGTCCACTTCGCGCTGGATGCGCGCCAGCCCATCCTTCAGCAAATCACCGTCGATGCCGACTACGTTCACGGATCAGCCGTCCGCATCTAGCGGGCGCGTTCCGGTGACGGTTCCCGATTGATCGGTCACAATTTTTTCGATCCGCTGCTGGGCCGAATCCAACCGCGTCTGGCAATGTTTTCGCAGCGCCTCACCCTTTTCGTAGAGCGCAATGGACTGGTCGAGCGGCACACTGCCGCTTTCCAGCTGCTGGACGATTTCCTCAAGCGCAGCCAGCGCCTGTTCAAAACTCAGCTGCGAAATATCACTATCCTCAGAAATGACGGCACTCCTTCCCTTGAGGTTTTGAGCATTGACCGCCGTAGCGCAGACGGTCAAGTTACCAAACGCAGTTATGGGCTTCCGAGCCCCAGCTTCACCCTTTGGATGATCGCATTAAGAGTTGAACCATGTTTATCGGACATTTCGCCCCGGCACTGGCAGCAGCGGCGGTCAGCCCCCGCGCACCTAAGCTGGGCGCTTTGTTCATGGCCGCCCAATTGGTGGACTGGGTGTTTTTTACGTTGGCCTTTGTCGGCATAGAGAAAATGCGGCTGGTGCCCGGCATCACCGTGATGGTGCCGTTTGATCTCTACCATATGCCCTATACGCACAGCCTACTGGGAACAGTGGTTGCGGCAGTGATTTTCGGGCTGATCGTCTTGTCATGGCAACGCGATGCCGGGGCAGGCTTGTTGGCCGGTATGGTTGTGCTGTCGCATTGGCTGCTCGATTTTCTGGTTCACCGTCCTGATCTGACGCTGGCAGGTACCCCGCCCAAGCTGGGTTTGAGCCTGTGGAATTATCCATGGATTGAGATCCCGCTGGAACTCGGCATCACACTGAGCGCATTCTATTGGTATATGCGGCGCACACGCGGGCCGGTGGGCCCGCCGCTGATCCTGCTGGCGGTGCTTCTGGCGATGCAGGCGGTCAACTGGTTCGGTCCCACACCACATACAGCTGGCCCAGCACTCTATATCAGCGCGCTGGCATCCTATGCCGTGGCAACACTTTTGGCCCGCTGGGTGGGGACAACCCGCTGGCATAAACGCGCCAGGGGCTAGCGATGTGGCGCACCCGACGCTAAGGGCGCATCCCATGTCAGAAATCACGCACGAAATCATCGAATCGCATGGCCTAAGCACCGAGGAATATGATCGCGTCCTGCATGCGCTAGGTCGCGAACCCAATCTGGTGGAGCTGGGCATATTCTCCGTCATGTGGAGCGAGCATTGCTCTTACAAGTCGAGCCGCCTGCATCTGAAGAAACTGCCGACTGAGGCGCCGTGGGTGATTTGCGGTCCGGGCGAAAACGCGGGCGTGATCGATATCGGCGATGGACAGGCGGCCATCTTCAAGATGGAGAGCCACAACCACCCCAGCTATATCGAACCCTATCAGGGCGCAGCGACGGGCGTTGGCGGTATCTTACGCGATGTGTTCACCATGGGTGCCCGCCCGGTGGCCAATGCAAATGCTCTGCGCTTCGGCCGGCCTGACCACCCCAAGATGCAACATCTGGTCAAGGGTGTGGTTGCCGGGATTGGCGGTTATGGCAATTGCGTGGGTGTGCCCACCGTTGCGGGCGAAACCAATTTCCACCCGGCCTATGACGGAAACATTCTGGTCAATGCAATGACCGTCGGCGTGGCTGACGCAGACAAAATTTTCTATTCGGCAGCCACAGGCGTGGGCAACCCTATCGTCTACGTCGGTTCCAAGACCGGGCGTGACGGTATCCATGGCGCGACAATGGCCAGCGCCGATTTTGGCGAGGATGCGGAGGCAAAGCGCCCAACTGTACAGGTGGGCGACCCCTTCACCGAAAAGCTGCTGATTGAGGCATGCCTTGAACTGATGGCGACCGATGCCATCGTGGCGATTCAGGATATGGGTGCAGCGGGCCTGACCAGCTCCAGCGTAGAAATGGCCACCAATGGCAAGGCCGGCATCCGGCTGGACATGAACAAGGTGCCGTGCCGTGAAACCGGCATGACCCCTTATGAGATGATGCTGTCCGAAAGCCAGGAACGCATGTTGATGGTGCTGAAGCCGGGCAAGGAAACCATGGCAGAAGCGATCTTCACCAAGTGGGAACTGGATTTCGCGGTCATCGGTGAAGTCACCGATACGCAACATATGGTGCTGGAGTTCAATGGCGAGGTGGTGTGCGATATCCCGCTTGGCCCGCTAGCCGCCGATGCGCCCGAATATGACCGCCCTCATCTATCTAAGGAAGAATATCGCACCTGGGCCGATGTGAAGCCACTGGAGAATATTCCTGAAAGCACCGATGTGGGTGAGGATCTGCTCAAGCTGATGGGCAGCCCAGCCCTTGCCAGCCGCCGCTGGATTTATGAGCAATATGACAGCCAGGTCATGGGTGATACGTTGCAGACGGGCGGCGATGCAGGCGTGGTGCGTGTGCATGGCACGAAAAAGGCGCTGGCGATCACCACCGATTGCACGCCGCGCTACGTCTATGCCGATCCTTATGAAGGCGGCAAGCAGGCGATTGCCGAAGCATATCGCAACCTTTGCGCGGTGGGCGCGCGCCCGCTGGCCGTGACCAATTGCCTCAACTTTGCCAATCCGCAGCGCCCCGAAATCATGGCGCAGTTCGTTCATGCGCTGGACGGTATGGGCCGCGCCTGCCGCCTGCTCGATTTCCCGATCGTGTCGGGCAATGTCAGCCTTTACAATGAAAGCAAGGCGACCGGCGGCGGTTCAGCAATCCTACCCACGCCCGCGATTGGCGGTGTCGGCATGATCGATGATTATGCCAAGATGATGACGATGAATTTCAAGGCAGAAGGAGACGCTATCTATCTGCTTGCGCCCGAAGTCTGGGCCACGGCCAACCCCAATCGCAGCCTTGTGGGGCGCTCACTTTGGCTTAAGGAAATTCATGGGCGCGAAGAAGGTCGCGCCCCGCATGTCGATCTGACGCTGGAAAAGCATGCGGGTGAATTTGTGCGCGAGCTGATCGATGCAGGTCTGGTCAATGCCGTACATGACGTGTCCGACGGTGGTATTGCCGTGGCACTGGCGGAAATGGCGCTGGCAGGCGGAATGGGCGCTAATGTTGAGCCTGACCCTGATTACCCCGCTGGCCGTTGGTGGTTTGGCGAGGATCAGGGCCGCTACCTCGTCACCGTGCCAGATGTGGAGGCATTCCAGAAGCAATTGGCCAAGGGTACGCGCGATGCGGACACGGCCTCTGCCGGGTTCCGCCGATTGGGTACGGTGACAGGTGACAGCGTTCTGGGTGTGTCGCTTTCCGATCTGCGCGAAGCGAGCGAGACATTCTTCCGCGACTGGATGGAGAGGTGACTTTCAGCCGTCCGGGCTGAGCTTGTCGAAGCCCTGCCCTTCTCAAAATAGGACAGGACAACCCTTCGACAGGATCAGGGTGAGCGGTTATTGGTGAGCGATGCCTGATCACCACCCCTTCCCCAAACTGCCCGACTTGGCGGACGCTGAACGTATTACCCGTGCTCAGGCTATGCGCGACCGGCTGAAAACACGCCATTCCTGCCGTTTCTTTTCCGATGCACCCGTCCCGCGCGAAGTCATCGCCGCCGCGATTCAAGCCGCTGGAACCGCCCCCAATGGCGCCAATCACCAGCCGTGGCATTTTGCCGTTGTTTCCTCAGCCGACAAAAAGCGCGCCATCCGCGAAGCAGCAGAGGCCGAAGAACGCGCCTTTTATGCTGGCAAAGCAAGCGAGGAATGGCTCGATGCGCTGGAGCCGCTTGGCACCGATGCAGACAAGCCCTTCCTTGAAACAGCGCCATATCTGATCGTGGCCTTCGCGCAGCGCAAGGGCGGCATCGAAGAAGGCGGCCAGACGCAGAATTATTACGTCACTGAAAGCGTTGGAATTGCCTGCGGCATGTTGATCTCCACCCTGCATGAAGCGGGCCTCGCCACACTGACGCATACGCCCAGCCCAATGGGTTTCTTACGTGAGATTTGCGAGCGCCCCAAACATGAAAAGCCCCTGATGATCGTGGTTGTGGGCCACCCTGACAAGGGCGCGACCGTGCCGGAACATGCGCTGCGCAAGAAGCCGCTGGAACAGATTGCCAGCTGGCTCTAACCTTCAGCGCAGGGGAGAAATTTATGCGCGGACAATGGGTGATGTGGCTGGGGCTGGTATTGGGCCTTTCCGCAATGGCGCTGGGCCATACATGGGGGAGCGATCCCGCAGAGCAGTGGCAATTGGCGGCGCGTTATACTGCGCGTGTTGGCTTCCCCCTGCTGACCCTGGCATACGTCGCGCGGCCATTGGTGGAATTACGCAAATACCCCTGGGCCAACGCCCTGTTGGCACGACGACGCTGGATTGGGCTGGGTTTTGCGATGAGCCACACGGTGCATCTCTATTGCCTTATCACCTATTTTCGTGTGTCGGGCGAGCACCCTGAAACAGGCGTGTTGGTTGGTGGCGGTGCAGCCTATGTCATGCTGTATCTGATGGCCTTCACTTCAAATGCTGCAACCATGCTCATGTTGGGCAAATGGTGGAAACGCCTGCACCGTTTTGGCATCCATCTGCTGTGGTTTGTGTTCGCTTTTTCTTATCTGGGGCGCTTGGCCGATAGCGATCCCGATCGGCAGATGATTGGCCTGATCTTCTTCCCGATCGCGCTGATCGCCGCGGCCATCCGTTTCAAGGTGTGGATACGCCGGAGCCGCCGCCGCGCACCGGGCGATTCAGGCAAGAGCTGCGGTTAGCCTGTCACCCATTCGCTTTGCGGGATACCGAGCAGCAGCAATAGCGAACTCAAATCACCCGCCTCCACTACGCCATTAGCAACTTCGCGCGCCTTGGGCTTGGCATAGTAAGCTATACCATAGGTCGCTGCCTGCAACATGGGGATATCATTGGCGCCATCGCCCGCGGCCATGCTGGCGGAACCTGCTGGTAAGGCGCCCAGTTCTGCATCGTGTACCTGCTTTTTGGTCTTGGAGTTGCAGATTTCGCCAATCAGCCCGCCTGTCAGCTTGCCTTCTGATACCTCCAGGCGATTTCCCACCGCGCGGTCAAAGCCGATCTGATCCGCCACAGGGTCAGCGAAGTGATGGAATCCGCCTGTCACCAGCACGGTACGACATCCCTTCGCCTTCAACGTCTCCACCAAAATCCGCGCGCCTGGATTTGGCCGAATGCGCTGGTCCAGACATTGCTGGATAGCACCTTCACCCAATCCCGCCATCAGGTTGACCCGTTCGATAAGCGCCGCATTGAAATCCAGCTCGCCCTGCATTGCCCGCTCTGTAATTTCGGCAATCTGCGGTTTGATCCCGGCAAAATCGGCCAGCTCATCAATGCATTCCTGCCCGATCATGGTCGAATCCATGTCTGAGATAAATAGGCGCGGCACGCGCACTTCATCCTTGGCGATCAACATGTCAGCAGGCGCGAAATGTGCATCGATCACCTGACGCAGCAGCGGCAAATTGCCATCCAGAGCGCTAATTTCTACCAACACCCTGTCACCCAAAGGCGTGGCCGATGCCTCTATCGGCATAGCTTCGGGTGCCAATTCTGCCTTCACCGCTTCAATACGGGTCAACAGATCGGCCTTGTCTGCTATCAGGCGGGCGATGAGCAAGCGAGAATCTCCAATGGCGCAACCGGTGGCGCTCATTGCAGGGCCAACGGCCAGCGGCAAGAGCGATCTGGCCGTTGACCTTGCATTGGCACTGGAAAAAGCCGGTCGACGCGGCGTGGTGCTGAATGCCGATAGCGCGCAGGTCTATGCTGATTTGCAGGTGTTGAGTGCGCGGCCTTCAACGGAGGAAATGCGCGGGGTGGAGCACCGCATGTTCGGCGCGTGGGATGGCGCTCAGGCTTGTTCGGCAGCGGATTGGGCAGCGGCGGCCAAGCGCGAGATCAAGGATTTGCACAGCGAATGCGCAGTTCCGATACTCGTCGGCGGCACAGGCCTCTATCTTCGCACCCTCCTGGACGGCATAGCCCCCATCCCGCCCATCAATCCCGATATTCGCGATGCTGTGCGGCAGATGGCGGTGGAAGATGCCTTTGCGATGCTGCAGGCCGAAGATCCCACCCGCGCGGCGCAGCTAAACGCAAGGGACGGCCAGCGTGTGGCGCGCGCGCTGGAAGTGGTGCGATCAACCGGCAAAAGCCTGACCCATTGGCAGCAGCAAAAGACTGGCGGGATTGGCGGCTCGATCACACTCGCCCCGCTGATCCTACTGCCCGATCGCGAGTGGCTCTATGAACGATGCGACCAGCGCTTCACCCTGATGCTGGAACGCGGCGCATTGGATGAGGTGGAGCGGCTGATGTCCCGCAACCTTTCACCTGATCTGCCCGTGATGCGCGCGATCGGCGTACGCGAACTCGCCGCATATTTGCTCGGGCAAGTCTCACGGGTGGAAATGGTCGTATCAGGCCAGCAGGCGACACGAAATTACGCCAAACGGCAATATACCTGGTTCCGCCGTCAACCGCCTGAAGGATGGCCACGAAAGACGGTTCAAAATTGCAATATCGATACTTATTTAGCATCATTATTACAACATTAAGTGTTGACACGTTATATTTGAACAAGTAGCGAGCCCAGATCTGGCCCGGTGCATATCGCTGCTCCGGGCCGCATTTTTTGTTAGAAGGCCAGCGGCATTATCAGCGGTGGCAAAAGGAAGGACGTGAACAGTGGCACAGGAGCGCAGCGGAGCCGCCATCCTGGTTGATTGCCTAGTCGAACAGGGGGTCGAATATGTATTCGGCTATCCCGGCGGCGCGGTACTGCCGATCTATGACGAGCTGTTCGCAGAGAAGCGCCTGCGCCATATTCTGGTGCGGCATGAAGCAGGCGCGGCCCATGCAGCGGAAGGTTATGCCCGCTCGACCGGCAAGCCCGGCGTGGTTCTGGTTACATCTGGCCCCGGCGCAACCAATGCCGTTACCGGCATTGCTGATGCGTTCATGGACTCTATCCCGATGGTCGTCATCACCGGACAGGTTCCGACCGGACTGATCGGTACTGATGCGTTTCAGGAAGCCGACACAATCGGCATCACCCGCCATTGCTCCAAGCATAATTATCTGGTGAAAGAGCCAGCGGACCTGAAGCCGACCATAGAAGAGGCATTTCGCCTGGCTTCAACGGGTCGCCCCGGCCCGGTCGTGGTTGATATCCCCAAGGATGTGCAGATCGCCGTCCCCTCCTTCCAGCGCGAGGGCAATGGCGCGGCGACTCATCGCTATGCCCCGCAAATGGTGGGCGCGATTGAACAAATTGCCGATGCGGTTGAGCTCCTTGCCAAGGCTGAACGTCCCATCTTCTATACTGGAGGAGGCGTGATCAATTCAGGCCCGCGCGCCACTGAATTGCTGCGCCAGTTGCAGGATCTGACCGGCTCCCCCGTCACCTCTACCCTGATGGGTCTGGGCGCTTTTCCCGCCGATCACTCTGATTGGCTGGGCATGCTGGGTATGCACGGCACATTTGAAGCCAATATGGCGATGAACAAATGCGATGTGATGATCTGCATCGGCGCGCGCTTTGATGATCGCGTGACCGGGCGGCTGGATGCCTTCAGCCCGGATTCGACCAAGATTCACATCGATATTGATCGCAGCTCGATAAACAAGACCGTACCGGTCGATCTGCCTATCGTGGGCGATTGCGCGCATGTTCTGGAACAGCTGATCAGCGCCTGGGGTGATCGCAAACCGCGCGATCTGGGAGAATGGAAAGCGCGTATCGCCGGGTGGCGCGCGCGCGAATGCCTGGCCTATCCTGAAAAGACGGAACTGATGATGCCGCAAAAGGCGGTTGAGCGGCTGTTTGCGTTGACCAGGGATCGCACTCCGATCATCTCGACAGAGGTGGGCCAGCACCAGATGTGGGCCGCGCAATATTTCCATTTCTTCGAACCGAATAAATGGCTGACTTCGGGCGGCCTGGGCACGATGGGCTATGGCCTGCCCGCCGCCATCGGCGCGCAGCTTGGCAATCCTGACGATCTCGTGATCGATATTGCTGGTGAAGCCTCAATCCAGATGAATATTCAGGAACTGGGCACAGCCAGCCAATACCGCCTGCCGGTCAAGGTGTTCATCCTGAACAATGAATATATGGGTATGGTCCGCCAGTGGCAGGAACTGACCTATGAAAGCCGCTATTCCAACAGCTATTCCGATAGTCTGCCCGATTTCGTGAAGCTGGCGGAAAGCTATGGCTGGAAGGGTATCCGGATTGAAGATGAGGCGGGCCTTGACGCTGGCATTCAAGCTATGCTGGACCATGATGGACCAGTGATCGTCGATTGTCTGGTGGCCAAGGGTGCCAATTGCTTCCCAATGATCCCATCGGGCGCGGCACATACCGACATGATCCTGTATGGCGATCATGTTGAAGGCAAGATGGACGACGAGGCGAAAGCCCTGGTTTGAGGACATGATGATGAAAATCGCAAAAACTGCCTCTGAGCGCCACGTCCTGACCGTGCTGGTCGATAATGAGGCCGGGATTCTGGCTAAGATTGCCGGCCTATTCACCGCGCGTGGCTACAATATTGACAGCCTCACCGTTGCCGACATTTCAGAAAATCATTCGGTCAGCCGCATTACGATTGCCACCAATGGCCCGCCACAGGTGATCGATCAGATAGAAGCACAACTGGAGCGGCTGGTGCCGGTGCATCGCGTGATCGATCTGACCCAGGCTGGGCCGCATGTCGAACGCGAACTGGCTCTGATCAAGGTCAAGGGCACGGGTGAGGCACGGGTCGAGGCTCTGCGTATAGCCGAGGTATTCCGCGCCAAGGTTGTGGATACGACGACCGAAAGCTTCGTGTTCGAATTGACCGGCGCACCGGACAAGATTGACAGCTTCATTGGGCTGATGCGCGGGCTGGGCTTGGTCGAAGTAGGCCGCAGCGGCGTTGTGGGCATGATCCGCGGCGCTGAGGGAGCTTGAGCAATTAGCGTCCTCCCAGCGGAAGCTGGGGCCGGGTGCAGACAAGATAGAATTTGTGGACAGCGGTCCCAGCTTCCGCTGGGACAACGACGAAATGGAAAAAGGAAAATACCGTGAAAGTTTATTATGACGCTGACGCCGATCTGGGCCTGATGAAAGACAAGAAGATCGCCGTTCTGGGCTATGGCAGCCAGGGCCACGCCCATGCACAGAACCTGCGTGACAGCGGCGCAGCCAATGTTGCCATCGCACTGCGCCCCGGTTCTGCCAGTTCCAAGAAGGCTGAAGCTGCAGGTTTCAAGGTGCTGCCAAACAGGGACGCAGCTGAGTGGGCCGATATTTTGATGATCCTGGCACCTGATGAACATCAGGCCGCGATTTGGGAAAACGATCTGGCAGGCCGGATGCGCCCAGGCTCTGCCCTCGCCTTTGCCCATGGCCTGAACATTCATTTTGGCCTGATCGAAGCACCGGCAGATATCGATGTGATCATGATCGCGCCCAAGGGCCCCGGTCACACTGTGCGCGGCGAATTTGTGAAGGGCGGCGGTGTACCTTGCCTGATCGCTGTGCATCAGGATGCCAGCGGCAGCGCGCATGATGTGGCTCTGGCCTATGCATCCGGCGTCGGCGGTGGCCGCAGCGGCATTATCGAAACCAACTTCAAGGAAGAGTGTGAGACAGATTTGTTCGGTGAGCAAGCCGTGCTGTGCGGCGGTGTGACTCACTTGATCCAGGCAGGTTTCGAGACGCTGGTGGAAGCCGGCTACGCCCCTGAAATGGCCTATTTCGAGTGTCTGCATGAAACAAAGCTGATCGTCGATCTGCTATATGAAGGTGGCATTGCGAACATGCGCTATTCGATTTCGAACACCGCTGAATATGGTGACATCAAGACTGGCCCGCGCATCATCACTGATGAAACCAAGGCAGAAATGAAGCGCGTCCTGGCTGACATCACCAGCGGTCGTTTCGTGAAGGACTTTGTGCTGGACAACCGTGCCGGCCAGCCTGAACTGAAGGCCAGCCGCAAGGCCGCAGCCGCACACCAGATCGAAAAGACCGGTGAAGAGCTGCGCGCTATGATGCCCTGGATCAGCGCAAACAAGCTGGTTGATCAGGAAAAGAACTGAACCATAAAGAAGCATCATGCGTCTTTCTGGTTGCCATGATATCGATGATTTTCGGAAACTGGCCAAGGCGAAACTGCCCTGGCCGGTTTTCGATTATATCGATGGTGCCGCCGATGATGAACTGACCAAGGCGCGCAACACAGCCGCTTTCAATGATGTGGATCTGGTGCCCGATGTGCTGGCCGGCGTCGAACAAATTGACACCAGCTGCACCCTCCTGGGCCGTAAGAGCGCCCTGCCCTTAATCCTCAGCCCAACAGCCGTGCAACGCGCCTTCCACCATCAGGGGGAAACCGCCGTTGCCAAAGCGGCAGAGAAATATGGCCTGTGGTTTGGTATCTCCAGCCTCGCCACGCGTAGTATCGAAGAAATCGCCGCGCTGACCAGCGGGCCCAAGATGTTCCAGCTCTATGTCCATAAGGACAAGGGGTTGAATACGTCGATGATACAGCGATGTCAGGCATCGGGCTTTGATGCCATCGCGCTGACCGTGGACACGATTGTTTCTGGCAAGCGTGAGCGGTGTTTGCGCAGCGGATTCACCACCCCGCCCCGCTTTTCCCCTAGCGCAGTGTGGTCCTATGCCACGCGCCCACGCTGGACGCTGGATTATGTTTTCCGTGAAAAATTCCGTCTGCCCAATCTGGATACGCATGTCAGCGAAGGCACGGGCAAAGCGGTCAGCATCACCGATTATTTCAACACCATGCTCGACACCAGCATGACCTGGGACACGGCAGCGCAGATCAAGCAGGATTGGGGCGGCAAATTCGTACTGAAGGGCGTGATGAGCGCAAATGATGCGCGCCGCGCGGTGGAAATCGGCGCGGATGGCATCATGGTTTCCAACCATGGCGGCAGGCAGCTGGATGGCAGCCGCGCACCGTTCGACCAATTGCGTGAGATCGTCGATGCGGTGGGTGGCGAGATCGAGATTATTGTCGATGGTGGTGTGCGGCGCGGAACGCATGTGCTGAAAAGCCTTGCCGCAGGGGCCACTGCGGCAGCGGGCGGGCGGCTCTATCTCTATGCGCTTGCTGCAGCGGGTCAGCCTGGGGTCGAACGCGCTGTGGGCATTCTGAAAGACGAGATTGAGCGCGGTATGCGGTTGATGGGCGTCAACCAGGTAGATCAGTTGACGCTGGATCGGCTGCGCTGGCGCTGATCCACCGGCGACACCACAATTTTTTGCACCCAAAAACCTTGCCATTTGCACACAAATCATCAAATGAGACTGCATGACGCGTAACGGATCGCTGCTGCTACGACTTACACGCCCTTGGGCGTGAGCTGACGCGTGCCATCAGGGTGCGCGTAGCGCCCAAGGGAGCAAGCCGCCGCACTTCACCGGATTTTTTAGCGTTACGAGTTCTTCCAATGTCCATCATGCCTGATCCCAGCCGCAAATACCGGCCATTCCCGCAGGTCAATCTGCCTGACCGCCAATGGCCCAGCCGTACCATCACCGCACCGCCGCGGTGGCTTTCCACCGATCTGCGCGATGGCAACCAGTCGATCATCGACCCGATGGATGCGGTGAAGAAGAACCGCTTTTTCGATCTGCTGATTGAAGTGGGCGTGAAGGAAATAGAGGTCGGCTTCCCCAGCGCAGGTGCTACCGAGTTCGACTTCATATCCAGCCTGGTCCAGTCAGGTCGTATTCCTGACGATGTGATCGTGCAGGTGCTGACGCAAAGCCGCGAAGACTTGATACGCACCAGCTTTGCCAGCCTGACCGGCGCGAAACAGGCCATCGTCCACCTCTACAACGCCGTGTCCCCCGCTTGGCGTGATATTGTGTTTCGCATGTCAAAAGACGAAGTGCGCGAGATCGCCATGGCCGGCGCCAAGGTGATGCGGGATGAGGCGGCCAAGCAGCCCAACACTGACTGGAATTTCCAGTATTCGCCCGAAACATTCTCCACCGCAGAACTCGATTTCAGTATTGAGGTATGTGAGGCGGTGATGGGTGTGCTGCAGCCCACGCCTGAAAAGCCTATCATCCTGAACCTGCCGGCAACGGTAGAGGCGGCCACGCCCAATATCTATGCCGACCAGATCGAGTATTTCTGCCGCAACCTGCCCAATCGGCAAAGCGCGGTGATCAGCCTGCACACGCATAATGACCGTGGTACCGGCGTCGCCGCGGCTGAGCTGGGCATGATGGCAGGGGCGGACCGTGTTGAAGGCTGCCTGTTTGGCAATGGCGAACGGACGGGCAATTGCTGTCTCGTCACCGTGGCGCTCAATATGTACACGCAGGGCGTCGATCCTGGCCTTGATTTCAGCGACATTGACCGCGTCATTGAAACGGTTGAATATTGCAACCAGATCCCCGTACACCAACGCCACCCTTATGGCGGCGAGCTGGTTTTCACCGCCTTTTCCGGATCGCATCAGGATGCGATCAAGAAGGGCTTCGAAGCGAATGAGCGGCAAAATGACGAGCATTGGCGCGTCCCTTATCTGCCGATCGATCCGGCTGATCTAGGTCGCAATTACGAAGCAGTGATTCGCGTCAATTCGCAAAGCGGCAAAGGCGGTTTTGCCTGGGTGCTGGAGCAAGATCAGGGTCTGAAACTGCCCAAGAAAATGCAGGCCGATTTCTCCGGCCACGTGCAGAATATGGCCGATGATCTGGGCCGCGAATTGAATGCCGGCGATATTTGGGACGCTTTCCGCAAGGCATATCACGTCAAAATTCACCCCAAGCATTTCCAGTTGGTGGATTATGAAGAAAGTCGTGCGGCTGATGGCACACGCATGTTTTCAGGCAAGATCGCGGTCGATGGCAATGAACAAAGCGTCAGCGGGCGCGGCAATGGCCTGATCTCATCGGTCGTCGGGACCCTGCGCGATGCCTTCGGCGTGGAGCTGGAAGTGTGCGATTACACCGAACACGCCATGGGCACGGGCACCGATGCGCGCGCAGCAGCTTATCTTGAGTGTAAGGGCAAGGATGGGCGCACCATCTGGGGCTGCGGTATCGATGAAGATGTGGCGACCGCCAGTGTGCGTGCGGTGCTGAGCGCCGCGAATTCAGAGGTGGCAGGCTGAACCGATCCGTGCAGGTAACAGTATACCCACATGGCAAACACCTTCCGTAACGGCAATCTCGACATCGCCTGGCACGACAGATAGGCAGGATGGGTATCAGACGGAGTTGAGAATGCCTTTACCCGCCCCCTTTGATAAGTTGCGTTTGCCGCTGATCGGTTCACCGATGTTCATCTTGTCTGGGCCCGAACTGGTGATCGCTCAGTGTAAGGCGGGGATTGTGGGGAGCTTTCCAGCACTTAATTCCAGGCCCCAAAGCCAGTTGGACGAATGGCTACACCAAATCACCGAGGAACTGGCCGCTCATAATCGTGACAATCCCGGTCGCCCTGCGGCCCCCTATGCCGTCAATCAGATCGTCCATCGGTCCAACAACCGATTGGAAGAGGACATGAAAACCTGCGAAAAATGGCAGGTCCCCATGGTGATCACATCGCTTGGCGCACAAACTGAAGTGTTTGGTGCGGTGCGTAATTGGGGCGGGATCACCATGCATGACGTGATCAATAATCGCTTCGCTCATAAGGCGATTGAAAAGGGTGCGGACGGTCTGATTATGGTGGCTGCTGGTGCAGGCGGCCATGCCGGCACCACTTCACCATTTGCGCTTATGCAGGAAGTGCGCGAATGGTTTGACGGCCTGATCGCGCTTTCAGGTTCCATCGCAAACGGTTATTCCATTCTGGCAGTGCAGGCGATGCGGGCTGATTTTGCCTATATGGGCAGCGCCTTTATCGCGACGAAAGAAGCCAATGCCGAAGCGGCCTATAAGCAGGCCGTGGTCGATAGCAGTGCAGATGGCATTGTTTACACCAATCTGTTCACAGGCGTGCATGGCAATTACCTGCGCAGTTCAATCGAGGCAGCGGGTTTGGACCCGGATAATCTGCCCGAAAGCGACCCGGCAGCGATGAATTTTGGCAGCGGCGGCAATAGCGAGGCCAAAGCATGGAAGGATATCTGGGGCGCTGGACAAGGCGTGGGTGCGGTAAAGTCCGTCGGCACCGTTGGTGATATGGTTGCCCGACTGGAGCGGGAATATCACGCAGACAAAGCGCGATTAGCCACCGAATCCGCATTCACCGCTTGGACTGATTAGGTCGCTTTCCACAATTCAGCGGCCATCGCGTCGAGTTCACTAAAGTCAAACCCGGTGCCCAACGGGTCCTTGCGGTTGAGCACCATTCTGCGGCGTTCATCCAGCAGGCGCTTGCGCAGCGCGCTTTGCAACAGGACCAGTCGGAACAGGGCATCTTCCATCGCCACCTGCGAATTGCGATAGCGATCCTGTATCCATTGCTGCTCAATCGTGCCGACGCGATGGATCACCAGATCGTTATATTCACGGTGCGGTCCACGATGCAGCGGCATCCCAGTACGCAGCGCGCTGTTTTCATTGGCAGGCAGTAATAAGCCATTCGCACGAAAATCGTCAAAACCTACGCGTTTATATCCCAACGCATCGAACAGCCGACCAAAACAATTGCGGGACAGCAATTGCCGCGGCAGCAAATGATGACGTTGCAAGCCGCTATCGTAACCCGGCGTACCCTTGCGATTGACGATACGAAATGGGATTGCAGCACGAAACCGCCCTGGCCAGCTGGCCTTGCCTGCTCGCCCAACCGCCATTTGAATTATTCGCTCCAGACCCTCACGAATTGGCCATTACGCGATGGGCGCATGATCAAACGCGTGCCATCAGGTGCCACGACTCGTTCAGCATCCTGCACACCACCCATTAAAATCAGTTGATTCACCAGTCGCACCGCAAGCCGCGTGGCTGCCACCTTGTCTTCAACCAGTGGGGGTTCAATCCGCAGCTCCTGGCTAATGAAGTAGTCCAGCCCCACACTTTGCAGGGCACCATCCATAGTTTGGACAAATGCGGTTAACCCCAGTGCCGGAAAAGCGCCGCCATCGACCCACGCAGTTGCGGTCGATTCGAAATAGCGTCTCCCGATCACGCTTTTCGCCGGAGGCCAGATGACAGCTTCCACGTCATCAAAATGGTGGATCAAATCACGGGTAAGCGCGATCATTCCGCGGACCACTGGCAAGCTGGATTCACCGCCAGCCAGATGAGCACCGGGTACCAGCCGCAGCACTTCATGCGTGTTGAGCGAAGGGCTTCCTTCAAAATCAAAACCATGCCCGCAACGTGGAATGTCGATCGGCTCGCTCGGGCTCAGTCCTTCCAAATCGAAAGTCAGCCCATCTCTCAGTAGCTCAACCCATCCCGGGTTCGTATCACCTGAAGGGGGTTCCGCATCGTCATCAGGACGCACCAGTCGCAACGTTAGCGCCGCTGCGGGATCATGCGTCAACGATACAGTTGCATTAGCTCGCGCGAATGCGCGAATAGCAGGCGCATCTGGCCGTTCACCTTTGGCGAACAGCAAATAAATGCCGCGAACCGCATCCGGTTGCTCGTATGCATCATCCTGTGCGACTGCTATTTCCCGTCCCTGCATACCAGTTCGCGACCCTAGTGAACCTTGACGTGAATTTTATCGCGCGTCGAGTCTGTAAAACCGCCATTTTGGCGACAACGCACTGGATAAATCAAAATATCCTAAGAGTAATTCCTTCAGCCATGGCAGTACCCACCTCAGTACATTTATTAATTTGATTAATCGATAGATTTTTGGGAGCGAGAATTTCTTCCGGTTCTTGCGCTGCCAAGTTAATAATGACAGAATCAGCCACACGCCGCAATCGCCAGCCGGTTACAATCCTATCGATCTGTCGTTCCGCCCCTTCACCATCTGATCCAGCCGCAATCATAGTTGCGTAAACGCGCCCTTCGATGTGCCCCAGTACCGGATAATAGCAACGGTCAAACATGTCCTTCATCACCCCGCTCATATTGGCGAGATTTTCCGGACACACAAAGAGATAGGCAGTGGCAGCCAACAGCTTTTCCGCCTCCACCATTTCCGCAGCCAACAACTCAATTTCAAGCGCCATGTTCGGGGGGCAGTCGGCATCAGCGACCTGTCTGGCCCCATCAAAGGCAGCACGGGCCATGGCTTCGCTCGCGCCTGTACGGCTATGCCAAATGATCAAAAACTTTGCGATATCCATTACACAGATGATCGCGCTGCACGGGTGATTGTCAATTGCAACCACTGTTCGAACGCTGAGTTGTCGATTAAAGTTATGAAATGCACCCTCAATCACTTGTACATGTTTTGGGTATTTCATCCTCGCTTTCGGGCCGTCCTTGGTGCTGGCGCGGTGGTAATATGGAGCTTGGATCGACGGCTGCAGGCCTCGAAAACGATATCCTGATCCAGCTTTTGCTGACCCGTGGTGTCGCGCGCGACGATCTCGCCCGCCATGCTAAACCAACATTGCGTGACTTTCTTCCTGATCCATCCGAATTTCGAGATATGGATTTGGCGGCAGAGCGAATTACGCAGGCTATTCTCAGCGGCGAAAAAATCACTGTCTATGGCGACTATGATGTTGACGGGGCGACCAGCGCCGCGCTGCTGATCAACTTGCTACGCGATCTGGGGGCAGATGCTGGCTACTACATTCCAGACCGCCTGTTGGAAGGGTACGGTCCCAGCGGTGAGGCACTGGTAAGACTGGCAGAGGAAGGTTCCAGCCTGATCGTTACTGTAGACTGCGGCGCAATGGCTTTTGACGCGCTGGAACAGGCACATCAGGCCGGTGTGGACGTCATCGTCGTCGATCACCATAAATGCGCAGCCGAACTGCCCAAAACCGCGGCATTGGTGAACCCGAACCGGCTTGATGAAAGCGATCTGGCCGCCCTTCACGGACATTTGGCCGCGGTGGGCGTGGCGTTCCTGCTGGCGATCGCTTTGGTCCGCACACTCCGCTTGCGCGGCTATTTCGAAAACCGGGTGGAACCAGATTTGATGGCGCTGCTCGACCTGGTGGCGCTGGGTACGGTGGCTGATGTTGCAGCACTGCATGGTTTGAATCGCGCTTTTGTGGCGCAAGGGCTGAAGGTAATGGGCCGACGCGACCGGATCGGCATGGCGGCACTGATCGATGCCAGCCGCCTTAACCGCGCACCACAATGCAGCGATCTGGGATTCGCGTTGGGGCCACGCATCAACGCCGGTGGGCGCGTTGGCGAATCGACACTGGGCGTACGGTTACTGACAACCGATGACGCGGACGAGGCGCGAGCGATTGCCGAGCAGCTATCCGCGCTTAATGATGATCGCCGCGCAATCGAGGCAGAAGTACAGGAAGCTGCCGAAGGCATGCTGGCGGGACAAGGCAATCGTGCTGTGCAATTACTCGCCGGATCAGGTTGGCACCCAGGCGTGATCGGGATTGTGGCCGGACGAATCAAGGAAAAGACCGGCAAGCCTGCCATCGTAATCGCTCTGGATGAAGCGGAAGGTACCGGCAAAGGTTCAGGCCGCTCCATTAGTGGGGTCGATCTGGGCGCAGCCATTATCGCTGCGCGCGAACAGGGCTTGCTGGTGGCGGGCGGCGGCCATGCGATGGCAGCTGGGTTGACGGTTGAAAGCGGCAGGCTGGAGGCGCTGGCGGAATTTCTTGATTCGCGATTGGGGCAGGACGTTCTGCGCGCGCGAGAGAATCAATCCATGCAGCTGGATCTGGCACTAGCCCCAGGCGGCTTGACACCATCGCTGGTCGAAACGCTGGATCAGGCGGGACCTTTTGGAGTTGGCTGGCCGGGTCCGCGCGTAGCCGTGGGACCGGTGCGAATCGTGAAGGCCGACATTGTTGGCAGGGATCATTTGCGCGTAATCGCTGCGGGGGATGACGGGCGGTCTTTAAAGGCGATCGCCTTTCGTGCTGCAGAAACGGAAATGGCGCAAACGCTGATTCACCGTTCGCAAGGGCGCCGCTTCCACCTGGCGGGCCGTGCAAAAATCGATGATTGGGGTAATCGTCCACAGGCGGAATTACACCTGGAAGATGCAGCTTTTGCGGATTGACCCCATACAGGGCTTGACCGCGCCGAATCCCACCCCTATTGGCGCGCTCTCTCGCAGCGAGTGGCCCCTTCGTCTAGTGGTCTAGGACGCCGCCCTTTCACGGCGGAAACACGGGTTCGAGTCCCGTAGGGGTCACCACCTACTTCACCTGAAATTGATGACTTTCACAGCATGTACCTTGAGCATGCTGGAAAAGCTGCGGATTGACGCTTTTCTGTCGCAATTCATCTGTTATGGCACGACACTGATGGACCAGCGCCAGCCGTTTCCCGTTGTCGGCATTGTCATTGCCGGGGCAACATGTATCGCCGCCATACTGGTCGGGCTCGATCTGGTATTGGCTGGCTCGATATTTGTGCTGTGGGCAGGATCGCTCTACCTCGTGACAGCACAGCCCCCATCGCAGGAACAAAGCAACAGGTCACAGACGCTAACACGCGATACCATGCGTGATTTGATCGAAAATTCGGCCACCCCGCTGCTTCTTACAGAGGGCGGCAAGATCACCATAGCCAACCGGACAGCGCGCGAAACTTTGGGTCAGCACATCGTTGGCCAGGACACGCGCGTTGCTTTCCGCCAACCCGAAGCGATCGCACTGATAAACCGAGGGCGTAATGGCGCAGCCATCGTCCGCGGGTTGGTGCGGCGACGCGATATCTGGCGCGTCAGCCTGCAACACATCGATAATGATCTGGCTGTCATTGAGTTGATCAATCACACAGCGGAGGCTGACATCAGCCGCGCCCACACCGATTTTGTCGCCAATGCGAGCCATGAGCTGCGCACCCCCCTCGCCTCCATCATCGGATATGTCGAAACGCTGAGCGAAAGCGGGACCGATCTGGGGAAAGAACGTTCGCAAAAATTCTTGGGTACGATTTTGCGTGAGGCACGACGCCTGCAAAGCCTGGTCAGCGATCTGATGTCGCTGTCACGTATCGAGGCGGAAAAGCACGATCAGCCCAGTGACACTATCGATTTGGCACCGCTGGTGGAACGTGCCGCCCGCGACGCATCAAGTGGCGATCGCATCCAGAGGCTGGAGCTTAATCTGGCAAGCAATATACTGGTCTTGGGTGACGCGCAGCAGATCGAACAGATGGTCCGCAACCTCGTTGACAATGCCTTCAAATATGGCGCGCTCGAAGCCCCTGTCACCGTCAGCCTTATTCGCGGCGATGAGGGGCACGCCCGAATCATCGTGCAGGATCGCGGTGAAGGCATTGCGCCTGAACATATCCCGCACTTGACCCGCCGTTTTTATCGCACCGACCCAGGTCGCAGCCGTGCATCAGGTGGAACCGGATTGGGCCTGGCGATCGTAAAACATATTGTGGAACGTCACCGTGGCCGGTTCGACATCGCCAGCAAGCTGGGCGAAGGCACAATTTTCACTATCCGTATTCCACTGGTCGAAGACCAGAAGCAGGATTTGTCATGAACGCGTCACAATTATTTAACATCGACAATACCGGCCTGGATTACGGACTGATAATGCGAACATTTCCACAGCCGGATTTGACCAATATCCAAAGCTGTGTAGCGCGGCAGATGGCGTAATCAACGCAGCTGAAAATCGAGGTTCAAGGTTTAAACAGTGTCGCCAATCACACTTCTGCTGATTGCCATGGGGCTGGGTCTGGCCGGCTGGCTGGCCGCGCGCGCCAAGGCGTGGAGTTTCCAGAAAGGCGAGGCACCACGACGTCTGGCAGCACGTCCCAATTACCATGGCTGGTATGTGGCGCTGTGGATCATTGTGCCGCTGCTGATCTTCATTGCGATCTGGTCCGTCATCGCACCGCAATTGATAACAGGTCATGTGCTAGCATCGCCCGAGGCTCAGAACCTGCCTGCCTTCGGCTTCGAACGTGATTCGATCCTGGCAGAGGCGCGCGCCGTAGCCCAGGGCCGCAGCGACACGGTATTTAATCAGGATGCGATGGCGCTGGTCGAACCTTATCGTGACGCTTTGACCCGCTACAATCTGGTCGGCATGGCGCTGACTATGCTGATCGCGCTCGCCAGCGGGGCATTTGCGTTCCTGCGTCTGAAGCCTGACTTCACCGCCCGAACACGGGTAGAACGCACGGTGATGATGACGCTGCTGGCCGCATCACTGGTCGCGGTCCTCACTACGTTTGGCATTTTCGCCAGCCTAGTGTTCGAAACCATACGCTTCTTTGGCATGGTCAATCCGGTGGATTTCCTGTTCGGCACGCATTGGGGGCCGGACCCGATGGGCAATCCAGACAACCCAGACCCAACGCGTTATGGCGCGATCCCGCTATTCTGGGGCACGATCTATATCGGAGCGATCATTGCCATGATCGTGGCGATCCCACTGGGTTTGATGAGCGCGATTTACCTGACCCAATATGCTGACCCCCGGCTGCGCGCATGGCTGAAACCGGCGCTAGAGATTCTCGCCGGCGTCCCCACGGTGGTCTATGGTTATTTCGCCGCGCTGACCGTGGCCCCGGCCATCCGCGACATGGCTGTATCTATCGGGATCACCAGCGCATCTTCTGAGAGCGCGCTGGCAGCAGGTGTTGTCATGGGCGTGATGATTATCCCTTTCGTGTCCTCAATGGCGGACGATTCGATTGCTGCCGTTCCCAGCGCCATGCGCGATGGCAGCCTGGCGATGGGCGCGACCAATTCCGAAACCATCCGCAAGGTGCTGATCCCGGCAGCCCTGCCCGGCATTGTGGCCGGTGTTATGCTAGCTATCAGCCGCGCGATTGGCGAAACCATGATCGTGGTGATGGCCGCGGGTGCCGCCGCCAACCTCACCGCCAATCCGCTGGAAGCGATGACGACGGTTACCTTCCAGATCGTGGCCATGCTGACCGGCGAAGGCAGCTTCGATCATCCCGCCACGCTCAGCGCCTTTGCGCTGGGATTTGTCCTGTTCCTCGTCACGCTGGCGCTCAATTTCATTGCGCTACGCGTCGTCAAACGGTTCCGTGAAGCTTATGAGTGAGCAAACCATCAGCGAAGGGGCCATCAGCGAAGGGATCGACCCCACCCGCACCGATGCGTTCAAGCGTCGGTTGAAGAAGCGTTACGCGGCAGAGCGGCGCTTCAAGCTGGCTGGCCTTTCTGCCGTGCTGTTCTCTGTCGCAGTGCTGATCTTCCTGCTGGGCAATATGTCGATCAATGGCATTGGCGGTTTCCAGCGCGCCGAACTGGAAGTGCCGATCGACTTCCCTTCAACTGGCATCGCTGCAGACACCGCCAGCATGGCCGCGACAGATGCAGTTCAGGCGCTGGAACGGCAAGGCCTGCCCGATATCGTGCAATTCTATGCGGATCAGACATTGGGTGAAGATGCAGCAACCGAACTGAACAATCATGCATGGCGTGAAGTGGCCCGCGCCATTGTGGCTGACCCGGAAATTATACGCGAAAAGCATACCTTCTCGCTCTCTGCCAGCGCCAAACTGGCAGCCGGCCTGAATGGCGAGGGTTCCCAAGATATGCAGGCGCTTGCATCACGTCTTTCTGCAGAGGGGAAACTGGCGAAGAACTTTGATGTTGGATTCCTGCAGCGTTCTGATGCGACGGACCCCCAAAAGGTGGGTATTTGGGGCGCATTGAAGGGTTCGATTCTGACCATGGTGATTACATTGCTGATGGCCTTTCCCATCGGCGTTCTGGCTGCGCTCTATCTGGAAGAATATGCCCCTAAAAACCGCTGGACCGACATAATCGAGGTTTCGATCAACAACCTGGCGGCTGTTCCATCGATCATTTTCGGCCTGCTGGGCCTCGCCGTGTTTCTGTGGATCTTTCCCAATTACCGCTCTGCACCGCTGATCGGCGGTATGACGCTGGCATTGATGACCATGCCGGTGATCGTGATCGCGGGGCGTAATGCGATCAAGGCCGTGCCGCCATCGATCCGTGATGGCGCGCTGGCCGTGGGCGCATCACCCGTGCAGGTGGTGTTCCACCATGTTCTGCCGTTGGCCTTACCCGGTATCCTCACCGGGACCATCATCGGCATGGCGCGCGCGCTGGGTGAAACCGCACCGCTGCTGATGATCGGCATGCGCGCCTTTGTGGCGACGCCGCCTGATGGCTTCACCTCGCCCGCCACCGTATTGCCGGTGCAGATTTTCCTGTGGTCAGACGAAATTGACCGCGGCTTTGTTGAGCGCACCAGCGCCGCCATTATCGTGCTGCTGCTGTTCCTCCTTGTGATGAACGGTCTGGCGATCTACCTCCGTAACAAATTCGAGAAAAAGTGGTGACTGTAGTCCATCCCAATCTGGAACTGGCCGATGCCAAAATGCGCGCGCGCGACGTCTCGGTCTATTATGGCGACAAGAAGGCGATTGACGATGTGTCGATCGATATCCCGTCGCAATATGTGACCGCATTCATCGGCCCGTCCGGCTGCGGCAAATCCACCTTTCTGCGCACACTCAACCGGATGAATGACACCATCCCATCAGCGCGAGTTGAAGGCGAAATCGTGCTGGATGGCGAAGACATCTATGGTTCCGGCATGGACGTGGTGCAGCTGCGCGCGCGCGTTGGCATGGTGTTCCAGAAGCCCAACCCATTTCCGAAATCGATCTATGACAATATCGCCTATGGCCCGCGCATTCATGGCCTGGTTGAAAAGAAGGACGAGACCGACGCGATTGTTGAGAGGTCGCTGCAACGTGCCGGCCTGTGGGAAGAGGTGAAGGATCGCCTGCTGGATAGCGGCACCGCACTTTCGGGTGGTCAGCAGCAGCGCCTGTGTATTGCGCGCGCTATCGCCGTCGACCCAGAAGTTATCCTGATGGATGAGCCGTGTTCGGCGCTGGACCCCATCGCCACAGCCAAAATTGAAGAACTGATTGACGAATTGTCAGGCCGCTATGCTATCGTCATCGTGACCCATTCCATGCAGCAGGCGGCGCGTGTGTCTCAGCGAACGGCCTTTTTCCACCTCGGGAAAATGGTGGAATATGGGCGCACATCGGATATCTTCACAAATCCGATCGAAAAGCGCACGCAGGATTATATCACAGGGCGGTACGGCTGATGACAGACCATACAGTAAAGGCATTTGATGCGGATATTACGCGCCTTCGCGGGCTGATCGCTGAAATGGGCGGTTTGGCAGAGGTCGCCATTCAAGATGGGCTGGACGCGCTGGTCCGCGGTGATGAGGAACTGGCGACTAAGGTGGTCGCCAATGACAAGAAGATCGACGATCTCGAAACAGAGGTGGACAAACTGGCTGTTCGCATCATCGCCCTGCGCGCGCCGATGGCCGACGATCTGCGTGAAGTCATTGCCGCACTGAAAATTGCCGGCGTCGTGGAACGGATTGGCGATTATTCCAAGAATATCGCAAAACGTGTTCCGGTCATCGAGGGAAAGAAAACCTTTGAACCACTGACATTATTGCCCGCCATGGGGGAATTGGCCGGTGAAATGGTGCATGATGTGCTGACCGCCTATGCCGCGCGCGACCCTGAACTGGCGAAGGAAGTGATCGCTGCCGATAACAAGGTTGACGCCTTTTATGACAGCATTTTTCGTAACCTTGTCAGCTATATGGTGGAAAATCCTGCCACCATTTCTAGCGCGGCGCAGCTGCTGTTTGTTGCCCGTAATATCGAACGGATCGGTGACCATGCCACCAATGTGGCGGAAATGGTCCACTTTGCTGCAACCGGCGCATATCCGCCTGACGAGTATGACTGACACAATTCTGTAGCGAAAGTGACATATCGGCATGGACAAGCACGGGACGCCAAAAGGAACTGACCCAATGTCCGCCACAAAATTGCTGCTGGTTGAAGACGATCCGGCTCTGTCCGAATTACTTGAATTTCGTTTCCAGAATGATGGTTATGATGTGCGCTGCACCGCAGATGGTGACGATGCGCTGATGCTGGCGCGCGAGGACCGTCCTGATCTGGTAATTCTGGACTGGATGATCGAGGGGACTAGCGGGATCGAGGTGTGCCGTCGTCTTCGCCGAGACAAGGAAACAGCCCACGTCCCCATCATCATGTTGACCGCGCGTGAGGCGGAAGATGATCGCATACGCGGGTTGGAAACGGGTGCGGATGATTATCTGACCAAACCGTTCAGCCCGCGTGAATTGCTGGCGCGTGTCGCGGCGGTGATGCGACGTATCCGGCCAGCACTGGCTGGTGAAACCGTTGAGGTGGGTGACATCACTTTGGACCCGGTCGCGCATAAGGTGATCCGGCGTGGACAGACATTGCAATTAGGGCCGACCGAATACCGCCTGCTGAAATTCTTTATGGAGAGCCCCGGCCGGGTGTTCAGCCGCAACCAATTGCTGGATGGGGTCTGGGGCACGGGCAGCGATATCGAACTGCGCACGGTTGACGTCCATATCCGTCGCCTGCGCAAGGCAATTACGCACGACAATATGAAAGATCCGATCAGGACAGTTCGGTCCGCCGGATACTCGCTGGAAGCGGTTTAGCCCACCCGTCGACCTTATCTGCACACCATCGCCCAGCGCGTGCCCTGATCAAGGTGGAAATGACTGCGGTGCTGCGCATTGTAATCAGGTGACATAACCGTTTCGAAACTGTCACAAGCCGCATCGCGCGCGGCCTTGAGGAAGGCCCCCTCTGTGCCCTTCCCCCACCCATTCAGCACGCTCACACGGCGTCCATCAGCCATGATGAAGGCGGAAATATCGATCGCATTTCCCGTTGCATGCTCACTCCATGGAGCATTTGGACTGCTGTTGACACGGCGGCATGAATAGGTGCCCAGATGCTCGATCCGCTTAACTTGCGTACCAAGGTGCATCTGCGCCGCTTCTTGCAGCCCATAGCGCATCCACATCTCCAGCCCTGCCGCCACAGGGCAGGTCGACACTGGGCGCGCCGGAGAAAGCTTGGATTGGTGCACGCGCGTTCGGTCAATCAGTGCGCAGGCCCCTTCTCCCACCGGGCGAAGGGTTGAAAAAGTCACATCACCCCGTTTCAGCGCAGCGTGGCAGGCAGCCCTGTTTTTGATCACGCTCTGCATCTGCATCTGCGTGGCAATTCCGGGTTCATGGCCGAGATCCAGCGAAGCAAAGGGGTTATGCTGCGGATTGTCACGCAGCCACAGCCCACCTGCCAACAGCAGGGCCAGCCCGATCATCCAGGCCAATATGCGCAGATCGAGATCGAACCCACCCACCCCGGTCGATATCCGCAATTTCTGTTTCAGAGCCGCCTCCTAAGAAATAGCCCCCCTGCCAGATCATCTGGTATAGAGCGGGCTTTCATCGCGACCCCGGCACTGATTATCTTTAGGATTCGGCCTGTTAGTAGGATAGCAGAGCGATTTGGCGGTTCAAGCTTTCTTACCGAAAGCAATTGGCAGCTGTCAGATCAGCTTTTGGTGCGTTTTGAGCAAAGATGATCAATCACGGCGGGGTGCAGACTGCCGTCAAAGGCAACGCCCGCATATTCGCCTTCAACCCAGGCAATCTTGCCCAGTGGCGTCTTGAAGCCATCGATCCGCAGCGTCACGGTTTCACCCACCTTGGTAAAACCACGCCTTCCACGAATTTTGCAGCCGCCTTCAGACACGTCATAAAGATCGACATAGACTTTACGCGTGCGAACACGCCCGTCGATGACGATATTGAGCGGCTTCCGCTCCGTAGAACGGGGTATTTCAAAATGCTTCATTGCTCCCTTTTCGCACCTATGGGTAAACAAAAGATAAGCTTATCCTATATCATTAATATACAAGGGATATTCGGTTAACTTCCGTCACTGTTCAGCACGATTCATCCCGAAACAAGGTCAGGAAACAGGCCCACACTCAGGATTACGGCCAATGCCAAAGGGCACAAATAACGCACCAGAAAACGCCAAAAGTGATGAAGACTGCCGCTTAATCCATTTTCGTCGTCGATCATCGCCGGATTGGCTATCCAACCAACAAAAATGCAGATCAGCAATGCCCCGATCGGCATCAGCAGCTTGGCCGTTACGCCATCCAGCACGTCAAAAATGCCCTGACCTTCAAACAGCGGGATAAAGCCCAGCGGATGGAAGCCTGACAGGCTGTTGAGCGAATAAGCGGACAACACCCCCATCAACAACACAATCACGCCAATCACACTGGCGGCTGTCAGCCGACGTGCCTGAAACTTTTCCATCGCCCAGGCCGTGGGCACTTCCATCAAAGCTACCGAACTGGTCAACGCTGCAAAAGCCACCATGATAAAGAAAGCAAGACCCAGCAGAGAGCCTGCCGGCATTGATTGGAAGGCATGTGGCAGAGTTGCAAACATCAGCCCCAGACCGCCATCGGTGGAAAGGCCAGCCGCCAATACGATGGGGAAAATGCACAGGCCCGCAATCAGCGCGACCGCTGTATCGGCCGAAGCGATTATCGCGGATGTTCCGGCCAGATTCACATCGCGGCCGACATAGGAACCATATGTAATCATGCTCGCCATACCCAGCGAGAGCGAGAAGAATGCCTGACCTAATGCTGCCAGCATCACAGGGCCGGTAAGCTTCGAGAAATCAAAGGTGAACAGATAGGTCAATGTTTCGCTGAACGCCCCGCCAAACGCGCCGTAAATGGTAATCCCCAGCAACAGAACGAAAAAGGCCGGCATCAACCATGTGGCCATCACTTCGATCCCGCTCGAAACGCCGCGCGCGACGAAATAGAATGTCAGGCCAAGGAAAAGCAGGTCGAGCAGGGACATCCTCATCCCGTCTTCCAACAGCGATGGAAAAATGGCGGCAATGTCGTCCCCGCTCAATCCTGGCAATGCCCCGCCCATTACCCCTGACTGGGTCAAGTCATTTAGGAACAGCCAGATGTAATTGAGGACCCAACCGCCGATCACACAGTAAAATGCCAGGATCATGGTTGAGCCAAGCACCCCCAGAACGGCAACCCCTTCCCACGCCTTGGACGCGCCGGATTCCTCGGCCATGCGGCGCACGCTAACGGTGGCAGACGATTGCCCATGCCGCCCGATCAGCGTTTCGGACAGCAGAACCGGCAGGCCGATCAGAACGATGCAGGCGATATAGAAGATAACAAATGCACCGCCGCCATTTTGTGCGGCTTCGGCCGGGAAACGCACCAAATTGCCCAGACCGACAGCCGAACCAATCGCCGCAAGGACAAATGCAGAGCGAGATGACCATCCATCACGCGATCCTGAAGCTGACGCTGTCACCATTCCCGAATTCCCCCTCGAACTGCCTTAGGCAGCCTCTCGACCGCGATTTATGCAAGAATTTGCGCGCATCGTCCATGCTATGGCTTTGCCTTATCACCGTTGCCCCGCTAGATATCGCGCATGTCCACCACGTTCCAACTCGACACCAGCACCAGCCGCGCCAATCCCACTCCGCAACCTCTGCGACGGTTGACAGTGCCCAAGATCCAATCCCGCAAAGCAGACGGTCAAACGAAAGAGCCGTTGGTGATGCTCACGGCATACACGGCGCGGCAGGCACAATTGCTGGATGAACATTGCGACATGTTGCTGGTGGGGGACTCATTGGGCCAGGTCATTTATGGCTTGCCCTCGACCTTGCAGGTCACGCCGGAGATGATGATCGCCCATGGCGCTGCGGTCGTGCGTGGATCCTATCACTCACTGGTCGTGGTCGATATGCCCTTTGGCGCTTACGAAGCATCACCACAGCAAGCGTTTGAATGCGCCAGCCGGATCATGGCCCAAACAGGCTGTGCCGCCGTAAAGCTGGAAGGAGGTGCTTCTATGGCCGAAACTATCGCCTTTCTCAGCCAGCGCGGCATTCCGGTGATGGCGCATATCGGGTTAACCCCGCAGGCTGTGAATGCTTTGGGCGGATACGGTGCCCGTGGCCGCAGCCAGGAAGAGCACGCCAAGATCATGTCTGATGGAAGGGTTGTGCAGGATGCCGGTGCCTTTTCCGTGGTCGTTGAAGGCGTGATCGAACCCATCGCCATCGCATTGACGCAAACGCTGGAAATTCCAACTATTGGCATCGGCGCATCGCCCCAATGCGATGGGCAGGTGCTGGTAACGGAAGATATGCTGGGCATGTTTGAGCGTGTACCGCGCTTTGTGAAAAAGTACGAAAACATATCGGAAATCATTTCTGGCGCAGCCGCCCAATATGCCGATGAAGTGCGCAACCGCACGTTCCCTGGTGAAGAACAGACATATCAACCCAAGGCCTGAACCCACACATGCAAACAATCATGCGATTTTACGGCTTCGCGCTGATCTTCACGCTTATCTGCCTGGGGCTTGCCGCCTGGTATGGCTGGGGTGCGACGGGCACAATGCTGGGCATGGCAGAGATTTTGTGGATCGTGGTGATCCTGTCGGTTCTCGAAATCTCGCTCAGCTTTGACAATGCGGTGGTCAATGCCTCTGTGCTTAAGGAGATGGACGAGGTGTGGCAGCGCCGTTTCCTGACCTGGGGCATAGCTTTTGCCGTGTTCGGCATGCGTATTGTATTTCCGCTGGCCATCGTTGCGATTGCCGCCGGGCTTGGACCGATGGAAACGGTCAACCTGTCGCTCAACGATCCGCAGGAATATGAGCGGATCGTCAGTTCCGCCCATGTAGGTATTGCCGGATTTGGTGGTGCGTTTTTAGCCATGGTGGGCCTCAAATTCTTTTTCGATCAGGACAAGCACGTCCACTGGATCAGAGTTCTGGAGGAATATCTGTCCAAATTCGGCGCGCTTCCGGCGGCTGAGATTGCGTTGTTGCTGTTGACATTATGGGGAATCTCCACACTGCTTTCACCGGACGATGCACTGACATTCCTCGTCGCAGGGATGCTTGGGCTTGTCACCTTCATCGCGGTGGAAGGGATCAGTGCGATTCTGGAAATGCGTGAAGAGGCTGCACGGGCCACGGGGGCTGTTATCCGGTCCGGCTTTGGCGGGTTTCTTTACCTCAACATTCTGGATGCCAGTTTCAGCTTTGACGGAGTGATCGGCGCCTTTGCCTTGTCAAACAATATGGTGGTTATTGCCCTTGGCCTGTCCATCGGGGCCATGTTCGTGCGGTCCATGACCATCCATCTGGTGCGTAAGGGCACGCTGGCACAATATCGCTATCTGGAACATGGCGCATTCTGGGCGATCATCGTGCTGGGCGCGATCATGCTGCTATCGGCTAAGGTACATATTCCCGAAACAATTACCGGGCTGATCGGGGCAATCCTGATCGGATTGAGTTTCTGGTGGTCACTGCGGCAGAACCGCAAGGATGGTGATGCCGCCTAAGCTTGCGGGTGCCGCGCCAGCCAGCTGGATAAAGGCGCGGCCAGTACCAGTTGCGCCAGATGGTAGATCAGCAGCGGCGCAATCACAAAACCGGCAATGTCCGGCTTAAACAGGATCGCAGCCAAAGGCGCGCCAATTGCAACGCTTTTCTGCGCTCCCGAGAACAGAAATGTAATGCGGTCAGCAAAGGGATATCCCAATGCCTTGCTGACCAACCAGTTCGCAACATGCGCCAGTACCAGCATGCATAGCACCATGCCGAACAGCCACGCCCAGCCACGCATATCCAGCATATCGCCCAACCCCTGCTCAATCGCGCCGGAAAAGGCGACATAGACGGCCAGCCCGATCACCGCACGATCCAGCCATACAATCCGCTGCTTGCGTTCCAAAACCCAATCGCGCGTCCAGCCCTGCACCGCCTGCCCGATCATGAAGGGCAGTATCAGGATCATACCAATGCGGACAATCACCTCGATGCCCAGATCGGCTACCTCGCCACCTGCCAGAAGGGCAAAGAGCGGCGCAGTCACAAACACGCCAGCGATATTAAACAGCGCCGCACCCACCACCGCCAGTGCGATATTGCCATTGGCCAGATTGGTGTAGCTCGTTGCTGACTGTATAGTAGTTGGCAGCACGCCCAGATAGATAAAACCCAGTGCGATTGCTGGCGGTAAGGCGCTGGCCAGCGCCAGCTTCGACGCGCCCAACCCCGCCAGAGCCATCACACCAAACACCCAAATGAACAGCGGCAAGAAGAAGCGCCAGTTCACAAACCCGCGCAAAATTTCACCGCGTGCAATCCGCATTCCGTTGAGCAGAAACAGCAGAAATATTCCGACATTGGATATGATGCGCGCAACCCCACGCGCTTCGCCGGTTACAGGCAGCACGATGGCCGCCAGCGTCGCCAGTACCAGCACGGCAACCATTGGATCGGCCAGAAATGTCAGGCGTTGCCGCATGACTGCGCCCTGCCTGTAGTCACCCTAATTGTCGAGAGGATAGGTCTCCGGATCAGCCCTGAAGTTCATATTGTTTGAGCAGATCGTACAGCGTCGGGCGGCTGATCCCCAGCATCTTGGCCGTGCTGGAAATATTGCCCTCGCTGCGTGCCAGCGCTCGCCGGATCACGCGACGGTCAGCCTTTTCCCGCGCGGATTTGAGGTTCAGCGCCAGCGCCTGCTCCTCTTCCTCACCACCCAGATCAAGGTCCTCTGCCCGCACCAGCTTGCTTTCGGCCATGATGACCGCGCGCTTCACGCGGTTTTCCAGTTCGCGCACATTGCCGGGCCAATGCCATTCATCAATGGCGGCCAACGCATCCGGCGCAAAGCCGGTGACGCTAGGGTTCATTTCGGCTGAAAAACGCTTCAGAAAAGCCTTGGCCAATAGTGCCGGATCGCCCGGACGCTCTGCTAGGGTTGGGATGCGGACCACCACTTCAGCCAAACGATAATAAAGATCTTCGCGAAAGCACCCATCGCCAATCATCGCTTCCAGATCCTGATGCGTGGCGCAGACAATGCGGGTATTAACCTCAATCTCTTTGCGGCCACCAACACGCTCAATCTTGCGTTCTTGCAGGAAGCGCAGCAGCTTTACCTGAAGCGGCAGGGGAATGTCGCCCACCTCGTCCAGGAACAGTGTACCGCCATGGGCGCATTCGATCTTGCCCTCGGTCGTCTTGACCGCGCCGGTGAAAGCCCCCTTTTCATGTCCGAACAGCTCGCTTTCCAGCAGGTTTTCGGGGATCGCCGCGCAATTAATCGCAACAAAGGGGCCATCCTTGCGGTCACTGGCATCATGTACGCCCTGCGCCAGCAATTCCTTGCCCGTGCCGCTGGCCCCCAGCAGCATGACAGAAACATTGGTGCGCGCCACTCGCTCCACCGTCCGTGCCACCTTCACCATCTCGGGTGCAGCCGTAATCATCCGGCCCAGCACGGTCTGGTCATCACCCACGCGACTGCGCAGGCGACGGTTTTCCTGTTCGATCTGATGCAGATTGAAAGCCCGGCGAACGATCAGGCCCAATGCCTCTATATCCACCGGCTTCTGGTAAAAGTCGTATGCACCACGTTCGATTGCCTGCAACGCACTCTCGCGCGCGCCATGGCCGGATGCCACGATAACCTTGGTATCGGGCTTCAGCTCCATAATGGCATCAAGCACGGCGAAACCTTCGCTCGTGCCATCGGGGTCTGGTGGCAGGCCCAGATCCAACGTCACGACCGCCGGTTCGCATGATCGCAGCGCCGCGATGGCGCTTTGCCGGTCCATGGCCTGCACGACCTCAAAATCGTCATAGGCCCATTTCAGCTGCGCCTGCAGACCTTCATCATCCTCGACCACCAGCAGTGCGGGTTTCTTGTCGGACATTATGCCACCTCTGAAGTTGTGCGCCTGCCGGCGTTCAAAAATTGTTTTGCCTCTGCCAGCGGCAGGGTAATCGTAAAGCGGCTACCCAGCCCTTCACGCGATTCCACATCCAACCTGCCACCCATGGCGCGGATCAATTCCCGCGCTTCATATGCCCCGATGCCAAAACCGCCTTCTTTCGAAGATATGAAGGGTTTGAACAATCCGTTACGTTGAAACGCCATGGACATGCCCGAACCCGTGTCGATCACGTCAATCCGCGCATTGAGCCCGTCTGAGGACAGGTCGATCTTCACGGGCGAATTTTCGTCACTGGCATCTACGGCGTTCTGTACAATATGGATCAGCGCCTGCTCCAGCCCCTCTCGGTCAGCTATGACAATACTCGACGTGCTCCGTGCCACAGAAACTGTGTGTGCATGGCTGAATTTGGCCGGCAATTGCTTGACGACCTGTTCCAGATCGACAGGCTGGCGCACCTGACTTTGCCCCGACCCATAGCGCCCAAGCCGCGCAAGCAATGCATTTAGCTTGTCTGCACTGTTGCGCAGGGTCACCAGCATATCTTCGCGAAAGTCAGGATTTTCAGAGTGCTTTTCCGCATTGCGCGCCAGCAGGCTTAGCTGGCTGGCCAGATTCTTAATGTCATGCATGACAAAGGCGATGCGGCGATTGAATTCATCGAACCTGCTGGCCTCCATCAGCGCCTGCTGCCCGCTCTGTTCAGCTAGATAGCTGGCCAGCTGCTGCCCAACAACGCGCAACAGATCCAGATCCTCCCAGTCCAGCTTTCGGCTGACCGGGGGACGAGCGAGCACGACTGCTCCCACCAAACGGTCGAAATGCAGCAGCGGCACCAGTGCCCATGCCTGATCGTCATTGCGTAGCCAATCTGGCACCAGAGCCACCTCGCCATGGTGGTCTACTCCCGCACGGACCTGATCCAGATCAAGGATAAAATGCCGCTGCTCCAACAAGCCAGCCAGTTCATAGCCTGCCGCCTGCGCTGGCACCTCTACCGATGACCAGCGCCAACGCGCCATCAGAGACAGTTGCGCCTCTTCATTGGGGGCCAACAACAAGCCTGCCGGACTGTCCGTGATGTCAGCCATTGCCTTGATCGCACGTTCGTGCAGATCCGGTTCTGTCGTGCTGCTGCAGCCAATGGTGCGGGTAAAGCGCAGCCATTCCTCCCGATAATCATAGCGGTGCTGGAACAGGTGTTTCACCGCCGTTACTCGCAGCCAACCGCGCAGGCGCGGCGATGGCAACCAGATGATCGCAGCCGTGATCGCCATCACCAGGAATCCGATCTGTGTCAGCCGCCCCAAATCACCGCCCAAAAGAGACAGGGAGCGGGTGACGACGCCCATGACGAACAGATAGAGGCCGATTAGCGCCAGCGAGAGCGAGCGGAATGTGACAGCCCGCGATGGGCTGAATTGCATGCCAGATGTGACCGGGCTGACACCGATGGCCAATACCAGGGCCAGCACCATGGCTGCTCCACCGCGTAGCGAGAGAAGGGCCCGCGGCGCCTCAGCACTCAGATATGCCACCGTGTACAGGTTAAGCTCATAGGCCCAGGCCAGGGTCAGCGCAGCCGCGCTCCAACGCAGCAAATGCCGCGATGCATTGGCAGCACCTGCATAGAGATTGTGCAACAAAACCAACGCGCCCACCGCAGCCAACATGCGCAGCAGTGTGGCAGCCTGCAACGTCAAGGCTTCTAGCTGCGGCGTAATCGCAAAGTGCAGTTCGACTAGCAGCAATAATGGCTGCATCATTTCCACCAGCGCCAATACGGCCACGACAGGACGGATCAGGCGCAGGCTTTCATCACGACCATCGGTGGCGAACAGCCGAAAGAGCAGCCAGATCCAGCCCAGATTTCTGGCCGCCTCTGCCAATTCAGCATAAAGCGATGCAGGACCCAGCGCCGCCGCGATTGCACTCCAAATCCCGGTCAGCGCCAAAGCCAGTATAATGGGGCTATGGTCGAGCCGACGCCGATCACCCCGCCTCATCACCCACAAAGTGGCTGCGGCACAGGCTACAGCGCCCAGCAGGTGCGCAAACAGGCTGATCGTTGTCATCTCCCTGCCCCGATCCGCACGCAGCAGCAGGCTTCGCGCAAAACAACTGCGCAAATATGCTGGCCCAGGCTGGTAAACTGCAATGACATCGGCCGATCAGCTCCTGCGAAAACTGATCGTCGATCTAATACAAAGAGATGAACTGTCGGTAAATTTGACACCGCGATGCGAACGGCGCATTTGCGCCACCTGTGAGGATTAACATCGCATTATTGAGGCATCTAACGACTGCGCCGGTACGGTTCAGACCTTTGCCTGAAACTGCGTGAACTGGAACGGCGTGATACCGCGCTGGGTGCGGTCAATTTGCAGCGGCGCACCGCGTGGAGGAAGCGACCTCTGGCGGCAATCTTCAACATGGCAACGCGCGCACCCCAACCCGATGGCCTGTGCATCTTTTCGGTCCAAAGATATGCCACCTGCAAAGGCAAGATCGCCTGCCAGGCGCGTTTCCAGGCCCAGAACCACCACAAAGGTAGCATCCCCGCTGGAACCGGCCCCGGCAACGGTGCGGGCAATGGTCAACCAATGATCGGGGCCCGCATCGGCCCCATCGACCGTGATGGCTTGCACACAATTTTCGCCGCGCCGTTCAAACGCGCGATGCACCACCCATAATGGACAGCTCACTTCACTTTCCAGCAAGGTTGCGCCGCTGGCACCCGAAAAACGCTTCGAAAACTGCCCTGCCCGATCAACCCGCGCCATGAAGAACGGCAGACCGCGCTGACCCACGCGCTGCAGCGTGGTCAGCCGGTGCGCCACCTGTTCATGGCTGACGCCAAAGCGCCGCTGCAATACCGCCAGATCATAGCCGGTTTGTTCGCATGCACGCAAAAAGCGACCATAGGGCATCAGCAATGCAGCCGCGAAATAGCCGGTCAAATGCCGTTCGAAGAATTGCCGCGCGGCGGGATCATCCAGCTGCGCGCCCGCCACCAGCTTGTCTATCCCATCGCGCTGTTCCAACTGGGCGATTTGCAGCGCGATCTGGAAATTGCGCGATGACCGTCCCAGCATTTCAGACAATTGCAATTGCCGCGCATGCAGATCGATCCGCCTGATCGCCCCCGGCATCACATCCAGCGGCAGGATACGCACTGAAAGCTGGTGCTTTTCACGCAGGCGATCGGTCAGCGCTGTTCCAATGTCACCGCGCGACAGACGCAATTCATCCGCCAACTGTTCCGCCGCATGGTCGAGATCGGCAAAATGATTCCGCCACCGTTCAATTTCACGGCGCGATGCGCCCAGCGAATCGCCTTCACCAACAGAGGATTCAGGCCCGCTGCGGTCATAAAGGCGGGCAAAAGCCGCCGCTGCCCGGGGGGCACTGGACAGAAATTCATCCACCTCATCCCGGTCAATCCCAAGATCAGCAAAGCGCTCATCGGCCAGGCGCCGCGCCAAACCGTCGACACCGCCAACCGATTCCTCTTCCCGCAGCGCACGTGGATTGAAATCAAAGCGATCGATCACCTGCACCAGTACACGGGCCGACAGCGGGCGCTGATTGCGCTCGATCAGATTGAGATAGCTGGAGCTTATGCCCAACGCCGCGGCCATGTTGGCCTGGGTCAGCCCCTCTCGCTTGCGTAAACGGCGCAAAGCCGGGCCAGCAAATACCGAATTATCCGCCATAGGCTCCTTGTAAATATATTTACATAGTTACAATGTATTTTGATCGCATTCGCGCAATAAGACAAGATATTTTGTAAATTTTCCTGTCATTGCAGTACAGCAAAGTGCATTTTGCGGGGGTAAACACTTTACCACTGGAGAATCACGGTGACCTATCACTCCACGATCGAAAGCATGCGTCAGACTATTTCCGCGAATGGCGCCTCTTGGGCAGCCATTGACGCAGAAAGCGCAGCACGGATGCAGATCCAGAACCGTTTTCCAACCGGGCTGGACATTGCCAAATACACTGCAAAGATCATGCGTGAAGATATGGCCGCATATGATGCGGATCCAGCCCATTACACCCAGTCGCTGGGCTGCTGGCACGGTTTCATCGCGCAGCAGAAGATGATCAGCATCAAAAAGCATTTTGGCGGGACCAAGCAGCGCTACCTGTATCTGTCCGGCTGGATGGTGGCTGCGCTGCGCAGTGAATTCGGCCCGCTGCCCGACCAGTCCATGCATGAAAAAACCAGCGTTCCTGCGCTGATCGAAGAACTCTACACCTTCCTGAAGCAGGCTGATGCCCGCGAACTGGGCGGCATGTTCCGTGAACTGGATGCAGCGCGCGAGCGTGGCGATGCGGTGGAAGCAAAGCGCCTTGAAAACGCCATCGACAATTACGAAACGCATGTCGTTCCGATCATTGCCGATATCGACGCAGGTTTCGGCAACGCCGAAGCGACCTATCTGCTAGCGAAAAAGATGATCGAAGCTGGCGCCTGCGCCCTGCAAATCGAAAATCAGGTTTCGGATGAAAAGCAGTGCGGTCACCAGGATGGCAAGGTCACCGTGCCGCACGAAGATTTCCTACAGAAGATCCGCGCCCTGCGTCACGCCTTCCTGGAAATGGGCGTTGAGGACGGTGTGATCGTTGCCCGCACCGACAGCCTTGGCGCTGGCCTAACCAAGCAGATCGCTTATTCGACCGAACCGGGCGATCTGGGTGACCAGTACAATGCCTTCCTCGATTGCGATGAAGTTGATCCGGCCAACATCACCAATGGCCAGGTCTTCATCAGCCGCGATGGCAAGCTGATGGCGCCCAAGCGTCTACCCAGCAACCTCTACCAGTTCCGTCCGGGCACGGGCGAAGACCGCTGCGTGCTGGACTGCATCACATCACTGCAGAACGGTGCAGACCTGCTGTGGATCGAAACTGAAAAGCCGCATATCGAACAGATTGCAGGCATGGTTGATCGCATCCGCGAAGTCGTTCCCAATGCCAAGCTGGTTTATAACAACTCGCCTAGCTTCAACTGGACGCTGAACTTCCGCCAACAGGTGTTCGACGCTTGGGAAGCAGAAGGCAAAGACGTGTCGACCTATGACCGCGACAGGCTGATGAGCGTGGATTATGACGCGACCAATCTGGCGGCCATCGCTGACGAAAAAATCCGCACGTTCCAGCGCGACGCAGCGAAGCGCGCCGGCATCTTCCACCACCTGATCACTCTGCCAACCTATCACACGGCTGCGCTGAGCACGGACAATCTGGCCAAGGAATACTTTGGCGAACAGGCCATGCTGGGCTACGTCAAGAATGTACAACGTCAGGAAATCCGCCAGGGCATCGCCTGCGTGAAACACCAGAACATGGCCGGATCTGATATCGGTGATGACCATAAGGAATATTTTGCCGGTGAAGCAGCCCTGAAGGCTGGTGGAAGGGATAACACCATGAACCAATTTGAGGCTGCCTGAACCCAGCCCCAATGGAGCCGGTTCCACTGACTAGACCTCAGGATGGACCGGCTCACATGATCGAAAGGGAAATGATCATGACTGACGAAACAACACAGCCACGGGAACCGTCACGCGCGCGGGCACTGCTTTCCACCGCCGATATGCGCTTGCTGCGTCGCGCGTTGGAAAGCCACGCCAAGGTGACAGAGGATCGCGACGAGCTGGCCAAAATCAACGCCCTGCATCACCGCCTTGGCACCTACGACTGAGGGATAGCGGGGATACGTCCTCCTGGGGAGGAGACGCGGCCGTCGGAGCACTATAATGTTCCGGCGGCCGTAATTTTTCAAAATCAGCCACTCTGTCTCGGCATTAGCTCCATCGCAGCCGCAGCCAGCGCCTCTGCCCCTGTGGCAATCACCCTTTCTGCATCCGGGGCCCAAAATGGGGAGTGGAGCGAAGGCAGGGAAAGCTCGCCAGACTGTGACTTTGCCCACTGATCATGCGGAACGCCGCCCACCCACAGGATGAATGACTGAATATTGTCGGGGTCGGCCCGCCGATACAGGCTAAAATCTTCCCCTCCCATCACCGGAGGCGCTTCGATAACCCGCCCTTCAAATCGCGGTGCCAGCGCAGCCATCACGCGGTCGGTAAGTTCAGGATTGTTGTAAGTGGCTGGGGTATAATTATCCTCCACCTCCACAACAGGCAGCTTGTCATCGGGCATACCGGCCGCCAACGCCTCGGCCTTGGCAATACGCGCTATGCCATCAAGCAAGTGCTTGCGCGTTTCATCGCTGTAAGAGCGCACGGTGATCTGCAGCTTCGCCTCATCGGAAATGATGTTGTGCTTCGTACCCGAATGGAAACTGCCCACCGTCACCACGGCGGGGTCTTGCGGGTTGAGTTCACGGCTGACCAATGTCTGCAACCGCATCACCAGTGCGCTGGCAATCACAATCGGATCCTTGGCCGTGTGAGGATAGGCACCGTGGCCGCCAATACCCGGGATAGAGATATTGACACTGTCGACATTAGCCAGTGCATATCCCTTGGCATAACCGATTACCCCTGCCGGGACCTGCGCCGCGTCATGGAACGCAAGGGCATAATCGGGCTTGGGAAAACGGATGAACAGCCCATCGTCCAGCATCGCCCGCGCACCCTCGCCCAGCTCCTCTGCCGGTTGCAGGATCATTACCAGCGTCCCCTGCCACAGATCCTTGTTTGAGCTGAGCAAACGCGCGGCACCAACCCAACCGGCCATATGTGTATCATGCCCGCAAGCGTGCATAATGCCGCTTTCAACGCCAGATGCAGGCGTCCCGACCTGCTTTGAGGCAAAGGTCAGCCCGGTCTGTTCGGCCACCGGCAGCCCGTCCATATCAGCCCGAAGCAGCACTGTGGGGCCATCGCCATTACGCATGACCGCCACCACACCGGTCTGGCCCACACTCTCTGTCACCTCAAACCCCAAATCGCGCGCGATTGCCGCCAGTTTTGCCGCTGTGCGATGTTCCTGAAAGCTCAGTTCCGGGTAGGCATGCAGATCACGATAAAGCTCCATCAATTCGGGCATATCGCCCTTCAACTGCGCCCGTAGATCATCCGCCTGGGCAGGCACAGCAAGACCCAACGCCAAGGCCGATGCGCCCAATAATGCAGCCAGCTTCGTCACGCCCTCTCTCCTCACATCCCGTATCGCGTCGCCAAAAGGAATGACAATGTGATGACCATGATCAGAACCAGCGGCACACCCGTTCGGATATAATCCTTAAATTCGTAACTGCCTTCCGACATGATCAGCATATTAGTTTGATAGGCGATCGGCGTGGCGTAACACAGATTGCAGCCAAACAGCACAGCCAGAACCATGGGTTCGGCGGGCAGGCCCAGCTGATTGGCAATGCTGAACGCGATGGGCGTACCCACCGTCGCCGCCGTGGCGTTCGATGCAAAATTGGTCAGCAACGTCACGAACAGCATGATCGCAGCCAGCACCATTGCAGGGGAGAGATATTGCAACCCCATCCCCAATGCCTCAGCCAACCACTGCGCCGCCCCGCTTTCATCAATGATCCGCCCGATGGCTATGCTGGCGGCAACCAGCACGATGACCTTGGCAGAAAGGGCGCGGCCAACCCGGTCAAACTTTACGCAACCGGTCACAAACATCAAAATAGCGCCAGCCAGCGCAGATATGGCGATGGGGAAAATGCCAACGGCTGCTGTAAACACGGAAACGCCCATGATTGCCGCAGCCAGCAGAACCTTTGACCGGCGCGGCAATTCCTGTGCGCCTTCCAGCATCAACAGACTGTCTGCATTGGCAAAAGAATACAGATCTTCCCCCAGCCCCATCACCAACAGCACGTCACCTTCCGAAATGCGCAGATCACCGCCATCATTGAATTGCGCCTTTTCACCAATCAGTCGCTGCGGGTGGTGAATACCCAGCACAGCCACGCCATAAAGATCGGCAATACCCGATGTCGCCAACGTACGACCGATCAACCGCGAATCTGCCGTCACGGTCATTTCCACCACCAGAATATCCTGGCTGCGGGATGAAGATTCACGCCGTATCCGGTCCAGCACCCAGCTTGGGGCCAGATCGCCCTTCAGCACGCGCATGGCATCTTCCAGCGCCTGATGCGTGCCGGAAATCCGCAAATGCTGCTGCGGCTCGATCGGCCCCAGCGTCTGGTCCAGAACGGCAATACCTTTGGGCAGAATGGATAGGATCGAGGTCATTTCCTGACCGACCAGACTGCTTTCAGCCGAAATTCGCAGGCGGGTGAAAAACCGGCGCTTTTCCGCCGCATCGACCACGCTGTTATCTGGCAGTAAGCGCGGCATCACCAACCACAGATAAGGCAGCGCCACCAGTGCCGCGACCAGCACAATCGGCGTGAAATGGAAGACACTCATCTGCGGCATGCCTAGGTCGCCAGCGATGGAGACCACCAGTATGTTGGTGGAGGTACCAATGGTTGTGGCCATACCGCCGATCAGCACCGCAGCGTTCAAGGGGATCAGCGTTTTGGATGCGGGCAAGGCCCCGCGCTGCGCCAGCGCCACGAATATAGGCAATAACAGCACCAAAACCGGCGTGTCATTGATGGCCATGGACAGGGCAAAGGCCAGCAGCAGAGAGACAAGCAAACCCAACTGCAAATTGAACTTGAACACCCGTTCCAGTATGCGCGCAGCCGGGTCCAGCGCACCTGTGACAACCAGCCCGCGCCCCATAATCATCAGTGCACAGATCGTGATCAGGGCATAATGACCAAAGCCGGAAAAGGCCAATGACAGCCCATCTATCGGTTTGGTTCCTGCCAGCGGGAAGAAATACAACCCCACCGCAATTACCGCGATGGTCAGCAGTGAAATAATCTCTACCGACATGCGCCCACGCGCAAAGGCGATGAACATGGCGACTGTGACCGCCATGGCGGCGATGGCATGAAAGGATGGAAGTTCCAGCATTTAGCCGTGGAATCTCAAAGCGCAGGCGAAATTACAAGCTATTTCGCGAAACAGGGCCTGGTACCTCTGGCCGGACTCGAACCGGCACTTCGTAAGAAACTCGATTTTGAGTCGAGCGCGTCTACCAATTCCGCCACAGAGGCCCTGTGCTTGCGCGCCGCAATTAGCCGCGCTTGCTCAACCCTTCAAGGAGTTTACAAGCAATTTGTGCAATTTACTGTGCAACCCATCATTGGCGGCCAGTATCTGCGTATCATGCACGGGTTGGCTGCGCCCACGAAAATCACTGACGAAACCGCCCGCTTCTCGCACCAGCAGGCAGCCTGCCGCCGTATCCCATGGTTTCAGCCCTGTTTCCCAGAAGCCGTCAAAACGCCCAGCCGCCAGCCATGCCAGGTCGAGCGAGGCCGCGCCGAAACGCCTGATGCCCGCCACCTGTGGCCCTATTGCGTTGTAAATGTTCATCCATTCAACAGGATTGCCTGCACCCTGAAACGGGATACCCGTGGCGATCAACGCATCGGACAGGCGATTGCGAGAGGACACGCGCAAGCGCCCATCCTGCAACCAGGCACCGCGTGTCTTTTCTGCCCAGAATGTCTCGTCGGTGAGCGGCTGATAGACAACACCCGCTATCACATCACCCCAGCCGCTGCCATCCAACTTGGGTTCCTGCGCGGCGATAGACACCGCAAAATGCGGGATGCCGTGCAGAAAATTGCTGGTGCCGTCGAGCGGGTCGATGATCCAGCGCGGCTTGGTCGGATCACCTTCGATCACGCCTGCTTCTTCCAGCACAAACCCCCAATCAGGTCGCGCCTGCAGCAATTCATCATACACGGCGCGTTCGGCGCGCAAATCTGCCTTGGACACGAAATCGGCGGGGCCCTTGCGGCTGACCTGGAGGTGTTCGACCTCGCCAAAGTCACGCCGCAACCGGCCACCCGCCTTGCGGGCTGCCTTTTCCATCACCCGGATCAGGCCGGAAAGTATTGCCATGACCCGCTCAGCTCGCCTTGCCGACGTAAGTCTGTTCGTAAACGTCGACGACGATGCGCGTGCCGCTTCCAATATGCGGCGGCACCATAATGCGCACACCATTGTCCAGCACTGCCGGTTTGTAGCTGGAAGAAGCTGTCTGCCCCTTCACAACGGCATCTGCCTCGACAATCACAGCTTCGATCTGAGACGGCAGTTCCACGCTGATGGGTTTTTCTTCCCACAATTCCAGCGTCACCTGCATCCCATCCTGCAGAAACGCGCGCGCATCACCCAAAAGATCGCCGGGCAGGTTGATCTGTTCGTATGTGCCATTGTCCATGAAGACCAGCATATCGCCATCTTCATACAGGAACTGGAATTCCTTCGTATCCAGACGCACGCGTTCGACCGTATCGGCGCTGCGGAAGCGCACATTGGTTTTGCGCCCATCCTGCAGGTTCTTCATTTCCACCTGCATATAGGCCCCGCCCTTACCGGGTTGGGTGTGCTGGATTTTGGCAACCTTCCAGATGCCGCCTTCATATTCCAGAATGTTGCCGGGGCGAATGTCAACGCCGCTGATCTTCATGTCAAAGAACCTTCTTGTGGGGAATGCGGGCCGGTGGGCCGGCGCATGTGTTGCGCGCGCCTTTAGCCGAGCCTTCATTGCGGGGCAAGGCGGCAGCGTGTATTGGCGCGGGCATGTTTACCAATCAACTTATCAAATGCGCAGTTTTGCTGGTCGCGGCCACCCTTGCCACAATTGGACCGGCCCATTCCACGCCCAGCGCAGGCACGTTGAAAACCCTGCCACAGGGCATCTACCAATGCGCCCTGCCCGGCGATGCTGCGGGCGCGGCTTGGCGCCCTGTTGCGGGCATGGATTTCACGATCATCAATGCCTCAAGCTATGAGTCAGAGCGTGGGCACGGCACATATCTGCTGAAGGGCAACCAGCTGGTCTTCACGCGCGGCCCATTGAAAGGTGTTCAGCTGCAACGCAGCGGTGAGTACACATTGCGTGCGATGGAACAGGATGCCTCGCTGGGGGCGATGCGTTGTGTCAGATTGGGTTCGAGCGTTTAACCGGTAGCGATTTTTTCTGCAAAGGCTTTGATCGCGGCCACCTCGTCGCCGTTCCAAACTGCACCGCTCACCGCCAGAAAGTCCGCGCTTGCCTCGATCAATGGCTGGCAATTGTCAGGCGTGATCCCGCCGATGGCCACGCAGGGGATTTCGAACAACCCGCTCCACCATTCAATCAGTTCGGGTTCTGCCTGATGCTTGGTTTCCTTGGTGGCTGATGGGAAAAAAGCGCCGAAGGCGACATAATCCGCACCAGCCTCGCCCGCTTCCATCGCCAGATGCCTGGAAGCGTGGCAGGTAACGCCAATCTGCGCGTCGTGCCCCAATTGCACGCGGGCGTCCTTTGGGTCACCATCGCCCTGGCCCAGATGAACGCCATCAGCGTTCAGACGTTTTGCCAGCGCGATCGAATCATTGACGATGAATGCCACATCATGCGCAGCGCAGATCGCCTGCAAAGGCTCTGCCAGCCGCGCAGCATCATGCTGGTCAACATCCTTCACCCGGAACTGGAAGGCGGTTACGATACCCTGCCCAGCGGTAAGGGCGCGATCCAGCCGCGTGGGGAAGTCTCCCGATACATCAGGCGGCGAGATCAGATAAAGCTGCGTGGGCACGGTCATGTCGTTCATGTCGGGTGCAATAGCGATATGGGGGTGCGCCGCCAATGCATTACCTCACAAGGCTGCCCGCGCCATCAACGCTGGGTATGTACCCAATCAGGACAGGTGAAGCAAAAATCGCACCAGACCACTCATATCGGATATATCGCATGGCGATTGAGAGGCAGACATGTTCGAATCACTACTCGCACCCGTGCTGATGGCGGCAGCAACGGCCAACGCGCCTGTCGCGGCTGGCAATGTCGCCATGTTTGACGTCACGCAGATGAGCCCCGAAGTGGCAGTAATGGCCATCGGCATTGTCGAGGATAGCCGCTGTAAAGACCGCATCCTGTGTTTCCAGACTGAACGACTGGCCGTATCCGCCGCCGTTACCGACGGGCCACAAATGCGCGAAGTGGTGCTGGAACTGGGCGTGCCGCTGCAATTGGATTATGGTACGCTGCTACTCGCATCAACATCTACCTCGCCCAGCGATGCCGGGGCGATTGAGCTGGCTGATTACAATCTGGATCTGATTTTTACGCCAGCATCGCGCTGAGCAGGATCATCCCGCTACAGAAGCTGCCTGGATCTGGTTGATCGCACTGCCCAGTGCCGCGTCAAATTCATCATCCGACTGGCCCTTGCGCAGATCCTGCAGCAAGCCGCGGCTGAAGCTGGCGATCATGCCCTTGTTCCTGGCTAGATGTTCGCAGGCATCATCGGTCGAATAACCGCCCGACAGCGCAACCACGCGCAGCACGTTGGGGTGCGCAATGGCCGGGGCATAGAGACTGGCTTCAACCGGGATCGAGAGCTTCAGCATGACCATGCGGCCTTCCGGCAGACTGTCCAGACCCTTCATGATTTCGGCTAGAAGGATCTTCTCACCTTCCGCACGATCGGCAGAGGTGATGTCATATTCAGGTTCCAGCATGGGGACGAGGCCCGCATCAGCGATCTGGTTTCCCACTTCAAACTGCTGCTTAACCACGGCGGCGATGCCTTCAGGATTGGACGATTTGATGACCGAACGCATTTTCGTGCCGAACATGCCGGCTGCGACCGATTTTTCCAGCAGCGTAGGCAGCTTGTCGAGCGGCTTCATCATCTGGACGCCATTGACTTCATCTTCCAGACCCTGATCCACCTTGATGAACGGTACCACGCCGCGCGCCTTCAACGCGTCCGCCGTGCTCTTGCCTTCCACTTCGCCATCCATCGTGCGTTCGAACAGGATCGCGCCAATCACCTTGCCATTGGCGAAGCAAGGCGATGTGATCACACGACTCCGCATTTCATGGATGCGGGCGAACATTTCTTCATCGCCGTTCCATTCGGAATCTTCCACGCCATAGCCACGCAGCGCCTTGGGGGTTGACCCGCCCGACTGGTCAAGCGCGGCGATAAAACCTTCGCCTGTGGCAATCTTTGCGGTCATTTCCTGGCTGTTCATGGCGTGATCCTGTGTTTGACTTATCTATGCATTTGTATGCTTGCGCGCGCCCATACAAAGCAGCGCTGCGCATCGCAACTGTGCGGATTGTTTAGTTCGGCATGCTCATTTCGAAAGCGAAGCGACGCCCGGAAGCACCTTACCTTCCATCCATTCAAGGAAGGCTCCACCCGCGGTCGAGATGTAAGTGACATCGTCCGTGACCCCGGCATGGGCCAGCGCGGCGACAGTATCGCCCCCGCCCGCGACCGAAATCAGCGATCCTTCCTGCGTCAGCGCGGCAGCCATGCACGCCAGCGCGACTGTCGCGGCATCGAAAGGCGGCGTTTCAAACGCACCCATCGGGCCGTTCCACACCAGCGTGGCGCAGGTCTTGAGCACATCGCCAAGGGCCTCTGTCGCCAGCGGGCCAACATCCAGGATCATCTCTTCCGCTGTCACTTCATGGACATTGCAGATGCGCAAGCTCTGCGGATTGGCGGCAAATTCCTTTGCCACCACCACGTCATAGGGCAGATGGACGGTACAACCGCTCTCATCAGCACGCGCCATGATCGCATTGGCCGTATCTGTCAGATCGTGTTCGCAGAGCGATTTGCCCACATCGACACCCTTGGCCGCCAGGAAAGTATTGGCCATGCCGCCACCGATAATCAGATGCTGCACCTTGCCTACCAGGTTTTCCAGCACGGCGAGTTTGGTCGAAACCTTGGCCCCGCCCACCACGGCGGCAACGGGGGGCTGTGGCGTGCCCAAAGCAGCATCAAGCGCGTTCAGTTCTTTTTCCATCGCGCGCCCAGCATAGGCAGGCAGGACATGCGCCAGCCCCTCTGTCGTGGCATGCGCACGATGCGCTGCGGAAAAGGCATCATTGACGTAGAAATCGGCATTGGCGGCGATTGCCTTGGCAAAGTCAGCGTCATTCGCCTCTTCACCCGGCCAGAAACGGACATTGTCCATCAGCCCAATATCACCGGCACTGAGGATACCGATCGCCTGCGCGGCGACCGGCCCTGAAACCTCGGGGATGAACATGATTTCCTTGCCCAGCACGCGCTCGACATCGCCCTGCACCATGCTGGTGGACAATACCGAACTGCGCGCGCCCTTAGGCCTGCCGAAATGGGCGAGGAGGATGACTTTCGTCCCCTTCTCGCTCAATTCCAAAATGGTGGCTTTCGCCGCCTCTACCCTTGTCACGTCCGTGGCCGAACCATCCTTCATCGGAAGGTTCAGATCAACGCGAACCAGCGCCACCTTGCCGGTGACATCACCCAGGTCATCGAGGGTTTTGAAGCCCACCATCAGTCTTTCCTCAGATCAGGCTGGCGACAACACTAGAAGTGTCGATCATGCGGTTGGAGAAGCCCCATTCATTGTCATACCAGCTGACAACGCGGGCAAGCTTGCCTTCCATCACCGTGGTTTCCAGGCTGTCGATGCTCGAGCTAGCGGGATAGTGGTTGAAGTCACTGCTGACGAGCGGCTGATCAGTGTAATCGAGCACACCCTTCATCGCGCCTTCGGCAGCAGCCTTCAGCGCAGCGTTCAGTTCTTCCTTGCTGGTATCACGGCCGGGTGTGAACACCAGGTCGACCATGGAGACATTGGGGGTCGGCACGCGGACAGAAGAACCATCCAGCTTGCCCTTCAGTTCCGGCAGCACCAGGCCCACGGCGCGGGCGGCGCCGGTGGTGGTGGGGATCATGTTCTGCGCACCGCCGCGTGCACGCCGCATATCACCATGCATCTGGTCCAGCATGCGCTGATCATTGGTGTAGCTGTGGATCGTGGTCATGAAACCACGCTCAATGCCCACCGTATCATGCAGCACCTTGGCCATCGGCGCGAGGCAATTGGTGGTGCAGCTGGCGTTGGAGATAATCACATCGTCCGATGTCAGCGTGTCATGGTTCACACCGTAAACGATGGTCTTGGACACCCCCGTTGCCGGGGCCGAAATCACCACGCGCTTCGCGCCCGCCTTCAGATGCGGTTCGGCAGCTTCGTGGCTCTGGAAGAAGCCAGTGCATTCCATCACGATGTCGATGCCCTGCTCACCATGCGGTAGATTGCCGGGATCGCGTTCAGAGGTGACGATGATGTCCTTGCCATCGATGGTGATCTTGCCGTCACCAGCTACCACCGTACCGGGATAGCGGCCATGCGTACTGTCATACTGGAACAGCAGCGCGTTCGATTTGGTGTCTGCCAGATCGTTGATCGAAACGAGTTCCAGATCGTGGTCATTACGCTCCAGTATGGCGCGTGCTACAAGCCGCCCGATACGCCCGAAACCGTTGATCGCAACCTTGGTCGCCATGGTAAAAACTCCTGCTTAACCGTTTAATTTGTTCATGATTTGCGGAATGATCGCGTCCGCAGTGAAGCCGAATTTGGAAAATAGCTGATCTGCCGGGGCCGACGCGCCGAAGCGGTCCAGCCCGATCTGGATGCCATCCCTACCGGTATAGCGTTCCCAGCCCAGCGTGCTGCCTGCCTCTATCGAAACTTTCAGCGCACCTGCGGGCAGCAGGTCAGCCTTGTAGGCAGCATCCTGCTCGTCAAACAATTCCATACAGGGCATGGAAACCACATCAGCGCCCACACCCTGTTCTTCCAGCATGGCAGCACAAGCCAGCGCCAGCTCTACCTCAGACCCCGAAGCGATCAGCACTACCTTGCGCAATGCATCGGCGGCTTTCAGGCGATAGGCCCCGCGGGCTGACTTCATCTCATCATCGAAACGTACCGTAGGCAGATTCTGACGTGACAGCGCCAGAACGGATGGGCGGTTCGGTTGCTTCACCGCCAGCGCCCATGCTTCGGCCGTTTCCAGCGCGTCTGCCGGGCGGAAAACCAGCAGATTGGGGATCAGGCGCAGCGACATGACATGTTCAACCGGCTGATGGGTCGGCCCATCCTCGCCCAACCCGATACTGTCATGCGTCATCACATAGACAGCGCGGGTCTGCTGCAAGGCGGACATGCGAATGGCATTACGACAATAATCGCTGAACACCAGGAAGGTGCCGCCATAAGGGATGATGCCTCCATGCAGCGCCATACCGTTCATCGCGGCGGCCATGCCAAATTCACGAATGCCGTAATACACATGCCTGCCCGCATAATCATCAGCCGAAAATGGCGTGGTGGAGCTGGTATTGGTGAGGTTGGAGCCGGTGAGGTCAGCCGAACCACCCACCAGATCGGGCAAAGCAGCGGTCAGTGCCTCCAACGCCATCTGGCTCGCCTTGCGGGTCGCAACCTTGGGCTTTGTGTCGATCAGGCTGGTGATATAGGCATTATAGACATCGTCACCCTGCGGCAGATCGCCTGCCATACGCCGTTCGAACTCGGCCAGGTTGCTGTTGCCAGACACCTTGGCCTGCCATTCCGCTCGCGCAGTCGCACCGCGTTCACTCGTCGCGCGCCAATCGGCCAGAATCTCACCAGGCACCACAAAGGGTTCCGCATCCCAGCCCAATTCCGCACGGGCAGCGGCGATTTCTTCTGCGCCCAGCGGCGCTCCATGCGTGGCGCTGGTGCCTTGCTTATTGGGGGCGCCCTTACCAATGATGGTCTTGCACGCGACCAGTGATGGCCGCTCATCCGCCGCAGCCTCTGCAATCGCGCGGTCGATATCGCCGTAGTTGTGCCCGTCACATTCGACGACATGCCATCCGGTCGCTTCGTAACGTGCCTTGATATTCTCGCTGGTCGAAAGGTCGGTCGTACCATCGATGGTGATATTGTTATCATCCCACAGCACCACCATACGGCCCAGTTTCAGGTGCCCGGCAAGGCCAATCGCCTCGTGATTGATGCCTTCCATCAGGCAACCATCGCCCGCGATCACCCAAGTACGGTGATCGACCAGATCGCTGCCATAAACGGCATTGAGGTGGCGTTCAGCCATCGCCATGCCCACGGCCATCGCCAAACCCTGACCCAGCGGGCCGGTGGTGCATTCAACGCCCGGAATCAGGAAGTTTTCCGGGTGACCAGCGCAAGGGCTGCCCAGCTGACGGAAATTGCGGATGTCATCCACCGTCGGGCTGGCATAGCCAGACAGGTGTAGCAGGCTGTAAATCAGCATGGAACCATGGCCCGCCGACAGCACGAAACGGTCACGATCAGCCCAATCGGGATTGGCCGCATCGAATTTCAGATATTTCGACCACAGCACCGTTGCCACGTCGGCCATACCCATCGGCATGCCGGGATGGCCGGAATTCGCCGCTTGGATGGCATCCATGGAAAGCGCGCGAATGGCATTGGCCATAGGCTGTAGGCGGGCGGGGTCGAGGCTCATTCGCAAGGGCTCCTGGTGGCGGTGCGCACCGGAAAATCGCGTTGCGACAAGGTGCGCCGATTCGGCTCGCGCGCAGCCATTGCGGAGGAGGCTGAAGAGGTCAAGCGCGACACACCACGCATCCACGCATGACTTGCCTAAAGGCACTTATCAACAGCCCCATGCAAGGCTTTGCGTCAAATCGTCAATCTTGGTAATTCCTGGTCTATGGACGGGCAGGGGATCGATCAGGCAATCGCACGGATTGAGGCGGCACTCGCCCGCATCAACGCGGCCGCCGATAACCTAGCCAGCGGTTCATCGGCGTCACCGGACGGCTCGATGATGCATGCGGAGGTTGCTGGCGCATTGAAACAGCTCGATAATCTGATCGAAAGTCTGGAACGATGAGCGAGGTTAGCCTGCGCATTGGCGGCAAGACTTATATGGTCGCCTGTGGCGATGGTGAGGAAGCCCATCTGGTGAAATTGGGCGCCATGATAGAGGCCAAGCTGGCAGCAATGGGCGCCCAACCAGGCGTCAGCGAAGTTCAGAATATGCTGTTCGCCGCACTTTTTCTGGCGGATGAGCTTGATGAGGCGAAACATGGGCAATCGACTGTATCCACCACAGCGCAAAACCGGCTGGTTGATGAAGCCGTACTGACGCCGCGCCTCGAATATGTGGCGCAATTGCTGGAAAATTGTGCTGATGAGCTTGAGGGCAAGGCCAGCGCATCCTAAATGGGTGGTGGCGGGACTGCCCGGCACGAGCCGTTTGAATATCCCTGAGGCTATAAGCAATCCAAGGGAGCTGTCCCTGCTCCGGTTTACGGGTTCGTCCTGGGGGCTGGAGCATACGGCGCCCACCTGACGTTTAGGCGTCAGAGGATTTCTCGAGCAAACGACCCATGGTGGTTCCGCCACCCGCCACTGCGTCTTTTACGCATCAGATCGCAAAGTTTGCAGCTTGATCTTGCCGAAATCGTATCTGCACATTACCCGCGCACTCATGGAATTTGAACGCATCACCCATCCCGCCCCCATGCCCGCAGCAGAACGTGATCCGGCATTGGCCGATCCTGGTTTTGGAAGCCTGTTTTCCGACCACATGGTGACGATTGACTATGACGAGGCGAAAGGCGGCTGGTATTCTGCCAAGATTGGCCCGCGTGAACCCCTCACACTCGATCCAGCAGCCAGCGTGCTGCATTATGCGCAGGAAATCTTCGAAGGGCTGAAAGCCTATAAGCAGGTCGATGGCAGCGTGGCCTTTTTCCGGCCGGAGGCGAGTGCTCGACGCATGAATGCCTCAGCCGATCGGCTAGCCATGCCGAACCTACCCGAAGAACTGTTTATTAAGTCGATAAAAGAGCTGGTAAAGGCGGACAGCGACTGGTTTCCGACCGTCGAAGGCGGGGCGCTTTACCTGCGGCCATTCATGATCGCGACCGAACCGTTTCTGGGTGTGCGGCCAGCCAAACAGTATAAGTTTATCGTGATTGCGAGCCCCGCCGGAAATTATTTCAAGAGCGGTGCAAAGGCCGTCAGCATCTGGATTTCCGACTATACCCGTGCGGCCCCCGGCGGCACGGGTGAGGCGAAATGTGGTGGAAATTACGCCGCCAGCCTGGTCCCAACCGGCCAAGCCTTTGCCAAGGGGCACGATCAGGTGCTGTTTCTGGACGCGGCCGAGCACAAATGGATTGAGGAACTGGGCGGCATGAACCTGTTCTTCGTGTTTGATGATGGCCGTGCGATCACCCCGCCACTGGGCGGCACCATCCTGCCCGGCATCACCCGCAACAGCCTGATCACGCTGCTGCGAGAACAGGGGCTGGAGGTTTCGGAAGAGAAATACTCGATCGATCAATGGCAGGCTGATGCAGAAAGCGGCCGCTTGCTGGAAACCATGGCCTGCGGAACTGCCGCAGTCGTGACCTCTGTAGGCAAGGTTTCCGGGCCGAATCGAGAATTTGCAATCGGTAGCGGTGGCCCCGGCCAGCTGGCCATGAAAATCCGTGAAAAACTGGTCGGCATCCAGAAGGGCGCGCTTGAGGACACCCATGGCTGGGTGATGAAACTGGATTGATCCGATGAGCGACCCGTCGCCCGTTACCGTTGCGGCGCTGTATCAGTTCGCCCCGTTTGAAGACCCGGCAGCATTGCGCGATCCACTGCTGGCGCTGTGCCGCGAAGTTGGAACCATGGGCACACTGCTGATCGCGCATGAGGGTATCAACGGGACCATTGCAGGCGGTGAGAACGCCCTGGCACAGGTGATTGCACATATCCGCGCCCTGCCCGACTGTTCCGGTCTGGACGTCAAATTCTCTCACGCCGACACCATGCCCTTTAACCGTATGAAGGTACGGCTGAAGCGTGAAATCGTGACAATGGGCGAACCTGATATCGATCCGCGGCTCAGCGTGGGCCATTATGTCGGCCCGCATGACTGGAACGCGCTGATTTCCGATCCGGAAACGGTGGTGATCGACACGCGCAATGATTATGAGGTCGCCATTGGTACCTTTCGCGGCGCGGTTGACCCGGAAACCGCCGCCTTCCGCGATTTTCCCGAATGGTTCCGCAGCCACCGTGATGAACTGGTCGAGGGCAAGAAAAAGATCGCCATGTTCTGCACGGGCGGCATCCGCTGCGAAAAATCGACCAGCTTTCTGCGTTCTGAAGGGATTGAAGAGGTCTATCACCTGAAAGGCGGCATCCTGAAATATCTGGAAGATGTGCCGCAGAATGAAAGCCTGTGGGATGGCGAATGTTTCGTGTTCGATGAACGCGTTTCGGTCGGGCATGGGCTGGAAGTGGGCAACCTTACCCTTTGCCGTGCCTGCCGCCGCCCCGTGAGCGAAGATGACCGCGCTTCTGCCAATTTCGTGGAAGGCGTCAGCTGCCCGCATTGCATCGACGAGAAGGACGAGGCTCAGCGCGCGCGCTATGCCGAGCGGCAAAAGCAGGCGGAGCTGGCGCGAAAAAGGGGCGAACAACATGTCGGTCAACGCCCACCCGTTCAGGGATGAGCGTACTCCCGATCCTCTATTCCTTCCGTCGCTGCCCCTATGCCATGCGCGCACGGATGGCACTGTGGATCAGCGGCACGCAATGCGAATTGCGCGAGGTGAAGCTTGCCAGCAAGCCCGCAGAAATGCTGGTCGCATCACCCAAGGGCACAGTGCCCGTGCTGGTTCTATCCGATGGCACCGTCATAGATGAAAGCCTGTCAATCATGCGCTGGGCGCTGGGCCGCAATGATCCCGAGAACTGGCTGGCGGGCAATGATGCGGCGCTGCTTGAACTGCTGGACGGGCCATTCAAACACCATCTTGACCGCTACAAATATTTCACCCGGCATGACAGCGATCCTCTGGAACATCGCGCGGCGGCACAGGCTATTTTAGTCGAATTGGACGCGCGGCTCATATCACAACCGTTCCTGTGCGGGGGCACTCGCAGCATGGCAGATATGGCGAGCTTTCCCTTTGTCCGCCAGTTCGCCAATCACGACAAAGAATGGTTCCTTGCTCAGTCCATCCCGCATTTGCGCAATTGGCTGGAACGGCACCTTGCCTCCCCCATATTCGCTGCGATCATGGCGAAATATGCGCCTTGGAAACCCGGCAATGCGCCGGTCAAGTTTCAATCCAGCGGGGCTGTGCCTGTCTGAACCCGACCGGCGCGACGCGGAAATTTTACCGTCAGGAGCAGGCTCAGCGACACCACCAGTGCCATGCCCGCCACCACGAATATCGATGGTAGCCCGCCCATGCTTCCCACCCGGCCAAGCATGAAAGCGCCAAAGGAAATCCCGAAATTGCTGATGGCCATATAGATAGCAAACTGGGTAGCCGCTACCTTGGGATCGCATAACCGCATCGATATGGGCAGTGCTCCAACCGTCAGCAACAAATCCAACGATATCCAGGCATAAACAAATGCCAGAAACAGCCGCTGATCGCCCCAATGAGCGTGCGTGTTGTACATCGTGCCCATCATGGCCAATTGCAGGACCAGCCACAGGATCGCGCTTCTCTTCGCCCCGATCCTGTCGCCGAGCCAGCCACCAAGGCTGAGTGCCAATATTCCCGCCACGATTCCTGCCGCAGCTGTGAGCGAGGATACCTGCACCTCATCCCAGCCAAGATATTGCGTGCCAATCAGCGGTGTCGCCCCAGTCATGCCACCGAACAGAACCCCTTTTCCGAAAATAACCGGCAGCCACAATAGGCTTTGCATGCGAGTGATAGAGGCAAATGTGGTTTTGAGGATAGGCCACCACGCCTCCACCTGAAGATCCAGATTGCGTGGATGGGCGCTACCCGGTGACCAGAACAGCCGCCTTTCCCCTTCCCGTTCACGAAAGGAAATTATGTAGAAGCTCAGCAGCGCGACCAATCCTGTGATGATCAAATATGCAGCTGCCAAACCCCAGCTTCCGATAACCGCCCCGCTCAACGCCGTGGCACAGGCAATCCCGATTGATTGGCCCCCAAACATCATGCCGCTGCCGCGCGCGCGCTCATCCTCCTCCATGATGTCGACAGCCAGCCCGTCCACCGCCACATCCTGAAAGGTGGTGGCAGAATTCAGGCAAAAACCGATCAGTCCCAGTAACGCGACATCCTTGACATCAGGATTCAAAAACACGCCAATCAATAACACAGCCATCATCACCGATTGCGCGCCCAGCAACCACACCCGCCGCCGCCCCATAGGCAGATAGGTGTAACGGTCCATCAGGAAGCCATTGATAAGCTTGAGCGACCACGGCAGCGCCGTCATGGCCAGAACCGTGCCGACATCTTCGGCAGAGGCACCGCGCGCCGCCATCCAGGCTGGAATAGCAAACCATGTCAGCCCGATGGGCAGCCCCTGACCAACATACAGTATAAACAGCGTGAAGAGCCGCAATGTGCGACTATGCGCAAGGATCAAATGCCCGCTGTCAGATTGTATAGTCATCAGCCCCTCTATTAATATGCGAGCGATCAAATGCCACAGGAGGCTATCGCACGGATGTGATTATACCATCAGCACATCGCCCCATCTGTCACAGGCGGGATCGGACCAGCAATGGTTTGAAGATATTGCTGCTCGGTCGCAGCACAATGATCGTTACACCAATTATTGCCAAAGCGCCGCCCACGACCAGTTGCCAGCCAATTGGATCGTTTGTGATCCAGGCCCCCAATGCAATGGTGAACAATGGTGTCATCAGCGTCAGGGGCACCACGAGATTGGCGTCGTTCTGCTGCAGAACACGGAAATAGGCCGTATGCGCCCCCACCGAAACTACAATGCTGGCAAAAATCAGTGCGGCTGCAAATTCTGCCGGAGCGGCCAAAACAGCGTCGAACTGGTGCCGCTCCAGCGCAAATGACAATGGCGCCAAAACGGCAACGGAAACGACACCCGACCATGCCAGCATGGCGCGCACATCAATCTCTATCCGCTTAAAAAATACAGAACCAAGCGCCCCGAAGAAAGCGGCTGCAAGTAAATAGGCAACACCAATCCCACCGCTAACTCCGACAGGAGAACCAGTTGCTATGAATACTCCCGCCAATGTCAGGATAATGCCCAATCCTCGTCGCCAGCGCACGCGCTCGCCCAGAAAAACCATGGCAAACAGCACAGTCAGCGGCGCGCTCAACAAGTGGATGACCCCTGCTGTTGAAGGAGAAGCCGTCTGAAGCCCGATAAACAGCAGCGCAAACGAGCCGCCGCCAATCGCAAGCCCCACCCAAAAAACCTTACCAAGCTGGCGGGGCAAGGGACGAAGCAGAAATGCCAACGCAAGGGCAACCATAGCGGAACGCGCACTGGCATAGAATAGTGGTGGCACAGCAAGATCATCAACCACGATTTTGCTGACAACCACATTCAGCGCCCAGACCAAATTGCATAAGAACAGAATCAGGATGGTGCGCAGGCTCATGCGCCCTAGTGCCCTTATATGGCTGTATCGGGCAATGCTTTCTTCAACTCTTCCAGCCAAACATCCGCCACTGCGTCAGACGGCGCGCGCCAATCTCCACGCGGGCTGAGCGCCCCGCCCGCGCTGACCTTTGGCCCGTTGGGGATTGCGCTGCGCTTGAATTGGCTGAAGGCAAAGAAACGCTGGATGAATTTTTCCAGCCAGTGGCGGATTGTGACGAGGTCATATTCGTTCTTCTTCACATCGGGAAACCCCGCTGGCCACACACCTGCGCCCACGTCTTTCCATGCATGCCACGCCAGAAAGGCCATCTTGCTGGGGTGTTGCCCCCAGCGAATGGTATGGTGAATGAAGAAGTCATTCAGTTCATACGGCCCGATAATGCTTTCCGTGCTCTGAATTTCGCCATCCTCGCCTGCGGGGACCAGCTCCGGTGAGATTTCGGTGTCGAGGATGGACAGCAACACCTCATCCGTCGCGAGGTCGAACTGTTCGGTGCCAACAGCCCAGCGGATCAGATATTGGATCAGCGTTTTGGGCACGCCCGAATTGACAGCATAATGGCTCATCTGGTCGCCCACGCCATAGGTACACCAGCCCAATGCCAATTCTGACAGATCACCCGTGCCGATGACAAAGCCGGAATGATGCCCCGCCAGCCGGAACAGGTAATCAGTTCGCAATCCGGCCTGCACATTTTCAAAGGTGACATCATGCACCGGCGCACCATCGGCAAAGGGATGCTGCATATCTTCCAGCATGCGCGTGGCAGCAGGACGAATATCGATTTCTTCTGCCGTAATACCCAGCGCGCGCATCAGCTTCCACGCATTGGATTTGGTGTGATCTGAGGTGGCAAAGCCAGGCATAGTGTAACCGTGAATGGTGCTGCGCGGCAGACCCAGCCGATCACAGCATTTCGCCGCCACGATCAGCGCATGGGTGGAATCGAGCCCACCCGACACGCCAATCACCATGGTTTTCGCATGGGTCGCCTCCAGCCGCCGCATCAAGCCGTCAACCTGAATGTTGAACGCTTCGTAACAATCCTCGTCCAACCGGTGCTGGCGATTGGGCACGAAGGGAAAGCGCGCAACAGGCCGGATCAAGCCACGATCGCCCTCGCTGCTGGTCAGATCAAATTCAATGGTGCGAAAGCTGTCCTCTGGCCGCCCAGCCTGCTCGGCCGCGTCATTGAAGGTCTGCATGCGTTGGCGTTCAGCAAGGATACGCTCGACATCGACATCGGCGATGCTCAATTCGGGGTGGAGGCTAAACCGCTCGCTTTCCGCCAGCAGATCACCCAGTTCATAGATCATGCCCTGCCCATCCCAGGCAAGATCGGTGGTGCTTTCACCATGACCACTGGCGGAATAGATATAGGCACATACCGCGCGGGCAGAATGTGCGCGGCTGAGCATATGTCGCTCATCCGATTTGCCAATGGTGATGTTTGAGGCGGACAAGTTGGCGACTACCGTCGCCCCGGCCAGCGCACCCATTGTGGATGGCGGCGAGGGTGCCCAGTAATCCTCACAGATTTCGACGAACAATTTGAAACCGGGCAAATTGCGCGCGGCAAAGATCAGATCAGTGCCAAAAGGCACTTCGCAGCCTGCCACGCGAATCACTTGCCCCTGAATATTGCGGCCATGTGCAAACCAGCGTTTTTCATAATATTCGCGGTAATTGGGCAGGAAGCTTTTAGGGATCACACCCAACAATTGCCCGCCAGCCACCACGGCTGCGCAATTATAAATCCGGCCATTGTGGCGCAGCGGCGCCCCAACCAGCAGCACGGGATCAATCTGCGCGCTGGCCGAGACGATCCTGGCGAGCCCAGCCTCCGCCGCTTCGAGCAGCGTGTTCTGCAAATGTAGATCATCCAGCGCATAGGAGCTGATGCACAATTCCGGGAACACCACCAGATCCGCACCCGCATCATGTGCACGCTCGGCCTCCGCCAGAATGCCATCGACATTAAAACTCACATCGGCAGTGCGCACCTGCGGGGTTGATGTCGCAACACGGATGAAGCCATGATTTCGCAAATCATAGAAGGAATGAGTATCATCACCTTCATAGGATACCACAAAATCGCCAAGCGTATCCCCACTGGGGGCAGGCTCAAGCCAATCCTCCGGCGAACAAACACCCAGCTCCGCCAGCTTTTTTTGCACCGGTGCACGCGCGATTTTGCCTTTGGATTCCCAGCCATACACCGTACGGCTAGGCCACGGATCACCAAAACGCGTACCGAATTCTTCCGCGGAAATTGGCGGCTTTTGAGCTTCACGCCACCGACGAATCTTGCAACCAGCCAAATGCATAATTCCAAAAGTATTCTTTAAGGATACTTTTTGCAAGAAAATTTGATTTCAGATTGCAAATCAAAACTGCGGCCTATCGATCGATCAAAGGGGGTTGCGCGTGTAACTGCACCGCCCCACCTTTCGAACATATCGTCATACAGTAAAAACAGGATCCCCATGGCAGACGCAAGCTATACCCCGCCTGCAGTTTGGGCTTTTGACAATGAAGAAGCTGGACGTTTCACCGGGATAAATCGGCCCACTGCCGGGGCCCGCGAAACGCGTGAACTGCCTGTGGGGGAGCATCCGCTGCAGCTATATTCGCTTGGCACCCCCAATGGGATCAAAGTTACCGTGATGCTGGAGGAACTGCTGGAGGCAGGTCATTCCGGCGCGGAATATGACGCATGGCTGATCCGTATCGGCGAATTGGATCAATTCACCAGCGGTTTTGTAGCCATCAATCCCAATTCCAAAATCCCTGCACTGGTGGACCACAGCGGGTCAGAACCAATACGGGTGTTCGAGTCCGGCGCAATTCTGGTGCATCTGGCGGAAAAGTTCGATGCGTTTCTGCCAACCGGTGCTGCTGCGCGGGCAGAAACACTAAGCTGGCTGTTCTGGCAGGTGGGGACTGGGCCGTTTATCGGCGGCGGCTTTGGTCACTTTTATGCCTATGCCCCGGAAAAATACGAATACCCCATCAACCGCTATGCGATGGAGACCAAGCGCATTTTCGACGTCGCTGACCAACGATTGGCCCAAAACCGTTATTTAGCGGGAGATGAATACACGATCGCCGATATAGCCAATTTCCCTTGGCTGGCGGCCTTCGTGGACGGCGCTGCCTATAATGATGCCAAAACCTTCCTCTCAATCGAAGAATACGAGCATGTCGGGCGCTGGGCACGAGAGATTGCAGAGCGGCCTGCCGTGCGGCGCGGGCGGATCGTCAACAAAACATCCGGCCCTGAAAATAAGCGGTTGGAAGAACGCCATTCAGCCAGCGACTTTGCGGGCAAAAAACTCTGACCCTAAAAATTGATGTTAGCATGGGTTCTGCCCCCTTCCCTTTCGCAATGACCGCGCTATAGGGGGCGTCCCGCCACCGAGGCGGTCTGCTGGGGTGTAGCCAAGTGGTAAGGCACTGGTTTTTGGTACCGGCATGCGCAGGTTCGAATCCTGCCACCCCAGCCAACCATCCGATAAAACCTATCTGAGGATCGAACCTGCCCGCGAAGCGGGCAACAGGTTCGGGGCCGAGGTGGCCAGCATGCAGGCGCCCAACGGACAATCCTGCCACCCCAGCCATTTCAATTCACCCGTAATATATCAGGGCGCGCTTCGCGGCAATGTCGCTTCCGCCAATATAAGCGAAAACCGCGCTTCATTATCCAGCCAGCGTTTAACCGGGGTCCACCCTCCAGCTAGCAATATGGCACTGCCCGAACGGCGGCTGAATTTGTGGCAGTTTTCCGTGTGAATCGTCTCGCCGCGGCGCATTGTGAAGCTTTGTCCTGACACGCGAAAACTCAGCTCGCGTTGCGCCCGCAAATGCATTTCAATCCGCGCGAATTCATCGTTCCAGAGCGCGTTATGACTAAAGGCATCCAGCGGAATGTCGCCACCCAGTTCACGATTGATCCGGGCCAGCAGGTTGAGATTGAACTGAGCAGTCACGCCTGCGGCATCATCATATGCGGCCTCCAGTACGTTGCAGTCCTTGATCAGATCCATCCCGATCAGCAATTGTGAAGCGTCACCCAACGTGCTGTGCATGGCGCGCAGCAGATCGACCGCGCTGGCAGGCACCATATTGCCAATGGTCGAACCGGGGAAAAAGCCCAGTTTGGGCATCGCGCGCACCTCATCAGGCAACGCGACCTGTCGCATGAAATCCGCCTCCACTGGGTAGACTGGCAGGCTGGAAAAATTCTCAGCCAGGTCACGAGCAGATGCACGCAGAAAATCACCCGAGATATCGAGCGGCACATAGGCCGCAGGGTCGATTGCGCCCAGCAATAGCGGTGTCTTAACCGAACTGCCCGATCCAAATTCCACCACCGCACGTCCCGGACCGATCAGTCGCGCAAAATCGTGATCACGCTCTCGCAATATCTCGGTCTCGGCGCGGGTCAGATAATATTCGGGCAGGCGTGTAATTTCTTCGAACAGGCGTGACCCGGTATCGTCATAAAACCAGCGCGCGGGAATGGCCTTTTGCGCCTGCATCAGCCCGCCCAGAACATCGGAACGAAAGGCGCGGTCGACACCAACATCATCCAGATCGACCAGCGCGATCCCCTTGCTGGCTCCCATGGTCAAATATCCTTTGCCAGCCGCAAGCCGGTGAACTGCCATTGCTGGTGCGGACAGAAGAAGTTGCGATAGCTGGCGCGCGAATGCCCGCGCACTGTGGCACAGCTGGCCCCCTTCAACACCACCTGCCCGCTCATAAACTTGCCATTATATTCACCCACTGCGCCCGCTGCCGGTTCAAACCGCGGATAGGGGAGATAGGCTGAGCGGGTGAATTGCCAGCAATCACCAAACAAATCATCGCCCCCGCGCGGTAGCACTGGCCCCGCCCCATCCAACTGGTTACCCACCGCCGGGTCATTCAAAGCAGCATCACAACGCGCAACGGCTTCCCATTCAAACTCGGTCGGCAAGCGCGCACCCGCCCAGCTCGCAAAGGCATCAGCCTCAAAATAGGAAATATGCGTAACTGGCGCATTTGGATCACGCAGTTGCCAGCCCTGATGGGTGAAATGCTGATCCTCTTGCCAGTATAGCGGTGCGTTGATGCCTTCGCTTTGCACCCAGGCCCACCCGTCAGACAACCACAGCCGCGCATCACAATAACCGCCATCAGCGATGAATTGCTGCCATTCACCATTACTGACCAAGCGCGTGGACAGCGCGAACGGTTCCAGCAGGACACGATGACGCGGCCCCTCATTATCGAAGGCGAAGCCCGTACCGTCATGGCCCACCATGGCTATCCCTCCAGGGTGTTCCAGCCAAGTCTGATCTCGCGCGCGAGCGGGAGCTGGATTCCCCGTCCACATTTCCGGGCCCAGAGGGTTTTGGAACAGGGCGTGCTTGATATCGGTGAGCAGCAATTCGGCATGCTGCTGCTCGTGCGCCAGCCCCAGCTCGATCAGCGGTGTCAGCTCTGCCCGCCCCAGCAAGGGCGCCATCGCCGCGTCGATTCGCGCGCGCCATTCCAGCACCTGTTCCAGCGTTGGGCGCGACAGCATGCCGCGCGAAAAGCGCGCGATCCGCTGCCCCTCTGCCTCGTAATAGGAATTGAACAGGAAAGGCCAATCCGCATCGAACAGGCGATAGCCTTCCAGATGGTCGCGCAGCAGAAATGTTTCCCAAAACCATGTCGTATGCGCCAGATGCCATTTAGCGGGGGAGGCATCCGCCATCGACTGCACCGTGGCATCCGCATCGGACAACGGGCGCACTAGTGCCTCGCTCAAGGCGCGCGTAGCTGCGAACCGTTCTGCTAAACTGATTTCGCCGTCCCTCGCACGAGCGGCAATGGGTTCAAGCACTTGTCTCTCCTGCCGCGTCCGATCCGATGCAGACGCGCAGGCTCGCGCGCCGTCAATCATTCGCAACATGCCCGATGAAAGTTACAATGGAAAGAGAGGCTTCACGCTCAACAGCGGGTCCGGCACGATGGCCGGATTCCACTGGGTAGATCACATCAGGCGGCGTCAGCCTGCTGCGTCGTAGCTTCCTGATTCAGCATTTCCGCGATCAGGAATGCCAATTCGATCGATTGCGCCGCATTGAGGCGCGGATCGCAATGGGTATGATACCGATCACCCAGCGCATCATCGGTAATGGCCACAGCCCCGCCCACACATTCGGTCACATCCTGCCCGGTCATCTCGATATGGATGCCGCCGGGATGGGTTCCTTCTGCGCGGTGTACCGCGAAAAATCCCTTCACTTCGGTCAAAATACGATCGAAGGGCCGGGTCTTATAGCCGCTGTCCGACTTGATGACATTGCCATGCATCGGGTCGCAGCTCCACACTACCGGGTGCCCTTCTGCTTTCACGGCGCGCACCAGCTTGGGCAGGCCATCTTCCACCTTGTCATGCCCATAACGGCTGATAAGCGTGATCCGCCCCGCTTCACGCGCAGGATTGAGCGTGTCGAGCATTTTCAACAACACATCCGGTTCAAGCGAGGGACCACACTTCATGCCGATGGGATTGCCGACGCCGCGCAAATATTCGACATGGGCAGACCCTTCAAAACGTGTCCGGTCACCGATCCACAGCATATGCGCGCTGGTATCGAACCAATCACTGGTCAGGCTGTCACGCCGTGTCATTGCCTGTTCGTAAGGCAGCAGCAGCGCCTCGTGACTGGTATAGAAGCTGGTGCCCTGCAATTGCGGCACCGTGGCCGGATCAATGCCGCAGGCTTCCATGAAGTCCAGCGCCTCACCAATGCGGTCAGCCACGTCAGAGAACTTGTCTGCCCAAGCGCTGCGCCCCATGAAATCCAGCGTCCACTGGTGGACCTGCCGCAGATTGGCATAGCCACCGCCAGCAAAGGCACGCAGCAAGTTCAGCGTGGCCGCTGCCTGCGAATAGGCGCGCACCATGCGCTGCGGATCATTGCGGCGCAGTGCAGGATCAAATTCAATCCCGTTGATATTATCGCCGAAATAACTGGGTAGGGTTACATCGCCCTGTGTCTCGGTATTCGAGCTGCGCGGCTTGGCAAACTGGCCCGCCATGCGCCCAACCTTCACCACAGGCTTCTTGCCGGCGAAGGTCATCACCACGGCCATCTGCAACAGCACGCGGAAAGTGTCGCGAATATTATCAGGGTGGAATTCTGCGAAACTTTCGGCGCAATCGCCACCCTGCAACAAGAAGGCATGGCCTTGTCCGACTTGGGCCAGATCCTTCTTCAGCGCGCGTGCTTCACCGGCAAACACCAGCGGCGGATAGCTGGTAAGCGTCGCCTCTGCCGCTGCCAGTTCAGCCGCATCTTCATATTGCGGCAAATGCCGCGCTTCAAAAGCCTTCCAGCCTTCAGGTGTCCAGTTCTGAGCCAATGTAGTTCTCTAGTCCGTTCAATCGGTGCGCGCGGTTACACGCTTACCCCTGCAAATGCAAAGGCCGCGCGACTATTCGTCAATATTATTACGCGCCTGCTGCGGCGCGGTTCACTCTGCTCCAGATGAAGTACCACCAGTTCCAGCGGAACCAGATGCCCGTGCCAGATCCTGCCCTTTGGGAATAACCGCCAGTTTCCAGCCCGGACGCCCGGCCAGATAGCGCTTGGCCAACAACTGCATGATTTCGGGCGTGGTGCGCGAATAATCGACCAGCAAGCTACGCATCAATTCCACCCGGCGCGGATCAAAGCTGGCCCCTTCAAGATGATAGAGCCAGAAATTATTGCCGGTGGATGCACGGCTGATCTGCTGGCGCAGCGGCTCTGTGACCCGCTGTAGCTCATCCTCAGCCGGTGGATTCGCGGCCAGATCGCGCGCGATCCGTTCTGCTTCGGCATAGAAGGCTGGTACATCCTGAGGCCGCAACTGCGCCAAAGCCATGATCGTACCGCCACCGGACAGGTCCACCGGCCAGTCTGATATCACCTGCGGTGCATAACTGGCACCAGCCCGTTCGCGCATGGCATCCATCAGGCGGTTGCTGAAAAGATTGATCAGGATTTCCAGCTGGCGCGATTCACGCATGGCGTCCACGCCGCCACCGCTGGGCCATGCGATTACCGCAGCCGCCTGATTGGCATCACCACGGTGGTTCAACACCGTGACGTGGTCACCTGCCGCCGGGAAGCTGGGAACACGGCCCGCCACCTTCGCCGGTATTGCGCTTCGCTTTGGCAGGGCGCCAAAGGTGCGTTTCAGCGCCTGTATCGCGGCATCACGGTCAAATTCACCAAAGATCATCACCTCAATCGGTCCTTGCGCCAGCAAGGGTTCCCAAACCCTGCGGAACCTCTCTGGCGTGGCGCGCTCCATCTCTGCCGGGTCGGCCATGTGGAAACGCCTATCACTATTGGTCAGCAAATATTGCAGGTCACGGTTCAATATGCCGCCAGGGCTTGCGGAATAAGTGTCATATGCCAGCTGTGCTGCGGCCTTGGCGCGCAAGACAGGACTGGCATCCCAGCGCGGCATGCCCAGCTTGGCGGCAAACAGGTAAAGCTGGTCGGCCAGATCTGCAGAGCGTGTTTGTGCGGTAAAACTGAACACCGCATCCTCGACCGCAAAATCGAAACCCATTTTGCGGCCATTGGAAATGCGATCCAGTTCTTCCTGCCCCAGTTCGCCCAGGCCCGATCCAACCAGCGCCATTTCGCCCAGCAGGATATAAGGCGCATCCCCAGGCTCGAAAGCGCGATAGCCAGCGCCGAAACGCACCTTCGCGGTGACACGCCCCGGCTCGGCATCGTTGGACCACAGGATCGCACGTACGCCATTGTCCAGCGTGACCCGTTCAATTTCCAGCAGGCCAATCGGCGCTTCCTCGATCACTGTGCCAGGTCGACCAATGGCGGGCAGATCATCAAAGGACAGGCTGCGCGCCACAAGACGTGCGCTGCCATCAGCTGTCACTTCTTGCGAAAGAGCAAGTCGCAGCGCATCTGCACTGTCATCCACCGCGTCTGGCGTAACCAGCACACCGCGGATGACATCGCCCCTGAACAGCGCCTGCGAATGATCCAGCACGCGATCCGGCACGAATTGCGCCTGCATGGATCGAAACACCTCCAACACCGTTTCAGGCGCAGCCACGGTTTCCCGAATATCCAATGCCGTCACCAAAGTTTCCGCCAGCTTGGCCCCCGCCATGACGCTGCGCTGTTCAACCTCGCTTACGAAGGCGGCATCAAATTCGGCCAATTCACGGTCAATTTCTTCCTGCGTCGGCGGATTGACCAACGCATCTGCAATCACCCCGCGCACATCGACCAGAGCGCTCTGCCAATCGGAACTGAGCGGCGCAAAGCTGACAAATGTGGCATCGGTTGATCGCGACACATCATCCTGTTGCACCTGCGCATAAAGATAGCTGCCGCCGCTGCGCGCCCTTGCTTCCAGCCGGCGATTGATGATCGCCTGCGCCACCGCATCGATCAACAGGCCCTGATTATAGACGATGGTGTCCTGCACCGGCCGCCATGGGCGCATCACGGCATAGGTTAATGTGCGCGGCATGTCCGGTTCGACAATCACATCCAGTTCGCCAACCGGATTGGTCGGATCGACATCGGCGGGAGCCTTCGGATCGCCAAAATCGGGTGCCGGAACGGCTGGGCCCCGCCCCTTCCAGTTGGCAAAGTACTTCTCCACCAGTCGCGCCAGCGTCACCGGGTCGGCATCGCCCGCCACAACGATCACGGTATTCTCCGGGCGGTACCAGCGATCATGGAAAGCCTGCACCGTATCAGCTCTGGCTGCCAGCAACGTTTCCTCTGTCCCGATGGGCTGTCGTTCGGCCAGCAACTGTCCAGCAAAAAGCGTCTGGCGCGTCTTGTCATTCACACGCAGCGCGGCCCCGCCCCGCTCGCGCTTCTCTGCCAGAACGATGGGTATGTCCGTATCCAGATTGCGCTGGCTCAATACCGGATCGCGCACCATGCCTGAAAGCAGCTTGAAACTTTCATCCAGCGAAGAAGGCGTCACCCCCGGAAGGTCGAGTTTGTATACGGTGTGTGTCGGCGTGGTTTCGGCATTGGTGTCACTGCCAAATGTCGCACCCATATTCTGCCAGGTTGGGATCGCTTCCCCCGGCCCCAGATATTTGCTTTCCCGAAACAGCAAATGTTCCAGCAAATGAGCATAGCCCTGTTCGCCATCGCGTTCGTGCAACGACCCGGCATCAACCCGGATACGGATGGAAACCTGCCCCGGTGGCACACCATTGCGGCGCACGGCATAGCGCAGCCCATTGTCCAACTCGCCAAACTGCCATTCCCGATCAATCGGGATGTCGCTGCCTCTGTAAAGCCACGGCACTTCATCGCCGGATTGCAGCGATTGAGGTAACGCAGCGTCAGCGCCATTCTTGCCCTGTACAAGAGCGACCGGACCACAAATCAGCAATAGGGCACAGGCAGCCCTTAAAATCATCTTCATGGCGGCGACTATAAGGCGGCAAACTGTGAAGGGATAGTGAATGACACAAATGCTCTGTTCGCTTGCGGTGACGTGGTTGCATCCCTAAATGGCAGACATGTTCATAGAAACCGAAACTACCCCCAACCCCGCCAGCCTGAAATTCCTGCCCGGAAAACAAGTGATGGCGGCTGGAACCCGCGAATTTACCAGCCCGGAAAGCGCAGAGGCCAGCCCACTCGCTCAGGCCATTTTCGATACAGGCGAGGTCGTGAATGTCATGTTCGGTGGCCATTTTGTGTCTGTCACCGCTGCACCCGGGGTCAGCTGGAGCGATCTGAAGCCTCAAGTGGTGGCTATTTTACTCGATCACTTCGTGTCTGAAGCCCCACTGTTTGCAGAAGCCAGCGCCGCGGGAATCTCGGTACCAGCCGATGACGGACTTCTAGTAGAAGAAAACCCAGCAGACGCTGATATCGTAACGCAAATCAATGAATTACTGGAAGCGCGTGTGCGCCCCGCGGTGGCCGGCGATGGCGGCGATATCGCCTATCGCGGGTTCAAGGACGGCGTGGTCTACCTGACCCTGCAGGGGGCCTGTTCCGGCTGCCCCTCCAGCACAGCCACACTGAAACACGGGATTGAAGGCCTGCTGAAGCATTACGTACCCGAAGTGGTTGAAGTCCGCGCCGCCTGACCACCCGTCGCCAGAGGATAATATGATAATGCAATTTCATGATCAGTCGCTTTCTGACTCCGCGCTCGACCAGATTTTCAATGAAGCACGCACATACAATGACTGGCTGGACAAGGATGTCAGCGATGGTCAGATGGCAGCAATATATGATTTACTGAAAATGGCCCCTACTTCGGCCAATATGCAGCCGGTGCGCCTGATCTGGGTGAAATCACCAGAAGCAAAACAAAAGCTGACCGACTGCGTATCCGAAGGCAACAAGGCCAAGGTTCTGGCCGCGCCTGTTACAGCGATCATTGCCTATGACATCGATTTCCATGAAGAACTGCCCTGGCTGTTCCCGCACACCGACGCCAAGAGCTGGTTTGCAGGGGATGAAAAAGGGCGCGAAGAAACAGCATTTCGTAACTCCACTCTGCAAGGCGCCTACCTGATTATTGCAGCGCGGGCGCTGGGTCTGGATTGCGGGCCGATGTCCGGCTTTGATGCAGATGCAATCCAGCAGGCCTTCCTTTCAGAAGAGCCGCGCTATCGGGTAAATTTCATCTGCACCATCGGTTATGGCGATCCAGATAGCATCTTTGACCGCAGCCCACGCCCCGATTTCGAAAAGTTCAACGCCATCGTCTGACTTGCGGCAAGCGCCCCGCTGGGGCATCGCTGTTCATATGCGTATACTCGCAATCGAAACCGCTACAGAAGCCTGTTCCGTCGCCCTGTTCGATGGCACGAAATGTCTTGCCCATCACCACCGGGTTATGGGGCGCGGCCATGCGGAACACCTTGTCCCGATGATTTCCTCCCTGCCTGACAAAGGTCAGGCCGAACAGATACGCGTTTCGCTTGGGCCGGGTAGCTTTACCGGCGTCAGAATCGGGATAGCCACCGCCCGGGCACTAGGTGTCGCCTGGAACGTGCCGGTTATTGGATATCCCACGATGGCGCTGATCGCAGCGATGACCCAGAATACCCAGCCACAGCCGGTAACGGTGTGTATGAACGGTGGACATGGCGAGTGGTTCATCCAGAATTTCGACTCCGATGCGGTTGCGCAAGATCGGGTGAGCTCACTTACTCCGCAATCTGCCAAGGCAGCATCTCAGCACAATATTATCGCGGGTAATCGCGCGCAGGATTTGACTGCATTGCTCGGCGACGGAAGAAAGCAAGTTATCGATCTGTTGCCTGACGCGCGCGCCACATCACTGCTTCAACCAGCTATTTTTACGCCCGATCTATCGCCTATATACGGGCGTGGTCCCGATGCGAAACTGCCTGCCTGATGAACCATATTGACCAGATCATGGCAATAATGGTGGCAGGTTTTGACCCAACATGGGGTGAAGGCTGGAACCGGCGGCAGGTGGAAGATGCGTTATTGCTGCCCAATACCGATGCCATCATAATCGATCGGCACGGACTATCGATGGGCGATGATCAAACCACAGCGGCGGGTTTCCTGCTGGCGCGACACGCACCTGGCGAAGCGGAATTGTTGCTGATTGCGGTGCTGCCGGAGTATCGTGGTCGTGGCCTTGGCTTTCGTTTGATTGAATTGCTGCGCAATCAGGTGAGAAAATTGGAGGGTGATCGCATCTTTTTGGAAATGCGCGATAATAATCCGGCAGAACATCTTTACCGCAAGGCCGGATTTGAACCGATCGGGCGCCGCGCCAATTACTATCGCACCGCTGACGGTGGTCGGCTGGACGCGGTGACCTACAGGCTGGTAGTTTAGACGGCATCAATTGATGCTTGTCGCTCATGCGTCATGCTCCCAAAATTTGGCGAAAAGCTACATTTTGCGCCCTTGCAATGTACAATTGCACAGTCCATGAATATTCCTACGGGCTAGTATTAAAGTCCGGTTTAAAATATAATTCAAAAATGACGAGGAACTCATGGAAGAAATCGCATTAGATATGCGGGAAACTCTGATCACACTGACCTCTGACATTGTGGCTGCACATGTCAGTAACAATAACGTTACGGTCGAGGATGTCCCCCAATTGATTACCAGCGTTTTTGGCGCACTATCCGGACTGGGTGGTGAATCCAACGCACCCGAAGTTCCGCCAGAGCCGGCTGTTTCGATCCGCACATCGATCAAGAAAGACCACATTACCTGCCTGGATTGCGGCAAGAAAATGAAGATGCTGAAGCGTCACCTTTCGACCGAGCACGGCCTGACACCCGATGAATATCGTGCGCGTTGGAACCTTGGCCCGGATTATCCGCTGGTGGCGCCAAATTACGCCGATACGCGGCGCGATCTGGCCAAGAAAATCGGCTTGGGCCGCAAACCAGGCCAAAAACGCGGTCGCCGCAAGAAGTCGGCCTGATTCGATTCTGGCTGCTTGAGAACCACGCTCTGCCCGACTAGAAGGTTGGGCAGAGCGATATTGCGGAGTAGGCATTGCAGCAGCGAATCGACCTGGAACAATTGTGTACCGACAAGGGCTTACGGATCACCGAACAACGGCGAGTGATTGCGCGTGTCCTGTCGGACAGTGAAGATCATCCCGATGTGGAACAATTGCACCGGCGCGCCTCCAGCATTGATCCCAAGATTTCGATCGCCACCGTCTATCGCACCGTTCGCCTGTTCGAAGAGGCCGGAATACTTGACCGCCACGATTTCGGCGATGGACGAGCACGTTATGAGGCCGCGCCGGAAGCGCATCACGATCATCTGATCGATGTTGAAAGCGGCAAGGTGGTCGAATTCGTCGACCCTGAGCTGGAGGCCCTGCAACGCCAGATCGCCGAAAAGCTGGGTTATCGGCTGGTCGATCATCGGATGGAACTTTATGGTGTCCGGATCACCCGCGAAGATTGAGGGTGACCTGCGCGCGGCTGCCGCTCGTGGTGAACCAACCCCGCTGACAATGGCCGGATGGATTCGATTGTCACTGCGTACCATCGCCGTGATCGTGGTTCTGATCGCGCTGCTTCCGCTGCATTATTTCTACCGCATCTTTGCCTATGGGTCGCCCTTCCCCATGCTATTCCTGCGCGCGGCCGCACGTATCTGCGGCGCACGCGTAAAAACCATTGGTGTTCCATTGCGCCGCGACGTGTTTTTTATCGCCAACCATATTTCCTGGCTGGACATTCTGGCGCTGGCGGGTGCCAGTGGAACAGCCTTCGTCTCCAAGGCCGAGCTGGCGGATGTCCCTATCGTGGGCTGGCTGGCGAGTTTGAACCGCACCGTCTTCGTCAAACGCGAAAGCCGGCTGGGAGTGGCAGCGCAGATCAATGCATTGCGAGAGGCGCTGGCGGATAATTGGTCCATAACGGTCTTTCCTGAAGGAACTGTGACCGATGGTCATTCCCTGCTCCCCTTCAAGACAAGCATGCTACGGGTTCTGGAGCCCCCGCCTCCTGGTGTTATGGTCCAGCCAGTGATGCTGGATTACGGCGAAATATCGGAATGGATCGGCTGGGTGGGCGATGAAAGCGGACTTAACAATGCCCAGCGTGTTTTGGCACGGCGCGGCACATTCCCGCTAAAGATCACCTTTCTTGAACCGTTCGACCCCAATGACCATTCATGCCGCAAAACCATCGCCGCCCGCGCGCGCGAGGAGATTGAGGCTGCACTGGTCAAGGCACGCGGCGCGCCCTTGCGCGATTACAAGCATTCGGTTGATGCAGTGCGGTATCAGGCGCCTGCGCCGAATTACCCGATTGAATAGCGGCACGGCTTACAGCCCTGCTGTGACCAGCCAATCATGGAACAGCCGCACCGGCCGCAATTCCAGCGCCGTTGGCCGACATACAAACCAATAGCTGTATGGGCTTTCCACCTGGACGCCAAATAAATTGACCAGCCGCCCATCTGCGGCGCGACGCAAATGGTCATCATGCATGATGGCAATCCCCAGCCCCTGTGCTGCGGCCTCCAGCATCAACTGCCCGGAATCGTAATGGTCGATTGCCGCAGGCTCCATATCTTCAATATTCAACGCGCGTTTCCACGCCTCGAAACTGGCTGGCAATTCCGTGTGAATAAGGAATGTCTGCTTCGACAACTCACCCACGTTCACTTCCGAACCCAGCTTGTCGGCAAGTTCCTTGTTGCAAATCGCGTGGACCATATTGTGGTCCAGCCGCACCGCATGCAGGCCAGATTCCGGCCCTCGAGACAGTATGATGGCGGCATCCAGCGTATCCCCCACACGACCTTCCAGATGCGGTCCGGTATCGATGTCGATATGCAACAGCGGGTGACGCTGGCGCAGTTCCCCTAGCTTTGGGAACAGGCGCTGGCTGCCAAACAGCGGCAGCACACCCAGCCGCAGGCGCAGAAGCGAGATATTGTCAGACTGGCTTTCCACCGCCCGCGCCAGGGCCTCAAACTGCGGGTTTACGGCTTCAAAAAAGGCCTGCCCCTCATCAGTCAGCTGCATGGATTGTCGCGCGCGCGTAAACAGCTTTTTCCCGACGAAATCTTCCAGGTTGCTGATCCGGCGCGACAACGCCGATGGACTGAGCCCGATTTCCTCTGCCGCCGCGCGTGCAGAGCCCAGGCGCACGGTGCGCATAAACGCCTCAAGGGCGCGCAGGGGGGGAAGACGACGTGTTGGCATAAGACGATTCGATTTCAGATAGCAGTGTTCTTATCGCTTGCACCTTGCGCAAGCGCGAAAATCTTGGGGCATGTTACTCCTCGCCCGGTTTATCCCCATCATCCGGGGCATGCAGGCGCAGGCGGGTAACATGCGTTTCATCACCCGCCGTCACCTCTATCCGCCAGCCGCTGGGATGTTCAACCACTGTACCGACAGGCGGGACCTGCTCTGCCAGTACGAATGTCAGCCCCCCCAGCGTATCGACCGATTCTTCCACTTCGGCCAAACGCGGATCGACCATATCGGCCACATCATCCAGCTCGGCCCGGGCATCGCAATCCCACATCCCCTCGCCAATCGGCACGATCAGCTGTTCGGGCGCATCGTCATGCTCATCCTCAATATCGCCGACAATTTCTTCGACCAGGTCTTCGATAGTGATGAGGCCGTCAGTGCCCGAAAATTCGTCCAGAACGATGGCGAGATGCGTGCGGCGGGCGCGCATATCGGCCAGCACGTCCAGCGCGCCGCGCACTTGCGGCACATATAGCGGCTGGCGCATCAGTGTGGTCCAGTCCTTGGGTGGCGGTTTGCCATTGGCCAGGAATGGAAACACATCCTTGATGTGGACCATGCCGATCACTTCATCCAGCGTATCCCGATAGACGGGCATGCGCGAATGGCCGTGTTCGCTGAAGGCGGCAACCAGATCTTCCCAGCTGATCTTGGCATCCACAGCAATGATTTCGCCGCGTGGCACCGCCACATCATCGGCATCATGCTCGCTGAAATGGAGCAGATTGCGCAGCATCTGCCGCTCGACAGGGGACAAATCGCCATTGTCACCTGCGGCAGGCTCTTCCTCGCCCTGCTCATCCTCATGCTCGTCAATCGCTTCTTCCAGCTGCGCACGCAGGGAACGATCGCCGTCACCGGCCTTCAGGAATTTGCGGATTGCGGGCCACAGCCCGCTGCTACTGTCCGCGTCTCCGGCGGAAGATTGGGGATCGGGCATGGCCCTTAACTTCTACTCCTGTTCATCACGGTCCCCATATGGGTCTGCTATACCTATTTTTGCAAGCGCGGTGATCTCCAGCGCCTCCATTCTATCCGCATCTTCTTCAGATGTGACATGATCGTGACCTGCTAGATGGAGCAGGCCGTGGACAATCAGATGCGCGGCGTGATGATCCAGCGGAACGGCTTTTTCTGCCGCCTCGCGCGCGCAGGTTTCATGGGCCAGCGCGATATCACCCAACATTTCGGGCGGGCCATCGGGGCTGAGATCATGCAATTCATCCGCGCCAAGCATCGGAAAACTCAGAACATTGGTCGGCTTGTCCCGCCCGCGCCACTGCAAATTCAGCTCATGCACCTGCGCATCGCTGGTGAAAAGCAGGCTGAGCGAAAGGCGCGGATTGGCGAGCGCCGGCTCGACCGATTGCGCGGCTGATACCGCACGCGCAGCGAGTGCCTCCCATTCGACCCCACCTGATTCCGGGTCAGGCCAATCCTCAATATCGATCTCAAGGTCCATCGCCACGCTCACCTCACCGCGCGCCATACACGGCTGATGCCCATATGGAACACATGGAACAGGGTTCTAAGGCGAAAAATCTGTGGCAGGTGGTTTGCGGGAGATGTTGTGCAGGTGGAAGGAAAGGTGGGATGCAGTTCATCCGGCTGTTGTAGTTTGATAGGGTGAGGTAGGAAATTGTGGCTTCTGGGAATGGCTGACTGTAGGGCGGGAAGCGGGCGTGGAGCCAGCGCTGCTGCTTTACCTTCCAAGCGAGTAGCGCAGACCTAGGACGGGGCCATCGGCTGCAAGATTAGCTGCGAGTCCATCATCTGCGCGAAAGTTACCGCTTGCCGTGCGATATCCAGCTATCAGTGCCAAATCGGTCGATGCACGATATTGGACCATGAGCGCACCGCTCTTGTATGTGTTGTCGGTGAGCGACATACCCGCAAGATCGGCTTTCCCGATCAGCGACCAGCGATCAGAAATTTCGAGCTCGATGATCGCTCCAGCGACAGGATCAACCCAATTGTTCTCTCCAGCAATGGAGCCGAGCGGTCCATTTACCGATGCCTTGAGGCGCAAGAAACGCATTCCTGCATAGGGAGAGACATGTAGTTGCCTTCCGCTTGAAACAGGAAGAGCAAAGGAAGTGCCTACGCCGGACTCTATCATAATCGCCGATGCTGCGACGGGCTGATTGCCAAAGGACGCAAATTCGGGGTCGCCGAATTTAGCTCCAACCCCTTCCAAATAAACGAAGGCCGAGCCAGCATCATATTGGAGGTGTCCCATGCCTCCAATTTTGATGCCAGATGCCAGATCGGAAAGGCTAAGGTCAACCGGCGCATTGATAGGGCCAAGGGCGACCGTTCCGCCAATCTCCGGTGCCCATAAATAAGGTGATATGGTTAGCTCGCCGTTCCCACTATTGGTGTTAGATTCGTCAATGTTTTCATCTGTGAGAGAGCGGGCGGGAAACGATGTTTGCGCATAAGACTTTGCAGGCAATAGATTTGAGCTAGCCAAAGTGAGGCCAAGTAGAGCCACTAAGCCGCTCACCCCAACTTCTTGCTCCTCCCGCACTGCCCACTCCTTCCATTTGATGATTGAATAATGTAACGTATATTACTATAACGTTCATTACAATATACTTTAGGAGTAAGCTAGATGGCTACAGATCGCGACAGTGAAGTGACAGACTTTCCGACCAGCCACGACTTGATCACATTCCAGTTCGATGACATTCCTCGCCTGCTCCGAAAGAGGATTGATGCAGTGTTGAGCAGCCACAGCCTAGGCCGAACACAATGGCGTTTGCTGGCTTATGCCTTGCGTGAAGAGGGGCAAACACAAACTGCGCTCGCTTCGCAACTGGAGCTTGAGCGCGCGCCACTGGGGCAGGCAATCGACAAACTGGTAGAGCGCGGCCTATTAGAGCGTTCGCGCAAGGACGGGGATCGGCGAGCATGGCAGATACTGCCGACCGATGAGGCGCGAGCACTGCTCCCCGAACTTCGAGCTGGTGTTGATACTATCTACTCTCAGATGTTCAAAGGTTTTACAAAACAAGAGATCGGCGGTTTGTCAGTTCAGCTTAGTAGGCTGGCGCAAAACCTCAGCGCGTAGGAATGCAATTTATACGACCGAACTTGTTTTGCTTGAGTCAAAAATTATTGACAATCAAATGTCCGCAATTGGGTCGTTAGCTGACGATCGATACAGGCCTACTCCCCCGTCCCTTCATAAGCTTCGACGATCCGGCCCACGATCGGGTGACGGACCACGTCGGCGGATGTAAAGCGGGATACGGCAATGCCCTCCACCCCCTCCAGCCGGGACACCGCATCGGCGAGGCCGCTCATACGGTCGCCACCGGGAATATCGACCTGTTTGGGATCGCCGCAGACCACCATGCGGCTGTTTTGGCCAAACCGGGTCAGGAACATTTTCATCTGTTCGCGCGTGGTGTTTTGCGCCTCGTCCAGAATAACAAAGGCATCGGCCAGCGTACGCCCGCGCATAAAGGCGATGGGCGCAATCTCTATCTCGCCCGATGCCAGCCGCCGCTCCACCTGTTCAGGCGGCATACAATCGAACAGCGCATCGTAAAGCGGGCGCAGATAGGGATCGACCTTTTCCTTCATATCACCGGGCAGGAAGCCCAGCTTTTCGCCCGCCTCCACCGCAGGGCGGGACAGGATCAGGCGCTGCACGCTGCCCGAAATCAGCTGGCTGACGGCCTGCGCCACGGCCAGATAGGTCTTGCCCGTACCCGCCGGGCCAAGCGCGAAGATAATATCCTCTCGCGCCAGATGCCGCATATAGGGGATTTGCCCGGCGCTGCGCGGGACAATGGTTTTGCGGCGCGTGCGGATCATCACCGGCGGCGCATCCAGATCGCCATTGATGATACCTTCCAGCGTCGGTTCATTCGACATGGCGATCAGTGATTCGATTGCGCCCGCGTCCAGATCCTGCCCCTGTGCCAGCCGGTCATACATGGCCTGCAGCACATCGCGCGCACGGGCCGCGCTGTCCTCTGGCCCCTCAATCATCAGCTGGTCACCACGGGCAGAGATAAACACGCCCAGCCGGTTTTCCACCTGCACCAGATTGGCATCAAATTGGCCGAATAATGTGCCGAGGAGCGATTGGTCCTCAAAACTCATCTCCACCTTGGCGCGGCGGATAGCACGTGCGGGGACTGGATCGGGCGAGAGCACCGGATCACCGGCTTTTGAAGGTCTACGTCCCATGCGCTCCTTTCGAGTCGATACATGCTGAATGTATGCCCGAAAACGCGTGGCGCAAGGACAGGCCCGTTTCGCAACTGGGGAAAGTCACCTGAATGTCATGCAAATAGCTCAGGCGACAGCGGGTTGCAGCAGCTCGCCCCGGATCGAATTGGGGCCTGCTTCGGCCAGCGTCACCCGCACCAGATCGCCAATCTGGATATCGCCTTCCAGCCATACCGATTGCAGCCAGGGCGATTTGCCCAACCATTGCCCGTCAAACTTGCCGCGCCGTTCCACCAGCACATCGCAGGTTGTGCCAATGCTCGCCTGATTGAAGGCCAGCTGATCGCGGTTCAAGGCCGATTGCAGGCGTTGCAGCCGTTCATCCATCACTTCTGCTGCAATCTGCCCCTCCATCGTCGCGGCGGGCGTTCCGGGGCGTGGGCTATATTTGAAGCTGTAGGCAGCGGAATATTTCACCGCAGCGACTAAGCTGAGCGTTTCTTCGAATTCCGCCTCGGTTTCACCCGGGAAGCCGACGATAAAATCACCAGACAGGGCGATATCGGGCCGCACTGCGCGGAAACGTTCCAGCAGTTTGAGATAGCTTTCCACCGTATGGCTGCGGTTCATCGCCTTCAGCACGCGATTGCTGCCGCTCTGCACCGGAAGGTGGAGATAGGGCATCAGCTTGTCCACCTCGCCATGCGCGGCGATCAGCGCGTCATCCATGTCATTGGGATGGCTGGTGGTGTAACGGATGCGTTGCAATCCATCTATGCGCGCCAGATCGCGGATCAGGCCCGCCAGACCGACGGCCACGCCCTTCACATCCTCGCCAGACCATGCGTTGACGTTCTGGCCCAGCAGAGTGATCTCGCGCGCACCAGCCTCAACCAGTTTCTGCGCCTCCACGATCAAATCCCTGTAAGGGCGGCTGATTTCCGCACCGCGCGTATAGGGCACCACGCAATAGGTGCAGAATTTATCGCAGCCTTCCTGCACTGTCAGGAAGGCACCCGGTGCGCTGCGGCGGCGCTGCGGCAGACTGTCAAACTTGGCGATGGCGGGCATATCGGTATCCGCCACCCGTTCCCCCTGCACCGCCTTGTCCAGCATTTCGGGCAGACGGTGATAGGCTTGCGGGCCCACGACCATGCTCACCGCCGGGGCGCGCGCCATGATCTCCTCCCCCTCAGCCTGGGCAACGCAGCCTGCCACCGCGATCATCGGTGCCTTTTTCTGCGTCTTGCCCTTGGTCAGCCTGCCAATGTCGGAATAGACCTTCTCCGCCGCCTTTTCACGGATATGGCAGGTGTTCAGCACCACCAGATCGGCATCTTCCCCATCGGCTGCGGGCGTGATGCCGCGCGTCGCCAACAGTTCCGCCATCCGTTCGCCATCATAGACGTTCATCTGGCAGCCGAAGCTTTTGACCCTGTAGGTCTTGGGGGTTTCTGTTGGTTTCATGAGGGGTGCGCCTTTATGCCAATCACGCGCCGGGTTCAATGAAAAGGGCGGCACATGGCCGCCCTCCCATTAAATCAGGTGTAAGAGGCTCTTACGAAACAACCGCCTTCACGATCTTGCCCGGTGCGCGCGGCGGTTCACCCTTGGGCAGCGCGTCGACATGTTCCATGCCTTCGGTCACTTCGCCCCAGACGGTGTATTGATTGTCCAGGAAGCGCGCATCGTCAAAGCAGATGAAGAACTGGCTGTTCGCGCTGTCGGGAAGGCTGGAGCGCGCCATTGAACACACGCCGCGCACATGCGGTTCAGCGTTGAATTCGGCCTTCAGGTCCGGCTTTTCACTGCCACCCATACCGGTGCCCGTGGGGTCACCACCCTGCGCCATAAAGCCTGCGATCACGCGGTGGAACACCACGCCATCATAAAAACCTTCCTTGGCCAGTTCCGTAATGCGTTCGACGTGACCCGGCGCCAGATCGGGGCGCAGCTTGATCACGACATCGCCGCCCTCTCCATTGCCAGTGTCCAGGGTAAAGGTCAGTGTCTGTTCACTCATGTAATTCTCCTGTGTTGGCGGCGGATATAATCACTTGTCTTCTCAAGTCACCCCCAAGGTCACACCGCGCTTGCTTTTCATGCCTTCATGCCTAGACCACGCGCATGGCCGACCCCGTAATTGATCCTGATCTGGAGCTGCTGGAAGCAGATGCTGCCGAAATCCCGGCAGAGGAAGGTGCGCGCCCGGATGACCGCATCGATGACGAGCGGCATGACGAGGAAAACCGGCTGAAACCCGAATATATCCGTTCCGTGCGCGATGCGCTGGAGTTGGGTGACAAGGGCGCGGTTTACGATCTGGTCGAACCACTGCACCCGGCCGACATTGCCGATTTGCTGGAATTGCTGGACAGGGATGAACGTGGCCAGCTGGCCGCCGCCATTACCGATCTGATGTCGGGCGAGGTGATTGCCGAGCTGAACGATTATGTCCGCGAGGACATGATGGAATCGCTGGAACCGGGTGACGTTGCCACCATTGCCGAACAGCTGGACACCGATGATGCCGTCCAGCTGATCGAGGATCTGGACGAGGGTGATCAGCGCGCCATTCTGGCGGAAATGGATGTGGAAGACCGCGCGGCGATTGAAAGCGCACTATCCTATCCTGAAGAAACCGCCGGTCGGTTGATGAACCGCGATTTCATGGCGGTCCCAGAACATCTGACCGTGGGCGATCTGATCGATTATCTGCGCACCCGACACGACCTGAGCAGCGAGTTTTTCGAAGTCTTCATCGTCGACGAAAAACATCATCCGGTGGGCACCTGCGCCTTGTCCTGGATCCTCACCGCGCCGCGCAATATCGCCCTGTCGGACGTGATGAAGCGCGATCAGACGCTAATCCCGGTCACAACAGATCAGGAAGAACTGGGCCTAATGTTCCAGAAATATGGCCTGATCTCTGCCGCCGTGATTGACGAGAGTGACCGACTGGTGGGCCAGATCACCGTGGATGACGTGGTCCATATCATTTCCGAAGAAGCGGGCGAGGACGCCCTGCTGCTGTCTGGCGCGGGCGATGGCGATATTAACGAGCCAATCCGCGATGCATATGGAGCTCGGGTGCGCTGGCTGGTCGCCAATTTGGGCACCGCGCTGATCGCATCGCTGATAATCGCCATGTTCGGCGCCGCGATTGAAAAACTGGTGGCGTTGGCCATTCTGATGCCGATTGTCGCCAGCATTGGCGGCAATGCCGGTACGCAAACAATGGCAGTGGCGGTGCGCGCCATAGCCACCAACCAGCTGACCCGCGCCAATACCTGGCGCATCGTCTGGCGCGAAATGCGCGTGGCCATGCTAAACGGCGTGACCATCGCCGTGCTGATCGGTATGGCAACAGGGGCAATCTTTACGCCCATGTTGGGCGGTGTGATCGCCCTTGCAATGGTGATTAATATCATCACGGCAGGGCTTGCAGGTGTGCTAGTGCCGGTGATGTTCGAACGGCTGGATCAGGACCCGGCGGTCGCCAGCAGCGTATTTGTGACGATGATTACCGATTCGATGGGCTTTTTCGCCTTTCTAGGTCTGGCTGTGGCCAGTGGATTGGTTGGGTAACACTTTTTCGTCACCCCGGACTTGATCCGGGGTCTCGCTCTTTCTGAGCAAACCTCTCGAAATAGAAAGCAGGATCCCGGCTCAGTGGCCGGGATGACGGAGTAGTTGAGATAGAACCAAAATCGCCTATCTACACCCCATGCCGCTTCATCTGACCAAGATTGCATTTGGTGCCAAAAGTCGCGCAGAAGTGCGTGGCTGGTTTGAGGAAGGTCCGGCAGAAATGCGGCTGACCACGCGATATCTGCCCAAACGGCATGAGGATATGGCGGGCGGATCACTATTCTGGATATTTGAACACACGTTGATTGGCCGCAGCCCGCTGATCGGGTTTGAGCAGAAGCCCGATGGCCGCTGGTGGATCAAGCTGGAGCGGCAACTGATCCCGGTCGAACCGCGCCCAAAGCGTGCGCATCAGGGCTGGCGCTATCTGGCGGGAGAGGATGCGCCGCGTGATCTGGAAGCGGGCGCAGACCCGGATGCGGTGATGCCGCCATCTATGGTGAAGGAATTGGCGAAACTGGGCCTAGTATAAACCTCAGCGCGCCAACCACCATTCCAGCAAATGCCGCGCAATGGCATGCGGTGGCGGCGGCAGAAACAGCCCCTCCCCCGCCACGGCCGCAGCAACTTCATCGCGCGTAAACCAGCGCACGTCGGCCAGTTCGGTGGTATCAATTGTCAGCGCATCATCATCTGCAAATGCGTGGCAACCCAGCATCAGCTGGCTGGGGAATGGCCAGGGTTGACTGGCGATATAGCGCACATCGCGCACACGAATGCCAGATTCCTCAAACACTTCGCGCACCACAGCTTCCTCGATTGTCTCACCAGGTTCGACAAAGCCAGCAAGCGCGGAATATCGCCCCTCTGGCCAGCCCAACCCACGCCCCAGCATCAGCCGCCCTTCATTTTCCACCAGCATGATGGTGACGGGGTCGGTGCGCGGAAAATGCTGCGCATTGCATGCGCCACAATCGCGCTGCCAGCCACCCTTCGCCAGCTTGGTGAGCTGGCCACAACGCGCACAAAAGCGATGTCGCGCATGCCAATCCACCAGGCTGCGCGCACCGCCATAAATCGCCAGATCGGCAGGCTGGAGGCGCTGCATCGCCTGCCACACTTGCGGCTGGGAATAGGCTGTTCCGGCGGCCCCTTCATCTGGCACGGCAGCGAACCGCGCTGCACCGTCGAGCAGGCCCAGAAACACCAGCTCTGCTGTCTCTGGAGCATCGGCCAATGTGCCCCATTCCAGCCGCCCCATATCGTCAAACACGGGAAATAATCCGTCCAGCTTCAGCAGCCGCGCTCTGAAATTCATCAGTCCGGCCAGTTCATCAGGATTGGCGCGAATATTGTCAGCCCGATCCATCGCGGACCCGGCAAAGGCCATCGGCCTGCCCTCAACCATTCAGCATCGCCTCCATATCCTGCTTCACCGCCGCCTCAAAATCGGCGCGCAGGGGATAGCTGTTATCGGGCATAAACTGCGTGAACAACCCTGCGCGCAGGCCATGCTTAAAATCCACTGCCGCCAGCGTGGCCGCCGCCCCGCCCCAGCCAAATGAACCATTGCGTACGCGCCCACCTGCGCCAAATTGTTGACCCGCTAGCCATGTGCCATCCAGACTGACACCTTCAGGCAGCAAGTTGGATGTGCCCATGCGCACGGCGCCCTCACCCATCACGCGCTTGCCATCAACCACACCGTAACCCAGCAGCATCGCCAGAAAGCGATCATAATCGCGCGGGCTGCTGACCAATCCTGATCCACCCCAGATCATCGGCGGCTTCAGCGCATAGATAGATGTAGCCGCCGGGTCGATTGGCAGGGGAACACCGCCCAGAATGCCGTAATTATCGGTCAGCCGCGCAATCTCCCCCTTGGGTACCTGAAAATATGTGCTGTCCATACCGCAGGGTTCGAAAACGTGGGCTTTGAGGAAAGCGTCCAACTTTTGCCCACTCGCCACCTCGATTACCCGTCCCAGCACATCGATGCTGAGTGAATAGGACCATTTTGCACCCGGCTGCGCGATCAGCGGCAATTTCGCCAGCCGATCGGTTAACGCTGCCAGCCCCGGCGCAGGCTTGGCATTGGGGAAGCTGGGGATCGGAAGGCGACTGACCTGCCCGCCGGTCAAACCATTGGCCAGATAGGCATCAAGCAGCGGGCCTTTCGTTATGATGTCATAACCAAAGCCAGCCGTATGCGTCAGCAGATGGCGCACGGTGATTGGGCGCTTGGCTGGAACCGTATCCGCCAAAGGCCCTTGCGCCGATTTCAGCACACGCATTTCGGCAAAGGCAGTCAGAAAATCGGCAATCGGCTGATCAAGCGTGAACAGCCCATCCTCTATGCACATCATCGCAGCCATGCCGGTGATCGGCTTGGTCATGGAATAGATGCGGTAAAGGCTGTCCAACCCTGCCGGGGCCGCGCTGCCATATCCCAGCCCGCCGCGCGCGATGGCCTGCGGTGCCGCGCTGCCATGCCCCATCGACACCACCATATTGGCCACGCGCTGACGATCAACATAGGTTTTGACCATCTCCCTGAGACTAGGCCAAACGGCAGAGGCATCCCGCGCATAGGCCGCACGGCCCAGCGGCATGGCGGCCAATGCGCTGCTGGCCGCGATATAGGCTGAGTCACGAAACAGGCTGCGACGGGTGAGTGTGGTTTCGTCAAAGCAACGCAGGGCCATGAAACAAGTCCTCAATCGAAACTGTTGAACATTCAATGCGCGATGGCATTGCCATGGTCAATCTGCACTTGCGTTGAACAGGTGTTATATTCATATAAGACACATGCTGAATATATTATCCATTCTGATCGGTATCGTATCGCTGGTTATTGTCATTCCGGCGCAAATCCCTTTGCTAGGCTGGGCCAATTGGCTGGCCTTGCCGCTGATTGCCATTGGCATTGTCATGGGCCAGCTTTCATCCAGCCGTGGCGGGCGCAATTTCTGCCTGGTGGTGGGATTGATCGCGGTTGTGCGGCTGAGCCTGGGCGGCGGGATACTCTAACTACACCGGGCAAGTGCCAGCCGCGTCGCCTTGGCGAACAGCGTGGGCAAACCGGCATCCTCAATCCGGTCAATCGGCCACCATTCACCTGCCTCGCTCGGATTGTTCTCCCGTGCTTCGATATGATGCAATTCCAGCGTCAGCGCTGCATGGGTGAACATATGCCGCACAGCACCCAGATTGCGCCAATCGCCGGATAGCGGAGGATCGCCGGTGCCATCCGCCTGAGCACTCCAGCCATTATCGGGCAGCGCCCGCATCCCGCCCAGCATGCCCTGCTCCGCCCGCGTGACCAGCCAGACATGGCCTTCGCGCTCTATCCAATATGCCACGCCGCGGCGTTCAGGCTTCGCCTTTTTTGCCGCTTTTACCGGCAGAGTTTCAGCAATCCCGGCCTTTCGCCCCACACAATCCCCCGCCAGCGGGCACAAAAGACAGTTGGGATCACGTGCTGTACAAATTGTCGCGCCCAGATCCATCATCGCCTGCGCGAAGTCTCCGGCGCGCTTATCCGGCGTAATCTGATCGGCATGCGCACGGATTGCCTTGCGCGCGGCAGGCAAAGCCTCCTTCACCGCAAACAGCCGCGTCACCACCCGTTCAACATTGGCATCCACCACCACAGCCCGCTGGTCAAAGGCAATCGCAGCAATCGCGGCGGCTGTATAATGCCCCACCCCCGGCAATTCGCGCAATTCCGCCTCTGTCTGCGGAAAGTCCCCACGCACCGCGACCTCACCAGCACATTTAACCAGGTTGCGCGCGCGTGAGTAATAGCCAAGGCCAGCCCATGCGGCCATTATCTCTGCCTCTTCAGCAGCACCAAGCACCTCAACTGTAGGCCACTTCTCGGTAAATTTCGCAAAATAGGGCTTCACCGCCGCGACCGTGGTCTGTTGCAGCATCACCTCACTTAACCAAACGCGATAGGGATCTGGCGCAGGCGCACCCGGCGGCGCACGCCACGGCAGATCACGTGCATGCGCATCATACCAGTGGAGCAATTTACCCGATATGGTCTTGTCGCTGGCGGTCACGCCCTGCCTATGGCATTGCCTGCCGCGCAATGGAACGGGATGAACCACCTAAGCCACAGGGTAAGGGCCAAAAGCGACGTCGCGCCAAGGAATTTCACCGCCCGCGCGGCGGCGGCGCCAAGGTAATCGGTGATCTGACGCCACATATTGGGCGTACAGCATTCCGCAGATTTGGTTTTGTGCAAAGCTCCATCGTCACGCGCTGGCCTGAAATCGTGGGTGAACGACATGCGCGCGTGTGCATGCCAGAGGCGATCCGTTTCCCCCCTGGCGAAAAGTCTGACGGTATTCTGCAATTGGTGGTTTTGCCCGCCCATGCCCCGCTGATCCAGCAGGTGATCCCTGAGATTATCGAGCGGGTGAACCGCTTTTTCGGTTATGCCGCCGTGGCGCGCGCCAAATTGCGGCAAGGTGCGGTTAAGCCAGTCTATGCTGAAGAGCGACCAAAGGCGCCGCCATCGCTCAAACCCATTCCGATGGAGTTGGGCGATAGTCTGCGCGATATTGGAGACCCGGAACTGCGCACCGTGTTGGAATCGTTGGCGCGCAGCCTTGGGAATGAAGAGGACGAGACGACGTGAAATTTGCCAGAATGGCAATCGCCACAGCGGTGGTGGTGCTGTCCACCGGGGCCACTGCGCAACAGGGTGACTGGAGCAACAAGGTTGCCGATACTGGCCGCACCCATGTGGTGGGTAACCCACAGGCTAAGACCACCCTGGCTGAATTTGTCAGCTATACCTGCCCCCATTGCGGAATGTTCGCCATTCAGGGCGAACCTGCATTGAAGCTGGCTTATATCAGCCCCGGCCATATCAAGCTGGAGATCCATTCGACCATCCGCAATGTGGTGGATCTGGTGGCCACCATGCTGGTGCAATGCGGCCCGCAGGACAGATTCCTGCAAAACCACGCCATGTTCATGGCCCGCCAGAGCATCTGGCTGACCAAAGCACAAAAGGCCACGCCTGCACAAACTGCATTGTGGGGCCAGGGCAATGCTGCCGGTTTCCGCGCCATGGCCAGTGCGTTGGGCTATTATGACATGATGGAACAACACGGATACACCCGTGTGGACGTCGATAAATGCCTGGTCGACAACGCGAAATTGCAGAAAATCATCACCAACACCCGCGCCGATGCCACAGAATATGGGATTCAGGGCACGCCCAGCTTTGCCATCAATGGCAAATTGCTGGATGGCGTACATGATTGGCGACAGCTGGAAAGGGCGCTGAACACTCATCTGACGGGCCCCAGCTTGAGTAATATGGCCGAGTAAGCCCCCGGTAATACACTTGTGGAAAGCTTAGACTTGGATTCGGGCCGACGCTTCCCCCTGCTGCACCCTTGATATAGCCTCCCCATTCGATCCCCAAAGGACGGAACTATGAAGACCCTTACACGCCGTATTCTTTCCGCAACATTGGCCAGTGGTCTGGCCCTGGCACTGGCCGCATGCGATTCCGCTGAAGATGCGGACGCGCCGCCAGCCGGTGAGCCCATTGCCGCCATTCCCGCGCCAGATGGGCAGGCATGGACAGATGTGGTGACCGTAACGGGTAAGGGCGGCTATGTTCTGGGCAACCCCGATGCGCCGATCAAGCTGATCGAATATGGATCGCTCACCTGCCCGGGTTGTGCGGCGTTCTCCATCGCGGCCACTGACCCGCTGAAGCAGGACTATATCTCCAGCGGCCGGGTCAGCATGGAATTTCGCAGCTTCATCATTCATGGCCCGCTTGACCTGGCGCTGACCGCGCTGATCGGCTGCGGCAGTGATGAAGCGGCACACCCGCTGTCCGAACAGATCTGGGCCAATCTGGGTGAAATCCAGCAACGCGCCTATGCCGATCAGGCAGCACTCGAAGCTGCACTGAAATTGCCCGAAGATCAGCGCTTTGTTGTTTTTGCCGAACGGGCCGGCCTGTATGATTTCTTCGCCGCAAGGGGGCTGAGCGCGGACCAAGCGAAAAGCTGTCTGGCCGATTGGTCAAAACTGGAAGGCATTGCCAAGCTTTCGCAAGGCTATGCCCAGGATGATGGGATCAATTCCACACCCACCTTTGTACTCAATGGGCGTCAGCTGGATGACAGTTCCTGGGCCGCGGTAGAGGCAGCGCTACAACGGGCCGGGGCCCGGTAACCGGGGCAGCGGGGGGCAAACACAAAGATGGAAATCAGCAGGCTCAAGCTAAGCGGTTTCAAAAGCTTTGTAGAGCCTGCTGAATTGCGCATTGAACGCGGGCTGACTGGCGTGGTCGGCCCCAATGGTTGCGGCAAATCCAATTTGCTGGAGGCGATCCGCTGGGTCATGGGTGAAAATTCGCCCAAGAGCATGCGCTCAGGCGGGATGGAAGATGTCATCTTCGCCGGGACCGAAACACGCCCGCAGCGTGATTTTGCAGAAGTGGTCTTGCAGGCCCGCGATGATGCGGGTGAGGAACTGGAGGTTACCCGCCGGATCGAGCGCGGCGCAGGCAGCGCCTATCGCGTCAATGGCCGCGATGTCCGGGCCAAGGATGTGGCGCTGACCTTTGCCGATGCCGCAACCGGTGCGCACAGCCCCGCCCTCGTCAGCCAGGGCAAGATTGCGCAGGTGATCGCCGCAAAACCCACCGAGCGGCGGCAAATGCTGGAAGAGGCAGCCGGAATCGCGGGGCTGCATGTCCGCAAGAAGGATGCGGAAAGCAAGCTGCGCTCGACCGAGAAAAATCTGGAGCGGTTGGAAGATCTGATGGCCGGCCTGGACACACAGATGGCCAGCCTGCGGCGGCAGGCCAAGCAGGCAGAACGCTATACCAAGCTGACTGATGAAATCCGCGTGACAGAGGCGCGGCTGCTCTATGCCCGCTGGCGCGATGCCGCCGCCGCTGCTGAAGAAGCGCGCGCGCAGGCCAAATCGGCCGACGCGCGGGTTGAACAGGCCAAGCTGGCGGCTGATGACGCACAGAATGCGCAGCAGCAGGCAGCGCAATTGCTGGCCGAAGCGCGCGATGAACTGGCCGACCGGCGTGATGATACCAGCGCGCATGGCCACCGCATGGCCGCCCTGACCAGCCAGTTGGAAGCCGCCGAACAGCGGCTGGCCGATCTGGACCGGCAACGCGTCCGGCTGGAAGAAGACCGTGTCGATGCCGACCGGATGACGGCCAATGCGGCAGAGGCGCTGGCGAAGCTGGAGCGCGATATTGCCGCCAGCAAGGCCACATTGGAACAGGACGAGGCCCGCCGCCCTGAGCTGGCCGCCAAGGCAGAGGATAGCGAACGCGCCAGCCGCGCCGCCGAACTCGCCCTGGCCAAGGCAACGGCTGACCATGCCGGGGTGGAAGCCGAATGGCGCGTGGCAGAGGCGGAGATTGCACAGGCCGAAACTCGTCTGTCCCGCCTTCGCAGTGAAGCCGAGCGGCAAGAGCGATTGAAGGCGGAACTGGGAGCATCGGGCGATCAGGCGCAGGCAGTGGCGCAGGCACAAGCTGCAGCCGAACGCGCGACCGAGCACCTCGCGCAATTGCGTAAAAAGCTAACCGGCGATCAGGCACGCAAGGGTGAATTGCAAGTCAGCCGCGATGAAGCCGCCAACGCGCTGGCCATGGCCAGGGCGGAACTCGTCGGTATTGAACGCGAATATCAGGCGCTGGCGCGCGACCGTGATGCCCGCACGAAACAGGCCGAACAGCGCAAGGGCCTACCCGCAGCATTGGATCGGTTAGGCGTCGAACCAGGGTATGAGCGCGCCATTGCCGCTGTGCTGGGCCGCGATGCGAAGTCACCGCTTGGCCGGCCTGCCGATGCGCAGGATGGCCGTTTCTGGACAGGTAGCGATACGCCCACACAGGTTTCCGACAGCATCCTCAATCATATCACCCAATGCCCTGATGAACTGCAGGCGCGGCTGGCGCTGGTTCATGTTGCGGATACCGATGATAACCGCTCTCTCGCCCCGGGCGAATGGCTGGTAACCCGTGCAGGCCATTTGCGCCGCTGGGATGGCTTTGAGGCGCGTGGTGAAGGCGGGGCAGAAGCCGCCCGTCTGGAAGCCGCCAATCGCCTGACCGAGCTGGAGGGGCAATTGCCTGCCTTGCGCATCGCTGCTGAAAATGCCGTCGCAAGCGAGGAACAAGCCCGCCTCGCACTATCCACCCTACAGAGTGATCTGGTCGCACAGGAGCGCGGCATTTCCGGTGCGTCGGAAGAAGAACGTCAGGCCTTGCGCGCGCTCGACCAGGCAGAGGCCGCGCGTGAACGCCATGCTGCGAAGCTGGAAGAATTGGCAGGTGCGGCGCAGGGTCTGGCCGAGCAATTGGCGCAGGCGGAGGGCGAACTCACCGCCGCACAGGAAAAACGCGCCACCCTGCCCGCACCTGATGCGGGTCGTGCGCAGTTGGAGGCGGCACAGGCAAAGCATGAGGTCGCCAAGTCGGGTGTGCAGGCCGCTGCGGCAGAACTTGCCGCGCATGATCAGGGGCTGGCCGTCACACGCGAACGCAATGCCGCTCAAACAGCCGAAAGAGCCAGCTGGGAAGCGCGATCAGGCGAAGCCGCCCGCCGCATGGCTGACACCGCCAACCGGCTGGAAGAAATCGAGCAGGAACGCACCGTCGTCGCCGCCAGGCCCGCCGGGTTGATGCAGGAAATCGAGCATGGCGATATCATGCGCGAAAGGCTGGGTCAGGAACTGGCCGCCGCCGAAAAAGTGGTCACGGAACGGCAGGATGCCGTCAATTTGGCCGACCGCGCCTTTACTGAAACCAACGAAACGCTCTCCACCGCGCGCGAAGCACGCGCCGGACTGACCGCACGTGCCGAAAATGAAGAGAGCCGCCGCACGGAAATGGCGCGCATTTCGGGCGAGCGGTTCCAGTGCCCGCCCCCACTTCTGTGCGAGAGGTTTGAATTTACCGCAGAAGATGTGAAATCATCGGGCGTGGAAGCGGAAGAAATGGACCGGTTGACTGCCAGCCGCGAACGGATTGGCCCGGTTAATCTGGTCGCAGCTGAAGAGTTGGCCAAGATCGAGCAGGAACACGGTGCCAGCGCCGGCGAACAGGCCGAATTGGTCGAAGCAGTCAACCGCCTGCGCGGATCAATCGGCAACCTCAACCGCGAAGGGCGTGAACGACTGCGCGCCGCCTTTGATGAGGTCAACGAGCACTTTCGGCGCCTGTTCGTGCGCCTATTCCAGGGCGGCAGCGCCCACTTAGCGCTGATTGACAGCGATGATCCGCTGGAGGCAGGCCTCGAAATTTTTGCCCAGCCCCCCGGCAAGAAACTGCAATCATTGACCCTGCTATCGGGCGGGGAACAGGCGTTGACGGCAACGGCGCTGATCTTTGCCCTGTTCCTAACCAACCCTGCGCCGATCTGCGTGCTGGACGAGGTGGACGCCCCGCTGGACGACGCCAATGTCGATCGCTTCTGCGACCTGCTCGATTCCATGGTTCGGGAAACGAACACACGCTATCTGATTGTCACCCACAACGCGGTGACGATGAGCCGCATGCATCGCCTGTTCGGGGTGACCATGGTAGAAAAAGGCATTTCGCGCCTTGTCAGTGTGGATCTGGGCGAAGCGGAATTGCTCGCGGCGGAATAGGACGTCGGGGCAAGGCCCCAGCCGCCATCCGCGCCCGGCCGCGCAGCCAGGCGGCTGCGACGACTGGCGCGGATGCAACTCGTCAATATCGCTTCTCTTGCCGCTTATTCAGGCGCGACCAGCAGGCGACCATTCAGCAATTGGACCGGGCGGGCGTTCATCCCCATGATGCCTTCCATGGCCGCCAGTTGATCAGCGCCGATTTCGACAGGCTCTGGCACAACGTGCCAGTTCACCCCTTCGCTGCATGGCGGAGTGGTGAGCGAGCCCATATAGCGATAGACACCGATATCCCCGTCACTGGGTGGTAACAGCTTGTTCGGGTCAATCATCACGCCTTCCACGGTCATGGCATCCGCTTTCCTGGCCGGTGCGACATCGACAAGCTTCTGCATTTCGTCATGTGTTGCGCCTGTGACATACATCACACCCAGCACCGCCAGTTCACCTTCTTCACTGGCGTGGACGAAGTGCCCGGTCATGGGAAAGTGCTCGCCATCAACAGCGTGTTCGGACGGGGTATGAAAGTGGACCTGGAGCAAATTGAAAGTCTTGCCGCCGCTTACCATGGTGGAACCGGAAGCAAAATTGACCTGCACGGTGTGGCCATTGTTCAGCACGGCCAGCGGGCCTTTCGCCCAATCGACCGAAACTTCGATATTGCCGGTGGCATTGGCGTTGCCCAGATCAATCGGGCTTTGCATGATGCCAGCTTCGCACTTTTCAAATGCCTTCTCGATCTGACCCCAACGGTCAGCGCCTGTCGGCCCTTCGTAGGTCCAGTCTGCTGCGTCCAATGGCGCAGTGGTGACCAGAACAGCAGCCACGGCGGCGGAAGAAATCATACGGATCATTTTGCATTCCTCTAAGTTGCCCGGAAGGCGGTCAATCTTCAGTCGATGCGACCAGGAGGAAAACGGGGCCTGCCATGACGCATCGGAGTTCCGATGCGGTCCGACATCACGACCGCCAAAAAAGGCAATCGCCAGAGGGGCCCGGCCCGCAAATGCAGTGATAAGAACAGATCGGTCGACTTTCAAGATCCATCGTGCAGGACAGCAAAGCCGACCATTGAAAAAGCGTCAAGAAGCACGTGCTCACCTCCGAACCACCGGGTTCAGCAGGAAGGCACGCGCACTTCGCGCGGTGCGGCTGGTCTAAAAAGGAACTCAGCTCTGAAGGGCGGCGGCCAGCCTGAACCTGATGGCCCGCAACTGCGGCAGGATCTCGGCAGGGTCTGGTTGCCCCGGACTTATCGAAGGTGCGGGCTGTTTGGATGAGGAATTTGCCTCATCTAGCCTGCCCTCACGGATCGCGGCACGCGCACCCTTCAGCGTGTAACCTTCACGGTTCACCAGCCGGTCGATCAGTTCGACCAATGCAACATCGCCCTGCCGGTAATAGCGCCGTCCACCACTGCGCTTTAACGGTTTGAGCATTGGGAACTGCTGTTCCCAATATCGCAAGACGTGCGGCTTTATGCCCAAAGCTTCACCGACTTCGCCAATAGTCCGCAGTGCGCCTGCATCCTTCCCATCGTCGAAATCGGTCCTCATGGCTTAGTCGCCCTTGGCAATCTGCTCTTTGAGCAATTGACTGGCGCGAAACGTCATCACGCGGCGCGGCGTAATCGGCACCTCTATCCCCGTCTTGGGGTTGCGGCCCACCCGTTCGCGTTTATCCCTCAGGACAAAGCTGCCGAATCCCGAAATTTTGACATTTTCCCCGGCTTCCAGCGCCTCGCTCATCTTGGCCAAAATGGCCTCCACCAGCTCAAGCGATTCCGCGCGTGAAAAACCCATCTTGCGATTGATTGTTTCCGCCAGGTCTGCACGGGTCAACGTACCTACTGAACGCATTTTGCGATTCTCCCACCAACGGCTGCGACACCGAAGGCTGTGATACAGTTTTTTTGTCGATTCCGCAAATTATCGGACGAAAATACAGTATGTTGGTTACACTCGTAACAGGCTTGCACCCCAGGTGAAGCCGCCGCCCATGGCTTCAAACATCACCATATCGCCCGCTTTGATACGCCCATCCTTGCGCGCCACGTCAAATGCCAGCGGGACAGAGGCTGCTGATGTATTGGCATGCTGGTCCACTGTCACCACCACTTTGGCAGGGTCTATGCCTAACTTACGCGCGGTCGCATCCAATATGCGGGCATTGGCCTGATGCGGCACAACCCAGTCGATATCATCTGCAGAAATCCCCGTAACCTCAATAACTTCATTGAGGACATCAGCCAAGTTCACCACCGCATGGCGGAACACCTCACGCCCCCTCATCCGGACATGCCCCACCGTTTGCGTGGTCGACGGGCCACCATCGACATAAAGCAAATCATTATGCCCACCATCGGCGTGCAGGCGCGTCCCAAGGATGCCGGGTCCATCGGCTGCAACTTCCTGTGCTTCAAGCAAAATGGCACCGGCACCGTCACCAAACAGGACACAGGTCGTGCGATCTTCCCAATCCAGAATCCGGCTGAAAGTTTCCGCGCCGATGACCAATGCACGCTTGGCCATGCCAGTTTGCAGCATCGAGTCGGCTGTCGCCAGCGCATAGAGGAAACCTGAACACACCGCCGCCACATCAAAGGCGATACCACCATTAGCGCCCAGAGCATGCTGCACCTTGGTTGCGGTGGCGGGAAATGTATTGTCCGGCGTGGCGGTGGCGAGAATGATCAGCTCAACGGTCGAGCCATCGATCCCGGCATCATCGCAAGCCTTGCGCGCCGCCTCAATCGCCAAGGTGGACGTCGTCTCACTCTCATCAGCAATGTAACGCTGGCGGATACCCGTCCGCTCCATAATCCACTCATCGGTGGTGTCGATCTTTGCCGCCAGAACAGCATTGGTCACCACCTGTTTAGGCAGGGCAGCTCCGCTACCAAGGAAAACCGAGCGAATCATGCCACCCCTTCCCCACGGCCCGCACCGCGCCACAATTGTTCATCCAGTTCAGCCAGATCGGATGCGATGCGATTGGTAATGTCGTCCTCCAACAGCCGCGCAGCGACCTCAACAGCATTGGCCACACCCTTGGCATTGGCGCTGCCATGGCTTTTCACGATCACGCCATTCAAGCCCAGGAAAACCGCGCCATTGTGATTGTTCGGGTCTAGGTGATGCTTGAGCAGCTCTGTCGCGGGACGTGACACCAGAAAGCCGATCTTCGACCGGAGCGAGCTGGTGAAGGCGGTGCGCAGTAAATCGGTGACGAAGCGCGCCGCGCCCTCAATCGCCTTCAGCGCGATATTGCCCGAAAAACCATCGGTCACGATCACATCCACTGTACCGCGATTGATCTTGTCACTTTCGATATAGCCATCAAAGGAGAGCGCCAGCCCGGTGGCCTGCTGCAATTGCGCCGCCGCATCGCGCAGGCCCTCTGTCCCCTTGATCTCTTCCGTGCCGATGTTCAGCAGGCGCACACGCGGCTGTTCAAATCCGTTGACCACCCGCGAATAGGCCGCCCCCATAATGGCGAACTGCACCAGATTGCGGGCATCCGCCTCTGTATTGGCGCCCAGATCCAGCATGACAGCATCGTGATCTTCCAGCGTGGGCAGCAGTGCGGCAAGTGCCGGCCGGTCAATCCCCGGCATGGTACGCAGGGCCAGCTTGCTCATCGCCATCAGCGCGCCTGTGTTACCCGCGCTGACGGCGGCACCGGCATCTCCCTGTTTCACGGCATTAATGGCCAGACCCATGGATGTGGTCTTGGCACGGCGCAGCGCCTGTGTGGGCTTTTCATCGCCCGCGACCACATCATCGCAGTGAAGGATTTCGGATGCGCCGCGCAGATTGGGGTGATCGGCGAGCGCTTTTTTGATGCGCTCCCCATCGCCCACCAGCAGGAACTGGAATTTATCGTGACGGCGGCGGGCCAGCGCCGCGCCTTCAACCATCACGCGCACGCCTTCATCACCGCCCATCGCGTCAACGGCGATACGCGGCAAGGTCATAAGCTCAACTCCGGAACGCCAGTTTTACAGGCCGACAGCCACGACCTCACGACCATTATAATAGCCGCAATGCGGGCACAGATTGTGGGGGCGCTTCAGCTCGCCACAATTGTTGCATTCGTGGAATGCTTCCACTTTCAGCGAATCATGTGCCCGGCGGTTACCACGGCGATGGGGCGATACTTTTCTCTTAGGGACAGCCATTGCGGCACCTGTTCCTTAAACTAAACGGTCAAATCGTGGGCCGCTCTAGGGCAAGGTCCTCTGGCGTACAAGCCGCACGCTCGTAAAAAAAGAACCCGGCCATTTGCGGGAAGGCGCGGCCTATAGCCTAAATTTCGCCCGTTGCAACCCATTCAGGAACTGCGTAGCCACTCAAAACCCAATGAGGAGAGGGAAGTTATGATTTTGACAGTTACTTTGTCGACTGCGGCCGCGATGGCGGTGCTTTCTGCCTGGATGATGATGCGGACGGGCAGCTTGCGCGGAAAACTGAAAATCATGCATGGTGATGGCGGGAATGCGCAGTTGATGCACCGCATGCGCGCCCAGCTGAATTTCGTCGAAACAGCCCCCTTCATTCTGGCGCTGATCGCACTGATAGAACTGGCGGGGAAAGGTGGCATGTGGTTGCCCTATGTCGCCGGGCTCTATATCATCTCACGTGTGGCCCATGCGCTGGGCATGGATAGCGATGAAGTGAGCAAACCGCGCATGTTCGGTGTGCTCGTAACCATGCTGACCATGCTCGGCCTGGCCGTGGTGTCTGTGCTGATTCAGTTTGGAATTATGTAAAGATCAGCGCGACGCCTGATCGCGACTGACTGCGTCATTCGCTGCGTCCGGCACCGCCCCCCTCCCAACCACACGATGATCCCCGGATAAGTTATCGTGTGGTTGGGAGGGGGAGAGGGCTGGAACCGCTACTTGTTCAAGACTCTATCACTCACAAACTGATTGGTCTGGCGTTCCTGCCCGAATGTGCTGATGGGGCCGTGGCCGGGGATAAAGGTTACATCATCCCCCAATGGCCATAGGCGTTGCGTGATCGAATCGATCAAATCCTGATGATTGCCCATCGGGAAATCAGTGCGCCCGATACTGCCCTGAAACAGCACATCACCCACTATCGCAAAGCGGCTGGGCGCGTGATAGAACACGACATGACCAGGCGTGTGGCCGGGGCAGTGGATCGCATCCAGTTCGAGCTCGCCCACGGTTACCTTGTCGCCATGTTTCAGCCAGCGGGTCGGCTCGAATGTCTTGGCAGTCATGCCCCAGCGCGGTCCGTCATCATCCAGCTGCGATATCCAGAACCGGTCTGCCTCCTCCGGCCCCTCGATCGGCAGGCTCAGCTCGTCCGCCAAGATGCCCGCCTGCCCGCAATGGTCGAGATGACCATGGGTGACGAGCAGCTTTTCCAGCGTCACGCCAGCCTTGGCAACACCTGCCTTCAGCTTGTCCAGATCGCCTCCAGGGTCGATCAACGCCCCGCGCATCGTCCTGGTGCACCAAATCAGCGAGCAATTCTGCTGCAAAGGCGTGACGGGCATGATGGCGGCCTTCATCGACGGCTGGACTTCAGGTTCAGTCATGCGGGCGATGTGGCGGCTCTGGCACGATCGCGCAAGGGCTAAACCCGTCCCCCCTTCCAGACCACACGGCCAATAATCTTCACTTCATCGGCGCTAACTTCGACCGGCGGATAGGCGAGATTCTGGCTCAACAGCGCCAGCCGCCCTGCCCCGGCTGAAGCGACACGCTTGACCATCAGGCTGTCACCCAGCCGCACAACGTGAATACCATCGCGAAAGGGGCGCGGTGCGCGGTCGACCAATATCTCATCGCCATCACGCAGCAACGGCTCCATCGAATCTCCTTCCACCGTGATCGCGGATAGCTGCGCACCATCCAGCCCCTGCTCACTCAGCCAGCGACGTGAAAAGCGGAAGGCGTCAAACGCACCCTCCGCCTGTGGCAGCGCACCCGGTCCGGCAGAGGCGCCGACATCCAGCCGTGGCACATCCACCCATTCACCGCGTTTCGCGCTGCGATTCGCGGTTTTTACGTAGGAAATATCCTCCGGTGCACCCAACTCCCCCTCATCCACACCAAAAAATTCCGCCAGCTTGCGCCGGTCCTGCTCCTCCAGCTTTCGCGGCGATCCTTTACGGATAAATTGCTGCAAATAACTAGGGTTACGCCCTATCAATTCCGACAGGCTGGAGAGGCTGGCCCGCTTTTTATCGGACAATTCCAGCAGCCGTTGGCGCGCATCGCTCATCACAAAATCCCATTATGGTTCGTTAATCCTTCCTACATGAGGGATTTTTCCTAGACAAGTAGGAATTCGGTTGGAACAAATACGGAACACGGCGAACGATTCGCCATCCAATTAGCCAGAGGATGAGGGGTAATATGCTAATCCGATCCATCGAGAAATTCCTGCGTGCCCACAAAATGCCAGCAACCAAATTCGGGCGGCTGGCGGCGCATGATCCGCGTTTTGTGTTGGACTTACGCATGGGCCGCACACCGCGCGCGCATACCGAAAAGCGTATCCGCCGCTGGATGGACCTCTATCGCCCCGACGCGATCCCCGCCGCCTTTGCCGATCGGGAGACTGCCCATGCGCGCTGAATTCATCGAGACCAAGGCACGCCGTTACCGCCCGCGTCGGTCATTGGCAGATCGAGTCTTTCTGGCCGTGCTGACATTGGCAGAGGGGCGCGCGGACCTGTTGGCCCACGTCGAAAAACCCTGGGCCAGCATCACCTTTTCCGGCAGCCGGCATGAAATGACGCTGGATTTCAACGGGGCAGAGGCGGTGGCGGCGGGCGAGCGTTTTATCACCCTTCTGCCTGACCATGAATTCACCCTGCCCGGCCATCTGGTAGCCGATGCCTGCATCAATTCGGTCAATCACCGCATGGTACCAGAACCGCGTATGGTGGTGGAGGTGGCGCTGTTATTGCTGGAGGAGGTTTAGCGTCAGCCCAGCTTCCATTCCCAGCCCAGCGGATCGCCATCCATCACCTCGACGCCCTTGGCAGCGAGTTCATCGCGCAGAGCGTCGCTGGTGGCGAAGTCCTTCTCTGCCCGTGCTGCCTTGCGGCGAGCCAGCGCGTCTTCGATTTCCGCTTCAGTGATCTCTGCTGCCTTGGGCTGGATACGCAGGTCAGCGCGGTTGAGGGCAAACAGGTTGAGGCCCAACACTGCGTCCATCGCAGCTGCAAGCGCCAGTTTCTTACCGGGATCGACCTTCTTGATGGCCAGCACATCCTCCAGCGCGGTCAAAGCCACAGAGGTATTCAGATCATCCGCCAATGCCGCTTCAAACTTATCCAGCGCAGGCTGCAATTTGCCCCAATCATCACCCTGAACTTGTTTCAGGGTCCAGCCTTCGGGCAGCAACCAAGGTTCCGAACTTGGCATGGATGCTGAAACAAGTTCAGCATGACGGGTTTTGAGCGCCTCCACCACCATTACCAGCCGCTTCAGCCGGGTCAGTGCGGCGCCCAACCCGTCCCAACTAAATTCCAGCTCGCTGCGGTAATGCGCCTGCAGGCACATCATGCGGTAGGCAAGCGGGTGATACCCCTTGTCGATCAACAGCTGCAGCCGCAGGAATTCGCCTGAACTCTTGCTCATCTTGCCTGATCGTTCGACCAGGAAATTATTGTGCATCCAGATGCGCGCACCGCTGTTTTCGGCGAGGTCCAGCCCATCGGTGCAGCAGAACGCCTGGTTCTGGGCAATTTCATTCGGGTGATGGATTTCGCGGTGATCGATCCCGCCGGTGTGGATATCGAAGGGGAAGCCGAGCAGTTTCCCGCCCATTACCGAACATTCCAGGTGCCAGCCCGGCGCGCCCTTGCCCCAGGGCGAATCCCATTCCATCTGCCGCTTTTCCCCCGCAGGCGTCTTGCGCCAGATCGCGAAGTCAGCGGCGTTGCGCTTGCCTTCCACCACCTCGATCCGTCCTTCGCCATCCTCTGTGACAGCGCGCGCCAACCGCCCGTAATCATCCACGGTCGACACATCGAAATAGAGGCCGCTTTCCAGCTCGTAACAATGTTTGGGCGCGATCTGTTTCGCGAAGTCGAGCATTTCCTCGATATAGTCGGTCGCCACAGACCATTTCGCAGGCTGGCGTATATTCAGCGCCTTCACATCGGCCCAATATGCCTCGGTGTAATGCTGCGCGATGTCCCAGATGGATTGGGCTTTCTCAGCCGCCATCTTTTCCATCTTGTCCTCACCCTGATCGGCATCATCGGTCAGATGGCCGACATCGGTAATGTTGATGACGTGGGTGAGTTTATAGCCCTTCCAGCTGAGCGTACGGCCCAGCACATCAGCAAAGACATAGGCGCGCATATTGCCGATATGCGGGTAATTATAGACCGTGGGGCCGCAGGTATAAACGCGCGCCTCGCCATCATGGACGGGCTGGAACTCTTCCAGCTGGCGAGTCAGCGAGTTGAACAGGCGCAGTTCGTTTTTGGGCGACGTGTCGGTCATGGTAATGGCGCTTTGATCGGCAGATAGCGGCGCGTCAATCCCGCGCAGGTTTCGGCGCGGTATCTCGCCCCGGTCTCATCGTCGCCTTTTTTCAGCCTCAAACAGTTCGGCCAGTTGCTCGATGATCGTGCCACCCAACTGTTCGACATCCATGATCGTGACCGCGCGTCGGTAATAACGCGTCACGTCATGGCCGATGCCGATGGCGACGAGCTGTACGGGAGAAATCTTCTCAATCCACTCAATCACCTTGCGCAGATGCGCCTCCAGATAACCGGCAGAATTAACAGAGAGGGTTGAGTCATCCACCGGCGCGCCGTCCGAAATCACCATCAGAATACGGCGATCCTCCTTGCGCGACAGCAGGCGATCATGCGCCCACAACAGCGCCTCACCATCGATATTTTCCTTCAGCAACCCTTCGCGCATCATCAGGCCCAGATTGCGATTGGCGCGACGCCACGGCTCATCCGCGCGTTTGTAAACAATGTGGCGCAGATCATTCAGGCGGCCGGGGTTCTGCGGCTTGCCATCGGCCAGCCATTGTTCACGGCTCTGCCCGCCCTTCCACGCGCGAGTGGTGAAGCCCAGGATTTCCACCTTCACCCCGCTGCGTTCCAACGTGCGCGCCAGAATATCCGCGCTGATCGCGGCAATGCTGATCGGCCGCCCGCGCATGGAGCCAGAATTGTCGATCAGCAGCGTGACGATCGTGTCCTTGAACTCGATATCGCGTTCGGTCTTGTAGGCGAGCGCCGTGCCCGGCGTGATGATCACGCGCGGCAGGCGAGCGGCATCAATGATGCCTTCTTCCTGATCGAAATCCCAGCTGCGGTTCTGCTGCGCCATCAGGCGGCGCTGCAAACGGTTGGCAAGGCGCGTGACAACGCCCTGCAGGCCGGTCAGCTGGCTATCCAGATAGGCGCGCAGCCGATCCAGTTCCTCCGCATCACACAGCTCGGTCGCTTCAATAATTTCATCGTATTTTTCGGTATAGGCCTTGTAATCAAAGCCATCGGGGATGTCGGTCCAGGGGCGATTGGGCCGAACAGGCATCATGCCTTCATCCGAATCCTCCATATCCTCGCCATCGGCCATGTCCTGATCGGAGGTGGATTCGGTTTCACCCTCATTCTCATTATCGCCCTCGGCCATTTCGCCGGGCGCTTCATTGGGCTGCGGCTGGCTTTCGCCCTCGCCTTCGCCCTCTTCCTCATTTTCCTGCTCGCCCTCTTCGTCCTCGCCTTCCTCATTATCGGTCTGCTCGGGCATGTCGTGCGGCTGGGTGAGGTCGAGATGCTGGAGCATGTCGAGCGTCAGGGACTGGAAGGCTTCCTGATCGTCCAGTGACAGGGCCAAGGCATCAAAATCACTACCCGCGCGCTCCTCAACCCCGGCGCGGACCAGATCAACACCAGCGCGCGCGCGTTCGGGCACAGCCTCGCCCGTCAGCTTTTCCCGCAGGATCAGGCCCAGCGCAACGGCCAGCGGAACATCGCCAGCACTCTGCGCGCGAGTGATGGGGTCGGCTGCGATCCGGCGCTCAAGTGCCGAATCAAGATTGGCTCGTATCCCACTGTAATTATTGGAACCAAGCGCCTCGTAACGAGCGCGTTCAATCTCGTCATAACAGGATTTGGCAATGGGTTCAGGCGGCGCATTGCGCATATGCAATGCGTCATCATGGTGGCGCAAGCGCAGCGCAAAACTGTCGGCAAAACCGCGCGCCTCGGCCACCTGTTCGGGCGGCAAATCGCGCCCCGGCAAGGGCACACGGAAATTGGCGCCATTGGAAGATGGCGCATCTGCGCTCCAGGCCACCTCTACATCTTTCGCGCGCGCAATGGCGCGGCTGGCGCCTGTCAACGCCTGCTTGAAACGGTCAAGAGGGGATTCTTCGGACAAACCTTGCGCCTTGTACCCGTTTACAGGATCGACTGGCCCGTGGCCGCCCAATCCTTCAAGAATCCTTCAATACCCTTGTCGGTCAGCACGTGGTTGAACAATTGCTTGATCACCTTGGGCGGCGCAGTCATCACATCGGCCCCGATCTTGGCGCTTTGCAGCACGTGGGTGACATGGCGCACCGATGCGACCAGAATTTCGGTTTCGAAGGAATAATTGTCATAGATCAGGCGGATATCCTCGATCAGCTCCATCCCATCGAAGCCATTGTCATCATGCCGCCCAACGAAGGGCGAAATGAAGGTAGCGCCCGCTTTCGCTGCGAGCAGTGCCTGATTGGCGGAAAAGCACAGGGTGACATTCACCATGGTGCCGTCGCCCGTCAGCGCCTTACAGGTCTTGAGGCCATCGATGGTCAACGGCACCTTGATGCAGACATTATCGGCCAGCTTGCGCAAGACCTCAGCCTCTTCCATCATGGTGTCATGGTCCAGCGCGACCACTTCTGCCGAAACCGGGCCATCGACAATGGCGCAGATTTCCTTGGTCACTTCCATGAAATCACGGCCCGATTTTGCGATCAGGCTGGGATTGGTGGTGACGCCATCCAGCAGGCCGGTTGCCGCCAGTTCCTTGATATCGGCAATCTCTGCAGTGTCAGCGAAGAATTTCATTTTATCGGTGCTCCGGCATCGGGGAAGTGATTCCCTTTTGCTATAACGCTATGCGCCCCGCAAGCCACCCTCCGCCGATCACTCTCCCAAGTTTCTGGGCTGAATTTGCGCGAAGCGTTCATATCCCTGATTCCCCTCCTTGTGGTGCGGTGTGCTGAATGCCCATATGGCACGATTGATGAACCGCGTCCGACTCCTTACCCTCAATGCCGCGCTACCCGCGCTGGATTACCGTGTGCCTGATGGCATGCAGGTGGGGCCGGGTTCGGTCGTGCTCGCCCCGCTCGGCCCGCGCCAGATCACCGGCATCGTGTGGGAAGCAGAGCGGCTGGAAACAGGCGCTGTTCCTGACAGCAAATTGCGCCCTCTGGCGGAAGTGATGCCGGTGCCGCCGCTATCTGCACCCTTACGGCGTTTGATTGAGTGGACGGCGGATTACTACTGCGCGCCCTTGAGTGCCGTGGCCCGCATGGTTATTTCATCGGGCGGCGCGCTGAATGGCCCCGCCAAGATGACCGAATATCGCCTGTCCGGCGGCATGCCCGAACGTATGACCCCACAGCGCGAGGCCGCGATTGACGCGCTGCAGGGGGAACAGGCCACGATCCGCGAACTGGCAGCTATCGCCGGTGTTTCCGAAGGGGTGCTGCGCGGGCTGGTCAATCAGGGGGGGATCGAACCTGTCAGCGTGGCGATTGATCGCCCCTTTACCTCTGCCCAGCCCGATTTTGACGTGCCGGAATTATCTGCCGACCAGCGCGAAGTCGCGGATCGGCTGGTGGAGGCGGTGACTGCGCGCATATTCACCCCCTTTCTGATCGATGGGGTGACCGGCTCGGGCAAGACCGAAACCTATTTTGAGGCGATGGCACAGGCCATCCGGATGGGGCGGCAGGTGCTGGTGCTGTTGCCCGAAATCGCACTGACCGAAAATTTCCTGATCCGGTTTGAGCAGCGTTTCGGCGCCGCCCCAGTGCTGTGGCACAGCTCGCTGAAATCGACCGAGCGGCGGCGGGCATGGCGGGCCATTGCGCAAGGAACAGCACAGGTGGTGGTCGGCGCGCGATCTGCCCTGTTCCTGCCCTATGCCAATCTGGGGCTGATCGTGGTGGATGAAGCGCATGAGGTGAGCTTCAAGCAAGATGATGGTGTGCGCTACAATGCGCGTGATGTTTCGGTAATGCGTGCGCGTTTTGAAGGCTTCCCCGTGGTGCTGGCCAGCGCCACACCCGCATTGGAAAGCCTGCAAATGGCCGAAAGCGGGATTTACGAGAAACTGGACCTGCCCAGCCGCTTTGGTGGGGCGCAATTGCCGCATATCGATTGCATCAATCTGGGTGAGGAACCACCCGAACGCGGGCGCTGGCTGGCCCCGCGACTGGTTGCCGCGCTGGAGGATCGGCTGGCCAAGGGCGAACAATCTCTGCTCTTCCTCAATCGCCGCGGCTATGCCCCGCTGACCCTGTGCCGTCACTGCGGTTTCCGTTTCCAATGCCCCAATTGCAGCGCATGGCTGGTCGAACACCGCTTTTCCCAGCGGCTCACCTGCCATCATTGCGGGCATGAAACCGCCCCGCCCAATGCCTGCCCCGAATGCGGTGAACCCGATTGTCTGGTTGCCTGCGGCCCAGGCGTGGAACGGATCGCAGATGAGGTGGCGGAGGTTTTGCCAGAGGCGCGCGTGGCCATCGCCACGTCAGACACCCTCAACTCCCCCGAACGCGCGGCGCAGTTCATCCACGAGGCAGAAGAATGCGCGATTGACGTGATCGTGGGCACGCAGCTCGTGACCAAGGGGTTCCACTTCCCCGAATTGACTTTGGTAGGCGTGGTCGATGCCGATCTGGGGCTGGAAGGCGGTGATTTGCGCGCGGGCGAGCGAACCTATCAACAGATCGCACAGGTGGCCGGACGTGCCGGACGCGGGTCAAAGCCGGGCGAAGTGCTTATCCAGACCCGCCATCCCGAAGCGCCAGTGATCGCAGCATTGGCGGCAGGCGACCGTGATGCCTTTTACGAGGCGGAGACAGAGGCGCGCCGCCATGCAGGGGCCCCGCCCTTTGGCCGTTGGGCGGCGATCATTATCTCGTCAGAAGATGATGCAGAGGCGCGGCAGGCCGCCAACCGGCTGGGCGATTCCCGCCCGCATATCGATGATTTGATGATCCTTGGCCCTGCCCCTGCTCCGTTGGCTATGCTGCGTGGGAGGTACCGCTATCGCTTCCTGATCAATGCGCGCCGCAGTGTGGAAGTGCAGAAGATCATCATGCAGTGGCTAGCGACCCAGCAATTTGCACCCGGTGTGCGCGTGGGCGTAGATATCGATCCCTATAGTTTTGTTTAATCAACAGATCCAACAATAACTCCGCTGGCAAGCTTGGCATTCCCGAAACAACCGATATTAGTCCTTATTGATACTGATCGATCAAGGGGCTTTTCATGAAATTCCGCGTCGCGCTGTCCGCCCTCATGCTGTCTGCATCTCCTGTTACTGCCGCAGACTGGTCCGAAGCGACCACCGCACACATGATTGTGTATTCGGAACAGTCGGCCGACGACGCGAGAGAGTTGGCTATCAAGCTGGAGCGCATGGATGAAGCGATGCGTTTCATGCTCAATATTCCAAAGGACAAAAGACCCCTGCCGGATTCCGCCAAGCTCACTGTTTTCCACTTCGGTGATACAGATGACATAGGCCGGTTGGCAGGGGCTTATGGCGTGTACGGCTTCTTCATGCCGCGAGCGGGCAATTCCACGGCCTACATACCTCTAAAAGAGGCCGCAGAGCGTGGTTCAATCGGCACGCGTGTTGAGCGAGGCGCTTTGACGCCAGACATCGTGATGTTTCATGAATATGCGCACTACTTCATGTTCCAGCACGCTGCGGCAGCATACCCTGCTTGGTATATTGAAGGCTTTGCCGAAGTTTATGGAACGATCGATATTCAGAGCAATGGATTTGTGCTGGGCGCGCCCGCCAAACATCGCGGTGCAACCCTAAGCGTGCTCGGCTCATATAGGGTTGAACGGCTGCTCGATCCGCCGGAAGAACTGCAATGGAAGGACGGCGCACAGATTTATGCAATGGGCTGGCTGCTGTCGCATTACCTCAGTTTCTCTGAAGATCGACGCGGGCAGTTGGACAAGTATTTTGCGCTGATCAACCAGGGGAAAACTAACAAAGAAGCAGCGGAGGGCGCCTTTGGCAACCTCAGCAAACTTAATCGAGATCTCGACCGCTATCAACGGAGCAAAATTCGCGGCGTCGAGGTCACTTTTCCTGACTACAAGCTACCTGATGTGGCGGTTCGGCCACTGACAGAGGCGGAAGCGGCCATCATGCCATATCGCATTCGTTCATCTGCTGGCGTGGATGAAAATGAGGCCGCGAAAATTGTCGGTCCCGTACGCGGAATTGCGGAACAATACCCCGATAGCATCCCGGTATTACTTGAATTGGTCGAGGCAGAATATGATGCTGCGAATTATAACCAGTCAGAAGCTGCCGTGCGACGAATATTGAACATTGAACCCGAAAACGTGCGCGCGCATACTTATCTAGGTAACATCGCACTGCGCCGCGCGGAAGACGATCCCGCCCAGTTCGAGATTGCCCGATCCGCATTCGCGCTTGCCGCACGGCTAGACCGGTATGATCCTTTACCCCTGTTTGGATATTACCTCAGTTACCGGCTTGCAGGGCAAACACCCCCGGAAAATGCGTTGATTGCCTTGGAAATGGCGTATGAATTCGCCCCATTTGACGATGGCATCCGGGTAGCGTTGGCTCATTTGCTTTTGACAGAGCATCGTAACAGCGATGCGCTGGCTGTTTTGACTCCCATTGCCAACAACCCGCATGGCGGCAAACGTGCGAAAAGAATCTATGAGTTGGCTCAGGAAATCAGGCAGGGCCAGACGGCTGAAGCAATGGAATACCTTGCACCCAAGCTCGGCCAACCTGATGATGAAGAGGAAGACGACGAATGAAGCGCGGCCTCAACCGGACATTCACCGATTTCCCTCTCGTTTCAGCAGCTCGGCCTTGATCTCCAGCCCATAGGCATAACCGCCCAGCGTGCCATCGGCAGCGATCGCGCGATGGCAAGGGATCAGAACCGCAATGTTGTTAGCCCCATTGGCTCCGCCCACTGCGCGGCTGGCCTTGGGGCTGCCCAGCGCGGCTGCCAGTTCGCCATAGCTGCGTGTTTCCCCTGTCGGGATATTTCGTAATTCCTGCCACACGCGTTGCTGAAAGGCAGTGCCCTTCACATCGAGCGGGATGTCGGCGCCCGTTCCTGGGTGCTCGACCGCGGCGATGACTTTTTCGAACAACGCATGAAATCCCCCCCCACCTTCGGCCAGTTCTGCCTTGGGAAAGCGCGCGCGTAGTTCTCCTTCGCCTTCGTTGAAGGACAGGCAGCACACGCCCTTGTCCGTGGCGGCGACCAGCATCGCACCAAGGCTGGTATCTACTACGGCCCAGTGGATCACGCGGCCATCGCCACCATTGCTCCAATCGCTTGCGCTCATGCCCAGCCTTCCTTTGGTATCGTCATAAAAGCGCGACGGCGCAGAATACCCCGCCTTATATATAGCGCATGTCACATTCTCTCTCGCTGATAGGGCATCACGTGCGCGCTCTTCCCGTAGGGCGCGGGTATAGGCAGCAGGTGACAGGCCGATTGCTCGCTTGAACACACGCTGAAAATGTGTGGGGGAATAGCCCGTCAATTGCGCCAGCGTGGCGAGCGAAGATGCATTCTCCGCGCGCCGAATTGCGTCAATCGCCGCCCTAACCGCCGCCTCATCCCGCGACACATCGTCCGGCAGGCAGCGCTTGCATGGGCGCAAACCCGCCGCACGCGCATCTACCCCATTGGCGAAAAAGCGCACATTGGCCCGCGCCGGATGGCGTGCTGCACAACTGGGCCGGCAATATATATGCGTACTCATCACGCCAGTGACGAATTGCCCGTCAAAGGCACGGTCGCGCCGCAGCACTGCCACCCAAGCCTCATCAGGAGAAATTGTCGTGTCGGTCATGCCAACTAGTCTAGACTAATGTGCGATTCACCGCATCCCGAAGCTTGCGGTCAAACCATTTGCCCGTCAAACAGCGCGCAATGATGCGTATTCTGATTGCACTTGCCGCGCTGCTGGCACTCGCCCTGCCTAATCCAACATCGGCGGACCCGGCCGATATTGATGCCGCCGCGCGCGGCGTGGTGCGAGTAGTGCTGATCGGCACCGATGGGCAAGAGGTTTTCCCCGTCAGCCATGGCAGCGGTTTTGCCGTTACCCCTACACAGATAGTCACCAATGCCCATGTCGTGCGTGAGGCATTGCAGGACGACACCTTGCGTATCGGGATCGTCCCGTCAGAGGGGGATGAGGCCGCCTACGCCCGCCCAATATCGGTCAGCCCGCGCAATGATCTGGCGCTGATAGAGATTACTGACAGCAGTTTTCGCCTTAATCCGCTGACCATTGCAGGGGCACTGCCCGGTGATATGGGAGAGGTATCTGCGGTTGGTTATCCGATGAATGTCGACCGGGCGCAGGGCCTGGAAATTGGCGACATTTTTCACGCTCAACCGCCTGTGAAGAGTCGTGGCTTTATATCGGGTGCGCGCCCTAGCCGCCAGTTTGACACGGTGCTCCATACCGCCCCCATTGCGCGTGGCAATTCGGGCGGGCCACTGCTGGATGCCTGCGGGCGAGTACTGGGCGTCAACAGCTTTGGCGCGGATTCGGATGGATCGGATGCGGAATTCTATTTCGCTGTATCGACCCGCGAATTAAGGCCCTTCTTGCGTGCCAATAATATAGAAGCGCGCACCAACGCCCTGCCGTGCCGTTCCATTGCCGATCTCGATGCGGCAGAAACTGCACGGCTGGAGCAACAACGCGCCGATGCGCGTGACAGGCTGGCCGCGCGTGAGGCGGAACTTGCCGCACGGCGTGACCGTGCCGAGCTTGAGGCGCAGCTGGCGGTATTGAACGAACGCGAAAACGCCATGGCACTGGCCATGATCGCGCTGATGCTGGCGCTGGGCGCTGGCTATGTCGCCTATCAATCGCGCGGTCATAAAGGGCGCGAAAAACATGCAATCATTGCAGCCGCCGTCGCTGTGATGGCAACGCTTGCCGCCATCCTGCTGTGGATTACGCGGCCCGGGCTGGAAGAAATTGATGGCCGTGTGCGGCTGGCGCTTGAGGAGACGCTGTCGAATAACCCGCCAGCCATTTCCAATGCCAGCGACGGCACCATGTTGTGCTCCATTATTCCGGAACGCAGCCGCATCACTGGTGCCCGCACAGATGATGTGGAGTTCGAATGGGCCTCCGATGGCTGCGTCAATACGCGCACCCAATATGGCCAGAACAATGGCGAATGGACGCGCGTGTTTGTGCCGGATGATGAAGACGCCGTATCGGTCAATTTCTATGATCCACAAAGCCGCACCTTCCGCACCGACCGTTACCTGCTGGGGCGCGACGCAATCGCGCAGGCACGTGCAGCGCGTGACAATTATAGCCCTCCGCTGTGCGGGATCAGCGATGCAGCGCGTGATCTGGGCGATCATCAGGCCAATGTACTGGCCCAGCTGCCAGACCGCCCCAATGAGCGGCTGGTGTACAAATGCGCTCCCAAACCGGCATTGTCGAACCCCGTGAACATACCCGCAGAGTAAGAAACGCAATCAAAATTCCACGCGCACCAACTGCATTTCATCGCCCATTCGGAACGTGCAAAATTACCAACCGCAACAAAGCTGCAAATTGAGTCCAAAGTATACGTGCTGGCGGGTTGCATCGCAGCATAGCCGGTGCTAGGCGCGCGCCAGCTTTGCCGGGGTGACAACAGTTTACCCGCACACGGTGGGGCGACGCATCGTTATTCTCCGGACCCAAGAGGACCTTAAGCGAGTGGATATTTCCGCCGGAATTCAGGCTAGCCTTGCGGGGCGTTACGCCTCCGCCCTGTTCGACCTCGCATCAGAGGCTGGCACTGTCAGCACTGTCGAATCGGACCTCGAAACGCTGGCCCAGGCATTGGCCGAATCGCCCGATCTGAAAGCAGTCACCACCAGCCCGCAGCTCTCGCGCGCGGAACAGGGTGGCGCACTGGCTGCTGTCGCCAATGCGATTGGCCTTTCGGATCTGACCAAAAACTTCCTGGGTGTTGTGGCGGGCAATCGCCGGCTGGATGCGCTGGCGGATATTATCCGCGCCTTCCAGACCATCGCCGCCGCCCAGCGCGGTGAAGTCACTGCCCAGGTCACCAGCGCCCATGCATTGAGCGATGACCAGCTTGCCGCGCTGAAGGACAAGCTGACCGCCCGCCAGGACCGCACAGTTAAAATCGATTCGAGCGTCGATCCAGATCTTCTGGGCGGCCTCGTCGTCACCATCGGATCGCAGCGCATTGATGGCTCGATCCGCACCCGTCTCAACTCTCTTGCACAAGCCATGAAGGGCTAAGCTATGGAAATCCGCGCCGCAGAAATCTCCAAGGTCATCAAGGACCAGATCGCCAATTTCGGGACAGAAGCTGAAGTCAGCGAAGTCGGTTCCGTTCTTTCCGTGGGTGACGGTATCGCCCGCATCCACGGTCTGGACAAGGTTCAGGCCGGTGAAATGGTCGAATTCGCCAATGGTGTGCAGGGCATGGCTCTGAACCTGGAAGCTGACAATGTCGGCGTCGTGATCTTCGGTTCTGACGCCGAAATCAAGGAAGGTGACAGCGTCAAGCGGACCGGCACCATTGTGGACGTTCCGGTTGGCAAGGGCCTGCTGGGCCGCGTGGTTGATGCGCTGGGCAACCCGATTGATGGCAAGGGCCCGATCGTAGACGCCACCCGCGCCCGCGTGGAAGCAAAGGCGCCCGGCATCATCCCGCGTAAATCGGTTGATGAGCCTGTGCAGACCGGCCTCAAGGCAATTGACGCCCTGGTCCCTGTTGGCCGCGGCCAGCGCGAATTGATCATCGGTGACCGTCAGACAGGTAAGTCTGCTGTCGCGATTGATACCTTCATCAACCAGAAGGCCGCGCATCAGGGTGATGATGAGAGCAAGAAGCTTTACTGCATCTATGTCGCCGTGGGCCAGAAGCGCTCCACCGTGGCGCAGATTGTGAAATCGCTCGAAGAAAACGGCGCGATGGAATATTCCATCGTCATCGCCGCAACCGCTTCTGAACCTGCTCCGCTGCAATATCTGGCACCCTACACTGGTGCTGCGATGGGCGAATTCTTCCGCGACAACGGCATGCATGCCGTTATCGTCTATGATGATTTGTCCAAGCAGGCTGTGGCTTACCGCCAAATGTCGCTGTTGCTGCGCCGTCCTCCAGGCCGTGAAGCCTATCCCGGCGATGTGTTCTATCTGCATAGCCGTTTGCTCGAACGTGCCGCGAAGATGAATGATGACAATGGCGGCGGCTCGCTGACCGCATTGCCGATCATTGAAACGCAGGCCGGTGACGTTTCGGCCTATATTCCAACCAACGTGATTTCGATCACCGATGGCCAGATCTTCCTCGAAACCGAACTGTTCTATCAGGGCATTCGTCCCGCTATTAACGTGGGCCTGTCGGTGTCGCGTGTTGGCGGCGCTGCTCAGACGAAAGCGATGAAGAAGGTTTCTGGCTCGATTAAGCTGGAACTGGCACAATACCGCGAAATGGCGGCGTTTGCTCAGTTCGGCTCTGATCTCGATGTTTCGACGCAAAAACTGCTCAACCGCGGTGCGCGCCTGACTGAACTGCTTAAGCAGGCGCAATATTCGCCAATGCCATTTGAAGAGCAGACCGTCTCGATCTTCGCCGGCACCAATGGCTATCTCGATGCTGTTCCTGTTGATCGTGTGACCGATTATGAAGCGCAGATGCTCGCCTTCATGCGTTCAAACCATCAGGATGTGCTGGACGATATTCGAGGCACCCAGAAGTTTGAAGGCGCGACCAAGGATAACACCGTCGCTGCGCTGGACGCTTTCGCCAAGCAATTCGCTTGATCTGATCTGACCTTACACGGGAGCCAATATGGCTAGCCTCAAGGAACTTAAAGACCGGATCAAATCGGTCAAATCGACGCAGAAGATCACCAAGGCCAAACAAATGGTCGCGGCGGCAAAACTGCGTAAAGCGCAAGCTGCTGCCGAAGCTGCCCGCCCCTATGCGGAGCGGCTGGCATCGGTAATGGGCTCGCTGGCGGGCAAGGTAAGCGGCGACAATGCGCCTTTGCTGCTGCGCGGCACCGGCAAGACCGACAAGCATCTGCTGGTCGTGGTCAACACTGACAAGGGTCTGTGCGGCGGTCTCAACGCGAACATCGTGAAAGAGGCCAAGAAGCAGGCAAAGGCTCTTATTGCAGAGGGCAAGGACGTGTCGTTCTACCTCATCGGTAAAAAGGGCCGCGCGCCGATTAAGCGCGAATATCCCGGCATGGTCGGCCATCATTTTGATACCAGCGAAGTCCGCACGCCCGGCTTTACCGAAGCCGAAGCCATCGCCAGCGATCTGGTCGTCCGGTTTGAGGCAGGCGAATACGATGTCGCTCACCTGGTCAGCCCGGTTTTCAAATCGGCCCTGTCGCAAGACCCTGGCACTACGCAGCTGATCCCCGTCCCCTCCCCCGAAACCGCCGAGGCTTCCGAAGCGGTGGTGGAATATGAGCCGGGCGAAGAGGAAATCCTCGAAGAATTGCTGCCGCGCTACGTCAAGACACAACTGTTTGCTGGCCTATTGGAACGCGAGGCATCTGAACACGGCGCCTCGATGACCGCGATGGACAACGCCACGCGCAATGCTGGCGAATTGATCGACAAGCTGACCATTCAATACAACCGCAGCCGTCAGGCCGCGATCACCACCGAACTGATTGAAATTATTGCTGGCGCGGAAGCGCTGTAAGAGACCCGAGGAAAATCCATGGCTACCGCACCCGTGCTCAACCAGACCACAAATGGCTCCATCTCACAGGTCATCGGCGCTGTCGTCGACGTCCAGTTTCCGGGCGAGCTGCCTGCTATTCTCAGCGCGCTTGAAACGATGAACGGCGATAACAAGCTCGTTCTCGAAGTCGCTCAGCATCTTGGCGAAAACACCGTTCGCACCATCGCGATGGACGGTACTGACGGCCTCACGCGCGGTCAGGAAGTTGTCGCTACTGGCAAGCAGATCACCGTTCCGGTTGGCCCCAAAACACTCGGCCGTATCATGAACGTGATTGGCGAACCGATTGACGAACGCGGCCCGATTGGTTCGGACATGCACGCACCGATCCACGCAGAAGCGCCCGCCTTTGTGGACCAGTCCACCGAAGCGGCCATTCTGGTTACCGGTATCAAGGTCATCGATCTGCTCGCGCCATATGCTCGCGGCGGCAAGATTGGCCTGTTCGGCGGCGCTGGTGTTGGCAAGACGGTTCTTATTCAGGAACTGATCAACAACATCGCAAAGGGTCACGGCGGTGTGTCCGTGTTCGCAGGCGTTGGTGAGCGTACTCGTGAAGGTAATGACCTTTATCACGAATTCCTCGACGCTGGCGTTATCGCCAAGGATGCTGACGGCAATGCCACCAGCGAAGGTTCCAAGGTTGCGCTGGTGTTTGGCCAGATGAACGAACCTCCTGGTGCGCGTGCCCGTGTTGCGCTGTCTGGTCTGACCATGGCGGAATATTTCCGCGATGAAGAAGGCCAGGACGTGCTGTTCTTCGTAGACAACATCTTCCGCTTTACGCAGGCCGGTTCCGAAGTGTCCGCTTTGCTTGGCCGTATTCCTTCTGCTGTGGGTTATCAGCCAACCCTGTCGACTGACATGGGTACGCTGCAGGAACGCATTACCTCCACCAACAAGGGCTCGATCACTTCGGTGCAAGCCATCTACGTTCCAGCCGACGATCTCACCGATCCGGCCCCTGCTGCATCGTTTGCCCACCTTGACGCAACCACCACGTTGAACCGCGCGATTTCGGAACTGGGCATTTACCCCGCCGTTGATCCGCTCGATTCAACGTCGCGCGTTCTTGAACCCCGCGTTGTTGGCCAAGAACACTACGATACCGCTCGCCGCGTTCAGGAAACGCTGCAGAAGTACAAGAGCCTGCAGGACATCATCGCCATTCTGGGCATGGACGAGCTTTCTGAAGAAGATAAGCTTACCGTGGCCCGCGCGCGTAAAATCCAACGCTTCTTGTCTCAACCGTTCCACGTGGCCGAAGTGTTCACCAACATTCCGGGCAAGTTCGTGCAGCTGGAAGATACGGTTGCCAGCTTCAAGGCTGTGGTTGACGGTGAATATGACCACCTGCCCGAAGCAGCCTTCTACATGGTTGGCGGCATCGACGAAGCGGTCGAAAAAGCCAAGAAAATGGCAGAGGACGCGTAATAACCCTCCCCTCCCGCTTTTGCGGGAGGGGCCGGGGGGTGGGCTCGACCCGAAATGGATTGAGTGCGAACACACACCCCGCTGCGACTAGGCCGCAAATGCGACCAAGTCTCGCTCCTCTCCCGCAATCGGGAGGGGTAATTGGAGCAGGAAAGAAATTATGCCTCTACATTTCGAACTCGTCACGCCGGAAAAACTCGTCCGTAGCGAGGATGTCCACATGGTGGTCGTCCCCGGTTCGGAAGGTGAGTTTGGCGTGCTTGAAGGGCACGCGCCCTTTATGTCGACCATCCGGGATGGCGCGGTGCAGGTTTACAAGACTGAAGGCGCGCAGCCGGAAGAAATTCTGGTGCGCGGCGGCTTTGCCGAAGTTGGCGATGCCGGGCTGACTGTGCTGGCGGAGCATGTCGAAGGCTGATCCTTCGTACATAGCGACAATATATTGAAAGGGCGGCCCAAGGGTCGCCCTTTTTATTTGCGCGGCCTGTGCGGATCGGGCGCGACGGGGCTTGCCAGCGCCCGCCAAAACCGTTCAAGCCCTGGCCATGACGAATCCTGAAAACACACCGCAAAATGGCATTCACAGCCCCGGACAAGACCCCTTTATCTGGCTGGAGGAGGCCCGTTCGCCAGAGGCGCTTGAATGGGTGACCGCGGAAAATACCCGAACCATGGCGTCACTTGCGGACGATCCGCGCTTCGAAACCCTAAAGGCAGAAGCGCTGGAAATCCTCGACAGTCAGGACCGCATTCCCTTTGTCAGCTTCCGGCCCGATGGCCTCTATAATTTCTGGCAGGACAAGGCGAACCCGCGCGGCATTGTGCGGCGGACCACGCTGGAAAGCTATCGCAGTGATACACCGGAATGGGAACTGATTCTGGATGTTGATGCGCTGGCGGCGAAGGAAGACCGCGAATGGGTTTATCAGGGCTCAACCTGCCTGCCGCCTGCCCTGCGCCATTGCATGCTGGCGCTGAGCGATGGCGGCAAGGATGCCACCGTAATGCGCGAATTCGATATGGTGACGAAGGAATTTGTGCCGGGCGGCTTTGAACTGGCGGAAAGCCAGGGCGGCATTCAATGGCTAGACCATGACACATTGCTGGTGACGCGCGATTTTGGCGGCGGGACCATCACGGAAAGCGAATATCCCTTCACCACGCGCCTGTGGACGCGCGGTACACCGATTGAGGAGGCTGAGGAGATCTTCCGCGGGTCACCACAGGATGTCTCTGCCGGGGCATATTTGCTGCGCGACAACAAGTCGGTCGTCCATGCGCGTATCGCCTATCGCAGCCTCTCCTTCCATGATCGCGCCTATTATGTGTGGAAGGATGCAGAATGGCTGAAGCTGGACCTGCCCGACAAGGCTGGCCCCTTCGGCATCGTGCAAGGGCATATCCTCTTCACTACGGACGAGGATTGGGAGACTGACGGCCAGACCTTCGTAGCGGATTCGCTGGTTGCGGTGGAGCTGGAGGCGTGGAAGACTGACCCCAATGGTGCACCCAAGAAGCTCGTCTGGGCACCCGGCCCGCGCCAGACTAAGCAGGGCGGCGCGATCACCGCATCCTCGCTCTATGTCAGCCTGCTTGATAACGTTGTGGGCAAGGTAGTTCGGTTTGAATTCCGCGATGGCGAATGGCTGCAGCACGCAGTGGAACTGCCCAATAATTCCACGCTGGGCATCGCCACCTCGTCTGACGAGAGTGACCAGATCATGTTCACCGCATCCGGATTTTTGCAGCCAACCACGCTGTTTTATTCCGAAGGTGACACGCCCGAACCGATCAAACATTCTCCTGAACGGTTTGATGCTAGCGGGTTGGAGGTCGAACAATTTGAAGCCCTGAGCGCCGACGGGACAAAGGTCCCTTATTTCCTGGTCAGCAAGAAGGGTGCCGCACGCGATGGCGGCACACCCACCTTGCTCAATGGTTATGGCGGGTTTCAGGTCCCGCAACTGCCCGTCTATATGGGCGTGACCGGCAAGTTATGGTTGGAGCGCGGGGGCGCTTTCGCCCTCGCCAATATGCGCGGCGGCGGCGAGTTTGGCCCTGGCTGGCACCAAAGCGCGATGCGGGAGCACAAGCAGCGCACATGGGATGATTTTCTGGCCGTGGCGGAAGACTTACAGCAGCGTGGCGTAACCAGCCCTGCCCGTCTGGGGATCATGGGCGGGTCGCAAGGCGGGCTGCTGGTGGGCAGCGCTATCACCCAGCGCCCAGACCTGTTCAATGGCGCAATCGTGCAGATCCCGCTGTTCGACATGCTGCGCTTCCACGTGATCGGGCGCGGCGCATCATGGATTGGCGAATATGGCGATCCGCGTATCGACGAAGATCGTGCCTGGATTGAAGCCTATTCCCCCTATCAGAAGCTGGTTGAAGGGGTCGATTACCCCGCCCCCTTCCTCTGGGCCTCGACCGCTGATGATCGCACCCACCCGGCCCATGCGCGCAAGGGTGCGGCGCGGTTGAAGGCACTGGGCCAGCCCTATTTCTATTATGAGGAGACCACGGGCGGCCATTCCGGCGGGGTCGATAACAGCCAGCGCGCGCAACTGCAGGCACTGCAATATATCTATTTGATGCATAGACTTATGGATTGAGATTCGACCTGGTCCAACACAGCGGGGAGGAGCGCTCAGGCACGCCCCGTGGCCGCTCGGCCCTTACCGTTTGTTCCTTGTTGGTGCATGAAAGCCAGGCGGCTTGTCTTTGACCCAATCGAGGAATTTTGCCAGCGCCTGGTTTTCCAGCAGCGCTGCGTGGTCTGCCCCCATCCGGCCAAGTTCCGAATTGGTGAAATTGGCATGGATCGCCTGGTGACAGATGGGGTGGATCGGCACCTTGACCCGTCCCTTCTTCGCCTTGGGCACGGGATGATGCCATTCGGGCGAACCGTCAAACGGCCGGCCGCACAGCCAGCATTGCGTTTCATCCCCCGCGAGCTGTGGATCCTCGCTCAATGCGCGGGCCCGAAAATAGCGCCAGGCAGGGCACCATTCTGCGTATGAAATGTTGACCGCATCCGCCCCTCAGCCTTTCTTTTCCGCTGACTTTTTCTTCTTCATCGCGTCATGAAAGCGATCGGCCCAGCCTGGCTTCACAATCTGTTCTCCACGCACCATGCGTAAATCGCCATCGCCCACATCACGGCTGACGGCACTGCCCGCTGCGACAATGGCGTCCGCGCCAATACGCACCGGCGCGATCAGTGAACTGTTCGATCCGATAAAGGCACGCGGCCCGATCACGGTTTTGTATTTGAAATAGCCATCATAATTGCAGGTGATGGTGCCGGCACCGATATTCGCGCCCGCGCCGACCGTCGCATCGCCCAGATAGGTCAGATGATTCGCCTTCGCACCTTCGCCCAAAATTGCCTGCTTCATCTCGACAAAATTGCCCACCTTGGCCCCCTGCTCCATCACCGCGCCGGGTCGCAAACGCGCAAAGGGGCCGACAGAACAATTTGGGCCAATGCTGGCCCCTTCCAGATGGCAAAAGGCGTGTATGATCGCACTATCAGCCACGCTGACGCCGGGACCAAACACCACATTGGGTTCAATCGTGACATCGCGCCCCAATTGCGTATCCCAGCTGAAAAACACGGTTTCCGGCGCATGCAGGCTCGCCCCTTCAGCCATGGCTTCTTCGCGGCGAAATGCCTGCCATTGCGCCTCTGCCGCGGCGAGTTCTGCGCGGCTGTTGATGCCGGTCACTTCATCGGGCGCATCGGTGGTGATCACCGCGCAGGCATCGCCATCTGCATTGGCCACATTGACGATATCGACCAGGTAATATTCGCCCTGCGCATTGTCATTGCCCACCCGGCGTAGCAGATCGAACATGTCAGACGCGCGGGCCGCCATCAGGCCAGAATTGCACAAGGTGCAGGCGCGTTCTTCCTCGGTTGCGTCCTTGAACTCGACCATTTTGGTGATGCGGCCCGCATCATCAGCAATCACCCGGCCATAATGCCCCGCATCTGGCGGCGTGAACCCCAGCACGACCACGCGCGGTGCATCATCAGCATGCAGCCGGTCCAGCATGGCGCGCATCGTGCTGGCGCGCACAAAGGGCACATCGCCATAAAGCACCAGAACATCCCCGCTCATCCCCGCCAGTGCGCTTTCAGCCTGCTGCACTGCATGGCCCGTGCCCAATTGCGGTTCCTGCAGGCAGGTTTCGACCCTGCCGCTTACCGCACCCTCTATCTGGTCGCGCCCCGCGCCCACGACCACCACGGTCTTGGCAGGAGACAGCTCATCCAGCGAGGCAAGCAAGTGATCCAGCATGGGGCGGCCCGCAATCGGGTGCAACACCTTGTGCAGATCGCTTTTCATCCGGGTTCCCTTGCCCGCGGCAAGGACGATAGCGGCAAAAACACTCATATGTGCCACATGGCACCAAATGCTTGCAGTTTGAAGCACCATCAGTCACCGCATTGGGAATGACGCAATTTCCCTTTGCCGCAGTCGGCTTCGATCTGGACGGCACTCTCCTCGATACGCATCATGATCTGGGCATGGCGGTGAACCACGCGCTAGCCGCTGGGGGTTTCGATCCTGTGCCGCTGAATAGCGCAAGGTCGCTGATTGGCGGCGGGGCCAAGGTCATGTTGCAACGCGCGGTCGAACAGCAGGGCGGGATTGATGATTCAGAGCTGCATCGGCTGTATAAGGAACTGCTCGGATATTATTCTAAAAATTGCGCGGTTCACACCCGCCCCTTCCCCGGCGCAATCGAGTGTCTGGAGGAATTGGCCGCACATGACGTGGCTGTGTCCGTTGTCACCAATAAGTTTGAAAGCTTCGCGCGTGACATCCTCACTCAGTTGGGCCTGATCGATCGTTTTGTGGCGGTGATCGGCGGGGACACGATGGGTAAAGGTCGCGCCAAGCCTGCCCCGGATCCTGTGCTGGAGGCACAGCGCATCAGCGGTGGCGGGAATCTTGCCTTTGTCGGCGATTCCAGCTTTGATGTGAAAGCAGCGCGTGCAGCCAATGTGCCAGTGGTGGTGGCTGCCTATGGATATTGCGATCATCCGCCGCATGAACTGGGGGGTGATGCGGTGATTGATTCGCTGGATCAGCTGGTCGGGGCGCTGGCAAAACTGTAAGCTTTGCGGTTGCCGCTACGGCACGCTGCTATGACGCTATGTCCTGTTGCATTGCAGCAAAGAAAGTGCCACCCAGCGACGCGTTAAAGTTTACGGGCACGTAAAGCTCGTTCAATCCAGATGGAGAGCCTGGCCATGAGCATCGACTTCAAAGACAAGGTAGCAATCGTAACCGGCGCTGGTGGCGGTCTGGGCCGTGAATATGCGCTGGAACTGGCGCGGCGCGGGGCCAAGGTCGTGGTCAACGATCTGGGCGGATCACGCGACGGTACAGGCCATTCTGACATGGCGCTGCAAGTGGTTCAGGAGATCGAGACGATGGGTGGAGAGGCCATGTCCAATGGAGGCTCCGTCACCGAATTCGAACAGATGGAAAAGATGGTTGCGGATGCCAAACAGAAATGGGGCGGCGTTCATATCCTGATCAACAATGCGGGGGTCTTGCGGGACAAGACCTTTGTCAAAATGACGATGCAGGATTTTGAATTCGTTGTGGATGTGCATCTCAACGGATCAGCCAATGTTACCAAGGCGGTGTGGGAAACCATGCGCGAACAGGCATATGGACGCATCCTGATGACGGCCAGCTCCACCGGCCTGTTCGGCAATTTCGGCCAGGCCAATTACGGCGCGGCCAAGCTGGGCCTGGCTGGCCTGACCAAGACGCTGCAACTGGAAGGCGCGAAATACAATATCAAGGTCAACTCGCTGGCCCCTGTGGCCGGTACACGCATGACCGAGGATATTTTCCCTGAAGAAGCCTTCAAGCTGTTCAGCCCTGAAAATGTGGTTCCGGCGGCTCTGTTCCTGGTCAGCGAAGATGCGCCCACCAACGCCATCATTGGCGCTGGTGGCGGTGGTTATCACAGCGCATGGGTGGTGATGAATGATGCCGTCTGGCTTGAAGATGATGAACGCACAGTCGAAGGGTTCGCCGCGCATTGGGACCAAATCTCATCATTCAGCAACCTGACTTCGCCGCAGTCAGGCAGCGATCAGGCCATGGCAATCATGAAGGCGATGCAAAAGAAATTGCAGGGCTGATCCTGATTTGATCCAGCGGTTTGCACAACCTCATTGCCATGCCGTATTGACACAGTAATACACTGGATGTATCTCTCCCCTATCAACGGGGGAGAGTTTACCCATGTATACGGAAGATGACCTGCGCAATGCGGTCGCCAGCGGGGCCATAAGCGCCGAAGCGGCTGATGCGCTGCGCAATTCAGTGCGGGCCGATCGACAGGCCCCCGCCAGCGATGAAGAACATTTTCGACTGATCAACAGCTTCAACGATATTTTCGTGACCATCGCGGCCATTCTGCTGATGGTTGCAATGGGCGGGATCGGGCAGGTCTTTACGCCCCATCTGGACGGGCCACCGCCCGTTTCCGGGCTGCTGATTGCGGTGGCCGCGTGGGGCATGGCGGAATATTTCACCCGGCAACGGCGTATGGCGCTACCCAGCATTGTCTTGCTGATCGGCTTTGTCGGCGGTGTTTTCGCTATGCTGCTGGGTGCAGTGGTGATGGTGTTCGAGACCAATTTTGATGAGAATTTCACGCTGGCGGGCGCCCTTATCGCTGCCACCTGTGCCGCAACGGCGGGCGCAGCATATTTGCATTGGCGCCGCTTTATGGTGCCAATCACCGTGGCCGCAGGTGCCGCTGCGCTGGCAGCAATGGCGATATCGATCATCATGACCGTGATCGGCGCTAGCCCGGCTGGTCACACACCCGATTTTCTGATCCCGCTGGTCTTTATCGCCGGCCTGGTGATTTTTGGCGTCGCCATGCGCTGGGATATCAGCGACCGGGATCGCCAGACGCGCCGTAGCGATGTGGCCTTCTGGTTGCACCTGCTGGCGGCACCGATGATCGCCCACCCGCTGTTCCACTGGCTGGGTGTCACACAAGGTGACAATATTGGCCTCGGCGCAGCGCTGGGCGTGCTGGTGGTCTATATTGCCATGGGCATCGTTGCACTGGCGATTGACCGGCGCGCGCTGCTTGTTTCAGCCCTCGCCTATGTATTGGCGGCACTGACCTTCCTGTTTGACCGCTTTGGCGCAGTGGAACTGAATGTGGCGCTCACCGCTCTGGTGATCGGTTCAGCCTTGCTTACACTATCCGCCTTCTGGAGCCCGATCCGCCGCATGGTGGTGCAGCCATTGCCCGGTCCAATGCAGGCACGCCTGCCAGCCACATTGGCGCAGGCAGCCTGACACAAGGCATTGAATTCAGGTGGAGGAGAAAGGGCTCGCAAATGCTGCGGGCCCTTTTTGCATGGGTTGAGTTATTATGTGGCGTCAGTCATCAACAGCCTTCATCAGCCGCCGCTCCATCGGGGCCAGCACACCGGCCAGCTCATGCCCGCGTTTCAGTACCTGACCGTGTTCGCCAAACAGCGTCCACATGCCTTGCCTGTTACGCAGGGCAGGTCGTTTCTCGATTCGCGCCTGTGGCCGTTCCGCCGTGCGCCTGAATGCAGCAAAACTGGCAGCGTCACGGGTAAAATCCATCGCGTAATCGCGCCACCGCCCGGCTGCGACCATGCGACCATAAAGATCAAGGATACGCTGCAATTCCTCGCGACTGAAACCGATCTGACTGGGCGCGCGACCGGGGAATGCAATGATTGAGCCTGCTGACCCTGCTGTGCCGCCGGCGCCGGGTAGGCTTACCATTATCGATCAGCCCCCATCAGCGCGCAAACCGATCAATCATCGGTTCCATTGCGTGTAGAGGGAAGAGACTGCGCATGCAGTTCCTTCAACGCCTCAATCTCAGTCTTCAAGCCGTCAATCTCGCTTTCCAGCTTCTCAACGCAATCACGGCCCACCGTTCTGGCCCCTTCGCAGGGATCGTCGCATGGGGTGCCATAGGGAAGAAATTCCCTCATCCACTCTTCCGCAGGAACCAGCGTAGAACGTGCTTTCAACCCCACCATGGTCGCGCCTTCAGGCACATCCTCTGTAACCACGGCATTGGCCCCGACACGCGCACGTTCACCCAACGTGATGGGGCCGATGATCTGCGCGCCAGAACCAATAATCACATTGTCGCAGACGGTGGGATGGCGCTTGCCCCCTTGCCCATTGGTGGGGTTGGTGCCGCCCAGCGTGACGCATTGATAAATCGTCACATTGTCGCCGATTTCAGCGGTTTCACCGATCACGGTAAAGCCATGATCGATAAAGAAATTGGCCCCGATCCGCGCACCAGGATGGATATCAATCGCTGTCAAAAGCCGCGCAAAATGGTTCACGAAACGAGCGAGGAAATAAAGCTTCGCTTCAAACAGCCAATGCGCAATTCGGTGGAAGAATAGCGCCCAAACGCCTGGATATAAAAGGATTTCCCAGCGCGAACGCGGCGCAGGGTCACGCGCGCGGATGGAATCCAGATAAGCGGTCAGCCGTGCGAACATGCTCAATTACTCCCACCAAATTCCGCTTAAAGCAAGCGCGCCTGCTCTGGTCCCTGCACTACCTCCAGCGCGGCGCGCCAGATTGACATGGTGGCTGGTGCCTTTCGTTCAAGGCTTAACCGATCAATTGTCAGCACCAAACGCTCAATCGCGGCATAGCTGCGTTCGGCGCGAGGAGTGAGATATTCTACTGCTCCATCAGCCAGTGCCAACCCGTGTTGCACCGCAATCACCTCAATCAATTGGCCCACCATTTCATCATCGGGAACCGCAATTTCCAGCTGCAAGGCCGCACCCAGCCGCGATGCCAGATCGGGCAGAGAAATATTCCATGGTTGTTGGTCAGCAATCAGCAGCAATGGCGTGCCGCTTTCCTGCGCGGCGTTCCAGCGGTGAAACAGGTCGGTTTCATCCACCTTATCTGCCCCGTCGATGACAATCACGCCCAGCCCAGCCGTCCAGCGGCCCAGCAGGCTTTTGCCAGAGCGTGATGGACCAGTGAGCACGGCGGTATGAAACGGCCAATCCGCAGTATGGGTCAGCGCATCTTGCACAGCGCGGTTACCCTGCCCGATCACGATCCTGTCCGGGTCGGTCTGGTCACGGAGCGAAAGAGGAAGGGCAATCTGCGACATCGGCGCAATATAGCTCAGTTACTGATGGCGAGCGCGTTGGTGCCCTGGCGGACATTATAGCCCTGCGCCCGCAACGTGGCGGCCAGTTGATCCAGCGGCCCGCCAAAGCTGACACTCATCACAGAAGTTCCGCCAATGGCGATACTGGTGGTCACTGCACCGCGCACACCAGGCACCTGCCGCATCCGCTCCAAATTGGCATCGATTGACCTTGCGTCAGGGCTGGCAAACTGAACGACATAGCTCGCCACGGTTGCGGGCGACGTCGGTGACAGGGGTTGGCCATCCACCAGCTCGCCCGCGGCGAGCGCTGCATCGCGCGCCTCCATCGCACGACCAATATCGATCAAACGCTGCAATGCTGGGTTTATATCGGGCGATGCGACCATGTTCAGCGTTGGGTCGGGTGCTGCCAGCTTGCCGTCAGCCAGCGCCTGCTCAAACCGTCGGTCAAACTCCACAACCGCTTTTGCCAACATATCGGGCAAGGCGGTGGGATTCTGCGCCGTCATTTCAAATCTGCTCAACTTGCGTCCATCCGGCCCGTGGCGCGCGGTGAATGTGCCGTGGATCGGCCCACCTGGCCATTCATGCCGCAAATGCGCCGCCGCCACCAATACATCGGCCGCGCCAAACTGATCCAGGATCGCGCGCCACCATAAACGGCTGCGGCGGCTGGTCTGGCCATAGGTCAACAACAGCGAATCGCCACCCGAACCGGCCGGACGCAAATAATGGATGCGGCTGGTGCCAGATTGGTACTCAGCCCAGGCACGCTGCCAAGGATTGCGCATTTCATACATCGTGTATGTGCCACCGCTCACGGTAACGGGCAGCAACATCATGGGTGCAGAACGGCTTTGCTGCGCCACATTGCCGAAATATCGGCTGGCGTGCGTCCGGTCGAAGATCACACCCAGGGTGGCAATATAGCGCGTGGGGCCGATCCGTTCCCGCTCAATCACCACCGATGAAACAAGCGATTCGAGCTCATTGTCCGGAATCTCTGGCGCATCCAGCTTCTTCCAGGCCAGCTTTTGTGCCAATCGCCAGCCCTTTTCGCGCGCTTCTTCGGCAGTCTTGCCGGTCACATCGACCTCAATCCCGTTGACGCCAATATCGCTGCTCGCCGCAATCGGCGCGATTCCGCGATTCCCATCAACCTGTGCCATCAGTGCCGCAACGCCCATCGCCATCGCCACCAGCGCCGCAAACGCCAGAAACAGGCGCATCACACCCGTTGCTGGGCGGGCATTCGAGGCGCAAGGGAGGGTCAATGTCAGGGTCATCGGGGAAAACCGGCTGCCTTTTGCCGAAAGGCGAGTGGAATTCCAAGCGCGAAAGGGTAAAGGCGCATCATTATGTCATCGAAAAACTCATCGCCTGATAGCTATACCTATAAGAGCGCCGGTGTCTCCATTGATGCGGGCAATGCCCTGGTCAAGGCAATCGGCCCGTTGGTCAAGGCGACACGTCGCCCTGGCGCGGATGCTGAACTGGGGGGCTTTGGAGGCTTTTTTGATCCCAAGGCCGCAGGGTACAATGACCCGCTGCTGGTCGCCGCCAATGATGGCGTGGGAACCAAGCTGAAACTGGCGATAGATTTTGACCGGCACGATACGGTGGGGATCGATCTGGTCGCGATGTGCGTGAACGATCTAATCGTTCAGGGGGCAGAACCACTGTTCTTCCTTGACTATTTTGCCACCGGCAAGCTGGAGAATGGCGTGGCCGAACGCGTGATCGCGGGCATTGCAGAGGGCTGCAAGCAGGCGGGCTGCGCGCTGATCGGCGGCGAAACAGCCGAAATGCCCGGCATGTATGGGCCAGGCGATTATGATCTGGCAGGCTTTTGCGTTGGCGCGGTGGAGCGCGGTGAACAGCTGACCGGTGACGAGGTGAAGCCCGGTCATGTGCTGATTGGCGTCGCCTCATCCGGCGTTCATTCCAATGGATACTCGTTGGTGCGGCGGCTGGCCGCAGACAAGGGCTGGAAGCTCGACCGCCCCGCCAACTTCGATCAGGATAAATTGCTAATCGATGCGCTGATCGAGCCCACGCGTATTTATGTAAAGAGCCTGCTGCCGCTGATCCGCAGCGGCGCGATTGACGCGCTGGCCCACATCACTGGCGGCGGGCTGCTGGAAAATATCCCGCGCGTGCTGCCTGAAGGCGCGCATGCCGTGGTCGATGCCGATGTGTGGGAGCAGCCGCGGTTGATGGCTTTCCTGCAGGCGCAAGGCAATATCGAGCCGGGCGAAATGGCGCGCACTTTCAACTGCGGTGTGGGCATGGTGCTGGCGGTTGATTCATCTCGCGTGGAAGAAGTGCTGGCTGACCTGTCCATGGCAGGCGAAACCGCCTTCACCGTCGGTTCCATCACGGAAGGAGCCAAGGGCTGCACCGTGCGTGGATCTGCTGGAACATGGTCAGCCAAGGGCGATTGGAAAGCGACGCATAATGGCTGAGGAAGGCGTACCCCGCCAACCCGTTGCCATCTTCATTTCCGGCAGCGGCACCAACATGGCCGCACTGCTATATGCCAGCCGTATGCCCGATTCGCGATTTGACGTCGTGCTGGTGGCCAGCAACAACCCCAATGCCGGCGGGCTGGCGCTGGCCAAGACGGAAGGGGTGCCAACCTTTGTCCTGCCGCATAAGGGCATGAGCCGCAGCGATCATGACGCCGCGATGGAACAGTCGGTCAAGGATGCCGGGGCAAGCCACATCGTACTGGCAGGCTATATGCGCATTCTGTCAGAAGAATTCGTCAATCGCTGGGCAGGACGGATCATCAACATTCACCCTTCTCTGCTACCCAAATATAAGGGGTTGCATACCCACCAGCGCGCTATTGATGCGGGCGATAGCCATGGCGGTGCGAGCGTACATGTGGTGACGCCCGAGTTGGATGATGGCGAGATATTGGGTCAAGCGCACGTGGCGATCCTGCCCGAAGATACCGCCGACACATTGGCCGCGCGGGTGCTATTCGCTGAACACCAGCTCTACCCCCGCGCGCTCAATAGCTGGCTGAGACGTGGCAACTAGCCGCTTTTACCGATGCCCGGCAGCAATTTTCCGACTTGGCGGCGATATGCGACATATTCGTCACCAAATTCTACCACCAGATCCTTTTCCTCATAATGCAGCCCAATGAGGATATAGGCCGTGTACAGCACAGCAAACAGCAGATGGCTGACCGTCATATCTGGCGTCGCCCAAATGGCGATGAAGACCCCGGTCTGGATTGGGTGACGCACCCATTTATAGAGAAACGGAGTTTTCATAGTGTGCGGACGAACTGCCATCCCACGCAAATTATCCCACGCTTGCTGCAGGCCAAACAACTCAAAATGGTTCAGCAACAATGTGGCGACGAACAGAAAAACCCAGCCAAACCAGAACACAGCCCAGATGGCCATACGCGCCGCCTCGTCAGAAATACTCCAGAGCGTTCCGGGCAGCGGATGCCACCAGATGAACATCGCGCCCAGTACAACTGCTGTCAGCAGACAATAAACACTGCGCTCAATCGGGACGGGAATGATCCTGGTCCAGCGTTCTTTGAACCCTTTGCGCGCCATCACCGAATGCTGGATGCCGAACAGGGCGATTAGCCCTACATTGATCAATGCGGCTGCGGTGGGGTCTGCTGAAAGGCCCTTATCCACACTGGTCGGCATAAATTCGAAACCGGCAACCCAACCTACCAGATACACAAAAGACGCAAAAAACGCTCCGTAACAAGCGATTGCGAAAAGCATCAGTAAAGCGCGCATATTCACTCCCCCTTTTGGAAAAACGCGTGATGTGACGATATCCCAGCATACACGGGATCGAATTAAACCCCGAATTGAGCACTAACCACCTGAAAAGCAGAGGCCCCACCGCATCGCTGCGGCAGGGCCTCTGCTAATTCACTTGCGATTCGCGCGTTAGTCGACGATTTCTTCCGGCTTGAAGAAGAATGCGATTTCAATCGCGGCATTTTCATCGCTGTCTGAACCGTGGACGGTGTTTTCACCGATCGACAGGGCATGCGTCTTGCGGATCGTGCCTTCGGCAGCTTCTGCCGGGTTGGTCGCGCCCATAATGTCACGATTGCGGGTCACGGCGTCTTCACCTTCCAGCACCTGCACCACCACCGGCTCGCTCATCATGAACTCGACCAGTTCGCCAAAGAAGGGGCGTTCGCTATGCACGGCATAGAAACCTTCGGCCTGTTCCTTGCTCATATGGATACGCTTGGACGCGACAACGCGCAGGCCAGCTTCTTCCAGCATCTTGGTAACCGCGCCGGTCAGGTTGCGACGGGTGGCATCGGGTTTGATGATTGAAAAGGTGCGGGTAACCGCCATGATCTTGGTTCCTTTGGTAACGTGGATTTATGTTTTATCGAGTGCGGCGCGCACCTAGCGCCAGCCACGCCCGACTGCAAGTGGCAGGACGGTCACGCGCCTGGGCGCCAGCGGCCCTGTTCATCCTGCTTGTGGATTTCGCGCATCACATTTTCCGCGCTATCCAGTTCCCGCCACAGGGCTCGGGCAGCCTCCGTCTCGCCTTCACCAAACACCAGCAGCACCCGGTCAAAGCCGATCGCCTCTGGCCGCCAGCGCCCATCCGCCAACAGCGCCATGCGCGCACCATTGGGCGCGTCCATCTTGTCACTCAGCAATATGGGTTGGCGATCTGCCTGCCCGTCACTCGCTTCGCCATGCGCTAGGAACTGGTCCGGGCCTGCGCGCCATAACTCTTTCGAAAGCTCGGCGCGCTGTTCCACGTCACTGGAGACGACAAGCAGACGCTCGCCCGCCTCCAGCACCTTGCGCGCCAGCATCGCCACCACCCTTTGCACCGGGTCACGGCTGAGCTGATAGAAGTCCACGCGCATGATTCTTTAGTTTTCCTATCGCTTCGCTACTTGAGAAAGGGCTTGTTTTCCTATCGCTTCTCTACTTGGGAAGGGGATCAAATCATCCCTCCAGATTATCCGCTACAAAACGATCGATCACCCGCACGCCATAACCCGTAGCCCCCTTGTCCCAGGTCGCGCCGGGTTTGTCCGCCCAAACCATGCCCGCAATATCGCAATGCGCCCAAGGCGTACCATTGCGGATGAAGCGTTGCAGGAACTGCGCCGCAGTTATCGATCCGGCAAAACGCGGGCCGGCATTTTTGATATCGGCAATCGGGCTGTCGATCAGCTTGTCATAGGCCGGGCCCAGCGGCATCCGCCAAAGCTTATCGCCGCTTACCTTGCCCGCTCCCAGCAGCTGATCAGCCAGTTTGTCATCATTGGCGTACAACCCGCCATGTTCATGACCCAGGGAAATGACTATTGCGCCCGTCAGCGTGGCGAAATCGACGATCTGGGCAGGGTCATATTCTTCTTGCGCCCAGTGCAGCGCATCGCACAGAACCAGCCGCCCCTCGGCATCGGTATTGATGATTTCAATCGTCTGGCCTGACATGGACGTGACCACATCGCCGGGGCGCTGCGCATTGCCATCGGGCATATTTTCAACCAGGCCGACCACGCCAATCACATTGGCTGCCGCCTTGCGCTTGACGATGGAAAGCATGGCGCCTGCAACCGCGCCTGCACCGCCCATGTCCCACTTCATATCCTCCATGCCCGCGCCCGGTTTCAGCGAGATACCACCAGTGTCAAAAGTCACACCCTTGCCCACAAACACGGTGGGCTTGCCTCCCTTGGGTCCGTTATTCCAGCGGATCGCCAGCAGGCGGGATGGCTGGCGAGATCCCTGCCCCACGCCCAGCAATGCGCCCATGCCCAGCGTGGCCATTTCATTGTCATCCAGCACGGTCAGCTGCGCGCCGGTGCCAGCGAATTTTTCCTGACACTTTTCAACAAAGCTGACCGGAAAAACCTTGTTCGCAGGCTCCGCCACTAATGTCCGGGTAAATTCCACCCCTTCGGCTATGGCATCATTCACTGCCCAGGCCGCCTCAGTCCCTTCTGGCGCGTTCACCGCAACCGCTTTGACCAGAGTCACCTTCTTCTCATCGGCCAGCTTGGTGCGATAGACATCGTGCCGCCAGCTGCGCAAGCGCAGGCCCAGCAGAACGGCAGCGGCCTGCTCTGCATTGAGGCCCGATTCGGTAAAGTCCACCGCCAGGGCAGTTTCGCCAGAGCAATTGTATTTTGCCGCCAGCGTTGCGCCTGTCTTTTCCAATGCGGCAGCGCGACCATCACCCTTCGCATCACCTGCGCCGCTCAGCGCAACACGCACCAATTTTCCGTCACGCGTCACAAAAGCTTCGAACAACTGCCCGACACGCCCCTTGAAGCGGGCAGCCTCTGCCCCTTCAACCACAGCAGGTTCTAAACCCGCGGGCATTGCATCCTTGCTGACCACCTGTCCAATCACGCGAATATCCGCCGGAACGGTGTCATTGAATTCGATTTGCATGAAAACTCCGAAAAATTCGATTTGCTTACAGGCTTAGCTGTGCCTGATTGTGGATCGACACGCTTTTGCCACTGGAATGGCGATTGCGATTAAGCCTCAGCGGTGCGATAGGCAAGCCATGTTCCCCGCCGAGCCGAAACGCCTGCAAGCCCGTTCTGCCCGCTTGTCGCAAGCCAGCGTCCTGCCCATCCTGTTGGTTGGCGGATTGCTGGGCGCGCAAACTGTTGCGGCTCGGGCCGTTGCCGCACCGGACGATGCTGGCCCGCCACCTGAACTGGAACTGGGCAGCGAAGTAACCGGCGGCACGATCGATTTTGAAGCGGGCGAACTGTCATATGATTCGGAAAGTGACACGGTTATTGCGCGTGACAACGTGGTGCTGCGCAGCGCGGATGGTTCGGTCCGGGCAGATGAAGTGCGCTGGGACCGGCCCGCCGGCATGATCCTGGCCACCGGCAATGTCCGTGTGGTGGATCAGGATGGCAACCAGCTCTATACCGAACGAGTCGAACTGACCGATCGGTTTGAGGCGGGCGCGATGGAAGATTTGCTGCTGGCGCTGCGCGCTGGCGGCAGGCTGGCTGCACAATCGGGTGATCGCGGCGAGGATGGCACAACTGTGCTGACCGACGCCGCATACAGTCCATGTCCTGTTATCAACGCGGATGGCTGTGCGCAGGATCCAAGCTGGCGGATTACCGCTGACAGGGTGACCTATGACCCCCGGACCAGCCGCATCAGTTTCAAAGGTGCAGTGCTCGAATTGTTCGGCGCACGGCTTCTGCCTCTGCCCGGTCTGGCCGTGCGGGCGGACGGGCGCGCCGTATCCGGCTTTCTGGTGCCTGACCTGCGCTTTTCCGAATCCAATGGGGTTGAGATTAGCGGTCGATATTACTGGCGCATTGATGACAATCACGATTTGGCGTTGGGTACGCATTTCTATACCGAAGCGACGCCAATGGCGTCAGCCGAATGGCGCCACCTCTATGGCAAGGGCGCCTATCAAATCACCGGCTACGCCACCCACAGCCGCCGCATCGGCACATTCAACACAAACCCCACAACAGAACGCGACCTGCGCGGCTATCTGTTCGCCAATGGCCGCCATCAATTCAATTCGACATGGAATCTGACGGGTTCCGTTCGCCTGACAAGCGACCGCACATTCCTGCGCCGTTACGATATCAGCCGCGATGATCGGCTGCGCTCTACAGTCAATCTGGAACGGATTGACCAGAATTCCTATTTTTCTTTGGCTGGATGGGCCACGCAAACCCTGCGGCTGAATGTCGATCAGGGGCAAGTGCCCATGGCGCTGCCGGTAATGGATTACCGGCTGCGGCTGGCTGACCCAATTGCTGGCGGCAAGGTGGAATTACAGGCGAACACGCTGGCACTGATGCGCGATGACGGGCAGGATACACAGCGCGCCTTTGCTGGGGCACGATGGGATTTACGTCATTTGACCGGACTGGGCCAGGTGGTCACGCTGACAACGCTGGCCCGCGGCGATGTCTATCACACCAGTAACACCGGCCTGACCACGACAGAAATCTATCGCGGCAATGAAGGTTGGCAGACACGCGGCGTGGCACTGGGCGCGGTGGATGTCGAATGGCCCTTTGCAGGCCCTGCCTTTGGCGGAACGCAAGTGTTCAAGCCGCGCGTTCAACTGGTTGCCAGCCCGACCATTCGCAACTTGTCGGTTCCCAATGAAGATGCGCGCGCAATCGATCTGGAAGATTCCAACCTTTTCGCGCTCAATCGCTTTCCGGGTTATGACCGAATAGAGGATGGCGTTCGCCTGACCTATGGCTTTGACTGGGAATTGCAGCGCCCCGGCTGGCGCATCAAATCAACCATCGGCCAATCCTATCGGTTTAAAAATAATCGGGTCATTTTGCCCGATGGCACCGGCCTGTCAGAAAAGGTTTCCGATTTCGTCGGCCGGACAGAGGTTCGCTTCCGCGATTTCGTGAAATTCACCCACCGCTTCCGCCTGGACAAGGACAATCTGGCTGTTCGCCGCAATGAATTTGACGCAACGGTGGGCGACGAACGAACCTATGCCGAAATTGGCTATCTGCGGCTCAACCGCGATATTGACGCGATAGAGGACCTTCAGGATCGTGAGGAATTGCGTGCCGCGGTGCGCATTGCCTTTGCACGATATTGGTCCCTGTTCGGATCGGGCGTGTTCAACCTGACCGACCGGAACGAGGACCCGACGCTGACCTCTGACGGGTTTGAACCGATCCGCACTCGCGTCGGAGTGGCTTACCGCGATGATTGCCTGGAATTCGGCCTGACCTGGCGGCGCGATTACATCGATGCGGGCGATGCGCAGCGCGGCAATACCTTCCAGCTGTTCTTCGGCCTCAGAAATCTGGGATTCCGCTGACCGCGAGGCGTTGGCAGAGGGCAAGAAAACCGCTATCCGCCTGCTCCAACTCATCTGCTGTTCAGCCGGGGTGCGCCAATACCCGTCTGTATCCGGTGGCCATACAGGCGCTGCAAATGGAATGATCGCGTGACGACCAAACTTGTTTCCAATCTCTTTAATACACTTGCCGCCACTTCACTGGCTGTGAGTCCCGCCATGCTTGCGGCGCAGGATGCGGTCACGGAAGACCCGTTGGCCATTCCGCAAAATGTCGCGCTGCTGGGCGATGATAACCCCAATGTCCGCACCGCCACAGCCATCGTCAACGGGCAGGTGATTACCGGCACCGATATCGATCAACGCACGGCGTTGGTTGTGGCCGCATCGCAAAGCGAAATCTCTGGCGAGGATCTGCAACGCCTGAAAATGCAGGTACTGCGCAATCTGATTGACGAAACGCTACAGATTCAAGAGGCCAAGGCGCAGGAGATTGAGGTTGATCAATCCTCTATCAACCAGACCTATGCCCGCGTGGCTGCGCAGAGTTTTGGCCAAGACATTGCGGCCATGGATAAATATCTCAGCGGTATCGGGTCCTCGTCAGCCTCACTCAAACGCCAGATTCACGGTGAACTGGCATGGCAACGTCTGCTCAGCCGCAATATCTCTCCCTTCGTCAACGTGTCAGAGGAAGAGGTGAACGAACTGCTGAAGCGGATGGAGGAATCACGCGGCACGGAAGAATACCGACTGGGCGAGATTTTTCTGGCGTCCACACCCGAATCCGATGCGCAAATTCAGACGAATGCCCAGCGGATTATGGAATTGCTGCAACAGGGCGGCAGCTTTGCCGCCTATGCGCGCCAATATTCGCAGGCGACCACGGCTGTGGTTGGCGGCGACCTGGGCTTTGTTCGCGCCGCACAGCTGCCCAATGAACTGGCGAATGCCGCGCAGCAGATGCAGCCCGGCCAACTGGTCGGTCCAATTACAATTCCCGGCGGCTATTCAATCCTTTACCTGATTGACAAGCGTCAGGTTCTGGCCGCTGATCCGCGCGATGCCTTGTTGAGCCTGAAACAGATTTCCATCGCGTTCGCACCTGACATCAGCCAGGAAGCGGCCGCCGCCCAGGTTGAGGCATTTTCGACGGGCGTAAGTGCGATGCGCGGTTGCGGTGATGCAGAAAGCGCAGCTGCCGCAATCGGGGCCAATGTTGTCACCAATGACCAGATCCGCGCACGTTCCCTGCCTGAACAATTGCAGGCGATCGTACTCAACATGCAATTGGGCCAGACAACCCCGCCCTTCGGCTCTGTCGAGGAAGGCGTGCGTGTATTGATGCTGTGCGGACGGGACGATCCCAAAACGGAAGGCGGCCCCAGTTTCGATCAGCTGATGGCGCAGCTGGAAGATGATCGCGTCAACAAGCGCGCCCAGCGTTATCTGCGCGATCTGCGCAATGACGCCTATATCGAATATCATTGAGCAATAACGCGCCCCCGCCTCTCGCCGTTTCGGTCGGTGATCCGGCGGGCATAGGCCCGGAACTGATCGCTCTGGCATGGGCTGCGCGCGCTGGTGCCGGGCTTAAACCCTTTTTCGTTGTCGGCGGTGCTCTGGCAATAGAGGCAGCCGCTGCGGCGCGGGGCGTGACATGCCCCATGCGACAGATTTCCGATCCGGCTGAAGCCGTCGAAGTGGTTGATGCCGCTCTGCCCGTCTTGGGTGGGCTGGATGCCGCTTACACACCCGGCGCGCCCGATCTGGGCGGGGCAATGCTGGCACTGGGATCGCTGGAACGGGCCACCACGCTGGCACTGCACGGTGCGGCATCAGCTGTTGTGACCGCGCCAATTGCCAAGGGTGAACTAGCCAAGATCGGCTTTGATTATCCCGGCCAGACCGAATTTCTGGCGGACCAATCTGGCCTTTCAGCCGATGATGCAGTGATGATGCTGGCAGGCCCCAGTTTGCGCACCATTCCGCTGACCGTCCATTGCGCGCTGGCCGATGTGCCGGGGCTGATTACCCATGACCTGATCTGTCACAAGGCCCGCATTGCCGCCGCTGCATTGGCCCGAGATTTCGGGATAGAACATCCACGCATCGCTATATCCGCGCTCAACCCCCATGCGGGCGAAGGCGGCAAATTCGGGCAAGAGGAAGCGCAGATCATCGCGCCCGCGATCGAAACTTTGCGTGCAGAAGGCATCCACGCCACTGGCCCACACCCAGCCGATGCGCTGTTCGCCCCGCACCACCGCGCCCAATTCGACATGGCGCTGTGCATGTATCACGATCAGGCGCTGATCCCGTTAAAAGCGCTGGAATTTGATTCCGGCGTCAATGTCACACTGGGCCTGCCGATCATCCGCACTAGTCCTGATCATGGCACGGCCTTTGACATTGCAGGCAAGGGCTTGGCTGATCCCGGCGCGATGATTGCCGCCATCCGTATGGCGGGGGAATGTGCAGTGCGGCGGGCGAGTTCCATGCATCATGCCTGACCTTCCCCCATTACGCGAAGTGATCGCAAAACATGGGCTCAGCGCGTCCAAGGCGCTGGGGCAGAACTTCCTATTCGATGCCCAATTGCTGGGCCGGATCGCCACGGTACCGGGCGATTTACAGGGCAAAGCTGTGCTTGAAATTGGCCCCGGCCCCGGCGGGCTGACCCGCGCCCTGTTGGCGGCTGGTGCGTGCGTCACCGCGATTGAGATGGACAGCCGCTGCCTGCCCGCCCTCGCTGAACTTTCCGAAGCTTATCCCGGCCAGCTGACCGTGGTGGAAGGCGATGCGCTGACCATCGGGCATGATGATCTGATGGGCGAGCCTTATGCCGTGGTGGCGAACCTGCCCTATAATGTCGGCACAGCACTGTTCACCCGCTGGCTTTCCCCCGCACAATGGCCGCCGCGCTGGACATCACTAACACTGATGTTCCAGCTGGAAGTGGCGCAACGCATCGTCGCCCCGCCGGGCAGCGGTACCTATGGCCGGTTGGCGGTACTGGCCCAGTGGCGCAGCACGGCAAAGCTGGCAATGAAGGTGCATCGCAGCGCCTTTACCCCGCCGCCCAAGGTGATGAGCGCCATCGTCCATGTAACGCCTGCCGATATGCCCGAAGGCGTCAATCCGCGAGTGCTGGAGCGCGTGACAGAGGCCGCCTTTGGCCAGCGGCGCAAAATGCTGCGTCAGAGCCTGAAGGGCATGCCCGGCGCAGTCGAGGCACTGACCGAACTGGGCATAGATGAAACACGCCGCGCAGAAACGCTGGGTGTTGCGGATTTCATCAACCTCGCCAGAATGCTCAGTTAGTTAATTCCGGTTAAACACGAATGCCAATGCTTCTTCATTGCTTTGGCTGGCATGGCGGTGCGTCGCACAACACAACACGGGGGCACCGAACGGCATGAGCCTGTTTGAAGCACGCATCAGGGCCGCACAGGCGGAACGGCGCAGGTCCGCGCGCTTCACAGTCGATATCCCGGTGGTCCTGCGCACCGTCAGCGGCGATCGCCCCTGCCGCATGGCCAATATTTCAGACAATGGCGCCAAGCTGGAAATGGCCAGCATCCCCGCAAAAGGCGTGACCGGCTGGCTGATCATGGGCGCGCAGGAACTTTATTGCACCGTCGTGTGGACACGCGACAGGGATTGCGGCGTTGAGTTTGAGCGCAGCTTGCCCGAAGCCAGCCTGATAGAGATTGCAGGCGATCAGGTGCGCGCCGCTGGCCCAGTGGCCAATGCCGGCAATATCCAGATGGGCCGCAAACGGTCTGGCCTGTTGGTGAGGAGCGAGGGCTGACAACAGCCCCCACCCAATTCAGTTGAGCTTTATCCGCCCGCCTTTTTCACCAGACGCCATTGATGCAGCAAGGGTTCGGTATAACCGCTGGGCTGTTCCACACCCTTGAACACCAGGTCCTTCGCCGCACGGAAGGCCACGCCATCCTCATTGCCCGTCAGCGGCTCATAGAGCGGATCGCCCGCATTCTGTTCGTCCACCTTGGCGGCCATGCGGCGCAGGCTGTCCATCACCTGATCTTGCGTACACACGCCATGCAGCAGCCAATTCGCCATGTGCTGGCTGGAAATGCGCAGCGTCGCCCGGTCTTCCATCAGGCCTACATCATTGATGTCCGGCACCTTGGAACAGCCGACGCCCTGATCAATCCAGCGAACGACATACCCCAATAGGCCCTGCGCATTATTGTCCAGCTCTTCACGAATTTCGTCTTCCGACCAGTTCACGCCATCGGCCAGTGGGATGGTGAGCAAATCGCCGAGCGGCGGAATTTCGCCCAGATCTTTCTGCACATCGAACACGTTGAGCTGGTGATAATGCAGCGCATGCAACGTGGCGGCGGTGGGTGACGGCACCCAGGCGGTGTTCGCGCCCGCCTTCAGATGGCCGATCTTCTCAACCATCATTTGCCCCATCAGGTCAGGCGCGGCCCACATGCCCTTGCCGATCTGAGCGCGGCCCGACAGGCCGTGCTTCAAGCCGATGGCGACATTACGCTTTTCATAGGCGGCCAGCCAACCCGACGTTTTCATCGCACCCTTACGGATCATCGGACCCGCCTGCATCGATGTGTGCATTTCATCGCCAGTACGATCGAGGAAGCCGGTGTTGATGAACACAACGCGGTCCTTCACCGCTTCGATACATGCGCCCAGATTGGCGCTGGTACGGCGTTCTTCATCCATTACGCCAACCTTGATGGTGTGACGCTTCAGGCCCAGCAGATCTTCGACCGCATCGAACAGATCATTGGTAAAGGCACATTCTTCCGGCCCATGCATCTTGGGCTTCACGATATAGATGCTGCCGAAGCGCGAATTGCCGAGTGTTGAGTGCCCTTCCACATCCAGCGCGCCAATGGCGCTGGTGAAAACGGCATCCATGATCCCTTCGGGCACTTCACCGCCGTCGGCCAGCGTAATGGCCGGATTGGTCATCAAGTGGCCGACATTGCGCACGAACAGCAGGCTACGGCCCTTCAGGCTCTGCACGCTGCCATCGGGCGCGGTATAGGCGCGGTCAGCAGCCAGCTTGCGCGTCATCTGCTTGCCACCCTTTTCAAAGGTGTCCTGCAGATCGCCGCGGATCACGCCCAGCCAATTGGTATAGGCCAGCAGCTTGTCTTCCGCGTCGACAGCGGCGACCGAATCTTCGCAATCGCAAATCGTCGTCAGCGCGGATTCTACGTTAATATCGGCGATATCGAGGGGATCGTTTTTTCCGATTGGATCTTCTGGATCAAAGACAATTTCGATATGCAAGCCATTCTTTTTGAACAATCGGCCTTTTGCAGTCTTGCCGACATATTGAGAATTATCAGCAATCGCGACCCATTTGCCATTTCCGTCCGACAGCGATTTCAGATCGGCCCAGCTTCCGCTGGCCAGCGGCACTGCCTCATCCAGAAACTCACGGCCACGCGCTATCACCGCCGCGCCGCGCGCCGCGTCATAGCCGCCCGGTTGGGCCGGTGCGGCATCCAGCGCATCGGTGCCATAAAACGCATCATACAGGCTGCCCCAACGCGCATTGGCGGCATTGAGCAGGAAACGTGCGTTGAGCACCGGCACCACCAACTGCGGGCCCGCCATGGTGGCGATTTCCGGGTCAACATTCTGCGTGCCGATGGTGAATTCGTCCGGTTCGGCCACCAGGTAGCCAATGTCGCGCAAAAACGCCTGATACTCAGTCTGATCAATCGGCTTGCCGCGGCGTTCAATATGCCAGGCGTCAATCTTTGCCTGCAGATCGTCCCGCTTGGCCAGAAGCGCGCGATTGCGCGGGGCAAAATCACCCAGCAACGCGGCAAACCCATCCCAGAACACCGTTACATCGCGGCCCAGCTGGGCCAACGCTTCATTTTCGAGAAATTCAGCCAGACGCTTGTCAATCTGCAAGCCGGCGCGCGTTACATTTTCGGTCATTCTTCCTCACGCAATTTAGCCCGCAGCAACGCGGGTGAAAAATCCATCTTATCCCGGGGAGGAACACAGCGTGATATTGCCAAGCTGACAGCATATTGCAACTGCACAAAAGTGTTAAAAGCACCAAGGCAGCTTGGCCTGTTGGATGCAGACGGCTAAAGCGGCTGCAAATGCAACAAGAAACTTCATCAAGCGCACAGAACCTATCAGAAATAATCGATGGCTCCACCATGCTGAAGCAGGTGCAAGCATGGAGCGCGATCAACACCGGCACGGCCAATTTGGCTGGACTGGCAGAGCAGGCGCGCGCACTTGCGGATGCTTTCGCAGCCTTGCCGGGTGCGGTGCAACTGGTTGATCCGGCTCCGGTTACCGCAATCGCGGCGGACGGGCGCAAATATGAAAAACCGCATGGACAACACATGGTTCTGCGCGTGCGGCCAGAAGCGAACCGCCGCATCCTGTTGACCGGGCATATGGATACGGTGTTTTCAGCCGATGATCCGTTTCAGGAACAGGTCTGGGTCGATTCCAACACGCTCAATGGCCCTGGCGTCACCGATATGAAAGGCGGCATTGCGGTGATCCTGCATGCCCTGCTGGCCGTCGAGGCATCGGGCACCGCCCAATCGCTGGGTTATGATGTGCTCATCAATTCGGATGAGGAAACAGGCTCGCTCGCCTCGCGCGATCTGATTGCTGAACTGGCGGAGGGCAAACTCGCAGCACTGACCTATGAACCGTCCGCCCTGCCCGATGGCACACTGGCTCATGCACGCGGTGGCACGGGCAATTATTCGATCACGGTCACGGGCAAGAGCGCGCATGCAGGCCGCAATCCGCATGAAGGGCGCAATGCCGTGGTGGCTGCCGCCGATCTGATCCTGCGGCTAAAGGCGATGGAACATGCCGACCTCACCGTGAACCCGGCCAAGCTGGAAGGCGGCGCGGCCAATAATGTAGTGCCCGACCGTGCAGTGCTGCGCTTCAACATCCGCCCCAAATCAACCGAGGCGATGGAAGGGTTCGACGCCGCGTTGGGTGATGTGCTGGGCGATATTGAATCCATCCACGACGTTTCGATCCATCGCCATGGTGGCGTGACCCGCCCGCCCAAGCCGGTAGATGCGCAGGCGCAGCGCCTGTTCGATCTGGTGAAGGCATGCGGCACGCAACTGGGCCAGAATATCGCTTGGCAATCGACCGGGGGCGTATGCGATGGCAATAATATCGCCGCCTGCGGTGTCCCTGTGGTAGACACGATGGGTGTGCGTGGCGGGGCGATCCATAGCCCGCAGGAATATCTGATCGTGCCATCGCTCGCCGAACGTGCGGCCCTGTCCGCGCTCGTCACCACCCACATTGCTGCCGGAGACATGAATTGACCTTTCGCCTGCGCGCCGCGCGCCTTGAAGATCTGGAACCGCTATATGAAATGGCGAAGCTGACCGGCGGCGGCTTCACCAATTTGCCTGCCGATCGCAAGGCGCTAGGCAGCAAGCTGGAACGAGCAGCCAGTGCTTTTGCGAATGAGGGCGATGAACTGGTTGACGAACAGTTCGTGCTGATTCTGGAAAATGCTGAAACGGGTGCCGTACGCGGCACCTGCCAGTTGATGACGCAGGTGGGCCAGCGCTGGCCGTTCTACTCATATCGCCTCAACACGCTGACCCAATATTCGCAGGAACTGGACCGTACGGTGCGGGCCGAATTGCTCAGCCTTGTTACCGATCTGGAAGGGTCGAGCGAGGTTGGCGGCCTGTTCCTGCACCCCAATGAACGCGCTGGTGGGTTGGGCCTGTTGCTCGCGCGAAGCCGGTACCTGTTCATCGCCATGCATCGTCCGCGATTTGCCGACCGAATTCTGGCTGAACTGCGCGGAATTATCGATGAACGCGGCGGCTCCCCCTTCTGGGATGGGGTTGCTGGCCGATTTTTTGGCATGGGTTTTCAGGAGGCGGATTATTTCAACGCCATCAATGGCAATCAGTTCATCGCGGATCTGATGCCCAAACATCCTGTCTATATCGCCATGCTGGATGATGATGCACGCAGCGTGATCGGCGTACCTCACCCCAGCGGCCGCGCCGCCATGCGCATGCTGGAAAATGAAGGTTTCCGCTATCAAGGCTATGTCGACATTTTCGATGGCGGCCCGACCTTGATCGCGCAGACTGATGAAGTGGTGAGCGTAAAGGATACTGCCGAACGCAAAGTGTCCGACACCACACTCGAAACCGGCGAACGCGCCATCATCGCCACCGGTCGATTGACCGAGTTCCGTGCATGTTACGGTGCGCGTGAACTGCGTGACGATGGCAGCGTGGCGATTGACAGCCGCACGGCGGATATTCTGGACGTGGGCCAAGGCGACACGGTGTGGAGCGTGGTACGTTGAAGCTCACCGAGATCAATTTTGACGGCATTGTCGGCCCCAGCCACAACTATGCCGGGTTGAGTCTGGGAAACATCGCCAGTGCGCGACATCGTGGCAATGTCAGCTACCCCCGCGCGGCAGCTTTGCAAGGCGTGGTCAAGATGCGCGGCAATCTGGCGCAGTTTGGCGCGCAAGGTTTCTTTCTGCCCCTGCCCCGCCCCAATCACGGCCTGTTGAATGCGCTTGGCGCTGGTGCGCAAGACACACCCGCCCTGCTCGCCGCCGCCTGGTCTGCCAGCAGCATGTGGACCGCCAATGCGGCCACCGTCAGCCCCGCGCCCGATAGCGCCGATGGCAAATGCCATCTGACACCAGCCAACCTTGTCACCATGGTCCACCGCGCGCACGAATGGCCCGATACCAAGCGGCAGCTCGAAATCGCGTTCGGCAATTCCAATCATTTCGTGGTCCACGACGCTGTGCCTCCGACGTTTGGCGATGAAGGCGCGGCCAACCACATGCGGCTATGCACAAATCATAGCGACGCGGGCGTGGAAGTGTTCGTATATGGCCGCCCCGGCGGCAAATTCCCCGCGCGGCAGCATGTTGAGGCCTGCCGTGCGGTTGCCCGCCTGCATGGCCTTGCCCCCGAACGAACCATCTTCATCGAACAGAACCCTGTCGCGATTGAGGCGGGCGCATTCCATAATGATGTGGTGGCGGTGGCCAATGAAGGTGTGATCTTCGCGCATGAGCTGGCCTTTGCGGACCGGCAGGGCGCCTATAATGCTATGCGCGCCGCCTTCCCCGCATTGCAGGTGGTCGAAGTGCCTGACAGCGCGGTCAGTCTGGCAGAGGCGATCCGCACCTATTTGTTCAACGCGCAACTTGTCACCCGGCCACAAGGCGGCATGGCGCTGGTCGTGCCCAATGAATGCCGTGAGAGTGCGCGCGTATGGGGTTGGCTAGAGGGGATGCTGGCCGGAAATGGCCCGATCCGCGAAGTCGCGCCGGTTGATGTGCGCCAGAGCATGGCCAATGGTGGTGGCCCCGCCTGCCTGCGCCTGCGCGTGGTGGCTGACCCCGCCACTGTCGATCCGCGTTTTCTGCTGGATGAGGTCAAGGCTGACACACTCGAATCGGTTATCGCTGAAAATTGGCCCGAACAGATCGACCCAGCAGACCTGGGCAATACAACGCTCGAAAAATGTATCACTTCGGCACGTCAGGCACTTTTGACAGCGCTGGATCTGCAACAATTGGGTTAACGCGCTTGCCAGAACGGCGCCGATCCATACGATAACTTCTTATTAACTACGCGCAGATTCCCTGTGCGGGCATGAGAGGGTTTCGATGCTGGCCAAGATCAAGCGGCTGTTTGTGATCAAGACGCGTTTTGAAGCGTATCTGATCATCTATGCCCTTGCCCTGGGTGCGATGACCCGCGGCGCGCATTACACAATTCAATATCCCGGCTGGGGTGGCTATCTGCTGTGGGCGGCTACGGGCGGCGCTGTATTCCTGGGCGGTGCCAAAATCCTCGACGCAATCCGTTATGAACAGGACGCAAGGGCAGCAGAAGCTAGTGAGAAAAGCGCCTGACCCGGGCGCCTGCAATCGTCACCCCGAACTTGTTTGAGGGTCTATTTATCGGCCACATGCATCAGCTCAATACCGAAGAATGGATGCTGAACCAAGTTCAGCATGACGGCATAATGAAAGGGTGAAAGTGGAGAGATTCTGTTGCTACGTTCCCTCCGGACGCCCGGTATCCCTTCTGTTGCCCGGTGGGTCCAACCGCGCTTTAGCTTTGTAAATTCAGGCCGTTAGGCCGTCACATTACGCTGCGAGAGCGAGTGCTTCGTTATCGTTGGCACTTGTGTGTTGTGAACAGTTTTACGGGTTACTCAGCCCGGGCAAAAACACTATCTTTCAGCACACGTCGATCCTAGTTCGGCCCCGTCATAAACCCTTGAAAATCAGGGGTTTGTGGTGGAGCCGCCGGGTACTGCCCCCGGGTCCGTTGTACCTATTACATAGCGCAATTTATCGCCATAGCCGGCCGAAACCAGCAGGCCCTATATAGGCTCTAACTTCTGAATATAAAGTGTCTCGTCATTACGAGGCGCCGCCGGCGATGCAGACGACGCGGCAATCCAGACTGTTGTAATCTGGATTGCTTCCCCCGGATCGGGTCCGGGGGCGCAATAACGAGGAAAAGGCTTACTTTTTCAGCGCATCCCGGATTTCGGTCAGCAGATCGATTTCGCTTGGGCCAGCAGGTGCTGCATCTTCTTCTTTCTTTTCAAACTGTTCGGTTACCCTCTTGGCATAGCGCACCAGCAAAAAGATGATGAAAGCCAGGATCACGAAATTGATCACGGTGGAGAGGAAGCCGCCCCATGCCAGCACATTGGCGCCTGCCTCACGCGCAGCTTCCAGCGTGGCACCCGCCTCAACCTCGCCGCTCAGCACGATATATTTATCGGAGAAATCAACGTCGCCGAAGATCATGCCCACAACTGGCATAATCAGATCAGCGGTCATCGATTTGACGATAGTGGCAAACGCCCCGCCAATGATAACGGCAACGGCCAGTTCCATCACATTGCCCTTGGCGATAAATTCCTTGAAATCGGACAGCATCAATACCTCCTCCATGTCCTTGGATCGAAAGAGTTTTGCAGTTTAGGATTGGATTGCCAAGCTTGAATATCCACAGGGGTGTGCTATATGCACAATACAGAAATGGGAGGTTGTCTTTCACCGCCCGATACGAAAGGATTTTCCATGAATTTCACCGCTGTTCGCCGTGTGGCGCTGGTCGCCATGGCATCACTGGGGTTGGCTGCATGCGGTATCAATTCGGTGCCAGCTGCTGAAGAAAACGCCAAGGCGAAATGGGCCGATGTGGAGGCACAGTTTCAACGCCGCGCTAATCTGATCCCCAATCTGGCCGAAGTGGCCAAGGGTGCTGCGGAAAATGAACGCGCAATCCTGACAGAAGTGACTGAAGCCCGCGCCAAGGCAACCAGCGTGAATGTGACCCCCAATGATCTGGGCGATTCAGCCAAGATGGAAGAATTTGCCGCTGCGCAAAGCCAGATGAGCCGCGGCATTGGCCGCCTTCTGGCCAGCTTTGAAGCCTATCCGCAGATCACCTCCACCCAAGGTTACCTTACCCTACAGAGCCAACTGGAAGGCACGGAAAACCGCATTGCTGTGGCGATCCGCGACTATAACGAGGCCGTGCGCCAGTATAATACCACCATCCGCACCTTCCCCGACACGATCGGCGCAAACATAATTCACGGCGCCGAACCGATTGTGCCTTACAAGGCTGTGACCGACGGTGCAGAGGTCGCGCCCGAACTCAATATGACGTCCAACTGATAGTGCTTCGTCAGCTCCTCATCATTCTCGCTATGGCGGGGGCCCTGTTCACGTCCCCACTGGCGGCGCAGGGTTTCCCTGAACTGACTGGACGCGTGGTCGACAATGCTGATCTGCTCGATCCCGCGCAGGAAGCGGCGCTGACGCAGAAGCTGGAGGCACTGGAAAACCAGTCTCAGCGGCAACTGGTCGTGGTCACCCTCACCACCCTCGATGGCTATGATATCTCCGATTACGGATATCAGCTGGGCCGCGAATGGGGCATTGGTGATGCAGAGCGTAATGATGGCGCGCTGCTGATCGTTGCACCCAATGAACGCAAGGTGCGAATAGAGGTGGGCTATGGGCTTGAAGGATTCCTGACCGATGCGCTCTCCTCCCTCATCATCCAGAACCAGATCATCCCGCGTTTCCGAGCCGATGATTATCCCGGCGGGATAGAGGCCGGGGCCGATGCCATCGTGCAGCAATTGCTGTTGCCGGATGATCAGGCATTGGCTGTCGCCCAGAAAGCGCAGCAAAGACAGAGCAGCGATGATGGTTTCCCCTTTGGTGCGATCATCTGGATCATTTTCATCTTCTTTTTCTTTATCCTGCCTATGATGCGCGGGCGCGGCCGCAGGCGGCGCTATGGCGGCAGCGTGGGTGACATAATCCTGTGGGAAGTTGGTTCCGCCATCGCACGTGGCGCCATGAATGGTGGCCATAGCAGTGGTGGCAGTAGCTGGGGCGGTGGCGGATTTTCCGGCGGTGGCGGCAGTTTTGGGGGCGGTGGCGCCTCAGGTGGGTGGTAATGGCGCGCTATCTCAATTCTGACCAGCACAAGATCGTGTCCGATGCAGTGGCCGCGGCAGAGCTGCACACATCAGGCGAAATCGTAACCGTGCTGGCCGATCGGTCCGACAGCTATTCTGATGTGGTGTTGGTGTGGGCCGCAGTTGCCTCATTCACCGCCATGACTGTGTTCGCGCTGTGGCCCGAACTATTCCTTGCCAAGATCGACTGGCTTGCGGGGGGCTGGACCCATGAATGGACGCAGGGCGAAATACTCTCAATCGTGATTGGCCTTGGACTGCTCAAATTCCTGGGCACCTGGGTCATCCTGCTGTGGGACCCATTGCGTTTCCGCCTCACGCCAGGCCCGATCAAGGCCACGCGTGTGCATGAACAGGCAATCAAACACTTCAAGGTCGGTGCAGAGCGCCGCACCCATGGCCGCACGGGTGTACTGATCTATCTTTCCATGCGCGAACATCGCGCGGAAATAGTGGCGGATGAACCCATCGCTGAAAAAGTCCCGGCAGAGGTATGGGGTGAGGCCATGGCCGACATGCTGACCGAAATCCGCAAGGGCTGCATTGCTGAAGGTATGGGCGCTGGCGTTGCCGATGTGGGCCGTGTTCTGGCACAGCATTTCCCCCGCAATGGTGATGACCAGAATGAATTGCCTGATCGGTTGATCGAGGTTTAAATACCAATCCCCTGATCCGCTCGCCCTGAGCTTGTCGAAGGGCTGCACTTTTTTCTGCCTGCCAAAAAGAAGGTCAATGCTTCGACAGGCTCAGCATGGACGGGACGGGACAAATGAATTTTGACACCACCGAGCCGGAAAATATTGAGTGGCAGGGCCGCTTCATCACCACCAAGACACGGGGGCGCTGGGAATATGTCAGCCGCGCGCGAGATATTCGTGCGGCAGTCATTCTGGCACTGGATGGGCCCGGTCACGTCATTCTGGTGGAACAATATCGCGTTCCGCTGGGCCGCAATTGTCTGGAATTGCCGGCTGGGTTGATCGGCGACGAGGATGGTCGCGAAGGCGAGGATGACCTGGACGCGGCAGGCCGTGAATTGGTCGAGGAAACGGGTTATCGCGCAGCACGCCTCGAAAACCTGGGCAATTTCTTCTCATCACCAGGCATGGTAAGCGAAAGCTTCACGCTTGTGCGCGCCACTGGTCTGGAAAAAATTGGTCCCGGTGGCGGCACGGAAGATGAAAATATCATCGCGCATCGGGTTGTGCTGGCCGATATCAGCGATTTTATTGAAAGCAAACGCGCCGAAGGCTGCGGAATTGACGTGCGCCTGCTGATGCTGCTTTCCACCAAAATTCTATCAGGAGAATAATGATGGCAGGCCGTGTTGCAGGAAAACTGGCGCTGATCACAGGCGCGGCACAAGGTCTGGGTGCGGCTCATTCACGACGTCTGGCAGAGGAAGGTGCTCGCGTGCTCTGCACCGATATCAATGGCGCTGGTGCGCAACAGACCGCCAACTCCATCAATGCCGCGCTGGGGGCTGGCACCGCCTTTTCCCTGCAACACGATGTGACCGATCCGCTGGCATGGGAAGGAGCGATTGACGCCACGCGCGAACAATTAGGCGGCCTGAATGTGCTGGTCAATAATGCCGGGATTGGCGTTGCAGGCAATATCGAAACCTGCACCTTCGAAGACTGGCAGCGCTGCTTTGCCATCAATGTCGATTCGATTTTTCATGGCTGTCAAAAGGCGCTGCCGCTGATGCGCGAACATGCGCCGGGATCGATCATAAATATCTCATCCATAGCCGGGCTTATCGCCAGTGACTCAATGCCAGCATATAATGCATCCAAAGCGGCAGTATGGATGTTGAGCAAATCGATCGCGCTCCACTGCGCGAAAAACAACATGCAGATCCGTTGCAATTCGGTCCACCCTACCTTTGTCGACACGCCAATTCTGGATGGGATCGGCAAGGATTCGGGGATCAAAAAGTCAGTTCTGATGGGCAAGCTGGCACGCCAAATCCCGCTGAAATTTGTGGGTGAACCCGATGATATCGCCAATGCAGTTGTTTATCTGGCCAGCGATGAAAGCCGTTTCATGACGGGCGCGGAGTTAAAGCTGGACGGCGGCATTTCTGCGATGTGATTGGCGATGAGGCTGTGTGAGGCGATTCGAACCGCCCCACTCAATCCGCAATCAGCGCAATCGCCGCATAGACCAGGATCAGCGAACCGAAGCCGATCAGTGTGCCGGCGACAAAACCAATGCGCACCACCAACGGACTGATCCCGAAATAATTGGCGATACCGGCGCACACGCCCCAAAGCTTGGCGTTGTGCTTATCCAGATGGAAGCCGCCTGCGGGCGGGCCTCCATCGCGGCGCGGGGTTACGTTGTTCATGCCAGCATTCCCATGTTCGGGGTAGCCGGAATTATCGCGGTGGCAAACACAACCGCAGAAAGCGCCACAGCAAAGACAGCTGCAAACACGCGGCCCGGAGTGTCAGAAGTTACAAACATGATAAATTTCCTGTTCAATTGATGTTGATGAGCCATTCTCACCCAATGCCCATCTGGTTGCACAGGCTGTGCCAATTTTAGAAAATGGCTGATTTCTAAGGTTTTTGCGCTTTCCACCACTCAACCCCCAATTAAATAACCCAAAATATTGGGATTTTTCGCTAATATTTAGATTGGGCGATTTTCGTGGCGAAACGGATGCAGCAAAGCTAGGTGAAACGGCCCATGGCGCTTGACCGCATCATCCTTGCCCATTTCCGCAATCACCGCGCCAGCGACCTGGCCGGAACGCAGCATTTCAACCTGCTGGTGGGCGAAAATGGCGCGGGTAAAACCAATATTCTAGAGGCGATTTCCCTGCTCGCGCCCGGGCGTGGATTACGGCGCGCGGCATTGGGCGACATGGGTGGGCCGGATGGTCAAGGCGGCTTCCAGATCGGCGCCAGCCTGAAGGAACAGGGCCATGAAAGCGCGCGGCTGGGCACCTATATTGAACCAGATCGTCCATCGCGGCGTCTGGTGCGGATCAATGGCGTTGATGGTGCAGCGAATGACCTGTCAGAATGGCTCTCGCTTGCATGGCTAACCCCTGCGATGGACGGCTTGTTTGCCGACAGTGCGGGTGCGCGTCGCCGATTTATGGACCGCATGGCGCTGGCAGTGGACCCTGCCCATGCGCGCAACACTTCGCGGCTGGAGGCGGCATTGCGTGAACGCAACAAGCTGCTCGAAACTGGCGCAGATGATCGCTGGCTGGACGCGATAGAGGCGCAATTGGCGGAACATGGCGCGGCGGTTGCGGCGGGGCGAACGGCGATGGTTGCCGCATTGACAGATGAATTATCCACCCTGCCCCCTGCCCCCTTTGCCCGGCCCGTGCTGACCTATCGCGCAGGTGGGCCGACCGAATTGGAACCGTTGCGCCACGAATTGCACCGCAATCGCGGGCGTGACCGGTCGGCGGGCCGCGCCCTGACCGGCCCGCAGCGTGACGAGTTGGAGGTGGTAATGGCGGGCAATGGCCAGCCAGCCGCGCTGTGCTCCACTGGCGAACAGAAAGCCATGCTGATCGCCATCACGCTGGCGCATTCGACGCTCGCGGCAGAGGGTCGTCCCGGCGTTCTGCTGCTGGACGAGGTGGCCGCACATCTCGATCCGGTTCGCCGCGCGGCACTGTTTGAACGGTTGCGCCAGAGCCGCGCACAGGTGTGGATGACGGGCACGGAATTGGCCCCGTTTGACGGGATTCAGGCAGAGGCTGCCGTGTGGCGCGTCTCGGCCGGAACGGTTGAGCGGATCTAGCTATCCTTGTCAGGCAAGGCCTCTGCCACCTGATCCGCTGTCGTTTCCACCAGCTTTCCAATCCCCTCTTCCGTCGGGTGGATGCGGTCGGCCTGGAACAGTTTCTGGTCCTGATAAATCGCCGCCAGCCAGAACGGGATCAAATGCGCACCATATTCGCGCGCCAGATCTGCATAGAGTGCATCGAACTGCGCCTGATATTCCGGCCCGTAATTGGGCGGCGCGCGCATTCCCATAATCAGCACGGGAATTTTGCGTTGCTTCACCTCGTCCAGCATAGCGGCCAGATTGCTACGCGTTTCATCAGGCGAAAGGCCGCGCAGCAAATCATTCCCTCCCAGTTCCAGAATGAACAGATCGGGCACCTGATCCTGCGCATCCAGCGAGAATTTCAGCCGGTTCAGTCCGGCGGCAGTGGTATCACCCGAAACGCCTGCATTGGTGATTTGCGCATTGACCCCGCGCGCGCGCAAGGCAGATTGCAATTGCGCAGGATAGGAGTTCTCACGCCCCACACCATATCCGGCAAACAGGCTGTCACCAAAGGCCAGAACATGCACCTCCGCCCCCATGACCGGGATGATCGCCTCCTTTCCCGATGGATCGATTGCACCGGCCTGTGCGGGGTCATCCATCGGCGCTTCCGCCCCGCATGCCGCCAGCAACAATGTCGCGGCAATCGACCAAATGCGTTTTATCATCTACCAGCCTCCTTGTGCTGGCCCCATGCCTATGCCAACGAAATCGCGTGACAAGCCCCAAACTCGCAATATCCGCCCGCAATCTGACACTTACCCTCGGTTCAGCCGGGGCTGAGATTGAAATCCTGCGCTGCATCGATCTCGACATCACACAGGGGGAGGTGGTGGCTCTGCTCGGCCCATCCGGTTCTGGCAAAAGCTCGCTGATGGCGGTGCTATCCGGCCTCGAACGCGCCAGTAGCGGTGCATTAATGGTGGCAGGCGAGAACTTTACCGCCATGGGTGAGGATGATCTGGCCCGTGCACGCCGCGGCGAAATCGGCATCGTTTTGCAGGCATTCCATCTGCTGCCCACCATGACCGCGCTGGAAAATGTAGCCACACCTATGGAACTTGCCGGAGACCGTGATGTACGCGCACGCGCAATAGCAGAACTGCAGGCGGTTGGGCTTGGTCACCGGCTGGGCCACTATCCCACCCAGCTTTCTGGCGGAGAACAGCAACGTGTCGCCATTGCCCGAGCAATTGCTCCACGCCCGCAATTGATCTTTGCCGATGAGCCGACCGGAAATCTTGATGCGACAACAGGGCAGGAGATCATCAAACTGCTCTTTGCCCGCCGCGCCGAAACCGGCGCGACATTGCTCATCATCACCCATGATGCTGATCTGGCCGCGCGTTGCGACAGGGTGATCACCATGGGCGATGGCCGTATCCAGTCTGACAGCGCAACCGCATGAGCGACACCTTACCCTGGCGCATGGCGTGGCAGATCGCGCGGCGAGATCTCAATACCCGCTTCAAGGGTCTACGCTTGCTTCTGGTATGCCTGTTTCTGGGTACTGCGGCGCTGGCCGCCATTGGCACACTGACCGGCGCGATTGAACGTGAGCTGGCCAATCGCGGGCAGGAATTGCTGGGTGGCGACCTGGAGGTCGAGGTGTGGCAACGCGACCTGACGGACGCAGAAAAATCCGCCCTATCCGCCTATGGCACCATCTCCGGCGGCACACGATTGCAGGCCATGGCCAATACCGATGCTGCTGCAGCCCCGGTCGAGCTGAAGGCTGTCGATTCCAAATGGCCGCTCTATGGCGTGCTGACACTGAAGGACGGGCGGCAGGTGGGCTCACCTGACACAGGCGAGGCCTGGGTCGCGCAAGGCGCGTTGGATCGGTTGGGTATCAAGCCAGGTGATACATTCCGTCTAGGCAGTCAAAGTGTCGTCGCCGCGGGCATAATCGATAATGAGCCGGATCGCCTGTCAGAGGGGTTCCAGCTTGGCCCCACCATCATTGTGGAGGAAGGCCTGCCCATTCGCGCCGGACTGATCGCGCCGGGATCGCTCTATCAAAGCAAGTACCGCTTGGCCTTTTCCCAGGCGCAGGACCCGACACAGGTACAAGCAGCGCTGACAGCGCAATTCCCCGATGCAGGATTTGAATATCGCACGCGGGATCGTGCATCGCCCAGCGCCGATCGCTTTGTCGGGCGGATGGGTGAATTCCTAACGCTGGTGGGACTTGCCGCACTGGTGATTGCCGGAATCGGGATTGGTGGGGGCGTTTCCAGCTATCTTGAGGCGCGCCGAACCAGCATTGCCACGTTAAAAGTGCTGGGCGCGTCGAGCACGGACATTGCGCGCATCTATGCCATGCAGATCGGCGCGGCAGCGCTGTTGGGTTCGGTCATCGGGCTGATTGTGGGCATCGCTATCACTCCGCTGCTAGGCATGGCCTTGCGGGATTTGCTGCCGGTCGAAAGCGGGCTGATTATCGAGCCGGGGGCGCTGCTGCTGGCTGCGACATTCGGCCTGTTGGTGGCGCTGATCTTTGCAGCGCCGCCGCTGATCCTCGCGCGTAGTTTCCCGGCAATGGCGCTGATGCGCGCGCGTAGCTCTCCCCTCGCGAGCGATCGACAAGCATGGCCATGGGTCACAGGTGGGCTGATCGCGATTGGGGCGCTGGTGCTCGCTACCTCTAGCAATCCGCAGCTTGCGGGTATGTTTTTGGGCGGCGCGGCTGCGATCTTTGCACTCCTGACGCTGCTGGGCATTGGCATAAGGAAATTGGCCGGTGCCCTACCCCGCCCCGCCAACCCATTGCTGCGCAACGCGCTGGCCAATCTGCATCGCCCCGGAAGTTCCACCGGCGCGCTAGTCACGGCATTGGGTTTTGGCCTGGTTGGCTTTATCCTGCTGGCCACAATCCAGAGCGCAATTGACGGTAATATCGCCCGCAGTGTGCCCGAACGCGCGCCCGATTACTTTGTGCTGGATATCCCGCGCGAACGTGCGGATGCTTTTGCCGCCATTGTGGCTGAACAGGATCCCGATGCGCAAATCCGTATGGTCCCCACGCTGCGCGGTGCGATCCTGGCCTATGGCCCTGGAGAGAACATGCAGCGCGTGTCAAAGCTGGAGGAAATCCCCGATGGCGCATGGCCGCTGCGTGGCGAACGCGGACTGACATATTCTGACACCGTGCCACAGGGTAATAAGCTGGTCGAAGGTACGTGGTGGCAAAGCGATTATTCCGGCGAACCGCTGGTATCGGTTGATGCTGAATTTGCGCGCGCGATTGACCTGAACATTGGCGATTACATCACCATCGGCGTGTTGGGCGTAGAGCGCAGCGCGCGCGTGGCCAGCCTGCGCGAAATCGAGTGGGAGAATATGGGCTTCAACTTCGTGCTGGTTTTCAGCCGCAATACGCTGGAGGATGCGCCGCATAATCTGACTGCCACAATTGAGCTGTCAGATGGCGTGCCCACCGCCACGCTGTTGCAGAAATTGGTGCGCGAATTGCCTTCCAGCTCGGTCATCGAAATCGGTCAGGTACTGGGTGAAGCGCGGACGATTCTGGATCAGGTGGGACTGGCGAGTTTTGCCGCTGCATCAGTGGCAGTTCTGGCGGGTCTGGCCGTGCTGCTGGGTGCGATAGCGGCGGCGCGGGCGGCCCGAACCTATGACACAGTGGTTTTGCGCGTATTAGGTGCCAGCAGGCGCCAGATCATGCTGATGCAGCTGGCGGAATATGGATTGTTGGCTGTCGTGCTGGCCGTGGTGGCGCTGGCACTAGGCACATCGCCCGGCTGGCTGGTCATCACCCAGCTATTCGAATTTGACTGGCTGCCCGATTGGGGCGTGGTGCTGGGCGTACTCGCCGCCGGCCTTGCGTTAGTTGTCGGTTTTGCAATGGCCGGATCGCTCCCTTTGTTGAGAGCAAAACCGGCCAGAGCATTACGAGAGCTTTAGGCGAAGACGTCTGCGCTGGCGGGGTTCTTGGGATCATCACCAAAACGGTTTGGCCCGTCGGTACCGGGCAGCACCATCAGCACCAGAAGCGCGAGGGAGGCTATGAAACCGATATAGGGGATCATCCCGCCCACTACGAAGGCCAGATACCACCAGCCCGACATGTCACGATCATGCAGGCGACGCACAGTTACGGCGATGCTGGGGATCAGCACAGCCAGAACCCACAAGCCGATCAGGATACCGATGCCACTGAAGAGTGATCCAAACATGGCCGCATCGCCAGCGGTCGCATCAATCCCGGATGCGAAGCCACCTGTGCCAAGCACCACGAACATCAGCACCATCACCACGATGACGTTCAGCAGTGTGAACATCCAGTATTCCTTGCGCCGCGAACGGCCCGCAAAATCAAAATACCGCTTAAACGGCAGAAACATATATTCCATCGAAGCTCCCCTCCTGTGGTGTTCGAAATACCAAGGCACCACAAAAACCCTGAAAGCTCAATGAAAAAGGGGCCGGTTTTCACCGACCCCTCTTGTCATTCCGTGTAAATTACAGGTTCAGAACTTGTAACGCACCACGCCGCCATAGGTGCGCGGCGGGCTGGGATAACCGCTGATCGAGCCGGCCTGCGCCACGCTGGGCAGGATCGAGTGGATATAGCGGTCATTCAGAAGGTTACGTGCCCAAGCACCGATTTCCAGGCCGTTATCTAGCGCCAGAGTAACTGAGGCATTCACCAGGTTGAGTTCACGCGTGTAATTGCGGGCCAGGGCCTTCGCCACGTCGTTGTCACCAAAGCCCAGCACACCGGACACGATCTGCGCCTTGCTCTCATGCGAATAGTCAATCCGCGAAATCAGGCGCTTACCGCTGGCGCCGAATTCATGCGTATAGGTTGCCGAACTCGACAATGCCCATTCCGCGATACCGGCCGGCGTTTCCCCGCTGAGATCACCAACGATAGAGCCGGTAAAGTCATCATATTTAGGATCGAGATAGGTCACGGCAAAGGTCAGCACCAGTGGATCAACCGGGTTGATCGTGGTGTCGAATTCGAAACCCTTGGTCGATTGCTTACCCGCATTGGCCAGTTGGAAGCCTGTACCAGTGAAGGTAAAGCTCTGAAATCCTTTCAAGGTCTGATCGAACACCGCCAGGTTGAAACCGATCCGGTCAAACTGCGCCTTCAGGCCGATTTCCCAGACCTTGGCATCTTCAGGGCCCGCCACGCGAGAACCAGTCGACAGGTTCGGCACCGCCAGACCTGCGTCACGGATGGGTGATGATGGTGCCAGGATCAAGCTGCCGCCAGGGCCAGGAATGTAATCCCCCAGCGTCGGGCGAGAATCGCGCGACAGGTTGACCGAGCTGGCTTTGAAGCCCGTCGCATAGCTCAGATAGACATTGATGTTGCTGTTCACATCATAGGCTGCCCGCAGCGTGTATGACAGATCATCATCGTTGGTCCGCCCATCTTCAACCGAATTAGGCAAGTTGACGAATGGCGGCAGGAACTGGAATGCAGACAGACCCAGCAGCGGGTTGACGTTGGGATCAATCGCAGCACCCGCTATCGCGCCAAAAATACCCGGATTGTTTTGAGCAAAGTCAGCGATCACCGCAGGATCAGACGAACCGACCTGTCCGGCAATAAAGGCATCGACCATATTGATATTGGCCAGTTCATCAAACGCGGTCATTTCGAGCGCGTACTTCTTCTTGTCCTTGGTGTAGTTGAAACCACCTGTGAAGACGAGGCCATCGACCGGTTCGAAATCGACCGTGCCGAAAATTGACCAGCTTTCATTATCCATGCTGAAATTTTCAGCCGTGAGCGGGCCTTGAGAGAATATGCTGCCATTGGGCAGACCCAACGCGCCTTCAACGAAAGCAAATGTACCTGGCATGGGCGGATTATTCCCGCCCGCAGCACTGGCCAGCAGGTCGAAGAACAGCCGCGTATCTGTACCAGCGGAAACGCCGCTGGTCTGATCAATGCTTTCATCGAAATAGAAACCACCCAGCAGGAAGTTCAGCGGGCCATCAAAATCAGAAGCAACACGCAATTCCTGCGTGAAGGTTTGCATATCCTGCTGGCGAATTTCACTGACGACATCGGCGCTGGTGAAATCGATATCCTGGTCAAAGAAGTTCTTCAGCTCACGATAGGATGTGATGGAGGTTACCGTCAGTGCGCCAGTATTCCAGTCCGTCTGCAGCGATCCGCCATAACTCTTGATCTTGTTGACCGGTTCTTGGTTCAAATAGGTGTCATAACTGAACAGATTGTTCGGATCGATCGCGCCGCCTACTGCAAAGGTTGCTGCTGTGGCCGGACCCGCCAGCACATTGCCCACGGTGCAGCACACTTCATCAATCTTGTTGTAATCGCCCATCAGGCGGAAGCGCAGATCAGCGGTCGGTTCGAACAACAATTGGCCGCGCATACCCCAACGGTTGCGGTCGCTCAGATCCTTGTCCAGGTTCACGATGCGCGCATAGCCGTCACGACGATTATAGCTGCCATCGACCGAAAAGGCGAGCGTATCGCTTATCGGACCAGTCACATCGCCCTTCAGCACCACGGCATTAAAATTGCCATAGCTGGCTTCAACACTGCCACCGAAGGTAAATTGCGGCTCGCGCGTAACTACCGAAATCACACCGGCAGAGGCGTTCTTGCCGAACAGGGTTGATTGCGGCCCGCGCAGAACTTCGATTCGCTGCACATTGGCCAGATCGCTCAGCGAACCAGCGGAACGCGAACGGAACACGCCGTCGATAAAGACACCGACTGATGGTTCGATACCGAAGTTGTTGTCCCCGTTACCGAAGCCACGAATGATGAAAGTCGTGTTGGAAGAGCTCTGCAACTGGCTGACCCGCAACGATGGGCTGACGGTTTGCAGATCGAGCATGTCGCGGATCTGCGCGCGCTCAAGTGTCTCACCGGAAGTCACAGAGACCGAGATCGGCGTTTCCTGAAGCGTTTTTTCGCGCTTGGTGGCCGTTACGATGATGACATTGTCATACGAACTGGTCGGCGCATCCGCGGCCTCACTGTCGTCCTGTGCATAGGCAAGCGTTGGCGCCGCCGTTGCAATAATTGCCGCACCACCCAGTAAAGCGATACGACGCGACCCGGCGAAGCCGGTCAAAATTGAGCGCATGATCTTTCCTCTCTCAATCAACAGCTCACGGTCATGCCTCCAAATTGCGACCCAATGAGCTGAATCCCAAGGAAACTCTATCCCAGACTATAGTAAACAACAAGTTTCATTGGAAATCAGCAGACTTGCCGCCACGTCAATTGTTGCAATAGAGTTACACCTCTTTTCCTGCCACGACAGCTTGCCCACAGCGCCCATATGCGCTAGTCGCGCGCCGATTTTGCAGCGCACAAATGCGCGTGCCCAACTCTTTGAAAGTATTCAATGTCCAATTCGCTCCGCAACGTGGCGATCATCGCCCACGTCGATCATGGCAAAACCACGCTGGTTGACCAGCTTTTCCGCCAATCCGGCACTTTCCGTGAAAATCAGCGCGTGGAAGAACGCGCCATGGATTCCAACGATCTGGAAAAGGAACGCGGAATCACCATTCTGGCCAAACCCACCAGCGTCGACTGGACGCCAGAGGGCGGCCATGAAACCTTCCATATCAATATCGTCGACACGCCCGGCCACGCCGATTTTGGCGCTGAGGTTGAGCGTATTTTGAGCATGGTCGATGGGGTAATCCTGTTGGTGGACGCTGCCGAAGGGCCAATGCCGCAAACAAAATTCGTCACCGGAAAAGCGCTGGGCCTGGGCCTGAAACCCATCGTGGTGGTGAACAAGATTGACCGTCACGATGCCCGCGCTTCTGAAGTTCTGGACGAGGTGTTTGACCTGTTCGTGGCACTGGAAGCCAATGATGAACAGCTGGATTTCCCGGTGCTCTATGCTTCCGGGCGATCGGGCTTCGCCAGTGACGATCCCGCAGCGCGCGAAGGCGATCTGCAGTCGCTGTTCAAGCTGATCACTACACATGTCCCCGCGCCTGATCTGGACGAGGATGGCGATTTCGCCATGCTCGCCACGCTGCTCGACCGGGACAGCTTTCTGGGCCGTATCCTGACCGGCCGGATCGAAAGCGGCCGGTTAGAAGTGGGCATGCCGATCAAGGCGCTGGATGTGAACGGCAAGCTGGTGGAAGCCGGCCGCGCGACCAAGGTGTTTGCCTATAACGGTTTGGAGCGCGAGCCTGTACTCCACGCCAAGGCAGGCGATATTGTTGCCATTGCTGGCCTGACTGAAGCTACCGTGTCCAACACGCTGTGCCTCCCCAATGTCACTGCGCCGATCCATGCACAGCCGATCGACCCGCCGACCCTGGCCATGACCTTTTCAGTCAATGACAGCCCCTATGCGGGCCGCGAAGGTGACAAGGTGCAGAGCCGTGTGATCCGTGACCGGCTGGAGCGTGAGGCGGAAGGCAATGTCGCCATCCGCATTTCGGAAAGCGCGGACAAGGACGCCTTCGAAGTGGCCGGACGCGGCGAATTGCAGCTGGGCGTTCTGATCGAAACCATGCGTCGCGAAGGGTTCGAGCTGTCGATCAGCCGCCCGCGCGTGCTGTTCCGCGATGGACCCGATGGCCGCGAAGAACCCTATGAAACCGTCGTGGTCGATGTCGATGATGAATTTTCGGGCACGGTCGTCGAGAAGATGGCAATGCGCAAGGCAGAGATGACCGATATGCGCCCATCCGGCATGGGCAAAACGCGCATCACCTTCTCCGCGCCTAGCCGCGGGCTGATCGGCTATCATGGGGAATTCCTGTCCGACACACGCGGCACCGGCATCATGAACCGTCTGTTCGAGAAATACGGCCCTTATAAGGGCAAGATCGAAGGGCGTCAGAATGGCGCATTGATCAGCATGGAACAGGGCGAAGCCGTCCCCTATGCCTTGAACGCACTGGAAGACCGCGGCGTGCTGTTCATTTCGCCGGGCGACAAGTTGTATGAAGGCATGGTGATTGGTGAAAATGCCAAGCCGCAGGATCTGGAAGTTAATCCGCTGAAATCCAAACAGCTGACCAATTTCCGGTCGACGGGCAAAGATGATGCTGTGCGCCTCACCCCGCCGCGCCGGATGACGCTGGAACAGGCCATCGCCTATATTCAGGATGATGAGCTGGTTGAGGTGACGCCCAAGACAATTCGCCTGCGCAAACGCTATCTCGATCCGCATGAACGCAAGCGCCAATCGCGCAAGGCCGAAGGCTGACATCCCACCGCCTCCCTCCATCTTGCCAATGATATAGCCTTCTGTATCAATGGCATGGTAGCGTAAGGGAGTGAGTTATGGCCAAAGTGACCGGACTGGGCGGTGTCTTTTACGTGGTGAAAGACCCAGAGGCGACACGCGCCTGGTATCGCGACAAGCTGGGCATTGATGGCACCTATGGCCCGCAACTGGCCTGGGCGGAAGAGCCCAAGGCCAACCCCTATTCGCTGATCAGCAATTTCTCTGACGACACATATCTCAAGCCCAGCACGCGCCGATTCATGATCAATCTGCGGGTCGACGATCTGGATGGCTTTGTGAAGCAGCTGAAGAAGAAAAAGATCAAGATACTCGACAAGATCGATGAGGGTTACGGCAAATTCGCCTGGATTCTCGATCCGGATGGCGTAAAAATCGAATTGTGGGAACAGATGACGAACGAATTGCCGGGTTGACCTGCTCCCCTACCCCGCGTCGCGCAGGGAAAACGACTGAGCCGATGTGCCGGTGACTTTAGGGTTTCGTTAACCATAAAATTGCACAATCACTTGCATGTTGAAACGCACCCTGCCCCCGTTGATGCTGATCGCGCTGGCCGCTTGCGGTGCCGTGCCTGATCGTGGCAGCAGCTCTGCCACTGCACGGGTACCGCAATCCGCGCCCCGCCCAGCTGCTGTCAGCCCGGAAGCGCAAATGTGCCTCAGCAATCTGGGAGAGTCAGGTTCACGCTTTTCACCCCTGCCTGATCGTTATTATGGCACAGGCTGCGCCACGGTGAATACGGTGCAACTATCAGGGCTGCGCGGCGACACAGGACAATTCACGCTGGCCAATATTGGCCCGGTGGAGTGCCCCACGGCCCGAACGCTGGCCGGATGGGCGCGATTTGGCGTTGACCGGGCGGCGCGCCAGATATTGGGATCAGCTCTGGTCCAGATCGAAACCATGGGCAGTTATTCCTGCCGCAATGTCGCCGGGACATCACGCCTTTCCGCGCATTCGCGCGCGGCGGCTATAGATGTGTCGGGCTTTATCTTGGCCGACGGCAGGCGGATCAGCGTTAAAGACGACTGGAAAGGCGGCAGCAACGCGGAGCGGAACTTCCTGCGCATCGTCCACGGCAGCGCCTGCAAACGGTTTGGCACTGTCTTGGGGCCTGATTACAATGCGGCGCATCGCGATCACCTCCATCTGGAGTTGACATCTGACCAGACAGCTGACGGTTATTGCCGTTAGGGTCAGCACCCTAAGCCCGGTGATTTTCGCGACCCGCGTGCCTGTGCGTTTTTAACCGACGCGATTTTCCATCTGCGCCTCCAGCTTCAACCGGACAGCCTCTGCCGCATGCCGCGCGCCCAGCTTTGACATCATATTGGCGCGGTGAATTTCAACCGTTCGCGGGCTGATATCCAGCTCGCGCGCGATGGCTTTATTGCTGCTTCCCTCTGCGAGCCAATCCAGCACCTCGCGTTCGCGGGCCGAAAGATTGGAGAGGCGATTGCGCGCTTCGATCATGCGTTTGCGCGCTTCGCTGAACACCTGTGCCTCTGTAGAAATGCGGTTGAGGCAAAGTTCAAACCGTTCGGGATCAAGCGGCAGCGGCAGATAATCCAGTGCGCCGGCCTTGATCGCCTCGACAATACGTCCTGGCCTTGGATCACTATCGACAGCGATCAGGGGCAACCATATGCCGAGGCGCGAAAGCCGTTCCAGGATCATAGCCACCCCGCCATCCTCCACACAATCGCGCGCCACGATGATGCCGTCACGCGGTGGATGGGTGGAAAGCTCCGACGGATCACCATAGACCTCTGAATGGTGGCCCAGCGAAAATCCAGCCCGTGCCAGTTCAGCCCGTGTCCGGCTGGAACTGTCGATGAAGTGAAGAGTATCTTTGTCTTTCATGGGCTTATGCTGCCCAAAACCGCTCAGGGATTCACCATAGTTTAAAACCGAAACGGACCAACGCCGCCAGCAAATCGCCACAAGTCTGGCAAATCTGCGGGTTTATTACATCCAATTTGGTTCAAGCTTAGGCAAAACCCCTGCCGCAAAAATGCCTAAGGGCGATCCCGCATTGACCTTGTTCTGTCAAACTACGCACGCAATAGATGCCGTTTAATCCTGTGCGATGACTGTGGCCAGCAATGCCTCCACCTGAACCTGATCGCCGAGTTTGACGGACAGATCGTCCACCACGCCATCAAACGGCGCGGTGAGCGCATGTTCCATCTTCATCGCTTCCAGCACCATCAGCCGCTGGCCTGCGGTGACAGCATCGCCATCGGCCACATCGACCGCGATGACCTTGCCCGGCATGGGGGCAATAACGTCGCCATCATGGGTGTGGTGTGAGCCTTCGCCGCGTGCTGCCGCTTCACCGTAGGGTATTGTCCTACCCTCCTGTGTGATTACTCCACCGGCGCCACCCACTTCGACACCTTCAAATGACGGCAACTTCACTTCGGTGGTGTTGCGATCAAGCGATATATGAACTGTTTGGCAGCGCTCAGAATTCAATCGGAAGCCAAGAAGACCTTGGCTGTCTTCCGACGGGAGATACATGCCGACCACATTTTCGGCTGCCAATTGCTTGGTCGCGTCATCGACCTCGACAGATTGAAGAAGTGTTTCTTCGTTTGTCGCGATGAACCCCGTTGTTGCGTTGAAAACGGCAAAATCGCTGTGCATGAGGCATTTGAGCAAGAATGGCGCGTTGGAAACGACCGGATACACAGCCAGATGTTCCAACGCCTTGGCTAGTTGCAATCGGGCAAGGTCTCGGTCTTCACCATGAACTATCACCTTTGCGACCATGGGATCGTAAAAAGGCGAAACGATATCGCCCTCCTCTACCCCGGTTTCGATCCGCAAGTCAGCTTCGAACTCGTCGGCCTCTGGGAAGCGCAAGATGCTGAGTTGCCCAATACTCGGGAGAAAGGTCAAGGGGTCCTCGGCATAAAGCCTCGCTTCGATCGCCCAGCCGTTGATCGACAGCTCTTCTTGGCGGAGCGGGATCGGCTCGCCGCTGGCGACGCGCAGCTGCCATTCGACCAGATCAACGCCGGTGATCTCCTCGGTCACCGGGTGTTCGACCTGAAGCCGGGTATTCATCTCCATGAAGAAGATGCGGTCGGCGCGCAGGCCTTCGGAGGCATCGGCGATGAATTCGATCGTGCCCGCGCCTTCGTACTCGACCGCCTTGGCGGCGCGCACGGCAGCTTCGCAGATGGCCTGCCGCGTGGCCTCGTCCATGCCGGGGGCGGGCGCTTCCTCGATCACCTTCTGGTGGCGGCGTTGAAGAGAACAATCGCGCTCAAACATGTGGACGACATTGCCGTGGCTGTCGCCAAACACCTGCACCTCAATATGGCGGGGCGAGGTGATCCACTTTTCCAGCAGCACTTCATCGTTGGAAAAGCTGGCCTTGGCCTCGCGTCGGCAAGATTCCAGCGCGGCCTCGAAATCCGCAGCAGCATCGACCTTGCGCATGCCCTTGCCGCCACCGCCCGCGACCGCCTTGATCAGGACAGGATAACCGATGGCATCGGCTTCGTTTTTCAGGCGCCCAACCGTTTGATCCTGCCCCAAATAGCCGGGCGTCACCGGCACACCTGCCGCGATCATCCGTTCCTTGGCCGCATCCTTCAGCCCCATCGCCTCGATACTGGCAGGCTTCGGACCGACCCAGATCAGACCCGCATCGATCACGGCCTGCGCGAAACCGGCATTCTCGGACAGGAAGCCATATCCGGGGTGGATCGCCTCCGCACCCGTTGCCTTGGCGGCGGCGATAATCTTTTCACCGACCAGATAGCTTTCAGAGGCAGGTGACGGGCCGATAAGCACGGCTTCATCGGCTTGCCGCACATGCAGCGCCTTGGCATCGGCATCGGAATAAACCGCGACTGTGGTAATTCCCATCGCGCGCGCGGTGCGGATGATGCGGCAGGCTATCTCGCCACGATTGGCGATAAGAAGTTTCTGGATCAGCACCCTCACATCCTGAACACCCCAAAGCAGGGTGCCTCCGCGATTGGGGCTTCGAGCGTTGCGGCGAAGGCCAAGCCCAGCACGTCACGGGTCTGCACCGGGTCAATCACGCCATCATCCCACATGCGCGCGGTGGCGTAATAAGGATTGCCCTCATCCTCATATTTCTGGCGGATCGGGGCCTTGAAGGCTTCTGCCTCACGCTCATCCCATTTGTCCGCATCGCGGTGCACGGTGGCCAGCACCGATGCAGCCTGTTCGCCGCCCATCACCGAAATGCGCGCATTGGGCCAGGTGAACATGAAGCGCGGGGAATAGGCGCGCCCGCACATGCCGTAATTGCCCGCACCAAAGCTGCCGCCGATCACCACGGTCACCTTGGGCACATTGGCGGTGGCGACCGCAGTCACCAGCTTGGCGCCATGTTTGGCGATACCTTCCGCCTCATACTTCCCGCCGACCATGAAGCCGCTGATATTCTGCAAGAACAGCAGCGGGATACGGCGCTGACACGCCAGCTCGATGAAATGAGCGCCCTTTTGCGCACTTTCAGAAAACAGCACCCCATTATTGGCCAGTATCGCCACGGGCATACCCCAGATATGCGCGAAGCCGCACACCAGCGTGCTGCCGTAATGCTGTTTGAACTCGTGGAACTCACTGCCGTCCACCAGCCGCGCGATCACCTCATGCACGCCATAAGGTGCGCGCACATCATCGGGGATCAGGGCATAGAGATCATCCGCGTCGAATTTGGGCGGGCGCGGGTCTTTGAGTGCGATCCCTTTGGCTGCGGCAAAATTCTCGCCCAGATGGCTGACGATATCGCGGACAATGGTGAGCGCGTGTTCGTCATTCTCCGCCAAGTGATCGACAACGCCCGATTTTTTCGCATGCAGATCGCCGCCGCCAAGGTCTTCTGCGGTGATTTCCTCGCCCGTCGCGGCCTTCACCAGCGGCGGCCCGGCGAGGAAGATCGTGCCCTGCTCACGCACTATCACTGTCTCATCGCTCATGGCAGGAACGTATGCGCCGCCCGCAGTACAAGACCCCATCACGCAGGCGATCTGCGGGATACCCGCAGCGCTCATATTCGCCTGATTGTAGAAAATACGGCCAAAATGGTCGCGGTCAGGAAAAACCTCTGCCTGATAGGGCAGATTGGCCCCGCCGCTATCGACCAGATAGATACAGGGCAGGCGGTTTTCCGCCGCGATTTCCTGCGCACGCAAATGCTTTTTTACCGTCATCGGGTAATAGGAACCACCCTTAACCGTCGGATCATTGGCAGCAATCATCACCTGTCGGCCCGATACTCTCCCGACCCCGGCGATCATTGATGCTCCGTTGACGTCCCCTTCATACATACCGTTGGCGGCGAGTTGGCCGATTTCCAAGAAGGGTGATCCGGGATCAAGCAGGCGCTCTACACGCTCCCGCGGCAACAGCTTGCCCCGCGCCACATGCCGTTCACGATGTCGTTCTGTCCCGCCCAGTGCAGCCTCTGCCACCTTGGAGCGAAGCTCATCGGCCAGCGATTTATTGTGTTCAAAGCGCGCCTTGGCATCGGGCGCCTCGCGGTCGAGATTCGAAATGAGAACGGGTGCGGTCATCCTGCGCCCCCGATCAGCTCGCGCCCAATCAGCATCCGGCGGATTTCGTTGGTCCCTGCCCCAATATCCAGCAGCTTGGCATCGCGCAAATAGCGTTCGACCGGCCAATCCTTGGTATAGCCAGCCCCACCCAGCGCCTGCACCGCCTCTGCCGCGACCTTGAAGGCATTCTCGCTCGCCAACAGGATCGCGCCAGCCGCATCAAACCGTGTCGTCTGCCCCGCGTCACACGCCTTGGCCACGGCATAGCTATAAGCGCGCGCCGATTGCAGCGCGACATACATATCTGCCACCTTGGCCTGCATCAGCTGGAAGGCGCCGATAGGTTTGCCGAATTGCTGGCGCTCACGGACATAAGGAATCACCGTATCGAGGCAGGCCTGCATAATGCCCAGTTGCAACCCGCACAGCACTACACGTTCATAATCCAGCCCGCTCATCAGCACACCGACACCGCCATTCAACGGGCCCATCACGCGATCTTCTGGAATGAAGCAATCGCTGAATACCAGTTCTGCCGTAGGGCTGCCGCGCATACCCATTTTGTCAATCTTCTGGCCGATGGAAAAACCCTCATCGCCCTTCTCGATCAAAAAGGCAGTGATGCCCCGTGACCCGGCAGCGCTATCGGTCTTGGCGTACACCACCAACACATCAGCATGGGTGGCATTGGTAATCCAGAACTTGGTGCCGTTGAGCACATAACCGCCCGATGTGGGATCCGCCTTCAGCTTCATGCTGACTACATCCGATCCGGCACTGACTTCCGACATGGCGAGCGAACCGACATGCTCACCGCTGATCAGTCTGGGCAGATATTTCGCCCTCTGATCGTCATTGCCCCAACGACGGACCTGATTGATACAGAGGTTAGAATGCGCGCCATAGGAAAGGCCGATTGATGCGCTGGCTCGGCTAACTTCTTCCACGGCGATGACATGTTCAATATAGCCCAGGCCCAGACCGCCATCGGCCTCGTCCACAGTCATGCCATGCAGGCCCAGATCGCCCATCGCGGTCCACAGCTCATCGCGCGGGAACCAGTCATCCCGGTCAGTCTTTTCGGCCAGCGGGGCAATTTGTTCATCGGCAAAGCGTCCAACGCTTTCGCGGATCATCTGGGCACCGCCGCTAAGCTGGAAGTCGAAATCGGGTGTGGCCCGCATGCTCATTTACCTCTCACAAGACAAGGCGCGGTGCATACCACAATCCATTAAAAAGAAAACTTGGCCTCAATCCATGTTATGTATAGATTTTGCCTATGATTGAGCGTCACCTTCTTCGTTATTTCCTGGCTGTGGTGGACACGGGTACATTCTCGCAGGCGGCGGTGCGATGCGGCGTGTCACAGCCCACGGTTTCATCCGGCATTGCTCGCTTGGAAGAGGCAACGGGCGAGCTATTGTTTCAGCGCAGCAGCCGCCGGGTGGAGCTGACCCGCGCCGGGGCGCGCCTGCTGCCCCATGCGCGATCGATTGAGGTTGAGTTCCTCAAGGCGCAAAATGCCGTGTCCTCTGTCACCCCCTCTGCCCTGGTGCGGATCGGGGTGGCCGGCACGGTAGCAACCGATATGCTGGAGCGCATGGTTGCAGCCTGCATTCGCAACCAGGATTGCCGAATTGAAATTGTTGAACGTCGCCCCAGCGAACTGAAATCGCTTCTGGATCGCGCGCGGGTCGACGCCGTCCTAGGGCCGCTTGAAAAGTCTGCCAATCTGGAAGTAATCGAAGTGCTTTCAGAACCCTATCTCCTGGCGATGTCTGACGCGCACCGTCTGGCCCAGCTAGATAGCGTGACCTGTGAGCAGATAGCGGATGAAACAATGCTGGTGCGCCGCCAATGCGAAGCCTTGTCCCGCGTCAGCCAATTCTTCACCGCGCGCGGCGTACGCCCCTTCATGGCCGCCCGCAGCGCCAATGACGATCTGATCATCAGCTATGTCCGCGCCGGTTTGGGCATCACTGTAATGCCGCAAAGCCTCGCCCGCCCCGGTATCGTCACCCGCCCGCTGGAAGAGTTCAAGCAGTCACGCACGATCTCTCTCGGCTTTGATCCCGCGAGCCGCGAGCGGTTGTTCAGAACCGGCATCGCTGACCGTATTCTGGCTGAACTGGGCACGGGAATCGGCAGCATACCCTTGCAGCAAGCCATCAACATAGATTAACCGGAGCGATAAATCGTGCCCCAGGCTGACGCGCGTGACACAGTGGTGGGTCCGATGTTTTGCCGGTCACGATGGAATTCAGCCGCGAACACCTAGGGTCAGCACCCATTACAGGATAAACTACGGCGGCTCGCCCTCCTCCCCTCACCCAATCTGCTCTGGCCAGTACAGCTCTACGGGATTGGCCACGAGCAGCTTGCGCTGAAGCTCTTCTGTCGGCGCGATACGCGGGATCATGTCGACCAGATGGCCATCATCCGGCACTTCGTCCTGCATGTTGGGGTGCGGCCAGTCGGTGCCCCAGATGCAGCGATCCGGATAATCGGCAACAAGTGGCGCCACAGCTGTCGCAAATGCATCCCATGGATCGCCCCCACCGCCCGCTTTGATCGCATCCAGTCGATCAGGGCATGTCGGCTTGAACCAGATGTCGTCGCGGGTCTCCAGGAGTGATCGGAACGCTATCATATCCGGCCCATCAGGACCCTGCGAAACATCAGGCCGCCCCATATGGTCGATCACAACCGTAACAGGAATGGCGTCGATAAAGCTGCGCATCTCCTCAAGGATGTCCGCCTCGAAATATATTACGACGTGCCAGCCCGCAGGAAGCCTACGGCTGACTTCCAGAAACTTGTCCTTCGGTGCGTTGTCGACCAGCCGTTTCAGGAAATTGAAGCGAATGCCGCGAATGCCACCGACGTGGAGTGCTGCGAGCTCTTCATCTGAGATCGCGGGATCCACAACCGCAACCCCGCGCGCTTTACCGTCTGACTTGGCGATCGCATCGAGCGTTGCCGAATTGTCGGTCCCATGGCAACTTGCCTGGACGATCACATTGCGGGAAAAGCCGAGATGATCGCGCAAAGCGAACAGGTCATCTGGCCCGGCATCTTGCGGCAGATATTTGGCCTTTGGGCTGAAAGGAAACTGGGCCATCGACCCGAACACATGGCAATGCGCATCAACCGCCCCGGAAGGCGGTACGAATGTCGGTTTTGAAGGGTTTGCGCGCCAGCTTTTGATCCGATCAGACATAGACCGTTCCATCCATCAGTTTTCGTGCCGTTCGCAGGAGCGCCGCAGACGCCACTTCTCGATCCTCGCCCAGCTCAAGCACACAGCTCATTTCGCCCGATGCATGCTCAACGCTGATCGTCTTGCACGGCCCTTGAGGAATCTCGGCGAGTGGTTCAGCAACAGATCCTTTGACGAGGCAGGCAGTCGCTGTCGTGACCGCGCCGAGGACGCCGATGGATGCGTGCGCGCGATGCGGGATGAACACCCGTGCTGAAACGCTGCCCCCGGCTTTGGGCGGGGCAATCAGGGTCATCTTGGGCACCGATTTATCAGCCACGTTCCCAAGGTTCATCATGGGACCAGCTTTCAAACGGATCGCTTCAATTTTGGCGCGAACATTCGCGAAGCCATCGCTTTCGAGCTCTTCGCGCGTTTCGTAACCACTCGCGCCGACTGCTGCGGCCGCGAACACGACGCACGGCATGCCATTGTCGATCAAGGTGCAGGCAACGCCGTCGATTTTGTCGGCCGGGTTTCCGGTTGGCAATAGCGCACCGCAACTCGATCCCGCTGTATCGCGGAATTCGATCGGGATGGGAGCATGCGTGCCGGGAACGCCGTCGATCGACGCATCGCCGGAATAGGTAACCTGCCCGTCCGGCGTCTGCACCGTTGCAATCGCCACTTGCGCGGTATTCTCCATGAAGATCGCGACACGGGTTTCACCCTCTTGCGCCGCAACAAGCCCCCGCTCGATCGCGAAAGGCCCCACCCCTGCAAGCATGTTCCCGCAGTTTTGCTGGTCGGAAACCAGAGCCTGATCGACGAAAACCTGTAGGAACAGGTAATCCACGTCGACACCGTTGCGCTCCGACTCTCGAACAATTGCGACCTTGCTGGTCAAAGGGTCCCCGCCCCCCATTCCGTCAATCTGCCGTATATCGGGACTGCCCATCACACGGAGCAGAAAGGCGTCTCGCTCAGCAGGGTCAGCCGGCAAATCATCTGCAAGGAAAAACGCGCCCTTGGAGGTCCCACCTCGCATCCACATAACAGGCGCACTGGACTGCATCAGTTGTATTTCAGCCCGGCTTCGGCCAGACGCTCACGCATCTTGTACATGTCGAGCCCAAGCTCGCCCGAGGCGAGTCGCTGCCGTTTTTCTTCCTCGTTCGCTTCTCGAACGCGCGCTTTTTCAAGCACTTCAGCGGCTTCAGTTCGCTTGACAACGCACACGCCATCGTCGTCGGCAACTATCACATCGCCCGGCTCTACCTGCGCACCCGCACAGACCACCGGCACATTGACACTGCCCAGCGTGTTCTTAACCGTCCCCTGCGCAAAGATGGCTTTTGACCAAACCGGGAACTGCATTTCGGTCAGGTCGCGCACGTCGCGTACACCGGCGTCGATGATCAGGCCGCGGCAGCCGCGTACCTGTGCGCTGGTGGCGAGCAGATCACCGAAATAACCGTCTTCGCAATGAGACGTCGGCGCCAGCAGCAACACATCGCCGGACTTGAGCTGCTCGATCGCGACGTGAACCATCCAATTGTCGCCCGGAGCTGCACTGATCGTGACCGCACTGCCCGCGATGCGAGAACCCGAATAGATTGGCCGCATGTAGCTTGCCAGCAATCCCTTGCGCCCCTGCGCTTCGTGAACCGTGGCGACCCCGCATCTTGCGAGCCCGTCCACTATGTCCACTGAGGCACGCTCGATATGTTGGCACACAACACCCATACTGCTCTCCTTTGCGATATCTATGAACCAAGGGCAATTCGCGAGCCAATGCGAAGCTTTCTCTTGTCATAAATTTTTGCTAAACATAGACTATGACTTCGTATATTCCGAATATACGCCACCTAGCGGCATTTGCCGCAACTATGCGGGCAGGAAGCGTCACCGCAGCTGCTGAAGAAATCTCATTGACGCAGCCAGCTTTGACTCAGGCAATTACACGATTGGAACGCGAACTCGATTGTCAGCTGTTCGATCGTGAGCCCGGAGGAATGCGCCCAACCGCACCAGCCCTGCTTCTCGCACCACGAGCCGAGCGGGCGTTATCGCTAGTTGGCTCGTCGAGAGTCACAGCGACACAGGTTCGCGCCTTTCTCGCGCTGTCGCGCAAGGGCAGCTACACCGAAGCTGCAACGCAACTAGGCGTTGCCCCGGCATCGCTTCACCGCGCGGTGGCCGACCTCAGCCTGGCTCTGGGGGAACGTCTTGTCGAGCGCCGGGGCCGGCATCTCGCACTGACGCGCAAAGGTGAGGTAAGATCACGAAACTTTGGCCTTGCGATGGCCGAGCTACGAAGTGGCTTCGCGGAAGTGGCAGAATGGCTTGGCAAGGCCGGTGGCAGGATAGTCATTGGCGCGATGCCGCTTTCGCGGGCGCGCTGGCTCCCCCAAGCTATTGTCACTTTTCGAGAGCAGCGCCCAGACGTCGAACTAGCGATAATCGAGGGAGGCCATGCGGAGTTGTCGGGTCCGCTGCGCGATGGCGAAATCGACTTCCTTTTAGGTGCCCTCCGGCACGATCACGATTTAGGAGATCTCATGCAAGAGATAGCTTTCGTGGATCGCCCCCAGATTGCGATGCGCAGCGCGCACCCAATCGCGAAATCGAAAACCGTGTCGACCGACGATCTAGGCAAATACCAATGGGTCTTGCCAGCAACTGATACGCCGCTGCGAAACTACTGGCGCGGCATGATGGAGGCTACTGGCCAAGTGCCACGCGTACCGGTCGAATGCGGCTCAGTCATTACGATAAGGGAACTACTCCTGGAAACCGATATGCTGACACTGCTTTCTCCTGATCAATTGCGGGTGGAAATCGAATCCGGACTGCATGTCACGTCGCCACCTCCCGTCATGATCGAGAGAGTTATCGGGATTACCACGCGGCGTGATTGGCGCCCCACACCTGCGCAACGGTCGATGCTCGAGATCCTGAAGGAAAATTCTCAAGCATTTTCGTAAAAACTTATGCCCACGGCACGGTATTCATTGGCGCACTCTGTTCCGGTGGATCAATGTCATCGTTGTGGAACGCGATCTTACCTTGATTGGCTTCGGCGAAGCCGCTTCGACTTTTGCCACCACCGCAAAGTGGCGTGGCAAGGCGCGCGCGTACGACATCGAACCCGCGCGGCATGTCGCCATGCAGGAGGCCCTCGTTGAGATCGCTGGAGATCCTCGGAGCGCACTTGCCGGATCGAGAATAGTTCTCTCGCTCATTACCGCCGGCGAGGCCCTGGCGGCAGCAAGACAGTACGCTCCCTTGATCGAAGATGGCGCAATCTGGTGCGACATGAATTCGGTTGCCCCGCAGACCAAGTCAGAAGCTGCTCAAATCATCGAGCAGCATGGAGGTCGGTATGTAGACGTTGCGGTGCTCGCCCCGGTCCATCCGGCGCGCATGGCTGTGCCGTTGCTTGTCTCGGGACCGTGCGCCGATGAAGCCTGCATTGAACTGATCGCCCGCAAATTCACCAACGTCCGTGTCGTGGGCCACGAAGTCGGACGGGCGTCTGCGATCAAGATGGTCCGCTCTATTATGGTCAAGGGTGTCGAGGCGCTTACCGACGAGATGATGGCCGCTGCCAGTGCAGCCGGAGTGACGGAAGACGTCCTTGCCTCTCTCGATGCCAGCGAGATAGCAATGCCCTGGTCGAAGCGCGCCGCTTACAATCTCGAACGGATGCAAGCCCACGGTACCCGCCGCGCCGCGGAAATGGAAGAGTCTGCCAAGACCCTGCGCTCGCTGGGTGTGGAACCCGTCATGACAGACGGAACCGTTCGCCGCCAGCGCGATGCCGCCCTACCGAAAACCGACATCGAGAATGCGGCACCCCCTGAAAGCCCCCCACTCCAAATCCGGCTTCCAGCGAATGCAAGCAGACGCTAATCAGAAGCACCACATTGATTCTGTTATTTTTTCGGATTTATGCGGAAGAATGCGAACCCATGCGGATTCGAGAATGGTAGCGGAGGAGGGAAATATAGAGAGCATATAACGTGTTGATTTACCTAATAAACTTTTTGAGTCGTCTTGCAAATACCCCCATCAATACCCCCAAAATCGGACAGATGAGATAAAGCGCCTTTGGCAAACGACGACTTGTTATTCGTAGTGACTGGTAAAACGAGCGTCGGCCGTTTTTGGGCCGATCAGAAGGCGAAACGCCAGGTCACGATCCATGCGCCTGATCGGACATCGAGGGCATGTCATGGTCGGGCATGGATGGCATATAGTGGCCCGCATGAGGATCGGGTGTGTTGCTAGGCTGGGCATTCACCGGCGGGGGAGTGGCCGCAGGGGACGACGCTACTACCGGAGTGCTCGCCGGTCGGTCTGGTTGCCTACCGGCAGTCGCAGCTTCACCCGACCGGTTCGTGTTGGCCTCTCCAGCGGGAAAGGCAGCGTTGTCTCTTTCGCCTTCGCCAGCACCTGTGCTCTCGGTCGGCGGGGCCGTATACAGTGGCAAGGCTTCAGCTTCTGATGAAGTGTCCTGCGTCTGATCACAGGCAGCGAGCCCTAGCCCCAATGCCGCCGCAGCAAGGGGGGCAACAAACGCGTTCCGATTTGATCTGCGCATCATTCTATCCTTCAAAGCCAGGAGATACCAAGATGATTGGCACCGTGCGCAAGCTCGCCGCCCAGAAATCCCTGCACCAGCACTAGAGCGGCCATGGCAAAGATTGCGGCGCGAAACGCGGTCCGGCTCGCGGAAGCACGGCTCGCCAGATAGGCCATCGCCAGACCGAGAACCGCGATCAGCATTCCGTTCCAGCGATGAACCTGCATCGCAGTATCTCCGCCGAACCAGAGACCGGTATGGATCCAACCGAATATGGCCGCCACGACCGCCCCGGCGGCACCGCCATAAACAAGTACGCGCACTGCCGACTCTAGGCCTGTGCCCTTCCGTGCGATGACGAATAGCTCGGTGAGAGCGGCCATAAAGAACAAGGCGATCGGAAAGTGTACGGTGGCGGGATGCAGCGACTTGAGCACACCGACCACGCCCTTGTCGCCTTCGTCTGCATCTTGTCCCTTCGCCCCGTCATGATCAGCAGCCGTGTCGCCGTGCCCCTGCGCAGCCTGGATATCTTTTGACGCCGCATCGGAGACGACAGCACTGGCCGCTTCGCCATGTTCCTCGTCGCCATGGGCCTGGGCCGGACTTATCCAGAGCAGACTGGCGGCCACAATAGCCATGAATTGTATTCGTTTCATTCTCTACGGGCTCCGGTCTTGGCGATGGTCGTGCAACCTATTGTGTCTGTAATGCTCTGCGAACCTTCATCTCTTGCGGTGATAGAGCGCGGCGATCGTCGACGCGTGAGGGTTCAAATTTTACTCACGAGATGGTCGGACCTCCTGCCTTGCACCGCGCCCTGGTAAGAGTGTGGCCAGGCTCAGGCACAAAGCGAGAGCCCGGCCACCGCCTCCTAATCGTCTTGCGCCATGTTCTCGTGAGCCGCCATCTGCTCCATCATGTCATGCATCATCATCATGTGCTGGTGACAGGCCGCCATCATATCGGCGTTGTCCCCCTGCATCATGCCCGCCATGTGTTCCTGCATTTTTGCACGATGTTCGGCCATAAGCCTTTGGCGTTCGGCAGGATCGCTCGCCGCGTGGGCCTGCTGCATCAGCGCGCGCATTTCAGCCATCTTCTCGCGGTGGGCCGTCATGGCCGCCGAATCCTGCATCATATGGCCAGCGTGTGACTGCTGCTGCGCCGCCGCTTGATCCCCGTGGTCATGCTGTTGCCGGGCCATTGCCGGGGTGGTTGCCAGGCCGGTGGCGAGCGCGAAAGCTAGAACTGTCAGTTTCATGGTCGATTTCCTTTCGTCGGTCTTGCGGTGGATGCTGTGTGCAGTCATCCTCTTTACGCAGCCGCCATCTCTTCCCCTCAAACAATCCGCAGCAGCGGTGGGGCTGGTGGGCCGAAGCACGGCCGGTTGCAGCGGTGCTGTTTTTCGGCCACCTTTTTGAGAGAAGCCGATAACGACGAATGGGGAGTATCATGGTGCCAGCAGAGCCGTCGGAGAAGCAGTCGTGAGCACGGTCAATGAGAACGGCAGCTGGGATATCCCGGAGCCCGATCATGCCGATCTGGTGCAAATGCGCATTCGCCTCATTACTCTCGAGAACATAGTTCTTGGCCTTTTGTCCGGGGCGAGCGATGAACAGATCGAACAGATTAGGAAACGTGCGGACATGATCGAACCGCGCCCCGATGCGAGCCGGCACCCGCTTACCGAACTGGCAGCAGGTGACATGCGGAAATTTCTCAAACGCGCTGCTCGCATGGCCGAGTCGGAGGGCCGCGAAAATCATGACTGATCCGGGCTTTGGGGCAGCGAAGGCGCTATGCAGGAAGTGGAAATCCGGCCGCTTGCTATTTGCTGGCGCAGATTTTTCGGGCGTACCTGCAACATGACCAGAACCCATTGGCTGATCCTTATTTGCGGGAGCCTGATCGCGTTCGTCTGGGAGATTTTCCAGATGCCATTCTTCGAACCGGGTGATCTCGAACCCTTCGAGCGGACCATTCGCTGCGGCATTGCAAGCCTGGGCGATGGCGTGATCCTGCTGACAGCTTATAGCCTTGCAGGATTACGTGGCGGGCACGCGTGGCTCTGGCAAGCCGCCAAAATGCCCTATGCGATCTATTTCGGCTTCGGGCTTGTCGTCGCGATCGCCGTCGAAATGATCGCCACATCGCTTCCGGCAAACAGTTTCCTGAGCTGGCGCTACAGCGAGTTGATGCCGCAAGAGCCAGTGACGGGACTGGCGCTGATCCCGATCGCGATGTGGACGATCGTGCCCGCGCTAACGATCCTTCTGGTCCGCTTTGCCCGAGCCGAACCTGATTAAACTGGGAGCGGCTTCAGGGGGCATTCGGCACATGTTTCGCCCGCCGCCTGATCCTGGGAAACCGGTTGGCAAGCAGGACAAAGCCCGAAACCGCGATGATTGTCCCGCCGATCCCGAACAGTAGCAGCCACCAGCTGTTGATGCGGTCGCGCTGCGTCCAGTCCATGATATGCAGCCCCCAGATAAAATCGAACAGACGCCAGGTGTCGCTGCGGGCAGCGAGCACCGAGCCGCTCGATGCATCGATGTAGACGCGGGTATTGTCCTCATCGCCATAGGTAATCTGCCACGCGGGGAACGGACCCCGGAATTCGGTCCCGACAGCACCTTCGATGAGGCGCGTGGTCGCTATGGTGGTTGGTGGCCCCGTCCAAGCATGGCGAGCGATGGCCTGTGCGCTCGCGCTCGAAAGAGGCGAAAGGAGAGCGCCGCTGTTCGGGTCGCGGAGCGTGACGCTTCCATCGTCCCGACGGATCTCGGTTACTGTCCTGCCGCCGACCGCGCGCGTCGCAAGGGAAACCACCCCCTCCCTGCTATCGAGCCACTCGGGCATGGCAGCATTAGCGGGCAGAACCTCCGGTGCGCGCGAAACGACATGTTCGGACCGGACCTCTTCGATGTCGAGGAACGACATCAGCGCCCCGGTGGCCATCCATAGAAGCACCTGGACGCCGACAAAGACTGCCAGCCATTTGTGAAGCTTGCTGCCCAGCACATGCAGACGCAGCTTGAAAGAGCGTGTCGCCAATCGGTGTTCCCCCGATCAAATCAGTTGTTACGCGGCGCTCGTGACGACGAATGGTACTGAACGATCTTCCAGCCATCCGCATCATGGGCAAGCACCGAGGTCGCAACGCCTTCGCGGTCGATCACGCGGCCGTCGGCCAGTTCGATCCGATAGGTGTACGATTCGCGGCCATACGCCATATGTCCCATCCGGGTGACTGCGAGCGTCGGTTCGCCGAAGGTGAAGCTGGTTATTGCATCGAGTTCCGGTCCCAGGTGATGCTCCATGTAATACGTGAAGCTGCCTTCCGCCTTGCCGTTTTCGTAAACGAAGGATTCCTCGGCAAACAGCGCGGCCATGGCCTCTGCATCGCGCGACGTCAGGGCATCCCGATATGATGTCAGAACCGCCTCGGCTTCCGCAACGTCATCATTCATCGCATCCATATGCTCGGCGTGGTTCATGCCCTGCTCCGTATGGTCCATCTGCGTCGAAGCCGTAGGGTCCGAGTGCGCGGAATGATCCATGGATTGTGCCAGGGCGGGAGTGCCGCCTGCAGCCAAGGCCAGGGCGACCGCGCTTAGAGATAGTCTTATCCTCATTGTATATTTCCTTCTCTTAAAACCAGAATCGCATGCCCACGACGTAATTCGTCACGCTAGGGTCTTCCCCTGCGGCGCGTGCAAAATCGGCACTCTGACCGATCCGCCACTCCTGGGAGACGCCGACATAGGGCGCGAATTCGCGTGCGAACTCGTAGCGAAGACGCAGACCTGCCTCGATCCGGTCGAGGCCAGCGCCAATGCCGAGTTCGGGAATATCCTGAGCCGAAAGAGCGATTTCGGCTCGCGGCTGGAGGATCAGCCGCTGCGTGATGCGCTGATCAAGCTCGCCCTCGAAGCGCGCGGTTACATCACCCTTGTTCGATACGAACGCTGCAACGTCGACCTCGAACTGGTAGGGAGCAATGCCCTGTATGCCAATGACAGCATGGGTGCGCTCGGGTCCTGTTAAATCCTGGCGCACACCTGTCTGTAGGTCGAAAAAGGGAGCGATCGCCCGGCTCCAGAGTGCCTGGACTTCGGCTCCCTCGACAGGCTCACCGAAGCTGCCTTCGCCCTCGGATTTGAACCAGAACTTGTCGATATCACCACCATAATAGCCCTGGATGTCCCAAAGATATCCATCCACTCCCTCGCGGGCGCGGTATTCGAGCCGGTCGCCCTGAAACCAGAAGCGCATCCCGCCGTCGGTCTCGCGGACAAGTTCGCGCCGCGCTTCGTTCATGGCTTCCTCGCCCCAGATCGCGACCGCCGCGCGCGCGGGACCGCTCCCGGCTTCGGGAGGAGGCGGCAGCAGCGGGATATCGTCGTTCGAGCCCATCTGCATCGCCGAATGGTCCATGCCCTGCATATCCTGCGATCCCGTCTGCCCATGGTTCATCTGGCTGTGATCCATCTGCCCATGGTCCATCGACGAGTTGCTGGCTTCCGCCTGACCCATGTCGCCTTGGTTCATCTGCGAATGATCCATCGCGCCTTCGGCAGGCGTGCCATGCGGCATCGAGCCATGATCCATTCCTTCATGACTCCCGGGTGTAGTCTCCGGACGGGCAGCGTCCATCGGCATTGCCATGCCCGAATGACCATCCTGAGCGGTCGTCGAACCATGAGACATAGTCGAATGGTCCATCGTCGAATGATCCATGGCAACTTCAGGCTGGGCCACTGGTTCGCATGCTCCATCTGCAACCGGATGCCCCATCGCGCGATGGCGCTCGGCTTCTTCCTCGCACTTCGTCTTCGCGTCAGCCTGCGCCTCGGCGCTTTGCTGCGGCTCCGCCGGCGAATGACCGGCATGCTGCGCCGCCGCGGGGAAGGCGAGAACTGAGCCGGCTGCGACCGATGCGAGCAGGCTGACAATACGAATTTTCATGCTTCGCTCCCGTCGGGATTGGCGACCGTGACGATCTGAAACATCCCGGCATGCATGTGGTAGAGAAGGTGACAGTGGAAGGCCCAGTCGCCCGGCTCGTCCGCCGTCAGGTCGAACTGCGCGCTGCCACCCGGCTGCAGGATTACCGTGTGCTTGAGCGGTTGACGATCGGCCGGCGCGCCATTGACCAGCTCGAAGAAATGACCGTGCAAGTGAATGGGGTGCGCCATCATCGTGTCGTTGACGAGCTTCACGCGCACGCGCTCGTTATAGGCGAAACGGATCGGCTCGTCTGAGACGGCGGAGAACTTCTTGCCGTCGAACGACCACATGTAGCGCTCCATATTGCCGGTCAGATGAATTTCCATTCGCCGGGACGGCGTGCGGCCCTCGCGGTGTGGAGTCAGAGCGCGCAGCTTGCGATAGTCGAGCGTACGATGCGGCACATCGGCGAGACCGATGCCGGGATCGCCCATGCGGTCGACCGGGTTCATCGAGACCATGTCGAGACCGGGCCCGACCTTCACATCGGGCGGCAGAAGCGACGTGTCGCGCATCTGCATCCCCGACATGCCGGCCATGCCTGCCATCTCGGATTGGCCGGACGAACCATGATCCATCCCCGCCATGTCGCCGCCACTTCCGTGGTCCATGCCCGACATGCCGGCATCGCCAGACGAGCCGTGGTCCATGCCGCTCATGCCCATGTCGGCCATGGTCAGAAGCGGCGGATCGCGCAGCGGCGGAATGGCGGCGCGAGCGCCGGGTGCGCTCGCGAGTGTGGCAATACCCATGCCCGAGCGGTCCATCGACTCCGCGACCAGCGTGTAGGCTTGTTGCGCGCCCGGCGTCACGACGACGTCGTATGTCTCGGCCACACCGATCTGGAACTCGTCGACCTCCACCGGCTCGACGTTCTGCCCGTCCGCCTGAACGATGGTCATCGGCAGGCCGGGAATGCGAATATTGAAGAAGGTCATGGCGCCGGCATTGATGAAGCGCAGCCGCACGCGTTCGCCCGGGCGGAAGAGGTATTCCAGATTGTCGAGCGGGCCATGGCCGTTCAGAAGATAGGTATAAGCCGCGCTCGACACGTCGAGGATGTCCGTCGGCATCATGCGCATTTTCGCCCACATCCGGCGATCCTCGCCCGAAAGCGGGTAATCGTCGGTCCAGGTGTTCTGGTTGTAGTTGAAGTAGCCTTCGCCCTTCTTGAGCTTGTCGAAAATCGTGTGGGGCGACATTTCGCTGAATTCGCTGAGCACCACGATATATTCGCGGTCCGCCTGGACCGGATCGGGTCCAGCCGGATCCACCACAATGGCGCCGTAATGCCCGGCCTGTTCCTGCAGGCCGCTATGCGAGTGCCACCAGTAGGTGCCCGACTGGCGCACCGGGAATTCAGCGGTGAAGGTCTCTCCGGGCTTGACGCCGGGGAAGCTTACACCTGGCACCCCGTCGAGTTCGAATGGCACGAGCAGCCCGTGCCAGTGGATCGAGGTGTCTTCCTCGAGCTGGTTATGGACGTTCAATCGGACGGTCGTGCCTTCCTTCAAACGCAACAACGGGCCGGGGATCGTGCCGTTGACGGCGATGGCGCCGCCGCGTCTGTTGCCGGTTGCAAAGGCAGACCGCGCGACAGTGAGGTCGATATTCGGCCCGGATACTTCATCCAGCCCTTTGCGGGCGTTTCCTGCAAGGATGTCCGCGCCGCGCGCCCAGGCCGGCATGGCACCGGAGAGACCAAGCAGGCCCAGCCCGCTAGCACTTGTTCCAAGGAATCTTCGGCGATTGAGGGCAGGCATAGGGGGCTCCTGAAAATGCGTATACCGTCACATACGCGGTCAGCTGCCCTACCCCTCAAACTTTTCGAACCGCTCCTTCAGCCGGTTGCGCGCACGATAGATGCGCGTCTCGACGGCTTTCTCGGTGGTGCCGAGCAGCTCGGCAGCCTCGGCCTGGCTGTACCCCTCGACAGTGACCAGCACGAGCGCCTCTTGTAGGCGCACCGGCAAGCGCCCGATTTCGGCCTGGACCAGCCGCAGCTGTTCGCGGGCTCCGGCAACATTTTCGGGATTAGGGGCATCGTCGGCAACGGCGTCGGCTTCCCGCCCATCCGGCAAACCAAGGAAGCCAATAACTTTCCTGCGGCGGAGCTTGTCGCGGCACCGGTTGAGAACGATTGTCGTCAAATAGGGACCGATGGGCTTGCTCGGATCGAGGCGATGACGTGTCAGCCAGACCGACGCGAGACCGTCCTGAACGACATCTTCGGCCCGCGATGGTGAACCCAGCATGCGCGTGGCAAGCGCAATCAACCGGGCGATCTCGCTCTCGACGAGAGCTGTGAACGCCCGCTTGTCACCGGCTATCGCCCGCCCGATCAGAGCTTCATCCGAAGTGTCATCCACCGCTGCCAAGGCTGGTCAGTCACGCGGATCGCGCGTGAGGGCCGCGGACACTTTCCGGTCGAACTGGAGCTGCTGATCGGAATCGAGAATTTCCCGCATGTCGAAGACGTGGCGCACGGTCGCTTTTTGCAAATCGCCCATGCGCGCATGCACCTCGTCGATCGCGGCACTGACTTCGGGCCCGTATTCGTGCTCGGTTTCCATTGCCTGGGCGAGCTGGGCGTTGGCTGCGCGCGCAGAGGCTTCGAGCCTTGCCTGTTCTACCGCGAAACGCGCTTCGAGCGCATCGAGCCGCTGCTCCTGGTCAGCCGTGAGCGACAGCTCATCGTGCACGAACTGGTGCAGGCCGCCCTCGGCATCGTTGTTGGCCCAGCGATCGGCGGCAAGCGCTCCTAGGCATCCGGCGAGCGCCGCCAGCAGGACCGCAAGGACAAGGTGAAACTTCTTCAACGTCTATGACCCCACATGAAGCAATGCAGCGGGTGACAGGGATTCTCCGCCAACGAGGCTCTCGCCAACAATTTCTGTAGGAGCGCCGTTTTCGGACGGCCATCCGCTGGTCCCTGCGCCTGCCGTTAGGCCGACGACAAACAGACCGGCGAACAAGGCCATTCTGCGCCGCTGATCGGCAATTTCCCCCAGCTGCCCTGCGCGCTGCCAGACGCCGTTCATGAAGTCGGGCGGCACGTCGCCAGCCTTCTGCGAGGCCATGGTGCCGAGCATCGCATCGAGTGTCTGATTGTCACGCATCCCTTGCTCCTGTCGGTTGCACGGTTCCTATACGCGATGCTTCGCGCAAACCCTCAAGTTTCTTTTTTGAGGGGTGCGGGTCGGCGACGCGTAAGAGGAGTAAGTCAAGCAACAGCGGCAAGTACCAGCGTCGAATAGGAGCCATGGCATGAAAAGCGCGGCAGTTCCGCCAAAAGAGCGCGAGTTCACTCCGCCGCTGGGCAAAAGCTGGCTCACGCCGTTCTATGATCGCGCGATCGCAGTCTTTACGCGCGAGAGACGGTGGCGCCGCGCAATCGTCGAAAAGGCCGCATTGCTGCCCGGCGACAAGGTCATCGATGTCGGGTGCGGCACCGGGACCTTGCTCAGGGCGCTGATGGCCAACTGCCCCGAAGCCGGCTTCATCGGCGTTGAGCCCGACCCCGCAGCGCTGGCTATCGCGCAGCGCAAGTTCGGTGCCGGAGCCGATATGGTCCGGTGGCACAACGGCTTTCTCGATAGTCTCGAGCTTTCCGACGGCTGGCGGCCAAACAAGATCGTCAGCAGCCTCGTCCTTCACCAGGTCCCCGTATCGCAAAAGCGCGCGATCCTCGACCAGATCGAGAACCTGCTCGCCCCCGGGGGCATGGCGCTGATTGCCGACTATATGCGGCAGGATGCTCCACTCATGCGCGCGCTGTTCCGTTCGAGCGTTCAGCTTCTCGACGGCGTCAAGGACACCCAGCCGAGCGCCGACGGAGCCGTCGAGAAATTGCTCGCCGAGATTTTCGCGGACGCCGAATTGCTCGATCGTATCCATACCGCGACCGGAACCATTTCTCTCTGGGCGGCATCAAGAAAGGCAATGCTCAATGAACCTCATGAAAGATTCGAGACCGCTACGCCGTTCGCTGGCGGCCTCGCTCCTCCTCGCCATTGCAGCCTGCTCGAATGCGGCCCAGGCCGCGACCTACACCATGTTCCGCGACGCAGGGTGCGGCTGCTGTCTCAATTGGGCCGGTCACGTAGAACACGGACTCGAAGCAGAGGTCGCCTCGGTCGACACCGACGACATGGCTGCGCTCAAGACAGCCAGGGGTGTGTCGCAGGATCTGTGGTCGTGCCACACGATGGAAGTCGATGGCTATATCATCGAAGGCCACGTGCCCGCCGATGCCATCGCGAAACTATTACGCGAAAGCCCCGAAGGCGTGGCAGGCCTGGCTGTGCCCGGAATGCCGCTTGGCTCGCCCGGAATGGAAGCCGGGGACCGGGTGCAGCCGTATGATGTCATCGCCTTCGGCTCAGGCGGGCAGCGCGTTTTCGCATCCTACCCGTGACCATGGACAAGCCATCTCAGCGCCAACTCTAACGGAGGACCATCATGTCAGACTATTCGGTCAAAACCTCAATACTGATATGGGGCTGGACACTCAGCCTCTTCCTGCTTTTCAGCTACCTGATCTGCATCGGTTTCGGCCTGCTCGCGCCCGAACAGGCGCACATGCACGAAGCGTGGGCGCCGCTGCTTCCCGGGTTCGAATGGCTGACCATCTCGGGCTTTCTGGCAGGCGCTCTCGGCAGCTTTTTGTACGGTTGGTACATCGCGATCATTGGGGTGCCAATGCTGCGATTTTTCCGGAACCGATTCAGGACGTAGCAGATCGGCGGCGATGGCCGCTTGCCTTGAAACTCGCGGAGCGTTTTTCGGTCGCGCAGGCAGTCCGCTTTAGGCCGCAATTTGCTCGAGCGCCCCGAGCAAAACGCAACTCTCCGGCTTTGTCCTGAAAGTTTTTTGAGGGACGCGGCAAGGGCGAACGTACTGGTCGACATAATCTTTCTTTCACGGGAGACCATCGACAGGGGAAAGTCTTGCAAGACCATGAGCACGAGAATCAAAGCGAAACGGCTGGCTCGATAACCCTGCTGGGCGGCGTTGCGATGGGTACCGGCGTCATGATCGGTGCCGGCATATTCGCGCTGACCGGGCAGATCGCCGAGCTCGCCGGTCCGCTCTTCCCCCTGTCTTTCATCGCCGGCGCGCTGGTAACTTCGCTGGCGGCCTACAGCTATATCAAGATGTCGAACAAATGGCCGTCTTCGGGCGGCATCGCGATGATCTTGCAGAAGGCCTACGGACCCGGCGTCATTGCCGCGTCGGCATCGCTCCTGATGGCTCTGTCGATGGTCATCAATGAAAGCCTCGTGGCCCGCACCTTTGCGACTTACGCGCTGCGCCCGTTTGGCCTCGAAAGCAGCGGGTGGCTCGTTTCGCTGGCAGCGCTTGCACTCATCATCTTCGCCTATCTCGTCAATGCAGCGGGCAACAAGTCGGTAAGCGGCTTCTCGCTCATCATGTCCGCCATCAAGATCGGCGGTATCGCGCTGTTCGCAGTCGCGGCGATCTGGGCCAGCGGATTTTCATCAGGCGCATTTTCGCAGTCCGTTTCGCTGACCAATGCAGAAGCCCTGCTCGCCTCGGTTGCTTTCTCGATCCTCGCCTTCAAAGGCTTCACCACGATTACCAATAGCGGCGGCGAAATCGTTGACCCGCACAAGAATGTCGGCCGAACCATCATGATCTCGATAGCCGTCTGCATCGTGATCTATCTGCTTGTCGCAGTGGCGGTGGGTTCGAGCCTGAGCATATCCGAGATCGTCGAGGCGCGCGATTATTCGCTCGCGGCTGCGGCGCGTCCGGCGCTGGGAGAACTGGGCTTCTATTTCACCGTGGCGATCGCGATCGCCGCCACCACTTCGGGCGTGATAGCGAGCGTATTTGCCGTGTCGCGCATGCTTGCGATGCTGACCGACATGAAGATGATCCCGCACAGCCATTTCGGCATGAGCGGCGGGATTCGCAGCCACATGCTGGTCTATACGGTGGTCATTGCCGGGACGCTTGCGGTCCTGTTCGATCTGTCAAGGATCGCCTCGCTGGGCGCCTTCTTCTACCTCGTCATGGATATGCTGGTTCACTGGGGCGTCCTGCGCCACCTGCGCAAGGAAGTCGGCGCGCGCGCAACAATACTTCTGACAGCGCTCGCGGCAGATGGCGTGGTCCTCGCAGCCTTTACCGCGGCCAAATTGCGCAGCGATCCTGCCGTTGTCGCCTACGCGGCGATCGGCATCGTCGCAGTCTTCGTGGGAGAATGGATCTACCTCTCGCGCAATTCCGAAGCGCCCGCATCTCCTGAAGATGATGGGTCAGGAGAGAAAAGGTGATGGCAACTTCTTCAACCAGCTTTGCCGCTTTTACGCCGGGCTTTTTCGAAACCGTTCACCGAAAACCGGCGTTGAGCACGAGAAACGTCAGGCAAAACAGATGGAGCGATTCATGACGACCCGAACAGCGGCGGTCTACCGTATGGTCATGGAGGACCATGTCTGTCCCTATGGCATCAAGACGGTCGATCTCCTCACACGGCAAGGCTTCGAGGTCGAGGATCATCACCTGACCAGCAGGGAGGAAACCGACGCATTCAAGGACAAGCACAACGTCGAGACCACCCCGCAGACCTTTATCGAAGACAAGCGCATTGGCGGCTATGACGATGTCCGCGAGTTCTTCGGCAAGAGCCGTTCGCAGCCAGAGGAAGGCGAGACCAGCTATCAGCCGGTCATTGCGATTTTCGCGGTCGCGCTGCTGCTCGCGCTAGGGCTGAGCTGGGCGTTTTTTGACGATCTGTTCACCGTCCGGGCCGCGGAATGGTTCGTCAGCCTGTCGATGACCCTGCTCGCCGTCCAGAAGCTTCAGGACGTGCGCAGTTTCTCGACAATGTTCCTCAACTACGATCTGCTCGCACGGCGCTGGGTGCCCTATGGCTTCGTCTACCCGTTCGGCGAAGCCGCTGCCGGCATTCTGATGACCGCAGGCGCGCTGACCTGGCTCTCGGCCCCGCTGGCATTGTTCATTGGCACCGTCGGCACTGTCAGCGTCTTCAAGGCTGTCTACATCGACAAGCGTGAGCTCAAATGCGCTTGCGTCGGTGGGGGCAGCAATGTGCCGCTCGGCTTCGTCTCGCTGACCGAAAATCTGTTCATGATCGGAATGGGTCTGTGGATGGGCGCGAAGCTTCTCGCATGATCACCGCGCTCCTTCTCGCCGTCTTTCTGTTCCTTGCAGCCGTCGCTTCCCACCTTGCCATTCTGGGTGTCGGCCACCGGCTTCTCGATCGCCGCCGCGATACGCTGGGAAAGCTTGCAGTCTCGCTACTCGTGCTCGCGTCGCATTTCCTGGTCGCGATCCTTTTTGCCGCAGGTTTCTGGCTGGGCGCGCAATGGGGCCTGGGAGGGTTCGACAAGGCGCCTTCCATGGACTGGATGGACTACTTCTATTTCTCGCTCATCAACGTGACCACACTGGGCCTGGGCGACATTTATCCGACCGAGCACCTGAGAGTTCTCGCCGGCGTCGAGGCCCTTACCGGCTTCGCTCTCATCAGCTGCTCGGCGCAGCTATTCTGGACCATGATGCAAAAAGGAGAAAAAGCATGACCGAAAAGACCTCCCACTCGGACAAGGGAGGGGGCGGCAGCTACTGGCGATTCATGGCCATGGTGTCGACCTCGACCGTGATCATGTTCTTCCTGATGTATGCCAACACCTTTACCGTCGATGATCTTTTCTGGAGCGAAACGCGCTTCTGGATGATGTTCGTCATGGGCGCGATGATGATGGTTGTCATGCTGCTCTTCATGTGGGGCATGTACAAGGACCGGACCAAGAACTTGATCATCCTGGGCGTCGGGGCCTTTGTGTTCGCGCTCGCACTATGGCTGGTGCGCAGCCAGACCACCGTTGACGATACCGAATATATGGCAGCAATGATCCCGCACCACTCAATCGCGATCATGACCAGCGAACGCGCGAGCCTGAAAGATCCTCGCGTGCGCGAACTCGCGCAGGCCATCATTGTCGCACAGCGCCGCGAAATCGCCGAGATGAAATACCTCATAGACGATATCGAGCAGAACGGTCCTCGAACCGAAGAACGCCTGCCCGAGGAGATGCAGCCATGAACAAGATAGCTTTCACGGCGCTCATCGCGCTGCCGCTTGCCGCCTGCAATTCGAACACCGCTCCGGGCAACGACCGCGAAGCCCAGCTCGACCCGCCTGCCACTGCCGCGCCGATCGAGGACGCGGCCAGTGCACTGGCAAATGTTGACCCGGGCCTCATGCTTCCCGGGACCATGAATGACGCGGACCTTGCTGCTCTGGGCGCAGGACAGGCCTGCCAGTTCCGCCTGACCGAAGTGGCCTTTCCCTCGTTTGTCTATGACGGTGACGGGGGCGGAGCGATCAAGATCAATGGCAAATTGATCCCCGTGACCGCCGATGGCCCTGGCAGCTATGCGAACGGCGAGCTTCGGATCAAAACCCGCATGCTGGATGATGAAGGCGATGCGGGCCTGCAAATGCAGGAGATGATCGTGGCAGCACCAAGAGCCAAGGATGAGTTCGGCTTTTGGGGTTATACCACCTGTCCGGCCGACGGAGCCTGATACTGGCAGGGCGCATGGGCGGGCCGTCGGCTAACCCATGCGCCCGCGCCTCCGCCCTTCGTCGCCCTCACCATTTTTACAGGAACAAGCAGATGACCGATACGAGGCCCATCGCTGTCTTCGGCGCAGGCGGGAAGACCGGCACCGAGCTCTTGAGGCGTGCCATTGCCCGAGACATACCGATCCGCGCCTTTGAACACACCGTGCCTGGGCCAGGCGAGCGGGTGGGCGACTTCGAATATATCGAATGCGATGTGCTGTCGGATAATTTCGCGGGCGATCTCGATGGCTGCCGCGCGGTTATCTCGACCCTCGGTGTCGCTTTCGGTCCGGGCAATGCGATCGATCCACCGCCGCTCTATACCGATGGCACGCGCAACCTGCTCGAGGCGATGGCACAAGCGAAGATCGACCGCATTGCCGTAATCTCCGCTGCCTTCGTCGAACATCAGTCGAGCGTCCCGGCCTGGTTTGAACTCACTGCCAAGCCTGCATTGTTCAATATACTCGAGCAGATGCGCTCCATGGAAGTGATGCTCAGCGACGCCCAAGGTATTAAATGGACGGCCGCACGGCCGGGCTGGCTGCTGGATGAGCCTTACACTGGCGACGCCGTGATTACGGACGAGCGGCTGGCGGAAGGCTGTTTCCGGTGCCGTCATGCTGATCTCGCGGCGAGCCTGCTTGAATTCGTGTGCGAAGACACCTGGATCAACGCAAAGCCTGCCATCGGCAGGCCCGAAGCCGAACGTTTCGAAAGTCCTGGTGCCATCAAGGCCGAACTCGGTATCGATTGAGCGTCGTATCATTTATCGTTCTGTAACAAGCCCGAACGTTACAAGTTTTGAGCAACAGACAAGGAAAATTGTATGTTTCTGGAGAAGATCAAAACCCCTGGCCTCTCGCACCTTTCCTACATCATCGGTTCGGGCGGACAGGCAGCGGTCATCGATCCGCGCCGGGACTTCGAGGTCTATGTCGAAAGGGCCCGGGCTGAAGGGCTGGAGATAACGCATATCTTCGAAACCCATCGCAATGAGGATCTGCTCAGCGGCTCGCCGATCCTTGCGGACTTGACTGGTGCGACGGTTCACCACGGTCCCAATCCGGCCGGAAACGTGGCCTTCGCCAACACTACGCGCGAAGGCGATTGTTTCGAGCTGGGTCAATTGAAGATCGAAGTGCTTGAAACACCTGGACACACCGACGATCATCTCGCTTTCGTCATCCATGACAGCGAATATTCCGAGGGACCGGTCGGCGTCTTTACCGGCGATGCCTTGTTCGTCGGCGATGTCGGACGCACCGATTTCTATCCCGAGCGCAAGGAAGAAGTCGCGGGCCTTCTTTTCGACTCCCTGCAGAAACTTTGCCGCCTCGGCGACCAGGCGATCATCTACCCGGCGCATGGTGCGGGCTCGGTCTGCGGGTCGGGAATGGCGGACCGGGAATTCTCGACAATCGGCCACGAGCGGCGCAACAACCCGCGCCTGCGCATCTCCGACCGCGATGAGTTCATCAAGGCGAAGGTAGCAGAACACCACTACCAACCTCCCTATTTCCGGCTGATGGAACGGCTTAACCTCGAAGGGGCCGATGCCGCGCCGCGGATTATGCGGCCAAGGCGTCTGGGGCTGGACGACCTTCGCGAGAGCGGCGCCGATCACCTGGTCGATGTGCGCGAGCCGCTCGCCTATGCCGCCGGTCATATGCCGGGTGCCATGTGCCTTCCGGTGGGAATGATACCGGCCTTTGCCGGATGGTTCCTCGGTGAAGGCGACAGGATTGCCCTCGTCGCTTCCGAGGAAGACCAGCTAGCCCACGCCATGGCCCATCTGGTGCGCATCGGTCTCGATAATGTTGTCGGCGGCTATGTCGGCGTGGTTCCAGCCGCTGCTCAGGGCAAAGCGATGCGCAGCATTCCCATGATTGGCACCGAGGAAGTCGCGCGCAGGCTCGATCAAGACAGCTGCGAATGGACTTTGCTCGACGTGCGCGACGCGGACGAACGACAAGATGCAAGCATCGACGGGTCAGAGCATATCTATGTTGGCGAGCTCAACAAGCGATGGAAAGAGCTCGACCGCGACCGCCACTACACGCTGATGTGCGCGAGCGGCATGCGGGCGAGCGTTGCGGCAGGCTGGCTCGCAAGCCAGGGCTTCAAGCGCCTCGACATCTATCTCGGTTCCATGGGCGCTTGGAAAAACGCGCATGGCTGAAGTTTGGCCTGTCAGACTTCGAGGCGCAGACCCCGCAGCCGCAGCGCATTGCCTATCACCGATACGGAAGAGAGGCTCATGGCTGCGGCCGCAATCATCGGGCTGAGCAGCACTCCGAAGAAGGGATACAGCACGCCTGCCGCGACCGGAATGCCGAGTGTGTTGTAAGCGAAGGCGAAAAACAGGTTCTGCCGGATGTTGCGCATCGTCCCACGCGACAGCACGATGGCCTGCACCACTCCTGTCAGGTCGCCGCGAACCAGCGTCACGCCTGCGCTTTCGATTGCGACATCGGTGCCGGTGCCCATCGCAATACCAACATCGGCGGCAGCCAGCGCAGGAGCATCGTTGATCCCGTCCCCGGCCATGCCGACCCGGCGACCTTGCGCTTTCAGCTCTTCGATCTTGCGGTGCTTGTCTTCGGGCGAGACATTCGCATGCACTTCGTCGATTCCCATTTCACGGGCGACCGCTTCGGCAGTGCCGCGGCTGTCGCCCGTGAGCATAACGACCCGGATGTCGCGCTTATGCAGCGCCGCAATGACCGCTGCACTGGTAGGCTTGATCGGATCGGCCACCGCGATGAGCCCTGCCGGACGGCCATCGAATGCCACGAACATCACTGTTTGACCCTGCCTGCGGCCACTTTCGGCCGTGCCGAGCCAGGCCTCGTCATCGATCCCGACGCGCCGCATCATCTTCTCATTGCCGATCGCAACCCGGCGGCCCTGGACATTGGCTTCAACACCTTCCCCGGTCGTCGAAGCGAGATCCGTGGCATTGGCGGGCGAGACCCCGCGCGTCCGCGCACCTTCGACGATGGCGTGGGCCAGCGGATGTTCGCTCCCCATTTCGACGCCTGCAACCGCAGCCAGGAAATCGGCTTCGTCGATTCCTTCTGCTGGCGTCACCGCCACCAGATCGGGCTTGCCCATCGTCAACGTGCCGGTCTTGTCGACCACTAGCGTATCGATCTTCTCGAGTGTCTCCAGCGCCTCGGCATTGCGGATCAGGATGCCATGCTGGGCACCCTTGCCCGTGCCGGTCATGATCGACATCGGCGTAGCGAGACCAAGCGCGCAGGGACAAGCGATGATCAGGACCGCAATGGCATTGACCAGCGCATAGGCAAGCGCAGGTGCGGGACCCCAGATTCCCCAGACCACGAAGGTGGCGATGGCTATCACCACCACCGCAGGCACAAACCAGCCCGCCACCTGATCCGCCAGTCGCTGGATCGGTGCGCGGCTGCGCTGCGCCTCGGCCACCATCTGGACGATCTTGGACAGCATCGTGTCCTTGCCCACGCCGGTTGCGCGCATAATGAACCCACCAGTCTGGTTGACTGTGCCGCCGATGACTGTGTCGCCAGCCTGTTTGGCGACCGGAAGCGGTTCGCCGCTGATCATGGATTCATCGATCGCGCTCGATCCCTCCTCGATTTCTCCATCGACCGGAACCTTATCGCCGGGGCGGACGCGCAGACGATCGCCTGTGGCCAGCTGGTCGAGCGGCACCTCGCGCTCATCGCCGGAGCCGAAGATCTTGACCGCGCTGGGCGGTGCCAGCTCGAGCAATGCGCGCAAGGCGCTCGAGGTCGAGCCCCTGGCCTTGAGCTCGAGGACCTGTCCGAGCAGGACAAGCGTGGTTATGACCGCTGCCGCCTCGAAATAGACCCCGACCCGTCCCGAATGGTCGCGGAACGCTGCAGGGAACAGATCGGGCGCGACCGTCGCCACCACGCTGAACAGATAGGCGATGGCAACGCCAAACCCGATCAGCGTGAACATGTTGAGATTGCGCGTCTTGAGCGACTGGATGGCCCGAACGAAGAACGGCCAGGCTCCCCAAAGAACAACCGGTGTGGCAAGGGCAAACTGCGCCCATTGCGCCCAGGCAGGTTCGATCAGCCCGTCGAAACTGAGCCCCGGTGCCATGTCGCTCATCGCGTAGACGAACAGCGGCAGCGTAAGCAGTGCGCTCCACCAGAACCTACGCCGCATGTCGACCAGTTCGGGGTCGGGGCCATCGCCCAGCGAAACCGTTTCCGGTTCGAGCGCCATGCCGCAAATCGGGCATGAACCTGGCCCGGGCTGGCGGATTTCAGGGTGCATCGGGCAGGTGTAGATCGTGCCTTCGGGCACATCCTCGACCGCGTCGAGATGCGCGCCCGAGAGATAGAGCTCGGGATCGGTGACGAACTTGTCGTGACAGCGCGGCGAACAGAAATAGTGTTTCGCGCCATCATGCGTCGCGATATGCTGAGCCCCGTCGATTGCAACGCTCATGCCGCAAACCGGGTCGATCGCAGTACCCTCGATTACGCTCTCGTTCTTGCTCATCGCCTGTCCTTCCTAGCTCTTCACGACTACGAACTGCCCCATCATGCCTGCATCCTCGTGTTCGAGAATGTGGCAGTGATACATGTAGGGCAGGTCTGGGTCGGTGTGTTCTTCAAAACGCAGGAGAAGGCGTACCTGCTCGCGCGGGTTGACGATCACGGTATCCTTCAAACTGGTTTCCAATGGTGGGGGCGCTCGGCCATCGCGGTCGATCACACGAAACTGGACGTTATGGATATGAAACGGGTGGGCCATCATGGAAGCGTTGGCGATCTCCCAGATTTCCCATTGGCCGACGGGCACACGTTCGTTGATCACATCCATGTCCATCGCCGCACCGTTAATGGACATTCCGCCGCCCATCATGCCCATGTCGAGAACGAAACGCCGGGTTCGGACGGCTGACGACAGGTCGGGTGGAGCAAGCGATGCCAGTTGTGTCGGCACCCTGATGCGCTGGGCCGAACTTGCCGGCCTGATATCGAGGATTTGAAACACGTCTGCGGAAGCATCGCCGCTATCGCCGCGCCCCGTCATCCCGCCGCCCATCATTCCGCGTCCGCCCATCATGTCCATGGCGTTTTCGGGACTGCTGGCAAGAAGGCGAAGCGGGCGTCCTTCCGAGAGATCGATAATTACCTGCGCGCGCTCCCCCGGGGCGAGCCTGACCGAGCGGACGATGTGCGGACGATCGAGCAAGCCGCCATCGCTCGCGATCAGTTGCATCGAACGATCACCTTCGAGCGAAAGATCGTAAAGGCGGGCGTTCGATCCATTGAGGATGCGCAGCCGCAATTGGCCTGTCTGTGCGTCGAACACAGCGTTTTCAGTGCCGTTGACGAATATCCGGCTCCCGCGCACGCCCATCATCCGCGTGTGCATGCTCAGCGGGTACACCAAGCGGCCGGATCCATCGATGACGCGGTCCTGCACGATCAGCGGAATGTCGTCGACGCCATAGTCGCTCGGCAAGTCGAGGCGCTCTTCCTCGTCATCGCGAACAAAAATCGGCGCGGCAAGCCCGGCATAGACCTGCGGCCCGGCTTCGCGTTCCAAATGCGAATGACACCAGTAGAGCGAAGCCCGCTGGCGAACTTCGAAAGAGGGGCTCCAGCGTTCGCCGGGACGGATCAACTGATGCGGTCCGCCATCGGCTGCGGCAGGAAGTTCGAAACCATGCCAATGGACCGTAGCGCCTTCGGCCAGCTTGTTGTCGATATGAAACTGCACCCACTCGCCCCGGCGCATTTCAAGCGTCGGTCCCAGATAGGGTGCGTCGATGCCGATGGTGGGCGAAGCAACACCGGGGACGAATTCCTTCTGGCCCGGTGTCAAAGACAGGCGGAAAACCCGTGCGCCCTGCTCAATCTCGCCACGCTGCAAGGGCGGTATAGCGAGCGGATTGGACCCTGGAGTGCTGTCCAGCATCGATGCGTCTTGCGCCTTGCATCCCGCAAGCGGGAACGCGGCAAAGCCTGCAGCAGCAAAACCAGCGCTTTTGATCAGTGTGCGGCGGTCCACGGGGAATGCCTGGGTGATGCGCGGTATCCGGATCATGCTCCTCCTGTTTCGCGATGGGCGGCACCAGATTTGCCTGGCACCACCCAACCGATTTACTCCTTCGTGATCGACGTGATCACACTGCCTTCAGAACCAGTACGAAATTCAAAGGCAATTCCCTCACCGACGCTTACTTCGCTGCGCAGTTGCTCATCGGCTTCGAACGCCATGGTCATTGCCGGCCATTCGATTGCGGGAACCGGGCCGTGGTCGACGGTGATCGTACCCGCTTCGGCGTCGATGGCGGTGACGGTGCCTTGCGCACTCGCGGACTGCATTGCGTTGCCGGTATCCGCCATCGGCATATCCTGGCCGTCCATCATCATTGCATCTTCAGCCATCGGCATGTCCTCCATCTCGGCAGTGTCCTGGCCAGAATCGCAGGCTGCCAGCGCCAGCGGCGCGGCCAATAGGGTTATGAGGGTTGTGTGACGCATTCTTCTTCTCCTTGGGGTTGGGTTGGCCGTTCCGGCCGGGGACGACGCAGCAACAGATAGGCTGCGGGAAGCACGAACATGGACAGGAGCGGCGCGGTGATCATCCCGCCGATCATCGGCGCGGCGATGCGGCTCATCACTTCGGAGCCAGCCCCAGTGCCGATCAGGATCGGAAACAGGCCGGCGAGGATGACCGCGACGGTCATTGCCTTGGGCCGGACGCGCAACAATGCCCCTTCACGGATGGCGGCGGAGACTTCCTCCGCATCCGGGTCCTCACCGCGCCGCTCCAGCGCAGCTTTCAGATAGATCAGCATGATGACGCCAAATTCGGCTGACACCCCGGCCAGCGCGATGAAGCCGACGGCGGTCGCGACCGACTGGTTGTATCCCATCAGGTAAAGCAGCCAGAAGCCGCCTGTCAGCGCGAACGGCAAGGTGCCCATGATGAGCAGCGCCTCGTCGAACCGGCGGAAGATCAGGTAAAGCAGCAGGAATATGATCGCGAGCGTAGCCGGAACGACGATCTGCAGACGTTCGTAGGCCCGCGTGAGATATTCAAACTGCCCGGCATAGGACAGGCTGACGCCCGGAGGCAGATCGACCTCGGCCGCGATAACCTCCTGCAGATCGCCAACCACAGAAGACAGATCGCGCCCGCGCACATCGATATAGACATAGCTTGTGGGACGGCCCTGTTCGCTCTTGAGCATGGGCGGGCCGCTGGTCACACGCACCTGCGCAACGGTACCAAGCGTGATCTGCTGACCAGACGGGGTCAGCACCGGCAGATTGCGCAGCTCGTCGACACTGTCGCGGATCTCGCGCGGATAGCGAACATTGATCGGGTATCTTGCGAGGCCTTCGACTGTACGGGCCACATTGGCACCGCCAATTGCGCCGGAGACGATCTGCTGCACGTCGGCGATGTTGAGACCGTAGCGGGCCGCTTCCAGCCGGTCGATATCGACATCGACATAGCGGCCTCCCGACAGCCTTTCAGCCAGCGCAGAACTGACGCCGGGAATGTTCTTTGCCGCCTGTTCGATCTGGAGCGCGACGCGTTCCAGCTCGCCGAGATCTTCGCCCGAAACCTTGACCCCGATCGGGCTCTTGATCCCGGTTGCGAGCATGTCGATCCGGTTGCGGATCGGCGGCACCCAGACATTGGCAAGGCCAGGCACCTGCACGGCGCGGTCCAGTTCCTCGACCAGCATATCCGGTGTCATGCCCTCGCGCCACTCATCGCGTGGTTTGAAGCGGATGGTCGTCTCGAACATTGTGAGAGGGGCGGGATCGGTGGCGGTATCGGCGCGCCCGGCCTTGCCGAACACGGTTTCGACTTCCGGTACGGTCATGATCAGCCGGTCGGTGCGCTGTAGCAGCGCTGACGCCTCTCCGGGAGACAATCCAGGCAGGGCGCTGGGCATGTAGAGCAGGTCGCCTTCGTCGAGCGGCGGCAGGAATTCGCCGCCAAGCCGCGAGAAGGGAACGAGCGTGGTCAGGAAGACCAGCCCAGCGATGACCAAAGCGGTCTTCGGGCGGCGCATCACCCAGTCTAGCCCGGGCCGATAGGCCCGGGTCAGCACGCGATTGACCGGGTTGCTGTCCTCTGCCGGAATCTTTCCGCGCACCAGCCATCCCATCAGCACCGGAACCAGAGTGATCGACAGGATCGCAGCAGCCGCCATGGCATAGGTCTTGGTAAAGGCCAGCGGTGCGAACAGCCGTCCCTCCTGCGCCTGCAAGGTGAACACCGGCAGAAACGACAAGGTGATGATCAGCAGGCTGAAAAACAGCGCCGGGCCGACTTCCTTCGAGGCATCCGCGACGATCCGCCAGCGCTCCTGGACGGACAGAACCGTGTCAGGGTTCTCCTCGGCCCAGCGCTCCAGATGCTTGTGGGCGTTCTCGATCATCACCACCGCAGCATCGACCATCGCGCCGACCGCGATGGCGATCCCGCCAAGAGACATGATGTTCGCGTTTACGCCCTGAAAGCGCATCACGATGAAGGCCGCGAGCACGCCGAGCGGAAGGGTGACGACCGCGACGAGTGCCGAGCGCGCGTGCCACAGGAACAGCAGGCACACCAGGGCAACGACAATGAATTCCTCGATGAGCTTGGAGGTCAGGTTTTCGACCGAAGCATCGATCAATTGCGAACGGTCGTAGGTGGTGACGATCTCGACCCCTTCGGGCAGGCTTGCCTGCAATTGTTCGAGCTTCGCTTCGACCGCCGCAATTGCGCTGCGCGCATCGGCGCCCTGGCGCAGAATGACGATACCGCCGGCAACCTCGCCTTCGCCGTTGAGTTCCGCAATGCCGCGCCGCAGCTCCGGGCCGATCTGGATATTGGCCACATCGTCCAGCGTTACCGGAGTGCCGCCCGCTTGGGCGCGCAAGGGTATGCTGCGAAAATCCGCCAGCGTGCCGAGATAGCCCGAGGCACGGACCATATATTCGGCCTCGCCCATTTCGACGATAGAGCCCCCGGTTTCCTGATTGCCTGCCTGCACCGCGCGGACCACTTGCGCGTGCGTCACGCCCAGCGAAGCCATGCGATAGGGGTCGAGCACGATCTGGTACTGCTTGACCATGCCGCCCACGCTGGCGACTTCGGCGATGCCGGGAATGGTTTTCAGCTCGTAGCGCAGGAACCAGTCCTGCAGGCTCCTGAGCCCGGCCAAGTCGTGACCGCCGCTGCGGTCGACCAGCGCATATTCGTAGATCCAGCCCACCCCGGTTGCATCAGGGCCGAGTGTGCTCTGAACCCCGTCGGGCAAGCGGTTCTGGACCTGGTTCAGATACTCCAGAACGCGAGAGCGCGCCCAGTAGAGGTCGGTCCCGTCCTCGAAGATCACATAGACGTAGCTGTCTCCGAAAAAGGAATAGCCGCGCACGGTCTTGGCACCGGGGACCGACAGCATGGTCGTGGCCATCGGATAGGTCACCTGGTCCTCGACGATACGGGGCGCCTGACCTGGATAGTTCGAGCGGATCACCACCTGTACATCGGAAAGGTCCGGCAGGGCATCGACGGGCGTTGTCCGTACCGCCCAGAAACCGGCCAGCGCCAACCCTATCGCTGCCAGCACCACGAAAAAGCGATTGGCGATCGAGCTATCGATAATGCGCGCGATCATTGCCCGGTTTTCCGGATCGAGACGATGCGCGGACCCGTACTGGCTTGCACAAATGTGAAGGAGACCCGGTCGCCGCGCGCGAAACCGCGCAGCTGTTCCGGTCCTTCGCTGGCGAAGGGCATGGTCATCGCCGGCCATTCGAGCGCAGGCACCGGACCGTGGCGCAAGGTCACGCTGTTGGCGTTTATGCGCTCGATCGTCCCGGTCGCGCGATAAGTCTGTGGCTCATCTGCATCGTCCGATCCTCGGTCTTCGCTCGCACCGGATGGTGCCTGATCGACGGGACGCACGTCGATGCCGGCAAGGCTGGCTTCGGAATCGAGCAGGAACTGGCCCGAGGTGACCACTCTCTCTCCTGCAGCCAGCCCGGCAAGGACTTCGGTCCGTCCGTTCGCTTCGCGGCCGATACGGATTTCGGCGGGCCGATAGCCGCCGCCTTCCTGCGCGATCATCACCAGGGTCCGCTCGCCGGTGCGAATGACAGCTTCCGAAGGGACCAGCAGCGCTTCGCGCCGTTCAGGCGCGAGCATCACTTGGGCAAACATGCCAGGCTTGAGCCGCAGGCCCGGATTGGGCATCGCTGCCCGCACGGTGATCGTGCGGCTCGCATCCTGCGCGCTCGGCAGAATGGCGATGATGCGTCCGGCAAACCGTTCGCCGGGAAAGGCAGTGAGCGTGGCGCTCACCGGCTGCCCGACACGCGCGTTGCCAGCCAGTGCCTCGGGTACCGCCGCCTCGAGCCAGATCGGACTGTACCCGCTGATCTCGGCCAGCGATTGGCCCGCCGCCACGGTCATGCCCGGCCTTACCCCGAGCGACGTGATCGCGCCCGATTGCGGTGCAGTGACGGTGATGATCGTTTGCGGCCGTCCGCTTCGGGCGACCGAGGCGATCATCGAGTCCGGCATGCCAAGCAGCCGCAGGCGCTCGCGAGCGGCCCGGGTCAACGCTTCGTCGCCGGTTGCGGCAACAGCAAGATACTCGTTTTGTGCGCCGCCCCATTCGGGCACCAGAATGTCGACGATCGGAGCGCCTCTGGCAATCAGGTCCTGCGGTGCATGGCCGTAGGTCCGCTGAACATAGCCGCCGGCGCGCGGCTGAACGATCGCCATCTCGCTGCCGTTATAAGCGAGCGTGCCGGTGACGCTGATTTCGGGCTCCAGCACGCCATATTCCGCTTCAGCAGTCCGGATCCCGAAATTCTGGACGAGCGTCGAATCGATGCTCACACCCCCGGCGCCCTGCGCGTCGCCGCCCGCACATTTGGGAACAAGCTGCATGTCCATGAAAGGAGATTTGCCCGGCTCGTCGAAGCGCTGATCAGGGACCATCGGATCGTACCAGTAGAGCACGTCCTCGCAGCCCGTATCGGTCGCTGCATCGCCGCCGCCGCTCTCGCCGCCGAGCGTGGACAAACCATAGCCCGCCAACAAACTGACCAGAGCAATGCCAAGCCCAGCCGCATACATGCGCTGGCGCGGTGTGAATCGTTCGAGCGCGGAGTTCATGGCCTGCTCTCCCCGTAGGTGAGTCGCAGCCTCACCGCCGCCTCGACAGCTGCCTGTTCGCGCTCGAGTATCTCCAGTTCGAGCAGCGCGAGCGCGGATTTCGCCGCAATGACATCGACGAGATCGGCACGCCCGGCCGCGAAGCTGGCTGTCTCGAGGTCGGCGCGGTCGCGCGCCAGCGGGAGAAGCTCGTCACGCGCGCGTTCCCATTGCCGCACTGTGCTGCGCCAAGTGGCCAGATCGGCTTCGAAGCCGGCAACCAAGGCGCGCCTGCGATCCTCGCGCTCGGCCGATGCGGCGGCGGCCTCGGATTCGGCTGCGGCAATGCGCGGATTCTGCCGCCGGTCGGTAAAGATCGGTAGTGTAATGGACCCCATGATCGACACCGCATCGCCGAAATCGGGGTTGCGGCGACCATAGGTGGCGCTCACGCCGAAATCGGGTCGTTTCTCGGCGCGTGCGAGCGCGACACCGGCTTCGGCCCGGCCTCGTTCGGCATCGGCCAGCAGGATTTCGGGATTGCTCTCGAGCTCGAACCGCAGCCGTTCCTGATCGAGGACAGCCGATGGCGCGGCACCCAGAGCAACCGGATCTGCGAGCGGTACATATCGGGAAATCTGCGCTTGCGCCGCGTCGCGCTCGGCTTCGATAGCGGTAATCGCATCCTCAATTCCGAGTAGCTCGCGCCGGATGGCCAGACTCTCTGCCGGGCGGGCCGACCCCGAAGCGACAGCACTGTTGGCCACCGGAACGAATGCTCTCAGTTCGTCGAGCGCGCCTTGGGCAAGATGAAGCCGCGCTTGCGCATAATGGAGCCGGACCCAGGCCGTTCCCGCATCGGCGAGAAGAATACGCTCGGCCATGCCAAGGCGTGCCTCGGCGAGGCGCACTTCCGAACTGGCAACGCCGAACCTCGCCCGTCGACGGGCGAGATTGGGGATTTCCTGCTCGATACCGATTGCGATCTGCGTGGGGAGTTGCCGGTCTGGGTCGAACGCGGCAGGTCCGGTCACAGGAAGGTTCATGATCCCTGCACGCACACGCGGATCGGGAAGCTCGTCCGCCGCCTCTGCTGCTTCGCGCCGTGATTGAACACGCAGCGCGCCAGCTTCCAGAACGGGCTGTTCGCCCCGTACCGCTGCAAGTGCTTCCTCGTATCCGACAGACTGTGCTTGTGCAGTCTGCGCGGCGAGCAGGGCCGAAAACGGCACCCAGCCAATTCGCCAATCCATAATTCTCACTCTTTCAAAGCAAGCTGACCGGGAAGGTCCACGGCGCACGCGGTCAATCGACCGGGCGCTGGGCCTGTTTATCCGTCAAGCTCGCAAGCGATGCGATGCACCGCCCGGGAAATGCTAGATGGTGAGCTGGCGTTGTGGAGGTGGCGATTCCGGCGGTAGCGGCTGGCTCTCGAGCCTGCTGGCACTCGCGGAAAGGTACTGAGGCGCAACAAAAAGCGGTTCTGTATGCGCCAGTCCCGAGCCGGTAAGCGCCAGGGGCGGAAAACAATTCATCGCAACGAGACAATCGAGTGTCATCTCGCAGCAAGGCCCGTGCTGCTCGGCATTGTCCTTATCGGCCATCACCTGCTCGGGCATTGTGTGATTGGGCATGCCTTGCACCATTTCAGCGCAATCAGTCGTTCCGGCCACTTCAATCTGCGGAACAGCTGCCTGTGCTGCGTCCTGCACAAACAGGCCGAAGCTGAAGCAGATCAAAGTAAGAGCACGAATATACGTCACCGGTTTGGGATAGTCCGAACGCATACGATGTGCAAGTCGGTTATCAGGCTGAAGACAAAGGTCAGATTTATGTTTTCGCTTCAGCAAACCCGAAGCCCAAACCTATTGCTCAAATTTGCCTAACAGCAACCTGACTTTGACGCTTCCTCGGTGGGTTCCGATACCTCACGCACCAGATCGCCGGTCTCTTTTTCGTTCGCGTGCCGAGCAATGTCGGCTTGTGAAACGATGCCGCAACATTTGCCACTCTCGTCCACAACAGGAAGCCGCCGAACTTTGTTGTCCTCCATTTTGCTGCGACAATCATCGACACTCGTGTCGGGTGTGACAGTAATCGGAGAGCTTGTCATCACGTCTTCTACCGACGTGTCAGAAGACTTGCCGTCTGCGACGCAGCGACAAGCAATGTCACGATCGGTAATCACTCCGACCAGTGTGCCGGAATCATCTACAACCGGAATTTCGCCGCAGTCGTTTTTCACCATGAGATTAGCGGCCTCCCGTACCCTGGTCGAAGGATTGCAGCATGCAGGATTCGAGGTCATCACATTCTTGGCTTCCATGATATGTCTCCAATTTCTATTAAATACCTGAATATTTGCGTACCATTGCAACGGCGAGGCGCCGGATAATGTTCCTCTCGCATTTCCGGATGAAATCGATATGGACGAACGGGCACGGTCATGCCGAACGAAAGCTGTAGAATGGCATTCGCCACCTCATGGAAGGCGCTAGCATCTGAATAGGCCTTACCCAGAAGCCCAGGAATACAGAAGTATGGGTCCGCCGAGAGGCGTGAGGCACAGGCACCGGCCCGCTTCATTGCTCTTCACAGTCTCCGCAGCGATAGCCGCCCTAATGCAAGTGTCTGCCCGCTTTATGAAGAATTCGCGGCCATCTCTCGTCTCAGTCTTCATGATGTTGAAGATCGGGTAGCAGCGATAAGTAACTGCTTTTTCAATAGTCCGTGTGCGGGACAATCATCGAACGCTCCTATCGATCTGATCGAAAACCATCCTCTGGCCAGTTCCAGACGGCCATTTTCTCAAGGCTCATATCCTCCATCGTATAGGCGATCCCGCCGACGCCAAGCCCGGAGCGGCGCAGCCCTGCAAAAGGCATCCAGTCGACGCGGAATGCCGTATGGTCGTTCACCATCACAGCCGATCCCGCCAGAGACTGTATGCAATGATTGGCGATTGACAGCCGATCGGTGAATATAGCGGCCTGAAAGGCGTAAGGCAGGGCATTGGCCTGCTCGATAGCCAGGTCGATATCGTCATAGCCATACACGCAGATCACGGGGCCGAAGATTTCTTCCTGGGATACCTTGGCACTTTCGGGAGGATCGACAATGACGGTCGGGGAGAAAAGAGTGTCACTCAGACGGCTTCCCCCGCACACCAGGGTACCGCCTGCTGCGATGGCTTCATCGACCCAGCGTTCGACGCGGTCGACTTCCTCCGTCCGGATCAAGGGGCCGCATTGGGTTTCAGCATCGGCGGGATCGCCCACGACCAGCTTTTCGGCAGCTCGCCCCAGGTCATTGGCGAAGTCTTTCAATTCTGCAGCAGGGACGAATACGCGCTGCACGGAAACGCAGACCTGACCCGAATGATAGAACCCGCCTTTGAGCAACGAGGCGATCACTGCTGCGCGCTCCACGCCGCTGTCCACGATGACCGGCGCCGCGCCGCCGTTCTCGAGAGCAATGCGGGTTCCCGGCGCCAGCTTCGAGCGAAGCATCCAGCCGATTTTCGCAGAACCGATGAATGAGAAGAACGCCGTGCGCGGATCGGTTGCCATTTTTTCGGCGACATCGTTGCTGCACGGAGCGAACCGGCACCAGGCCTCGGGCAGGCCGGCTTCATGGAGAATGCTCACGAAGCTCTGGCATGACAGAGGCGTTTCCAGCGCAGGCTTGATGAGAACGGGGGACCCGGCTGCTACCGCCGGTCCGACCTGATGGACGATCAGGTTGAGGGGGTGATTGAATGCCGAGATCGCCGCGACAGGACCGATCGGTTCGCGGAAGGTATACGCCGTCCGTCCCGCACCCGCGTCTGTCAGGTCCATGGGGATCTCGTGGCCGCCGCCATCGCTGAGCGCCTGAACGCACAAGTCGACGCTGTTGATCGCGCGACCGGCTTCCACGCGCGCATCGACCAAGGGCTTGCCGCCCTCCCTGACGATCTGGAGAGCCAGTTCTTCGGCTCGTTCGCGCATGATATCCGCCGCCCGCCGGAGGATGGCGATACGCTCGTGCACGGCAAGCCAGCAACTGCGGTCGCGGTGGAGCAACTGCGCTTCATTCAGCCATTCATCGATTTGAGCCCAGTCAACAAGCGGTACTTCTGCAATCGGCGAGCGGTCGAAAGGATTGTGAACGATCGTTTTCATAGCTCGCACACCTTCGCGCCGAGTTCGTCGATCAGCACCTTCTTGTTTTCGGAATAGTCGACGGGCAGATCGACGATATGCACGCCGCCCGCCTCGAATGCGTCGTTCAGGACCGCCACAAGATCTGCGCTCCGTTCGACCCGGTGACCGGTCGCTCCATAGCTTTGTGCGTAGGTGACGAAGTCGGGATTGGAAAAGGTCAGGCCGTAGTCCGGAAAGCCGAGCTGGTCCTGCTTCCAGCGGATCATGCCGTATGCCGCATCGTTCAGGACGAGTACGACGAGGTTCAGGCCCAGCCTGACGGCCGTTTCCAGCTCCTGCGAGTTCATCATGAACCCGCCATCGCCGCATACCGCGAGAACTCTGCGCCCGGGCGACAGCATCGCCGCCATCATGGCGGATGGAAGGCCCGCGCCCATCGTCGCCAATGCATTGTCGAGAAGGATGGTGCCCGGTTCATTCGCAATGTAGTTTCTGGCGAACCAGATCTTGTAGATACCGTTGTCGAGCGCAACGATATCATCGCGCGCCATTACGCTGCGTACGTCGGCAACCACGCGCTGGGGGACCATCGGAAAACGTTCGTCGTCGCTGGTTTCGGAAATGTGCGAAGCAATCTCGTGATGCAGGGCGGTATAATAGCTGCGATCGCACTGCAGCTTGCCATCCAGGCGGTTTCCCAGCCGCTCGACCGAACCGGCAATGTCACCGATTACCTCCAGCTGCGGGAAATAGACCTGATCGACTTCGGCCGCCTTGTAATTGATATGGATGACGGTCTGCCCGCCCGGCTCCATGAAGAAGGGCGGCTTCTCCACCACGTCGTGACCGATATTGACGATCAGATCGGCCTTCTCGATCGCGCAGTGAACATAATCGCCCGACGATAGCGCCGCGGTGCCCAGATAGAGCTCGTTATCTTCATCGACCACGCCCTTGCCCATCTGGGTGTCGAAGAAGGGAAAGCCGGTATCGGCCACGAATTTGCGCAACGCCTTCGAAGCGCGGCGGCGGTTTGCTCCGGCTCCGATCAGCAGTAATGGCCGCTCAGCCGCGATGATCCGCTCGGCCGCTTCGTCGAGCGCCGCATCTCCGGCGACCGCATAACGCCTGTGATGCGGCGGTATGACCGGTTCGATCGTTTCCTCTTCAGCGATATCTTCCGGAAGCTCGAGCAGCACAGCGCCCGGTCTTTCTTCCTGCGCCAGGCGGAAACCCTCGCGAACGAGCGAGGGGATGCGATTGCCGTTCACGATCTGGGTCGAAGCCTTGCATAGCGGCGTAAACAGCGAAACAACGTCGACAATTTGGAACTGCGCCTGTTTCGATGTCTTTATCGGTTTCTGCCCGGTGATGATGATGAGCGGAAAGGCCCCGAGCGCGGCATAGGCTGCCGGAGTTGTCAGGTTCGTCGCACCAGGCCCGAGAGTTGCGAGGCAAACCCCCGCCTTGCCGGTCAGACGGCCATAGGTCGCCGCCATGAAGCCCGCACCTTGCTCATGGCGCGTCAATACCAATTCGATTGAGGACGTGCGCAGGGATTCCAGCAGGTCGAGGTTTTCTTCGCCGGGAACGGCAAAGATGTATTCCACCTCTTCAGCCTCTAATGCAGCGATAAACAAGTCAGAGGCTTTCATTTTCGATATTCCCTTTTCAGAAGCATGAATGCCCTACGGCAATGCTTTCTCACTACAACCGCAAAGAGAGTCACAGACGCAAGGAGCCCCGCCTCATTCGCACCATGCCGTTCAGCGAATGTTCTGAAATGCGCGTAGCCGCAAAAAGTATCCTAAAAATCATAGCCCTTGGGTTTGGTAGGAAGGTAGGGACTGCGTTTCTTGACATTCCCACCGCCGCAGTATGAGTCCGCGATCCACCTTGTGTGCCCCCACGCGAAACCGGTGCAATTTGCGACATCGGCGAAAATGTTTTGCTTGCCCATCAAGGCATGGCGGAGACAGATATTTTCCCGCGCTGGAATCACGTGCCGATGACATTCGGATGCCTGAATGGCTAGGCCAGTGATCGGCGGTGCAGTTGACCTATCTGCATTGACATGATCGACGAGTACCGGGCCCAGACCTGATTTCTATCGTCCAGAGAATCAGAGATATCTGCCGATCATCCAAGGAACCAATATGTACCGAAGTCTTGGTCTTTCGATCGCCGTTGCAGTCTTCGCGAGCGATCTCATTTCAAAATGGCTTATTGTGAATGTGGTCATGGACCCTGCCCGCACGATAGATGTTTTTCCATTCTTCAATCTGGTGCTCGGATATAATCGCGGTGTTACATTCGGCCTTCTGAGTTCCGGCAATCCAATCGCGCCCTATTTGCTGTCCGGGTTCGCGCTTCTTGTCGTGGGCGTTCTGGCCAGATGGCTCTGGCGCAGTACCGTACGCCTCGAATCCGCCGCGATAGGTTCGATCATTGGCGGTGCATTGGGTAACGTTGCCGACCGACTGGCGGACGGAGCGGTCACCGATTTTCTCGACTTCTATGTCGGCGGCTATCACTGGCCGGCGTTCAATCTCGCAGATGTCGGAATAGTCCTTGGAGTGGCATTGCTTCTCGTTACCTGGTGGTCCGGAGAAACGCAGCGCGACGATGGCACCGCGCCGAAAGTGTAGATTCTGCGCTTTTGCCGAGGCAATCTTTAGGCGGATTTTCTAGCAAGCCCGCCGATGATGCCGCAGTCGGTGGCAGTGCCCCCATCGCAGGCCCGTGCCAGGCCGATCAGTTCCTGTCTCATCGCCTGCAGCTGTTCGATCTGCTCTTCCACCCGGCGCAAATGATTTCGTGCCAAATTCGCAGCGTCCTTGCAATCCCGGTTTGGTGCGTCCGACACTTCGAGCAGCGAGCGAACTTCGGACACCGAAAAGCCCAAACCCCGAGCCCGCCGGATGAATACGAGCCGTTCGACATCGGCGTCTGCGTAAATCCTTCGTCCCGACTGGGAGCGCGGAGCGGGCTTCAGAAGACCGATCTCTTCATAATAGCGAACGGTGTTGACTTTGGTCCCGGTCGCGCGGGCAATTTTTCCTATCTGCATTCTTTAATCCTCGATGATGGCCATCGCAGGGTGTGTGTCTCCGCGACGCAATCGCACATCGGCCGTCAGACTTTCTGCGAAAAGTTCGCAGAAAGTCCTTGATCCTCCAGTAACTGGAGATTGTAAAGCTTAGAAACCATGAGTTTAGATGATTCGGAAGACTGTGGTTGCACCGGCGACCCTGAGAGGGCGGTTGACGATCCGCAATACCGCCGCGCGCTTTGGATCGTGATTATCCTCAATGTCGGCTTCGGCATGATCGAGCTGGCCGCCGGGTTTTTAGCCGCGAGCCAGGCGCTCAAAGCCGACGCGCTAGACTTCCTTGGCGATGGCTCGATCACCTTCATCGGACTGCTTGCGCTCGGATGGACGGCATCGACGCGTGCTCGGGTGGCGCTCGCGCAAGGTTTGTTTCTGGCGGCGCTTGGTGTGAGTGTGATCGGCGCGGCGATCTGGCGCATGTTCGATATGGTGCAGCCGGAAGCCGGCATCATGGGCTGGGTGGGGTTTGTCGCCCTGCTTATCAACCTTGCCGCCGTTTTTGTGCTCGCTCGCTTTCGCAAAGGAGGCGATGCTCAAGCGCGCGCGATATGGCTATTTTCACGCAACGATGCCCTGGCCAATGTCGCGGTCATCGTCGCAGCCGGTTTGGTTTATTGGTTGGGAAGCGCATGGCCTGATATCATCGTGGCCGCTGCGATTGCGTTTTTGTTCCTCCATTCGGCTCTCGAAATTATCCGCCATGCGCGCAGCGATATGAAGACGCAGCAGATTGCATGATGAAATATTTGGCGCGCCTGTCCGGCATTTGCCTGGCCCTTCTGTTGTCGTTCGGCAGCGCGCAAGCGTTGGCGGCAGAACCCAACACGATCTGGCGCTTGCTCGATTACATGGCGGTAGATTATGCAGCTGCCGTCGAGGACGGCGAAGTCGTCAACGAACTCGAATATGAGGAAATGGTCGAATTCGCCGGTTCGGTACGATCGGGTATTGCGGAATTGCCTGAAAGCCCCGGTCGCGTTCGGCTAGAGGCAAACGCGAAGCAACTTGAAGCCGATATCCTCTCGATGGCCCCCGTTGATCAAGTTGCCACGGCAGCCAGAAAGCTCGCTGCGGATCTCCTAGCCATCTATCCGATCACGCTCTCGCCTTCGAGGGCGCCCGATCTTGAGCGCGGAAGACTGCTGTACCAGGAGACTTGTGCCAGTTGCCACGGGGTGTCAGGAAACGGTCGCGGGCCGGCGTCTGCGGGCCTTGATCCACCGCCGATCGCATTTACCGACGTCGATCGCGCGCGCCAGCGTAGCATTATGGGTCTCTATCAGGTTATCGACCAAGGGATCGATGGCACCGCCATGCCCGGTTTCTCACAGCTCTCCTCCGACGATCGTTGGGCCCTGGCCTTCTATTCGGGATCCGTCGCCTTTGAGGCGGCGGACGAAGGGGCGCGTCTATGGAAGTCAGATTCCGAACTACGTAAACGCTTTCCCGATCTTGCCGCTCTCACGAAGATCACGCCGGACGAACTGGCAGGAGAGATCGGGCAAGAGCGCGCGGACGCGCTCATGGCCTATCTTCGGGCCAACCCGTCGGCGATCGCCGATGCAGCGGGGCCTCTTGGCATCACACGTACCCGGCTCGCAGAAGCTGAACGCGCCCACGCGAACGGGAATATTTCCCGGGCCAAGGAGCTCGCACTGTCGGCATATTTGGACGGGTTCGAACCCGTCGAACCGATATTGGCGACACGCAATCCGGATCTTCTGGTGCGTATCGAGAGCGGGATGATGGACTTGCGTGCAGCCATCGACGCAGATCTGCCGACCTCTGCGATAAGCGAACGGATCCGGGCCATCGAGGGTTTGCTCGTACAGGCTGAAAATGTCCTTACGCCGGAATCTGCGACGGGATGGTCAACCTTTGTGGCATCTTTCGCGATCCTCCTCCGCGAGGGTCTGGAGGCATTGCTGATCGTGATCGCCATGATCGCTTTCGTGAGGAAGGCGGGACAGGATCGGGCATTGCGATTTGTCCATGGCGGGTGGACCGGTGCGCTGGTAGCAGGCGCGTTTACTTGGCTTGCGGCGACCTATCTTCTCGACATCAGCGGTGCCGGCCGGGAATCGATCGAGGCATTCGGTTCGCTGATTGCAGCGCTGGTCCTTCTGTCGGTTGGCGTCTGGATGCACGGAAAATCACAGGCAGACAATTGGCAGCGCTATATCCGCGACAAGCTTGGCAAGGCGCTTTCGCGCGGATCGCTCTGGTTCCTGTTCGGGATCGTATTCCTTGTCGTCTATAGAGAGGTCTTCGAAACCATCCTTTTTTACGCTGCGCTGTCCGCTCAGGGAAGTACGGGCTATCTGCTGGCGGGCGCTGCCACGGCCGGTTTGCTCCTTGTCGTCATCGCCTGGCTGCTGCTGCGCTACAGCCGGACGCTGCCGATCGGAAAGTTCTTTGCCTACAGTTCGGTGCTCATCGCCCTGCTTGCGATTGTCCTGATTGGCAAAGGGATCGCGGGCTTGCAGGAAGCGGGTGTGATCGGAATTGCACCGATAGCCGGCGGTCCGCGACTAAGTATGCTTGGAGTTTATCCGACGTTCCAAGTGATTGGCGCTCAATTTGCAATGGCATCCGCACTTTTACTTGGTTTCTGGATTAATCACACCCGAGCATCAAACAATGACCGGTAACGCGATGCAGTGTGATAATATATCTTTCTATTACGGCGTTTGTGTCGACCCAGGTCGGTACATGAATAGCGCATTTGTTCGTTCTTATGCATTGAGCTGCGCGACGGCTTCGGCATTCGAAGAGAATATCGACTTGTGCCATGTGATTGGTCCTGCTAGCGGGGCCAAAGTGTCATGACCCTCCGTATGCCCCTTCTTGCCTTGAAGCCGGTTTTCGCCATGCTGATTCTCTTCGGCCTGGTGTTCAGCGTAAGCGTGGACGCGGCGGTATGCGGGCCTGAAATTGGCGAACTTACAAGTGTCAAAGCTGCAAGTAGCGAGACTGGTCAAGACTTGCCGGACAGCCCGAATGAGCAGCATGGCATCTGCGCCCACGGCCATTGCCATCATGGAGTCCAATTTGCAGGCAATGCGGATATCGGGGCCGGTGAGCGTTCATCCGGTGCACAGCATTTCTTCGAACCCGTCGGCCTGACTGCAGTCCAGCAAGCGATTTTGACGCCCCCTCCTCGAATCTGACGTCCAGTATTGCCGCCGCAATGTCGGCGCGCATTCGGCATGTCAGTAGAGGAAAAATCAATTCATGTTTGCCATTATTTGGCGAGGCGCCCTTTTTGCAGGGCTGAGCCTCGCAGTACTGCCCGGTGCGGTGCGTGCACAAGAACGCGCGGTGTTGACGCTCGACGAAGCTCTCGCGCGTGCGGGGGTGGACGAAAGCGCGCAGGTGCAATCAGACAATCCGCGTTTGATCGGGCCGCAGGCCGAAACGGACGCGGCACGCGCGCTTATCGATCAGGCACGGCTTCGGCCAAATCCTGAGCTTGCCTTTGAAGCGGAGAACATCGCAGGAAGCGGTGCCTTTTCAGGGCTGCAAGCAACCGAATATACGCTGTCTTTGAGTCAGCGCCTCGAGCTAGGCGGCAAGCGGGGCGCACGCATTCGCTCGGCCGAGGCCGAGGCGCGCGTGGCAATGCTTTCTGGAGAATTGTCGGTCGCTGAGCTGAGTCGCATGGTGCGCGAACGCTACATCGAGGCGGTCGCTTCAGCTGCGCGACTGGAACTTGCCCGCGACGTAGTCGAACGCAATCGCGAACTCGCGCGTATAGCTGGCCTGCTTGTCGAAGTTGGCCGCGAGCCGCCGCTGCGCTCGCTTCGTGCAGAAGCGGCCCTTGCTGAAGCCGAGGCGGAGTTTGAAGCCGCGCGAGCTTCAGAGATAGCGGCGCGGAGCGCGTTGGTGGCGCTCTGGGGTGAAACGTCCCCTCCCCCGGACGTGCCATCGGCGTTTCCCGGGATCGAACCTCCTGCGATGCTTCTTGCATCGCCTTCTGCTTTGCGTCTCCAAGTCGCGCGTGCCGAACGCGAGGCGGCGGACGCTGCGATCGACAGGGAGCGCTCTTTGGGTGTTCCCGATCCGGCCATCTCCGCCGGTGTCAGGCGGTTCGAGGAAAGCAGGGATCAGGCCTTCCTAGTGGGCGTCTCGATTCCCCTTCCTTTCCGCAATCGCAATCAGGGTAACATCGCCGCTGCCGAGGCCCGCTTCCGCGCGGCCTCCGCACGCGAGGCTGTCGCCCGCGCGGATTTCGAACTCGAAGTAACCCAGGCGCGCGGCCGCTTTCTCGCCGCCGAGGCTCGTGTAGAGACTCTGTCCCAAACCTCCCTGCCTCAAGCGGAAGAAGCCTTGCGCCTCGTCCGGATTGGGTATCGCAACGGCAGGTTCCCGCTGATCGAGGTTCTGGCTGCGGCCGAAGCCCGCGATGCAATCCGAGAAGCCTTGATCCAAGCCCAGGAAGATCGCGGTCGCCTGGCGGCGCAGTTGATCTGGCTTGGCGCCCAATGAGGAAAATACCCATGAACCGTAAGCGTTTGGCCGTACTGATCGGCCTGATCATTCTTGTTTTTGCGGCTGCTGTAATGCTGTGGCCGGACAACGGCGCAGAACCGCACAGCGAAGAGGAAACCGAAGAAAGCGATCTCCCGGAAGGACTGGTCCTACTCGGCGAAGAGCAGATTCGAAGCTCCGAAATCATGGTCGAGACCGTTGGTGAGGGCTCGGCGGTAGAGCTAGTGTTCCCAGCCACAATCGCCGCTAGCCCCACAGGCAGCGCGCGGATCGATGCGCGAGCGGCGGGCGTGGTGCGGAGCGTTCAAAAAACGCTGGGTGATTACGTCCGGCAGGGTGAAACCATTGCGCGTATCGAAAGTGCGGAAGCGGCAGCTTTGGCATCGCAATTGAGCGCGGCGCGCGCGCGCGTCAACGAATTGTCAGCCGCCTATGAGCGCGAACGCCGGCTTTTCGAAGCCAATGTTACGGCGCGGCAGGATCTCGAAGCGGTGCGCGCCAATCTCCAGGTCGCCCAGTCAGAACTGTCCCGCGCGCAGGCAGCGGTTGCGGCAGCGGGCGTGAGTGGCGACGGTCGGTCTTTGGCGGTTACCAGCCCTCTTGCAGGACGGGTAACGGCGGCGCCTATTGTCCTTGGTTCGTTTGTCGATGCGGGAGAGGAACTCTACCAAATCGTGAATCCTAATGCGATGCAGATCGAAGTCGCGCTCCCCTCTGCAGAAGCGAGCCGTATTCAGCCAGGCGATGAAGCCACGCTGGAACTTGCAGAAAACCGCGAGATCGGAGCGCGGGTCCGCTCCGTCACGCCATCGCTCGATCCTGAGAGCCGCAGCGCGACGGCAGTCCTTTCGCTCACGCGGTCCATCCCCGGTCTTCAACCAGGTGCCTTCCTGCAAGCGCGCATCCGGCCTTCGGGCGAGGTCGACACGGGCCGCATGTCGGTGCCCGAAAGCGCGGTGCAGTCACTCGACGGCCAGGAAGTGGTTTTCGTGCGCACGCGCCGCGGCTTCCAGACCCGTCCGGTGGTGACCGGCGCACGTTCCGCAGGCCGCGTGGTGATCGAATCCGGTCTCGAAGCGAACTGGCGGATCGCAACCGAGAATGCCTTCCTGCTCAAAGCCGAACTCGAAAAAGAGGAAGCCGAACATGGACACTGATCGCATGCAGGAAACGGAGCACTCGCACCGCCACGGCCTGATCGGCATGATCCTAGACATGGCCGTGCGTTTTCGCTGGGCCATGGTCGTTTTGACGATCGGTGTTGCCATCTATGGCGTGATGAACCTTCTTCGGCTTCCCATTGACGCCGTACCCGACATTACGAACGTTCAGGTGCAGATCAATACCGAAGCGCCCGCCCTTTCCCCCTCCCAGGTCGAAACGCAGGTAACCTATCCGGTGGAAACCGGTCTCGCCGGGATCGATGGTCTGGAAATGACCCGTTCGATTTCGCGCAACGGGTTCAGCCAGGTTACTGCAATCTTCGAAGAAGGTACTGACATCTATTTCGCGCGGCAGCAGGTCAATGAGCGCCTGACGCCGATCACCGCTTCGCTGCCCGAAGGAGCAGAACCGGTAATGGGACCTATCTCGACCGGTCTGGGCGAAGTACTCATGTATACGATCGAGTTCGAGCATCCGGGGGGCAAGGAAGCACCGAAGGGCAATGCGGTCGGTTGGCAGTCCGACGGAAGCTTCGTTACCGAACGCGGTGACAGGCTGGATAGCGATGTCGCTAAGGCTGCTTATCTGCGTACCATTCAGGACTGGGTGGTCGCTCCACTCATGCGGTCGGTCGATGGCGTCGCCGGTGTCGATTCCATCGGGGGTTTCCGAAAGCAATATCTCGTACAGCCCGATCCTGCTCGCATGACAGGCTACGGGCTTTCATTCGATGAGGTGATCGATGCGCTGGAAGCCGCCAACCTTGCCGAAGGCGCGAATTTCGTCGAGCGATCAGGAGAAGCCCTGCTGGCTCGTGTCGATGCACGGCTCGGCAGTGTCCAGGACATCGAGCAAGCAGTCATATCTACACGTGGAGGCGTTCCCATTCGCGTGGGAGATGTCGCAACGGTCAGCATTGGCGGTGATCTCAGAACCGGGGCTGCATCGCTGAATGGCGACGAGGCTGTGGTTGGTACCGTCCTCATGCGGGCAGGAGAAAACAGCCGCACTGTTTCAGCCCAGGCCGCTGAGAGGCTTGACGAAGTCCGCGCCTCCCTGCCGCAAGGTGTGGTAGCCGAAATCGTCTACAATCGTTCGTCTCTCGTCGATGCAACGATCGCGACCGTCGAGAAGAATCTCGTCGAGGGTGCGCTGCTGGTCATAGCCATCCTGTTCCTTTTGCTCGGCAACATACGGGCCGCAATTATCGCCGCTCTGGTTATCCCTTTTTCGATGCTGATGGCATCGATCGGCATGAACCGGCTCGGAGTGTCAGGCAATCTGATGAGTCTGGGCGCGCTTGACTTCGGTCTGATCGTCGATGGGGCCGTGATTATCGTCGAGAATAGTGTGGCACGTCTTGCGGCCAGACAGGAGCATGAGGGCCGGCTCCTGACACTTGGCGAACGGCTGACGGAAACGCGGCTTGCCGCGCAGGAGATGATCAAGCCGACTGTCTATGGTCAGGCGATTATCCTTCTGGTGTTCGCACCGTTGCTGACCTTCACCGGAGTCGAGGGCAAGACGTTCTCGCCGATGGCCATCACGGTCATGCTGGCGCTCGCGTCGGCATTCGTACTCTCGCTGACTTTCGTCCCGGCGATGATCGCGATCCTGCTGAACAAAAAACTGACGGAGAAGGAAGTCAAACCGATCCGGATCGCCAAGGAACGCTATGGGCCTCTTGTCCGCAAAGCCATCGCCCGCCCTTGGCCGGTGATCGGGGCCGGTGCCGGCATTTTTGCCGTTGCTGCTCTGGTGTTCAGTTTCCTTGGCAGCGAGTTTACACCGCAGCTCGACGAGCGCGATATCGCGGTGCAATCATTGCGAATCCCTTCCACATCTCTCGAGCGGTCTCTGGCGATGCAGCGGCGAGTAGAAGATCGATTGGAGGAATTTCCGCAAGTGCAGCTTGTATTCTCACGTACCGGTACTGCGGAAGTGGCCAGCGACCCGATGCCGCCCAACGCCTCCGATGCGTATGTGATCCTGAAGCCGCGCGATGAATGGCCTGACCCGGATCTTTCGAAAGATGATCTGGTGGCAGAAATGGAGAGTGCTCTGGGAGGCCTGGTTGGCAATCTCTATGAGTTCAGCCAACCAATCGAACTTCGCTTCAACGAACTGATCGCTGGCGTGCGCGGCGATGTCGCGGTCAAGATCTACGGCGACGACCTGACCGCCATGACCTCGGCAGCGAACGAGGTCGCCGGGATTTTGCGCGAGGTCGAGGGAGCTGCGGATGTTAAAGTCCAGCAGGTCACCGGTTTCCCAACGCTTGATATTGCCTTCGATCGTCCAACGATCGCTCGATATGGGCTGAAGGTCGAAGACGTCGCTCAATCCGTCGCAATTGCTTTGGGCGGGCGGCCTGCCGGGCTGGTCTTTGAAGGCGATCGAAGGTTCGAGGTCGTCGTTCGGCTTTCGGATGCGACACGCGATGATTTCGATCAGCTTGGTGCATTGCCGGTGCTGCTTCCGAACGGAGCGACCATACCGCTGCGCTCGGTCGCCGAATTCCGGGTTGTGGATGGCCTTGCCGAAGTCCGCCGTGAACAGGGACGCAGGCTGGTGATCGTTTCCTCCAATGTGCGCGAGCGCGATCTTGGCTCCTTCGTTGAGGAAGCGAGGGCGAATGTCGAGGCGCAGGTCGAATTGCCCGCTGCAGCCTTCATCGAGTGGGGCGGCCAGTACCAGAACCTTCAGGCTGCGCAGGAACGGTTGCAGATCGTTATCCCGATCGCTTTCGCGGTTATACTCCTGTTGCTCTATATGGCAGTCGGAGGCTGGGTTCCCGCTCTGGCTGTTTTCAGCGCGATCCCGCTCGCCCTCGCTGGCGGCATCTTCTCGCTGGCTCTGCGCGGAATGCCGTTTTCGGTTTCGGCGGCAGTCGGGTTCATCGCCCTCTCGGGCGTGGCGACCCTCAACGGTCTCGTGATGGTGACTGCAATACGCCAGCGTCTGGACAAGGGGATGGCGCTCGATGAGGCCATCGTGGAAGGCGGACTGGCGCGCTTGCGTCCAGTATTGATGACGGCTCTGGTCGCGTCGCTCGGGTTTGTCCCCATGGCGATCGCGACCGGCACTGGAGCGGAGGTTCAACGGCCTCTGGCAACGGTGGTCATTGGCGGTCTGATCACCGCCACTGCGCTCACCTTGTTCGTCCTTCCCGCGATCCTAAAGCTCGTCTTCGCCACCAGAAAGGATGACCGGACGTGGCGTCAACGCTGGTGGGACCGCCTGCGCCGCAACGTCACTCCCGAGGAACGGCAAGAGCTGCAAGAGGTTACGTGAATGGAGAGTATCAATGATTACTAGCCAGCTCAGAGTGACCCTTGCCGGCGCCCTGATACTTTCAAGTGTTCCAGCATCGGCGCAGGATCAGAGCACGCTTGTTCCGATCGCCGGTGTCTGGAGCCTTGGTGAAACGCGGTCTTGTGATAGCGGACCGGCCTGGGTGTTTTTCGCAGATGGCTATTATGCCGAAGTGCAGCTTCCGGACGGTGCCCCCGCCGCCGTCGGAATTTGGCGAGACGAGGGCGATGCCATCGCTTACACCCACGCGCACATGCCATTTGAAGGTCATGAACGGCCGATGCGGGTTCGTCATCTTACCATCGAAGAGCGCACCGCCGAAAAACTTACAACCCGCAACTATCGCGGTGTCACGCGCACGTTTCACCGCTGTCCAGCGAATTCGCTGAAAGTGCCGGCAGGTCAGGACGCACATTGACGCTTTCTTTACGCAATATGCGGGCTTCGCTAGTCCCTATTCGGGTTTCGCGAACCTGCAAGCTTACGGGTCTGCGGCACCGGGAGCGGTCAATTTCCAATGGGATGCAATAGGCAATGACACGAACCATCGAACTCGAAGTCTCACCGCTCCTTCCCGACATCCCCAGCGAAACCGACCATTGCATCGCTCGCTTGCAGTCTTTGCTCAACTCGCGGATCGGCGTGCACGAAGTCACGATATTGCCCGGCGAGAAAGATGCATCCGCCCGACTAGCGATATCATACGATGCCGATCGCCTGACTGTCCCCCGCATCAAGGAGTTGGCCCATGTGGCCGGAGCGGAAATCTCCGAACGCTACGGACACGTTGTCTGGCAAGCCGATGGCATCAATTCCACCCGCCGTGCCCAAACGGTCGCGGACCTGCTGGCGAGCAAACCCGGTATCCTCGAAGCAAATGCTGATGCGAGCGGGAGGTTCATCGCCGAATACGACCGTCAGCTAACCGATGAGCCTAGGATTGCGGGCGAGCTCAAGAACCTCGGCGTGTCGGTTCTGGCGGGCGATGTCGTCAGGAACGCCGAGCACTCTTCCAAAGACCATAGTCACGATGATGAAGATCATGCCGGACACAGTCATGGCGGAATCTTCGGCGCGAACACCGAACTCTATTTCTCGCTCGCCTCGGGCGCATTTCTCGCGACCGGGTTCGGGATTGAGAAACTATGGTCTGGGCATCCCGGATGGCTGCCATTCGCGTGCTATCTCGCAGCGTATTTCTTTGGCGGATTCTTTACCGTCCGAGAGGCGTGGGACAATCTGCGCCTCCGCCGGTTCGAAATCGACAGCCTCATGCTTGTCGCTGCTGCGGGCGCCGCCTTTCTTGGGGAATGGGCCGAAGGCGCGCTTCTGCTGTTCCTGTTCAGTTTCGGCCACGCGCTCGAACACTACGCGATGGGCCGCGCCAAGAGGGCGATCGAGGCGCTCGCCGAGCTCGCGCCGGAAACGGCACGAGTAAAGCGCGGAACTGACGTCGTTGAGGTTCCGGTCGAGAAGCTTGCGATTGGCGACGTGGTCATAGTGCGTCCGAATGAACGCCTTCCGGCCGATGGTTTCATCCTGGACGGCGTCAGTGCCATCAATCAGGCTCCGGTGACCGGTGAAAGCGTGCCGGTCGACAAGAGCGCGGTTTCGAATATCGCTTCTGCGCGCGCCAATCCTGACAATCTTGCGGATGACAATCGCGTCTTTGCAGGGACGATCAACGGATCGGGCGCGCTCGAAGTGGAAGTGACCCGGCGATCGAGCGATACGACGCTCGCCAAGGTCGTCCAAATGGTGAGCGAAGCCGAGGCTCAGCAATCTCCTACCCAGCGTTTCACGCAGCGCTTTGAGCGAATTTTTGTGCCCGCCGTGCTCGCTCTGGCCGGCCTGCTCCTTTTCGCCTGGGTTGTCATCGACGAGCCGTTCCGCGACAGTTTTTACCGGGCGATGGCGGTGCTTGTGGCTGCCAGCCCCTGCGCTTTGGCGATCGCCACCCCGAGCGCGGTCTTGTCCGGAGTAGCCAGAGCAGCACGCAGCGGTATTCTGGTAAAAGGCGGAGCGCCGCTCGAAGATCTTGGTGCGCTAAAGGCCATCGCGTTCGACAAGACGGGTACGCTTACAAAAGGTGAGCCCCGGATTACCGATGTTGTGGCAGCGCCCGGCGTAGCGGAACGAGAGTTGCTTGCGATTGCGTCCGCCGCCGAAAGCCTGAGCGATCATCCTCTGGCACAGGCGATCGTCAAGGATGGCCGCGAGCAGATCGGCGATGAGACACTACCCAAAGCGCGCGATCTTGAAAGCTTCACAGGCAAGGGCATCACCGCAATTGTTGGCGGGGAGCGGGTGTGGATCGGCAAGCTCGAAATGTTTGGCCAAGACGGCGTTCCTTCGCTCAGTGAGGGCCTGTCGGGAGAAATCGAGGCCATGCGCGAGCGTGGGCGGACAACAATGGGCGTTCGTTCGGAAACGCGCGATCTTGGAGCGATCGGTTTGCTCGACACGCCGCGGGCGGCAGCAAAGGCGACGCTCGAAGCGCTGCGCGGCCTCGGGATCACCCGAATGATCATGATCTCGGGCGACGATCAAAGAGTGGCCGATGCGGTTGGAAAGGATGTCGGCCTCGATGAGGCCTGGGGTAATCTCATGCCCGACGACAAGGTCGAGGCCATCCGCAAGCTTGCCGGTCAGGACAAGGTTGCGATGGTCGGAGACGGGGTTAACGATGCTCCTGCCATGGCGAATGCCACTGTCGGGATAGCAATGGGCGCTGCAGGCTCGGACGTTGCATTGGAAACAGCCGATGTCGCCCTTATGGCTGATGATCTTGCCCGGCTGCCTTTCGCCGTCGATCTGAGCCGGCAGACCCGCTCGATCATCCGGCAGAACATGATCGTCAGTCTCGGAATTGTCGCTGTGCTTATTCCGGCGACTATTTTCGGTCTCGGGATAGGCCCCGCTGTCGCGGTTCATGAAGGTTCGACATTGATCGTGGTCGCCAACGCGCTCCGGCTTCTGGCGTATAAAGAGAAGAGCGGTGCAAAGGCGATAATGGAGACGCAAGCATGAGCGGCGATGATAACTTCAATCTGGATACGTCTGACAAGCGCCGCACATTATGGATCGTCTTATGGCTTAACGTTGCGATTGCGGTCGGGTTTTTCGTCATGGGCTACTTTGGCGACTCGAATGCGCTGCTGGCCAACGGACTCGACAATTCGTCGGACGCGCTTGTCTACGCTCTCAGTCTCCTTGCGCTGAGTCGACCGCGCTCCTGGAAGCGAGGCGCAGCGCGCTTTTCTGGCGTCATGCTTTTGATCTTTGCCGGCGGAGTGATTGCTGATGCCGTCAGGCGGTTTGTTGAAGGTTCTGAGCCGGGTGGCATCCTGATGATCGCGATGGCTGCCGTCGCGGGCATAGTGAACCTCTATTGCCTTCGCCTGTTGCAAAAGATGCAGAACAAGGACGTCAACATGCGGGCCGCCACCACATTCAGCTTCAATGACTTCATTTCGAACGGCGGGATTATCATCGCTGGCGTCATCGTTATGATCACAGGCGCGAACTGGCCGGACCTTGTGGTCGGCATCGCTGTGGCTGGCATAGCTCTTTACGGCGGGATCGATATCCTGCGCGACGCGCACAGTGACAAGCACGACGAAGCGGGAACGGTTCATGGCGAAACACGGGAATGAGCCTCGTCCACGAGATATTTGTAACTGAGGATTTGTCGGCGATCCTGACCTTGGCGATGCTGGCAAGCCTCGGCCTGGGTGCTGGCGTTGTCTGGGAAGAAAAGCACGGGCCTACCCCGAACGAAAATGGGTTCGCGGCGGCCGTCCACTCTGGCGCCCTTGCCGCACTTGCGCTTGTTTTGACCGGTCCTGCAGTTGGACAAGCAAGGGGTGACTTCATAGACGCAGCCCTGCTCCCCGCTGGCGGGACTCTCTATCTTCTGGCGGTGCTGATCGGAGGCTGGGCTTCGCATCGCGACTCAGTTGGAACCCTGTCCGACGCCGTGGGAAGACGCGGGCCGAAGATGACCATTGCGCTTCAAGGCGGTATTGCGCTGGGGTTTGGTGGCATCGCTCTGGGTGCAGCAGCAGCCGTGTCTGTCTTCGCCGGTTTCGCAGCAACACTAGGGGTTGGAATCACCTTTTTCCTGGTGGGGCGAAAGACAACAGCCGGATTTCGCGACAGCGCGATGAAACGCATGGATCGTCTGGCGATCCATGTTTTTCTGTCACTCGCCTTTGTTGCCGCAGCGGTAGCCGGGTTTTGGCTTCTCCACGGCATGAGCGAAACAACCGACGCGCGGTTGGCAATTCTACTCGCAGGATACTTTCTTATCTGGTCGGTTCATTTTTTGCTGCAAATCCCGGGCAGACTGGGAGGTTTGAATTTGGCAGCACTCGCGGCCTTCATCTCCGGGCTTGCGATGTTCGGAATGATTGCAGTCGGATTTAACGCCGCGATCGGAGCAATCGATAATTCCGATGCGATCCTTCAGCATCCGGATACCGCCGGCAACGAAATCGTAAATAGCGGAGAGAAGTGATGGCGCACTCGCACGATCATACTGGCCACAGTCACGGCGAGGAAAACCTTAGCGATCGTCAGCTGATCCTCGCGGTCGCGATCAATGTCCTCCTGACCCTTGCCCAGATCGTCGGCGGCATCCTTTCGGGGTCACTGGCGCTTATCGCGGATGCATTGCACAACTTCAGCGATGCGGCCTCTCTTGGTCTTGCATGGTTTGCGCGGCGCATAGGCCGGCGGCCGGCGGACAAGCTGATGACCTTCGGCTACGCCCAGGGAGAAGTCGTCGCCGCGCTCATCAATCTGACGACCTTGCTGATCATCGGATTCTATCTGATCGTTGAGGCGATCAACCGTTTCGCCGCGCCGCAGCCGGTCGAAGGCTGGACCGTGATCTGGGTTGCCGGGATCGCACTTGTCATCGATCTCGTCACCGCATTCATTGTCTATCGCGGCGCGCATGACAGCATTAACATGAAGGCTGCCTTCCTGCATAATGTTTCGGACGCGCTGGCCTCGATCGGTGTGATCGTCGCCGGAGTGCTAATCATTCTATACGATCTCGTCGTCGCCGATCTCATCATCACTCTCATCATCGCGGCCTATGTCATCTGGCAGGGCGCGACGCTCCTACCGCGAACCGTTCGTCTGCTGATGGGAGCAGTGCCGGACGAGGTGGAATTTGATCAGATGGTTGAAAACCTGCGCGCGCTTGGCGGCGTGCAGGATATTCACCACGTCCATGTCTGGAATCTGGGAGAACATCACCGGGCGCTCGAAGCCCATCTCACTCTTGTTGATTACTCCCAAACAGCATTCGAGGGAGTCAAGCGACGCGCGCGGGCGATGCTGGAAAAGGATTTCGGCATCGCACATGCCACTTTCGAGCCCTGCCTCGCTACGGACTGCGATGATGCGCTGATCCCTGCCCACCCGGCACCCAACAACGGGAAAGACACGGCCGGTGATTAAGCTTTCGCTGGCCTGTTCCTGCCCGACCGTTCGCAGACCCTGAGCCCTCATCGCGCGCCGGTCACGGACGGTATTGCAGTCCGGAACCGATGCACCGCGAGCCGCCCTAACCCGATATGGGCATAAAAGCCTACTACTGCTATTGCGAATACGTCTCAATAGCAGTAGTAGGCTGGTAAATGTCTCGAAAGGATTCTTCACAGGTATCGCGCTACCGCCTCGCTCATAGCAATTGCACTGGCCGCCCCTGCTTACGCCAATGAAAAAGACCCGACCGATGAGCGGCAATCGCAGGACGGGATAGCAAACCCAAGCGAATCGATTATCGTGATTGGCGGTCGCATCGATGCGTATGAAGTGGCCGGTGCGGCGGACCTAATCGATGGCGAGGAACTGAGCGAATTCGAGCATGGTGACGTCAACCGTGTCCTGCGCCAGGTGCCGGGGGTCAACATTCAGGAAGAGGACAGTTTCGGGCTATTCCCGAATATTGGCTTGCGCGGCGCGCCGGTCGAACGGTCGAGCAACATCACCTTGATGGAAGATGGCGTTCTTATTGCCCCTGCCCCCTACGCCGCTCCGGCCGCGTATTACTTCCCTGCGATCGGTCGAATGGATGCAGTCGAAGTGATCAAGGGCGCGGGCTCGGTACGCTATGGTCCTCGCACGATCGGCGGGGCCATCAATTTCCGATCGACTCCGATACCGACCGAGAGCCTTGCTGGCGAAGCCTCCGGACAGCTTGGTTCTCGCGGCTATTATCAAGGTCATGGCTGGATTGGCGCTAGCGCCGGCAATTTCGGGGCGCTGGTGGAAAGCTATCAGCAAGGCAGTGACGGGTTCAAGACGATAGATGGGCTTCCCGGCGCTGAGACCGGTTTTCAACGTCAGGACTATCGCGCCCGCTTCGCCGTCCACACCAGCCCAGATTCGCCGGTCGATGCGCGCCTCGAGTTCGCCTATGGTCGATCAGAACTTGAGGCGAACGAAACCTATTTGGGCCTCGCCGACGCGGATTTCGCGAGCGATCCGTACCGGCGCTATTCGGCCAGCCAACGCGACGTTTTCACGGGCGAGCACGATCAATATCGGCTCACCGGCACCCTCCGGTTGCCCGACGACACGCAGTTCGCGGTTACCCTATATCGCAACGATTTCACACGAAGTTGGTCGAAGCTACAGGACATCGATTTCGATGGTGATGGCAGCTTTGATGCCATCCAACCCGTTTTCGATGCTCCCTCCTCAAACGAGAGAGGCCTCGCAATCCTGCGAGGCGCAGAGTGCGCTGAAGGTGCCCTTCGCATTCGCAACAACAACCGCGTCTATCGGAGCGAAGGCGTCCAGCTTTCGTTCGAAAGACCTTTCGAGACCGGCGAGGTCAGGCACAACCTGGCTGCGTCGCTCCGGTATCACGAGGATGAAGAAGACCGGTTGCAGAATGAGGAATTCTATACGCAAACGGATGGAGATCTCGTTTTCGTCCGGCAGACGGCTCCGGGCGCTCAAGCCAATCGCGAGGCGAAGGCGAAGGCGATCGCTTTCTATCTGGAGGACCGGATCGAGATCGGCGGGCTTACTCTGACACCCGGCATTCGGTACGAAGGCATCGACCTTACCCGACTGGACTATGATCGAGCCGACCCCGCTCGTCTCGATGGACCTTCGCGCATACGTAAGACCAACATTGACGAATGGCTTCCCGCACTCGGTGCAACCTATGCACTGGGAGACGTGCTGTTGATTGCAGGCGCTTCGCGCGGTTTTTCTCCCCCCGGGCCAGGAAATCCGGAGGCGCGAGCCGAGAAAAGCTGGAACTATGAATTTGGTGGGCGTTTTCGGAATGGCGCCATTCAAGCTTCCGCGATTGCGTTTTATTCCGACTATTCCAATCTGCTCGGAAACTGCACACAATCCGTGGGGTGTAGCGTCGGGGATATTGGCGACCAGTTCAATGCTGGGGCCGTCTCCGTAAAGGGGTTGGAGCTGGCAGCTTCGACGGAGCATCAAGTGGGTAGGGAAATTTCAATTCCCTTCTCGGTGGTTTACACGCTCACCGACGCGCAATTCGAAAGCAGTTTCGAGAGTGCGTTCTTCGGTTCCGTGTCCCAGGGCGACGCACTCCCCTACATCGCTCGCCACCAATTCTATGCCGAAACGGGGCTCGCATTTGGACCGGCATCCTTGCTCGTGAGCGCCAATTACACATCGCAAGTACGCACCGAAGCAGGTAGCGGGGATATTTCGCCCGATGAGCGTATTGACGAAAGGATTGTCTTTGATCTCGCCGGCCGGTTTGCGCTGACGGAAGGTCTCTCTTTGTGTGCCAGAGTGGATAATCTGTTCGACAATGCTTATGCTGTAGCGCGTCGGCCTTCGGGTTTGAGACCGGGGGCTCCCCGGCGCTTCGTAGCAGGCGCTAGCGTGCGCTTCTGAGTATCTACGCCGGCCGATGATCGCGCAATCTTGTAGGAGGCGGGAGCGCCAGTGAGCATTTCCGCCCCACTAAATGCAGGTGAGGTCGAGACTCACGCAATCGATTGCGTCGACATTCGACGTGCCGCAGGCCACACACCCGCCAAAATATGAGGACGGCGGACACCTCCCCTCACGACAAATAGGATTATGCACATGACCCTCTCCATTGGCTCGACAGCCCCCGATTTCACAGCGGAAACGACCCAAGGCACCATCACCTTCCATGATTGGATGGGCGACAATTGGGCTATCCTGTTTTCTCATCCAAAGGCATTTACCCCGGTTTGTACGACCGAGCTGGGTTACATGGCCGGTCTCGGCGAGGAATTTGCCAAACGCGACACCAAGATTCTCGGCCTGTCGGTCGACAGCAGCCAAGACAATCGCGACTGGCTACCCGATATCGAGGCGCGGTCAGCGGCAATAAAGTCGATTACCCGGTGGTCGGCGACAGCGACCTGAAGGTGGCCAAACTCTACAATATGTTGCCCGCCGAGGAGACTGGCAGTGCGGAGCAAAGAACCGCAGCCGACAATGCTACCGTTCGCGCCGTCTATATCGTTGGCCCGGACAAAAAAATCCGTGCGATGCTACTTTATCCGATGAGCAGCGGACGCAATTTCGAAGAAGTGCTTCGATTGCTCGATTCAGTCCAGCTCACCGAAAGTAAAGGCGTGGCAACCCCGGTCAATTGGCAGAGTGGGGATGACGTCATCATTCCACCGTCTGTTTCCGATAAAGAAGCGAAAGCGCGCTTCCCGCAAGGTTTCACAACGCTGCGCCCCTATCTGCGCACGGTTAAAATCGACTGACCAGCGCAAGCGGATGTGGTGTATTTGGGCTCGAACTCAACAGGGGAACCCGCATGAAGCTAGACAAAAGCAGTCACGCAACTGCGGCTTCCGCCGCATTACGATTTGGCACCGACGAATTCGTAAGCGCATCCTGCCAGAAACTCGCGGAAATGGAGTTCGTTCAGCTCTCGGCGGGCTGGTAGCCACGGGCGGAATTCTTCGTATCGCGCGAGACGCCGAACGGTTTCGTAGCGAATATTCCGATTTCAATCAGCCATCGCGGCCAGCGCTCGGGGTGTTTCAGGCCAAGCAGGGCCATCCGGCCACCCGTCGGGAGAGCAGCCGAGGCGCGCTCGATGAGCCCAGCGTAATCAGGTGGCATTTCCAGTCCAAAGGTGCTGATGACTGCGCGGGTCTCGCTCGGAAAGCGGAAGGCGGCTACGTCTGACTGCACAAATTCGACATTGCTTGCTCGCAGGCGCTTCGCTCGTCGACGGGCTTGGTCGAGCATGCCTTGCGAAAGATCAACCAGCGTCACCTTGCCGCTTGGTCCTACGCTCTCAAGCAGAAACGCGAGGTTTGCGCCGGTGCCAGCACACAGATCGACCACATGGTCGCCGGCCTTGAGTTCAAGCCGGTCAACCAGATCGCGTCGCCAACGACCAAGACCGGCCCACCGAAACCCCGACACCAATCGGTCATAGATTCCCGCGTTCTTGTCGTAGAGGCGTTCAACCTGTTCATTGGATAGAATTGCCATGGCGCGTGCTAACGAGCCTCGTCCGAAGAGATCGTAAGGATCTCCGCGAGGTCGTCCGGGTAAGGCATTGGCGCGAATGCGCTCACGTTTGCGCGTCCGGTATTCCCCCAGGGGAGCCGTCCGGTGAGATTGCCAAGAGGGGCGAGCGCAAGACGCATGACCTGCCCCAGAATTTCCCGGCCATCGCGGGTTTCAACCGCATAGCCCAGCATCGCCATATGCGAGCGAAGATGCGGCCCGAAGAAGCCTTGGCCCAGAATGTGTTCCCGCTCGAGCGCGGTCCACGCCAAAGCCCGGTTACCAGACTGCCTGGCGGCACGGAAAACGCGCCGCTCAGCTTCGATAAGTTCGACAATGTCCTTCTTCGCCACAGGATTTCACCGTTCTGCTTGCATCTTCGAATCGCCTTATGCACCTTGTAGTGGCTACAAGGTCAAGCATTGCGAGAACTCCATGAAGATTGGTGCCCTGGCGCGGAAGACCGGCACGACCGCCGAAACGATCCGCTACTACGAACGTACGGGATTGCTGGAGGAACCACCACGGACCGCCGGCAACTACCGGGACTATGGCCCGACCGAATTGGCCAGATTGCGGTTTATCCGCCGCGCACGCGACCTTGGCTTCACCATGGCGGAGGTGCGCCAATTGCTTTCTTTGTCGGATGATCCATCGCAATCGTGCGAAGCCGTGGACTCTATTGCCAGCCTCCACCTACGCGAAGTGGATCGGAAGCTTGGTGACTTGCGAAAACTGCGAACCGAACTGCGCCACATGGTCGACGACTGCCAGCACGGAGCGGTTGGCGAATGCCGGATAATCGAAGTGCTTGCCGGCTAGCGGGAAGCGCGCGTTTATTCGAGCGGTGACGGGACGCAAACCATGATCATCTCGAAATTCGGGGCGTGTTCTGACATATCTCGTCGGTGCGTTCGACAACAGAACCGATCCAGTCATCGATCTCGGCTTCGACCCATACCGTGCAACGGGGACCGAGCGAACGCGACTTTGGAAAACGGCCTTCGCGCATCCGCTGATAGATTGCCGTTCGGCGCAGGCCCACGCGCGCCATGACCTCGGGAAGACGAATGAGCCGGTCTGGCGGTGGCTCGACAGGAACGGCTTCCGCGTCCGTTTCGAGACCAGTCGTCATTTCAGAGAGCGAAGCTTTGTTCATCCTGCCGCTCCAGTTGCGCGAGGTGATCCGACAGGAGACCGGCGGTGCGGTGCGCGGTCCCCTTTGCCCAGCGCGGTCTCACATCGAGCAGCCTTTCGCCCAGCGCTTGATCCAAAGCAGACGGCAACTCGCTTATGAAGGTTTCAAGAAATTCCAGCACGCCGCTATTCTGCCAATCCTTGCTACGCCGCGAGTACCCCGCGAGTGCCAGCATCAGGGAGGTGCGCGGCGCGTGTCCGCTCGCGTCAAGGATGGCCAGCGCCTCTGGCAGTGTGGCTGACCTTGTCCCGGCGAGGATGCGTCGGAGCGCGTCCTTGTTGATATTCGTCTGTGCGGCAATCGTCCGCCGGGACTTGCCACTTTCGTCCACGGCATGGTCGAGGAAAGCGGCGACTCCTCGCGATAGTTCTTCCCATTTGTCGTTTGTGTTTCGCGCCATTGTTCCTGCTTCCGGTGATCTTCAGCGAATCACCAACAGGCTAGGCGACGCGTCAAACTGTAGGAAAGGAAAAAGAACAAATAAGGAACACGTAGGAAACTGGCTCATCGTCACACGATTTGATTCGCGCAGATTCCGGTCCCTCGATCTCAGACTTCGGTATGGGTGGCGCAATGATCGGTATTCTTGGCCGCAATGTCTGCACCGGTCGCGCAAAGCCTGGTCAGATTGCCCAGAATCGACGATTTCTCTTGGTCGGAATGCCGCGTGCGGCAGTTTCCGTTTTCCTACACCCCGCCTTCCAATCGAGGAAAGAACATACAGCGAACGCATCGCTGCCAATGTTCGAAACGGAGTTCCTCGATGACCAAGGCAATCACCCTTCCCCGCCAATCCGTCAAAGGCATTCGTGCCCGCGACTATATTCTTCCGGCCGCGATTGCGCTCGCCTGCGCCGGTGCCGCCTATGCCGGTGCCGACACGACCTTTGATCCGGCGCTGCAGAAGTTCACTGACTTCCTCGAAGGTTCGGGCGGCAAGATCATCACCGTCCTCAGCCTTGCCGGCGGTTTGATCGCGCTCGCCTCGGGCCGCTTCGCCCTTGGGCAGGTCGCGGTCCCGGTCGGTGTCGGAATTGGCGTCGGCACAGGCGTGCCGATCGTCACCTCGGTCGTGACCGCAACCATTTGATCGCGGTCTAACGACGGGAGGGCGGCATGGCCGACAGATACCTCGTTCCACGGCGGCTCGACGACCCGGAGGTCATCGGCTTCTGGACCATCGACGAGTTTGCGGGGCTGCTCGTCCCGTTCGCGTGGGGCATCCTTTCGCAGCACATCATCATCGGCACCGGCCTATCGGTCATGACCTGGTTCGCCCTTCGAAAGGCGAAGGCATCAGGCGCAGGGTCGAAACTGGTCCATGCTGCCTACTGGTATCTGCCGGGGAGCTTCCTCGGGCTGAAAGCCACGCCGCCCTCCCACTGCCGCCTGCTCGCAGGCTGAGGGAGGACCCAAGTGAAACACGAATTCGCCTATGAGGAAGCGCAGCGTCACCTCAAACAGCGCAACCGCTTCGCCGCGCTGTCAGCCGTGCTGGGCCTTACCAGCCTGCTGGCGGTCGGCGCGGCGGCGACGCGCGAGGAAAGCGTCATTTTGGTGCCTGTCACGACCGAGCGCCTGACGCTCGGGAGCGGCGGTACCGATGCGCACTACCTCGAACTCGTAACCCGCGACACCGCGCTCATGCTGCTCAATCGCGCACCCGAGAGCCTCGACTACTGGATGGAACAGGTCCTCAAGGTGGCAGATCCGTCAGCGCACGGGAGCCTCAAGGCCGAGCTCGTCAAGATCGTCGACGAGCAGCGCGGTTCGGACATCAGCCAGGCCTTCGTCATCTCGCGGATGGAGGTCGACGCGCAGGCGCTCACCGCTGTCGTCACCGGCACGCTCAAGACCTTCGTCGGTGCGCAGGTGATCGCAAGCCAAGAGCGCAGCTTCGAATTCAGCTGGAACCGCCGCGGCCTCAGTCTCGGCCTCACCGGCTTCCGCCAGCTCCCAACCGAAAACGAGGAGGAGAACCCATGACACTCCTATCCCGCCCCTTCCCCGCCGCGCTGACCAGCGTTGCGCTGGCAATCGCCACGGCCGCCTACGCTTCACCGGCACATGCCGACCAGTTCGTCGAGGCCGCTGATGGCGCCGCGATCGACTGCGTGCTCGCGCGCGGCGCGCTGACCCGTATCGCCCTCATCGAGGACGGTTTCGCCAATGTCTCGAAGATGGCGAGCGGTTTTCCCTACAACGATTTCGAGGTGACCCACGAGCCGGTGCGCGGCGACATCTATGTCTCGGTGCCGCTGCAATATGCGAGCGCCAGGGTCAGCTTCTTCGCGACGAGCAGCGCGGGCTATGTCTACAAGTTCACCTGCCGCGTCGAAGGCGAGGAAGCGAGCCAGCTCTTCGTCACCAATCCCGCGCTCGCCAAATCCCAGGCGAGTGAATGGGAAGGCGCAGCAGTGACGCGCGACGAGGCCGCGATCCGGCTGATCGAAGCGATGGCCAGCGATGGGGTCCTGCCGGGCTTCCGCGCCCGTGCCGAACTTTCGCGACCACGCCACACCGACAGCCTCGAAGTGCAGCAGGTCGCGGAATACGAAGGCGCCGAACTGATCGGCCAAGCCTTTACTCTACGCAATCTTGGCTCGGCGCCCGTCGACCTTGCCGGTGAGCGCGAGGCGCCGGCCGGGGCGCTGGCCTTTGCCTATGGCCGCGACAGCCTTCAGCCTGGCGAGAGCACTCAGGCCTTCCTTGTCTTTACCAAGGGAGGGCTCGAGTAATGGCCGATCCCGACACACGCGATACGCCCGCGCCAGCGCCAAAGGACGAGACGCGCGGCGAAGCCCGGCGCAACCTCAACCGCACGGTCGCGCAGCGCCAGAAGCTGCTGCTTGCCGGGATCGGCGGCGTGGCGCTCATCGCCGGTTCGATGTTCATCTTCGGCGGCGAGGATGAAGCCGGCGCCGACGGCGTGGGCGCGACCACGATCGAGACCGGCGCGCTGGTCAATCGCAATCTCTCGCAGCGCGAATTCGTCGCCACTTACGGCAACCGCCTCGATGCGCAGGGCCGCGCGATCAAAGACCTGCAGGAAAGCCAGCTTCCCAAGGCCTCGATCGAGCAGGAGCTCGAAACGCTGCGGGGCGAGAACGCGCGGATGCTGAGCGACGGGCAAGCTGCGATCGATGCGATCTCGGCGGAGAACGCCGCCTTGCGCTCGGAACTCGAAACCGTCCGCGCCAATCCCCCGGTCACGCCAGTTGACGCAGGAGAACCGCGGACTCCGGGTTTCGCTCCCGGACCGCTCGAGCCACCCAGCGAACCCAAGGCGAGCCTGCTGAGCTTCTCATCCGAAAAGCCGGGCGCAGCCAAAGCGAAGGCAACCGAAAGCACGCCGCCGCTGCTGCTCGAGGCAAGCCGCGATTATCTCCCGCCCAACAGCTATGCACCTGCCACCGTGATCGTCGGGGTCGACGCCTCGACGGGCGTGACCAGTCAGAGCGATCCGCTGCCCGTGGTGCTGCGCATCACCGGGCCGGCGCGCTCGGTGCTGCAAGGCGACAAGCTGCTCACCACCGATCTCACCGGCTGCCTCGTCAACGGCGCGGCACGCGGCGATCTCTCGGCCGAGAAGGTTTACGTCAAGCTCGTGCGCATGACCTGCGCGCAACCGGGCGGACGCTTCGCGGTGAGCGAGGTCAAGGGGTTCATCGCCTTTGCCGGCAAGTCGGGCGTGCGCGGCAATGTCGTCAGCCGCGAAGGCAGCCTTGTCAGCCAGGCGCTGCTTGCCGGGATCGTCGGCGGGTTCGGGCGCGGCTTCTCGGCCAATGCCAACGGCATCTTTGCGCAGCCTGTCGGCAGCGACGGCAGGCGCGAGGCGCTTTCGCCGACCGACATCCTCGCAGGCGGCCTCGGCCAGGGCGCGGGCGAAGCCGCCGACACTACAGCCAAATACCTCATCGAACGCGCAGAACAGTACCAACCCGTCGTCGAGATGCCGACCGGCATCGCAGTCGAGATCGTCTTTCTCGACGGCGTCCATGTCAGGAGCACACCGCAATGAACTATTCGAACCAGCGGCCCGGCCTCAAGGCGCGCGCCGCGCACATATCGCTCGCTGCCGCCAGCGCAGCAGCCCTCCTCACAAGCGGCGTCGCGATCGTAACCGCCATGCCCGCGCAGGCCGCGATCACGCGAGATGTGGTTGAAGCGCTCAAGCTTCGTCTGCCCAGAACGCCGATCGACGCGCTCGATTGCACGACATTCGCGCCATGGTGCGAGGTCGTCTCGGGAGAGACGCTATTCTACATCGACGAAGCGGCACGCTACCTCTTCGTCGGGCGGCTCTACGACATGGAGGAGCGGCGCGACGTGACTGCCGCGCGCCTGCTCGAACTCAACCCCGACCTGCTCGCCGCCGGCGCAGCCCGCCACGCCGGCGAGGACACTGGAGGGCGCCATGACGTTGCCGAAACCCGCGACAGGCAGGTCGCGACGCATGTCGATCTTAAAGCCCTTCCCAAGGAAGGCGCGATCCTGTGGGGCAATCCCAAGGGGCTGAAGCTGGTTGTCTTCTCGGATTTCCAGTGCGGCTACTGCAAGCGGCTCACCGGCGAACTCGAAAAGGCAGGCGTTCTTGTCGAGGAACGGCCGATCTCGATCTTCGGCGCGTCGAGCCGCCGCTTGTCCGAGGCGGTGCTGTGCGCCGCCGACCCGGTCGAGGCGCTCCATGCCGCATACACCGGCAAGCACCTCGAACCGCGCGCAACCTGCAAAAAGTCAGCTGCGCTCGATGCCAACGAAGCCTTTGCACAGGCCAACGGCTTTGCCGGAACCCCGGTAATCGTCCGGGCGCGCGACGGTGCGGTGCTGCACGGCTACCGTGATGCAAAGACACTGCGCGCCTTTGCCAATGCCAAGACCGGATCGAAGCAATGAGCGGCGGTGCGACCCGTGTCGGAGCGACGGCAATTCTCGCGTTGATGATCGCCGGCTGTGCGACGCTTGGCGGCAACGTCAAGGGCGACTTTTCCTGCCGGGCACCGGAGGGAAGCTGCGCGCCGACCTCGATGATCGACGATGCCGCGACCCGCGTTTCACAGGCAGAACGGTCCGGTCATGCCTCTGCGGGAGCGCACAGGGCCGGTGATCGCGGATTGCGGATCGTTGTTGCGGGCTACCGCGACGGGGCGGGCCGCATCCACGAGGCCCGGGTTGTTCATGTCGTGCTGCCCGATCGCGCTGCCGAGCGCTGGCGCGCGCCGCGTTCGACCGGCGACGTGCTTCGCGCACTGGCGCGTCCGGCTGAAGCAGAAGTCGCCCCGCCCGCCGCCGCAGAAGCAATTCCTTTCCAGCATCCCAATCCCTCCCCCCAGCAGCCTCCCGATGTCCTGGTCATCCCCTCGCAGGATCTGACGGAGCTGCCCGGCGCCAAAGCGCCGGACCCCGGGGCACCTGGTCGTCCCCCCTCCCCCGGCCAGGTGCCCCACCCCGTTCTGCCCGAAGGAGAGCCCAAGTGAACCTCTCGCTATCCTCTGCGCGCGACGCGCTCCTTGCTGGCCTGTTCGGCGATGCGAAAAGGGGCGACCATGCGCAGCCGCGTTTCGCGCTCGACATGCTGTCGGACTGGCTTCCGTACCGAGTCTATGACGAGGGCCCGGGGCTCTACCGCAACGCGCACTCGAAGGGCTTCATTCTCGAAGTCACCCCGCTCATCGGCGCCGACGAGCGGACAGGTGAGATCCTCGGCCAGTTCTTTTCCGAGAGCCTGCCGCAAGGCGCGTGCCTCCAAGTGCTGAACTTCGCGTCCCCGCGCATCGGCGCCATCGTCGGCCCGTGGTTCGCACCGCGCTACGAGCAGGGCGGGATCTACGAAGCGATTGCGAAAGCCCGCACCAACCGGCTCTACGATCTCGTCTGGAAGTCGGGCTCGGCACACGCGCCGTTCCATGCGCGCCATGTGCGTCTGGTGCTCTCGCTCGGCGTTCCGGTGCCCGGAAGCGTCACCGATGCAGAACTCACCGAATGCCGCGACGGGATGTCGGGGATGCTGAACTCGCTCGGCCTTGCATCGAACAGGCTCGAGCCCGCAGGCCTCCTCGCATTGGTCGACGAGCTCACCTCGCCGACCACCGCGCGCGAACCCGATCTCACGCACTGGAACCGCGAGGACACGCTCGACGCGCAAGCGATCCGCCGCGACATCGAACTCGAAGTCGAGGACGACCGGCTGATCTTGCGCACCGAGCGCTTCCGCGAGACCGGGCGCTCGCGAGATGGCGTGCCGCAGGTAGGTGAATGCTATCCCGACCGCTTCGATGTGCGCCATTACGGCGTGCGCTCTACCCCTGAGCGCTGGGCACCGTGGGAATGCGCGCGGCTCATCGGCGACATGTTCACCGACAAACTGCGCTTTCCCTGCCCGGCTGCGACCATGCTGTGCCTGCATTATCCCGACCAGGAAGCCGCCTCGGCGCGCGCAGGCTACAAGTTCATGCGCACCACCAGCCTGTCGGAAACGAAGAGCGCACGTTTCCTGCCCAAACTGTCCGAGCAGTCGGCAGAATGGAAACACGTCCAGGCCGAGCTCCAGGCGGGCAAGAAGCTGGTCAAGCTGTTCTATGGTCTCACCACGATCTCGCCGCTTGGCGAAGGCGATGCGCATGAGCGCACGGTCAAGGCGATCTACAAGGCGGCCGGATGGGACCTTGCCGACGAGCGCTTCCTCCAGCTCCAGGGCCTCGTCGCGGCGTTCCCGTTGAGCCTCGCCGATGGTCTGGTCCACGACCTTGCGCGGCTCAAACGCTTTCGGACCATGCTCTCGACCACCGCGGCCCATATCGCCCCGCTGCAGGGCGAGTATCTCGGCGGCACTATCCCGCACCTGCTGCTTCTCGGCCGGCGCGGCCAGCCCTTCTTCTGGTCACCCTTCGAGAACGCGGCGGGCAACCACAACATCGCGATCTGCGGGAAGTCGGGCTCGGGCAAGTCGGTGCTGCTGCAGGAGCTGTGCGCCGCGCTGCGCGGCGCGGGCGCCAAGGTCGTGGTGATCGATGACGGACGCAGTTTCGAGCATTCGGTAAAGCTGCAGGGCGGGCGCTTCGTCGAGTTCACCCTCGCCTCGGGCTTCTCCTTGAATCCCTTCTCGATGGTCGACGATGCCCGCGCGCATGAGGACGAGGACTACCGGCTCGACTGCTTTGCGATGATCAAGGCGATCGTCAGCCAGATGGCGCGGCCAAGCGCCGCGCCCTCGGACACCGAGCGCGGCCTCATCGACCGCGCGGTGACGCAGGTCTGGGAAGCGCTCGGCAGCGGCGGCGCGATCGACGATGTCGCGCATGCCCTCCATCAAAGCGAAAACGAGGCGGGCAGGGATTTGGCGACCGCGATCGCGCCTTTCTGCCGCGGCGGCAGCTATGCCGGGTTTTTCTCCGGCAAGGCGAGTTTCGCGCTCGAAGACGATTTCACCGTCTTTGAGATGAGCGACCTTGCGTCCCGCGAGGAACTGCGAAGCGTTGTCCTCTCGGCGATCATGTTCATGACCGGCCAGGCGATGACGCGCAGCTCGCGGTCCACCAAAAAGCTGCTTTTGATCGATGAAGCCTGGGCCATGCTCAAGGGTGGTTCGATGGGCGAGTTCGTCGAGACCTATGCTCGCACCGCGCGCAAGTACGGGGGTGCGCTCGCCACTGCCACCCAGTCCTTGAACGATTACTACAAATCCGACGGCGCGCGGGCCGCGCTCGAAAACAGCGACTGGATGCTGGTGCTCCAGCAGAAGCCCGAGACCATTGCCGATTTCCGCAAGGAGGCCCGGCTCGACATGGACGACCGGACCGAGACGCTGATCCGCAGCCTCAAGCGCTCGGGCACCGAGTACAGCGAGATCTACCTCAAAGGTCCCGAGATGGAAGCCGTTGGACGCCTGGTGCTCGACCCACTCTCGGCAACCATCTTCTCCTCCGATCCTGACACCTATGCCGCGATCCACCGCCATGTCGAAAACGGCATGCCGCTGGAGCGCGCAGTCGCGCTGGTCGCGGGCGTGGAAGGAGGCATGTGATGGTGCTCGAGACCACCACGCTCGTAGATCGCGTGCCGCTTCCGTCAGTCAGACAAGCCCGCGACAAGCACCGTGTGATCGACTGGCTGGCGCTGTTCCAGGGCACCTGCCTGGTGCTGATCGAAACGGCAAGCTTCGCGGCGAGCACGCTGCTGCTGGTCCTCGGCCTGCCGCTGTTCGTGTTCCTGGCTGTAGCAGGCTGGGATCTCACGGCGCTGTTCGCGCAGCTCGGCAATCTTGCCGACCATTACCGCACCGCTGAACCGGTCGCGCGCCGCTTCTTTGCCCAAGACCTCCAGATCGCATTCCTCATCGCAGCCGGCGGCCTCGCCCTGCTGCGATTGCCGGCTTTCCTGCGCCGCCTCGATCGCCGCCTCGCCGAAGGATCTCCCCGCCATGGATAGACTGAACCTCCCGCTTAGCCAGCTGGGCCCGAAACTCCTCGCTCTACCCTTGCTCGTTGCCGCGCTCCTGTGGGGTGCGTGGATCACGCAGCAGGTCACCAGCTCCCCGGAGCAGCGGATCGTCACGGTCCGGCTCGCCGAGACCATCGGGACATTCGTCGAGGAAGCCGCGCGCGCCGATGCCGATCCGGCGGTCGTTCAGGCGGCGAGCCTTGCATACCTCAAAGCCGCCGAAAGCGCCGTCGCCGACATGGGCCATGACGGCCGCGTGGTGCTGGTTGCCGAGGCCGTGCTCGCGGGCGCTGCCGAAGACGCAACCTCCGAACTCGAGCAGCGCATTGCGGACAAGCTCGCCGGGGAGAAGCAGCCATGAGCCTGACCCGCTCGATCCGCCGTCCGCTGCTGCTCTCGGGGCTGGTCCTGCTGCCGCTTGCCTGGGCGCCGCTCGATGCCTTCAGCAAGGACCACGCGTTCCTCATCAATGCGAGCCCGAGCCTGTCCAACTGGGCGTTCTGGCTCGACAAGCACGCGCCGATCGAACGCGGCAGCCTGATCTTCTTTGAGCCGCCGCAAAGCGAGCTGGTCGAAAGGCATTTCGGAAAAGGACCGCAGATGTTCGGCAAGCGCGTGCTTGGCATGCCGGGCGATGTCGTGCGCCACGAGGGCGATGCGGTCTTCATCAACGGGAAGCAGGTCGCGAGCCTGCTCGAGGTCACCCGTCTCGGTGTCCCGCTCACGCGGGGGCCTAAAGGCGTCATCCCCGAGGGCTGCTACTACACCGGCACCAGCCATCCCCGCGGGCTCGACAGCCGCTATGGCGCAATCGGCTTCGTGTGCCGCGGACAAATCCTTGGCAGCGGGAGGGCGATCCTGTGATGCGCTCCCTCTTTCCGCTTGGCGCGCTTCTCCTCGCTGCGCTCCCGGCCAGCCTGCAGGCGCGAGACTATGGCCAGCGCGGCGCGGTCTTCCCCGTGATCGAGCGCGATCTGCTCGAACAGATCCATGCTCGCCTCGCGCAGATGGAAAAGTCGGGCGAGACCGCGCGGCTCAACGAGGAACTCAAGCGTCGTACGATCGCCCGCGTCAACCGGCCTGATCCGGTTGCCGGCGTGATCCGCGCAAGCGCAAGCCGCCAATGGGCCTTCGATCCGACAATTACGCTTGCTGCCGATATCCGGGGCGCAAAAGGCGAGCTGATCCATGCCGCCGGAACCCGGGTCAATCCGCTCGACAGCGTCAAGCTGCGCGGCGACCTCCTGTTTCTCGACGGCGACGATCCGGCGCAGGTCGCCTGGTCGCTGAGGCAAGAAGTCAATGCCAAGCTGATCCTCGTCAAGGGTGCGCCGCTCGAGCTGATGAAGGCCCGCCAGCGAAGGTTCTATTTCGACCAGGGCGGCAAGCTCACCGACAAATTCGGAATTCGGGCGACGCCTGCGCGCGTGCGCCAGAACGGCCGGATGCTCGAAGTGAGCGAGATCGCGCTGCCGCCCCGGAAGGCACAGCCATGAGCAGCATCCGCGCCTTCCTGGTGCTGTTCACGGCGATGCTATCGCTGGTATTCGCATCACCGGCTTCGGCCGATGCCGGTCCGGGCAAGTGCACCGGGCAATTCGTCAACCCGATCACCGACATCTGCTGGTCGTGCCTGTTCCCGATATCGGTCGGCGGGCTCGAAATCTGGCCGAGCAATCGCCCCGATCCCGACAATCCGGACCTACCGGTGTGCCTGTGCGGGCTTCGGCCCGGCATCGCGATGGGGTTCTGGGAGCCGGTCCGGCTCGCCGATGTCAGTATGAAGCCTTGGTGCTTCGTCAACCTCGGCGGGATGAAACTCGATCCCGGCTTTGATATTGGCTTCCGCTCGATCTCGGGTCCTTCGGCGGTGGGGGGCGCAAGCCAGTATTATTCGAGCTGGCATGTCCACTGGTATGCCTATCCGCTGATCTACTGGATGGAGATCGTCGCCGATTTCCTGTGCCTCGAGCCCGGTTCGATCGACATCCTCTACATCTCCGAGATCGATCCGCTGTGGCAGGACAGCGAGCTCACCGCGATCATCAACCCCGAAGCGGTGCTCTTCGCCAACCCGCTGGCGCTTGCCGCTTGCGCTGCGGATTGCGCGGCATCGACCGCCAATTTGCCGCTCGACGAGATGTTCTGGTGCGCGGGCTGCCAGGGTTCGATGTACCCGATGAACGGCAACGTCTCGGCCTCGATCGGACATGTCCAGGCCTCGCGGCTCGTGCTCTCGCGCTTCGCCTACAAGCTCCACCGCGAACTCGTTTCGTGGGGCACGATGGGATCGAAGGGCCTGTGCGGCAAATACCTGATGCCGGTGATGCGCAAGCAGCAATACCGCTTCCAGGCCACCAATCCCAATCCGGCAACCAAGGGCCGCTTCGCCTGCCCGCCTATCGGTGCCTCCACCACCTTCCAGTCCCCCGGACAGGTCATCCCCGCCATCGGCGAAGACATGGGATACCTCGTCTGGCGCAAGAGGAATTGCTGCGCGCTATGAGAATCGCCTTCCCCCTGCTGGTCGCTATCAGCCTTGCGACCGCCGCCGCCTTTGCTGCCGCGTCTGCGCAAGAGAGTTCGCCCGAACTCGATCTTGCCGAAATCCGCGCGCGCGCCAGCGAGCATAGCGCCGATGCCGAAGCGCTCGCCACGTCGGTGAAGACAAAAGCCGATGCGCTGGCAGAGGACGCGCGCGCCGCTCAACAAACGGCCCACGCGAACCGCGCAGCCTATGCAGAAGCGGCGCAAGCGACTGCCGATACCGGCCCGCTCGATCTCGATGGCATGATCCGCGCCCAGGCCGATGCCGAAGTGGCGGCAATGGGCGAGACGCCCCGGTTCATTGCCTTTGCCTCGCTGGGAATGCCGGAACGCTCGCTCAAGGCGCTGGTTCACGATGTCGCGAGGGCGGGCGGCGTCACCGTGCTGCGCGGGTTCCCGCAAGGCGACAGCGCGCGCTTCAAGAAACGCATCGCCGCGATCTGGAGCGATGGCCATGAAGCCGGCGCGCTCGGGATCGACCCGCGCCTGTTCCGCGCCTTCGATATCGAGGTCGCTCCGAGCTTCGTGATGATCGCGAGCGACTTTGCCCCCTGCGACGGGTTCGACTGCAGCGACATCCTTCCGCCGCACGACCGCATCGCTGGCAATATCAGCGTGGCCGAAGTGCTCGACACCTTTGCTTCAGGAGGCGGTCCGGGCGCGCAGCTTGCACGTCTCCATCTCCGCCGCCTTGAAGGAGAGCGGCCATGAGGCTCACACAATCGCTTCGTCTGGGACTGCTCGCTCTTCTCGCCGTCGCCGCGCCCCTCTCCGCGCAGCAGCAGGATGCGCGGGCTGACGGCAAGGCCTTTGGCGAAAGCCTGCGCAGCGAAGCGCAGGCAGCCGCCAACTCGCAGCACGACGCATCCACCCTCCCCAATTACGATCGCAATGCCGTGCGTGACCTCGAAACGCTTGCCGACGATCCCGACCGGATCGAGAGCAATGCCGCGGCGGTGGCCACCGGGCACCAGGGCTATCGCGCGATGCGCGACAGCATCGCCAACCGCGCACGCTTCGATCCAGACGAGATCGAGGATGTGATCGCGCGCAGTCTCGCGATCAACGAGACGCCGCTTGAATACACCAGCGGCATGGATATCTCGGGCGGCCAGGGCAATTGCGTCCCGCTGCCGCCCGGCTCGGGCTCTGCGGGAACCTACACCGCGACCTGCAACACCGGCACGCGGATCGACCAGTCGGCGGGTCAATGCGCGGTGCCGCTCGTCGCCAGCGTGACGCAGCGCCAGCAATGGCATTATCTCTGCAACGACACCGGCATCTACCAGGGTCTTCCTTGGTGCTCGGCCTTCGATGGCGGCTCGTGCCGCATCACCGGCTATCGCCCCGGCCCGTGCCTCCAGTGGTGGGACAACGGGTTCAACCGCTTCTGCTCCGAGCCGGGCGATCCGATTGCCGAAATCTCCTGCAATGCGCCCGATCCTCGCTACACGCCTTATGCGGTCACCACAGACAGCACGGTCGATGCGGTTCCAGACGAGAGCCAGTGCACGGGTTTTGCCGACAATGGAGACTGCACGCTCGATGTAGAGATTTGCACCGATGCCGATCCGCAGACACGCGTGATCGACGGCGTCTCGGTGACGCGGCCCTGCTGGGAATGGCAGCGCAGCTACACCTGCACCTCGCGCGAAGCGGCGACCGATTGCTCGGACATCGAGAGCCAGGGCACCTGCCGCTTCGTCCGCGAGGAATGCCTCACCGACGAACTTCCGTGCGAGACCTGGGAGCGCATCTACGAATGCCCGTTGCCCGATACCGAGAACACCACGCAATATGTCTGCGATGGCGATGTCTATTGCATTGATGGCAGCTGCGAGACGATCGAGCGCACCGCTAATGACGAGTTCAAGGATGCAGTCACCGCGCTCCATGCGATGGACGAGGCGCGCGGGCAATTCGACCCGAACACGCTGACGCTGTTCCGGGGAACGCGCAACACCTGCTCGTCCAAGGTCTTCGGCGTGCTCAATTGCTGCAAGGGCAAGGGTTTCCCGCTCATTCCGGGGATCAGCCTGCTGGTCGCGCTCGGCTGCGACCGCGAGGAAGTGTTGCTCCACCAGCGCGATGCGCAGGGCCTGTGCGCCTTTGTGGGCACATATTGTTCAAAGAAGTTCCTTGGCGTCTGCCTGACCAAGAAGAAGGCCTATTGCTGCTTCGAGAGCAAGCTTTCGCGCATCTTGCAGGAACAGGGCCGCAAGCAGCTTCCCAAGCCCTGGGACAAGCCCAAGGAAGAACAATGCGAGGGCTTCACCCTCGACGAGTTCGCTCAGCTCGATCTTTCCCGCATGGATTTCAGCGAGGTTTATGCCGAGTTCACCGAGGCCGCGCGGCTGCCCGACGAGCTCGAGACCTCCATCCTCATCCAGCAGAAGATCGACGACTATTACGCAAGGGGCGGTCAATGACCCATCTGGACTACCTGACTGCGCTCGCACTCAGCTTCACTGCGCTCGCCGCCGCTTCGGCGCATGCCCAGGAACCTCGGGAGACGGCATCGATCACCGACGCCGACGCGCTCTACTGCGAAGAGCGAAAGCTCGGCTACTGGTTCTACTGCGTCAAACCTGTGCCCGCAGAGGAACCGCAAACGCCCGAAGCCGAACCGGTCGCGGCCAGCCAAGAACTCGATGCGATCACCTCCGAATTGCGCGAGTTGAAGGCGCGCGCGATCCTCTATCCGACCGAAGCGAATGTCGCAGCCTATATCCGTTTCCAGCGCGCGCAGCTCGACCGCGCCTCGCTGTTCTCCGATGTCTGGCAACGGGCGATCTGGCAGGACCCCGAACTCGACTACACGCTCGAACGCCCCGTCGGAGCGGTCGCCAAGAAGCAGTGGCAGGACGCCCGCAGCGCCGAGCGCGACAGCGTCATGGCACGGCTCTCCGAGCGCTACGGCCTGTTCTATTTCTTCAGCGCCACCTGCGGCCCGTGCGAAGTGATGAGCCCCATCGTCAAGGGAGTCGCCGACCGCTGGCGGATCACTGTGCGCGCCATCTCGACCGATGGCGGTCCTTCGCGCCATTTCCCGGACTACAAGGTCGAGACCAACCAGCGCGCCAGGCTCGGTCTTGAAGGCAAGGCCACCCCGGCGCTCGTGCTGTGGGACAGCGCGACCAAGCGCCCGATCCCGATCGGATACGGCGTGCTCTCGGCCGACGAGCTGCAGGACCGCATCTATCTCCTCACCTCGAAGGAAGCCGGACATGATTACTAGCATTCGCAACGCGGCGCTGACCCTCGCCGCTGCCAGCATGGTCGCATCACCCGTCGCCGCCAATGTCGGCGACAGCATGGACCGGTTCATGGACGACATGGGCGCGGCGGCCAATGTCATCGGCCCGACCGCTTTCGAAGGCCAGTCGGCGGGCTATTACAGCCTCGGCAATGTCTGGACGCGCTTCCCCCAGAAGACCACCAACGTGGCCAACCTACAGCTGCCCCGCGCCCGCGCGGGCTGCGGCGGGATCGACATCTTCGCGGGCTCCTTCTCCTTCATCAATGCGAGCGAGATGGTCGCGCTCCTGAAAGCCGTGGCGAACAACGCGGTCGGGTTCGCCTTCAGCCTCGCGATCGACACCGTTTGCCCCGAGTGCAACAAGATCATGCAGGAGTTTTCGCAGAAGGCGCAGCTCATGAACAACCTCTCGATCAACTCCTGCGAAATGGCGCAGGGGCTGGTCGGAGGCCTGTGGCCCAAGGGCGATCTCGCCGACAAGGCGATCTGCGAAGCGATCGGGAATTCCGAAGGCATCTTCACGGACTATGCCGCAGCCAAACACGGCTGCGGCACGCGCGGGCAGCGCGCCTCAACGAATGAAGGCGCCGGCGCCGACTACGCCGACATCAATCCGGGCGTGGCGCGCAACTACACCTGGCACGTTCTGAAAAAGAGCGCCTTCTTCAACCCCGGCGGCACATTCGACCGCGAGCTTGCCGAATACGCCATGACGCTGATCGGCACGGTGATCTATGTGCCGCCCAAGGACGACGAGGCAGGCAAGTTCGTGCCTTTCGCAGGCGATGCTTCATCCACCCTGGTGAGCGCACTGCTCGACGGGACGCAGGGCCAGACTGTTCGCGTTTTCCGCTGCGACGAGACCGATCTTTGCCTCAATCCCACCTTCGAGCAGATGAGCCTATCGAATGCAAAGGCCATCCGCCCGCGGGTCACGCTCCTGATCGGGAACATGGTCGATGCGATCCGGGCCGACACCGCGATCGGCAATGCCGAAAAGGAATTGCTGCAGGTCGCCTCGGTCCCCTTGTACAAGATCCTTACCGTCCAGGCCGCCTATGGGCGCGGAATGCCGACTGACGACCGCGACACGCTCGCCGAGATCGCCAGCATCGACCTGCTCTATGCCATCCTCGACCGGATCGTGTCGGAAGCCGGGCGCTCGATGGCGAGCTTCATCGCCGCCGACGAAGCCAAGCTCGCGATCTGGCGCGGCCAGGTTGCTGAGGTGCGTTCGGGGCTCGTCCAGCGACAGGCCACCGGACAGGCCAAGGTCTCCGCTATCATGCAGATCATCGAGAAAACGGCGATGATCGAGAACGCCCTTGCCGCCTCGATGTCGCCCTCGATGTCGGCAGCGCTCGACTGGTCGCGCGGGCTCCAGTCGCGCTCGATTATCCCCTGAGGCCGCGACATGGTCGAGATCTTCACAACCGGCGGCGGCGAATACATCGTCAATGTCTTGAACGCCGTCGCCGCGTGGACCGGGGCCGGTGGCTACAAGAGCCTGATCCAGGTGGCGCTGGTCATGGGCATGGCGCTTGCGGTCATTGTCGTCGCGTTCAACCAGGACTGGCGCGCCTGGCTCAACTGGTTCCTCGGCGCGACACTCATCTACATGTGCCTGATGGTGCCGCGCATGGATGTGCAGGTCACCGACCGTGTCAATCCGAGCCTCGCTCCGGCGACAGTCGCCAATGTCCCGCTCGGGCTCGCGCTCATGGCAAGCTTCACCAGTCAGGCAGGCGACTACCTTACCCGCTCCGCCGAGCTCGTCTTCGGCCTCCCCGACGATCTCAACTACTCGAAGAACGGCATGATTTATGGCGCGCGCCTGCTCGAAGCGACACGGTCCCTGCGCATTGCCGATCCCGAGTTTGCCGCCAATTTCGACGAGCATGTGCGGCAATGCGTGTTCTACGACCTGCTCCTCGGCCGCTACTCGATGAAGGAACTGTCCGAAAGCAACGATATCTGGGCGACCATTGCGCCTGGCAGTGCCGCGCGGGCACAGCGCTTCCTCACCCGGCAGGCGGACGATAGCGTCACGGCCACGATCATCACCTGCCGCGAAGCATACACTGCGCTCTCCAACCAGTGGGCCGGGCTTATTGATGAGATGACACGGGTCGCCGGGCGCCAGCTCTACCCCCGGCAGACCGAGGCGCTCGCGAAGGCCAAGCTCATCGCAGACCTGCCGATTGCCTATCAATACCTCACCGGCGTCTCGAAGGATGCAAGCAGCATCTTCCGCCAGGTTCTGACCATCAACGCCATGAACCAGGCGATGCATGGCTTCGCCGGAGCTAGCGGTGCATCGAGCGTCGATGTGTTCGCGCAGACCCGCGCCGACATCCAAACCGAACGGACCTATTCCTCGATCGCGCACAACGCGATGAAATGGGTCCCGATCCTCAATGTCGTCCTGACGGTCGTATTCTACGCGCTTTTTCCGGTGCTCTTCCCACTGTTCCTGATGCCCAAGACCGGACCGATCGCTCTCAGAGGATACGTCACGGGCTTCTTCTATCTGGCAGCTTGGGGGCCGCTGTTCGTCATCCTGCACATGATCCTGATGCTCAAGGGCGCGAGCGATGTGGCGGCAGCGGGCGGCGCGACCGGTCTCAGCCTCGCGACCTTCTCCGGCATGACCGACGTCAACAACGATATCGGGATCCTGGCCGGCTACCTCGTCGCATCGATACCGTTCCTTGCAGGCGGCGTCGCCAGGGGCGCGCTCGCAATATCGGGCCAGGCAACCAGCTACCTCAATCCGAGCCAGAACGCGGCAGAAGAGGCGGCGCGCGAAGCGAGCACCGGCAATATTTCGCTCGGCAATTCCAGCCTTGAGAACTCGAACGTGTTTTCGCGCCAGTTTGCGCAAGCCAGCCTTGCTCCCAACATTGGCTACGGCGCCGCGCAGACGCGAACGACGGGCGAAAACGGCACCCAAACCACCGGCTTCCCGCAGGCCGAGTTCGCGACTGTGCCGACCTCGAGCTATCCGTTCACACCAACGCTAGGGCAGGACTTCTCGAGCCGGCTTGCGACCATGGCGAGCCAGAGCCGCGGCCAGAGCGAGACATTCTCGAACCTTGCCCAGCAATCGACGAGCTCGGCTGTCACCCGCTTCAGCGAGTTGCGCGATGCCTACACCCGCTCGCGCTCGAACGAGAGCGTCAGTGGCACGTCAACGAGCGACAGCATCGGCAGCGCCTTCAGCGAAGTCGACAACGCCTCGAAAACACTCCAGCAGCAGTTCGGGCTGTCGCGCCGCGCGGCCGACGACATTACTGTGTCCTGGTTCCTGAACGGGGATGCCGGTCTCGGGGTCAAAGGAGAACGAGGCTCGATCAAGGGCACCCTCGGGTTAAAGGGTGGTCGGAACCAGACCTGGACTGACAGTGATATCGGGATCGCCTCCGAGGATCGCTCGCGCATCATGGGCGCGCTGAGCCAGATCTCGGACAGTCGCAGCTGGTCGAGCACGCGCGAAGGCTTCCTGCGTGAAACGAGTTCGAGTTCGGAGGCGCTGGTGTCAAGCAGCTCGGCCGGGATCACCACGTCGATCACCGAAGCGCAGAGCTACACCCGCGAAGCGCGCCGAGCCGAGGAGATCGCCAGCCGCCTCGAGAACCAAGCAAGCTGGTACGAAAGTGCCAATGCCGCAGGCACGCTCAACCTCAGCCAGGCCTATCGCGAATGGGGCATGGCGGAGATCGATGGTAACCGCGACTACTATGGGCCGGTGCGCTTCGACGACATCGATTTCCAGATGAGTGCGCGGGGCCAGAAACTCCAGGCGCGGTTCGTCGAAAGCTATGCGAACCAGCTCAATGCCGAGATCGCGGATGACCTGGCTCTGCCGCCCTTTGCGTCCGTCGCTCGACCCGCTGTGAGCAGCGCAGATGGCGTGCGGGGATCGGTACGGCTTGGCGGGGTACCAGGGAGCCTTGGCGCCCCCTCAAGCGAGCGTGAAGACATCGCCCGGAATGTAGGTCGGGTCCAACAACAAGGGGACCGGCGGATCGGGACCGTCAAAGGATACCTCGATGGCAAGACTCGCGATGCCAAGGGAGCCTCGGCTGAGGCGGCCGACGATGTGAAGGAATGGTAGCTCAGATCAGCCCGTCGTAGATGATCACATAGATCAAAAAGGCGAGGAACAGGACCCCGAACAGGATCAATCCAAGCTTGCCCCACGGGTCAGCCCAGGTCTTTTTCCAGGTGTAGGAAGTGAGACGGTTCTCGGCGATGGCCCGATCTACTTCGCGGAAGCCCTCCCAGCCCTCCTTGCCGCCCGGGGGTGTGTCGTCTGGATCGTTCATCGCTCATTCTCCTTCACAAGAAGGGAGCCGCCCTCTCCTCTTCTCAGCCCCATCTTGTTGCTGAGAAAATAGCCGAAAATCATCGGAAAAGCGAGCACGGTATCTTGGCTTGCAGGCCCGAAAATGAAAGGAGTTGGCATGGCAGGAAGATCACCTCAGAATAATGTCTTCGATTTTCACGCAGGAGTTCTCCGACAGAAGCAAGGCAAACGGCGCGGCCTTGCGCTGCTTGTTGCCGGAGGCTTACTCGTTGGCATTCTGGGCGGCATTCTTGGCATCTACTGGCCTTTTGGTTCGGCGATCGCTGAGGCACGAACCAAGCACAGCTTTGCCGTTTGCGGCATGGTCAGACGCACTTGTGTCATCGATGGCGACACGATCTGGCTCGAAGGCGTGAAGATCAGGATCGCGGATATCGACACGCCTGAAATTTCGCAGCCAAGATGCGATATCGAATACGATCTCGGCATAAGGGCACGCGACAGGTTGGTGGTTCTGCTCAATCAGGGAGAGTTCTCCGCCGTTCCAATCGGTAATCGAGACGAAGACCAGTACGGTCGTAAGCTCCGTGTCCTGATGCGCGATGGCCGCTCGATCGGCGACCAATTGGTCGCGGAAGGACTAGCACGAACCTGGTCCGGACGCAGGGAGCCATGGTGCTGATGCGCATCTGGCCGGACAGTGACGATCCCTTGCCGGGCAACGAGCGGGAATGGAAATTGAAGCTCGAAGCATGGCTGCTGGGTATTCCGATTGTCCTTATGCTCATCGCAGGCATCGGGTCACTCTTCTGATGCTCACCCGTGATCAGGAGCTTTGGGGCATGGCGCTGTGGGTGGATAAGCACCATGGCGACGCCGGAGGTGAATTCATTGCGTCGAAGATCGATCAGCTATACCAGGCCGGCGAGCAGGACGGGGCAAGACTTTGGCAGAATGTTGCCCGTCGCTATGAGCAACTTGTCGAGCGCAGGACCTATTCCTGATAGAACCTTGAGGATCTCTAGCGTCGACTGACTGCAGATAGGCTTCCAGCCGTTCAAGCGTTCGTCGACGCGGCCTTCGCCCTTGCCTGAGATCGAGTACGAATCGAGGATCGCCAACTGCGCGCCGGCCGAAGCGCGTTGCCGAAATATGGTGATCTTTCAGATGCTTTTCGATCCGTTCCAGCAAGGTCATAACCCTTTCGCTCCGACTCGCAAATCCCTTGTGTTCTTGTTATGTTCTTAGTAGGATCACATCCGCGAGTCTAGGAAAATTCCTACAATTGAGATTCGAAGGACAGACAGATGGAACATGTCAGGGAAGAGCTCGACCGGCTGATCCTCAAGGGCGGATATGGCTACGCCTCGATATCGCGGCTGCTTGGCCGCAACCCTGCCTATGTGCAGCAATTCATCAAGCGCGGTTCACCGCGAAAGCTCGATGACGAAGACCGAAAGACACTTGCCTGCTTCTTCGGCGTCGATGAGCAAGTGCTCGGCGGTCCCGCCAATCCAGTCAATGATGGTATGGTCGAGATCCCCGTTCTCGATGTGGAAGCATCTGCTGGATTCGGCGCGGTAGCTGCCAGTGAGACTGCACACACCCGGTTCGGGTTCGATGAGCGGTGGCTGCGGCACCTGACGTCGGCCAAGAGCGCCAGCCTGTCGATCGTCGGCGTAAAGGGTGACTCGATGGAGCCCACGCTCAGCGATGGTGACGAGGTCCTGGTCGACGCGTCAGACCATGGCTCACGATTGCGCGATGGAATCTACGTTTTGCGCGCTGATGATGCTCTGGTCGTTAAGCGTATTGCTATCAAGCCTGGTGGCCGACAAATCACAATCGCCAGCGACAACCCAGCTTATCCAACTTGGCACGACATGGACCGATCTGAGGTGCACGTCGTCGGTCGGGTCATCTGGTTTGGCCGAGCCTTGTAACGGCAGGACTTGGGCCGGAAGCGGAAAGGCAGCTTTTATATCTTTGAGCGGATTAAGCGGACAGCGACTACTGACCGAATCGCAAGCCGGTGCATTAGAGAATGGTCTGGAGAAACCCCTCTTGGCATAGACTTTTGCCGTCGTTGAAACGCCCCTGCAGGACAGCCAACACGGAGCCGAGAGCCACAAACTAAATTGGTTTACTATTTAGCGCGCCTTTCCTACCATCCGGAGATGGCGAGAGAAACCTTTACGATTGAGGGCGCAGGCGCGATTTCTCTTACAGCCGAGGCTGAGGGGGATGCCTACGCTAAACCCGTCCTTCTTGCGCACGGCGGCGGGCAGACACGGCGCGCGTGGAGAAGGGTGGTCAGCGAGCTGGCTCAAGCCGGCTTTCGCGCAATCGCCTTCGACATGCGCGGTCACGGAGACAGCGATTGGTCGCTATGCGGAGCTTATGAAATGCGCGACTTCGCGGCGGATCTGGTCGCTGCAGCGTCGCGCCTGGACCAGAAGCCAGCGCTGGTTGGCGCTTCACTGGGCGGGCTCGCTGGACTGATTGCCGCAGGGGAGCTTGCTCCAGGTAGCTTTGCTTCACTCACATTGGTCGACATTGCCCCGCGCATGGAGCCCAGCGGTGTGATGCGCGTGGTTGGTTTCATGGAAGAGCATGTCGATAGCGGCTTCGCCTCACCAGAGGAGGCGGCCGACGTGATCGCTCGCTACATACCGCATCGTCCCAAGCGGGGCGCGAGCGATGGTCTGAAAAACTATCTGCGGCAGAAGTCGGATGGGCGCTTCTATTGGCACTGGGACCCGGTGTTTATCCGTAATATAATGTCAGCCAGACAAGGCGACCCAGACAGCCAAGAACGTCAATCGGCAATGCTGAGCCAAGCTGCGGCGAATCTCACGCTTCCGCTTCACCTCATCCGAGGCGGCTCTAGCGATCTTGTTTCCGAAGAGGCCGTTTTGCATCTGCGACAACTCGCCCCCCATGCAGAATACACCGATATTGCCGATGCCACGCACATGGTCGTGGGCGATGCGAACGATGCCTTCTCCGCCGCTATCGTCGATTTCCTACGAACCCATCACTCTTGCGATACGGCTCAACCACAGGGGACGAGGGAGCTATGATCGATCGAGAGCGCTTGCAGGAAATGCTGAATATCGCGCCGTTTCATCGATGGCTTGGGCTGGAGATTGCAACATGCTCCGACCAGGGAATCGCGATCACCATGCCATGGCGCGAAGAGATCGTGTCGAACCCTATGATTGGGTCGGCGCATGGAGGGATCCTGGCTTCACTGGTCGACCTCACCGGGCTTTATACTCTGCTTGCCGGGGGCGTCGCGGCGAGAGCGACGGCCGATCTGCATGTCGATTACCACCGTCCTGCAACCTCAGGACCTCTCACTGCTCACGGACAGATCGTGAAGATCGGGCGACAGATTTCGGTGGCGGAAACCCGGGTTCTCGAGCCCGACGACAAGTTGGTCGCCAGCGGCAGGGGCGCCTACTTCTCGTCAACCGGATCACTTGATCAGCGCGGCGGGACTATTGATCTCGAACAGGCTCTTGCCACCCAAGGCCCAGCGACTTCTGCAGCGCGATCCACGCCAGCGTAAGGGCACCTTTTGCCCGGACGAGGTCTGCTGAGGCCTGCTGCTGTTCTCGCAGGGCCCGGTTGAGGTCAGCCTTCGAGATCGCTCCTGCGGCAAAACGTTGGCGGTTCAGGTCCGCCGCGCCGTCAGCCTGCTTCTTGATTTGCATACTGGCAGCGAGCGCCGCACGCTGCTGGCCGAAGCGAGCCAAGGCACGTTCGGCGTCTTGCAGTGCCAGAAGCACCGTCTGCTGGTAATTGGCGACTGCTTCGTTGCGCGCCGCCCCGGCTTGGTCGATCGCAGCGTCTACCCTGCCGAAATCCAGAAAATTCCACTGGAGGCGTGGGATCGCGAGTGCGGAGAAATCGCCGACATCGACAACGTCGTCCAACGAGGATCCGCCGAGGCCCAGGATCCCCGTGAAGGACAATTTCGGGAACCGCGCCGCCTCGGCCACCCCGATCCGCGCCGTCGACGCGGCAAGAGACCGTTCGGCCGCCCTTATGTCAGGCCGACGCGCCACCAGGCTTGCCGGATCGCCGATCGCGACCTGCTCTGGCGGCATGGGAATGGAATGCGCAGTCGTGAGCGCTGCATCAACTGATCCCGGCACCTGTCCGGTCAGTATAGCGAGTGCATCAGACAGGACTGCGATATCCGCTTCAGCTTCGGCAAGTTGTGACTTGAGCATCTCCAGTTCGGCATTCGCGGTGCCTACCGGGAAAAGCGGCAATGCACCGTGCTGATAGCGTTGGTATGTCAGCGCCAGGATCTCTTCCTGCAACGAAATCTGCGCCTCAAATTGCTCTGCGCGGAATTGGGCCTCCCGCAAATTGACGTAGGTGCTGGCCACTTGGGCAGTCAACTGGACCTTTGCGTCCTCTGCATTGGCCACGGTTGCAGCAGCTTGGGCATTGCTGGCTTCAATGCGCCTGCGCGAGCCACCGGCGAACTCCAGCTCCCAGTTGGCGTTAAGGCCCACATTGAAAAAGCTGAGCGAGTCATCGGTTTCTGCGTCGGAATTGGTTTGCTCTGACGGGGGGGGCGCCCCGCCTTGAATGTCGAGACCACGAAGCCGGCCCTGCACGGTGGTGGCCTGTGCCCCAAGCGATGGCATTCGACCCGCACGGTCTTGCCTGATGGATGCCCGTGCCTGGGCAATGCGCGCCTGCGCTGCGGCGAGCGAAGGGTTGCCGGACAGCGCAGCCTCCACCAGCCGCGTCAACTCGGGATCGCCGAGCAGCAGCCACCATTGAGCGACAACCGGATCAGATGCGCTCACATCACTGCCAGCGCGCACAAAGCGAGTGCCCGTGTCTGCTGACACAACTTCCGGGGGGCCTGCATAATCGGGCCCAGCCGTGCATCCAGCTAGCAAGGCGATAGTGATAATCGGAGGTAGCAAGTGGCGCATAATCTCGGGCTCAGTGCATCGAAAGGGAGACATTTTCCGGAAGCGGCTTGAGGAACAGAACAAGCGGGACTGTCGCGAGTGTGAGAAGTCCCATCACCAGAAAGACATCATTGTAGGTCATGATGAACGCTTCGCGCTGGAGAGTGCCGCCGAGTGCCGCCATCGCTCGTTCCATATCGCCCAAGCTTCGCGCCAGTCCGTCGAGATAGGTCTGCAGCGAAACGCTGTTCGCATTCAGCGTTTCTTCCATGCGCCTCGTATGGTGCCAAATTCGCTGGTCCTGGAACGAAGCGAGGGCCGAGAGGGCGAATGATCCGCCAAGATTGCGGGCCGCGTTGAAAATGCCCGAGGCATCGCCCGCGTCTTCCTTGGCCACCGACGCAACCGTTGCCTGATTCAGGAACATCATCGCAAGTATCATTCCGGCCCCGCGGATAAGCTGACTTTCAGTGAAGACAGCGCCGCCGGATTCGGCGGTCAGACTCGTGCTGACAAAGCAGCTGATCGCCATCAGCAGCATTCCGGTGCCGACGGCAATGCGGATGTCCACCTTGCGGATCATCAGGGGCAGAACCGGCATCAGGAGAAAGGCCGGGACACCCATCCAGAAGATGACCAGTCCCGTCTGAAAAGCATTATAGTCAGAGATGATCGCCAGAAACTGCGGAATGACATAGGTCGAACCATACATCACCATGCCCAGGGCGAGCGCCATGATCGCGACGCTGGCGAACTGTCGATTGAACAGGAGCTGCAACTTCAAGACTGGCTTGCGTGCCTTCACCTGTCCGTAAATCAAACAGGCAAAGCCGATAATGGTCACCACCGTTAGCCAGCGAATGAGTGAGGACTCGAACCATTCCTCACGGTGCCCTTCCTCGAGTACAACAGTCAGACCGCCCAGTCCGAGGATCAGCCCGAGAATGCCAGCCCAATCGGCGTCCGTGAGATATTCCCACTTGGGCTTCTCGTGAGGCAGCCCGATAAACAGCAAGAGCAGCAGGATTGCGCAGACTGGCACATTGACGAAAAAGGCATAGTGCCAGCTCAGGTTCTCGGTCAGCCAGCCGCCGATCAATGGCCCCATCACGGGGCCAAGAACCACAGTCATGCCGAACAGGGCCATTCCGATTGGCTGTTGGTGCGGCGGTAATCGTTTAGCCACAATAGTCATTGCGGTCGGAATGAGGACTCCGCCCGTGAATCCCTGACCCGTTCGGCCGATGATCATGGTCGTAAGGTCGGTTGCAATCCCGCATAGCACCGAAAATGCGGTGAACGCGCTAACCGCGATGATGAGGAGGGTTCGCAGACCGAACAGCCGTTCGAGCCAAGCGCTCAGCGGAATGACGACGATTTCAGCAACGAGAAATGACGTAGCAATCCAGGTGCCTTCGGCGCCTGTGGCACCGATCTCGCCCTGAATGACGGGGAGTGCGGAATTGACGATTGATATGTCCAGCGTCGCGAGCATGGCGCCAAGCGCGCCCGCGGCCACAGCGACCCAGGCAGTCACGTCTGCGTTCTTTCGGCCCCCGGCCGGCCCGATCGAAGTGTCCTGCGCTGCCAGTATCTCGGTCATTGAGTCCGACTCGAGATCTCTTCCAATTCGCCGGCAGCATTCCGGGTGTCGACCGTAGCCACTACCGACATGCCGGGAACGAGCAGACGCCGCACTTCAGGGGGAGCATCGATACCGATGCGGACGGGTATCCGTTGAACGATCTTGGTAAAGTTGCCGGTGGCATTTTCGGGGGGGAGGATGGAAAATTCCGCGCCCGTTCCCGGCGATATGCTGACCACTCGCCCCGCGATCTCAAGGTCGGGTAGGGCGTCAACTTCGAGCCTGACGCTTTGGCCGGCCCGGATCAGGCCGACCTGCGTTTCCTTGAAGTTTGCCGTCACGTAGATCGCCCTCACCGGAACCACCGTCATCAAACGTTGACCCGGTTGCACGAACTGGCCCACCCTCACCGAGAGATCGCCGACGCGGCCGGCCTTGCTGGCGCGCAGCAAGGTCGATTCAACCGTAAGGTCGGCTGTTTCCAGCTGAGCGCGAGCAGCGTCCGCCTGCGCCTGGGTCTGGTTGATCTGCTCGAACAGGGTCCCTCGGCGCGCGGTCGCGGCAGCCACCGCTGCCTGCGCGGCGACGAGTTCGGCCCGCGCTTGCCGCGCCTGCGCCTCATACTGGTCTAGCTTTTCCCGCGGTTCGGCTCCTGTCGCGGCAAGGGGCCGATATCGCGCCACCTGGTCGTTCGCGAGGTCCAGTGCTGCGCGCGCGGCGGCGAGTTGGCCCCGCGCCTGGCGAATGGCTGCATCCTGTTCGGCTACCTGAGAACGGATTGTGTCGGCACCGGCCAGGGTCGCAGCGATCTGTGCGCGCGCCTGTTGCGCTTGCGCCTGATAATCCCGCAGATCCAGTTGTACGAGGGCTCCGCCGCGAGCAACCTGCTCGTTCTCCCCCACGAAGACCTCTTCGACGTATCCCGCTACCTTGGAAGAGATAACGACGCTGTCGGCAGCGACATAGGCGTTATCGGTCGTCTGCATGTACTGTCCGTAGGTTACGTGCCGGTAGTACCACCAGATCCCGCCAAGCAGCACGGCAAGACCAACGATGATTAGCACGATGCGCAAGCCACGCCGCGATTGCGGTTTCGTTGGGGTTGTGCCCTCCTGCTCCGGTTGGTTGGAGTTATCGGTCATCTGACTCTTTCGGCAGCCTCAGTAAAAGGTGAACGCGTCTCGCGCCCTATGAGCCGTGAGTCAGATAGTAAAGGCATTTAGCAGTTTGCATTTGGGCATCCGAGGCTATCCGACTACACAGCGCTATGGATGAAAATCCAGATACCATGTCACGGTCTCAGCGTCGGCAGAAGTTCATCACCGATGATGACCGCATTCTCTATCTTATGGACGAGATCAGTCGCGGCGCGCGCAGAGTGTACGATGCGAGGGTCGCCAGGATCGGTCTCAATCAGACACAGTGGAGGATCATCGGACAACTTCTTCGCGATCCTGCCCTTACGCAGGCTGAAATCGCCAAGAAACTGGAACTGGAATCGGCGACCATCGGCCAGGCGGTTGCAGGTCTTTGCGCACGCGGGCTGATGAAAAGGCTTCGAGCTGAGACGGATCGGCGAGCGTGGCAGCTCATCCTCACGGAGCAGCTTGACGATCTGCTGCCCGAACTGAGAGGCTCCGCGGATAGGCTTCATGGTCTGCTTTGGCGCGACATTGCCGCCGACGAGAAGCAAACGTTGCAGCAGACTCTTGAAAGGGTATCGGAAAATCTGGACCAACTCCGGGCCGAGGCTGAGTAAAATCATGGCATCGCCCCCGGAAAAGCCTATCAGCAGCATCGCTCGCGCCGCGGAGATCGGCCAAATCCTAATGAGGCACGGCGCGAAGAATCTCGCCGGAGCCCTCGGATTTATTCCCTCTTCGAGCAATGTCATCGATCCTCGCGAATTTCATCCGGCTGCAGTTGTGGCGTTCCTCCGTGACATCGGGCCAGTCGGCATAAAGCTGGGGCAACTCCTCGCCACCCGAAGCGATCTGTTTACCGAACACTGGATCACGGCATTCTCAACCCTGCACGATCAGGTGTCGTCAGTGCCCTTCGCAGATATCGAGCCCGTACTTGCTTCAAGCTGGGGTGAGGACTGGCGGAGCGACTTTGCGCAGTTCGACGAAAAGCCTTTGGCCTCTGCCTCCATAGCGCAAACCTATTCCGCCAGACTGCGGGACGGAAGCGAGGTCATCGTGAAGGTTCGGCGGCCAGGCACTGCCGCTCGGATGGAGGCTGATGTGCGCCTCCTTATACGCCTTGCCGGGATCGTGGAAGCACGGTCGCCGGACATCGCGCGTTACCGGCCAGTCGAGTTTCTGCGGACCTTCGGCCGCAATCTTGCCTGGGAGATGGACCTCGCTGCGGAATCCCGAGCCTGCGAGCGGATCGGCGCATATCTCGATACCATCGGCGTCAGGTCCCCGGCCATCCATTGGGAACTGACCGGGCTGCGGGTGAACGTTCAGGAACGCCTGTACGGCAGGCCCGCGTCTTCGCTGGGCAGCCCATCGGGCGACCCGCGGGTGGCGGCTTTCGCTAAAAGCTATGCCAACGCTGTCCTGCGGATGATCATCCTGAACGGCGAATTTCACGGCGACCCCCATCCCGGTAACGTCTTCATGATCGGCGAGCAGGATGTCGGCTTCATCGACTTTGGATCGGTCGGGACGCTCACCAAGGCCAGGCGCGACGAGATCGTCCGCCTCGTCCTTGCGATCGCTGGTGAGGAAACCAGCGATGTCGCGAATGTCCTGCTCGCATGGGCGGGGGAGCCGAAGGTGGATCGCGATGCGCTCGCGGTGGATCTGGATCAGTTGATCGGAGAGTTCAGGGGGACCGTGCTATCTGGCATCGAGTTCTCGCAGATTTTTTCCCGCGCTTTCGACCTGTTGCGGGATTATCGACTGGTTCTGCCACCTGATCTGGCCATTCTTCTGCGTACCTTGTTGACTGCAGAGGGCTTCGTCCGATCGCTGGCACCGGACTACAACATCGCCGAAGAGACCCGGCCGATCATCACGGAGCTTCTCGCCGAGCGGTTCTCGCTCGGCAGCGCTCGGTCGGGTTTGAAGAGACTTCGCGGTCAGCTGCTGGGTTTGTCGGCGTCCTTGCCCGACATACTTGCCACTGCGAACTCGATCGCAAAGTCAGGATATGTGCCGGTTCAGCTCGATCCGCTCAGTATCGAGCAGCTCGCTGGACTTCGCAATGAGCGTCAGTCCTTGAAAGGCCCTCTAGCTGCCGCATTGATCATAGCTAGCGCGTTGCTTGTCGATCAATCCTGGCTTCTGGCTGGCGGCGCGCTTGTGATTGCTGGGGTGGTGCTCATCCGAAAGTCATAATGAAGGAGCAACTTAATTCGTGCACGGTCACGATACGGCAAAGCCGAACTTAACGAGGATTTCATGCGCCTCACTTCAGCGACCAAGACGCATCGCGAAGAAAATTTTTCGACCTATTGCGATTGAAGGCTTATTTTCCCTCAATCAGACGAAACTTTGGAACGGCAGCTTTCAAGCGTGTCCTGGCCTGACTTTATGGCCGCTATTGGGGCGCATAGCTGCCATCGACGCTAGTCTGAACCAACGGCAGCTTTTGGGCGAAAATCGTGACTACTCGAATGACCGGGATTAGGGCGCATTGCCGCCGTTGGCCTTCCTGACTGAATGGCAGATCTCTGGGCGAAAGCTCTGTCATCGAAAGAGCGGGAAAAGGCTCTTTGAAGTGACGACGGCTCACGCTTTATGCGCGGCAAACACTACCCATGATATGCAATGGCCTATCATGGGTAGTGTATATATGCCATTGCATATCTCTATTGCCTTTCTCAACGATCATGGTATATGCTAAAACATATAGACGTAGGCCAGCATATGTAGAAACATATTTATGAGCACGACAATCGAGGACATCGCCGCAAGCATCAAAGCGGCACGGATAGCAAAAGGCTTTACCCAGAAACAGCTGGGTGAACGGGTAGGCTTGCCTCAAAGCCATATCTCCAAAATCGAAGGCGGGAGTGTAGACCTACAGATTTCCAGCCTCGTCGAAATAGCGCGCGCGCTCGACCTCGAACTGAAGCTAGTGCCTCGAAGGACCGTACCGGCGATCGAAGGCGTAGTTCGCTCACAGCGCGAAAGAAGCGAGGCAAGTCGAGTGCTCGCAACGATTGCCGAAACCAACCGGTTCGCCGAGCGAGTACGGGAGAGCTATCCGAGCGTCACCGAAGTGACCGAGCTTCAAAGCGCACTTAAGGATATCCAGGCCGTTAATTTCACTCCCGAAACGCTCAAAGCCATCGAGCAGGCCTTGCAGCCCGTCGCTCATCTGAAAAAGCATCTCCAGGATCTCGGCTGGGCGCTTGAGCAGCAAGAGGGAAGGAAGAAACTCACCCAACAGATCGCAGCATCCACGCGTGCCCTCCAACACGTCAGAAACTCGCAGGTTCAAGCAATCGGTCAAGACAGTGCCTCAAGACGGCCTGCTTACCGCCTTGGGGACGACGCCACATGATCGACGCAGCTGCTCTCGATATCTTTCTGGGTAAGACGCGCGTTGGAACCATTGCGCGCCTCGATGGAGATGCGAGCATCTTCACATTCGACGAAGTCTACCTTGCCGACCAGGATCGGCCAACGCTGTCGCTGGCCTACAAGGACGCGAACGGCGAAATCATTGCCGAGACACGCAGCTATCGAACGAAGATTGAGCCGTTCTTCTCCAACCTCCTTCCTGAAGGCACGCTTCGCGACTACCTGGCCCGCCGCGCGGGCGTGAAAGCCATGCGCGAGTACCACCTTCTCGCACAGCTCGGGCACGATCTTCCCGGCGCAGTGCGCGCCGTCGCCGTCGATGCCGAGGAAACGGAGGCCGACGAGCTAGATGAAGAAGCGGCGGGGAAGCAGGCAGAGCGCGCGCTGCGCTTCTCGCTTGCCGGCGTGCAACTCAAATTCTCGGCAATCAAAGCCCAGGGCAAGAATGGCGGGCTGACGATCCCGGTCACGGGCAGCGGCGGCGACTGGATCGTCAAGCTCCCGTCTGCCAGACATCCGGACGTGCCCGAGGCAGAATTCGCAGCGATGAAACTGGCCGCAAAGATCGGGATCGACGTACCTGAAATCGACCTTGTGCCCCTCGATCAGATCGATGGCATACCCGAAGGTATCACACGCTACGGTAAATCCGCTTTTGCCATCCGGCGCTTCGACCGGGGGGAAGAAGGACCAGTGCACACCGAAGACTTCGCCCAGGTGTTCGGTGTCTTTGCAGACGATAAATACGAGAACGCGAGCTACCGCCAGATTCTCAGTGTCCTGGCGATCGAGACCGACGAACAAAGCGTGGTCGAATTCGTCCGCCGGCTCACCTACTCGGTGCTGATCGGCAATGGCGACATGCACCTCAAGAACTGGTCATTGATTTATCCGGACCGGCGCAACGCGCTGCTGGCACCTGCCTATGACCTGCTTTCGACGCTCGCCTATATCCCAGGCGACGATGCTGCGCTCAAGTTTCATAGCTCGCGCGAGTGGGCGTCCTACACCTATGATGAACTCGAAGCGATCGCCGACAAGGCAAGGCTGCCTGCCAAGCTGATCACCGCGACAGCGAAGGATGTCGTTGCACGGTTCGACGACGCCTGGAGCAGCGAAAGCGGACACCTGCCCTTCCCCGATGACGTGCGAAGCGCGATTGAGAGGCATCGCAAGACTCTTGCGATCTGAGAGCGGTTCCGAAATCTGGTCGTGCACGCGCAGGCACGACCCGGAACAACTGCCGGGGCCAATTCGTCAGAAAATCTGGCACATAGCGGCCCTTCAAATCCCGAAGTCCAGTGTCTTGCTCTTGCTTCGGGCGAGTTCCTTTTCGGCCTTGTTGGCCTCTTCCGGTTTCAGCTGATCAAGTTCGCCGTTTTTCTTTTCTGTCGGGGTCAACTGTGCGGTGACCTCGAGGGCCGATGCCTTCTCGCCTTTGTTGCGTGCGACGGCCGCTCCTAGCTTGTCCGAACTGTCGACAACAAGCGTCAGGTGATCGCGAAGCCTCGTGATCGTCACCAGGAAGGTCTTCTGGTTCGACAGGTTGCGCTCGCGGCTGTCCATGACTGCAATGCCGCGATCGGATGTCAGACCCTGCGCCATATGGGCGTTCAGCGCATAGGCAAGATCGATCCGCTTCAGCATCGGATCGTCCTTTTTGAGCTCGACCTGGTCTCCCCTTGAAGTTTCGAAAGTGACCTTCCCGCCGACAACGGCAACCACCCTGGCCTGGTCGGCATTGAAGAGGCCGCGGCGATGATCGTTGCGGGTCCATCGGATCCGGTCGCCTTCATGGATCTCGAGCTTCCTCGGCTCATGCAAGGTCAGATTCTGGTCGCCTTTCCCTGCCCTGATCCGTGCCGGGTCGAACCGGAACCGCTTGCCGCGCTTGTCCGCGACTTCGACCTGCCTGCCCTTCCGGTCCTGTCCCAGGACACGATACTCGCCCGCTGACAGTCCCAGCGCCTGTTGCTTTCTCGAGACCTCGAGCACCCGGCCAGGCCGATAGGCCGAGAGATGTCGCAGCTCCTCGCGGGTCGCGTTGACGCGGTCCAGCACTCCGAGCTCGGCCTTGCCCGGGCCAATCTCGCCATTGGCGAGAAGTCCCTGCTGGACGGCGCCATTGACCGCAGAGCGGATTGCGCGGCCAGAGGCGTAGATCGATGTCCGCGCGCGGTCGTCCTTGTCGAGCGCCAACCAGGTATCAGCAGCGACCAGCGCGCCATCACCCTTGGCCTCGACCGTGTGCGGCTGCAGGTGCCGCAGCGCCGTGCGTACATCACCCGCCTGCGCTGCCGCCTGCGCCTCGCGAACGACAGGGTCGCGGGCGCGCAGGTTGGTCGCCATTTCAGCGCTCGCCATGCCCGTCCGCTGCAGGAGCGCGAAAGGTTTGCCCGCATCGACTGCGCCGAGCTGCTTGCGGTCCCCCATCAGGACCAACCGGTGAACGCCAGCGAGATTGGCGAGGCGGACGAGCTTTTCCTTGTCCTCGTTCGAGACCATCGAAGCCTCGTCGAGCACCAGCACATGGTCTGTTAGCGCCGCCTTTGCCTCCAAACGCAGCACCGCGTTACCGGGATCGTCGAGCAGCTTGTTCCAGCCACCAAGGAACCGGGCCAGCGTCTGCGAGGCTATACCGGTGTCGCGTTCGAGCATCTGGACGAGCGTGTTCTGGATTGCGAGCCCGATGACCGGGCGGCCCTCGGCGCGCAACACCGCGGCGACGGGCTTCAAAACACTGCTCTTGCCGGCCCCTGCAATTCCCTGGACCGCGATCGTTCGATCCTCGGACGTCAGGATCAGCTTCGCCGCCCCGAGCTGACCCTCGTTGAGACGGAACCCCTGCCCTGTCATTGCAGCGGCCTGGACACGATCAGTCGCGCTTTTCGGCTCAACTGCAGATGAGCTCGCACCCTTGCCGGCGGCAACCTCGGACACGATCCGCTGCTCGGTCAGCACCTCGTCACGCGAGGCGAGCCAGCCCTTGTGCTCTCCCATCCCTGCTATGAGCTCGCCAGAGCGCACCAAGGCGCGGGTCCGTTTCTCGATATCAGCAATCGTCGCTGGCAACCCGAAATCGAGCGCAGCCTTGTAGAGCGCGGTGCGCTCGAAGGCAGCCTCGCGCTGCGAAAGATGACGCACCGCCGAAGCGACGGCCTGTGCCGCTGCGATCGTCTCACGGTCCTGTCTGAGGACCGACTTGGGCACAAGCGGATCAGCCGGATCGCCCCTGACATGTGCGGCGAAGCGTCCCAGCCATGCGCGCCCGCGCTCGACAAGTGAGCCGAACCTGCCAGTTTCGATCGACTGTTTCAGTGAGCGGGTCTGCGCCCGCTCGACCAAGGGCGCGAGGTCCAGTCCGATGGATTTCGCGGTTTCGCTCCAGAGCTTGCCCAGGGTTTCGCGGTCCTCGATCGCGTCCTTGCTGGCGCGCGTATCGAGCGCGGCGATGCGGCCCGCTTCAAGACCAGGCCCGCGCCGCGCATCGAGCACTTCCTGGCGGCGGCTCGAGAACGCCATGACCTGTTCGCGGGTGATACCGCGCGCTTCGAAGTTGCCGTGCTTGAGGGTCGGTCCCGGCTCATAGCCAAGCTTTTCGACCGCGACACGGAAGCGCGCCATCGCGATAGCATTGAGCGTGGTGTTGAGCTGCCAGAGCCGGTCGTTCTTGAGCGTGCGCCATTTCCCGTCCCTGCCTTGCGTGACATTGGCGATGACCGCATGAAAGTGGAGGTTCGGCTCCTGGTTGCGGTTGGTGTCGTGCTGGAACAGGCCGATCGCAAGGCTTCCCGTGGCTTGAGTGACGATCTTGCCTTTCTCCACCATCCGGGTCTCGGCCGCATTCTTCTCAGCCCAGTGCAGCGCTTCCAGGACGGCTTCGCGGTAGGCGGCGATGATCCGCTCATCCTTCCCGACGAGCGCCAGCAGCGACCAGCTCTTGGGGACGGAGAAGGTGAGGTCTGTACCCGGGCGGTGCGTCTGTCCGGGATTGCCGACACTGCTGCCGTCGGGCAGCTCGCCCCGGAGGAGCGCATCGAACGCCTTTGCCTCGACCTTGCCATCAAGACCAAGGCGCTTCGCCCCCTCACCGACCCATTGGCCCGAACGGTCGGCATCGGCGCTCGCGTAGTAATTGTCCGATGCGAAGTAGCTCGCCGCCGCCGAAGGCGAGCGGACATTGGCGACGGAAAGCATGGGCTGGGATCACTTTCTCTTGGCCCTCGTCCCCTCCCCGGTTGAGCGTCACATATCCGGATCGAAGTCCCCGTAATCGTGACCATGGTCCTGCCCCTGATCGGCATCGCGACCCTGCTTCGCTGCACCGCCAAGCAGCGACTTCTGCTGCTCTTCCTGGAGCCTCTGGTCGGCCTTGCCGCGCGCGACCTGTGCTCGCTGATGCGCTGCGGGATCGGGAATATCGGATCTGGCGGAAGGCACAGCCCGTTGCTCCATGCCGCGGTGCTCCTCAGCTTTCGAAGACAGAGGGAGTTCGGATTGAGCCGGCCGCTGAGGGTCCGATGTCGCCTTTTTCCCTCGCGCATTCGGATCGCGACGCTTGCTTGTCTGGTCCGGTCGAGCCTGATCGCCCTTGTTGCTGCGACGGGTCCGGCGCAGTTCTTTTTTGTCTTCCTTGTCGGCTTTCTTTTCAGCGCTGTCGGAGCGATCGTGCGCGTCCCTCATCCGGCGAGGATCACCATCATTGTCGCCTGTTTCAGAGGCTGCTCCGGCACCGCCCCCTGCTCCATCTTTACCATCAGAGTGCCGGGTCTGCGGCGGTGGCTTCGGCATATCGCGGGGAATGAAGCCTTCGGCTACCCGAGGCCAGTTGCGCGGTGCGAGAACCACGGGTGCCGCCGGAAATCCTTCGGGAAACTTGATGAAACCATGAAGGTTCTTGAGCTTCATCAGCTCGTCAGGAAGCAGCAACGGAACGACCTGGCGCCGGGGCGTCAGGCTCACCGCGTCACGCGCATTGTTGTAGCCGTAGCTGTAACCTTCCTCCATCTCGCGAACCTCGCGGTGGCCGATGATATCGGAACACCAGGTGGCGGTCTCGCGATCTGCTGTGCCAAGGATCAGCTTGGTGCGGGCAAGCGAGGAGAGGGTCATCGCCATGTTCTCACCGTAGACATCCTTGAGCTTGGCAAAGGCATGAATCCCGGTGACGATCGCGCCCCCGAAATTGCGCGCGGTCTGGAGGCCCTTTTCGAGTGAAGGGAGACGATGCAGGGCGCCCAGTTCGTCGATCAGGAACCAGAGCCTGATGTCCCGCGAGCGCTGGCCCGCCATCAGCGTATTGATCGCGGTATCGAGCCACAGCGTGAGCAACTGCGAGAGCACGCTCATGTCGATGTAGCGGGCAGACAGGAACAGGATCGAGCCCGGTCCTCCTGCCCCATTGATCCACTCGCGGACCGAAAAGGGCTTCCCGTCTTCGGGCAGCATCTGGAGCGCCTTGGCATTGACATTGAACACTGCACGCACCGATTCCGCCATGCGCGCCGCGCTCGGCGTGCTGATGGGACCGGCCATGGTATCTTCGACGAGACGGTGCAGATCGGAGAGATCGGCGTTCATGAGTTCGTGGGCCAGCGCGGCGTTGGTGCCCCGCCCTGCTTCGGCGAGCTTTAGACAGGTCTCGACGAACAGCGTGCGCGCGGCGAGCACCCAGAACTGTTCGGCGCCGCCCCCATCATGCGGGACGAGGGACTCCGCCGCGGCATGAAATTCGGCACGCGTGGAGCAATCGTTGAAGACGCTCCAGGCGGGACAGCGCGCGTCGAGCGGGTTGAGGATAACATCGCGCTCGGGATCGTAGAAGGTTTCGACAAAGGCCCCGGTAAGGTCGAAAATGACCGCGCGTTCGCCCCGTTCGCGGATCTCCCTGGTGAGTTCAGTTAGGACAACGGTCTTGCCTGTCCCGGTTGTGCCAACAAGCATCGCATGACTCTGCTCAAGCCGCCATGGCCAGCTGACACCAGCGAGATGCGCGGGTGAATAGAAGCCCGCATCCCGCAGCGAAGCCGACCCGGCCAGACGCCAGCGCCAGCCCAAAGCATCGCCATATTCGCGGGAACGGGCATCGCGGTTGTGCGCAGCGATCTCGCGGCTAAGGTCGCGCAAGGTAGCGAGCTCGGCTCCGCGCACATGCTTCTTTTGTTTCGACTTCTCGCCGAAGCGTTCGGCAACCCACCAGAAAAGCGCGCAGAGCGGCGCAAGAATGAACCCTGCAAGCCACAAGGCGCTGATCACCGCACTCCGGAAAAGCGCGACCGCTTTGCGCATCGGCGGGTAATCGGTGACCACGGAAATGGGAAATGCGACGAGGCTACCATCGGCCAGCTTGAGGTTCACAAGCTTGTCCGGATCGAACTCCATGAAGGCATAGCCAGAGGCATAGGCATGCATCCACAGGAGGTAGACCTGGTAGTCATCTAGCGCGCTGCTTACGTCCCAATAGACCAGCCCGAGAACGACCAGGAGTGTCACGATCAGGGGTCCCTTGAGGCCCGCGGCAAACATGAAGCCGAAATGCCCGAGGAGCTGGCTGCCGCGGGTGAAGTTGACGAGATTATGCTTCATCATCGCCTCCCATGGGTCGGGGTGCAACGATACCGAGGCGCTCCAGCCGGCGCTGGTAGGCTGCGACCGTTCTGTCGCGCAGTGTGCTGTCGGGATGATGCGTAAGCAGCGCATCGAGCGCCACTGTGATGAAGATGTTCTGGCGCACCGGATCGGTCGCCGGAGTCCTCAGGTCAGCTTCGGTCGCGCGCTGCCAGGCATCGAAGATGCAATCGCAAACAACGATACTCGCGCTGACCCTGCGCTCGTCGGCTTGTTTCCTGATCCATTCGGCGATCAGGGGCGTGACATAGGTCACGAACCGGTGGTGTCTTTGCATTTTTCCAAGTTCCTTGTGTTCAAAGAACCTGGCTCACCCTTCGAAAGGCAAGTGCCACTCTAGGCCGCAGCATGGGGTGTAGGAAAACGGAAAATTCACACAGCTTTTCAGCAGATTAAACGGATCTGTGCCGACTCGGCACGGACGAGCGAGCAACTGGGCCGCATCCGGCACGGAAGATGGTATCGGCGAATTTTCGTGAATTCGCGAAGCAATTCCACGCCTTGCATTGCAGCACCCGCTGCGTACGGTGTGCCATCCCTCTACAATTGCGCGGGCCGACCCAGAAATGATTGCGGCTCTCTGATCGTGGGGCTTGGCAATCCTTGCCAAAGGAGCGTGAGCAACCTTTCGCACGAACCGGTGCCTGCGAGCGGTCATGTCGAAGCTACACCCTCAACAAGAGGCAGCACCTGCGCAAGAGGGACCGGCAAAGGACCAAGTGTGAAGCGGCGGGAACGGGACCTGTCGGTCCTGCCGCGCGCGCTGGTCCGACCCGGTCGCGGTGCGCAAGTGCGTGCGGGGCCCGGATCAAAGACACCGCGCCCGCAGGAGCACCGCCGCAGGTGGTGCGGGACCGAGCGCGTCACCAGCCCCGCTCCACATCCCGCCCTCCTCTTCCACCAGCGAACACGAAAAAAGGGCAGGAACCGTCACCGGCTCCCGCCCTATTGGACGCTCAGAACTCGTCGAGCATTGCGCCATGCACCGTGTGCACCACACGGCTGGCCAGATGTGCTGGCAAGGCGTTGTAGTCACCTTCGTCGAGAGCGAAGTATCCAAGGTCGTCATCCTCGACGACGTGCTGGTCGAAGAAACTGTGCAAGGCCCGCTGTTCGGCAGTGGCGAGTGCTTCAAAGTAGCTGTTCGAATTCGATTCAATATTGCCAAGTGTAGTCATGATTTCCTCCTGATGTCTGTCGGTGAGACGACAGGAGGAAGGCGGATGGGCACGGTGCCGGCGGGTCAGGGATCGCCCATAGGGGCGACCGCGAAGCGGCGGTGGGGGCAACGATTTTGTTGGACCGCAGCGCAAGCGAAGGGGAGTCAAAATGGTGGGGCCCCGCCGTCCTTGACGCGCCGGTGCCGGGCCCGTCATCCTTGAAAGTCCGTGAGCAAGGCCCCTCCCCCGCCCGATGAAGAGCGCCGGTGCCAGTCATCTGCAAAAGGACTTTCCTACAGGGTCTTGCCTGTTCCATTGGGCCCCCGGGAGGAACGCAGAAGGGGAGTAAGGACGAACTCCAATGCCATCGAAACGAAGCGCTGTAGCTGCACTCCAGAAGCTGGAAGCCGACCGGCTGGCACTCGACCGGCGTCAGAAAGAACTCGAGAAACAGGCTGCTCTTGAACTGGGCAGCGTAATCCTCGGAACAGGCCTTGAAACGTTTTCGAAGAAGGGCCTGGCAAGATTGGCCGTGGAGCTCGCAAAGCTGGGAGAGGACGAGGCGTTAAAGCGGCTGGGTGCTTCTATATCTTCTCCTCGCCCTCAACAAACGTCTGTGAAGTAGAACGAGGAAAGGGGTCCTGTCCAGCTTGGACAGGACCCCTTCGGGAGGGAGATCGACGGGAGAGTTCAGTCGATCTCGGGAGCATCCTTGTTGTCGTCGTTCTCGCCGGAGCCGTTGCCATGGGAGAGGAAGTCGACCTTGTCGGCGAGGATCTCGGTGCCGTAGCGCGTGACCCCGTCCTTGTCTTCCCACTGGGTATAGTGGATGCGGCCCTGGACGGAAACCAACTGGCCCTTGGTGCAGTACTGCCCGACGGTCTTGGCGAGGCCGTTGAAGCAGGTCACCCGGTGGAACTCGCTTTCCTTGGCGGTGTAGCCGTTCTCGTCCTTGTAGGTCTTGCCGTCCTTGTCTCGCGCAGGGCGATCGGTGACGACGGTGATGCCGGTGACATTGGTACCGCCCTTGGTCTCGCGGGTGTCGGGATCGCGAGCGATGCGGCCGGTGAGGATTGCGATATTGGTCATGGGTGTGTTCCTTCAGTTCCTCAAACCGGAGACCATCTCCGGCTTGCGAACATGCAGAAGAAGCAGGGCATGGGAGAACTGCACCGCAGGCCTGAAAGGCCGAAGGGAAACCTGTTCATGACGGGTGGTGCGGGCAGGCAGCGCAGCTGCCAACACGGCCGTCAAAGGAACGGGTTGCGGCTCCTCAGCTGACCTGGTTCAGGACTGTTCGCGAAGAAAGCCGGATGGGTATCGGGTGCGGGTCTGAAGGGTCACATGATCCCGCTGCATTCAGCTTTCGCCGTCGCTTTCCGATGCTGCCAGGAGATCCATCAAGTTGCGGGCTGCTTCCCGGTCTTCCTCGTTCTCGAACGCCACGTCGAGGTCGGGGGCAGAACCGAACATGTGCAGGAACGACCACAGTGCAAAGCGCTTGCCCCTGTCCTCTTCGAGGCCAAGGTCGACCCGGCAATGCTCAATCCCGGCTGCCAAAGTGTCGGGTGCTATCTCAGCCATATTGGTCGAGGCAAAGTAGCGAACGAGAAGATCATCGAGTTGCATTGGAAATCTTGTAGCGTGGCAAATCAGATGCGGGAACGATAAGTGCCACACCGCTGCAATAAACAAGCATATCCATCCACAAGGGAGTAGCTTCAGAGGCGCTCAGATACGCAACGAAATTGTTCGAAAGCGTATCTATTCGGGCCTGTCGTTACTCTACAATCGACTCAAAGAGATTAAGTGCTATGTCAGCTTCGCGACCCGAAGGGCTCGGAGCAGCAATGCAATGAGTTCTCTCCTTATGGGCGGCTCCAAATGGGGCCGCCCTTTTTTCTGGTGACCGGAAGCAAGCGCGAAAACGCCGAGCGGGCCTCGCACGCTCACCCGGGACAGCTGCCTAATGGCCCGCGACGATCAACAACCGTGATACGCTGCTTCTTGGCCTCGATGACAAGGCGTTCGGTCACGCCATTGCCCGGAAATGCCACCACGTAGCGAGGGTTAAGACCGAGCATTAGCTCGTTGCGCTTGAACCCTGCGCGAGCCCCGAGACGGCGTTCAAGCCCGAATGTCAGTTGCTGCACTTCGTGACGCTCGGCCCAGGATGCGGCCAGTCTGTCGGCTCCCTTGCCGTCGCCGCCGTGCACGAGAAACAGGTCAGGAACAACCTCGCGCACCCTGTCGAGTGTAGCCCAGATGTTGGCAGCGTAGGTCTTGGCCTCGGCCTCGCTTTCGAAGCGGTTGCGGCCACCGGCGAAAACCACCGGAGTACCCTCGGGCGAATGTGCAGCCTGACGGCGTTCCTTGCGCACGCGCAGGAAATCACGGGCATCGATCACGGCGGAAGTCAAGTTCTTGGAATGGCGCGCACGCGATCCCGAAACGGGCTTCCACGAAGACCCGGTTTCGTCTCGGTAGAGCCCTGCTGCAACCTCGCGCATCTGCTCGAAGGCCTGCATGCTGGCTTCAGCCGACTGCGCGCGCAGGGTCTGCTCCTCAAGGTTCGACGAATGCACCTCGGAGCCGTCGGCGGATGCCAACAGGGCACGGATTTCATCCGAGGCCCGATCCACCTGGGCCGACTTGCGGCTGGCAGCGCGGTGGAAGAGATTGACGAAGCCCCAAGCGAGATCTTCGGCGTCGGCTTCGAGCGCGGTGTCGGCGAACAGCGCAAAGAGATCGGACCATACCGCTCCCAGCGTGTGAGCCATGGCATCCTCACATGGAAAGTCGCATTCGTTGAAAGGGGCGGGCGTGATTGAGAAGCCGGATAGATCGAGGCCCGCAAGCTGGCTGGCGAAACTGTCATACATATCGGTAGTCCTCCTGAGACCGGCGAATGCCGGCAGAGGAATTTCCGCGCGGGCCTGTTCGCCGTGCCCGACAAGGACCGGGACAAGGGAACGCCGCACCGCGACAGCGGGAAACCCCGCAAGGCAAGGCTAGCGCGGGCCACACGGGCCGCAGCCTTGCGCGGGTTGCGGTGGGACCTGACCGGTCCAGGGCACGAGGACCAGCGAACAGGTTCGTGCTGGATAGTGCCGGGGTGGTGCTGGAGTTGTCTCGGAGGAGTCCCGGATCGACTCAGGAGCGCTCTTGGAGGCCAAACTGCACCGGCGTGAAGGCGAGCACTTCCGCGTGCGGGAAAGCCGCGATCGCAGTTAGTCGGTCTCCCTCGTGACGCAAGTGCCACCCCCGACCGTGATCTGGTTCCGACTTCGCAAAGCCGGCCGGATCGAGCAATGCCAAGTTGATGCCGTCCGGGTCACGCGCGGAGCATGCCCGAATGGCCTGACCGCCCGCTTCGCGCACCGACGCAGCAAGGTCCTGGCAGTGCGAGTAGTTGTCCGGGTCAAGCCATCGGTTGGCATCGACCTTAAGCGGCGCTCTGGTCGTATCTGTCAGCCGCGTGACCGATATGGGCACGGAAAAGCTCAGGTGCTCGCTGGTCCGATTGCCCGGAACGAAGCCCGGCGAGCGGCTGTAAAACTTGAGCCGCCAGTAGGCGGTTTCGGTAATCGCAGTGCTTTCGGCTTCGCTTGCGTAGAATATCCCGGGCCGCTCGTTCGCTCGGCGAAACCGGCTGGCAACCGTGTGGCCATAGCGAAAGGGTGAAGCAAGGAGATAGTGCAACCCGTGCGCGGACTTCGGCAAGTCCGGCTTGGCGCTATCTGCCAGTTCTTCAAGCCGCTGTTGCTCGCCAAGGTCGGAGGTCAATCGATTGGTCGAGATGCGATGCTGTGCTTCGACTACCCGCCATACCGTCCGGCGGTAGCGGCGGAACTCAGACGCGAGCGCGGTGGGCGTCCACATAGTCGCAAACGGTGATGAGACCCTTGAAGCTGTCGACGAGATCGATCGGACGCGCATCGAGATCGAGATTGGCGGTCGTCAGCCACGCGCGCGCAGACATGTCGTCGCTCCCGAGCAGAGCGTCGAGCGAGCGGAACAGTCGCAGGAGGAACTGAGCAGCTTCGAAAGACTTCGATTGAGGGTCGAGCTGGGCCTTGCCCGAGCGCAGGCGTGAGGCGGTCGATTCCGATACACCGAGGATTGCACCAAGCTTGGGATTGGTGAGGCCCCAGAACTCGGCGATGCGCGCGATAGCAGAGGTGAGGACCTTGCCATCGTCGGGCTGCAATTCGAGTGGCTTCGTCGCCATAGCCTGTCCTTTCATGTGCAAGATATACACAATTGTCCCTCAAATGCAAGATTTCTGGCGTTCGAAGATCGCCTCTCCGTTCGAGAAACGCCCGACCATTTTGAGTTCGCCGAACATTCGTTCGAAACGCGGCGCCACTTGGGCGATCCAGTGGCGCGCACGGGCCGCGCGCGGGTGAGAGAAGTCAGCTTCCCAAAAGCGAGCATCATCGCGAGGGGCGAGCCAGATCGCGGCAAGCCCGCAATAGGTCGATATCCCGCAATCGGCGAAGGCGTTGCGCAGAAGGATACGGTCCTCGCGACCGCGCCATCCATCGAAGGTCTCGAAGGATGGAAAGGCTGCCTTTGTGGTATCGATGATCTCGTCGACGAGGCACTCATAGACCCAGTCCGCATCGTCGTCTTCGCCGTCATCGAGCAGGCGAAAGGCTACCAATGAGCCGGTCGGATAGCTGACGGAACGTCCCATCTCACCGCTCCTTAGGCTGCACTAGCCAAATCGACGTCGGTCTCGCCTTCAGTTGATTGGAATTCACCCAGTTCGAGCAGCAAGGTGGCTGCCTCCTCGGCCTTTGCTGCCGCGGTCAGGATCGCGCGCTCGTCCGATTTGAGGATCTTGAGCCAAGACGCGATATAGCTCGCATGATGGTCGAGGTGGGTGACCGGAAGGCCCAGTTCAGCGCCAAGAATGGCAGACGATAGCTCGGCGATCAGTTCTTCAGCGGCATAGGCATCGCTACCGAAGCGGTTCTTGAGATCGCGATCGAGCCGCGAGGAATGCCCCGTCCAGTGCGACAGCTCATGCGCGAGTGTCGCATAGTAGTGGTCATAGGCTTCGAAGAGTTCAACAGGCGGCATGGTGACGCGGTCGCGCAGCGGCTCGTAGTATGCTTGCGCGCCGTGATGCCGCAGGTTTGCCTCGATCCGGGCGAAGAAGGCATCGAGCCGCTCTTCGCGGCCTTCGGGCTCAAGCGCGGCAACCAGAGGCTTGGGATGGTAGAATTCGGAAAGGCCATCGCACTGGTCGGCGTTGAATACCGAATAGGCCTTCAGCACGCGACAGTTCTCCGTGTCCTGCCCGCCGTCAGCGGTTTCAACTTCCTTTGTGTAGCTCTTGTAGAAGATCGCGATGGTCGACTTCTCGCCTTTGCGGACCTGACCACCGAGCTTCTGACTCTGGCGGTATGTCATCCAGTAGGGAGAGGTGTATCCGCAGGCATCGGCCACCATACACAACCAAAAGGTGTTCATGCCGCGATAGGGCGTCCCGCAGCAACGCAAGGGGCGCGAAACCGGCAAGCCACGCCACGGCTTGACCCAGGGCTTGGTGCCCTCTTCGAGCTTTTCAATGATGGCGGCAGTGATGCGTCCGGCTGGAGAAACTGAAGCGGTGCGGCGGGACTTGGTCATCGATCGTCTCCTGATCACCGGAACGGACGTGTCCGGGTTCAGGAATCAGGAAGCTCACTCTCCTCTTAGCTTCGATGTCGGCTTTGCGCCCCAATTCTGGTCGTAGGCCGCACATTGCAAGGTGCCCGAAAGCGGACCGATTGCTTTTCTGATCCGGCAGGCTGCGCCAATTTTGAGTGCTGGGTGGAAACCCGTTGGTCTGTAGCTTGAATTCGCTGGGCTAGCCTTCGCCCGCGAGGCTTTCCAATACCGGGCACCGATCATTGCTCGTGGTGCCACATTGCTCGATCAGTTTAGCGAGAGCGTTCTCCATACGCTCAAGGTCGGCCCGCTTCGCACGGATGTTTGCGAGGTGCTGTTCGGCGATCGATTGCACCTCATCGCAACGCACTTCCTGACCTGGCGTTAAGTCAAGCAATGCCCGCACCTCTTCGAGGGAAAATCCGAGTTCGCGCGCGCGCCGAATGAAGCGGAGGCGCTCCGTGTCGTGAGGACCATAGTCGCGGTAGGCGCCCCTTCTCGGCGGAGCATCGATAACGCCTATCCGTTCGTAATACCGGATTGTCTCGATGTTACACCCGGTCCGCTTCGCCACTTCGCCAATTTTCAAAGCCAACCTCTTGAGTCTGTAGTTGCTACAGACTGTAAATAGGTATGCGAATCGAGGTTTGCAAAAGGACGATCGATGCGCGGCATCAGCACATGGTGGAACGGATTGGCGACGGGCGGGGGTATCTTTGCAGCCTTCGGGGCAGCTGCATGCTGTGCACTGCCCTTGATGCTCGCGTCGGTGGGTGTGGGCTCGGCGTGGCTTGGCAGCATCTCGCCGGTCCTGGCCCCCTATCGCGTCCCGTTGCTGACCCTGGCGTCGGCTCTTCTTCTCGCTGCGACCCTCCGTTTGCTCTGGCAGTTTCGGCAGGCACGAACATGCCCGGCGGACAGTGCATGCGGATCATCGACTTATCGAGCGCTGACCGCCATAGGAATTGCCATCGGTGCGGCGCTGCTGACAGGTGCCTTCCTCTATGGCTGATCCGATCCTGATCTCGCGCTTGCGCTGTCCCGAATGCGGTCATGAGGAGGACATGGAAATGCCGACCAACGCTTGCCTGTTCTTCCATAACTGCGCGGGTTGCGGCGTTCGCCTTCAGCCGCTCCAAGGCGATTGCTGCGTGTTCTGCTCGTACGGCACCGTTCCCTGCCCCCCAATACAGGAAGGGGATTGCTGCCATGGCTGAGGCTTTCGATTTCGTCGCCATCGGATCGGGAACTGCTGCGCAGGTCGCGGTCCACCAGATGGCCAACGCCGGGAAGCGCTGCGCGGTTATCGATTATCGGCCTTACGGTGGCACATGTGCGCTTCGAGGGTGCGACCCGAAAAAGATGATGGTGAGCGGAGAGGAAGCGCTCGCGGCATACAGGCGAATGAAGGGGAAGGGCATCAAGGGCTCGGTTTCAATTGATTGGGCCGACCTCCAGGCATTCAAGCGCAGCTTTACCGACCCCGTCCCTGAAAAGCAGGAAGCTCGCTACGAGCGTAAGGGCGTCGCGACTTTTCACGGCGCGGCACGCTTTGCTGGCCCCGACAGGATCGTGATAGGCGACCGGGAACTGAGTTTCTCGCACGCTCTTATCGCAACGGGAGCAGAGCCTCGGCCGCTTGGGATCGAAGGTGAGGAATTGCTGATTCACAGCGATGCATTCCTAGAACACAAAACCCTTCCAGATCGGATCGTATTCGTCGGCGGCGGATACATTGCCGCAGAATTTGCCCACCTCGCCGCGCGCGCCGGTGCAAAGGTCACAATCTTCCAACGAGGCCGCATTCTGAAAGCCTTCGACCCTGACACGGTCGATTGGCTCATGCCAAGTTTCGATGATCTCGGCATCGAAATTGTGGACGCTGAAGTGGACCGCGTAACGAAGAAAGGCAACGTGCTGACCGTCCATGCTGGCGACCGCAGGATCGAAGGGAGCCTGGTGGTGCACGCTGCCGGAAGAATCCCTGCGATCGGCTCGCTCGATCTGGAGGCGGGAGACGTCGCCTGTGACGCGGGTCGCTTGGCACTTACCGCCCAGCTACGGAGCCAAAGTAACCCCAAGGTCTTCGCGGCAGGTGACGCTGCTGCAAATGGCCCGCCACTGACTCCAGTCTCCAGTAACGATGCCAAGGTCGTGGTAGAAAACATACTCGATGATACCGGTCGAACTCCGAACTATCGAGGGGTGCCAAGTGCACTTTTCACGGAGCCGCCGGCGGCCAGGGTCGGAATGCTGGAAAGCGAGGCGCGTGAGGCAGGGCTGGATTTCACGGTGCATGCTGGCTCGCACCCTGGTTGGTTCTCGGCGAGGCGGCTGAACGAAGAGATCTACGGCCACAAGCTGCTGGTCGAGAACGGAACGGGACGCATCCTTGGAGCCCACTTGGTCGGCCCTGACGCCGACGAGCTCGTCAATATCTTCGGCTTGGCCATGCGCCATGGGCTAAACGCGGACGACATCAAATCTACCATGTTCGCTTATCCGACGGCGGCCTCCGATGCAGGGTATATGTTGGGATGAGCAACGCGGAAGCCACCAACAAGCGTGACTTGGCCGCCAACCGTCTGCACCGCATCCTAATCTGGGGCGTGCCGTTTGCGGCGCTAATCGGCCTAAACTTTACCGCAGAACTTCTGCAACCGAACGAGAGGGTGGAAATCGCGGCGGTGCTGTTCCTATGGATGGGGGCGGCGTGCTCGTTAAACGCTTTGCGTTGCCGTCGGCTTCACTGCATGATCGCAGGGCCAGCATTTTTGATTGGTGCTGCGCTTCTTGCCATGGTGGCATTCGGCTTGGCTGATTTCGGGAAACACGGTCCAAGCGTCATCATCTGGGTCACGTTTGGGGTAGTTGCTGGCAGCTTTATCGCCGAACGCATAGCAGGGAAGTATTGGCGAAGACCGGCGTAAGCTCAGGTTTCTGTTCACAGCGAAATAGAAACGAGACCCTCTCCACCAAGAACCTTTTCAAAGCGAACACGAGCGGGTGGTCTCGATCAAGCAGACTGCCGTCTGCTTCTGCTGCGCAGTCGCCTGGGAGCGGACTGTCAGCAACCGGCCCAGACCTGGACATGAAAAAGGCGGCCCGTACGATAGGTACGGACCGCCCACCGAGTAGCCGGAACCTGTCAGGAGGAGTCAGGCAGCTTCCTCGGTAATTGTATCCTTCGTTTCGTCGACCGGTGAGAGCGTTAGTTCGTCATCCACAGGCTCGTTTGGAGAGCCGAAGCGCATGATCTCGGGCACCCACGCTCCCGCTCGCGTTTTCACATCCGCCTCGCCGATGAAATTGCCGGAGAAGATGCGCTCGGCTGCGCTCGCCAACTCTGCTTTCTTCGAACCTGCATAGCGACTGACGAGTTCGGGGCCGCCTGCTGCATCGAGCGCTTCGAGTGTACGCGCCTTGGCCACACGATCGAATAAGTTCGCCGCCGTCGGCCGCCACCAGTGCGCGGTCTCGATCTCGAGCAGCGACCCGAGGATTTCATGCAGCGGCGCCGAGCGATCGCCTTCACACGCAAGGCTCGCGACCAGCGTGCGGGATACGACATGACCGAGCCAGGCCGAACGTGCTTCATCGCTCAATGCGCGGAAGCGTTCGAACCGTTCGACATCGGTCTCGCCGGCGCGCCAGCTTTCGTCGAGCGAAGCGACAAATTCGGCGAGCGCAGCGCTTGCTGGGGCGTCCTTCGCCTCGAAGCCGACCACCGGTCCCGATGCTACCGAGCCGACCAGCGTCGATGCCTTCTTCGCGCGCCAGTCATGTCCATCGGCGTCTGCGAGCGTGAAGACCATGAAGTCGAGCGCAAGCGCAGGATCATTGGCCAAGTGGATCGCCAGGATATCGCGGCGCTGCATCGCGAGCTCGTCGAGCAGTCGCTGTGAAAGCGCTCCACTCTTGCGCTTGGTATCAGCGCCAGCATCCACCGGTTCGACTGCTCCGTCGTCAGCGTTGACGACTTCAACTTCGGTGTAGAATTGCGGCACCAATGCCGGTTCGCCATTGCGAGAGAGCACGAGGAACGCTCCAGCCTCCGACTTCAGCTCGTCGGCAAGCACCGGCGGACGATCGTTGAGATCGCGCATCGCGCGGTCGATCGAGACCAGTTCCTCTTCCGCCTTGGCGATCTCGCTTTCGTCGCTGTCCTCATCCTCAAGGATGGCGGCCGTCCGATCGTAGTCGGCTTCAAGGTCGCTGAGCTCACGAGCCTCGTCTTCGGTTAGCGGAGCCGGTTCGCATGGGAGCCGATTGAGGCCCTCGATGAGATCGTGGCTGACATAGTTGCCAAGCGTGGGTCGCACCCAGGCAAGACCGTGTTCTTCCGCGACCTTCTTCGCAGCATCATCCATCGCTTTCTGGGCAAGGTCTTCGAGAAGCGCGACATCGATCCAGCTCTCGCTGGCTTCGTCGTCGAACAGTTCGCGTTCGATCCGGCCGCCTGCAGCAAGGTAGGCATCGCGCCCGACCAGAACCGCGCGCGGATCGGAGCCACGAACAGTGGCATCAAGCACCATGCGCCGGATTGTGTCTGGCGTGACCTGGTACCAGGCATCCTTCAGTTCGGCAAAGACGTGCGCCTGACGATCGATGTCTGAGATTGCCCCATAGGCCTTGGCCATGTCGAGCGTGATTGCGCCTTCGGCGAGCGCTTCAAAGACACAAGGTGCGAGGCCTGCCAGACGCAGACGACCCTCGACAAAGCGGGCCGTGAGACCGAACCGGCGGGCAACGTCTTCGGTACTGGCTCCCGCCTCGATGATCGCAGCAAAAGCCTGTGCCTCGTCGGCCGGGTTCATTGCGAGGCGCTGGAAGTTCTCGGCGAGGCTTGCTTCGCGTACTTCGCTTTCCTCGCCTTCGATGACGAGACAAGTGACTTCGTGATTCTTGGGAAGAGAGCCCTCCTCGGCCAGCGCCTGGAGCTGAGCCAGACGGCGACCACCGGCCTCGACTTCGAACTTGCCGCGCTTTGCTTTTCGCACGACGAGGTTCTGCAAGAGTCCGCGGGCGGCAATGTCCGCCCGCAGCTGCAGGTCGGCAAGTACGTCGCTCGACTTGCGAACATTCCGCGGGCTTGGGACGAGCTTTTTCAAAGGAATAGACTGGATCATGGATTGTCTCCTGATGGATTGAAAAGCCACGCGACGGTGCATGGCCCGACAAGCCACCGGCTCCCTCCCCTCTCTCACGCTTGGTCATGGATTTGCCCTTCAGGCCGCAATGGCTGGGAGAACAGAGGATGCCTTCGACACGGGGACGAAAAGGCGCGTGCGGTAGCGGATGATCTCGGTGAAACAGCCCTTGGTCTTATACCAGTCGAGGCGCTCAGGCGCGTAACCGGTGAGTTCGAGGCGCTGCTCGCCGCCGACCAGAGAGCGCTTGATGGTCAGTGCGTCATGACTGGTAAGCGGCTGGGGTGTCCCGCTTGCCAGGACCAGTCTTCCGAGCTCAGCCGGAGCCGGACCGGACACACCCTTCAGGCCGAACGTCTCGGCGATCTTGGCGAGGTCGATATCGAGGACTTCGCGCCCGATGATCGAGCTGCCGTCCTCGGCGGCAAGCCGGGTGACGGGGACATGGTCGCCAGGCAGCCGCTTCCAGACCGGGAGCAGCAGTCCCGTGGCCAGATGCACTCGTTCAGTGACCGGCGAGGCCGCTGCGGCGCTCTCTTCTTGTGTCCACAGCTGAGAGAACTCGGTCACGCCGACCTCTTCCCACAAGCTTTCTCCAAGCGCCTCAAGCGTCCAGTTGACCGATTGAAGCGGGCGCAACAGGCGACGGCGTTCGATCGCCGCGCCATCATCGGCGATGAGGCGCCGCGCCGGAACTGACAGGGCCACCTTGCCCGAGCGCGCATTGCGCAGGGGAATGGCCTGGAGTGATCCGATTTCGTGCATCCGCACGAGACGTTTGAAGCGCAGCGGACGCAATTGGCGTTTCACTTCGAGCGAAACGAGGCGGGTTTCGGCCCCCGAAACAGGATCGGTGCGGAGAACTTCATCAGACAGCACCGCGAAGCTGTCGACGCGAACCGTTTCCAGCCCCAGATCGAGCGTGCCAGCCTCGCGTGCGGCCTCGATCCGCGCTTCAACAAGTCCGAGATATTCCTCGAAGATGCCGTTCTGCAGTGCGATCGGGAGCGCAAGTATGCGGTTGAGCCAGCGTTGGATGGAGGGAAGGTTATCGCTCAGGCCGCCGTCGGGGTTCTCGAGCTTGAGTCCCGTCCTCTCGACGAAGTCCCCGAAACCGACCGCCTCGAGCTTGCTGTCGTAAAGCAGGTGGAACCAGCGCGAGAGCGCGTCCTTGGCATAGTCGCTTTCGAGATTGTCGGCAGGGTCGAACAGGTTCTGACCGCCGGTCTGACGCTGGCCGCGTGTGAGAGCGCCCAATGCGTCGAGCCTTCGCGCGATTGTCGAGATGAAGCGGCGTTCGCCCTTCACATCGGTCGTGACCGGGCGGAACAGCGGCGCAGAAGCCTGGTTAGTACGGTTTGTCCGGCCAAGACCCTGGATTGCATTGTCCGCGCGCCAGCCCGGTTCGAGGAGAAAATGGACGCGGCGCTGCTGGTTCTGCGCATCGAGATCGGCGTGATAGGATCGGCCCGTACCCCCCGCGTCCGAGAAAATCAGAATACGCTTCGTCCCGTCCATGAAGCACTGTGCTTCAGCGACGTTGGCGCTTGCGCTTCGACGTTCAAGCCGCTGCTGACCGTCGCGTCCCAAGACCAACCTGCGCGTGCGGCCTGTGACCTCGGCCACAGCCTCGGTCCCGAAGTGCTCGATGATGGCATCGAGTGCAGTGGCGATTGGCGGAAGGGCGCAAAGCTGTTCGATCAGCGCGTCGCGCGCAGCGATGGCACGCGAGCAGAGAACGGGATTGCCGTGATCGTCGCTCATCGCTTCGGATCGCAAATTGCCTTCCTCGTCAGTGAAGACCTGCATCAGGCGCACCGGGAAGCTCTTCGCGAGATAGTCGATGACATATTCGCGCGGAGAGAGATCGATATCGAGCGCTTCTCGCTCCTCGTCCGAGAGATCGGCCAGGCGTCGGTCAAGCATGGCCTCAGCGGTCGAGACCAGCTGCACCACCACCGAATGATCATCGCCGAGCGCCTCTTCCATTGCCGGGATCAGGCTCGGCAGTTTCATCGAGAGCAGAAGCTGCCCAAAGAAGCGCTGCTTGGTGCCTTCGAATATCGAGAGCGCCGCTGCCTTGGCGTTGCGATTGAGCGTATCGCCGCTGTCCTCATCGACCACCCTTGTGGCTTCGAGTGCTTGGTCGAGATTGCGGTGGATGATCGCCCAGGCATCGGCGTAGGCATCGTAGATCCGCACCTGCGCCTGCGTGAGCTGATGTTCGAGGATCTCGTATTCGACCCCGGCAAAGGACAACGCACGGGCAAGGTAGAGCCCCTGTGCCTTGAGATCGCGGGCGACGAGTTCCATCGCCGCGACGCCGCCGGCGCGGATCTCGGTCATGAATGCCTGATGCGTTGGGAACGCGGTTTCTGGCCCCCACAGTCCAAGGCGGGCTGTGTAGCCGAGGTTGGCAATGTCAGACGCGCCGGTAGCGGAAGCGTACAGAACACGTGCTCGCGGCAGATGGTTCTGCAGCCTGAGACCTGCCATCCCTTGCTCCGATCCTTTGACATTGCGGCGGGTCGAGGAAGAGCCGAGCGCATTAGCCATGGAATGCGCTTCGTCGAAGGCAATCACGCCCTCGAATTGCTCGGCGGCCCAGTCGAGGATCTGATCGAGCCTTGTGTCCTCGGCGCGTCCCGAGCGAAGCGTTGGATAGGTTACAAACAGGATACCCTCCGCCATTGTCACAGGACTTCCGAGATTCCATCGGGAGAGCGGCTGGATGTCGAGCGGGAGCCCGCCAAGCGCCTCCCAGTCGCGGCGCGCGTCTTCGAGCAGTGCCTCGTTCTTGGTGATCCAGATGTGACGGCGTTGGCCCGAGAGCCAGCGATCCATCATGACGCCCGCGATTTGGCGACCCTTGCCTGCGCCCGTACCATCACCGAGGAAAAAGCCTTGCCGGTAGGAGTGACCGTCCTCCGCGAGTTCGACCGTCGTTCCTTTTTGGCTTGGACGGAATTGCCCGGGAAGGTCGCGGGTGAATGCCTCGCAAGCGTAGATCAGTGTTTCGCACTGTGCGGCCGAGAGCAGTTTGCCCTCCTGCCAGTTCACGGGAAGCAAAGGGCGCGCTTTCGCTACCGGTGCCGCGACCGAGCCCATCGCGACCGATTCTACGAGCGGCGTCGGGTGAACAGGTGCATCGTCCATGATGACGCGGCTCGGTCGGTAAGGCAGGTAGATGCCCGCCTGCTCGGGAACGGGTGCAGGCTCTGCCAGGGCTTCATAGTTGAGCGCGACTGCCGCGCTTTTCTGGGCGGCTGCAGTCAGGAAAGGAGCAACCGGCTTGCGCGAAGCAGCGCCGCTTACCGAGGTCGCAACCGAGCGTACCGGAAGGCGATGAACGTTGGCCTGCAAAGGCGCACGATCAGGCAAATGCGCTAGGCAGGAATTCAGTTCGGTGAGGTCGGCGAACTCCCCCGTGATCGTGGAAGCGTCCTGAAGAGGCTCCTTGTCGATGACGACCATTCTGACCGCGATCCCGGTTCCGCTTCGCGAGAATGCGCCCGACAGCCGGACGTCGAGCAGCAGCGACGCCTGTTCCTGGTCTTCGACAAAGGTCGCGGCGTCAAAGCTGTCCGGGAGAATGGCCACGAGGCGACCTCCTACCGCGCAAATCCGAAGCGCGCTGCGCAAGTGGCGCATTGCCGTGCGGCCATCGACGCCCCGCTCGCGGCTTCGAGCAAAGGGAGGATTCATCAGGATGACGCTGGGGTTGAGGCTGGAACTATGGCCATCGGTCAGTTCTGCAACCAACTCGCCATCATGTGCGGATAGCCGGGCATCTGGGAAGATATGCGCCAGCGCATCGCCGCGCGCGCGATCGATCTCGTTCAGCGTCAGCGAGCACCCTCGAACGTCGCCCCAAAGCGCAAGAGCGCCATTCCCGGCTGACGGTTCGAGAACGCGATCGCGCGGGGCGAGGCAAGCGGCTTTGGCCATCAGCCATCCAAGGATCGGCGGCGTCGAAAACTGCTGTAGCTCGACTTGGCAGTCGCTGCGCACGTGGCGAGGCGGTAAGGCTGCATCGAGCCAATCGAACCGTGCTGCAGCCTCGTGGAAACCTGTATCGAGGTCGATGCGTGAGAACTCGCGGAGCCAGAGCAAGGCGCCAATCTCGACCGCGTTGTTGTAGTCGTCGATGGTCCACGCACTGCCCCAGTCCTGCACGTCGGTTTGAGCGGCGAAAAACTCGGAAATGTCAGGTCGGGTGAGATGGCATCCATCCGCAAGTCGCCGGGAAATTCGTTCACCGATTGCGAAAGCGAGCGGAATTGTGCTCGATGTCTCGCGGTCTGGAAAAAAGTCTGACTGAAACATGGCTTGTCGTCCTCCTGGTTGAGGCATCGGGACATGCGCCCTCTGCCGGGTCAGGAATTCGAGAAGCTCTCTCTCCTCTTAGCGACACGCCTTTCGGCGCAGCCATGACTGGAGCTCGTCGTTCCAGTCGGTACCGCGCAACTTAGGCCGTCGAACTTGGATTTGCCGCCCTTCACGGAGATAGGCACCTCGCCCGCGCTCGGCTGCAAGGTCGCCGCCAGAATCGTGATCCACGAAGAGATGAAGGTCGCTCACGCTCTCCGGAATGGCAACCAGCCCGAAGCGTCCATTGCCCAGCGTTGCCCACGTCGGGATACCAGTGAGCGCATAGGCCGACATCGCGCTTTCAATGCCTTCGGCGAGACCGAGCCTTCCCTCGGCAGGTTCGAACAGACGTACCGCCGCCTCGCCGAGAGACCCCAGTGCGCGTTTCGGCTTCGCAAACAATGCCTGCGTATTGCCGCATTGCGACAGGAAAGTCCGGTGAACGGCAATCGGCCCCTCGTCGAGGCTGACCGCAGCGATCATCGCTGGCAGGAAGCGTGCGCGACCCTTCGGTCCAAGCGGCGTGCGCGGATGAAATTTCAGCGCATGGGACGTGGCGAGGATGCCGCGCCCTTCGAGGTAGGCCTTGGCAGGACTTCGGTGCAACGGTCGAGCATCGCGCCAGATGCGGAGTGCTGCAGCCGATGGCTGGCTGGAATAGCGCGGCTGGATCGGAAACTCGTCGGAGGAGCCTGAGAATAGCGCAGAGGTCTCGATCCCTTCTCGAGCGAGGGCAGCGAGCACGCTCGCCTGATCGCATCCGGCGAAACAATGCAGTAGGATAGCCCTCCGGCCAAGCGTAACGCCGAGCGAAGGGTTGCGGTCACCATGCGCGGGACAACGGGCCATGCCCTTGGTGCCTGACCACTTGCCGCCGCGGCTCTCGCAGAGCTTGCGAGCGGTGTCCTCTAGCGAGGGGCGGGATAGGGTTGAGTTCGAAACGGACATACTGGCTCCATCGCCGCACAATTGCCCCTGCAGACTGCCCCCTTTCCTCTTACCGGACGCGTATGGCGCTTTCCTACACCCTTATGTTCCATTTATGTTCTGCCACCTGTCCAGGCAAGACAAGAGAGAACGCAATGAGACGAAAATGGGTAACTGGCGTGTGTTGCGGGCTCGCAATTGCGATCCCCGCCATCGCTCAGGCGCAGGAGTTCCGGGTCTTTGATCATCGACTGAGCAGGGTCGAAAAGCCGGTAGACAATGAAGTTATGTACGATCCTTCTCTGGCGGTCATTGGGACCGAAGGAGGGTACCCATCGGCCGCCAACCGAAGTTTCAAGGAGACGCTCTACGAACCCCTCATCCGCCAAGCTGAAGCAAGGTATCGATTGCCGCCTCGCTTGCTCCAAGCATTGGTCTGGCAAGAATCTCGGTTTAATCCAATGGCGATCAGTCCGGCTGGTGCTGCCGGACTTGCGCAACTTATGCCTGCAACCGCACGAGAACTCGGCGTAACCAATCGGCACGACCCAGCTCAGAATATCGACGGTGGCGCGCGATATCTAAGGCAGATGCTCGACCGGTTTGGTGCGATCCATCTCGCATTGGCGGCCTACAATGCGGGACCCGGCGCGGTATCCCGTGCTGGTGGAATTCCAAGAAATCGGGAAACGCCGGGATATGTGAGGAGCGTTATCCAAAGATGGATGGCATACGGAGCACTATGAACACGAATCGGAAAAGGATCAGCGGACGGCTCGAGCATCTCCCGCGTGGGGCAGCTATCGTGACAGATGCAGGCGACCACTGGGTTCTGGAAGGCTACGAACCATCGAACGATGACTTCGGTTTCGAGGTCACCGCCGAGGGTGTCGTTGTGGGCTTTGACCGCCTTCGAGTTGAGTGGCTGGGCCAAGTCCCGGCATAGCACGCTAAATCACGCAGCTCTCAAGATCGCAACATTGCCTGTTTTTCCGCGCATCGCATCGAGGAAGTTCGCCCAATCTTGAAGCATCGCGCGACGGGGCGCCAGATACTCTGCGGCATTATAGGCCCCGCGAACTTCGTTCTCCTCGCTATGAGCCAGTTGAAGCTCGACCCAGTCTTCATGGTACTTTCGGATCCACATTGGCGGTTGGCCGACTTCGACAAGCTGTTCATTGGCCCATGTGCTCGCAAGACCTCTGAAGCCATGAACAGTCTGCCGACCGTGATAGCCCAGACGATACAAACCATAGATCATGGTGTTTTCGGATAGCGGCACTCCACGCTTCTGGCCGGGAAAGACATAGTCACTTTGAGAACATGCGATCATGTCCTTGGCGAGCGAAGCGGCTTGCATTGACAATGGTACGATATGCTCACGGTGCATCTTCATTCGATCAGGCCCGATGCGCCAAAGCGGAGAGTTTCCTTCTAGATCCTCGAACTCGTGCTTCTTGGCAAAACGAAGTTCCTTCGTTCTGACCCATGTCAGAAGCGCGAAGGTGAGCGCTGCGCGAGTAATCTCGGAGCGTCGCTCCCCTTCTTCATTGTATTGATCCAGCTTGTTTATGAGCTCTGGCAACAGAGCGAGCGGCAGTTTGGCCATATGCTTTACGCGAGGTCGCGGCTTCAGAGCGCCGCGAAGATGAGCCGTGGGGTCCGCATCGCAAAGCCCACTCGCGATGGCGAACTGGAAAACTTGGCCAATGCTCTGCTTCGCACGCCGACTGATATCCAGAGCCCCCCGTTCTTCAATATTGCGGATCACGCCTAAAACTTCAGGGGGGGTGATCTCGTGCATCATCCTTTCGCCCAATACCGGAAACACGTCCCGTTCCATCCGAGACCAGACACGCTTCGCATGAGCTGGATCAAGGCTGCTCTTTCGATTCTTGTGCCACATCTCAGCAACAGCCTTGAAGGTTTTCTCTGGCTCGAAATCTCGACCAGGCTTGTGGACCATCGGATCCTTGCCTTCGGCCAAGGCAGCCCTTGCAAGCGTCTTCAACTCACGCGCAGCCGCTATTCCGACGTCAGGATAAGCACCAAAGGAAAGCAGCTTCTCCTTTCCGCGATAGCGGTATTTCATGCGCCAGAGCTTCGAACCGTTCGCTTTTACGAGGAGGAATAGCCCTTCACCGTCGGCAAGCTTGTAGGGTCGTTCTGCCGCCTTCGCATTCTTGATCTGAATCTCACTCAAAGCCATTGGGGGTATCGCTCCTTTTCGGTACCCCCCGAAAGTACCCCCAAAATACCCCCACTCCAAATCCGGCTTCAAGCGCATGCAAGCGAACGCAAGCGGACGCGAATCAGCGACATGGTTTTGATTTCATTGTTTTTTTCGGATTTATACGGAAGAATGCGAACCCATGCGGATTCGAGAATGGTAGCGGAGGAGGGACTCGAACCCCCGACACGCGGATTATGATTCCGCTGCTCTAACCACCTGAGCTACTCCGCCCCAAAGGGGATTGCCGGGGCAAATACCCGCCGCTCGGCAGGCGGGCCATTTAGGGTGCCGTTTGCCCCCGGTCAACTGCGAAGATGGACATTTCAGCCTGCTTACCTACGAAAGGGCCAGCTCCGTTCAAATTGCCACAACTCGCCGTCCCAACGATGGGTGGAAAGCCCGGTAAAACGAAAGCTCCGATCAATCCCCTGCCCCGCCAGTTGGGCCTGCAATTTGCGCGCTTCCTTCTCAGGCACCTTGTTCTGCAATGTTATGTGGAGTTGCAATGGCCGCAAATCCTGCTGTTGCACAATCCCATGCAATTGCTCCGCCAGTTCGGCATGAATCGCCTCCATACCCGCGCTTTCCACCCGCAGGGCCGTACCTCTACCCAAATCCATTATGCTGGCAATGTGAGCTTCAGGCGGCGCAGCGGAGGAAGCGATGGATTTCAGCCTTGCATGCACCTCGCCCTGTGCGGAGGGCGGTAATCCGTGAAATAGCGTCACATGGGCAGCCAGGCGGTTACGTTCACGCGGATAGTGCGCGCGGCGCAAACCATCAGCCCAGGCAAAAATATCTGGCGGCAGTGCGGCCAGGATCAATATGGCCCCACCGCCGGGCATATTCACATCTCGCCGCGTTCGCGCCGGATCGCCCGCCATTTATCGACATTGGTGTTATGTTCATCCAGCGTTGCGGCAAAGGCATGCCCGCCGCTGCCATCTGCCACCATATAGAGAGCGCCAGTCTTGGCCGGGTTCAACACCGCGGCAATGCTTTCGCGCCCCGGATTGGTGATGGCACCCCTGGGCAATCCCGCCATGGAATAGGTGTTGTAACCATTGACCGCCGCGATTTCAGATTGGCGAATACGGCGGCCCAGCGGCTTGCCCTGCGTAATGGGATAAATGATCGTCGGGTCGGCCTGTAGCCGCATCCCGATCTTCAGCCGGTTGGAGTAGAGTCCGGCAACCATGCGGCGTTCGCCGGGAACGCCGGTTTCTTTCTCAACAACGGACGCCAGGATCACAGCCTTTTGCGGAGTATCAACCGCGATGTCGGGGCCGCGCTTTGCCCACGCTTCAGCCAGATATGCCGTCATCGCGGCCTGCATGCGATCCAGAACGGCCTGTCGGCTTTCACCGCGTTCAAAATCGTAACTGTCAGGCAAGACAGAACCCTCTGCGGGCTCGCCCACTTCGCCCGTCAGCAAAGGTTCCGCCATCAACCGTTCACGCACCATCACCGATGGCAGCCCTTCGGGAATGGTGACGAAACGCATCATCACATCGCCCTCCTGCAACGTCGACAAAATAGCACTGCCGCTGGATGATGTGGGCAGCAGGAACTCTCCCGCCTTGATCGGCGCGGCCCCGCCAAAAATTTTCGCCCCCAGCAGGAAACTGTCCGCAGAGGATATGAAGTCTTCTTCTTCCAGCTTGCGTGCAATCGCGGTCAGGCTGGCGCCCTGCGGCACGATGAAGACCCGCTCCTCCTCCATGACAGAAGGCATGTACCAATTCGCCGCGAAGCCCAGAAAGGCAAGCACCGGCAACGCCGCCAGCAACAGGGCGACGAGGCGAACACGCTTCATGTCAGATCAGTCGATCTTTTTGATGATCAGCGAAGCGTTGGTGCCGCCAAAGCCGAAGCTGTTGTTCAACGCGGCGCGCACTTCGCGCTTCTTCGCCACCTTGGGCACCAGATCGACCCCTTCCGTGCCTTCGTCCGGATCATCCAGATTCAGCGTAGGCGGCACGATCTGATCACGGATGGCCAGAATGCAGAAGATCGCTTCCACCGCGCCAGCACCGCCCAGGAGGTGGCCAATGGCCGATTTGGTGCTACTCATCGATGCGCCATTCAGATCATCACCCAGCACGCGCTTGACCGACGCCAGTTCAATCGTGTCAGCCATGGTCGATGTGCCATGGGCATTGACGTAATCGATATCGTCCGGCTCCAGCCCAGCTTTGCGCATCGCCATGCGCATGGCCAGTTCAGCGCCCTTGCCTTCCGGATGTGGCGCGGTGACGTGATAGGCATCGCCTGACAGGCCATAGCCAACCACCTCGGCGTAAATCTTCGCGCCGCGTGCCTTGGCGTGCTCATATTCTTCCAGCACAACCACACCCGCGCCCTCGCCCATCACGAAACCGTCACGGCCCTTATCATAGGGGCGACTTGCCTCTGTCGGGCGATCATTCATGCTCATATTCAGAGCCTTGGCCTGCGCAAAACCGGCAATGCCAATCGGGCAAATGGTCGATTCCGCACCGCCTGCCAGCATCACATCCGCATCGCCATCCTTGATCATGCGCGCAGCATCGCCAATCGAGTGCGCACCCGTCGAACAGGCGGTGACAACAGCATGGTTCGGCCCCATCAAGCCATATTTGATCGAAACCTGGCCGCTGATTAGGTTAATCAGGCGCCCGTGGACAAAATGCGGGGAAACGCGGCCCGGGCCGCGATTGGCCAGCACCAAAGATTCGCTCTCAATCCCCGGTAGGCCGCCAATGCCCGAGCCGATCGAACAGCCGGTACGCGTCTTGAGGTCATCGTCCATATCGGTCAGGCCAGCATCTTCCAGTGCCTGGCCCGCAGCATCGATCCCGAACACGATGAAGGGGTCGACCTGGCGCTGAATTTTGAAATCGACGCGCTTGCCTGCGTCAAAGCCCCATTCGTGATCCTTGGGCTTCACCTCGCAGGCGATGGTACATTTCTGGTCCGACGTGTCGAACTTGGTGATCTGGCCTGCACCGCTTTTACCAGCGATCAGATTAGCCCATGATGTCTCGACATCCGCACCCAGCGGGGTGACGAGGCCCAATCCGGTTACAACCACACGACGCATCAGAAATTCTCCGCAAATATGCCACAGGCCCGGCCCGCGGTGGGGTCGGGCCTGTCAAAGTGCCCACGAATGGGCAGCAAAGCAAACGGGCCGATCAGCCCTTGTTTTCTTCGATGTACTTGGTGGCATCACCCACAGTGGTGATCTTTTCAGCCGCATCGTCAGGGATTTCGACACCGAATTCCTCTTCGAAAGCCATCACCAGTTCAACGATGTCGAGGCTGTCTGCACCCAGATCGTCAATGAAGCTAGCTTCCTGGGTCACCTTGTCGGCTTCAACACCCAGATGTTCCACAACAATCTTCTGCACGCGGTCGGCAGTATCGCTCATAGTAATCCCTCTGTTCTTGGGGTTTTGAATTTCGACAATCGCCCTAATGAGTGGTGCGACCAAGCGCAAGGGGCATGGGGCCGCTCTGTGGGAATTGCAGGATCATGCCTCAATTGCCCTCGCCCTCTTGCGTTGTCGGCTTTTGGGGCGGCTCGACCACGCGCAGATGCAATTCGCGCAGCTGCTTGGGCTCTGCCAGACTTGGCGCGCCCATCAACAGGTCTTCGGCCTTCTGGTTCATCGGGAACAGGGTGATCTCGCGCAAATTCTGTGCGCCGCACAGCAACATCACGATACGATCCACACCGGCAGCCATGCCGCCATGCGGCGGCGCGCCATATTGGAAGGCACGATACATGCCGCCAAACTGTTCTTCCACATCGGCTTTCGACAGGCCGACAATCTCAAACGCTTTCACCATGGTTTCCGGCTTGTGATTGCGGATTGACCCTGATGCGATTTCAAAACCATTGCAGACCAGATCATACTGATAGGCGTTGATCGTCAGCGGGTCCTGACCCTCCAGCGCCTCAAGCCCACCCTGCGGCATGGAGAATGGGTTGTGGCTGAAATCGACCTTCTTTTCATCCTCATCATATTCATAGAACGGGAAGTCGACGATCCAGGCCAGTTCAAAGCGATCCTGATCGATCAGTTCCAGCTGTTCGCCCACGCGGATGCGGGCCGCGCCTGCCAACTTGGCGGCATCGGCTTCCTTGCCCGCGGCAAAGAACAACCCGTCATTTTCGCCCAGCCCCAGCTCGTCATAAATCTTCTGCATGTTTTCAGGGCCGTGATTCTTGGCGATGGGTCCGCCAAATGCACCACCCTTGCGCGTAACATAACCAAGGCCCGCAAAACCTTCCTTGCGCGCCCAATCATTCATATCGTCAAAGAATTTGCGGCTCTTTTCATGCGTACCGGGTGCGGGAATGGCGCGCACCACGCCGCCTGTACCCACGATTTTTTCGAACAGGCCGAAACCGGACTGGGTGAAATGACCGGACACATCCGTGATCACCAGTGGATTGCGCAGATCGGGCTTGTCACTGCCATATTTCAGCATGGCTTCGGCATGGGGGATGCGCTGGAAACTGCCCGCAGGCGTCACATGCTTGCCATTGGCAAAACTTTCAAACGTGCCGGCAATCACCGGCTCCATCGTGTCCCACACCTCTTCCTGCGTGACGAAGCTCATCTCCAGGTCGAGCTGGTAGAATTCACCCGGCAGGCGGTCTGCCCGCGGGTCTTCATCGCGGAAACACGGCGCAATCTGAAAATAGCGGTCAAAACCCGCCACCATCAGCAACTGCTTATACTGCTGCGGGGCCTGCGGCAGGGCGTAGAACTTGCCCGCATGGATACGGCTAGGCACCAGAAAGTCGCGCGCGCCCTCTGGCGAAGAAGCGGTGAGGATCGGTGTCGAAAATTCGTTGAAACCGGCGCCAACCATCCGCTGTCGAATATCGGACACCACAGCCACGCGGGTCATGATATTCTTGTGCAGCGTTTCACGGCGCAGATCGATGAAGCGGTATTTCAGGCGCACATCCTCTGGATATTCCTGCTCGCCCGCCACCGGCATGGGCAGTTCTTCCGCCGCGCTCTGCACCGTCACCGATCGCGCAAAAACTTCGATCGCGCCAGTCGGCAGATCCTTGTTCACCGTTTCAGGCGTACGCGCCTTCACATCGCCATCAATGGTGATGACCGATTCGAGCCGCAGCTTTTCCAGCACCGGCAGCGCCGTCGAATCTTCATCCGCCACGATCTGTGTGATGCCGTAATGATCGCGCAGATCGATGAACAACACCCCGCCATGGTCACGCTTACGGTGAATCCAGCCCGAAAGACGGACAGATTCACCGGTATTTGCGTCGCTCAACTGTGCGCAATTGTGGGTACGATAGGCGTGCATCTAAAATCTTTCCAATTTCGGGTGTAAGACGCTAAGGGCGCGCGCACATAAACAAGCGCGCGACATATGCGCAAACAATGCGCGCGCTAACAGGGGAATGGGGTGGTTTTGTCAAGGCACTGCACCATCCACTGGGCATTGGCCCGAGGGCGGTACTCCGCCCGCAGAAACGAAATGATGAATGAAAATACATGATCTAATTACCACGACCGATGCCCTGGCTGACCTGTGCAGCCGTCTGGCCAAAAGCGATTTTGTCACGGTCGACACCGAATTCATGCGCGAAAACACCTATTGGCCCGAACTGTGCCTGGTGCAGATCGCCAATGATGAAGAAGCTGCAGCGATTGATCCGCTGGCTAACGGGATCGATCTGACCCCGCTGCTCAATTTGATGACCGAGAACGAAGACGTGCTGAAGGTCTTCCATGCTGGCGGGCAGGATGTCGAAATTATCGTGAAACTGTGCGGCAAAACGCCCCACCCTATTTTCGACACGCAGATTGCCATGATGGCCATCAGCCAGAGCGAACAGATCGGCTATGCCAACCTCGTCGAAAGCTGGCTTGGTATCACCGTGGACAAGGGCGCACGCTTCACCGATTGGAGTCGCCGCCCGTTGACCGACCGGCAGATCGAATATGCCATTGGCGATGTCACCCACCTGTCCAAGATTTTCCCGCGCATCCTGAAAAAACTGATCAAGACAGGGCGCGGGGTCTGGCTGGATGCGGAAATGGAAAAGCTGGCCGATGCCAGAAATTACATCGTCGATCCTGCCCAGGCATGGCGTCGTATCCGCCAGCAGGGCCGCAATCCGCAAGTCTTGGGCCGCTTGCGTGCGTTGGCCGCATGGCGCGAAGGAGAAGCGCAGCACAAGAATATCCCGCGCGGGCGGATCATGCGCGATGAAACGCTGGCGGATATCGCCAGCCACCCGCCCAAGAAGCAGCCCGATCTGGCCAAGGTGCGCGGGCTGTCTGCCGCATGGCGCGATAATGATATTGGCAAACGCTTGCTCAAGGTGCTCGACAAGGCAGAGCCGCTGGACAAGCACGACCTGCCCGAAAAGATGAAGAAGGGCGCGCCTTTGGGCAAGGAAGGCGCACTGGTGGCCGATCTGCTAAAGCTGCTGCTGAAAATTCGTTCACGCGAGATTGATGTCGCCGCCCGCCTGCTGACCCGTGCAGAGGAGATGGAGGCACTGGCCGCCGGCATCCGCGATCTGCCCGTCCTGCAAGGTTGGCGTTACGACGTGTTTGGGCGCGACGCGCTGGAGCTAGTCGAAGGCAAGCTGGCCTTTGCTGTAAAGGAAGGCAAGCTGGCGATGACGCATATCGACGATATGCAAGCGGTGATGGAAGAGGCGCTGGACGAAGCCCAGGCGGCGGAATGAATTTACCAGTCCCGCTCGCCCTGAGCTTGTCGAAGGGCTGCATTTCTTCTTCTGTGCCCGCGAAAAAATAAGTGCAGGGCTTCGACAAGCTCAGCCCAAACGGATAATTGGAAGCAAATGTCCACTTACCTTCCCACCATCAAGCAGCTGCAGTATCTGGTCGCGCTATATGAACATGGCCATTTCGGCCACGCCGCAGAGGCGAGCTATGTGTCGCAATCCACCCTGTCTGCCGGGATACGAGAGCTGGAATCGTTGCTGGGCGTGACGCTGGTAGAACGCAGCCGCCGTGTGGTACGCTTCACCGCCTTGGGTGAACAGGTGGTAGAAAAGGCGCATCGCCTGCTGCGCGAGGCAGAGGATCTGTCCGATCTGGTGCAGGCAGCCGGAAAGCCGCTATCAGGTACTTTGCGGATGAGCGTGATCCCGACCATCGCCCCCTTTATGCTGCCACGGATTCTGCCGCGCCTCAAAAAAGAGCGCCCCGAACTCAAGCTGTTCCTGCGTGAAGAAACCAGCGCCGATGCGGTCGAATCGCTGCATCATGGCCGCGTCGATTGTGTGCTGCTGGCCCTGCCTTTTGCCACGGGCGAGGTCGACATGACGCATATCAGCGATGATCGGCTGTTCGTCGCCTTCCCCAAGGATGACCCGCGCGATCCGCCCGCCAGCATCCCCCCTTCCATGATCGATGAAGGGCGCCTGCTGCTGCTTGAAGATGGGCACTGCCTGCGCGACCATGCACTGGCCGCTTGTAACCGCCCGGAACTGCGCGCCAGCGCGGCCATGATCGGCACATCGCTCCACACGCTGGTGCAGATGGTGAATAATGATCTGGGGCTGACCATGTTGCCCGAAATGGCGCTGGATGCGGGTATTCTGCACAATACCGATGTTGTGGCGCGCCCACTGAAGGTTGAAAAGAGCAGCCGCGAAATCGCGCTAATCTGGCGCAAGAATTCCCCGCGTGCCGAAGATTTCAAGCTGCTGGCAGAGGAATTGAAAGCGGGTTAGGCGGCAGCCGGTACAGCTGCCGGACTCAGTTTGGCCCGTGCAAACCGTTCTATCTTCTTCGCCGCGAACATGGGTACAACCACTGACAGCGCAATCCCGGCGAGTGAGCAGAAGCCAACCCAGATCGCCATCAGTGATCCGCCCGCCTGATACATGCCATACAGTACCGGCACGGCAAGTATGGCCCCGCGTACCTCGTTAAAGATCACCGCAGCGGCACCTGCCTTCATAAACAGGCCAAGGAATGTCGTCAGCGTTGCACTCATGCATTCGGGGATAGGCCCGAAAGGTTGACGAACACTTTATGCGTGCAAATTCTTTGATTTGCTTGGCGCGTGCCCTTGGCTCAATCCATATGCTTCAGGCCAACGCGCAGATAATCCCAGCCGGTAATCAGCGTCAGCACCGCTGCGCCCCAAAGCGTAACCAGCCCCACCGTATGCGGCACATTTGCCTCTATCGAACCCAGCATCACATTCCAGTTTGGCAGGCCATGGCCCAGAATCAGAGAGCCGAGCGCGATGATCTGGAAGGTGGTTTTCCACTTGGCGAGCTTTGTCACCGGCACCGACACCTGCAAACCACCCAGAAATTCTCGCAAACCCGACACGGCGATTTCACGCACCAGAATGATCAGTCCCGCAATCACATGCATATCGCCGACATAGGGGCCACGCAGTACGCCCTGCGCCGTCAGCACCAGGATCACCGCCGCAATCATGATCTTGTCCGCAATGGGATCAAGAAAAATGCCCAGCTTCGACACCGCCCCGCTGGTCCGGGCGAGGTAGCCATCAAAATAATCGGTGATGCCCATCAGTGAATAGAGCCCAAAGGCCAGCAAATAACCCGTCGCCCAATCGGGCCACCACAGCAGAAAAGCGAGGAACGGCACCGCCATGATGCGTGACAGGGTGAGGATATTGGGCAAGGTCAGCATTACGCCTCATCCCCTAGCGCGTCAGACGCCATGACAAAAGATGGTGAGTGTACCTTGTTCACCGCGCCGCATCCTCTAGGGTCAGGACTCATTAGGCACATGGCCGTGACTTGAGGCAGAAAAACCCAGATCAAGAAGCGAGCGAGGATAATAGTGGTGCTATTTGACGAACGAGCGACGATGCGGGAAGCTTGATGACAACATCCACCCATTTGCTGCATCGGCGGCGGTTCCTGCCCCTGTTCTGCACGCAGTTGCTGAACGCCTTTAACGACAATCTCTACAAGACGGCGATGGTGCTGTTCGTAGTTTACACCATCTACAATGATGAGGGGGCAGAGGCTGCCTTCAGCGGGTTGGCATCAGCCCTGTTCATCCTGCCCTTTTTTCTGTTTTCGGCCCTTGCAGGGCAATTGGCCGATATGCGCTGCAAGGCTGCCATCATCCGCAAGGTGAAATTATTTGAAATTGTGCTAATGATCATCGGCGCATGCGGGCTGGTGCTGGCATGGCGCGGGTCCATGGTCCATTCGCTGGCGATCCCGCTAATGCTGCTGGCGCTGTTTTTAACAGGGGTTCAATCGACATTTCTTGGCCCGATAAAATATGCGATTCTGCCGCAACATCTGCATAAGGAAGAGGTGCTGGCGGGCACGGGATTGGTGGAGGCAGGCACCTATGTCGCAATCCTGGTTGGCACGGTGCTGGCGGGCTGGATTCCGGTCCAATGGGCGGCAGGCGGCATCATCATCACATCGCTGATCGGATATCTCAGCAGCCGGCAGATCCCCCCGGCCCCGGCAATGGGTGCGGTGGAAAAGCTTGATTGGCATATCATTCGCGCATCGATCGGCCTGATCCGACGCACCATGCATGATCCGCAAATATTCTATGCGATCATCGCCATCAGCTTTTTCTGGACGATTGGTGCGGTGCTAATCATCCAGTTCCCTCCTCTGGCCAAGAACACGTTGATGGCAAGCAAGGAAGTGGCCAGCCTGTTCCTGATGGTGTTTTCCATTGGCGTGGCATTGGGATCGGCATCGATCAACGCGCTGCTGAAGGGGAAGGTTTCGGCACGTCATTCGCCCTTATCTGTGCTGTTCATGGGCGTATTCGTCGTGGCATTTTATGTGGTGTGCCGGATTTGGCAGGCAGACCAGCCCACGCACCTGATGGGCGTGGGAGAGTTCCTGTCATGGCCCATGGCAACCATATTGCTGCTGTGCCTATTGGGCATTGCTGTGGCGGGCGGCATGTTCGTTGTGCCGCTCTATGCCTTTCTGACAACGCGGGTTGCACCCGACCAGGCATCGCGCACCATCGCCGCGAACAATATCGTCAATTCAGGCGCAATGGTGGCAGGCGCGATATTTGCGATGGTGTTGAGCGCGCTCAACGTGGCAATTGTGGACCAATTGCTGATGCCGGCAGCGATGTGTCTGATTTCCGCCTGGTTGGGAAAACGACTTCATCAGGCGGAACTGGCCGAGCCGCCCCTGCACGGCTAATCAGGCGATGAACACCAGCGCCGCAGCAAAAGTCGCCAAATAGACGCTGACAAAGCCGCGCACATCCTCCGTCGTCAAACGCCACAACACCTCTGCCGGTGCCTCATATTCGCGGCTGCGCACATGCGGCGGCAGGGCAGCGCGAAAGGGGTGGCGGGCGGTTTCGTCGGTTAGGACAAGTGATCTACGCATGGGCGCGCTGTTAACATTTTCCTAACTATCATGCGCGGCAGAAATCCGTGCTGTCGCAGCTTGGGACATTAAGCATATGCCTGCACCACAATCCGCAGCGCATTGCCACTTGTCCGCGCGATAGCTATTTGCTTTGCGATGAGAGAGGTAAAGACACCGGGCGCGGCCAGATTGCTGGTCGATTGCCTGATCGAACAAGGCACGGATCGCATTTTTACCGTGCCTGGAGAAAGCTTCCTGCCGGTGCTGGATGCACTGCACAACCAGGACAAAATCCAGCTGGTGGTCTGCCGTCAGGAAGGCGGGCTGGCCTATATGGCCTGTGCCGATGGAGCGTTGACGGGGCGGGCGGGTGTCGGATTTGTCACGCGCGGCCCCGGCGCAACCAATGCGAGTGTGGGGGTACACGCCGCGCATCAGGATTCACTACCTCTGGTGCTGTTTGTGGGCGATGTCGACCGCGGCATGCGCGACCGCGAGGGGTTTCAAGAGGTCGATTTCGCGACCTTCTTTTCGCCCATCAGCAAGTGGTCAGCGCGGATCGATGATGCCAGCCGCATCCCCGAATATGTCGCTCGCGCCTTTGCCACCGCCATTTCCGGTCGCCCCGGCCCGGTTGTTCTTTCACTGCCGGAAGACATGCTGAGCGATGATGCCACGGGGGCACCACGCCCAATGGTCACACGTCCAGCACAGGCGCCATGCCCCGATGCCATGCAAACCATGATGGCGATGATTGCCGATGCCGCCAGCCCAATCGCCATTATTGGCGGCGCGGGCTGGAACGCCAAGGCGCGCGAGTATTTTCAGCAATTTGCCGAACGGATAGGCCTGCCCGTTGCAACTGCCTTCCGTAGGCAGGATGCCATCGCATCATCGTCACCCGTCTATGCCGGAAATCTGGGATATGGCCCCAACGCCAAGCTGGTGGAGCGGATCAAGCAAGCCGATCTGGTGCTGACCGTGGGCGCGCGACTTGGTGAAGCGACCACCGATGGTTACGCTTTCCCCACACTGGAGCATCCCGATCAGCTGCTGATCCATGTCCATCCTGATCCGGAAGAACTGAACCGCGTGTATCGCACCGATCTGGCCATGTGCTGCGCGATGGATGATTTTGCTGAAAGCGCGGCCCTGTGGGACGACGACAGCATCATTCCCTTTGATGCTGGGGCCGAAGCCAATACCGAATGGCGCGAATGGGCCACCGCCACACCGCGAGACTATGCGCTGGATATGGGTCAGGTAGTTACCCTCATGCTTGCCTCTCTGCCCGCCGACACCATCATCTGCAACGGTGCGGGTAATTTTTCCAGCTGGTGGCACCGTTATTGGCGCTATGAAGGATTTCCTACCCAGCTCGCTCCAACCAATGGCACGATGGGATATGGTCTACCAGCAGCGGTGGCCGCGTCGCTGCGCCATCCCGAACGCTGTGTGGTGGCTCTGGCTGGCGACGGCGATTTCCTGATGAACGGGCAAGAACTGGCCACAGCCGCCCAGTATGGCTGCAACTTCATCCTGATCGTAGTGGATAATGGCACCTACGGCACCATCCGCATGCACCAGGAACGTGAATTTCCTGGCCGTGTGGTGGGAACAGGCCTGTCCAATCCCGATTTTGCTGCTCTGGGTGCAGCCTATGGTGCGTGGTCACGCTCAATCGATACGACTGACGGGTTCAAGCAGGCGCTGAAAGTGGCAAAAACCCAAACCGGTGTCCGGATGATCCATTGCAAGATTGATCCAGAACAGCTGGCCGCCAGTGGCCTGACCATCAGCGGATTGCGCGCAATGGGTGGTTAAACGCCGCCCATCTTGCAAATCAGCTTCCATTCCTGAGGCGTGATTTCTGCCACGGACAGCCGCCCCAACCGCACCAGCTCGCAATCGGCCAGCCTTGGCTCCGCCTTGATCTGCTTCAGCGTCACAGGCGTGGGAAACTTCACCTTGGGCTTCACTTTCACCGCCGCCCACTTCCCCGTCGGATCTGTTGGATCGGTAATGTCAGCCACGCTGACCGTGCAGATGCCGACAACCTCCAGCCCTTCGCGTGAGTGATAGAAGAAAGCTTCATCCCCCACTTCCATCGCAGCCAGATTGTTCTTGGCGCGATGGTTGCGCACACCGTCCCACGTCCCCTCCTTTTCGGCGACAAGATCATCCCAGCTGTATTTGAAGGGTTCTGATTTCATCAGCCAGTGGCGTTGCACGTCTGCTCTCCTCAATTGATATGTGTGCATTCCTAACCAGCCAGAAGGGAGCTGGCCAGCCCGACGCCACCACCAATTTTCAAGTTAACCCGATATTTATCACGCGTGGGCATAAGCCGATACCAACGGATATTGGCGGGGCGACTGTCATTTCGCCTTCGACGGGGAAACTGGTGGTAAAAATTGAGGATACAGAACGGCTGGGCAAGGCCGAAAAAGACTTCGTAACGCTGGGCATTGCCACAGCGGCGATCATCCTGTTCGTCGCCACCAGCGGATCGGTTTTGCCAATGGCCATTCGGTCCATTCTGGGTTCGGGCAACGGCCCGGACGTAATCCTCGTCAATGCCTTGTTGCTGAATATTGCACTGATCATTTTCGGATGGCGGCGATACCGCGAATTGACCAATGAAATTCACGAACGGCGCAAGGCGGAAGAATACGCGCGCCGTTTGGCCGAAACCGATCCGCTAACAGGGTGCCTCAACCGCCGCAGCATGGCGCTGGCCACAGAAAATCTGCGCGCTGCCTGTATCGAACGCGGGGATGCCATCGCCTTTGTCATGATTGACCTGGATAACTTCAAACAGGTCAATGACATGAACGGGCATTCTGTAGGTGATCGTGTGTTAGCGGAGGTCGCCCAGCGCATGCGTGGCCGCTTGCCCAAAGACGCAATATTGGCGCGTCTTGGTGGCGATGAATTCGCCTATGTCATGCCCTTTGATCCCAGACGGCTGGAACAGATCGATGAACAGGTGGCTGCACTGTTTGATTCGATTGGCGCCACTATCAATCTTAACGGCACGATCGTCGACACCACTATGTCCATCGGTATTGCGTGCGATGGCGATGACCAATGGCAAGACCGCGAGCCGCTGGATGCTGAAACGCTGATGCATTACGCAGACATCGCCATGTATCAGGCCAAGAAGCAGGGCAAGAATCGCTATTTCTGGTTTGAACCGACGATGGAAAATGAACTGCGCTTCCGCAACGAGCTGGAACGGGGCATTCGTCGTGGCCTGGAAGCAGGAGAATTCGTACCCTATTACGAACAGCAGATTGATCTGGAAAGCGGCGATCTGGTGGGCTTCGAAATGCTTGCGCGCTGGCATTCGCCCGAAATGGGCCTGGTCAATCCAGAGATATTCATTCCTGTTGCGGAAGAGATTGGCGTCATTGCCACTCTATCCGAACAGCTGATAGTCCAGGCGTTCAAGGATGCCCAGCAATGGAACCCGGAACTGACGCTGTCGGTCAACATTTCACCCGTGCAGATGCGCGACCCGTGGTTCTCACAAAGGCTGCTCAAACTGCTGGTGAAACACAATTTCCCACCGACGCGGCTGGAAATCGAAATCACCGAAAGCTGCCTGCACGAAAATATCGAAATGGTACGTTCAATGATCACCAGCCTGCGCAATCAGGGTGTGCGCGTCAGCCTGGATGATTTCGGTACAGGCTATTCCAGTCTTGAACAACTGCGCAGCCTGCCATTTGACCGGCTCAAGATTGACAAAAGCTTCATCAGCGAACTGCGCCATGAAGAAGCCAGCTCCAAGATTGTCGATGCCATCATATCGCTGGGAAATGGCCTGCAAATGCCGATCACGGCCGAGGGGATCGAAGATGAACGGATCCTTGAAGCTCTAAAGGAAATGGGTCAGTTGAAAGGGCAAGGCTATCACTATGGCCAGCCTGAAGATGCAGCACATGTGCAGGCGCGCCTGCAAAAAGTGGGGAAACTGGCTGGGCACAGTAAACCCACCGCGACAGCAACAGAGGTTGAATACAGCGAAGGTGGCGTCGAACTCGCTCCCCGGTGCGCAAACCAGTCTTAAACCCGCTAAATACTGGACGTTGACGCATGGCGCGCATAGATGCGCTGCACCATGGGCGTTCACTTCACCAAGATGCACGGATTGGGCAATGATTTCATCGTGCTGGACGCGCGAGCAGAATCCCTGCCCGAAATGACACCGCAAATGGCCGCCGCATTGGCCAATCGCACCACCGGCATTGGCTGCGATCAGTTGATCGTACTTGAGCCTGCGCAAGCTGACGATGGAGCCGATTTTCGTATGCGCATCTTCAATTCGGACGGCGGCGAAGTGGAAGCATGCGGCAATGCCAGCCGCGCCGTGGCGCTGCTGCATGGCACGGCCGCACAAGTACAGACAGCAGGTGGCCTGATATCACTGGAGCCTACGCAGGGCGGCGCCCGGGTCGATATGGGCGAACCCCGCTTTAGCTGGGAGGAAATCCCCCTCGCCTATGCCATGGATACGCTGACCATGCCGGTTGGCTGGGGCGAACTGGAAAACCCCGCAGCCGTGAATGTCGGCAATCCGCATGTGATTTTCTTCGTTTCCGATACCGATGCCATATCTCTGGGTGAGATAGGACCGGAGATTGAGCATGATCCACTCTTCCCCCAGCGCGTAAATGTGAATGTCGCCACGGTGGAAAGCCGCAATGCTATCCACCTGCGCGTGTGGGAGCGCGGTGCGGGCCTGACGCGCGCCTGCGGCACGGGCGCCTGCGCCACCGCCATTGCAGCCATCCGTCGCGGGCTGGTGGATCGCACGGTCACCGTTGCCCTGCCCGGCGGCCCGCTGACTATCGAATGGACCGATGCTGGCCGCGTTCTGATGACCGGCCCTGCCACCACCAGCTTTACCGGCAGCTTTGAATGGGATGATTACGCCGAATGAGCGGCGCAGAGATAATCTCACTCGGCTGCCGCCTGAATATTGCCGAAAGCGAACGCATGCGCGCCATGCTGGCGCAGGAAAGCGACGTGGTGGTGGTCAATAGCTGCGCCGTCACGTCAGAGGCTGTGCGTCAGACCCGTCAGGCCATTCGCAAGGCGCGCCGCGCGCGCCCTGATGCGCGGCTACTCGTCACAGGCTGCGCCGCCGATATCGAACGGGCCCAACTCTCCGCCATGCCTGAAGTCGATGGCTTGATAGCCAATGCAGCAAAACTGGACCCGCGCGCATGGAATGTTCCGCCGCAAGCTGCGCCCGTTCCGCAGGCGCGCACCCGTGCCTTTATCGCAGTACAGAATGGCTGCGACCACGCCTGCACCTTTTGCGTGATCCCGCAAGGGCGTGGAGCAAGCCGATCCTTGACGGTTGATGGTGTCTTGCGCGAGGTCGAAACCCATCTGGAACAGGGCGCACCCGAAGTGGTGCTGACCGGGGTGGATGTCACCAGTTGGGGACATGATCTGCCGCAACCTGTCAAATTGGGTTCACTCGTCCGGCAGATTCTGGAGCGTTTCCCTGAATTAACGCGGCTTCGCATGTCATCATTGGATGGCATTGAAATCGATGAAGAGTTGCTTGATCTGTTTGCCCATGAGCCACGCGTAATGCCGCATCTGCATCTGTCATTGCAGCACGGGCATGATCTGATCCTGAAACGGATGAAGCGTCGTCACAACCGCGCTGATGCAGTGGCATTGGTAGCACGCCTCAAGGCGTCACGCCCCCACATCGCGATAGGGGCCGATCTGATTGCAGGCTTCCCGACAGAAAGCCAGGAGCACCATCAGGCAAACCTTTCCATCATCCGCGAATTGGGGATCGTGCATGGTCACATCTTCCCATACTCCCCGCGCCCCGGAACCCCTGCGGCGCGCATGCCGCCGCTTGACCGGGCACTGATAAAACACCGCGCCGCAGAACTTCGTACAATCGCCAGTGAAGTGCGCGGCCAATGGCTGCGCAGCCTTGTGGGGCAGGAACTGTCTGTGCTTGCCGAGCGCGACAGCACCGGCCATGCAGAAAACTTCGCGCGGATTGCTATCCCGCATGGCGTAGAGGCGGGTGAGATTATCCGGGTGACGCCAACATCTATCGAGGAAGGACTGCTCAGGTGAGCGAGGGCGAAACCCCCAAGAAATCATGGGCTGACCGGCTGTTTGGCGGCTTTCGCAAGACATCCGAACGCCTCAGCGAAAATCTGACGCAGGCCGTTTCGACCGCCCGGCTGGATGACGCCACGCTTGACGATGTCGAAGATGCGCTGATCACGTCTGATCTTGGTCCGGCTGTCGCCGCGCGTATTCGCCAACGCCTGTCAGACAAGCGGTTTGGCCTGGAAATTTCCGAGCGCGAGCTGAAAGAGGCGGTGGCAGAGGAAATCGCCGAAATTCTGCGCCCCGTTGCCAAACCATTGGAAGTCACCGCCTTCCCCCGCCCGCAGGTGATGCTGGTGATCGGCGTCAATGGCAGCGGCAAGACCACCACCATCGCCAAGATGGCGCATTGGCTGCAGGAAGATGATTACAGTGTCATGCTTGCCGCTGGTGACACTTTTCGCGCGGCCGCCATCGGCCAGCTTGCTACCTGGGCCGAACGTGTCGGGGTGCCGATCATTCGCGGGCCAGAAGGCGGCGACCCGGCCAGCATCGTGTTTGACGGGGTGAAGGAAGCCACCGCCAAGGGGATCGACGCGTTGATTGTAGATACGGCAGGCCGGTTGCAGAACAAGCGCGAATTGATGGATGAGCTGGCCAAGATCCGCAAAGTGCTGGGTCGCCTTAATCCAGAGGCACCGCATGATGTGGTACTGGTGCTGGATGCCACCAATGGCCAGAATGCGCTCAGCCAGATTGACGTGTTCAAAGAAGTAGCAGGCGTCACCGGCCTGATTATGACCAAGCTGGATGGCACGGCTCGCGGCGGCGTATTGGTGGCAGCGGCCGAGCAATATGGCTTGCCCATCCATGCAATCGGCGTGGGCGAGAAAATTGACGATCTGCGCCCGTTTGACCCTGATCTGGTCGCACGCGTGATTGCGGGTGTGGCGTGATGGCGGAAACTGAAAAACCCAAATCCGGCTGGCTCAATATTCTGGTCGATTACGGTCCGCTGATCGTCTTTCTGGGGGTGTACAAATTCTACCAACCAGCTGAGACATCTACCTTCGGTGAAATAGCGGCCGTCATATACGGAACAATTGCCTTTATGGTTGCTGCGGTGGTGGCTCTCGCCTTCAGCAAATGGAAATTCGGCCATGTCAGCCCCATGCTGATGCTATCTACCGCGCTTATCGTTGGGTTTGGCGGGTTGACGATCTGGCTGCGTGATCCGGAATTCATCCAGCGCAAACCCACTGCAATTTATCTGCTTTTCGGAGCCATGCTGATCGGCGGCTGGCTGCGCGGCAAGGCACTGTTGCGGGTGTTGCTTGAGGCAGCATTTGAAGGGTTGAGCCACACCGGCTGGCTAAAACTGTCGCGCAATTGGGGGGTTTTCTTCCTGTTTCTGGCTGGCCTGAACGAGATTTTACGCACACAATTGAGCTTTGAAGACTGGCTGTGGGCCAAGCTCTGGGTCTTCCTGCCGCTAACTTTCCTGTTCACCTTCAGCCAGATTCCCATGCTGCTGAAACACGGGTTGAGCATGGACGGGGTGGATGAAGAGGTTCAAAATCCTCCACCATCGTAACGCACTACAACTTGCAATGATGCATGATTGCGCTTTATTCTTAACACCAAACGGTTGGCTAGCCGCCAGCCGCAGATACGCAAATACCTTCAAGGGGGACAATAATGGCAAAGTTTTTCGGTAATTTGAATTTGGTTATGGCAGTCGGGCTGATTTCAGCGCTTGCCGTCATGTTCGGCTTTCAGGCGGATGTTCCGGTTGATCTGGGGTCAGTCTCGCGCTGGTTGCACCTGTTCTTCGGCGTGCTGTGGATCGGCCTGCTCTATTATTTCAATTTCGTGCAAGTGCCGCTGATGCCAGCAATCCCTGCCGAACAGAAAGGCGCTGTTACCGGGCATATCGCACCCAAGACGCTGTTCTATTTCCGCTGGGCTGCTCTGCTGACGGTGGTGACCGGGCTGGTTATTGCCTTTGTCACCAAGGATTATGGCCACCGCGCGCTGGCCTTCCAGGGTAATGCGCAGGAAAACCTGATTGGTGCAGGTATGTGGATGGCGCTGGTGATGGCATTCAACGTGTGGTTTATCATCTGGCCCGCGCAGAAGAAAATTCTGGGTCTGGTGGAAGCCAGTGCAGAAGCGAAGGCAGCTGCTGCGCCGCGCGCACTGATCGCCAGCCGGTTGAACACCTTGCTGTCCATACCGATGATGTATTGCATGGTCAGCGCCAATCTGGGCTGATCAGCCGTTCATCATGGATTGATTAAAGGGGGTGCCTTGGGAAACCGGGGCGCCCCTTTTTTGTGCTGTTCAGATTATCCATGCGACCGCGAAATGGACAAATCAGATTTCGACTTGGCTGCCCAGTTCCACCACGCGATTAGTCGGAAGCTTGAAGAAATCCATCGCCGTTGCCGAATTGCGCAACATCCAGGCGAAGATCTTCTCCCGCCAGATCGACATGGCCGGGTTCTTTGACGGCAGCAATGTCTGGCGGCTGAGGAAGAAGCTGGTGGTCATCATGTCAAATTCCCCACCGCAGCGTTCCATCTTCTTAAGGCCCGCGGGAACATCGGTCGATTCCATAAAGCCGTAATGCAACACAGCGCGGTAAAACCCGTCACCCAGATCGTGATATTCGCAACGCTCATCAGGGTCGACATAGGGGATGTCCGCAATATCGACCGTCAGGATGACCACCCGCTCATGCAGCACCTTATTGTGCTTGATATTATGCAGCAGGGCAGAGGGGACGCCCGCAGTACTTGATGCCATGAAAATGGCCGTGCCGGGAACGCGGGTGGCGCTGTTCTTGGCCGATTTGGCGAAGATTTCCATTGGCAAGGCAACCTCGCTCATCCGGTCACGCATCAGCTTGCGCCCGCGCGCCCAGGTGGTGAGCAGGGTAAAGGCCACAAGCCCCACGACCAGCGGGAACCAGCCACCATCTGTGACCTTGGCCAGATTGGCGGCGAAATATGCTCCATCCACGATCAGGAATATCGCCACGACCGGCGCGGCCATCCACCATTTCCAGCGCCATACGCCTACGAACAACACACCCATCAGCAATGTGTCGATCGTCACCGCACCCGTCACTGCGATGCCATAGGCGCTGGCAAGGTTGGACGAGTTCTGGAAGGTCAGGACCAGGATGATCACAGCCACCATCAGCGCCCAATTGACCGTTGGAATGTAAATCTGTCCGCCTTCCGTCACGCTGGTGTGGCGGATCGAAAGGCGCGGGATGAACCCCATCTGGATCGCCTGATGGGTGATCGAGAACGCGCCTGAAATCACCGCCTGACTGGCGATGAAAGTGGCGCACGTGGCCAGGAAAACCAGCGGCAGGCGCCAGTCTTCACTGGCTAGGAAGAAGAAGGGATTTTGAATCGCCGTGGTCGCTTCCTCCGCCGGCAGGCCTATCACCATCGCGCCCTGCCCGAAATAATTGAGCAGCAGACACGGCATGACAAATCCGAACCAGCTCAACCGCATTGGCCCGCGCCCAAAGTGACCCATGTCAGAATAAAGCGCCTCTGACCCCGTCACAGCCAGCACGACCGAGCCCAGCGCCAGAAATGCCAATGTGCCATCCAGCACAAAGAAGTTGATCGCGTGATAGGGGTTGAGCGCCCACAGGACTTCAGGCGTTTGAATAATTTGCCATGCGCCCATCCCCGCGATGACAGTAAAATAGACGATCATTACCGGAGCAAACAGTGCCCCGACCTTTGCCGTGCCGCGCTTCTGCAGCACGAACAGGAAGATCAGCAGGATCAGCGCGATGGGAATAACCAGATGATTCAGCCGCTGATCGACGACCGTCAGGCCCTCGACAGCAGATAGCACTGAAATCGCAGGCGTAATCATGCTGTCGCCATAGAATAGTGAGGTCGCGAATACCCCCAGCAACACCGCCAGCCAGCCATAGCGCGACCCGCTTATATGGCGTGAAATCAGCGCCACCAGGGCAAGCGAGCCGCCCTGCCCCTTATTATCGGCGCGCATCAATATGCTGACATATTGGACTGCCACCACCAGCGTCATCGACCAGAAAATCAGGCTGACGACGCCAAGGACATGCGCTTTGTCGAGCGCAAGCGGATGTGGCCCGGTAAAGGTTTCGCGAAAAGCGTAAAGCGGGCTGGTACCGATATCACCGAAAACGATACCAATCGCACCAACCGCCAGAGCCGCCTTTGACGCTGAGCCATGGCCGTGGCCATGCCCGTTATCGCCCGAACCCGCGGACACGGCTGCATTATCGGACGGGGGCGTAGCAGTTTCACTCATGGGAAAGCTAATTCCGGACACAGTTCACGGATAACGGCCGCCTGCGCGGCCAAGCGGCGGCCATTAGCACCACAATTTCGCACCCGCAACATATGCGTTTCAGGGTGCATCAGTGGCCATATTGGCCATCATCGCATCGATCATTTCTATCCGCGCCTGCAAATCCGCCCGCCACGGCGCATCGACAGGCGATTTTTCCAGCAATTGTGCCCAGACATCGCGCGCCTCGTTCGGTTTGCTGGAACGCAGATAGGCGATACCCAGGAAATAGGCTGGGCCAGGATGGGCGGGCATTGCGGCCTCGGACCGTTCGAATGCCAGCAGTGCCGCAGGCGTCACCTGCCCATGCGCATGCTCGACCAGCGCATTCGCCAATGCCAGCCAGCCTTCCGCATCATTGGGGTTCTTCTGCAAGCCACTGCGCAGCAGTTTTGCCGCTGATTCATACCGCCCCCGCCGCGCAAATGCATCAGAAACCGTCAAATAGCTGGGCGGCGATTGCCCAGTATCGAACAATGCCCGACGCACGGAAACGACCACCTCGCCCGATTGTGCCTCTCCACCAACCGCCTGTTTCGGCGAGCCTGCCATTCCGGGGTTACCCTGTATCGCATAGCCAGCCAAGCCGAGCGTAAGGACCGCCCCCAGCATGGTCCAGCCACGGCGCGGCAGGCGCAAGACCACAGCCGCCACGGTAAAGGCAATCACCGCCAACATGATAATCGGCAGCCAGGTCATGCGGCATCCCCTTGCCTGCGCCCGATCCGCCGCCACAACACGATGGCAGCAACCAGCAACAGCAGCAACGGAACAGCGAAGAGCGGCCATGTCATGGCTGTCACGCGCGGAGCATAGCTGACATAATCGCCATAGCGTTCGACCAGCCATGCACGGATGGCTTCCGGATCCTCTCCTGCGGCAATGCGCGTTCGCACCTGATGGCGCATATCACCCGCCATGGAGGCATCGCTATCGGCAATGGACTGGCTCTGGCATTTAAGACACCGTAGGGATTCCATCAGTTCCTGCGCCTTTGTCTCCAGTGCGGGATCATCCAGCTGGCGATAAGCATAGGGGGCTGGCGGCAGTGTATCCTGCGCGATGAGCGGGGATGCGACGATCATCGCCACAACCAAGATCGTCATCCCAGCGAAAGCGGGGATCTTGATCGGCAAAGCGCCAAGTCGATAGAGACCCCGGCCTCCGCTGGGGTGACGGAAATTATTCATTCCCCCGCCTCCTGCAATATCTTCAGCAGCTTGGGCACATCGCTCGCCCGCACATCGCCAATATGCTGATGCACGATTCTACCATTGCCATCGATCACGAAGGTTTCCGGCACGCCTGACGAGCCAACCGCCAGCTGCAACTCGCTCAGATCATCAGCCCCGATCCGTGCATAGGGGTTACCATACGTTTCCAAAAAGCGCGCGACATCCTCTGGTCGGTCACGCACAGCGATGCCGACGATCTGTGCCCCACCAGCGCGCAAAGCCTCCAGATGCGGCGCCTCTGCAATACAGGGCAGGCACCAGCTGGCCCAGATATTCAGCAGCTTGGGCTGGCCGTCCTTGAAATCGGCCAGAACGGCACCAGAAGTGCCCTCCAGCGCTGGACGCATGGAAAATTCAGGAAGCGGTTTGCCGACCATCCCGGAATGGACAAGTTCATCCTTGGGTTGAGTCAGCTGATAAGCCGCCAATCCGACGAAAAAGGTGAACAGCGCCAGCGGCAGCCACAGGGTCCAGCGGCGCATCATGTAGCCCCCCCTGCCGCGCGCTCTGCCCGACGTATTTTGGCCTGCGCGCGAATATGACGACGCTTCAGGTCAGCTGCCACGCGCCCGATAATTGCCAGCACACCGCCCAGCGCAATCAGCAATCCGCCATACCAGATGAAGGTGACAAAGGGCTTCCACCACAGCCGCAATTGCCAACGCCCGTCTGGCGCTTGCCCCCCGATCACGGCGTAAAGCTGCCCGTCCCAACGCGTAAGCAACGCGCTTTCGGTGGTTTGCTGCGGCGGCGCCCAGAAATTGCGCGACTGTGGATGCAGCGTCACGCCAGCGCCATTGCCACGCTTCGCCACCAATGTCGCCTCCAACGCGGTCCAGTTGGGGCCTGCCACAGGCTCAATCCCTTGCAAACTCACATCCCAGCCCGCGACATGTTCCGTGTCCCCCGGATTGACCGCCGCCAGCCGCTCGCTGGTAAAAGCGCTTTCGCTCGCCATGCCGAACAGCGCCACCGCAATCCCGAAATGCGCAATCACCATGCCCCATGTGGCAATAGGTGTGCGCCACAGCTTGCGACCGCGCAAAGGCAGTAGGCTGGCAATGGCAAGAGCGCCTGCAAGTGACAGGCCCAGCAGTGGCAATACGCCGATGTCGCTCAACAGCGCGACCACCACCGCGGTTGTCACCACAATTGCAACCAGAATGGCAACTGGCAAACGCACCCGTTCAAAGCTGTCGCTCCGCCAGCGCAGCAGCGGGCCGATGGCCATTACCAACAGCATGGGCAACACGAAAATGGCGCTGACCGGGTTGAAATATGGTGGGCCGACAGAAACCCGCACATCAAACGCCTCTGTCACCAGCGGATAGAGCGTGCCCAGCAGCACAATACCCAAGGTCGCGCTCAACATCACATTGTTGAACACCAGCGCGCCTTCGCGGCTGGTCAGGGCAAAACGCTGCCCCTCTGCCACTGTGCCAGCACGCAGGGCGAACAGCAGCAATGCTCCGCCAATATAGATTGCCAGCAGCGCCAGAATGAAGCTGCCCCGTTCAGGATCGACCGCGAAGGCATGTACACTGGTAAGGATGCCTGACCGCACCAGAAACGTGCCCACCATACTCATGGAAAAGGCAACCACGCCCAGCATGATCGTCCATGCGCGCAGCGCGTCGCGCGCCGCCAGAACGCTGGCCGAATGGAGCAAGGCCGTCGCTGCCAGCCAAGGCATCAGCGAAGCGTTTTCGACCGGGTCCCAAAACCACCAGCCCCCCCAGCCCAATTCGTAATAGGCCCAATAAGAACCGGCTGTGATCCCCAGTGTCAGGAACACCCATGCGCCCAGCACCCACGGACGCATCACCCGCGCAAATTCAGGCGTCACCTGTCGGGTAATCATGGCCCCCACGGCAAAGCTGAAGGCGACCGACAGGCCGACATAGCCGAAATAAAGCGTGGGCGGATGGAAGGCCAGGCCAATATCCTGCAGCAGCGGGTTCAGCCCCAGCCCCTCTGGCGCAGGCTGCGGCAGCCGCTCAAACGGGTTCGATGAAAATAGCAGGAAGGCATAGAAGCCCAGCGCGACAAAGCCTTGCGCCGCCAATGTCGCGCGCATGGTCTTTTCCGGCAGGCGGTGTTCAATCGCGGCGATCAGCGCGCCCGCGCAAGACATCACCGTGATCCACAACAGCATCGAACCTTCGTGATTGCCCCATGTCCCCGCCAGCTTGAAGATCAGCGGTTTCAGCGAATGTGAATTGGCAGCCACCAGCTTTACCGAAAGGTCGGTGGCGGCAAACAGCCACATCAGCATGGCAAAGGCGAACAGGGCCAGCAAGCCCTGCAATATGGCCACGGGGCGCACCAGCAGTGACAGCACACCATCCGCATCGCGCTGCGCAGCCGTACCACCGATCAACTGCATACCGGCTAACGCCGCCGCCAGCCACAGGGCAGCAAGGCCAAGCTCTGCAATCATGCAATGTCAGCTTCGTACGTGTGGGTCACTTCAGATCAACCGTATTCTCTTCGGCTATTTTGGCGGCCTGGTGTTCGCTCATTTCCTGCAGTTCGCGCGGGACATAATTCTCATCATGTTTGGCCAGCAGATTGGTGGCGACAAAGGTGCCATCTGCGCCCAGGCTGCCTTCGGCCACAACCCCCGACCCTTCCACAAACAGATCAGGCAGAATGCCGCTGTATCGCACTGGTACGCCGGCTTGCTTTTGATCGGTCACGACGAAATTGATGGTCACACCATCATCCATGGTTTGCAGCGATCCTGCCGCCACCATGCCGCCCAGCCGCACCGGCTGGCCCGCTTCAGGCGGGTTTTCCAGCAATTGATCGGGCAAATAGAAATAGCTCGCCTGATTGCGCAGCGACCATGCAGCCAGAAGCCCAGCGCCGATCAGTGCAGCAAGAGCAATCACGATCAGCACCAGCCGCTGATGCTTGGCCTTCAACCTGCTCATTTGCGCTTTACCTCATCCCGCCGCTTTTCGGCGCGGCGCATGGCCAGCCAGCTCCAGCCGACCATGGCCAGCGTACCCAGCACACCCACCGCATAGGCCAGAATGACAAAATCCCACTGATCGAGCGATTCGCGGATCATGCCACCTCCAACGCCTTGCGGCGCAGGCGCGCCTCTGCCTGCACATCGGCGATCAGTGCCCGCATCCGGGCCAGCATGATCCCACCAAATAACAGCGAGAAGCCCAGCGTGGCGACCAGCAGTGGAAACAAAAATTGGGGATCGATCGCGCTCTTGCCCGCGGTGATACTGGGCGGCTGGTGCAGTGAATTCCACCACACGACAGATCTGTTGATGATGGGGATGTTGATCGCGCCAACCAACCCGAAAATGGCCGGTATTTTGCTCGATCCGCCTTCCTGTTCCACCGCCTGCGATAGGGCGAGATAGCCCGCATAGAGGAGCAGCAGCACCAACATGCTGGTCAGCCGCCCGTCCCACACCCACCACGTGCCCCAGGCCGGACGTCCCCAGATGGACCCGGTGGCAAGACAAATGGCGGTAAAGACCATCCCCGGCACCGCCGCTGCACGTGCTGCAATGGCGGCCAGAGGATGCTTCCACACCAGAAAAACCAGGCTGGAAACGGCAATTGTGGTCCAGCCCCCCATGCCAAGCCATGCGGTGGGGACATGCAGGAACATTATCCGCACCGTGTCACCCATCAAGCGATCAGGCGCGACATTGAACAGGCCCCACGCCAGCGCACCTGCCGAAGCGACAAGCCCGCCCAACATCAGCAGCGGGGTCAACCATGCTGCGAGCGATAGGAAACGCTTGGGATTGGCAAAGCCGTGCATTTGCGCGGGGTATTACAGCGCCTTTGCCGCCCTGCAAGGGGGCAAAAGGCTGAAGCCCATGAAAATCACCGCCCGATCAGCTTTTGCGCCATCCGGTCAGCCACCACATCGGATGAAATGCCGGTTGCGTCACTTTGTAGCCAGATTTCCTCCAGCCGCTCTGGAATCTGCGCCAGCCGCCTGCGAACCTCATTAATGTCGCAAGGTTCGCCATGTTCACGGCAAAGATGCTCCAGCGTGACGCTAATGATTCCGCCCGCATTGATGACATAATCGGGCGCATACAGGATGCCGCGTTCGGCCAGCATGGCGCCGTGATGCACGCGGGCAAGCTGGTTGTTTGCCCCACCTGCGACAATGGGCGCCTCTAACCGTGCGATCCCTTCATCATCCAGAATTGCGCCGAGCGCATTGGGGCTGAACACATCGCAGGCCACCCCCATTATGACATCGGCAGGGGCGGTTTCGGCGTCCAATTCATGCGCCAACGCCACCGCACGGTCTGCATCGACATCCGACAGCGTGAGCTTTGCCCCATCCTTTGCCAGCAATTTGGCCACGCCGCCGCCAACACTGCCCGTGCCCTGAATGGCGACATGCACGCCCGCAACGCTGCCCTTGCCCAGCCTGTGGCGCACAGCCGCCTTGATCCCGTGATAGATGCCGATGGCGGTAAACGGGCCAGGATCGCCGCCAGCCGCGCCCTCACCTTCAGCAGGAAGGCCGGAAACATGCCGCGTGCGTTGCGCCACCGCCACCATGTCGGCTTCCGTAATACCGACATCTTCCGCCGTGACATAACGGCCGCCCAATGCCTCTATCGCGTCACCAAAAGCGGCGAGCATTTCGGGTGTCTTGGTGCGATTTTCACCAGCCAGGATTACCGCCTTGCCGCCGCCCATGGGCAGGCCGGCCATGGCGTTTTTATAGCTCATGCCCCGGCTCAACCGCAGTGCATCGCGCATTGCATCCTTCGGATCGGGATAATGCCAGAAGCGCGTACCGCCCGCACCGGGGCCCAGATGGGTGGAATGCAGCGCAAAAATGGCGGTCAACCCGCTGGCGCGATCACGCACCAACTGCACCAGTTCATGGTCATCAAAATCCGGTTCGGTCCAGAAAGCCGTCATTTCAGTCAGAGCCCCGCCTTTTCAACACGCAAAATATACGGGGAAGATGGGGCGATCGACGGGATTTGAACCCGCGACCTCCGGTACCACAAACCGGCGCTCTAACCAACTGAGCTACGATCGCCACAAGCCCCGGCAGTGCCACAATGGCAGCCGCGCAAACGGGGCTGATACGCGCCTTGGCTTGCCCGTCAAGGCCTGCCGCAGCGGGGGCGAGCCTGTTGCATAACATGCCGGTTTTGGGAAGCGAAAACTTCACACAAAATGCAACCACGCAAGATTATTTCGCGCTTGCCCGAAGCGCACCCGCGACTATCCTTTGACACATGGTCTCGTCGAGCGAATCCAGCACCCCACACTTGCTGCAAAATGCGAGGATACAACGCGTGCCCAGCCCACGGCTGGAATTGTTCCAGTATCGACATTTCTTGAACGCCGGCCATTGCCAGGAACTGATCGACCTGATCGATGTCAACCGCCGCCCCAGCACCATCGCTGATGACAATGGCGACCAATATTTCCGCACCAGCGAAACCTGCGATCTGGATGCTGACATTCCCGCTGTGCGCCGGCTGGAGGCCCTGCTGACCGAATTATCCAGCATTGATCCGAGATTTGGCGAGCCTTTGCAGGGCCAACGTTATGCCGTGGGGCAGGAATTCAAACCCCACACTGATTATTTCGCGCCTGATGGCGCCGACTATGAAAAGTTCTGTTCTGTCGCGGGTCAGCGCACATGGACTTTTATGATCTACCTCAATGATGTGGAAGCTGGCGGCGCTACAAGGTTCAAACTGATCGGCAAGAACTTTCAACCGGAAATGGGCAAGCTGCTGTGCTGGAACAATCGCCGTCCTGATGGCGGTGTGAACCCCAACACACTGCACCATGGGATGAAGGTCCGCCAGGGCGTGAAATATGTGATAACCAAGTGGTATCGGGAAAAGGAATGGGGTTGGTGATGAGCGATTATAAAGAGATTGCAGGGCAATTGCGCACCCGGCTGGCTGATCTGCTGGAGCGGACAGAGGTGATCGAGGATGATCTGCGCCACCCGCTGGACGCCGATTGGGAAGAACAGGCGCAGGATCTGGCCGATGATGAATCGCTTGAAGGCGTGGACGAGGTGCTGCGCGCTGAAATCCAGCAAATCCGGCTGGCGCTGCTCCGCATCGATAATGGCAGCTATGGCACCTGCGCCATGTGCGGTGAACTGATTTCGGCAGAACGGCTGACAGCACGCCCCATCGCCACGCGCTGCATCAAATGCGCCTGATCTAGGGTCAGGATTCCGGGCAGCGTGGACAAAAGAAAAAGGGCGGCCTCGTTGGACCGCCCCCTCTCCCATTTAACTGGATGACTGCGTCGCTTACTTCTTGAGCGACAACCCGCCGAAACGCTTGTTAAAGGCTGCCACACGGCCACCTTCCTGAATCTGCTGGCGGCCGCCGGTCCATGCCGGGTGGCTAGTCGGATCGATTTCGAGCGCCAACGTATCGCCTTCGCTGCCCCAGGTGGAGCGCGTCTGAAATTCAGTGCCATCGGTCATCTTGACCGTGATCATGTGATAATCGGGGTGCCCTTCGGCCTTCATGTCTCTTGTCCTTGCTAGCACTCACCCGGTTCCGACCGGGTACGCTGTTTGCGGGAAAGCGGCGCGCTTAGAGGCGTAGCGCCACAATTGCAACCTTATTCCGGAGGGTCAGCGATCATGGCAGTGAATTCCACTTCGCAAGTGGTCTTGCCCTCTACACTGGCCTTGCCTTTGAACTTGTAGATACGGCTGCGCTTTTGCAGGAATTCCACCTCCAGATCGAGCAGACATCCCGGTGTCACAGGCGAGCGGAACTTGGCGTTCTCAATCCCCATGAACAGCACCAGCTTGCCTGTTCCAGCCAGTTCCAACGTCTCAATGCCCAAAATGGCGGCAGCCTGTGCCATCGCCTCTATCTGCAGCACGCCGGGCATGATCGGCGCACCGGGGAAATGACCCTGGAAGAACTCCTCATTCATGGTCACGGCCTTCACCGCGTGGATGCACTCGCCCAATTCCAGGCTCTTCACCCGGTCCACCAGCAATAAGGGGTACCGGTGCGGCAGAGCCTTCAATATCTTGTGGATGTCGTAAGCTGTGCCTGCGCTATCCGTCATGGCTCTGCCCCCGTTTATTTGACCCTGGCGCCTATTAACGGCCGCTGGGTGCTGAATTGTTCTGTTGCTGTGCGGCCTGCTGCTGAGCCGCGCGCGCCTGCGCCACCATCAGAAGCTGCTGGATTTCCTGATAGATCGCCACCGCATTGCGACCGGGCTGCCAATCCTGCGGAGGCACGATCTGAACGGAAGGCACCTTGGTGTTGAGCGCGGCCACCACCTGCTGGTTGATATTGGCCTGCGGCGGGGCATAGACAACCGAATCCGGTGACAGCACAAGCTGAATCTTCAGCTGCTGTACAACCTGTTCAACCGCGGCGGGATATTGCTGCAGGATCTGCTGGATCGAATAAACGCGCGCGCTTTCGATCTGATTGGTCAGCTGCGCAACTTCCTGCTCAATCTGCTGGACACGCTGAAACTGGCTGCCACCCTGCGCGGCCTTCTGTTCCGCTTCATCCAACTGGCCGTCATTATTGGTGTCGAGCTGCTTCAGCAGCGTCTGCTGTTCCTGGCCACGTGCCTGAATCGTATCGATTTGCAGCTTATAGGTCGTGCCAACCTGTTGGCTGGCAGTCGCAAAGGCATTAGTGCTGGCAACCACACTGGCCGCATCAACCACACCCATATTGCCCTGCACCTGGGCAGCGGCCGGGGTAACAGCAAGACCCGCAGCAACAAGGCCGCTGGCGGCGAGAATTTTGGTGATCTTCTTCATCAGAATTGTGTTCCTACGTTGAACGAGAATTTCTTGGTGTCATCGCCTTCCACCTTGCGCAGCACATGCGCGAAGTCGATCCGGAACGGGCCGAAAGGCGAATTCCAGTTGACCCCGATACCGATCGAGACACGCGGCGATGGAGAATCGCCCAGGAATACTTCCTGGAATGGAGCCACAGTGCTGCCAATTGCCGTGTTGTTGGCACTGGCAAGGCAAGTTGGCGGATTGGGGTTGATCGGATCGGTCACCACCGAAGTGGACGAGGCGACACAATCATTGTTTGTGTCCAGCGCCGCCGCATTAATTTGCGTATAGAGCGCATTGCCATCGTTATCACGCGTTGGATAGAAAATTCCATCAGGGAACGGACTGCTCTGCAGGATGGGCTGCTTCACACCAAACAACGCCCCCACATCCAGGAAAATAGAGGGACGCAGACCCATTTCACGCGCGCCACTGCCCAGCGGGATCTCCAGCTCGGCACGACCCATGTAGTAATACTTACCGCCAAGGGCGTCATCAGACACTCGGCTACGGTCAGTGACAACCTCACCCACACCATCATCATCCGTATCGACAATCGCCTGACGCAACACGCGCGGGCCAATGCCGCGAATATCGAAGCCGCGCATTTGCGGTTCACCCAGGAAGAAACGGTCGGTCAGGCGCACCTTGTCCGATCCATCAGCCCGCGCGCCACCCAGGCCCCGGATGGCACCACCTTCACCCGTAAGAGAGAAGATGAACCCACCGAAGACGGGCCAATATTGTGCTGCCTTACCACGAATACGGGCATATTTGACCGAACCACCCAGCCCGGCCAATTCCGTTGTCAGCGAGATATTGCGGCCTCGCGTCGGCCGCAAACGACTGTCGAGCGAGTTATAGGCCAAAGTCGCTCCGACGATCGAACTGAAGCGACTGCCTACCGCCTCACACAAATAACGACCGGCGCGCAGCGGATCGCATTCCAGCACACCATCGCCGTCAAAGTCGGAGAAATAAGTCCCCCGGTCGAGCGTCACATCGTCATAATTCAACGTATAGCTGCCAATCAGTGACATATATTCCGTCAGCGGAACACCAGCCCGGACCGAAAAGCCTGTGGTCGACTGTTCGAATGTCGTGTTGCGCGAACGGTTCAGATAATTGAAGCTGTTGTAATCGCGGCGATAGATATCGAGACCGGCGGAGATATTCCGGTCAAACACATAGGGTTCGCTAAAACTGAGCTGCGCCGAGCGCGAATAGCGTGAATAGTTGACGCTGAAACCCACCGTCTGCCCGCGACCGCGGAAATTGCGCTGACGGATTGAAGCAGACAGGATGAAGCTTTCGAGCGAAGAGAAACCAGCCGAGAGCTGCAATTCGCCGGTCGGCTGTTCTTCCACATTGGCTTCCAGCACGATCCGGTCAGGTGCGCTGCCGGGGACCTGCGAAACCTCAAAATTTTCCTGGAAGTAACCCAGCGAGTTGATACGCGCCGTTGTGCGTTTGACCTGTATCGAGTTGAAGGCATCGCCTTCGCTCAGGCGGAATTCGCGGCGGGCAACCTTATCCTGCGTCAGCGTATTGCCATTAACGTCCACCCGTTCAACATAAACGCGCGGCGCCTGACGCAGCACGAAATTGACGCTCATTGTCAAATCTTCGCGGTTACGGCTGAAATCCGGCTGCACATCAGCGAATGCATAACCGAATGTGCCAGCCAGTTCAGACATCTGTTCCACAGTATCTTCTACAAGCTTGGCATTGTACCAGTCGCCACCCTTCATCGGCAGCCTGTCGGTCATACCATCGCTGTCAAAATCGCGCAGCTGGCTTTCGACCGACACGTCACCGAACTTATACCGCTCGCCCTCTTCAACCACATAGGTGATAATGAAGTCTTTCTTATCCGGCGTCAGTTCCGCCACGGCGGACACAACACGGAAATCGGCATAACCTTCGGTCAGATAGAACTGACGCAATTTCTGCTGGTCAAACGCCAGACGATCAGGATCATAGCTGGTGCCAGAGCTGAAAAAGCTGGTCCAGCGAGCCTGCTTGGTCACCATTTCGCCGCGCAGCTTGCCATCGGAAAATTCCTCGTTTCCGATGATATTGATCTGGCGAACCTTTGATTTGGGCCCTTCGCTGATTTCGAACACGATATCGACGCGGTTCTGGGGCAGCTGCACCATTTTGGGTTCAACCGTCGCGGCAAAGCGACCCTTGCGCTTATACAGCTCGATAATACGAGCCACGTCGGCGCGCACTTTGGACCGGGTAAAGATCTGACGCGGCGCCAGCTTGATTTCAGGCAAGATCTTGTCGTTCTTGATCCTTTTATTGCCTTCCAGCACGATGCGGTTGATCACCGGGTTTTCGGTGACGTTGATCACCACACTTCCGGCATCGTTACGGATCGAAAAATTGGCAAAAAGTTCGGTCGCGCCCAAATCTTTCAACGCCTCATCAGCCACGGCAGATGTGTAACGCTGGCCCACGCGCAGCTTGATATAGCTGAGAATGGTCTGCGCTTCGAGGCGTTCGGCCCCCACGACAGCGATAGAATGAATGGTATCATCCACCGGCATGGATGGCGGCGCATCAGCCTCGCCAGCCGGATCTTCGATTGCCGCTTCCTGCGCCAGCACAGGCATGGGCATGCCCGCCATCATGGTCCCGCACAGCAGCACTGCTGCCATCCGCGTGGCGGGCCTGAAACAGCTATTTCCCGCCTTCACCGATCCACTCATATTCGCTGCAATCCCGTCCAGATCCAAACTCACCAGGCCATGGCCCGTTTTACCAATTAACCGGGCGCGGCGCATATCCTCGCCTGTGCCCGATGGGGAGAGAGCAATCAAGCGGTGCATGCCGCCAATCACCGCTCACCCGGCTCCTTTCCCCCGCTAACTCCCGAAAATAGGCAGAGAGACAAGGTCATTCACCGTCACCACTACCATCAGCATGAGTACGACAAACACTCCAGTGCGATATGCCAATTCCATTCCGCGCGGGCTGACTGGCTTACGACGGACCGCTTCTGCCGCATAAAAAGCCAGGTGCCCGCCATCGAGCGCGGGGATTGGCAAGAAGTTGATGAATGCCAAGTTAATTGAGATCAGCGCCGCAAAGCTGACAAATGCCTGCGGCCCCAGACTCAGCTGCTCGCCCGAATATTTGGCAATCTTGATCGGCCCGCCCAATTCCTTGATCGAACGGTCACCTGCCACAATCTGGGTGATGCCGGTCACCATCATCCTGACCAGGCCGACACTCTGATCGACTGCCAGCGTCATGGCCTCCACCGGGCCGACCGGCGTGATGGTTGGCTTGCCCGAATATATACCCAGGCGCCCGACGCGCGATTCATTGCCGAAGCGATCACTTTCAATGCTCTCGCCTATCTTGACGGGAATCAGCGTGCGTTCGCCATTGCGTTCAATTTCCAGCGTCACGCTCTTACCGGGGAACATCAGCACGCGTTGGCTGATATCGGCAAAGTCGACGGTCGGTTCGCCATCAATAGACAGCAGGTCATCACCAACCTGCACGCCAGCATCGCGCGCCGCAGAAACCTCTGCAAAATCGCCAACGGCATTATTCGCCTCAAACTTGCCATAGGCAAAGTTGAAGGAAGCGAAGATCGCCAGCGCAACCAACAAATTGGTGGCGGGGCCGGCGAACACGATCAGCGCGCGCTGCCAGAGTGGGGCAAAATGGAAGCTCCCTTCCCGTTCATCGGGCGCAGCGTGTTTCATCGCCTCAGCATCGGGTATGCTGGCAGGGTTCATATCGCCCTTGAACTGGACATAGCCGCCTAGCGGCAGTGCCGAGAGCCTCCAGCGTGTACCACTGCGGTCGGTCCACCCCGCCACTTCCTTGCCGAAACCGACGGAAAAGGCATCCGCCTTCACACCAAGCCAGCGCGCGACCAGATAATGGCCCAGTTCATGCACGGTGATCAGCGGCCCCAGCACCAGCAAAAAGCCAATGATCCACATCCAGAATGGTGGTGATTCAAACAATTATACGTGCTCCAGCAGTTCCTGCGCCCGCGCGCGGGCTTCTCCATCCACCGCCAGCACATCATTGAGGGTTGCAGGCGGGGGCGCGCTATAACGCAAAAGCGTTTCTTCCACCATTGCCGCGATGCGGGTGAACCCAATCTGACCAGCCAGGAAAGCCCCCACGGCCACTTCATTGGCGGCGTTGAGCACCGCCGGGGCCGCTCCGCCCGCAGCGATGGCATCGCGGCACAGGCGCGTCGCGGGGAAACGGGTCTCATCAGGCGCAAAGAAGCTCAGATTGCCTGTTGCGGCCAGATCGAGCGGTGCCAACGGCGTATCCATACGCTGCGGCCAAGCAAGGCACGATGCGATCGGCACGCGCATATCCGACGGGCCAAGCTGCGCCAGCGTTGAGCCATCGCGATATTCCACCATCGAATGGATAATGCTTTGTGGATGAACAATGATCCGCAAACGATCGAGCCCGACCGGGAACAAATGATGCGCCTCTATATATTCCAGCCCCTTGTTCATCATGGTGGCGGAATCGACGCTGATCTTGGCCCCCATATCCCAATTGGGATGAGCAACCGCCTGCTCAGGCGTCGCAGCCGCGAGTTGCGCTTGCGTCCATTCGCGGAAAGGCCCGCCACTGGCGGTAAGTGTGATGCGCGCGACATCTGACAGGCGATTGCCAGCCAAGCACTGGAAGATGGCGTTGTGCTCGCTATCGACAGGCAGCAGGGTTGAGCCATGCCGTGCGACGGCGGCGGTCATTACTTCACCAGCGGAAACCAGTGCTTCCTTATTGGCCAGCGCCACTGTGCCGCCGCAGGTAATCGCGGCCATAACCGGGGCGAGGCCTGCGCAGCCAACAATCGCGGCTATCGTGATGCCCACGTCGCGTGCCGCCGCATCGCACAATGCAGCCGCGCCACCTGCGGCCTCAACCCCACTCCCCGCCAGCGCATCGCGCAATTCAGGCAGGTAGCTTTCATCGCCTACAACCGCCAGTTTTGCGTCGAATTCCAGAGCAAGCGTCGCCAGTTCGTGCGCAGAGCAATTCGCCGTCAGCGCCTCGACCTGCCAACCCGCGCGATTGCGACGGATCAGGTCGAGCGTAGAGGTACCTACCGAACCGGTCGCACCCAGAATGGTAATGCTGCGGTTCATCGTGACAAAAGCTGTACCGCCAGGTGCAGCAGCCCCAGTGCAAAACACACCGCCAGCAAGCCATCGACGCGGTCAAACAGCCCACCATGCCCGGGTATCAAATGGCTAGAATCCTTCACCTCTGCGCACCGTTTCATCCAGCTTTCAAAGAAATCGCCCGCCTGCGCCACCACGGCAGCTAGCGCGCCTGCGATCCAGCCGGTCTGCATCGCCCCGGTCCAATGCACGCCCTGCAACATATAGGTCATGGTGATGACGATGCTGGCACCGACGGCTCCGCCCAGCAGCCCAGCCCAGGTCTTGCTGGGGCTGATTTTTGGCGCAATCTTGGGCCCTCCCAATGCGCGTCCGAAAAAATAGGCACCGACGTCCACCGCGATCACTGTGCCCACAATCAGTGCGACATAGAACAGGCCGGCATCGGCCATACCCGCCTCTGTAAAGGTGCGCGTAACCGCCAGCGTGTTGGCCGCGAACAGGACATAAACCGCCCCACCCAGCAACCAGCTTATTTGACTGATCGCTGTCTGCCCCGGAAATGCGCGCACCAGCGCCTGCCATTCCCACAACACGCCGAGTGACACGGCGATGATAAATGCGGACCACCACCAGCCGCCCAGCCACAAGGCGCCGCCGGCAATCGCTACCATGACGATAGCCGAAAGGATGCGCGTGGGCAGATCTGACAATTTCTTATCTTCCGCCAAAGCGCCTCTCCCGATTGGCAAAATCCTGCAATGCCTGTTCCAGATGGTCAGGCGTGAAATCGGGCCACAGCGTATCGACAAACAGCATTTCGGCATAGGCCGCCTGCCACAGCAGGAAATTGGACAGCCGCACTTCACCACTTGTGCGGATCAACAGGTCCAGCAGAGGCAGATCATTGGTATCGAGATGCGCGGCGATGGTCCGCTCATTCACCTCGCCAATGGCGGCTGCCTTGGCAGCAGCGCGCGCGATTTCCTGCTGCGATCCGTAATTGAGCGCCACCGCCAAGGCGCGTGTCCCACCCGCAGTCTGCTCCAACGCATCTTCTAGCATTTTCACGATATCGGGTGCAAGCCCCTGCCAATCACCAATAATTTTTAATCGCACATCATTGGCGATAAATTCCGGCAAATCCGATTTGATGAACCGCCGCATCAGATTCATCAGATCATCGACCTCTTCCTCTGGCCGTTTCCAGTTCTCGGAAGAAAAGGCGTAAAGCGTCAGGCAATCAAGGTCGAGCCGCTCAACCGAGCGCACCAGTTCGCGCACCGCCTCTACCCCGCGCTTATGCCCTATGGCGCGCGGTAGGCCGCGCTGCTGTGCCCAGCGGCCATTGCCATCCATGATAATGGCGACGTGTTTTGCGCGATTGGTTTCAGTCATGGATAAAGCCGTTCGGGCTGATCCTATCGAAGCCCTGCCTTACTTCAAGCAAGTGCAACCCTTTGACAAGCTCAGGGTAAGCCAGCCTTGCAAAGGCAAGAACCGGCATCACTGCGTCAGGATTTCCTGTTCCTTCTTCGCCGCCACTTCATCGGTCTGCGCAACATATTTGTCGGTCAGCTTCTGGACATCTTCCTCTGACCGCTTGCGGTCATCTTCAGAGATTTCCTTCTTCTTCTCATCCGTCTTCAGTGCTTCCATGCCATCACGGCGCACATTGCGGATCGCGATCTTGGCTTTTTCGGCATATTGACCTGCCAGCTTGGCCAGTTCCTTGCGCCGTTCTTCGGTCAGATCGGGGATCGGCAGGCGGATAGTCTGCCCGTCAATCATGGGGTTCAGGCCCAGATTGGCGTGGGCAATACCCTTTTCCACCGCGGTCAGATTGCCTTTGTCCCACACCTGTACACTCAACATGCGCGGCTCGGGTGCGGACACGGTAGCGACCTGTGCCAGCGGCATCATCGCACCATAGACCTCGCAAACCACGGGATCGAGCAGGCTGGTGTTGGCGCGCCCGGTGCGCAGGCCTGCCAGATCGCCCTTCAGCGATTCCACTGCGCCCGCCATGCGGCGTTCGATATCTGCCTTGTCATATTGTGCCATGTTCTAGGCTTCCTCTGTTACGATGGTCTGCACGCCATTGCCTTCCAGCACGCGCGCGACATTGCCCCGCTCCCGGATCGAAAAGACCACGATCGGGATGTGATTTTCGCGGCAAAGGGCGACTGCCGCCGCATCCATTACCTTCAGGTTTTCTGACAACACACGGTCATAAGTGATCGTATCGAAACGCTGTGCATCAGGGTTGGTCTTAGGATCGGCGCTGTAAACGCCATCGACGCTGGTCCCCTTCAGCAGCGCATCGCAGCTCATTTCTGCTGCGCGCAGGGCTGCGCCCGTATCGGTGGTGAAGAAGGGGTTGCCCGTTCCAGCCGCAAAAATGACGATCCGTCCCTTTTGCAAATGCCGTTCTGCCCGGCGGCGAATATAGGGTTCGCACACGCTCGACATGGGAATGGCGGATTGCACGCGAGTTTCCACACCCAGCTGTTCCAGCGCATTCTGCATGGCCAGCGCGTTCATTACCGTGGCCAGCATGCCCATGTAATCGCCCGTGGTGCGGTCCAGCCCCTTGGCCGCGGCAGAAATTCCACGGAAGATGTTGCCCCCGCCGATCACCAAACAGACCTCCAGCCCGCTATCCTTGGCGGCTTTCACCTCTTCTGCCAGCCGCGCGACAAAAACCGGGTCTATGCCATATTCTTGTTCCCCCATCAGCACTTCGCCCGAAAGCTTCAGGAGGATGCGCTTAAGACCTGGAATCGCCATGGATGTGAACGCCTGTTGAAATGTGTAACTGCGATTGGGTTGTGCCGCTGCTTAGCGACGAACGCCAGCCTTGGCAAAGCCTAAGCAGTGGAGCGAATATCCACACATCCGGTGGGTCGCGCTGGTGTCGCCCGCCCTAATATGAGGCTGGGTCTCGGCCATTCTATTTGCGACCCGAATAGCGCGAAACCTTCGTTGATGCGAAAACGACACTGGCGCGGTTAGCCGCTTGCCGCGGAACCGGAACAAGTTGCCAAGGATTGGCGAAAGCGCGCCTATTGGCAGGTCCGCCCAAAAAGCATTCAGCCGCCCGGGCGGTTAGGCCCCAGCGGCTGAACGACAAATTATGGGAATGTCGGTTGGAAATCAGCTCGCGACAGCTGCGGCGACCTCTGCCGCAAAGTCGCTTTCTTCCTTCTCGATGCCTTCACCCAGTTGGAATCGGACATAATCGACCAGCGTGATCTCGCTGCCGGCATCCTTGCCCGCCTTGGCAACTGCATCTGCAACAGTCAGCTTGTTGTCCATCACGAAAGCCTGGCTGAGCAGCGCATTTTCCTTGGCAAATTTCTTCACCGCGCCTTCAACCATCTTTTCCTGCACATTTTCAGGCTTGCCGCTTTCGGCTGCCTTTTCAGCAGCAACCTTGCGCTCACGCTCGATCACTTCGGCGTCCAGACCGTCAGCATCCAGCGCCTGCGGGAACATAGAGGCAATGTGCATGGCCAACTGCTTGCCCAGCGGCTCCAGCACATCGGCACCAGCTGCGCTTTCCAGCGCAACCAGAACGCCAATCTTGCCCAGGCCATCAGCTGCAGCATTGTGAACGTAAGGCACGATCACGCCCTGCGAAACGGCAACGTTCTTCAAACGACGGACTTGCTGATTTTCGCCAATGGTGGCGACATTGTCAGTCAGTTTGTCAGCCACGCTGCCGCCATCAGGGTAAGCAGCAGCCTTCAGCGTATCGACATCATCCTGAGCCAGACCCAGCGCAACCTGCGTGGTTTTGCGCACGAAATCCTGGAACTTGTCATTCTTGGCAACAAAATCCGTTTCAGAGTTCACTTCAACGGCAACACCCTTGGTCCCGGCAACGGCAACGCCCACCAAGCCTTCGGCCGCTGTACGGCTGGATTTCTTCTGGGCAGTGGCCAGACCCTTGGCGCGCAGCGCGTCTACCGCTGCTTCGATATCGCCATTTGCTTCTTCCAACGCCTTCTTGGCGTCCATCATCCCCGCGCCGGTCTTTTCGCGCAGAGCCTTCACATCAGCGGCAGTGAATGCAGCCATGGTGATTTCCTTTTCAAATAATCTGGGGCGCCAGTGCCCTTGCAGGCCTGACCAGCGCGCTAAACATCAAGTGTGACGATCCGCAGACAGCCCGTGCCGACTGCGGATCGTAAAAAATGGATCAGGCTTCGACTTCTGCCGGCGGCTGTTCCATCGCGCCAACATCAACGCCCGAATCGGCCACGGCACCGCCACGGCCAGCGGTCGAGGCAGCAGCAATGGCATCGCAATACAGGCGCACAGCGCGGCTGGCATCATCATTGCCGGGAATCGGGAAAGCGATGCCTGTCGGGTCAACATTGGTATCGAGCACCGCGATCACGGGAATGCCTAGAACAGCTGCTTCCTTGATCGCCAGTTCTTCCTTGTTCGCGTCAATCACGAACATCACGTCAGGAATGCCGCCCATATCGCGGATGCCGCCAAGCGACAGTTCCAGCTTGTCGCGTTCCCGGGTCAGCTGCAGAACTTCCTTCTTGGTGAAACCGCTGGTGTCGCCTGAAAGCTGTTCTTCCAGCGTCTTGAGGCGCTTGATCGACTGCGAAATCGTTTTCCAGTTGGTCAGCATGCCGCCCAGCCAACGGTGGTTGACGAAGTGCTGGCCAGAAGCCTTGGCCGCCTCTGCGATCGGCTCCTGCGCCTGACGCTTGGTACCGACAAACAGAACCTTGCCGCCTGCACGAACAGTCGATTCAACGAAATCGAGAGCGCGCGCGAACAGCGGCACGGTCTGCGACAGGTCAAGGATGTGAACACCGTTTCGGGCACCGAAGATATACGGCTTCATGCGCGGGTTCCAGCGGTGGGTCTGGTGGCCGAAATGCGCGCCGGCCTCAATCAATTGCTGCATCGTGACGGTAGAAGCCGCCATAGATAATTCCTTTCCGGTTGTGCCTCTGGAAGACTGGAACCTCGATGCGGCTATTCCCGCGAGAGGCACCGGTATGTGCGCCTTCCATGTGGATTTTCCGAAACCGTCGGCGCCCGGAATGGGCCCGCTCCAGCTGCGGAAGGCGCGCCCTTAGCGAGGGAATCAGCAGAAATCCAGCATCAATTCGCAAGGGGCTGACAGTCGAGCGCGAAAAAACGCCTTGACAGCACAGAACAAATAGAGAACACGTGGCTCAACGCAGAACAAAACGCGGACAAATGAGTTTTCACCCAATAGCCCACAGTTTGTCAACAGACTTGTACCGGGCCGGCAAGATGGATTGAAATGATGATTGCGAACCTGCTGAACCTGCTCTTCATTCTGGCCGCCATGGCCGTCGCACTGACACTGGCCGATTGTTGGGTGCGCGGGCGCAATGCATGGCGCATCGCACAGCGCGAATTGGCACAGCTGGACATGGTCATTGCGGCTGATCTTTTGGTTGAGCAGGGAATGCTGGGTAACAGCTTGCCCCGTCGCGCCCCTGCCCACAATAATGCCAGTTATGGAGTCAACCGTGCGCGGCGTCTGCCCCGGCCTGCCTATGCGCCTGTTCACGCCGAAGCCGCTTGATCCGCGAATACCGGATCAGGCCTAGCGGGATCAGCGCCAGATAGCCCAGGCAGATCACGATCAGCGTCCACCATGGTTCCATCAGCAAACCGCCACCAAATGCAATCCCGACCAGCGCCAGAAATTCCAGCCGGATATTGCGGCGTGGACGGATGGATGACCAGCTGAGCGTCGCCATATTGGAAATCAGCAGGAAGGCGATCAGCACCAGCCAGAATGCCAGATAGATGGGATTGCGAAACTCATCGACCCCAGTGACCATCCAGAAATACACCGGCAGGAAGGCCAGCCCCGCACCAACAGGTGCAGGGACCCCGGTCAGGAATCCGGCGGATTTATGCGGCTGCTCGTCCACATCGATCTGCGCGTTGAAGCGCGCCAGCCGCAGCGCCATGCAGACAGCAAAGGCAAGCCCTGCAAACCAGCCGATGCGCGGCAGATCCTGCAGGCTCCACATGAACAGGATCAATGCCGGGGCAACGCCGAACGACACATTATCCGCCAGACTGTCCAGCTCTGCGCCGAAGCGCGATTGCGCCTTCAACAAACGCGCAATCCGCCCATCAATCCCATCCAGCACACCGGCGAAAATCACCGCGATAACCGCAAGATGCCAATCGCCGCTAACCGCAAAGCGTATGCCCGTCAGCCCGGAACACAGCGCCGCCGCCGTTATCGCATTGGGCAACATAGCCCGCAGTGTCAGGCCACGTGCGCCCTTACCGCTGGGAATTTCATCTTCGGCAGCCTTGGGCCCGACGCGCGGCAGGTCGGGATCGCCCTCATTCACTGAGAGATGCCCTCAATCAACGCCTGCGTACCCACCTCTGCCAGAATTGTTTCCCCAGCGATCACCCGCTGGCCCAACAGCACCTTGGGCGAGGTACCGGCAGGTAGGTAGACATCCACCCGGCTGCCAAATCGGATCAGCCCGACCCGCTGGCCCACCGCCACAATGTCCCCCGGCTTCACAAAGGGCAGAATACGCCGCGCAACCAATCCAGCGATCTGGGTAAAACCGATCGACAGGCCATCGGGGCGTTCGACCAGAATATGCTGGCGCTCATTTTCCTCGCTGGCCTTGTCCAGATCGGCATTCATAAAGCGGCCGGGGATATAAATTACCCGTTTTATCGTTCCGCCAATCGGCGCTCGATTGATATGGACATCAAACACGCTCATGAAAATGGAAACACGCGTTACCGGCCCCGGCGGCAATCCCTTGTTCCCGGCCGCATCTTCCACCTGCATTTCCATGGGTGGCTCAACCTCGGAAATCAGCGAAACCAGCCCGTCCGCTGGCGAAACAATCGCCTTGTCATCCTGCGGCACAACACGTTCAGGATCGCGGAAGAAGGCCAACACGCCCAGTGTCAGGAACGCCATGGGCCAGGCAATGGTTTCCCACGCCATAAATGCGGCCGCCAAGCTGATGCCCGCTGCAATGGCGCCAAATTTGCGGCCTTCGGGGTGGATCGGCGGCCAGCTCCAGCCGACATTACCGCGCCCTTTGTTATCGAGAATTTCACCTGCCATGCGCAGCATCTAGGCGTTGGTTTCACCCCCCGCAAGCCGAACGCGCATGCGCCATGCCGCTTGCGTTAGTAATTTAGCCAGATATTTACCCTAATTACCGGGTAATTATGATGCACGAACAGACATTTCTACGCCGCTGGCTGGGCGAATTGCCGATTTACGGATTGGCGCTGGCATTATTTGCGCTGTGCGCGGCCCTGCTGTCACAGCATGGGGTTTATCCCAGCATGAGCCCTATGCTGGTCAATTTGCGGCTGTTCATGGCTGCAATCATATCGGTGCTGGTCATCGATATTGTTGTTTTTCTGGCGACCAAACGCCCCGACAGCCCGATCACGGCAATCAAATCGCGCTATTTCAGCGCCAATGCCCGCCAACGCATGGTGGCCTGCGTACCATTGCTGGCAGTGTGTATCATGTTGCTTCCTTTCTTTTCGAAAATGAAGGCCGCGATCCCGCTGTTCAATGATTACACCTGGGACGCGACCTTTATCGCATGGGATCGGGCGATCTTTTTTGGGTATGATGCATGGGAGGTGATGCAGCCGGTGCTGGGCTTCCCCATTGTCACCGCCACGCTGGCCGTATTCTATCATTTGTGGATGTTGCTGCTCTATCCCGGCTGCCTGTTCTTTTCCTTCGCAAAGATCGACCCGGTGCTGAGGCGGCAGTTCTTCATGACCTATGTGCTCAGCTGGACGGTTGTCGGCGGGGCGATGGCCACCTGGATGGCGTCAGTCGGGCCATGCTTTGTAGGGCCGATGTTGGGCAATGAGACATTCGACGCACAGATGGCCTATCTCAATGCTGCCAATGAACAGGTGCCAGTGATGACGTTGAAGGTGCAAGTGATGCTGTTGGATTGGTTCTACCAGAGCGCCAATGGCCTTGGCAGCGGGATCACCGCCATGCCCAGCATGCATATTGCCATCTGTTTCCTGTTCTGGATGGCCATGCGCCAGGTTGATCGCCGCCTGGGCCATGCATTTGCGGCATTCTTGGTCATTATCTGGATCGGTTCAGTCCATCTGGCCTATCATTACGCGGTAGATGGGCTGGTATCAGCTGTTGCTGTCGCCGCGATCTGGTGGATCAGCGGCAACGCAATCCGGGCCTGGGATGCATGGCTGGCACGTTCAAACACTGCGCCCCTATCGCTAGCCCCCAACGCAGCCCCGGCTGAATAATATCCAGCGGTACCCGCAAAACAGTCAGGCGAATGACTGGCATTTTCCGATCAATCTTGCAGTTCAGACTGGCCTCACACTCTGGAACTTCGGCTTCACCGAGGCCGATGCTGAAGCGCCAGCCGATCCGCTTGGCGAACATAGTATTGTTAAAACAGGAAGGGCAATTCTTGCAGGTTTCGATGAAGATCGATTGGACGCGTGGAAGCTAACTCCTGCCGGTTCGGCGTGGTTCACACTTGAAGCTCGTGTTCGAATCGTTGAGCTACACACAACATTGGTGACTTCGTTCGCGAGAGCAGGCTAAGTGGCCCACTCGACTATTTTACCTGGGAGGAGACAATCGCAGGGGGGTGCCTGGAGTCGAGCAGATGATGAAATAGAACGATTTTCGATCTGCATTGCTAATCCTGCATGTTTCGCCGCGTGGCGCGATTTGCGACACACTTACCACCCGTTCCCAATCGCGCCAGTACATGCCCAGCTACTTATTCCCCAATTCCCCAAGAATTTCCGCTGCTCGCTTGGATTGATGGGAAAGCGGCGTTAGTTCACCTGGCAAGGTTCCGCTCTCGCCACTACCGATGTGGCTGCATTCAGGACAATGAATTTTGGCATCCGCTGCATCGAAAAAAGCGCAGATTATAGGTTATCTTACCATCGCCGCACTGGCACTGGCGGCCTATCTGGTGCCGGTCCCCGAAAATAATCGCGGCGATGGCTTCAGGAATTTGTCACTTTTCGCTGTGGTTGCAGTCATCATGGGGCGGCTGGTTTATCTGCTGGTGAGGCGTCACCCTTCGCCCACACAGCAATTCATCACCGACGTCAAAACCCATTGGCCCTGGCTGCTCAAATCCGCGATTGTCTTTTTCTCGCTCGCAATCACGCTAGAAACAGGCAGCGGGATCAAGAAGAGCATCCCCGCTTTCTCACCCTTTTATGCCGATCCCTTCCTGATCGATCTGGATCGCTGGATATTCGGCCTAGACCCGTGGGTATTGACGCATGCTGTTTTTGGATGGGCAACGCCTGCAATCCTGTGGATTTATGACGGCTGGCACTTCGTCCATATCGGCCTCGCCATCTGGATCGCCCTCTCATTCGACGATCTGCGCAAGATCAAGTTTGCGCTGTGCTTCCAATTGGCATGGCTGCTGATGGGCGGCGCATTGGCGACCTATGCATCATCGGTCGGCCCGGTAATGGTGGCCGATTTCTATCCCGACACGTCCTTCGCGCCGCTGATCGACACGTTGCGAGAAAGCGCGCCCAGGGTCCTTGCCGTAAAGAACGTGCTGATCGCGACGATGGATGACCCGCTGATCATCAGCGGAATTTCGGCCATGCCCAGCATGCATGTGGCGATCGCCGTATTGTTTGCGCTGTGGTTGCAAAGCCATCGTAACGCATGGCTCAGTGCTGCTGGATGGGCCTACGCCGCGATCATCTATATCAGCTCAATTCATCTGGGCTGGCATTATGCGACAGACGGCCCGGTATCTGCCGCCTTCATTATCTGCATATGGTGGGCAATCGGAAAAGTTCAGGCACTGAGCATGGGCCGCACCCAAGAAACGCCACCAGAAACCGCAAATCCTTCAAGCAAGTGAAGTTGGGTGGTGGACAGGGCTGGTGTATCGAACCTCCGTTATATCAGTGACATAGCAGTGTCCAACCTCCCGAATGACCCACGGTTTCCTGCGGCATCCGACTATGGCGTTGTCCAACTTAGCTCAGCAGATTTATTGCGTTGCGCAGCTATCTCTGCCTCTTAAACCACTCGCTGAAATCAGGACGCCATGCACTTGGGTTCACAGCAGGTCTATCGCCCTGAGCCATCACCCTTGTTTCAATAGGGTGCAGAACATCTCGGAAGATCTGGAGGAACATATCTACATCTAAATAGTAGTTTGGATAGGCGGCTCTCAGGTCAGATGCCTTTTCAACGTCTACCAGCACTGTGTCGCGATTTCCGAAGGTTCGTTCACGTTCACCATATAATCTGGACTCCATTGATGTCATCGATTTGACCATCACGGATCGATCTTGTGGATTATATTCAAGAAGATACATTCCACCAGGACCTAAAGATATATTTGAGGTCGCCTGAATTATCCTTCGATAGCTATCGAGAGCATTCACGGCGCTGAGCTTTTTATCTAGGTCTATAAGTTCCCGTCGCCGCTCCAAACCAGTAGGAATGCCCTTAGGGCCCGAACAATTTTCAAGCTCTGCAATCTCTCCTGACATCAAAGCAAATAGTCGCAACCATTCTTGCGAACCCAACCCGCCCTTAAGGTCCTCACCTAATACAAGCCCGACGGCCTCAATTGTCGTCGCCCAAGCATGTTGGAGTTTAGTACGAACTTGGAACTCAATAAGCTTACCATCATGCGAAGTATCATCCCCATGAAATCGGACGATGAGATGCTTGCTCCGATAGCCTGAATCTCGCGGTTTGATGGAGTAGTCAGTAATCTTTCTGATCTCATGTTTGGTTTTTGAAGCAAATAATTCGGCTAACTGGTCACATTGTTCAACTGTGTCCAAGACAGCTCGACAACCTCCAAGATCCTGGATCTCAGTCAGACTGATCGTTGTATTCCGAAGCTTCTTTCGGATCGACTTCATTCGTTTGAGGCGTCCAGCAGATACAGAACTAGGAACAAGGCGATTAGCATAGGCACCTAATGAGACTCTCAACCGACGCATCGGTTCGAGATGATCCTCTCGCCATTGGTTTGCTACTCGAAACGCATCAATAAGGTCCTCGTCGACTGCTTGATGCTCCTTCCTGAGCAGTTTCCCCGCGCGCTTTACTGCGCCTTTACTGAATTCTTGCGCCACAATTGTTTCTTAACGCATGGATCGCGTGACGCAAAGCGAACTGGAATCAAGAAATTTGAATGCACAGCGTCCAGTTACATCGTGGATTTTCATGCCACTCCAACCACTGTAATGGTAGGAATCCGGTTTAGCCCACCATATTCCAAAGATTACAGAGACTTATCAATGACCAACCTCCTGCGACAACCCGCAGGTTGGACATCAACACCTTATAAGTCTTTGATTATTAAGGGAAGTGGTGGACAGGGCTGGATTCGAACCAGCGTACGCTTGCGCGGGCAGATTTACAGTCTGCTGCCTTTAACCACTCGGCCACCTGTCCACGTCCCATTCAGCGCGTGATTGCGGCCCTTTTTGTGTGGGCCAGCTTGCCGAGAGGCGCCCCTTTGGCGAAGCGAGCCTTGCCTGTCAATGGGGCGGCTGGCAGGAGGGGGCACGCAATCATCGATTCATGGAGCGAACATGGCAAAGGGCGAGCGCAAACGCGCTCTTAGAGGAAGAGCGGGACGGATGAAGGGCGGGCGCGGTTCAGGCCGCGCCACCTCTGGTCACGTCCGCCTGTGGGGCCGGCACGCGGTAGAGGCCGCATTGAAGAACCCGGCACGCCAGCACCGCAAATTATGGGCGACGCGCGAAGCGATCGAATCGCTCGACGGTGAATTGCCGCCAGATTTCTCGGTCGAATATGCCGATGTGCAGGATCTGGCCCGGCTGGTGGCACGCGACGCCCCGCATCAGGGGCTGGTGCTGGAATGTGAGGGGCTGGAGGATGTCTTTCTGGATGAAGTTATGGATGGCGAGGCGGATCGCCCCATCGTCATACTCGATCAGGTGACTGACCCGCATAATGTCGGTGCCATTCTGCGTTCTGCCGCCGCATTCAATGCTGCGGCCATCGTGACGCAGGATCGCCATGCCCCGCCCGAATCGGGCGTGGTGGCCAAATCCGCATCAGGCGCGCTGGAGGTCGTCCCATGGGTGCGCGTGGTCAATCTGGCGCGCGCGATGGAAGAAATGGCCGAAGCCGGTTACTGGTGCATCGGCATGACCGGGGCGGCGGATACGACGTTGGCAGATGCCCTGCCCGCTGGCCCAGTGGCTTTGGTGCTGGGTGCGGAAGGCGATGGCATGCGCCAGAATATAGCGGCACATTGCGATGCGCTGGCCAAGCTGCCGATCAGCCGCACGGTCGAAAGCCTGAATGTTAGCAATGCCGCAGCAATTGCGCTCTATGCCGTGGCAACCCGGACGCAATAGAGGAAATTCACCATGCTCAAACGCGTAACCCTTGTTCTAGCGGCATCGCTGCTGTTGACCGGTTGCCTGCTGTCACCCGGAAAGTTTTCATCCACGCTCAAGCTGATGAAGGATGGGGAGTTCGCCTATAGCTATCAGGGCGAAATCCAGATGCTGGCACTGAGCAAGCTGGCGGAGATGGGTGACAAGGGCGATGCGTTCAAAGCAGGCGATTGTTACGATGACAATTTCGACACGCGTCCTTGCACCAGTGCCGAAGTGGCCGAACAGAAGGCTGAATGGGATGCCAATGCCGAACAGCGCGGCGCCAAGAAGAAGCGCGAGGCGCAGCAGATGAAGGCATTTATGGGTGGGATCGATCCGACCAGCCCAGAAGCTGCACAGGAATTTGCCGAACAGCTATCCCGTCAAAAGGGCTGGAACAGCGTGCGCCATGTGGGTGATGGGTTGTTTGTGGTGGACTTTGCCATTTCCGGGCGGCTGGACCACGATTTCAGCTTTCCCGTGATTGAGGGCATGCCTGCCGGGACTGCTTTTGTCACCGCGATCCTGCGCAAGGATGGCAAGGTGCGGCTGGATGCCCCCGGTTTTGCCGCACAGGGTGCGGGCAACCCCATGCAGGGCATGATGGGCGGACTGATGGGCCTTGCCGCCAAATCCGATGACGACAAGGGCGAAAAAGTGCCGCAGATCGCCATGCCCGAAGGGACATTCACGATCATCACCGATGGCTATATTCTGGCTAACAACACCGATGAAGGTCCGGTCAAACTGGTGACAGGTGGCCGCGCCTTGAACTGGGAAATCACACCCCGCGCCGAAGCTGCTCCCACGGCGCTGATCAATATCGCGCCATAGGGCATCAAGGCTTCGGACAAAGAAAAAGCCCCGTCAGAACAGGCGGGGCTTTTCATATCGGTCGGCGCGAGGCGTTACGCCACCAAGATAACAGGCCTTAGTTGACGGCGTCTTTCAAACCCTTGCCAGCCTTGAATTTGGGCTGATTGGATGCCTTGATCGTCATCGGTTCGCCAGTACGCGGATTGCGCCCGGTCGAAGCCTTGCGCTTTGCAACCGAGAAAGTACCGAAGCCAACCAGCCGCACTTCGTCGCCACTCGAAAGGGCCTTGGTGATGGTATCAAACACACCTTCGACAGCGCTGGATGCATCGCTTTTGGAAAGGCCGCTGTAATCGGCAACCGCGCTGATCAGATCGTTTTTGTTCATTGGTGGAAAACCCCCTCAATCGGACAATTGAATTTCATCGGTGAATCGCCTCTCCGAAAGCGGGTGACTTGAACGGTTTTGATCCACAGTGTCAAAGGCAAATCGCCTGCAAAACAGCCAAACGGGGGGGAAACCGCTGCAATTGCGCTGAATCGGGTCAATTGCTTATGGTTACCGGGAAATATCGCATGGTGCAGAGGAAAAACCCCGCTGCACCGTTTTGACGATTCGCTGCGCCGCAACATGGTTTGACGCGCAGCTTCAATGTGCGGTGGGCGTACCTTCCACAGCCGACCCAGGCTGATGCGGCTGGCTGGCCAGATCATCCGCCTCAGTCCACTCAATCGGGCTGAGGAGTGAAGTCAGCGTATGTTCCAGCACCTCATCAACATGGCTGACCGGAATGATCTCCAGCCCTTCTTTCACATTGGCCGGGATCTCCGCCAGATCCTTCACATTTTCCTCAGGGATCAGCACGGTCTTGATGCCACCACGCAGCGCAGCCAGCAGTTTTTCCTTCAAGCCGCCAATAGCCAGCACACGGCCACGCAACGTCACCTCACCCGTCATCGCCACGTCAGGCCGCACAGCCACGCCTGTCAGCGTCGAAACGATGGACGTGACCATGCCAATGCCCGCGCTCGGCCCATCCTTGGGCACTGCCCCTTCGGGAAGGTGGATGTGGATGTTCTTGCGTTGGAAGATCGATGGCTTGATGCCGTAATGCGGCGCCCTTGCCTTCACAAAGCTGAAGGCTGCCGCGATGCTTTCGCTCATCACATCGCCCAGCTTACCGGTGGACTTGACCTCACCCTTGCCCGGCGTCGTGACACTTTCAATAGTCAGCAGTTCGCCGCCAACCGAAGTCCAGGCAAGGCCTGTTACAGCCCCCACCTGCGCTTCATCCTCTGACACGCCGTGCTTGAATTTGCGGACGCCCGCAAATTCACCCAGGTTTTCAGGCGTAATCGTAACGCTGGTGGTTTCCTTTTCCAGAATCTTGCGCAGCGATTTGCGCGCCAGCCTCGCAATTTCACGCTCCAGCGTGCGCACACCTGCTTCGCGTGTGTAATAACGGATCAGGTCACGCAGGCCATCTTCAGTCAGCGTGAATTCACCCTTTTTAAGCCCATGTTCCTTTACCTGCTTGGGCAGCAGATGACGCTTGGCGATCTCGACCTTTTCATCTTCCGTATAGCCTTCCAGCCGGATAATCTCCATCCGGTCCAGCAGCGGCTGCGGCAGGTTGAGGCTGTTGGCCGTGGTGACGAACATGATGTCCGACAGGTCCAGATCCAGCTCCAGATAGTGATCCTGGAACTTGCTGTTCTGTTCCGGGTCCAGCACTTCCAGCAGCGCCGATGCCGGATCGCCACGAAAATCCTGACCCAGCTTATCAATTTCATCCAGCAGGAACAAAGGGTTGGACGTGCCAGCCTTTTTCAGATTGGTCACAATCTTGCCCGGCAGCGATCCGATATAGGTCCGCCTGTGGCCCCGGATTTCCGCCTCATCACGCACCCCGCCCAATGACTGGCGCACAAATTCGCGTCCGGTCGCCTTGGCGATGCTTTTGCCCAGCGATGTTTTGCCGACGCCGGGCGGGCCGACGAGACACAGGATCGGGCCTTTCAGCTTGTTGGTACGCGCCTGCACGGCCAGATATTCGATGATGCGGTCCTTGACCTTCTCAAGCGCGTAATGATCGGAATCGAGAATTTCCTGCGCCTTGGCGATATCTTTCTTCACCCGGCTCTTCTTGCCCCAGGGCAGGCCCAGCAGCACGTCCAGATAATTGCGGATCACCGTGGCTTCCGCGCTCATTGGCTGCATGCTCTTGAGCTTCTTCAGCTCAGCCTCTGCCTTGGTCTTGGCTTCCTTCGACAATTTCAGTGTGTCTATCTTGGCCTGCAATTCAGCCAGTTCATCGCCATCATCGCCGTCGCCGCCGCCCAGCTCGCTCTGGATCGCCTTCAATTGTTCATTGAGGTAATATTCGCGCTGGGTCTTTTCCATCTGGCGCTTCACACGGCCACGGATCTTGCGTTCGACCTGCAGCACGGACAGCTCGCCCTCCATGAAGGACATGACCATTTCCAACCGCTTCAACGGGCTGCCTTCGGTCAACAGAGCCTGCTTGTCGGCCACCTTAGCATTAATCGCGGCCGCGATGGTATCAGCCAGCTCGCCAGCGTCATCGACTTCGCTCAGGTCAGCCGCGGCATCATCGCCCAGCTTCTTGTTCAGCTTGGCATATTCGCCAAAATGTTCGACCACCTGGCGCATAAGCGCGGTCACTTCGCTACCGGAAACGGTCTGCGGCTGTTCAGGCATGACATGGGCAATGACATGTTCGCCCTCAACCGTCAGCTGATCCAGCTTGGCACGCGATGTGCCCTCTACCAGCACACGGACCGTGCCATCGGGCAGTTTCAGCAGCTGCAAAACCTGGGCGACAACGCCCATATCATACAGATCATCGCGTTCCGGATCATCGCAGGCCGGGTCCAGCTGGGCCAACAGGAAAATATCCTTGCTCGCTTCCATTGCCGCTTCCAGCGCGGCGACCGATTTTTCACGTCCCACAAACAGCGGCACGACCATGCCAGGGAAAACCACGATGTCGCGCAGGGGCAGGAGTGGGTAGCTTTGAGTAGTCATTCTATATCCGCGGCGGCCAATGGGGCGCGCCTTTGCCCTGCGATATGGGAAGCGATCACCCTCGCCGCAATGGCGAATTGACTATCAGTTGTGGATGGGAATGGTTGTCTAGCCGACAATGGCAGGTGCCCCGCGGCCACCCAGCCGCTGAAACACAGAAATCGCGCAGTCACGCACATCGCCGGCATCGCCGGTATCCACCGACAGGAAAATCTTGCCGCGCTTGATCTGCGCCTCATATTGTGCGGCGGACACGCCATCCACATCATGATCGGTCAGCATTTTGGCAATCGCGCCACCTGTTGCGCCGATGATACCGCTGACCGACGCGACCGAGCCGATGGCAGAGGCTGCAATCGCCCCTGCGGCGGCAACCGGCCCAACACCAGGCACAAACAACAGGGCCACGCCCAGCAGAGCGCCTGCCACGCCGCTGCCGGTTACGATACCCGCAACGCTGCTGGCGCTATGGCCTGCCGGCCAGGAATTATCCGCTTCCATAAATTGGTTGGCACGGCACAGCAAAGAAATTGAACCACGCGAAATGCCGTTATCGACCAGTTGTTCCACGGCTTCCTCGGCCTTGTCCCGGTCATCAAAAACGGCGGTGACAACGCGGTTACGACGCTTGGAGAATTCTTGCCGCGCCTTTTCGAAATCATCAGCGAAACGATCACGCTCGCGCTGATTGCGAAACTCCACCCGCAAACCGGCGCTGTCATGCAAGCGCTGAATACTGGGCGTATCGGTCGGCTGATAGAGCGTGCGCAGCAATTGCGCCGTGGTGGTAGGACGCAAAATCTGGTCAGTACCGCGATTTATCCATTCCGCCTTGCGCGGACGCGGGTGATCATCCTCGAGATAATTGATCGCGAGCAATTCCCGTGCCTTGATAACATAGGTGGGCGCCAAGATTACTTGATGTTCCATCGCGTATGTCCATGCGGAAAATCCCGCTTTGGGTCAGCAACAAAATAGCGATTGTTCCGCTTTTAGACAAATAGGCCCAATTGGTTAACGCCGGGGGCACGTCATATTCCGGGTCACAACCTATTGCATCAATTGCGAAATGACGGGTCAATCCGATCGGCCTTGCGCAGCAAAGCGGGCCATGCCAGCGCGTTGGCCAACATCCCAATACCCGCTGGAGGGGTTTGCGATTTCACCTTTTCCGGCGCGCCTTGTGGCGGATTGTGCAGGTAATCCCTGCCAGACGCCAGCATCAGCACCTGCGCTTCACAGGCCCGCTCAAGGAAATAGAGCCGCAGAAAACACTCGCCCACAGTACGGCCAATCGCCAGCGTACCGTGATTGCGCAACAGCATCACATGCTTGTCACCCATATCGGCGATCAGGCGTTCGCGTTCCTCCAGATCAGTCGCGATCCCTTCATACTCGTGATAGGCGATATCGCTGCGCGCGATCATGCCGGTCTGGGTGTGCTCCAGCAGCCCTTCCTTCATCGCGCTGGCGGCCTGCCCATGCGGCGTATGCAGATGCATCACGGCATGCGCATCTTCGCAATTCATATGCAGGGCCGAATGGATGGTAAAACCAGCCGGGTTCACAGGGTGCGCTGTGGGGATCACCGGCATGCCGTCGACATCGATCTTGACCAGCGATGATGCCGTAATCTCCTCAAACATCATGTCATATGGATTGATCAGAAAGTGATGTTCCGGCCCCGGCACACGTACCGACATGTGCGTGAAGATCAGATCGTCCCAGCCATAATGCGCCGCCAGCCGGAAAGCCGCCGCGAGATCGACGCGCAGCGCCCATTCCTCATCCGAAACCTGCGCGCGTATTTCCGCATCGGAACCCGTGCCGCCCGCATTCATCACGCTGGCCATCAGCGCCTCTCCTTCAGTAGCATTTCGCTACTGATAGCACGAAACATTTGTGATGCCAGCAGGCCGTCAGCGCTGAATGCCCGTCAGCCCATGCCGGGGAGATTGAATCCCGGTGGCAGCCCCATGCCGCCCTGGATACGCTGCATTTCCTCGTTCGAAACACGGTCCGCCTTGTCGCGCGCGTCGTTGAAAGCTGCGGTGACCAGATCTTCCACCATCTGTTTTTCTTCTGGCTTCATCAGGCTGTCATCGATTTCAACGCGCAGGATGCGCCCCTTGGCAGTGGCGCGCACCTTCACCAGCCCGCCGCCAGACACGCCCTCAACCTCGATCGCGTCGAGCTTGGCCTGCATATCATTCATCTGGGTCTGGATCGTTTCGGCGGCCTTCTGCGCGGCCTGGATCATCTCTTCCATCGATTTCATGGGGTCACCTGTTCCATTTGTCGCCGCCAGCGCGGGCGACATTGTCTTTCTGATCTAATATCTCGGCATCGGGGAAGGCTTCAAGCGTGGCCTTCACCATCGGATGTTCGCGTAATTTCGCGTCAGCTTCGGCAGAAATAGCCTCTGCCTGTTCGCGCAAGGTGGGTGCGCCTTTCGCCTCACTTCGTTCAACCTGCCAACGCTCGCCAGTCAGTTTGAACAGTGCATCACGCAGTTCCGGCCCGACATCTTCCGCCATGCCAGCCGCCTGACGATATAGCAGCCGCCCCTGTGCCAGCTCAATCACATGGACCCAATCGCGCATCATTTGTGCGACGCGCAGCTGGCCGGAATCGTCCACCTTCTGCACCAGATCAGTCCAGTCGACCGCACCCACGGGCGCAGGTCCAGCGGCGGCGGCAGCGGTTGGGGCATCACCTGACGCGGCAGACGCGCCAATCGCAACGCCTCGTTCGGCCAGTTCTTCTATCTTGTGGGCCAATTTGCCCGGATCGGGCAGATCGGCGGCATGCATCACGCGCAGCAGCGCCATTTTGGCAGACACCAGCGGATCGGGTGCCTGACGCACCTCGTCATGCCCCTTCAGCAGCAATTGCCACAATCGGTGGAGCTGGCCCGCCGTCAACCGCTCGGCAAAGCCGGTCAGCACGGCGCGTTCCTCTGCCGTGGGGGCATTGGCCTCTCCACCAGAAACCTGCGCCACGGTAATGCGGTGGGTCAGATCCATCAGTCCGCGCAACAACGCCAGCGGTTCGACCCCCAGCGAATACTGATCCTCTATCGCCGCCAGCAACGCCTTGGCATCGCCATCCAGCAACATCTGCAACAGGCGGCGTTGCGCGCTCTTATCCGCCAGCCCCAGCATGTCACGCACACGCTCCGCCGTGACTTTGCCTGCCTCGCCCATATCGGCATGGGCAATCGCCTGATCGAGGATGGAGAGGCCATCGCGCACCGATCCTTCGGCGGCATTGGCGATGATGTGGAGCGCCTCTTCCTCGGCCTCAACACCTTCTTTCACGCAGATCGCGCCGAAATGCGTCTGCAACAATTCGGCCGGGATGCGCCGCAAATCGAACCTCTGGCATCGGCTGAGAACCGTGACGGGCAGCTTCTCCACCTCGGTCGTAGCGAAGAGGAATTTTACATGTGCAGGCGGCTCTTCCAGCGTTTTCAGCAGCGCGTTGAAGGCATTGCGGGTGAGCATATGCACTTCGTCAATGATGTAGATCTTGTAGCGCGCGCTGACCGCGGCATAGCGCACTGCCTCAATAATCTCACGCACATCGTCCACACCTGTATGCGATGCGGCATCCATTTCGATCACATCGATATGGCGCCCTTCGGCAATGGCCTGACACGGCTCGCACTGGCCGCACGGATCAATTGTCGGCCCGCCCTGCCCGTCTGGACCGATGCAGTTCAATGCCTTGGCGATCAGCCGCGCGGTAGAGGTTTTGCCCACCCCGCGCACGCCAGTCATCAAAAAGGCATGGGCCAGCCGGTCCCGTTCAATCGCATTGCCCAGCGTGCGGACCATGGCATCCTGCCCAATCAGCTCGCTGAAGGTTTGCGGGCGATATTTGCGCGCCAGCACACGATAGGGTTGGTTGCTCGGCGCAGCAGGAGCCGGAGCCGGTTCAGCAGCAGGCGCGACCGGTTCAGCTACGGGCGCAGGCGCAGGATCGCCAAACATGGCGGATTGGCCGGCAGCCTCCAGCTCGGCCGCGCTCGGCTTGTCTTCCTGCGGTTCCTCCTCCCACGGAAGGCCGCCATCATTTTCCGGTGAATCACCCATGCGCAATTAGGTAGGCGCAAGCGGCGCATTTGTCATGGCGGTGATCTGGGGAATTTGGGGAGAAGGATGGGAGAGACGGGCTGGACCCGGATTTCACAAAAAGGAGCCGGCCGACCCGCCGCAATCCACCTGGGCTGCTTCCTTCCGGACCTGACCCGGTGAGCGAACGCAAACGTCCGACCGACTCCCGGGCGCGCATATGGAGGGGGTTGGAGGAAATTTCAACAACTTCGTCACTCCCGCGCAGGCGGGGGTCCAGGTCGCAGGGACATGTTCCGAATTTAATTCTGGATTCCCGCTTTCGAGGGAATGACGAGTCCAGAACTGCTTACCTAAAATTATCCGCGTAAGCCTGAAGCTTCAGCGTCTTGGCAGGCGTGGCATAGACCCGCGCCGTGATGCCATATTTCGTCGCGTAATCCTTGGCCGCATCCTTGCTGGGGAATGTCAGCCGAACCTGCGATTGCGTATCGCCACTGCCGGTCCAACCCATCAAGGGGTCAGCACGGCGTGCTTCGGACTGTTCGAATTCCAGCACCCATTCATCGGTGCGAGCCTTGCCCGATTGCATGGCGTTTTTCGAACGTTGATAGATTCTCGCGGACATAATTTTTAAACCCTCAATCGCCGGGCGGCGGGCGTCCGCCCGCCTTGGCTGCGGCCTAACCGGCCGACGCGCGGTCACGCTTGCGTGCCGCTTATCGCGTCCCGGCCCACTAATTCAACCGCTGCTCTTTGAAAAGGCGTTTTTGGTCTTGAGACTAGGCAATTCGGCCCACGGCTCATCGGGCCAGCGATGCTTGGGATAGCGACCCTTCATATCCTTTTTCACATCGGCCCAACTACCGCGCCAGAAACCGGGCAGATCGCGGGTAGACTGGATTGGGCGGCCCGCCGGACTGGTGAGCTTGAGCAGCAGTGGCGTGTGGCCCACCACGGGATGCCCGTCGAGCCCGAACAGCGCCTGGACCCGCACCTCCACACTGGGGGCATCATCGCCCTCATAATCGATGGCGTGGGTCGTCCCAGCAGGTGATGTGAATTCGCGCGGCGCGTGCTTATCTAGCCGCTGGCGACTGTCCCAATCGAGCTGATTCAGCATGGCATCGACCAGCCGCGCCTTGGCCACATCAAGATCACGCCGTCCGGCGAGTAGGGGAGCAAGCCATTGAGGCGCGGCTTCGCACAAGCTCTCCAAGGAAAGCGCCGTAATCCCTGCATATTGCGCGCGGGCCAGCAGTTCCACCGGGAGGAGTTCCCCCAGCCTCTCCACCGCTTTTTCCACGAGTTTATCCACAAGCGCCTGCGGATCAGGATCGGGGTCTGGGCCACTGGCCATGGTGATGGCGCCCAACAGCCTTTCCAGTCGCGCCTCAACACGCCTTTCTGCTTTATTCCAGTGGATTATCGATCGCTTCTTGATCAATTTCTGAAGATGTTTTTCAACTTCTGCCGCGCTTAATTCTGCCGCTGAAGTGATCCGCGCACCCTTCGCCTGCCCTTGCGCATCGCCGATCACCAGCCACTCGGCCCGCGCCAGCGATGACGTGGGATCAAGCTGGAAGCCGCGCCCACCGGCAGACAGCCAGCTCTCGCCCGATGAATCGCGCCGCTTCGCCACAAAATCGGGCCGCGCCAAGGCAAGAAAGATGGCTGGATTCATCGCATCGCTGTCGCTTCCTGAAACCAGCTTCTTCGCCGCATTGGCCCAGCGCGCAGCCAGCTTGCGTGATGCCCCTGCCCGCGCGCCCTGCTCACCATCCCAGCGTTGCAGCCGCGCCAGCAAATCCTCGCCACGCCCGCCCAGCCCGCGCTCCTGCAACAACAGCACCAGTCGCGCCGCCGCCTCGCCCTGCCCCGCCTGTGCGCCCGCCAGTATGGCGGCAGCCGATACAGGGTCCATCGGCAGGCTGGCGATCCTTTCACCCTGCCGCGTGATCCGCCCATCATCATCCAGCGCGCCCAACTGTCGCAACATCTGCTGCGCCGCCGCCACTGACGCGGGTGGCGGCGCATCCAGCCAATGCAAAGATACAGGGTCATTGGTGCCCCACTTCGCCAGCGACAGGACCAGCGGGGCAAGATCAGCCGTATGGATTTCGGGCGGGGCAAACTCTGGCCGTCCGGCATGGCCGTGTTCTTCCCAGAGGCGATAGGCGAACCCCGGCCCCTGCCGCGCAGCGCGGCCTGCTCTTTGCGCGGCGGCTGCCTGACTGGCGCGATGCGTCACGAGATGGGTCGTGCCCGCCGCCCTGTCATATTCAGCCATGCGCGCGAGCCCGCTATCCACCACGATCGAAACGCCATCCAAGGTGAGTGAGGTTTCCGCAATTGCAGTCGCCAGCACAATTCGCCGCCGTCCATCAGGGTCATGCCTTATCGCGGCGCGCTGGGCCGCGGGCTGCACCTGCCCATGCAAAGGCAGAATGGGGGTATCGGGCAGGCGCGCCTCCAGCCGCTCACGCAGCCGCTCAATCTCCCCCACACCGGGCAGGAAGGCGAGGATATCGCCGCTCTGTTCGCGCCATGCCTGTATCACCGCACCCGCCATGGCATCTTCCAGCCGCGCATCGGGAGAGGCACCAAGCCAGCGGATATCCAGCGGAAAAGCGCGCCCTTCGCTTTCCACCACCGCGGCATCATCACCCAACAACCGCGCGAAACGCGCGCCATCGATGGTGGCGCTCATCACCACCACGCGCAGATCATCGCGCAGCACGGCGCGGCTTTCCAGCGCCAGAGCCAGACCCAGATCACTGTCCAGATGCCGCTCATGCGCCTCGTCAAACAGCACGGCAGAGACACCCGCCAGCTCCGGATCATCGAGGATGCGATTGACGAAAATCGCCTCTGTCATCACCACAATACGCGTTTTGGCGCTGGTCTTGCTGTCCAGCCGGGTGAGATAGCCCACGGTTTCACCGGGCTTTTCATCCAGCATTTCCGCCATACGTTCCGCCGCCGCACGGGCCGCCACACGCCGTGGCGAGGTGAGGATCACCTGCCCCTTACACCAATCCGTCCCCAACAAAGCCGGAGCCACCGCCGTCGTCTTGCCCGCACCTGGCGGCGCGACCAGCACGGCTGCGCCATGTTCGGATAATGCCGCCAATAGCTGCGGCAACGCGTCATGGATGGGTAATTGGTCGCTCAATATCCGCGAGCAACGGCAAATTTCGCCGCTTCGGTCATCGCTTGTCGCGCCTTGCCATCGGGGAAAATCGAGATCGCATCAATTGCGCGTTGGGCAAAGTGGCGCGCGCGTTCGCGCGTATCTGTCAACGCGCCATGACGCGAAATCAGCGCAACGGCATGCGCAAAATCTTCATCGCTACTGCGGTGACCCAGAATAGCTGCCTTCCAGAATTTGCGTTCTTCCTCATCGCCGCGCGCATAGGCGAGGATAACGGGCAGCGTCATTTTCCCCTCGCGGAAATCATCGCCCTGATCCTTGCCCATTTCGGCAACATCCGAATCATAATCGATCGCATCGTCGACCAGTTGGAACGCGATACCCAAATTGCGGCCATAATCTTCCAGCGCGCGTTCCTGTTCCTCGCCACATTCGGCCACGACCGCGCTGATCTGGCTGGCAGCAGCGAACAATATGGCGGTTTTCGCGCCAATAATCTGAAGGTAGCGTTCCTCACTCGTTTCGATCTGACGCTGGGCACTCAATTGCGCGACCTCGCCCTCTGCGATCACCGCGCTGGCGTGGGACAGGATGCGCAGCACTTTCAGGCTGCCATCTTCCGTCATCAGTTCAAAGGCGCGGCTGAACAGGAAATCCCCCACCAGAACTGTGGCCGGATTGCCGAAAATGATATTGGCCGCCGCCTTGCCCCGCCGCAATTCGCTGCCATCCACGACATCATCATGCAGCAATGTGGCCGTGTGGATAAATTCCACCGCAGCCGCCAGCTTGTGATGGCGCGTACCCTGATAACCCACCAGCTCCGCCCCGGCCAATGTCAGCATGGGGCGCAAACGCTTGCCCCCGCCGGAAATCAAATGGCCTGCCAAGGCAGGAATCAGCGGAATTTCGCTCTGCATCCGTTCCAGGATGATCGCATTGACCGAATTCATACCCTGCGCCGTCAGGGACAGCATCGGGTCAAGCGTCGGCTGCTTGCGGGGGAGGGGAATTACCTCGGCGCTCATGCGCGCGCTATTGCGACGCGTATCGCAGCTTGGCAAGCGCGGATTTGCTGCTAGCGTGCCGCCGCTATGTCAGACCACACCACTTCCAGCCAAGATTCCGCCCATGCCACCGACCCTGTTCTGGCCGGTTTCCGCAAGAGCATCGACAATATCGATGCCGCGCTGATCCATATGCTGGCAGAGCGGTTTCGTATCACCCAGGCTGTGGGTGAGTACAAGGCCAAGGTTACCCTACCCCCGGCCGATCCTGACCGTGAGCAACGTCAGGTCGCGCGGCTGCGCAAATTATCCGAAGATGCCGATCTGGACCCGGAATTCAGTGAAAAATTCCTGCGCTTCATTATCGATGAGGTGATTCGCCACCACGGGAAGGCGCAACAGCAGGAGTGAGCCTGCGCGCTAACCCGCGCGCGGCAGGCTGAGGCAAACGAGCAACCCGCCCAAATCCTCGCTCTCGTCCAGTTTCACCAACCCACCGTAAATCTCGACCACATCGCGCACAATGGCGAGGCCCAATCCCGTACCCGGCTTGCCCGTATCCAGCCGCACCCCACGCGCAAAAATATCGCCGCGCTTATCCGCCGGGATGCCCGCACCATCATCCTCGATCCAGATATCGCATTGTGGTGCATCTGGTTGCGCATCCACCGTCACAAACACGCTGCCGCCACCGTACTTCGCGGCATTTTCGATCAGATTGCCGAGGATTTCATCCAGATCCTGCCGCTCAATCGCCACCAGCGCATCTGCATTTCCGGCAATATCAAACCGCACATCAGGATAAAGCCGTTCAACCGCGCGCCGCACAGGTTCCGCGCTTTCATATACTGGCGTGCGCGCATGGCCGACGGCACGCCGCCCCACCGCGCGGGCGCGGGCAAGATGGTGATCGACATGGCGCTGCATGGTGCGCGTTTCACGGATCACCGTATCGCCCAGATCTGGCGCGCGCGCGGTTGCCGCATTGGTCAGCACGGTTAGCGGGGTCTTGAGCGCATGGGCCAGATTTCCAGCATGGGTGCGCGCCTCTTCCGCCTGCTTTTCCGTATGGGCCAACAGTGAATTGATCTCATCCACCAGCGGTTCGACCTCTGTGGGCAGCGGGTCGGTGATGCGGTTGGCCCCGGTGGTGCGCAATTGCTGGATCGCCGCGCGGACGCGCCGCAAGGGTGACAGACCATAACGAATCTGAGCCAGCGCCATCAACAACAGACCCAGTCCCAGCACCAGAAAGCTCCAGACCAGAATCGCCCGAATACGGCTGATCTGATAATCCAGTTCTTCCCGGCTTGCGGCGACGGTGAACCACCATTGCGTATCGCTGCCAGGAAGCATGATCGACCGTTCCGCCACACGCAGCGGCTCGCCCGCAAACTGGTCTGAATTATAGACATGCATCTGGTTGTCGACATGATCGGCCCGCACATCCAGGCTGCGATCCCACAGCGACCGGCTGGGAAAATCCTCTCTCCCATCGCCACTGATCTGCCAGTAGAGCCCGCTATTGGGTTCCAGAAAGCGTTGATCGCCCAACGAACGATAGAAAAACACCTCGCCATCGGGCCCAATTTCGGCAGAGGCGACCATCGCGGTGAGCATATATTCGAGCTGTTCATCGAAATTGCGTTCGACCAGCCCGGTCAACGTGCGGTCCAGCGCCAACCCGCCGCCAAGCAAGAGTACAGCAATCCAGCCAGCCGCGGTCAGCCCCATACGCCGGGCAAGGCTGCCCTGCCGCGTGGATTGCGGTTGCTGTGGTTCGCCGGATTCGTCCCCTTCCGGAGAGGTCATTGGTTCCGCTGGCGGCATAATCTTATCCTGCCGCAATAAAATCACGCCCGCGGCGCGTCAGCCGGATCATCCAGACTGTAGCCCAGGCCGCGAATTGTGGTGATGACATCTGCGCCCAATTTCTTGCGGATACGCGTCACGAACACTTCGATCGTGTTCGAATCCCGGTCAAAGTCCTGATCGTAAATATGCTCGATCAATTCTGTCCGGCTCACCACCTTACCCTTGTGATGCATCAGATAGCTGAGCAGCTTATATTCCTGCGCGGTCAGTTTCACCGGCTCGCCATTCAGCGTAACCCTACCGGACCGCGTATCCAGCCGCACATCGCCCGCAGTCAATTCGCTGGAGGTGTTGCCAGACGCGCGGCGGATCAATGCGCGCAGGCGCGCGATCAGCTCTTCTGTCTGGAATGGTTTAGCCAGATAATCATCCGCGCCAGCATCCAGACCAGCCACCTTGTCAGACCAGCTGTCGCGCGCAGTCAGCACCAGCACGGGGAAATCACGCCCTTCGCGCCGCCACATGCCCAGCACGGTCAGCCCATCAATTTCGGGCAGGCCCAGGTCCAGGATCACGGCATCGTAATCCTCTGTACTGCCCATGAAATGGCCGTCTTCCCCATCGGTGGAGAGGTCAACCGCATAACCATTCTGTTCGAGCGTCGACTTGAGCTGCTGGCCCAGTGTCGGTTCGTCTTCCACGATCAGAATTCGCATAAATCCCCGTTTTCCAGATAATTCGGCCCGAGAGTTTGGGCTTTTGCATGAAACGCGTCAAGCAAGGTCAGGATTCCAGCCCGCCTGCACAACAATAGTATCAGCGAGAGCGATTGATGATCCGTCCGCTGCGCGCATCCACATCAACAAAGGTTACCCGACCATCACGAATGAATTTGAGGCGATAGGCGCGCGCAGTGGAATCATAGGAAGGGCCCAGATATTCCGCCCCGCGCATCTGCGGCAGGACACGCGATTCAATCTCGCGCAGCGACAGCACATTCCCAGCCTTCATTTCCTTGCGCGCTTCACCCTGATCGCTGCGGTTCTGCGCCTGAACGGGCACCGCAACCACGCCAGCCAAAGCCAGTGCCGCTGCCGCCAAAGGAGTAAAAACGCGTGTCATCATGCCCTTGTGCCTAGTCTGCCTGCATTGAACAAAGTGTGAATACGCCGCTGTCGATCTGTTCATCCAGCCGCATATCGCGCCGCATCAATGCATTTCATATTTCACGGTAATAGTCACGCCCGTGCCCACCTCGCCCGGTTCTATCGGGGTTGCAGCATCCTTGGCCATCGCCGAAACTCTGACAGCAGATTCCGCCATTGGCACCGGACTATAGGATTGGAAGCTCTCCGACACTTCCAGCAGTTTCACGCCCGAATACCCCGCCATGCTGGCATATTGTTCGGCCATCATGCGCCCGCGTTTGAATGCATTGCCACGTGCCGCATCCTTAGCCGCGACATCATCTTCCAGCATGAAATTGGGACCATAGATATTGTTGGCGCCTGCAGCGACCAGTGCATCCAGCACTTCGCCTGCGCGCTTCAGATCGCGCAATTTCACATTAACCTGATTGTTGACATTGTATCCGGCAAATGTCTGCTCGCCCGTTTCGCGGTTGTAATTGTAATTGGGGTTGAGGTTGAAATTCCTGGTCTGAATATCCTTGTCATCAATCCCCAGCTGGCGCAGCCGCTTGACCAGGCGGTCCATCTCATTGGCATTCTCGCGGGCCGCAGCCTGCGCCGTGGGTGCCCGCGTGGACACGCCTGCGCCAATTTGCGCCACATCGGGGGCCGAGCGGACAATTTCATTCACGGTCAGTTCGACCACCGGGCCTGTCGTAGCGATCTCGATATTAGCGGCTTGCACGGTTGGCGCAGCCATCATGGTGCTGGCGGCGAGCAGAGGGATAGCGATGCGGTTCATGGTCAATCTCCTTATCGGATCAGGAATTGCATTGTGCCACCTTGCACATAACTGAACCACCTTGTTCCAAAGGCAATCTGCGCCTACCTGCCGCGCGATGGCGCAACCACCAATTCTTTCATGGGAAGGGCTCGGCCTGCAACAGGGCGGCCGCTGGCTGTTCGGCGGACCGGATCGTGAACCCTTGAACCTGCATGTTGGCCCGCGTGACCGGTTGGCCCTGATCGGGCGCAATGGCGTGGGCAAAACCACACTACTGCGGCTGATCGATGACCGGATCGAGGCAGATCATGGCCAGCGCAAGATCAAACCCGGTACGCGGATCGTTTTCCTGGAACAGGAACCCGATTATTCCGGCTGTGACACACTGATGGATCACGCGCTTGGCGGGAAAGACGCCCCTGCTTTGCATGAGGTAGAGGCGATTGCCGGCCAACTGGGTATCGATATGTCGTGTCCTGCCGCTACTGCCAGCGGGGGCGAGCGCCGCCGCGCAGCGATTGCCCGCGCGCTGGCGATGGAGCCTGATCTGCTGTTGCTGGATGAGCCGACCAACCATCTGGATCTGGGCGCGATTGACTGGCTGGAGGACTGGCTGAACCGTTATCGCGGCGCCTTTATCACCATCAGCCATGACCGCACATTTCTGAAGCGGCTGACCAAGGCGACATTGTGGCTCGACCGTGGCAATCTGCGCCGCAAGGAAGTGGGCTTTGGCGGGTATGAGGCATGGGAGGAACAGGTCTATGCCGAAGAGGCACGCGCTGCGGAAAAACTCGACGCCAAGCTGAAGCTGGAGGCGCATTGGCTGGAACGCGGAGTGACCGCACGGCGCAAGCGCAACCAAGGCCGGCTGGAAAAGCTGTGGCAGATGCGCGCCGCCCGCGCCGCCATGATCTCCACCACAGGCACAGCCAAACTGAAGCTGGCCAGCGATGATGAGTTCAAATCGAAATCCGTGATCGTGGCGGAAAAGGTTTCCAAGAATTTCGGCGAACGAGCCGTTATCAAGGATTTTTCCCTGCGTATCCAGCGCGGTGACCGGATCGGCATTGTCGGCGCCAATGGCGCGGGCAAAACCACGCTGCTGAAGCTGCTAACGGGCGAGATGGAGCCGGATACCGGCAAGGTCGAGATTTCAAAAAAGCTGTCTGGCGTGATGATCGATCAGCAGCGCAGCCTGATGGAACCCGATCGCAGCGTACGGCAGGTGCTGGCAGAAGGTGGCGACTGGATCGATGTGCGCGGCATCCGCAAACACGTGCAGGGCTATCTCAAGGAATTCCTGTTCGACCCCAAGATTGTCGATACCAAGGTGGGCACGCTGTCCGGCGGCGAACGCTCGCGCCTGTTGCTGGCACGCGAATTTGCCCGCACATCCAATTTGCTGGTGCTGGACGAGCCAACCAATGACCTCGATCTGGAAACGCTCGACCTGCTGCAGGAAGTCATCGCAGATTATGAAGGGACGGTGCTGATCGTCAGCCATGACCGCGACTTCCTTGACCGCACTGTCACCATCACGCTGGGGCTCGACGGATCGGGCCGGGTCGATGTGGTGGCCGGTGGCTATGAGGATTGGGAGGCGAAACGCCGCCGACCGGTAGAGGCGAAGAAGAAGCCCCCCGCGCCTGCGGACAAGCCAGCCGCGCCTCCTCCGCCTGCGTCCAAATCAAGCAAGCTTTCTTACAAGGATCAGCGAGATTACGAACTGCTGCCCGCGCGGATAGAGGAGCTTGAAACCGCAATCACCAAGGGAGAAGCGATCCTGTCCGACCCTGATCTCTATACTGCCAACCCGCAGAAATTCGCCAATATCATGCAGGGCGTGGAAAATGCCCGCGAGGAAAAGGACGCGGCAGAAGAGCGCTGGCTGGAACTGGCGGAACTGGTTGAGGGATAGCACCTAAATCGAAAGCTAAGCCTTCCTATAGGACGAAAACTGACACTTACCCTGCCCCACAATGAAGTTCTAACCCTGCTCAATATCAAGCAAGAACATCACTTCTTCAAACGTATTTCGTAAATTGAGCTGCGTACCGTTTCCAAACTGCAGAATAGCCCCATGGTCGCCTTTGGCCACGTACAGAACACGGGAAATCTGACAAGCTACAAGAGAGCCATCACTTCGCCGGAACTGCACGAACCGGCCCGCTTGACTGATGGCTGGAACCGGCCTTTCTTCTTCCACACCGGGTTGCTCTTTGGTCTCATTGCTCGACGGCCGGAAGGGCGTTGCGTTGCGGGCAAGACGCTTATCGAACCAATCCGCCACCAAGCCATCGAGCTGATTCCTGGCGGCGCTTTCCGCTGCTGAATCCTGGCGACGCCTAGCGGCTTCCAACCGATGCATAGCGATAGTAATCTGCTCGGCCAAAGCGATGTGGCTTACTGGAGCGTCCATGCCTCGCAATGCGTCAATGGCCGCATACATCTTGCGCAAAGAACCGAATGATACGGCTTCGGCAACCCGAAGGTCATCAAGGACCTCATAAACTTCCCAATATGCCGAGCCTGCAAGCGGTTGCACCGGAGCCTCCACTGTCGAAAATCCGAATTTGTAGGAGCGAGTAACCGAACATAGTTAAGATCACGCTAATCAAAGTGGCGCTTGCACGCGATGCGCGACGCCACATCGTCGTTATTTCCTATGCCAAGTTCCTTTGTTTCGGTAAGCTTCCAATTGGGTAGTCAACTGATCCGATAGAAATCCGCCACACGTTCCAGCGCCAGTTTCAGCACCAGCTTGCCGCTGCGCGCGGGCCAGCCCAGCCCCTTTTCCGCATCAGGCAACCCCTCGCCTGCGCAGACCACGCGCCATAGAATGTCCTTCAGCCCGGTGCCAGCCTGATCCAGCGCGCCATCAAACCGATCACGCGCGGCGATCTGCCGTTCGGTTGGCGTCAGCCCCTGATCGCCACCACCCTTCACCCGCACCATGTCCCACCGCATGGTTATGCTGGGGGCCAATTGCGCGCGTTCGTAATCGGACCGCAACCGCTCCCCCGCATCAAACAGCCGATCATCCAGATGCCCGCGCGCATGAAGCCAGGTGAGCGGGCTTTCTGCCAGATTGACCGTAACACTGCGGCGTTTGCCCCGCGCACCCCCGCTGCGGCGGGCCCCCTCTTCCGTCAGCTCGCGTTCGACCAGATGACGCTGCATCGCAAATCCCCTTGTGCATGATTCGTGGACAGGGCTTGCAATGTTTGGGTTGGTGTAGGAAAGATAAATAACCAATTTGGTTATTGGAGATAGGGTGTGATCAACCGCTTACGCGACATTCGCAAAAGCAAGGGCGTAACTCTGGCCCAGCTGGCCGAGGCGTGCGACCCACCCACCACCGCCCAAACAATCGGGCGGCTGGAAACCGGCATGCGCAATCTCTCGCTTAAATGGATGGACCGCATTGCCGCGGCGCTCGACGTCGACCCTGAAACGCTGGTGCGATCGGATGATGCCCCCGCCGCCGCCATTGTCGCCAGCCTGCGCAGCACCGGACCCGAAGCGCTCACCAAACCGCGTGAGGCAGTAATGCCAACCGACCTTGCCAGTGATGGCGCACTGATGGTGTTGAGCGTGGAGGACAGCGTGGGTGAGTTTCGCCCCGGCGATTTGATCTGGCTGCGCCAGCTATCGCCTGAAGATGCGGGCTATGCGATCAACCGCGATGTGCTGGTGCCCCGCCCCGGCGGGCGCTTTGCCTTTGGCCGATTGATCGACCGGCAGGGCCATCTGGTGGGCATCCTGCCACCCGGTATCGGCCACAAGCAGCAAGTAGTCGACAATCCACCCTGGATCGCAGTGGCGGAAATGCTGGTGCGGCGGCTTTAGCGCCGCCGCCACACGCCACAGCTAGAAGCCATCAACCCTCACCGCGGGCGATGCGTTCCTGTTTGTCCGCCGCAGATTCTGCAGGAACGAAGCTGTTAGACGTCACGCCCAGCCAGATCAGGATTGGTGCAGCCATATAGACCGAACTGTATGTACCGACGAAAAGACCCAGCGTGATCGCCGCGACCATGCCAAACAGGCTGGCAGGGCCAAAGAACAGCAGCGGCAACAGAGCAACGAGCAGCGTCAAAGACGTCATCACCGTGCGCGCCAGCGTTTCATTGACTGACAAATCCAGCAATTCGGGCAGCGGCATCTTGCGATAACGTTTCAGATTCTCGCGGATACGGTCATAGACAACGATCGTATCGTTGAGCGAGTAACCGATGATCGCCAGAATTGCGGCGATGATTTGCAGACTGAATTCCATCTGGAACAGCGCGAACATGCCCAGCGTCAGCGACACGTCATGGAACAGGGCGAGCAAGCCACCCACCCCAAACTGCCACTCAAACCGAACCCAGATGTAAAGCGCCACGGCCAGCATAGCTGCCAACAGTGCCAACACCGCATCTTCACGAAATTCGCCGGCGACCTTGCCCGAAACGGTATCATTCCCGTCACGCCGTACGCCTGGATATTCCGCCTCAATCGACGCGATGACGTTGTTGCCGATTTCGGTGGCAGCACCCGGCACATCCTCTACCTCGGCGGGCAGGCGGACACGGATCGACACCTGGTTTTCCGCGCCGAAACGCTGGATCACCGGGTCGCCATATCCCAATTGACCGATCTGTTCGCGCAGGGACGCAATCGGCGCTTCCTCACGCTGGGTGAAGGTAACGCGTACCTCCTGCCCACCGGCAAAATCAACGCCGTAATTGATTCCCTTGGTCAGAACCAGCGCCCAGCTGGCCGCAATCAAGATCAAGCTGACGATAAAGAATGGCCAGCGGTATTTCAGGAATTTGACATTCGTGTTGTCGGGGACAAGCTTGAGCAGTTTCATCTCCGTTTCCCCTTACAAATTGATATCGCTGGGCCGCGCCTTGCGCAGCCATGTGGCCACCCACATGCGGGTGAGCGTGACCGCGGTAAAGACGCTGGTGAACAGGCCCACGATCAGCACCACGGCAAAACCGCGCACCGGACCAGAGCCGAACATGAACAGCAGGACGCCAGCAATGAAGTTAGTGATGTTCGCGTCATAAATGGCGCGGCTAGCCTCTTTATAGCCAGTCTCAACCGCCGCCACCACGCGGCGGCCACGCTTGCGCTCTTCACGGATACGTTCGTTAATCAGGACATTAGCATCCACCGCCGCACCAATGGTCAGCACGAAACCGGCAATGCCTGGCAAGGTCAGCGTGGTGTTGAGTCCGGCCATAATGCCCAGGATCATCAGCACGTTGAAGCCCAGTGCTACAGTGGCATAAACGCCAAATCGGCCATAGCTGGAGATCATCAGCACGATAACGGCCATAGAACCGATCATCATCGCCAGCATGCCCTTGCGGATCGAATCCGCGCCCAGGTCCGGTCCCACGGTGCGCTCTTCCACCACAGTCAGGTCAACCGGCAGTGCGCCCGAACGCAATGAAATGGCCAAATTATTGGCGCTTTCAGTGGTAAAGCCACCCGAAATCTGCGCGCTACCGCCCAAAATAGGTTCGCGGAAATAGGGAGAGGAAATCACCTCTCCATCCAGGATGATAGCAAAGCTTTTGCCAACATTTTCTGTGCTCAGCTTGGCGAATTTGGCCCCGCCCTGCTGATCGAACTGAATATTGACCACCGCATCATTGGTTTGCTGGTCAAAGCCTTGTTGCGCATTGGTCAGGCTGTCCCCGCGAATCCCACCCAATCGGCGCACGGCCACCGACTGCCCCGCATAGTCAGAGGTTTCGGCATAGGGATAGATCTCGCTACCCACGGGGGCAATGCCCTGCGCCACATCGCTCGGCAAGGCTGTCGCATCGACCAGCTTGAATTCCAACTTGGCCGTCTGGCCCAGCAATTCCTTCAACTGATCGGGGTCCTGCAAGCCCGGAACCTGCACCACAATGCGCGTGTCACCCTGGCGGATAATCGTGGGCTCGCGCGTGCCCAACGCGTCAATACGCTTGCGGACAACTTCGGTGGCGCTGTCCATCGCATCTGTGATGGCCTGATCGATACCGTCAGCAGTGGGCGCCAGAACCACGCGCTGGCCATCGACCACTGACAGGTTCCATTCACGCGTCAGCCCGGTGCCATTGACGACAGGCAGCAGCAATTCGCGCGCGCGATCCAGATCTGCCGGATCGTCCAACATGAAGGACAGTCGACCGTCATTGGTCGACAGATCCCCAATGCGAATGCGCGGTTCGGCGCCACGCATTAGCGAGCGAACCGACTCTTCCATATTGTCGAGTCGTTGGGCGGCAACCTGATCCGGATTCGCCTCCAACAAGATGTGGCTGCCGCCGGCAAGGTCCAGGCCCAGATTGATTTCCGGATCGGGCAGTGCATTGGGCCAATTCAACCCTGCGGTCGAGAACAGCGAAGGCAACGCGACCAGACACGCCACCAACGTGATGCCCCACAGCCAGACCTTCTTCCAGGTCGGAAATTCCAGCATTGCTGATGCGGCTCCCGTCAGTCGTTCGCGGCAGAGCCGCCCGGGGGGATGATATCGCCGATCGTGCTTTTCACCGCTTTCACGCGGACGCCCTGCGCCAGATCAATCTCTGCATAATGATCGTCAACCTTGGCCACCTTGCCTACCAGGCCACCGGCAGTGACGACCTGATCGCCCTTTTTCAGGCCAGAAACCTTTTCCTGGTGTTCCTTCTGTCGCTTCATCTGCGGGCGGATAATCAGGAACCAGAAGATCACCACCATGCCGATGATCGGGGCCCATTGAATCCAGGCGGGCGGTGCCTCTGCACTCGCGGCTGCGGCAAGCATATCAAGCATTGTTCTTAAAGACCTGTTCGTTTGATATTTTCACATTTGCAAGGTCTGCCACCGGCAGGCGCATCGCGCACCGGATCCTCCCTCGCTTGGCTAAGTGGGCGCGCCTAGCAGTAATGCAAGCCCCCCGCAATCGCACAGCATGGGTTTGACGGCACAGGAATTACCAACGCCACCCGATCCGCGCTTGCCAGCGCGATTGGTGCGCCCTATAGGGCCGCCCTCCACTGGTATCGGGACGTGGCGCAGTCTGGTAGCGCACTATACTGGGGGTGTAGGGGTCGCTGGTTCGAATCCAGTCGTCCCGACCAGTGGTTTCCCCTTTTCATATCGCAGTTTCCGATCATGGCCCTGCAGCGTATGGGCGGCGTCTGCCGGCGCCTGCACGCGACTTGACGCGGAATAGGATATAAAATTTTCCTACTGTAACCATATTGGTTATTTCATGCGCGATTCGCAGCCATTAAGGATCGCGCTCCATGCCCATTCTCGACCAGTTGATCGGTCCAATCGCCTCAATCATCGACAAGATCATCCCGGACAAGGAAGCCCGCGCCAGGGCCAAGCTGGAACTGATCCAGCTGGAGGGATCGCAGGAGTTGAAGCTGATCGAGGCGCGTCTGGAGGCAATCGTGGCAGAGGCGCAATCTTCTGATCCCTGGACCAGCCGCGCCCGCCCCAGCTTCCTCTATGTCATGTACTGCATGATATTGTGGGCACTGCCCATGGGCATATTGGCGGCCTTCACCCCCGGCGCCGCGCGCGATATTGCCGCGGGCATGAATGCCTATCTCAATGGATTGCCAGAGCCGCTCTATGCCCTCTTCGGCACAGGCTATCTAGGCTATACCGCCGCGCGGCAATGGGGGAAGGTCAAGGGCGTGGACAGATAAGGGGTGCGCGTTTATTTGCCATGCATGACCACAACATCCAACCTCATCTACGTCCTCAACGGACCCAATCTGAACCTGCTGGGCACGCGTGAGCCGGAAATCTACGGTTCTGACACGCTGGATGACATCGCGGGCATGATGGAGGATCGCGGACGCGAACTGGGGTTGGAGATCGATCTGCGCCAGACCAATCATGAAGGTATGCTGGTTGACTGGATCCATGAGGCGCAGGCTGAGGATGCCTGCGCCATAATCATCAACCCCGGTGCATATACCCACACATCCATCGCGCTGCTGGATGCAGCCCAAGCGATCACGACCCCGGTGATAGAGGTTCACCTGTCCGATCCGATGAAGCGGGAGGAATTTCGCCACACCTCCTATATCGGCAAGGCGGCGAAAAAATCGATCATGGGACATGGCCCAAAGGGCTATCTGATGGCGTTGGAAGCGGTGGCGGCTGGCGAAATCTGACCATCGCCACTTGCCAGCCGCAATTTGCCGCAATAGTGACCCGCGCAACAACAGTTAAGGGGTCCCCATGGCGGAACGCAAGACGAGTGCTGGACAAAAGTCTGGTATGAATGTCGATACCAAGCTGGTTCGTGAACTGGCCGAACTGCTCAATGAAACTGGCCTGACCGAAATTGAGGTTGAGGATAACGACCGCAAGATCCGCGTCGCACGCGGTGGCGCGGTTACTGTGGCAGCGCCTGTTGCGGCCCCCGCACCAGTAGCTGCCGCCCCGACATCTGCGGCGAGTGCGCCCGCGGCAGAGGCAGCACCGGCTGCCGACCACGCCGATGCGCTGAAATCACCCATGGTCGGCACGGCCTATCTGGCCCCCGAACCAGGCACACCCGATTTCATCAAGGTGGGTGACAGCGTCAAGGAAGGCGACACGCTGCTGATCGTGGAAGCGATGAAGGTGATGAACCCCATCACCTCCAACAAATCTGGCACAATCAAGGCAATCCTGATCGAAAATGCCCAGCCGATCGAGTTCGACCAGCCGCTGGTCGTGATCGGATAATCGGCCAGACATGGGTATTTCGCGCATATTGATCGCCAATCGCGGCGAAATCGCACTCCGCATCCATCGCGCGGCGCATGAAATGGGCATTGAAACGGTAGCGGTCCACTCCACTGCCGATGCCGATGCCATGCATGTGCGGCTGGCCGACCATGCCGTATGCATTGGCCCGCCGCCTGCTGCAGACAGCTATCTCGACATTGCGGCCATCATCTCTGCCGCAGAGATCAGCCATGCAGACGCGATCCATCCTGGCTATGGCTTCCTGTCCGAAAACGCGAAATTCGCCGAGATTGTCGAAGCGCATGACATCAAGTGGATCGGGCCGAAGCCTGAACATATCCGCACGATGGGTGACAAGGTCGCCGCCAAGCAAACCGCGGGCGAACTGGGCCTGCCGCTGGTGCCAGGCAGCGATGGTGCCGTGTCAGACGTGGAAGATGCGAAGAAAATCGCCGCTGAAATCGGTTACCCCGTCATCATCAAGGCCGCTTCGGGCGGCGGTGGTCGCGGGATGAAGGTCTGCGACGCCGAGGACAAGCTCGAAACGCTGATGAAGCAGGCGGGCAGTGAGGCTAAGGCCGCCTTCGGTGATGCCACCGTCTATATCGAGAAATATCTCGGCAATCCGCGCCACATCGAATTCCAGGTGTTTGGCGATGGCAATGGCAATGCCATCCATCTGGGCGAGCGTGATTGTTCGCTGCAACGCCGCCACCAGAAGGTTCTGGAGGAAGCCCCCTCCCCCGTCATCTCGCCAGAAGACCGTGCAAGGATGGGTGAAACCTGCGCCAAGGCCATGCGCGATATGGGTTATCGCGGGGCGGGTACGATTGAGTTCCTGTGGGAAAATGGCGAGTTCTACTTCATCGAAATGAACACCCGCCTGCAAGTGGAGCATCCGGTGACAGAAGCGATCACCGGGGTCGATCTGGTGCGCGAACAGATCCGCATTGCCGATGGCAAGTCGCTGTCTGTGACGCAGGATGAGCTGGAATTTCACGGCCACGCGATTGAATGCCGCATCAATGCGGAAGATCCGTTCACCTTCGCACCCAGCCCCGGCAAGGTGAATTATTATCACGCGGCAGGCGGCATGCATGTTCGCGTCGATTCAGGGCTTTACGCCGGATATTCAATCCCGCCCTATTACGACAGCATGATTGCCAAGCTGATCGTTTACGGTCGCACCCGCGAAGGCTGCATCATGCGCCTGCGCCGCGCGCTGGAAGAAATGGTGGTGGAAGGGGTGAAAACCAATATCCCGCTGCACCAGGAATTGCTGCGCCAGCCAGACGTGCTGGATGGCGACTACACCATCAAATGGCTTGAGGAATGGCTGGCTGAACGGGAGGCTTAAGACCTCGCCTGCCCGGTCAGAAGCTAGCCCGCAACCTGGCGGGCTTCCGTCACAAGAAATATCTCGCAAGCCCCGCCGCCTTTATCGGTGCGTGTACGCGATGTCTTCCAACCGCGCCCACCGCCCAGTGGGACAATGTCGACCAGGAAACCGCGCAGCGCCACAACATCGCCCTCATCCACCCGAAATATCGCGCGCGCGATATTCTTATCGGCCGGAATGACGTGCCAATTGGCAGATTGTGTGCCGAAACGGCTAACACGATCATCCTGCCATGCCTCCCGATCTGCATGCCAGAAAGAATAGCGATCACGCTGCCACACACGCACCTTTTTGCGCACATCCAACCGCGCCGCCTCGCCCCACGCAACGGCCAGATCGATTGGTGCGTATTCTGACAATGCATCTTTCAGGAACAGGTCATAATCCTTGCGGGAGAGGACCAGCACCTGCGCCTCGAATGTGGCGACCTTCCTCAGGCCACGTCCGTCCGGGGCATAAGCCGGAATATCCGATTGCAGCGGAGCCGCCAGGAAGGGATCAGCCTCCTGATCGCTGCAAGCCGGCAGGCACACCAGGGACAATAAAACGGCGAGCGCGTATCTTGCCCGCATCAAATCAACCCAGCGGCACGCCCGGTTCATGCTTGGCAGTACGGATAGTCAGCGAAGTCTTTACGCTGTCCACATTGGGTGCTGGCGTCAGCTTGCTGGTCAGAAATTCCTGGAAGCTCTGCAAATCCTTGCTCACAATTTTAAGGATAAAATCGATTTCGCCGTTCAGCATATGCACTTCGCGCACTTCGGGCAGTTCACGCATATGGTCTTCAAATTCGCGCAGCGCACTTTCGGCCTGGCTCTTCAGGCTGACCATGGCGAAAACGGTGATGGCAAAGCCCAGTTTCGATGCGTCCAGATCGGCATGATAGCCGCGAATCACGCCCGTTTCCTCCAGCCCGCGCACGCGGCGCAGGCATGGCGGCGCGGTTAATCCCACGCGCTGCGCCAGTTCTACATTGGTAACACGACCTTCGGCCTGCAATTCTGCAAGCAGCCTGCGGTCAATCTCATCCAGATTCGCCATAAACCCGCCCCGCAATTTTATGTCGGGATTTGTAATCCCACAGCACCGTCACTTTATCGCATATGCGAGACTGTGCAACGAAACAGCCCTTTTTAGGCCTTTCACCTAATATTATTATTCCTGCCAGCAATTGTCCCGCTTTGCAACGCATCAGGATTGGCGCTCTTCCACAGGGGGTACTTGCTGTTAGGGCGACGATGGCGCTTAGTCTGCGTGCGATGGCGCGCGCGGTCAGTGGTGCCTTGGCCATTGATGCAATTTGCGTGCTGGAGAATGAATGTTTTTTGATGACCGCCTTGCCACAGTGCTGCGCCACCGCGCCGCTGGTGAGCGGGCGGCGCGTACGCAGTTCAGGCAGTTGCTGGACCTTCTGGGCAATCGCAAATATGGCCGCGATGAAAGCTTGATCGCCGCCGCGTGGCTGCGGCTGGGCGCTTTGGGCGAGGTTATTCCCGCGTCCGAACGCGCCAAAATGATCCGAGAACCCGGCTGGCGGTTCCGCAGTACGGAACTCGCCGCTCATCTGGCCGAAGATGAGCCAGAAGTGGCGGCCGCCGCACTGGAACGGGCCAATCTGGAGGCTGAAGACTGGGAGGAGTTGATCCCCCGTCTGCCGGTGCGTGCGCGCGGCTTCCTGCGTTTGCGACGTGACCTGCCACCGGAAATCGAACGGGTTTTGGATCAGCTGGGCATAAGGGATCGTGGTCTGCCGCAACCTGCCCCGCCCCAGCCGGACGCGGGCCGGGGAATCGACGCACCCGCTATCGCGCCAGCCGAGCCTGTCAGCGAAGCGGCTGAGCCCGCCGCACCAATCGAAGAGCCGCTGGAACTGGGCGTGCTTGAAGAACTGCCCCAACCAATCGCTTCAACGCCCGTCATTACGGAAGAGAAGTCCGAAATTGCGGCATTGGTCGAACGGATCGCGCAATTTCGTCGCGACCGGGACAGTGGGGTGCTGCCAACCGACAATTCCCCGCGCCTGCCACTGGAGGAGGAGCCGCAGTCCCGCCATCGCCACGTCGCAGGGTTCGGCTTTGTTACTGACGCTGCTGGTCGGATCGAATGGGCAGAGCCGGAAGTTGCCTCCATGGTGGTCGGCAAACGGCTGCTACCGCTGCGTCGGCTGGGCGCGCAGGCATCGCGTGACCCGATCGCCCGCGCCTTTACCGCGCAGCAGCCGATCGAAGCGGGGGCGATTACGCTGGAAGGCGCGCCAGCGATCGCAGGCCAGTGGATCGTCGAGGCACAGCCGAGTTTCGGCGGGGGCAGCGGGCGTTTTCAGGGTTATACCGGGCGGTTCCGCCGTCCCGCCCCATTGCAGGAAGAATTGAGCGGAACCGCACGCGAGGCGGACCGCATCCGCCAGTTGCTGCACGAATTGCGCACTCCGGTAAACGCAATTCAGGGCTTTTCAGAGGTGATCCAGCAGCAACTGTTTGGCCCTGCCCCGCATGAATACAGGGCGCTCGCCGCCACTGTCGCGGGCGATGCCGCGCGCATCCTTTCAGGCTTTGACGAGCTGGAGCGGCTGGCCAAGCTGGAAACGCGCGCCTTGCAGCTGGAGGTGGGCACATGCGATCTGGTCCCGTTGGTCACCCGCATGGTGGATCAATTGCAACAGGTCCTTTCCCCCCGCATGGCCGGTTTCGACCTTGAACCTGTGGAAGGTCCCATCCCTATCGCCATGGTGGAGGAGGAGGCAGAGGCACTCAGCTGGCGCGTCCTCGCCACACTGGCAGGACTCTGCACCGCGAGTGAGGCGCTGGAGCTAACCTTGCAGCGCGAACGGCGCGTTACCCGGCTGTGGTGCGAATTGCCCACCCAGCTGGTGGCGGAAGAAGACGTGTTTGTGGCCAAGGCACGGCCCACATCGCGCGGGCTTTCCGCCGGGTTCTTTGGCGCGGGCTTCAGCCTGCGGCTGGCACGGGCAGAGGCGCGCGCGGCAGGCGGTGATCTGGTGCATGAGGATGAACGGATCTGCCTGACTCTGCCGATTGACCCGGCGGCGGCAAAACCGGGTGCCGGGAGCGATGAAATCGCCCGCAGTGCGGCCGACCGGCACGAAACGGCCGGACAATAATTCACAACAACGCAACGCCACGCTTGTCATGCGGCCAACCCCATTGTAGGGCGCGCTCCGCATTGCAACCGTGCGGGGCCTGTAGCTCAGTTGGTTAGAGCTGGCCGCTCATAACGGCTAGGTCGCGGGTTCGAGTCCTGCCGGGCCCACCAGGGTTGTGCAATGCCGGATATGGTCGGGGAGTGGCGCAGCCTGGTAGCGCACCTGTTTTGGGTACAGGGGGTCGCAAGTTCGAATCTTGTCTCCCCGACCAGTTTTCCGGATAACGCCTGCCGCAAGGGGGTTCACACTCTCCACCTTGCCCAATGGCCCGCCAACCCCTATCTGCGCAGCCAAATTCCTTTCACGACCAGATACCTTAAAAGGACGACCCCGATGGCCGCGCAATATGCCTTTGTCATGAAGAACATGACCAAGAGCTTCCCCGGTGCCCAAAAGCCCGTGCTCTCCAACATCAATCTGCAATTCTACCAAGGTGCGAAGATCGGCATCGTGGGCCCCAACGGTGCGGGTAAATCCACCCTGATCAAGATCATGGCCGGGATCGACAAGGATTTTACCGGCGAAGCGTGGGCCGGTGAGAACATCACCGTCGGCTATCTTGAGCAGGAGCCGGAGCTGGATGAAAGCAAGACCGTGCTGGAAAACGTCAAGGATGGCGCGCGCGACATTGCCGATCTGGTCGATCGCTTCAACGCGATCAGCGCCGAAATGGGTGATCCGCAGGATGACACCGATTTTGACGCGCTGATGGAAGAAATGGGCGATCTTCAGGCCAAGATTGACGCCGTGGATGGCTGGACGCTGGATAATCAGCTGGAAGTGGCGATGGAGGCATTGCGCTGTCCCCCTGGCGATTGGCCGGTCACTGACCTGTCCGGCGGTGAAAAACGTCGCGTCGCCCTCACCCGCCTGCTGATCCAGAAACCTTCCATTTTGCTGCTCGACGAACCGACCAACCACCTCGACGCGGAAAGCGTGCAATGGCTGGAAAACCATCTGAAGGAATACGCAGGTGCGGTGCTGATGATCACCCACGACCGCTATTTCCTAGACAATGTGGTGGAATGGATTCTGGAGCTCGATCGCGGCTCTTACTATCCATATGAAGGCAATTATTCGACCTATCTGGAAAAGAAGGCGAAGCGTCTGGAGCAGGAAAGCCGCGAGGAAAGTGGCAAGCAGAAGGCACTTAATCGCGAGCTGGAATGGATCCGGCAGACGCCTGCCGCGCGCCAGACCAAGTCGAAGGCGCGTATCCGCAAGTTTGAAGAATTGCAGAATGCACAGGATAACCGTGCAGTGGGCAAGGCGCAGATCGTGATCCAGGTGCCCGAGCGGCTGGGTGGCAAGGTGATCGAGGCCAAGGGCATTTCCAAAGCTTACGGTGACAAGCTGCTGTTCGAAGACCTGTCCTTCATGTTGCCGCCGGGCGGCATTGTTGGCGTGATCGGGCCAAACGGCGCGGGTAAATCCACCCTGTTCAAGATACTGACGGGCAAGGAAACACCCGACAACGGCAGCATCGAAATCGGTTCGACCGTGCATCTTGGCTATGTTGACCAGAGCCGCGACCATCTGGATGGGTCAAAGAACGTGTGGGAGGAAATCTCCGACGGGCTCGATTACATGAAGGTCAACGGGCAGGATATGTCCACCCGTGCCTATGTTGGTGCGTTCAACTTCAAGGGCGCTGACCAGCAGAAGAATGTCGGCAAGCTGTCAGGCGGTGAACGCAACCGCGTGCACATGGCCAAGATGCTGAAGCAGGGCGGCAACGTGCTGCTGCTGGACGAACCGACCAATGATCTGGATGTGGAAACGCTGGCCGCGCTGGAAGATGCGATTGAAAACTTCGCCGGCTGCGCCGTGGTCATCAGCCACGACCGCTTCTTCCTTGACCGTCTGGCGACGCATATTCTGGCCTTTGAAGGCAACAGCCATGTCGAATGGTTCGAAGGCAACTTTGAAGCTTACGAGGAAGACAAGCGCCGCCGCCTGGGCGACGCGGCTGATCGGCCTACAAGGTTGGCGTATAAAAAGCTGACGCGGTGATTATGAAATCAATTATGAAAATCACATATATGGGCGGCGTACTATGCGCTGCACTTATGTTGGCAGGCTGCGCTGGAAGGCCTGGCACGGCTACGGTCTATAAGCCCACTGGAATATTCGGTGGCTACAAAGACAAGGTCTTGGCCCCCAACATGTGGGAAGTCACGGGAAGTTCAAATGGAATTGCCGAGCGCGGTTTTGGGCAAAACATGGCAGCTTACCGTGCTGCTGAACTGGCCAAGGCCGCTGGGTTTTCACACTATGAAATAATCGACCAAAAGGGAAAAGTCTCCATGGTCGGCATTGGATATGGCAACGCAAATAATTATGCTGGCGAGCAAATGACATTGGTTGTCCGCGGAAAGTCTGATTCCTCCGCACCAACTGAGTGTCGGGCCAAGAATGCCTCAGCATGTTTTACCGTAAACGTAGATCAAGCTATCAGTCGCTTGGAGCCACTTTTGACCTTTCCGAAGGGCGACCCGCGACGTCCAGAAGAATTATCACCGCCCAAGTAAGTAATACCTGATGTGCAGTGCCGAGCGCAAAGCCAGCGCGGTCTTACAGGCCGTCACCCCGGACTTGATCCGGGGTCCCGCTTGTTGGGATCGCGCTAGTGGGAAGTAAGAAGTGGGATCCCGGGTCAAGCCCGGGGTGACCAAGGGAGTGCTCAAACCAGCTGATCGAACAGGTCATCCCAATCGGGATTACCCTTTTCAATCAGGTCGAATTTCCATTCACGCCGCCAGCGTTTGATCCGCTTCTCAAGTGCGATGCAGCTTTCAATCCTGTCCCCGCGTTCGGCCCAGACCAGTTTCATCAGCCCATAACGCGCGCAAAACTCGGAACCACTCGCGTTACGATGCTGATGTACTCGGCGGGCGATATCCGCCGTAACACCGACATACATGGTGCCGCGATAGCGATCAGCCATGATGTAGACCCAGCCTCCGCGTTGTTCCCGACCCATCTGTTCTGACTGCAAGAAAGCGAGACCCCGGATCAAGTCCGGGGTGACGAAGTATGGGTTAAAGGATCGCAATCCCTGTAAATTTCCTACCTTCCTCTCTCTCGTTGATTTGCGGGGGATGGTCAGCAACTCATCTCAAAGCCGCTCTCCAACACACTGCAATTCGCGCGGTGCGGAGCAGCATGTACGGGGTCAGTATTTCTTCAATAGAACCCTGTTCCAAGTGTTCCATCCGTGCATCATCTGCGATGAAAGGAGTGCGCATTCATTCATCCCGAGCTTCGCGAACATGAACGGGAGGTAACTCAAGCGGTTCAGTTTGAGGTCAGCCGCGCGCGCATATTCAATCTGCATCAAACACAGCCGCGCGTGGTGGAGCGGCCTTGATCAGGAGCTGAATATGTCCGTTTCACTGTTTTTGAAGGGTAGCGCATTCTCCGCCATCGCCGCCGCCATAGCGCTGACCACCCTACCCACCACAGCCGAAGCCAAGCAGGATCGTCGCAGCGAGCGGGCCGAACAGCGCAGCGAGCGCCCTGCAAAACAGCAGCGCAGCCAATCCAGCTATGCCCAGCGCGTGACGCGGAACCGCGGCGCCGAACGGCAAGGCAAGGTTTGGGAGCGCAGCGAACGCCGCGCTGAAAACCGTCAGGCAAATCGCAATACCACGGCAGAAACCCGTTCAACTCGCGATTGGAATCGTGGTGACCGCAGCAAACGCCGCGCTGACAGTGCCCCTGCCCGATCAACCCGCGAATGGAGCAATACCGACCGCCGCGAAGCCCGCCATGCAGATAACCAGCGTAATCGCACCTATTCCGACCGCGACCGTAACCGCAGTTACTCCGGCCGAAATTACCGCGATGGTTACCGGGACGGACGTCAGGCCGACAGGCGCGATGACCGGCGCGATACCCGTCACGCCTATCGTGATGGTTACCGAGATGGCCGCCATTATGACCGCAAACGCGATTACAACCGGGGTGACTACCGCCGTTGGAACCACAGGAGCTGGCGCAATCACCACCGCTATAACTGGCATGATTACCGCCGCAAGCATCGCGATATTTACCGGCTGGGGCGCTATTATTCGCCCTATCGCCACCATCATTACAGCCGGATCAGCATCGGGTTTTATCTCGACAGCCTGTTCTTCGGCAGCCGGTACTGGATCAACGACCCATGGCATTACCGCCTGCCAGACGTTTATGGCCCCTATCGCTGGGTACGCTATTATGACGATGCGATGTTGGTGAATATCTATACTGGCGAAGTGGTGGACGTGGTTTACGACTTCTTCTGGTGATCTAAGATCAGGACCCTAATGAAAGCCCCCGCCGCTCAGCTTTGAGTGGCGGGGGGCTTGCTCTTTCTCAGCTCTGTTTCGTTCAGCGCGCGCCGCCAAACCACATGCGCGAAAGGCTGGGAATCTTGTCGATAAAGCTGTGCTTCAACGCGCCCAGAATATGCAGGAACATCAGGATAATCATGGCCTTACCACCGGCACCATGCGCCTCAAGTATCTCGTGCCCGGTATCCTTTCCAAAGCCCACCGGCAGCGCGCCCAACTCGCCCATGCCCCAAAAATCGATTGATGCACCATAGCCTGACAAGCCAATCCAGCCCCCCAATGGCAGGCCGATCAGCAGGATATAGAACAGCGCATGCGCCCCTCGCGCCAGCGCCCGTTCCCATGATTTCAAGGCATCGGAAAGCGGTGGCGGAGTATGTGTCAGCCGCCAGATGATCCGCAATACGGTCAACACCAGAATGATCATGCCGAGGGCAAAGTGATTGCCCATCACCGCACTCTTTGCTGCGCCCTCAAGATGCTCAGCGGATTCGACAATGCGCCAATTTACGATCACCGCCAGCGCAATCAGCCAGTGGAATATGATAGCACCAGTGGAATAGCGCCCCGCAACCGCATCACTCATCAAAACTCTCCTCCGCGTAAAGCGCGCCTATCCTAACGCGCTACGGGCGATGAACAAGCCACTGTTTTGTCGCAGCTTGCATCACGAATACGGGTGTTTAGGGTCAACTGCATCATGGCGAAGACAGAAGTGATTCCCGACAAGGATGCATTGGCGCGGGTGGGCGAGCAGGTCCGCAAACGGTTGGCGGGCGACCCCGCGATTTACAGGATCGAAACCGATAAGGCCGAAATCTTCGCCATTGGCGATTTTCTGAGCAGCGCCGAATGTGAGCGCCTGCGCCAGATGATCGATGATGTGGCGAAGCCCAGCACTTTGCATGAACAGGATTATTCCAGCGGTTTTCGCACATCCTATTCTGGCGATCTGGACGCCTATGATCCCTTCGTGATGGGCATTTCCCGCCGGATCGATGATTTGCTGGGCATGAATGCAATCTGCGGCGAGCCGATACAGGGGCAGCGATACCTGCCCGGCCAGCAGTTCAAGCCCCATAATGATTGGTTCTATACCAGCGAGAAATATTGGGATCTGGAACGCAAACGCGGCGGGCAACGCAGCTGGACCGCCATGGCGTTCCTGAATGAGGTGGAAGAAGGCGGCGAGACACATTTCACCGAAGTCGGCATCAAGATCGAGCCGAAACCCGGCGTGCTGTTACTGTGGAATAATGCCCTGCCCGATGGCACGCCCAATGAAGGCACGATGCACGCAGGAACACCCGTGGTGAAAGGTGCGAAATACGTCATCACCAAATGGTACAGAACGCGCGAATGGCGCTGACGGATTGGGCGCGGACAGCGGCTAGCGATCAGCGATCAACCGCGGTCGATCGCCTCGCCAATCAGCTTGCGGCTGTTCTCTGTCCCATAAAGCGCGATAAAGCTGCCCATACGCGGGCCCTGCTCGCTTCCCAGCAATGTTTCATACAGCGCCTTGAACCAGTCACGCAGATTACCGAAGCCGAATTCTTCGCGTTTGCCGATCTCGTAGATGATCGTCTGGATATCTTCCGCCGGCGTTTCCGGATTCATGATCGACAATGCGCAATCGAGCGCCTTCAGAGCCTCCCGCTCATTTTCTGCCGGAGCGCGCTTGCTGAGCGTAGGCGCGACGAAATCGCGGTTATAGGCGAGCGCAGCGATGACAAGAACGTCCAATTCGGGGTGTTTGGCTGGGTCCGCGTCCTCAACATAATTGGCGAGGTATGACCACACGGCGTCGCGGTCTGCCTCAGCCCCCAGCACGCCCACAAGATTAAGCAGCAGGCCATAGGTCACCGGCAATGTGTCGCCCGCGCCGGGAGCTTCCTCAGCCTTATAACCGCCATTGACGCGCAGCAAATGCCAAACCGGATTGCCCAACTGCTTGCCCAGATCCTGCTCGCTCAGACGCTCGCGGAATTGCCAGTAATCGTCCACCGCGCGCGGGATCACACCCACATGCAGCTGCTTGGCGCTTTTGGGGTTGGGGAAGATGTAAAAGCCCAGGCTTTCTTCACTGCCATAGGTCAGCCATTCCTCAATCGTCAGGCCATTGCCCTTGGACTTGGAAATCTTCTCTCCATTGGCATCCAGGAACAGCTCGTAAATCAGCCCTTCAGGCTTCTGGCCACCCAGCACACGCACAATCTTGCCCGATTGCACCCCGCTATCGGTCAGATCCTTGCCATACATTTCATAATCGACGCCCAGCGCATACCAGCGCATCGCCCAATCGACCTTCCACTGCAGCTTGGCCATGCCGCCAAGCGCGCTCTGTTCCACCACGCTGCCATCTTCATCAGTGAAGCGGATCGTGCCGGTATCGGCATCCACAATCTCAACTGGCACTTGCAACACGCGGCCGCTGGTGGGTGAGATAGGCAGCACGGGCGAATAGGTCTGCCGCCGCTCTTCACGCAGCGTCGGCAGCATGATGTCGAGAATGTCCTGATTATGCCGCAGAACATTTTTCAACGCATCGTCAAACTCGCCCGAATTATACATCGCGCTGGCGGCGACGAATTCATAATCGAAACCAAAGCGGTCTAAGAAGGCGCGCAGCATCGTATTGTTGTGATGCGCAAAGCTGGCGTGACCCTTCTCAAACGGGTCAGGAATACGGCTGAGCGGTTCATGCAGATGCGCGGCGATCAGTTCCTTATTGGGGATGTTGTCAGGCACTTTGCGCAGGCCATCCATATCGTCACTAAAGGCGACGAGCCGCGTCTTGCCATCTTCGGGACGCGCGCCAATCAGCGCCTCAAACGCGCGGCGCACCAGTGTGGTCCGCAACACTTCCTGAAAAGTGCCAATATGCGGCAACCCGCTGGGGCCATAGCCGGTTTCGAACAGCACAGGCGATCCATCCGGCTTGGCGCCTGACGGATAGCGTTTGAGCAGCCGCTGCGCCTCCAGAAAAGGCCAGGCTTTCGACACACGCGCAGCTTCGATCAATTGTTCCATGCTCATGGGCCACGCCCTTTGCGCAAGAGCGGGTTTGTTGCAAGCGCGAAGAGAAAATTCCCGAACATTGCACCACCCCTCCAATAGCTGCGGATTGCACACCAATTGGCCCGCCTGCGCGTTTACTTTGCAACAGTCGGCGCGCTATCACAAATGGCGTGAGCAATCCCCTGCCCCTTCCTGCCCTGCACGCCAGCCATGGCGGCACATGGCTGCGCCCCGCCAATGGCGATACGGGAGCGGTTTCGAAGGGGGATGCGATCATGGCAGCCGCAGATACGCCGGTGCTGCTGATCAACGCGCCGCTGGTGGCAAGCAGGCTGGGTTATCCCGACCTGTCCGGCTTGGACCTGTTGGAGCTGTTCGCTTTCATCCATCCGGCGCGTTTTTGCGTACCGACACCGCGTGGGCTGGCAGAGGCCCTGGGGCTGGATGAACCAGCGGGCGATGAGCATGTGCCCGCCTTCCTGCAATTGGCGGCTGGCCGCTTGATGGAGGAGTGCGAGGACGCCGATTGGGCCGAACGTGAGGGAGCATGGAGCGCATTGCAGAATATGGTCCGCCTGCGCTGGCCCTGGGCGCAAGTGTTGGGCGCGCATGTCAAACGACCCGAACGCGCCGAAAAATGGCTCTTTTCGCGCCTGCCCGAATGGGAGGATGCCGGTGATCGCCCCGCCCCGCGTCAGGTAACACTGGGGCAAGAAGCGGTGCTGGCGCAGCTTGAGCACCTTACCGGAAGCGAAGCTGAACGGCGCGAAGGGCAACGCGCCTATGCGCAGGACGTGGCACAGGTATTTTCACTGCGAGACCAGCGCAATGCGCCGCACCTGCTGCTTGCACAGGCGGGCACCGGCATTGGCAAGACATTGGGCTATCTCGCCCCAGCATCGCTTTGGGCCGAACAATCGGGCGGCACGGTGTGGGTGTCCACCTTTACCAAGAATTTGCAGCGCCAATTGCGGCAGGAAAGCCGCCGCGCATGGCCCGACATTCGCTCAGATGGCAGCGTCCCGGTCGTGGTGCGCAAGGGGCGCGAAAACTATCTCTGCCTGCTCAATCTGGAGGATGCGCTGCAGGGTGGCTTTGCCGGACGCCCGGCCATTCTGGCGCAATTGGTAGCGCGCTGGGCCGCCTGTTCTCAGGACGGAGATATGGTGGGCGGCGATCTGCCCGGATGGCTGGGCACGCTGTTCCGAAAGCGCGGAATCGCAGCACTGACCGACCAGCGAGGTGAGTGCGTTTATGCTGGCTGCCCGCATTATCGCAAATGCTTCATCGAACATGCATCGCGGGCCAGCGCACAGGCCGATCTGGTGATTGCCAATCATGCGCTGGTAATGGTGAATGCTGCGCGCGGGCGCGACCATGCCGCCCGCCCCACCCGCGTGATTTTTGACGAGGGTCATCATGTATTCGAGGCGGCCGATTCGATCTTTGCCGCGACATTGAGCGGGCAGGAATCGATTGAGTTACGCCGCTGGATCATCGGACCGGAACGTAAGAATCGTGGCCGCCGCCGGGGGTTGGCTGCAAGGCTGGCCGATGTTGCCAGCTATGATGATGAGGGTGGCACAGCAATCGAGGCGGCGATCCAAGCGGCAGAGGCTCTGCCCGGTGATGGATGGCTGCAACGCCTGCACGATGGGGGGGGCTCCGGCCCGATAGAGGCATTATTGGCTCAGGTCCGCACCGCGACCTATGCGCGCGATGAGTCTGGCGGGCAGGAATCAGGCTATGGCATCGAAACGGAGGCATCGGGCCTGCCGGGCGAACTGATTGAGGCAGCTGGAGAAGCAGAAAGCGCGCTTGCTGCGATCCGGCAACCGCTGATGAAGCTTGGCACGCGGTTGGAGGCTGTGCTGGCTGATCCACCCGATTGGCTGGATGGGCAAGGCCGCGCGCGGATAGAGGGCGCGCGTCATTCGCTTGGCTGGCGTGTCGACCTGATCGCCGCGTGGGAGGCGCTGCTGGAACGGTTGGGCGGCGTTGATGGCGATAATCTGGGCGACCCGCAATTTATCGATTGGCTGGCGGTCGACCGATCCGACGCGCGCGAATTTGACGTCGCGATTCATCGCCGCTGGATCGATCCGATGAAACCCTTTGCCAAGGTGGTGCTGGAACCTGCACATGGCGTGATGCTGACCAGCGCCACGCTGACCGATCGCGCAGCTGACGGCCCTGATTGGGACAGCGCGATTGCCCGCTCCGGCGCAGCGCACATTGATGGAAACCCTTTGATGACCGCCGCCGAAAGCCCGTTCGATTATGCATCGCGCGCCGAAGTGCTGATCGTGACCGATGTGAAGAAGGGGGATTTGCCGGCGCTGGCTGGCGCCTATTCCAAGCTTATCGAGGCAAGCGAGGGAGGCGTGTTGGGTCTGTTCACCGCCATCCGCCGTTTGCGCGCAGTCCATGGCCGCATTGCAGACCGGCTGGCCCGTGCTGGCCTGCCGCTTTACACCCAACATGTCGACCCGATCGATACCGGTACGCTGGTAGATATTTTCCGCGATGATCCGCATGCCAGCCTGCTGGGCACCGACGCCTTGCGCGATGGGGTGGACGTCCCCGGCCATTCGCTACGCTGTGTGGTGATGGAACAGGTGCCATGGCCCCGGCCCGATATTCTGCACAGGGCGCGCCGCGCAGCAAATGGTGGCAGCGCCTATGATGACCGCATCATTCGCGCACGGCTGGCACAGGCATTCGGGCGGTTGATCCGCAGCCAGGAAGACCAGGGCCACTTTGTCGTCCTTTCCCCTGCCTTCCCCAGCCGCTTGCTCTCTGCCTTCCCAGCAGGCACGCCTGTCATGCGTTTGACACTGGATGAGGCTTTACAACGCGTCGCCGCTGGTGTTTGCGGTGGCGAAACAATTGCCGCACCGCCAATTGCGGCAGAGGAAGAGGAAACGCGCTGACGTGAAACTGCTGGGGCTTCTCAGGCACGCCAAATCGGATTGGGACGATATGGCCAAGCGCGATTTCGATCGCGGGCTAAATGATCGTGGTCGCCGCGGTGCCGCACTGATTGGCGAACATATGCGCGAACATGGCATCAAGTGGGGCAAGGTACTGGCCAGCCCAGCCGAACGCGTGCGTCGGACGCTGGACGAAGCCATGCCCGATGCAGAGGTGATATTTGACGACCGCCTCTACCTCGCCAGTTCAGACACAATTCTGGAAGTGGTTCTGGATCACGCTGATGATGCCGATGCGGTACTGGTGGTGGGCCACAATCCGGGCCTGCAGGAAATGGTGATGGACCTTGTATCGCCGCAGAATGAAAATGATCTGTTTGACGAAGCGGCGCGCAAGCTGCCCACCGCATCCTATGCCATGTTTGAATGCGATGTGGATGATTGGACAAAGCTCAAGCCCGGATGCGGAAAATTGACCTATCTCGCTCGTCCGCGCGATCTGGACCCGGAATTGGGCCCCGAATACTGATTATTTCAGCAGAACGCGGGGCCCCGCCCCCTTATCTCCCCACTCATCGTCGGCATTGTACAGCCTACATTTCTTCAGGCTCAGACAACCGCAACCGATGCACCCGTCCAGATCATCCCGCACGCTGTTCAATTGAGCGATCTGCGTATCAATGCGCGATCGTATGGTTTCGCTGATACGCTTCCAATCCGCAGCATTGGGCGTGCGACCATGGGGAAGTCGGCGCATCGCCTCTTCAATCTCTGACAGGGCCAGCCCCAATTGCTGGGCAATCAGGATAAAGCTCAGCCGCCTGATATCACTGCGCAGGAAACGACGTTGATTGCCGCTGGTGCGGATGGGTTCCACCAGCCCCTTATCCTCATAAAAGCGGATCGCGGAAACCGAAAGCCCGGTGCGCCGCGCCATCTCGCCAATCGGGATCAAATCACTACTGCGTAGTCTGCCGTGCATTGCATTGTCCCTTGCTCGGTCATTATTGGCCGAATTCGATTATCTGATTTTTTCCTTGACCTCAAGTTAGATTGAGGTTTCAAAAGCGTTGGCACTTGATTCGAAACCTACCCGACCGCCCTCTCCGGCGGATCGCAAAATGGAGTGCAAACAATGCCCATAGGCCAATTGGAACACGCAAACATCACCGTGACCGATCCCGATCGCAGCGCCAAGCTGTTCGAGCAGCTATGCGACTGGCATGAACGCTGGCGGGGATCATCGCAATTGGGCGGCAGAACCATCCATGTCGGCAATGACACCACCTATCTGGCGATCTACACCAATGAACGGGCCAAAGGCGGATACGTCAAAGGCGTGCCGCTCAACCATATTGGCCTGCTGGTCGATGATCTCAACGCGGCAGAGAAAGTGGTGGCGGAATGTGGGCTACAACCCTTTGGTCATGATGATTATGAACCGGGCCGCCGCTTCTATTTCTTTGACTGGGACGGGATCGAGTTCGAGGTGGTGAGTTATGAATGAGCTACTGCACCGCGCACCCTTGTTTCCGGCTCAGGCATTGCCGACCACCAAGCATGCCGCCGCCATCAACGCCCCTGCCCAACGATTGGAACGGAACCGGCCGAGCGGATTGGCAGAATCCGCCGGATCGAGCGTCACCACCTGCCACGCCAGGTGAGCTGCAACAGGCAGCAATGCCAACAGCGCCAGCCAGTCCGCCCGGTACAGCCAGAAGGCAAGCACCCACAGCACCACTGCCACGGCATAAAATCCCGCCACCCCTCCGCGTACGCGCCGCCCCATGCGCAAGGCGGAAGAGCGGATACCGACCAGCGCATCATCCTCCCGGTCCTGGAGGGCGTAGATCGTATCGTAACCGATCACCCAGCAAATGGCCCCGGCATAGGTGACTGCCAGAACGGGCCAATTGTCCCATCTCAACTGTGTCCAGCCCACCAGCAGCCCCCAGGTGAACACCAGCCCCAGCCATGCCTGCGGCCACCATGTGATCCGCTTCATAAAGGGATAGGCGGCGACCAGCGAAAGACTGCCCAGTGCCACCAGCTGCGCTTGCCAACGCAATTGCAGCAACACAATCAAACCCACCAGACACAGCGCCAGCAGCCAGCCCCAGGCCAGCTTATTACTGACCCGTCCGCTCGCCACCGGACGGCTGGCGGTGCGCACCACCTGCCGATCCAGGTCGGCATCGACGATATCGTTGTAGACGCAGCCTGCTCCGCGCATCGCAATGCTGCCCAGCAGCATCCAGCCCAGCAACGCCCATTGCGCGCCCGCGCCCGCCAGCCACACGCCCCAGACGCAGGGCCAGAACAGCAGCCACCAGCCAATCGGTCGGTCAAACCGGGCCAGCATAGCCAGATCGCGCGGCAATTGAGGCAAGCGAGCCACCAATCCGCGGTGCTGGCTGTCAGGTACAATCTGCTCACTCATGCTTGCGTCCTAACCCGGCCTACGATTAGTGCAAGCAGATGGGTTCCAATCATTCCCCCCGCACCCCGGCATGGCCTCCACGCAGCGCGCCGCGCCTGTTTGTGACGCAGGAATTGGCAATGGCTGCGCAGGTCACATTAGAGGGAAATCAAGCGCATTACCTGTCCCGCGTGATGCGGATCACGCCGGGCGATGCGGTGATATTGTGCGATAACATTACCGGCGAGTGGGCCGCGCGAGTCACCGAAGCGGGAAAGCGCCACGTCACGCTGGAAGTGGTCGAGCAGCTGCGCTCCCACGAGGATGTGCCAGATTTCTGGCTCTGCGCCGCTCTGCTCAAGAAGGACCGCTTCGATCTGGTACTGGAGAAGGCCACAGAGCTGGGCGTGGCTCGCATCCAGCCCGTGATCACACGCCGCTGCGTAGCAGACAAACTCAATATGGATCGCGCCCGTATGGTGGTGACCGAAGCGGCAGAACAATGTGCACGTACCGCACTGCCACAAGTAGCAGAGCCGGTGAAGCTAGATGCACTGCTTAAGGACTGGCCGACTGACCGTGCGCTTTTTTTTGCCGATGAGCTGGGCGGTGAACCTGCCGCAACGCGCTTGGTGCAACATCTGCCACCCGCCGCGCTGCTGATCGGCCCCGAAGGCGGGTTTGACGATCAGGAGCGCGCCAGCATTCGCGACAGACAAGAAGCGGTGCCCATCACGCTGGGGCCGCGTATTCTGCGCGGCGAAACCGCCGCCATTGCGGGAACAGCTTTGTGGATGGGCGTGATGGGTGATTGGCGGGGCGGTGAATAATTTGCTGGTGCAGTACGTTTCGGTTTTCTAGGACAACCCAATGAGCACGCGCAACGCTTCGGGTCATGTTGACCCCATTATAGAGAACCGTGACCAGCTGGTCGCGCCGATGCAGACTGGCGAAAAAACGCCGGACAATTGGCGTATCGGCACCGAGCATGAGAAGTTCGTCTATAAGGATTTTGACAAGCATGCCCCGGCCTATGACGAGGCATGTGGCATCCGTGACATGCTACTGGCACTGCGCGAGTTTGGGTGGGAGCCGGTTGAAGAAAGTGGCAAGGTCATTGCCATGCGTGGCGATGACGGCACCGTCAGTCTGGAGCCTGCGGGTCAGTTGGAACTGTCCGGCGCGCCGCTGGAAAACTTGCATCAGACCTGTGCGGAAACCGACCGCCACTTAAAGCAGGTAAAAGCAATCGGCGAAAAATGTGATGTGAAGTTTCTGGGCCTGGGCATGTGGCCGGACAAAACGCGTGAAGATCTGCCGATCATGCCCAAAGGGCGGTATGACATCATGCTGCGCCATATGCCGCGCGTGGGCAGCATGGGGCTGGACATGATGCTGCGCACCTGCACCATTCAGGTGAACCTTGATTATGCGAGCGAAGCCTGCATGGCCAAGAAGTTCCGCACTTCACTGGCACTGCAACCCTTGGCAACCGCGCTGTTTGCCAACTCGCCCTTTACCGAAGGCAAGCCAAACGGCTTCCTGTCCTATCGCAGCCATATCTGGAGCGATACAGACCCCGCACGCACCGGCATGCTGCCCTTCGTGTTTGAAGATGGCTTCGGCTATGAACGCTATGTAGATTATATGCTGGATGTGCCGATGTATTTCGTCTTCCGCGACGGGAAATATATCGACGCGGCAGGACAGAGCTTCCGCGATTTCCTGAAAGGCGAACTTCCCGCCCTACCCGGAGAATTGCCGCGTGAAGGCGATTGGTGGGATCACCTGTCCACCGCATTCCCTGAAGTGCGGCTGAAAAGCTTTCTGGAAATGCGTGGTGCCGATGGTGGCCCGTGGAACCGCATTTGTGCCCTGCCCGCCTTCTGGACCGGCCTGCTTTATGATGGCGCGGCACTCGACGCAGCCTGGGATCTGGTCAAGGATTGGACGATGGAAGAACGCGAGACGCTACGCAATGATGTGCCGCGGCTTGCGCTGGATGCAGATATCCCTGGCGGTCGCAAACTGAACGACCTTGCCAAGGAAGTGCTGGCCATTTCCCGCGCCGGCCTTTCTGCCCGCAATCGCCTTAATTCATCCGGTGATAATGAAACAGGTTTCCTGTCACCGCTCGATGAGATCGTTGCGCGCGGGAAGGTCCCTGCGCAGGATATGCTTGACCTCTATCACGGAGAATGGGGCGGCGATATCAACCGCGTCTACGAATACAGCTTCTGAAAATTGCGGGCTGGCGCGGGCCGTAACCCGCGCCCAACAGTTCAACGATAGGCGTGGATACGCCCGCCATCGTCCAGAATGTACAGCATATTGTCGGCCACAACCGGCGGCAGGCTGACTGCCTCACCCAGATTAACATATTGGCTGGCGGAGCCTTCACCCGTGCTCACCCGGTAAAGCTGCCCGCGTGAACTGGCGACCCAGAGCTGCCCCCCGGCGAGGACCGGGCCGGTCCAGAAAATCGGACCCTTCTTGTCTTTCTCATCCTTGTAACGCTGCAATTGGGTCAGCCAGCGCACACGCCCGGTTGAGCGCGCAATCGCCAACAGACGCGCATCATCGGTCAGAGTAAAAATCCATTCGCCCGCAATTGCCGGGGTAGAAATGCCTGCCAGGCTCAGTTCCCAGATGCGTTGCCCGGTCAAAATTTGATAGGCTGCCATGCGTCCGCCCTGCCCCAGCGCATAAACGCGGCCTGAATCAATGATCGGATCGGCATCGATATCGGTCAAAGAGCCCACTTCGGTAGAGATCGAAGTGCGCGCCAATGCGTCTGCCCACAAAGTGCGACCATTTTCATAGCGATAGGCGCTCAATTCACCTGACGAATACCCCGCAATCACAGTGCCCGCACCCGCAGCAGGTGCCGCCACACCGAACACACCGGCCTGCGTCGCGGAACCCGATTCTTGCCACACCAGCGCACCGTCACTGGCATTGAGCGAGAAGATCTGATTGTCCTGTGTCATCACATAGATCTGGCCAAAGGCGATGGTGGGCGATCCGCGCAACGGACCTGCCGGCTGCACCTTCCACAGCTGGGTGCCGTTATCGGCGTCCAGCGCGACCACTTCACCCACACCATTGGTGGCGTATACACGGCCATCGGCATAACTGGCCCCACCACCGAAGGCAGAGGAAGAAAGACGCCCGGCGATATCCATGTCATGCGACCACAATTTGGCGCCGGACTTGGCGTCAAACGCCTGGATCAGGCCATTGGTGCCCACAGCATACAGCTTGCCGTCGCCAATCACCGGTGCCGCAGCCAGACGCCGACGACTGCTCGATCCGGCGATATTGGCGGTCCACACACGGCGAGGGCTTTCCGCCAGCGCCAAATGACCATAGGATTTGCTGGCTGTACCACCTACTTGCGCCCATTCAGTATTCACCTCTGCCGGCGGCAAGATCACAGATACATTGGCCAACGAGGGATCGACCTTGGCCCCGCTTTCAATCCGCGACAGGACCGGAATACGCTCACCAATCGTCGGCGTATCCCTTTTCTTGTCGCCACCACCGAACAGGCCACCACTGCAACCGCTGACGCTGGTGGCCAGCATTGCCGCTGCCAGAACAATTCGGGTCGATTTCATCGTCATCATCAAAGCCAATCTGTTTGAAAATCAGTTACTTGTAGAGGGAGCAGAAGTGTCGCCTGCACCCTCCTGACTATCAAGAAATTCGTCAGCATCGCCGACAGCATCAACGCCCAGCAATCCTGCCATTTGCCGCGTGCGGGCGCGCAAGGTTTCAGGCACATCTTCATTTTTGGCGATTTCACCCAGCAATGTGCCTGCCTGTTTTGTGTCGTCCCTGTCCAGATAAGCCATCGCCAGCATTTCACCGGCGCTGCCGAACCATGGATTGCCGGGAACCGCCAGCGGTTTGAGGCGTGCAATCACCTCATCAGGTTTTAGCGTATCATAACGCGCCGCAACATCGCGCACCGTCGCAAGATCACGCAGAGCGGGAGGGGCATCTTCATCATCAATAACCTTGGCAAAGAACGCCGCAGCAGCATCCGGCTTGCCTTGTTCCAGTGCAACACCCGCCTGCAGCATCAGCGCGGTTGCACGGGCGGCAGGGCCATCACCTTCTTCCACGGTCGCAGCAGCATCGGCTGCACCTTCAAGGTTACCAGCCTCCAGCCGGTCAAGCGCGGCGATCAATTGTTCTGACTGCTTTTCCAGCGCCGCTTCTTGCTGCGATTGCCAATAGAGATAGGCACCAAAGCCCAAAATCCCCGCAATCAGCAGACCCAGCAATGGGCGGCCATAAGTGCGGGCGAATGTGGCAAGCTCATCCTGCCGCACAGCCTCATCAATCTCACGCATCAGGACCTCGTCCTGTGCGGCCTGCTGGTCAGCCTTCTTATCTTCAGCGGATTTGGAGTTACCTGGTATCAGTGCCACGTTCGGGCAAATCCTCTATTTATTATCGCAATGCGCGCCGCTTTTAGGGGCGGTGCGCGCCAACCGCAATGGCAAGGGTTCACTGTCCACTATCAGGTGCATGTAACTGGTTGAACGCCCGATGAAGCATGTCACACGATTTCACGTTGCAGAGCGCTGGCATAAAGCCTGCGATAGGCCTCAACCATCGTGCTGCTGTCAAAGCGTGTCCGCGCCCTTTCGCTGTTGGCCATCCCAATATCTGCCCGCAATTGTGCATCATCCGCCATAACATCAAGCATGTCTGCCACACCTTCCGCGTCACCCTCAGCATAGGCCAATGGCAGGTTTTCAGGCGACAGCATTTCCTCTGCATCGCTGCCTTTGGCGGCCAAAACCGGCAATCCCGCCGCCATTGCCTGAGCCAAATTTGTGGATGGAACGGAGCCGCCAGGCGGCTGCACGAAGATTTCGAGCAGACCCAAAGCAGTGGCCATATCCGGTACACTGCCCGGCAGATGTACCCGGTGGCTGATCTCCAGCCGTGTTGCCTCAGCACGAATGGCCTCTTTCGCTGGCTCAGCGCCCCAGATCACCAATTGCCACTGCATGGGCAGCGGGGCAAAGCTGGCGATCAGATCGATCAATCTGCAGTCAGTCGCCAGGTCGCAAACCGTTCCCACCCAGAACTCGCCATCGCGCTTGATGATGCCGCGCAGCGCATCACCCGCAGGACATGAATCGAACTCCGCCGTTTTAACGCCCACCGCGATCCGCCGCACCCGCCCGATCGGCTGATGCCAATCGGTCAGCGCAATGCCCTCCAACCGCTCTGTCTCCACAACCAAGCCAAACGCACGGCCCAGGGCAATGCGCCTGTACCAATTGCGCATCAGGCCCAGTTCGCGCGCGCCATTTTCACCGAACCCGGTTTCATGGTGGATCAAAGGCGGCAGGTTGAAGTTTTGGGCAAAGGCAGTGTGAGCCATCGCCACATTCAGCGCGCCCCAATCATAGGTCAGCACCAGATCGAAATCCGCCATGGCTCGCGCCAGATTGGCCAGTTTGCGCGGGGTAGGCTTGCCGGAAAACACGGGAAAACTGGCCATAAGATGAATGTTGCGCCCCGCAGGAATCGCTCCAGCCGTGTTGGCCCCGCGCCCAGTCGCAAAAGCGATGCTGTGATCCAAACCATCGCCAAAGGCTGCAATCAGCGATGCGGCGCGCTGTACACTCGAACCGCTGGCACTGCCAAAGCAATGCAACAGGCGCGGCCTTGCCCCCTTGGGTACAGTCATTCGGCGCTGGCCAGCAGCCTGTCTATCGCGGCTAGCGCCTCAGGTTCGTCCAATGCTGGCGCGTGACCGATATTGGGAATGGTCAGCGTTTCCATATGCGGCAGGCGACGCTTCATTTCATCCAGCGCCTTTGCCGACAGCAGATCGGAAATACCGCCCCGCAGCACCAGCAGCGGCGTATTGCGCAAAGCCTCAAACGCGGGCCACAAATCAATCGGGGCAACGTTTTCCGGCTGCTTGAACGGTTCAGCAATGGCCATATCGTAATCTAGGCTGATCCGCCCATTCTGCCCCACCACCATCAGCCGCTTGGCAATCTCAAGCCAGCGTTCGATGGTATAATCGGGGAAATAAGCGCCATGCAGTTCCTGTGTGGCACGCGCGGCGTGCATCCATGTCGGGAAGCTGCGGCCGTGGCCGACATAGGTCGTGATCCGTTCCAGTCCGGCTGGGTCCAGCTCTGGCCCGATATCGTTCAGCGCCACCGCCGCCAGCCGCGATGCATCCTTAGCAGCCAGCATCATGGTCATCAGCCCGCCCATGGATGTGCCAATGGCAATGAAGCGGTCGATCCTCTCTTCCGCCAGCAAAGCCTCCACATCTGCCACATAGGCAAGCGGGTTATAGCTGGAGATATCCTTGGCATATTCGCTTTCGCCGCGGCCGCGCATTTCAGGCACGATCACGCGCCAGTCACCAGCCCAATGCTCTGCCAGCGGCGCAAAATCGCGCGCATTGCGCGTCAGCCCATGCATGCACAATACGGGTGGGCGATCATCGCGCCCAGGATAATCGCGAAAATGCAATTTCAGGCCGTCCGGGCTGGTCCAGAAACGGTCGCTATAGGGTTGATCCATTCGTAATTCGGCCCTTGCCTGAAGGTGATTGCCAGAGCTTGCTTGCGCATCGCCCCATCCGCCCCCACTATCGCGGCATGTGCGCCGAACCGCAAGACGCCGAATACCGGCCCGACCCCGCTTTGTTGCAATTGGCCGATTGGCTGGCGGACCCTGTGTCCGCAGCCGATTTTCCGCAGGCCGAAATCTGTTTCCGCAATGATCGTGCAGCGGGTACCGTCGGGCTTGCAGGGTTGGACGATGAAGCATGGGTCCGCCACTTTGGCCATTTTGATCCACTGCCAGATAATTTGCCGCAACCGCTGGCGCTGCGTTACCATGGACACCAGTTCCGCCATTACAATCCCGATCTGGGCGATGGGCGCGGATTCCTGTTCGCGCAATTGCGCGATGATGGCGGGCGCTTGCTAGATCTGGGGACGAAAGGTTCCGGCCAAACACCATACAGCCGCACAGCAGATGGACGGCTGACGCTGAAGGGCGCGATGCGCGAAATTCTGGCAACCGAAATGCTGGAAGCGCAGGGCGTTTACACATCGCGCACATTTTCCGTCGTCGAAACGGGCGAGGAATTGTGGCGCAATGATGAGCCATCGCCCACCCGATCCGCCGTTATGACCCGGCTCAGCCATGGACATATTCGTATTGGCACATTCCAGCGCTTGGCTCTGCTGGAAGAACGCGACCATATGGCCGCGCTGATCGATTATTGTCTGAAGCAATTTCCCGGCCCACCCCCACCCAAAGATGCGCCGGGACGCGATGAGCCTGCCGTGATACTGATGCACCAAGTGGTCGAACGGATGGCGGATCTTGCTGCAAGCTGGATGGTGGCGGGATTTGTCCACGGCGTGCTCAATACGGACAATATGAATATTTCCGGCGAAAGTTTCGATTACGGCCCTTGGCGCTGGCTGCCTCAATGGGACCATGGCTTTACCGCCGCTTATTTCGACCAGACCGGGCTGTATTCCTTTGGCCGCCAACCAGAGGCCCTGCATTGGAACTGCGGCCAATTTGCTGTGGCTTTGCGATCGTTGGCGGAAACCGAACCCTTGGTGTTCGCGTTGGAACGTTTCGGCCCGCTTTATACTCAGGCCGTGGCGCGGCGCTGGTGCTGGCGGCTGGGCGTAGAATCGCGCGGGCAAGAGGCGGACATGCAGATGGTTGCGGAGTGTGAAAAGGCGATGCGGGCAGAGAAGATCCAGCCCGACGATTTCTTTTTCCGTCACCGCTTTGGGCGTGATGCCGCAGGCGAGTTGGGAGACATTCTGGAGCAATATCAACCAAGTGGTGTCGACCATGAATATTGGCATGAAGGCGCGGTGCAGAACATGCTGATTGATGAGGTCGAAACGATCTGGTCGGCTATCGATACGCGCGAAGAATGGTCCCCTCTGCACGACAAGATCGCCGCTATCCGCCGGATGGGGGATGCTCATGGCACGCCGCCTCCACCCGCAGGGCATATCGCTTACCCGAATTGTTGACGCCCTGCCTCTTCCCATTCGTTGCATGCGCGACTAACTGACCGGCACAGAGAGGAAGAATTCGAGCCCGTGACTGACCAAGCTTTCGTTTCTTATGAACCTGCCAGCGGGGCCGTGCTGTGGCGGGGCAGCGCCAGCGATATTGACGAATGCGTGGCCAATGCGCGCAAAGCATGGCCCAATTGGGCCGCCCTGCCGCTGGCAAACCGCATCGAGTTTGTTCGTCGTTTCGCCAATGAGGTGCGCAAGGAGGCAGACGCGTTCGCCGAATTGATCGCGCGCGAAACGGGCAAGCCGCTGTGGGAAGCGCGGACCGAAGTGGATGCCGTGGTCAGCAAGGTAGAAATCTCAATCCGCGCCTATGCTGAGCGCACAGGCAAGAAGAAGCTCGACAGCGCGTTGCAGGGAACTTCCGCCGTAAGGCATAAACCGCATGGCGTGATGGTGGTTCTGGGCCCCTATAATTTCCCGGCGCACTTGCCCAATGGCCATATCGTGCCCGCGCTGATCGCGGGCAATGTGGTGATCTTCAAGCCCAGCGAAAAAACGCCTGCCGTGGGCGAATTTCTGGTCAAATGTTTCCATCAGGCAGGCATTAATCCGGAGGTCGTGCAACTGGCGATTGGCGGGCCAGATGAAGGCAAGGCGCTGGTATCACACCGCCAGATCGACGGTGTGCTGTTCACAGGATCGGTCCAGTCAGGCGTTGCGATCAACCGTGCCCTTGCCACCAATCCAGCCAAAATCGTGGCGCTGGAAATGGGCGGCAACAACCCCATCGTAGCAATCGACACGCCCAAGCTGGCCGATGCCGCAGTGCTGATCGTGCAATCTGCCTTCACCACTGCGGGCCAGCGTTGCACCGCCGCACGGCGGCTGGTGGTGCTGGAGCACCTGTACGAACCACTAATAGCTGAAGTGCTGAAACTGACAGAACGCCTGATCGTAGATGAACCCTTTGCCGACCCTGCGCCCTTTCTGGGGCCGGTGATCGACAATGAAACGGCAGAACTGCTGTCCAACAGTTTCCTCCACCTTGTGACCAATGGAGGGAAGGCGTTGAAGCATATGCGCCGTCCACAGGCGGACAAACCCTTTCTGACGCCGGGTATTATCGACACCACCGATATGCCTGACAGGCCAGATATGGAACTGTTCGGCCCGATCCTGCAAGTGATCCGTGTGCCTGATTTTGATGCGGCCATTATTGAAGCGAACGATACCCGTTTTGGCCTGTCTGCATCGCTGATTGGCGGGGGGCCGCAGGATTTCAACCGTTTCTGGGCGCATGTGCGTGCCGGGATCATCAATTGGAACCGGCCGACCAATGGCGCATCGTCAGCCGCGCCCTTTGGCGGGACGGGCTTGTCGGGCAATCACCGCCCAGCGGCCTATTATGCCGCAGATTACTGCGCCTATCCAGTGGCCAGTACAGAGATGGATCAACCGCGCGCCAATATCGGCGTTGGCCTGAAGTAAGCCCCACGCAAAAATTGAAAGCGCCCCCGTGCACAAGGCGCAGGGACGCTTTCCACGGCCTGGTGGGGGCCGTGCCCAGGCCAATGGTGGAATTGGCCCAAGTCATAAATTTCGTCAGTTCAGATCAGCGGCATCGTGTATCGCGGCGATCTATTGATCGGCCCAGGATCGCGCCGCCAGCCGCGCCCAGAATGGCGCCCAACGTGCGATCACCGCCGCGTCCGGCCACTTCGTGCCCGATCAGCGCGCCGACCCCGGCACCAACCAGCAGGCCGGTCGTGCCATTTTCACGGCGGCAGTAATAGCGGCCATCGCGCCCGCGCCATACTCGCGTATCGCGATAAACGGGCCTGTCATAGGATCGGTAATGGTCGCGGTCGCGGCCATAATATCCGTCTCGATAATGATCGCCGTTGCGATGCTTGCGCTGATGTTCCGCTTTCATCTTATGCCACGCCTGCGATGTACCATATGCGGGAGCATAGACGTGGGCGGCAACGCTGTTGGCCGCACTGGCGGGAGCGCCTCCTGCAAGTGTCATGGCGCCAATGGCACCCAAGATGGCCCTATTGGCAGTGGATAAACGCATCGTCTTTCTCCTCGCTCGCCGCGGTGAATTCCGCGATTCGCGTGTCGTTACGTTCATCTTTAGAGGTAATAACCTGAACATAATGCAACGAGGGTTGCAGCTTTGTGTTCAGCAAAATCCGAAACCGAGCTGCGCGCGCTGACCTAATCAGCCAGCTTCCAACCCAGTGCCTCACCCGCATGGAAGGGCACAATGACATTGCCCGACGCCGCCAATGGCAATTCATCGGGCACGGTCACTTCAGCGCGCTCCAACGTAATCTTCGTGTCATTTACAGGCAGGCCGTAAAAGGCCGGGCCGTTAAGCGAGGCGAAGGCCTCGAAGCGATCCAGCGCCCCCTCTTCATCGAACACCGTGAGATAGCTTTCCAGCGCATAGGGCGCGTTGAAAATACCCGCGCAGCCACAGGCAGACTCTTTTGCCCCACGCGTATGCGGCGCGCTGTCCGTGCCCAGAAAGAATTTCGCGCTGCCCGATGTCGCCGCCTTGCGCAGCGCCAGACGATGCTGTTCGCGCTTGGCCACGGGCAAGCAATAGGCATGCGGGCGGATTCCTCCCACCAGCATGGCGTTGCGATTGATGTGGAGGTGTTGCGGCGTGATGGTCGCGCCAACATTATCGCCTGCCGCCATCACGAAATCGACCGCATCGGCCGTGGTAATATGTTCAAACACCACTTTAAGCCCGGGGAAATTGCGCGTCAGCGGCGTCAGCTGCCGTTCGATAAACTCGGCTTCCCGGTCGAAAACGTCAACCTCTACTTCGGTCACTTCACCATGAACGCACAGCACAATGCCCTCGCGCTCCATCCGCTCCAGCACGGGGGAAATTTGGGCGATGTCGCTGACACCATGTGCTGAATTGGTGGTCGCATTGGCAGGATAAAGCTTGGCCGCAGTGAACGCACCCTCTGCCGCGCCCCGCGCCAGATCATCTGCATCGGTATTATCAGTCAGGTAACAGGTCATCAGCGGGGTAAAATCCAGCCCAGCAGGTACTGCGTCCATGATCCGGTCACGATAGGCGCTGGCGCTGGCCGTGTCTGTGTTTGGCGGCACCAGATTGGGCATCACGATCGCGCGGGCAAACTGACGCGCGGTATAGGCAACAACGTCCTGCAACATCGCGCCGTCGCGCAAATGGACATGCCAATCATCGGGGCGGCGGATCGTCAGGCGCTGTGTCATCACGCCGTGCCTTAGAGGTGTGTGCGCCATCTTTCCAGCCGGCAAAGTCACCGCTAGAGGATTGGGCAATGAAAATCGGCTTTCTTACCTGCCCCGGCACACACCCCGGCTCCCCGTCCAGACGCGATGATGCTTATGAGCATGATCTGCAAGTTGATGCGCTGCGGCCAGAGCTGGAAAGGCTAGGACATGAACTGGTGGAGATTGACTGGCGCGCGTCAGCTGAATCCTTTGCAGACATTACGATCACACTGGTGGGTACACCGTGGGATTATCAGGACGATGAACCCGCCTTTCTGGCAGCGCTGGACGGGATAGAGCAGGCCGGGTGCCAGCTGTGCAATTCAGCAGAAATTGTGCGCTGGAATGCGCGCAAGACATATCTGCGTGAGCTTGAGGAGCGCGGGGCGCGCTTGATCCCTACCATCTGGGTGGATGAACCGTCAGCTGGTGATATCGCGCGGGCATTCGTAAATTTCGACTGCGAACAACTGGTGGGCAAACGGCAAGTGGGTGCGGGCGCGCAAGGGCAATCGATCCATCAACGCGACGCGGTTGATCCGACCTGGGAAATGGACCGACCAGCCATGTTGCAACCCTTCCTTCCATCGGTGGTGGAAGAGGGCGAATATTCCTTCCTCTTCATCGATGGTGAATTGTCGCATGCGTTGCTGAAGCGTCCGACCAGTGGCGATTACCGTGTGCAATCGCTCTATGGTGGCACGGAAGTGGCGATTACCCCTCCCTCAACAGATTTAGCAGCAGCTCAGGCGATTATCGCCACATTGCCCTTCCCCACGCCGCTGTATGCGCGGATCGATATGGTACGCAGCGATGATGGCACCCTGTTGTTGATGGAGGCAGAGCTGATCGAACCCTATCTTTATCCTGTGCAAGGTCCGCAATTGGGGCCGATGCTGGCGGCGGCGATTGCGCGAAGGCTGACCTGATGGCGGAGGAGGAGCGCGCGATTATCGAGCAAGAGGCTGGCCCAGGCCGCATTGCATTGATTGCGTCATCCTATCTTCGGTTGTTCGGAGAAGAACTGGTGACGAGCGAACCAGGATTGGCTGATGCGCTGTGGCATCTGCCCGCCGTGGTGCTGGCGCATGGGACACAGGATGATCCCATATTCTTTTACGCAAATCGCACAGCACTGGATCTGTTCGAACTGACGCCCGAACAGCTCATCGCCATGCCCTCACGCAAATCGGCCGAACCCATGCACAGAAATGAACGCGCCCGCTTTATGGCGCAGGTGAGCGAACAAGGCAGGGTCGATAATTATGCGGGTGTCCGCGTCACCTCGACAGGTCGCCGGTTCCGCATGGAACGGGCGCGCGTGTGGAATTTGACTGACGAGGCTGGACAATATCACGGACAGGCAGCCACCTTCGATCAGTGGGTCTGGCTGGATTAATCCGATGAGGGGGATTGATTCCCGCCGTCAATGCGCCACTTATCACTTATGACTGCCAGCCGCCTGTTTTCCCGCGCTATTATCCGCCTGTCCCCCGAAACAGCTGACGAAGACGTCACGGCGTTCCTGCAAGGGCTGGTCACCAATGATGTTACCGGCCTACTGCCCGTCTATACCGCCCTGTTGAGCGCGCAGGGCAAGACGCTGTTCGACTTCATCATCTGGCCCGCAGGCCATGGCGAATTGCTGCTGGATGTTGAGGTGGGTGCGGTAGATGATCTGGTCAAGCGCCTCTCGCTCTACCGGCTACGCCGCAAGATTCGGATTGAGCGCGACGACAGCGTGGGCGTGCATTGGGCGGGCCATATGGGCGATGGCGGAGCGCGTGACCCGCGGCTGAGTGCACTGGGCGAACGCTGGCTATCCCCGGTCGAGGACACCGACGAAAGCGCCGATAATGCATGGCTGAAACATCGCATTTCCTTGGGTGTGCCCGAAGGTCGCGCCGAATTGGGCGATATTCTATGGCTGGAAACCAATGCGGTGGAACTGCACGGCGTCAGTTTTACCAAGGGCTGCTATATCGGGCAGGAAAACACTGCGCGGATGAACTGGCGGCAGAAGGTCAATCGGCGGCTGGCCGTGGTGCCACTGGGCAAATCGGATGAAAAACGCCGCAAGGCAGCCTATCCAGAACTGGGTGCCGCCATCGACCACTTACGCATTGAAGACATCGATCTTAGTGCCGCGCCCCAATGGCTGCGCGATAGCCTGATGTCACAGGACAACGATCACGGTTGATCCGGAGGAAGGATCGACCGCTCCAACATTTCGGTTGCCCTTTCTCGCATGGCATCTCGTGACAGGCCCAGCGATTGGGCCAAGGGTGCCCCCATCAGCGCATCCCCCAATGCGAGCAGGACCAATGTCAGCGTTTCGCGATGAACGCGCGTCGCTTCGCCGCCATGATGCGCGACTTCTTCCGGAGCAATTTCATCTACTAAATCGTGAATTGTTTCCACGATCGGGTCCAGCGCATCCTCATTCCCGGTCAACAACATCCAGCTCGCCAGCGCACCCGCACCCCCGCCATCAAATGCGTCAAAGGTCAGGTCAACGACCTGCCGGGGATTACCTTGCCCCTCTCGACTGGCGCGGATGGCATCACCAATCGTGTCGCAGACGCTATGCGCCAGATGTTCCGCCAACGCCTTTTGCAGGCCGGATGCAGAACCAAAATGATGCAACAGATTGGCGTGCGTTCGGCCAATCCGGGTGGCAACCGCCTTTAAGGTGACAGCCTGTGGCCCCGCCTCGATCAACAGATCGCGCGCAGCGGCCAACGCGGAACTACGTGATTCTTCGGGGGACAGACGCTTGCGACTTGCCATTGAATATTATGCCTAATAGAATCTTAACCCGTGACCGAGCTGAAAACCAAGGACGTAAAGGGCGCGCCCCTTTCCGACAAGCCCAACAGCGCAGATGCCGACAGTGGCTTCATCGCGCGACGCACCGCAACGCCAGAGGAGCACGCGCTGATCGTGCGCGATGTCCGATTTGACCGTAAAGCTATGGTGCCGCGCTGGTGGCATTCCAATGACCCGGTGGCGACGGCATGGTACAACTCGGTTTCGGCCAGCCTGCCACGCGGGGAAGCCTTCTTTATCGAAACCCTGCGCAATTTCCGCGAAGATCTGCCGCCCAGATTGGCGGACGAGATCAAGGCTTTCGTCAATCAGGAAATCAACCACACGCGCGAACATGTTGCCTTCAACAGGCTGGTGGGCGATCACGGCTATAATGTTGAAAGCATTGATCAGGGGATCAAGGCGATGCTGGCCCTGGCAGAGGGCCGCCCACGCGAATTCAACCTTGCGATCTCGCTGGCGCTGGAACATTTTGCTGCGGTCATCAGCCGTCAATTGCTAGCGAAGGCAGAGTATCTTGAAGGCGCAGACCCCGTGGCAGCTGATTTGTGGCGCTGGCATGCAACAGAAGAAATTGAGCATAAGGGGCTGATGTATGACGTCTGGCTTCACGCCACGCGCGATTGGGGCGCATGGAAACGCTACAAGACGCGGGCACTGATCGCGGCACTGATCACCCGCAAATATTTTGGCAACCGCATCCGCGATGCCATTGGCCTGCTGGAACAGGATGGCTTCAGCCGCCGCAAGGCGAAGTGGGCGCTCTATCGCTTCCTGTGGTTGAGACCCGGCATGATGCGGCGCATGTTCTTTGAATGGGCAGAGATTCTGACCCCCAGCTTCCACCCGTGGAAACGCGACGATCGCGCATTGATCAGCAAGTTTGACAGCCCCTATGCCGATGCAGTGATGCCTGCTGAATAGCTCACCAAACAACTATTGACATTGGTGTAAGTAACTGCCATTTTCGTCTGCGAAATATGGTTTTCTCATGGAGACGTCGCTGTGAACGCACCGACAGCAATTGGTCTTGATACAAAATCTGCGGTCGGCACAACGCCCGCTGATCTCAAAATTACCATTCGGGATGAGCGCTTTAACCGCAACACCACCCCGCGCCGCTGGTGGGCAGGTGAACCCTTTGGCACGGCCTGGCATAATTCGCTGTCAGCCACATTCCCACGGGGAGAAACGCATTTCATCGAAGCGGTGAAGGCGCATCGTGATGGTGCGCCGCCCAAGTTGGAGGCTGAAATTCGCGCGTTCGTGAAGCAGGAAATCAATCACACGCGTGAACATGTCGCCTTCAACAAACTGGCGGAAAATCATGGCTATGACATGAAGGCGATTGATGCGCGGGTGGAAGAAATGTTGGCGATGACGAAGGACCGCCCGGTTATTTTGAACCTGGCGTCCACCATGGCGCTGGAACATTACACCGCGATGATGGCGCATGAATTCCTTTCGAACCCGCGCCATTTCGATGGTGCAGATCCTGAAGTGCGCAATTTGTGGCAATGGCATTCGATCGAAGAAATCGAGCATAAGGGCGTGGCATTTGACGTGTGGAACCATGCCACACGCAATTGGTCAAAATGGAAGCGCTGGAAACTGCGCAGCCTCATGATGCTGATCGTCACCAAGAATTTCTTCCAGAACCGCTGGGAAGATTCGATCGCGCTGCTGGCGCAGGATGAAATCACCGGCTGGAAGGCGCGCTGGGGGCTGTTCAAATATCTGGCAATCACCCCGGGCGTTGTCCGCCGCATATTCCCGGCCTGGCTTGCGTTCTTCAAACCGGGTTTCCACCCATGGAACCTTGATGATCGCGAACTGATCCAGCGTTATGAAGGTGACTTCAAAGACGCGTTGATGCCCGCCGAATAAGCCCCCCATCCGGTTCTGTGATAACCGGATAGAAAAAGCCCCGGCGCCCAATCTGGGAACCGGGGCTTTTGATTGTTACACCGCCGATCAGGCAGCTTGCATTACAGGCTTTTCTTCCTCGCGGAGATCCAGCGCGTAATCGGCGGCAAGCGCCTGCTCACCGCGGCCAGGGCTGTAACGTGCGGTGACAACGCCCGTCGGCCTGAATCCCAGCTTGGCCAGCACTCTGCCTGAACCCGGATTGTCCAGGAAATGGCTGGCGCTGATCCTCCTGTGCCCCAACATCCGGGCCACGCCGATTACACTGCGTGCCGCCTCTGTCGCATATCCCCGGCCCCAATATGGGCGGGCGATCCAATAGCCCAGCTCAGTCTCACCATCACTATTATCCAGCCCAATGCACCCCAGCAGGGCAGCGTCGCGGGCACGTGTGATAAGAAAACGCGGGCAGAACGGATCATGCGGCAGGGCTACAAAGTGGCGCGCATCCCGCGAGTTATAGGGCCAGGGCGCACGCGCCAGATTGCGTACCAGGCCTTCATCCGCAATCCCTGCATGAACTGCCAGCCAATCTTCTGGCCAGGCAGGCCGCAACAGCAGCCTTTCGCTGCGATGAAACATTTGTATCTCTCCTCATCGCCCCGCCCGACCACATAGGCAGGGGGCGTGACAGTAACATTGCGGCGAAAGCTGATTTCGCCAGACCGTGAGGGAGAAACGACAAGAGGGAGACGGACTCCCTGTTACCAGGAAAGTCCCATCTCCCTCTTTGGCTGCCAGGTTAAACCCGGCTGGGACCGTCCCGGTGGACGATCCCTTTTTCGAACCGTCCGATTATTCGGCTGCTTCCATAATCGCATCTACGGATACATATTTGCGGCCCAGCTTGCCCTTGTGGAATCGCACCATGCCTTCGGCCAGCGCGAACAAGGTATGATCCTTGCCCATGCCGACATTGTTGCCGGGATAGAACTTGGTTCCGCGCTGGCGCACGATGATGTTGCCGGCGACCACACCCTGGCTACCAAACTTCTTCACACCGAGGCGACGACCGGCTGAATCGCGACCGTTACGCGATGAACCGCCTGCTTTTTTATGTGCCATGGTTCTTCAGTCCTTACTTCTTTGCGTCAGCCTTGGGCGCGGCTTTCTTGGCCGGTGCCTTCTTGGCTGGAGCTGCCTTTGCAGCGGCTTCCTTTTTCGGAGCAGTCTTCTTGGCAGCGGGTGCCTTGGCTTCCTCGGCAGGAGCAGCTTCCTTCTTGGCTTCCACCTTCTTCGGAGCGGCAGCCTTCTTACCTTCGCCAACGTCCATGATGCGCAGCAGGGTCATCTGCTGGCGATGGCCGTTCTTGCGACGATAGTTGTGGCGGCGACGCTTCTTGAAAATGATCACCTTCTCGCTCTTCGCCTGCGCAATGATTTCCGCCGAAACGGTAACCTTCGAAGCATCTGCCAGCGATTCGCCTTCACCGGCGAACAGAACATCGCCCAGCGTAACAGTGTCGCCGGCTTCGCCAGCGAGCTTTTCGACTGCAATCTTGTCTCCGACGGCAACCCGGTATTGCTTGCCGCCCGTGCGCACTACTGCGAACATGGTCGTAATACTCTCAATCTAAAGCTGTGCCGATATCATTATGAAACCGGCGCGTCCGACACTCCGCCATTGGCGGGGCCGGAAAGAAGCGTGCCGTTAAGGGAAAGGGTGGCCCAAGTCAACGCCAGACATGCGCCTTTTTGCTCCCAATCATACTGGCGCAGTCCGGGGGAGGTGCTAATAGGATAGGCGATGCAGATATTCCAATTTCATCGACACGGCGCGGTACTGCTGGCCACAATCGCGCTGGCGGGCTGCTCGTCCGGCTCACACAACTACCCCTCGCTCGCGATTCGCGATGCAGAGCGGGTTTCTGGCACTTTTTCAGTGGCCCCGGACGCCAATGATCCAATCGCCCCGGCTCCGGCGCCGGCCAATGTGATCGAATCATTGCTTCAGCAGCTTGCACTGGCCAGTGCGGCCCATGACAATTTCATGCAATTGTCCGGAGAGGCAGAGCGGCTTGCTGTGGCCGCAATAGACAGTGATCCAGACAGTAATGACTGGGCTGCTGCACAGGTGGCACTGGCGCAGCTCGAATCGCAACGCAGCCAGGCAGCTATCTCACTGGGCTCATTGGACCTGCTTTATGCCGATGCATCGCTGGGCTTTACCGAGCGACAACAGATCGACGCCGTGCGCGATCAGGTGTTGGATTTGGTGAGGCAAGAGGATGAAGTTCTGGCGCAGCTGAGCAGCAGCATCACCGACTGAACCGGGTTTTCGAAAAAGAGGAGCGGGATCGATCGCTCGACCCCGCCCAATCCACCTGCGCTCTTCCGGGAGAGAAGGGGCGTAATTTTGCGGCTATCGTCACCACCGCAAAGCCTCGTGGCAGCACGAACACAGGTTAGACAGCCATTTGTATAGCGCGAACCATGCACCGCCTTGACACATATCAAGAAAGTGGATTTATTTGGTCCAACGGTCGCGATCGGTGAAATCCTGATCACGCGGCTCAATCCAGTGCCAGCCATCTGCACGTTTTTCACGCTTCCAGAACCAAGCCGCACTCTTCAAATGATCCATGCAGAAATCGACCGTATCGATGGCATCACGGCGATGCCGGGCGGCGGCTGAAACCAGCACAATGGGTTCCCCCGGCTGCATCATGCCCACACGATGCACCATCAGCAGCCCCATCAGATCAAACCTTGCGAAAGCCTGATCCGCCAGATCATGCATACCGGGCAGGGTCAGCGGTTCATAATGCGTAAGCTCCAGAGCCTCGACATCCGCATCCCCCCGCACCTCTCCAACAAAGGTACAGACGCCACCCAGCCCGGGATTGGCATTCGTGAATGGTCCAATCAGTATGCCGGGATTGAAGGCGTGGTCGATCAGGCGGATAACGCGCGCTGGCATGGTGCTATCCGCCACTGACGGGCGGCAACAGAGCAATCTCATCGCCATCATGGGCAGATAGTTCGGATTTGTCCGGCAAAACTGCACCGTTCAGTGCCAATTTTACCTTTTCGTCGCCAGCGGCTGCCGCAATCGCTGAATTGAGCTGACGCCCCAAGGCATCGATCAGCTGGGAATAGCCCAATGCGCCATCGGGCCAAGCCAGGGTGCATTGCCCTACACCAGCAAAGTCAGCCAACTTTCCCAGAAAGATGACCGTAATCATCCGCCCGTCACCGACATATGGCGTGGCTGCGCCGGCGCAGCGCCACGGTGCGAAATATCAAAATGGTGCCGCTCCGGCTTGATACGCATGGCTTCATTGAGCGCGCTTTCCATCTGCGTATCGGGATCATCGGATCGCAATGCGCCCCTCAGATCAACCCGCTCTCCGCCGCCGAGACACGGATAGAGCTGGCCCGTTGCCGTCACCCGGATGCGATTGCAGCCTTCGCAGAAGTTGCTCGTCAAAGGAGTAATAAAGCCCAGTTTGCCGCCCGTCTGTTCCACCCGGACATAGCGCGCTGGACCGCCAGTTGTTTCGTTGAGCGGGTTGAGCGTCCAGTTCTGTTCCAGCTTCGCACGCAGATCGGACAATGGCAGATAATGATCGACCCGGTCTTGCTCGACATCGCCCAGCGGCATCACCTCAATCAGGGTCAGATCATGCCCCTGTCCATGCGCCCATTCGATCAGCGCGGGGATTTCATCCTGGTTCAGCCCCTTCAGTGCCACCGCGTTGAGCTTGACCGTCAGGCCAGCAGATTTGGCCGCCGCTATCCCCTCCAGCACCTGAGCCAGAGCGTCACGGCGCGTCAATTGAGCAAACAGCGCCGGGTCCAGCGTGTCCAGCGACACATTCACCCGTCGCACACCAGCATCGAACAGCGCCTCCGCATGCCCCGCCAATTGCGTAGCATTTGTGGTCAGCGTCAGTTCGTCCAACCCATTGCCAAGATGGCGGCCAAGCGCGCGGACCAGTTCCATAATATCGCGCCGCACCAGTGGCTCACCGCCCGTCAGGCGGATCTTGCTGATCCCGCGCGCGATAAAGCCCAACGACAGCTGATAGAGCTCCTCAAGGCTCAACACTTCACGTCGCGGCAGGAACTGCATCCGTTCAGGCATGCAATAGGAACAGCGCAGATCGCAGCGATCGGTCACCGACAGCCGCAGATAGGATATGCGGCGCTGAAACCCATCCACCAGCGGCGCGGCCTTTTCCGGCGGCGCAATGATATCCCGCACTCTAGTCATGGGCTGGAATATACTGCCCCGTCACTCCGCGTGAAGCCTCTAAATAGGATATCACTGCCGCGCGTACCGTATCGCTGCCGCCGACAACATTCACGCGCGCGGGTGCATGGGCACGGGCCAGATCGCGCGCCAGGGCACGGCGCCAATCATCATGGTCTTGTGATGCTGCAGGCAGGGCAATCACCAGCACTGGCGCGCCGTCAGCCAGTATCTGCTGTGCCTGCGCGAGATAAGTTGCAAAGAAATGCGCCGCTGCATCCAGCGGCACATCGGGCAATTCACTCACCCGCAAAACCTGTCCTGCTGCGTTCACTTGCGCTCCCGATGCAAGGTTATCCCGATCTTTTCGTCCCGCTCCGCAATGGCGAGTTTTACAATCTTTACCGTCACCGCCTGTACACGGTTATCCTGTATGAACAGCGTTTCGCAGACGTGATCGGCCACAGCCTCGATCAGTTTGAAATGCACGCCGGGGGGAAACGCCTCTGACGCAGCGAATTTCAAATCCATGTAATTCTTGCTGGCATCCAGCGGCGTATCAGGCGCGTAATAGTCCGCCACATTCAACCGCGCCTGCACGGTAAAACGCAAAGGCTGCGGCTTGCCGGTTTCTTCTGAATAAATGCCGGTCAGCACGTCATGTTCAAAATCGGCAACTTCAAGAATCAGCGAATCATTCATGCCATGCGCCTTAGCGTGAATTGGACCAGCGCGCGAAGATCGCGGTGGGAAGCAGGCGGCCATCGGGCCCAGTTTCCTGCACCGCCAGATCGCCATGCTCGATTGTTCCGGGCAGATCGGCAAACAATTCCTGCACCAGCCCCGCCAAAGCCAGACTGCTCATGCGAACGGCATAGACGGTGAGGAACAGAAAACGGCTGTTTTCATCCAGCAACTGCCGGCAATCGACCAATAAACCTGGCAGGTTTTCTTCCAACCGCCATGTCTCACTCTTTGGTCCGCGCCCGAATTTGGGCGGGTCGAGGATGATCCCATCATAGCGATTGCCACGCCGCACCTCACGCGCGGTAAATTTGGCAGCATCATCCACCAGCCAGCGAATGGGCTGGTCTTCCATGCCAGACAGCGCAGCATTTTCACGTGCCTGCGCCACCGATTTCTTGCTGGCATCAACATGCGTCACCCGGCCATGCTGGCTAAGAGCAAGCGAGCCGACGCCCGTATAGCCGAACAGGTTCAGCGTTTCGGAGTCGGTACACTCACTCAATTGCGCACGCATCCACTGCCAAACAGGTGCCATATCGGGGAAAAATTGCAGGTGGCGGAACGGGGTAGGCAGCGCGGTAAAGCGTGCCTCTTCCCACGCCAATTCCCAGCCAGCCTCCGGCACATCAGGCGAATACGTCCAGCGCCCTCCGCCATCCTCATCCGATCCGGGAATGAACTCGCCATCGGCCTGCCAGTCATCCAGGCGCGGGCTCCACATCGCCTGAGGTTCGGGCCGGATAAAACTGTAAGGGCCAAAACTTTCCAGTTTGCGGCCATACCCGCTGTCAATCAGGCGATAGGCATCCCAGCCTTCGCCCACCATCAGCAGCGGATCACGGCGAAGCTGGGCCATCAGCCTGCGGGGCTGGCCCGTTCAGCTACGAAATCGCACACAGCTTCGTATGTGCCGGGCAGTTCGGTCAAAGCTTCCTCGCGGGAGAAGAGATCACCCACCCGGCTTGGCAATGCCGGACGCAGGCCCGTGGCGCGCTCAACCGCGTCGGGGAATTTCGCCGGATGCGCCGTGGCCAGTGTCACCATGGGAATGGCTGGGTCCAGATCGCTTGCCAGCGCTGCATGCAGGCCTACCGCCGTGTGCGGATCGATCACCTGCACGGCATGGTCGTGCGCCCAGCGCAGGGTGCGGCTCATCTCATCTCCATCGGCCCGTGCGCTGGTGAACAGGCGCGATGCCCCTTCGCGCTGGGCATTGGTCAGTTGCATGGCCTTGCTTGCTTCAAATCCGCGCATCTGTTCAGCCAGCGCCACCCCGTCGCGCCCGCCGCAATCGAACAGCAGGCGTTCAAAATTGGAGCTGACCTGAATATCCATGCTGGGGGTGGCCGTGGGGGTAACTGAGCCGGTCGAATAATCGCCTTCGGACAGGGCGCGGTGCAAAATGTCATTCACATTGGTGGCAACGATCAGCTGCGCAATCGGAAGGCCCATTTTCTCGGCCACATAGCCGGCGAACACATCGCCGAAATTCCCGGTCGGTACGCTGAAGGCCACCTGGCGATGCGGCGCGCCCAATTGCACGCCCACGGCAAAGTAATACACCACCTGCGCCATCAGCCGCGCCCAGTTGATCGAATTGACAGCCCCGATATTGAAACGCCCGGTCATATCTGCATCGCCAAACATGCGCTTCACCATAGCCTGCGCATCATCAAAACTGCCTTCGATGGCGATATTGTGGACATTCGGCGCACGCACCGTTGTCATTTGGCGGCGCTGCACATCGCTCACCCGCCCCTTGGGGTGGAGCATAAAAATATCGATCCCTTCGCGGCCCGCCACCGCATCAATCGCAGCAGAGCCGGTATCCCCGCTGGTCGCACCGATAATGGTGAGGTTCGATTTGCGGCGGCTGAGGAATGTTTCGAACAACAGTCCCAGCAATTGCAGCGCCACATCCTTGAACGCCAGCGTGGGGCCATGGAACAGTTCCAGCAGCCACTGCCGTTCGTTGAGCTGTACCAGTGGCGTCACCGAATCATGGGCAAAACGGCCATAAGCGGCCTGACACAGGCCCCGCAGCTCATCCTCGCTCAAACTGCCCGCAACAAAAGGTGTCATCACGCGCACGGCCAGTTCGGCATAGGGCAGACCCGCCATCGCCGCGATCTCACCTTCGGAAAAGCGCGGCCATTCGGCAGGCAAATACAGCCCGCCATCACTGGCCAGACCTGCCAGAGTGACACCTTCAAAATCGAGCCTGGGCGCGGCGCCCCTGGTAGAAATATATTCCATCACCGCTGGCGGTTAGCCGCGAGCGCCCCGGAGAGCAAGAAGGCTCAGCTTTCCCGGGTTCAATTCTGTTCTTTGATACGCTTGCGCAGCGCCAATGCGTAGATCACCAGTGCGGTCAATGCGAAGAAGAACCACTGCATCGCGTATGACATGTGGTTGTTGGGCAAATCCGTGGGGTCTGGACGTGGCATATTGGCCAACCCGGCCACGGCAGGGCTGGCGACAAGGCGCGGCCCAGGGGCGATAAAGCCTGCTATCTCGCCACCGTTGAAAGCCACCGCATCGGGATTTTGCGACCATCCCAGTACCGCTGGCGCAATGGTGCCAGACGGCAGGCGGCACTGTGCCACATGGACCCAACCCGGTTCGTCGCTGGCATTGCGCCCAGCCCGTGCCTCAATGCCGACCACTTGATCGCAGGAAATCCGCGTGTGGCGATAAAGCCGCGCTTCAGCCTTTTCATCAGTCATCGGCCAATCGACATCTGCCGACATTTGCGAAGCCTGTGCGTAATGCGCCAGCAGCGCCTGCTTCTCACCCGCGCGGCCCGACTGCCACACGCCCAGCGCCACCATCACTGTGACAGCCACACCCACCACCAGCGTGGGAAGGATCGGCAATTGCCGTAAAGTCACAGCTCGCGACCTCCCGCCTCGCGCGCCTTGCTGCGATATTCGGATATCAACAGCGCAGCCTTGGATACGCGTAGACCCCACAACACCGCTGCAGTCGTAATGGGTAACCAGATCAGCGCATGCAGCCATAATGGCGGATAAAAGGCCGCATCCAGCCACAGCGCCAGCCCGGTGATAATCGCGCCGATAATCAGCGTCAGAAACGCCGCAGGACCATCGCCCACATTAAAGCGCGTCAGGTCAAGCGAGCAGACACGGCAGCGATCGGCAAACTTCACCACGCCATCAAACAATGTGCGGCTGCCGCATTCGGGGCACAAACCGAAAAGGGCAGCCCGGCCGAAACCGGGCTGCCCCTTGTCCGTATCAGGTGCTTCACCCGTCACGATCAGTGGACCGGCGCACCCCAACCGCCCCAGACATAGACTGCGACGAACAGGAACAACCACACCACGTCAACGAAGTGCCAGTACCACGCAGCCGCTTCGAAACCGAAATGCTGGCGCGGGGTGAAGTGGCCCTTGTAAGTGCGGACCAGGCACACGATCAGGAAGATCGTGCCGACCAGAACGTGGAAACCATGGAAACCGGTGGCCATGTAAAAGGCCGAACCATAGGTATTTTCACCAAAGGGAAACGGTGCCACGGCATATTCATACGCCTGAATCGAAGTGAACAGCGCGCCCAGCAGGATGGTGGCCCACAACCCCTTCTTCAGCCCTTCACGGTCGCCATGGATCAGCGAGTGATGCGCCCATGTTACCGTGGTGCCTGAACACAGCAAGATCAGCGTGTTGAGCAGCGGCAGTTCGAAAGCGTTCAGAACTTCCAGCCCCTTGGGCGGCCATTCCGCAATTGCAGCAGCGCCTTCCTGGCCAAACAGGTTTGTCGTGACGCCTTCCACAACCTCAACCGGCTGCGGGAAGAGCGAGAAATCGAAGAAGCTCCAGAACCAGCCGACGAAAAACATCACTTCCGAAGCGATGAACAGGATCATGCCATACCGAAGGTGCAGCTGCACGACGGGGGTGTGATCGCCCTGCTCAGCCTCTTTTACGATATTCGCAAACCAGCTGAAGAAAGTTGCAATCAGGCCAGCAATGCCAAGGCCCAGAATAATCTGCCAGCCCGACATTTCGTGCATCAAGAACACCATGCCGGTTGTAAATGTGAGGGCCGAAATAGAGCCGATCAGCGGCCAGATATCGGGTTCCAGAATGTGATAGTCGTGATTTTTGGTACCAGCCATGAATCAATCCCGTCGTGTTGTGCGATGGCCCTTAATGCCCCAATCGGCGCGGGTCCAGTGGGTTAGGAACCTTCATCCCTTGCCCGGTGGAAAGTGTAGCTGAGCGTAATTTGTTCCACGCCCTTCATATTGTCATCATCCAATGCTGCTGGGTCCACATAATAGAGCACAGGCATATGTACTTCCTGACCCGGTTGCAGCGTCTGTTCTGTGAAACAGAAACACTGGATCTTGTTGAAATAAGCACCGGCCTGTTCCGGTTCGACATTGAACGTCGCAGTGCCTGTAATTGGCACGTCGCTGTTATTACGCGCGTAATATGTCGTCATATCGCGCACACCGATTTTGATCTTATCGGTCGTATGATCAGGGCGGAACGTCCATGGCATATCACCCGCGGTCGTCGCATCGAAACGGATTGAAATACTCTTGCCACCCATACTCTTCGCGATCTGCGCTGCCGCATCAGCCTCACCCTCGCTCACGCGTTGGGTCGTTCCGCCAAAGCCGGTCACCCGGCAAAACAGATTGTAAAGCGGTACCGCGGCATAGCCCAGCCCCAGCATCGCCAGCGCACCCAGCATGGCCAATATGCCGGTGCGCAAATTCTTCTGGTCCAATGCCGCGCTGTTCATCCGCTCAATCTCCCATGCGAACGATGGTGATTGCGTAAAAAAGCACTACAAAAAACATCAACACCAGGCCCAGCGCGACATTACGGCTTTTCTGGCGGCGGCGGATTTCAGCTTCTTCTTCTGGCGTCATTGCAACCATCCTTGGGTATAGGCCACACGGTCAGCCACCAAGGCACCGAACAGCGCAAAGAGATAGAGGATCGAGAATGCGAACAACCGCTTTTCAGGGCGCATTGTATCCTCTGGTACAGCGCTGCGAAAGGCCACGGGCAGCGACAGAGCCAGAAATGCGCACGACAGCACCGATGATGCGATGCCGTAAACTGCACCTGTGCCACCTATAAACCATGGGGCCAGCGCAATTGGCAGCAGCAAAATCGAATAAAGCAGGATCTGCTGCCGCGTTGATTTTTCACCCGCTACAACCGGCATCATCGGAATACCCACCTTCGCGTAATCAGACTTCACGAACAGCGCCAACGCCCAGAAATGCGGTGGGGTCCACATAAAGATAATGGCAAACAGCAGAACCGGCATCAGCGTGATGTCACCCGTCACGGCGACCCAGCCGATCATCGGCGGGAAAGCCCCTGCCCCGCCACCGATCACGATATTTTGCGGCGTGCGCGGCTTGAGCCAGATTGTGTAGATGATCGCGTAATAAACAATCGATACCGCCAATATCCCCGCGGCCAGCCAGCCGACAGCCAGACCCATCACGATAACGGACGCAAAAGACAGTGTGATCCCGAAATCACGCGCATCAGTGCGGTGCATTCTGCCGGCTGGTAAAGGCCGTGCGGCAGTGCGCTTCATACCAGCGTCCAGATCCGCTTCCCACCATTGGTTCAAAGCAGCCGCCCCGCCCGCGCCCAGCGCGATGCACAGTATGGCCGTGAAACCGATCACCGGGTGAATATGACCCGGTGCTGCCAACAGGCCGCAAAGCCCGGTGAAGATCACAAGGCTCATCACGCGCGGCTTCGTCAATGCAAAGAAATCACGCCAATCGGCGGGCATTGTCTGTGCTTTGATCTGCATTGCCTGGGTCAAATCCGACTGTACCGGTTTCGTTCTTCAAAAATGGAGGGCGCACCTTGCGGCACGCCCCCGGTTTCAACTTGCCCGCCCCATTTACCGGAAGGGCTTGGGGTTCAGGCGGCCTGCCCGAACCGGCCAGCATCAATGATGGGGTTCATCCTTGATAACCGGCAGCGTTTCGAACTGGTGGAATGGCGGCGGGCTGGATAGCGTCCATTCCAGCGTCGTGGCACCTTCACCCCACGGATTGGCCGGGGCCTTCTTGCCCGCAACGAATGCGTAAATAATATTCGCGAAGAACAGCAGCATTGATGCAGCCATGATGGTGTAGCCGAGCGAGGCGACTTCATTCCATTGCGCATAGGCCGGGGTAAAGTCCGGATAACGGCGTGGCATGCCGTCTAGGCCCAGGAAGTGCATCGGGAAGAAGATCACGTTCACGCCGATGAAGAAGCCCCAGAAGTGCAGATGGCTGAGCAGTTCGGAATGCATCCGGCCACTCATCTTCGGGAACCAGTAATAGAAACCGGCAAACATGGAGAACACAGCCCCCATCGACAGCACATAGTGGAAGTGCGCTACCACGAAATAGGTGTCATGGACGTAATCATCGATGCCGCCATTGGCGAGATAGACGCCCGTCACGCCGCCGACTGTGAACAAGAAGATCATGCCAATCGCCCAAACCATGGGTGACTTAAACTCGATAGAGCCGCCCCACATCGTCGCGATCCAGCTGAAGATCTTCACGCCGGTCGGCACCGCGATAACCATGGTGGCTGCGGTGAAATACATCTTTGTGTTCACGTCCAAGCCCACTGTGTACATGTGGTGCGCCCAAACGATGAAGCCCACAACACCGATCGCAACCATGGCGTAGGCCATGCCGAGATAGCCGAACACAGGCTTCCGGCTGAAGGTGGAGATGATCTGGCTGATCATACCGAAACCCGGCAGAATCATGATGTACACTTCAGGGTGACCGAAGAACCAGAACAGGTGCTGGTACAGGATCGGGTCACCGCCACCAGCAGGGTCAAAGAAAGTCGTCCCGAAGTTACGATCTGTCAGCAGCATGGTGATAGCAGCAGCCAGAACCGGTAGTGCCAGCAGCAGCAGGAATGCAGTGACCAGCACCGACCACACGAACAGCGGCATTTTGTGCAGGGTCATGCCCGGCGCACGCATGTTGAAAATGGTAGTGATGAAGTTGGTCGCGCCCAGAATCGAGCCCGCACCCGCAAGGTGGAGTGAGAAGATCGCGAAATCGACTGCAGGTCCGGTGGACCCTGTGGTCGAAAGCGGTGCATAAACCGTCCAGCCCGTGCCTGCACCCATGCCAGTGCCACCTGGCACGAACATGGAGAACAGCAGGCTGAAGAAGCCCGCCACCGTCAGCCAGAACGAGATATTGTTCATGCGCGGGAACGCCATGTCTGGCGCGCCGATCATGATCGGCACGAACCAGTTACCAAACCCGCCGATCATGGCGGGCATAACCATAAAGAACACCATGATCAGGCCGTGCGCGGTGATCAGAACGTTCCAATGGTGCAGCGCTGCGTCCATGCTTTCAGGGCCGACACCGACCATGAAAATCGCCTGGTTCAGGATTTGGATGCCAGGCTCCGCCAATTCGGCGCGCATGATGCCGGAAATGCCGCCACCCACGATCCCTGCGATAATCGAGAAGATCAGATAGAGTGTGCCGATATCCTTGTGGTTGGTCGACATAAACCAGCGGGCAAAAAAGCCCGGCTTGTGATCCGCATCATGCGCGTGACCATCGGTATGAGTGTCGAAACCTTCTGCGGTAGTGGCCATGTTTCAGTTACTCTCAGACTTGTATTTCGTTCAGGCTTCGCTTGCTTCGTCAGCAGCGACTTCATCAGCAGCAGGTGCCGCTTCTTCGGCAGCGCCAGTTTCACCGCCCTGTTCCAGCACCCATGCTTCCCACTGTTCACGTGACAAAGCCTCAATCGCAATCGGCATATAGCCGTGGCGTGCGCCGCACAGTTCCGAACACTGGCCGTAATACACGCCAGGTTCTTCAATGATCATCAGCTTTTCATTCAGGCGGCCCGGCACAGCATCCAGCTTGAACCACAGTGATGGCACCGCGAATGAGTGGATTACATCGGCAGCCACCGTCTGGATACGCAGCGGCGTATTGGCCGGCACAACCATGCGGTTATCAACGGCCAATTGCGGCGGTTCACCATTTGCCAGCGCGTCAGCCTCGGGCAGCATATTGGAAATGACTTCAAAGCCACCATTGTCAGGATAGGTATAGCCCCAATACCACTGATAGCCGGTGGCTTTGATCGTCACAGCATCTTCGGGCGGTGATTCGTACTGCTTGGCCAGCAGGCTGATCGACGGAATAGCGATAGCCACCAAAATCAGCACCGGCGCCAGCGTCCAGACCACCTCGATCAACGTGTTATGCGCTGTTTTGGACGGGACAGGATTGGCACGCTTGTTAAAGCGGATCATCACATAGAGCAGCAGCAGCAGCACAAAAACGCTGATGATAATCATGAACCACCACAGCGCATCGTGAAGCTTGACCGCAGTGCGCCCGATCGGCGAATATTGGTCCTGCACGTCGGTTGCGCCGGCGACCGGCATGCCCTTGCCCTCTGTCGGGGCCATCGGTGTGTAAGCCGATACAGCAGCAGCGGCATCTGCTGCTGTCGCTTCTGCCGCAGCGGGTTCAGCCGCTACTTCCTGTGCCACGGAAATGCGCGGTGCGATTGCGATCAACAGTGCAATGGCAAGGGTTGCAAAGAAAATATGTGCCCGTTTCAGGCTAAGGCCAAGAGTCATCAGTCCGACGCTTCCTAATTCGTTCATGTCTGCGCTGCCCCCAGCCTTTTAAAAAACCAGTGACGCAGCATATACCCCTGGCGCAGGCCAGGATTTGGGGGCCTATAGGCGCGCTTGCCCGTCGCCTCAAGCGCTTCTAGGGAGAAATTTGTCGATGGCATGCGGCCTCGCCTATCAGACCACCCAAGCTGAACGGAATTATCATATTATGACCGATGAAGAAGTCCTGTCCGAATTTCGCGCCAGTGGGGCGCTGCTCGAAGGGCACTTCAAGCTTTCATCAGGGCGGCACAGCGCCCATTACCTGCAATGCGCGCGGGTTTTGATGAACCCCGAACGCGCCGGAAAACTGGCCCTTGCGCTGGCACAGCGAATTCCGCGGGAGATTCGCAACCAGATTGATGTCGTCGTCTCTCCAGCAATGGGTGGCATTATTATCGGCCATGAAATGGGCCGCGCATTGGGCAAGGATGCGCTGTTTTTGGAACGGCCTGATGGCGTTTTTCACCTACGCCGGGGATTCGCACTGGAACCGGGCGCCAAGGTGCTGATGGTGGAAGATGTCGTCACCACTGGCCTTTCCAGCCGTGAGGCAATTAAAGCAATTGGCCGCGAGGGCGGTGAAGTGATTGCCGAGGTTTCATTGGTTGATCGCTCAATGGGGGAGGCCGATCTGGGCGTGCCGCTGTTTCCGCTGATCGAAATCACCTTCCCCAGCTATGCCGAGGATGAAATTCCGCCGGAACTCGCCGCAGTGCCAGTGACCAAACCGGGGAGCCGCAGCTAAGATGTCATCACTCCTGCGCCCTCAAAAGCTCCGCCTGGGCGTTAATATCGATCACGTCGCCACGATCCGCAATGCGCGGGGCGGCGATCACCCCGATCCGGTCCGCGCGGCGGAAATCGTCGCCAGAGTTGGCGGCGATGGGATTACCGCGCATTTGCGTGAGGACAGGCGGCATATTCGCGATGAAGATCTGGCGCGAATCCAGGCGGCAACAGATCTTCCGCTCAACCTGGAAATGGCCGCGACAGAAGAAATGCTGGAAATCGCATTGCGCCATAAGCCCCATGCCGCCTGCATTGTCCCTGAAAAACGCGAGGAGCGCACGACAGAAGGTGGGCTGGACGCGGCGGGCCTGCACAACCAGCTGGCCCCGATTGTGGGGCGGTTATCTGACGCGGGCATACGCGTGTCGTTGTTTATAGAAGCGAATGAGCGCCAGCTCGACGCTGCGATTCGGCTCCGCGCGCAGGTCGTTGAATTTCACACCGGTGAATATGCGCATGCCCATTTGGCCGGAGACGAAGCCCGTACCGCGAGCGAGTTGGAACGAATCGCCAGCATGGCCCACGCGGCCGCCTCGCTGGGGGTCGAACCTCATGCAGGTCACGGCCTGACCTATGAAAACGTGCAACCCGTCGCCGCCATCCCCGAACTCGCCGAACTCAATATCGGGCATTACCTGGTCGGTGAGGCAGTGTTCGTGGGGCTGGAGACTGCTGTACGCCGCATGCGCGCGCTGATGGATGAGGTGAGATGATAATCGGCCTGGGCAGCGACCTGTGCAATATCGAACGCATCGCCAATTCGCTCGACCGCTTTGGAGCGCGGTTTGAACAGCGCGTGTTTACCGAAATCGAAATGACCAAAGCACGCAGGCGCCCCTTCACCATCGCCGGGACCTATGCCAAGCGATTCGCCGCCAAGGAAGCTTTCAGCAAAGCGGTGGGCACCGGCTTCAGGCGCGGCGTCTTCATGAAAGATATCGGCGTCATAAACGCACCCAGCGGCGCTCCCACGCTGGCGCTGACAGGCGGGGCCGCAATCCGGCTTGCGGAAATGCTGCCGCATGGCCATGAGGCCGTCATTCATCTCACCCTCACCGATGATCATCCATGGGCGCAGGCCTTCGTCGTAATCGAGGCGCGCCAGCGATGAGCGGCACAACCGGCATGGAAAACGTGACAGATAAAAAGCAGGACAAGGCCACGGAAAAGGTCAACTGGTTCGCAGAGATTCGCGGGCTGTTGCTGATGTTGATGGCGGTGCTGGCGTTCCACAGCCTGGTGGCCAAGCCGTTCTACATTCCCTCCACCTCCATGATGCCCACGCTTTACGTGGGGGACCGGCTGGTGGTCAGCAAATATCCCTATGGCTGGTCATGGGCCTCCGCCAGTTTTCACCTGTTGCCGCGTAGCGATTGGCGTGTGTCGCCCGCGACTCCGCAATATGGAGATATCGTAATTCCGGTGCATCCCACGCGGGATGAGGATTATATCAAGCGAGTTGTCGCATTGCCGGGGGACCGGATCGCAGTGCGCAACGGGCAGATTATCCTGAACGGCAAGCCTGTGCGGCAAGAGGTCGTGCCTCCACTACGCATACCGGTGGAACCAACCTTGCTGTGCGAAGGGCGTCCCTGTTTGAGCGCGTTTGACACCTATCGCGTCAACACGGAAAGCGGCCAGCAATTCTACGAACCGCCAACATATCGCGAAACCTTGCCCAATGGGGCCAGCTATCTGATCATCGATCATATGGCGCAAGCGCTGGACGAATTTGATGAGATCACCGTGCCCGATGATGCGGTATTCGTGATGGGCGACAATCGCGATCATTCGGCAGACAGTCGGGCAGAGGTGTGGGATCGCGGCCTGGGTGGGCCAGTACCCATGGCCAATATCGGTGGACGCGCGGAATTCATCACGTTCTCACTCGATGGATCGACCACGATCAACCCCGTCAGCTGGTTTACCAGCTTGCGTCCTGATCGCGCCTGGACCACCTTGCGGCCCGCCATTGCCGAAGGAAGTGTTGAGGATGAACGAGACTGAAGCAGAGGATCAGCGTGGCGACGCCCGCCCCATAGCTGCCCGGCGCCCTAATGAAGCGGTCGGGGCATCTCCGGCACGGATAGGCAATGATCAGTTACGGCTGGAGGCAGGCCGCGCCGCTGTATGGGCAGCCGTAATCGGCCTGGTGATTCTAGCGATCTATATCTCCAATGCGTTGCTGATTATCTTCGGGGCAATGGTGTTCGCCGCCATGATCGATGGCGGGGCGCGCTTGATTGGCCGGGTGCTGAAAATCGGACGCGGTTGGTGTGTGGCACTGGTGCTAATCCTGACCATCGCCTTCTTCATCTGGCTGGGATTCTTTGCCGGCTCGCAAATTTCGCGTGAGGCGGCAGAGCTGCCCGCCATTTTGAACGAGCAATTGGTCCGCCTGTTCAGCTGGATGCGTACGCAAGGCTTTGAGATTGAGGTGGCCGATCTGAAAGGGCTGGCAGGCTCCATCACCAGTGGTGTGGGCACAGTGACCAAGGCAATCGGCGGCATTATGGGCAGTCTGGCCACGCTACTGATGATCATGATTATCGGCATCTATCTGGCAATCGATCCCAATTTGTACGAACGTGGCGTGGCGTGGATGGTGCCCGAACACCGGCGCGAGGCATTCTATGACACGATCAGTCATCAGGCCTTCACCATGCGCCGTCTGCTGGCCGGACGAATCGTAGGCATGGTGGCAGAGGGCATATTCACCTGGACACTGCTGGCAATTTACGGCGTGCCCATGGCGGCGCTGCTGGGCCTGCTGACCGGGCTTTTGGCCTTTATTCCCAATATCGGCGCGATCATTTCGGGCGGGTTGATGGTGCTGGTTGGCTTTTCCGGTGACACCGAAATGGGGCTCTACACAATCTTCGTCTATTTCCTGGTCCAGAATTTCGACGGTTATATTCTGGTCCCGCTGATCGCCAAAAAAACGGTCGATCTGGCCCCGGCGCTTGTCCTGTCCGCCCAGCTAATCTTTGGCGTATTGTTCGGCCTGCTGGGTCTGGCCCTGGCCGATCCCCTACTCGCCATGATCAAGGTGGGGTTGGAGCGGCGTTCCGCCCGGCTGGATGAAAGCGATAATCTAACGCGAGAGGCCGCATAAAATGGCTCGCAAATTCCTCTACATTGTCGCTGGCCTGATCGTGCTGATCATAGCCGTGCTGTTGGCGCTGCGTATCTGGGCGACCGAACTGGCGGCGATAGCATTTGTGCCATCCACCGAATTCGTCGAGCAAAAACCTTTCGATACCAATGCCTATCATGATCCGGCCATGTGGTATTCGCGCCCCGGTATTGGGTCGGATGATCCGGCGCGCTGGCAACCTGCCTATAGCGGTGATGAACGTAGCCCGCCCACACGCGCCGACCCGGCACCCGCGCAATTCGCGGTCTTTTTCGTCCACCCCACCAGTTATCTCGACCGCTCAAACTGGAACGCCCCGATCGGCGATCAGGAAGCCGAGCGCGTCACACAAATCTATCTGCGCGGCATGGCCAGCCCGTTTAACCGGGCAGCCGAAATCTGGGCACCACGCTATCGCCAGGCGACAATCGGTGCCTTCATGACCGACAAACCCGAAGGACAAAAAGCCATCGATGCGGCCTATGCCGATGTGGAGCAAGCATTCACCTTCTTCCTGTCATCGATCGATAAAGACACACCGATCGTTCTGGCCGGTCACAGCCAGGGGTCGCTGCATCTGATGCGCCTCTTACGGGACAAGGTGGCTGGAACGGATCTCGCCGCAAGGGTGGCGGCGGCCTATCTGATCGGTTGGCCGATATCGGTGGAGCATGATCTGCCCGCAATGGGCCTGCCCGCCTGTGCAACGACGGATCAAGCAGGCTGTATTCTGAGCTGGTCGAGTTATGCCGAACCGGCTGACCCGTCCGCCATGATAGAGGTTTATGCCAATTCCAGCGGATTTGATGGCAAACAGCGCGGTGACAGCACGATCCTTTGCACCAATCCCCTGACCGGCACTTTCGGGGCAGAGGCTGAGGCCGACATGAACATTGGTACGCTGGTGCCCGATGGTGATCTGGGCAAAGGCGAACTGGTCCGCCAATCCGTTCCCGCCCGCTGCGATGGTCGCGGGTTGTTGCTGATTGGCGATCCGCCGGAAATGGGCAGCTATGTCCTGCCCGGGAACAATTACCACGTTTATGACATTCCCCTGTTCTGGGCCAATACTCAGGCTGATGTCGCACGCCGGGTGGGGGCATGGGCAGCAAGGGACTGATCATCGACAGCGCCATCGATATGCGCGCTGCCCTGCCTGATGGCGGGGTATTGCTGGGCCTTGACCTGGGGACCAAGACCATTGGCATCGCCACTTGCGATGCTGGCTGGCGCTATGCCACGGCAGGCAAAACGCTGCCCCGCGGGAAATGGGGTAGTGATCGCGGGACGCTGGGCAAAGTTATCAGCGAACGTGTCATCTCGGGAATTATCATCGGTCTGCCACGCAATATGGATGGCAGCGAGGGGCCACGCTGTCAGGCCAGCCGCGCCTATGCGCGCAATCTGGCCGAAGCTTTTTCTCTGCCCGTACTGTTATGGGATGAACGCTGGTCCACGCAAAGCGCCGAATCCGCCATGATCGGGCAGGATATGAGCCGTGCCAAACGTGCCGAGAAGATTGACAGCCATGCAGCAGCAGTAATTCTGCAAGGCGCAATTGATGCGCTGGCTGGCGGCGCGTTTTAGGCGCTACGCCGTCGCCAATTCGAGCCGTTGGCGTTGCGCCTCCATCTGCACCATCACGCTACCTGATCTCTCGGCCTGCCGCCATAAATCATCACGCCCTCCCGCATCGTCCAGCAACAGCGCGCGCGCCTCGTAACTCGCCAACCTGATCCGGTCGCTCGGATGATGCTGCCCGAATTTTTCCGCCAGATCGCAGGCATTGGGATCGCCGGTGGCCACGGCCAGCCGCATGAACGTTTCCGTCGCATTGGGGCTCAGCACCCTGCTCACTTCGCCCTTCTCCGTATCAAAACCATATTGGTCAAACCACTTCTGCGCCGGGTCATCATGCATGATGTTGAGCGAGACAGAGAGGCTTTCAGCCGGAAGCTGGCTGTGTACATCCTGATGCGCTCGATACAGCATCAGCTTGCCTTCGCTGAGCGCAGCACGTTCGATGAAGCGCAACCCCGGCTGTTCTCCGGCGTATCCAGCAACCGAGGCGTAATCATATTCGTAATAATCGCTGCGATAGCCCGGACCGAAATAGCCGCTGGTTAGGAATGAGAAATTGTGATCATGCGGGACACCGTAGACAAAGCTTTTGGCGCCGCTGGCCTGGAAGCAATGATCCTGCTCGCTTGGCCAGATATTGGCGCGCAGGAACACGCCGTTGCGAAGCGGGCTGAGCACAATGGCCTGTGGGCCATAGCCACTTTCCCCCTCAGCCATACGATATTGATCCTTCAATCGATCAATCAGCAAATCGCCCAGAAAGCTGCGATTATTGGTCAGCTTGCGTAGCCACATCGCATTTTTTGATACGCTGCCAGCGCAATTGGGATCGAACCCGGTTTGCGCAACACCTTCGATGCAATCGCCCAGCGAACAGGACTGTTCAGAATTTGTCTCAATCACGCGGGGCATATGCGCTTCTCCTGCTCTACAAGTTGGGGATAGGTGGCGTGTAACTGCTGACGTACCTGTGCGGCATGCGCTGACAGGGGATCGCTTGTATCGCTGGCAACTTCTTCCAATCGCTGAAATCCGCTGGTGGTTTCAAGGGCAAGCGCGTGACGCAGCGCCTCCCACCGCAGCTGACTGGTCCCGCTTTCAGACAGCGCGAGCATAGTTGGGACCGCATCAGTGCGGCCCATTGCACCCAATACCGCCATGGCCATTTCACACTGGCTGTCACGTTTGGTGCCGCTGGCCTGATGCAACAATGTGCCATCGGACAGAGCGTAGTCACAGGTCGGGCCTGGATCTTGCGGCTGGCGGTGCAATTGCAACATCAGCAGATGCCCGCGAACATCGAATATGCTGCGCGCCGTGCCGCGGGATTCGACAGTTAATGTGGAACCTGGCTGAAGGCGCACCAACTCGGTTTCGATCGTTGCCCCCTTCCGCCGCTCCGCACAGATACGATGCCGGTAGGCACTGCCACTGCCCGCCAATACGATTTCATGCTGTTCGCAATCGGCAAAATGCACCGCTTCGGGTGGCCGTTCCTCCCGGCGTTGTTCGTAACAGACCAAAGACAAGGCGGCGTTGCCCGCCGCGGCCAACTGCATCATGGCAAAGCCGCCGGAATAGCTGTGCTGGAATGGAATTTGTGCCAGCGGCTCTTCAGCCAGCGTTTTCAGGAATGGTTTTGCCCATGCGGTGACAAGTTCCCGCGCCGCAGCATGAGATCGCATCAATTGCGAAAGCTGCGGCAAATCCTGCAGCATATCGCCGGAAGAAAAACGCGCCAATTCGCGTTCCAACGCAATGCTGGACGGGTCGCAACGCCACTTGTCATCCGCCTGACCAACTGCCCGGCTGGCGCGGCGTTGCGCAGCCGGATCGCTGCGCAACGCCTCCATTGCAGGTTTGATATGCATCGGCCGTGTTCAGACCAGATTTTGAGGCGGCATGGTTTCATATACATAAACCATGATCGCCACGATCCGATCATCATATGTGCCAGCAAGCTGGCTAACGCTGCCGTAAATTCCATTCGCAACGTCCAGGCCAGGTACTGCCGACAGATCAATTTTCGGAATGTTCATTTATTGGTACTCCCTTGTCGATTACGCAGGCGCTCGTGCCCGCTGACAGGAAGTTTGGCTGCTGATGACGATATTAAAAAATTAAAATGTTGTAATATTCTGTCAAATTTGGCAAATTAAGAGAAATTAAACCTTAAACAGCGTTTAAAATTCTCGCAACTTATCAGCTATTCTTCGATCCCGATCATCCGGGATCGGCAGATCCAGCATCGACATTACGATCAGGTCATCAAGCCGCAGCTGGTTGATCGTGAGAACGCAAAAAGCACATTGTTAGCGTAGGCGTCTGATCAGCGCCCTTGTTCCGTCTGGACAGGCGCAACCGCCACCCCATCTTCGGTCAGCCTGATCTCGACCGGCACGCCCTCTATCTGGGTGGACACGCTTACTTCGCCTTCGCGGACATCGAAGGTTGATCCGTTGTCGTCCAACGGAATGTTTTCAAGTCCAGGAATGTCGAGTGGCTGAATCGGCCCTTCCGGATCTGGAGGTTTTGTCGGTTCCGCTTTTGCCGGGATCTTCAACGCTGCGCTCATAAAATCGCGCCAGATACGGGCGGGAAGGCTTCCGCCCGTCACGCCCCCAAGCGACGAATTATCATCATTCCCCACCCAAACACCAACCACCAGACCACCGGCATAACCCACAAACAGCGCATCGCGGTGGTCCTGTGTTGTTCCGGTCTTGCCGTAATTGGCGACAGACAGGGTCGCAGCTCGTCCCGTGCCGCGATTTATTGCCACGCGCAGCAATTGTTCCATCTCCTTGCGCGTGCTGCCGGACATAGAGTGCTTTCCATCCAGCCGGCGGTCCAACCAGCTCTGCTTTTCCTGTGGGAAAGCATGCGGCTCCACAGGGTAACGATTGCCTGCGACCCCGGCATAGGCCGCTGTCAGCTCAAGCAATGTCATGGTGGAAGTACCCAGTGCCAGACTGGGGTCGCCCTCTGGCAGGTCCGACGTCACACCCAAACCACGTGCGGTGCGAATCACGGCCTTACTGCCCAGCTGATTGAACAGGCGCACCGCCGCCACATTGCTCGATCGGGCAAAGCCTTCTTCCAGTGTGATCGTATCCGAATAATTATTGCCCGAATTGCGCGGGCGATAGCTGCCTTCGGTGATTGGGCGGTTATCGATCAGATCATCCGGGTCCATCCCCGCCTGCAATGCCGCCAGATATACAAACAGCTTGAAGGTCGACCCCGGCTGCCGCCGCGCCTGAGTGGCGCGATTGAACGTAGATCGCGCGTAATCACGCCCGCCGATCATCGCCACAACTTCACCATTGGGGCGTATCGCCACCAATGCCACCTGCGCCTTGCCCAGCCCTGCGCGCGATACCATGCGGCTGGCGATGCCCTGCAATCGCCCGTCCAGTGTGGTGGTGATTGTCTGTCTGGCATAGCTGCGCTCTGCGCCCTTGCGAGCCATTGGCAGCGCCCAATCGGCAAAATAAGTGCCGGTCGGCACCCTGTTCCGCACGCGAACGTCCAGCCGAGGGGTGGGCATAGCCTGCGCCTGTGCCTCCGTCAGATAGCCTGCGGCCACCATGGCCTGCACCACCACCCGCATCCGGTCCCGCGCAGCCTGGTAATCATTGGTTGGGGCAAGCCGCGAAGGTGCCTTCAGCAGCCCCGCCAGCATCGCCGCCTGTTCAGGCCGCAGTTTTTCCGGCTGGCGATAGAAATAATGCAGGCTGGCCGCTCGCAACCCGTATTGATTGGCCCCGAAATAGGCGTTGGAGAGATAACGTTCGAGGATTTCATCCTTGCTGAGCCATGCCTCCAGCCAGAATGCGATCAGCATTTCGCGTGCCTTGCGTGTCAGCGTCTGTTCAGGGGTAAGGAAGGTGAATTTGGCCAGCTGCTGGGTGATGGTGCTGCCACCTTGCGTGGATCCGCCTGTCGCGTTGGACCATGCAGCACGCGCCAATCCGCGTGGATCGACACCCCAATGGTCGTAAAAACGACGGTCCTCGATCGCCAGAAACGGCTCGATCACATGTGCAGGCAGCTTGCCAACCTCGACCGATGCCTCAACCACGGCACCACTGCGCGCAATTGGTGTGCCGTCAGAAGCGACCAGCGTGATCTGCGGTGCGGCGATCGGCTCCAGCGATTTGCTGAGCGGGGCGGTGATCGCGAGCCATGCTACCAGCAGGATGAACAGCAGCAGGATTGCGCCGACGCCACGTACAATCCAGCGCGCTTTGCTCGCCTGCCACCAGCTGCGCCTTTCACCGTCGGTTAGACCAGCTGAGGAAGTCGCAGCCGATTGACGACGCCAAAAGCGCCATTTGCTCTCGCCGTCGCCATCCAAATCGAAACGACGATCAAACGCGTCGAGCGCGCTGCCATAGGGATCCTGCACCGAATAGAAGCCCGCCGATTTTCGGCTGCGTCCACCCGATGCCGAACCCGTCAGGTCGCGATTGCGGCGTAACCACGAAAACATCATTACTGTGTTATCTGATTAACACAGTTGTTGCCAGCAAAATCGGATGGGTTGGCCGCGCGTTTACGCGATCACTTTACCCACGCCACTGGGCAGGTCTTCACCAAACACGCGCTGGTAATATTCCGAAATCAGCACGCGTTCTGCCTCATCACACTTGTTGAGGAAGGACAGACGGAAACCGAACCCGATGGAATTGAAAATTTCCGAATTCTGCGCCCAGGTCATCACCGTACGCGGGCTCATAACCGTGGAGATATCGCCATTCATAAAACCCTGACGCGTGAGCTCTGCAACCTTCACCATTTTCGCAATGGAGGCCGGATCGGTTTCGGGGCTCTTGCTCTTCACAATCGCCTCTTCAACTTCGGGCTCAAGGTAGTTCAGCTGAACCACGATATTCCAGCGATCCATCTGCGCCTGGTTGATCGCCTGCGTACCGTGATAAAGGCCGCTGGTATCGCCCAGGCCCACCGTATTGGCGGTTGAGAACAGCCGGAAATATTTGTGCGGTGTGATAACCTTGTTCTGGTCCAACAGCGTCAGCCGCCCTTCGGTTTCCAGCACACGTTGAATCACAAACATCACGTCTGGTCGTGCAGCGTCATATTCATCAAAGGTCAGCGCCACAGCATGCTGCAAAGCCCAAGGGAGAATACCTTCCTTGAATTCTGTGACCTGTAATCCGTCCCGCAGCACGATGGCATCGCGCCCGACAAGATCGATACGGCTTATATGCGCGTCCAGGTTAACGCGAACGCTGGGCCATTTCAGACGTGCAGCAACCTGTTCAATATGGGTCGACTTACCCGTGCCGTGATAGCCCTGCACCATCACCCGGCGGTTGTGGGCAAAGCCTGCCAGAATCGCCAGCGTTGTATCCGGGTCAAAGACATAAGACTTGTCGATTTCCGGCACACGCTCGTCAGCCAGACTGAAGGCCGGGACCTGCCAGTCAATATCAATTCCGAACGCATCGCGCACGTCGACAATGGTGTCAGGTTCGGCAATCAGCGTGTTCGCCGTACCGTCATAATCGGTGGACATCAGGTTCTGCGTCATATCGATTGCACGCGTAGCGGCGCGCGCGCGTCGCTGCAAGAAGGCATGTGATGGAAATTTACGCAAGCGCACAATGACGCCCCACCTGCCATTAGGTAGGGAAACGGTTTTCCTTGCGCCGCCACTATCAACCTACTAGAAGGTAGATATTATGAACACGCAAACGCGCCTGCTGAACCTCGCTGAAACTGCCATGTGCCGCCATGGCTATGGCGGCTTCAGCTATGCCGATATTGCGCGCGAAGCGGGGATCCGAAAGGCCAGCATCCACCACCATTTTCCAGCTAAGGCTGATCTGGGTTTCGCTGTGCTCGATAGATATGCTGACCGGCACCTGACCATGTTGGGCGATATTCGTGTGACCAGCCGCCTGGGCGGGCAGGCTCTCGCCCGGACGATAACACTTTATCGAGAGGCATTAGGATCGGGCGACAACCTGTGCCTTCTGGTCGCATTGGCGAGCGACGCCAGTGCCCTCCCTCAGTCCATGCGAGATATGTTGGCCGCTGCCACTGCCGCCACTACTGCCTGCCTTGAGGAACTCCTGCTGAGCGGGCGAAAGGATATGAGTATATCGGTGGCAGGTGATCCAGCTATCGAAGCAGCTTCAATCCTTGCAGTCTTACACGGCGCACAATTGCTAGCTCGCGCTGGACGCGACATTGCCCTGTTCGATCACGCCACACAACCGATCCAGACGCGTATATCGCGGCGCTGATCAATATCAGTCATCGCATTTGCGCATCGACCTGTTAATCCGCATGGCAGAGGAAGAAACTGATGGCGCGTTTCACATTCTTCACCAACCCAATGAGCCGCGGCCAGATTGCCCGCTGGGCATTGCATGAAACGGGTGCGAATTATGCAACCGAGCTGATCGATTGGCAGAACAAACCGCAGGCGCCGCTGGATGCAAACCCGCTGGGCAAGGTACCTGTGCTGGTCCACCATGATTGCGACCATAATCGTGTGGTCAGTGAATGTGCAGCGATCTGCCACTATCTGGCCGAAACGCATCCCGATAGGGGCTTATTACCTAATAACCATGAAAAAGCAGACTATTTCCGCCTGATGTTCTTCGCTGCAGGCCCGGTGGAACAGGCCGTAACCAGCCGCGCCATGGGCTGGAGTGTCGATGATCCGCCGAAGCAGGGCATGCTGGGCTTTGGCAGCTTTGATCGCGCCATGGATATGTTCGAGACACTTTTGTCAGGCCGCGATTATGTGTGTGGTGACCGCTTCACCATGGCCGATGTCTATGTCGGCAGTCAGGTGGATTGGGGGCTGCAATTCGGCACTGTCCCATCACGGCCCGAATTCGAAAGTTACACTGCGCGGTTACGCGAACGCCCCGCGAATAAGGAAGCTAAGGCCATCGACCTGAAAGTGATCGAGGAGGCGAAGGCGGGTTAGCCCAATAGGTCAGGCGATTGCGCTGCATTTGCGCAGCAATTGATAGGCCTCCACCACCTCGCCCAGGCGCGCTTCATATTTTCGATCGCCCCCATTGCGATCGGGGTGGTAGCGTCGCAGCAGTTCTGAATAGCGCCTGCGCAGCACCCTCAAATCGGTATCGAGGCCCAGCCCCATCACCTCCAGTGCCTGCGCTTCGTCTTGGCTGAACCTTCCGTCCATCGTCATTTGCACTTCGCGCTGGGCACGGCTTTTAATTCCGCGGGCACGCGCAGAGATCGCATCGAGTGGATCATCAAAGTCGGCCCAGCGCGGCATTCCATCCACCCCGGCTGTAGGCCGGAAGCTGGGGCTTTCAGTGCGCCAACCGACGCCAGGAGCCTGCGCAGCGGTGATTTCTTCCGCGCTCATCCCGTCAAACCAGTCATATCCGTCATTGAATTCGCGCACATGGTTCAGGCAGAACCATCGATATTCACCTGGCCCATCAAATCCGTGGCCACGCCCGCCTGGTGCGCGAAATTCTCCCGCCGCATTGCAAGCAGGATGCTCGCAAACCAGCCCGCTTTCTTCAAACCTGCCATGAAATCTTGATTGAGACACCGCATTAGGATGGGCATGGACAAGCGGAAAGTGAACCCCCAAAACAAGCTCATTATGACCGGACCCATCGCCCAGGAAATCGAATCGCTATTGCGCCACGCCTTCAGCCCGTCACGGCTTGAGGTGACAAATGACAGCGCCAATCACCACGGCCATGCCGGGGATGATGGCAGCGGCGAATCACACTTCACGGTCGAGATAGAGGCGGATGCCTTTGCCGGAATGTCCCGGCTGGCCCGCCAACGCGCGGTAAACGCTACCTTGGGCGATATCCCCGGCAACCGGGTGCACGCACTGGCCATTCGTGCCAACGCTCCCGGTGAATAGCCGACTTCGGGAGAGAAATATGGAACAGAAGCGCGTTAAACTTGCCAATGGGATTGAGCTGGACGTGGTGGATGTGGGACCACGTGATGCGCCCGTTCTGATATTCCTGCACGGCTTTCCGGAAAGCCACCGTACATGGCGCCATCAGATCGCACATTTCAGCGATCGATATCGTTGTATCGCGCCTGATCAGCGTGGCTATCGCGGATCGTCCAAGCCACAAGAAGTCGATGCCTATACGCCAGACAAGCTGGTGGGCGATGTCTTCGCTCTCGCCGATACGCTGGGGATCGATAAATTCACCATTGTCGGCCATGATTGGGGTGGAGCCATCGCATGGGGAGTCGCCTATTTTGGGCAAATGAATGGCCGCGTTACCCGTGCCATCATCGCCAATGCGCCGCACCCGGCACTGTTCCAGAAACTACTTTATCTCGATCCGCATCAACGCGAATCCAGCCAATATATCCGCGCCTTCCGCGACACGGCGAATGATGATCTGGTCCGCGAACACGGGCTTGGTGCCCTGCTGCTGAAACTGCTGAACCGCGATCGCCCCGACAATATGGAACCTGAAGAACGCGCGGCATTGTTACAGGATTGGCAGAATCGGGATGCCGCCTTCGGCATGCTCAATTATTACCGTGCCAGCCCGATTGATGTGCCCCCCATGGATGCACCGTTTGAAATTCCCGAAGGCTGGACCCCTCCACCATTACCGAAACTCACCATGCCAACACTAGTGATTTGGGGCGTCGATGACTTTGCCCTACCCATTCAAAATACCAATGGCATGGATGAAATCATAGAGAACTTCACGCTGGCCGAAGTGCCTGATTGCGGCCATTTCGTACCGTGGGAGGCTCCACAAGCGGTCAATAGGGCAATGGAGGAATTTCTGGGGCGGGCTAACTGATCAGCCCTATCTGGTCACTTGGCTGCCCAATATGATTGCCCTTTCCGGCCAGTGCCCCTATCTGCGCCGCCATGCCAAACGACGTGCTCACTTTCGCCATACCCAAGGGACGCATTCTGGACGAAGCGCTACCCGTAATGGCGCGTGCCGGTGTGGTGCCGGAAGATGCTTTTCACGATAAGAGCAACCGCGCGCTCAGCTTCGCAACGACGCGTCCCGATATGCGGTTGATTCGCGTACGTGCCTTTGATGTGGCTACCTTCGTGGCCCATGGCGCGGCGCAGGTGGGCATTGTGGGGTCTGACGTGATTGAGGAATTCAACTACGCCGACCTTTACGCCCCGGTTGACCTGGACATTGGCCATTGCCGCCTGTCCGTGGCGGTGCCTGCGGGCGATGCCGCCAACAGTGACAGCGCCAGCCATTTGCGCGTCGCGACCAAATATCCCAATCTGACCCGCCGATATTTCGAAGGGCAGGGCATTCAGGCCGAATGCGTCAAGCTGAACGGCGCGATGGAGCTTGCCCCCTCACTGGGTTTGGCTGGCCGGATTGTCGATCTGGTTTCAACCGGACGCACACTGAAGGATAATGGGCTGGTTGAAACCGACACCATCGTCCAGATTTCCGCCCGGCTGATCGTCAATCGCGCCGCGTTGAAGACTGACCCGCGCGTGGCCGAACTTGTCGCTGCTTTCCGCGCTGAGACTGAAAAGCGCGAGACTGATTGATGCAATTGCTGTCCGTCAGTGATGCAGATTTTGCCGAAAAATTCGCGCGGATCGTGGATGATCGGCGCGAAAATGACGGCAATGTTGCTGATCAGGTGGCCGAAATCCTGCGCAATGTGAAGGCGCGCGGCGATGTGGCGCTGGCGGAATATTCGCAGAAATTCGATGGTTACACGCTGGCCAATGATGCCGATTGGGTCGTTACCGCCGATGCCTGCCGCACAGCCTATGATGCATTGGAACCGGACCTTCGTGATGCGCTGGAACTCGCCGCGGCTCGCATCCACGCCTATCACAAGGATCAATTGCCGAAAGACCGTGATTTCATCGATGAGACCGGCGTACGGCAGGGCGCAATTTGGCGCGCGGTGGACGCTGCTGGGCTTTATGTGCCAGGCGGTCGCGCAGCCTATCCCAGCTCTCTGTTGATGAATGCCATTCCTGCCAAAGTTGCGGGCGTTGAGCGGCTGGTGGTCGTCACCCCCACGCCGCAGGGTAAAAGCAATCCTCTGGTATTGGCTGCTGCACATATCGCTGGCGTGGACGAGATCTGGCGCATTGGCGGGGCGCAGGCCGTGGGCGCGCTCGCCTATGGTACGGGTAAGATCGCCCCTGTCGACGTCATCACCGGCCCAGGCAACGCCTGGGTGGCAGAGGCCAAACGCCAGCTTTACGGCGTCGTCGGGATCGATATGGTCGCCGGACCCAGCGAAATTCTGGTGATTGCCGATGGGCAGAATGACCCGGAATGGACCGCCGCCGATCTGCTGAGTCAGGCAGAGCATGACCCGGTGGCGCAATCCATACTGATCACCGATGATGCAGATTATGCCGCACAAGTTGTCGCCGCAGTCGAGGTGCAACTGGCCGAACTGGCCACCGGCGCAACCGCCCGCGCAAGCTGGGATGATTATGGCGTGGTGATCGTAGTGGGTGACCTGGACCAGTCCATCCGGCTCGCCAACGCGCTGGCTGCAGAACATGTCGAGCTGGCCGTGGCTGATCCCGAACCTTTCCTGCGCGCGATCAAGCATGCGGGCAGCGTGTTTTTGGGCCGCATGACGCCAGAGGCGGTGGGCGATTATGTCGCTGGACCCAACCACGTGCTGCCAACTGGACGGCGCGCGCGCTTTGCCAGTGGCCTATCCGCGCTCGATTTTATGAAGCGCACCAGCTTTATTGCACTGGACGATGCCGCACTGGGCAAAATCGGCCCTGCCGCTGTCGCGCTCGCCCATGCAGAAGGGCTACCCGCCCATGCCAAATCCGTTGAATTGAGGCTCAAATGACCGCTCCCCGTTCGCAGGCCCGCTCTGCGGCGCGTCTCGCCGCCGTACAGGCGCTCTATCAGCAGCAGATGGAGGGCACCGCGCTCGCCAAATTGCTCAACGAATTCCACCAGCACCGACTGGGGCACGAGGTGGACGATGTGCAATATGCCGAAGCAGAGGTCGATTTTTTCGATGACTTGGTAAGCGGTGTAGGCGCAAGGCGCGATGGAATCGATGCTCTGCTGGTGGGCAAGCTGGCCGAAGGCTGGTCGCTGGCTCGGCTGGACAAGGCCATGCTGCAAATCCTGCGCGCCGGTACATACGAATTGCTGGCGCGCGCCGACGTTCCAGCCGCGGCCGTAATCAATGAATATGTCGAAGTGGCCAAAGCCTTTTTTGACGATCGCGAGGCGAAATTCGTCAACGGCATTCTGGATGCTGTGGCCAAGGAAGCGCGCTGAGCGGCGAATCCGCCTTTATTGAAAGCCTGCGGGCATTGGCCACGCACCCCGCCGCGCGCGCTCTGAATGATGACTGCGCCGTTGTTGATCTGGGCGGTGAAACGCTGATCCTGACGCATGACATGATGGCAGAAGGGACGCATTTCCGCACAGATGCGGATTTGGCCGATGTCGCATGGAAATTGGTGGCGGTGAATTTGTCAGACCTTGCCGCCAAGGGTGCCGAACCAGTGGGCGTGCTGCTGGGATATTCGCTTGGTGAAGACGATGATCGCTTCCTTGCCGGTTTGCACGAAGTTCTGGCCGCGTATGATGTGCCTTTGCTGGGTGGAGACACAATCCGCAGCCAAGGCTCACGCACAATGGGGCTGACCGCGATTGGCCGCGCCACCCACACCCCCGTGCCAGACAGGCGCGGTGCGCAGACAGGTGATGGCATTTACGTCACCGGAATGCTGGGCCGCGCCATGCTGGGATATGAAGGTGATCCCGATCATGTGGACGCCTACAATCGCCCCACCCCGCTAATTTCTGAAGGGCGGGCGCTTGCCCCTCTTGTCAGCGCGATGATGGATGTATCGGACGGCTTGCTGATCGATGCCTTTCGTATGGCACGCGCCAGCAGTCAGTCCTTCGAACTGGATCAGGCTGAAATCCCTGTTGCAGACCCGATCCGCCGTGACGAGTGCATGCGCTGGGGGGATGACTATCAATTGCTCTTGACCATCCCTGATGATCTGACACCAGCGGTTCCAGCGACCCGTATCGGCACGGTTAGGGACCGAAGTGAAGCAGTATTGTTGCTCAACGGATGCAAAATCATCGATCCGGCAGGCCTGGGATATCAACACTGATTCATGATCTTGACCGACAAAGGTGGAAGGCTGCCCAAGCTGTCAACACATCGCCCCTTGTAACGCCCCCCCTTCCCTTATAGCCTGCCAAATTGACCATTCTGCCCACGAAGGCGGGATGGCGGCCAAGTTTTTTGGAGAGGGGATTTTTGTGAACCTAATTCTTATTGCAATTGGGCTGGGGCTATTGGCCATTATATACGGCTTTGTGACCAGTCGACAGGTTCTTGGGGCCGATGCCGGCAATGCCAAGATGCAGGAAATCGCAGGCGCGATCCAGGAAGGCGCCAAAGCGTATCTCAACCGCCAATACACCACGATCGGCATGGTCGGTGTGGTCGTGGCCGTGCTGGTCGGGCTGTTCCTTGGCCCGATTTCGGCCATCGGCTTTGTGATCGGTGCCGTGCTTTCGGGCGTGGCGGGCTATATCGGGATGAATATCTCGGTGAAGTCCAATGTCCGCACCGCAGCGGCAGCTATGAAAGGCCTGCAACAGGGGCTGACACTGGCGTTCCGCGCAGGTGCCATCACCGGCATGCTGGTGGCTGGCCTAGCCCTGCTGGCAATCGCCGTGTTCTTCTATGTCCTGATCGGCCCGATGGCACTGGAACCCAACAGCCGCACCGTGGTGGATGCGCTGGTGGCGCTGGCATTTGGTGCCTCGCTGATCTCCATCTTCGCACGTCTGGGCGGCGGTATCTTTACCAAGGCTGCTGACGTTGGTGCCGACCTTGTCGGCAAGGTGGAAGCTGGTATCCCTGAAGATGATCCACGCAACCCCGCCGTGATCGCAGACAATGTCGGTGACAATGTGGGCGATTGCGCTGGCATGGCCGCCGATCTGTTCGAAACCTATGTGGTTACCGTGGGCGCAACCATGGTGCTGACAGCTCTGCTGCTAACCGCCGTGGGTGATCTGCTGCTTCCGCTGATGGCGCTGCCGCTGCTGATTGGCGGTGCCTGCATCCTCACCAGCATCATCGGCACCTACTTCGTCCGCCTGGGTGGCGGCACGAACGTAATGGGCGCGATGTACAAGGGCTTCCTTGTCACCGCCGTCCTGTCGATCCCGCTGATCTGGTACGTGACCATGCGCGCACTCGGCACTGTCGATATCGACATGAACACCGTGTTGAATCCAGGCACTGACATGGTGCAGTTCACGGGTATGGACCTGTTCCTGTGCTCGATCATCGGCCTGGTTCTGACCGGTGTCATCATATGGATCACCGAGTATTACACCGGCACGGGTTTCCGCCCAGTTCGCTCGATCGCCAAGGCTTCTGAAACAGGCCACGGTACCAATGTGATCCAGGGTCTGGCCATCAGCCTAGAATCGACCGCTCTGCCGACCCTGGCGATTATCGCTGCGATCATCGGCGCCTATCAGCTCGCCGGCCTGATCGGCCTTGCCTTTGGCGCGACCGCCATGCTGGCGTTGGCCGGCATGGTCGTGGCACTGGATGCCTACGGCCCCGTCACCGACAATGCCGGCGGCATTGCCGAAATGGCTGGTCTGGATGACAGTGTTCGGGAAAAGACCGACCTGTTGGATGCCGTGGGTAACACAACCAAGGCGGTGACCAAGGGTTATGCTATTGGCTCGGCCGGTCTTGCCGCGCTGGTTCTGTTCGCTGCCTACACCACCGATTTGGGGATTTTCTTCCCCGATCTGTCGGTCAATTTCAGCCTTGAGAACCCTTATGTGATTGTCGGTCTGCTGTTGGGCGCATTGCTGCCGTACCTGTTCGGTGCGATGGGCATGACTGCCGTAGGCCGTGCCGCGGGTGACGTGGTGAAGGACGTGCGTGCGCAGTTCAAGGAAAAGCCCGGCATCATGGATTACTCCGAAAAGCCGGACTACGCCCGTACGGTGGATCTGGTCACCAAGGCAGCGATCAAGGAAATGATCATTCCTTCGTTGCTGCCGGTGCTGGCCCCGATCGTGGTGTTCTTCGTGATCAGCTGGGTTGCCGGGGAAGCCAATGGCTTTGCCGCGCTGGGCGCTCTACTTCTGGGTGTGATCGTTGGTGGGTTGTTCGTGGCCCTTTCCATGACCGCCGGCGGCGGCGCATGGGATAACGCCAAGAAGTACATCGAAGATGGCAATCATGGCGGCAAGGGCAGCGAAGCCCATAAGGCTGCCGTGACGGGTGATACCGTTGGCGATCCTTACAAAGATACCGCAGGCCCTGCCGTCAACCCTATGATCAAAATCACCAATATCGTTGCGCTGCTGCTGCTCGCAGCTCTGGCTGCGCATTGAGCCAAAGGTGAATACCGCTTCGTCCTCAAGCAGCGAAGCGGTAGGACATGAGGGACAACCCCGCCTGGAGCGATCCGGGCGGGGTTTTTCCTATCCGCCGCCTAGCCCGTCGCAATTGACCTGGTAACCTCCATCGCACATGGCCGGACACAATGGATACCGATATTACACCCGAAGCACTGGTCGGCCGACTGGTCCACCTTCTGACCCTGCAACCGCAAGGTGATGATATGCTGCTGGGCACCCCGCAACCCGGCGGTGTTGGTCGCGTATATGGTGGGCAAGTGATAGCACAGGCGTTGCAAGCAGCCCAAGCCAGCGTGACCGATGGCAAGGTGGCCCATTCGCTACATGCTTATTTCCTTCGCGGGGGCGAGGAAGGACCGAATATCGATTACACTATCGCTCGCGATTTTGATGGACGAAGCTTCGCCAATCGCCGCGTCATCGCCAGCCAGGGTGAGCGACCAATCCTGAACCTGACAGCCAGTTTCCAGACGCCGGAAGCCGGGCTAGAGCATCAGGCGGCAGAAATGCCCGATGTGCCACCACCTGAAGAATTGGTATCCAGCCGGGAATTGCGCCGTGCGATGGTAAAAGAAATGGGCGACGATGTCCCATCTTCAATACGCGCGATGGCAATGCGCCTCAACCCCATCGAAATGCGCCCGGCTCAAATGCCACCATGGATAACAAGTGAGCCACGGCCAGCGCATTCTGCCAGCTGGTTCCGCGTCATTGCCCCATTGCCTGATGATGCTGACCTGCACCGCGCCGTGATCGCCTTCGCCAGCGACTATTCCCTGCTCGGCACCAGTCTGCTGCCCCACGGACTCAGTTGGATGCGGGGCGAGGTGACCAGCGCCAGCCTGGATCATGCGCTGTGGTTTCACCGTCCTGCACGGGCCGATGAATGGCTGCTCTATTCCACTGACAGCCCATGGTCCGGCAGCGGGCGTGGCTTCAACCGCGGCCAGATTTTTGACCGCGAAGGGCATTTGATCGCCAGTGTGGCGCAGGAAGGGATGATCCGGCGGCGCAGGCCAAAGGGCGAATAAAGGCTGTCCGCTGGGCCGTGCCTAATGCGCCAGTAAAATCGGCAGTGGTGGGGAGCTCAAGGCCCGACGTGTCACCCCACCCAGCAGCATTTCTGCCAGACGTGAGTGACCATAGGCACCCATGACAACATATCCGCAATGGCGCATCTGCGCGGCTGAAAACAGCGTGTCGGCAACAGGTGCCTCACCGCGCGCAACCTCCACCACTTCACAATCAATTCCGTGTCGGCTGAGATATTCCGCCCCATCGGTGGGCGGCAGATCATACCGTTGCCTGTCGCTCTCCTCCGTGACTGTGGCGATATAGACCTTGCTGGCCTTGCACAGCAGCGGCAGCGCCGCGCGCATGGCGATGCCGGCCTCGGTCGAACCGTTCCATGCAATCAGCGCCGGTGCAGAGCAGTCAAACTTTTGGGCTGCATCCGGCACCACCAGCACCGGGGTACGCGAACGCATAGCCAGTTCGCCCACCAGATGCGAAGGGCGATCAACATCATCATCGATGTCGCGCGCGCCCACCACAATCACGTCATTGATGGCAGACTGTTCCAGCAGGCGCTGTTCAGCCATGCCATAGCGGAACAGCCACTCCCAACTCGCATCCTCATTGTCCAGATCTTCTTCCGTCTTGGCGCGGAATTCTTCTGCCGCCTCCTTGATCACCGGCATGGCTGCGGCAATCGCCGATCCATAGAAATCACCCGGGGCGAAGACGTCAAAACTAACAGATTGCAGACAGGTTATATGGCCATCAAAAGCGCGCGCCAGATCCAGCGCCACCTGCAGACGCGATTCCATCCCGCCGTCATCATTCATATGCAGCAATATCGATTTCATGGTCCGGCTCCCTTCCTTTGTGTGTGGGGCACCCGTCGGTCTGGCGGGGCATCCCCAACCTTGCTTCCGGATAGGGTAGGAATCCACCTTTTGCATTGATCTCAATCAAATTCGCGCCTGTTTTAACGGCGTCCAGCCATCCGCCCGCGCACGCAAAGGCACAACATGAAACGGCGGGATAAGGCACGGATTGGGGGATGTAGGAAAGGTAGAAGGCTGCCTACATCACGTCATGCTGAACTTGTTTCAGCATCCATGACGCCTTCCAGAGCCCGTTGTCACAGATGGCAGGATGGACCCTGAAACAAGTTCAGGGTGACAATGGGTTTGAGTTCGTCCGCCCACTCACCCACCCGCATGATAAAAATCATAGATCTTGCGCGCCACCGCATCGGAGACGCCGGGTGCGCGCTGCAGATCCTCCAGCGCGGCGGCGCGGACCTTGCTCGCCGTGCCGAAATGCAGCAGCAAGGCGCGCTTGCGGGCCGGACCGATGCCGGGAATTTCATCCAGCGGGGATGCGGTGATCGCCCTGCTGCGCTTGTCCCGATGCGCGCCAATGGCATATCGGTGCACCTCGTCCCGCAAATTCTGCAAATGGAACAATAGGGGCGAATTGGTCGGCAGCGTCTTTTCCCGCCCATCGGGGAAATGGAACACTTCGCGCCCTTCACGCCCATGATGCGGCCCCTTGGCCACGGCGATCAACGGCACATCCTCTATCCCCATTTCCTCCAGCGTATCTCGCACCGCGCTCATCTGCCCCTTGCCGCCATCGATCAGGACAAGATCGGGCCAGATGGTTTCGTGGCTGTCCTTCTTGCCGTCGGTGCCATCGGGATCTTCCGCTAGATTGCGGAAACGGCGGCGCATAACCTCCCGCATCATCCCGAAATCATCATTGCCCTGCGCTTCGCGGATGTTGAACTTGCGATACTGGTTCTTGATAAAGCCTTCGGGGCCCGCCACCACCATCGCGCCAACCGCCTTTGCGCCCTGAATATGGCTGTTATCGTAAATCTCGATCCGCTGCGGCGGGGCCTCCAGCTCAAGAAATTCGGCCAGTTCGCGGTTCAGCCGCGCCTTGGTGCCACTTTCCGCCATGCGACGTTCCAGTGCCTCTGTCGCATTGCGGCTGGCCTGTTCCATCAGGCGACGGCGCTCGCCGCGTTGAGGGACGGAGAGCGTGACCTTCTTGCCCGCGAGTTCTGACAGCGCCTGCGCGATCAATTCCGCCTCGGGCAATTTTCGGTCCACCAATATGGTCGCGGGCGGAGGAACCTCCTCATAAAATTGCAGCAGCACATCGGACAAAACCTCCGCCTCCTCCACATCCCTGGTATGGCTGGGGAAGAAGGCACGATGGCCCCAATTCTGTCCACCCCGGATGAAGAAGCTCTGCACGCCAACCTGCCCGCCCTTGGCCGCCAGCGCGAAGACATCAGCGTCGCCCACCCCCTGCGCATTGATTGCCTGTGAGCCCTGGATAAAGGTCGCGGCGCGCAGCCGGTCACGTAATATGGCGGCGGTTTCATAGTCCAGCTCCTCGGCCGCCTTCTTCATCTGCGCCTCAAGATCTGCCTGCACGGCGGATGATTTGCCAGAAAGGAAATCCTGCGCCTGCTTCACCAGCGCGGCATAATCAGGCGTGCTAATCCGCCCCACGCAGGGCGCGCTGCATCGCTTGATCTGGTAGAGCAGGCAGGGCCGGTCACGGCGACTGAAGAAACTGTCCGTGCAGCTGCGCAGCAGGAACAGTTTTTGCAGCGCGTTGATGGTGGTGTTGACGCTGCCCGCACTGGCGAACGGACCGTAATAATTGCCCTTCGCCTTGCGTGCGCCGCGATGTTTCATGATCCGCGGAAAGTCATGTTCGGCCCGCAGCAGGATGAAAGGGAAGCTCTTGTCATCGCGCAGATGCACGTTGAAGGGCGGGCGGAAGCGTTTGACCAGCTGCGCCTCCAGCAGCAGCGCCTCTGCCTCTGAATTGGTGGTGACGATCTCCATGCTGCGGCACTGGCTGACCATACGCAGAAGCCGGTTCGTCAGCCCCTGAACTTGCGTATAGTTCGCCACGCGGTTCTTCAGCGCGCGCGCCTTGCCCACATACAGCACATCGCCCCGCGCATCGAGCATACGGTAGACACCGGGCACGGGTTTCAGGGTTTTGACCGTTTCGCGAATTGCTGCGACGCCCGCCTCCAGATCGGGCTGCGCGCTGGCGACAGTATAGGTCGCCCGCTCCTCATTGAAGCGAGCGGCACCGCGTGGGTCGTCAGGTGATCCGGCTTTGCTGCGCGACATAATAGGCAAATAGGAATCTTGCGCGCAAATGGCAAAGCCGCGATGGGGGTGTGGTGGACAATCATTTCGATGCGATCATTCTGGGTGCCGGTGCCGCCGGGCTGATGTGCGCGGCGCGGGCCAGCCAGCGGGGGCGGCGTGTGCTGGTGCTGGAACGCGCTGATTCTCCGGGCAAGAAAATCCTGATCTCGGGCGGCGGGCGCTGCAACTTCACCAATATCGGCGCTGGTCCGGCCAATTACCTCTCTGCCAATCCGCATTTCGCCAAATCGGCGCTGGCGCGATACACGCCGCGCGACTTCATCGAACTGGTCGAGAGTTACGGCATCGCATGGCATGAAAAGACGCTGGGGCAATTGTTCTGCGATGGTTCGGCGCGGCAGATCCTCGATATGCTGCTGGCTGAATGCGCCAAGGGCGATGTCACGCTGAAATGCGGCGAGGAGATCGCTGAGGTGGCGCATGACGGAAGTGCCTTTACCGTCACCACTCAGAACGGCGCCTATTCCGCCCCATCATTAGTGGTGGCCACCGGCGGGCCGAGCATCCCGAAAATGGGTGCGACCGGGTTTGCCTATGATCTGGCGCGGCAATTCGGGCTGAAAGTGGTGGAACCGCGCCCAGCGCTCGTCCCGCTGACATTGGGCGGGGAGGAAGTGCTTTTCCGCGAGATTTCAGGCGTCTCCACCCCGGTTGTGGTGAGCGCCAACACAGCCAGCTTTGCCGAAGCGGCTCTGTTCACCCATCGCGGCCTCAGCGGCCCAGCGATCCTGCAGGTCAGTTCTTACTGGCGTCCGGGTGACGCGGTGGTGATCGATTTTCTGCCATCACATCAGGCTGGCTGGCTGATTGAGTGCAAATCCGCCACACCGCGCGCCACGCTCCGATCCATCCTGCGCGACGCCCTGCCCGACCGGCTCGCCGATATTCTGGACGAGAAACTGGGCATTACCACCGAACTGGGCAATGCGCCCGACAAGGCACTACGCGCGGCGGAAGATCGCCTGCGCCACTGGCCATTCCGCCCCAACGGCAGCGAAGGCTTTGCCAAGGCGGAAGTGACCGCGGGCGGCGTTTCCACTGCTGAACTTTCATCAAGGACGCTGGAAGCGACGAAGCGCCCTGGTCTTTATGTAATCGGCGAGGCGGTGGATGTGACCGGTTGGCTGGGCGGGTACAATTTCCAATGGGCCTGGGCCAGCGGGGTTGCCGCGGGCGAGGCGATCTGACCTGCGCCACTGGTCAAAACATCTTGCGCAGTTCCACGCTCAGGAAACGCCCTGTCGGGTCGATCAGATAGGGCTGGTAGCTTAGCGGGACATCCCCATTGCCGTCCGTCACCCGACGGCGCGCGTCAAACAGATTATCCGCGCGCAGCGACAGGCGCAGGCCCTTCAGGAAACTGTCGTCCCGTTTCAGCACCTGTCCCATGTTGGCGAATATCCGCAGGTTAAACGTCGCCAGGTCGCCAAAGCGCAGATCACCAGTTCCACCTGCTCCGCTGCCGTTGATCCGGGCTGATCCGGTGTATCTGCCGGACAGACGGAGACCCCAGCCACCGCGGAAAATGCCGCCTTCCAGGCTGCTACTGTGCGGCGCCAGGGGAGTGCTGGAGGTGGCATCGCCGCTGACCAGATCGAGCAAGGGGCCACCCTGGGCGATCAGCACCGTGTTCGCCAGTTCTATATTGTGGGACAGGTTCAGGAAATAGCGCCCGCGTCCATCGTCACCACGCGATGGCAGGCCCGGCGGCCCACGGCGCGCCTGCCCTTCCTCACCGGCAGCCGGTGCAGGCTGTCCAAAGGAACCGCGCGTCACCAACCCGAACACCAGGCGTTCGGCGCGTGTGCTGTCATATGTCACCGGACGGCGATCAAGCACGGTCAACTGTCCCGTCGCGTCGCGTGTCACACGATCAGGAAACGCCATCTCGACCTGTTCCGTCAGCGCCGGAAAAGTACCTGTCACATCGCTCGACCGGTTGCGGATATACTCGGCTGAAAAACGGGTATCCTTCCAAAACGGCAGTTCCCAATTGGCGGAGAATTTCCAGTCGTGCTGCGTTTCAGCTTTAAGGTCTGAATTGCCGCCCGATATCATCGTGACCAGTACCGTGTCCCCGGTCACGAAATCGAACGTCGGCACATTCAGCGTCACAAATTCCGGATTGCCCAGGTCGGATATGCTGGGCGCGGCCTGATTCACGAAATAGGTTGCTGCCAGCGTCAGATTGCTGGCCACGCCCCAGGTCAGCCCGCTGCTCCAGTCAGTCAACGTGCCAAAGTCCGACAGGTCTTCAAGTGATGCATTGAGATTGAGGCTGAGATCGCCGATCGCGCCCCATGCCCCGCCCTGCTCGGCAATGGGCAGCACCAGATTGACGCCGCTGCGAAGGCTGGATCGGGTAAGACGGGCGCCTTGCGCGCTGCCTGTATCGTCGCTTGCGATGCGTTGCCAATCGAACCCGACATCGAATGTCGTCATCAGTTCGCCTGCCGGAAGGTCCAGCAGGTTGCCCGCAACAGTCATCTTGTTGACCGAAGTCCCGACTTTGCTGGTGGCGATATCCTGCCCCGCATCGGCCAGCCGTGGGATAGCGCCATCTATCGGCAAATCTCCGGCAAGTGCGGCAGCCACCAGCCCGCTGGTTTCGGCCCGGCGATCGATGCGGGTTTTCGTGTCGGAAATCGTCGCATCGCTGGTTGCCGTCAGCTGGAAACTGCCCAACGGGCGGCTGATGCTGGCCGCGGCGGAGAACCGATCGGTCGCACTGTCGCGCTCCAGCGGCTGGTCTGCCCCGAAGGTCCGCAGCGCCTGGCTGCCATCGGGTGCTTCCAACAAGACGCTGTTCAGGCCAGAAAGCGAACGGCTTTCGCTGCGTTCATACGTGCCGTTGATGCTGATCGACGTACCGCTCCCAAGTATGGCCTTGGCGTAATTGACGGTTGCTTCCAACTCCATGCTGTCGGCAACAAGGCTGCGATACTCCGCCGGGTCGGGATCGCCCGCAACATCGCTGACGCTCCCCTCATTCTGGATCACGCCCCGCTCGGCTTCGGTCAGCATCGAGACATCGCGCGCTTCGAGGTTGACGTTGAGCCTGCCGCCATCGCGAATCCTGAGCCACGTCAGTTCCTGCTCATGCGCGAAATAGTCGCCACGCGCGGGCGCTTCGCCCTGAAGTTCCAACTCGCGGCTGGAATATCTGTCCTTCAGAATGATGTTCACCACGCGTCGATCCGGCGGATAGCCAAAACGCTGCGCCACTTCTTCCGGCAAAACCTCAACCTTGGCGACCGCTTCTGGCGGGTAAGATCGCAATTCGCGAAAACTGCCGATGCGAAGCCCGTTGACCAGCATCACCGGTCGCCCGCCCTGCCCACGCCCGCGTGAAGATCCGGTCTGCGAGGAAATGGCGTCAAGCAGATCGGCAATGGATGTTGCGCCAACTGCCAGGATATCATGCTCATTCATTTCCAGCACGGGGGCCTGTTTAACGTCCAGCTGCCCCAGCAACCTTTCCGCTCGAACCACGATTTCATCACCAGCAGCGATATCCGAATCTGCGGCCCCGCCATCGTCTGACTGGGCCGTGGCATACGTGGCTGGCAAGAATGCTAGGGCAATGCCCGCAATCGCTTGGTACCGTGTCTTCATGGCGACCACATTTCCGATTTTACCGCACTGCACAAGCTCCTGAAATGTAACGAATTGCATCAGCGGTCGCGCCAGGGTTACAGCAGACCGCGGCCCGGGGCGGACGGGCGGCAGAGGACGAGACTTTTCTTTTGTCTCGAGTGCGTCTAAAGCGCGCGGCCAGATTACAGACAAACGAGTAAAAGGAACTACATGGCTAAAGAAGAACTCCTCGAAATGCGCGGCAAGGTGGTGGAATTGCTGCCCAACGCGATGTTCCGGGTCGAGCTCGAGAATGGCCATGAAGTACTGGGCCACACTGCGGGCAAAATGCGCAAAAACCGTATCCGCGTGCTGGTGGGGGACGAGGTGCTGTGCGAACTGACGCCATATGATTTGACCAAGGCGCGCATTACCTATCGCTTTATGCCCGGTCGCGGTGGCCCGGGCCAGGGCCCCGGCCCGCAATAAGCGCGCCGCTCAACCATGAGCGCAGCACAACTCATATTGGCATCGGCCAGTCCGCGCAGGCGCGAATTATTGGCGCGCCTGAGCGTGGAAGCTGACGCGATCCGGCCCGCCGAAATCGACGAAAGCCCGCTGAAAGGCGAATTACCGCGCGAATATGCAAAGCGCATGGCGCGCGAAAAGGCGCTGACAGTGTCAGCTGACGGACATGTTCTGGCAGGTGATACCGTGGTTGCCGTGGGGCGGCGCATCCTGCCCAAGGCAGAGGATGAGGCAACCGCACGCCAATGCCTGGAACTCCTTTCTGGCCGCCGCCACCGGGTACTGTCCGCCATTGCGCTGAAATCACCCGACGGCTCTCTGCGCGAAAAGCTGAGCGAAACGATCGTGCGTTTCAAGCGCCTGTCCGATCAGGAAATCGTCGCCTATCTGGCGGGCCATGAATGGCATGGAAAGGCCGGTGGCTATGCCATTCAGGGCGCAGCAGAGGGGCTGATCCAGCGCATCGATGGCAGCCATTCGGGCGTCGTGGGCCTACCGCTCTATGAAACGCGCGCAGTTCTGAAAGCGGCAGGGTTTGACATTGGCTGATTGGCTGATCGAACGCGGGGTTGGAGAGGATCGCGCGCTACTGGTGGAAGGCGATCAGGTGCTGGCCGCCAAAATGTGCTGGCATGGTGAATTACATGCGGGCTGCATTGTCGAAGCAAAGCTCATCAGCAAGAATGGGTCACGCGGCACCGCGCAAACAGAAAAAGGCAGCGAAATACTGCTCACTCGTCTGCTGCACGATGCCAGCGAGGGAGCCACATATCAGGTCCAGATTACCCGTGCCGCGATTGCCGAACGCGGGCGATTCAAGCGCGCGCAGGGCCGCATTGCCGATGACACATCTGAGCCAAGGCAGGACATCTTCCAGACCGGCGAGCAGGTTCACCGATTCCCCGCCGGGCTGTGGGAAGATGTATGGGACACGGCCTCTTCCGGTGAAATCTCTTTCAATGGCGGATCGCTGCTGTTCAGTGTGACGCCTGCCATGACTGTGGTGGATGTGGATGGCGATCTGCCGCCGCATGAACTGTCGCTGGCCGCCGTGCCCGCTCTCGCCAGTGCTCTTCCACAATTCGATCTGGGCGGTTCCATCGCGGTGGATTTCCCGACCATCGACAGCAAGGCCGACCGCAAAGCGGTGGACGCGGCGCTCGAATCGGCGCTTGCGAATTGGCCGCATGAACGCACCGCCATGAACGGCTTTGGCCTGGTCCATATTGTCGCACGGTTGGAGGGGCCATCCTTGCTACACCGCTTCAGCACATCACGCGTGGGCGCAGCGGCGCGTATGGTGCTGCGCCGGACAGAGGCGGTGATGGAACCGGGCGCGATCCAACTGAATGTTCACCCTGCCCTGAAGGCCAAATTGAAGCCCGAATGGCTGGAAGAATTGTCCCGTCGCACGGGCCGCGAAGTGCGGATCACTGCAGATCCCGGTCTTGCCATAGAGGGCGGATTCGCACAGGCAGTGCCATTATGACTCCTTCCGCCAAAGCCAAGCCCTGCCCCATTTGCAAGAAACCAGGGAGCGAAGATCACTCGCCATTCTGCTCCGCACGTTGCCGCGACCGCGATCTGGCGCGCTGGTTTGGTAATGGCTATGCGGTGCCCGGTCGACCTGCCACGCCTGATGAAATCGCGGGCGAAAACATGCAGCAGGATTTGGACTGAATTGCCCCTTGCCAAAGCGCCCCCGCTTCGCCATAGGGCGGCGCTCCAAACGCTCGCCGGTCTTTTTCGAAGGCCGCACGCAGAGTAGATGCCTCGGTAGCTCAGTTGGTAGAGCATGCGACTGAAAATCGCAGTGTCGGTGGTTCGATCCCGCCCCGAGGCACCACCTCTTCCCTCAACCCGCCTCAACGCGCGCCAGCACGCATAGGCTGTTTGCCAATGCGGGCCTTTGCAGCTATGGGGCACGCTTCGTCCCGGTCGCCGCGTAGCATCACGTTTCGCAACGTCCGGGGCGCGGTAATTTTCCAGCAGGATGAACCAGCATGTCGCGTCGCCGTCAGATTTACGAAGGCAAGGCCAAAATCCTTTATGAAGGCCCCGAACCGGGTACGCTGATCCAGTATTTCAAGGATGATGCGACCGCCTTCAACGCCCAGAAAAAGGGCACGATCAATGGCAAAGGTGTGATCAATAATCGCATCAGCGAATATGTGTTCACGCGGCTGGCGCATATCGGCATCCCCACCCACTTCATCCGCCGGTTGAACATGCGTGAACAGCTGGTGCGCCAGGTGGAAATCGTGCCGATTGAGGTTGTGGTACGCAATGTCGCCGCCGGTTCCATCTCCAAGCGTTTGGGGATCGAGGAAGGCGAACAGCTGCCGCACACGCTGATCGAATATTGTTACAAGGATGATGCGCTGGGCGATCCGCTAGTGGCGGAAGAACACATTGCCTGCTTCAACTGGGCCAGCCATGAGGAAATGCAGGATATCGCCGCCATGGCGATCCGCATCAATGATTTCATGTGCGGCATGTTCGCCGCGATCGATATCCGGCTGATCGACTTCAAGCTGGAATTTGGCCGCATCTTCGATGGGGATTACAGCCGCGTTATCCTGGCTGACGAAATCAGCCCCGATGGCTGTCGTTTGTGGGACATAAATACGGGCGAAAAGCTGGACAAGGACCGCTTCCGCCGCGATCTGGGTGGCGAGGAAGACGCTTACCGCGAAGTTGCGCGCCGTCTCGGCCTGCTCGATGGTGAGAATAATGGCGGCCCGGGCGAAGTGTTTGACCTGTCCGCCCATCGCGGCCGCCTGCGCGGCACTGCAAAGCCACCGAAAAAGTAACCAAGGCAGTTCATCCCCTTGTCATCGCTGACTGTTTAGGTCAGCGAGTGATGATGCGTTTTGTTCGTTATGTCGCGCCGCTGGCGCTGCTGTTCATTGGCCCGGCGCTGCTGGCCGAAAGCGCGCCAGCCGAACGGATCTGGGCATTTGAGGAAAGCGATATTCCGGTCGATCCGGCATTCCATTTTGGTGTGCTGGACAATGGCATGCGCTATGTATTGCGCGAGAACGGCACGCCCGAAGAGACAGTGCTGGTGCGGCTGCATATCGGTTCAGGATCGCTTGACGAAACAGGTAGCGAACAGGGGCTGGCGCATTTTCTGGAACATATGGCCTTCAACGGCTCTGCCCGTGTGCCAGAGGGCGAAATGGTCAAATTGCTGGAGCGAGAGGGGCTTTCCTTCGGGGCAGATACCAATGCCACAACCAGTTTTGAAAGCACCGTGTACAAGCTGAACCTGCCGCGTAATGATCTGGAATTGCTCGACACCGCACTGATGTTGATACGCGAAACCGCCAGCGAATTGACCATTGCGCCCGATGCGGTGGACCGCGAACGCGGCGTGGTGCTGGCCGAACGGCGCGATCGGCGCAATTTCGCCTATAGTGAACTGGAAGACCAGCTGGCATTCAACTCACCCGGCGCGCGCTATGTACAACGCTTGCCCGCCGGAACTCTTGAGGTGCTTGAAAGTGCCACCGCGCGGGATATTCGCGGTTATTACGAACGCACCTATGTGCCCGCCAATGCGGTGGTAATGGTGGTGGGTGATCTGCCAGTCGATCAGATCGAGCAGAAAATCCACCGCTGGTTTGCCGATTGGCAGGGCGGCCCTGACCCGGTGGAACCTGAAACCGGACCAGTGGACATAACACGCGCCGGTGAAACGGATATCTATCTCGATCCTGCCCTGCCCGAACGCGTGACCATATCGCGCAACGGCCCGTGGGTGGAGCGACCGGATTCCATTGCCACCCGGCAGCAAAACCTGCTGCGGCAAATCGGATACGACGTCATCAATCGCCGTCTAGCGCGGCTGGCGCGCGGAAAAAGCGCGCCGTTCAAAGGCGCGGGTTTTGGCACCAGTGACGTGTTTGAAGATGCCCGCACCACCAATCTGATTGTCGATAGCGCGGATGGCGAATGGCGCCGAGCACTGTTGACAGCGGGCACGGAAATGCGCCGTGCCATCGCCTTCGGCTTTAGCGAAACGGAAGTGGCAGAACAGGTCGCCAAGCGACGCAACTCAATGGAAAGTGCCGTTCGCGCGGCAGATACCCGCAGCAATGGTGCTCTGATCGGCGCGATCACCGCACTGGTGGATGCAGAGCAGTTTCCGTCGACGCCCGAAAGCGCGCTGGAACGGTTCGAGGCATTTGCGAATCAGATTACGCCCGCTGAAGTGCTGTCTGCGCTGAAGGCGGATATCACCCCTCTGGATAACCCGCTGATCCGCTTCGAAGGAAGCTTGGAACCAAAGGGCGATGCCGATGCCCTGCGCGCGGCATGGCAGAAAGTCGTGAACGCCGAAATCTCCCCGCCCGAACATGCTCAAGCGGCGGAATTTTCCTATCAGCACTTTGGCGAAGCGGGGCAGGTCGTGTCCGACGCGCACGATCCGCAATTTGGCTTCCGCCTGATTCGCTTTGCCAATGGCGTGATGCTGAATCTGAAACAGACAGACATCAGCCAGGACCGGATCAGTTTCCGCCTGACGCTGGATGGTGGCGATCTGCTGCAAACGCGCGATGCGCCGCTTAAAACCGTGCTGACATCCTCCCTCCCCAATGGCGGGCTGGGGGCGCATAGTCAGGACGAACTGGCCAGCATTCTGGCGGGCCGCAATGTCCGATTTGCCATCAGTTCTGTTGCTGACAGCTTCCGCATGGGCGGGTCAACCACGCCCGCCGACCTGCAACTGCAATTGCAATTGCTGGCCGCCGCTTTGACCGATCCCGGCTATCGCCCCGAAGGTGTCGAGCGGTTCCGTAGATCGCTCGCCGATTTCTTCTCCCGGCTGGACGCGACGCCCAATCAGGCGCTGGCCAATCAGATTGGTGGCATATTGTCCGACGATGACCCGCGCTTCACCCTGCAATCGCAGGCCGCATATGAGGCGCTGACTTTCGAACAATTGCGCGCCGATATTGCGGACCGGCTAGCCAAGGGCGCGCTGGAGCTGGCGCTGGTGGGCGATTTTGACGAGCAGGCAGCGATTGATGCCGTGGCCCTGACACTAGGTGCCCTTCCCACACGTGAGAGGCAATTCCGCCCCTATAGTGAAGAACGCCAACGCAGCTTCACCACTGCGCATGGCACCCGTACCCTTAAGCACAGTGGGGAGCCGGATCAGGCGCTGGTCTATCTCACCTGGCCGACGCGGGACGATGCCGATCTGGCGGAAACGCTGAAACTGGGCCTGCTCGCCCGCGTCGTGCGGCTGGAATTGCAGGAAATCTTGCGCGAGGAATTGGGGGAAGCCTATTCCCCCAACGCCAGCAGCGCCCCATCCAAAGCATGGCCCGGATATGGCGTGTTCGCCATCACCGCACAGGTCGACCAGCAACAGGTTGGGCCTGTTCGTGCCGCCATCCGCCAGATGCTGAACCAATTGCGCAGTGAACCGGTTGATCCCGATATTCTGGACCGCGCGCGCCAGCCGCTGCTGGAAGATTACGACAATCTGCTAAAGACGCTGGGCGGCTGGATGACACTGGCTGACCGTGCACAGAGCGAGGCGGACAGGCTGCGTCGCTATAGCGACGCTCCCGATCTGATCCGGCAGATCAAGCCGCAGGACATTCTGGACGTCGCGCAGCTCTATCTCGCGCCATCGGACGCGGTGGAATTGCTGGTTCTTCCCAAGGATGTGCCTGCTGCGGAATAGAAATGCGGGCAAAGCGTAGCCAGTCGATTGCGATTATTGCGCGAAACGCTATAGGCTCGGCCCGTTCTCAGCTACGCACCCGCCATTAAGGAACAGCGCATGAAAGTCCGCATTCTCGTCCGTCTCAAGCCCGGTGTTCTCGACCCGCAAGGGCGTGCCGTGCATCATTCCCTGGAAGGCATGGGCTTTGCCGGGGTGGAAGATGTGCGCGTGGGCCGGATGATCGACCTGGATGTGGCCGATGGCACCAGCGACGCCACTCTGGACGATATGTGTCGCAAGCTGCTGGCCAATATGGTGATCGAAAATTACGAAATCCAGAAACTGACCGAAACGGAGGCCTCATAATGGGTTTCCGCGCAGCCGTGGTCACTTTCCCCGGCAGCAATTGCGACCGGGATATGGCGGTGGCACTGGAACAGGTTGCTGGCACTGCGCCACTGCGCATTTGGCATGGCGATGCCGAACTGCCTGACCGGCTGGACTTTATCGCGCTTCCCGGCGGCTTTTCCTATGGCGATTACCTGCGTTCAGGCGCAATGGCGGCGAACAGCCCGATCATGCGTTCCATCGTGGCGGCGGCAGAGCACGGCGTGCCCGTTCTGGGCGTGTGCAACGGTTTTCAGGTGCTGACCGAAAGCGGGCTGTTGCCCGGCGCGCTGATGCGCAATGCCAGCCAGAATTTTATCTGCCGCAATGTCCCGCTGCGGGTGGAAAACAACCAGTCACTGTTTACATCAGCCTATGAAGCGAATGAGGAAATCCATATTCCCGTGGCGCATCATGATGGCAATTTTTTTGCTGATGAAAACACGTTGGATCGTCTTGAGGGCGAAGGCCGCGTGGCCTTCCGTTATCTGGAGCCGGTCAACGGATCACAGCGCGATATAGCCGGTATCCTGAATGCAGCAGGCAATGTGCTGGGCATGATGCCGCACCCGGAACGCGCGATCGAACCCGCCCATGGGGGCAGCGATGGCCGGCGGCTATTTGAAAGCGCGATTAAGGCACTGGTTGTGGCCTGATACGGCACACAGCCATATCGGTTATCAAGCGCGTCTACGTTCCTCTGCTGTGAACAACCGTGAGGCATCTTTCGCTTCCATCGGACGACCGAAATAAAAACCCTGGATCTTGTCACAACCAAGATTACGAACCAGGTTCACTTCCTCTTCCGTTTCAGTACCTTCGGCCGTTGTGGTCATATTCAGGCTCTGCGCCATAGCCACAACCGCGCGGATAATCGCCAGACTTTCTGCACTGTTTTGCGCTGCGCCCTGCACAAAAGTACGATCGACCTTGATGGTCGAAAATTGCAGCTTACGCAGGTAACCGAGCGATGAATACCCCGTTCCGAAATCGTCCAGGGCCACACCACAGCCCAGCGCCATCACCTGTTCCAGTGCGCCGCGTGCCACGCTGGCATCACGCAGGAAGATGCTTTCGGTCACTTCGATCTCCAACCGTTGAGGTGCCAAGCCGCTGGCGGACAGCGCGGCCACAACCTCGTCGGTGAAATCGGGCTCCAGCAATTGTTCGGGCGAGACATTGACATTGACGTTCACATGTTCCGGCCAATTGAGCGCCTCTTCGCAGGCGCGGCGCAATACCCATTTGCCAATCGGAACGATCAGGCGGGTATCTTCTGCAATCGGTACAAACTTCCCTGGACTGACAAAGCCGTGTTCCTCACTTTGCCAGCGAACCAGCGCCTCAAAACTCACAATCTTCTCGCTGTTGGCATCGACCACAGGCTGGTAATGCAGCAGGAATTCATCACGCTCCAGCGCACTGCGTAGCGCTACCTCTAACTGGCGACGTTCCTCTGCAAAAGCATGCAAGGATGGTTCAAAGGCGAAATGGCTACCGCCACCTTCATCCTTGGCCCGATACAGCGCCAAATCGGCATTGCGCATCAATTCTTCAACCGAACGCCCATCACGCGGCCCCACGGCAGAGCCAACGCTGGCCCCCACATACAATGTTTGGTTGTCGACCAGATAGGGTTCGGACAGATTATCGATCACACGCGTCGCCAATTCGCCAATAGACGCATTGTCGCTGGCATCAGTGATAACAACAGCGAATTCATCGCCGCCCAGGCGTCCGCACATCTGGCCTTCGCCCATCAGCGACTGCAATCGGCTGGAAACCTGCGCCAGCAGCTTGTCACCCACCATATGGCCAAGCGAATCATTGACCGATTTGAACCGATCCAGATCGACCATCAGAAATGCGCATTTGCTCCGCCATTGCTCGGCATGTTGCAGCGCCCCACCCAGCGCCTCTGTCAGTTGCAGGCGGTTGGGCAGCGATGTCAGCGTGTCGTAACGCGCAAGGTAAGCGATCTTGTCCGAAGATTCACGCTGCACCGTCACATCTGATCCAACACCACGAAAGCCAGTGAAATTGCCATGTTCGTCATGTAGAGGTGTGCCAGACAGTTCCCACCACCGCTGTTCACCCTTGATCGAAACCTGCACCATCAAGTTGGAGAAGTTCTCGCGATTCTTCAGTCGTTCGGCCAGATCATGCAGGCTAGAAGCAAAACTGCCCGTTTCCCATTGCTTGCCGGCAATCAACTCGATCAGCAGCTTGCCATTGGCGTCACTTTGTTCGCGACCCAGCGCAAAGGCAAACCGGGGCGATGCGGAGCGGACACGGCGGTTGGTATCCACCTGCCACAGCCAATCCGCCTCATTCTCTTCAAATTCACGCAACAGCATGGAAACGACTTGGGATTTCTCCGCCATCCCTTCTTGGTACAACCTTGAAAAGAGATGGGTTCTTGCGGTTTCCAAGGTTCCCATTACCGACATGGCAATGAAGCCAGCGGTAACAATGGCGAGTTCCAGTTGCCCCATAAGTACCAGACCCAATGTGGCGGCGCATCCGGAAACCAGGTTGAACAGCACGCTGCCTAGGGGGGAGCTGGTGTGAAACAAGGCAGGTCCCACGCAGATCATCGCCATGCAGACGAACAAGGTCATCTGGTCCAGCTCTGTCCCTAAGGGCGCAAAGCCAACCAGCGGAATGGTCCACAACATCGCTGCGTAAATGGAATTGGCAGCATGCCGATAAAATTCGTCACGCGTGACCCGGCGCCGGTCACTGTCGATCAGCGTCACATCGATACGCCAGCCACGCAGCAATACATAACCCAGCGCCGCGCACCAGGCCGCCAACAGCAGGAAATGCACCTCTTGATGGTACAGATAGACCGTCAGGATTGCGTAGATTGCCTGCAGGATCGGGCGGTAATGGGCCCGACGCGCCAGGCTGGAAAGCTGGAAGCCACGCAGGCGCGACCACTCGCTATGCCCGGGATCGTTTAACCCCAGAACATCACGAGCGGACAACTTCCATACTGTGACATCGCTATTACTCACCAACCCGCGATTAGCGGGCAAAGGTTATGACCCGGTAAAGCATATCCCGGCACCAGAGAAAATATTTTCAGGTTTTTGAATGATAAGGTATTTTTCTTACCGCCCTATCCAGGCCATGGCCATCCAGGACTGCAATATTGGGAATCAACCCGCAGCTGTCACTCCACCGTGACAGATTTGGCCAGATTGCGCGGCTGATCGACATCGGTGCCCTTCAGCACGGCCACATGATAGGCCAGCAATTGCACCGGCACGGCGTAAACCAGCGGCGCAATCAGTGGATGGACCTGCGGCATTTCGATTGTTGCGATGCATCCTTCGCTTGCTTCCGCCAGCCCCTGCGCATCTGAAATCAGCACGATCTGCCCGCCACGCGCGCGCACTTCTTCCATATTGGAAACGGTTTTCTCAAACAGCGGGCCGGATGGCGCAATCACCACCACCGGCACATCATCATCGATCAGCGCGATGGGGCCATGCTTCATTTCGCCGCTGGCATAGCCTTCCGCGTGGATATAGCTGATCTCCTTCAGCTTCAGCGCACCTTCCAACGCCAGCGGATAATCCTGACCGCGCCCGAGATAGAGCACATCGCGCGCAGGCGCGATCAGATGCGCCATACTGGCAATGTCATCATCATGGTCCAGCGCGGCATTCAGCGCGGCGGGCGCTTCCAGCAAATGCGTGACCACTTCCTGCTCCTCTGCACCGCTCATCAGCCCCTTTTTTACCGCCATATGCGCGGCAAGCGCGGCGAGAACCGCCAGCTGGCAGGTAAACGCCTTGGTCGAAGCGACACCGATTTCAGGGCCAGCATGGGTCGGCAAGAGCAAGTCTGCCTCGCGCGCCATGGTACTGGTCGGCACATTCACAATCACGCCGATCACCTGCCCCGCCGCCTTGCAATGGCGCAACGCGGCCAGAGTATCCGCCGTTTCCCCACTTTGCGAAATAAACAGCGCCAGCCCGCCATCTTCCAGCACAGGATCACGGTAACGGAACTCGCTCGCCACATCGATATCCACCGGTACGCGGGCAAAATGTTCGAACCAGTATTTCGCCACCATGCCCGCGTAATAGGATGTGCCGCAGGCAACGATAGTCAGGCGTTTGATTTGCGAAATGTCGAAATCGAGCTGTGGCAGAGCCACCGAATTATCAGATCGGCGCAAATAGGAACCCAGTGTTTGGGCCACCACGGTGGGCTGTTCGTAAATCTCTTTCTGCATGAAGTGGCGATAATTGCCCTTCTCCACCGCAGCGGCAGAGGCGCCGGAAAGGCGCACTTCCCGTTCAACCAGCTTGTTTTCCGCATCGAACACCTGTGCGCCGGAATGGTCGATCACCACCCAGTCACCCTCTTCCAGATAGGCAATCCGTTGGGTCAACGATGCCAATGCCAGCGCATCGGAGCCGAGATACATCTCCCCATCGCCATAGCCGACCACCAGTGGCGAACCGAGCCGTGCGCCAATCAACACATCGGGATATTGGCGGAGCGCAATGGCGAGAGAAAATGCCCCGCGCAGGCGCGGCAAAACCTCGCCCATGGCCTCTTCAGGTGACTTGCCCTGTTCAATCTGGGCAGAAACAAGATGCGCGATCACCTCGCTATCTGTTTCACTCTCGAACACGCGCCCCTGTTCGCGCAATTCATCGCGCAAGGGACGGAAATTTTCGATAATCCCATTATGGACAATCGCCACCTCACCCGTGGCGTGTGGGTGCGCATTGCCCGTGGTCGGCGCGCCATGCGTGGCCCAGCGGGTATGCGCAATACCCGTGCTGGCGTCAGCCGAGTCATGCCCCAGCACGCCAACCAGATTGTTCAGCTTGCCTTCTGCGCGGCGGCGTTCCAGCCTTCCGTCAGCCACCACGCACAGGCCGGCACTGTCATATCCGCGATATTCCATTCGCCTGAGGCCGTCGATCAACCGGTCCGCCACCGATCCCTTGCCGACAATGCCGATTATTCCGCACATATTTGTCTTACTCCGGTGAAACTACCCTGTGCCGATCCTGGCACGTCAGCAAATGAACCATCGCTTGCCCCTAGCCATTACCCCGCGGCGTTCAGCTGCGCCACATGCCTGCTGTCACGCCACAGATATATTCCCGCAAAAATTATGCAGGCAGCGCCCGCCAGGGTCATAATATCGGGGCGATCGTCAAAGAACCACCAACCCAATGCGGTTGCGATCAGAAGTTGAACATAGGCGGCAGGGGCAATTTGGGCGGCGCCGGCACGCATGGTCCCACTAAAAATCAGCCAATGCGCCGTGGTTGCAGTCAGTGCGACGAACACACAACGCGCGACAACATCCCAGCTTGGCCAGCCAAAACCTGGTCCGAGCCACCCTACTTCGCGGGTAGCAAGAGCCACTATTACCAACACCACTGCCGCAATGCCGGAATTGTAAAGTTGCATGGACAGGGCGCTTCCGCGACCTGCCGATGCGCGGTTAAGAATAATCAATAGCGAGAAAAAAACCGCAGCCCCTATAGGCAGAAATGCCGCCCAGCCCAGAAGTGCAAGATTGGGGCGAAGCACCAGCGCCACCCCGAAAAGCGAAATGGCCGATGCATACCAGACTGCCCGGCGCACCTTTTCCCCCAGCAAAGACGCGCTCAATAGCGCCGTCAGCACAGGGGAGAGAAAGACTATGGCAATCGTTTCAGCCATCGGCATGATGAAAATAGCCGCGAAAAAACATAACGTACTGAGCGCCGTACAAGCCCCCCTGCCCACTTGTATCCAGGGGTCACGCGGACGCAGCGCTACTGGCCCTTCTCTCAGCAAAACCAGTATTACAAGTACAATGGCGGCGATCGCAAAACGTAGCGCAGCGACTGCCGCCACCGGCAAGTCACCGGCCATGGATTTGATAACGGCATCACCCACCGACAAAATTGAAAAACCAGAAATTGCATAGAGCATCCCGGTACGTTCGGCGTGATGCATATTATCGCATGCTCACATAAATCACTTTTGGGCCATCAGACACGGTTACGGTAAGCCAAATGCGGTCTAGAATTTGGCGCGCTGCAGATAATAGGGTTAACCAAAGCTTTATCTATTCGCAATAAGCCGCGTAAGGATTTGCAAAATGGGCTGTAAATGCTGATGGAAATGTCCGTACCGACATCTAAAAACAAGGCCAGACCAGTTGCGGCGGCCGGCCTACTGATGTCTATTGTACCGCTCGAAATCTTCCTCGCCACGCTGTTTCTTGGTTTTACTTTGGCAGTGGGTGCCGGGCTGGGCCTGCCCTTCAGCCTGCCCAATGGTGATCGGGCGGCCTTTGTGGGCGTTCACTACCTCTATCCGTTGATCGGTATCGCCATTTGGGCCGCATTCATGCTGTTCAACCGCAGCAAGCAGGTAACAACGACATTTTTCATCGCCCTGCCAGCCTACGCTCTGGTGCTGCTATGCCATTTCAATCTCAAACTGTGGATTCCGCACATCAATCCTGTGCTTTGGGATGATACTTATTGGGCCAGTGACCAGGCAGTGCGCCCGCTGATCGACGGGACAATGTCGCTTCGTACGGCGATGGACTGGATAATCCCACTCGACAGCAATCTATACATGACCGGCTTTATCGCGCTTTTTTATCTGGCCTTTGGCTATGCCTGTTTGAAGCGCCCCGATACATTCCGCGAATTGGTGTTGGCCGTCATCGTCATGCAGATATTGGGCTCCTTCGCTTATATGATCGCCCCTGCACTTGGCCCGTTCCTTTTCGAAGCAGGCGTGGAGCCGCCTGCAACCCTGTCACAACAATCTATGCTGGCATCGTGGAAAGCCAATGCAGCAGGCGGTGCCGCCTGGATCGCGGCAGAAGGTGGCCGCCAGCTCACGGTTGGGCTTGCCGCCATGCCATCGCTCCATGCGGGGGGATCTTTCCTCTTCCTCCTTTATGCACTGCGATATTCGGATGCCCTGCGCCTTCCCTTCGTTCTGATCTTTATTTTCATCGCACTGGATGCAATCGCCAACCGCTGGCATTATACCATTGATCTTCCAGTAGGAATGTTACTAGCAGCTTTTGCCAGCTGGATCGCGCACCAGCTTGTGGCCGCCACAACAGCCAAACAGGAAATGGCCCTGGATCACCCAAAAGGATAGCAATCAGGCTCGGCTCGGATTCCTTAGGAAAAAAATAAGCTTTCCGAATTATTCACCAAACTTCGATAGCCGGTTTTTGCCACATGGTGGCGATGCCGCAGGTAAGACTTTGATCCAGGGGGCTTGGAATGACTGCATTCGGAAGGAAGAATGGACCTAGCGGGATGAATCCCGGGGGCCGTCCATCCTTTGGTGTTGCCCGCCCGATGAAGGGCGGCAGCCCGGCACCTGGCACGCAGAACGCGTCCAAAGGCGGCGAACAATTCCCTCCGCTTCCTGAAGATGCCGCAGCCGTACCCAGCCAGGCGCCCGCCGCACCCGGCACAGGTGGCGGCAAGAACCAGGGAGACGCAATGGCGCGCTTGTCAGAGCGCATGAATGCCACGCATGAAAATACCGAAGTTGGCGGCTTTGAAGCCAGCGTTCACAAGATCAAGGAACAGGTCCTTCCCCGCCTGCTGGAACGCGTCGACCCAGAAGCGGCCGCCACGCTGAGCAAGGAAGAACTGTCCGAAGAATTCCGCCCGATCATCATGGAAGTTCTGGCGGAACTGAAGGTTACACTGAACCGGCGCGAACAGTTTGCGCTGGAAAAGGTGCTGATTGACGAACTGTTGGGCTTTGGCCCGCTGGAAGAGCTGCTGAACGATCCAGACGTGTCCGATATCATGGTCAACGGTCCGCAGCAGACCTATATCGAAAAGAAGGGCAAGCTGATCATTGCCCCGATCCAGTTCCGTGACGAAGCGCATCTGTTCCAGATCGCGCAGCGCATTGTGAACCAGGTCGGCCGCCGCGTTGACCAGACAACCCCGCTGGCTGACGCCCGCCTGAAGGATGGCAGCCGCGTGAACGTGATTGTGCCGCCGCTCTCGCTCAAGGGCACGGCCATCTCCATCCGTAAATTCTCCGAGAAGCCGATCACAATCGACATGCTGAAGGAATTCGGCTCGATGAGTGAAAAGATGGCCACCGCGCTGAAAATCGCCGGTGCCTGCCGCATGAATATCGTCATTTCGGGCGGTACGGGTTCCGGTAAAACCACCATGCTCAACGCCCTGTCGAAAATGATCGATCCGGGCGAACGCGTGCTGACGATTGAAGACGCGGCCGAACTTCGTTTGCAACAGCCACACTGGTTGCCGCTGGAAACGCGCCCGCCGAACCTTGAAGGCCAGGGCGCCATTACCATTGGCGACCTCGTGAAAAACGCTCTGCGTATGCGCCCTGACCGCATCATCCTCGGCGAAATTCGTGGCTCGGAATGTTTTGACCTTCTCGCCGCCATGAACACTGGCCATGATGGCTCCATGTGTACGCTGCACGCCAACAGCCCGCGCGAATGTTTGGGACGTATGGAAAACATGATCCTTATGGGTGATATCAAGATCCCGAAGGAAGCTATCAGTCGCCAAATTGCGGAATCTGTCGATCTGATCGTGCAGGTCAAGCGTTTGCGTGACGGTTCACGCCGTACCACCAACATCACCGAAGTGATCGGGATGGAAGGCGACGTGATCGTGACGCAGGAATTGTTCAAGTTCGAATATCTGGACGAGAGCGAGGACGGCAAGATTTTGGGTGAATTCCGTTCATCCGGCCTGCGCCCATACACGCTGGAAAAAGCGCGCCAGTTCGGCTTCGATCAGGCTTATTTGGAGGCGTGTCTGTGACCCGCCTTCGCGCTGCGCCCGTCCGGGCGCGCAGTTACCCGAACAAAACTGTCGGCAGTGAATAAGCCAGCAGTCCGCCACCGATCAACAAACACGCCATAAACACTGTGGTCCACGGCACCCAGCCGATCTTGCCAATCCGCCGCAACGGGTCCTGCCGGTTCCGCCTGCGCTCAACCCACAGCGCCGCCACCGCCATAGCCACAAAGCCCAGACCCCACAGCGTCATCAGCACTGCATCGCTGGCAAACAGGATGAAAGTAGGTTCCCGGATCATCACACGGTCAAATGGAGCTCAATTGAGCGGTCTGCAATCCCTTGCGACTTGCAGAGTTACGCGAAGAGCATAGAGCCGGGTTCGTGCAGACACATAGCCATCAACGACCGATCTTCGCCCTGCTGCTCCGCCTGCTGGCGATCATCGCGCTATCGACGATGCTGGCATTGGTCAAACTGGCCGACGAAAGTGGATTATCCCTGCCAGAGATCCTTTTTTGGCGGCAGTTCCCCGCGCTGCCGATTGTTTTTGGAATATTGCTGGCCAGCGGCAGGCTGGACAGTTTGCGCACAAAGCGGATGCCCCAACATGTCGTGCGTATGGTTATTGGCCTGACCAGCATGTCGCTGAACTTCACCGCATTTACACTGCTGCCATTAGCAGAAGCGACAACACTCAGCTTCACCTCCGCCATCTGGGCTGTGATCCTGTCGGCACTGATCCTGCGTGAACATGTCGGCATCTGGCGCTGGAGCGCTGTTGCGCTGGGCTTTGTTGGGATATTGATCATTGCGCAGCCGGGTTCAGGCCATTTTCCGCTGCTGGGCGCCTTGGTGGGTATGGCCGCTGCATTCATGATAGCAGTGACTTCAATTTATATCCGCGATATGACGCAGACTGAAAATTCGCTGACGATCGTGTTCTACTTCACCTTATTTTCCCTGCCTATCCTTGGCGCCATGCTGCCGTTTTTCTGGGTAGAGAAAACTGCTACACAATGGCTGATGTTGATCGGCATCGGGCTGGTTGGTTTCATTGGGCAGTATCTGCTCACCGTAGCATTGCGTTACGGCACAGTCTCCAGTGTAATCGTGATGGATTATTCTGGCCTTATCTGGAGCACTTTGCTGGGTTGGGCCATATTCGAGAAATTGCCCGTGCTCGCAACATGGCTGGGGGGGCCCCTGATCGTTGCGGCAGGCCTTATCATTACCTGGCGTGAACACCGCCTTGCAATACCCGGGCGTGATACAACCAACCCAGGCTAATTGTGCATCTGTTCATCCCACCTGCCCTGTGGCCTTTCAGTTTGGGCTTGAATGCGCCGCAGTTTCCGGCAATTCTTTGATGTGGTACGGGCATGTTCATGGCTCGGTCTGAAAGGTAAAGCATTATGATCCGCAAAATTCTCGGCACAGCACTGATCGGCGCACTGATGGTGTCTGCCACAGCCTGCAATACCGTGCGCGGCGTCGGCGATGATCTGAAATCGGCTGCCGATGCGGTTGATGACGAAACCTGATTGATTTGGCTCTGACGCCAATTTCCTCCGTGTCGCCAGCTGCAGGCACGGGTGCTGCGCCCGCCATTTGATTGGCGGGCGCTTGCGTTTTGGGGTAGCTAATCCCCGTCTGCACTGCGTCGCCAAAGCGCCGCCAGCAGACTGCCAACAACAACATGATAGACGGCTGAGACTGCCGCCGGCACCGGGGCCAGCGCCGCCTGCATTGGCGATACGAATTGCGCCGCGAATGTTGGGGTGGACGCCAGGGCTGACCCCAGCCCGCTATTCTGCATACCCACCTCGATCGAACAGGTCCGCTGTTCCGCAGTGCCCAGCCCCAGCCAGCGCGACAGCAGGAAACCTAGCGCGAACCCGGTGGCATGAAGCACAAAAAGCGCCAGCAACAGCACACCTGCATGTTCGATAATCAACGGTTTCGACGCGGCGATGATGGCCCCGACTATCAGCACCACACCGATAACGGATACGATAGGGGATATGGCGGCTATTCGAACCGTGGCAGCAGGAAACATCCGGTTAAGAGCCACACCGGCCACAACTGGTACCAGAACCACGGCAATCATGTCCCGAAACAGCGCCCAGCGGTCAATCTCCACAAAAACGCCAGCCAGCCAGCTGGTCAACAGCGGGGTCAGCACCACCGCCACCAGCGTCGAACACAGCGTCATCGTGACCGACAGTGCCAGATTGGCCCGCGCCAGATAGGCCACGACGTTGGATGCAGTGCCGCCGGGGCAGCACGCGACCAGCACAATGCCGACTGCCAGTCCGTTTTCCAGCCCAAACAGCGTCGCACAGGCGATCCCCGCCAATGGCATCACGGTGAATTGCAGCGCCACGCCCGTTGCCACCGCTCGGGGCAGGCGCAGCACGCGGCGGAAATCAGCAGGCGTCAGCGTCAGGCCCATGCCCAACATGATCAGGCCCAACAGCACGCTGACCAGCGATTGCCCAAATGGGCGGAATGTTCCGTCCACCACCCACAGGAAATGATCGGGAATGAACCAGGCCCAGGCCGTTCCCAGTACCGTCCATAGTGCAAACAGATTGGTCAATTGTGCGATCAGTCGGCGCATACGACCTCTTCCCCCGGATCGGCGCGGATAGACGTTATTTCAATCGCTGGCCAGCTTGTCCCATTCGCGCGCGGCCCGCAGAATACCATCATTGTCATGAGTGAAGCGCCCCCCTGCCTTACGCCCCGCCAGCCCCAAAGCTGCGGCGGCCACCAAGTCTGCCTGAACTGATCGATAGCCACGCATTTTCCCCCGCAAAAACAAATCGGTCAGCGGGGCCGCCAATTGTGCCAAGCGTTCCTTGCCACGTGGATCGTCCACCCGTTTGCCACGCAGCAGTCCGGGGCGTAGAATATCGCACCGCTTGAAACGCAACCTGGTCAGCTCTGACTCAACTTCGCCCTTCACTTTTAGGTAGAAATTCTTGGCGAGCGGATCGGCCCCGGCAGAGCTGATTGCCACCAGACGCGGCACACCGGCATCACGTGCGGCGCGCGCCGTATTCACCACCAGATGTTGGTCCACCGCGCGAAAAGCAGCCTCATCCTGGCCGGAATTCTGCCACGTGCTGCCCAGCGCACAAATCAACGCGGTGGGCCGCACCGCCTCTATCACCTCACCCCATTTATCAGGATCTGCGACAAACATTTCCATCCGTGCGCCCTGCGGCAGGCGGATTTCGCGGCGGGAAATCCCAGTCAGCCGCACATCGGCGCGCCCGATACATTGCTGCATTATGCTGCGTCCGACCAGCCCGGTCGAACCGACCAGCACCACTCGCAATGCGTCAGACATTGCTCAGCCCGCCCGGTCGCTCACCGTAGATCGCGCTGCATGCCTCAATCGCAAATCGATCGCTCATCCCGGCGATGAAGTCGGCAATTCGCCTGCTGCGTGCTGGTTCCTCTTCAGGCAAATCCTCTACCCATTCAGCAGGCATCAGCTGCGCATCCTGCGCATAGGCAGCATAGAGCCGCGCCACCACATCGCGCGCCTTTTCCGCAGCGCCGATCTGTTCAGGATGGTAATAGAGTCGGTCATACATGAAGCGTTTGAGCCGCCGCTCCTGCACCCCAAAATCGGGCGAGAAGCCCGCCAGCCGCCTGCCTGCACCGCGCACTTCGGCAATCGAGGTAAGCCCCACCACATTGGCGCGAGTATGTTCGATCACATCATTGACCATCCACCCGATCTGATCGCGCACCAATTCGCGCAATTGCCGCTCGCGCGGGGCATTCGGGTGACGTTTTTCGACCGCGCGCCATTGATCGGCCAGAAAATCCAGCGCCAGCAGATCATCCGGCGTCAGGAACCCGGCGCGCAGCCCATCATCAATATCGTGATTGTCATAGGCGATGTCATCCGCCACCGCCGCCACCTGCGCCTCCAGCGACGGCCACTGACCAAGCTCCAGAGGATAGGCAACGTTCAGTTCCGCCAGCGCCCAATTGGGGGCCGCCACCGGCCCATTATGCTTCGCCAGCCCTTCGAGCAGTTCCCAGCTGAGGTTCAGCCCGTCATGCTGGGGATAGGGGCTGTCGAGCCGCATCACCACCCTCATGGCCTGCGCATTGTGATCAAACCCGCCATGGCGCAGCATCGCGTCCTCCAGCGCATCCTCCCCCGCATGGCCAAAGGGCGGATGGCCCAGATCATGCGCCAGACACAATGCCTCTGTCAGATCCTCATCCAGCCCCAGTTCGCGCGCGATCACGCGGCCAATTTGCGCGACCTCCAGGCTGTGAGTCATGCGGGTGCGGTAATGATCGCCTTCGGGTGCGATAAAGACCTGCGTCTTGGATCGCAGACGGCGAAAGCTCATCGAATGGATGATGCGATCACGATCCCGCTGGAACTCGCTGCGTGGCCCGCGCTGGCCCGATGCCTCGCGCGCAAATTCGCGTCCGCGCGATGCGGTGGGGTCGGCAGCATATGGCGCGCGGTTCATCACAGCGCCGCGATTAGGTTAAGGCCGACATGTCGACAACCGGAACAATCTGGCAACATGCTTGAAGGTGCATGGAAAACAGTCGGGCCGCCCACCCCCTTATGGAACTGAGCGGCCCCAGGATAACCAATCGGACGCGACCCGACGGGCCGGATCAGCCCCTGGGCATGCGCCTGACGGATACCCCGAGACTCATCAAGACCCGTATAAATCAATTGCTTGACGGTCGAAATGCGCGGTCATGGTTTATCGACAGTTAGTTGTAATAATGCGCCAACCAGACTGCTTTTGTGACGCGCAAAACAGCTCGCCCGCGCGAATCGTAACAGCATGACTGCCACAATCCATGCGGGCGGAATGACTCTTCTACGGCTTAATCGAGCGCTTTGACGATTTCCTCGACCATTTTCTTGGCATCGGCCAGCAGCATCATGGTCTGGTCCATGTAGAAAACGTCATTGTCGACGCCGGCATAGCCCACACCGCCCATGCTGCGCTTGATGAAAAAGACCTGCTTGGCCTTGTCCACATCGAACACCGGCATACCGTAAATGGGTGATGACTTGTCGGTCTTGGCTGCCGGGTTCACCACATCGTTCGCGCCGATGATGAAGGCAACATCAGCCTGTGCGAATTCGCTGTTGATATCCTCCAGCTCAAACACCTTGTCATAGGACACGTTCGCTTCGGCCAGCAACACATTCATATGGCCCGGCATACGCCCTGCCACCGGGTGGATGGCGAATTTCACATCGACACCCTTTTCTTCCAGAATGTCGGTCATTTCACGCAGAGCATGCTGCGCCTGCGCCACCGCCATACCGTAACCCGGAATGATGATGACCTTTTCGGCCTGTTCCAGCATGAAGGCGGCATCTTCGGCGCTGCCCGTCTTGTAAGGGCGCTGTTCGCCGCCACCGGCACCGCTCGCTGTGGCATCAGCGCCAAAACCGCCCGCAATCACCGAAATGAAGCTGCGGTTCATGGCCCGGCACATGATGTAGCTGAGGATCGCCCCTGACGAGCCAACCAGCGCGCCGGTGATGATCATCGCCGTATTATGCAGGGTGAAGCCCATCGCCGCAGCCGCCCAGCCGGAATAGCTGTTCAGCATGGACACCACGACAGGCATATCCGCCCCGCCAATCGGGATAATCAGCAAGAAGCCGATAACGAAGGCTGCAGCAACAATCGCCCAGAACAGCCAGCCCTCACCCGCCCCGGCACTGGGTGCCATGGCATAGGCAGCCGTGCCCGCGATAATCGCCAGCAAAGTACCCAGATTGATGACATGGCGCGCGGGCAGCATGATCGGCGCGCCCGACATATTGCCGTTCAATTTGGCAAAGGCGATCACCGATCCGCTGAAGGTGATGGCACCAATCGCCGCACCCAGCGCCATTTCAACGCGGCTGATGCTGAAGATATTGCCGTCTGCCCCCAAAATACCAAAAGCATCGGGGTTCATAAAGGCGGCCATTGCCACCAGCACGGCAGCAAGGCCCACCAGCGAGTGGAATGCTGCCACCAGCTGCGGCATCGCCGTCATGGCGATTTTGCGGGCGATACTGAATCCCAGGATACCACCCAGGAAAATCGCTACGCCAATCTCGGCAATATTGGCGATGTCATGCGTCACCAGCGTTGTGACCACGGCGATCAGCATGCCGACCATGCCGTAACGGTTGCCCGTGCGGCTGGTGGCAGGTGAAGAAAGCCCGCGCAGCGCCAGGATGAACAGCACACCCGAAACGAGATAGGCCACCGCAACCCAGGGATTTACGGCTCCTGCAGCGTCAGCAGCGGCAGCAAGGAAAGGAAGCGATCCCATCACTTCTTCTCCTTCTTCTTATACATCGCCAACATTCGCTCCGTCACGGCAAAGCCGCCGAAAATGTTGACGCTGGCGAGAACCACGCCCGCCAGACCAAGCCACTTTGCCACCAGACTGCCGGCCTCTGCACTGGCGATCAGCGCGCCGACAATGATGACCGAGCTGATTGCATTGGTCACCGCCATCAGCGGCGTGTGCAGCGCCGGCGTAACCGACCAGACAACGTAATAGCCAACGAAACATGCCAGCACGAAGATCGAGAGGATTGAAATAAAGTCCATCGGCTTACCCCTTCAGCCTCTCGTTGACGATTTCTCCGCCTTTTGTCAGGCGCACGGCATCGCCGATTTCTTCATCCAGAACCGGTTTGCCCTGCTCCTTGTCCCAGAATGCGGACAGGAAGTTGAAGTGATTGCGGCTGAACAGCGCCGATGCATCCGCGGCCAGATGTGCGGCTGTGTTCGAATAGCCGATGATCTTGACGCCGTGCTTTTCGACCACTTGATCAGCCACAGAACCTTCCACATTGCCACCCTGCGCCACGGCGAGGTCAAAAATGACGCTGCCCGGCTTCATGCTGGCGATCTGCGCGTCCGAAATCAGGCGCGGAGCTGCGCGCCCCGGGATCAGCGCGGTGGTGATCACGATGTCTTGCTTGGCGATATGGCCGGAAACCAGTTCGGCCTGTGCCTTCTGATATTCCTCGCTCATTTCGCTGGCATAGCCGCCCGAACCTTCGCCCTCGATCCCCGCAACGCTTTCAACGAAGATCGGCTTGGCACCCAGCGACTGGATCTGTTCCTTGGTGGCGGAACGAACATCAGTTGCAGAAACCTGCGCGCCCAGACGCTTGGCCGTAGCAATCGCCTGCAGCCCTGCCACACCCACGCCCATGATGAACGCACGCGCAGCCTGAACCGTACCGGCCGCCGTCATCATCATCGGGAAGGCGCGGCCATATGTGTCGGCCGCCGCAATAACTGCCTTATATCCAGCAAGGTTTGACTGGCTGGAGAGCACATCCATGCTCTGTGCACGGGTAATGCGCGGCATGAATTCCATACTCAACGCTTCAAAACCGGCCTTAGCATAAGATTCGACCAGACCCTTCTGCATGAACGGGTCAAACAGCGCCGCAACCGATGCGCCGGATTTTGCCCCTTGCAGCGTCATGACGTCAGGCGCGCGAACGCCGAGCACAATGTCGGCGTCTTTCACCACCTGGGCCAGCTGACCCATTTCAGCCCCTGCCTCAAGATAAGCCGAATCAGGAATGGAGGCCGAAATGCCAGCCCCTTCCTCAACCGCGACAGTTGCACCCAGTGCGGCAAATTTGCGCACCGTCTCGGGCGTGGCGGCGACGCGATATTCGCCCTCCGCACGCTCCGTCAGGACTGAGATTCGCAAAATATCAGACTCTTAATTCGAAATCGCAACTACGATTGCCAGCGTGATCAATGCCAGGATCGGCACCGACCACTTCACCATATTGATGAAGCCTGCATAGGTCTGTTCAGCGGCTTTCATATCCTGCGATGCCATTTTGTATTTCCCTGACTGTTTGCAATTCGTGGCTCGTCTATCGCGCAATCCGCACCATCTCAAGGGCCAACGGGACCATTGTCGTGCATGTGGATAGCCTTAATCAGGTCTTTACCCATCCGGGCTAAATTGAACCTTCGTACCACAGTGGGACGTTTTGAGGGTTCATGGCTGAAAGCGCACAACGCCTTTTGATGCTGATCGATGATGAGCCGGCGCAATGCCGGTTGATCTCGGCGCTTGCCGCGCGTGAGGGCTGGCGCACCATCGTCGCGTCCGATTCCGACACAGCCATTGCCATGCTGGGAACGCGCGACGGCATGCAATTGTCGGCCATTATCCTCGACCAATGGGTGCCGGGGGACGATGCATGCGATCTGATTGCAGAGCTGAAAAGCCGCCGCCCGGCCCTCCCCATATTGATGCTCACCACCAGCGCATCACCCCTGCTGGCAGTGGATGCCATGCGGGCAGGTGCAAGTGATTATCTGATCAAGCCGGTCGCGCCCGATCGCCTGATGGAGGCTTTGCGAGCAGCCACCGCGCATGAAACCGCGCGCGATGAATTGCAGCCGCTGTCCGAAAAAATGTCTGCCGTGCTCGATTTTGACGCAATGATCGGCACCGCACCCAAATTTCGTACCGCATTGGCACAGGCCGCCAAGACTGCCCGTGGTCACGGCCATGTCTTGATCGAGGGCGAGAGCGGTACGGGCAAGGAAATGCTGATGCGCGCCATGCATGCGGCCAGCCAGCGCGCCAAAGCACCTTTCCGTATCATCAACCTTGCCAGCGTTCCGATCGGCTCTGTCGAGTCCGTGCTGTTTGGACATGAACAGAACGCCTTTCCCGGTGCGTTTGACCGCCAGATAGGCGCCATGCAGCATTGCGATGGCGGCACGCTGGTTCTGGATGAGATTGACCGGCTGGACACGCGGATGCAGGCCCGCCTGCTGCACGCCTTGCAAACTGGCATTGTCCGACCCGCTGGGGCGCAACATGGTTTCCGCATTGATGTGCGGCTATTGAGCACCACTGATTTCCCCACCGACCAGCTGGCCGGTGGCGGCCATTTCGATCCTGAGCTGCTGGGCTTGCTGGCAGCCACAAAGATCGTGCTGCCACCCTTGCGCGAACGGACGGGCGACATCTCTGCCCTGACCCGGCATTTCCTTGCGCGCATAGGTGAACAACCGGGCCTGCGCCATCTTTCGATCTCGGATGGCGCGCTGTCACTGCTCGCCGCCTATGATTGGCCGGGTAATGTCCGCCAATTGCAAGCAGTCTTGTTCCGTGCTGCGGTCCATTGTGACCATCAGACACTGACCGAAGAAAACTTCCCCCAGCTGTGCGAGCTGTTGGGCGAGCATCAGGAAGCAACCAACCCGCTGCATGAAGGCGTTGGCGTGATGCTCTACACACCCGATGGCAATCTGCGCCCGCTGGAAGATATCGAGGCAGATGTGATCCGCCTTGCCATCGGCCATTATCGCGGCCGTATGACAGAGGTTGCGCGGCGGCTTGGGATCGGTCGATCCACGCTCTATCGCAAGCTGACCCATCTGGGCATCGACAACGCGGCTTAGCGTGATCTCGCGGCCTATCCCCGTGTCGTTCTGACAGCCCGCGACGGGCGATTTGCCCGTCGATCCCACCGCAGCCGATTATTGAGGCAGATCGCTAAAATCGGTCAGCGCCGCATCGCGCAATCCGCGCCACACATTGCGCGCCTGCACCGTTTCAGCCACGTCATGCACGCGCAGCAGCTGCACCCCGGCATTCATGCCGGCAATGGCCAGCGCCAATGAACCGCCCAGCCGCTGATCCACCGAGGCCTCATTCGACAGCGCGCCCACCATGCGCTTGCGGCTGGCACCCAGCAGCAATGGCTGGCCCAGCGCATGGAACAATGGCAGAGCATTGATCAGCGCCAGATTGTCGCTCAAGGATTTGCCGAAACCGATACCGGGATCGAGCACGATTTTCTCCCGCGCAATCCCCGCCGCCAGCGCGGCATCACGCCTTTCGCGAAGCCATTCGAACACGTCGAACACCACGTTGTGATATTCGGCATTGGCGTGCAGATCATTGTCGTCCCCCGGCGCATGCATCAGCACCACCGGACACCCTGCCCCCGCCGCTAGTTCCATACTGCGCGGATCAAAGCGCATGGCGGAAACATCATTGGCGATATGCGCGCCCGCCTCCAGCGCTGCCTCCAGCACGCCCGCGCGGCGCGTATCGACGCTGATCGCGGCGCCCATGGCAGAGCAGTATTCGACTGCAGGGATAACGCGATCTTTCTCGTCGCCTTCCCATGTGGCCGCAGCGCCGGGGCGCGTGCTCTCGCCACCGATGTCGATGATCGCCGCGCCTGCGTCCAGCATGGCCGATGCGTGCGCGCGACCAGCTTCAGGATTGTCGAGGAAATCACCGCCGTCGCTGAAACTGTCGGGAGTGACATTGAGGATGCCCATCACCTGCGGATGATCAAAACGAATGGTGCGCTCACCCAGCTCGAACGGGGCATGGCTGCGGGTGAGATTGGCCCATTGTTCGGCGGCCTCGCCTACAACCTCTGCGGGCAAATTGCCCAGCACGCCATCCATCGTATCCGGGTTGCACAGCCAGCGTTCGGCCACTTCGCCATCACGCGTCAGGATCACCGCAAAACGATGGGCGTAGACCATGCCACCTGCCAGCCGCACGGCCCGGCCATCCTCTGCCTGCGGACCCGGCGCAAAGCCAATCGGGCGGATATAGATATGGTCAGACACTCAGGCTTTCCCCTCGGCAAATCCTACTGGATGGAACACGGTCCAAAGGTAAGAAAAACTCGCCCGCATCCATTGCGGGTCCGGGAGCAGATTGGAAGGGTGAAACGCGGTCATTCCACGAGTCTATTGCAGGGAGAGGGTGTAGGACAGGTTTCGGTGATTTAACCCGCGTCATCCCTGCGAAGGCCCTCTTCCTCATTCCCGCGAAAGCTGGAATCCACTGCCTCTAACAAATATCAGTCACCATCACGCCAACGCCACACATCATCTGACCGGAAACGAGCGATCAGAATGACGATTGGTGTTAAAAAAACCAAAACCACACACGAGACCAGCTTAGAAAACGATGCCGCAGCAAGCACAGTCGCCCCCGCAAACAAAGCAAGAAGTAGCCACCCCTCCCACGCGATAGGCAGGCCCACTCCATAGCCATGACGCTTCACCCGAAACCAAGGCTTCTTGCCGTGCATGGCATGTGCCTCCTTCACTGCCTCAGGTAATACAGGGATCGGCGATTCAATAGCAATATCCCGAACACCCGCGGCCCCTCAATCAATCCTCCGTAGCCAGCAGGTAAAGCTGCCGGGCGGCGTCGATCGGCTTCACGTCACCATCCACCTCATAATACCAGAAGGTCCAGCCATTGCAGCTGGGCGCATCTTGCAGTTCCTTGCCCAGCCCGTGGATCGTGCCCACCTGCTTGCCGTAGGACAATGAGCCATCGGCGCGGACCGTGGCGATCCAGCGACGTTTCTTGTCAAACACCTGCGTGCCGGGTTTGAGATAGCCGTTTTCAACCAGAGCGCCAAAGGCCACGCGCGGTGCGTTCTTCTTGCTCTGCATCGTCTGGATCACGCTTTCATCCAGCGGCAATTCCTTGGCGATGCGTTTATAGGCCGCATCGCGATAGACATTTTCGCGCTCGCAGCCGATCCAGTCACGCCCCAACCGCTTGGCCACAGCGCCCGTGGTGCCGGTGCCGAAGAAGGGATCAAGCACGACATCGCCCTTCTCGGTCGTGGCCAGCAATACACGGTACAGCAGCGCCTCTGGCTTTTGCGTCGGGTGAACCTTGTGCCCGCCTTCCTTCAGCCTTTCGGCACCTGCGCAAATGGGCAAGACCCAGTCGCTGCGCATCTGAAGCTCGTCATTCAGCGTTTTCATCGCGCGATAATTGAATTGATACCGCGCCTTTTCCCCCTGGCTAGCCCAGATCAGCGTTTCATGCGCATTGGTGAACCGTGTGCCCTTGAAATTGGGCATGGGGTTGGTCTTACGCCAGATGATGTCATTGAGTATCCAGAAACCCAAATCCTGCAGGATATAACCGACGCGGAAGATGTTGTGATAGCTGCCGATGACCCACAGGCTGCCATCGGGTTTCAGGACACGGCGTGCCTCTGTCAGCCAGTCACGCGTGAAATCATCATAGATTTTCAGACTGTCAAACTGGTCCCAATGGTCGGTCACGGCATCCACCGCGCTGCCATCGGGGCGGTTCAGGTCCCCGCCGAGCTGGAGGTTGTAAGGCGGGTCGGCAAAGATGCAGTCCACGCTATTGTCCGGCAGCGAACGCATCGCCTCCACGCAATCGCCATCCAGAATCTGCCCCAACGGCAGTTCCAGAGCAGGCTCAACAGCTTTCGTGGCGCGCGCGGCGCGCATTTTCGTGGTCTCCAAGACCCCCATCACATACCCCTCGGTTCAAACTTATCCACAGGGTGAGTCCTTCGGGACTCCACGTCAAGGATTAATCATCGTCGAATATGGTTAATGCAGCGTTAGTTGTGATAGAACAAAAAGAGTCCCGCACAAGATGTTGAGTCTCTTCACCTTTGTGAGACTCTGTATGATGGGGTGTTGCGCCGCGGACTCAATTGCGCCGCGATGCGACGAATGGATTATCCGGTAAAGGCCATGGCGGTGTTGACCGCGAAGGTCATCACCAAAACCGCGCCGATCACCCGCCCGATCTGCTTGCCCCGCGCCAGCAGGATCAACAGCGCGAGCGCCGATACCGCCAGCAGCACCAGCTGATAGGTCAGCAGGCTGGCGGGCACGGGGAACGGGGCAACCGTCATCGTGACCCCGCCGATCAGCAATATGTTGTAGATGTTGGAACCCACGACATTGCCCACAGCCAGCCCCGGTTTGCCACGCAGCGCCGCTGCGACAGAGGCGGCAAGTTCGGGCAAGGATGTGCCCACTGCCACCACTGTCAGGCCAATTACCGTTTCGCTGACGCCAAACAGCCGCGCCATGTCAATCGCGCCTGTGACCAACATATTACCGCCCGCCACCAGCAATGCGACGCCGCCGATAAAGGCCGCAATGGCGATGGGCAGCTTCATATCCGGGCCTTCGCCCTCTTCTTCATCACTCGCGCGCGGGTGGTTGAAGCGCCAGTAGATATAAGCACCCAGCGCCGCCAGCAGCACCAAGCCAATCCATTCCGCGCCCCATTGCAGCGCGGTCAGCAGCCACAGCACCACAGTGGCGATCAATGCCACCACTGCATCGCGCCGCCCCATCCCCGTCAGCACAATGGGCATGACCAGCGCAGATACGCCAAGGATCAGGAATGTATTGGCGAGGTTGGAGCCGACGATATTGCCCCATGCCAGCTCTGGCGATCCCAGCAGCACCGCCTCCACGCTAGCGACCATTTCGGGCATTGAAGTGGCAAAACCCACGATCACCAACCCGGTAATGAGGTTAGATATGCCCAGCCGGTGCGCAATCGTCACCGATCCGCGCACCAGAAATTCGCCGCCTATGGCAAGGCCAGCCAGTCCGATAACGCTGAAAATAATCGCTTCAATCATGGGTGTGGGCGTTTCTCATAATAGGGTCAGACGCGAGATAGGGATTGCGGCGCGCAATTACAGCAAGTCAGGGTCAGGAGCCATTAATCGCATGAGCCGAGATGGCTCGACTGCGGGATAAAATGCAAGGAAGCGATTGAAACGACAAGTCACTCTTATCGTGAGATCGCTGACGCAGCAGTTTGCCCGCAGCCGGCCACCCAAAGGGCTTGGCCATGTGCTCAATGAGTCCTGACCCCAGCCTGCGCCACGGGGGCAAAACTGCGGCGATGATGCGGTGTCGGGCCGTGCAGACGCAGTGCCTCCATATGCTCGGCAGTGCCATAACCCTTGTTCCGTTCCCAGCCATATTCTGGGTGGACGCGCGCGGCATCTTCCATCAGCCGGTCCCGCCATTGCTTGGCAATGATGGAAGCGGCGGAAATCGCCGGTTCCAGTGCATCACCCCCCACAATCGCGCGGGCGGGCCAATGCCAACCGTCACAGCGGCCCTGCGGCGTCATATTCCCGTCAATCAGCACCATCTTCGGCTGCATGCCCAGCACAACGCACAACCGCCCCACGGCCTGCGTCATCGCCAGCATGGTGGCGGCGAAGATGTTGATCCGGTCGATTTCGTCCGGTTCGACAATTCCGACGCCCCATGCGCAATTGCTGCGGATTTCCTCATCCAGCACGGCACGGCGCTTGGCGGATAGCCGCTTGGAATCATCCAGTCCCTGCGGCGGGGATTGGCACAACACCACGGCGGCAGCCACCACCGGGCCTGCCAGTGGGCCGCGCCCTGCCTCATCCACACCGATCTCGATATGGCCGGTATGCCCAAATGCGGTAGGGATGGCGGATAGCTGCGTCATATGCTCGCCCCCATCTATCCGCGCTGCGGCATCCCCACACAAGGTGCATTTGTGCAGCTGCTCACGCATTTTTATCGACAGCACGGAAAACCCCGCCTAATCGCGCGGCCCGATGCCGAGTCTGATCCCCCTTGCCAATGTCCCTGCCGATATGGTCGAGCAAGTGCTGGACCGTGCCTTTGGCCCGGACCGGCATGCGCGCACCGCCTATCGCATCCGTGAAGGCACAGATTGGCTGGAGGCGCTGAGCTTCGCCGCGCTGGATGATGATGACATGCTGGTGGGCACTATCCAGACCTGGCCTGTCGCGCTGACCGATCCCGATGGCCGCGTCCATGCGCTGTTGATGGTGGGCCCAGTGGCCGTATTGCCCGAGCATCAGAAGGCGGGGTATGGCAAGGCGCTGATGCTGGCGGTGCTGGACGCGATTGACCGCACCAATCCACCCGCCGCTATTTTGCCGCAGGTGATGATTGGCGACCCGGAATATTACGGACGCTTCTTTGGTTTTTCAGCCGAACATACTGGCGGCTGGCATTGCCCCGGCCCCAATGATCCGCGCAGGCTTCTAGTTCGCCACCCCAACCCCGCGGTGCTGCCCGCAGAGGGGATGCTGGGGCCATGGACGGTGGATACAACCGCCTGACGCTTGGCGAATGCGCGCCTATCTGGCATCGGCTGTAAGGCCATGCCTTACGATCCGCCCCCACACCTGGCCGAAATGTCGCTGGCAGAGATTGCCGCGCAGGTGCAGGCGCGCAAACTGCCTCCAGTGGAACAATGGAACCCGCAAGCCAGCAGTGACAGCCTGATGCGCATCGCGGCGGATGGCACCTGGTTCCATGACGGGTCGCCCATCACGCGGCCTGCCATGGTGCGCGCCTTTGCCAGCCTGCTGACGCGGGACGACACCGGCCAGCACTGGCTGGTCACTCCTTTCGAAAAGCAGAACATAAAGGTGGAGGACGCCGCATTCATCGCGGTAGATGTACAGGCAAAGGATGGCACAATCGCATTCCGCCTCAACACCGATGATCTGGTGCTGGCTGGCCCAGACCACCCGATTATTGCGCGCGGCGATATAGATACACCCGCTCTCTATCTGCATGTCCGACGCGGATGCGAGGCGCGGCTTAACCGCAGCACCTGGCAGCAATTGGCGCAAATCGCGCTGGGCCAGGGCGATGGCTGGACCGTTTCCAGTCAGGACGAAACTTTCGCATTGGTGCCTGCATGAACGCCAGTGACAGTCCCCTGTTTGATCGGTTGGCCCATTTATTCGATCATGGTCATCGCAGCCCTGTGCCCGACCTGCTTACCGATGAACGCTTCAACGATGCGGATCGCACGGCAGATGCAGCGGTGCTGATCGCGATAACCGAGAGGGATGAGCCAGGCGTGATCCTGACGCAAAGATTGCACACGATGCGCAGCCACGCAGGGCAAGTCGCTTTTCCCGGCGGCAAGATTGATCCGGGCGAGGATGCTGTCACCGCCGCGCTGCGTGAAGCACATGAGGAACTGGCGCTGGCCCCAAGCCATGTCCGCCTGATCGGCACAACAGACCGCTATCAGACCGGCACCGGCTTCGATATAACACCAGTATTGGGTGTGGTTCCGCCAGACCTTGACCTGTTTCCCAACCCGAATGAAGTAGAGGCGTGGTTTGAAGCACCACTGGCAATGCTGCTGGAGCGTTCAAACTGGACCGAGAATGAAGTGTTTTGGCAAGGGCATTCGCGTCGATATCTGGAAATGCATTATCAGGGTTTTCGTATCTGGGGTGTGACTGCGGCAATCCTGTCGAATCTGTCGCGCCGCATCACGCATGAGGGGTTGTTCGATGAGTTTTGATCCGCAAACTCTGCTGAAACAGGCCAAGTGGACAGGCAGCCCCGCCCTGGCAGAATTGTGCGATGCGCTGGGGGAAAACAATATCCGCTGGGTCGGGGGGGCCATTCGCGACACATTGCTGGGCGAAGATGTGCAAGATGTGGATTGCGCCACCAAGCTGCTGCCGGACACAGTGATTGATCTGTGCCGCAAGGCGGGCATCCGCACCGTTCCTACCGGGATTGAACATGGCACCGTCACCGCCATCTTCGATGACGGCCCGGTTGAGATCACCACTTTGCGCCATGACGTGTCCACCGATGGGCGCCGCGCCACGGTCAGCTTTGCCGAAGATTGGCAAGAGGATGCGGCACGGCGTGATTTTACCATCAACGCGCTCTATGCTCACCCTGTCACGCTGGAAGTGTCAGACTATTTCGGTGGGTTGGATGATCTGGCGGCGCGGCGCGTGCACTTTATTGGCGATGCGCGCACCCGCATTCGTGAGGATCACCTGCGTATCCTGCGCTATTTCCGCTTTCAGGCGCGCTTCGGGGCCGAAGCTGACCATGAGGCAGAGGAAGCCTGCGCCGAACTGGCCGCCACAATCAAGGGGTTGAGCCGCGAGAGGATTGCGATGGAACTGCTTGCAATCCTTTCACTTCCCGATCCCGCGCCGACCATTGAACATATGCATCACCTGGGCGTGGCGCAGGTGATCTTGCCCGAAACAGGCAGGGACATGATCGCTCATCTGGCCCAGCTTGTTTCCCGCGAAAAAGCCTATGAACTACCCGTGGATGCGATCCGGCGGTTGGCAGCACTGCTGCCCGCATTGCCAGAAACTGCGGGCGATGTGGCAGCACGATTGCGCCTGTCACGGGCACAGCGGGCAAAGCTGGTCAGTCTGGCTGAGCGCACCCCGCTCGATTGCGGCCATCCCCGCGCTTTGGCCTATGCCGAAGGGATGGAAAACGCCTTTGGACGCATACTGCTGCAAGGCGGCGATGTGTCATCGCTCAATGGATGGCAAGCACCTGAATTGCCGCTGAAAGGCGGCGAGATCGTGGCGCGTGGCGTGTCCGCCGGACCGGAAGTTGCGCGAATATTGCGCCAGGTGGAAGCGCGTTGGATTGATGAGGGCTTTCCCGATCGCGACCGTGTTCTGGCACTGCTGCAAGAAGAATTACCCAACGCGCAATTTTCCTAAGCCCAGCTTCATCTGAGATATTACAAAAGACCCCAAGGGTTGCCCCACCGGCAACCTTTTGTCTATGGGGCGCCTGGCGGGATGCCGTTCGAGCGCCCCTGACTGGATATTGGCCTGTTCTGATGTCCCAAAAATCACAGCGAATTGGTCGCCAGCTGCGCTTTTGCATTGGCCAGCGGCAAAGGAATAATTTGAAGTTCTTGGAGATTGAAATGAAGTTTGCGAAGCTCGCCATCCTGGCCACCGCCATTGCGGCGCCCCCGATTGCAGCTCATGCGCAAAGTGTGGGTGACACCGTTTACGGGAATGACGGCAATCCGATCGGTACGATCGAAAGCAATGATGGCACCAATGCCGTTATCAACACAGGAAAATATACTGCCGCGCTGCCTGTCAGCGCATTTGGCACGGGCGAAAAAGGCCCGGCGCTGAACATCACCAAGGCCGCAATTGAAACACAGCTGGCAGCAGCTCAGGCTCAGCAAGAAGCCGCCATGGCACAAGCCAAGGCCACGGCTGAGGCTGAAGCCGCCGCCGCATTGCAGGCCGCACTTGTTGTGGGTGCGCCGGTTGTTACTGCCGACTCCCTGTCGCTGGGCATGGTTGATGAGATCGCTGGCGAAAATATTGTGATCAAGGGCGAAGACGAAATGCTCGTCACCCTGCCGGTCAACCTGCTGATCGCCAACCCCGCAGGCGGGCTGATGGCTCTGGCCAATCATGCTGACATTATAGCCGCGCTGCAGGCTGCCGGCGGCTAAGCCGAAGTTCATTTCGAAAGATCGGGGGCCGTGGGCGCTATGCCTGCGGCCCCTTGTTTTTGCGCTGATATGCGGCGCGATCAGTCCGCGTCGAAACGGTTATTCTTGGGGAAACCCTGCGGTGGCATGCGACCGGCCGCACCGCGCGCAACCTTCCACTGCCAGATGTCATTTTCCGTCCGGGTCCGCTCACCCTTGCCGCCCATGGTCCAGCTCAGGCCCTCTTCCAGCTTGAAGGTCAGCGCATCGGACAGCCCACCATCGCGGTAACGCTGCAAGGCCACGCCCTGCCCGCGCGCCAGCACCGGCACCTCTTCCAGATTGAACACCACCAGCTTGCGATTATCGCCCACGGCGGCAACGTGATTGTCGCCCTCGCCGATCCGCCGCAGCACTTGCAACCGGGCCTTGTCCTTCAGATTGACGACTTGCCGCCCTTTGCGCGTTTCGGCCAGCAGCTCTGCCTCTTCCGCGACAAAGCCCTTGCCGATGCTCGATGCGATCAGCAGCCGTCCGCCCGGCTGATGCACCATCATCCCGGCAATGCGTGTTTCCGGTTCCAGATCGATCATGGATTGCACTGGCTCGCCAAAACCGCGCGCGCTGGGCAGCTTGTCTCCGCCTAAAGTATAGAACCGCCCATTTTCCGCCGCGATCAGCAGCTTGTCGGTCGTCTGGGCATGGGCGATAAAGCCTAGCTCGTCCCCCTCCTTATATTTGAATTCCTGGTCCAGCGGCACGTGACCGCTGGCGGCGCGGATCCACCCCTTTTTGGACAGGATCACGGTGACAGGCGCCTTTTCGATCATCGCATCCATGGTGAATTCCACCGTGGGCGCGGCTTCCTCTATCCGTGTGCGGCGCGCACCCAGCGCCGTATCCTCACCATATTCCCTGCGCAGCGCGCCCAGATCACGCTTCAACCGCGTGCGCTGGCGGGCGGGTGCGCCAAGCAGTTTTTCCAGCTCGTCCCTCTCCGCCAGCAATTCATCCTTTTCCTGCCGCAACGCCATTTCTTCCAGCTTGCGCAAGCTCCGCAGCCGCATGTTCAGGATCGCTTCGGCCTGCCGGTCGGTCAGGCTGAACTCCGCCATCATCACCGCCTTGGGATCATCCTCATACCGAATGATCTCGATCACACGGTCAAGGTTGAGGTAGGCGATGATATAGCCTTCGACCAGTTCCAGCCGCCGCGCGATCTGGTCCAGCCGGTGCTGGCTGCGGCGCTGCAAGATGTCGATCTGCGCGCGGACCCAGTTTTCCAGCAGCTCCTTCAGCCCCATCACCATGGGGGTGCGACTGGCATCGAGCACATTGAGATTGAGGCTGAAGCGCGTTTCCAGATCGGTCAGCTTAAAAACCGATTCCTTCAGCAATTCGGGGTCGACATTGCGGCTGCGCGGGACCAGCACGATGCGGATCTGCGTGTCGCTTTCATCGCGCACATCTTCCAGGATGGGCAGCTTCTTGTCAGCAATCGCCTGTGCGATCTGCTCGATCAATTTGCCCTTCTGGACCTGATAGGGGATTTCGCTGATAACTAGCTGCCATTGCCCGCCGCCCAGCCGCTCGATCCCGGCCCGCTTGTCCTCCGGCTTGTCCGCCTCGGCTGCATGGAACACGCCGCGAACGCGGAATGATCCGCGCCCGGTTTCATAGGCATCGGCAATTGCCCGCTTGCTGTCGACAATCTGGCCGCCGGTGGCGAAATCCGGCCCCTGGAACAGCTCCATCAAGCGGGAATGTTCAACATGGGGATTGTCGACCAGCTCCAGCGTGGCATCGATAATCTCGGCCACATTATGGCTGGGGATGCTGGTGGCCATGCCCACCGCGATGCCGCTGGCGCCATTGGCCAGCAGGTTGGGGAACAGGCCCGGGAAGATTTCGGGCTCGATCTCCTCGCCATTATAGGTCGGGATGAAATCGACCGTCCCCTCATCCAACCCGGCCATCAGCTGCAGCGCCGTCTTGGTCATGCGCGCTTCGGTGTAACGGTATGCGGCGGCATTATCGCCATCCACATTGCCGAAGTTCCCTTGCCCTTCGACCAGCGGATAACGCAGCGCAAAATCCTGCGCCAAACGCACCATGGCATCATAAACGCTGGCATCGCCATGCGGGTGATATTTGCCGATCACATCGCCCACCACCCGGGCCGATTTCTTGAAGGCAGAATTGGGGTCCAGCTTCAGCTGCCGCATCGCCCATAACAGGCGGCGATGGACCGGCTTCAACCCATCGCGCAGATCGGGCAGCGACCGTGCAGTAATGGTCGACAGCGCATAGACGAGGTACCGTTCTTCCAGCGCGGAATCGAACGGCGCATCGACTATGGCATCAAAGGGATCGGGCTCGGTCATATCAATCGTATCAGACATTGCCTGAAACGCTTAGCAATGCATGCGGCGCTGGGGGAGAGGCGTTTCCACAGGAATGGGAATGTCCGAATGTGAGGTGGAAAGCGGACATTAGTCTTTTTGTCAGAGCGGTTCTATACTGAGTGTTGGCATTGTTGGGGACGGTAGTCCATCGAGTATCTGCTGAGGGCTTAAGAATGGATTGGAACGCTATTCGAGAGAGAATTAAGCAGCTCCGTGAATTAGAATGGCCTGCTGAATGGGGTTCGGATGATGAGACGACAATCGGTGACTTCTACGGGTGGTGCCACCGCTATCGTCTAGAAACGCCACTTGCGGCTGACAAGTTGGCTACCTTTGAGCGGCAACATGGCATCACTCTACCCCATGATTTCCGACAGTTCCTGACCCAGTTGGGCAACGGCGGCGCGGGGCCAGACTACGGCATATTCGCGCTAGGCCAAGGCGAAGAGGAACCGCTGCCGGAAGCCGTGCTTAAAAACCTATGCACCAGTTTCGCGCTCGATGAACGTTGGAACGACACGGGTCTGCTGGAAGAGCCTGAGCGCTATTATGGTTACGAGTTGTTGGCAGGCGCTATGCCTATCGCTACGCATGGATGCGCGATGGACTATTGGCTGGTCGTCTCAGGCCCGCACAAAAACGAGATCTGGTTCGATAAGCGCACCGATGGAGAAGGCGTGGAACCAGTTTGCGAAATGGACGGACGGCACACGACCTTCGGGCAATGGTATGCTCGTTGGCTCCAGGGCGTCTGTAGACTACACGGCATTTCCTGAGCAACATCAGCAATTGGGGTGGAAAGCGGACGCTGGCTGATTGAACGCGCGTAGGGTTCAGTTGCATCGGCGGCGGGGAAGACTAGTCAATGCGTTCGTCCTTCTCACCAGCTTTCGCGAGCGCCAGGATGCCGAACACAATTGCTCCCATCAGGAGTGCATTTCCAAATCCACCAAGATCAAGATCGGTTACCCAAGCAACGCCATAAATAAACAGAAGAGCGACAGCGAGCTGGAAGTTCTTCACTTTGCTCACTGGTCATATTCTCCTTACACCACTTGAACGAGCCGACTATGGCATGACAGTACAACGTCCGCAAATGGGTCGTTAGCGGACATTACCGAAGGCCGATCACATCCGTTGCATATCATGCGCTTCGGCGGGGACCGTCACCGTCAACCCGTCGAGTTCTGGCATGAGATCGATCTGGCAGGACAGGCGGCTGGTGCGCTGCACTGCGGCGGCGAAGTCGAGCATATCCTCTTCCTCCTCGCTCGCGGTTGGCAGCTTGCCGAACCAGCCCGCGTCCACGATCACGTGGCAGGTGGAACAGGCCATCTGGCCTTCGCACGTCCCCTCCAGCGGCAGGCCCAGCGCCTGCCCCACTTCCAGCAGTGACTGACCAGGTTCCCCCGCCCCTTCCACCGCATTGCCGTGGGAATCGATAAAGCGCACATTGATGCTCAAACGCCCTGCTCCTTTGCTGCGGCGATAATCTGCTGTGCGCCGCGCTCCAATTCGTCAAGCGTACAGTAGCGGCCAAAGCCCAGTCGGATCGAATTTTTCGCCTGCCCATCGGAAAGACCGATGGCTTTGAGCACATGGCTGGTCCGCCCCGATCCGCTGGCGCAGGCAGACCCTGCGCTGAACATGACATCGCGGCAATCGGACATCAGCCGGGAAACGTCCAACCCATCGCGCCGCAGGTTGAGGTTGCCGTGCCAGCGCGCGGCATCGCTGCCATTGAGTATCCAGCCATCGAACAATTCGCGCGCACGGTTCCACAACGTTTCGACATGGGCGACATCTTGCGCCATGCGCTCCCTCGCCACTTGCGCCGCAGCGCCAAAACCAGCGATCAATGCGGGGCTGAGCGTGCCCGAACGCAGGCCATATTCCTGCCCGCCGCCTGTCTGCACCTCATGCAAATCCACCCCGTCGCGTAGCCACAATGCGCCAACCCCCTTGGGCCCGTGCAGCTTATGCGCGCTGACCGCGATCATATCCGCGCCCGTCACCTCCAGCTTGCCATATGCCTGCACCGCATCGCACAGGAACAGTGCGCCAGCCTGTTTCGCACGATGTTGCCAATCCAGCGTGGGCTGAACGGTGCCAATCTCGTTATTGACCTGCATCACCGCCACCAGCCGCGTATCATCGGGCAGACTCTGTGCGGGATCGCAGATGCCATCCGGCGTCACTGCCAGTTTGTGGCACGCGCCCAGCGCCCGCGCCGTATCCAGCACGGCGGCATGTTCGATCGCACTGACCGCAACAATGCCGCCCTTGCCGGACCCGCGAATGGTCAGGTTGATCGCCTCGGTCGCGCCGCTGGTAAAGATCACCCGTCCACCGGGAGGAAATAGCGCCGCGACCTTTTCCCGCGCCACCTCTATCGCGGCGGCGGCCATGCGGCCCATGCGATGCGGCGAGTGCGGATTGCCGAATGTGTCGCTGTCCGGCCCGCCCAGCCAGCGCAGCATGGCGTCGCGCGCTTCCGGCGCGAGCGGTGTGGTGGCCTGATAATCGAGATAGATCATTATGACCGCTCTCTAACCGTTCGCCCTGAGCTTGTCGAAGGGCTGTATTTCTTAAAAAGAAAGTGCAAGGCTTCGACAGGCTCAGCCTGGGCGGATCAGGATTTAGCCATCCCCAGCCAAACCTCGCAGAACCGTTCCACCTCTGCCCGCGTTGTGTTCCAGCCAAAGCTGACGCGGATGGTATTGGCCGCCACTTTGGGATCAAGCTGCATCGCGTCGAGCACATGGCTGGTCTTCATCGTCCCGCTGGAACAGGCACTGCCTTGTGAGACAGCGATTCCCACCATGTCGAATCGCATGACCTGCGCTGCACCGCTCATATGGGGCATGGCGATGGAACGGATATAGGGCGTGTGGTGCGCGAGTAAATCGGAGAGCCATGTCCCGCCCAGAGAGCGACATTCACCGGCTAGTTGCTCAAGCGGTTCCAGCACTTCAGGCGCAACATAGGGATCGCTCGCCGCTTCCAGCGCCGCCGCCATGCCCAGCGCACCAGGAAGATTCTCCGTGCCCCGCCTATAACCGCGTTCATGCCCGCCCACCGGCTCCAGCATGGCGTAATCCTTCACCAGCAGTGCGCCCACGCCTATCGGCCCGCCGAATTTATGGGCAGAGATCACCGCCATATCGCAGGGCGGCAACGGCAATTTTCCTGCCCCCTGTGCGCAATCCGCCAGCAGCATACCGCCCGCCTGCGCCACCACATTATAAATTGCGGACTGATCCTGCGCATTGCCGGTTTCGGAGTTCACCTGCTGAGCAGCGACCAAAGGCCGTTCGCGTTGAACCGCCTCAGCCAAAGCCTCGATATCCAGCGCGCCATCGCCCAGAACCGGCAGGCGTTCGGCATCGGGTGCAGCCTTCAGAACAGCATCATGTTCCACTGCACTCACCAGCCGCGCGCCAGCCTTGGCTTGGGGTAGCGCCAGCGCCAGTGCTTCGCTCGCGCCGCTGGTGAAGATCAGCTCGCCGGTCCATCCCAGCTCCGCCTTGATCCGTTCGCGCGCATGTTCCAGCGCCTCCCGCGCCTTGCGCCCCTCTGCATGCGGACTGGACGGGTTGGCCCAGATGGCAAAGCCATGCTCCATCGCCGCGCGCGCTTCCGGGCGCAGCGGGCTGGTGGCGGCATGGTCAAGATAGATACGTGTCGGAATGGGCCGGTCCTGATTGTGCTATGCGTGAAATGATTGCGATTTTTCGCTTCATCCCTATATAGCCCGCGTCCCAGCATGTACCAGCGCGGTGCGTGCCCGCACCAAACTCGCAAGGTTTCCGATGCCATCAGTCATCTTTCCCGGTCCCGAAGGCCGTCTTGAAGGTCGTTTCTCCCCGCCGCCGCGCCCTCGTGCGCCCGTGGCGATGATCCTACACCCGCACCCTGAAGGCGGCGGCACGATGAATGACCGGATCGTGCAACGCATGTACAAGACATTCACCGATCGCGGCTTTGCCACTTTGCGCTTCAACTTTCGCGGCGTGGGCCGCAGCCAGGGAAGTTTTGACAATGGAATTGGCGAATTGTCCGATGCGGCATCGGCGCTGGACTGGGTGCAGTCGATCCATCCAGAGGCACAGACGACATGGGTCGCCGGATACAGCTTTGGCGCACTGATCGGCATGCAATTGCTGATGCGTCGCCCTGAAGTGCGCGGCTTCATCTCGGTCGCGCCGCCCGCCAATATGTATGATTTCAGTTTCCTGGCGCCTTGCCCTGCCAGTGGCATCTTCATCCAGGGTGCAGCCGATACGGTGGTACAGCCGCCTGCGGTGCAAAAGCTGGTCGACAAGCTGCGCACGCAAAAGCACATCACCATCCATCACGAGGAAATTCCCCGCGCCAACCACTTCTTCGAAAATGAAATCGAAGATCTGATGGGCTCGGTCGACAATTACCTCGATTTCCGGCTGGACCCGGACTGCCCGATCAAGTGATCGGGCGCTTGGGCCTGCGCACCTCCATCTAAGTACCCGCCACCCTGCCTGACAATATGGGATAATGCCCTGTACCTTGACTTCATAACGTAATGTTATATCGTTTTATATGAGAACCACATCCACGATCTGAGTTGCGGCCTCACGGGAAAGGATGTGAAACATGGCATATTCTGACAAACGTAGCCTGCAAGAACGTGGCACCGGGATTGTCGGCGTGGTGGTGGTCCATGTGGGGCTGGCAGCACTGGTGATGGTGGGGCTATCAACCACGGTGACGCGAGTGAAATTCTCTGGCCCCCTACCAACGCGCGACTATCCTGACACTACACCCCCGCCGCCGCCAGAAGATCCAGCGCCAAAGCCAGATGAGACGACTGCCGAAACGCCGACCTATACCCCGCCCATCCCCGATCAACTGCCGCGCCCAGAATTCATCGAAACCAAACTGCTGCCGCATGTGGATGAATGGCCAAGTGAACTCACCATTCCGCCGAAACAGCCCATACCTGGCCTTGGCACGCCAAAACTCATTGCCGCCGCCCCTCGCAATGATCCGGGCCGCTGGGTGACAGACAGCGATTATCGCACGATCTGGATCAACAAGGAGATGTCAGGCACGGCTCGCTTCACGCTGGATGTGGATGGCAATGGCCGTGTGTCCAATTGCCAAATTACGCAATCCACCGGCTATGCGGAACTGGATCGGGCGACCTGCACCTTGATTGCCAAACGGGCGAAATTCAAACCAGCCAAGGATGGCAATGGCAATGCCGCGACGGGCAGTTATTCCAGCTCTATCCGCTGGCAATTGCCTGACTAGGATCAGGACTCACTGGTCGGTAGCTTGTCCACCGGGGCGGTGCCACTCGAATCCGGCACCGTCCAGATGGCGACATTTACCAGCGCGATCAGCGCCAGCAGCAACATCAATAGCGGCTGTTTGCGCTGGCCGGTGCGCCGCCACAGGGCAAAGGCACCCAACGCCAGCGCACCAGCGGCCAGCATCATGATGGATAGGACGAGATTCATGGGCGCGCGCTCCTTACAAGCTCCTCGCCCCGTCTAGCGGGTCAGGCCGCAGCCTCCAACAGTGTTGGCAATCAATTCTTGCCAAACAGACCCTTGGCCATGCCCATCACATCATCCAGCGGATTGCCATCGCCATCGCGGTCCAGCAATTGCGCCAGCGCCCCCGGGTCGTTCTTGATGGCATTGGCGAATTCCATCAGCGATCCTTCCCCGCCAATCTGCTCCACGATCTGACGCAAAGTGCCGGTTTCAACGCCGGTCTTGGCCGCAGCCAGATCAACCGTATCGCCCTGCATCTGATACGCCTGCCCCAGCGCCGCGATGGCTTTTTCCGCCATTTTGGGATCTATGCCGACTTTTTCAGCCAGATTGGCAACATCATCCGGTGCTCCAGCGATGCTCTTCAGAATTCCGTCAAGCAAGCTCATGTCCTTGGCTCCATCTATGCGATTCGCATATAATGCTAGCCAGTCTGCCAGAATGTGTCATTGGCATGCGTCAGACTGTGGCTGAATTACGCCGATGACAGGATGAGGCAAAGAGAAACCCTGCCACCCACAGGTGACGGGGCCACTCTCCCAACTTTTCAGCGAGTATCAGGCGGCGACAGTTGCGCCCGGCGCGGCATCGCGCACACCCTGATCAACATAGTTTTCAAACTGGGCGAAATTGTCGATGAACAGCTGCACCAGCTTTTGCGCAGTGGCGTCATATTCTGCCTTGGCCGCCCAGGTCGCACGCGGATCAAGCAGGGTCTGATCGATCCCGGCCTCTTTCAGCGCAGGCACGAATACCGGCACATCGAAGCCAAAATTTTCGTCCTTGCGGAACTCAACCGCATCCATCTTGCCATCGAGGACGGCATTCAGCAGGCCGCGCGTCGCCTTGATCGGCATGCGGTTGCCCACGCCATATTTGCCGCCAGTCCAGCCAGTGTTGAACAGCCAGCACTGTGCCCCACCCTTAGCGATGCGCTCCTTCAGCAGATTGCCATAGATGCTGGGGTGACGCGGCATGAAGGCTGCACCAAAACAGGTGCTGAAGGTCGCTTCAGGTTCAGTCACGCCGATTTCCGTACCAGCCACCTTGGCGGTGTAGCCCGAGAGGAAATAATACATCGCCTGATCGGGCGTCAGCCGCGCAATCGGGGGCAACACGCCAAAGGCATCGGCGGTCAGCATCACCACGTTCGATGGTGCGGGCCCCAGATTCTTTTCCGAAGTGTTCGGGATAAATTCGATCGGATAGGCACCACGGGTATTTTCCGTTTTGCTGCCATCGGTAAAATCAATCTCGCGCGTATCTTCATCCAGCGCGACATTTTCCAGAATGGTGCCAAACATCTTAGTGGTGGCGTAAATTTCCGGCTCACCCTCTGCCGAAAGATCAATCATCTTGGCGTAGCACCCGCCTTCGAAATTGAAGACGGCATCGTCTGACCAGCCATGCTCATCATCGCCGATCAGCGTGCGGCTGGCATCGGCGGACAATGTCGTCTTCCCCGTGCCCGACAGGCCGAAGAAGATCGCTGTCTTGCCGTCGGCGCCAATATTGGCCGAACAATGCATCGGCATCACGCCCTGTGCGGGCAGCAGATAATTGAGCAGGCCGAACACGCCCTTCTTCATTTCGCCCGAATATTCGGTATTGCCGATCAGGATCAACTTCTCTGTCAAATTGACCGCGATCACTGTGTCGCTGCGGCAACCGTGGCGTTCCGGATTGGCCTTGAAGCTGGGCAGGTTGATAATGGTGTATTCGGGCGCAAAGCTGGCCAGTTCATCAACCGTGGGCCGCACCAACAGCGTGCGAATGAACAGCGAATGCCAAGCCATCTGAGTGACGACGCGCACATTCACGCGATATTCGGGCTGCGAACCGCCAAACAGGTCCGCGACATACAGTTCTTCCTGCCCCTTCAACTCAGCCATGAAGTCCGCCTTCAGATTGGCGAAATGTTCCGGGCTCATCGGTTGGTTGATTGCACCCCAGTTGATTGTGTCTTCCGTCAGCGAATCGCGGACGACGAATTTGTCCTTCACGCTGCGCCCGGTGAAACGCCCGGTTTCCACCACTAAGGGGCCATGCGCGGCCAGCTTGCCCTCTCCACGGGCAAGCGCATGCTCAACAAGCGCAGCAGTGCGCAAATTTGGGTAAACCTTCGCAGAAGTTTCAATACCTTGCGATGAAAGTGTTTGAGCGAGTGGGACCGACACGAAATTCTCCTGCGACACGTCCGGTGATGCACCGAAAAAGGAACGCTAAAGCACACATATACGAGTCTCGTATAGGAATGTACTGTGGGTTGGGCAGCCGCATAGTGGCGTCATTCCCCTGCGTCAAATCGCTCTGCGTTTCACCGCTCGCGTCACAACATCATCAGCAACGGATTGTCTGTATTAAGCCGAACGGCTAACCCGTGTCACCATGCTTGTGGAAGGATCACAATAATGTCTGACAATGGCGGCACACAGTCGGACATACAGGACGATACCGTCATCGCGCTGGTCGATGATGACCGCAATATCCTGACCACTGTATCCATCGCCCTGCAGGCTGAAGGCTTTGTCACGCGCGTCTATTCCGATGGTGAAACCGCGCTGAAGGCGCTGCTCGAAAATCCGCCGGACATGGCGGTGTTCGACATCAAGATGCCCAAGATGGATGGGATGGAATTGCTGCGCCGGGTGCGCGAGCACACCGCGCTTCCCGTCATTTTTCTCACCAGCAAGGATGATGAGCAGGATGAGGAGGCAGGGCTGGAACTGGGCGCTGATGATTACATCGCCAAACCGTTCAGCCTACGCCTGCTGGTGGCGCGCATCCGTGCCATACTGCGTCGGGCCGATGCGATCAGGCCGTCCGACGTCGATTCAACCGATGGTGAGGCGCCACAGGGCTGCGTATCGCGCGGACGTTTGTTCATGGATCCGGCACGCCACCACGTCACATGGGGCGGGCAGCCTGTGTCGCTGACAGTGACTGAATTTCTCATTCTTGAGGCACTGGCAGCGCGTCCAGGCGTCATAAAAAGCCGCAATCAGTTGATGGATGCTGCCTATCCTGATGACGTATTTGTGGATGATCGTACTGTAGACAGCCATATCAAGCGGATGCGGCGCAAATTCCGCGTCATCGACCGCACATTTGGCGCGATCGAAACGCTATATGGCGCGGGCTATAGCTTCAGCGATGTCTGACAAGGCAGCCGCTGTCATGCCGGGTAATGGGCGACGTACGCTGCGCTGGAGCGGGCGCATGGCGCTCACCTCTCGCATTCTGGCAGTCAATATTCTGCCGCTGCTGCTGCTGGGCGGCGGGTTCTTCTACCTCGATTCCTACCGCACGCAATTGCTCACCGAACGTTACAAACTGGCGCGGATCGAAGCGCAGATCACGGCAGAGGCGCTGGCCGGAGCTACGCGAAAGAGGCAGGAGGCCTTGCTGGTCCAGATCGGCAAGGAACAGCGTATGCGGCTGCGCATGTTCGATGCAGAGGGGCGGCTGTGGGCAGACAGTTTCGCACTCGATACCCAACCGGCCTTCACCTTCGATGATCCACGCGACGATAATTTCAGCGAGGATTTCGCCCGGATGCTTGACCGGCTCGTCGATACGGTGGTTGGGGCCGATCCGATACCCGATTATGTTGAGCCGGAAGAAGCGGTGGCAGGGTCATGGCCAGAACTAGCGCGCGCCCGCACAGAAGGCCTTTCGCAAATCCAGCTGCGCGATGCGCCCGATGGCACTCCCGTAATCAATGCCGCCGCGCCGGTGGGCCTGCGCGGGGCGACGCTGCTGACCACGCGCAACGCAGTGGACATCACTGAGAGCGTCCGTGAGGCGCGCTCCACACTGGGCATGGCGGTGCTGGCTGTCTTGGCAGGGTCAATCCTGCTGTCGCTGTTCCTGGCGCGCACCATCGTCGCCCCTTTGCGGTTACTGGCAAGTGCTGCGGTCAAGGTGCGGCAGGGGCGGGAACGTGCAGTGGAGGTCCCCCGCCTGCCTGAACGCAGCGATGAAATCGGCCAGCTGGCCCGCGCCGTGTCAGATATGACCACTGCGCTGCGCAGCCGCATCGACGCGGTGGAAAGCTTTGCTGCGGATGTGGCCCATGAGATCAAGAATCCGCTCGCCTCCCTGCGCAGCGCGATCGAATCACTGCCGCGTGTTGAGGACCCTGAAGTGCGCCAGCGACTGATCGATATTGCCACGCATGATGTGCGCCGGATTGACCGGCTGGTGACAGAAATATCCGATGCGAGCCGTATCGATGCCGAAATTTCGCGCGCCACGCTCGAAACGCTGGACCTCGCCCAGCTGGTAAAGGCGATCATCGGTTCGCGCGAGGATCGCGATGAAAATCTTGACCGCCGTATCGTGCTACAGACACGCGGAACCGCCCCTGTCGTAACCGGCGTACCGGTGCGGCTGGAACGTGTGGTCGAAAACCTGCTGGACAATGCCGTCAGCTTCTCACCTCCCGATAAACCCATTGACGTGATCGTCTTTGGCGGACCCGATCAGGTGATGCTGACAGTCAGCGATCAAGGTCCCGGCATCCCCGAAGATGCGCGCGAGAAGGTGTTTCGTCGCTTCCATTCCGTCCGCCCGGATGCAGAGGATTTCGGCAACCATTCGGGCTTGGGCCTGGCCATTGCCCGCACCATTGCAGAGGCGCATGACGGCACACTGACCGCGCAATCGCGTGAAGATGGTGCACGTGGCGCCTGCCTACGGCTGGAATTGCCGGCAGCAAGATGAGGTCGCCGGATGAACCAAAATGAAACCCTGATCCAGGCCAGCGTGGTGGCGATCAATGGCCGCGCGCTGATGATCGAAGGTCCACCCGGCAGCGGGAAATCCAGCCTTGCGCTGGCATTGATCGACCGTGGAGCTGTGCTGGTGGGGGATGATGGCGTGACCTTGCGGCGCGAAGGCGCACAGATTGTGGCCTGCCCACCTCCGAACATCGCGGGCCGAATGGAGGTGCGCAATATCGGCCTGATTGATCTGCCCTGCACCAGCGCGCCATTGGCATTGATCCTGACGCTGACGGAGGATGCGCCGCGCTATCCTGATCCGGTCGAGCAGCGCGACTTGTTGGGAATTGCCATCCCCGCCCTGCCCTTTCGCCCCGGCGATGCGGTGCAGGCGCTGCGTGCAGAATGGGCTTTGCGCCAGCATGGCATTGCCGACTGGGCCTGAGAGCACACCAATTAAGGGCTTTCAATCCAGCCCTATCAGCGCGACAATAAGTCCATGAGTGCCACGCCCACCCTTTCTGCCGCTGCGGACGACACATCCAGCCAGCGTATCCTGCTGGTCACTGGCCTGTCAGGTGCAGGAAAATCCACCGCGCTGAATGTGTTGGAGGATCTGGGCTGGGAAACGATCGACAATTTCCCCGTGCGCCTGCTCAAGGGGCTGTTGGCGGAACCAGAGCCAGAGGATGCGCCACTGGCGGTGGGCTTCGATTCGCGCACGCGGGGTTTCGTGCCACAAGATGTGCTGGATTTGATCGGTGACCTGTCCGAACGCCGCGACATCGCGCTATCCACCATGTTTATCGATTGCGCATCGGGCGAGTTGGAGCGGCGCTATAATAAAACACGTCGTCGCCACCCGATGGCTCAGGAGCGCCCTTTGCACGAGGGGATCAGGGCGGAACGCGATTTGCTCGGCCTGCTACGCCACCATTCCGATGTTGTAATCGATACCAGCGAATTCAGTTCCAACCAGTTGCAACAGCATATGCGCGAATTGTTTGGGCAAAGCGGCCAAACAGACATGACGGTGACTGTCTCCAGCTTCGGCTTTTCACGCGGCATGCCGCCGCTGGCCGATCTGGTATTCGACATGCGTTTCCTCGACAATCCGCATTGGGTGCCCGAATTGCGCGAACAGACCGGGCTGGACCGGGCAGTGGGCGAGCATATTGAACGCGATCCCGGTTTTGCCGACGCGTTTAGCCGGATTCGTGACCTCCTGCTGGACCTGCTGCCGCGCTATGGGGCGCAGGGCAAAAGCTATGTCCATATCGCCTTTGGCTGCACTGGCGGGCGGCACCGTTCGGTCTTTACCGCAGAGCGAATGGCGCAAAGCTTGCGCGAGGCGGGATTTTCGCTCACTGTCCGCCATCGCAACCTTGCTTCGCGGGTGACGGATGAGATTGAGGGAATGGAGCGTTGACGATGCAGCTTAAAAAGGCAAAGCGTCGCGCCAACAACAGGAACGAATCCGGGTCTCTTACATGATCGGCATGATCTTGGTCACTCACGGCCGTTTGGCCGAACACTTCGTGGACGCGATGGAACACGTCGTGGGCCCGCAAGATGCGATCGCAACGATCTGCATCGGCCCCAGTGACGATATGGAAAAACGGCGCAAGGAAATCGCTCGCGCAATAAAACAAGTCGACAGCGGCAGCGGTGTTATCATCCTGACCGATCTGTTCGGTGGCACTCCATCCAATCTCGCAATATCGCTGCTGGATGCAGGCCATGTGGAAGTGATCGCAGGGATCAACCTGCCCATGCTGATCCGTCTGGCCGGAGCGCGCAAATGCATGGATGTGGTCGCCGCGGTTGAGGCAGCGCAGCAGGCGGGGCGCAATTACATCACCGTCGCGTCCGAATTTCTGGGCCAGGATGACAAGCCGAAAAGGGTCAAGGCGTGAGCGAATTTCGGCGCGAATGCACCATCGTCAATCAGCGGGGCCTGCATGCACGCGCCAGCGCCAAGTTTGTCGGCGCGATCAGCGCTTTGCCCGAAAGCACTCAGGTTCGGGTGGCCAAGGGCGGCAATGAAGCAGCAGGCGGCTCTATACTGGGGCTGATGATGCTGGGCGCGGCCAAGGGTGACCAGATCGAGGTGATCGTGGTTGGCGACAATGCTGAAAGCGTGCTGGCCGATCTGTGCGGCATGGTGGACGATGGGTTTGGCGAAGAGTGATCTCTCGCTCGTCTGCGAAACTGCGGAACTGATATGACACGCCGCCAGATCACCGGATTTTCCAACCCTACGGTCAAATTTCTGCGTTCCCTGCGCGAGAAAAAGCACCGCAAGGCGGCTGGCAAGTTTCTGGCCGAGGGTTTGCGTCTGCTGACCGATGCGCGCGAATGTGGGCATGTGCCCGAAATGCTGGTGATGAGCAGCGCGCGCGATCCGCATCCGCTGCTGGATCAACTGGAACAGGCTGTGGTGGCCGTTGGCGGTGAGGTGATCGAAACTCCTCCAGACATCCTCTCAAAAATTACCGGAAAATCCAATCCGCAGGGTGTGGCTGGTGTCTTTGCCGAATTTGATACCTCGCTTGGTTCTTTGGATCGGGACGCAGCAAAAATCTGGCTGGTCGCGCAGGAGCTGCGCGATCCCGGTAATCTGGGCACCATGCTGCGCACGGGCGATGCGGTGGGTGCTGGTGGGCTGATCCTGATCGATGATTGCGCCGATCCGTTCAGCGTCGAGGCAGTGCGCGCCAGCATGGGCGCGATCTTCACCCAGCGTGTGGCGCGCGCGCGGTGGGAGGAGTTTTTGCCCTGGCTGCGCGGCGGATCTGGTCAGCTGGTTGCTGCATCATTGCGCGATGCAGTGCCCTATCGCAGGGCGCCCTATGCCGCGCCGTGTTTGATCCTTGTGGGTAATGAGTCGCAGGGCCTGCCTGAAGAATACGAAGCTGCTTGCGATCTGCGCGTGACCATGCCCATGCGCGGGCGGGCTGACAGTCTGAACGCCGCCGTGGCTGGCGCAGTGCTGGCCTATGAAGTGCTGGACGGGCTGGGAAGGTAGGAGGCAATCACGAAAGACGGCGGACGCGATCCTCGTAACTTCCAATATTGGTCTTCGCAATCACATCACGCTGGAACGAAGTATCACTCCGTGGTTTGTCCGTCCCACTCTTCATCGTGATGACGCGCCTCAGCCTCTTCCTTCGTCGCCTGAACCACACCGTCCTTATGCTCAGGCGGACCGTAAATGGTGTAGAGTCGCAGGGGTTCGCTACCCGTATTGCGGACATTATGCAGCGCGCCAGCCGGCACGATCACCGCAAAATCATCTTCCACCGCATTGGCCACGCCATCAATGTCGACCACGCCGCTGCCCTGTTCGATACGGAAGAACTGATCGCGATCAGGATGCACCTCTTCCCCGATGTCGCAGCCCGGTGGCAGCGTCATCAGCACCAATTGCAAGTTCTGGCCAGTATAAAGGACGCGCCGGAAATCCTCGTTTTCGACCGTGCGCTTCTCGATATTTTCGCAATAGCCCTTCATGTTGTGCGTCCTTCTCTGGTCAGAATGATCAACAAAAGGAAGCCTACGCCGCCTGCGCAGGCTTAGCAATCCGAACTGGGTGCGGTGCGTGCGCCGCTGGCCGCCGGACTATCAGCCGCTTCGGCGCAACAAATGCTACTCCGCGCCTTCGCTGCTATCTGTCAGCACATCGTCTGTTGTATAGCGCGGTGCATTTTCGACCAGCGACACTTCCTCAATCTCGCGCTTGCCGATTTCAATGCCCTTTTCCGCCAGCCTTTTGCCAGATGAGAGGACGTTACGTTCAAAGCTGCCAACGAATTTATTGTAATTGTTGACCGCGCTTTCGAGGCCCCCGCCCACGCGCTTCAGGTGCTCAGCAGCGGTGGCCAGCCGATCATACAGCTCTGCCCCCATGCGGCCGATTTCCTGCGCTTCCTTAGCCAGCCCGTCCTGCCGCCACACCTGCGCCACCGTGCGCGCAATCGCCACCAAATTGGTGGGCGTTGCCAGCAGCACGCGCTTGTCAAATGCGAAGTTCCACAGTTCCGGGTCATGTTCCAGCGCAGCAGCGACGAAATGTTCACCCGGCACGAACATCACCACGTAATCGGGCGCTTCTTCAAACTGGCTCTGGTAACTCTTCGCGCCCAGCGTCTGTACATGATTGCGCATGGACCGGACATGATCGGCCAGCGCGGCATCGCGCGTGGCATCATCATCCGCCTCAAACGCAGCCTGATAGGCGTTGAGCGAGACCTTGGAATCGATCACCAGCATCTTGCCGCCGGGAATGCGCACAATCGCATCGGGCCGCAGCCGGCCTTCTTCTGTATCGATGGAATGTTCCATCATGAAATCGGTGTGCTGCGCCAGCCCGCATTGTTCGAGCAGGTTCTGCAGCGCACGCTCGCCCCAGCGGCCACGCGCTTTCGGGGCATTGGTCAGCGAATTGCCCAGTCGCTGCGCCTCACGCCGGACCTGTTCCTGCCCTTCGCGCATAGACTGGAGCAGCCCGGTCAGCTGACCAAAGGCATCGACGCGCTGCTTTTCCAGCGTGCCGACCTGCTCCTCATATTGCTTCAACCGCTCACCCACAGGTTGCAGCAGCGCCTTGATCTTCTGTTCGCCCGCATCTTCCGACTGTTTGAAGCGTTCTTCGGCACGTTTGAGGAATTCCTCCTGACTGCGTGAGAGAACCTCGCCCCCCACAGCCTTGAACTGGGCGAGCATTTCCTCGCGCGCTTCCTTCATCTGCGCCAATTGCCTGTCAAAATTGGCGGCATTGGCCTTCAGCGTCGCCAATTCGATCTGCGCTTCACCCAGTTCGGCAATGGCGCGCTTGAATTCACCCTCACGCTCACCCGCGGCGCGTTCAGCCTCCGCCAGCCGCACCCGCATGTCAGCCACCGGGCGCGAGCCGAAGAACCAGCCCACCCCGGCACCCAGAATCAGGCCAAGGATAAGCGAAACAATTGCTAAAACAGTAGGGTCCATCACCCTTTCCTACGCGGAACGGACAGGGAACGCCAGCCTTCTGGATGCAAAAATGTGGGATTTATCCGCATGGATTCCCGCTTTCGCGGGAATGACGGAGCGAAGTTCGGTTTGCATATGCAAACCGCAAGGCCGGCCGGCCGCCGCGCGGTTAGCGCGAAAGCCTAAGGGGCCAGATGGCCCCGCCGGCGATTGTGGCCAAACAAATTACGCTGCTCTTAACTTCTGCAGCTTCTTCAACGCCATCTGCCGCTTCAACCGGCTGAGATGGTCGATAAACAAAATACCTTCGAGATGGTCCATCTCATGCTGGATGCAGGTAGCCATCAGCCCTTCCATCGCCTCTTCATGGTGGTTGCCGTCAAGGTCCTGATATTTCACTTTGCAGGTCGCGGGGCGATCCACATCGGCATAGATTTCCGGCACCGAAAGGCACCCTTCCTGATAGGTGGAAACCTCATCAGCCGGATCGACAATCACCGGATTGATGAAGACGCGCGGCTCCTTTTTCGTGGCCGGATGCGTGTGTTTGTGCCCGTCATGATCGCATTCCACCGGCGGTGCGTCCGGGTCTTCGGGCTGAAGATCGATCACCAGCACGCGCTGCGGCACACCCACCTGAATGGCAGCAAGGCCGATACCCGGCGCGTCATACATTGTTTCAAACATATCTTCGACCAGCGTTTTCAGCTCGTCATCGAACGCGGTCACAGGTTCAGACACGGTTTTGAGCCGGGGGTCCGGCACTTCCAAGATTTCACGAATAGCCATGCGGGGGGATTTAGTGAGAGGTGTGCAAAACGGCAAGGATGTAAACCCACCTTCAGCCCCTCCCGCAAGCGGGAGAGGGTTGGAACAGCTTAAGGAAAGCACGGAGGTGCTTTCCGTACGCATCAAACAGGTCTTCTCGCCCGCAGCGCCTGTGCCAAGGTTCCTTCGTCCAGATAATCCAGCTCGCCGCCCACCGGCAGCCCATGCGCCAGCTGGGTGATACGTAGCGGAAAAGCCTCCAGCCGTTCAGCGAGATAATGCGCGGTCGTCTGCCCCTCCAGCGTGGCATTCATCGCCAGCACCACCTCGTCCACCCCGCCCTGCTCAACCCGCGCCAGTAGCGACGCAATATTGAGGTCTTCCGGCCGCACACCATCCAGTGCGGAAAGCCTGCCGCCCAGCACGTGATAACGCCCCTGAAACAAGCGTGAGCGATCGAGCGCCCATAAATCCGCCACATCTTCCACCACGCAGAGCGATTTGGGATCGCGGCGTGGGTCAGCACAAATGCCGCAAGGGTTCTTGGTGTCGACATTGCCGCAGGTGCCACATTCCACCAGCGTTTCACGCACTGCGCCCAGTGCGTCGAGCAGTGCGGGCAGCGCCTGTTCGCGGTTCTTCACCAGCCATAGCACGGCCCGCCGCGCACTGCGCGGGCCGAGCCCCGGAAGACGCGCCAATACGCTGGCCAAGCTTTCAATCTCTTGCGATGCCAAAGTGAAATTCTCTCTTTCCGCTCGCCCTGAGCTTGTCGAAGGGCTGATCTTCCTTCTAATGCCGCACTAGAGAAAAAGGCAGGACTTCGACAAGCTCAGCCCGGACGGTAATTTTTTCAAGGCCAAGTATAAGTGCGCATCATTTTCATGGGAACGCCCGATTTTGCCATCCCGGCGCTGCAAGCTTTGCACGCGGCCGCGCATGAAATCGTCTGCGTTTACACCCAACCGCCTCGTCCGGCGGGGCGAGGCAAGAAGCTGCAACCATCGCCGGTGCATAAAATGGCCGAGCAATTGGGGATAGAGGTCCGACACCCCACTTCGCTGAAAACAGCCGACGCCCAGGCGGAATTCGCCGCGCTGAATGCCGATGTCGCGGTGGTCGCAGCCTATGGCCTGATCCTGCCGCAGGCGATCCTCGATGCGCCGGCACATGGCTGCCTCAACATCCATGCCTCTATCCTGCCGCGCTGGCGCGGGGCCGCGCCGATCCACCGCGCGGTAATGGCGGGCGATCCCGGCACGGGCGTCACCATCATGCAGATGGAGGCAGGGCTGGATACAGGGCCGATGCTGGCCACCATACGCACACCGATTGAACGCAAGACCACGGGAGAACTGACTGCAGAACTTGCCAATCTGGGCGCGCAATTGATGGTCGGCACATTGCGCGACCTTTCGATCCACATCCCGGTGACGCAGGATGATGCCGACGCAACATACGCCCCCAAGATCGACAAGGCAGAGGCGCGAATCGACTGGAGCAAACCCGCCGACGAGGTGGAACGGCTGGTGCGCGGCCTCGCCCCCTTCCCTGGCGCATGGTTTGAACTGGGTGAGGATCGGGTCAAGCTGCTGCTGGCCGAACTTGCAGTGGGTTCGGGCGAACCCCGTACGGTTCTGGATGATGACTTCACCATTGCCTGCGGCACAGGCGCAATCCATCCGCTGCGGCTGCAACGTGCAGGCAAACCAGCAATGGATCGGGCGGAGTTTTTGCGCGGGCGGGCGGTAACAAAGGGCACGATCCTGCCGTGACACGTTATGCCCTGACCCTGGAATTTGACGGCACGCCCTTCATGGGGCTGCAGCGCCAGCCGCATGGCCCATCCGTGCAGCAATGCGTCGAGGAAGCCGCCCATGCGGTAACGGGGGAACAGGTCAAGCTGCAAAGTGCTGGCCGCACCGATACCGGCGTCCATGCGCTGGCCATGCGCAGCCATTGCGACATCGAAAAGCCGATCACGCCCTTCCGCCTGATGGAGGCGCTGAACGCGCATTTACGGCCCAACCCCATCGCGGTGATCGCCTGTGAGGAGGTGGAGGATGACTGGCACGCCCGCTTTTCCTGCCTGGGCCGCCGCTATGTCTATCGCATCTCCAATCGCCGTGCCCCGCTGACGCTGAACCGCAATCGGGCATGGCAGGTGCCGCAGGATCTGGATGCAGAGGCGATGCATCGCGCGGCGCAGGCGCTTGTCGGCAACCATGATTTCACCACTTTCCGCTCGGTCCAGTGCCAATCAGCCAGCCCGGTCAAAACGCTCGACCTGCTGAATGTCGAACGGATCGGGGACGAGGTGCATATTCACGCCGCCGCGCGCAGTTTCCTGCACCATCAGGTGCGCAGCATGGTCGGCTGTCTGGCGCTGGTGGGCATGGGCCGCTGGCAAGAGGAGCAGGTGGCACAGGCGCTGGAGGCGCGCGACCGGCAGGCATTGGGTCTTAACGCCCCGCCCCACGGCCTCTATTTTGTCGAGGCAACATATCCCGACGAAAATTAGTTTCGATACGAGACCTTCCATTCTCATAATTGCGAGCGTAGCAAAGCAATCCAGATGGGAATCGCGCCACGCGCTGGATTGCCGCGTCGCCTGCGGCCCCTCGCAATGACGCATGATTGGAGAGAGACTATGACCACTGGCAGGCAGATTTTCACCACTTTGGAAGCCAATGGCACACTGACTGTCGAAGCGCAGAAGGTCACTCTGCCAGAACCAAAAGGCAATCAGGTGCTGGTAAAAATGGAAGCGGCGCCCATCAACCCGTCTGACCTCGCATTGCTGCTCGGCCCCGCTGACCTCGAAAATGCCGAATATTCGCCCGGCAAGATCGTGGCGCAGATGCCCGAACCGTTTAACACCGGGTATAAGGGTCGCCATGGCCAACGCCTGCCGGTGGGTAATGAAGGCGCGGGCACTGTCATCGCCACTGGTGATGGTGAAATGGCCAAGGCGTTGATGGGGCAACGCATCGCCTGCGTTCCGGGCAGCGCCTATGCCGAATATGCCATTGCCGATGCGATGATGTGCCTGCCGCTGGGCGATTATACCGCCGAACAGGGGGCCAGCGCCTTCGTCAATCCACTGACCGCATTGGGCTTTACCGAAACCGCGCGGGCAGAAGGGCAAAATGCAATCATCCACCTCGCCGCCGCATCAAATCTGGGCCAGATGCTCAACCGTATCTGCCTGGATGATGGGCTGAAACTGATCAATATTGTGCGCAAGCCTGAACAGGTTGAATTCCTGAAGGGTCAGGGTGCCGAATGGGTGCTGAACTCATCCGAACCGGATTTCATGGACCAGCTTTGCGCCGCGATCGAGGCAACGGGTGCCTATTTCGGGTTCGATCCTATCGGTGGCGGCAAGAATTCAGATACAATGTTCAAGGCGATGGAACGCGTCGCATCGGCCAAGTTGACCGAGTATAGCCGCTATGGGTCAAGCCAGCCCAAGAAGATGTATATCTACGGACGGCTGGATCTCAGCCCAACGATATTGACACCCAGCTATGGCTTTGGCTGGACATTGGCAGGCTGGCTGCTGTTTCCATTTATGCAACAGGCCGGGATGAAAACAGTGATGCGCATGCGCCAGCGCGTATTGAGCGAACTGACCACCACCTTTGCCAGCCACTACAAGCGCCGCGTCAATCTGGACGAGATGCTGACGAAAGAGGCGGTTCTGGATTACAGTGCGATGAAAACGGGTGAGAAATATCTGGTCACGCCGCAAGGTTAGAGTCAGGGCCCTAATCACCTACGGTCAAAATAATCCTGGATTCTGGCAGGGTCACTCACCCCGCTGGCCAGCAGCAATTGCAGCAGGATGCGCGATTTTTGCGGGTTGAGCGCACGCGCGGCAACAAAGCCGTTTGTGCCGTCCTCACCCTCGCGGTCAACCAGTCCTTCATCCACACGGCTGGCGCGTATGACAGGAACGCCCCGTCGGGCATGCGTCACGAGGACTTGTCGCACCGGATCGGGCATATTGCCCTCACCAACTCCTGCCAGCACAATGCCGCGTGTGGCATCGCCCAATTGGCGTTCAACCGCAGCGAATGACAATCCGGCATGGGCATAGATGATTGCCACGTCAGGCAGCGCATCACACCAGGCGAATTGCGCGACTTCAGCCTGCCGCCAGGGCGCGCCAAACCATTCGAGCGATGCGGGAGTGACCAGCCCCACCGATTCGCGCGGGAAACCGCGAAAGGCCTCTGCCCCGCGTGTACGATATTTGCGCACATCGCGCGCGGCGAACACGCGGTCCCCCATCACCACCAGCACACCCCGCCCCGCCGCATCACCATCGCTGGCGACCCGCACCGCGTTGGCGAAATTGCGTAAACCATCATACCCCACCGCATCAGCTGGCCGCATTGCGCCCACCACCACCACTGGCTTGATCGCGGGCAATGTCAGGTCCATCAGAAAGGCGGTTTCTTCCAGCGTATCGGTGCCATGTGTCACAATCACGCCGTGGCAATTCTCATCCGCCAGCGCCACCATGATTGCAGGGTGCAGGCGATTCCACACCCCCGGCCCCATATCCGCAGAATCAATATTGGCGATCTGTTGACCGGACAACTGCGCATCCAGCCCCAGCCCGCCCGCCTGCGCCAGATATTCGTCAATCCCGATCTCGCCTGCGCGATATTCCGGCGCGATGGCAGAGCCTGCAATGCCCGCAATCGTGCCGCCAGTGGCCAGAACGGTGATGTTTTTGCTCATGCAGGTGGATTAGCGGGTGCAATGTGCAATCAGCAATTGATTTCGCAGCAAAGCTCGCTAGATAGCGCCCACCCGCACGGGCCGTTGGGCGATTAGCTCAGTTGGTAGAGCATCTCGTTTACACCGAGAGGGTCGGCAGTTCGAGCCTGTCATCGCCCACCATTTCCAACGGTCTGCTGCGAAGGATTACTCCCCCACAGCCTCTTCAATCGCAGTACGCGCTTCCTCGCTGCCCCAATCATATCCGCCCGCCACGCGGAAAGCTTCGCGCCCCTCAGCATCATAGAGCACCGTCATCGGCAAAACGCCGTTAAAGCGGAAACCCAGCTGGTTTTCCGGGTCAAGCCATGGTTCGAGATAGTCAAATTTGCGCTCTGCAAAGAATGGCATCACCAGTTCTGCACCGCGCAAATCCTGGCTGACGGTGATGACCTGTACCTGTTCATCCAAATCGCCCGTCAGATCATCCAGCATGGGCATTTCCACAACACAGGGCGCGCACCATATCGCCCACAAATTCAACAGTACGGGCCGCCCCTGCAATGCACCCAGATTGAGTTTACGGCCATCGGGATCGACAACATTCACCGCGGGCATCAATTCGCCTGCAAAACTGCGATCAATTTCGCCCGACAAAGCCTGACTTTCACTCGCCAAACCCTCATCTTGTTGCGCCGCATCGTCTGCGCCTCTATCGCAGCCGCCAAGAAGCAATGCCGAGGCAAGAATTGTGAGCGATAAACGCCAGGATACAGCGAATGACACGGGCAGCTCCAACGCAATGTGGGGGGGCAGGTTCGCCGAAGGACCTAGCGCGATCATGCGCGAAATCAATGCCTCGATTCCCTTCGACAAGGCTTTGTGGCGGCAGGATATCGCCGCGTCCAAGGCGCATATCGCCATGCTGGGCGCGCAGGGAATCGTCTCCGCAGAGGATGCCGCGACCATCACAGGCGGGCTGGATCAGGTTGCCGCCGAATATGAAGCCAGCGGCGTCCCGGAAAATTGGGACCTTGAAGACATCCACATGACCACCGAAAGCCGGCTGGCCGAACTGGTCGGCGCAACAGCTGGCCGGTTGCACACAGCGCGCAGTCGCAATGATCAGGTGGCAACCGATTTTCGGCTTTGGGTGCGTGAGGCGATTGATCAGGCCGATGCCGGGTTGAAGGCGTTGCAACAGGCGCTGGTTGCCCGCGCCGATGAACATGCCGCCAGCATCATGCCCGGTTTCACCCATCTTCAGACCGCACAGCCCGTCACTCTGGGCCACCATCTGATGGCCTATTTCGAGATGATCGCGCGGGACCGCAGCCGTTTTGCCGACGCGCGGGTGCGGATGAATGAGTCCCCGCTGGGCAGTGCGGCGCTGGCCGGAACCGGCTTTCCCATCGACAGGGAGGCAACCGCCAGCGCGCTGGGCTTTACCGCGCCCACTCGCAACAGCCTGGACGCTGTATCAGACCGCGATTTCGCGCTCGATTATCTGATGGCGGCCAGCCAATGCGCGCTGCATCTATCACGGCTGGCGGAAGAATTCATCATCTGGGCCAGTCAGCCCTTCGGCTTTGTGAAACTGCCCGATACGCTCAGCACTGGCAGTTCGATCATGCCGCAAAAGAAGAACCCTGATGCGGCAGAGCTGGTGCGCGGCCATGCGGGTCGGGTGATCGGCTGCGCCACCGCGCTGATGGTCACGATGAAGGGCCTCCCCCTCGCCTATTCCAAGGATATGCAGGACGATAAACCCCCCGTGTTTGAGGCGGCGGGCCTGCTCGCGCTCTCCATCGCGGCGATGACGGGCATGGTGGCAGACAGCAACTTCGTCACCGCGCGGATGCGGCAGGCGGCTGAGCTGGGCTATGCCACCGCCACCGACCTCGCCGATTGGTTGGTGCGCGAAGCTGATATTCCCTTCCGCGAGGCGCATCACATCACCGGCGCAGCAGTGAAACTGGCCGAAACCGAGGGCAAGGCGCTGGATGAATTGTCGGTGGACCAGCTGAAGGCCATCGATGCGCGGATTGACGATCGCGTCTATGCCGCGCTGTCGGTCGACGCCTCGGTCGCCGCGCGATCATCCTATGGCGGGACCGCGCCCGATCAGGTAAGGGCGCAGGTCGAACGCGCCCGCGCATTGTTGGACCAAGGATAAGTCATGCGTCTTGCCGCAGCCCTGATTGCCGCATCATTGCTGACCGCTTGCGGCCAGCGCACCGGTCTGGAACCCAAAGCAGACCAGTCGCTGCCCCCGGCCCCCTATGGCGCAGAGGTGCAGCCGGATGCAGAAGAGCTGCTGAAAATGGAAACGCTGGCCGCGCCAGAACGCAGCGTCGAATTGCGCCGCCGCAGCGAGGATCGTGAAGACGACCCCTTCGACCTGCCGCCCGAATAAACCCGAATACGGAAATCAATGGACCATTTTACACTCAAGAACGGCGTGCTCCATGCCGAGGATGTGCCTCTCCCCCATATTGCGGAGGAGGTGGGAACACCCGTCTATGTCTATTCGCGCGCCACGCTGGAACGGCACGCGCAGGTATTCACGCAGGCGCTGGATGGCGTGCCGAGCAAGCTGATTGCCTTTGCGGTCAAATCCAACCCCAATCTGGCGATACTGAAAGTGCTGCAACGCCAGGGTTTCGGCGCAGATGTGGTGTCGGGCGGCGAATTGATGCGCGCACTGGCCGCGGGGATGAGCCCGGACAAGATCGTGTTTTCGGGCGTGGGCAAGACCCGCGCAGAGCTGGAGCTGGGCCTCGATAAGGGCATCGGCCAGTTCAACATTGAATCGCGTGAAGAAGGGCGCGACCTGGCAGAACTGGCCGCCGCGCGCGGCGTCCAGGCACCGGTTTGCCTGCGCATCAACCCGGATGTCGATGCAAAAACGCATGAGAAAATCTCTACCGGTAAGGCGGAAAACAAATTCGGCATTCCGCTGGTCCATGCGCGCGAGGTATTTGCTGAACTGGCTGGGCTGGACGGGCTCAATCTGCGCGGTGTGGCCGTGCATATTGGCAGCCAGTTGGCCGATCTGGAGCCGCTCGAAACCGCCTTTGCCAAGGTTGGTGAATTGGTGGCTGATCTGCGCGCGGCAGGGCACACAATTACCCATGTCGATCTGGGTGGCGGTTTGGGCGTGCCCTACAAGGCAGGCGATGTGCTGCCCCCTCCGGCTGACTATGGCGCGATGGTGGCGCGCGTCACGGCAGATTGGGCTGTCCATCTGACATTCGAACCGGGTCGAGTGATTGCTGGCAATGCCGGTATCCTGCTGACCCGCGTGGTGCGGGTGAAGCGCGGCGGCAATGGCCCACCTTTCGTGATTGTCGATGCGGCGATGAACGACCTCGCCCGCCCCGCACTTTATGGCGCATGGCATGATTTTGATGCGGTTGAGCCAACCGGCGAACGCATGACAGCCAATATTGTCGGCCCCATTTGCGAAACGGGGGACACTTTCGCGCGCGACCGGGATTGCGACGCGCTGCAATCGGGTGATCTGGCGGTGTTCCGCACCGCTGGTGCCTATGGCGCGACCATGGCCAGCAGTTACAATTCGCGCGGTTTCGTGGCCGAGGTATTGGTCGATGGTGATCGTTATGCCGTGGTGGCAGACAGGATCGCTGCGGCCGCCATCATGGACGCAGAACAGGTGCCCGATTGGCTCGACTGACCAGCCTTCCTCTGTTTCACCAGATCGCGGGACACCGCGTGGTGGTGGTGGGTGAAGGCCCCATGGCCGAAGCCAAAATAAGGCTGATTGAACGTGCAGGCGGTGTGGTGTGCAGCGAGGCAGAGGCACATCATGCGCGGCTGGCTTTCGTGGCGCTGGAAGATGATCGGTTAGCGCGCGCGGGCGCCCAGCGGTTGAAAGGCAAGGGGCTGCTGGTCAATGTCGCCGACCGGCCCGAATTGTGCGATTTCACCACCCCCAGCATATTGGACCGTCATCCCGTACTGATCGCGGTGGGCACTGGCGGCGCTTCGGCGGGTCTGGCCAAACATCTGCGCCTGCGGCTGGAGGCGTTGCTTCCCGAAAGCCTTGGCACGCTGGCGCAGGCTTTGCAGTCGGCGCGCGAGAAATTGCGCGAACGCTTTCCCGATGCGGCTGACCGGCGCCGCGCGCTGGATGATGGCTTGCGTGAAGGTGGCGCACTCGATCCGTTCAACCCGGCAGCGGCTGATCGTGTCGATGGCTGGCTGGACGGTGCAGATGGTCCGCCTGCTACGCGGCAAGAAGAAATCACCCTGACCAGCGCCGACCCGGGGGATTTAACCCTGCGGCAAGCGCGCTGGCTGGGTGAAGCTGATTTACTGCTGCTGGCTGGCGATATACCGCCAGCCATTCTGGCCCGCGCAAGAGCGGATGCAGAACGCGTGCCCTATGCCGCCAGTGAGGTCGAAAGCCTGCGCAGCGGCCTGACACTGATCCTGCGCTATTGTCCCTGATCCTCAAGCAGCGGCGGCCACGGGCGCTTCTATCTCCGCGAAATAACGTGCCATCGCATCGCTGGCCCGATCGCTCAGCGCGATAAAGGCACGGCGACGATCCGCCTCGTCCTCCACCCGTTCAAACAGGCCAGCTTCTGTCATCTGCCTGATCCACCGCAGCGCGGTGGTGGCAGGAACCCCGGCGGCGATGCAGAGCGAGGTGACCGAAACCTGTGCTTTCTCACCCTTGGCCGCTACCAGATCGAGCAGCATATCCCAGGCCGGATCGGCAAACAGTTCCGCATCAAAAAACTTCGCCCGCGCCTGCCGCTGCTGGATCACGCGGCGCACCACGCGTGGATTGGGCAAGGCAACACGGCGCGGCGCGGCATTGCCTGCCTTCTCGACATGATATTCCTCCCCCTTGTCAGACAGCCGGAACACCGATGCGCTATGCACTGGCGTAGATTCCAGACCGTCCAAGCGTTGCGCGATGGCATCCACCTGCTCGCTCAACCGCAGCAAAGCCAGCCGATCCTGTTCTGACAGGTCGCGCACGCGGCGATTATCGGCATTACCCGCAATCCGGCCCACCGCCACCACCCGATCCGCCCGTGTGCTGTCGACCAGAATTTGCGGTGAGCTCTGCTCAAAGGCCGCAAACACCGAATCGAGCGCCTGCATGCTGGTGAGCACAATCAACTGTGCGCCCGAACGCACCACGCGCATATCCAGCCGCGCCAGCGCCGCCACCACCTGCGCATCCACCGTCAGACATTCCATCAGCACCACATCGCCCAGCAGCGTCACCTCGCCGCTCAACAATTCTGCCAATTCGGCAGACTGGCTGACGCGAAAACCGGCTGCCTCCATGTCCTGCGCCATTTGCTGGCGCTGAACTGTGCCATCTGCAAAAATTGCCACGCTGGCAGCCAGCCCTGCGCCATCAAGCGCACTGGAATAGGAAAAATCAGCCTGAGTCATCGAACCACGCCCCATCAATGTTGGGGAACATGATTAGAACAAAAAGGGCTCATGTCAAGAATAAAGGCACTGGATCAGCCAGCCCCCACCCCGATCAATCCTCAAACGGATCGCGCACCAGAATGGTATCTTCACGTTCCGGGCTGGTCGAAACCAGCGCTACCGGCGTTTCGATCAATTCCTGCACGCGCTGGATATATTTCACCGCATTGGCAGGCAGATCAGCCCAGCTGCGCGCACCGGCAGTCGATTCCTGCCAGCCCTCCATCTCCTCGTAAATCGGTTCAACCGCAGCCTGATCCGCCGCGTGGGAGGGGAAATAGTCGAGGATCTTGCCGCCGAGGCGATACCCGGTGCAGATCTTCACCGTGTCCAGGCCATCGAGCACATCCACCTTGGTAAGCGCGATACCGGTGACGCCGCTAATGGCGCAGCTCTGCCGCACCAGCACCGCATCAAACCAGCCGCAGCGCCGCTGCCGCCCGGTGACGGTGCCAAACTCATGGCCGCGTTCACCCAGACGCTGGCCAACTTCATCATCCAGCTCTGTCGGAAAGGGGCCGCTGCCCACGCGCGTGGTGTAGGCCTTCACAATGCCCAGCACAAAGCCGGTGGAATTGGGGCCAAGGCCGGAACCCGATGCGGCCGTGCCGCTGACCGTGTTGGAACTGGTGACGAAGGGATAGGTGCCGTGGTCAATATCCAGCAGCACGCCCTGCGCCCCTTCAAACAGGATACGCGCACCTGCCTTGCGTACCTTCTTCAACCGTTTCCACACCGGCTGTGCATATTGCAGCACCGAAGGGGCGATTTCACGCAATTCATTGAGCAATGCCGCACGGTCCACCGGCGGCTGATCGAACCCAGCCCGCAGCGCATCATGATGGGCGCACAGCCGATCAAGCTGCGGCTCCAGATCATCCAGATGCGCCAGATCGCACACGCGGATCGCGCGGCGACCCACCTTGTCTTCATAGGCGGGGCCAATGCCGCGCCCGGTGGTGCCAATCTTGCCACTGCCCGCCGCGGTTTCGCGCAAGCCATCCAGATCACGGTGGATCGGCAGGATCAACGGGCAATTATCCGCAATGGCGAAATTTTCCGCATTGATAGCCACCCCCTGGCTTTCCAGCTTGGCGATTTCGGATTTGAGATGCCACGGGTCCAGCACCACACCATTGCCGATGATCGACAACGTGCCGGTTACAATGCCGCTGGGCAGCAGGCTGAGCTTGTAAGTTGTATCGCCCACGACCAGCGTATGGCCTGCATTATGGCCACCCTGGAAACGGACCACGGCATCGGCGCGACTGGCCAGCCAGTCGACGATCTTGCCCTTGCCCTCATCACCCCATTGGGCACCGATCACGGTTACATTGGCCATGTATATACCTTCCCACCCTGCCGAGGGGATCCACGCAGTCCTTCGACAGGACTCGACCACGAGATTGGAACTGGGGGACGAATGACCCCGATTTTCGCCGCGCGTTAGAGTGTACAGCCTGTACGAGTCAAGCCGCGCTAAAGCGCAATAGTGTCCTTGTCTTCAAGCCGATGCGTGCAGCCCAGCGCCGCCGGGTCCTCACCTTCGCCAATCTGGGCCACAGTGCGCCAGCCGATCGCGCGCAGACGTGCAGCGGCGTCACGATCATGACCAGATGGCAGATAGAGCGTGTCAGCCTGCGCAGCCGGTTTGGCCGCGCCTGCCAGACGATCCAGATAGAGCGAGAAGCCAGTTGCCGGTTCCTCACTGCCGCGGATGAAATAGGTTCCGCCACGCCCGGCAGCTCCGCGCACTCCATCAGCATAAATGGTGAAGCCGAACCAGCTTTGATATTCAAAGCCATGGCGTTCGGTGGGATCAAGCGTGATGCGCGCGCGCGGCCCAATCCGTTCAGCAATCTGTTTTAGGCCCGCAATGCGGCTGGCAAGTGCGCCGCCCGCATCAATGGCGTACAATTTCTCCACAGCCTCATCAAACGGGCCAGTGGCATAAAGCAACGACAGATAGGCCTGGCCGCCCGCCGCCTTCAGGCCGCCCGCATCCTTCATATCCAGCTCGCGCCGCACGACATCAATCTGGTCGGCTGCCAATGGCATCGCCTTTTCAGCCAGAGTATCGACCAGATCGGGCAGAGTGAAATCGACTGAAATTCCGGTGAGGCCAGCGGCGCTCAATGCCTCCACCGCCAGTTCCACCACTTCGCTGGCAGCAGCGACGGTGTCTGCCCCCACCAGTTCCGCACCCAATTGCAGGCGTGAACGGGCCGGGTCGAGCTGATCCGCCTTGATCAACGCCACCTCACCCGCATAGGCCAGGCGCAATGGGCGCGGGGCATTGGCCATGCTGGTCGCGGCGATACGCCCCACTTGCGGGGTGATATCGCTACGCAACGCCAATGTGCGCAGGCTGGACGGGTCAACAAAGCGGAACATGCGGCGCGGCTTCACCCCATCCATCCGCCCGGCCAGAGACTTTTCAAATTCCACCAGCGGCGGGCGCACACGATCATAACCATGCGATCCCAGCACATCCAATGCAGTGCGCATGGCGCGTGTGATGGTTTCCGCCTCTGGCGGCAGGCTGTCTTCCAGCCCTTCTGGCAAAAGATCGTCTGGTTGAGTCATGCCTGGCGCTATTACTCTTTCGTTCGCCCTGAGCGTGTCGAAGGGCTGCCCTTATCAAGAAAGGCAGCGGTAGAAAAAATAAAGTGCTTCGACAAGCTCAGCACGAGCGGATGTTGAGTTTCAGATCAAAAACTCAAAGCCTTCACCATTTTGACGCCTTCAACTTCGCAGGCTTGCTGAATGATCGCTTCCGGGATCGGCTGATCGACGCTCAGCAGCAACACCGCCTCGCCGCCCGTATCCCGGCGCCCCAGATGGAAAGTGCCGATATTGATGCCGTTTTCACCCAGCAGCGAACCGATGCGGCCAATAAAGCCGGGTGCATCTTCATTGACGATATAAAGCATATTGCCGGCCAGTTCCGCCTCGATCCCGATGCCGAATATTTCAACCAGGCGCGGCGCGCCCGAACCAAACAATGTACCGGCCACCGAACGATCACCCTGACTGGTGGCCACGGTGACGCGCAACAATGTATGATAAACGCCTTCACGCTCGTGGCGGACAGAGCGCACATCCAGCCCGCGCTCCTTGGCGAGATATGGCGCATTGACCATATTCACGCTGTCCGAATAGCGGCACATAAAGCCTGCCAGCACGGCTGCCTCGATCGGCTTACCATTCAGTTCCGCCGCGGCGCCTTCACGCTCAATGCTGATCTGGGTGAGGTTGCCGTGGCTCAACTGGCCGACCAGGCTGCCCAGCTGTTCCGCCAGCGCCATATAGGGTTTCAGCTTGGGCGCTTCTTCGGCGCTGAGCGATGGCATGTTCAGCGCATTGGTGACGCCGCCATTGACCAAATAATCGCTCAGCTGCTCGGCCACCTGCAGCGCCACATTCACCTGCGCTTCAGTGGTGGAGGCACCCAGATGCGGGGTGCAGATGAAATTCTTGGTGCCAAACAGCGGGCTTTCCTTGGCAGGTTCAGTAGCGAACACGTCCAGCGCGGCGCCTGCAACATGACCTGATTCGAGCATATCTTTCAATGCATCTTCATCAACCAACCCGCCACGCGCACAGTTGACAATGCGCACGCCCGGCTTCGCCTTGGCCAGGTTTTCGCGGCTCAGAATATTCCGCGTTTGATCAGTCATTGGCACATGCAACGTAATGAAATCTGCCTTGGCCAACAGCGTGTCTAAGTCAGCCTTTTCAACGCCCATTTCAACCGCGCGATCTTCGGTCAGGAAGGGGTCATAGGCCACCACCTTCATTTTCAGACCCAGCGCGCGACTGGCGACGATCGAGCCGATATTACCGGCGCCAATCAGGCCCAGCGTTTTGCCGGTCAGCTCAACACCCATAAAATCATTCTTCGGCCACTCGCTATTTTGCGTACGGGCATCTGCGGCCGGGATTTGGCGAGCGACTGCAAAAAGCAGTGCGATTGCATGTTCTGCCGTGGTAATCGAATTACCAAAGGGCGTGTTCATCACCACCACGCCGCGACCGCTGGCATAAGGAATGTCGACATTGTCGACGCCGATGCCGGCGCGGCCAATCACCTTCAGATTGGTGGCAGCATCCAGTACTTCCTTCGTCACCTTGGTCGAAGAACGGATGGCCAGGCCATCATACTCCCCGATACGGGCGATCAGCTGTTCGGGCGTTTCGCCGGTGATGACGTCTACATCGCAGCCGCGCTCTTCAAAAATCTTGGAGGCATTGGGGTCCATCTTGTCAGAGATGAGAACTTTGGGTTTGGTCATGTTTTCTAACCTTGCAATCTATTGACCCGTTTGGGCGGAGCCTGTCGAAGCCCTGCACTTTCTTCAAACGGTTTAATCAGGAAAAAGGCAGCCCTTCGACAAGCTCAGGGCAATCGGTTTTCAAGCTTTAACAGAAGCATATGCCCAATCGAGCCAGGGGCCGAGCGCCTCAATATCAGCCGTCTCTACAGTGGCACCGCACCAGATGCGCAAGCCAGCCGGGGCATCGCGGTAACCCGCAATGTCATAGGCAGCATCTTCAGCTTCCAGCAGACCAGCGAATTTCTTGATGAAATCCGCGTCCGCCCCTTCCACCGTCAAACAGACGCTGGTGTTGGAGCGTGAAGTAGGATCGGCAGCCAGATGGCCCAGCCAGTCGCGGTCCTGCACAATTTTATCAAGAGCTGCCGCATTGGCATTTGCGCGCGCCTTCATCCCTTCAAGCCCGCCGACAGACTTGGCCCATTCCAGCGCGAAAATCGCATCTTCCACACCCAGCATACTGGGGGTGTTGATGGTTGCACCCTTGAACACACCTTCTGCCAGCGCACCCTTGCTCATCAGGCGGAACACCTTGGGCAATGGCCATGCGGGGGTGTAGCTTTCTAGCCGCTCCACCGCGCGCGGGCCCAGGATCAGCACGCCATGCGCGCCTTCACCGCCCAGCACTTTCTGCCAGCTGAAGGTCAGCACATCGACCTTGTCCCAGGCGATGTCCTGAGCGAACACGGCGCTGGTGGCGTCAGCGATGCACAGCCCCTCACGATCCGCGGCGATCCAGTCCCCATTGGGGACACACACACCGGATGTGGTACCGTTCCAGGTGAAGATGACGTCATTCGACCAGTCGACCGCGTTCAGATCTGGCAGCTTACCATAGGGCGCCTCAATCACCGTCGGTTCGATTTTCAGCTGCTTGGCTGCGTCTGTCACCCAGCCCGCACCAAAACTTTCCCACGCCAGCGTGGTAACGGGGCGCGCGCCCAGCATGGTCCACATCGCCATTTCGACAGCGCCAGTGTCGGATCCCGGTACAATGCCAATACGGTGCGTATCAGGCACCTGCAGCACTTCGCGCATCAAATCGATGCACAGGCCCAACCGCGCCTTGCCAATTTTCGCACGATGCGAACGGCCCAGCGATTCGGTGGCGAGTTTTTCGGGGGACCAGCCCGGCGGCTTTGCGCAGGGACCGGAAGAAAAGAAAGGGCGCGCAGGCTTCTGCGCAGGTACGCTATTCTCAGTCATTTAAGACTCTCCTTACAGAGAGCTCGCGCGGCGTTGGGACCGCGTGGCCCGCTGGCCGCATTAGTGTTGCAGTGCAGCAAGTCAAGCGCTGAAATTTCGTCATCCACTACCGATGCGAATCACTTGGAACTCCCGAATTTTCCACAGCTGCAAAAACGCAACTGAGGAAAAAACAAAAATTTACATATTTTTCATTACTTTACCGCGCAGCATGAAACCTTGCCCTTGCAGCATTCCTCACTAGGCTCTGTCACTCCTCTTTGGAGGAAAATAAGGAGGGGGAATATGGAAAAAGTAACGGGTATCGCGGGCACGCTTGCTATTGCTCTGGCTATCATTGCCGGGGTCGTCGACATTCCAGGGCTCGACACAGGACTGGTCCTGCTGATTCTGGGTATCGTAGGTGGCATCAGTGCAAGCCAGGATAGCGCGGTCAGGACTTTCCTGGCTGTTCTGGTCCTGCCGGTCGTCGGCGCCGCTCTTGGCGGAATTCCTGCTGTCGGGGAATATCTCAACGCAATTTCCAGCAATCTGGCCACCGCGGCCGCTGGTCTTGCTACATCGCTGATTGCACGTCGCGTGTATGAAATGGCTATGGCTGGTATCAAGGGCGTGACCGGCTAAGGCTGGTCTGGCCCCTGCGTCAACGACGTGTGGGCATGGTCAATAACGGAAAGCGGTGCGCTTGGTGCGCGCCGCTTTTCTTTTTGAAGCGCAACGGCTGAAGACAATCAACTTGTGAAAGGCAACTCCCTCTCGCCAACCGGCATAGGCTTCTCTATGTCCCATCCACAATGAATGTCGCAAACCTACGCATTGCCCTGTTCAGCGGAAACTATAACTACGTCCGCGATGGAGCCAATCAGGCGCTCAATCGTCTTGCCGAATACCTGCTGCGGCAGGGCGCATTGTTGCGCGTCTATGCGCCAACCGTGCCCAAGCCTGCATTTGAGCCCACTGGCGATCTGGTGAGTGTACCCAGCGTGGCCATTCCCGGCCGGTCGGAATATCAGTTTCCATTGGGCCTTTCGGCAGAAAACAAGCGCGATCTGGCAAGTTTCAAGCCCGATATCGTGCATGTCTCCTCGCCCGATCCCACAGGCCATGCGGCGCTGCGATGGGCGCAGGATCACGATCTGCCGGTGCTGGCATCGGTTCACACACGGTTTGAAACCTATCCCCGCTATTACAAGATGGGTTTTCTGGAACCGGCGGTCGAATGGATCTTGCGGCGCTTCTACAACAGCTGCGATGCGCTGGTCGCCCCATCTGACAGCATGATTGCTGAACTGATCGAACAGGGCATGCATGATGATATATCCCTATGGACCCGCGGCGTCGACCGCACCATTTTCGATCCTTCAAAACGCGATATGGGCTGGCGGCGCGCACTGGGCATTGCCGATGATGAGGTTGCCATCGTGTTTCTGGGCCGGCTGGTGATGGAAAAGGGGCTGGATGTGTTCGCCGACACCATCATCCAGCTGCGCAAGCGGCAAGTGCCGCACAAAGTGCTGGTGATCGGGGATGGCCCTGCACGCAAATGGTTTGAACAAGCTCTGCCGGGTGGCGTGTTCGCAGGCTTTCAGACCGGGGCCGATCTTGGCCGTGCATTGGCCAGTGGCGACGTGTTCTTCAACCCGTCCATCACAGAGACATTCGGAAATGTCACGCTGGAGGCAATGGCGAGCGGGCTACCTGTTGTGGCGGCGGGCGCAACCGGTGCATCCAGCCTGGTGGATGATTGGGAAACTGGCCGCCTTGTCCCACCCGGCAATGTGCATGACTTCGCCGAAGCAATCGCGCCCTATTGCAACAATCCCGATCTGCGCGCACGCCATGGGGCTGCGGGTGAGAAAAAGAGCCTGGAATATAGCTGGGATGCGATCAACAGCGTGGTTGCGGAAACCTATATCCGGCTGGTGCAGGATCGCCGCGCGCTGCAAGAGGCAGAACGTCTGGCCGAAGAAGCAGCCTGACGCTCTACTCACAGATCAATATCAGCGCAGCACTCCGCGCGCCGTCATGCGGCGGGCGTACACGGTCAGCGCGATGGTGATGGCCCAGATCAAAGCCGTGAAAACCCAGGTGAAGCTGCTGTTGAGTTCAGCTGGTATGTCCGATGTCAACGTAAACACCGTCGTGCCCGCCAGGCCCAGCAGCGACACCAGAAAGGCGTGATAGGCAAAGCGGTTGCGGATCAGCAGAAGGATAGAACCTGCCACCGCACCCCACACGCCCATCGCCCATGCAGCGTCAGCCCACAGCGGGAAGGTGGTGTAATAATCCAGCATGGTCTGCAATGGCACACCCGCGCCATCTGCTGCTTGCTTCAGATACTCTTCATTCCGCAACTGCGTTTGAGTATAGTCATTTGCACCAAAGCCATTCCAAAGCAGCGAAATAAATCCCACCACCCACAGATGCCAGGGTGCCTTTGCAGTTCCCAGATTATCCATTTCCCTCTCCTCCATGAATCTGGGCGGAGAATAACGTGGCGCGCAACAATGGCAAATCGTGTGTAAGTCATTAGGTAAGGAGCTATGGCAGACCTTTTCGCGGATAATCCACCCGCCCCCGCACAGGGCGATACGCCACGCGATGACGCCCCCTTGGCCGACCGCTTGCGCCCGCGCGATCTGGCCGAAATTATCGGGCAGGAGCATCTGACCGGACCAGAGGGCGCGATTGGCCGCATGGTTGCCGCGGGCCGCCTTTCCAGCATGATTTTGTGGGGACCACCGGGCACAGGCAAAACCAGCATTGCCCGCCTGCTGGCCGCCAGCGTGGGCATGCACTTCCTCGCCGTCAGCGCGGTATTTTCGGGCGTCGCTGACCTGAAGAAAGCCTTCGCAGAGGCAGATCAGGCCGCCAAGGCCAGGCAAAAAACGCTGTTGTTCGTGGATGAAATCCACCGCTTCAACCGGGCGCAGCAGGATGGGTTCCTGCCTTTTGTTGAACGCGGCACGGTAACTTTGGTTGGCGCGACGACGGAAAACCCAAGTTTTGCGCTCAACGCCGCGCTGCTCAGCCGCACGCAGGTGCTGATCCTTCGTCGACTGGACGCAAACGCGCTGAGCAAATTGCTGGAACGGGCAGAGGCACTGGAAGGCAAGCCCCTGCCGCTGAAAGACGATGCGCGCGAGGCCATGGTTGCCAGCGCCGATGGCGATGGGCGCTTCCTGCTCAATCAGGCCGAAACGCTTTATTCCGCCGCAATTGACGATACGCTGGACGCAGCGGGCCTGGGCAAGCTGCTGCAACGCCGCGTGGCGGTGTATGACAAGGATCGTGACGGGCATTACAACCTGATAAGCGCGCTGCACAAAAGCTTGCGTGGGTCGGACCCGCAGGCCGCACTTTATTATCTCGCCCGGATGCTGACAGCGGGGGAAGAGCCCCTGTATGTGCTGCGGCGACTGGTGCGTTTTGCTAGTGAAGATATCGGTCTGGCCGATCCCAACGCCCTCACCCAATGCCTCGCCGCCAAAGACGCATACGAGTTTCTGGGCAGTCCAGAGGGGGAGCTGGCCGTGGCTCAAGCCTGCCTTTATTGTGCCACCGCGCCAAAATCGAACGCCGCCTATGCCGCGCAGAAGGCAGCATGGAAAAGCGCGAAGGAAACCGGCAGTCTGATGCCGCCGCAAAACATCCTCAACGCGCCGACCAAGCTGATGAAGGATATCGGCTATGGCGCAGGCTATACCTATGACCATGATGCGGGGGAAGGTTTTTCGGGCGCAGATTACTGGCCGGAAGAGATGGAGCCACAAACCTTCTATACCCCCGTTGAGCGCGGGTTCGAACGTAAGGTGAAAGAACGCATCGATTACTGGAACCGCTTGCGCCAGCAACGCGGCAGCTGATTGGGCAATCTTGGGGCTGGACATCTGGCCCATTTTGCGGCTAGCGGGCGCTCGCCCTGATGCAATGGTGCAGGAAGACGGATACACCCGACCTCAAGCAGCAACGCGATAGGGCAACAAGAAACGTCCTCATGCAGCGAAGCGCTAGGACAACAAGAACGAGTGCCGGCTTAGCTCAGTTGGTAGAGCAGTTGATTTGTAATCATCAGGCCGCGGGTTCGACTCCTGCAGCCGGCACCATTCTTGTTTTTCGCTCGTGCCTCCGTGCGAGCATCCTAGGTGCTATTCATTCGCTTTGCTCAGGTACCTGCGGACGGGCAATCGCCCTTGCGGTTGCTGTACAACCGTTGCTCGCATTGTTGACGCTGCCGGATAGGCGCTACCCTCGCCCGCGATAGCTGGCGACACCCTGATCGGGCACCCACAGCCCCTCTGGCGCAGGGCCGCTCTGCCAGAATACATCGATGGGTATGCCACCGCGCGGATACCAATACCCGCCGATACGCAGCCATTGCGGTTTCATTTCAGCGGTCAGACGCTGGCCGATACCCACCGTCACATCTTCATGAAAGCCGGAATGATTGCGAAAACTGCCCAGAAACAGCTTCAGGCTTTTCGATTCGACGATGTGTTTATCCGGTGCATAATCAATCACCAGATGCGCGAAATCAGGCTGACCCGTCACCGGGCATAGCGAGGTGAACTCGGGCGCGGCAAAGCGCACCAGATACAACGCGCCCTCACGCGGATTGGGCACGTAATCGAGCTGCGCCTGTTCGGGCGATGCGGACAATGCACTGGTCTGGCCCAGATGCAAGGTTTCGGGTGTGTCGCTCATACCGCGCTGTTGCCGCGATCTGCGCCGTGATGCAAGAGACAGGCTAGACGTGGTGGATTCATTGCCTATTCAGCGCTTCCCACGTTTGTCATCGCCCGGTTCCATAATGCGCACCCCTATCGCCTCAATTCCCTTTGTCGCTGGCCTGTTCGCTGCGCCTGTCGCGGCGCAAAATTCCGCGAACGATTTCAAGCTTCCCGAAGGTCCTTCCGAACCTGCCGCGCGGCCTCAGGGGCCGGTGGATGACACAGGCATCATCCCCGTGGGCCCGCGAGTGATCCGCACACAGTCAGAACAGCCCGCCGCCTCCACACCTGCGGCAGAGGAGCAGGAGCCCCCGCCGCGAACACAACCAGAGGCACGGCGCTCACCAGTGCCAACAGCAATACCTGCTACCCACCCTGAAACTGCCTCCACAGCAACTGAAGCAGAAGTAATTTCTGTTCCGGCCACAGTAGAGGAAGAACCGGAATCAGCCGAGATTCCACCTGTCATTGGGCAATCTGATGCACCCGCAGGTGCCAGCATTCCCGAAGAGGCCCAGACGACAGTGGCAGAAGATGAAAGCGGCACTCTTTCCACCCCCCTCCCGCTGTGGGTGCTGTGGCTGGCCGGGGTGCTGGGCATTACAGCTCTGGCGCTGGGCCTGATTGTCTTTCTGCGCCGGCGTAAGCAGCGCGCACCACTTTTGATTGCGGGACCAGCGATTGATAAAACATCCACACTGCTGCTGTTCAATGAGCCACCGCGCTTCACCACCCGGCTGGAAATACAAGGCTTTACCCGCAGTATGATGATGGTGACGGTGAAATTTTCACTGCAAGTAGCCAACCGATCGGACATCGCCATGCGCGATGTGCGCATTTACGCCGACCTGGTCAGTACACGGCGACAATTGCCGAAGGAAAAACAGGTTGCGACAAATAAGTCTGCGATGGAACTGGTGGGCGAAATTGAACGGATCGGCCCACAACAATCGCGCAGCGTAACAGGTACGGTACAGTTACGGACGCACGATATTGTTCTCTTTTTCCAGGGCAAAACTCCCGTGTTTGTACCGCTGATTCGCCTGCATGTGGAAGGCAAGGATGCTGATCCATTGCTACAAACCTATGCGGTCGGAATGGGCAGCGCGATGGCGCAAGGTAAGGTGTCACCCATTCCACTCGACACCAACCCCGGCAGCGTGCGGGGTGTTATGGCGCGCGCACTGAATTGATTTGCCCCCCTTCTCCCTCTCGACGGGGGCATCCGACCTCGCTACTCCCTTGCATCATGGAAAATCTGGTCAGCACCCAATGGCTCGCAGATGCGCTTGGCGCGCCCGATCTCTTTGTTGTTGATGCCAGCGCACATTTACCTGCTGCCGGATGTGATGCAGCAACTGAATTTCACGAACGCCATATCTCCGGATCGTGCAACCTGCCCTTCCCGCTGCTGTTCGGCCTGCATTTGACCGGGGCGCAGGATATGTCGCTCTATGGCGGCGGCTGGATGGATTGGGAAAGCGCCCCCGCAACCCCCAAGCGAATGGGGCAAAGCCTGAAAGGTGCGCCTGCGTGAGCGCGGACGAGCCGCATAAGCCAGCCACCAGACTGGTAGAGGCAGGACGCAAGCCCGAATGGACGGGCGCAGTGGTCAATCCGCCCGTGTGGCGCGCCAGCACGCATATTTTCGCCAGCGAGACGGATCGCCAGGCCGCACTCAGCCACAATCATGACGGGCAATTCTATTACGGGCGTCGCGGCGCCCCCACCCAATGGGCACTGGCTGACGCTCTGACGCAATTGGAACCGGCCGCATATGGCACAATGCTCTATCCCAGCGGGGTTGCTGCCATTGCCGCATCAATAATGGCGGTGCTGCGCCCTGGTGACACACTGCTGGTGACGGACAATGCCTATGAGCCGACCCGCAATATTGCGCGCGGATTGCTGAAACGCTGGGGCGTCAAGCACCGCTTTTTCGACCCGCTCGATGTGGATGCGTTTCGCGCCCTTTGCACCGCCGAAAAACCGCGCGCGGTTTGGCTGGAAAGCCCCGGCAGCCTGACGATGGAGGTCTGCGACGTGCCTTCCCTGGCCGCCATCGCGCGTGAGAATGGTGCCGTCAGCCTGATCGACAACACATGGGCTACCTCTCTCGGTTTTCCCGCTTTGCAGCATGGCTGCGACATTTCGGTGATGAGCCTGACCAAGCACGTTGGCGGCCATTCAGACCTGATGATGGGATCGGCCAGCGCGGGTGAGAAATGGTACAAGGCACTGCGCCAGACTGCGCAGCAATTGGGTCATGTTGTTTCCCCCGATGATGCGGCGCTGGCGCTGCGGGGCCTCCGGACAATGGGCCTGCGGCTGGAACGCGGGATGGCAAGCGCGCGAGTGATCGCCCAGTGGCTGCAATCACGGCCCGAAGTGGCACTGGTCCTATGCCCACTGATCCCCGGCGACAGAAACCACGAATTATGGCAACGCGATTTTGCCAGCGGCTGCGGACTGTTCAGCTTTCTCCTGAAAACGGGCGACGAGGCAGCGCGTGCGCGGCTGGTCGACAATCTGCAATTATTCGGCATCGGTTACAGCTGGGGCGGGTTCGAAAGTCTGGCACTTCCCTTTGATCCGGCGAACATACGCGATGTTATGGAGTACCCGCCACCCGCTTGCGATGCCGCGCACAGACTGGGTATTCGCCTGTCAATCGGGCTGGAAGACCCGGCCGATCTGATTGCCGATCTGGAACGCGGTTTCGCCGCGATGAGTGAGAATTGACCATGCTGAGCGCGTTTCTGGCAGCCGCAACAACTGCAACGGACGATACCGTGGCCGAGCCGCTGCCCACCCCGCCAGAGCCAGGTCAGGCCTGGAGCTTGGCCGAAGCCGCCCCCCAACCCGAATCGGTTGAGGCCGCGGATGACATAAGGGCGGCCGTCGCTTCAAAAAGCGATACTATGGGTGCCATGGTCGAATCGCTCGATTCCATGGCGGTCAGCTTCGGCCATATGCGCATTTCGGTGTGGGATGGGCTGGTCACGATCGGCATTATCTTTGTCGTCATCGCACTGGCCTGGGCAGGCAGCAAACTGGCCCATGCCGTGTTGCGGCGCATCACCCGGCTGGACAGCACACAGCAATTACTGGCGCAAAAGATCCTGAGCATTGTTGTTTGGGCCGCCGCCTTTTTCCTGGGTATCGATCTGTTGGGGATCGATCTCACCGCCTTTGCCGTCTTTTCCGGCGCATTTGGCCTCGCCATCGGTTTCGGTCTGCAAAAAACCTTCGGCAATCTGATCGCCGGAATTATCCTGCTGATGGATAAATCGATCAAGCCGGGCGATGTGATCGCGGTGACCGACATGGCGGGTAATGAAAGTTTCGGCCAGATCCGCAAGATCGGCATTCGCGCCGTGTCCGTCACCACACGCGACCAGCGTGAATATCTGATTCCCAACGAAAATCTGATGGTGAACCAGGTCGAAAACTGGTCCTATTCATCCAAGAATGTGCGCATGCAGGTGCCCGTTGGCGTCAGCTATATGGCCGATCTGGACCAGGCAGAGGAATTGATGCTAGAGGCTGCGCGTCAATGCCGCCGTGTGCTGAAATCACCCCCGCCCACGGCGTGGCTGGCCGCCTATGGTGAAAGCTCTGTCGATTTCATCATCCAGGTATGGATCAATGACCCGGAAGAGGGTGTGGGCAATGTCCGGTCCGAGGTGCTGAAGAATCTGTGGCGACTGTTCCACGAACATGATGTGGAAATCCCCTTCCCGCAACGCGACATCAATTTGCGCAATAATGACCAGTTCGAACGGCTGATTGCAGCACTTGCTGCACGCAAAGAAGGCAGATCAAAACCCTGATATTGCGGTATAATTTCTCGTTACAATAGCTTTCCTACCCGACCCGAAAAGCATTCTCACTGGTCTGTTGCAGCGCACAGGGCCATCTGGCCCGCATGAGCAATATTGGTACTATATATCTGGTTGGTGCAGGACCGGGTGATCCCGATCTGCTGACCTTGCGCGCGGCGCGCCTGATCAATCAGGCCACGCTGATCGTGCATGACGGGCTGGTTGATCCGGCCATTCTGGCGCTTGCCAGCAGCAAGGCCTGCCTGATTTCCGTGGCCAAACAACGCGCCCACCACACCATGCCGCAGGATCAGATCAACGCCCTGCTGGTGCGCGAAGCACTGGCCGGCCACGATGTCGTGCGGTTGAAAGGCGGCGACCCGCTGATCTTCGGGCGCGGTGGGGAAGAGGCAGGGGCTGCCCGCACCGCTGGCGTCCCTGTCGAAATCGTCCCCGGTATCAGCGCCGCCAATGGCGCGGCGGCCGCAGCGCAAATCGCGCTGACGCATCGCGATGCGGCCAGCATTGTCAGCTTTGTCGCGGGCCAGTGCAAAGGCCTGTCCGATCAGGACTGGACTGGGCTGGCTGGCAAGGGCCGTACGCTGGTGATTTATATGGGCGTCAAGACCGCACCCCTGATCGCTGAAAAGCTGATGGCTGACGGTTTGGCCCCTGACATGCCCGTGGCCGTGATCGAAAATGCCGCCCGCCCTGAAATGCGTGTGCTGCGCGCACCGCTGGCGGGCCTGCCTGAAATGGTTTTACGACACAGGGTAACCAGTCCCGCCCTTATCGTGATTGGTGAGGTTGCTGCACGGGAGACTGTCAGCAGCGACCTCACCCTCGTTCAAATCGCCACGGAGGCAGCGCGATGAAGATTCTCACCGGAAATGATCTGAAAACCGGCGCCGTGGTGTGGTGGGATGGCCAGAATTGGTCCCTCCATGTCGATGATGCTGTCGATGCGGGTGATGATGCTGATGTGATCCTGGCGCGTGAGGAATCCGCCCGCCGGGTAAACGCAGCCTATGCCATTGACGCCACGCGTGAAGATGATGGCAATATCCGCCCCGCCCATATCAAGGACCGCGTCCGCGCATTGGGGCCCACCGTACGGCCTGACCTGACGCTGAAACCGACTGAGCCTGAAGCTCTCAACTGGGTAATCTGACATGTATCAATATGATTCCTATGACCAGCAAATGGTCGATGCCCGCGTCGCTGAATTTCGCGACCAGACCCGGCGCCGGCTGGAGGGGCGGATAACAGAGGACCAGTTCAAGCCGCTGCGACTGCAGAACGGCCTCTACCTGCAACTCCACGCCTATATGCTGCGTGTCGCTGTGCCCTATGGCACGCTGAATTCCGCGCAGATGCACGTGCTGGCCGATATCGCGGACAAATATGATCGCGGTTATGGTCATTTCACCACCCGGCAGAACATTCAGTATAATTGGATCAAGCTGGAAGACGCACCCGATATCCTGGCAGACCTTGCTAAGGTAGAGATGCATGCCATCCAGACCAGCGGCAATTGCATCCGCAACATCAGTTCGGATCATTTTGCAGGCGCGGCGGCGGACGAGCTGATTGACCCGCGCCCCTATGCCGAATTGCTGCGCCAGTGGTCCAGTTTCCACCCGGAATTCCTGCATTTGCCGCGCAAGTTCAAAATTGCCGTGATCGCCAGCGATACAGACCGTGCGGCGATGCGCCTGCATGATATCGGTATTGAGATCGTCAAGAATGCCGCAGGCGAAGTGGGCTGCGCTTTCTATGTCGGCGGCGGCATGGGGCGCACGCCTATGGTCGCCCCGCTGATCAAGCACTTCGTCCCGCTCGATCAGCTAATCACCTATTCGGAAGCATGCCTGCGCGTCTACAACCGCTATGGTCGGCGCGACAACAAGTACAAGGCACGGATCAAGATCCTGCTCCATGAACTGGGCAAGGATGAGTATACACGGCAGGTGGATGAGGAATTTGCTTATCTGCTGGAACAGGGCGTGGAACCGCCGCTGGCAGAGCTGGAACGGATCAAGACCTTCTTCGCCGATCCTGCTTTCGAAACTGGCCTGTCCACAGAAGTGGACGGGTCGAATGCCGATTTCGCGCTCTGGGCAGATCGCAACACCCACCCCCACAAGGCACCCGGCTATGTCAGCGCCATTATCAGCCTGAAGCCGGTGGGCGGCATTCCGGGTGATGCCAGCGCGGCGCAGATTCATCTGATGGCCGATCTGGCCAAGGAATACAGCTTTGACGAGCTGCGCGTGATGCACACGCAGAATATCGTTCTGCCGCATGTAAAAATTGCCGATCTGTATACGGTGTGGAGCCAACTGGACGCAGCCGGCCTTGCCGCACCCAATCTTGATACGATTGAGGATATCATTGCCTGCCCCGGCCTTGATTATTGCAGTCTGGCCAATGCGCGTTCGATCCCGGTCGCGCAGAAAATCGCTACCCGCTTTGCGGAAAATGGCCGCACGGCTGAGCTGGGCGAGCTGAAGCTGAAAATTTCAGGCTGCATCAATGCCTGCGGGCATCACCATGCGGGACATATCGGCATTCTGGGCGTCGATAAGAAAGGCACGGAAAATTACCAGCTTCTGCTGGGCGGCAGCGAGGCACAGGATACCTCACTCGCCAAGATTACCGGACCCGGTTTCGATGAAGATGGCATTGTCGATGCGGTCGAAAAGGCGACCGATGTCTATCTGGGCAAGCGCCAGCAGGGCGAACGTTTCCTCGACACCTATCGCCGCATCGGCATGGATCCATTCAAGGAGGCGATATATGGATAAGGCATTAGGCAGCAGCCCTGACGAAGTACAGTTCCGCTTCCGCGATGACGAGGTTGTGGATCACGGCACCGTGACAGTCGACAGCTTTCTGGATCAATCCAATGCCGCCGCCGTACGGATTGAACCAGGCGATGATGCGCGCGCCTTGCTGCCGCATCTTGGCCGGATTGCGCTTGTGGAGGTAAACTTCCCCGGCTTCATGGATGGGCGCGGCTATTCAGCTGCCCGCATCCTGCGTGAAGCGGGGTACAAGGGTGAATTGCGCGCCGTTGGTGATGTGCTGATCGATCAGCTGCTGCCCATGCGCCGCTGCGGCTTTGATGCTTTCGCCCCAGACCACAAGCTGGACGAGACTGACGCGCAGGCGGCATTCGATCGATTCCCGCAGGTCTATCAACCCGCAGCCGATGCACGCCAGCCGATCTGGAAGCTGCGGCATGGCTGATCAGGAAGCTGGCACCCGCTCGGTGGATCGGATCGATACCGGCCCGCGCTTTACCGACAATGATGCGGTGCGGCTGAACCGCATGTTCCGCGGATCTTCCACGCAGGAAATGCTGGAAGCCGTGATCAAGGACGGGCTGGCAGGCGATGTTACCACAGTTTCCAGCTTTGGCGCGGAAAGCGCTGTGCTGTTGCACCTGATCGCGCAGGTGAACCCTGCCCTGCCCGTGGTGTTTCTTGAAACGGGCAAACATTTCCCTGAAACACTGGCCTATCGTGACGAGTTGGTGGCGCAGCTGGGATTGACCAACCTTATCAACCTGACGCCAGATGCAGCTGCGTTGGCTGCGAAGGATGAAACTGGTCTGCGCTGGTCATATGACCCCGATGGTTGCTGCGAAATCCGCAAGGTGATCCCGCTGGCAAAGGCGCTGGAAACCTACGATGCCAGCTTCACCGGGCGCAAGGCGTTCCAGTCATCCACCCGCGCCAATCTGCCGCGTTTCGAAGTGGATACGTCTGACGCGCAGGGCCGGTTGAAGATCAACCCGCTGATTGACTGGTCGGCGGACGATATCACAGCCTATTTTGCCGAACATGATCTGCCCGCTCACCCGCTTGTGGCACAAGGATTCCCATCCATCGGTTGTTCCCCTTGCACACATAAGGTTACATCGGGGGAAGATCCGCGTTCAGGCCGGTGGAAGGGTTGGGACAAGACCGAATGCGGCATCCATACACCGCTGACCGATGAAGGTAAGCTGCCGCCTGGTTACGAACCCTTCCTGTAAGACACGAATGAACAGCGGCACCTAATGCTATTCTACAGCCAGCCCTGCGCACGATACCAGGCGGCAGTAGTGGCAAGGCCTTCCTCGCCCGCGATCTGCGGTTGCCAGATGGCTGCCGGCACCTTGCGGTCAAACCGCGCGACCCAATTGGGGTGGCACATATAGCCCACGCGATCCTGCGTCAGCTTGGCCCTGCTCCCCCGCAGCAATTTGTCTGCACTCGCTGCAAAGCTCAGCAAGGTCGCAGGCAGATGCGGCGCGACCACGCGGCGACCCACCGCACGCCCGATGGCGGCGGCCAATTCCTTATGGCTCCACCCGCCTTCACGCCCATCATCAGGTTCGAAAATCTTCTTGCGCACCAATGCGGGCTGCCCATCGACAAGATCAAGGAGCAAGCGCGACAAATCATCCGCGTGGATGATCGAGCTGGCCCCGCGCGGCGGCAATGGCACAAAGCCCAGCTTCGCCGTGCGGAACATTTCAAAATAATCGACATCGCGCGGGCCATATACGCCGGGTGGGCGCACAATGGTCCAATCCAGCCCGCTGGTCTGCACCAACTCCTCAGCCGCTGCCTTGGAAGATCCATAGGCCGAGAGTTCAGGCTTTCGCGCGGAAAGCGAGGACACGAAAACCAACCGCTTCACCCCTGCCGCTTTCACCGCGTCGATCACATTCTGCGTGCCGGTGACGTTGACCTCAGAAAATTGAGCGGAGTCGGGCGTATTGGTCAGGCCCGCGACATGAACCAGTGCGCGCGCACCACCGACAAGATCGGTCAGCGCATCCACATTTCCCAGATCGCCGCCGATCCAACGCTCGGCGCGGGTATCATCCAACGGTATACGCCGCGCCAGCGCGGCAATGGGCAAATTCCGTCCCGCCGCCGTATCCAGCACCGCCTGCCCGACAAAGCCCGTACCCCCGGTCAATGCGATGGGCGCGGTATCACTCACAGCAGAACCATATGGTCGCGGTGGATCACGCAGGATCGCGGGGCATAGCCCAGCCGCTCGGCCTGATCGCCCTCGCGCTTGCCCGCGATCAACTGCACATCTTCCACATCATATTCAGCCAGGCCCTGCGCCAGAACCTCGCTCTTCATACTCACAATTTTTACCAGATCGCCGCGCTGGAATGCACCCGATACGCCCACCACACCAGCGGCGAGCAGGCTGGCCCCGTCCTTCAGCGCATCGGCACAACCCTGATCGACCCGCAAGGTCCCCTTGGGCGCGACACGTCCGCCCAGCCATGCCTTGCGCGCGCCATCGCGGCGTTGCGGCTTGAATATCGTGCCCCGCCCGCTGCCAAGCGCGCGCGAAATCGGCGCATCATGCGCGCCATTAATGATGGCAAGCGCGATTCCCGCCCGTTCGGCCATTTGCGCGGCCTGCAATTTTGAGACCATGCCCCCTGAACCCATGCCAGACGAGGATGCCGCGCTGGCCATTGCCAGCACATCGCGTGTAATCCCCTCGACACTTTCGATCAGCTTCGCGCCCTCTTCGCGCGGGTCGCGGTCATAGAGGCCATCGACATCGGACAGCAGCAGTACCGCATCCGCGCCCGCCGCCTGCGCCACACGCGCAGCCAGCCGATCATTATCGCCGAATCGGATTTCCTCGGTCGCCACGCTGTCATTTTCATTGATGACTGGCACCGCGCCCGCCTCCAACAGACGGGCCAGAGTGGCCGAGGCATTGAGATAGCGCCGCCGATCTTCCAGATCGTCCAGCGTCAGCAACATTTGCGCGGCTGTCAAATCATGTGCGCCAAGCGTGTCCGACCACAGGCCAGCCAACGCAATTTGCCCAACGCTGGCGGCCGCCTGCGCATCAGCCAGACTGCCCCGACCGCCCTTGGCCAGCCCCATCCGCGCAGCGCCCAACGCAATCGCTCCAGAGCTGACCACGATCACCTCCACCCCGCGCTGGCGCAAGCTGGCAATGTCAACAGCCAACGAAACGAGCCATGCCTCACGCGGTTGGCCCTGTTCCACCAGCAGTGACGAACCGACCTTCACCACCACGCGGCGGCATTGGCCCAGGCTGGCTAGATCGGCGACCATTCGGCCCCTCCGTCACCGTCCATATCCTCTACCTCAACGCCCTTCGTTTCGGTCGAGGTCCTATCGGGAAGATAAGCCAATACGGCATCGAGCAGTTCCTCAATCCCTTCGCCCGTCGCGCCGGAAATGGTGAATACGCGCTCTGCGCCCGCCGCCTTCAACTCCTCGGAAAAACCGGCAGCCAGTTCGGCATCGGCCAGATCCAGCTTGTTTAGCGCAACCAGGCGCGGTTTTTGGTCCAGCTCTGCGCCATATGCGGCCAGTTCATCTTCGACGATCCGCATCGCCTCTGCCGGGTCCTGATCGCCGGTGCCCGAGATATCGATCAGATGGATCAGCACACGGCAGCGTTCGACATGGCCCAGAAAGCGGTCACCAATCCCCGCGCCATCTGCCGCACCTTCAATCAAGCCGGGGATATCCGCCAGCACGAATTCGCGCCCCTTGTGGCGCACCACACCCAATTTCGGCACAAGTGTGGTGAAGGCATAATCGCCCACCTTCGCCCGCGCATTGGAAACCTGATTGATAAAGGTGGACTTGCCCGCATTGGGCAGACCCAGCAGGCCCACATCGGCCAGCAGTTTCAGCCGCAGCCAGACCCACATTTCCTCACCCGGAATGCCCGGCTGATGCTGGCGTGGCGCGCGATTGGTGGCCGTCTTGTAACTGGCATTACCGCGCCCGCCCAAGCCGCCTTCCAGCAAGGGGATGCGCTGGCCCACTTCAGTGAAGTCAGCCAACACTTCTTCCTTGTCTTCCGACAGGATTTGCGTGCCGACGGGCACCTTAATCACCAGCGGCTTTGCGCTGGCTCCGGTGCGGTCCTTGCCCATGCCATGTCCGCCACGCGGTGCCTTGAAATGCTGGCTGTAACGAAAATCGATCAGCGTATTGAGGCCTTCAACCGCCTCAAACACAATATCGCCACCATTGCCGCCATCGCCGCCGTCCGGGCCGCCATATTGAATATATTTCTCACGCCGGAAACTGACGGCTCCAGGGCCGCCAGCGCCGGATTTGAGATAGATCTTGGCCTGGTCAAGGAAATGCATGGGGTCGCCCTCTATGCATTTCCTTGCCGTTTGGCGAGCATTTTGGCGTTTCGGCCGATCAGAATTCCGCCCGCAGCCCCAGCGTGGCCATGCGGCCGGGGCTAACATAGCTGAAGACCTGCTCGTAATCCTCATCCAGCAGGTTCTCCACCCGGCCAAATGCACTCAGGCCCGGTGCCAGTTTCACCTCGGCATTGAAATTGACCAAAGTGTAATCATCCAGCCGCGCAATCACCGGGATAAAGCTGGGATCGGTAAAGGCCAGATCATGCGCCCTGCCATTATACCGCACCACCAGAGTTGCCGATGCCGCATCGCGCGGTGCCGCCCATGTCAGTGCAGCAGAGGCGGTGTTGCCCGGACGGCGCACCTCCTCCACCCCATCCTCGTCCGCATCCAGCCAGGTATAGGCGGCATCAAGCGTGACCTGCCGGCCCAATTGCGCGCGAGCAGACAGTTCCAGCCCCTTTTGCGTGGAGCGCGTGGTGCGGTTGGCGGGCGTCGCCACATAGGTGGGCGCGGGATAGGTGGTGTAGATTTCGTCCGTCAACCGGCTGTCAAACCATGTGGCGGACAGGCGCAGCGCATCGCCTGCCAATGACTGGTCCAGGCCCACTTCCCACCCTTTGGATTTTTCGGGGCGCAGATCGGGGTTGCCGATAAACTGGCCATCAAAATAGCCGAACAGCTCGTAAAAACCGGGGTTTTTGATCCCGCTGCCATAGGAACCGCGCAGGCGTGTGCCATGCCCCGCATCAACCCCGCCCGAAATGCGCAAAGTGGTGGCATCGGCAAAACGATCATTGATGTCGCGCCGCAAAGCACCCGACAGGTCGAACCCGTCAGCCGAGAGGCGATATTCGCCCACCAGCCCGATATTGTCCGTGCTACGCCTGCCGGTAAAGGCGACGCCGAAGGGATCGGTATTACGATAGCGTTCGCGCTCCGCATCGGCGGCGAAGGTCAGCTGGTGTTGGAGCACGGTGCCGCTGCTGAATTTCAGCGTGGAGGCATAGGATGCCTTCAGCCGCTGCCCTTCACTGCCGAATGTGCGCCCAAAACTGGAGTAATTGTCGCGCGAAATATCCGCCGCCTGCGCGGAAAGATCATGCGTCCAATTATCGCCCGCCCGCCATATCAGCCCGACGAGGGCATAGCGCGCCTCCCCCTCATAACGCACGCCGGGGCTATCGGTGAGCAGGCCGAAAGTGGGGCTGGTGTTATCAAAATCCTGATCATTGTAATCGCCATCCACCACTGTGTAGCGCAGTACCGCACGGAAACGCAGCGCGGGGGTGATATCTGCCGATGTCCTGGCAAACAGGGTCAGCGCGTCGCGCCCGATATCACGCACACCATCGCGCGTATTGGGAGTGCCGTCACTGGTGAAATAGGTCGCGCCGACAGAGGCATTATAATCATCCCGGCACAGCCCAGCCTGCACGGCGCCATTCAGCGTTTCATGGCTGCCCGCCTCCACAAAGCCAGCAACAGGTGCCGCATCGCAGCCCGATGGTGTGTAATAGGACACCACGCCGCCAATCGCATCTGAACCATAGAGCGCGCTTTGCGGGCCGCGCAACACCTCCACTCGGCCACCGATCCCAGCCTGCAAAGTGCCAAAATCAAACTCGCCAGCAAAGGGGTCTGACACTTCGATCCCGTCGACCAGCACCAGCACATGATTACCCTCACTGCCGCGCAGGCGCAGCTGGGTCTGTCCCGCCACCTGACCGACGGCGACACCTGGCACATCGCGCAATACATCACTCACATCGCGCGTCTGGCGTTGGCGCAGATCATCCGCACTCAATGTCATGGCAGAACCGGTATAGCGGGCATCAGTCTGCGGTTCGACGGCGCGACTGGCACTGACCAGAATGGCCTGCGCCTGCGCATCCCGCTCTGTATCTGCCGCCCATGCATAATGCGGCAGGGCAAACGCCAATGCACCCAGCGCAATGCGGGCATGAAAATTTGATTGTTTGGTCATTCTACATCGTCCTCACGCGCCAGAGCGATTGAGGCAGGGGCAAGCCGCATATGCAGCCGGACAGGGACCATGTACGGGGCGCGCACCGCATGGCCTGATCCGCGCGGCCCCAGCCGCCAGATCGTCGCTCAGACGAATAAGGGTTCCGCGCCGGGCCACACCCTGGACCAGGCAAGAGCGACACGCTCCGGTCGGTCTCCTGGCTCGCGGGTCAATGCGCTTTGGATCACCTTCCCGGGTGAATTACCCAGTGGTTGCACCGCAGATACGGCACGTAATCCTGGCGCTCACCGCTTACAGTTGCAGGGACAGCCGCGGATTTGGGCGAACAAGCACCCTCACCGCATTCCCGTTACCGGTGCGCTGGCTGTCCGTTACGCGGTTGCGTTCGCAAGGGCAATATCTTCGCGCACGCAATTTGAAAATTGCGTGGCTGCGCCCAGCCTATTGCGGCGTCGGCTGATTGCCACCCTGCTGCGCCGTGCTGGCTGGCGGAGTCGCAGTGGATATCCGCGGCCCATAGGTGGCGTTCAGATTGCCCACTGGCGCGGCATAGGATGTACCGGGAATGGAGGTTCCATAACGCGAATCCCACGCTGCCAGATCCACCCGATATTTCTCATAGGCGCTGAAGAAATTTTCAAAAACCGCCTCTAAACGTGGCAAGGCGGTGGTGCTGAAATCAGCCAGCTTGCCCGATGGCACCTGGATCGCCTCATTCGACAGTTCCAACGCCGCGTCGCAGAATTCCGGCAATATGGGCGGCAGGGCGAAATAATTATAGACCTGCGTCATATAGGAATCCTGCTGGTCGCGGAACCGGCGCCCATGCTTCTGGCGATATTCATCCGCCAGCTTGCGATTGACCGATGCCAATTCGCGCGAATGCCGCTTCAAAAACGCACCGTAATTGCTGACCAGCATCGAATGCTGCGGCCGCAGGCAATTGAGCGCCGCGACATTGAGGCCGGATCGCACATTCCACAATTCCTGCTCTGGAGAGATATTCCGGTTCACCGTCATGCGTACGCCCATCGCATCCCTGGCGGGGATCACCATGGCGGCAACCGCGCCCAGCGGCGGGGTGGGCCGCGGCGGAATAACAATTGCTTGCGGCGGCGGCGGCGGCGGCAGGGGCGGCGGGGGCGGTGTGGCACAAGCGCCCAGTGCGGCGATGCCAGTTGCCACCGTTAACGTCTTCAATCCTATGCGCTGCCTAGCGACCATGACTCAGCCTCTCTCTTACCAAAGCCCCGCAAACATGTGCCTGCTATCCTTTATCAGGGCTGAAGTGGGAAGGTTAAACCCATGGTGACGTAAAGAAAATGCCCGAAGCGCATATGGCGCTCCGGGCATCGATGAACCGAGTCTTTCCTGCGGCCACCCGCTTTTGGGATCAGTCGCGTGACCCCATAAAGCGCAGCAGGAAGAGGAACATGTTGATGAAATCGAGGTACAGTGACAGCGCGCCAAGGATTATTGCCTTGCCGGCCCATTCAGTGCCCCGGTAATGACTATATTCGGTTTTCAGCCGCTGTGTGTCATATGCGGTCAGGCCCGCAAAAATCAGCACGCCAATTGCACCAACTGCATAATGCAGTGTCGGCGACTGCAGCCACATATTGAGAAAGCTCGAAACGATCAGGCCAATAACGCCAATCAGCAGGAAGCTGCCCCAGCCACTGATATCTTTCTTGGTGGTGTAACCCCACAGGCTGAGGCCGGCAAAGGCCGCTGCCGTGGCGAAGAATGTCACAGCAATACTGGCCCCGGTATAGACCAGGAAGATCGTCGACAGCGAAAGGCCCATCAGGACAGCAAAACCCCAGAACATCGCCTGAAGCGTGGATTTGCTGAACTTGTTGGCACCAAAACTCATCGCAAAAACGATCGCGAGCGGCGACAGCGCAACCAGCCACATCATGGGGCCGCTGGCAAATTGCATCGCCAGCCCGCTACGCGCGGTCAGCAGCGCCACCACACCCGTCAGCAGAACGCCAGACGCCATGTAATTGTAGATTGAGAGCATGTGCTTGCGCAGGCCCTCGTCAAAAGTCACACCCGCCGGAAGTGATCCGGTGCGAGGCACAGAGCCGAAGCCCTGCTGCGTACGCGGGGTTTCGTTCCAATCAGCCATGTGATTTCTACTCCAAAATTGGGGCGCACTTGTCGCGCCCTTGCGGTGCAATATCGGGTTTATAGGCACGAATTTCAAGCAAAACCGGATTGCATTCGTTGCAACTGTGGCTGTGGCCTATTTGGCCTGTTTTGCCAGATCCGCGCCCTTGTCCCGCGTTGCACGCAGAGTTTCAACCAGAAGTGTTTTCAAAGCGTTACCATGATCGAGCACATTCAAACCTTCGCGCGTCATTCCGCCAGGGCTGGCGACCCGATCCGCCAATTCACCCGGCTCGATTTCGGCCTGCGCAACCAATGCCGAGGCACCTTCCACCGTGGCGAGTGCAAGCTGCGCCGCCATATCTCGTGACAGGCCCAATTCCTGCGCTGCGCCTGACAGCGCGTCGATAAAGCGATAGACGAAGCCCGGGCCAGACCCTGCCAGCGCGGTAACAAGGTCAAACTGCCCCTCATCATCCAGCCACATGGCGGTGCCGAGCTGGCCGAACAGGTTCAGCGCCTGTTCGCGCGCGGCGCTGCTCAGCCCGTCTCCGCTCAAAATAACCGGCGATTTGCCGATCCGCGCCGCCAGATTGGGCATCACACGAATATGCGCCGATACCGCAGGAAAAGCTTGCTGAAGCGTGGTGGTTTCTATTCCGGCGAGCAACGAGAAAACCGTCACCCCTTCGCCAGCCACCGCCTGCAATCCCGGTGCCAATACGCCCAATTGCTGAGGCTTGAAGCCCAGCAGCACACAATCATGCCCACCAGCCTGCGCCGCTTCCCTGTATACAGTAACCCCAGGTGGCGTATTTTCCAGCGCCGGGTCCAGCACCTCGAAACGCGCCGCATCCAGCCCCGCCGCCAGCCATCCGGCCAGCATCGCGCCGCCCATATTGCCGCAGCCCACGATCAGAATTTTATCGAATGTGGCCATATTCCCCGCCGATTACAGTTCGAACAGCGGTGGGTTTAGGCTTCCCCCGCCGCATCGACAAGCGAAGCCTCCAGCGCGGCGCGCGGGCTTTTATCCCCCCACAGCACGAATTGAAACGCGGGATAGAACCGATCGCACTCATCAATCGCGGTTTCCACCAGCGCCTGCGCCTGCATAAGGCTGAGAAGGCCATCATCGCTCAGCAAGGCACCATGACGGTAAAGCAAAACGCTGCCATTCGACCAGATATCGAAATGGCCCAGCCACATCTGTTCATTGATCAGCGAAAGCAGTTCATATGCCTTGACCCGCTTTTCCGGTGTTACGCGAATATCGGGCAGGCAGATCAGCTGCAGGACATTATCCTCACCGCGCCAGATACCACGCAGCTGATATTTCGCCCAGCTGCCCTGCACCTCGCCCGTGACCTCATCTTCAGCGATAATTTCACATGGCCAGCTACGCGCTTCGAATAGGGCAGCCAGCATCTCGACCGGCGCAGCGTCATCGGCAGCCAGGTATTCCTGCTCCCGCGGTCTCATGTCAGGCGTCCCGATGTGTTCATTGCAGGCTGGATGCATCGGCTGGTGGGCTGAAAGCAATGGCGCAGATGCGTGCGGCTGGGGAGAAGTAATCTGCCTTGTTCAAAGCCTGTGTACAGTTTCCGCCGCATGCCAAGCAAGCTATTGTATTGAATTAACTTCTTCGCCTTCCGGGCTGGTATAGCGCAAACTGTCCAGCCCCTGCACCTTCAACGCATTGATCAGGTCGCGCGCCGCATCCTCACTCGGCAACGGGCCTGCCAAAAGTCGATGCCCCTGCCCCACGCCCACCACATGCGGTTTGTACTTGCCCAACAGTTCGGGCGCCTTGCGTTCCAGCCTGCGCCAGTCGAATTTCAGGGCCGATCTGTCGCGTCCAGCAGCGACCTGCACCCATATCCGACTAGGGTGAGCGGGCGGAGCGGGCTTGGCGGGCTTTTCCTCGCGCACTTCGCGTTTAGGCGTGATTCGCGTGATATCGACAGCGCCCGCACTCGCCTCTGGCTTGGAAGGTTTGGCTGAACCCAGATTGCCGAACGCGTCGGCCACACTTGGCTGGAGCTGTGGCGGACTACTGCTCGATCCGGTCCTTTGCGCCAGATCGAAACTCTGGCTCGCCGCCGCCTGCTGCTGTGCCACCGAAGCCAGACGGCTGGATGATTTATTCCCACGCGTTCGCGATGCCGCCTGATTCAGCGGTACGCCGGCCGGTGCCAGACGCGAATCAGCCGTACGTGCGGCGACCGAACCAGAGCTGGCATATTGCGCAATCCGTGGGTCATCGCGGCCAATATCCGCCGCCTTGGGGAACACGCCCAGATTGGCGGCGGCGGCCTGCTGCGCCTTGGTAAGGCGGGGCATATAGGCCAGATATGGCGCAATGCGGCTGGCCAGATCGGTGGGCATGGATGCCGAAACAATGGATGCCGCCTGCACCTCATCCCCCAATATCGCCAAGCCAAACGCCCGCGCGCGATAGGCGGCATAATCCCGTTTTTGCAGCAGAGGCAGCAAACTCGCCTCAAAAGCGGTGCGATCCCCCGCAATCGCCTGACTCAGTGCCAGCCTCCGGGTCACCTCATCATTTCGTCCGTTCGCCAGCGCCGCGCGATAGCTGTTTTGCGCCTCTGCGTTATTGCCCACCAGATCATAGGCCAGACCGCGATCGGCAGCGACCCTGTCGCTTGATGCACCAGCCTGTTCAGCCTCTGCAAACAGACGTAGCGCATCGACCGGACGACCAGAGCGCAAAAACACGGCGGCCATGCCCATTTTGGCGCGGGCATTGGCTGGTGACAGCTCTTGCGCGCGGCCGAAAAAGCCCATCGCCGCATCCAGATCGTCCAATTCCAGCGCCGCTTCGCCCGCATCGGTCAGCGCGCCAATATCCTGCGAATTGCGCGCCAGTTGCCGCAGCGCATCATTCAGGCGCGAAATCTCTGGCGATGGCAGCGGCTGTACGATTTCACGCCCCACAGCTCCCGCATTGGGCTGGGCAAACACGGCCGCGGGCATGACGGCCAAAGCCACACTGGCTGCGGCCAGACGCATATGGGGCAATGCAAAAAGTGTTTTCATCAACCAATCAGGCATATCATCGTGATGCAATGCGATTAGGCGCTGCATCAGCCCAAGGCAACGCAGCGCCATCGCAAGTCATGACCGGACTGGCCTGAACCAGTACCTAACAGGCGATTACTGGTTGTTCTGCCGTCCCAGGAAACGCGGGATGCTGAGCGAGGGGCCACTGTCATCGCCATCATCCTCGTCCTCATCATCGCTGCTGGGCGCCCCGCGTGACAGATTGGCCATGCGTTCGAACAGCGTGCTGCCGCCTAACGGCGCAGCATCACCGCCTCCGCCCGATGCATCGCCACCCGAACCAGAGGCGCCAGAGTCACCGCCTGCCGCCCCCTCGGCCCCGCCACCCAGCAATTGCCGGCGGCGGCCACCAATGCGCGCATGTACCTGTTCATCTTCGGCAGACGCATCGCCACCACCCGCACCATCTGCGGGCGCTTCAGATGTCAGGTCAAGAGGCTCGGGCTCAGCCGAGCCGAAACTACCGCTGCTATCGGCGCCACTAAAGCCGCCGCCGTCAGCGGGGACATCCAGCACCCCCTCTGGCTCAGCATAGGGGTCATTCTCAGAATTGCGCAGCCCCTCCAGCGGATCGACAATGCCATCAATATCGTCCTCTTCCAGACCCTCATCATCGCCAGCCTGCATGCCAGTGAGGTCAAATGGAGCGGGCGACGCTTCGGCAACGGGTTCCGCTTCCAGTTCTACCTCTGGCTCAGCTTCCGCCACAGGCTCTGGCTCAGCCGGCGCTTCTTCACCAAAACTCAAGCCGCCGCCGAGTTCCAGGGGCTCGACATCGCGTGCCGCATCATCCGCTTCGCCAGAGGAGAGTTCGAGCACGGGGCGTTTCGGGGCGCGTGCCATACCCAGCGAAACCGGGGCTGTGTCACTGACCGGGCGTACCGCGCTTTGTTCGATCCCCGTGGCGACCACGGATACGCGAATCCGGCCTTCCAGATCGGGATTGAAGGCGGAGCCCCAGATGATATTCGCATCCTCATCCACCAATTCGCGGATGTGGTTGGCCGCCTCGTCCACCTCCAGCAGCTTCATATCCTCGCCACCGATGATCGAGATAATCACACCCTTGGCACCCTGCATGCTGACACCGTCGAGCAATGGGTTGGCAATGGCGCGCTCGGCAGCTTCCAATGCACGACTTTCGCCTTCGGACTCGCCGGTCCCCATCATGGCCTTGCCCATCTCGCTCATCACAGACCGCACATCGGCAAAGTCAAGGTTGATCAGCCCTGGCATGACCATGAGATCGGTGATCGAACGGACACCCTGCTGCAGGACCTCATCAGCCAGCTGGAACGCCTCCTTGAAGGTGGTTTCCGGCTTGGCGATCAGAAACAGGTTCTGGTTGGGAATGACGATCAGCGTATCGACATGCTTTTGCAGCTCATCAATGCCGCTTTCCGCCGCGCGCATGCGGCGCGTCCCTTCAAACAGGAACGGCTTGGTCACCACGCCTACGGTCAGCACACCCTTGCGCCGGGCAGCCTCTGCAATCACGGACGCCGCGCCTGTTCCCGTGCCACCGCCCATACCGGCCGCGATAAAGACCATGTTCACGCCTTCCAGCGCGTGTTCGATCTCAACCACAGTTTCCTCGGCAGCAGCTTTGCCCACTTCAGGGCGGGCACCTGCGCCCAGACCGCCGGTAATTTCCGGACCCAGCTGAATTTTCTTTGGCGCTTCTGAAATGCTCAATGCCTGCGCATCGGTATTCGCGGCGACAAATTCAACGCCTTCGATTTCTGCGGCCATCATATTGGCGATGGCATTGCCGCCAGCACCACCCACACCGATCACGGTGATGCGGGGCCGCAGATCATCTCTTGAGGCTGGTCCGATATTGATACTCATTGAATGTTTCCTCCGGGCGGGGCGCTACGCCACTGCGCGAATGTGGCACAAACACTGTGCCGCGTAGATAGCGCAAAAGCCCTTATCCACAGTGGTTAATGATGGTGGCGAACAGGGATTTGAGCGCATCAGAAATAGTCCCTCAGCGCCTTGAACAACCGCGTTACAGTCTCACCTCCGCCATAGCTTGTGGCGGTCTGGTACCGCTGCCCGATCGCGCGGATATCAATCGGGTCATCAGCAGCATAAAGGCACAGCCCAGCCAATGATGCGAAACCGGGTGTCGCATGCGCCTCTGGCAGGCCGGTCAGAGATGGGGCCCGGCCAATCCGCACCGGGCGACCCAGCGCGCTTTGCGCAAATTCGGCAAAGCCAGCGAGTTCCGCCCCGCCGCCGGTCAGAACCACCTGCCCGCTGCCAATGCCGGTAAATCCCATACTCTTGAGCGCGCGACCAATTTCGTCAGTCAATTGCGACAGGTTCTGCGTGACGATGGAAACCAGTTCTGCGCGCGGTATCCGGTTGCTTTCATCCGCGCCGCGCGCCAGCGGGCCGGAATGGTCCTCACCCGGCCCGGTGACTGGGATCATTTCGCGATGATCGGTCGGGCTGGCGATGGCAGAGCCGGACACGCATTTGAGCCGCTCTGCCTGAAAACGCCTGATTCCGAAGGCAGACGCTATCGCATCGGTGATATCGGTCGAGCCCATGGGCAATGCCCGCAGGCCCAACAACATGCCGCCTGCATAGACCGCCACATTGGTGACATCGCCGCCCACTTCCACCAGCGCGCAGCCAAGCTCGCGTTCTTCATCGCTCAAACAAGCGTGACCGGCGGCAAGCGGCGTGGCGACCACCGCCTCCACATCCAAATGCGCGTTCTGCACCGCCTCTGTCAGATTGCGCACCGGTGCGCCATCGGCCAGCATCACATGGATATCAACGCCCAGCCGCTCCGCATGCAACCCCTTGGGGTTGGCAACGCCGTGTGCGCCATCCAGCGTGTAATGCGCAGGCTGGGCATGCAGCACCATGCGGCCATCAGGCTGAATCGTATCGCGCGCGGCGACCAGCAGCTGCTCAATATCCTCTTCCTCGATCCGGCGGCCACCAATATCGATTTCCACTTTCGATACGCGGCTGGTCAGCCCAGCCCCGGCGCAGCCGACCCACACGCTCTGTACGCTGACACCAGCATTTTTCTCTGCCCGCTCCACCGCGTCGCGGATGGAATAGGTCGCGGCCTGCATATCCGTGATATAGCCGCGCTTTATCCCTTGGCTGGCGCGGTGGCCGCTGCCCAGCACCTGCATCTCACCATTTTCGGTCTGCCCCATGATCATGGCCGATATACGGAAGGATCCGGGATTAACCGCGCCGAAAACTTTGGTGATCCGTGCGTCAGCCATCACTGCCCCCCCTCTTCGCCCAGCACCTGATCCGCGCGGCCGGGAATGCGCATATAGATGCGCGGCGGTGCGCGCATATCAAATGTGGTGACCTTGCCGCCCAACAACCGGTTTTGCCCATCGAGCCTGGCGAAGGAAATAAAGGCGGATGCTGCCTCCTCTTCCCCCTGCGGCAGGGCAAGAACCTGATCGGTCTTGAAGGTGACGTTCCAGCGACGATTGCCGACCCATTCGGCGGCCTTCACCTGCGGGCGCAGCGCGGGCGCTGCCTGCAACAGTTTTTCCAGCGCCTGCACCTGACGTGCGGCACCGGGGCCGGAGATTTGCAGCATATCGCGCGCATTGCCGGTCGAAATCGGCTCCAGCTCAACACCCGTCACATCGATCAGCACCAGCCGATCGGGCTTTTTCAGCACGGCATGGGGTGTGCGCTCAACAATATCGACTGCCAATGTGCCGGGCAGTTGGCGCGAAACGCGCGCATCCTTGACCCAGGCAAGCTGCATCAGATCATCGCGAATGCCCGCCAGTTCCACCAGCGGCATGGGCCGATCACGTTGCGACAACACGCGTTCGTAAACACGCCGCTCATTCATCCGATCCACCCCGGTCACACGGACATGGCGTACCTCAAAACCTGCGTCAGACGCCAGCAGCGCCATTTGCCCCCGCGCCAGTTCAGGCACGCCGGCAATGCTGGCAATAACCCAGGCCAACCCCGCTGTGACGGCAAAAATCAGCCAGAGGAAGAATTTGTGCAACTGCTCCTCTGTAAACGGCAGCAGAGCCATCGCCTTGTCGATGAAGCCGCTCGTGCGTGCGCGGGCATTGCGCGCCTTGCTGGCGCGATTATTGGCCTGCGCTGCGCGCCTGACCCCCTTCGCCCCGCGCTTAATCGTCGCCATCGCCACCTCCTGTGCCGCGATGGAAGCGCAAAGCCTCGGCAATGATTGCCTCGACCAGATCGGCATAATCCATGCCCGCATAGCGCGCCTGTTCGGGCACCAGGCTCAATGGCGTCATCCCCGGTTGGGTATTGGTTTCGAGCACGAACAACCCATCCTCGCCCTGCTCCTCATCCCAGCGGAAATCAGTGCGGCTGGTGCCACGACAACCCAGCAATTCATGCGCGCGCACCGCATATTCACAACACAGGCGCGCAATGTTTTCAGGGATTTGTGCGGGGCAGACATGTTCCGTCTTCCCGTCCGTATATTTGTTTTCGTAATCGTAAAAACCGGACTTCACGATCAGTTCGGTCACGCCCAGCGCGCGCGGACCATTGACGCCATCAATCACCGCACTGGTCAGTTCGTGCCCCTTGATAAAGGGTTCGGCGAGCAGATGATCGAACTCCTGCCACGGCCCAGCCACATCGCGCCCGATGGGATTGCCATAATTGCTGTCATCCGTGACGATCGCGACACCGACAGAAGACCCTTCATTGACGGGTTTCAACACATAGGGACGCGGCAACGGATCGCCGTTAAACAGATCGCTGCTTTGCACGATCCGCCCGCCCGGCATGGGGATGCCATAGGGAACCAGCGCCTGCTTGGTCAGCTGCTTGTCAATCGCGATGACAGAGGTGGCAAGGCCCGAATGGGTATAGGGTACGCCCATCAGATCCAGCATGCCCTGCACCGTGCCATCTTCCCCCGGCACTCCGTGGAGCGCATTGAACACGACATCGGGCGCCGCCTCAGCAATCCGCGCGGCCACCTGCCGGTCCATATCAATCCGCGTCACACGGTGGCCACAACTTTCCAGCGCATCTGCCACGCCATTTCCGCTCATCAGCGAAACTTCGCGTTCATTGGCCCAGCCACCCATCAGGACGACGACATGGAGTTTCTTATCTAATGTCATGCAGCCCACCCCATTGCAGCTAGACTCGCCTTCGGTTCACCAAGCTTCATTGCCCCTCCCGCTTGCGGGAGGGGAGCGAGACTTGGGCCCATGGAAGCGGGGCCTAGTCGCAGCGGGGTGGGCCTGATGTCACGCATCAAACCCGCCCCACGCGTTGAATTTCCCATTCCAGCATTACGCCGGAATTTTCATGGACCCGGCGGCGGACCTCTTCCCCCAATGCTTCAATATCCGCACTGGTCGCATCGCCGGTATTAATCAGGAAATTGGTGTGCTTCTCGCTCACCTGCGCACCGCCCACTTTCAGGCCGCGACAGCCCGCCGCATCGACCAGTTGCCACGCCTTGTGCCCTTCCGGGTTCTTGAAAGTGGATCCGCCCGTTTTTGTACGCAAGGGCTGCGATTCCTCGCGCGCGGCGGCAATGCGATCCATCTCTGCGCCAATCGTGGCGGGATCACCAGGGGTGCCCTGAAAGCGGGCAGACACAACCACCGCCCCATCGGGCAAGGCTGAATGGCGATAGGAATATTGCAGATCGGCAGCAGGCAGAGTGACGAGTTCGCCACCAGGCAAAATCGCCTCGCAATCCATCAGCACATCAGCCACTTCGCACCCATAAGCACCGCCATTCATGCGCACAAAACCGCCCACAGTGCCGGGGATGCCGCGCAGGAATTCCAGCCCCGCCACGCCCGCATCGCGCGCGGTGGAGGACACCAGAATGCCGCTTGTCCCACCGCCACATTGCAGCTGATGCCCATCCAGCACCTCTACCTGCGCAAAGCTTTTGCCCAGCCGGACCACCACGCCCGGAACACCGCCATCCCGGATAATCATGTTGGAGCCGAGGCCCAGCGCCATCAGCGGTGTGCCGCGGGGAAACCGCTCCAGAAATTCGCGCAGATCATCCATATCAGCCGGTTCGAACAGCCAGTCGGCATTGCCGCCCGTCTTGAACCAGACCAGCTTGGCCAGCGGCGCGTCGGCAGTCAGCCTACCGCGAACCTTTGGGAGTGTATCAGCCATCATGCCCCACGCGTCGCCGCAATCGCATGGGCAAGGCCCGCCGCCCATTTGGTGATATCGCCCGCGCCCAGGCACACCACCATATCACCCGGCGCGATCTCGCCCGCGAGCACATCGGCCAATGCAGCCGCATCGGCAATGGTCGCGGCATCGCGGTGGCCACGGGATTTGAGGCCCGATACCAAAGCATCGGCATCAATACCGGCAATCGGATCTTCGCCCGCCGGGTAAACGGGGGTCACGAACACCTGATCTGCATCGTTGAAGCAGTTCTGGAATTCATCCATCAAATCGCGCAGGCGGGTATAGCGGTGCGGTTGGGCCACCGCGATCACGCGGCCACCCAAATCACTCGCGCTTGCCGCCTCGCGGGCAGCGGACAGGACAGCGGTAATTTCCACCGGATGATGCGCGTAATCGTCAATCACCGTGGCGCTGCCACCATCCAGCGCAATCTCACCCACTTTGGTAAAACGACGGCGCACCCCGGCAAAACCGCCAAAACCATTGCAGATCACATCATCCCCGCAGCCCATTTCAATCGACACGGCGATCGCCGCAAGCGCGTTCTGGACATTGTGCCGCCCCGGCATGGGCAGTTTCACACCTTCGATCCGGCGGTCTTCCTCACCGCGCTGGCGCACGATCACGTCAAACAGATTGCCACCCGCATCGGGCCGGATGTTGACGCCGCAAATATCGGCCTGGAGCGAAAAGCCATAGGTGATCACGCGCCGGTCCCGCACCTGCCCCACCACCGCCTGCACCTGCGGATGGTCGATGCACATCACCGCCGCGCCATAGAAGGGCACATTATGCACGAACTCCACGAAAGCGCGCTTCACGCCATCGAAATCTCCGTAATGGTCAAGATGTTCGGGATCGATATTGGTGACGACCGCAATCGTGCCGTCCAGCCGCAGAAAACTGCCATCGCTTTCGTCAGCCTCAACCACCATCCAATCGCTATCGCCCAGCCGCGCATTGGACCCATATTGTTCAATAATGCCGCCATTGATCACGGTGGGGTCCACCCCGCCAGCATCCAGCAGCGAAGCGATCATGCTGGTCGTGGTGGTCTTGCCATGCGTGCCCGCCACTGCGACAGTTGATTTCAGCCGCATCAGTTCAGCCAGCATTTCCGCGCGGCGCACCACCGGAATACGGTTTTCCAACGCATAGGCGACTTCAGGATTGGTACGTTTTACCGCGGTGGAGATGACGACCACTGCCGCCCCTTCCACATTTTCCTTCGCATGGCCGATATGAACAATAATGCCGCGCCCACGCAGCCGTTCCACCGTGGCGCTTTCGCTGATGTCGCTGCCTTGCACCCTGTAGCCCAGATTCGCCATCACCTCTGCAATGCCGGACATGCCGATGCCGCCAATACCGACGAAATGGATCGTCCCGATATCGGTGCCAACGCCCTTCATTGCGCATTGTCCTTGCTTGACCCCTGGGTGGCTGCCTGTCCCTGACTGCGTGAAGGTTCGGCGCCCATGCGGATCACATCCATCATCTCTGCCCCGCCAAAGCTTTCGACCAGATCGGCCAGATCTCTCGCAGCATTGGGTCGCCCGCAATTCCACGCGCAATGGGCGGCGTTGGCCAATGTGGCCGGGGCCTGCGCCATGGCCTGAATCTGCTTGGCCAGCTCCTTGGGCGTAAATACATCCTGCCGGATCATCCTGGCGCCGCCGGCCTTCACCATTTCGCGCGTATTGGCGGCCTGATGGTCATCGGTGGCGATGGGTAATGGTACCAGAATGGCCGGGCGGCCCACCACGGTCAGTTCCGCAATGGTTGATGCCCCAGCCCGACCGATAAACAGATGTGCATCGCCCAGCCGCACCTCCATATCTTCAAAATAAGTGCCCAGTTCTGCCGGAATGTCATGATTGCGATAGCGGGCGCGGACCGCATCCAGATCTTCCGCTCGGCATTGCTGCGTCACCTGCAAACGCTGGCGCAGTGCGGGTTGCAGCATGGCCAGCCCATCGGGCACGATATGCGACAACACGCTGGCCCCCTGGCTACCGCCGGTCACCAGCACACGCAAAATGCCGTCCTCTGTAAAAGGCGGATAATCCTGATCGCGCAGCGCCAGAACCTCTGCCCGCACGGGGTTGCCGACCAGATGGGTCTTGAGAAGATGTGCTTCCTTCAACCGCGCGACATCAGGGTAGGTGGTGGCAATCGCCTGCACACGCCCGGCCAGCAGGCGGTTGACCCGGCCAAGCACGGCATTCTGTTCATGGACGATTGATGGCACCCCCGCACTGGTCGCCGCCAGCAATGCGGGCAAGGCGGGATATCCACCAAAGCCCACCACGGCACTGGGCTCATATGCCTCCATCAGGCGCAGCGCCATGCGCCGCCCCTCCATCACCGCCCTGACCCCGCCAAACCATTTCAGCGGGTTCTTGCCAAACCGGCCTGCGGGCAAGACATGTGCAGGCAGAAAATCGGGCTTGCCCGGCAACATCGCGCCGCGCTCATCCGTAATCAGCGCGACATGATGCCCGCGCTGATGCAGTTCCGCTGCCAAAGCATAGGCCGGGATCAGATGGCCGCCTGTGCCACCTGCCGCCAGAATGTAATTGCGGCTTGCCCCTTTGCGCGTGTCCCCGCTCATGCTGTGCCTTCCTTCTGCCCCAGCATTTCCAGCAGGCCGGGGGTTTCACGGCGAAGATAGGGGTTGCGGCGGGTAATCGCCAGCAGCAGGCCCACAGTCATACACACCGCAATGGTCGATGACCCACCATAGCTGACAAGCGGCAGTGTCATCCCCTTCGACGGGAAGAGTTGCAGATTGACCAGAATATTGATGAAGGCCTGCCCGCCGATCTGCGCCACAAGGCCCGCACCCGCCAGCATCGCGAACAGGTTTTCCTCATCAAACAGGCGCAGCAGCACGCGCAGCATAATGACCAGATAGAGCAAAACGATGATGGCGCAGACCAGCAGGCCAAATTCCTCGCCAATGACGGAGAAGATATAGTCCGTATGCGCTTCGGGGAGGCTCATCTTGCGCACGCCCAGCCACAGCCCGCTGCCGGTCCAGCCGCCGGCCAGCAGGGTACGCTCGGCCAGATCCACCTGATCGAAGGCGGTACCGCCCCCCAGAAAACTGTCAATGCGGTGGCGGGCATTGTCATAGAGGAAATAGGTTGCCGTCAGCGCCGCCACGCCAAAGCCTACCAATGCACTGATCCGCTGGACAGAAACACCCGACAGCAGGATCAGCACAAACCACACCCCGCCAAACAGCAATGTGTCGCCCAGATTGGGCTGCATCATCAGCAGCATGGCAACAAGCCCCATGATGCCGGTGACAACCGTCAAAACCGGCAGGCCGGGATCACGCAATCGCCAGGTCAGCACCCAGGCGAGCAGGATGGCGAATGCGGGCTTGAGGAATTCGGACGGCTGAAATGAAAAACCCAGATTAAGCCAGCGCCGCGCCCCGTTCACCTCTGCCCCGATCAAGGGCACCAGAAACAATGCCCCCAGCATGGCTGCCCCCAGAACCACGCCCAGTCTGCGCGCATTTTCACGGGTGAGCATCGAGGTGCCGAACAGCGCCACCAGCCCCAGCATCTGCCAGACCAGATGGCGTTTCAGGAACAGTAATTCATCCAATGAAATCTTGGAGGTGGAAAGCCTGTCCGCACTGGCGGGCGATGCTGCGGTAACAGCCGCGGTGCCGATCACCATCAGCACCAGCACCAGCACCAGCAACACCTTGTCAATCTCGCGCCACCAGATATTCAACTCGTCGCGCCAATGGCCACGATATTTATCGGCCTGCTGACGCGAATTGCTGGCATGGGGGATATAGGGCCGTGGTGACGTCATGCCCCCACCCCCTGTTGCGCGACATCAGCCCCCCCAGTCAGCGCGGAAACGACCTGGCGGAAATATTCGCCGCGCTTTTCATAATCGCGGAACTGGTCAAAACTGGCGCATGCAGGCGATAACAGGATCACGTCACCCGGCGCAGCGCGTTCCATCGCGCGCTTCACCGCCTCGCTCAGCAATTCGGCGCGCTCCACTGGCACATGCGGTTCCAGCAGATCTGCAAATCGCGGCCCTGCCTCACCAATCGTATAGGCGGCAGCCACGTGATCGAGATATTCAGAGCACGGCCCCAGCCCCTCTTCCTTGGGCAGACCACCCACGATCCAGTGAATGCGCGGCTTGCCCCCCTCCACCGGGGGATAGGCGGCCAGCGCGGGTGCAGTGCTGTCCGTATTGGTGGCCTTGCTGTCGTTCACAAACAACACGCCGCCCTGTTCCGCCACCCGTTCCATCCGGTGCGGCAGCCCGTTGAAGCCGGGCATCGCGGCCTGCCACTGCGCGGGCGCGACCCCCAATTCTTCCACCAGAGCCACCGCCACCGCGGCGTTTTCCAAATTATGCGGCCCTTGCAAGCTGGGCCATGCTGCCTGCATCTGCGCCAATGCATCGATTACGACAGGCGTAGCGCGCCCTGTCGCGCGGCGGGCCTGTTCCGTGGCGCAAACACGACGCGTTGGTTCATCCCCGCAACCAAACACGGCAAACTGTTCCGCCAACTGCATGGCGAACAGGCGCGCCTTTGATGCTGCATAAGCACCGAAACCATCATACCGATCCAGATGATCGGGCGTGATGTTCAGCAGCGCCGCCGCTTCGCATTCCAGCGAATATGTCAGGTCAATCTGATAGCTCGACAGTTCCAGCACATAAACCCCGCTCTCGGGCAAAGGTGCCTGCTCCATAATCGGGATGCCGATATTGCCACCCATCAGCGATGGGACACCCGATTGCTGCAAGATGTGGTGGACCAAAGCGGTCGTCGTGCTTTTGCCATTGGTCCCGGTGATTCCAACCACCCTGTGCGGCGGCAGGGCTGCGCGGGCCTGCGCGAACAATTCAATGTCGCCAATCAGCGGCACGTCATAACACCGTGCATGCGCGGTGATGGGGTGAGTGTTGATCGGCACGCCAGGCGACACGACCACGCCATCAAAACCCTTCAGGTCACTTTCCAGCGGATTAATCAATTCGCAGCGACCGGCGAAAACCTCACGCATATGTTCCTGCCGGTCCCACGCCCGCACATGCGCGCCGCTGGCCAGCAAGGCATCAACCACCGCCGCGCCAGAGCGGGCCAGCCCCAGCACCGCATATTTCTTTCCGGCAAAGGCGGGGGAGGTGATCATCTGAGTTTCAGCGTTGCCAATCCGGCCATGGCCAGCACGATGGAGATGATCCAGAAACGGATCACAACCTTGCTTTCGCTCCAGCCCAACTGCTCAAAATGGTGATGAATGGGGGCCATGCGGAACACGCGCCTGCCCGTGCGTTTGAACCAGAATACCTGAATGATGACGCTGGCGGTTTCCGCCACGAACAGCCCACCCACGATCAGCAGCACGATTTCGTGATGGCTGGCCACGGCAACAGCGCCCAGCGCGCCACCCAGTGCCAGCGATCCCGTATCACCCATGAACACGGCGGCAGGCGGCGCATTGAACCATAGGAAAGCGAGGCCACCACCCATGATCGCGGCGCAGAATATCGCCAGCTCACCCGCGCCCGGGACATGCGGAATGCCCAGATAGGCAGAATAATCCACCCGGCCCACGACATAGGCGATGATGGCAAACGTGCCCGATGCGATAATGACCGGCATGATGGCGAGGCCATCCAGCCCATCGGTCAAATTCACCGCATTGCCAAACCCCACGATCAGCGTGGCGGCGAACAAATAATAGAATGGCCCCAGCGGGATCGACCGGCCTGAAAGGAATGGGACATAAAGATCAGTGTTGATCTCACCCACGATAATCCAGGCGGCAATGCCAGCCACGGTATATTCCAGCAGCAGACGGACCCTGCCCGAAACCCCCTTGTGACTGGCTTTGGTCACCTTGTCATAATCATCCAGAAAACCGATCACGCCAAAACCCGCCGTGACAGCCAGACAGGCCCAGACGAAGGGATTGGTGAGATCCATCCACAATAACAGCGACAATGACAGCGCGATCAGGATCATCAACCCGCCCATGGTGGGCGTGCCGCGCTTGGCCAGATGCGATTGCGGCCCATCCTCGCGGATCGGCTGGCCTTTCCCCTGTCGCACGCGCAGCAGATTAATCAGGCGTGGGCCGATTATCAGCCCGATCACCAATGCCGTCATCAGCGTCGCGCCAGCGCGAAAGGTCTGGTAGCGTATGAGGTTGAATACGCCTTCAAAACCCAGCCATTCGGCAATCAGATATAACATTCAGCGATCCCGACTATCCGTTCTGGCCTGCAAAGTGTAACACCACAGCCCCCAGCCCGACCGAATTGGACCCCTTCACCAATATCGCGTCGCCGACTGTAATACCGTATTCCTGCAATGCCAAAATTGCTTCGGCAGGGCCATCGCAATGCGCGAAGGTGGGGCCATTGCCAAGCGATCCCGCGCCCGGTTTCCCCAGTTCACGCGCCAGTGCCCGCATCTCATCCCCCACCAGGATTACATGGTCAACTTTCGCCTCTGCAATTGGGTCTGCCAGTTGGGCATGGAACTGGCGGGCAAAATCCCCCAATTCCTTCATCGAACCCAGGACAGCGACACGGCGCGAGGCTGGTGTTTGCCCCAATTGATGCAGCGTTGCGCGCATGGATGCAGGGTTGGCGTTGTAGCTTTCATCGATCAGCAGCGCCTTGCCGCCTGATGCAGAGATACGGTGGCGCGCGCCGCGCCCCTTCAGCCCACCCATTTCAGCCAGCGCCAGACCGGCTGCACCCAGATCACCGCCGGCTGCGCGGACGGCGGCCATCACGGCCAGCGAGTTGGAAATCCAGTGCTCACCCGGCTCTGCGATGGAATAGCATACGCGCCCCTCACCCAGCTGCGCGGTGACCAGCGATCCGCCATTGGCCGATGGAATGGCGTCGAGCAGCCGAACATCAGCGTCGGCAGATTTGCCGAAGGTGACAATCTTGGCGCCTTGCGCATGAGCAATGGCGCGTAGCTGATCGCAATATTCGCTATCGGCCGGGATAACGGCAGTGCCACCTTCCACCAGCCCGCCGAAGATTTCGCCCTTAGCGGCGACAATCGCCTCCATACTGCCAAGGTTTTCGATGTGGGCGGGCGCAATCGTGGTGATGACGGCGACATGCGGGCACACATGCTGCGTCAGCACATCAATCTCACCGGCGTGGTTCATGCCCATTTCAAAAATGCCAAAGCGGCTGCGCGCGGGCATGCGTGCCAGGCTGAGCGGCACACCAACATGATTGTTGTAAGAACGGACCGAACGATGTGCTGCGCCACGGCTCGACCGGTCAAGCGCGGCAAAGATCGCTTCCTTCACACCAGTCTTACCCACCGATCCGGTCACGCCAATGCGCACGGCATCGGCCCGCTCGCGCGCGGCATGGGCCAGCGCATGGAGCGCATCAGTGGTGTCTTCCACCAGCACATGGGGGTAATCCACCGGACGATCGACCAGAGCAGCGACCGCACCGTTGGCAAAGGCTTTGGCGATAAAGGCATGGCCATCCATCGCCTCCCCCTTCAGCGCGACAAACAGATCGCCTGGGCGCACATCGCGCGAATCCATTCCCACGCCGGACACCTGAAAACCGCCACTGGCAACACCGCCAGTGGCATCGGCAATCGCCTGCGCATCCCACAGCGCCAGCGGTAGAGCATCACGGCGGCTGATCGGCCATGAGCGAAAAGCCCTCAACGCGCTCATCGACCGCTCCCCTGTGCGCCCGCGCATTCGCGCGCCACCGCAACATCATCAAACGGCAAAACCCGCATATTTTCTCCCGACCCGACTATCTGTCCTTGTTCGTGACCCTTGCCCGCAATCAGCACGATATCGTCTGGCTGTGCCTCGGCCACGGCGGCTGCAATCGCAGCGCGCCTGTCACCAATTTCACGCGCATTTACGCCGGCGCCTGCCATCACGGCGGTGCGAATAGCTGCGGCATCTTCACCGCGCGGATTATCGTCTGTGACAATAACCATGTCTGAATGATTGGCTGCCGCGGCCCCCATCGGTGCGCGCTTGCCCTGATCGCGGTCGCCACCCGCTCCGAACACGGTGATCAGCCGCCCCGTAACATGCGGGCGCAATGCTGCGATCGCCGCCTCCAGCGCATCAGGCGTATGGGCATAATCGACGTAAACAGGCGCGCCATTGGCGGTGATCGCGGCGCGTTCCAGCCGCCCGCGCACGGGTTGTAACCGGCCCAGCGCATCGAGCACCTGCGCCGCATCGCTGCCCGTAGTGATGGCAAGACCAGCGGCGACCAGCGCATTGGCCACCTGATAGGCACCAATCAGCGGCAGCCTGACCTTGTATACGCGCCCTTCAAATTCCAGCTCCAGCTCCTGCCCCAATTGGGTGGGGGTATGGGCGAGGAGGCGAATATCGTCACCCCGCTCGCCCACAGTGAACACGCGCAGCAGCTGATTTTGCGCATGTTCGATGGCGCGGCGGGGCCACTCACTATCGGTTTCGCCGCACCAGATAATGGCTGTTGCACCCGGTTCGACCACTTCATCGAACAGGCGCATCTTGGCTGCGAAATACTCCGCCATATCGGCATGATAATCGAGGTGATCGCGGCTGAGATTGGTGAAGGCGGCGGCCGCAACCGGCACGCCCTCATTGCGATATTGAGACAGGCCGTGGCTCGACGCTTCATAGGCGACGTGCGTCACCCCTTCGCGTGCCAGACCGGACATGTTGGACAGGAAGGTCACGATATCGGGCGTGGTTAGCCCGGTTGAAATGCTCTCATCCTGCGTCGTCACCCCCAACGTGCCGATGCTGGCGGCGCGTTCGCCCGCCATGCGCCATATCTGGCGGGTCATTTCGACGGTAGAGGTCTTGCCGTTGGTACCCGTGACCGCGACAATCGTTTCCGGCACAGGCGTAAAGAATTGCGCGGCAAGGCGGGCAAAGGCGCGGCGTGGTTCAACATCAGCGATGTGGATCGCGCCCTCAACCCGCACCTGCGGCCGCGTCACCACGGCAATCGCGCCAGCGGCCAGCGCATCGGGGATCACATCTTCCGCATTGAAGCTGGCACCGCGAAAGGCACCAAACACGGTGCCTGGCGCAATTTTACGGTGATCGATGGCAAAACCAGTGACGGTCTGATCCCCGCCCCCCGCAATCGCTAATCCCGCCCATTCGGCCAATGTCCCCAGCTTCATTCACCCGCCTCCGGGATCAACGATCTGAGGTCCGAGATATCGACGTCGCGCGTCATGTCCGGGCGGACACCCAGAACGGGGCCGATGCGCGGGATCAACCGCCCGACGATGGGCGCGGCATTCCAGGCGGCAGTACGCTGATACGAGCTGGCGAGAGTGCCGCGCGGTTCATCCAGCATCGCGATCACGACATAACGCGGGCGATCCATCGGGAAGGCAGCGGCGAAGGTCGAAACCAGCGCACTCTTTTGATATCCATGCGCCCCCGGCTTTTCCGCAGACCCGGTCTTGCCGCCCACGCGATAGCCGGCGGCATTGGCGTTGCGACCCGTGCCATATTTGGCGATCATCCGCAGCAGCTGACGCATGCGGGAAGATGTGGAAGCCTTGAACACGCGGCGGCCGCGCGGCGCCTCACCCGGTTTCAGCTTGTGTACGGTGGCAGGGCGCCAAATCCCGCCATTGACCAGCGCTGCATAGGCGCTGGCCAGATGCAGCGGAGTGACCGCAATACCGTGGCCATAGCTGACGGTCATATTCCTGAGGCGCGGCCAATCCTTGCCCGGCCAGATCGGGAAACCGCGCGCGGGAAGTTCGATATAGGGGCGTTCATTCATGCCCAGATCGACCATGGTCGCACGCAATTTGTCCGCACCCAGCTCGTCTGCAACGCGGGCAGTTACGGTATTCGATGAATGGATCAGCGCCTCTGGCACATTCATCGATGCGCCGTAATCATGGCTGTCCTTGATCGAAAAACGCCCCACCTGAACCGGCGTGGCATTCCACTGCTTACCAAAATCGCGCACCACGCCCGCATCAATCGCGGCGGCCATTGTGATCGGTTTGAAAGTCGATCCCAATTCGTAAACCTGGTTGGTCACGCGGTTGAACATATACTTTTCGCCCTCTTCATCGATCCGGTTGGGATCGAATTCGGGGAGCGAGGCGAGCGCAAGCACCTCGCCCGTATCGACATCCAGCACGATGCCTGCACCGCCCATGGCCTGCGTCAGCTTCATGCCCCGGCGCAGTTCATCCTCCAGCGCGCCCTGCACCCGCATATCGATGGAAAGCGGTGTCGGACGACCGCGCTGCGCCGGATCGCGCAATTGCTTGTCCAGTACGGCTTCCATGCCCACGCGGCCGTGCCCGTCGGACGCGACATAGCCCAAAACATGCGCGCCCATGGCGCCTTGCGGATAATGGCGGTCCGTTTCATCGGGCAATTCCAGCGCCAGCTCGCCAATTTCCTGCACACGGTTCGCCTCTTCCGGCAGAACCCGGCGACGCAGATAACCAGCCTTGCCCGATGCCAGCTGGCGGGCCACTTTTGCCTCGTCCATCGCAGGAAAAATCGCCTTGAGTTCAGCGGCAACACGCGCGGGATCCTTAACCAGCGGAGTGCCACCATCGCTCAGCGCCTTGGGATTATACCACAGCGCATAGGCCGGAAAAGCACGCGCCAGCAGCATGCCGTTGCGATCGGTAATTTCGCCGCGTGGGGGCAGAAGTGCATCTTCCAGCGATGTTTTGGTCACCGCCCGGTCAGCCAGACCGAGATAGAATATCCGCAGCACGGCAACCAGCGCCACCAGCGTAAAAACCACCGCCACCCACAACACGCGCCAGCGCGCCATGGTCAGCGAACGTCGTCGAAATGTGACCAGTTGTACCCTGCCTGTCGAAATGGCCATGCTGGCCGACAGGGATGTCATTCAGACACCTCGGCTGACAACATGGTGCGCGCCTGCGCACTGCGTACGGGCGACGCATCCGCCAGCAGGCTGCCAAAGGCTTCAGCAAAGCCAGCCTCTGCCTCTGCCTGCGTGGCAGCGGCCAGCGTTATCGGCTTGCCGGTAAGCGGGGATCGCATGGGCGCATCATGGGCATCGCCAGAACTTTCCACCTGCGCCACGGCTACGCGAATGGGGCTAGGGGCACCCGGAGCGCGCGGCGAACCGAGCGAGGCCAGTTGTCGTTCATTTTCCAGATATTGGTCGGCGCGCGGTGCCTCATAACCGAAATCCACCGCGTTCCAGTCTGCCAATTGGCGCTGGCTGGCGCGCGCTTCAAATTCGGTTTCCAAAATCACCGTTTCGCGTTGCAGGGCAATGATCTGCCGCTCGGCCAGCAGCACCTCGCTCTTCACCGCATGCACCTGGAAACTCAGCACCAGAAACAGTCCGATACAGGCGGCCAAGACGGCGGCCCAACCAATCTGGCGCAGGCGTGAATGGGAAACCATTATGCGGCCTCCTTTCGAGGTGAGGCATCGGTACGCGTGGCGAAGCGCAAGGTGGAGGACCGGGCGCGCGGGTTACGAGCGATTTCGGCAGCGCCAGGACGGATCGCCTTGGACACTGCGGAAAAAACGGGCGGCGCAACCTGCTGCAGCGGCAAATGGCGCGATCCGCCCGATGAACGGGCAGAGGCTTCGCGCAGGAAGTGCTTGACGATGCGGTCTTCCAGGCTGTGAAAGCTGACCACGGCCAGTTTCCCGCTCTCACCCAGCAAATGTTCGGCGGCACTCAGGCCTGCGTGCAGTTCGTCCAGTTCACCATTCACATGAATACGGATCGCCTGGAAGCTGCGCGTTGCAGGGTCTTTCTGATCGCCGGGGCGATGGCCCAGCGCCTTGCGCACCACGCGGGCAAGATCGCCGGTTGTTTCCAGCGGGCGCGCCGCAACGATGGCGCGCGCTACACGGCGGCTCTGGCGCTCCTCACCATATTCATACAGCACATCGGCAATGCTGCTTTCCTCTGCTGAATTAAGGAAGTCAGCCGCGCTCATTCCGTCCTGGCTCATCCGCATGTCCAGCGGACCATCAGAGGAAAAGGCAAAGCCGCGCCCTGCCTGGTCAAGCTGCATGGAGGAAACCCCGATATCCATCACCACGCCATCCACCTGGGCAATTCCGATTTCAGTCAGCACACCGAGCATTTCGGAAAAGCGGCGCGGGTGGAGAATAAGGCGCGGCGGGTTTTCCTCCGTCTCGCACCATGTGCGACCCGCTGCAATGGCATCGGGATCCCGGTCAAAGGCATGAACCGTTGCGCCGCGATCCAGCAGCGCACGGGTGTATCCGCCAGCGCCGAAAGTAGCATCGACGATTACATCGCCTTCCTGCGGATCAAGCGCGGCAATCACCTCATCGAGTAGGACCGGGATATGAGGGGCTTCGGGCGTGCTCATTTTTTCTTGGCCCCCGCTTCCACAACCAGATTAGCGCAGGCGGCCTGTGCGCTTTCCCACTCGCTGCCCATCTGCACCAGCTCTTCCGGGTTCCAGATGGTGAAGAAGCGACCTGCACCCTGGAAATAGAGCCCGCCTTCCACCCGGCCCAGCGTACGCAAATGATCGGGCATCACGAAACGCCCGCTGTCATCAAACGGCAGTTCAACAAAGCCAAACAGCTGCATGGCGCGCAGATCGCGGTCAAAATCCTGCGTCAGGCGGATGGCGCGCTCTTCCTCGCGGTCAAGTTGCGCTTCCAGCTCATCCTTGCGGGAAAGGCCAAAGCCGATCAGACAGTTCCAGCGGTCATGTTTGGCCAGGCACAGCACGCGCCCGCCAGAACTTTCCTTCACCGCCTTGCGAAACAGCGGAGGCAGGACAAAGCGGCTCTTATCGCCTGCGGGCGAATAAGCCTGTCCACTGTAACCTCCGAATGACACGGTATTCTCCGCCCCCTGTAACCCTCACGCGGATATGACTTCCCCCATGCCGCCCGCGCGCAAACGCAGGTGGCTCGCCCTGCAATGCAGCACGCAGCTTGAAACGACATATCCGATGGGATTTGGTCATACTGCGGGCAAGGCGGGGATGGAAGGGGTTTTTGCGGGATTTTACGGGATAAAGCGGTAAAATATTGTTTTTAAAGTGTTTTATAAAAATAATTATTGTCAAAAATCATCCGATGCGAGTGAGGACTCGTCGGTAATCGGCTGATAACCCACCAAAAAAGGCCTACACTCTACGGGTTTGAGTCGATTTTCCCGCAATTTCCCCTATCGCCTAGCGTACAGGTAAAAAAGCGCGTGTTATCAGTGCTTTGATTGCACCTGATGTCACCGCTTCGCCATGCCCATGTTCAAAAGTGGCGGCGTCAGCCAGCACGATCACGCGGCCTTTGCCGATGTGGCAATCGGCCACGATATTTTCAGCAACAAGTTCGCAATATTTCTGGCCCTGATCGGCCAAAACAAGCCGCCCCACCATCACCACCGGCAATTCCGCCCCGTCCAGATCAACCTCGCGCACTGCCAAAGGCTGGTTCTCGTCAAAATGCACTTCAATCCCCCAATGGGCCAGCACATTGGGCACCAGCGCGCTAACCACAGGATGGCGCGGGTCCATGATCGAAACATCATAATGCCCGGTCAGCATGGGGTCGATCGCAATCAGCGCATGTCCCCCGCCGCGCACCCATTCATCCAGCGCGACATTATCCGCCGGGCTGAAACCGCGCGGCTGCACGATCAGCAGATTGTTCAGCCCTGCCAGCGGGGAAGGTGCAGCGGGCACCTCAGCATCGGGGGATAACGTGTCGAGCGGTTGCAGGATGAAGCTTTGCTCCAATTCCTGCCGTATCCATGGCTCAGGCGTCTGCCCCGATATGACATCAGCCATATCAGCCCCTTCGGGCCAATAGATCGGCAGGCTGGTCATCAGCCCCAAAGGCTGACGTTGGACAGCGCGATCTGGCCACAGCCAAACACCCACCAGCCCCAACAGGGCCAACAACAGGGCAGCGATGCCCAGTTTAGGGATTTTGCGCAGCATCACCCTGTTCGGGAAGGATAGCGGGTTGTTGCACAGGTGCAGATGCAGGTTCGGAAGGTATATCCGGCACAAGGCCCGCATCGGCCAGCGGATCGCGTTGCGGCTGCGTCACCACCGGTTCTGACGTGCTGGCAGTCTGCGGTACGACCTGTTCATCTGACACGCGCGCCCGGTCCTGAATGAAATTGGCCAGCCCTACCAACAACAGCATGGCCCCTAATCCTGTCAGACCGACTTGCAGCCGCTGAACCGCCTGCGCCCGCGTTCCGCCAATCGGCGCGCCAGCTGGCGCACTCTCCTGCGTTACCACTGTGATATCATCAGTCTCTGCCATGTGACGCGCAAGCTAGGCCTTTGCGATTGCCAGTCAATTGCTGAATTCAGCCGCGCGCCAGCCAGTCAAACACGGGCAGTTCCTTCTGCGCCAGCCAATCCGCATTGTAGAGCGTGGAAAGATAGCGGAAACCCGTGTCACACAGGATCGTGACCACGCGCGCATCTTTGCGCCCCTCGGCCACCAGCTGTTTGCCCAGCTCAATCGCGCCCGCAACATTAATGCCGGAACTCAGGCCAAGGCACAGCCCCTCTTCCCGCAGCAATTGCGCAACCCATTCCAGCCCCTGCTCATCCGAAATGCGGAATTGCGTGTCGATCGGCGCGCCTTCCAGATTGCCAGTGATGCGCCCCTGCCCGATCCCCTCTGCGACAGAAGAGCCTTCGGCCTTCAGCTCTCCATTGGCGTAGTAATTGTACAACGCCGCTCCATAGGGGTCGGTGAGGGCGATGCGGATATTTTCATCAAATGCCTTCAGCCCCATCCCAACGCCAGCAATCGTGCCGCCGGTGCCCGCTGCGCAGGTAAAACCGTCCACCCGCCCTTCCATCTGTTCCCAGATTTCCGGGGCGGTTCCTTCAATATGGGCCTTGCGATTGGCAATATTATCGAACTGATTAGCCCAAACCGCACCCTGCGTTTCTTCGGCCAGCCGGCGCGATGTATGGACGAAATGTGCCGGGTCCGCGAATTTGGTTGGCGGCACCAGCACCAGTTCAGCACCCAACGCCCGCAGCGTGTCCATCTTTTCCTTGGACTGGTTATCCGGCATTACGATCACGGTCTTGTAGCCGCGCGCATTGGCCACCAACGCCAGACCAATGCCGGTATTACCAGCCGTCCCTTCCACCACTGTGCCGCCGGGTTTCAGCTCGCCGCTTTCTTCCGCGTCACGGATAATATAAAGGGCTGCCCGATCCTTTACCGATGAGCCAGGGTTGGCAAATTCGCACTTGCCCCAAATCTCGCAACCGGCAGCCTGACTGGGCACTTCCAGCCGCACCAACGGGGTGTTTCCGATCAGGTCGAGCGTGTTATTGAATGGTTTGGTGATATTCATGGGCGTGAAATTAGGGATTCTAAACGCCCACCGCAATGAAGATCAATCTTCAGGTGCGATAGTTACCTTCAAACCATCGAGATCCGCGGTCAACACAACCTGACATGACAGGCGCGATTTTGCGTTGCGATGTTCCGAACTGTCGAGCAAATCGCTCTCATCTTCACTCAATTCAGGAAGCTTGTCGGCGGAATCCGTGTCGACAAAAACATGGCAGGTGGCGCAAGAACAACAACCGCCGCACAGTGCCAGCAGTTCGTCAATGCCTTCATCCCGGATGGCTTCCATCACGGTCAGACCTTCATCGGCGTCGATCTCGCGGGTTTCACCTTCACGTGTCGTCACAATCAACTTTGGCATTTATCCTCAATCCTTCCGTCTTGGCTGCGCATACAGCCACTGTTCGCAATTTATCGGGGCTGCTAGTGTTTAGTGCGTCCTTTTGCAAGCAGGGGTTAAAGTGGGACTGACAGCAGACCAAATCCGCAATTCGCTGGATATTCTTGCCGTGCGCGACAAATCCTTTGCAAAAGCGTTGAATCAGGTGGGCTATCCAGAACCACGCATCCGCCCCACCGGGTACCAGACGCTGCTGCGCACGATTGTTGGTCAGCAGGTTTCTGTGGCAGCCGCAGCCAGCGTATGGCGCAAGCTGGAGGCTGAACTGGGCGAGGCGATGGAACCGGCGAAATTGCTGGCGCGCGATTTCGACACCCTGCGCGCCTGCGGGCTGTCACGGCAGAAGCAGGGCTATGCCCGGTCACTGTGTGAATTGGTGGAAAATGAGGCAATCAATTTCGAAAGCCTGCCCACCGATGATGAGGCCGCAATTGACGAACTGACAAGGATCAAGGGCATCGGCCGCTGGTCGGCGGAAATCTATCTCCTTTTTGCAGAAGGGCGCCCTGACATATGGCCCGCGGGTGATCTGGCGGTGCAGGAAGGGGTCAAACGCTTGCTGGGCCTGCCAGAAAGGCCCGCTGAAAGGCCCACGCGCGACCTGGCCGAAGCTTGGCGGCCCCATCGCGGGGCAGCAGCCATCTTCACCTGGCATTTCTATGCCAACCCGGCGCTTTGACGACTCGCATATCTATTGACATTGATGTTAGTGACAGTGCGGACTGACTTGGCTATCAATGCGCTCTAGTGTGCATCACAGGTGATTTGACATGGGCGAACGCAGGGCGATTTTTGTAACAGGCGGCGGTTCGGGCATCGGTCGCGCGATAGCGCGTTATTTCGGTGAGCGCGGCTGGTTCGTCGGCCTGGGCGATGTGGATGCGCAGGGCATGGAAGACACGCTGGCGCTGATCCCCGGCGGCTTCAAATATGCTCATCGGTTTGACGTGCGCGACCGCGACGCCTGGGATTTGGCACTACAGGCTTTTGAGACTGCCGCGGGCGGACGGATTGACGTTGTTGCCAATAATGCCGGTATACCTGTGGCGGGTCCCCTGCATGAAAATACACGCGAGGAAATTGATCGCTGCATCGATATCAATCTGCGCGGCGTATTTTATGGGGCGCAGGCAGCCCTGCCCTTTCTGGCGAAAACTGTACCCGGTTCCTGCCTGCTCAACACAGCCAGCGCGGCAGGCATCTATGGCGCGCCGGGAAGCTCTGTCTATTGCGCCACAAAGTTCGGTGTGCGCGGGATGACGGAAAGTCTGGATGCAGAATGGGCACGGCTGGGCGTGAATGTCCGCTCGCTCTGCCCCAGCTTTATCGAAACGCCGCTGCTGGAAAAGACGCCCAATCAGGCCACCAACGCCTCCATCCGAACCAAGGTGATGCAGGCCGGATTGGAAATTACCCCCGCAGAAGAGGCGGCGAAGGCCGCGTGGGACGCGGTGCATGGCGAAAAACTGCATTGGCTGGTGGGAAAAACTGCCCACAGGGTAAATTTTGCCAAACGCTGGATGCCGGGCAAATTGCGCAAGCAGATGCGCCAGATGGCGCGCGCATTTGACCGGGAATAGGCAGCGTCACTCCAGCAGCGCGTCAATCGCCTTTGCCATCCGTGCGTCGCGCGCGGAAAGTCCGCCTGCGTCATGCGTGGTCAGCGTGATATCAACCCGATTATAGACGTTGAACCATTCCGGGTGGTGGTCCTGCGCCTCTGCCAGCAAGGCCACGCGGTTCATAAACCCCCATGCCCCGCTAAAATCGGCAAATGCGAACCGGCGCTCTATCGCCGTGCCATCGCGCGCCAGTGACCATTGCGGATGCGCAGCCAGCAATGCTGCACATTCATCGTCACTCAACCTTGCAATGCTCATTCCCAATCCTCTATCTGCGCCCCAGCAATCCCCCTGTGCCCGCGCAGCCAATGGCTTATCTGGAACAGCAACCAGCAAATCCCGACCAGCACGAAACCGGCCAGCGAATAGAAGGGATCCTGCGCAATGTATACCACCAGCAGAGCCACCACCACCACGATCCCGGCATGGATAGAGAAGGGATAGAGTGGCACCCGAAATGGGCGATCCATATCAGGTTCGCGTTTGCGCAAGATGATTACCGCCAATGACACCAAAATCATTACCGGCAGGAAAATCGTCTCTCCCAGCGAAACCAGCGCAAGATAGCTTCCCGTCAGCAACAGCAGCGCCGATGCCATCAACACCAGCGCCATGGCACGCAGCGGTGTGCCATGATTGCCGACATAGGCCAGCGCGCGGGGGAATATGCCCGCGCGCGCTGCGGCAAAGGTCAACCGCGTATAGGTCATCAGGCCCAAATTGGCGATCGCACTGACGGACAGGACTCCGAAGCAGGTCAGCGCGAAATCGGCCTGCGGGCCAAACACCACACCCGCAGCGTCAGCCGCCACCAGTTCAGAACCCGCCATCTGATCCGGCGTCAACACATGCAGCATGGCCAGATTGATCAGCAGGTAAATCACCGCCACGCCTGCAATCCCGCCCAGCAATGCGCGCGGTATAGCGCGACCCGGATTTTCAATCTCTTCGCCAAAGGCAGAGATATTCCACCACCCGGCATAGGTGGTCAGCACCACAACAATGGCCGTCCCGAATGTACCCCATCCCTGCCGCAGGGGTTGCGGATCAGGCGCGGGGGCCACACCGTCAGAGGCAAACAGCGCGATGACCAGCGCCAACAGCACCATGCCCTTGAGTGATGACATGACGATCTGGCTAAACCCGCTCAGCCGCGTACCCGTGGCATTGAGCAACGCGCATAGTACCAGCAGACCCATGCCGAACCACACGGGCGAAATTTCACCACCGCCAACGCCCAGCCGCACCAGAAATTCACCCACTACGATGCAAAAATAGGCCATCGCTGCAAAATTGCCGATCAACATCGCAAATATCGCCACCACGCTGACCTTGCCGCCAAAGGCACGGTGGACAAAGGCGAAGGGACCGCCTGCGCGCGGTATCGCCGCACCCATTTCGATAAATGGCAAGGCCAGCAGGCAGGAAATCAGCGCCCCTGCCACCCATAAGCCGATTATGATGGCGGGCGATCCGGTGGCATCGGCCACCACGCCGGGGGATCGCAATATGCCCTGCCCGATCACGCTGCCCACAACAGCGGCAAGGCCGAAGATTACGCCCAACACGCGCAGCAAATGCTTGTGGTCGTGCATCACTATCCCTCGTGCAGATGCATCAAAGCGCATGGTGTGCGGACCACCCACATGGATGACAAGCGAAATCGGATACTTGGCGATGGCGCGGTGACGCTCTAACGCTGCCAATATGACGCCGCGCCTTGCCGCCCATGACCTTGCCTGCCGCCGTGGCGAACGCCTGCTATTTCGCGGGCTGAACCTGCAATTGAGCGCGGGCGACCTGTGCCATGTCACCGGAGCAAACGGAATCGGCAAATCCAGCCTGCTGCGAGTTCTGGCGGGGCTGCTCAGCCCCTTTGCCGGGAATGTGGGGCGCGAAGGCACAATCGGGCTTATGGATGAACGGCCCGCGCTCGATCCTGATCGCCCGCTGGCCCGCGCGCTGGGCTTCTGGAATACACTGGATGGTGGCACGGATGCGCAGGAAACCTATCAGGCGATGGGCTTATCCGACCTGCTCGACATTCCGGTGCGATACCTGTCCACCGGCCAACGCAAACGCGCCGCCATGGCCGCACTGATCAATCGGCAAGTGCCCATCTGGCTGCTGGACGAACCATTAAACGGGTTGGACAAGCAAGCGCAGGGTACGGTGATCGAACTGATCGCGCAGCATGGCGCTGGAGGAGGTATCTGCCTGATCGCATCGCATCAGGATTTGCCGCTGGATGACCTCACAACACTCGCGCTGGAGGGGTTCGTGCCATGATCACAACGCTGCTGCGCCGTGACCTCTCCCGCCTGTTCCCCTTCGCCGGGCGCGGCGGTGCATCATTGCCGCTCCTGTTCTTTCTGGCGGTGGCCATGCTGTACCCCTTTGCCGTCGGGCCAGACCCACAATTGCTGGCGCGCACGGGCGGCGGAGTGGTGTGGATCGCGGCGCTGCTGGCCGCCATCCTTCCGCTCGACCGACTGGTGCAGGAGGACATCACGCTGGGCGTGTTTGACCAGCTGAAGCTGCGCAATGTCACGGCCGAAAGCGTTATGGCGGTGCGGCTGGTGGCGCATTGGCTGAGCTTTGGCCCGCTGCTGGTGCTGGCGACCCTGCCCGCCGCCGCCCTGCTCAATCTGGAAGGGGTGACGCTGAAACTGCTGCTGCTGGGCCTGATCGCGGGCACACCGGGATTGGCCGCAGTCGGTCTGATGATCGCGGCGCTGACTGCGTCGCTGCGCGCGGGCGCGGCACTATCGGGCCTGCTGCTGATCCCGCTGACGCTGCCGATCCTGATTTTCGGCGCAGGCGCCCTCGCCCGCAGCAACGCTGCCAGCATCGGCTTTGCCGGGGCGGTCAGTCTGGCGCTGGTGGCCGTCGCGCCCTTTGCAGCAGGAGCCGCTATCCGCGCTGCGCGGGAGGGTTAGAGAGTTGGACCCCGGATCAAGTCCGGGGTGACGAAATCAAGTCGCTGGAAATTCGTGCTGATAACGCTGCAAAGCACCGCAAGGGCGACCGCCCGCCCGCAGCGACGCGACCTTCAGGTCGCATGAGCGAGGAAATCGCAAGCGCGGGGGCGCTTGCGAAAAGCTAAGGCGTCGGCTTGTTCAAACCCTTGGGGCTCTTCGTGAAAATCTCGATCCCGTCCTCGGTAATGCCCAGCGAGTGTTCAAACTGCGCAGACAGTGATTTGTCGCGCGTTACCGCGGTCCAGCCATCGCCCAAAATCTTGGCCCAGGGTTTGCCCAGATTGATCATCGGTTCGATGGTGAAGAACATGCCGGGTTTCAGTTCCGGCCCAGTGCCCGCCTTGGCCGCATGGACAACTTCCGGTGCGTCATGGAACAGCCGCCCCAGCCCGTGGCCGCAGAATTCACGTACCACGCCATAACGGTGCTGGCGCGCATGCTCCTCAATCGCGGCACCAATATCGCCCAGCCGCGCGCCGGGTTTGGACGCCGCTTCAATCCCCAGCATCAGGCATTCATAGGTCACTTCGACCAGCCGCGCTGCCTTGAGCGGTGGTTCGCCGGCGAAATACATCCGGCTGCTGTCGCCATGCCAGCCATCCAGCAGCGGGGTGACATCGATATTCACGATGTCGCCTTCCTTCAACGCCTTGTCACCCGGAATACCGTGGCAGATCACATGGTTGATGGAGGTGCAGCAGCTATGCGTGTAACCGCGATAGCCCAAAGTCGCAGGCACCGCGCCGCCATCCAGCGTCATCTGCCGGACAAGGTCATCAATCTCGCCCGTGGTGACGCCCGGTTGGACCAGATTACCCACTTCATCGAGAATTTCGGCGGCAAGGCGGCCTGCCTTGCGCATCCCTTCAAATCCTTCGGGGCCATGCAGCTTGATCGTGCCGTCACGATAGACGGTCTGGTCGCCATCAACAGTTTGGTATTGGTGCATATGGGGCCATGTAGCGATTGTGCAGCGAAAATGCGAGTGACAAGCGATGCAGGGCGGCTATGGACCTTTCATGTCCAAGAAACACGATTTGATCCAGCCTGATCGCGGGCAAGATGCCACCCCCATCCATCTGGTCAATAAGGATGGTTTTGAAGCCTGGGCCAAGAAGCTCAGCGCTGGGCAGCGCGCGGCGCTCTCTGCGCAGAAATTCGATGGCAGCGTGTATCAAGTGGGCATCGTGCCCGATGGTGATGGATGGTTCGCGGTGGGTGGCGTTGCCGATCCTGAAACACTGACAAGCTGGTGCATGGCGAAGCTGGCCGAGGTTCTGCCCGAAGGCACCTATCGCTGGGTGAACGGTGAACCCGGCCCCGCCATGTTCGGCTGGCAGACGGCGCAATATCGCTTCACCCGTTACCGCGATGATGAAGGCGCCACGGGCGCGCGCATTCTGCTGAGCAAGGATGTCAAAGCGATCGATCTGTCACTGGCAGAGGCGGAGGCCGAACATCTGGTGCGTGATTTGGTCAACACGCCTGCCGAGGATATGGGGCCAGCCAATCTTGAGGCACAGTGCGAAAAACTGGCCAAGGCATATGGCGCGAAAATCACAGTGACAAAGGGCGATGCGCTGGAGCGTGAATATCCCATGGTTCATGCGGTGGGCCGCGCGGCCAGCCGCCACCATGCCCCGCGCCTGATCCGGCTGGAATGGGGCAAAAGCTCAGATCCCATGGTGGCTTTGGTCGGCAAGGGCGTGTGTTTCGATTCGGGCGGGCTGGGCATCAAACCGGCATCGGGCATGCTGCTGATGAAGAAGGATATGGGCGGGGCCGCCCATGCCATCGCGCTGGCAAACCTGATCATGCGGCGCGAATTGCCGGTGCATCTGGTACTGTATATCCCGGCGGTCGAGAACGCGATTTCCAGCAATGCCTTCCGCCCCGGTGACGTGTTGAAAAGCCGCAAGGGGCTGAGCGTCGAGATTGGCAATACCGACGCCGAAGGGCGGCTGGTTCTGGGCGATGCGCTGACCCGCGCAAGCGAGGACGAACCCGATCTGATTATCGATTTTGCAACGCTGACCGGCGCAGCACGCGTGGCGCTGGGGCCGGATTTGCCCGCTCTGATGACACGGCAGGATGATACGTCAGATGCGCTGCTGGCCGCGGGCAAGACCTACGATGACCCGGTTTGGCGCCTGCCTCTGCCCGATGCCTATCGCGAATGGCTGAAATCTGACGTGGCTGACACCAATAACACGCATGGCAGTGCCTTTGCAGGCGCGAGCGTGGCGGGGCTGTTCCTTGACAGATTCGTCGGGGATGGGATCGAATGGGCGCATTTCGATACCTTCGCATGGCGACCCATGCCCAAGCCGGGGCGGCCCAAAGGCGGCGCATCCTATGGCCTGCGGGCAAGTTTCCACATGTTGCACGCCCGCTACGCTGGCAAATAAGTAACTGACGGCTAACTTGCCGGAAAGACTTCACGCGTATAAGCGGCCCCGCACCTGCGCTGGGCAGGTTGATGAATAAGAGGTTTGAAGCCCGGATGAGTGGCAGCGCATTATATCAGGTTCCAGAAGGTCCGCTGTGCCTGGCAGGGCCGATTGCGCGCCCCGAACCCGGCACGCTGCCACTGCGAGGTGATATGGCGCATATCGCGCTGGCGGGCACACATTTGGCCGCGCATTATGTAGTCCCGCATATCCGGCAGATCGGTGACGAAGGGGCGGTGCTTCATCTTGCCTCTCGCGCTGACAGCGATGTTGTGGCGACACTGGCCGCGGGCACGAATTTCGAGCTTCTGGATATAGTCGGCGATTGGGCCTGGGGCTGTTTGGGGCCTGACGGGCCAAGCGGTTATATAAAAGGTGATTGCCTCTCGTCCGCTTCTGCCTGATAGGCGCTGCGTATGAGCATAAGGGTTTTCATTGATGGCGCGGCCGGGACCACCGGCATAGAGATTCACGACCGGCTGGCCGATAGGCAAGAGTTCGATCTGATCGTGCTGGGCGATGCAGACCGCAAAAGCGATGCGGCACGCCGCGATTCCCTGCATGCTGCCGATGTGGCAATCCTGTGCCTGCCCGATGATGCTGCGCGCGCTGCTGTCGCGTTGGCCGAAGGGACATCGACGCGATTTATCGATGCCTCTACCGCGCATCGCGTGGCCAAAGGCTGGACCTATGGCTTCCCCGAACTGGTGGGTGCGGATGCAGTGGCGAATGCCGCCAAGGTAAGTAATCCCGGCTGTTACCCCACCGGCTTTCTAGCGCTGGTCGCCCCGCTTACGCGCGCTGGCCTGCTGCCTGCCGACTGGCCCTATACCGTCAATGCCGTGTCGGGATATTCAGGCGGAGGCAAGGCGCTGATTGAACGGTTTGAGGCTGAACCCGATATCGGCTTTCGCGCCTATGGCCTTGCCATGGGGCACAAGCATCTGGGCGAAATGCAGACATATGCCGGCCTTGCCCATGCACCCGTATTCTCACCCAGCGTGGTGCCCGCCATGCGCGGCATGGTTGTGGATGTCCCACTACCACGTGCGGCCATGCCCGGTGCTGCGCGCGCTGCGGAACTGCATGCCGCGTTGAGCCAATTCTATGCCGGTTCGCCGGTGGTCACCGTGATGCCATTTGACCAACCCCCTTCCGAATTACTGCTCAGCCGCGATGCTGCACCATGGGACGGGATGGAGCTGTTCGTATTTGCCTCTGCAGACGATGCGCAGGTCAGGCTGGTCGCGCGGCTGGACAATCTGGGCAAGGGTGCCAGCGGCGCAGCAGTGCAGAACCTCAACCTGATGTGCGGCCTGCCGCAAACCGCAGGACTGTCACTCTAACGCTACCTTCTGCAAACCCCGTTTGCCTAAAATTTAGGCAGGGCCCGTCTGCGATTTGGGCAACCTTGCGACGCGCGACATAATCTTGCGGGCAGCCGCCTTTTCGCGAATGGCTCTTGCGCCTGTGGTGTGATGCTCTAACGACTAACGATCCATGCTTTGGCACGATTCTTGGATAGGTTTTGCCAGAGGAAAGTCCAATCTGCCGGCCATGGTGGTGCCGTATCGCGGCCTCCAACATGTCGGTTGCATGTGCGGGGACAGTTACAAGTGAAGAAGATCGAAGCGATCATCAAACCCTTCAAGCTCGATGAAGTGAAGGAAGCGCTGCATGAAGTCGGCGTGTCGGGCATCACCGTTACCGAAGCCAAGGGGTTTGGCCGCCAGAAAGGCCATACCGAACTGTACCGCGGCGCCGAATATGTGGTGGACTTCCTGCCCAAGGTGAAGCTGGAAGTCGTGGTCAGCGATGCAGAGGCTGAACGCGTGGTCGAAGCCGTGGCCGCAGCCGCGCAGACCGGCCGCATTGGCGATGGCAAAATTTTCGTTTCTCCGGTTTCAAGCGCGCTGCGCATCCGCACCGGGGAAAGGGACGACGACGCGATCTGATGGCACGAAACCTGAAAGACGCATTCCTCTCAACCTGCCCGAACGCGACAACAGGCGGGCAACACAACACAGACCAAGCTGGAGGCTGACTTACAATGAGCAAGGCGAAAGACGTCCTTAACCTGATCAAGGACCAGGAAATCGAGTGGGTCGATCTCCGCTTCACCGATCCCCGCGGCAAATGGCAGCACCTGCAAATGTGCGCCAGCGCGATGGATGAGGATGCGTTGGAAGACGGGTTGATGTTTGACGGTTCGTCCATCGAAGGGTGGAAAGCCATCAACGAATCCGACATGATCCTGAAGCCGGATCTGGAAGCAGTTTATCCCGATCCTTTCTCAGCCACGCCAATGATCGCAATCTGCTGCGATATCGTGGAGCCTTCCGATGGCCAGCTCTATTCACGTGACCCACGTTCGACTGCCAAGCGCGCCGAAGCATATCTGAATGCAACCGGCCTGGGTGACACCGTCTATGTCGGCCCGGAACCTGAATTCTTCATGTTCGACGATGTGCGTTTTGAAGATGGTTATGCCGGGTCTGGCTTCGCCATTGATGACATCGAACTGCCGACCAACACTGGCAAGGAATATGAAGCTGGTAACCTTGGCCACCGTCCGCGCGCCAAAGGCGGCTACTTCCCCGTTCCGCCGGTCGACAGCTGCATGGACATCCGCGCCGAAATGGTTTCGACCATGATCGAAATGGGCTTGCCGATGGACAAGCACCACCACGAAGTGGCCGCCGCGCAGCACGAACTGGGCATCACCTTTGGTGAACTGGTGACCACCGCTGACCGTGTCCAGGTTTACAAGTACGTCGTGCAGCAGGTTGCCCATGCCTATGGCAAGACGGCCACCTTCATGCCCAAGCCGATCAAGGATGATAACGGTTCGGGTATGCACACGCATATGTCGATCTGGAAAGACGGCAAGAACACCTTTGCAGGCAATGGCTATGCTGGCCTGTCGGAAACCTGCCTTTATTACATTGGCGGTGTGATCAAGCACGCGAAGGCGATCAACGCTTTCTCCAACCCCACCACCAACAGCTATAAGCGTCTGGTGCCGGGCTTTGAAGCGCCGGTGCTGCTGGCCTATTCGGCCCGCAACCGTTCGGCTTCCTGCCGCATCCCTTACGGTGCGGGCGACAAGGCGAAGCGCGTTGAATTCCGTTTCCCCGATCCGCTGGCGAACCCGTATTTGTCGGCAGCAGCCCTGCTGATGGCGGGTATTGACGGCATCCAGAACAAGATTCATCCCGGTGAAGCGATGGACAAGAACCTGTATGATCTGCCCCCGGCAGAACTGGCAGAAGTTCCGACCGTTTGCGGTTCGCTACGCGAAGCTCTGGAAGCTCTGGAAGCAGATCACGAATTCCTGCTGGCAGGCGGCGTGTTCTCGAAGGACCAGATCGACGCCTATGCCGAACTCAAGTGGGAAGAAGTTTCGCGTTGGGAAACCACGCCCAGCCCGGTTGAATACGACATGTATTACAGCGCGTAATTTTTGGGAGAGGGAGAGGTCGTCCGGCCTCTCCCTCTTCGCTCTCATGCGATCTTTTGGTCGCAACGCGCAGTCTATCCTGTACGGCTGCTGCAAGCAGTTAGCCCAAGGGGACCGGGTTCTGTCAGTCTGACGCTGAATGACTGACCGGCTGATTTGTCCCACTTCTTAGTAACATAGCCTTCCAGTATCTCACCTTCGTAATCGACCGCACGCTACAGGTAATGCGTTGAAGTAGCGAAACGGGTTGTCAGCCTTGCTCATCCTGGCCAGCTAGCATCGCCCTGCCCCCTCAGCCAGTTTGCTTTGACAGTGCCTGTTGCCGACCCCCAAGGCGGACAAAATATAAGTCGGTCCCGCAGTTGTAATTAATGCTGCCACCCCCATTTTTATTACAGCTACCAGTCGCAATCGACGGTCATCGGCTTCACTCTTCTTGAAGCTGCCCCCTTCAGTTCCGCCTCTTAGTCGCAGCTGGGTCAATTCCGGCGCGCTGCACGCTGACCTGAAGGAAATATCGATGACCTATTATAGCAAGATCAAGAACTACGACAGCAGCATTGGCAAAGGCCGCATCACCCCTGAAAAGGGTGGCGACGTACTGTCATTCCGCAAGTCCGATCTAAAGGATGAAGCCAGCGCCCCAGAGCAGGACCAGCGCTACGAATACAATGTGAAGGATGCCGACAATGGCAAGCGCTACGCCATCAACCTAACTGCGCAGTCAGGCGAAGCCTCTGTCGAGCAGGAACAGGCTAGCAACCCGGTCGGCTGATGCAGACCTGAAGGGAGCGTTTGCCCCTGGTTTGTAAAGCTATCCACAAGAATGCAGGCCGCATCTGCACCCATGCGACCCGAGGGATTTAGGGGTATTTACCCTTCTATCTCCAACTTCAGCCCTCGCCACTAGCTGGCGGGGGCTTTTTTATTTCCCGCTTTGGATGCGCGCTTGCGCGAGAGATTACTTCTATGTTCCAGCGATAGATGATCCATATCCCGGTTCCGCGGGGCATCACACAAAACCATTTTCCTACCCCGGGATTTTCTGCCTAATTCCCGCGCCTCTTTTTCTCAGATGAGGTGCCCCCATGAACAAGCCCATTCTCCATCGCAAAAGCATATTCGATTCCGTTCGCCGCATGATCGGGCGCGGGTTCAAACAGCCAGAGGTCGATGCGCTGGATGCCGCGATCGACAGCGCGGAAAATATGGATCAGGACTGTGTTCCATGTCTTCCATCAGCCAAGACAACGCGCTCTGTTTCCTCTGCGGGCATCGCCTTGATAAAACGGTTTGAAGGCTGCGCCTCGCTACGTGCAGATGGGTTGGTGGCTGCCTACCCCGATCCCGCCACGGGTGGCGCCCCCTGGACCATCGGCTGGGGCGCAACAGGCATGGAAATCGACCACGACACATTATGGACACAGGAAGAATGTGACGCTCGGCTGGAGTGCGACCTCGCCCGCTACAGCGCAGATGTAGCCCGCTCGATTGGCGATGCGCCCACCACACAGCCGCAATTCGATGCGCTGGTCAGCTTTCATTACAATACCGGCGCCATCGCCCGTGCCACGCTGACAAAGCTTCACCGCGCGGGTGACTATGACCGCTCGATGCGCGAATTCCAGCGCTGGAACAAGGCGGGTGGACGTGTGCTGAAAGGGTTGACCAATCGCCGCATGGCAGAGGCGCAGCTCTACGCCAGTGGCATGCCGGACGCCGCGCAGTAAACGCCGCTGATGACCTGTTCGGCGCGTTTGTGTTCAGTTGGTTTCAAGCCTTGCGGGAAGGCCATCCTTGCCAAGCGCGGCAGGGGCCGGATCGCAAGGTCGCATGGCCCGCGCGATCAGCGCCGATTGTTCCTCGCTGCCAACGCGTTTCCACCCCTCTCGGGTGAGCCGATCCAAGGGGCGATAGCGGACCTTATACTGCATACGCGGCGATCCCTCGACCCAGTAGCCGAGATAAACATAGGGCAGGCCCTCTTCGGCCGCCCTGCGAATATGGTCCAGAATGATGTAATTGCCCAGGCCAGAGCGTTCCTGATGCTCAGGGTCATAGAAACTGTAGATCATCGACAGGCCATCACCCTGGCGATCAGTCAGGCAGGCGCCAACCAGTCGCCCCGGCTCTCCATTGGTCGAAGGCTCCCGATATTCGATGATATAGCTCGACACGGGGGTGTGCTCCACCATGTCGGCAAAATCCATCTCATCCATGGCCGCCATCCCGCCATCGGGATGACGTTTGCCCAAGTACTTCGCCAGCAGGGCAAATTGCTCGTCAGTCGCCCAAGGGCGGCATTCGGTCGCGATCAGATCGCTATTGCGCTTCAGATTGCGCTTTTGTGTCGAAGATGGCGTAAATTCCTGCGCAGCCACCCGCACCGAAACACAAGCCTGACAATCCATGCAGCTGGGGCGATAGGCCACCGTCTGACTGCGGCGGAAACCGATCCGGCCCAGCGCTTCGTTCAACTGGTCAGCATGCGGCCCCTTCAGCTCGGTAAACACTTTCCGTTCCATGCGTCCCGGCAGATACGGGCACGGCGCAGGGCTCGTCACAAAGAAGCGGGGAAAGCGGATTGGGGCCGTCACGGGTTTGCCAGGTCCTCTCAACCGGGAATCGGGTTCAATTGCGTGTTAAGCCCCCGTTATGCCTGTTCCCACCCGTCGGTAAAAGTCCCTTAACCATGATTCATGGCAAGCTGTTGGTTAATTTGCACATTTGGAATTGAATGCGCGGCAGGCTGAGCCTGTTTCTGGATCAGTTGAGCTCAACCGGGCTGACCGAATAACCTTTGGCCTTCAAGGAATTAACCAGCGCGTCCAGCTGATAGCGATCGCGCGCCTCACATTCAATATCGGTCACCAGCCCCTTGGCCGGCAAATTGGTGAAAATGCGCTGATGATAGATCTCAAGGATGTTGACATTGTGCTTGTCAAACTCTGCCATCACCTTGAACAGGGCACCAGGGCGATCTTGCAAAGTCACGCGCAGGCGCGCCAAACGGCCCTGCCGCGCCAGATCGCGCAGCAACACATTGGCCAGCAGGCGGGTATCGATATTGCCGCCGCACAGCACCAACCCCACCTTGCGGCCGGCAAAGCGTTCGGGGTTACTCATGACAGCGGCCAAACCGGCAGCGCCCGCCCCCTCAACCACGGTCTTTTCGATTTGCAGCAGCAGCGAAACAGCGGTTTCCAGCGCCTCTTCCGAAACCAGAACAATGTCATCCACCAGTTCGGAAATGATTTTGGACGTGAACAGACCCGGCGCCTTCACCGCGATCCCTTCCGCCAGCGTATCGCCGCCGCAGTCACGCTCTTCACCCTTCACATGGGCATACATGGATGGGTAGAGTTCAGCCTGCACGCCGATCACTTCTATTGCATCATTCAGCGCATGGGCCGCCGTGGCGATGCCGGAAATCAGCCCGCCGCCGCCGATCGGGATGACCAGGCATTCCAGATCGGGCTGATCCTCCAGCATTTCCAGGCCCACTGTACCCTGCCCCGCCGCGACAATCGGATCATCAAACGGGTGAACAAAGGTCAGGCCCAGCTGTTTTTCCAGAGTGCGCGCATGGGCATAGGCATCGTCATAGGTTTCACCTTCCAGCACCACATTGCCGCCCACACTTTCGGTCTGCATCACCTTTACCGTGGGGGTGGTGCGCGGCATGACGATGGTGACCGGCACGCCCAGGCGGGTGCCGTGATAGCTCAAGCCCTGCGAATGATTGCCGGCAGAGGCTGCGATCACGCCACGCTGGCGCTGTTCCTCTGTCAGGTTCAGCAGCGCGTTCAGCGCGCCGCGCTCCTTATAGGCAGCGGTGAATTGCAGGTTTTCAAACTTCAGCCAGATTTCCGCGCCCGTAATGCTCGAAAGAGTTTTCGAATGCATCAGCGGGGTGCGCACAACCGCCCCCTTGATCCGCTCTGCAGCCAGGTGGATATCATCTAGGGTCAGGGCTTCACGTGCCGCTTCAGAGGTGGCGAAGGTGGGATTGGCGGTCATAGTGGCTGGGCACTAGTGCCTTGCACCCTATTCCGCAACGCGAATGTCTTTGCAGTGCGGCAAATTCGCTTTAATCGCCCATGGCATGACCAATCCCACAAATGTAGCATTCATCGGCCTGGGCGTGATGGGCGGGCCCATGGCAGGCCACCTGGCCCGCGCAGGCCATCATGTCACCGCTTATAACCGCAACCCGGAACGCGCGGCGGCGTGGAAGGATAAATGGGCCGAAGAAGGGCTTTTGGTTCAATTTGTCGATGCCCCCGCGAAAGCAGCAGAGGGGGCGGACATCGCCTTCACATGCGTCGGCAATGATCAGGACCTGCAATCGGTCACGCTGGATGCTGGCGGAGTGTTGGAAAGCATGACCACGGGCAGTCTGTTGGTCGATCATACCACCGTGTCTGCCAATATGGCGCGTACATTGGCGGCGGCGGCGGCAGAACGCGACGTGGGTTTTATCGATGCCCCTGTTTCCGGCGGGCAGGCGGGCGCGGAAAAAGGCGCACTCGCCATCATGTGCGGCGGCAACGAAGTGGCCATGGCGCGCGCCACCCCGGTGATGGATTGTTATGCTGCGCGGATTGTGCGCGTGGGTGATGTGGGCGCGGGCCAAACCGCCAAAATGGCCAACCAGATGTGCATTGCCGGCACACTGGCGGGCCTTTCCGAAGCGATCCGTCTGGCACAGGCGGCGGGACTCGACATGGAAAAAACCTATGAGGCGATTTCCGGCGGCGCGGCGCAAAGCTGGCAAATGAACAATCGCTGGGAAACCATGGTCACAGACACATTCGATTATGGCTTTGCACTGGATTGGATGCGCAAGGATCTGGGCTATGCGCTGGAGGAGGCGCGGCAATTGGGCCTGTCATCGCCCGTGGTGGCGCTGGTCGATCAATTCTATGCCGATTTGCAGGCTGCAGGTCATGGCCGGTGGGATACCAGCGCGCTGATCACACGCCTGCCCAAGGGTCGTAGCGAATAATGCGCTTGCTCAATCGCCTTGCCACCGTGTTGCTGGCGACCATGCTCGCCTACACGCCTGCGTATGCCGATACACTCGTCGATAATGTGCAGGGCGTGGCCATTGGCGCAGATGGCAGGGTGCAGCGCTTTACCGGACTGGTGATCACCACGGATGGGCACATACGCGAAGTGCTTGGGCGCGGGGACAAGCGCCCGCGCGATGTCGATTACCACGTCGATGGCAAAGGGCAGGTAATGCTGCCCGGCATGGTCGATGCGCATCTGCATGTCATGGGCGTGGGCTTCAACGAACTGACACTGGACCTGTCGCAGACCAATTCACTGGCAGAGGCGTTGGCCGCGATCAGCGATTTCGCCACACGCAATCCGGGGCGCCCGTGGATACTGGGTCAGGGCTGGAACCACGAAAAATGGGGGCTGGGCCGGTTCCCCACCGCCGCCGAACTGGATGCCGTTCTGCCCGATCGCCCGATATGGCTGGGGCGTGTAGATGGCCATGCCGCCTGGGCCAATTCGCTGGCGATGAAAACCGCTGGTGTCGACGCCACAGCTGCTGACCCCGTGGGTGGCCGCATTATCCGCGCCCCAGGATCGCGCGCGCCGCAGGGCGTGTTTGTCGATAATGCGATGGAACTGGTGCAAAAAGTGGTGCCCCAACCCCGCCCCGAAGATCGGGATCTGGCGCTGCGCAAAGCACAGACGCAATTGTTTGCGCGCGGGATCACCGCCGTGACCGATATGGGCACCAGCATAGAGGATTGGCAGACTTTCCGCCGCGCGGGCGATAACGGCATGCTGAAGCTGCGGATCATGGCTTATGCAGGCAGCCTTCAATCCATGTCGCTGATCGCCGGACCGCGCCCCACCCCCTGGCTCTATCAGGACAGGCTGCGTTTGAATGGCATCAAACTCTATCTGGACGGCGCACTGGGTTCACGCGGCGCATGGCTGAAGGCACCCTATGCTGATGAGGCGGGCCATCGTGGCCTGCCGAGGCTAACCCCCGCACAATTGCGCAATTTGATGAGCCGCGCGGCGATGGCGAATTTCCAGGTGGCCGTGCACGCCATTGGCGATGCCGCCAATGCAGAGGTGCTCAATGCCATCGAGGAACTGAGCGAGAGCTATACGGGTGACCGGCGCTGGCGCATTGAACATGCACAAATCGTCGAGCCAGCCGATCTGGCGCGTTTCGGGCGTCATGGCGTCATTGCGTCGATGCAGCCGCTCCACCAGACGTCCGATCGCTTGATGGCGGAGGCCCGGCTGGGGCCGGACAGGCTGGCGGGTGCTTATGCCTGGCGCAGCGTGCTGAGCAATGGCGGGCGGCTGGCCTTTGGCTCTGATGCGCCTGTCGAATTGCCCGATGTCTTTGCCGCGATCGCCGCCGCGATCAGCCGCACCGATGCCGATGGCCAACCCTTTGGCGGGTGGTTGCCGCAAGAAGCGGTGACGCGCGAACAGGCGTTAAGCGCCTTTACGGCCGATGCCGCCTATGCCAGTTTTGCTGACGGGAAATTCGGGCGGCTGGTGCCAGGGGAACGAGCAGATTTCATCCTGGTGGACCGTGATCCGCTTCTCGCTTCGCAGCAGGATATCCGCGCCACGCGTGTGCTGGAAACCTGGATCAATGGGGAAAAGGTCTATCCTCTGGCGGACTGATCCACCTCATTGGCCTCAGGCGGCTTCATCCTCTGCCTTTTCCCGCACCACTTTGCGTTCCTGAAACCGCATCAGCACCAGCGATCCTTCGAACAGAAGCAATAACGGGATTGCCAGAATGATCTGCGATCCGGGATCAGGCGGGGTAATCACCGCCGCCAGCGCCACCACCCCCACAATGACATAACGCCGCGCGGCCACCAATTGCGCCCGTGTGACAATCCCAGCGCGGTTCAGCAGCAACAACAACACCGGCAGCAAAAAGCTGAACCCGAAAGCCAGGATGAACTGCATCACCAACCCCAGATAATCGCCCGCGGCTGGCAACGCCTCTATCTTCACCCCGCCCGCTTCGCCTTCGAAACCCAGGAACCATTTGAAGGCAGTAGGCATGACCACGAAATAGGCCAGCGCCCCGCCCCCCGTGAACAATATGGGCGTGGCGATCAGGAAGGGCAGAAACGCCTTCTTCTCACGCGCATAGAGACCCGGCGCGATAAAGGCCCAAAGCTGGTTGGCAATGATCGGGAAGCTCATGAAGAAACCGGCAAACAGCGCCACCTTCAGCTCCACAAAGAACACTTCATACAGCTTGGTAAAGATCAGCTGCCCCTGCCCTTCAGGGAAGGCGATTTTCAGCGGTTGGATCAGGAAACCAAGTATCGAATCGGCGAAATAGAGGCAGATGCCAAAACCCACCGCCAGCGCCAGAACCGCGCGCACCAGCCGCGTGCGCAATTCGATCAGATGGTCGAGCAGCGGGGCCTGCGATTCGTCAATATCCTTTATGCCAAGCGCCATAGCCTCAATCCTTGCCCTGCTGGGGATCGAGCGGCAGCTGCGGCTCTGATGTGGATGCAGGTTTTGGTTCTGGCGCTACAGCTCGCGCTTCTGCCGCAGAGGAGGAAGCGGCTTCCTGCGCGTCGTCCCCTGCATCGGGCAGGGCAAGCGGGCCTGCCATTTCTTCGCCATTGGAGCGTGCCATGATTGCCTCATTCTGCGCCTTCCACTTCTTCTCCATATCCTCCAGCTCCGCCTCGCGGATCATGGCGTCAATGCCAGAGCGAAAGTGAGAGGAAACACGGCGGATCTTGCCAATCCAGCGGCCTGCCGTGCGCATGGCCATAGGCATATCCTTCGGGCCGATCACCAGGATCGCCACGATGATTATGACCAGTAATTCGCTTGCGCCGATATCAAACATGGCTGTGGGGCGCTGTACCTCTGGCTATCAGTTCGCGCTGTCGTTCTGCGTATCCTTGGCGGTTTCACCGGCCTTGGGCGCATCGGTGGAAGGCCCTTCAATACGGGGCGACGGTTTGGCGGCGGCTTCGCTCTCCTCACTCATCCCCTTTTTGAAGCTTTTGATGCCTTTGCCAAAATCGCCCATCATTTCAGAGATGCGCCCGCGCCCGAACAGGACCAGGATAACAAGGGCGATAATGATCAGCTGCCAGGGTCCGAAATTCATGGGACTTCTCTCAATTGGTTGAGTGTGTCAGACCTATATAGTCCGCCGAGATCACAAGCGCCAGTCAGCCTGTGGGTTCGGATGAAAATTCACTGTCTTCGAGCTCATCTTGATCCACCTCATCGGGCGCTTCATCGCCGCCCATCGCCTGTTCCAGCGCATCATCTACCGGATCGAGCAGGCCGGCAGCGCGCAATTCATCGATGCCGGGCAGGTCACGGCGCGATGACAGGCCGAAATGTTCGAGGAATTCGGGCGTGGTGGCATATATCACCGGGCGGCCGGGAACTTCACGCCGCCCCGCCAGCTTGATCCAGCCCGCTTCCAGCAGCACGTCCAGCGTACCCTTGGCCGTTTGCACACCGCGAATCGATTCGATTTCCGCACGGCTGACCGGCTCGTGATAGGCGACAATAGCCAGCACTTCGGTCGCCGCGCGACTTAACCGGCGGACCTGTTCGCGTTCCTTGCGCAGCAAATGCGCCAGATCAGCGGCAGTCTCGAAATGCCAACGCTTGCTACGCTCGACCAAATTGATGCCGCGATCATCATAATGTTCCGCCAATTCGCGCAAGGCTTCACGAATTTCGCCCGGCTCGATCTCGCCCAGATGGCCCGCCAGCGCCTCCACGCTCATCGGATCATCGGAAGCGAACAGAGTCGCTTCGACCGCGCGCGTCACTTCCTGGCTCATTGCACGATCCTCCTGATCCGCATCACGCCAAAAATCTCCTCCTGGTCGATTTCTGCCTGCCCCTGCCGCGCCAGCTCCAAAGCGGCAACAAAGCTGGAGGCAAGCGCAGAGCGGCGCAGCCGCGGTTCGGCATCCTTGGGCAGGAAATCGCGCAGATCCATCCAGTCCAGCGTCACACCCAGCATGGCCGAGACACGCTCAATCGCGCTGTCGAGCGACATGACGGGACGATCTGCCACGTGGTAGATGCGCGGGGCGGTGCGCGCCTTGACCTGGCCATAGGCCTGGATCAGCGTGAAGGCATCGCATTGCCATTGCGTCTTACGATCAATCCGCAGCCCTTCCGGTGCGCCTCGCAGGAATACGTCGCGCCCGATGCGGTCACGCGCCATCAGCCGGGCAGCAGCTTCACGCATCGCGCCCAACCTTTGCAATCGCAATTGCAGGCGCAGCGCCAGCTCTTCCGGGCTGGGGTCCTCCTGCTCGTCCTTCGGCAGGAGCATGGATGATTTGAGATAGGCCAGCCATGCCGCCATCACCAGATAATCGGCCGCCAGTTCCAGCCGCAGCGCCTCTGCCCGCTCAATATAGGTCAGATATTGATCTACCAGCGCAAGAATGCTGATTTGCCGCAGATCAACCTTTTGCCGTCGCGCCAGATCAAGCAGCAGATCCAGTGGACCTTCCCAACCGTCCAGCTCCAGATAGAGAGCTTCATCCTGTCCCGGTGCGCTGGCCGGGCCATCCCAATCATCAGCCAGATCACCGACAGGCGGCGCATCAAACATCAGGCCGTCTTCGGTCACGTTCATGCCGCTTCTCCCGCCAGCGCCAGCAATTCATCACGCCGCGCGATCAGTTCGGGCCGATCCAATCCGCCGACGTGGTCTCTCGCCACATTGAGCGCCCTGTCGAGCCGCTGGGAGGTCCTCTCGCCCATCACCGGCAGGACTTTTGCGATCCCGATCATATCGTCCATTTTTGCCCAGCAATTGAGCGCCACGTCGCACCCCGCCGCGATGGCGCGAACTGCACGGTCGGCCACAGAACCTGCCAGCGCCTCCATATCCAGATCATCGGACAGCAACAGCCCGTCAAAGCCGATCTTCTGACGAATGATCTGTTCGATCACATAGGGCGATTGCGTGGCGGGATTATCTGCATCCCATGCGGTGAATACCAGATGCGCGGTCATACCGATGGGCGCATCGCGCAGCGCGCGGAAGGGGGCGAGGTCCAATTCCAGCTCTTCCTCGCTCGCCGTCACCGTGGGCAATTCCTTATGGCTGTCACACATGCTGCGCCCATGGCCCGGCATGTGCTTGACACAGCCTACCACACCGCCACGCACCAACCCATCCAAAATAGCGCGACCGATGGCGGCGACCTGTTTCGGCTCGCGCCCCAACGCGCGGTCGCCAATCACATCATGCGCGCTATCCTGCCGCACATCCAGGCAAGGGTGGCAATCGACCGTGATGCCCATAACACTGAGTTCCAGAGCCAGCGCCTCAGCATTCAGCCGCGCAGCCTCTATCGCGCTGGCAGGCGCGATCTGGAACAGGCGGTCAAACGCCTCTCCCGCCGGAAAGCTGGACCAATGCGGCGGCTTCATCCGCTGCACGCGTCCACCTTCCTGATCGATCGAGATCAGCAGGCGATCGCGCCCATGCAGACTGCGCAAATCATCGGTCAGCGCACGCAGCTGATCCGGTTCCACACAATTGCGCGCAAACAGAATATAGCCAGCCGGGTCCGCTTCCTTGAAAAAGGCGCGTTCATCGGCGGAAAGCTGCGCCCCCGCGATTCCGAAAATGGCAGGCGTCATAGTTGGAAAATTCGCAGCAATGCGGGCCTTGGGCAAGTTTTCACATGGTTAGCGCCGGGGAAAACGGCGAATCCACACCATTCCAGCGCGTTTTTCAGCGTTTGACCTGACAGGCCAGCCCATCCGCCTTCAAACGATCGCACAACGCACGCGCGCTGCTCAGGTCGCCCGCGACCGCCTGAAGGCGATAGACAGTGCCAATATCCGCCTGCCCCTGCACCACACGGTGGCTGACCCCGCTCAACGCAGTCGTTTGGCGGATCAGCGTTGCCCAGCCCGCCTCGGCCCGTGCGCGCGAGCCATAGGCACCCACCTGCACGCCAATGCCAGAGGATTGCGTGGGCTTTTCGTCAATAGTCCGCGTGCTGATCGCGGGGGCCGGTGTCGGGTCACGCACGGCCAACCGACCCTCGGTCGCCTTGCCCTCACCCACGCCAGGGGCGACATTGCCCGTCCCCGCATATTCCTTGCCACCGGGATTTTTCGGCTTTTGCTTATAGGGCGTTGCAGGTGCCTTTATCGTGCTGCCATCGGCCACAATTTCAGCATTGCTGTTACGGTTGGAATACCACCATACAACGCCAATGGTTACCGCCAGAAGGGCGAGGAGAATGGCAGCGAAAGCGATGATGCGGCTGGTATCAACCTGCCCCTCATCATAATCCTCATCACCGGATTCGAGCCAGGGCAGCCCGTCATCATCGTTCAGTGCCAGCTCCGCATCCTGCGGGGAACCGCCCTGCCCTGAATTTCCATCACCCGGCCATGCCATGGCTTACATCTCCTCGACCGCCTCGACCCCCAGAATACCCAGACCATTGCGGATCACCTGCGCAATCTGCGTGGCAAGGAACAGGCGTGCGCCGGTCATATCAGGCTCTTCTGCAAGGATGAAGCGTTTGTCAGGCCGGTCATTACCCAAATTCCAATAGGCATGGAGCGCACCGGCCAGATCATAGAGATAAAAGGCGATACGATGCGGTTCGCGCGCCACAGATGCCGCCTCAACCAGACGGGGAAATTGTGCCGCCTGCTGCACCAGTTCCAGCTCCTCTGCGCCCAATATGTCAAGGTGATCTGCACTGGGCTTCAGACCCTCTGCGCCCCCTTTGCGCAGGGTCGAACTGATCCGCGCATGGGCATATTGCACGTAAAAAACGGGGTTGTCCTTTGACGCTTCGACAACCTTGGCAAAGTCAAATTCCATTTGCGCTTCGGGTTTGCGGGTCAGCATGGTGAAACGCACCACATCCTTGCCCACTTCGCGAACTACATCGGCCAAAGTCACGAAAGTGCCCGCGCGTTTGGACATCTTCACGGGTTCACCATTGCGCACCAGATTGACCATCTGCACCAGCTTAACGTCAAACGGGATGGGCTTGCCTTCACCTTCTGACAATGCGGCAACGGCAGCCTTGATCCGCTTGACCGTTCCAGCATGGTCCGCACCCCAGATATCGATCAGTTCATCCGCCGATGCGGCCTTTTGCATGTGATAGGCGAGGTCGGCCCCGAAATAGGTCCAGCTGCCGGAAGATTTCTTGATCGGGCGGTCCTGATCATCGCCAAATTTGGTAGAGCGGAACAGCGGCAGTTCCACCGGCTCCCAATCGTCCATCGTCTTGCCCTTGGGCGCTTCCAATATGCCGTCATAGACCAGATCATGCGCCCGCAGCCACGCCTCTGCCTCATCGGGCTTGCCCGCAGCATGCAAGGCCGCCTCTGACGCGAAAATATCGTGGTGGATACCCAGCAGGGCCAGATCCTGCTTGATCAGGCCCATCATCTGTTCGACCGCCTCAGCCCGGAAAATGGCCAGCCATTCTTCCTCTGGCGCGGTGGCATATTTGTCACCAAATTCACCCACCAGGTATTTACCGACAGGGATCAGGTAATCGCCAGGGTAAAGCCCTTCAGGGATATCGCCGACATCCTCACCCAACGCCTCGCGGTAACGGATATGGGCTGAGCGGGCGAGCACATCGACCTGGCCACCTGCGTCATTGATGTAATACTCACGCGTCACCTGGTGGCCGGCAAATTCCAGCAGGGCGGCCAGCGCGTCACCCACCACCGCGCCGCGGCAATGACCCATATGCATGGGGCCGGTGGGGTTGGCGGAGACATATTCCACATTCACCCGCGCGCGCGCGCCCATATTGGACCGGCCATAATCGCTCGCCTGCGCGGCAATCACGCACAATTCATCCAGCCATGCGGCTGGCGACAGGCGCAGATTGATAAAGCCGGGTCCGGCAATTTCGGCGCTTGTCACAACTGGGTCGGCAGAAAGCTTCTCGACAATCTTGCCCGCCAGCTCACGCGGATTGGTGCGCGCATGCTTGGCCAGAACCATCGCCGCATTGGTGGCCAGATCTCCATGACTGGGATCACGCGGCGGTTCCACCGTCACATTCTGGCGCAGCGAATCTGCGGGCAATACGCTCTCCGCCTCAAGCGCGGACAGCACCGCATCGATCTTTGCGGCGAAAGCGGCGTAAAGTGTTTGTGTATCGGACATGGCCGCGCGCCTAGCCGAATTGGTCAAAATCGCAAGTTTGCAGGCGGCGTGTGCCCACAAATGCGCGATATGGAAGCAATGCGCCGATCAACGTGTCGCGTTATAGGCGAGCTGGCCCTCGCTCAGCTGGAAACCAATCAACACTTCGAAACTGGCCTGCTGAATGGCGGCTTTCACCTGCGGATCAGCCAACGGGTCCAGCGCGGCATCGACATCGCCTGCGCGCCGTTTGCGTGTGATCTTTTCACGGATATCGGCGGGCAAGGTTGCTTCATTACGGTCAACAAAGGCGCCAGCCTGCGCGCTGGCCTGCGCGCGTTCCTGGCCATTGGCGAAGTTCAGCGTCACCTGGCCAATCCGCTTTGACAAGACTGCCGTGCCGCCGCGCATCACCGTGGAAAAATAGGGCAAGGTCACCGAACGCGCGCCATTGGTGTCCGTCCGGCGGGCATAAACATCGAAGGTGGAATTGGAGTACACCTTTGCACCCGTTTCATCGCAGGTGGTGCGCAGATTGGTGATCGATGCGGTCACATCGATATTGCCCGACGTTTTGTCCCCCGGCGCGCGGAACTGCGTCACATTACCGGTGTAATCAGGTATGCCCACCGCAGGGCAGGATGACAGGACAGAGGTGATCCCCACGCCTTCTGTGATAACCAGCCCCCCCTTTTTCGAACAACCGGCCAATGCAGCGGCCAGGGCGATGGCAGAAATCAGTCGGGTACGGCGGATCATATGCGGTCAGTCCTTGATCGAATTCGGTTTGCTAACGAAAGCGTCGTCACGCCCTAGCGGGACGCGGACGAAAGAGCTAGAGGGCTGCGCATGAACGCACCATTTCAGGGATCGCAATCGGGGGAAAATGGCGGCAATTTGCCCCCGCTGACATTACTGATTGCGGCACCGCGCGGTTTTTGCGCGGGGGTTGATCGCGCAATCGAGATTGTCGAACGCGCGATCGAACGCTTCGATGCGCCGGTCTATGTTCGCCATGAAATCGTGCACAACCGTTTTGTCGTGGATGGTTTGAAGGCCAAGGGCGCGATTTTTGTGGAGGAACTGGACCAGGTACCCGATGGCGTGCCCGTGGTGTTCAGCGCACATGGCGTACCCAAATCCGTGCCCACCGAGGCAGAGCGGCGCGAATTGCTGTATGTCGATGCCACCTGCCCGCTGGTGAGCAAGGTCCACCGTCAGGCCGAACGTCAGATTGAAAAGGGGCGGCATATCATCTTTATCGGCCATGCCGGCCACCCTGAAGTGATCGGCACGATGGGTCAGGTCGAACCGGGACAGATCACTCTGGTCGAGACTGTGGAGGATGTTGTCGGGTTGCCCTTTGGGGTGGATGATGCGCTGTCTTATCTGTCGCAGACCACGCTGTCCGTGGATGATACGGCGGATATTATTGCCGCGCTGGAGGCGCGCTATCCCCAGATCGTGGGACCGAAGGCAGAGGATATTTGCTACGCCACATCCAACCGGCAGGCGGCGGTCAAGCAGATCGCGCCGGACAGCGATCTGGTGCTGGTGATTGGCGCCCCCAACTCCTCCAACTCGTTGCGGCTGGTCGAGGTGGCAGAGCGCATGGGCACCACCGCCAGACTGATCCAGCGCGCATCCGAAATCGATCCGGCTTGGCTGGATAGCGTGGACACGATCGGGTTGACTGCCGGAGCTTCTGCACCCGAAATGCTGGTGCGCGAAGTGGTCGATCGCCTGTCTCAATGGCGGCAGGTGGAAGAACAGACCATCACCGCTGCTGAAGAAAAAATGGTCTTCAAGCTGCCCCGGCAATTAGTGGATTAAGCAGACAGATATGGCGGTTTATACTCACCTTGCAGCCGAAGATCTGGCCCAGCTGATTGCGCAATATAATGTGGGCGATCTAGTTTCGGCCAAGGGCATTGCAGAGGGCGTATCGAACAGCAACTGGCTGATCGAAACCACAGGCGGCCCGGATGGCGCTACGCGCTTTATCCTGACCATGTATGAAAGGCGGATCGACATTTCCGAACTGCCCTTCTTCCTGGGGTTGCTGGACCATCTGGCGGCCAAGGGCTGCCCGGTGCCGCGCACCATCCATGACCGTGACCGGGCGGCTTCTCGCCTGATCAATGGCAAGGCAGTAGCACTGATCGAGTTTTTGCCTGGTGTTTCAGTCGATCACCCAACAACTGGTCAGGCACGCAATGTGGGAGCGGTGCTTGCGCGTATGCACAGCGATGCGCTGGATTTTGGGCAGTCACGCGCCAACAATCTTGGCCCTTCAGCCTCTGCCGCGGTGCTGGAAAAATGCCGCGCTGACGCGCTGGCCACAATCGACCCGCGCTTGCCCGACATGATTGGCGAAGCGCAGTCCATCGCGGCGAACTGGCCCACCGGCCTGCCGCAATCGGTGATCCATTCGGACCTGTTCCCTGATAATGTGCTGATGCGCGGGGATGATGTCAGCGCGCTGATTGATTTCTATTTCGCCTGCAACGATGCCATGGCCTATGATCTGGCTATAACTCATACAGCGTGGAGCTTCACCGATCACGGACGCAGTTATCGCGCCGAGATCGGGCAGGCAGTGATGGCGGGTTACGAAAGCGTCCGCCCGCTGGAACCAGCTGAACGCGCGGCATTGCCGTTACTGGCTGAGGGGGCCTGCATGCGCTTTATCGCCAGCCGTGCCGAGGACTGGCTCAGCACCCCCGCTGATGCGCTGGTGACGCGTAAGGACCCGATGGATTTCGTGCGGCGGCTTGACACATATCGTTCGCGCGGTGCGGAACTATTTGCCGCATGAAGCAGGTCGAGATATTCACGGATGGTGCATGCAAGGGCAACCCAGGCCCCGGCGGTTGGGGCGCATTGCTGCGTATGGGCGCACATGAAAAGGAATTGCGTGGGCGCGAGGCGGATACGACCAACAACCGCATGGAAATGACAGCGGTCATCCGCGCGCTGGAGGCGCTGAAGGAACCGTGTGAGATCGCGCTCTATTCGGACAGCAAATATGTGATCGACGGGATCACAAAATGGGTCCACGGCTGGAAGAAGCGCGGCTGGATCAATGCCAGCAAGAAGCCTGTTCTGAACACCGATTTGTGGCATGATCTGATCGAACAGACCGCGCGCCATCAGATCAGTTGGAACTGGGTGCGCGGCCATAATGGCCATGAAGAAAATGAACGCGTGGACCAGATTGCCAGTGCAGAGGCAGAAGGTGCCGCAAATGACAAAGCGGGCCAGACCTGACGGCCCAGCCCGCTCAAATCAATTACCGGAAATCAGCAATCAGTAATTGTCGACGACTTCGGCCCCAGGACCGTTCTTCAGCACCGATTCAATCGCATTCTTGGCGCTGGCTTTGGAGCTGTAACCCTCGGTCCACCAGATCGTTTCCGAATTGTAGATAAAGTACGAAACAAATTCGCCCTTCTTGTTCTTACGGATTTCGAAACGGTGGGCCATGGCACTTCTCCTTGGTGATAGATTTCGGTGAAACGGGCAGTTTATCGCCGCAATTTCAAAAATCTAGGGGTGAGATTCTATTCCAAATCGTGTGGGTGAATAAGCATTGTGAGGGATATCGCGCGTCATCTCGTCCGCATCGCGCCCCAGCAGGATTTGCGCACCCAACCGCGCAGCAGCGGGCGAGGTCTGAATACCATAACCACCCTGCCCCGCAAACCAGAAGAACCGCGGCACCTGCGGGTCGAGCCCATAAACGGGCAGTCGGTCTGGCGCGAAACTGCGCAGCCCCGCCCATTTGCGTTCCACCGCATCAACCCGCCAATGGGCAACCTTTTCCAGCCGATCAATTGCCGCCGCCACATCCAACTCATCCGGCGCGGCGTCCACGGGATCACTAGGCGTTTCATCATGCGGGCTGAGCCATAACCGCCCATTATCCGGCTTGAAATAGAAGCCACCCGATATGTCGAGGCACAGAGGTAGATCAGCCGGTGGTTCGGGCGTGACCCGCAATTGCGCCACCGTGCGGCGATACGGCTGGATGCCCAGCGGGCTGGCACCGGCCATCTGTGCCAGCTGATCGGCCCATGCACCCGCCGCATTGACGATAATGCCTGCCCGCAATTCGCGCCCATCGGCCAGGGTGATGTGCCACGATTCACCCGGATCAGTTGCCGTAACGCGCGTGCGGCACAGCAATTCCACACCAGACTGTTTCGCGGCTTTCAGATAATGCGCGTGCAGCCCTGCCACATCGATATCGGCACAGCGTGGTTGACGAATCGCGCGGTCCCATTCGGGCTTCAATCCCGGAACGATCTGTTGCAGCTCGTCACACCCAATCTGTTGGAGCGTCGCGCCGCTATTCCCGAACCTTTCAAAAAACTGGTCGATCGCCCCTTGATCTTCCTTGCGCGCCAGATAGAGCGCACCCCGCTCGCTGAGAAATCCATGCTCCCGCAGATAGGGGCCTGATGCGCGTGTAAGAGGTACGATTTCCGGGCCACCATAACATTCCTCCCAGAATGCAGCGGATCGCCCGGTGGAATGGTAGCCGGGGAACTCCTCTGCCTCCAGAATCACCACCCGCGCCGCAGCGCCAATTTCTGCGGCGATGCTGGCTCCGGCGATCCCCGCGCCGAAGATGGCAATGTCGTAATATTGGGTCACTGACTGCGCTCGATCCCATCCAGAAAATCCAGCGTCGCGCCCATGGCACGGTCACGCACGGGGTCCGCCTCCCGCAGGATTTCATGATGCGCCTCTGCCCCAAACCGCACCAATTGCGCATGCGGCATACGGCGTGCGACCTGCTCAATCGCGGGCATCGACACCAGCTTGTCATTCGATGTGCCGATCAGCAGCGCAGGGATTTGCACACCTTCCAACCGCCGGTCTGCAAACATTGCGCGCATAGAGGCATAGGCGCGTTCGACCCAGCCCCAACTGCCCGGCCCCATCACCAGTTCGGGCCGCTCCTCGCGCCAGAACAATTCATCTTCATAGCGATCCGCTTCATGGGTCAGCAGATGTTGGCGCGCTGCAGGAACCTCGCCCGGTTTCTCGCTCCATTTCCATGCCGGACGCTTGCGATCGCCCAACAGGCACATCAGCTTAGCCGCTGCCTGGCCGAGCCAGTTAGGCAGCGGGCCAACAAAGCCCAGCATTGGTGCGGACAGGATCAGTGCTTCAGGATCAGCCGCGCCATCCAGAACGCCGCGCAGCACCAGGTGGCCGCCCATGGAATGGCCCGCCAGCACATGCGGGCTCGGTGTCGCGGCTTTCCAAGCCCGCCAGAAAGCCGCCAGATCAGCGATCCAATCCGCGAAATCCCTGACATGGCCGGTAACCGCATCACTGCCCAAACGGCCCGATCCAGCCTGCCCGCGCCAATCCGCCGCCGTCACCCGCCAGCCGGCGCGATGCCATTCTTCCAGCGTTTCCAGATATTTTTCGTAATTGTCGCCACGCCCGGGAAAAAACAGGATCGAACCGCGCGGTGTATCACCGCCTTCCTGCGGCACCCCCGGCCAATCGATCCGGCGCAACATTTGCCCGTCTGGTGCCGTCCACTTAGTTTCCCGTGCAGCAAGCGGAATAGAGCGACGAATCTCAAGGTTTTCAGCCACCTTGCTCACATCCCTAATTCCGTACCTCTGCTGTTGGTTACTTTTTGGTAAGCCATCATCTGTAGCACCTGCCATCAAAGGGGGACCTTTGGGGGCCATATGCTTAGTCAATATCTTCACTACGGGCTGCTTGCCGCCTTGGCAATCGCACTGCTGTTCGCAGCTTTCACAGATCTCAAACAGCGCATGATCTATAACTGGCTGAACGCCGGGATCGCGCTGGCCGCACCGTTGTTCTGGTGGTCCAGCGGGTTGGATCTGTGGCCGGGTGTGGCCATTCAGCTGGGCGTGGCAGTGGCCGCCTTTGCCGTTTTTGCCGGCTTGTTCGCATTGCGCATGATGGGCGGCGGCGATGTCAAATTGCTGACCGCCATCGCGCTGTGGATCGAACCCGGCTGGTTCCTGAAAATGTTGATCGTGATGGCGCTGGCTGGTGGTGCGCTGACCATCATCATGGGTGTGTGGCACGTCATGCGCCGCCAGCGCGAAAGGCTGGCTGTACCCTATGGCGTGGCCATCGCAATTGCCGGACTTTGGGTGCTGGGCACCCATTACCTTCCCGCCGCCCAACAAGGGGTCGGCGCGGGATGAACCCGATTTTAACCAATTCAGACTTAGAGACGACAACCATACCTGCCCGAACATTCTGACGGGCCGAACGAGGGGGCTAGATTAGCCATGGATAGGAAGAAGCTGGTTTTGCTGCTGGGTGCGCTGGTCATCGCGATCGGCACAGCATTTGCAGCACGGAGCATGTTTGCCGGTGCATCGGCACCAGAGGCGCAGGCGGTTGAAACCGCCCTGATCGGGCCCAAAGTGCTGGTGGCGAAACGCGCGCTGCCTGCAGGCACCATCATCACAGCCGATGCGATGTCATTCCAGCCCTGGCCTGAAGATCTGGTGCAGGATGCATATTTCATCGACGGTGAGGCAGATATCAATCAGCTGATGGGCACTGTGGTACGCCATCCTGTGACCGCAGGTGAGCCGGTAACCCAGGGTTCGCTGGTCAGCCCCGGCGACCGTGGCTTCCTGGCCGCGGCGCTTGGCCCGGGCATGCGCGCCGTGACGGTGCCGGTTTCGGCCAAAACGGGTGTTGCAGGCTTTGTCTTTCCGGGTGACCGTGTTGACCTGGTTCTGACCCAATCGGCCCGCGGCGATGACGGTTCATCGATCAAAGCTGCGGAAACAGTGTTGCGCAATCTGCGCGTTCTGGCAACCGACCAGCAGACCGAACAGGCCACCAATGATCAGGGCAAGACCGTGGTTCGTGGTTTCCGTACCGTTACACTGGAAGTGACCCCGAAGATTGCTGAAAAGGTTGCCGTGGCACAAACGCTTGGCACGCTCAGCTTGGCGCTGCGTTCAATCGCTGACAATCAGCTGGAACTCGACCGCGCTATCGCATCGGGTGAACTGGTCATCCCCGACAATGCCAGCCCGGATGAAGAGGAAGAGCTGCTGCGTGCAGTTACCAACCGCCCCGATGACAGGGGCACAACCTATCAGACCGGTGGCGATGTATCGCGCTTCCAACGCAGCGCCGCACCGCCGACCCGGCGTGCAGCACGCGCGTCTGGCTCTGCTGGAGGTTCGGCAACCGCTTCTGTCTATTACGGCCCGACCGTCCGTGTGACACGCGGCAAGTCGACCAGTGAAGTGCCGGTTGGCTCTGGTGCTGGCCGTCTGATCGGTGCGCAAGCTGCCGGGATGAGCGATGCAGGCCGCACCGTTCCCGCCGCCAGCGCAGCCATGGTGCGCTGAGGAGGCAGATGATGACGAACAAGCACAACACATTCGCTGCCGATCCGGCAAATGCCATCACAATGAGGGGCAATATGATGAAACGCCGCCTGACTGCAAAAGTGCTGCTGGCCAGCATGGCCCTGGCACCCATTGCCGCCGTGCCGATTAACACCGCCATTGCGCAATCGGTTGCCAAGCCGACCAAGGAAATCGTGATTTCCATCGGTCGCGGTGAACTGGTCACCATTCCCGGCGCCATGGCCGATGTTTTCGTGGCCAATGATTCGATTGCAGATGTGCAGGTCAAATCGCAGCGCCAGCTTTACGTTTTCGGCAAATCGGGCGGTGAAACCACCATTTATGCCAGCAATTCAGCAGGCGATGTGATCTGGTCGGCCAATATTCGCGTCGGTTCCAACCTGGACAGCGTTGATCAGATGCTGGGCCTGGCCATGCCCGAAGCGAAGATTTCGGTTGCCACCATGGGCACCAACACTGTGCTGCTGACAGGCACGGTCGCTGCACCTGAAGACGCTGCAGAGGCAGAACGTCTGGTGCAGGCATTTGTGGGCGAAAGCAGCAATGTTATCAGCCGGTTGAAAATGGCAACGCCGCTGCAGGTCAATTTGCAGGTGCGTTTTGCCGAAGTCAGCCGTTCGCTGGTGCGCACGCTGGGTTCCAACCTCAACACTTATGATGGCACGGACGGGTTCAAATTCGGCGTTGCCACGGGCCGCGCTGGCTTCCTGCCGCAGTGGAGCATTGGCGGCGGTGTGTTCACCGGCGGCACCTCGGCTGATCCAACTTCCAGCCTGGTTACACAGAATACGGCCGGTTCGACCATTTCGGGCTTTGGCAAGTTCCTGGGCCTGGATTTGGCTGGCGCACTTGACCTGGCCGAACGCAATGGTCTGCTGAACACTTTGGCGCAGCCAAATCTGACCGCGCTTTCGGGTGAAACCGCCGACTTTTTGGCCGGTGGTGAATTCCCGATCCCGATCAGCCAGGGTCTGGGTTCAACCGCGATCCAATATCGTAAATTTGGGGTAAGCTTGTCTTACACGCCCACGGTTCTGGCCAATGGCCGCATTTCGATCCGCGTGCGTCCGGAAGTGTCGGAATTGTCCAGCCAGGGTGCTGTGACGTTGAACGGCTTCTCTGTGCCTTCGCTGACGATCCGCCGTGCGGAAACGACTGTGGAGCTGGGTTCCGGCCAGAGCTTCATGATCGCCGGGTTGATGAGCACCAATTCGCAGAACACGATCGACAAAACGCCGGGTGTTGGTGATGTGCCGATCCTGGGCAATCTGTTCCGCTCACGCTCTTTCCAGCGCGGCGAAACCGAACTGGTGATCGTGGTTACGCCTTATCTGGTAAAGCCGGTCAATGCAGCTGACATCAAGCTGCCGACCGATGGTTATCAGGCAGCCACCGCACTGCAGGGCCTGCTTGGCTTCCAGGAACATAATGGCGAATCGGGCGCTGTCCGCCCTGGCCCCACGGCCGTGGACAAGGATGGCACGCCGCCTGCTGTGAGCGCCATCGAACCCGGTGCCATCGTGCCCGGCACATCTGAAACGCCGCGTCAGGCAAGCGAAGGCCGTGGCAAGAAAGAACGCCGCGCCGATGCCGCCAAACCCGGCTTCAGCTTTTAATCGAGGAAGGTGAGTACAATGCCCATTGCAAAACACAGCAAGATCGCAGGCGCCCTCGCCCTCTCGCTCGGCCTGGTGCTGAGTGGTTGCGGCGGTATGCCCAGCGGAAATACCAGCCTTTACAGCGTCAAGCAGCCGGTGGTCGAACGCACCAATTACGGCTTTGACGTGCGCACCAGCTATGATGGTCTGGACGTAAACGAACAGCAGCGTCTGGCTGATTGGTTCGACAGCATGGATCTGGGTTATGGCGATCGCGTTTCGATTGATGATCCCATGTCCAGCGATGCCACGCGCGAAGCCGTGTCGAAACTGGCAGGGCGCCATGGTGTACTGATTGAAGAAACGGCACCGGTTACATCCGGCCATGTCCAGCCTGGTTATGCCCGTGTGGTACTGACCCGTTCGACCGCTTCGGTTCCGGGTTGCCCCGACTGGTCGGCCAAATCGGACGCCAATTTCAACAATGCGGTTTCGTCCGGTTACGGCTGCGCAACCAACAGCAATCTGGCTGCCATGGTCGCCAATCCGGAAGATCTGATCGAAGGGCAGAAGGGTGCGGGTGAAACCGTAATCATGAGCTCTACCAAAGCGATCGATAGCTATCGCGCGCAGACGCCGACCGGCAACGGCGCGCTGAAAGCAACATCGAGCAAGGGGGAATAAGGCATGAACGCTCCGTGGAAATCCGGAATGGCGGGCAATCGCGACACATTTGCCGCTTATATCTGCGACGATGCTGCGCTGGACGTTCTGCGCCCGGTGGTTATCGAAATGGGCTGGCAGCCTGAAAAGTGCAACAAGGGCGGCCTGCGCAATGCAGTGCAGTCGCTGTCTGTTTCAGCCAGCCCGAACATCCTGATGGTTGACCTGTCGGAAAGCGGCGATCCGCTGAATGACATCAACGGTCTGGCAGAGGTGTGCGAACCCGGCACGGTGGTGATCGCCATCGGCCAGGTCAATGATGTGCGCCTGTATCGTGACCTTCTGGCCAGCGGCATCCATGATTATCTGCTGAAACCACTTTCGGCTGGGCAGCTGCGCGATGCACTGAACCAGGCGCAGGCCGTGTTCACCGCCCCGCGTTCGCAGGATGGCGAAACGGTGAAGCGTCATATCTCAACCGCAATCGTCGGAACTCGTGGCGGCGTGGGCGCCTCCACGCTGGCGACGTCACTGTCCTGGCTGTTCAGCGAACAGCACAAGTCGCCAACGGCACTGCTGGATCTGGACATCCATTTCGGCACCGGCGCCCTGGCGCTGGATTTGGAACCGGGCCGCGGATTGACCGATGCGATCGACAATCCCAGCCGTATTGACGGGCTGTTCATCGAACGCGCCATGATCCGCGCCAATGATAATCTGTCGATCCTTTCTGCAGAGGCACCGATCAACCAGCCGCTGATGACCGATGGCGCTGCCTTCGTTCAGCTGGAGGAAGAATTTCGCCAGGCGTTCGAAATGACGGTGGTCGATCTGCCGCGCAACATGCTGATCAATTTCCCGCATGTTTTGGCGGATGTGAATATCGTTCTGCTGACCACGGAAATGACGCTGGCTTCGGCCCGTGACACGATCCGCATCCTGTCGTGGCTCAAGACCAATGCCGCCCATGCTTACCCCATGATCGTGGCGAACAAGGTCCAGAATGGCGTGACCGAGATCAACAAGGCGGATTTCGAAGCCTCGATCGAACGCAAGATCGACTTCACCATCCCCTATGATGTCAAGGCCGCATCCAATGCTGCCAAGCTGGGCCAGACCTTTGCCGAGGCGAACAAGTCCAGCAAATCGACCGCTGTGATCAAGCAGGTTGCCGAACGCATCCTGGGTGCGAGCGAAGAAGATCTGACCAATTCAGCGCCGGAGAAGAAATCGCTGCTGGGCAATTTCGATCTGAAATCGCTGCTGGCGAAGAAGGAAAAGCACGCAGCGGTTGAAGAAACGGTCGAATAAACCGGGTTTGTCGTCAGCTGGGGTAATACCGGCGGCGGCCTGCCCCGATTGAATGGTTAGGAAAGGCGGGATAATCGCATGGACATTTTCCAGCTCCTGCTGCTGAGCGGCGGTGTATTGGCATTGATGGTGGTGGGCTTTGTGCTGGTCACAGGCAAATCGGCATCGAAGGAAAGCCATCGCCGTTTGCAGGCGGTGCGTTACCGCCATTCAGAAAGCACCGACACCAAGGTTGAATCGCAGCTGAAAAAGGCGATCGCCGCCCGCAAGCCAAAGGCGCATAAGGTCGCTGGCTCAAGCTCGCGGATCGAAGCGCTTGAGGTTCGTTTGGACCGCACCGGCAAGAAATGGACAGTGCAGCAATATCTCTATGCCTCGCTGGGCCTGGCTCTGGCGGTGGCAGTGATCGTTTATCTGCGCAGTGGCGCCTTGTTGCTGTCGCTGGGCGTTGGCCTGGTGGTGGGCGCTGGCCTGCCGCATATGGTGGTGAAATTCTTCATCAACAAACGCACCAATAACTTCACCACCAAATTCCCCGACGGGATTGAATTGCTGGTGCGCGGCCTGCGCTCTGGCCTTCCGGTGACCGAAACTCTCGCCGTTGTGGCCACCGAAGTTCCCGGCCCCGTGGGTGAGGAATTCAAGGGCATTGTTGAACGGATCAAGATCGGTCGCACGATGGAAGATTCGCTGCAGGAAACGGCTGATCGGCTGGGTATTCCTGAATTCAACTTCTTCTGCATCACGCTGGCAATCCAACGCGAAACGGGTGGTAATCTGGCGGAAACGCTGTCCAACCTGTCTGACGTATTGCGCAAACGCGCGCAGATGAAGCTGAAGATCCGTGCGATGAGCTCTGAATCGAAGGCATCCGCCTATATCGTCGGATCGCTGCCCTTCATCGTGTTCATCATGATCTGGTGGATCAACCCGACCTATCTGGGTGGCTTCTTCACCGATGACCGCCTGATCGTAGCTGGCCTGGGCGGCATGGTCTGGATGTCAATCGGCGGTTTCATCATGGCCAAGATGGTCAGCTTCGAGATCTGAGTGGGGGAAATAAGATCATGCTGAATCAACCATCTGGCCCCACGCTCCTGGGTTTCGACGTTATCCTGGTCGGTACGCTGCTGGTAGGTATTGCGGCCTTTGCTGTGCTGATGGCGATTTATGCCGCGATCACAGTGAAAGACCCGATGGCCAAGCGCGTCAAATCGCTGAATGACCGGCGCGAGGAATTGAAGGCCGGCATCATCACGGCATCAGCCAAAAAACGCACCAGCCTGGTGCGCAAGACAGAGGGAACCGCCAAGGTAAAGCAACGGCTGGAGGGCATGAAAGTCCTGCAGCAAAGCCAGATCTTGGATATCCAGCAAAAGCTGGCCCATGCCGGTATCCGTAATAAGGAACTGGCAGTTTATGTCATCGCGGCGCGGATCATCCTGCCGCTGGTGCTGGGCATTACCGGCTTTGTGATGATCTATATGGTCGAATACTTCCCCGCCTGGAGCGAGATGAAGAAAGTCGGCGCCATGGGTTTCGTGCTGTTCGGCGGGTATAAGGGACCTGAAATCTACTTGAAGAACATGGCCGGCAAGCGGACCAATGAAATCCGTAAGGGTCTGCCCGATGCGCTCGACCTGCTGGTCATCTGCGCAGAGGCCGGTTTGACGGTGGATGCTGCCTTCAACCGCGTGGCAAAGGAACTGGGCCGTGCCTATCCGGAACTGGGTGAAGAATTTACCCTGACCGCGATTGAACTGTCCTTCCTCAACGAACGCAAGAACGCCTTCACCAATCTGGCCTATCGTGTCGATCTGGAATCGGTGCGCGGTGTTGTGACCACCATGATCCAGACCGAACGTTATGGTACGCCACTGGCATCCGCCCTGCGCGTATTGTCAGCCGAATTCCGTAATGAACGCATGATGCGTGCCGAGGAAAAAGCAGCGCGTTTGCCCGCGATTATGACGGTGCCGCTGATCTGCTTCATTCTGCCGGTGCTGTTCATCGTGATCCTGGGCCCGGCGGCCTGTTCGATCGCCGATGCCTTCGTCAAAAACTGACAAGGCTGAGTCAGAGCACTAGGTTCGAATCAACGCTTTGAGGCCCACTGCGCGCAATTACCGCGTGGTGGGCCTCACCGACTGGGCACTCTTGAACAAGCGGCGCAGAAGATAGGATAGCTGGTCACATTCTGTCTGCGTCAGGACTGCGTAGATTTCATCCTCAATACTTTTGGCAAATGGCATGACTTCATCATGCATCTCACGTCCATCCCCGGTCAGATCCAGCAAATGCGATCGGCCGTCCTTCGTATTGGGCCGCCGTGTCAAAAGGCCGCGGCCTTCCAGAACCTTGCAGGCGCGATTGACCGCCACCTTGTCCATCATGATTACATCGGTCAGTTCGCGCTGCGTGGCAGCGCCACGATCCCCCAGCACGGCCATCACACGCCATTCGGCAATTTTCAGACCGAAGCGCGCTCGGTATCGGTCAGCGATCGCGCTGCTGACTTCATTCGAAGTAACTGAAAGCTGATAAGGCGGAAAATCCGCCAGCCTCCCCAAAGATTTTTTTGCTTCATTCATGGCGGCGGTTACTAATGAAACTTTGCCATAAGGCAAGCACTACACCAGCCATCCGCGCCCTTGTGGAACCGTTTGCATCAAGAATTTCGATGGATGGAACAACCCTGGGTTTCAGCCACGTTATAGCGTGAAGCGAGCCATTAACGTGGCGCCATACGGATCGCGCCGTCCAGGCGAACATCCTCACCGTTGAAATAGCCATTTTCTATCATGAACATAGCAAGTTCGGCATATTCAGCCGGATTGCCCATCCGCTTGGGAAAGGGGACAGAGGCATTGAGCGCCTCGACAGCTTTCTCAGGCAAGCCAAACAGCAATGGCGTGTGAAAGATGCCTGGCAAAATAGTGTTGATACGAATCCCTTCATTCATCAGATCGCGCGCAATGGGCAAGGTCATACCCACCACCCCCGCTTTCGACGCGGAATAGGCTGCCTGACCGATCTGGCCATCTTCGGCTGCCACGCTGGCCGTGTTCACGATTGCGCCACGGTCACCCTCATCAGTAAGCGGATCCAACGTCATCATCCCGGCGGCAGATTTTGCGATGCAACGGAATGTGCCGACCAGATTGATCTGGATGACCCAGTTGAAAGCATCGAGCGGGAAATGTTTGACCTCACCTGTTTCTCTATCGCGGCTGGTCGTCTTCACTGCATTGCCCACACCTGCGCAATTCACCAGAATACGTTCCTGTCCATGGGCAGCGCGCGCCTGGGCAAAGCCCGCATCAACGCTGGCATCATCGGTGACGTTCACCGCGCAGAAGACACCACCGATCTCAACTGCGACCTGGCGTCCCCTTTCCTCTTGCAGATCGAAAATGGCGACCTTCGCGCCTTTCGCGGCGATGGCCCGCGCAGTCGCCTCGCCCAATCCGGAGGCACCGCCAGTGACAACTGCGGGGGTTCGCGGTGATATTTTCATATTGCTCGAAAGCCTCGTTGAATCATGAACCACTTTCGGTGCGTTGGCGCTTAGTTGCAAGCGCGCAATTCGCCAAACCAGCCCTGTCACCTTGACGTAAAGTTACATCGAACATGGCCTTAACTGTAATCAAATACTTGGGAAATAGTGATTTTCTTGACATCAATGTCAGCATACGATGCCACGTAAGGTAATGACCAATAGGGATAATGTCTCACGGAGCAGGTACTGACCGGCGGTGCATCGATGGTGTACGGTTCTGACGGTGACCTGTCTGATGCGTGGAGCTATGACGCCTATTACCAGTACGGTAAGGTAAAGTATTCGCAGGTCTATGAAAACGAGTTCTCCGTGGCTCGCCTGACCAACGCCCTTGATGCTGTGACGGACAACCACCCCGGCAGTGCAACGCTTGGCCAGGTGGCTTCGATGTAATGGAATTCTTCGCGGAAACGCAGATCCCGATCATCTAAAACGGCGCGGTTGATCTGTTCCAGATCAGCGCGGGCGACCGTCGTTCGCACTATGAAACGACTGCGGATATTCTGATTCTGAAATGTTCTAAAATTGCCGGAGAAGGCAAACATGTTGCACTAAGGTTACAGTTTTGAATCGATCCCTCCCCGGCAGAATGATTTCAATTGCGATCAGTTTGACCCTGCCACATCATAAGCTCAGCAAACCGGCGCAATCGTGCCAACTGATTTGCTGCCGATCGACACATCAATGCCATCATGTGGTAAATGGCTGACTTAGGGGACTACATCAGACATGAAACATTTAACTTTGGCCGGGGCGCAATCCAAAGCTCGCCTCTACGCTACCACGGGGCTTGCCGCCGTGCTTGTGACCGGGCTGGCTTCACCGGCTGCCGCCCAGGATGATGCAGATACAGACGAATCTGTATCCATCATCAATCAAACGGAAATCGCGGAAGAAGAAGGCAAGATCGTTGTCGTCGGTTCGCGCGTTCGCCGCACCAATTTCGATACGCCTTCACAGGTGAATGTCTTCACGCGCGAGGACGCAGTTCTTGCTGGCGCGACATCGACCGCAGAAATTCTGCAGAATTCCAGCGTGACCTCTGGCACCGCGCAGATCAATGGCTCATTCCTGGGCTATGTATCTGAAGGCGGTACTGGGGCAAACACTGTGGGCCTGCGCGGCTTTGGTGCTGCCCGTACGCTGACCCTGCTCAATGGCCGCCGCCTGGCACCTGCCGGCGTTGGCCCCGAACTGGTCGCTGCCGATCTCAACGTCCTGCCCAGCGCAGTGGTCAAAAGCATCGAAGTCCTGCGCGAAGGCGCATCTTCAGTCTATGGTTCAGACGCTATTGCCGGGGTGATCAACATCATCACCGACACCAAATATGATGGCGTGACCCTGGATGCCTTCACCGACCAGCCGATCACCCATGGCGGCGGTGGCCGAACCTATCGCCTTTCCGCCGTTGCAGGCAAAACCTTCGACCGCGGCTACATTACCGCATCGATCGAATACCGTGAGCGCACTGCGCTGAAGCTGTCCGATCGCTCCTCGATCGGCGGATGCCCGCGTGATCTGTATTACGATCCGACAACGGGCGAAGAAGTTGGCCAGGTTGATCCGATCACCGGTCAACTGCAGTGCTTCCCCTACACCACCAATGGCGGTGGCGGTACAGCAAGCGGCTATGGCTTTGCCTTCAGCTTCGACACTTTCGTGTTCGACCGTCGCACATGGTTCCCGGATGGCACGGTAACGCCTGTCAACGGCATCGACCGCGTCGGGCCGAACCCCATTCAGTTCGAAGATGACATCATTGCTCCGGTAAAGACCTACACCGGCTTCCTTTCGGCTGGTTATGAGCTGGAAGCACTGGGTAATGCTGAACTTTATACCGAGGCGCTGCTTACCCGTCGTGAATCGAGCTATTCCTATAGCCGTCAGCTGTCGATCGACTTCGCCACGCTGGATCCCGATATCGAGATCTATGGCGGTAGCTACGCAGGCACTCCGCTCTCGGCATATGGCTATCCGACCAGCCCGTTCTTCCCGAACCAACTGGCGGACAATGGCTATAACCTGTTTGTGCCGTTCTTGCAGCCTGCTCGACTGTCGAAGAGCAAACAGCGCGTAGACTTCATCCGTTGGAATGGCGGCCTGCGTGGCGATCTCGGCGTGGGCGACTGGCGCTATGACGCGAACCTGCAATATTCGCGCACCAAGAGTCGTCAAAGCCAGCCTCAGGTAACGATCGACCGCTTCAACAATGCATTGCATACGGTTCTGGCCCCTGCCGGAACTCCGGAAGATTACATTGTGTATGCTCCGGCTGATACTGCAGGCGCTGGTGCAGGTTACACCTGTGCCTCCAACGTCAGCGGTGGTGCCTTTGTAAGCGGCTCTACCTGTGTTCCGTTCAACCTGTATGATTACGGTACGTTCCGCGACGGCGATGTTCCGAACAATCAGTACAATTATCTTTATCAAATCGATGAAGGTCGTACGAAGTTTGAACAGATCACGGCATCGTTCATCGTCGACGGCTCCCTGTTCGATATCCCAGGCGGTGGCACCGTTGGTGTCGCTTTGGGTTACGAACATCGCCAGGACAAGATCCGTGATGTCCCCTCACTCGATGCGCAGACTTCACGACTGTATAACTACAGTTCGTCTGGCATTACCGCGGGTAAGGACAATGTCGACGAAATCTTCGGCGAAATCGTTCTGCCGCTGGTCGTGGACAAGCCATTCGCACATCTGCTGGAGCTGAGTGCGTCAGGTCGTTTCACGAACTACGCATCCTACGGTTCGGATTTCACCTATCACATCAATGGTCAGTGGGCGCCGAACGAAATCATTCGCTTCCGCGGCAATTATGGTACGTCATTCCGCGCACCTAACCTGTTCGAACAGAATGTTGCTGACCAGACTGGTTTCTATCCTTCGGGTGTTGACCCGTGCTCTGGCTTCGGCGGTGCATACAACCCCGGCGATACCGTCTATGACAACTGTCTGGCGGACCTTACGCCGATCCTGGGTGCCAATGCGATCAACTATATCTCGACCGCTGGTCCGCAGGTTGTCACGCAAGGCAACGTTTCGACACTGAATGCAGAAACGTCACGCTCCTATGGCTTCGGTGGCGTCATCACTGCCCCTCTGGGTGCGGCCGACCTGTCGTTCGCGGTCGATTACTGGAACGTGAAGGTGAAGGGCGAAATCGCAACGCTGGGAACATTGATCCTAAGCCGTTGTTATGAAGCCGATGACTTCCCCAACAACCAGTACTGCGATCTGATCGATCCGCGTCTGCCGGCGACGGATTCGCAGCAGGGCAATCTCGACCTGTTCTACAACCCCTACCTCAACGTTGCACAGCGTGCCGCCGAAGGCATTGACTTTGACGCTCGTCTGGCAACTGACCTGGGTGGTGGTGAATTGGTCATTCGTGCCACTGCAACCCGCATGCTGCACCAGATCTACCAGAGCTTCGCGGAGGATGAACCCTTCGATTACAATGGTACTCTGGGTACGCAGGGCTTCGGCGCTGGTCCGAAGTGGGTTGGCGACATGAACATCAAGTATACCTTCCCAAGCGGTAAGGTCATCTTGAACTATGGCGTTGACTATGTCGGCAAGCAGGATTCGTCAGCATTCGGCGAAGATCGCACTGCTCCGTTCCTTGGCCTGGTCGATGTTGACCTGGTGGCAAGCTCCTATTTTGAACACGGTATTTCAGCTCAGTTCAAGATTCAGGATCTGGGACAGATCACCTTTGGCGTGAACAATCTGTTTAATGCCAAGCCGCCGATCATCTCATCCTGCCCATCTTCGGGCTGCCAATACCCGCGCGTGGGCAACCGCTTCAATTCGAGCGCATATGACCTGATCGGTCGTTCGCTCTTCCTGAACGTGACCCGCTCGTTCTGATCTTTCAGGGTCTCCATGCAAATGGGTGGAGGCCCGGTTAGTTCTTGACAAAAATCGGGGCGGACAGCGATGTCCGCCCCGTTTCTTTTTCCGGTCCAGATGTTTTTCGGACCGCATATTCAATGAACTGGAGGAAATGTGGCTGGCGTCGCAGGCAAATGGAACCAAGCAGACATTGCCCAGTTGGAGGGCTTGCTGGGGGATGCAAGCCAGGCCCTCCCGCTTGTGATTGAGCGCGTTCAGGCATTGGTAGCCGATCAGCCTGATTTCCTTCCCGCCCGCCGCACGCTGGCGCGGATTTTACGCCACACTGGCCAGCATGACATGGCCAGCCAAATGGAATTGGAATCGATTGCGCATGGCCTGTCGCGCCCATCCTTTGCCCGCGCCCAGGATGCATTTTTGGCAGGTGAACCCGAACAGGCAGAGAAGGCCATTCGTCATCATTTAACGCTCGATCCGGAAGACCCCGCGGGCGCACTGTTGTTGGGGGAAATCGCCGCACAGTGCAAAGCGGCGGCTGATGCAGAAAACCTGTTCAGGCGCTCCATCGTTCTTGCCCCGTCCTATGTCGAGGCGCGTCTTGCCCTTGCGAAACTGCAACGCGATCAGGGGCGATATGCAGAAGCCTTGCAAGCAATAGCTGAACTCTTGCGATTCACGCCCGATCACCTGCCTGCACTGTCGTTACGTGCAGCCCTGTACGAACAAATGCGCCGTTTTGAAGAGGCAGATGCGGCATTCAACGAGCTGCACCATCTCCACCCAGACGATGCGCGTGGCTGGGCAAACCACGCTTTCCTGCTCAAGACTGTCGGCCGACAAGAGGATGCCGTGGCGGCGTATCGCCAGGCAGTCGAGCTACAACCGACCAGCGGACTGGCCTGGTGGGGCCTGTCCAACCTCAAGACGGTACGCTTTTCCGAAGCGGATATTACCACAATACGCACCGCGCTGACCCGTGATGATCTGGAGCCCGATGACCGCATCCATTTGAACTATGCGATGGGCAAAGCACTGGACGATAATAAGGATTATGGCGGCGCTTTCGCAGCATATAGTTCCGGTGCAGCCAGCCGCTTGCAGCAGGTTCCTTATGACCCGCAGCGGGTCCGCGAACATGTCAAGAAAAGCACGTCTGTTTGCACTGCACCTTTCTTTTCTGACCGGAACGGCTGGGGCAGCAAGAAGGCTGATCCCATCTTCATCGTTAGCCTACCCAGGTCTGGATCGACGCTGGTTGAGCAGATATTGGCCAGTCACCCGGAAATCGAGGGGACTGAAGAGCTTCACGACATTGAACGCATCGCGATCTCGATGGCCCCGCAAGGGGGAACGGGCGGCTGGCTTGATGCGTTACGAGACCTGACGCAGGAACAGGCATGCGAACTGGGCGATCACTATGTCGAGGCAACGCGGCGTTTCCGCCATACCGGGCGCTCGTATTTTACTGACAAAATGCCCAGCAATTGGGTTTTCCTGGGGTTGATCCACACCATTCTGCCGAACGCAAAAATTATCGATGTTCGCCGCCATCCTATGGGCTGTGGCTTCGCCAATTTCTCCCAACACTTCAATTGGGGGATCAATTTCTCCTACGACCTCGAACATATTGGCCAGTTCTACACCGAATATGTACGTCAGATCGCACATTTCGAGACGGTGCTACCCGGTCGTGTGCATCACCTGACCTATGAAGCGCTGGTCGAAAACACTGAGAGTGAAGTCAGGCGGTTGCTGGAATATCTGGAGCTTCCGTTTGATGATGCTTGCCTGCGCTTTTTCGAGAATCGCCGCGCGGTTTATACGCCCAGCTCAGAGCAGGTGCGGTCGCCGATTAATCGTGATGGGATGGAGCGCTGGAAACGCTATGAGCCCTACCTCGATCCGCTGAAGCAGTCGCTTGGTCCGGTACTGGCGCATTACCCGAATGTTCCCCCGGAACTCCAATCTTGATGGCGCCGGGGCGGCCAAGAATTCCGTACTCCTATGGCAGGCCATATGAGCGGCATTGACGAAAATCCCGCACAACAGCTTGCCGCACTGGTGCGTGGGGGCAATATTGCGGGTGCGGTGCGACTGCTGGAAACCCAGATTGAGCTGGGCGATGGTCAGGCTGCTGCGACATTGGCAGGCTGGCGGCTGTCAGGCGACCTCATCCGTCGAGACTTGTCCCATGCGCGCGATCTGTTCGCCAAGGCGGTGGAACTTGGTCAGCATGGGGTAGAGACGGTGCTGATTGCCCTGCTAGCCAATGGCGCGGGTGGGTACGAGCGGCGCTGGAATGAAGCCGTGGACCGCCTTTCCGCACGCGCCCGAAACGATCCGCGCGCTGCTCAAGATATGGACCTGTTGGCCGATATGGAAATTGACCAGCACGGCGACCCAACTGGGCTGCCCAACGATAATGAAATCCATGCCAACCCCCGCATTACCTCATTCCCGGGGTTCCTTACACTGGCAGAGTGTCGTTTCCTTTGTGAGGTTGCCGCAGCCCAATTGCGCCCGGCCACTGTTGGCGATCCGCGCACAGGGCAGGTGCTTCTGGACCCAGTTCGGCGCGCAAAAACCACCGGTTTCCCGTTCATCGCGGAAAGCCCGGTCATCCACGCAATCAACCGCCGTATAGCAGCCGCCACCGGCACCGCCTATGAACAGGGCGAGCCGTTGCAAATTATCGCTTACGAGTCTGGCGATGAGTTCAAGCTGCACAGCGATGCCGTGACGCATGACTCAAATCAACGTATGCTGACATTCCTGGTGACATTGGAAGACGGTTTCACCGGTGGAGCAACCGCATTCCCCAAACTGGATTTGGAACTCCGCAGCAATTTGGGTGGCGGACTGATGTTCACCAATACCGATGATGCGGGCCGCACCGATCCGCTGGCGTGGCATGCGGGTTTGCCTGTGAAGAGCGGGCGCAAGGTGATCCTTTCGAAATGGATACGCTCCCGCCCGCTCGATCTCTCAGGGCCGCAGGGTCGGCCACTGTAGGAACGCGTTGCTCACCCCACCGTCATCACCAGCGCGCCGTCGCCTTCATCGATTGTGACCGCGCTGCCATCGGGCACCTTGCCCTCCAGCAGCATTTCAGCCAGCGGATCCTGCAGGTAACGCTGCACCGCGCGTTTCAGCGGGCGTGCGCCGTAAACAGGGTCATAACCGACCCGGCCCAGCCAGCGCAGCGCCGCATCGGTCAGATCGATGGTGATCTTGCGGTCCTTCAACAGCTTCTGCACGCGACCCACCTGAATTTCCACAATCGGGGCCATGTGTTCCTGACCCAGGCGGTGGAACAGGATGATCTCATCCAGCCGGTTGAGGAATTCGGGGCGGAAATGCCCGCGCACCACATCCATCACCTGCGGTTCAACATCTTCCACCTTTTGATCATCGGTCAACTGGCTGAGATATTGGCTGCCCAGGTTTGATGTCAGGATAATCAGCGTGTTCGAGAAATCGACCACGCGCCCTTGTCCATCGGTCAGCCGCCCATCGTCGAGCACCTGCAGCAACACGTTGAAGACGTCATTATGCGCCTTCTCAACCTCGTCAAACAGCACAACCTGATAGGGCCGCCGCCGCACCGCTTCGGTCAGCACACCGCCTTCTTCATAGCCGACATAGCCCGGAGGCGCTCCGATCAGCCGTGCCACGGCATGCTTTTCCATGAACTCGCTCATATCGATGCGCACCATGGCGGTGTCATCATCGAACAGGAACTCTGCCAGCGCCTTGGTCAGTTCAGTCTTGCCGACACCCGTGGGGCCGAGGAAAAGGAACGAACCAAGCGGCCGGTTTGGGTCTTGCAGGCCCGCACGCGCGCGCCGAACAGCCTTGGACACGGCAGTAATCGCCGCGGCCTGCCCGATCACCCGCTTGCCCAGCAGGTTTTCCATATCGAGCAACTTGTCCCGCTCCCCCTCCATCATCTTGTCGACGGGGATGCCGGTCCAGCGGCTGACAACGCCTGCGATATCCTCTTCGGTCACCTCTTCACGCAGCAGCGCGTTCTCTGAAGCGCCACGCGCCTCCTCCAGCGCCTTTTCCAACTGCGGGATCTTGCCGTATGAAAGCTCGCCCGCCTTGGCTAGGTCGCCCGTACGTTGCGCCTGTTCCAGCTCGATCCGGGCTACGTCCAGATCTTCCTTGATCCGGCTTTCAGCGTGAATCTTATCCCGCTCGCTCTGCCAGCGGGTGGTGAGCTCGCTCGACTGCTGTTCCAGATTGGCCAACTCTTCGCGCAGAGTATCCAGCCGATCCTTCGATGCCTGATCGCTCTCTTTCGACAGCGCCTGCTCTTCAATCTTGAGCTGGATAATCCGCCGGTCGAGATTTTCGATTTCTTCGGGCTTGCTCTCCACCTCCATCCGGATACGGCTCGCAGCCTCATCCATCAGATCGATCGCCTTGTCGGGCAGGAAACGGTTCTGGATATACCGGTTGGAGAGCTGAGCTGCTGCCACCAGCGCATTATCGGTGATGTTCACACCGTGATGCAGCTCGTACTTTTCCTTAAGCCCGCGCAGGATGCTGATCGTGTCTTCCACGCTCGGCTCTTCAATATATACGGGCTGGAAACGGCGCTGCAGCGCCGGGTCCTTCTCAACATATTTCTGAAATTCATCCAGCGTGGTCGCACCGATGCAGTGTAGCTCACCGCGCGACAGGGCAGGTTTGAGCAGATTGCTCGCATCCATGCTGCCTTCGCTAGCGCCTGCACCGATCAAAGTGTGCATTTCATCAATGAACAGGATGATCTGCCCGTCGGAACCCTTCACTTCATCGAGCACAGCCTTCAGCCGTTCTTCAAACTCGCCGCGATATTTCGCGCCCGCAATCAAGGAACCCATGTCGAGTGACATCAGCGTACGGCCTTTGAGGCTGTCAGGCACATCGCCATTGGCAATGCGTAGCGCCAACCCTTCGGCTATCGCAGTCTTACCTGTGCCGGGTTCGCCGATCAGCGCAGGGTTGTTCTTGGTACGGCGCGCCAGAATCTGAATGGTGCGGCGGATTTCCTCGTCGCGACCGATCACAGGGTCCAGTTTGCCTTCGCGCGCAGCCTCGGTCAGGTCCCGGGCATATTTCTTCATCGCATCATAGCTTTCTTCGGCACCGGCACTGTCAGCCGTGCGCCCACCTGTTACATCCTGAATGGCAGCTTCCAGCGCCTTGGCATCGACATTGGCGGCCTTCAGCGCCTTGCCGGCAGGATTATCAGACGCGAGCGCCAGCGCCTGCAACAGGCGCTGCACGGGCACAAAACTGTCACCCGCCTTTTGCGCCAGCTGTTCCGCCTGATCGAGGATACGCACAACATCATTGTCCAGGCCGGGGGTCTGTTGCGCCCCGCCGCCTGACACGGCAGCAATCTTGGCCAACGCATTATCGACTTCCGTGATCGCCACGCCAGCATTGCCGCCTGCGCGCTGGATCAATTGCGCGGCCATGCCCTCTCCGTCTTCCAGCAGTGCTTTCAGGATATGTGCCGGGCTAATCCGCTGGTGGTTCATGCGGATGGCGACAGTTTGCGCGCTTTGCAGAAAACCCTTGGCGCGATCGGTAAATTTTTCGAGATTCATGAAGCGAAACCCCTCATTGCGTTACCACCACAATATGGTGTTGCAATTAAGCAACACAAGCCCCACCTCACAAAAAATGGCTGGGTGTATTAGGCAGATATAGGGGCTCTTGGCTGCCGCAACAGGTGGGGCACAAATTTTCTGGCAAACAGCCGTCCTCAGATCGCTTCACGTGCATGACATTCATGGCTAGGTTCCGCGAGAAGAGGAGCCTGAATGAAACAGGTATTGGCACGCACAGCATGGGTTGCGCTGGTTCTGATGATCGCCGGCTTCATCACGCTCGCGAGTTGGGAGCCGTTTTTCAGCGAACATGGCGAAGCACCGCCTGCACAGAAGTATCGAGCAGAGATCACCCGCGATGCCTATGGCGTGCCGCATATTTACGGCCAAACCGATGCCGATGTCGCATTTGGCATCGCCATTGCCCATGCACAGGACGACTTCTTCACATTGCAGGATGTGATCGCCATGACCAGGGGCCGCTATGGCGCAATCGCAGGCGAGGCAGGCGCAGGGGTCGATTACGCTTATCACTTGCTCGATGCACGCGGCACTGCCAACCGGCATTATGACGCGCTGCCCGCAGATACACGCGCGCTGCTGGATGCCTATGCCAGCGGGTTGAACCAATATGCGGCGGATCATCCGCAAGAATCGAAACTGATCGATCTGTTTCCAGTCAATGGGCGCGATATTGCGGCGGGATTTGCACTGCGCCAGCCATTCTTCTTCGGGCTGGGTAATGTGATCGCACCATTGGTGGAAGGTGGCGAGTTACGCCGCGAATATGGGCCGGACATACCCGGCTTCCCTCGCTCGCAAGAATTGCGGTTGAAGGGTGCCAGCGACACCAAAACTGCAAATTATTCGCCCCTCGGCAAAAATGCCGAATTGGCAGGCTCCAACGCCTTTGCCATTGCGCCGGCAAAATCAGGCGGACCCACCATTCTGGTTTCCAATACCCACCAACCGTTAACAGGGCCGGTGGCGTGGTATGAACTGGTGGTCGAAAGCGGTGATGGATGGCACTTCGCAGGCGCAACCTTCCCTGGGTCACCCCTCCCCTTCCTGGGGCATAATAAGGACCTGGGCTGGACCAATACGGTCAACCGCCCCGATCTGATCGATATTTACCAACTGGAACTGGATGAAGGCGCCACGCGTTACCAGCTCGATGGTGAATGGCGCAATCTGGAACACCGCACCGTCACCCTGCCTGTGAAGATAGGGCCGATCACTCTGCCCATCCGCCGTACCATCTATCGCAGTGTTCACGGCCCGGTGATCGTGAATGACAAGGGCGCATTCGCCATCCGTTATGGGGGGATCGACCGGCTCGACCAGCTGGACGCCTATTACCGGCTCAACAAGGCGCGCGACTTGGGTGAATGGCAGGCGCAACTGGCGCGCATGGCCGTGCCCAGCACCAATTTCATCTATGCCGATGGCGCAGGCAACATTGCCTATACCTATAATGCCGCCATTCCTGACCGCGCGCCAGGGCATAATTGGCGCAGCATATTGCCCGGTAATATCAGCGCGCTGATCTGGGGCGGGCCGGTCGCCTATGAAAAGCTGCCCCAATATGTGAACCCCGCCAGTGGCTGGCTCTATAATTCCAACAACACCCCCTATACCGCGGCGGGGCCGGGCAGCGATCTCAACCCGCATGATTTCGTGCCAGAACTGGGGGTGGAGCTGAAACAGACCAACCGATCACACCGCGCCTGGGCCCTGCTGAGCGCGACCAACCGCATTGATCGCGCCGCGTTGGAGCGGATCAAGTATGACACTGCCTATGATCGCGCGGGCTATGTCGCCGACCTGTGGGATGCGCTGGAAGCAATGGATTTGTCCGACAATGCCGAACTGGCCGCAGCGCGCGACCTGTTGCTGGAATGGGATTTCAACGCCGATGGGAACGGGCGCGCAGACGCGCTGGCCCTGCTGATGATCAGGCCATTCATGTCGGCTGAATATGGCAATCACAATGGATTGCCCGACCCGCGAGAGGAATTGGCGCGATCTGTCGAGCATCTGAAAACACATTTCGGGCGGACCGATCCGCCTGCCCGTTCGCTCTTGCGGTTGCGGCAGGGGTCAGGTGCCAATGCGGTCGATCTGCCCATGGATGGTGGATCAGACGCGCTGCGTGCCGCCACTGGCTGGGATGTGGATGGCGATGGGCGGTTATCCGTCAACCATGCTGACAGCTTCATCCAATGGGTTGAATGGCATGCGGGCAAGCCCGTCAGTTCGCGTTCGATCATGCCCTATGGCGCGGCCACAACGCGGCCTGACAGCTCGCATTTCACCGATCAGGCGCGATTATTTGTGGCGCATAGGATGAAACCAGTGCATTTCTGGCGCAGGGACGTGCTTGCCAATGCCAAACGGCGATATATGGTTGAGTCAAACTGACACTGATGTAAATAATGGCATATCCCCCGCCCGCACATCGAGCAGGCACAATGATTATTCAGGAGAAGAATATGTCCGTTGCCGGAAACTATGAAACCACCGTGCAAAGCCCCATGGGGCCGCAGACAGGCACATTTACCGTTGTCGATGGCGGCGACGGCACTTTTACCGGCCAGCTGACCGGATCGCTGGGTGCGCTGGACGTCCAGGAAGGCAAGGTCGACGGCAATACGCTGACATGGAAGATGGCGATGACCATCCCCATGCCGATGACGCTGGATTGCGAAGCGACCGTGGATGGCGACACGCTGACCGGCGCGGTCAATGCAGGCGCGTTTGGCTCCATGCCGCTTTCGGGCACCCGCAGGGCCTGATTGTGCAAAAATTCGCGTTTTGAAGGGGCCGCTGGAGCGATCCGGCAGTCTTTTCTATGTCAACCCCAATGCCCCCTCACCGCCTGATAAGCTGCTGCTGCGACTGTGTTCGCCAGATTTAACGAACGCACCTTGTCAGACCGCATCGGCAGACTGACCATTTGATCGCGGTGCGCCTCAACAATTGCTTGCGGAATACCCTTCGTCTCGCGCCCGAACACCAGATAGGCATCTGCTGGATAGTCAGGTTCGTAGAATGTGCGCGGGGCATATTCCTCGAACAGGAACATCTGGTCCACGCGCGGCGCGCGCTCGGTCAGAAACTCATCCCAACTGGCAAATTCGACCAGCCTGATATGCGGCCAGTAGTCGAGGCCGGATCGCTTTACGCGCTTGTCTGAAATCTCAAAACCTAACGGGTGGATCAACACCAGTTCCATATCCAGCGCCACACAGGTGCGCCCCACCGCGCCGGTATTGCCCGGAATCTCCGGCTCGATCAGGACGATTGAGGTCATCGCCCTGTGCTTAACCGTCCAGCTTGCCTTTGAGTATCTGGTTCACCACCGCCGGATTTGCCTTGCCCTGCATCGCCTTCATCGTCTGGCCGACGAAGAAACCGAACAGCTTGTCTTTCCCTCCGCGATATTCGGCCACCTTACCTTCATTAGCGGCGATAATCGCGTCAATCGCGGCCTCGATCGCGCCTGTGTCCGAAACCTGTTTCAAGCCTTCGCTATCAGCAATCTCACCCGGTTCACGCCCGGTCTTGAGCACGATTTCGTAGATTTCCTTGGCCTGACCGCCCGAAATCTCGCCCGCATCCTGCATCTTCAGGATCGCGGCTTGTGCTTCAGCGGATGAGTGCGCCGGATTGGCCTCTTCACCCAGCCCCTTCAGCACGCCGGGAGCGACGGAAAGCGCCCAATTGGCCACCTGCGTCGCGACCTTGGCTTCCGGCTTACCCAGCGCCGTAGCACTGGCCGCCAGCAGCGTTTCAAACCGGGCAAAGGTTTCAACCTCTGCAGTCAGCTCGCGCGCATTATAATCGCTCAGGCCCAATTCGCCGGTATAGCGCGCCCGCTTGGCATCGGGCAGTTCAGGCAGCGAAGCGCGGCATTCCTCCAAAAAGCTGTCCTCCAGCTCCAGCGGCAACAGATCGGGATCAGGAAAATAGCGGTAATCATGCGCATCTTCCTTGCTGCGCATGGTCCGCGTGGTGCCAGTGTTGGGATCGAACAGGCGCGTTTCCTGCACGATTTTGCCCCCGCTTTCGATCACATCGACCTGGCGGTTCGCCTCATGCTCGATAGTCTGCATCACGAAACGGACTGAATTGACGTTCTTCGTTTCGGTCCGAGTGCCGAATTCCTCACCCAGGCGACGCACGCTGACGTTCACATCGGCGCGCATGGAACCTTCTTCCATATTGCCGTCGCAACTGCCGACATAACGAAGGATTGTTCGCAGCTTGCGGACATAGGCACCTGCCTCTGCGGGGCTGCGCATATCGGGGCGGCTGACAATTTCCATCAGCGCAACACCGCAACGGTTGAGATCGACATAGGACATGGTGGGGTGCTGGTCATGCATCAGCTTGCCCGCATCCTGTTCGACATGGATACGCTCAATCCCGATCACCTTGTCTTCGGGAATACCTGCCTTTTCATCGGCGTCGATGGTCAGCGCGCCCTCGCCCACGATCGGGTGATAGAGCTGCGAAATCTGGTATCCCTGCGGCAGGTCGGCATAGAAGTAATTCTTGCGGTCAAAGCGCGAATATTTGTTGATCTGCGCTTCAATCGCCATGCCGGTGCGCACTGCCTGCCGGATACATTCGCGGTTGGGCACGGGCAGCATGCCAGGCATGGCTGCATCCACCAGACTGACATTGCAGTTTGGCTCTGCCCCGAAAGCGGTAGACGCGCCTGAGAACAATTTGGAATGGCTGGTGACCTGCGCATGGACTTCCAGGCCGATCACGACCTCCCACTCGCCCGTTGCACCCTGAATGCGGTATGATGACATATCTATACCCCGCTCGGGCTGAGCCTGTCGAAGCCCTGCCCTTCTGCTAAAAATAAAAACAACCCTTCGACAAGCTCAGGATGGACGGAGCGCGGCAGCATCACCACCACTTCTCCGGTGCTGCGGTAAACCCGGCGCGCTGCTGGATCGCAAGGCCGGCATTGAGCACACCCTGTTCATCAAAGGCCCGGCCCACGATCTGCAGACCCAGCGGCAGGCCATCGCTGTTGAGCATGCCCGGCACGCTCATCGCAGGCAGGCCAGCAAGTGATGCAGGCACGGCGAACACATCGTTCAGATACATTGCCAGCGGATCGTCCGAATTCTCGCCCAACGCGAAGCTGGGTGTTGGCGTCGTCGGTGCCAGAATTACATCGCACTCGCCAAACGCATTATTGAAATCGCGCGCGACCAGCGCCCGCACCTTCTGCGCCTGATTGTAATAGGCATCATAGAAACCGGCGCTGAGCACATAGGTGCCGATGATAATGCGGCGCTTCACCTCATCGCCAAAGCCCGCTTCGCGCGTTTCGGCATACATATCCTGCAACCCTGCCCCATCGGGCAATTCGCGCAGGCCATAACGCACGCCGTCATAGCGGGCGAGGTTGGACGATGCCTCTGCAGGCGCAACGATGTAATAGGCGGGCAGCGCATATTTGGTGTGAGGCAGTGACACGTCGACAATTTCCGCCCCTGCATCACGCAGCCATTCCTTGCCCTGCTCCCAGCTTTTCAGGATTTCAGGGTCGGTTCCCTCCATGCGATATTCGCGCGGAATACCCACCTTCTTGCCGTTCAGATCGGCATCGAGGCCCGCTTCCCAACTGGGCACCGGCATATCGAGGCTGGTCGAATCCTTCGGGTCAAAGCCTGCCATCGCCTCTAGCATGATCGCGCAATCTTCCACGCTGCGCGCCATGGGGCCAGCCTGATCGAGGCTGCTGGCGAAGGCAACCACGCCCCAGCGGCTGCAACGACCATAGGTCGGCTTGATCCCGCAAATGCCGGTGAAAGCGGCAGGCTGGCGGATCGAACCGCCCGTATCGGTGCCGGTGGCGGCAGGTGCAATACGCGCGGCCACCGCTGCCGAAGATCCGCCGGAACTACCGCCAGGGCTCATCGCGGCATTGGTGCCCACTTTGCGCCACGGAGAAGAAACATTGCCGAAATAGCTGGTCTCGTTACTCGAACCCATGGCAAACTGATCAAGGTTCAGCTTGCCCAGCATGCCCGCACCTGCATCCCACAAATTCTGGGAGACGGTGCTTTCATATTGCGGCTTGAAACCTTCCAATATGTGGCTGGCCGCGCTTGTCTGCACGCCATGCGTGGCGAACAAATCCTTCATACCAATGGGCACGCCGCCCATTGCACCCAAACCTTCACCCTTGGCGCGCTTTGCATCCACCGCATCAGCGGCGGCCAACGCATGGTCAGGCGTGGTGACGATAAAGGCGTTCAGTGCCGCTGCACTTTCCACGGCGGCATTGAAGGCTTCGGCCACTTCGCGCGCGGTGAATGTGCCAGCGGCCACGCCATCGCGGATGTCCTTGACGCCAAGATTTGTGAGTTCGGTCATAGCTCGTCATTCCCGCGAAGGCGGGAATCCAGATTCCCTTGTTTCTGGATCCTAAAACACTCGCCGCTACGCGGCTGTTCAGGATGATCGAATGAAAGGCGGAGCATTTTCATTCGATCACCTTGGGCACACCGAAGAAGCCATGTTCGGCCACAGGTGCATTAGCCAGCACATCATCGCAGCGATTGCCGCCCGTCTTGGGGTCTGCATCCACCACGTCGGCGCGCAGGCGCAACGTGTTGGGAATGACCGCAGTCATCGGCGCGACATCAGATGTGTCCACCTCACCCAATTGCTCGACCCATTGGAGGATACCGTTCAGTTCAGGCTCCATCCGGTCAAGCTCTTCATCGCTCATACGGATACGCGCCAGTGAGACGATTTTCGCCACGGTGACCCGGTCAATCGACATAGGAAAAAACTCCTGCGGGCATTACTGCCCCCCTCGTCTTCAATAGTTAGATCTGGAATGGGTTGAAAAAGGTCGGATAGCGCTAGCAGTGCAACCCCAAACCATCAAGAAAATCGGCTTATTGCGCGGGGCCTTCTGGCGCACCTTGCTGCTCCATCGCCTGTTGCAACAACCCTAAGCGGCGCTGGAAATCCTCGCGGTTCATGAAATCAACCAACTCAATTTCGAACGTCAGGTCTGCATTGGGCGGGACTGGTCCGCCGGGAGGGGGCATGGCGCCATAACCCTGATCCGACGGGATGAAGAGTTCATACTTGCCGCCCTTCTGCATTTTCATCGCGCCATCACGAAAACCGGGGACCATGCTGTCCAGCGGCAGCGGATTGCCTTCGGGGAAGATGCCTTCCACCGGCAGCGGCAAATCCTGCGACTGGTCAAAAACCGTGCCATCTTCCAGCTTGCCGACATATTTGACGAACACCACATCTTCCGCTGTGGGCATGGGGCCGTCACCCGCTATCAGCGTATCCACCTTCACACCCTGGGGTACGGCTGCCCAGGCAATGCCCGCGCCGATCAAAATGGCGATGATAATGGCCAGCCAAAGCTTGGTGAGAGAGCCCTTTTCGATCGGCTGCAGCGGCACACGGGTAATTTCGGTCATGCAAAAATCCTGCAAATCTTGGAACAGGCCCGATCAAGCAAAAGGGCGCGGAATCAATACCGCGCCCTGATGGCTTATCGTGAGTGTGCGTTCAAGCGCGTTTCTGATGGTATCGCCGCTTCCCGGCGGAAAACCGGCCCCCACTTTTCCTGAAGGGGCTGAAACGCTTGAAAAGACGGCTTACTTGACGCCGTCACGCTCCATCCGCTTGCGCTCCATCTTGCGGGCGCGGCGCACAGCTGCGGCCTTTTCGCGGGCGCGCTTTTCACTGGGCTTTTCGAAGTGGCGACGCAGCTTCATTTCGCGATACACCCCCTCCCGCTGCAGCTTCTTCTTAAGCGCGCGGAGAGCCTGGTCGACATTGTTATCGCGAACGATGATCTGCATAAATTCCAACACCTCACTATAACAGCACAGAGCCCGCATGCAGCGCGGGGATGCGCCATATATAAATCAACGAAAATTGCGCCGAATCCATGCCGGATCGGCTCGAACAGGGGCGCACATAGTCAAATCACCCTCTATTGGCAAGGGAAAGCGCCATCAGCCGCTATGCAGGGCGGGTTGTGCCCGCTAAGAGGCGGGGCATGTCAGCCCTCTCCCCCCTTGCCGCCAGCATCAACGTCGCCATCGGCGGCGCGATTGGTGCCACCATGCGCTTCCAGCTGGGCCGCGCCATCACGCATTGGCTGGGCCCCAACACGGCCACCGCCTTTCCCTGGGCTACTCTCACTGCCAATGTACTGGGCAGCATGGCAATGGGCCTGTTGGCCGGATGGCTGGCGCGGCATGGTTCTGTCCAAGGCGAACAATGGCGATTGTTGCTGGGTGTGGGGCTGCTGGGCGGCTTCACCACCTTTTCCAGCTTCAGCCTGGAGATGATGTGGCTGGTGGAACGCGGGCAGCCGGGGCTTGCAGCCAGCTATGCCGGGATTTCCGTGCTGGCGGGGCTTTTTGCACTTTATCTGGGCCTTGTGGTGATGCGGGTGAGCGCGTGAACCAAGGCACAGCACAGGAAGTCCGCCAGTTCACCATCGCGCCCGATGATGACGGCGTGCGGCTGGACCGCTGGTTCAAGCGCAATCTGCCGCAGATCGGCTTTGGCACCGTGTCCAAATGGGCGCGCACCGGGCAATTGCGGGTGGATGGCAAGCGAGTAAAGCCAGAGGACCGGCTGGAAGCGGGCCAGGTGCTGCGCGTGCCACCGGGGGGTGTGGACAAGGCGCGTGGACCCAAGCCGCGCCGTGAACTGACGGCGGACGAAGTGGCGCTGGCTGAAAGCATCATCATCCACCAGACCAAATCCGCCATCGTGCTGAACAAGCCACCAGGATTGGCGACGCAGGGCGGCACCAAAACACATAATCATGTCGATGGTCTATTGGATGCCTATGTTGATGGTGACGCACCCCGCCCCCGGCTGGTCCACCGGCTGGACAAGGATACCAGCGGCGTGTTGCTGATTGCCCGCACACCGGGCAGCGCGGCGAGTTTTTCCAAGCGCTTTTCCGGCCGCAACGCGCGCAAAATCTATTGGGCGCTGGTGTTGGGCGTGCCCGATGTGCCGGAGGGGACGATTGACGCCCCGCTGACCAAGCAACCCGGAACCGGCGGCGAGAAAATGCATGTGGACGAGGAAAACGGCGCGCGCGCCGTGACCCGTTATCGCGTGGTGGACAAGGCCGGGAAAAGTACCGCTTGGGTTGAGCTGGAGCCAATGACCGGCCGCACCCACCAATTGCGCGTGCATATGGCGGCGATCGGCCACCCGATTGTGGGTGATGGCAAATATGGTGGGCGCGATGCCTTTCTGACCGGCACGATCAGCCGCAAGATGCACCTCCATGCGCGGCGGCTGGTGATCGATTCGCCCGATGGCGGCAAGATTGATGTGACAGCCGACCTGCCCGAACATTTCGCCGCCAGCATGCATACGCTGGGCTTTGACCCATCAGCCAGCAATGCCGACCCGATTAAAGGTGATGAAACGCCCGAACGCAGCAAGGCGGAAAAGAAGCAGGCCGCCCGCGCCCATGCTAAGCAATATCGCAAGGCGCGCAGGGGGGAACGGCGTTCGCGCAGCCCTGTTGCTGGCAACAAATCAAAGGCAAAACCAGCCAAGAGCAAACCGAGCGGGCGGCGTAAATGACGCAACGCCTCGCCGTATTCGATTGCGATGGCACGCTGGTGGATGGCCAGGCACATATTTGCGATTCGATGGATGATGCATTTGCTTGCGTCGGCTTTGCCCCACCCGATCGCAATCTGGTACGCCGCGTGGTGGGATTGAGCCTGCCTGTCGCCGTGCGCAAGCTGCTGCGTGATGCGGAAGAAGCACAAATCAGCTCCGTGGTCGAGGCATATAAGGATGCCTTTCGCACCCGCCGCCAGCACGGCATACTGCAAGAACCGCTCTATCACGGGATCGCAGATCTGCTGGCTCGCCTGCACAATCAAGGTTGGTTGCTAGCTGTGGCGACGGGCAAATCGGACCGAGGTCTCAATGCCTGCCTTGAAACCCACGGCATCCGTGACATGTTTGTCTCGCTGCAAACGGCGGATAGGCACCCGTCCAAACCGCACCCCGATATGCTGGACGCCGCGATTGCAGAGGCGGGCCTGACGCATAATCAGGCGGTCATGATTGGCGACACCACATTCGACATCATAATGGCGCGCGATGCACAGGTGCGCGCGCTGGGCGTGGCCTGGGGATATCATGAGCCGCAAGAGCTGATTGCGGAAGGAGCTTCTGCCGTAGCAAACGCGCCCAAAGATCTGGAGACATTGCTGTGAGTGACGATGCGCTGGCCAGACAACGCTTTGTCCTGCTCAATCTCGTAAGATTGGGCGGGTTGCTGATGGTGTTGGCCGGAATTGGCGCGCATCAGGGCGCATTACCCCTCCCCCAACCCATCGCCCTGATCCTGGCGGCGCTGGGCCTGTTCGAATTCTTCTTCCTGCCCAATATTCTAGCGCGGAGCTGGCGCACCAGGGACCGTGCCGAGGATCAATGAAACGCTTTTACAAACAGGTTGATGTGGCCCCGGTTGACGGCGGCTGGCAAGTCACGCTGGATGGGCGCGGTATCAAGACGCAGGGTGGCCGCCCGCAAGTGGCCGCGACCCGCGCTATGGCAGAGGCATTGGCCATTGAGTGGGCGGATCAGGGTGAGGAGATCGACCCCACCGCCTTTGCGATGCGCGATCAGACCGATTACGCGATCGACGTGATCGCCCGCGACGCGGCAGAGGTAATCGACAAATTGCTGAGCTATGGCGACACGGATACCTTGCTTTACCGCGCCGACCCGGATGAGCCGCTCTATCACCGTCAGCAACAGGATTGGGAACCGCTGGTCTGCGCGTTTGAAGCGCGCGAGGGTGTGCGGCTGAACCGCATCAGCGGGGTGATGCATCGCCCGCAACCGGATGAAACAATGGCCAGCCTGCGGGCACGGCTGGAAGCGCAAGACGCCTTCACGCTTGCCGGGTTGCAGGTACTGACTTCGCTCTCCGCATCGCTGACCATTGGCCTGTCTGCTCTGGAACCGGACGCCAATGTGGAGCGCCTGTGGCAGTTCGCCAATTTGGAGGAGGAATGGCAGGTCGAATTGTGGGGGAAAGATGAGCAGGCAGAAGCACGCAATGCCAAACGGCGCGACGCCTTCATTTCAGCCCATCAATGGTTGGGAATGCTGCGGGGCTAAGCCCTATTCGTCCGCCATCCATTCACTGACCTGGCGCGCCACATCATTGGCCGCCCTGTTAAGGGCAGGGCCGACTGAACCCACCTTGGGCGAGATGCCGGGCTCCACCGCCTCAAAACGGCGCATTTCGACCGAGTGATCCACCCCTTCACGAATGGCATCAAAACGCACCACCACCGATGATGTAGCCGCATCATAGCCGAAATTGCGCAATGTGCCGCGCAGACGCTGATCCGCGGCCAGCGTCGGATCGTCCCCGTCAATCACGAAGGTGCCGCTTTCGACGCGCAGAGTTTCGGCCAGTACGCGGCGGAACAGGCGGGCAGGTTTTTCCACCCATACGGCATCTTTCAGATAGGCCACTTCTGTCGCATCGACCTGAACCGGCACGCGCAGCACGTCGAGTTCAGCCACCACTTCAGGTTCACTGATCGCAATCGCGCTGGCGCGGGTAGCACTGGTTGCGCTGCCTGCCCCAGCCGCATTTTCAGCCGTCAATGTCAGCAGGCTTTCCGGCGTTTCGCCGCCCAGGCTGACACAACCTGCCAGGGCAAGAGCCAGCACTGGCGCCAATGCCAGCGCACCGCATTTCACAAATCCCCGTGGCATCATGCCGCTCTCTCCGCTCATGGCCAGCTCGCTCATGGTTTATAGTCCGGCAATGCTTCACCCTTTATCACCGCGCCAACGCCCTGGTTTTCCAACCGTTCGGTTACGGTGCGCAGCGCCTTGCTAGTGGCACGCAGATCACGCAAAGTCGCCTCTGCCGCAGGCAAGGTGCTTTCGGACAATTGTCTTGCCACGGGTCGTGCATCTTCCAGTGTGGATGACAATGAGGCAGCTGCGTCATTGGCTGAAACCAGCGTTGTGCGCAGCTGTTTGGCCAGTTGCGCCCCTTCCTGATTCATCAGTCGATCGGTTGAATCGGTCACCCGCTCAAACGCGTCCAACGCCTCGCCCGCTTCGCGCAATGTGTTTTCCATCTCGGCCATGGTGGACTTCACCTGCGGCGTCGCCTCTGCCAGATTTGCCGCCATGCGGTTGGTATTGCGCAAAATCCCGGCAATCTGCTGCTGGTTTTCATCCCCCAACATTTCGGTCAGCCGTTCGGTCAGTGTCGCCAGCCGTTCCAGCAGCAGCGGCGCATTGGCCAGAATTTCACCAAAACCGCCGGGCTTGGGCGGGATCACTGGCGCACCTTCAGGGCAAGCGGTTGTTTCGCAATTGATCGGCGGCGCATCCTTACGCGCGCCATCCAGCAAAATGGTCGAAACGCCGGTAAAGCTGGCCTGCACCGTGGCGGTGGTGCCCACCAGCATCGGCACATCATCCTGCACTTTGACCCGTACCCGCACAAATTCCGGGTCTTTCTGCCACAGCTGGATTTCGCTGACCTGCCCCACCGGGACACCGGCAAAGGAAACTTCTGACCCTTTGGCCAGACCTGACACGGATTGCTTGAAGAAGATATCGTACTCGTTCTGCGCACCTTCACCCAGCCGCGCCAGCCAGACGAAGAAGGCCGCCAGCAATGCCAGCAGTACCAGAGTAACCGCCCCCACCCAGATATGATTGGCCCGTGTTTCCATGCGGATACCCCTATGCCTTGCCTTTCGCGGGATTGTCCAACGCTTTGGCACGCTGTTGGCTGGCCTGCGCCGCCCTGCCGCGTGGCCCGTTGAAATATTCATCGATCCATGGGTGGTCGGTTTCCAGCAGCTCAGGAATGGTCCCGACCGCTATCACCCGCTTGTCTGCCAGCACCGCCACCCGGTCACAAATTTCGTAAAGCGTGTCGAGATCATGGGTAATCAGAAATACCGTCAGCCCCAGTGTCTCTTTCAATTCCTTGGTCAGCCGGTCAAATGCTGCCGCGCCAATGGGGTCCAGCCCTGCGGTGGGTTCATCGAGAAACAGCAATTCGGGATCAAGGGCGAGTGCACGCGCCAAACCGGCGCGTTTCTTCATGCCGCCGGACAATTCGGAGGGGAATTTACCCACCGCATCTTCGGGCAGGCCGGACAATATCACCTTGTAACGGGCGATTTCATGCAGCAATTCCTCGCCAATATCGGGATAGAACTGGCGCAGCGGCACCTCAACATTCTCACCCACAGTCAGCGTAGAAAACAGCGCGCCGCCCTGAAACAGCACGCCCCAGCGATTGCGCACGCCCAGTTCCTGATCCGGCTCCGCATTGGTGATGGATTTTCCAAACACTTCAACATCGCCCGCCGTCACGTGCTGCAGGCCGATAATCGCGCGCATCAGCACAGATTTGCCTGTTCCCGATCCGCCCACAACACCCAGAATCTCTCCGCGATTTACCGTCAGAGAGAGGTTTTCATGCACCACATGTTCGTCAAACTGTGTCCGCAACCCTTCCACCACGATGGGGTGATCGCCGCGGAAGCGTTCGTGCTGGCCCAGGCCGTTCTGACGCTTGTCGCTCATCCCCAGCCGATCTCAGTAAAGAACACAGCGAAGAATGCGTCGAGCACGATCACGGCGAAAATGGCGGAAACGACAGCCATTGTGGTACGCAGGCCCACCTCTTCAGAATTACCGCGCACCTGCATGCCGTGGTAACAACCCGCCAGCGCCACGATCAGGCCGAAAATGGGCGCCTTGGTCAAACCCACATAAAGGTCATGCAACGGAACGACGTCCTGTATCCGGTCAAGGAAGTTCCAGAAGGGAATGCCCAGCATCAGATCGCCCACCACCGCGCCGCCCACTATCGCCACGACAGAACTGTAGAAGCTAAGCAGGATCATCATGACGGTGCAGGCGATGATGCGCGGGATCACTAGCGCCTCTATCGGCGAAATGCCGATGGTGCGCATCGCGTCCACTTCCTCTGTCAGTTTCATCGTGCCGATCTGCGCGGCAAAGGCGCTGCCCGAACGGCCCGCCACCATTATCGCGGTCATCAACACGCCCAATTCACGCAAGGTAATCCGTCCCACCAGATTGACGGTGAGCGTTTCGGCCCCGAATTGTTCAAGCTGCACCGCGCCCTGTTGCGCGATAACGATACCGATCAGGAAGCTCATAAGCCCGATAATCGGCAGCGCAGCCACCCCAACCAGTTCAAACTGGCGCACCAGCGCAGTCCAGCGGAAACGACGCGGATTGCGCAACAAGGTGCCAAAAGCAATCAGCACCTGCCCCAGAAAGCCAACCACGCCGACAATGCCGTGCCAAGCCTGCTCTGCCTTGATCCCCATGAACAACGGCAGCCATTGCCAGATTGGTTCATGCACTGGTTCGGCCGGTTCCTGGCTGGCCGATTGCTGGACCGCGCGGATCAGCCGCTGCGCCCGCGCGCTGGCCCCTGTGATTTCCGCACCGTGTTGCCGCGCCAGACGGGTGGCGATCCATGCGCCAACCGTGTCGATTTCAGATACTTCGCTCAGGTCTATTGTGGCGAATGGCCCGATGATCGCATCCAGATCATCATCAATCGCCCCGATGGAGGACACGAGATAAGGGCCGCTGAGGCGCAATACCGCGCCGCCGCCCTCAACTTCCTCGATCGAAAACTGCGCCCCTCCATCCATAAGTTGCTGCTATGCGGGCAAATCAGACACATCACAAGCGCCCGTGTAGCAATCTTGCGAAGCTGGCCGTTGCGTCGAACCGTCACGGCTGGCAAAGGGCGCGGGCTGTATCCGCAAGTGAGCATGAACGAACAAAAGAATATGACAACTGAACTGCCAAAAACATTCGATCCCGCCGCGATTGAAGCGCGCTGGTACAGCCATTGGGAAGAAAACGGGCTGTTCCGCCCCGACCGCCCCAATGCAGAGCCCTATACCATCGTCAATCCGCCGCCGAATGTGACGGGCAGCCTGCATATCGGCCATGCGCTGGACAATACGCTGCAGGATATCGTGATCCGTTACGAACGCCTGAGCGGCAAGGATGCGCTATGGGTTGTGGGCACCGACCATGCCGGCATCGCCACGCAAATGGTCGTGGAACGCCAGATGGAGGCGCGACAGGACAAGCGCACCAATTACAGCCGCGAAGATTTCATCGCGAAAGTGTGGGAATGGAAAGCGGAATCAGGCGGCCAGATCACCCGCCAACTGCGCCGCCTAGGCTGTTCCATGGATTGGTCCCGCGAACAGTTCACCATGGACCCGCATTTTACCAAGGCGGTGCTCAAAACCTTCGTCGACCTCTACAATGAAGGCCTGATCTATCGTGACAAGCGGCTGGTAAACTGGGACCCCAAGCTGAAAACCGCGATTTCAGACCTAGAGGTCGAGACGCAGTCGATTGCGGGCGGCTTCTGGCACTTCAAATATCCGCTGGCGGACGGCGTAAAGCTCGATGATGGCCGCGATTATATCGAAGTCGCCACCACACGCCCTGAAACCATGCTGGCCGATATGGCCGTGGCCGTGCATCCAAGTGACGAGCGATATTCCAGCGTTATTGGCAAACATGTCATCCTGCCCATCACCGGGCGGCGTGTGCTCGTGGTGGCCGATGAGCACGCTGACCCTGAACTGGGCAGCGGCGCGGTGAAGATCACGCCGGGGCATGATTTTAACGATTTCGAGGTCGGCAAGCGCGCCGGAATCGCGCCATCTGATATGCTCAACATGCTGGATGGCGATGCCAATGTTTGCCAGACGGCGGACGGGCTGGTGCCGGAGGAATATCTGGGCCTGCACCGCTTCAAGCGGGACGGTGTGGATGGCGCGCGCGAACTGGTCGTTGCGCGGCTGAAAGAACAGGGTTTCCTGATCCCGCATGTCAGCAAAAACAAGGCTGGCAAGGAAGTGGAAAGCGATGCCGAACCGCGCCAGATCGCCACACCCTTTGGCGATCGCGGCGGGGTGGTGATCGAACCCTGGCTGACCGACCAATGGTATGTGAATGCCGAGGAACTGGCCAAGGGCCCGATTGAAGCGGTGAAAAGCGGCGCGATCGAAATCGTGCCCAAATCATGGGAAAAAACCTTCTTCAACTGGATGGAGAATATCCAGCCCTGGTGTGTTTCCCGTCAATTGTGGTGGGGCCACCGAATTCCGGCGTGGTATGACAAAAGCGGCAATGTCTATGTCGCCATGACCGAGGAAGAGGCGCAGGCACAGGCTGGCAACAGCATTTCCCTTACACGCGATTCCGACGTGCTCGACACGTGGTTCTCCAGCGCCCTGTGGCCCTTCGCCACGCTCGGCTGGCCAGATAAAAACGCACCGCTGTTCGAACGCCATTACCCCAATGATCTGCTGATTTCCGGCTTTGACATCCTGTTCTTCTGGGATGCGCGCATGATGATGCAGGGCATGAAAATGACCGGGCAGATTCCATGGCCGCGCCTGTACCTCCATGGGCTGGTGCGTGCTGCGGATGGCGCGAAAATGTCCAAATCGAAAGGCAATGTGGTCGATCCACTGGGCCTGATCGATCAATATGGAGCCGACGCGCTGCGGTTCTTCATGGCGGCGATGGAAAGCCAGGGCCGCGACATCAAGATGGATGAAAAGCGGGTGGAGGGCTATCGCAACTTCGCCACCAAGCTTTGGAACGCCACGCGTTTCTGCCAGTCAAACGGGATTGGCGCCTCCAGCACGATCAAGGCGCCTGAGGCCAAGATGGCGGCGAACCAATGGATCATCGGCGAAGTGCAGCAGACGGTGGAGGCGCTGGACGCCGCCATGGCCGATCTGCGCTTTGATGCGGCGGCCAACACCATTTACCACTTCACATGGGACAAATTCTGCGACTGGTATCTGGAACTGATCAAGCCGGTGTTTGCGGGCGAGGCTGACAGCCCTGCCGCCGTGGAAACCCGTGCGGTGGCCGGATGGGCGCTCGACCAGATTCTGGTCATGCTGCACCCCTTCATGCCCTTCATCACCGAAGAATTGTGGCATGCGCAAGGCGAGCGATCCTACGAGCTGATTCTGGCGCAATGGCCCAATCCGCGCGCCAGCGTGTCCAAGGATGCGACCGACGCGATTGACTGGGTGATCGACCTCACCACCGCCACCCGCAGCGCCAAAAATGAGCTGGGCATTGCGCCGGGTGCCAAACTCGCCGCCTTCTGCCCTGCCCCGTCTGACGTGGCGCAGCGCGTGGTTGATCGCAGCAGCGCGGCGATCGAACGTCTCGCCCGCCTGACCCCGGTGACAATGGGTGAAGCTCCATCCGGCCCCGCCATGCAGGTGGCCGCTGGCGGCGATGTATTCATCATTCCGCTGGAAGGGGTGATCGACATCGACGCAGAAAATGCCCGCCTGCAAAAGGCGCTGGAAGCTTCGGCCAAGGAAGCCGAATCGCTGGAAGGCCGTCTCAACAACACCAATTTCGTTGAGCGGGCCAAGCCTGAAGCGGTGGAAAGGGCCCGTGCCGACCATGCCCACCATGCAGCAGAAGTTGAGCGGCTGATTGCGGCACTGGCGCGGCTGGGGTAATCTAAAACCGCTTACCCTGAGCTTGTCGAAGGGTTGCCCTTGCGAAAATAAGTGAAGGGCTTCGACAGGCTCAGCCCAGACGGGTTTGGGGAACAACACCCACAGATTTCCTAATCCCTGCAATTATGCGATGGGGCGGATATGAGCATGCCGAAACCCCTGCAAACTGACCACATGAAAACCATGCGTGTGGTGTACCGGATTTTCCAGTTCAGAACCGTGTTCCATGTGTTCCATCAAGTAGGATTCGCCGAGGAGAAATCATGGGCCTGACCCTTGCCACGCAGGCGCCGGGTGAGCCGGAGATTTTCGCCTCTCTGCAGGGCGAAGGGCCAAGTGCGGGCATGCCCGTGGCATTTCTGCGCCTCAGCCGCTGTAACCTTGCCTGCACATGGTGTGACACGGCATATACTTGGCATTTCGACGGCGATAACCGCCCGCATCGCGGCGGCGAGACTTATGATCGCAAGGCCAATCAGCTGGAACTGGACGTGACAGAGGTGGCCGAGCGCATTTTGGCCCTAGGCCAGAAGCGGCTCGTCATTACCGGGGGAGAACCGCTGTTGCAGGCGGGCAGGCTGGCCGAATTGCTGGAGCTGCTGCCCGATATCTCGGTCGAGATCGAAACCAATGGTACGGTGGCCGCGCCCGCGCGTCTGGATATCCGCGTCGACCAATACAATGTCAGCCCCAAGCTCGCGCATTCGGGCAATCCTGCCGATCTGGCGCTGATCCCCGAACGGCTGGATGCCTATGCCACCGACCGCCGTGCCTTCTTCAAATTCGTGATTGCCCAGCCTGCCGATCTGGACGAGGTGTTGGCGCTTCACGCCCGATACCGTTTCCGCCCCGGCCATGTATTCATGATGGCAGAGGGGACAGACAGCGAAACCCTGCGCAGCCGCGAAAGCTGGCTAAGCGAATTATGCCTTGAGCACGGATTTCGGATGAGTGACCGACTGCATATCCATTTGTATGGAGATAGTAGAGGAACGTGACCGCTCTGGATTCCCGCTTTCGCGGAAATGACGAAAGTAGAATTACCCACCCCCAACCCTCCCGCAAGCGGGAGGGGAGCGAGACTGCGCGAACCGTTAGGGAGCGCTAGTCGCAGCGGGGTGGGCCTTATTAACCTTGCGAGCGCCAGCGTTGGACAACGCGGTTGACGGCCTCTTCCTCGCCGCCGCTTTCGTTCCACAGCTCGACAAAGCTGGGATCTTCCGAAGCAGGACGCTTGTTTTCTTCCAGATTGTCAAAGGAGACGCGAACCGGGATCGCCACACCTTCACCGCAGATAATACATTCGCGGTTACGCAGTGCTGGGATCGAATCGAGGAAGCCGCGAGCACCTTCAGGCATGGCGGCCTTCACGAAAGCCTGATCTCGATCATTGTTCAAACGCATGGAGATGATGGTACCGCATTGCGACAACACGCCTTCGGCAAGGTCAGACGGACGCTGGGTAATCAGACCCAATGAAATGCCGTATTTACGCCCTTCCTTGGCGATACGGCCAAGGATACGCCCGACAGATGAACCATCGGCATTTTTCTCATTCGGGACGTAACGGTGCGCCTCTTCACACACCAGCAGGATGGGGCGGGTCTTTTCATCACGGCCCCAGATCGCAAAATCGAACACCAACCGGCTGAGCACCGCCACCACGGTTGAGGTAATGTCAGATGGCACGCCCGACACGTCGATAATAGAAATTGGTTTGCCACCGCCCGGCATGCGGAACACTTTGGAGATGAAATCCACCATCGTGTCACCCACCAACATGCCAGAGAACATGAACTGGTAACGCGGGTCGCTCTTCAGCTCCTCCAGCTTGTTCTTGATCCGCATATAGGGGGCTGAAGTGGTCGCCTTGTCGAGCTTGCCCATCTCATCCTGAACGATGTTGGACAGGTCCGACAACAGATAGGGAATGGGCGAATCAACGGTAATCTTGCCCATATGTTCGGCCAAACGGCTTTTCTGGCGCGACTTCAGCAAGCACTTGGCCAGAATATCTTCATCCACCTGGCGTTCATTGCCATCACTGGTCAGCAGAACTTCGCAATGTTCTTCAAAGTTCATCAGCCAGTACGGCATTTGCAGGTTGGACACGTCCAGGATCAGGCCGGTCTGGCGGAAGGCCGCCGAATATTCGCCGTGCGGGTCAATCATCACGATATGCCCATCAGGCGCGGCCTGACAGATGCGATGCAGGATCAGCGCGGCACTGGTCGATTTACCCGTGCCGGTTGAACCCAGCAGGGCAAAATGCTTGCCCAGCATGGCATCAACATAGATGCCGGCGCGAATATCCTTGGTCGGGAAAACGGTACCCACCTGAATATTGGCGCGACCATCGCTGGCATAAACTTGCTTCAGATCTTCCGTGGTTGCCGGATAGACCATGGCGCCGGGGATGGGGTAACGCGTCACACCACGGCGGAACCCGCGCATCACGCCAGTCAGCTTTTCCTCAATGCCTTCGCCCAGAAAATCGATGTCGGCCAGAATACCGCCATTGGCACGGCGATCCTTGCGCTGGGTACGTACGCTGGCCAGCAGCCAGGTATTACCCACGCGGATCTTGATCTGGCTGCCAACCTGGCCCGCTAGCATCACCGAAGGATCATCATCCTCCATACATTCATTAAGCCGCTCAGGGTCGAGCGCGATCTGCGATCCAGAACCCGCGATTTCCAGCACCACGCCCAGCGGCAATTTTGCACATTCAGACGGTTCGCTGGCTGCTGACTGGGCTACAGGCTGAGCAGCGGCAGGCTGTGCCGGAACACCCTGCAGCGCGGGCGCAGGCGTAGCCCCACCAGAACGCTGGAACTGGTCGTGATTCTGGTTGCCCATATCGGTCATATGCTCAAGCTTTCCCCTTGGCTCGGTAAATCAGGGGATTGCATAGCAAGAAGGCGGTTAAAATCGCGTCAACGCTATTTCGTTATGCGCCACGGAACAATCGGCCCGCCATCCACCCCATCCCAACGGAAAGGCACACCGCAACAATGCCATAGATCAACGAATATTGCTGCGACGCCAGCTCTACAAAGCGTTCAAAGCCCACTTTGCGGACCTCCACATCGGCCACGGCAGATGCAATCACCCGGCCATCGGTAATGGCAAAGGTTTCGGCGGTATATTTGCCAGTCGGGACATTGGACGGCAGCGAAATACGCGCATGATAGAGGACTTGCTCGCTGATCGTCACACCGCCATCAATCTGGGTATAGAGCCCCTTGCGGTGGCGCTGATCCACCAGACCGGCGGCAAACCGGGTCTGTTTATCGGGGTCAATCTGGCCAGAGGGTGAAAGCTGGATAAATTCCGTCCCGAGCTCGTAAATTGCCGCTGTCCGATCATCGACAATCTCCTTAACCGGGCGGCTGGCCGAAACGGCAAAAAAGGACGGGGCCGAACGAAAATCGGAACTCTCGGCATTGATCCAGATCCCTGCGATACGCTCTTTTTCGCGCATGCGGATGGGCTGGGTCGGTCCCTTCAGCACCACGGCTATGTCATATTCGGCCCCGGCCCTGCGGCCCGCCGGGTCCAAAATCGCACCGTAAAGCAGCAATTCAGTGCCGGTAAAGCCCTGACGCACCTGCACTTCCCGCTGCGATACTTCAGGCACCAGAATGGCATCGCGCTGCCCCATCAGGAACAGCGCCGCGACCAAAAGAAACAGCCCCCTCATAATGGCGACACCGTGAAGATTTCATCCGGCTGATAACCCAGCCCCAATGCCATGCGGATCGCCACCACCAACACAATGCCGGCCAGCACCAGGCGCAGGATTTCAGGCCGCGCCTTCAGCGCAATCTGCGTCCCGAACTGAGCGCCTATGACCGACCCCAGCAGCAGCAGGCCAGCCAGCACAATATCCACCGCCTTGGTTGTGAGTGAGTGCATCATGGTGGTTGCCATGGTCACAAACAGGATCTGGAACAGCGAAGTTCCAACCACCACATTGCCACTCATCCCCAGAATATAGAGCATGGCTGGTACCAGCATAAATCCGCCGCCCACGCCCATCAGCATGGTGAGCGTACCCACCAGCACACCCAAGATGGCCGGGGCGAGCGGTGAAATATAGAGCCCCGAGCGATAGAAACGCCAGCGTAGCGGCAGCGAGGCAACCAGCGGATGATGGCGGCGTTTCTTGACCTTGCGGGACGCGCCGTTGCCGGGGCGCAGCGCCTCAATCGCTTCGCGCATCATCAGTGTTCCGATCGTTCCCAGCATCAGAACATACAGAATGCTGATCACGACATCGATCTGGCCGATCGCCTGGAAAAAGCGGAACAGCAGCGCACCGATCATCGCGCCAATAATACCGCCCCCCACCATCACCATTCCCATGCGGTAATCGACACCGCCGCGCCGGCCATGCGCCAACACGCCCGATACGCTGGCGCCGGTCACCTGTGTGGCGGCAGAGGCCGCGGCAACCGTGGGTGGAATGCCATAGAAAATCAGCAATGGCGTGGTCAGAAATCCGCCGCCCACACCGAACAAGCCCGACAAAATGCCCGTGAGCACGCCCAGCGCCACGATCAGCAGACCGTTTACGGACAGATTCGCGATGGGCAGGTAAACGTCCATGATCACCCACCCCCTAGCCCAGCCGACCGGGGGATTAAAGCCGCGTAGAGAGCGAATTTATTAAAAGCGTGTCGACAGCGTGACAGCCGCGCCGGGAGCTGGCTCTGCATCGCCAGCAACACGCGCGCGATAATCGACCGAAAGCCGCGCCGGAACCTGCCCGATGTCGAGGTCCAGCCGCATGGTCGGCCCAATATCTGTGCGCGCAGCCCCCTTCTGTGCGCCGGCCCACAGGCCAGCGCCCATGCTCAAACGCGCCAGATCAAACCGTTCCACATCGCGCAACACATGCAATTGCCCATCCGCAAAACCGGTGGCGAATTTTCCGCCAACATAACCGCCCTGCACATACATTTCCGCCCGCATGCCAGCGGGCAATTTGCGCGGCGGCAGTTCGGTCGTGACCATGGCAGCAGGGCGCAGGTCGGTGCCGCTTGCACGGTCGGTAATGCGCAGTTCAGCATGCGCGCGCAGCGGCAGATTGACCAGCGGACGGGCCGAAAGACCAGGTGCAAGCTCACTTTCACCGCGGCTGACCAAAGCGCGATAGGCCCGGACATAGGCACGCGGATCGCGCCCATCCCGCGAGGCAAGACGATACCGAAGAACGGCCCCTGCCTGACTTGCGCCATAGGTGGGGACGCGCCCCTGCGAAATAGCGGTTGCACCGGAACCCTGCCGCCACAGCGCCCAGCCATCGACCGACCAGCGATCGGGCTTTGCCCCTTGCCGTGGCGGCAATTGGCCGATTTCGGCTGCATGAATCATCCGGTTTTCAACATCCTGCGGCACGGGCAGATGCGCCATTGCGGCCAGATACATCATCTGATGGGCACCGGCAGCATGCGAACGTGTTGAAAGCCCGCCTGCAGCGTCGGCGCGCGCGCCATTCTTAACCATCGGAACCATATCGCCGGACAATTGCCCATCCACAGGCCGCAGCCATGGCGTGGGCCGATCCTGCAATTCGGGCAACAGGCCCGGTTGTACGGAGTGATCAGTTCCATTGGCCCGGTCAACAATCTGAACGGGATCAGATGCGCCAGACGCCCCTGGTGCCGCCTGCAATACCAGATTCGGCTGTGCCAGTGTGGCTGCGAAGGGCGATTCCCACAGCATGGCGCGCCCAACGACCCAAAGAGAAAGCACCACAGCAAATACAATAAGCGGGCGACCGCGCGGACGCGCCTTGACCTCGCTCATGCTGCCTGCTCCTGCAGCACGCGGCGCGCGGGATGGGCGTGATGCGGTGTCTTGTCCCACACAATGCCGTGACCCAACAGCGACCGGCAATAGGCAAACAAGGCCCGCCGCCCGGCCATAATCGCAATGATATTGGCCACCGGCAGGCGCAGCACCGCGCGCGCCCCTTCACCAATGCCAAATTCGCGCGCGGTAAAGGCAAAACGCATCAACGCGCGCCAGATAAAACTGAACATATTGGCCGCCAGCAGCAGCTTGATCGGCATCGACAGATGCAGATGTTCGCCATAGCCCAGCATGGCCGCACCCCAACCCAGCGTGGACAATGCCAGCAACAAATAAGCCATCAGCAGCACCAGCGCCGTCATGGGGCCGCGCCGGTCACGCATACGCATCCAGATTTCGCTTGGCCGCATCGACCAGCCCAGCCGGTCCCAACCCTGCAGGGCAATGCCATGCACCCAGCGGGTTTTCTGCCGCACGATATGGTCCAGTCGCGCGGGGAAATAGGCGCGCGTTGCCACCAGCGCCCCATCATCACCGCGCGCGCGCAGGAACTGGCCACGCCCACCCTGTTCGGCAATGGACATGCCCAGCTCATAATCCTCTGTCAGCGAATCCGCCGCGAAAGGCAGCTTGTCGGGGCGGGATTGCGCCAGACGTTCCAACGCTGCGCGACCCGTAGCGCAACCAACGCCGGCAGAAGGAACCGCCGAAGTCAGCGCATCGCGCACCGGCAATGCCTTGCCATGCGCTTCGGCAAATTCCTCGCAATAATGGCTACCCAGCCAACGACTGCCCGTCTGTGGCATGGGCAGTACCGGCAATTGCACGAAGTCCGCCTGCTCCACGGCGCGATCCAGCAGTGGAAGCGCGGCGGGATCCACCATGTCTTCTGCATCATGGAACACCACCATGCGCACCTGTTGCCCACTGCGCTTTTCATCGCTGATCAGCGCCTGATACAAGCGGTTGAGGCAATCCGCCTTGGTGGTTGGCCCTGCCCGGTCATAAATCACCAGGCGCAGGCGCGGATCGCCCCCCGTCGCCTGCATGACAGCTGCAATGGTGGCGGGGTCGTTACGGTAACAGCCAACATAAAGCGTCAGATTGGGTTGCGGCCATGCCTCCAACATATGATCGATCGTATCGCCGATCACCTCCGCCTCATCCCAAGTGGGGATGAAGATCGCCGCACCGCCTTCCAGATCAAGGCCTGCCAATGCAGCACGATCGACCTGGTGGGTTTTGATCTTGCCCCTCAGCCGCATCCACAGCCAGCTGAAATCGACCGCAAAATCATCAATCGCACCGATCAGGAAGAAGATTCCAGCAAACAGCAGCAATTCATGCTGAAACAGCACGACCCATTGCCAGACGGAATAATCCCATATTGCCAAGATGATGTGCCCCCGTGTCGAAAATTAGACTAACGCCAACAATCCCCCCTTGCAACGCCGGAAAGATTACGAAAGAGAGTTTGCAACCATGGTACAGAGCAAATCCCCCCTTCGTTCCCTTTTTGCGCCGGTGCGCGCCCTGTTCGTCAGCGATGCATCGGCAGGCATACTACTGATCCTGGTGGCGGTGGCGGCGATGCTCGCGGCCAATTCATCGTTAGCCGGTGAATATAACGAGCTGTTCTATGGCGAATTGCGCTGGACACCGATTCCCAAGCTGGACGACCTGCATCTGTGGATCAACGATGCGCTGATGGCGGTGTTCTTCTTCGTTGTGGGGCTGGAGGTGAAGCGCGAAATGGTGGCCGGTCAGCTGGCTGATCCGCAGCAGCGCCGCCTGCCCATGCTGGCGGCAGCGGCAGGCATGGCAGTTCCGGCGATTGTTTTCCTGTTGGTTTCAGGCGGTGGTGAATACAGCAATGGCTGGGCCATTCCGGCGGCAACGGACATCGCCTTTGCCATGGGCGTGCTGGGCCTGCTGGGCAGCCGTGTGCCCGCATCGCTGCGCCTGTTCCTGCTGACCGTGGCGATTGTGGATGACATTGGCGCCGTGCTGGTCATCGCACTGTTCTATACCCCCACGATCAAGATGATCTGGCTGGTAGCATCCATCTTGGTCTTGGGCCTGATGGTGGCGATGAACCGCATGCGGATTAGCATCTTTTCACCCTATATCCTGCTGGCTGCGGTGCTGTGGTACTGTGTTCTGCACACCGGCGTCCACGCCACGATTGCAGGCGTTGTGGCCGCACTGACCATCCCCATGCACCGCAAGGATGGCAATTCCATGCTGGAACGGCTTGAGCACAGCCTTGCCCCATGGAGCGCCTATCTGATCGTGCCCGTATTCGGCTTTGCCAATGCGGGTGTTTCGCTGACGGATCTGGGCCCGGAAAACCTGCTCGATCCGCTGCCGGTTGCGATCGCTGCGGGCCTGTTTCTGGGCAAGCAGGTCGGCATTTTTTCCGCCATCTGGATTTCGGAAAAGATCGGCTTTGCAGCGCGGCCTGCCAATGCCAACTGGCCAGAGATATGGGGCGTCTCGATCCTGTGCGGCATCGGTTTTACCATGTCGCTGTTTATCGGCGGACTGGCCTTCCCCGGATCGCCACTGCTGATCGAAGAAGGCAAGATCGGCATTCTGATCGGATCGGCCGTTTCTGCCGTGGTGGGCTACATCATCCTCCGATTGACGACGACGCACCCGGAAGAAGAATGCATCGACCAGGGTGATCAAATCGCCAATCAGTAATAGCGCAGGGCAGCGTCTTCCTCACCAGCTGCCGGCATTTTCCATGCTGACCCAGGGCTCTTGTAGTGGCAAATGCCCATCCTGCAGCAGCTCTACTGAAATCCCGTCCGGCGTTTTGACAAAGGCCATATGCCCATCGCGCGGGGGCCGATGGATAATGTGACCCGCATCCATCAGCGCCTGACAGGTGGCGTATATATCAGGTGTCTGGAAGGCGAGATGCCCGAAATTGCGCCCGCCATCATAGATTTCTGCCGCGGAGCCATCTTCCAGCGGCCAATTATAGGTCAACTCCACCTCTGCCACGCCCGCCTGCCCCGGTGCGGCCAGAAAGATCAAGGTGAAGCGCCCCGCCTCCACTTCGTAACGCCGCACCTCTTCCAGCCCGATCAGATTAAAAAAGGCAATCGTCGCATCCGGGTCAGTCACGCGGATCATGCTGTGCAGAAATCTGGTCATGGCAGAGCGCCCCATTCAAAAACGGTTCATCGATGGTAGTGCACGATCTGTCGCGCAACCAGTGGAGGATAGGATGAGCGGTGAACCAGTGCACAGTACCGATGCGTTGAACAAGGGCTTCCCGGCCGATGCAGGCACCATACGCTGGTTCGGAACAGCAGGTATCGTCGCCATGGGGATCGTGCTGGGCGGGTATATGTTGGGCGATGGCCTGCTGCGCGCCAAAGAGGCTGAGCGGTCCGTAACCGTGCGCGGGCTGGCTGAACGCGATGTTACTGCCGACCTTGCCACATGGACCATCTCCTATTCCGCAAGCTCCACCAGTCTGGCGCAGGCACAGGCCAAGGTACGCGGGGACACGCAATCGATAGAGGCATTTTTCAAAGGGCTAGGTTTTCCCGCTGATGCACTGCAACCCACTGGTGCCAATGTTTCCAGTTACAGCAATGATGGTGTCACCACCTATACCGTGCGGCAGAGGCTGGCCCTGCGAACCAATGATATCAAGCGTGCCCAGCTTGCCGTGGCCCAGCAGTTCGATTTGGTCGACCAGGGCGTCTTTCTGGAGGAAGGTTCGGGCATGTCCTACGCCTTCACCAAATTGAACGAGATCAAGCCAGAAATGGTGGCCGAAGCGACCGGGGATGCCCGCGCATCAGCTGAACAATTCGCGCAGGATAGCGGGGCCGACGTCGGTTCCATCCGTAACGCCACTCAAGGATATTTCTCAATCGAAGCGCGCGATAGTGATGGCGGTGGTTGGGGCGTGAGCGACAGTCCATATAAAAAGGTGCGCGTGGTCACCACAGTCGATTTCGCGCTGGATTGATGAAACAAAAGAAATGGGGCGCAGGCAGCAAGTGCCCACGCCCCGTTCCCCTTGCGATATTCGCAAAGCGCAGCTGATTAGAAGCTGGCGCTCAGGCTGACGACGATCGAATCATCGGTCAGGTCCTTGATCGAGGGACCTTCCATGCCCGTGTAGGCAACGCCCAGTGACAGCGTATCGGTCACGGCATAATCAAGACCAACCGAGTAATCGAACGCATCACCATCAGCAGTGAAGGTCAGGAAACCATCGGTGTAGCCCAGGTGAGCCGAAACGCTCAGCGGCGTGTCAGCAATACCCATGCCCAGATCGGTGTAGATGTACAGGTTGTCAGTATCGCCCAGCGAATCCTGATCCCACGCGTACGCTACGCCAACGGTGGCTTCTGCCGGACCGAAGGTGAAACCAAGCGAAGAATAGGCTTCGAGGTAATCGAAGTCACCAGCCGGTGCATCGAAATATGCGTAGTACAGCAGGCCGATGTCAGCGCTGATGCCTTCGCTCAGATCGCCGCTCCAACCGCCATAGATGTCCAGTTCGGTGCTGCCATAGCCCAGATCTTCTTCCAGTGAAGAAGCCCAGGTGCCGACATAAAGGCCGCTGGAGTGCGACACGTCAAAGCCGCCCTGAATAGCCAGTTCACCGCCCGACAGCGAAACGCCGCGGAAACGGTAATCGTTGACGAGAGCAACATTGGCCGACAGTTCAAAACCTGCATCGGCACTGACGTTGCTGGCTTCACCAGCATTGTAGCTGGCAACAGCGCGATCGAAATCAGCCGACTGAGCGGCAGTATCCAGAACGATAGCTTCGTCTGCGAGAGCCGGTGCCGCGGAGAGAGCGAGACCGGTAACAAAAGTAGCGGCAGTAAGGCCGCGAATGGACGTTAGCATGACAACTTCCTCATTATGCTTGTTGTTGCTTCAGTCCCACCTGCGATTCCGGCGGTCGCCTCTGTTTTTGAGCGGGCGATTTCGACCGAAAGCGCAATAAAAATGCACAGAATTGTTGCAACGCACAAGGAAAATTACCTTTGACCACGCGAATACCGAATTGTGTTGATTTTTTGCACCACTAGGTGATGTCAAAAGGGCATTTGGTTGCGGTGGCAATGGCACTCGCCTAAGGCTTGGGGGTGAACGCTCAAACGCTCAGATTATGATGCTAGACCGCCTGCGCACCCTGTTTCAGCCCAGTCGCACAAAGTCGCCTGCGCCCCACGTTCCACAGGGCACCCGTTACTATGTCGTAGGTGATATCCACGGGCGACTTGACCTGTTGGATACATTGGCCAGTGCTATAGAGGCAGATGATGCTGCGGCCGCACCTGCACAAACCACAGTGGTTTTGTTGGGCGATCTGGTCGATCGGGGAAATGATAGTGCCGGCGTAATCAAGCATGTTCGCAAGTGGCAAAAACAACGCAGCGTGCGGGTGCTGATGGGCAATCATGAAGAAATGTTCCTGCAATCATTCGAGGATAAGGAAGTGTTGCGCCACTTCCTGAAGCATGGTGGACGCGAGACAATCTTGAGTTTCGGGCTACCCAAAAAGCAGCTCAACACCTTGAATATCGATCAACTGTTCGAAGCCTTGCAAACCCTCGTCCCAGCCAAAGTCCGCCAGTTCCTGGCTGCATCTGAAGATATGATTGTGGCGGGGGATTACCTGTTCGTGCATGCTGGCATTGACCCGGCGCTGCCGCTGGATCAGCAGCGGCGCAGCGATTATTTGTGGATCCGCGAACGGTTCTTGCAGCACAAGGGGCCGCTGCCCAAGATTGTTGTGCATGGCCATACAATTTTTGATGGGGTAGAGGATCGCGGCACGCGCATCGGAATAGATACCGGTGCCTTTCGCACTGGAATTTTGACAGCACTGGTGCTGGAAGAAAGCGAACGGCGTGTCATTCAGGCCGTGGCCAAACGTGACAAGGTCAAGATCAGGAAAATGAAGCAGGAAGGCGAGCAATGAAGATTGCCATGGTTGGTTCGGGCTATGTCGGCCTGGTGTCGGGCGCATGTCTGGCCGATTTCGGGCATGATGTGGTCTGCATTGACAAGGACCAGTCCAAGATTGACCGGCTGTTGGATGGCGTCATGCCTATTTATGAGCCGGGGCTGGAAGCGCTGGTGGAAAGCAATGTGAAGGCAGGCCGCCTCAGCTTCAGCACCAGCCTGGCCGAAGGGATCAAGGATGCACGTGCCATTTTCATTGCAGTGGGCACACCCAGCCGCCGCGGCGATGGCCATGCCGACCTCTCCTTCGTCTATGCCGTAGCTAAGGAAATTGGGCAGAGCCTGGCCAATGATGCTGTGGTGGTGACCAAATCCACCGTCCCTGTTGGCACTGGGGATGAGGTGGAGCGGATTCTGGCCGCCAGCGGCACCCCACACCGTTTCTCTGTCGTGTCCAACCCCGAATTCCTGCGTGAGGGCGCGGCCATTGGTGACTTCAAACACCCAGACCGGATCGTGATCGGGGCGGAGGATGATTTCGGGCGCGAGGTGATGCAGGAGGTCTATCGCCCGCTATTCCTGAATGAATCGCCGATCCTGATCGTCAATCGGCGGTCGAGCGAACTGATCAAATATGCCGCCAATGCCTTTCTTGCGACCAAGATCACCTTCATCAATGAGATGGCCGATCTGTGTGAGAAGGTCGGCGCCAATGTGCAGGATGTGGCGCGCGGCATTGGCATGGACAACCGCATCGGATCAAAATTCCTGCATGCTGGCCCCGGCTATGGCGGCAGCTGTTTTCCCAAGGATACGCTGGCGCTGTTGAAGACAGCGGAAGATTATGAAAGCCCGGTTCGCATTGTCGAGGCGGTGGTGAAGGTCAACGACAGCCGCAAGCGTGCCATGGGTCGCAAAGTGCTGGACGCGCTAGGCGGGCCAGAATCTGCGCGCGGCAAAAAGGTCGCGCTGCTGGGCCTGACTTTCAAACCCAATACCGATGATATGCGCGATTCCCCAGCCATTGCGATTGCGCAAACGCTGACTGATGCCGGGGTTCTGGTCGCCGCCTATGACCCGGAAGGGATGGAGCAGGCCCGCCCGCTGATGGCGAACGTCACGATGACCGACAGCCCTTATGAAGCAATTGAAGGCGCCGACGCCATCACCATCGTAACCGAATGGGATGCCTTCCGCGCGCTGGACCTTAACCGGGTGAAGGAACTGGCCAATGCGCCGGTGATGGTGGACCTGCGCAATATCTATAAGCCCGATGATATGCGCGAAGTCGGTTTTGAATACAGCAGCGTTGGACGGGACTGAACAACGTCGAACAATGTGTCAGGGGGCCGTGTAAGCCGGGTTCTGTCCCGCATGCGGTATCCGTAAACGGACCGGCCATGCGGGGGCAGCCATTCATCTAGGCCATGGATTGCTCCATGGCTCAAGCAGCCAACCCGGGCCTCTCAGGGCGAAACGCCCCTGCTTTTGACAGCGCGAGGCCCCTATTTGGCCTTGCTCCGGGTGGGGTTTGCCATGCGGGCGCTGTTACCAGAACCCCGGTGCGCTCTTACCGCACCCTTTCACCCTTGCCTGCGCCCTTTAGGGGCCATCGGCGGTATACTCTCTGTGGCACTTTCCCTGGGGTCACCCCCGGCGGGCGTTACCCGCCACCCTTGTTTCGTGGAGCCCGGACTTTCCTCGGTATCTTGCGATAACGCGGCTGCCCAGGCCCCCTGACAGACTTGATATAGGGGTGCGGATGCTCTTTGGGAAGCACCCCCGCCCTACGAACTAGTTGGAAACCATCGGCTCCAGCGGCTTTGCCAGTTCGCCCTCATCGCTTAGCAGATAACGCCAGATCAGCGCCCCGATTGCCGCACCTGCCAGCGGAGCAAGCCAGAACAGCCACAACTGCCCCACAGCAGCGGTTTCGGCATAGAAGGCAACGCCGGTCGACCGTGCCGGATTGACCGATGTATTGGTGGCCGGAATCGAAATCAGGTGGATCAGCGTCAAAGCCAGACCTATGGCAATGGGTGCAAAACCCGCCGGCGCCTTGGCCGATGTTGACCCCAGTATCACGACCAGAAAACCTGCCGTCAGTACAATTTCAATCAGCAGTGCAGCCTGCATCGAATAGCCGCCGGGTGACAGATCGCCAAAACCGTTGGAGGCAAAGCCACCTGCGCTCCAGCCATCCATGCCCGATGCGATGACGAACAGAATGCCCGATGCGGCAAAGGCACCGATCACCTGTGCTGCCCAATATGGCACCAGCTCTTTCCAGTCGAAACGGTTTGCCAGCGCCAGCCCCAGCGAAACCGCCGGGTTGAAATGCCCGCCAGAAATTCCTCCAACGGCATAAGCCATGGTCAGCACTGTCAAACCAAAGGCCAGCGATACGCCTGCGAAACCAATTCCCAATTCAGGGTATCCAGCCGCCAGCACGGCTGAACCGCACCCGCCGAACACCAGCCAGAACGTGCCGAAAAATTCGGCATACAGCTTCTTCGTCATGGACATATCTCCTCTCCATGCCGCGAAAAACGCGAGCAGGGGAGTAAGTAACTCATATCGTGACGAAACACCGAATCTGGCTGGGGATAATCCAACCAGATTGCCATCAATCAGCCAGCCGCCTCGTCTGCATATTGATCATAGGCTTCCAGCGCCTGCGCTGCGTACATCGCGCTGGGGCCGGCGCCCATGTAAACGGCAAGGCCCATCGTCTCGGCGATCTCTTCGCGCGTTGCCCCATGTTTGCGCGCGCCTTCAACATGGTAGGTCACGCAGGGGTCACACCGCACCGCCACCGAAATTGCGACGGCCAGCAATTCCTTGGTCTTGGCGTCCAGCGCACCGCCTTCATGCGCGGCGGTGCCCATTTCGCGAAACGCCTTCATCACGCCCGGTGCGCCCTTGTGCAATTCCTTGATCGCCGGGATCAGGTTTGCGGCCATTGCTGGCCAATCCTTGAATTCAGTATTTGCCATGAGAGGGGCGTCCTTGATTGACCACTTACGTTCAGCGGTAATGCCCTGACCCGGCAGCGCAGTGATCCAGATCAAATTTGGTACATCAAATTATCAGCGTGTCGTACCCCGGTCCCGGTCAAGCAATAGTTGGAAAAGGATTGCGCGGATCTGCCCGTCAATCTCGCCATCAGTCCGGTCAGGCCGCCAGCGCCGCTGGAATGCCTCCACCGCCTTGTACCCATCTGTAATGTCATAACCAAAGCGTTCGAGCGCGAGATAAAACGCCCCGTCATTGTCAAATGGATCGCCCAATTGCAGCTTTTCCGGTGTCGGCAGGCACAGCCCATATTCGGCAAGGCGGCCCCAAGGGAACAGTTCGCCCGGATCAATCTTGCGCGCAGGCGCGACATCGGAATGGCCCACCACATTGGCGCGCGGAATATCGTAATACCGCACGATCCGGCTCAGCAGCGGGATCAGCGCGTCGATCTGCGCGTCGGCAAAATTGCGATAGCCCAGTTCATGCCCCGGGTGATCCAGCTCAATCCCGATACTGGCCGAATTCACATCCTTGTGCCCACGCCAATAGGATGCGCCCGCATGCCATGCGCGATGCGCCTCTTTCACCAGCCGCACCACCTCACCTTCCTCGGTAATCAGATAATGCGCGCTCACCTGCGTTGCGGGATCGCACAGCCGCTTTAACGCGCTTTCGACCGGCTTCATCTCGGTATAATGCAGCACCACCATATTGATGGGCAGCGTCCGCTCGTTCCAGTTTGGCGAGGGAACCTCGCGATGGACGAGCTCATCGCTCATATCAGCCGATCATCCCTTCAGGCTGCGGGATCACTGCGCCCAGTACCAGCGCATTATCGGCCAGCTTATACTGCAGACCGCCGCCCGTCTGTTCCGCCAGCAGGGCCAGCATGTGTGCAGCGGCCGTACGGCTGGACAGCTCGCCTGCATGCAATTCGCCCTGAAGTGCGCGGCCGATCACCTCATCAAAAGCCAATCGTTCAGCCGTGGCGCGCACCACGATTTCAGTATTCCCGTCACGCAATTCAGCCCCGATATCGAGCTTCCCTCCACGGATCAGCGCATCGATTGCCATCGCGGCAAAATTCAGCATCACCTTGACCGCAGGCTTGGGCAGATTCGCGCCTTCTATGGCCCAGTTCAGCTCCACCCGGCGCGCCTCCGCCACCAGCGCCTCGATCACCTCTTTCGATTCCTCGACCGGCACCATCTCGCCAAAACCGCCCGCCGCCCCGAAAGCTAGGCGGAAGAATTTGAGCTTGGCCGTGCTGGTCCGCGCACTCTGCTCCAGCAATTCGATGCAGCGCTGCCGCATTTCCGGATCGGTTTCATCGGCCAGCAATTCCAGCCCGTTGGACAATGCCCCGACGGGTGAAAGCATATCATGACACAGGCGCGAACACAGCAGGCTGGCAAGTTCTATTGGATTTTCTTGGCTCATATTTCCCTGTTCGTTTCCAACTGGATGAAACACATGGAACACAGTCATAAGAACAAATTGCCCCCTGTGCCACCCGCTGTTGAGAAAGCTGTTGGAGAAGCACGCAGACCTGAAAGCACCAGGTGGGTTTAGGCAGGCACCACACAGTAGGAAAGCGGGCAGAAACCACCCTCCTGATCCAGCCAGAAAGTAATCTCATCACCCGCAACAATCACCCATATCCGGCCATCGCCTGATGCACTGGCCTGATCGGTGGCGGAAGGACGCGCCTCGCCATTTGGGTGCGAATGATAATAACCGATGACTTGGGGCCCGCCATTTCGCGCCGCCCGATGCGCATCCACCAATGCCTGCGGATCAATCTCGAAATAAGTTTCCGGCTGGGGGTGGGCATTTGCTGCGGGCTGGATTGCGGTGACCTCAGCCCCCTGCCCCAGCAATATACCGCAACATTCACGTGGCGCGGCAGCGCGCGCCTCCGCCCCCAATTGCGTGAGTAACGCAAGCGATACACTCACCCCCGCCTGCCCTGAGCTTGTCGAAGGGCTGCTTTTGCTTTTTGCCAACCGCGAAATCTCCCCCCAATCGCCGCGTATCAGCGCCAGCTTTTTCTTGCGTGACCAGCCTTTGATCCGCTGCTCTGCCGCCTTTGCCTCATCACGTGTGGCAAATTCCTGCGACCAGACCAATTCAACGGAAAGATAGTTTTTTGTGAAGCTCTCAAACCTTCCTGCCTTGTGATCTGCAATTCGTCGATCAAGATCATCCGTATGCCCAGTGTAAAAAACACCGGCATTGCAATGCAGAATATAGGTCCAGAAGGGCATGGATACTGGCTATTTGAAGTGCAGCCCTTCGACAAGCTCAGGGCAGGCGGTTATGAGGTAATCGTGACAAGCAACCAGATCATCACCGGCACAATCGCCAGCGCAGCCCGCCTAGATAAGGCACTGGCCGATGCATGTGACCTGTCACGGGCGCGCATTCAGGCGTTGATCGCTGAAGGTCAGGTGACGATTGACGGCATAGTGGTGACCAGCACCAAGGCAAAACTTGCAGAAGGTGCCAGCTTCACCATCACCCTGCCGCCGGTGGTCCAGCCAGAGGCGCAACCGCAGGATATCCCACTTAATGTGGTTTATGAGGATGAGCATCTGCTGGTGGTGGAAAAACCAGCGGGCATGGTCGTCCACCCTGCAGCGGGCAATCCGGACGGTACGCTGGTCAATGCGCTGCTGCATCATTGCCGGGGGCGATTGTCGGGCATTGGCGGGGTGGCGCGCCCGGGCATCGTCCACCGGATTGACAAGGATACATCCGGGCTGCTGGTGGTCGCCAAGGCGGACAAGGCGCATGAAGGGCTGGCCAGACAGTTCAAGGATCACACGATAGAGCGACGCTATCTCGCCATTTGTGCGGGTCAGCCGCGCCCGCAATCAGGCACAATCACGGGACGAATCGGGCGCAGCGATGCGAATCGCAAGAAGATGGCGCTGCTCGATGAAAAATCATCGCGCGGCAAACATGCGGTCACGCATTACAAGACTTTGGAATTGCTCAAATCTTGCGCCCTGATCGAATGCCGCCTTGAAACTGGCAGAACCCACCAGGTGCGCGTTCACTGTGCGTCAATCACCCATCCGCTATTGGGGGACCCACTCTATGGTCGCACACCAGCACAATTACGCCCTGTTCTCAAAGATTTGGGCTTCACCCGGCAGGCGCTCCACGCCGCCAGCCTGGGATTCCAGCACCCGGTCAGCGGCGAATGGTTGAGCTTTTCGTCCGAATTGCCCGCGGACATGCGGGCATTGATCGACCAAACCGTTCGATAAAATCGATGAAATGCGCTGCAAAACGCACAAATCACGTCTATATGTAACCGTGTGGCCTACGCAGACGGATGCTTATTGAAAGGTCCGCCGCCGTCAGGTCGACGCAAGAAAGGTTAGGGAAGTAGTGAGCAACACGAAGAAAGCAACGGTCCCGGCCCTTGGCGGTGAGCAGAGCCTCAACCGCTATCTGGCTGAGATCAAGAAGTTCCCGGTGCTGACGGCAGAGCAGGAATACATGCTCGCCAAGCGTTATCAGGAACATGAAGACCCTGAAGCAGCAGCCCAGCTGGTGACCAGCCATCTCCGGCTCGTGGCGAAAATCGCCATGGGCTATCGCGGTTATGGCCTGCCGGTCAGCGACCTGATTTCCGAAGGGAATGTGGGCCTGATGCAGGGCGTCAAGAAATTCGAACCAGATCGCGGTTTCCGTCTGGCGACCTATGCCATGTGGTGGATCAAGGCCAGCATGCAGGAATTTATCCTGCGCAGCTGGAGCCTGGTCAAAATGGGCACCACCGCCGCGCAGAAGAAGCTGTTCTTCAACCTGCGCCGGATGAAGAAGCAGCTGGAAGCCTATGAAGACACAGATCTGAGCCCCGAAGACGTGACCAAGATCGCCACCGATCTGGGCGTGCCGGAGCAGGAAGTCATCAATATGAACCGCCGCATGATGATGGGGGGCGATGGCTCGCTCAACACGCCCATGCGCAATGGCGAAGATGGATCGGGCGAATGGCAGGACTGGCTGACCGATGATGGCCCGCTTCAGGATGAAATGGTGGCGGATGCGGAAGAGGCCGATGTGCGCCACGAAATGCTGGCTGAGGCGATGGAAAGCCTGAACGACCGCGAAAAGCATATTCTGACCGAACGCCGCCTGACCGACAATCCACAGACGCTGGAAGAGCTGTCTCAGGTCTATGACGTATCGCGCGAGCGCATCCGCCAGATCGAGGTGCGCGCGTTCGAGAAGCTGCAAAAGGCAATGCAGCGCATCGCGGGCGAGAGGCTGATGCCGGGTGTGGCTTGATCAGTTTTCGCCAGATTTTTCAGAAGGGTCGGAAGCGTTAGTTTCCGGCCCTTTTTCTTTCGACTGTCTGTTTCGAATATTCGGTCTCAGTGCCACCTTCTATGCCTACTATAATAAGGCTGCTTTCGACGATCCTGCGCATCAAATTTCTGTCGCGCGAAATTTCAAACCGGACCGTGATTGTCCCTGAATAGTTGATGTTGGCTTGCTCAGCTTGCGCATCAGCAAGTTCAATTGGCTTGCCGAGAATTTCTGCCACGATAACAGCCGCTTCGGCGCGAGCTGCCCGAACATGATTCGGATCCACCTCGAATTCGGCCAGAAACGTCTCAAGGCCATTATTGTCAGGGATCTGCTTAAGGTTGGCAGATGACGACGCGCCTGGATATACAATCAGCGCGCCATCCTGCGAAACCGCTTTGGTCAAATCAAGTTCACCGAACATCGCCAAAACTTCATCGGGATCGCATTCGACCTTGAAAACATTCCATGTAAAATAATGTTTGCCACACGCTTCCCTCGGCAATTTTGCAGCCGCCAGCCAAGTGTCACGCCGGTCTTCAAGTTCAGTACGATTAGCTAGGGAGGGTTCTTGCCCCGCTCGATCCCAAATTTGAGCCGGGAACTTCCAATCAATTAGCTGCGGTTCCTCATCAGACTCTCGCTTAATGTCAAATTCCCGAAGAATGCCATCGGCTTCAACCACTATAACAGTCTCAAGGTAGGCATTGCTTCCCTGCGAGCTGCCAGATGCCCCGTCCCGTTCACTCTTGGTTTCATAAGAGGCGATAATCTCAAATTCGCTACCCTCAACCCAAGATGAATCGATTTTCGTCTCTTCAGCACCCGCGAGGTTACTGACAAGCAGGAGAGAAAGCGAAAGTAAGATCAACCGCATAGCGACGGGAATATGCGTCCCCGTTTGTGGGCGCAAGGAGATTGATAGGGGATTCCATTAGTCGTATTGGAGGCCCATGATCCGCGCCATCGCCCGCTTTACCGCCAAATTTATCCTGTGGTTTGTCGGGATCAGCCTGGGACTGGCAGTGCTGTTCAAATGGGTTCCGGTGCCCGTCACCGCCACCATGCTGATGGATGGCAATGGCATTACCAAGGATTGGGAACCGCTTTCCAATATCGATCGCAATCTCGTCAGCGCTGTCATCGCGGCAGAGGATGGCAAGTTCTGCCAGCACAATGGCTTCGACACGGAAGCGATTGCCAAGGCAGCGGCGCAAAATGCGCAGGGCGGGCGCATCCGGGGTGGCTCCACGATCAGCCAGCAAACGGCCAAGAATGTGTTTTTGTGGCAGGGCGGCGGCTATTTCCGCAAGGGGCTGGAAGCCTGGTTCACCTTCCTGATCGAGAATATCTGGGGCAAGCGCCGGATCATGGAAGTCTATCTCAACATCGCGGAAACCGGCATCGGCACCTATGGCGCGGAGGCGGGCGCACAGCGTTATTTCAACCATTCCGCGGCGCGATTGAGCCAGAGCGAGGCCGCCCGCATGGCCGCCGCCCTGCCCCTGCCCAAGAAGCGCGCTGTGGTGAACCCGCGTGGCTGGCTGGCGCGTCATGGCGCGAACATCCAGCGCCGGATGCGCGTTGTCAGAGGTGACGGGCTCGATTCCTGCGTCTATTGAGACAGGCAATGGGCGCGGTTCACCACCATTCCGATCATTCGCATGACCATTCGCACGGTCACGCGCACAATCATGGCCACAGCCACGCACCGGCCGATTTCGGCCGCGCCTTTGCCATCGGCATCGTGCTCAACACTGCATTCGTGGTGGTGGAGGCTGTTTATGGCCTGATCTCCGGCTCTATGGCCTTGATCGCGGATGCCGGGCACAATCTGTCAGACGTACTCGCTCTGCTGCTGGCATGGGCCGCCAGCGCGGCGGCCAAGCGTCCGCCAAGTGGCCGCTTTACCTATGGCTATAAAAGCTCCACCATCCTCGCCGCCTTTGCCAATGCCATGCTGCTGGCAATAACCATCGGCGCGATCCTGTTCGAGACTTTGCACCGCATGGTTTCCCCTTCACAGGTTGAGGGGATGACGATGGTGGTGATCGCCGGGATCGGCATCGCCATCAACACCGGTACCGCGCTGCTGTTCCTGCGCGGGCGGCATCATGACATCAATATTCGCGGTGCGTTTCTGCATATGGCGGCAGATGCGTTGGTGTCTGCAGGCGTGGTGCTGGCGGGCCTCGCGATTATATGGACCGGGCAATTGTGGATCGACCCCGTCACCAGCCTCGTCATCGTGGCGGTAATCGCATGGGGTACATGGGGGCTGGCGAAAGACAGTATCAGGATGAGCCTCAACGCCGTGCCAGACGGTATCGATGAAAATAAGGTGCGCGATCATCTAGCGGCGCAACCGGGCGTCACATCGGTGCATGATCTGCATATCTGGCCCATGTCCACCACCGAAACCGCGCTGACCGCGCACCTGGTGATGCCGGGTAGCCATCCCGGTGATGTGTTTCTGGAGCAATTGGCGCACGGGCTGGAGCATGAATTTGGCATCCACCATATCACCGTGCAGATCGCCAACGCACAGCTGGCCGGGTGCTGCAGCGCAGAGGGAGAGACGGAATGAGTGAGCGGCTGAGAGAAGGCGGCTGCGGTTGCGGCGAAGCGCGTTATTGCGTGACCGGAGAACCGATTTTCGTCAATAATTGCCACTGCCGCCAATGCCAGCAGCAAACTGGATCAACCAGCGTGGTCAATGCCTTTTACGAGGCGGAGCGGATCGAATTGCTCAGCGGCACGCTGTCAGAAAACGAGTTTGTGGCTGGCAGTGGCGGGCGGCATGTAATCGTGCGGTGCAACGCCTGCCACACCGCGCTGTGGAGCCATTACCCGCGACTGGGCCGCCAAGGTATGGGCCTGCGCGCGGGCACGCTGGATAATCCCGGATCGGTCACACCCGATGCTGTAATCTGGCTGCAGGACAAGATGCCCTGGGTTGCACTGCCCGATGGGATTCCGCATTTTAACCAATACTATGATTTCAGAGAGGTGCTGCCACAAGATCGGCAGGAACGCCTGGTGGCGCTGGCGGCGAAAAAATAGATAGCAGAAACCGCTTGCTTACGCCTGATTGCTGACAGCAGCTAACCCCTCGGCGGGCGAGCTGGCTTACCTTTCCCTTTGCCCTTGAAGGGTTTGGGCTTTCCGGCAGACGGTTTCCCGGCAAAGGGCTTCCCGGCGGAATGCTTGGCTTTGTCTGGCCGTGTGCCCTGTTTACCATCGCGCTTGAACGGCTTGTCGGTCCTAGCGGGCTTGGCGAATCTCTCTGGCCGGTCAGGTCTCTCAGCTCGATCTGACCTCTCAGACCACTCAGCCCTCCCTTCTCGGCCCTTGCGGAACGATTTGGCCTTGGCAACCGGGCCGCCATTCTTGCGGTTCTGGCGCGCTTCCATACGCGGGCCATCCGGCGATTCCGTGATCAGGATCGCGTCCTGTTCATCATCGCCTGAAGCGGTGCGTTCAAGCGCGTCGGCAAATTTGGGGGCAATGGCGCGCGGTATCTGGAACCAGCTTTCATGCTGGCCAACGCGGATCGCGCCAATCTCATTACGGGTGATATGCCCTCGGCGGCATATCAGCGGCAGCAGCCAGCGCGGCTCTGCATTCTGGCGGCGGCCAATACCCATCTTGAACCACACCACATCCTCAAACCCCGGACGGTGCCGTTCGGCCTTGTTCTGCTCACGTGCTTCAGGCGTGTTGGCCAGCAGTTCTTCTGGCTGCGGCATTTTGGAACGGTGCGCCTGCACCAGCGCCGCGGCAATATCTTCAGGGGACAGACGCCCTATCAGCTCCGCTGCGAGAGCGCGGTCATCCTCATCATATTCCATCGGCGCGGTCAGTTTTTCCATTAGCCGGCCATGATCCTGCTTGTGGATCGCCTCTGCTGTTGGGGCACCCATCCACTCGGCCGTGATCCGCGCCCCGCGCAGCATGCCTTCTACCCGTTTGCGGCGGTTATAGGGGACGATGATCGCCGCGATGCCTTTCTTGCCCGCACGCCCGGTGCGGCCCGAACGGTGCTGCAGCGTTTCGGCATCACGCGGTGTTTCAACATGGATCACCAGGCTGAGCGTGGGCAGGTCCAGCCCCCGCGCGGCCACATCCGTGGCCACGCACACCCGCGCGCGCCGGTCACGCAGCGCCTGCAATGCCTGATTGCGTTCTGATTGGGAATGTTCGCCTGACAGCGCGACCGCACCAAATCCCCGGTTTTGCAGCGTGGCGTGCAGCCGTTTCACGCTGTCGCGCGTGGCACAAAAACAGATGGCCGTTTCCGCCTCGTGGAAACGCAGCAAATTCACCACCGCATTCTCCACTTCTGACGGGGCAATGGTTATCGCCTGATAGGCAATATCGCCATGCCCGCGCGTTTCGCCCGCCAGCGACAGGCGCAGCGCACCACTTTGATAGCGTTCGGCCAAACGCACGATTGCAGGCGGCATGGTGGCCGAAAACAGCAATGTGCGGCGTTGGTCTGGCGTTGCATCGAGGATTTCTTCCAGATCATCGCGAAAGCCCATGTCGAGCATTTCGTCCGCTTCATCCAGCACCACGCCGACAAGTTCCGACAGGTCCAGCGCGCCACGTTCCAGATGGTCACGCAATCGCCCCGGTGTTCCCACGACAATCGCAGGTCCAGAACGCAGTGCGCGCCGTTCCTTACTCGCGTCCATTCCGCCCACACAGGTGGCGATACGCAGACCCGCCTTGGCGTAAAGCCAGCCGAGTTCACGGCTGACCTGCAATGCCAGTTCGCGCGTGGGTGCAATGACGAGCGCGAGCGGTTTTTTAGCCAGCGGTGTTCCGCGGATTTCGCCCAGTAACTCGTCTGCCAGCGCGATGCCGAAGGCGACTGTCTTGCCCGAACCGGTTTGGGCCGAAACAATCAGATCGCGTCCCTTAGCATCGGGAGCGATCACGGCGGCCTGTACCGGGGTGGGTGCGGCATAACCGCGTTCAGCCAGCGCTTCGCCCAAGATCGGCGGCAAATTTTCAAAAGACATGCAAACTCACAAATATGGCATCGCCGCGCCATATGCTGACGCAGGGAAACAGGGGGCAGGAGAAATTCGCGCCTGTTGCGCGCAATTCAAAGGGGGCTGGCACAATTAGCCAGTGCTATAACGCGGCCCTATAGCGCCAAAAATGGCTGCTGGCTTGCGTTATTTTGGACGCTCATCACCGCATGCGGCAAACCGTGCCAAAGGCCCGTAAGGCCGTCCGCGCGTCGCGGCTTATGCCGCGGAAGCCGAGCGGGCCGGACGGCCCGCGCTGGCGCTTGAAGCCCTAAAAAATTACGCCGCTTCTTCCTTTTCATCGTCCTTCTTGCCGCCATGGACGCAGATCGGGTCTTTCTTCCCTTCCACCACATCGGCATCAACCACGATTTCGCTGACGTCATCCATATCAGGCAGGTCGAACATGGTATCGAGCAGGATACCCTCGACGATGGAGCGCAGGCCGCGAGCGCCGGTCTTGCGCTTGATCGCGCGTTCCGCAATCGCCTTCAGCGCATCATCGGTGAAGGTCAGCTCGACATCTTCCAGATCGAACAGCTTGTGATACTGTTTGACCAGCGCGTTCTTCGGTTCCTTCAGGATGGTGATCAGCGCATCGACATCCAGATCATGCAGCGTGGCAATCACCGGCAAACGGCCAACAAATTCGGGGATCAGGCCAAATTTCAGCAGATCTTCCGGCTCGCTCTTTTCCAGCAGCTCGCCAATACGGCGTTTGTCCGGATCGGCCACATGCGCGCCGAACCCGATGGACCGCTTCTGCAAGCGGTCAGCAATGATCTTGTCCAGGCCGGCAAAGGCACCGCCGCAAATGAACAGGATGTTGGTGGTGTCGACCTGCAGGAATTCCTGCTGCGGATGCTTGCGCCCGCCCTGCGGCGGCACCGAAGCCGTGGTGCCTTCCATCAGCTTCAGCAGTGCCTGCTGCACGCCTTCGCCCGATACGTCACGCGTGATAGAGGGGTTTTCCGCCTTGCGCGTGATCTTGTCGATCTCGTCAATATAAACGATGCCGTGCTGCGCCTTTTCGACATTATAGTCGCTGGCCTGCAGCAGTTTCAGGATGATGTTTTCGACATCTTCACCGACATAGCCTGCCTCGGTCAGCGTGGTGGCATCAGCCATGGTGAAGGGTACGTCGAAAGTGCGTGCCAGCGTTTGTGCCAACAGCGTCTTGCCCGAACCCGTGGGGCCGACCAGCAGGATGTTGGACTTGGCCAGTTCAACATCATTGCCCTTGCCGCTGTGCTTCAACCGCTTGTAGTGATTGTGGACGGCGACAGAGAGCACGCGCTTGGCGCGGTCCTGCCCGATCACATAATCATTCAGCGTTTCGAAGATATCTTTGGGCGTGGGGACTTCGCCTTCCTTGCGTCCGGCGAGGCCCGCCTTCGATTCTTCGCGGATGATATCATTGCACAGCTCAACGCATTCATCGCAGATGAACACGGTTGGCCCGGCAATAAGCTTGCGCACCTCATGCTGCGACTTCCCGCAGAAGCTGCAATAAAGGGTGCTCTTGCTGTCAGATCCGCTCAATTTCGTCATACCTTAAGCTTTCCAATCCCACGCCTTGCGAAACTTGCGGGAATCGCCCGACTCTATCTCGGGAAGTTTATGAATCAACATATAGCTGCCGTAGTTTCATGTAGGTAAACCTGCCGAACAACAGCAATATGAAGACAAATCAGCGCCTTGCACCGTATTGGGGCGGCCAGATGAGCCATGATTACTCAGGTGCGCCGCCCGAACCTTCAGCATCGTCACCCGAATCGCCCTCTGGCCGGGTTTCGAACACCTTGTCCACCAGGCCGAACTTCATCGCCTCATCCGCTTCCAGGAAAGTATCGCGGTCCATCGCCTTTTCGATATCGTCCAGTTTCTGGCCGGTATATTTGACATAGAGATCGTTCATCCGCGCCTTGATGCGCAGGATTTCCTTGGCCTGAATCTCAATATCGGATGCCATGCCGCGCGCACCGCCGGAAGGCTGGTGGATCATGATCCGCGCATTGGGCAGCGCGATGCGCATACCCGGCTCACCTGCGGCCAGCAGGAAGCTGCCCATGGATGCAGCCTGACCGATGCAGACAGTGGAAACGCGCGGCTTGATATATTGCATGGTGTCATGAATCGCCATGCCCGCCGTCACCACGCCGCCGGGTGAGTTGATATACATGCTGATCGGCTTGGACGGGTTTTCGCTTTCCAGAAACAACAGCTGGGCGACGATAAGCGACGCCATATTGTCTTCCACCTGGCCGGTGACAAAGACGATGCGTTCGCGCAGCAACCGACTGAAAATGTCAAAGCTGCGTTCGCCCCGGCTGGTCTGTTCCACCACCACGGGCACCAGCGCGCCAGTCACCGGATCACGCGTGAACTGGCCCTGGGCGCCGAAGGTTTCGCCGGAATTGCCGAACAGATCGATCATCAAATGGTCCTCATTTACAGGTTTGACCGCCTATGTCGGGCCAAGTGGCACGATGTTCAAGTGCGTTAACCCTCGTGATTGTGCTTATGCCCGTCCAAACGGTGCTGAACCATCCAAACTGTGGCCGACAAAAAGAAACGCCACCCTGGCGCGTGACCGGGTGGCGTTCCGATTATCTGGTGCTGACGCGAATTATTTCTTCGCGGATGCTTTCTTGGCAGGCGCCTTCTTGGCGGCAGGCTTTTTGGCAGCCGGCTTTTTGGCCGGAGCCTTCTTTTCCGCAGCAGGCTTAGCTTCAGCCTTCTTGGCCGGAGCCTTTTTCGTAGCAGGCTTAGCTTCAGCCTTCTTGGCCGGAGCTTTTTTCGCAGGGGCCTTCTTCGCGGCAGGCTTTTCAGCCTTGTCGTCGGCTTTCTTGGCAGGTGCTTTCTTGGCCGGAGCCTTTTTCTTCTCCGGGGCCTTCTTCTTGGCGGCGGGCTTGGCGTCTGCTGCCTCTTCCGCCTCAATCGCTGCTTCCAACTCTTCCTGCGTCACTTCACGTTCAGTTACGTCCGCTTTGTCAAACAGGAAGTCGACAACCTTGTCTTCATAAAGCGGCGCGCGCAGCTGGGCAGCAGCCATTGGTTCCTGCTGCACGTACTGCATGAACCGTTCACGATCTTCGGGGCGATATTGCTGGGCTGCCTGTTGGATCAGCATGGACATTTCCTGTTGTGAAACTTCCACGCTATTGGCCTGGCCGATTTCAGACAGCAGCAGGCCCAGACGCACACGGCGTTCGGCGATCTTGCGGTAATCGTCCTTCTCAGCTTCGATTTCTTCCAGCGCGGCCTTGGGATCTTCTTCCTTGGCGGCTTCCTGCTGCAACTGCGCCCAGATCTGTTCGAATTCGGCATTCACCATGCCTTCGGGCACTTCAAAGTCGTGACCGGCTGCCAAAGTATCGAGCAACTGACGCTTCATCTGCGTACGAGTCAGACCAGCAGTCTGCTGTTCCAGCTGGCCACGGATCAGACCCTGCAGCTGTTCCAGCCCTTCCAGGCCCAGAGATTTGGCAAATTCATCATCCAGCTTGGTTTCGGTTTCGACCTTCACCTGCTGAACCGTAATGTCGAATTCGGCTTCCTTACCCTTCAGGTTTTCCGCCTGGTAATCTTCAGGGAAGTTCACCGTGATGGTCTTTTCATCGCCCGTCTTCACGCCCGTCAACTGCTCTTCAAAGCCGGGGATGAACTGGCCAGAACCAATCACTAGGGCGGCGCCTTCGGCCTTGCCGCCTTCAAATTCGACGCCATCAACGCGGCCCACGAAATCGATAATCAGCTGGTCGCCTTCAGCCGCCTTCTTGGTCTTGGCCGCATCCTTATAGCTCTTGTTCTGCCCAGCAATGCCCTGAACCGCCTCTTCAACCTTGTCGTCAGCGACTGGCACAACCAGCTTTTCCAGCTTCAGGCCATCGGTCGAAGGCGCCTCGATCTTGGGCAGAACTTCCAGTTCCACCGTCAGTTCCGCATCCTTACCCTCTTCATAGCCTTCAGCCATGTCGATCTTGGGCTGCATGGCGGGGCGCAGTTCATTGTCACGGATGACCTGATCCACCGATTCGCGGATCACATCATTCACGGTCTGCGCATGCAGCTGCTCGCCATGCATTTTCTTGACCAGATTCGCCGGGACCTTGCCGGGGCGGAAGCCGGGCATCTTTACCTGCGGCGCAATTTTCTTGACCTCATCTTCGACCCGACTGGCGATATCGCCTGCGGTGATGATGATCTGATAGGCGCGCTTGAGGCCCTTGTTCGTCGTTTCCTTGATCTGCATGGGATTAAAACTAAAGCCTTTTCAACAATATATCTATATCTGCGTCGTCGCGGTCAGCATTGGTGCGGGCGAAGGGACTCGAACCCCCACATCTTACGATACTGGTACCTAAAACCAGCGCGTCTACCAATTCCGCCACGCCCGCAACCCAAACGAAGCCGCGCGCAGGCGGTACCCGCCACGCGTGTAGGGGAGCGCCATTAGTCGCGCGCGCGCAAAAGGGCAAGCACAGGCTGCGCGAATGCCGCTTGTTTGGTGGTCAGCACATGACTAAAGGCCCGCATGACCTCTTGAGCCACGCCAGCCCATCTCCCCCCACCCAGCCAGCTGATACGGTCCCGGCAGGCTGTCGGGTGGGGGGAGATGGGCTGGCACCGCAACCGGACAAAAAATATGACAGACAGTACTTCAAATGATACCCCGCCCGATCACCTTTCGGTCAATCCGGGCAACGAATTTTTCGATGCTGACAAGCTGCAGCGCGGCGTGGGTATCAAGTTCAAGGATCGCGTGCGCACCGATATTGAAGAATATTGCATTTCCGAAGGCTGGGTGCGGGTGCAGGCGGGCAAGACGATGGACCGCAAAGGCAAGCCGCTGACCATTAAGCTCAACGGCCCGGTCGAAGCCTGGTATGAAGATCTGGGCGAAAATCCGCCCGTCACCAAAAAGGGCTGATTGGCCGGATAGCTTGCCCAAAACTTGTGTTACGGCAACTTAAACGCCACTTGGCATATCAAACATGAAACCCGAGGTCATCATTATCGGCCGCCCCAATGTGGGCAAGTCCACCCTGTTCAACCGGCTGGTGGGCAAGAAGCTTGCGCTGGTTGATGATCAGCCCGGGGTGACGCGTGACCGCCGTATGGGCGATGCCGATCTGGCGGGAATGGCATTCACCATCGTCGATACCGCCGGGTGGGAAGATGAAGATCCCGAAACCCTGCCTGGTCGCATGCGCAAACAGACAGAGGTCAGCCTGGAAGGGGCGGACGCGGCATTGTTTGTTATTGATGCGCGGGCCGGAATCACCCCGCTGGATGAGGAAATTGCCCGGTGGCTTCGCGGGCAGGACCTGCCCGTCGTGCTCACCTGCAACAAGGCGGAAGGGGCGGCGGGCGAATCGGGTGTGCTGGAAAGCTATTCTCTGGGTCTGGGCGATCCCATCGCCATTTCCGCCGAACATGGCGAAGGCGTGGCCGATCTGTTCAGCGCTTTATGGCCTATAATCGGGGCCGAGGCAGATGCAGCAGAAGCAGCAGAGGCATTTGCGCGGAGCGAGGATGAGGACGCACCGCTTGGCCCGTTGAAGCTGGCCATTGTCGGGCGGCCCAATGCCGGCAAAAGCACACTGATCAACAAGATGCTGGGGGAAGACCGGCTGCTGACCGGGCCAGAGGCCGGCATCACGCGCGATTCGATTGCGGTGGACTGGCAGTGGACCGATCCCAAGACGGGTGACGCGCGCGATATTCGCCTGATCGACACGGCTGGTATGCGCAAGAAGCGCAATGTCACCGAAAAGTTGGAAAAGCTTTCGGTCGCCGATGCGCGCCGGGCGGTCGATTTTGCCGAAGTAGTGGTGCTACTGCTCGATGCAACACAGGGCCTGGAACATCAGGACCTGAAGATCGCGGATATGGTGCTGCAGGAAGGGCGCGCGCTGATGGTCGCGATCAACAAATGGGATGTGGCGGGGTCTGTCGGCACAGATGACCCCAGCTCGATTTTCAATGGGATCCGAGCCGCGCTGGATGATGGCTTGGCGCAGGTACGTGGCCTGCCGCTGCTGGCCGTCAGCGCCAGAACCGGCAAGGGGCTGGACCAAATGTTGGGGGCGGCGTTCGAAATCCGCGAAAGCTGGTCAAAACGTGTACCCACCGCCGCGCTCAACCGCTGGTTTGATGATGCGCTGGAAGCAAACCCGCCGCCCGCACCCAAGGGTAAACGGATCAAGCTGCGCTATATCACGCAGGTCGGCACCCGCCCGCCGCGTTTCGTGATATTCGGTACGCGACTGGATATGCTGCCCAAGAGTTACGAGCGTTATCTGGTCAATGGAATCCGCGCCAAACTGGGCTTTGAAGCCGTGCCGGTCCGCGTGACCTTGAAAAGCCCAAAGAACCCCTACGCCAAGGATTAGGAGCGAAAACACAGCATGCTTGATCTGCTGGCCGCCGCCGACCACAACCTCGCCGTGGATTTGCTGGAACGCACAGCCAGCACGGCGCGGGTGCAAGAGATTGTGCAGCTTAGCCTGGCCCCGGCATTTCTGCTCGCCGGTATCGGCGCGATCATGAATGTGATGACCAACCGGCTGATCTGGGTCGCCAACCGGATCGAGCGAATACATGAGCTGGAAGAAGAAGGCCGCGCTGGCAACGCGGTGGACGATCTGCCAGCGCTGGAGAAGCGCCGCACCTATGCGCAAAGCGCAGTGATGTTCTCAACCGCCGGCGCACTCACCATCAGCGTGGTGATCGCTCTCCTGTTCGTTAGCGCCTTTATCTCACCCAAAATCGGTACGATCACAGCCGTCGCCTGGATCGCAACCATGGTACTGCTGGGCATCGGGCTAACGCTGTTCCTGCTGGAAACGCGCACCGCCGCCGCCCGCAATCGCGAGCGGATGAGAATATGGCGGGGCGGAAGCAAGTAGGATGCTCGGCGGCCAGTTCAAGCCGCCTCAAGCTCCAGAGTTTGCCGCACAACAGATTGTTGCGCACCCATGGCGCGGGCGGCTGCCAGCCATTGGTCGCGCCGGTCAGCATCGGCCAGCTTGACCGATCCGAAAAAGCGAACCTCACGGGCCGCGATGCCGCAAAATTCCAGCACGTGTTTTGAGATCACGCGGCGGGCGGGCTTGCTGTACAGCCAGCTATCAACCCATTCGGGGGTGTCGGCAGTAATGATGGCATCCCCCACACGCCCTTCCAGCAGGCGATCAATTTTGATCCCTGGCCCCTTCTGATAGCGATAGGCAAAGCCGGATGTCAGGCAGCGGTCCAGCACTGTCTTGGCCCGTCCTGGCATTGCGCCCCACCACAGCGGATGGATGAACATCACGCGATCTGCCCACAGCAGGTTTTCCTGCCAGGCCAGCAGGTCAGGTTCCAGCGCAGGCACATCCTTATATCCGCCAAAATCGCTCGAAAATTGCATGGCGTGCAAATCCATCCGACGCACCTGAGCGCCTGCATCCACTGCACCTGATACATAGGCATCGGCCAATGCGGAATTATACGAACCGGCCCCCGGATGGGCGACCCAGACAAAGACTTTTTCGGTATTCACAACAAATCCCCTTTTCTTGACACTGTGTAAAGTTGACATGGCGTCAATTGGGGCTACTTTTACATGATGTCAAGAAAAAAATCGGAAAGCACAAAATCGCGAATCCTTCAGGCCGCATGGGCACTGCTGGAAGGTGATGATCCTGCCAAAAGCCGGATGGGCGATATCGCCAAGGCGGCCGGAATCAGCCGGCAGGCTCTCTATCTGCATTATCCCGCCCGAACAGAACTGCTGATGGCTACCGCTCGGCATATCGATGAGGTGAAGGATGTCGATGCGCGACTCGCGCCAAGCCGGTCTGCTCAAAGTGGCGAGGAACGGCTGGGGGCCTACATCAGCTTCTGGTGTGACTATCTGCCCGAAATCGCGGGCGTGGCCCGCGCCTTTATTGCCATGATGGATGCTGATGAGGCGGCCCGCGTCGCATGGCAGGACCGGCTGCAGGCCATTCACGAGGGATGCGAGGCCGCAATCGCCGACCTGAACCGGGACGGCGCCTTGCAGGATCATTGGAATCCGGGCCACGCAGCTGATTGGCTGGCGGCCCAGTTGTCTTTCCACAATTGGGATTTTCTTGTCAGGCAGAAAGGCTGGCATCAGGAAGAATATGCTGAAACCCTGCAACGTACCGCGCATCAGGCATTGGTACGGCAGGGCGCATAAGCTCCGCACTCTCGCGTACACAGATCACCTGCGCAGCGGGAATAACCGCATATAGGTAAGGCAGCGCCACAACCATTCCAGTGGGCCATAGCGGAACCGTCTCAGCCAGGGCTTTGACCACAGCAGCATTGCCACCCAGATCAGCAAGACCACGCCAAATAGTTCAACCCGGTGAAACTTGCCATAGAGGCCCAATGCCCACCCCTCGAACACAAACAGCATGATGATCGACGTGCCCAGATAGTTGGAAAAGGCCATGCGTCCCGCATAGACCAGCCGATCACCCAGCCAGCTTTGCGTGAAACGCGGCGCCCACAGCACCAGCAACGCGGCGAAGCCCAGGACAAATGCCAGCCGCGGCGCCATCATGGTGCCGTTGAATGCAAATGCAGTCAGGTGGAATGGAAAACCTACGGCATAGGCCCACCAACCGGCAACAGCAGCCCCCGCCAGCCCTGTAATCAGGCCGATCCAGCCCCATCGCCGCATCATCAGGGGGTCCAGCGCCCCGCTGAAAAAGCCGAACCGATACAGTGCCATCCCGATCAGGATCAGCGGCAGCGTCTCGATCAGACCGAAAATCATGTTTTGGTAATTGTCGGCCACTTCTTCTGTCAGCTGGTGCCGAACAAAATCGGAATAACTGCCCTGCTGATGCAATTGCAGGGCCTCCTGAACCTCTTCCAGCGTCTTTGTTTCAGCTTCAGCCACTTCTTGACGCATTTCAATCGGGAAATTCTGCGCCGCCTCTGGATGGGTCGTGAGGTAATAGGGGCTGCCCATCATCCCAACCATCGCCACCGATGACAGACCGTATAGCGCCAACCCCACCAGCAGCTGCGTCTTGGCACGCCACTTCATAAACAGCAGCGCCACCATCCCCCACACGGCATAAAGCTGCAGAATGTCACCCAGCCAGATGAAGTAGAAATGCACCGACCCGAATATCAACAGCCAGAACAGGCGGCGAAATTGCAGCCAGCGACCTGATCCCTTTGCCCAGGCCCTTTCCACGAACAGCATCATGCCCGCACCAAACAGCAGCGAGAACAGGCCACGCATCTTGTGATCGATCAGCACGAATTGAATCAGCCAGGTCAGCTTGTCGGATTCACTTGCCCCGCCGGGCATGGCTGGCGGCCAGAAATAGGCCGCCACTGGCTGACCGAAAGCCGTGATATTGGCGAATAATATCCCCAGCACCGCAATGCCGCGGATCAAATCCAGCGTAATAATGCGATTACCTGCAGGGATCGCTTGATCCGGCGTGGCCGCCTCTGAAAAAATGTCGCTTTCGCTGGCCACAATCACCCCCCAAATCGAAGCAACTGCTGTGTGCATTAGATCACCCAAACGCGCAAGCGATCCGTCAATCATGCGAATATTGGCCCCAAGCGCCACCCTGCGCGCCCACTTTGCCGGCCCTCGTTAACCCAAAATTAGGGGTATCCTGCGATCCCCGTTCCCGAACTGCTCATTTGTCGAGCGAATTTGGCCTAACAGGGGGACCAGGCGTTGCGAGTATTAGCATTGGCATCGCAGAAGGGCGGATCGGGTAAAACGACCCTGTCCGGACATCTAGCCGTCCAGGCGCAGCGCGCTGGTGCCGGCCCGGTGGTACTGATCGATATCGACCCGCAGGGTTCGCTGGCTGATTGGTGGAACGAGCGTGAGGCGGAATATCCCGCTTTCGCCCAGACCACCGTCGCGCGGCTGGCCAATGACTTGCAGGTCCTGCGTCAGCAGGGGTTCAAGCTGGCCGTGATCGATACGCCACCAGCCATCACCATGGCCATCCAGTCAGTGATTTCGGTGGCTGAACTGATTGTGGTTCCCACCCGCCCCAGCCCGCATGATTTGCGCGCCGTGGGTGCAACGGTTGACCTGTGCGAACGCGCTGGCAAGCCATTGGTATTTGTCGTCAACGCCGCAACGCCCAAAGCAAAGATCACATCGGAAGCCGCTGTTGCTCTGTCACAGCACGGCACCGTTGCCCCGATCACACTGCACCACCGTACCGATTATGCCGCATCGATGATCGATGGCCGCACGGTGATGGAGGTCGACCCAAACAGTTCCAGCGCAGCCGAAGTGACCGCGCTGTGGAAATACATCTCTGACCGGCTGGAAAAGAATTTCCGCCGCACAGTCTTTGCCGCGCCCGGCTCGCAATCGCAGATGCCTGGCGTACACCGTCCCGCTGGCGGCTTTGGCCGCCGGGTCGCCCAGTAAACGGAGGCGCGGGCCATGAACGAAGCCAGCTTCGCCTCTCTTTGCCCGACCCTGTTGGCCCGCAAAGGCGGCGCCAAGCCTGCCATGCGTCCGCAATTGGGCGTCATCCCGACCAACCAGCCCGATGGTCTGGACGATCTGGGATGGAACGATATGGGCGATGATGAAGCGCCTATCGAAGCAAGCGCAGCGGTGATCCCGCTCAAACCCGCCAACGCAAATACCGGCGGTGGTAACATGGCTGCATCGCACCAGTTCGATAATCTGGCGCTTCGCCTGGCCCAGCCTGCACGCAACAAAGTGCAGACCATTATCGCGGAGGCCCAGGCTGAATTGGAAGCAAAGCCCGCCGCCAAGCGCAAAAGCGCATTGAAGCAGGGCAAACGTGCGGCTTTCACGCTGCGTCTGGATGCGGAACGTCATCTGAAGCTGCGTCTGGCGGCCACAATACAAAACTGCAGTGCGCAGCAATTGGTCACCGAAGCACTCGACCTGCTGCTCGCTGAAATTGAAGATTTGGACATGCTCGCCGCAAAATTTTCGCGGTCTTGAGCACGGATACGCTGAATAAAGGGGATATCGGAATGACCCGCTCTGCCATGAACAAGCCGATGGTTGGCCTTGCCGTTACTACTGCACTTGCGAGCATCGCGCTGGCTGGCTGCACAACCGGCAGCGCGCCGCGCGCCGAAACATCGTTCAACAATGCACAGGTTGCCTTGGCAAAGGGCAAGGTCAGCAAGGCAATTGCCCACGCAGAATCTGCCGTTCTGGCCGATCCGCGCAATGCCGGATATCGCGCCATGTTGGGCGCAGCCTATCTTGAAGATGGCCGTTTCCAGGCCGCCGCCACCAGCTTTGGCGATGCGCTGGAACTGGGTGACAGCGATCCGCGTACCGTATTGAGCTATGCTCTGGCAGAGGCTGCGCAGGGCCGCAATGTTCAGGCACTGGCTGCTCTGAATGAATGGCAGCAGGATATCGACGCAGCCGATCTGGGTCTGGCCTATGCCTTGGCCGGACAGCCTGATCGCGGTGTCCACATCCTGAGCAATGCGCTGCGGGATGGACAGAACACCGCCAAGATGCGCCAGAACCTGGCCTATACCTATGCCCTGCAGGGCAATTGGCGCGCCGCCCGTGTGATGGCCGCCGAAGATGTGTCTGCCGATATGGTGGATGATCGTATCGGTGAATGGGCGCAGATGGCCCTGCCCGAACATTTCCAGCTGCGCATCGCCCGCCTGTTGCAGGTAACGCCGGTGGAAGATGGCGGCCAGCCCGCCAATCTGGCTCTCGCCAACTTCCCCAGCCAGGGCATGATGGTGGCAGAAGCTGCCGCTCAAAGCCCTGTGGCTGAGGAAAAAGATAGCAATTTTGAACTGGCCTTTGCTGAGCCGGAAACAGCCCCCACCCCTGCGGTGATGGCCCCTGCCCCGGCAGCACAGCAGGCAGCGCCGGTTGCCCGCACACGCTTCGTGTCCAACGAAGTCGTGCAAGCCATTCCCGCCAGCTCAAGTGCAAGCGCCAAGCCGGCCAAGAAGCCTGCTTCACGCGTGGCCGCCAGTTCTTCGCAGCGTCGCATGGCGTCGAGCGCAGACAATGCCGCCGCCACCCATCTGGTCCAGCTGGGCAGCTTTTCCAGCCGCGCGGGTGCCGAAAAGGCATGGACCATTTATCAGAGTCGCTACCCGCAGCTTGGCGATCGTGACGTTGTGATCACGCAAGCCAATGTGAAAGGCAAAACCTATTACCGTGTCGCCGCCGCCGGTTTCGGTGCGCGCAGCGCCGCTGGCATGTGCAGCACAGTGAAGGCCAAGGGTCAGGGCTGCATCGCCTATGCCCAGAGCCAGAAACTGCCCGGTGCCGTGGACAAGGGCGTACGTATCGCCGCCCGCTGATTTCTCGCTTACCTCTCCCAAACTTCAGCGAGACTGCCCCCGGTGCCCAATGGGTTCCGGGGGTTGTTTTGTCTGGAAGGTCAGATCTTCACCCCACCCTTAAAAAGCGCGGTAACACGGCCTTGCGTCGGCTGCCCGTCAAACGGCGTATTGTCAGCGGTTGCCTTCATTTTGCGGCGATCAACCACCCATGGCTTTTCCGGGTCGATCAGTGCGATATCCGCCTCCAGCCCCGCTTCGAGCCGCCCCGCCGGGACACCCAGCAGGCGCGCCGGGTTGGCGGAGAGCAGATCGAAGGCTCGCGCCATATCAATCACCTCGTCCCGTACCAAGGTTAGCACCATGGCCAGCAACGTCTCAGCGCCCGCCATGCCGGGTTCGGCATCGGCAAAGGGCAGGCGCTTATCCTCTGGCCCACGCGGATCATGGCCCGATGCGATCACGTCAATCGTGCCATCGCCAATCGCGGCCACCACCGCCTGCCGGTCCACTTCGCTGCGCAAGGGAGGGGAAAGCCGCGCGAAGGTACGAAAATCCATCAACGCCAGATCGGACAGCATGAAATGCGCCGGGGTTACGCCCGCCGTCACCGCCACGCCACGCGCCTTGGCGCTGCGCAAGAGATCGAGCGCCGCAGCCGTTGTCACCTGCCGCAAATGCAGCCGAACGCCCGATACTTCCGCCAGCGAGATATCGCGCGCCACCGCCAGTGCCTCTGCCTCAGCCGGAGCACTGGGCAGGCCCAGCCGCGTGGCCATCTCGCCTGCCGTGGCAGATGCTTCTCCAACCAACGCGCCATCTTCCGCATGGGTCACGACCACCATGTCCAGCATGGCGGCATATTGCATCAGCCGCAGCATCACGCCTGAATCCGCAATCCAGCGCCGCCCGGTGGCAGCGCCCAACGCGCCCGCATCCTTCATCAGCGCGATTTCGGCCAGCTCGCGCCCTTCCAGCCCGCGCGTAGCAGCAGCCAGCGGATGGATCCAGAAATCAGGCTTGCCGCTTTTGGCGATGTAAGAAACGCGGCTGGGAAGATCGAGCGGGGGCGACTGGTCCGGCATCAGCGCCGCACGGGTGATACCCCCAAATTGGAATGCAGGCTTGTCCACCGCAAACACGCCCAGATCGAGCAGCCCCGGCGCGATCAGCTGGCCACGGGCGTCCACCACCTCGTCGCCATCCTGTGGTACGATATCGCCCACGCCCAGGATTATACCATCGGCAAAGCGTACCGCACCCGCCATGACGCCACTTGACGTTACGATCCGGCCATTGGTGATGGTAACGGGCTGTTGCTGTTTCATGCTGCGCCCTCCCACCCGGCAACCCCACGGGCACGGCGCGTCAGCACCTCAAGGCAGGCCATGCGGATCGCCACACCCATTTCCACCTGCCGGGTGATGATCGATCGGTCGAGCATATCGGCCACATCGCTATCAATCTCTACCCCGCGGTTCATCGGGCCGGGATGCATCACCAACGCATCTGGTGCGGCTTGTTTCAGCCGTTTCTGGGTCAAGCCATAGAGGTGGTGATATTCACGCGCGCTGGGGATGAACTGCCCACTCATCCGTTCTGTCTGCAAACGCAGCATCATCACCACATCAGCCCCATCCAGCGAGGCATCAAAATCATGGAAAGGCTGCGCTCCCACCTGCTCGATCCCCACCGGCATCAGCGCGGGCGGCGCGCACAGGCGCACAGTTGCGCCCAGCGCCTGCAGGCACAGCACATTTGACCGCGCCACGCGGCTGTGCAGAATGTCACCGCAGATCGTCACGGTCAGCCCGGTAAAGTCATCTGCCGCCTGCCCGCGCGCGCGCAGTGCATGGCGCAATGCCAGCGCATCCAGCAATGCCTGCGTGGGGTGTTCATGCTGCCCGTCCCCTGCATTCAACACCGGGCAATCAACCTTGCTCGCGATTAACTGCGTCGCACCGCTGGAAGCATGGCGGATCACAATGGCGTCAGCCCGCATGGCATTGAGCGTGATCGCGGTATCGATCAGCGTTTCGCCCTTTTTCACGCTGGACGTGGCCGCATGCATATTCACCACGTCTGCACCCAAACGCTTGCCCGCGATTTCAAAGCTTAACAGCGTACGCGTGCTGTTTTCGAAAAAGGCATTGATGATGGTCAGGCCCGACAGAAGATCGGTATGTTTGGTGCTCTGCCGGTTCAGCTCAACCCAGGGTTCGGCCTGATCGAGCAGATAGAGGATTTCATGCCGTTCAAGCTGGGAAATCCCCAGCAGATCGCGATGTGGGAAGGCCAGCGATCCAGCGGGATATTCGCGAGCAGTTGCGGCGTCAGCGGGCTGATGCGCGCCATATTCGGCCATGAACTGCCGCAATCGCGCCGCTGTACTGCCGCGCAAATCCCGCCCGTGTTTCAACTGCGAGACGAAGGGTTTGTCATTCAACGCCAATTCGCCAAAACGCGTTTCCGACATACCGTTTCGCAGGCAGAATTGTTCGATTTCCAGGAGCAGATCTTGCATGGCACGACCATCTAGGTTGGATTTAACCAACCGTCCAGTGGGATTCTCACGTTCCCAACCAAATTGTAGGATAAAACGCTGTTGAACGAACGAAATATGTCGCTCAACCTGTTGATCGCACCCTTTTCGTTGGAAACTTGCCCACAGCCGACTAACTAGGGGGCGCGCATTCCCGATATTTGAACAGGATTGGCCACGGATATGAGTTTTGCAGGCAAGATTTGGCGGCTGCTGGTCGGCATCAAGGACGGGCTTTCACTGCTGTTCTTGCTGCTGTTTTTCAGCATGCTGTTCGCCATTCTCTCCGCCCGCCCCAGCCCTGGTCAGGTGCGCGAGGGTGCCCTGCTGCTGGAACTGGATGGCTATGTCGTCGAAGAACGCAGCAAGGTTGACCCGCTGGAGGCTCTGCTGACGGCAGAAACGCGGCTGGCAGAATATCCCGCGCGTGATCTGGTGCGTGCACTGGATGCAGCCGCCACTGATGGCCGGATCAAGGCGATCGTACTCGACCTCAGCAAATTCATGGGCGGTGGGCAGGTTCATTTACAGGAAGTGGCAGAGGCGCTGGACCGCGTACACGCAGCGGACAAGCCCGTGCTCGCTTATGCGCTGGGCTATGGCGATGATGCGATGATGCTCGCCGCCCATGCCAGCGAGGTGTGGGTCGATCCGCTGGGCGGCGCAATCATCACCGGGCCGGGTGGTTCAAATCTCTATTACGCAGATCTGTTCGAAAAATTGGGCGTCACCGCGCATATTTATCGCGCAGGCACGTACAAATCCGCAGTCGAACCCTATTCGCGCAATTCCATGTCCGATGAAGCGCGCGAAAATTATGCTGCGCTGTATGGCGCGCTGTGGGAAGAGTGGCAGGCAAATGTGAAAAAAGCCCGCCCTACGCTGCAATTATCGCAGGTAACGAGTGACCCTGTAGCATGGATCAAGGCGGCAGGCGGCGATCTGGCAAAGGCAGCGCAGGACGCCGGTCTGGTCGACAGGCTGGGCAGCCGCGTCGAATTCGGTCAGCGTGTGGCCGAAATTGCAGGGGAAGACCGCTGGTCAGACGATCCCGGTACCTATGCCGCAACCGATTTGGCCCCATGGCTGGCGGACAATCCCACCCCGTCTAAAGGCAAACCCATCGGCGTTATTACCATTGCGGGCGAGCTGGTGGATGGCAAAGCCGGACCGGGCGTTGCCGGTGGAGACCGGATCGCGGGCCTGCTGAACGACGCGCTGGAAGATGATCTCGCCGCGCTGGTGGTGCGGGTCGATTCCCCCGGCGGCTCCATCCTCGCATCAGAAGAGGTCCGACGCGCGATCTTGCGGCACAAGGAAAAGGGCATCCCCATTGCCGTATCCATGGCCAATCTGGCGGCCAGCGGCGGCTATTGGGTCGCCACTCCAGCGGACCGCATTTTTGCCCAGCCTGAAACCGTGACCGGGTCGATTGGCGTGTTCGGTGTTCTGCCCAGCTTTGAAGGAACGGCAGCCAAGCTGGGTGTCAATGCCGATGGGTTCCGCACCACTGCCCTGTCTGGCCAGCCCGATCTGGTCGCAGGCCTCAGCCCTGAAGTCGATGCGATCCTGCAGGCTTCGGTCGAAAGCTCCTATGCCAAGTTCTTGGGGCTGGTCGCCAAATCGCGCGGCAAGACACCCGCCGAAATCGACATCATCGCGCAGGGGCGCGTGTGGGATGGCGGCAGCGCGCGCCAGCTGGGCCTGGTTGACCAATTCGGTGGACTGGATGATGCGCTGGCATGGGCGGCAAAACAGGCCAAGCTGGAAGATGGAAAATGGCATGCCCGCTTTCTGGGCAGCAGCAGCAACAGCTATGACTCGCTAATCCGCCGACTGGTCAATTCCGACGCGGGAGAAGCAAGCGCAGCGCATGACCTGTTCGGCCAGATTGCTGGCCAGCAAGCGCAATTGGGCGGTAGGCTGGCACAGGATCTGGAAAGGCTGATGGGCGCGCGCGGGGCGCAGGTCTATTGCCTGGAATGCCCGCGCTGCCCAGCCTCATCCGCTCATGCCGAACGTGCGGGCTGGATGGGCCTGCTCACCGCGCTTACCCGGCCATAATCCAGCTATTTGCAGGCTTGCAAAGCCGCCGCGCCCATGGCAATGGCGCACGCCTGTCCTGACGGGACGGGCGCGTAGCTCAGTGGTAGAGCACACCCTTCACACGGGTGGGGTCGCAAGTTCAATCCTTGCCGCGCCCACCATTATTTTCAATGACTTAGTTGGACTCTAAGCGGCTCGATCTGAGCACACCCCACCACATCCCCACTTGTTGAACCCGGAAACCTCTCGATTTCTGTGTGCGAAGGGGTGGGGGGAGTGTGGAATGCTTTTCGCGTTCAGGGCGTGGAGAGCGACCTCTTTGGCGAGAGAAAAAATTCCCAAAAATTCTAGCCTGTTTTCTAGTCCGATCCTTCGATCCGTTGGGCCTCAAGCTCATTGAACGTCTCTTCTAACTCTGACCCAAGCGAGACAGTAGCCCAAGCGACAAGGGCAACTATGAGCAGAAGAGATATAAGCCCTGTCGCAAGTCCGACATTGGCCATCTTCTTGGGTTCGCGCCGACGAGCGATCAGCGCCATAACGATTGCTGCTGGTGAAAGCAGGAAACTTAAATTTGCACCGTAGGGAATGAGCGTGAGTATGAGGCTTGCAACGCCAACGAAAGCTGACGCTTGGCCCAAACCGTTCTTGTCTGCCCCATATCCTTCTGTCTCTACGTCTTCCATTTCGCCAACTCCCAACACGCTAATTCCGTTCGCAGTCACGATGCCCATACTGCTGCTATGCTTCGACCGATCAGCTTATGGCCTCTGTTAAATGAAGAATTTCTTGAATGCATTTACTATTCCTCCTTCTTTATCAGGGGAAGGAATCCAAAAGAGGCGAGATAACGAAAATTCATCTCCTCTATCAATTTATCCTCATCGGTATGTGCTACTAAGAATGAGTCATGGATAGGCAGGGTCAAGATTCCTTGATCCATTAGATTTGTGATTATCGAGAGAGCCAAATCTGAGTCTTTCCTTTGTAGCCGAAGGCCATCACCGCTCGCGAAAGAGTCTGCAATCTTTGAGTGCTTTGCTTCGATCATCTCAATCACGTCTCGCTTTGAGAATGGTTTGACGGAGCAACCAATCAGTTTAGCCCTTGCTGGGTTCACTCCGCTGGGACTGTTAATCAGTGCCTGAGTGAGTGCTTTCACCGCCTCTCGAAAATGATCTTCAGGAAGCCCGGATTTGGCAGCATGTTCCCATAACGGATCAATGAAGTAAGGATCGCCCTCATAGTCCAAACCCCTCTCATGATAGAGCATTCGGATCGCATGGCCCGAATAATCATGCTCGACGGTTTCCTGTCCATTGATCCTGACGCTGCGACGAATGCTCCGTGGGGCGTTGGTCCACCAAGCACCGTAAAGTCGGCCTCCGTGAGCGAATGAGCCATTGTTGAATGTGCGAAACAGGTTAGTGCGAAAAAGCTCAGGATAGCGAAACGGCATGCCTTTCAGCTTGTTTCTGTCATTGAGTCTCTTGAGCCATCTACGGACACCAAGGTCCGAAGTATCGACCGCCAGACTATGCGATCCAACAAAGCGATTGTAGGCTTGCAATTGCGTGATCCACGCTTCTGTTTCCTCGGTATCAGGGTATGCAATCTCCGGCCCATCTCGATTGCTTTCTCGGAGCCGAATAAGCCGCTTTGAAGGCACATTCTCAACCAAAGAGTCTCGATGGACGTTGTGCTCGCCAAAGAGCTTCAAAAAGGCTCTGGAGGGCGCATAGATGGATGAAGCCCTGCCTATGCTTCCCGTCCATACATTGACCAGCCCACACTCTACTAGGAATTCGATAGTCCGGCGCATTGCATCGCCATTTAGCCAACACGGCTCCAGCTTATAGGCAGAGGACTTAGCCATGTATGCGACATAGGGACGGATGCGATGAGCGTTACAAGCCAAGGCATTGGCCGCGATCCTTCTCACAAGCTCCGACCGATTTAATGCGTCACGCGGTCGTAACGCCCTCGTCCTTCCTTCTATACTCGCAATTCGAGCTAGAAGAGCATTGTTCAGTTCACTGCCCTCTGGTTCTCGTAGATCAATCTCTGATCTGAACCACGTTCCCTTGGTCGGCCACTCTGGCATTGGCCCTTGAGGGCCGGAAGAGGCAGGCTGAGGAAGTGGTTTGGCGGCAATAGATGAGACGCGATTCTCATCACGCATTACCCGCCTGCTCACCCTTAACTATCGCAGATATGAAGCCTTCGACTTCTTCAGCAACGTATCGGGGGCATGACCCTATATAACGAGGGTCGAGCTTTAGTATGTGAGGTTGTCCGTTCTTTCGCTTGTGGCGCTGGACGCGCACCCAAGAGGGGGACAGATTTAAACGACGTGCAATATCCTTATCAGTATAAAAAACAGCTTCCATTTCAGTTCTCAAAACTCGGACAGCCGCAATCACCGCTACAGGCGAACCCCGTAGGTGGACGACTTTCCATGTTATTGAGCAGTTACGCGCGAATTGGTTTCACGCTTCGCCACAATTTGTAAAGCTTCGCTCAAACGAACTCAGCCCTAAGTAGGGTCATGTCAGATTACAGAAAATCGGTCAATCTGATTAACCAAACATATAGTCGGCCATCGTTCCGGCCAACGATTCACAATGCAATAAAACACTACAAGACACGATAACTCGCTGGGACGCGCCATCATGCTCAAAAAACTAGAACGCTTGTCGTTATGCTTAATTTAACCCGCTTCCCTGCAAAGTAGAGCGAGTTCAATTCTAGAATGCGGCACAGGAAGGTGCGTGGATCATGATTCAACAGACGCGAGTTCGCACAATTCCAACCAAGATAGGAGCATCCGAGCTATGTTTGGCCTTTCTGGCTTTGCTCAGCTTGATGATTCCCGCCCAAGCATCAGCCAAGGATCGCTTTCAACTGCTTTTTGCAATTCAAGCAGAGCAGGAAGCTGGGTGGCTAAACGGCGCTCAATACATTGAAGACGCTAAACCAGCGTCCGTAGTGCGTCTCGTCAACGTCCACGACGAAATGCCAGACAAGCAATCAACTTTTCGCGTTCTAGTGCTCAATGGCGGCGAAACTCCGGTCAACATCGGTCCTGACGATGTTTGGATTGAGTATGGCGACGGAGAGAGTGTAGCTATGGAGTCCTATCAGGAGCTGGAAGGGCGGTTTCGACGCGATATCAAGCGCAGAGAGACACTCGCAAGGTTGGGCGCTGCACTCTCAGCGGGGTCCGCAAATGGTTACACCTCTGGATCGTTCGATTACAGCGGAACCACCATGTATGGAACGCGATTCAGCGGGACTGGCACATACACGGCATACGATCCCGCCTTGGCGCGTCAGCAACAAGCACAAGCCAGAGAACAAGCTGATTCCACGTTTCGATCAATCGAAACTCGCCAACTGCGAGGCATAGATGCGCTGAACGGCCTACTGCGAAGGACAACGATTCAGCCCGGACAGGTTTACAGCAGCATCGTGGCATTCGACCCGCCTCGTTCACTGAGGAGGCTTCCTGAAGGAACGACCGTTACAGTCGTTGTGAAGGTTGGGGCTGAACAGCATCGAATGACCGCTTTTCTGTCCGAGCTGTAACCCTCAAACTGGCTTTGGTTTTCCAAAGGCTTTTGCTGCTTCCGCATCCCCACGATAAACCGCGTAATGTCTCGCCAGCATTGTTAGGTCAGAATGACCCAGCCGACCCGCGACCGTGCGAGGATCGATGCCCAGTTCCATTAACGCAGTAGCATGAGTCCTGCGAAGATCGTGCAGCCTTACGTCCTTCAATCCCGTAGCCTTCCATAGACGCGCCAACGACCGTTTAAGGGTCGTCATCGACACCGGAAACAGTCGCTCATCTCCCTCGGCACGCTCAAGCCCTTCTAGCTGTGAGAGAATGGACTCCATTTCGGGAGTGCATGTGACTAAGCGAGGCTTGTCTGTTTTGGTGTTCACGACCTCAATAAGCGTTTGCTTTTCGCCTCTCCGAACATTGCGCCAAGTCAGGTCCAATATTTCCGCACGGCGCATGCCCGATTCATAGGCCCATTTGACAAACAGCTTGAGCCAACCTCTGATCTGGTGAGGTCTAGATTCCTTTTGCTCATCCTGCTTCGCTTCAATCGCCGCTGCCGTTTCGAGAATAATCTTCCACTCATCGGCAGTGACAAACCTCCCCCTTGCCTCAATCCCTTTGATCTTATCGGCATTGTCGGCTGGATTGCGGTCTATCAATCCGGTGCGGATCGCATCGTTCAAAATGGCCTTGAAGGTGTTGAGTTGTCGCTGAACGGACGAGGGTTTGAGTTCTTTCAGCTGCCGAGCAATCCAGTTGTTTACATGGCTTGGGGTGATCGCATTGATCGCTCGCTTGCCGAATGTCGGATTGAGTGCAGACTTCACATTGCCCTGAGTGACCCCAAAGCTGCGAAGCGATGGCTCCTTTCGATCAAGCCATTGCTGGGCATATTGAGCGAACGTGGGAACCTCATCTGGCTCTAATGGCTCTCCACGATCTGCAAGCCCCTGTAGCTCGTCTCGTTCACGTACAAGGCCTTCCCAGTCCCATGACGCTCTGCGACCCAACTTATGCTCGATTGAGCCTCCTGGGGGAATTGAACGGCCCCTGTAAGTGCCTCCACGCGGCACATGGATTTTGACCCAAACGGTTGTGTCTCTCGCGCCTCGGTAAATCCCGATCCCATCACAGTAGGCAGGCCGCTTACCCATTTTCTTCGGCAAGCCTGCTTCAAATTCCTCAAACTTCGCATAGCGACGAGGCCTTCCCACTGGCTTGGTTCGTGGCACGTCAGATTTGGCCGGTTTCATATTCTCAATCTCCCTCCCCACAGTCCAAACTTGATTGCTTGAGGATAGTGGGGAATAAGTGGGGTATAGATGAAACCAAGGATTCTGGCGACCCTATTTTGCTCCCCACTGCATCCTCACTCGGAACACCTGTAAACGCTGGAAACGCTCAAAACACAAGAAACACAGGGGTTTTGAAGAATGGCGGACTTCTGGGAACAGTAATAGCGGATGAATCACCTAGAAACATGTGATACTACCCTTCACACGGGTGGGGTCGCAAGTTCAATCCTTGCCGCGCCCACCATCTTTCTAACGTAAAATAAGTAGCTTAGAAGGATGGTCCGGCCATCGGGGCGGAAAGGCCCGCTTCAAAACAAGGACCGGCAAAGGACGGGGCTGAAAAGGCGTGTCGGTCAATCGACACGGCGATTGAAGCCCAAATTGCGGCGCTTTCCGTCGTATCCGGGCAGGCTGGGCGGTCGCTTCATCGGCACTACGTTGAATGCGATGACAGACGGCTGATATGCCGGTTCGGGCGGCTTCGACATACGACGGTATTGAAGCCAAGCGACGAACAGGCAGGCCGCGCCTACGACAAGCGTTGCGGCGGCAATGGTGATCGATAGAGTATTCAAGGTTCAACTCCTTACGTTGCCGGTAAGAAGTGCTGTAGCGTTCAACCCGAATCACGTCATGGATTTCGGCAAGAACCGCCGCGAACCACATGGGGGTATGGGGGATGGCAATAGCGATATGCAGTTCGGTGGATTGGGCGGCGACGGGTTCAATGCTGTCCGGTTGAGCAACGCTGTTCGGCGCGGGAGCGGTTAACCACCAATATCCATGCAGCCGCATCATGACACAGTGGGGCGCACGATGCCAGAACAGCTGTCGAAGCCGATCGAGCGATAGCCCTCGCGCTGCGCCTTCGCTGTCAGGACAAGCTCATCCCCATCTTCGAGGAAGCAACGGGTCTCGCCCGTCGGCAACGTAACCGGATCCTTCCCGCCGCGAGACAGTTCGAGCAGGCTGCCGAGGCTCTCGCGGTTGGGGCCCGAGATGGTCCCGCTGCCCAGCAGATCGCCGGAATGGAGGTCGCAGCCATTGCTGGTGTGATGGGCGACCATCTGCGCCACCGTCCAGTACATATGGCGCGCTTCAGTGCCGCTCAGTTTGAAAGCTTCCATGTCGCCCTCGCGCATGGATTGGCTAGCGATGTGTGCCTCGAACGCGATGTTGAGCGCGCCTGTAGCCTTGTCAGCATCGCTTGAGAGATGCGGTAGGGACGCGGGATCGCCATCGGGTCGCGGAGGCTGTTCGACTCGAAATGGCGCCAATGCTTCGGCCGTAATCACCCAAGGCGATACCGTGGAATGGAAATTCTTCGACAGGAAGGGGCCGAGCGGCTGGTATTCCCACGCCTGGATATCGCGCGCTGACCAGTCATTGAGCAGGCAGAACCCGCCGATCCTGTCCCACGCGTCTTCGATAGAGACCGGCTCTCCCAGTTCATTTTCGCCAGCAACCCATACACCCAATTCCAGCTCGTAATCGAGCCGCTTGCATGCTTCGAATGTCGGCACCTCGGCATCCGGGCTCTTCAGTTGCCCCTTAGGCCGCACAATCGGCGTACCGGAAAGACGCACCGAAGAGGCGCGGCCGTGGTAGCCGATGGGTACATATTTGTAGTTGGGCAACAAGGGGTTATCGGGCCGGAACAGGCTGCCCACATTGGTGGCATGGTGAATGCCGACATAGAAATCGGTGTAGTCCCCAATCCGGAACGGCATATGCAGTTTGCACTCGCCCATCGGGTGCAATGCGGCTTCCGCCTGCGCGCGACCCGCCTCTTGCGCCAGCAGGGAAAACACTCGGTGGCGCAAAGCCAGCCGCCGCTCACCCGGCAGCGCGAACAGGGCGTTGAGCGTCTCCGCCTGCAACGCCTCGCCCAGTTCACCGACGAATGCACCGGCTTCCGCCAGAGCCGTCAGGTCGAGGACAAAATGGCCGATTGCGCTGCCAATCCGCACGGCTCCGTCGACGCGAGAAAAAACACCCAACGGCAGGTTCTGGACCGGGAAATCTGGATGTTCGTCGGCGCCCGACACCCAACTCGAGGCTGCCGGATCATGTGTATGGTCGATGATCATCACTTTGCGTCCGGATCCTCATGCAACCAGGCCGCGTGGCGCGGAGCGCGCTTGGTCTGGCTCCATTTCTCAAGCATTACCGGCGCCAGTTCGCGTAATTCGGCATATTGTTCCGGCGTCCCAATATTGCAGGCCAGTTCCAGCCGGTGGCCGTTGGGATCGAAGAAATAGATCGAACGGAACACACCATGATAGGTCGGCCCGAGCACGCTGGCACCGTGGGCTTCCAAATGCCCCTTCGCTGCCAGCAAGGCTGCTTCGTCTTCGACCTGAAAGGCGATGTGCTGTACCCAAGCTGGCGTATTAGGATCGCGCCCCATTTCCGGCTGGCCCGGCAGCTCGAAGAACGCCAGGATGTTCCCGCCCCCGCAATCTAGGAAGATGTGCATGTAGGGGTCATCTGCGCCGGTCGAAGGGACCTTGTTCTCGGCAAAGGCCGTGACATAGGTCATGCCCAGCATGCGATCGTACCATTCCACCGTCTCCTTCGCATCGCGGCAGCGATAGGCGACATGATGGATACGCTTGAGTTCCGGGGCGCTGGTCATCAGGCGTCATCTTCCTCGACCTGCAACGCGCCACGGCGTAGCTGGTCGCGCTCGATACTCTCGAACAGGGCGGTGAAATTGCCTTCGCCAAAGCCTTCATCTCGCTTGCGCTGGATGAATTCGAAGAAGACCGGGCCGATCATGGTTTCGGAGAAGATCTGCAACAGAAGGCGGGTATCGCCATCCTCAGTCGATCCGTCCAACAGTATGCCGCGCTGCTGCAATTCGTCCACAGGTTCTCCATGATCCGGCAAGCGCTCGTCGAGCATTTCGTAATAGGTGGCAGGCGGCGCCGTCATGAAAGGCGTCCCGCATTGCTTGAGCTTGTCCCAGGTGGCGAGCAAATCGTCGCACAGGAAGGCGATGTGCTGGATGCCTTCACCGTTATAGGCACGCAGGAACTCGTCGATCTGGCCGCCGCCCGCCTTGCCTTCTTCGTTCAGCGGGATGCGGATCTTGCCGTCCGGCGCAGTCATCGCCTGGCTGGTCAGGCCGGTATATTCGCCCTTGATGTCGAAATAGCGGATCTCGCGGAAACCGGCGATGCGTTCATAGAACGACGCCCAATGCGCCATGCGCCCGCCATAGACATTGTGGGTCAGGTGATCGATCAGCTTCAGGCCCGTGCCGTCAGGCTGGCGAACAACGCCTTCCTCATAGATGAAGTCGATGTCGTAGATCGACAGCTCATCGCCATATCGGTCGATCAGATAGACGATCGAGCCACCGATCCCGCGGAAGGCCGGCAGGCGCAACTCCATCGGGCCGGTTGCGACTTCAACAGGTTCCGCGCCACGCGCCAATGCCTCTTCATAGGCCTTGGCTGCATCGCGCACGCGCCAGCCCATGCCGCAAGCGGAAGGGCCGTGCTCGGCTGCAAAGTAAGCTGCCGGGCTACCCTTTTCGTAATTGGCGATCAGGTTGATGTCGCCCTGACGCCAAAGATCCACATCCTTGGAACGGTGATGCGCAACGCGGACAAAGCCCATGGCCTTGAAGACATCTTCAAGCAGGCCGCGCTCGGGCGCGCAGAATTCCACGAACTCAAAGCCGTCGAGGCCAAGCGGATTTTCGAACAGGGCAGTCATAAGGTTTCCAATTGCATTCAAGCTCACCCGCCGCCCCTCAGGCAGTGGTTTCGAGCATCTGGTTGATCTTGGTAGCGAGGGCGACGTCGCGCGCACTCACGCCATCGGCGTCATGCGTGGTCAGCCAAATATCGAGTGTGTTGTAGACATTCGCCCATTCGGGGTGATGGTCGGCTTTTTCCGCTTCGAGCGCGACGCGCGCCATGAAGCCAAAGGCTTCGGAAAAGTCGCCAAATTGCAGCTTGCGGTAGATCGCATTGCGATCTTCATCGAATGCCCACCCGGAAAGACCCGAGAGGGCCGAGGTGCGCTCTTCCTCGTTCAGCTGTTGAACCACGCCCATCTCACTGCACTCCGTTCGTAACATGAAGCGAAGCGCCATTGATTGCCCGCGATTGCGGCGAGCAAAGGAATGCTATTACATCGGCAATTGCAGCAGGGCTGGTCCATTCCGCCGGATCGGCGTCGGGCATATCCGCCCGGTTGCGCGGTGTGTCGATGATCGATGGCAGCAAGGCGTTTATCCGGATGCTGCGCTCTCGCAGCTCCTGCGAGAGTGCTTCAACCAGCCGGGCAACGCCGCTCTTAGCGGCGGCATAGGCTGCCATACCTTCACCCGCAGGCTGCGCGGAAGCGGCACCAATGCATACGATGATTCCCCCCTTACCCATAACTGCCAGCCCGCCGCGGATGGTAGATGCGGCGGTGAGGATATTGGCGCGGTAGAGCCGGGCGAAAGTGTCATTTTCCGCCTCGACGAAGGGGACCCAGTCGAAAGCCCCGGCGAGGTTTACGAGATTATCGATCCCGCCCATCCGTTCCGCAGCCTGTACCATGGCTGCGCTGGCTTTGCGCTCATCAGCCAGGTCTTTGCAGGCAATCTGCGCCACTCCTGCGGGCAAGCGATCGGAACGCACGCAGTCAAGCGCCACGATCCAGTCGCCGCGCGCGTGGAAGGCTGCGACAACCGCCTCGCCAAGCGCACCCGAAGCGCCCGTAATGACTGTTCGCATCCCCATTACGCGGCCGCCTTGGCCAGGGCATATTCCTGTGTGCCCTTGGCGAAGACGACGTCAGCCCCCTCAATATCCTCAGGCTCAAGGTCGGCAGAATCTACCAGCTCCTCGTAAATCGGCGCGAAATCGTTTTCGACTGTCTGGCGCAGCAAGTCCTCGAAACTGTCGATCACGAAATAGGTCTGCTGGTAATCGTCGATCCGGTATTTAGTGCGCATCAACCGGCGAAGGTCGAAACCAATTCGGTTGGGAGAAGGATCGTCGAGCGCGAATATCGACTCCCCGTAAGAAGAGACGATGCCGGCACCAAAAAGACGAAGCCCTTCCTCGTGTCGGATCAGACCGAACTCGACAGTATACCAGTATAGCCGTGCCAGCCGCTCAATCGAACCCAGTCCATCGGCGCGCATGCCGCCTTCGCCGTAAGCCTGCATGTAATCGGCGAACGCAGGGTGGGCGAGCAGCGGAACATGGCCGAAGACATCATGGAAAGTGTCAGGCTCCTGAAGATAATCGATCTGTTCCGGGGTGCGAATGAAACGCCCGGCAACGAAGCGGCGATTGGCGAGGTGTTCGAAAAACACATCGTCCGGCACCAGGCCGGGAACCGCCACCACTTGCCATCCGGTGGCCTTCATCAGCCGTTCGGACAGTTCGTCGAAACGAGGAATACCGGGCCTGTCCATCCGCAGGATATCGAGGCCGGTGATGAAGTCCGGCACGACCCGGTCGGGCAGCATCCGTGCCTGTCGTTCGAACAGGTAATCCCACATTCCATGTTCTGCAGGCGAATAGCGCCCCCAGTCCTGCGGGACCGTCCAATCTTCAGCGGCCTCTTCCGGCCGTTCAATCTGTGCGTTTGCCATGAGCGCAATTTGTCACGGAAAGCACGAAATTGCTTTTCAAAATTCGACCCTAATGGCATTAATACGACGAAATTTATTGAATATATCTTATTATGAGCGAAATATGATCACTCTCGACGATCTCGATCGACGTATTCTTCATCAGCTGCAGCGCGATGCTTCGCTCAGCAATGCCGAACTGGCTGAAAGGGTCGGCAGCACGGGCCCTTCCTGCTGGCGGCGTATCAGGCAGATGGAAGACGCAGGATTGCTGGTGGCGAATGTCCGGCTCGCCGACCCGGACGTGCTGGGGCAGAACGTGACCGTGTTCTGCCATGTCCGCATGAAGAGCCATGAAGAGCACCACTCAAAGACATTCACGCATTTCGTGCGTGAGGAAGAGCGCATCATGGAATGCTATTCCATGTCAGGCGACTGGGACTTCCTGCTCAGAGTGGTTGCCGAAAGTGTCGCTGATTACGAGAAGTTCCTGATGGGATCGCTACTCAAGCACGCGGCTGTGGCTAGCGCGTCTTCGCAATTCGCCTTGTCAGTAACAAAGTACCAGACGGCCTTGCCAGTCAGGTAGTGGAGATCGGCCCCGGCATGGCTCCGCGATAGTCGAAATCGTCGCAATAGGTGATCGGGCCGTCAGGCGTCTCGATATTGCCGGCGCAGACCAGCCGCGAGCCATCGTCGGACAAGACGCAATGTTCGGAGAAGGCACCCATCCCCGGGATATCGCCGGTGATCAGCATTTCGCCCGGCGCCGGCGCGATGATGGAGGCCATCATGCCCGAACCGATCACTTCGACCGGACCGGCATCATACTCGCCGTCCCAGCTTGTGAGCTTGACTGCCTCTTCCGCATCGGTTTCAACCGAGGCGAAGATCAGCGCCTTGCCGTCATTCTTTACGATCCACAGCGTGTGGGTGCCGGGAACCAGCCGTTGCGACCTTTCAGGGTTCATCACCCACAGACCTTCGGGGATCAGGCGTTCGGCGGCTTGGTTCATCTGGGGCTCCGTTGATTGTCGCGATCGATGTCCGGCAGTCAGCCGAACAAATCCTTGTTCATGGCTTCGTCGTAATGGGCGTCGAGTTCCTCGGCCGGAATATCCTCGATCTCGGCCAGCGCCTTCATCATTACGCCGGGCGATGGCACCGATTTGCGGTCGATGGCACTTTCAGCCTTCCACAATCCGGCGCGGTTCACCGCCTTGCCGCAATGAAAATAGACCGCCTCTACCGCCACTACGACCGCCGTCTTGGGCAACTTTGCGCCCTCGGCCAGTTGCTGGCGGATGTCGTCATCAACAGTGATGCCCGCGCGCCCGTTGATGCGCATGAAGATGTCGAGGCCAGGAAACAGGAACAGCAGGCCCACCTGATCACTGCGCACGATATTGCGCAATGTCTCGATCTTGTTGTTGCCCGGCCAGTCGGCAAAGCAGACGGTCTTGCGGTCGAGCGCCTTCACAATCCCCGGCGATCCACCGCGCGGCGAGGCATCGAGCCCGCCCTCCCCCGAGGATGCAATGGCGAAGAAGGGCGCTTTTTCGAGGTAGGCGAGGTGGAAATCGGTAAGGTGGTTGGTCAGGGCACGCTGAACCAGATCGCCGGGCGGGTCGTACAGCTCGTCGAGCTGGGCTTCGGTCAGGAATTCGATCGGGGAAGCCATCGGACGCGCCTCGCACTCACTGTCGTAAATAACATTTTATTGACATATTGTTGGTATATTAATTATCATTGTCGGTACGTCAAGGCGCAAGATCTGCGCAAAATCGCTAGCCGTGCAATTGCATTCACTCGCGGGTTGCGCACATAATGCCGACAACGACCTGAGAGGACCAATGACCAAAGCTCCCACCGAACCGACCATGACCGAGGCAGAACAGCTGACCGAGCTGGAGCTGACGCTCACCGTGCTGTGGAACAGCGTACGCCGCTGGATGAGCCAGCGCAGCAATTCAAGCGAGGTCAACGGCCTGTCGGAACTCGACGTGTTCCTGCTGCACCTGCTGGTCTACCGCAACCGCCGGCTACGCGCGATCGACCTAGCCTTCGCCCTGTCGATCGACGACATGCACCTGGTCACCTATTCGCTGAAGAAGCTGCAGCGCATCGGCATGGTTGAGAGCAGCAAGATCGGCAAGGAAGCCTTTTACGAAGCGACCGACAAAGGCCGCGAACATTATGAAGGCTTCCACGAAGATCGCCGGACCTACTTGGAACCCGCAATGGCCTTCATGCCGCAGCAGGGCGTGGATATCGCCAAGGTGAACCAGTTTCTGCGGGCTCTGTCGGGCATGTACGAACAGGCGGCGCGCGCAGCGGCCTCCTCGCGGGGCTAAGGTTCAGGCTGAAAGGGTGGAAGCCACGTCGCCGGACGTCGCGGTAAAGCCGAAGCAGAATCGGACATTGTGCAGCGTAGCCTGCATGCAGAATTCAGGTGATGTCGTACCTACGCAATCTTCCAGCATCACCGTGTCGTAACCGGCAAAGTTGGCATCCATCAGCGTGCCCAACACGCAATGGTCAGCATTGACGCCGGCAAAGAACAGCGTGCGGACATCAAGGTTGCGCAGGATGGAATCGAGCGGCGTGTCCCAGAAACCGCTGATGCGGTGTTTGGCGACATGGATGTCCGTCTCAGCCTGATCAAGCCCTTCGATGATCTCTGCCCCCCAACTGCCCTGCATCAGCACGCGGTGTGTTCCGCCCGGACCGGTGAACTCGCCCCCTAGACCTGGTTGCGAACCATTGGGATTGAAAGGATGGCGTGTCGCTGATGACAGATTGAGCCTGTCAGGCCGCACACCCCAGCTAACCCACAACACAGGCATGTTTGCAGCACGAAATGCGCGGCTGGCCGTGTTGATCGGATCGATCAGGTCGAGGCCATAGGCGGTATCGAGGCCAAGGCTGGCGATCCAGCCATCTGGCGAACAGAAATCGTTCTGCATGTCGACGATGACCAGCGCGGCCCGCGCTGCGTCGAAGCATAGCTTCTGCGGCTGGGCTTCGACCGCAACCTCGCGCAAGACAGGATGCGGCCGGGTGAAGTCGACAGCCTCGGCACTCACCCGGAGAGGGTTGCGCGTGGGAATGCCGACTTCATGCCAATCCGCCATCGACTCTGTCTCCGCCTTATCGCCAGTCAGAAGTTGTAACGCAGCTGGAAAGCGACATTGCGATACTGCTCACGATCACGGAACAGACTGCCGGGAGAGAACGGCTGGTCGACCGCGAAATTGATGATGTTGGTATTGGTCACGTTCTTGGCGATGATGTCGAAACCAAGACCGCTGTCGAGGTCGTCCAGCGAAAGGCGCAGGTCGAGCCTTGCATAACCATCTTCCACCGTCGCCGGATCGATCGTCGACCACAAATGGTAGCTGGAAGAGAAGATGCCGGTCGCCTGGGTGGTGATTTCGTAGGAATCGCCAACCGGCAGCGTCAGTGTTCCGGTCAGCGTGCCGCTCCATTCTGGCGAATAGAGCGTCGGCTTGCCCGAAAGGTCCTGCGTGCTCGCACCGTTCAGCTTCTGCAGTTCGGTGGCACCGGCATTGGGATAACTGACATATTTGGAATCGAGATACATGCCGGTCGCGGCAAGTTGGAAATTGGGCGTGATGTCCCAAGCTGCCTCGAGCTCGATGCCCTGCGCCCGCGACTTGGCCGCATTGCGCACCACGTTGACGATCTGCGCATCGACCGTTCCCTGGATCACCACCTGCAAGTCCGAAAAATCGTTGCGGAAGGCCGCCAGGTTGAAGCGCAGGGTGCGATCGAGCAGTTCGCTCTTCAACCCGATTTCGTAAGCATCGACATATTCCGGATCGAACGGCAGGCTGTCCGGATTATTGGTCGTATCCGCAGCGCTGAAGCCCCCTGCCTTGAAGCCGCGATTATATGACGCATAGAGCATCACATCAGGGTTCACTTCATATTGCAAGCGTGCAGACGGCATCAGCGCCTTGTCACTGCGGCTCAGGCTCTGCTGGCCCGATTGCCCGAGGCGGCCCCACATGTTGATGGCGTCCTGTGCATCGGTTGGGAACGGCGTGATATCACCGAAGCGATCGTTCGCCGTCCCGTGGAACAGCAACCAGTCGAAGTCCTTTTCGACAATGCTGCCCCTTAGCGACCCGTTGAGTTTGAGCTGTTCGCTGATGTTCCACGTCACTGACGCGAAGGCCGAGTAAATATCCTCGGTCTGCGCCACCCGGATCGATTGCGCTACTGGCAGGTACGGCACGACGGGAGCAAGAAAGGCCCCCTGCGGAGTCCCTGCCGCACCGGCTATATTGCTGTTGAGCACGAAGAAGCTGACATCCTGAACAATGTCGAGCTTGTCATGCTGGTAATAAATGCCAGCCTGGTACTCGATTGCCCCGCCTTGCGGTGAAGCAATGCGCAATTCCTGACTGAACTGCTCATATTCTTCCGGCGCATGGACATTCAGTAAGTCCAACTGCGTTCCGTCATTGTCGAGATCGAGATAGTAATCGTAGCCGTAGAAACCGGTTGTCGACGTCAGCGTGGTGCCGTCAGCCAGGTAGTAATTCATCGTCAGCGCGGTCTCGTAGGTCTCCAGCTCGATGTAATTGCCGGCATTACCGACAAAGCTGTTGCTTTCGATCGACGGGGTGCCGCCAAGGCTGAGGTTGAGGCCGCAGAATCCGCCCGGGCTGAAAGGAGCCGGTGGCGGGCAGGAATCCTGGCGAAGGACGAGCCCGCCCCTGTTCTCGCTCTTGCCATATTCGCCCTTGAGCGTTGCGTCGAAGCTGTCGTTTGGCGTGTAGACCAGTGTGCCGCGAAGGGCGAAATTGTCTTTGTTGCCGGCGTATTCTTCAGTGGTTTCATTGAAGAGATAGCCCCGCTGGCCATTGACGATACCGGCAGCGCGGAAGCTGAGCACCTCACTGATCGGCAAGGTCGCCGCGCCTTCCAGCAGGTACTGGCCGCTGTTGTTGCCGCCCTTGGGCGAGATCAGGCCGCGTACGTAGCCTTCGGCGTTGGCGCCAGGCTTCTTGGTCACGACGTTGAAGGCACCGGCAATGGCATTGTTGCCGAAGAAGGTCGTCTGCGGCCCCTTGAGCACCTCGATCCGTTCGAGGTCGAGGAAAGCACCTTCCGACAGACGCGAACGTCCATGATAGATGTCGTCGATAAACGTGCCGACCGACTGATCGAATGATTGGCTCTCGCCCGAACCTGTGCCGCGAATATAGAAATTACTGGACCGGCCGCTGCCACGCACCCGAACTGAAGGGTTGAGCTCCGCCAGCGTCGTGAAGGAGGTGATGTTGAGTTCCTGCATCTCTGCCTGGCTCACGACTTCGACCGAAACGGGAACGTCCTGCAGGTTTTCGGTCCGGCGCTGGGCGCTGACGACAATCGTGTTGCCATCATCCACCGCAGCCGGCGCTTCAGTTGCCGACTGCGCGTTAGCGCTAACTGAAAGTGCGCTCGCACAGGTGATCGCAATGGCCGCAGTTCCGACTCGCAAAGCTGGCATTCCCGTAAACCTCATCGACTGACCCCCTTGAACTCGATGGAGATTGCAGCGCGGCAGTGCCCTGAAATCGCCATCAGCTGTATCACTCGCCAGCATCGCTACGAAAATAGTGGCGATATGTCAATAAATCGTCGATATATTTTCATCGTTCTGCCAATTTGGGATGAAACTGTTGCCGATTTGCCGCCCTTGCGCGGTGCGCATTCGGCCAGCGCCGACCCAATGCCGACAAGGAGAGAAAGATGATCGCGCTCAATTCCGCCACTGTGAAACGCCTGCTGCCGCTAGAGGAATGTATAGAGCTGATGCGGGAGACGATGCGAGCGGTATCGACCGGGCAGACGAAGCAGATGCTCCGGCAGATCCTGCCGGTGCCAGGCGGCGTGTTCGGCATTATGGGTGGGACATTGCCGGACAGCTTCGGCTCCAAGCTGATCGCCGCAGTCAAACCCGCCGGGAGCGGTGCCACCCCTTCACACCAGGGCGTCGTAGTCCTGTTCGATCCGGTGAGCGGCGCCCCGGCAGCAATAATCGATGCCACTTCGCTTACGGCCATCCGCACCGCGGCGGCGAGCGCCATGGCGACGCAGGAACTGGCGCGTCCCGATGCGAGCACGCTGGCGATCCTCGGCACCGGCGAACAGGCACTGATGCATGCCCGCGCCATCTGTGCCGTGGGCAAGATCGACTCCATAACCCTGTGGGGGCGTGACACCACCAAGGCAGAAAGACTGGCCGAGACACTTGCCAGAGAGCTGCCAACCAAGGTCCGCGTTGCCGGATCGATCGCAGACGCGGCGCGCGACGCGGCTATCGTCTGTACAGTGACCTCCGCGACTGAACCATTTCTCGGATCGGCCAATATCGCACCCGGCACGCACATCAATGCGGTGGGCTCAAGCCACCTTGGCCAGCGCGAGATCGAGGACAGCCTGGTCGTTGCCGCAAGCTTCTTTGGCGACAGCTTGGATTCCGTCCTCAGCCAAGGGGCCGAATTCGTCCAGGCGCGCGAAGCCGGGTTGATCGGCGATGCACATTTCTGCGGAGAGATCGGCGAGGTCGTCGCCGGCATTTGCGCCGGGAGGACCTCGCCCGAAGAAATCACGCTCTACAAATCGCTCGGCCATGTGGCGCAGGACCTCGCCGCGGGCTGGCATGTCTGGCGCGCGGCCCTTGCAGCGGGCGCGGGTCAGCCAATCGCGCTCTAGCTGGACCGCAAGGGCTCAGGCGTCGCCGGTGTAGTCGTCGATCACCGTCACGAGATGGTGGTCGAACACCTGCCAGCGCTCGCCATTGTAGCGCCAGCCATTGATATAGACCGCCACCTTACCAGCCGTCAGCTCAGAGATTTCCGAGCCGGAAGGCATACCTTCGCCGATCTCGGAGCCTTCGGCGAATTCTTCGTTGAGGTAACGCACAAGGCCGATCGTCACGACCTTGTCTTCGCCGAAGGGAAAAGCATCGACCTTGACCCATTCGGTTTCCATCTTCTCGATCGACTTGTCGAGGTCGATCATCTGCTGCTTGTTCACCACCAGAGTCGGCCATGGCTGCGCCGTTCCGTGGAAATCGTCAGTGAAGAATTCCTCCAACCAGTCATGCCGCTTGTTAGCGATGGCATCGCCCCACTCGGTGTAGAGCGCCTTGAATTTCTGCGAGAGTGATTGCTCGGTCATCTTTGCCTCTGGCTGGTGCGGAGCAGTTGCGTGGCCCCGTCGGATCGCCGTGGTCTTCGCCGTCAGATTTCGACTTGTCAATATTTTTCCGATAATTTGTTATTGTTTTGATGGCATTCACGGTGAACCTGATGTAGGTCCGTGTGTGGGTCTCCAACCGGAATGGAGTTGGCAATTTGGCAGAACAACTATCGCAGATGGCCAAGCAGACTGGCAGTTCTGTGACCGGTGGCGGGTCCGAGAGCGCTCCGCACGTCTGGCGCACGACCATCCTGCTGATGGCCTGCTTCGTTCTCGCCCAGGCGGACAAGCAAGTGATTGGACTGCTCGCCGTTCCGGTGCAGCAGGCGCTCAACCTCAGCGATACGCAGCTTGGTTTCCTGCAGGGCGGCGCCTTCGCCATTGCCTTTGCGATCGGCGGCCTGCCCATCGCGCATTTGCTTGATCGCGGCAATCGCATCCGCATCGCTTCGGCCTGTGTCGCGGCGTGGAGCCTGGCGACAATACTGTGCGGGCTTGCCACCTCTTTCCTATCCATGCTGCTGTTCCGCGCAGCCACCGCCTTTGCCGAGGCTGGCCTTCCGCCCGCGGCCTTCTCGATCTTCAGCCAGAGTGGCGATACGCGCATGTCCACCCGGCTTACCGGCACCTTCATGCTGGCGCCATTTGTCGGCGGGGGTGCGGTGATGCTGCTTGGCGGATGGCTGCTGCTGCAGGCCATGTCGGGCTCGATATCCATTGCGGGCGTAACGGAAGGCTGGCGGTTGGTGTTCATTATCGTAGGCCTGCCGGGCCTGCTGCTGGCCCCTGCCCTGTGGCTGTTCGGGCATGAACCGAAACGGCCGCTTGCTTCCGCGGCCAAGGTTGGAAAGCCGGGCTATGCAGAGGTGATCCGGCTTGTCTTCTCGGGCAATGCGTTCCTGTGCAATTACTACCTCGGGCTGACCTGCTTCTACCTGTTCACGGCAGCGCTTATCGGTTGGTTCCCGGCCTTCCTTGTGCGCCAGTTCGACATTACTCCCTCCAGCGCGGGCTTCTCGGCCGGGATCACTTACCTTGTGTGCGGCGTCGCCGGGACGCTGGCGATCACGGCCGGTTCGACTTTGCGCAAGACCATGGAGATTGCCGATATTATCCAGCTCTACCTGTTTGCGCTGGCGCTGCTGGTACCCGTGAGCATTGCACTGCCTTTGGCCGGCAACTTGTGGTTTTCACTGGTGCTGTACGGTGTCTACGCCTTCCTCTCAGCCTCGATCCTCGCATCCATGGCCGTGCCGCTGCAACGCAGCCTTCCCAATGTCATGCAGGCGCGCGGGATTGCGCTGTTCTCCCTGTTCGTCTCGGCGCTGGCGGGCAGCGCCGGGCCGTTTCTGGTCGGAATGCTAAGCGACTTGCCAAGCATTGAATTGCACACTGCACTGGCTGCTACAGGCGGCGTCTCGTCAGTTTCCGCGCTGCTCTTCTTGGCAAGGTCACGTCATGCTCTCAACCGCATAATGGCCGCCTGATCGCCGCATTCAGCAGCTCAGGTCAGGCATTTCCGCACAGCCCCTGTATGAAAAGCATGAAACAAGTATGAAAAACTTAGGTGGATTGATTGAGACAATGTCAGAAAAATCTATCTGTTTTTCAATACTTTTTCTAGCCCCATAGAATCCCGGATAGTCCCTATTCCCATCCCTCACACGGGTGGGGTCGCAAGTTCAATCCTTGCCGCGCCCACCATTTTCCCCACATAGAACATCCCCGCCAATAATGTGGGTGGCTTGCCGTTGCGCGACGTGGCACCAGCCCGTAATTAAGACCGGACAATTGCAAAGGCGGGGCTATGGCTGGGCTGTATTTTGAAGAATTTGTGGTGGGGCAGGTTTTCGAACATGAAATCCGCCGCACCTTGCTGGAAGCGGACAATATGTGGTTTTCCGCCATGACCTATAATCCCGCCCAGCTGCATATCGACCATGAATATGCCGCCAGCACTGAATTTGGAAAACCGCTGGTCAATTCGCTCTTCACGCTAGGCCTGGTGATCGGCCTTTCTGTACAGGACACCACTTTGGGCACCACCATTGCCAATCTGGGCATGAGTGAGACGACCTTCCCCAAACCCGTCTTTGCCGGTGATACAATCCATGCCCGCACCACCGTGCTGGATAAGCGTGAAAGCAAATCCCGCCCGACACAGGGTATTGTCAATTTCGAGCATCTGGGCCTCAACCAGAGGGATGAGATTGTTTGCCGCACGTTGCGCGGCGCATTGATGATGAAAAGGCCCGCCTGATGCGCATGCGATCCATGCTTTTTGTCCCCGGCGATTCTGACCGGAAATTCGCCAAAGCCCGCACCAGCGCGGCCGACCTGCTGATCTTCGATCTGGAAGATGCGGTTGCCCCTTCGCAGAAAGATACCGCCCGTGCGACGGTGGCAGGATGGCTGGATGAAGCTGGCAATTTGGACGCGGCCATGTTCGTGCGGATCAACCCGCTCGACACCGGGCTGACACAGGCCGATCTGGAGGCCGTGGTAAAACCGGGGCTAACCGGCATCATGCTGCCCAAATCCAATGGCGCACAAGATGTTGAAAGCGTTAGCGTCATGATCGATCCGCTGGAACAGGCCGCCGGTATGGAACCCGGCAGCATCAAGATCATCGTGGTGGCGACGGAAACCGCGGCAGCGATGTTTGCGCTGGGCAGCTATGCCCCAGCCCATCCACGCCTGATCGCGCTGACCTGGGGCGCAGAGGATCTGGGTGCCGCCATCGGCGTCACCACCAATAAAGAGGAAGATGGCAGCTGGACCCTCCCCTTCAAGGTGGCGCGGGCGCAATGCCTGTTTGCTGCCGCCAATGCGGGGGTCACGCCAATCGAAACGATCCACGCCAATTTCCGCGATCTGGAAGGGCTGGAAGCGACTGGCCGCAATTCACGCCGTGACGGATTTCTGGGCCAGATGGCGATCCACCCGGATCAGGTGGACACGATCAATCGCTGCTTTACGCCTTCGGAAGATGAAATCGCCCAGGCACGCAATATCGTGGATGCTTTTGCCGCCAATCCCGATGCCGGAACGCTGGGGATCGATGGCAAAATGTACGATATTCCTCACCTCAAGGCAGCGCGCAAAACACTCGCCGCTGTGGAGGAAGGCTGACCCTTACTTCCCGCGTATTTGCGGCTTATTGCTGCGCGCGCAGCCGCATTTCCTGCGTATGACCGATATCGTTTTCCACCGGTATGCCATAAGTGCTGACATAATCGCCCAGCCGTTCGGTCACCTCGCCCGCTGAGATGCCAAATTCTTCCAGGCTGTAGCGGTGCGGATGGCGTTTCAGGCTTTGCGATCGCTCTACGAAAGCCTCCATCCCGGCCCATGCCGGTTCGACATCAAAGCAAAGGAAGCGATATATCCGCTCCATCGTGCCGCGCCAATCGCGATCCATGTCATCATATTGGACATCGATTATCCTTTCACGCGGAATGGCGTCGCGCGCGGCGCGCATGCGGGCGATCTGCAATTCAGTCTTGTGCAACCATTCACGCCCGATCTGGCGCGGGCAGACATGATCCGAATAGATAATCGTCTGGCTCCAGGCGAGCGAGGCAGCACTGCCGACAATCGCCTGCGGATCGCGATGGGTAAAGATCAGCCGCGCATCAGGAAACACCTTCAGCAAGGCGGGTAAATCCAGCATGTGCTGCGGCGTTTTCAATATCCATGGTCGGATCGACGATGCTTGCTGAGACCAGCCAACCAGCCGCAACAGATTGGCCATGTGGCGATAGGCTGGCTCTGCATCTTCTGCCTCACACCAGCGGCCATAGGACGGCACCTGCCATTGCACCTCATGCTTCATGCCCCACATGCTGGAAACCAGCAGGCCCAGCTCCTCTTCCGGTTCAAAAGGCCCGGTGGGGTGGATCGATAATGTGCGTGGATTGGCCAGCTTGGCGACGCGTTTGAGGTTTGCGGCCAGTGCCGGGCGTGGATCACGCTGACGGCCTGCCAGTACCATCTCAAAACCCGGCCAGGGAACCGGGCTGATCGTTTCAAAGCTGCGCATGTGGGTAAATCGCCGGTCACTCGCCAGAAGGCGATGCAGCCGTGTGGTGCCCGACCGCATCGGCCCCACAATCACGACCGGGCGGGGGATAGCTCGCTCCAGAATTTCAGGGTGGCGCTTGAACCACATTTGCGCCCACAGCCGGTCGGTCAGCACCTTGCGAAACTGCTTCATCGCGGCAAAATCACCCGCCGCATTCAGCCGCGCCTCTTCCCGAAGGGATTGCAACAGCAAGTCCAGCGGGCGCTGGAACCATGGGTCGCCATAATCATCCAGCCCTGCGGCGCTGGCAGTGCTTTCCAGCAGGAAATCACAATCCAGGTTGGCGTGCGATATGGCACCCAGGTCGCGCCCCAGCCGGATCGCACGGTTAAGAATGCCAATAAAGGGGGTGCGCTTTGGAGGTTGAAGCGATGGATGTGCCCCAGCGGCAGATTGCAAACCGTTCAAATCGCCCAACTTAACCCCCGTTACATCTATAACTAACTGCTGTGTGCCCATGCGCAAGGGCAGTAGGAAATTTTGCCGACGTGATGCGCCCTCAGCACTGGCATTTGCGCGGGCGACAAGGCATAGGCGCTGACCATGCACGATATTCGATTTATCCGCGAAAACGATGAAGCCTTCGACGCTGCTCTGGTGCGCCGTGGGGCAGAGCCGCAATCCGAAGCCATCCTGAAGCTGGATGAGGAGCGCCGCGCCGTCACCACACGTATGCAAGAAGCGCAGAGCCGCCGCAATGAATCCTCCAAGGCAATCGGTCAAGCGATGGGTCAGGGCGATAAGGAGAAGGCAGAGGCGCTGAAGGCCGAAGTGGCCGAAATCAAGCAGGTGTTGCCCGCGCTAGAGGAAAGTGAGCGGCAATTAGGCGAGGAGCTGGACGCCATGCTCGCCGCCATCCCCAATTTGCCCGCCAATGATGTGCCGCAAGGCGCGGACGAAAATGATAATGTCGAAGTGTCCAAATGGGGCACCCCGCGCGCCTTCGATTTCACCCCGCAGGAACATGCCGATATCGGCCCGGTACTGGGGCTGGATTTTGAGACGGGCGCCAAGATCAGCGGCGCACGCTTCACCTTCCTGCGTGGCGGCATGGCACGGCTGCACCGCGCGCTGGCGCAATTCATGCTGGACGGCCAGACGGGCGAAAATGGCTATCTGGAATGCATTCCGCCAATGCTCGTCAAAACAGATGCGCTGTTTGGCACGGGACAATTACCGAAATTTGCAGAAGATAATTTTCGTACTACCGATGATCGATGGCTCATCCCCACAGCCGAAGTCTCGTTAACCAATGCTGTGCGCGAACAGATTATTGATGACCTTTCCACGCCGCTGCGCATGACCGCGCTGACCCCCTGTTTCCGCAGCGAAGCGGGCGCAGCGGGTAAGGATACGCGCGGTTTCATCCGCCAGCACCAGTTTGAAAAGGTCGAACTGGTCAGCATTTGCCGTCCCGAAGATGCACAGGCCGAGCACGATCACATGGTCGCCAGTGCCGAAGGCATTCTGGAGGCGCTGAACCTGCCCTATCGCAAGATGCTGCTCTGCACCGGCGATATGGGCTTTGGCGCGCGCAAGACCTTTGACCTTGAGGTTTGGCTGCCGGGGCAAGGTGCCTATCGCGAAATCAGCTCAATCAGCTGGTGCGGCGATTTTCAGGCGCGCCGGATGAATGCGCGTTATCGCCCCGAAGGTGAGAAAAAGACGGCGTTCGTCCACACACTCAACGGTTCGGGCCTCGCCGTCGGGCGCACGCTGGTGGCGGTGCTGGAAAATTACCAGCAGGCAGATGGCAGCGTCACCATTCCTGACGCATTGCAGCCCTATATGGGTGGCCTGACACGGTTGGAACCGCAATAAACCGTTCGTCATGAGCTTGTCGAAGGGCTGCTTTGTTTTCATAACTGGACAAGAAAGGCTGGCCCTTTGAGAATTCTGGTCACCAATGATGATGGTATCCACGCCCCCGGACTGGAAGTGCTGGAAGAAATCGCAGCGCAATTCAGCGATGATGTGTGGGTTTGCGCACCGTCTGAAGAACAATCGGGTGCTGGCCATTCGCTGACCCTGACCCGCCCTGTGCGCCTGCGCAAACATGGAGAGCAGCGCTTTTCCGTATCCGGCACGCCCACCGACAGTGTGATGATGGCGCTGCGCACAGTCATGCCGGGGCCGCCCGATCTGGTGCTGTCCGGCGTCAACCGCGGGGCCAATCTGGGCGATGACATCACCTATTCCGGCACTGTTTCCGCCGCGATCGAAGGCGCGCTGGCAGGTATCCGTTCCATCGCGCTGAGCCAGGTGTACTCGCGCGAAGGTATGGGCGATGATGTGCCCTTTGGTGCAGCGCGCGACTGGGGCGCAAAAGCAATCGCCCCGCTGCTGGGTGTGCCATTGCCGGAACGCTCACTCGTCAACATAAATTTCCCGCCGGTCCCCGCCAGTGAAGTGAAGGGCATCCGCGTTGTCCGCCAGGGCTTCCATGATTACGGCCGTGGCACGGTGGTTGAAGGGCGTGACCCGCGCGGATACCGTTATTACTGGTTCGGGCTTGACGCGATTGAGCACACGCTGGACCATGGCACCGATCTGGAAGCGATTGACGAAGGCTATGTTTCGGTGACACCCCTGCAGCTGGATTTGACGCATTATTCATCGCTTGGCGCACTTGCAGAGCGATATGAGTAGCCACAAGCGGGAGAGAGGATGAGAAAACGGGCCCACTCCGCCGATCAGACTGGAGCGAAGCGACACTATCGCGGGCCGCGCTTTCAGCCTCTGCGCCGCGCAGTAAAGATCCCCGTATGGGGTGATCTGGGCATTCGTCTGGCGCTGGCGCTGTTCCTGATCGGGGCAGTGGTCCTGATCCATTGGTGGGACCATGATGGTCTGGTCGATAATCTGGATGGCGAAGTCAGCTTTCTAGATGTGATCTATTTCACCATGATTTCCATCACCACCACCGGCTTTGGCGATATTGCGCCAGTCAGCGATCGCGCGCGGCTGGTGGAGGCGGTGATAGTTACCCCTGTCCGTTTTGCCGTGCTCTTCATATTCGTTGGCACAGCCTATAATTTCATCATCAAACGCAGCTGGGAGAAGTGGCGTATGTCCCGTATCCAGGAAAAGCTCACCGATCATATCGTCGTGCTGGGATATGGCATTTCCGGCTCTGAGGCCGTGGCCGAATTGATTGAGCGTGGCACCAACCCCAGCACCATCGTGGTGATCGACCCGAGCGAGGCACGGTTGGGGGATGCGGAGGCGCTGGGCTGCAATGTCATGGCGGCCGACGCCACGCGCGATGAAACGCTGGAGGCTGTACGAATACGGGAGGCGCAAACCGTCCTCGTATCCGCCGGTCGCGATGACACATCCATCCTGATCGTGCTGACCGTGCGTCATCTGGCGCCCGACGTACCCATCAGCGTGGTGGTACGCGCGGATGACAATGAATTTCTGGCCCGGCAGGCAGGTGCCAATAATGTTATCAACCCGGTCCGTTTTACCGGCCTGTTGCTGGCTGGCAGCGCCAAGGGCGCGCATATAGCCGATTATCTGGCTGACCTCGCCAGCATTACCGGACGTGTCCAGCTGGTGGAGCGCCCCGTGGCCGCATCTGAGGTGGGCAGGCCCATTTCTGACCTTGAATCAGGCGGGCGGGGCCTCCGCATCTATCGCAACGGGCGCGTCGTCGGCTTCTGGGAAGATGACTGCCAGAAATTACAGGCAGGCGACATCGTGGTCGAAATCGTTCCAACCACGAATGGCACCGGCAAGGGTGACGGTCACGCAAGCGAGGCTTGATTAACCCTCAAGGCAAATAGGCGTGAACCAGCCCCATGGCGATGTAGAACAACAGCCAATAGGCGGCATCAATAAGGAACAGCGCCTTGCCCTTCTGGCTGAAAAGATAATTGGTCCCAATTGCCGGGACGATAAAGCCCAGCGCCACGCCAAAGGCAGTCATGACCTTGACCATGACCGAGAAATCCTGGCCATAGCTGGAAAAAGTGTGCGCCAGCGTCCAACTGGCTAGCAGTGAGAAGGCAAAGGCGCCGCCGTAAATCATGCCCATATTGCCAGATTTGATCTGATCTTCGGTCAGGCCAACCGCACCCATCCATTTCTTGCCCATGACAGGACCATACCAGATGCCGCCGACCAGAAAACCGCAAGCAGCGGCCAGCACAACTGCCAGCCAGTTCACTTCAAACAAATTCATGTTCCACCCCTCCCAAACAGAGCCGATGTCAGCAAGACTAGCCCAAAGCCGCGGCCGCGTGTAGAGGGCCGCGCAATTATGACATCTGAACCCACCTCGATTCCAGACCAGAAGAAAATCGGCATGGTCAGCCTTGGCTGCCCCAAGGCGCTGGTCGATTCCGAGCGGATCCTGACCAAATTGCGCGCCGATGGCTATGCCATGAGCCCCGATTATGCGGGAGCCGATGTGGTGCTGGTCAACACTTGCGGTTTTCTGGACTCTGCCAAGGAAGAAAGCCTGTCTGCCATTGGCGAGGCGATTGCCGAGAATGGCCGCGTGATCGTGACCGGCTGCATGGGCGAAGAGGCCGACGTGATCCGCGCTAAATTCCCAGCTGTTCTGGCGGTGACAGGTGCCCACCAATATGAACAGGTGGTAGAGGCCGTGCATGAAGCCGCCCCGCCCAGCCAGGGGCCATTTGTCGATCTTGTGCCTGACACGGATATCAAGCTGACCCCCCGCCATTACAGCTATCTGAAAATTTCAGAGGGCTGCAACCATTCCTGCGCCTTCTGCATCATTCCGCAATTGCGTGGAAAACTGGCTAGTCGCCGTGTCGATGCGGTGCTGCGCGAGGCGGAAAAGCTGGTGGCGGCAGGCACCAAGGAATTGCTGGTCATCAGCCAGGATACATCGGCCTATGGCGTCGACATCCGGCATGAAGAGCGCATGTGGAAGGACCATCCCGTTCGCGCTCACATGACCGATTTGGCGCGCGAGCTGGGCCAACTGAAAACACCGCAGGGTGAACAGCCATGGGTGCGGCTGCACTATGTCTACCCCTACCCCCATGTCGATGCGGTGATCCCGTTGATGGCCGAAGGGCTGCTGACGCCCTATCTCGACATCCCTTTCCAGCATGCCGCGCCCAATGTGCTGCGCGCCATGAAGCGACCTGCGAATGAGGCCAAGGTGCTGGAACGGCTGAAAAGCTGGCGCGAAATCTACCCTGACATCGCGATCCGTTCCAGCTTTGTGGTCGGCTTCCCCGGCGAAACAGAGGATGATTTCCGCTATCTGCTCGACTGGCTGGAAGAGGCGCAGCTGGACCGTGTGGGCGCCTTCCGCTTTGAACCGGTCGACGGCGCGCGGGCCAATGCCCTGCCCGATCCGGTGCCTGAAGAGGTGAAGGAAGAGCGTTACGCCCGCGTCATGGAAGTGACCGAGCGGGTCAGCGCAGCCAAATTGCAGGCCAAGATTGGCACCACCATCCCTGTCATCATTGACGATGTGGGCGAGCCGGATGAGGACGGCGATGTAGGCGCGACAGGGCGATCACAGGCCGATGCGCCCGAAATTGATGGCGCAGTCTATCTGCGCAATGTGCCCGCAGATTTGGCACCCGGCGCATTTGTGAATGTCGCGGTGGAAGATGCCGATGCCCATGACCTGTTCGGGGTAATTTCCGTCCCAAGCTGACATCGCCGCCGACACCAGCCTTGCTAGCTTGCGTGTTGCGGTGCACAATAGGCATTGCACCAAGCTGAAAGGGTGGAGTTGGCATGAGCTTTACGGCTGACCGATTATTGCTGTTCGGCGCGACGGGTGACCTGTCGCAACGAATGCTGCTCCCGTCGCTCTGCGCGCTGGATGCAGAAGGGCTGATGCCTGCCAATCTGAATATTTTCGGTACGGCACGCTCTGATTTCGATGATCACACATTCCGCAATTTCGCACGCGAAGCTCTGGAAAAATTCCTCCCCGCAGACCGGCGCGGCGGCATTGGTGAATTTCTCAACCGGCTGCATTACCAACTGCTCGATGCCACAACGCTGGAGGGGTACAAGGAACTGGCTACCAAAGTTGGCACGCCCGATCAGGGTCTCGCCATCTTCCTGTCCACCGCACCCAGCCTGTTCGAACCCACAATCGCGGGGTTGCAATATGCCGGATTGGACGGCCCCAATACCCGCATGTGTCTGGAAAAACCGCTGGGCACAGACCTCGCCACCAGTTGCGAGATCAATGATGCGGTTGCCGCTGCCTATCCAGAAGACCGCATTTTCCGCATCGACCATTACCTGGGCAAGGAAACAGTGCAGAACCTGCTGGCGCTGCGCTTTGCCAATGTCCTGTTCGAACCGATCTGGAATTCCAATTACATCGAACATGTGCAGATAACCGTTGCCGAAACCGTTGGGCTGGAAGGCCGCGTCGCCTTTTATGACGATGCCGGCGCATTGCGCGACATGGTGCAGAACCACATGCTGCAATTGCTGGCATTGGTGGCGATGGAGCCACCCACCAATTTCGATGCTACCGCGATCCGCGATGAAAAGGTTAAGGTGCTGCGCGCGCTGCGCCAGGTGGCCAGTGGTGAGTCTGTCACCGGACAATATGGTGCAGGCGTAATAGGGCGCGATGCCGTGCCCGGCTATGATGAAGAACTGGGCAAGCCATCCGACACCGAAACCTTTGTTGCGATCAAGGGGCATGTCGACAATTGGCGCTGGAAGGGCGTGCCGTTTTACCTGCGCACGGGCAAACGCCTGCCCGAAAGGGTGACCGAGATCGTGGTCCAGTTTCGCTGCGTACCGCATTCGATCTTTGCCGATAAAGGCGCGACGATTCGGCCCAATCGACTGGTGATTGGTATCCAGCCGGAAGAAAATATCACCCTGTCATTGATGACCAAGGTGCCCGGGCTGGACCGCGAAGGTATTCGCCTGCGACAGGTCCCGCTCGACATCGCCATGCCTGATGCGTTTTCAGGTGCGGTCCGCCGCATCGCCTATGAACGGCTACTGCTCGATCTGATAGAAGGCGATCAGACGCTGTTTGTGCGACGAGACGAGGTAGAGGCGCAATGGCATTGGGTGGATGCAATCTTCGCTGAATGGCAGGCAAAGGACTTGAAGCCCAAACCTTATACCTCCGGCACTTGGGGGCCGAGCGCCGCCATCGCGCTGGCCGAACGTGACGGGGTAAGCTGGCATGAGTGATCTCAACGCCACCATCGCAAAGGTCACCCAACGTGTAGTCGAAAATTCGCGTGACAGCCGCGCAGCCTATCTGGAACTGATGCAGCGAGAGGCAGAACGCGGGCCGGACCGGGCGCATATATCCTGTTCCAACCTTGCCCATGCCTATGCCGGCGCACTGGAAGATCAGGCGACGTTAAAGGCCACAGGCGGCCCCAATATCGGGATCGTCACCGCCTATAATGACATGCTCAGCGCGCATCAGCCTTATGGCCGATACCCGGAACGCATGAAGATCTATGCCCGCGAAGTGGGTGCCACCTGTCAGGTTGCAGGTGCCACGCCCGCCATGTGCGATGGGGTGACGCAAGGGCAGGACGGCATGGAGCTGTCGCTGTTCAGCCGCGATGTCATCGCCATGTCCACCGCCATCGCCATGAGCCATGCGGTTTATGACGGGATGGCGCTGCTGGGCATTTGTGACAAGATCGTGCCCGGCCTCATCATCGGCGCGCTGCGCTTTGGCCATTTGCCCGCGATCTTCGTCCCGTCTGGACCCATGCCCAGCGGCATTGCGAACAAGGAAAAGCAACGCGTCCGCCAGCTTTATGCAGAGGGTAAGGCCAGCCGCGATGAATTGCTGGCATCGGAAATGGGCAGTTACCATTCGCCCGGCACATGCACCTTTTATGGCACTGCCAATTCCAACCAGATGATGATGGAGATGATGGGGCTGCACATTCCCGGCGCAGCCTTTGTCCAACCGGGCACCAAATTGCGCCAGGCGCTGGACCGCGCGGCGGTGCATCGTTTGGCCGAATTGTCCGGCACCACGACCCGCACCATGGCGCAATGCGTGGATGAAAAGGCGATTATCAACGCCGCCATCGGCCTGCTGGCAACAGGCGGATCGACCAACCATGCGATCCATATCCCGGCCATGGCGCGCGCGGCAGGCATCCAGTTTGACTGGGATGATTTGTCTGACCTTTCCAGCGTGGTCCCGTTGGTGGCCAGCGTCTATCCCAATGGTGCGGGCGATGTGAACCATTTCCACGATGCGGGCGGCATGGGCTTTGTCATTGGCGAATTGCTGGATTCAGGCCTGTGCCACAGCGATATTCTGACAGTGAGCGAAGGCCGGCTGGGTGATTATCGGCGCGAACCGGGCCTGGGCGATGATGATGCGCTGGTCTGGTGCGATGTGGGCGTGAGCGGCGATACCGATATGCTGCGCCCCGCCAGCGATCCCTTCCATCCTGATGGAGGGATGCGGCTCGTTCAGGGCAATCTGGGCCGCGCCTGCTTCAAGAGTTCCGCCGTCGGGCGGGACCACTGGACGATAGAGGCGCCCTGCCGCATATTTGACGATCAAGCCGATGTTATTGAGGCATTCAAACTGGGCGAACTGGATCGCGATGTGGTTGTCGTCGTCCGTTTTCAGGGCCCTCGTGCCAATGGCATGCCCGAACTGCACAAGCTGACCCCGTCGCTGGGCGTGTTGCAGGATCGCGGATACCGCGTCGCTCTGGTCACAGATGGCCGCATGTCCGGCGCTTCGGGCAAAGTGCCCGCCGCGATCCATGTGACGCCGGAGGCTTTGAGCGGTGGCCCGCTCAGCCGCTTGCGCGATGGGGATATGGTGCGGCTGTGTGCCGGAACTGGCGCGCTTTCCACCAGCGCCGATCTGGCGGCGCGCGCGCCTGCCCCCGATCCCGCATCGAAAATGGGCGTGGGGCGCGAACTGTTCGCCATGATGCGCATGCATGCCGATGGGGCAGAGCAAGGTGCCTCTGCCATGCTGTCAATGGCTGGCCTTTAAAACACGGAGTATCCCGCTTGAACGACATCGAAACCATCATGCGCACCGCGCCAGTCATCCCGGTGATCGTGATCGACAACCTGGACCATGCCGTGCCGCTGGCGCGTGCGCTGGTCGCGGGCGGGCTGCGCGTGCTGGAGGTTACCCTGCGTACGCCAGTGGCGCTGGATGCCATCAAGGCAATGAAGCAGGTGTCCGGGGCCATTATTGGCGCAGGCACGGTGATCAACCCACAGCAATTGGCGCAAGTGCAGGCCGCAGGTGCCGAGTTTGTCGTGTCACCCGGCCTGACCGAAAATCTGGGCCACGCCTGCAAAGAAGCCGGAATGCCCTACCTGCCCGGCGTGGCCAATGCAGGGGACATCATGCGCGGGCTGGATCTGGGCCTTTCAAACTTCAAATTCTTCCCGGCCATGACATCAGGCGGGCTTCCCGCGTTGAAGGCACTGGCCGCACCCTTTCACCAATGCAAATTCTGCCCAACAGGCGGGATCGGGCCGGATAATACAGCGGAATGGCTGGCATTTGATCCAGTCCTGTGCGTCGGTGGCAGCTGGGTCGCTCCGCGTGGAAAACCCGATGAAGCATCGGTTGAAGCTGCTGCACGCGCAGCTATGAAACTATCCGCATGACGCAGCCCAACCTCAATTCCGTGGCCGAACTGGCCGCCCGCCTTCAGGAAATGCATGCGCGGACGCGCGAAACTCCGCTGTTCAATCCGGTATTCCAGCTGGGGCTGGATATGTCGCGCGCGCTGGAATCGGATGAAATCGACCTCAACCAGATCGAGGCGCTGATTGCAGAGCTGGAATGCCAATCTCTTCAGGCCCGCGCCAGCCGGTTGCGCAATCTGGTCGCGCCGGTCGAACCAACTGCCAACAGAGCGGCCTTGGCAAACTCACTAAACGCCGATGATTTCGATCAGCTGCGCAGCCACTGGGAACAGCCGCAACTGCATGCCGTATTCACCGCCCATCCGACCTTTCTGCTGACGCCGGACCAGCACCGCGCCGTGGCGGAAGCCGCCAGCAGCGACAGCGAAATCGGCGAAGAGGTCTGCGTGCTCGACCGCGAACGCTCCACCGTCACGCTGGATTACGAACATGACCGCGCCATGCGCGCCATCGCCAACGCGCAGGATGCCCGCGACGGAATCGTGGACGAGGTACTGCAACACGCCGCCGCAAAATGGCCCACACGGTGGCATGAACTTGCTCCGCTGCCATTCCGCTTTGCCAGCTGGGTCGGCTATGACATGGACGGGCGGACGGACATCAAATGGTATGATTCCATCGGTTTCCGTCTGGCGGAAAAGGTGCAGCGGCTGGACCGCTATATCACCGTGTTGGAAGCGATCGACCCCAGCCACCCCATGCTGGGCGAATTGCGCGCAGGCCGCGATTATGCGGCGGAAAGGGCCGGCGATTTCGCCGCCGATCTGACCGATCCGGGCGCGCTGTCCAACGCAGCCAACCAACTGACCGCCGATGATCCGCACAAGCTACTCTCGCTCAAGCCGTGTATTGAGCAATTGGAGGCTGAAGCGCGCGACGCGGAGACAAATCGCGCCATCGCGCTCAAGGCGCTGGCCTGCGCAATGCGCGCCGATGGGCTGGGCATGGGCTGGATACATTTCCGCGTGAACTCCAGCCAGTTGCATAATGCGATTCGCCGCCGCATTGATCCAGACAACACTCTGGACCTGAGCAGCCGTGGCGCCATGGCTGCGCTGCGTCAGATATTGGCTGATGTGAAGCCCTTGCGCAGCAATTTCGCCGCACTGGCCATCGAAAGCTCCACCGCGATCCGGCAATTCCTGGCCATGGCTCAAATCCTGGCCCATGTGGATGCGGATGCGCCCATTCGCATGCTGATTGCGGAATGTGAGCAGCCCTCCACCATCCTTGCCGCGCTCTATTTCGCAAAGCTGTTCGGGGTAGAGGGCAAGGTGGACGTCTCGCCGCTGTTCGAAACGGAAAGCGCGCTAGAACATGGCGGACGGTTTCTGGACGCGCTGCTGGCAGAGCCGACCTATCAGCAATATGTCCGCCAGCGCGGCCGCGTGGCGGTGCAGACGGGCTTTTCTGATGCGGGCCGCTTTGTCGGACAAATCCCGGCCAGCCTGGCGATTGAACGGCTGCAAGGGCGGCTGGCACAGGCGATAGAAAATAATGGGCTGACTGATGTCGCCGCGCTGATCTTCAACACGCATGGCGAAAGCATGGGGCGCGGCGCACACCCTGATTCCTTTGCAGACCGGCTAGCATGGCCGCTCAGCCCCTGGGCCAAGCGCCGCTTTATGCGTGCGGGGATCAGGCTGGAGCCGGAAGTCAGCTTTCAGGGTGGCGACGGCTATCTGTTCTTCGCCACGCCCGAACTGGCGCGCGCCACGCTGACGCGGATCGTGGAACAGCGACCGGCCGAAACCGATCCCGATGCGCCGACAGACCCGTTCTATCGCCGCACCGATCTCAGCCTGGATTTCTACCGCGCGATCCGGTCGCACCAGCGCCATCATCTGGAAAGCCAGACCTATTCACGCGCACTGACCGCCTTTGGCCTGGGCTTGCTCAATCCCACCGGCAGCCGTGTCTCCCGTCGCCAGAGCGATATCCGTGCCGAACGCGATATGAGCCTGCGCCAGATCCGCGCCATTCCGCATAACGCCATTTTGCAACAATTGGGTTATCCGGTGAATGTGATTGCCGGGGTGGGCAGCGCGGCCGATGGGTCATATGAAGATCTGGCCGCTCTGTTGCAGGAAAGCGAACGCGGGCGACAACTCGTCCGACTGGTGCGGTCATCCAATGCCCTTGCCAGCATCAAGACCGTGGCGGCCTATGGTGAGTTGTTCAACAGCGCCTATTGGGCCAGCCGCAATTATCGCGGGATTGAAACCCATTTGTCTGATGCCTGCGAGGCGCTGGCCGAATATCTGACCAAGGATGACCGGGCCGGCGTATTCCGCCGCCTTGCATCGCGGCTGCGGGTGGACGCATTAAAGCTGCACCGCTTGCTGAAACTGCTGCCCGATGAACATCCACTGGAAGGGCGAGAGGACATTCGCCGGGCAATTGGCATTGCCCAGGCGCTGCGGCTGGCGCTGCTGCAGCACATGTTTATCAAGGCCGTGTCGATCCCGACCTTCAGTCGCGCAAATGACATCAGCCGTGATGATGTGCTGGAAATGGTGTTCACCCTGCGTGTGGATGACGCGCTGGCGCAATTGCGTCGCGCCTATCCCACCGATTATCCGCAAATCACCGATTTCGCAGTCGATGCACCCAGCGATTATCCCGATGGGGAGGGTGAAGGTTATGCATTGATAAGACGCGATTATATCGACCCGATCGATCGCGCATATCAGCTTGTGCTGCGGCTCTCCACAACCATCGCCAATGTCTTTGGCGCACATGGATAAGTTTAGCCCCTGCCGCCAAGCCGTATCAGGCGGTGACGGTCGGTATTTCGTGCTGGTGTAATGCAGGGGGCGGGCGCATATTCAGCCGTTGCGGCCACATCCCCTTCCCGCCCTGGTAGGGAAGCGGAACTGGAACTTCACCGCAACCGGCATGGTTGGCCCAAATGGCGCCGACCCAATAGAAAATGGAGCTGCGGCGCGGGGACGGATCAATTCCGTGGGGGTTCGCGTCGCAGCATCCAGCCTCTGGGACCAGATTTTACCAATACGCCTGCGATATTGCCACCCTCGCCCTGTTCCAGCGTATCAATCAGCGCGGCGGCTGCCGAACCGCGCGGTTCATTGCCAAGCTGCGTGATAGCGCGCGTCAGAACATTCAGCCGCACGGCGCGCGGGGCCTGTGGAGTATAAAGCAGCCCTCCCTCAACCTCTGCCACGCATTCATCCCACTCACGCTGCGCCGCCCATTCCAGCGCCTCTGCCGCATCGGCCAGATTACCCGCACTTTGCGCCATCGCCACCGGGTCCAGCCAATCAACCTGCGCCAATGCCTGCCGCAAACGCGCCCGATCGAATTTGGGGTCCTGATTTGATGGATCCTGGACGGCGGCAATCCCAGCCGAATGCGCAAGCGCTTCCAACTCCGCCTTGCGCCAACCCAGCAACGGACGGATCAACCGCGAATCCTCATGCCCTGGAACAGGCGCACTTGCACGCACTCCGGCCAGCCCCGCAATACCGCTGCCCCGGTTGAGACGCATCAGCAGCGTTTCAGCCTGGTCATCGGCATGGTGCGCACTGGCGAGCAGTTTCAGCCCACGGCGCTTCATCCAACCGCCCAGCGCGGCATAGCGCGCCTGCCGGGCCTGCGCCTGCAAATTGCCGCTGGCGACCGATACGGGCATAATTTCATGCGGCACGCCCAGACCCGCACATAGGGAAGCGACCATCTCCGCTTCATCTGCGCTTTCAGGCCGCAAACCATGATCGACCGTGGCAGCCTCCACTTCACCGGGACGGGCAGAATTAGCCAGAAGAAGCAAGGCAATACTGTCTGGCCCGCCTGACACGGCAAGGCCCAGCCTCTGACCCGCTGGCCACAAAAGCGCGGCATCAGCGCGAAAACGCGCGATCAGATGGGGATGCAATCCCCCAGATGGATACCGGCTATCAATTGCAGCGCACTTTCTGGCGGCTTGCCTCATACTGGTCGAGCAACCGCCCGGCAGCCAGCGCGGGATAGGTTTCGCTGAATTCCGCCAGCGCGATACAGGCGCGATCGGTATCTTTCATCGCAATCATCGCCTCAGCCAGGAACAGCAGGCTGTCACCCGCACGGCGGCCATCCTTATCCGTCTGGTAATTGCGTAGGAACCAGCGCGCGGCCTCTTCCGGCTGACCATCATCCAGATAGGCGCGGCCCAAAAGATTGCGGCCATAGCTGGTCATCCCGTGGCTGGAATATTGCTCCAGATACAGGCTCAGCTGCTGGCGCGCCTCTGGGTAAAAACCGGCATTCCACAGGCGGAAGCCATAGGAATATTCATCATCACCCGGATCATCCGTCTGCGGCTTGGTAATTTCCTGCACTGCGGCAAGCCGTGCAGCGCTGGGGCCGCTGACGGCCGCCGAAGTTGGCGTTGGCGTGGATGCAGGCTGTACAGCAGGTCGTGCCGGGGCAGACGTTGTGGCGGCGGGCAATTCGGCAGGCTGTGGCAATGGCTCCGGCTGAGGTTCCGGTTGCGGCTCCAGCGCGGCCACACGCGCCTGCAGATAGGCTATGGTATTGCCATTTTCTTCTGCCTTGGCCGTCAGCCGTTGCAGCTGCCCCTCAATCGCGTCCAGCCTCACCAGAATATCCGTTACCGCCGTAGTCGATGGCGCGTTGGTGTTGTTGACCTGTATACCGGGGCGAATTTCCGGTTCAAAATATTTGGAATCGCCGCCCGGAAACACTGTGCGCTGCAAAGCGCGGATTTCCGCCTCTATCTTGCGCAGCCGCGCCTCATCCTGATTATCCTGCGCATACGCCATGGTCAGCGGAGTTGCAGCCAGCACGCTGGCGGTGATTGCTGTGCCAAGAATGCGGGTGAGTGATGACGACATTGTGCCTGTTTCTCCCAAAAATCTCTTCAAATCCCACCCCATGGGCGGGCCAGCCATGTCTCAATCGGGCATGGTGCATGAACCTGCGCCGAATCTTGCCTCACTCACACGGGATAAGTCGAGCCATCAATCCCGCAAAATGGGGGAAATCCTCAGTTGGCAGCGCGCAGCGTAGTTTCGGCCAGTCGCGCCAGCAGCGCCTCTGCCGAAATGGCAACATCACGCACCACCACCTCATCCTCCGCCAGTTTGGGTACCGGCCTTCCATCCACCGTGATCGCAAAGGCATCTGGACGGCCGGTCCATATCTGCGGGCCTTGTGCGTCAGAGGGTATCTCAAACCTCTCGCCCGATGCCATCTGCTTTTCCAGCAGGCGATTGCCCGCAGCATCATAAAAGCGCACCCACACACCCTCTTCCAGTGAGGTGAACACGACCTGACCTTCTCCATTGGCGGCGGGAACATCGGTCGGGGCATCCTGTAGCGCGGCCTGTTGCTGAACCATGGCGGGCGCAGATTCCGGAACCAAGGGCGCTGGTCCGGTCCCGGTTTGCGTGGTGGTGTAGAACCAGGCCAACGCCCCGGCGACCAGCAGCACACCTCCAATGCCAGCGGCCCAGGCCAACCCTGATGGCGGAACCTTGGCCGGATCCCCCGGCTCAAAGGCAATGCGCCTTTCGGATCGAATATTGCCCTGATGCGCCAGTTCATCCCGCAACTCATCTGTCAGAGCTTTTTCATCCAGCCCCAGCATCTTGGCATAGGTGCGGGTAAAGCCCACGGCATAGGTCCTTGCTGGCAGTTCGCCAAAGGCACCGCGTTCGATCACTTCCAGATGGCGAAGCGGGATGCGCGTTTCCTTCGCCACATCCTCCAACGCAAATCCGCGATCCTCACGCGCGCGGCGCAGGCGCGGGCCCACGCCTTCCAGCGGCAATTCTTCATTTGACTGGGAGGAGCCGTGATCTTCCATTACGCGACCTTGATCTGAATTTTCTTGCTGCAAAAAAGAGTGCCTGAGGCACTGTGTCAAGCAGACCGACAGTGGCAAAGCACGCCAATCAGACGAGGTGCGCGGAAACCACGGCAAAGCCAGTCCCTCAGCCCGATTTCGTGAATTTTAGTCAGTCTCAATCCCGCGTTCGTCAGCCCATGACTGCAACCGCGCGCGAAAATCCACACCGGGTTCTGCCAGCCATTGCTTCATCGCATCGCTGATCTCTTCCAGATCAACCTTGCGCACCAATTCCTTGATCGGCCCAATAGAAGCAGGGGTAATGGACAATTTGCGAATGCCCATGCCCAGAAGCGCCAGCGCTTCAAGCCGCCTGCCGCCCATTTCTCCGCACACGCTCAGCGATACCTCATGCCCTGCGATGCTGTTGATGACACGTGCCAGGAACCGCATGATCGCAGGACTCAGCCAGTCATAGCGTTCTGCCAGCTTGGGGTTGGCCCGATCAGCCGCGAACAGAAATTGCGTCAGATCATTAGTGCCTACTGATAGAAAATCGAGCCGCGGCAGCAGATCATCCAACACCTCTGCCAGCGCAGGCACTTCCAGCATCGCGCCGTAATGGATGGCGTCAGGCAGGATCTTCTTGCGCTTCTTCATAAAGGCCAGCTGTTCATCGAACACTGCCTTTGCGGCATCAAATTCCCACGGCTCGCTGACCATCGGGAACATGACATGCAGCGCGCGGCCCGATGCCGCCTCCAGCAAAGCGCGCGCCTGGACCTTCAGCAAACCATCGCGCTCTAGCGCCATGCGCAATGCACGCCAGCCCATGGCTGGATTTTCCTCAAACTCACCTCCCTCATCACGCAGGTACGGGACAGCCTTGTCCCCACCAATATCCACGGTGCGGAACACCACTGGCTTGCTACCCGCCGCATCCATCACCTCGCGATATAGCCGCGTCTGGCGCTCGCGTTGGGGCAAGGTCGCGCTTACAAGGAACTGGAATTCTGTGCGGAACAGGCCGACGCCATCAGCCCCTGTCATCGCCAGTGCGCTGATATCATCGCGCAGCCCCGCATTCATCATCACCTGGATGCGCGAACCACAACGGGTGAAGGGTTCGACATCGCGCAATTCTACATAGGCAGCCTGTTTCTGACGAGATTTGGCAAAACGCTCGGCAAACCCATCAAGGATTTGCTGCGACGGGCGCACCGTGGCGATCGAATGATCGACGTCGAGCAGTATTTCATCACCTTCCCGAACGATCCCACGCAACCCCCGCGCACGCCCCAGCACTGGCACGCCCATGGCGCGCGCAACGATCACGACGTGGGCGGTGAGTGATCCCTCTTCCAGGATCACACCCTTCAACCGCCGCCGGTCATATTCCAGCAATTCTGCCGGCCCCAGATTGCGTGCGATCAATATGGTGTCGCCGCGCAGGCCCATGCTGGCCGCAGTGCCCAGCTGACCCGATACGATGCGCAGCAGCCGGTTGGAAAGATCCTCCAGATCATGCATCCGGTCCGCCAGCAGCGGATCATCAATTTCGCGCATCCGCATACGGGTGCGCTGCTGCACCCGTTCGATCGCGGCTTCCGCCGTCAACCCGCTATCGATCGCTTCATTGATCCGGCGCGACCAGCCTTCATCATAGGCGAACATCTTATAGGTCTGGAGCACTTCCTCATGCTCCCCACCCACGCCAAATTCGGCTTGGCTGGCCATATTCTCGATCTGTTCACGCATCCGGTCAAACGCGCGATAGACACGCTGCCGTTCCGCTTCGATATCATCGGCCATCACCTGGTCGATGGTGACACGCGGCTGGTGAAACACGGCCTGCCCAATGGCCAAGCCCTTGACCAGTGCCAGCCCCTGAAGCGTCTGCATCCCGGTCTGCCCTTCGGTCAGGCCGCGGGCATCCTCTTCATCCACCAGTTCGGCATTGGCAATCATTTCAGACAGCACCATGGCGGTGGTCTGCAGCGCCTCTATCTCGATATCTTCATACCGGCGGGGATCGACATGCTGCACGCTGAGCACACCCACCGCACGTTCCCGATAGACGATCGGCACACCGGCAAAGGAATGGAATTTTTCTTCGCCTGTCTCAGGGCGATACTGAAAGTCCGGGTGCGCCTTCGCCTCTGCCAGGTTCAGCGTTTCAATATTTTCGGCAATGGTGCCGGTCAGACCTTCGCCAATCGCCATGCGGGTGACGTGGACCGCGCTCTGGTTCAACCCGCGCGTGGCGAACAATTCCAGTATGCCATCGCGCAGCAGATAAATCGAGCACACTTCGCTATCTAGGCTCTGCCCGATAATATCGACGACCTGATCCAGCTTGCCCTGCGCATGCATGCGCGAAGCCATCACCTCATGCAGGCGGGTGAGAATCTGGCGGGCGGATGCGGCTGCGGTCATTTCATCAGCGCCTATAGCATGACGCGGAAAATACAAAATGGCACAAGCGCACCTGCGGGCTCAATCGGTCCGAAACGGACGAAAAAGTAGTGGGTCAGGGCTGAGCGAAATTCAGATTTCAGCCAATTCTTCCTTGATTCGCAGCTTTGCCTTCTTGAGTTTTTGAATCATCACCGCATCGGGCGCTGGCCGGTTCATTTCCATCTGGAGCTTGGCTTCAAGTCCGGCATGTTTGGTGTGGAGCACGGTAACATGTGACGAGTTCATTGGCATCTCCTATTACAGGTCAACAACCCCTGTTGGAGCGACTCGCCACAACGCGGACGAGCCGCGAATTGTCATCAAACCACAACATCCCTATCTTGCAAAGTGAAACTGGCCCATTATTCGGTGCAACCAGCCGAGACAGCGGCAAACAATGTCATGGAAGGCAGGGATGAATGAACGAGCAGGAGCTTCGCAAGCGGCTGGAGCTGCTGAGATCCGAACATCGTGACCTGGACGCCGCCATTGCCGCATTGACCGAAGCGGGCAGTACTGACCAGCTTCAGATTGCACGCCTAAAAAAACGCAAATTGCGACTGAAAGATCAGATTTCCATGATTGAGGACAGCCTGCTGCCCGACATAATCGCTTGAACAATTCCACCCAAACCGTTCCGCTTTGGGACAGGGTTTTGAAAGGTGCCGTATAACAGGGTTACCACGCTGGCGCGGGCGGTAACTTCATATTAGCCCTTTTGCCATGACCCGCCCAAGCAACCTTTCCCGCCCGATCATCGAATCGCTTTATACAGAAGCCCTGGTTCTAGCCGATGAAGTGCGCGCTGTGTTCGCCCTGGGCTTGGGACAAATCCCTGAAGAAACCAGCGATATGATGCGTCTGGCGCTATCGACAGAAGGGCTGAAAACCACCACACGCATGATGCATATGCTGGCCTGGCTGCTTAATCAGCGCGCCTATTTCTCTGGCGAAATGACCGAAGATCAGCTGCGCCGTCATGGCCACTTACCCGATGATCGCACTCCTTCGGATAGTGATCTGTCCCTTCTGGAACCTGAAACGCAGCAATTGGTGCATGAAACGGTACATCTGCACCGCCGCATCGCCCGGCTGGACCGGGCATGGCGCGACGGTTTCGAAACCCAGCCCCGTGTGCGCGCCATGCATGAACGCATCGGCCGCGCGATGATGTATCAGTAATTCTTACGGGCAGATCAGGCTGCGCTGAGGGTTCGGTTCCAGCGATCCAGCCGTTCGCTCCGCACCGCATCATCCATAACTGGTGAAAAGCACACCAATGCGCCGCGCATGGCGATGGCTGCACTGTCCAAATCCGGATGCAAACCAACGCCCACTGCCGCCAGCATAGCTGCCCCCAGAGCCGTCGTTTCGACAAATTCGGGCCGTTCCACACTAAGATCAAGCATGTTGGCCAAATCCTGCACCATCCAGTCATTGGCCGCCATCCCGCCATCGATCTTCAGTTTTGCCCATTGCGCGCCATCGGCGGCATAGGCCCGCGCCAGATCATGCGTCTGATGCGCCATCGCCTCCAGCGCGGCGCGCGCGATTTCCGCACGTCCGCTGGCAAAGCTGATGCCGGTGATCACCCCGCGCGCTTCTGCCCGCCAATGCGGCGCGCCCAATCCTGACAGGGCCGGAACAATGGTCACGCCGCCGCTATCCGCGATGGAACGCGCCAGTTCCTCTGTCTCTGCGGCGCTGCCAATTATGCCCAAACTGTCGCGCAACCATTGGATCAAACTGCCCGCGACAAAGACCGATCCCTCAATCGCATAGGTTCGCACGCCATCCATTTGATAGAGCACCGTGCCCAACAGGCGATTCTGCGATGCTGGAATCTCACCACCCATATTGGTCAGCACAAAAGCGCCCGTGCCATAGGTTGCCTTGGTATCCCCAGGCGCAAGGCAGGCCTGCCCGATAGTGGCCGCCTGTTGATCCCCCGCCATACCGGTAATGGGGATCGCGCGACCCAACCATTCGGCGTTGGCGACCGCCAATTCACCTGCATTGTCGACCACTTGCGGCAAGGCCTCATGCGGCACACCAAACAGATCGCACAGGCCGGGATCGAAGCCCGCCCCGCCCAGTTCCATCAGCAATGTTCGGCTGGCATTGCTGGCATCGCTCAGATGCTCACTGCCTGTCAGCTTGAACAGCAACCAGCTTTCGATTGTACCAAAAGCCAGCGTGCCCGCATCGGCTGCATCACGCACCGAAGGCTCATTATCCAGCAGCCAGCGCATTTTGGTGCCAGAGAAATAGGGGTCGAGCAGCAATCCTGTGCGCGGCTGCACTTCTGCCTCATGTCCCGCACCACGTAAATCGGCGCAAAATTCCGCCGTGCGCCGATCCTGCCACACAATCGCACGGGCGAGCGGTTTGCCGGTTTGCTTGTCCCACGCCACCACAGTCTCACGCTGATTTGTGATGCCGATACAGGCAATCCGGCCCGCTCCCCCCGCCTCCTCTGCCACCTGCCGCATACAGGCGAGTGTTTTGTCCCAGATTTCGGCCGCATCATGTTCCACCCAACCGGGCTGCGGATAATGCTGTGTGAGTTCCTGCTGCGCGACGCCATGTGGCTTGCCCGCGGCATCGAACAACATGGCGCGGGTTGAGGTGGTGCCCTCGTCAAGAACCAGGATAAGATCGGACATGAAATCTCCTTGGGGTGACTTCTGCCAGCTTCATCTCCATATGCAAGCCATGGCTCTACCGCCCCAACCCTGGCCGACGGGCATTTCCGAACAGTGCGAACCGTTGGTCCGGCGCGTACTCGCCCCCAATCCATCACCCTATACCTATACCGGTACGCAGACCTATATCGTCGGCACAAGCGATGCGGTGGCGGTAATCGATCCCGGCCCAGCTGACGATGCGCATGTAGCTGCCGTGCTGGCGGCCGTAGGCAAGGCGCAGATCACCGCCATCATGTGTACGCATACCCATCGGGACCATTCCCCCGCTGCGGCACCCATCGCCGTTCAGACCGGCGCACCCATTGTCGGCTGCGCGCCGCTGGTGATCGACAGCGATCGCCCCCGTGCCGATGAAAGCTTTGACAGCACCTATGCCCCCAATCGCGTACTGGAAGATGAAGAGGCAATGACAGGGCCGGGTTGGACCTTGCGCGCGGTCCATACGCCCGGCCACACATCCAACCACCTCTGCTTCGCATTGGAAGAATCGGGCGCGCTGTTTTCCGGCGATCATGTAATGGGCTGGTCCACCAGCGTGGTCATCCCGCCCGATGGCGATATGGGCGAATATCTGCGCAGTCTGGAAAGGCTGCAGCTGCGCGATGACCGCATCTATTATTCTGCCCATGGCGACCCGATCACCAAGCCCAGACAATTGGTGCGCGGCATGATCGGCCACCGTCGCCAACGCGAAAACCAGATCATGCGGCTGCTGGGCGAAAGCGCGCGCGCCATCCCCGATTTCATCCCGCATATGTATAAAGGGCTGGATGCGCGCCTGATCCCCGCCGCGCAAATGAGCGTGGAGGCGCATCTGCTGGATCTGGAAAAACGCGGATTGGTTCAACGCGACGACACAATCTGGCATAGCGATTAACACAGGAATTGCGCCTATGATTTTGGCCAAACACACTCGCTATTGAGGTTACACCCTCTATATGGGCTGAAGGCGCTGTACAAACGGGATGAATTGATGAGTATCGAGACGAAGCTGCCAACCGGGGATGACCTGCTGGCAGAGATCAACCGGCTGCGTAAAGAGCGCAATGCCGTGATCCTGGCGCATTATTATCAGACGCCCGATATTCAGGACATTGCCGATTTCGTGGGGGATTCGCTAGAATTGTCGAAGAAGGCAGCGGCGACCGATGCCGATGTTATCGCCTTTTGCGGGGTCAAGTTCATGGCCGATACCGCCAAGATACTCAGCCCTGAAAAGATCGTGGTTCTGCCCGATATGGATGCGGGGTGTTCCCTGGAAGATTCTTGCCCGCCCGAAAAGTTCAAGGCCTTCCGCGAACAGCACCCTGACCATATCGCGCTGACCTACATCAATTGTTCAACCGAGGTGAAGGCGCTGAGCGATGTGATTGTCACCAGTTCCAGCGCCGAAACCATCCTGCAACAAATCCCTGCGGATCAGAAGATCATCTTCGGGCCGGATCGCCATCTGGGTGGTTACCTCAGCCGCAAGTTCAACCGCGAAATGCTGCTGTGGCCCGGCGTGTGCATCGTGCATGAGGCATTCAGCGAAACAGAGCTGCTGAAGCTGAAAGAACAGCATCCCGGCGCGCCGGTGGCCGCACACCCTGAATGCCCGCCGACCATTATCGACCATGCCGATTACGTCGGATCGACCAGCGGCATATTGAAATATGCGCAAGAGTTTGAAGGCGACACGCTGATTGTCGCCACCGAACCGCATATCATTCACCAGATGGAAAAGGCGCTGCCGGAAAAGAACTTCATCGGCGCACCAGGGGCAGACGGCAATTGCAGCTGCAATATCTGCCCCTACATGGCATTGAACACGATGGAGAAGCTCTATGTCGCGCTGCGCGACCTGGAGCCGCAGATAGAGATTGAGGAAGACTTGCGCCTCGCCGCGAAGAAGAGCCTCGACCGCATGCTGGAAATGGCCAGCGGCACCGTGGGCCAGGGTGATCTCGGCGCGCGTTAACGCGCCGAGCTAGCTTCACTCCACCGGCAGATCAAACAGCAGCGCACGGGCATATTTCGCCGGAGGCGAGCCATAGCTCAGCAGACGGTCGTGATATTCACGCTCGTCAAACTGCGCGCCCCAGCGTTGTTCCGCCTCTTTACGCAGCGCGACATGCTCTGAATATCCCGTGAAATAGCTGAGCAACTGGATCGAGCCGAGATTGGCGCGGGTCCATTTGCCCGCAGCTTCGCGTTCCTGCTGGAACCCGCCCTGCATCATCAAATCCATCGCCTGATCGCGCGTCATCCTCTCTGTATGGATGCCGATATCCAGCAGCGTATTGATGATCGCGCGGAGACGAAATTTGAGACCGTTGAGCAGGAAATAGCGCCCCTCAACCGTGTCCATCCCGCCCAAATAGCCGTGATCGGCCATCAGCTTTTCGGAATAGACCGCCCATCCTTCCACGAACGGCCCGCTGCCCAGCACGGCGCGCAGCAGGCTGTCATTCCTATTGGCATGGTCCAGTTGCAGTGCATGCCCCGGCACGCCTTCATGGATCGAAAGCAGGTGCAGCATGGAGATGTTGTATTCCTTCAGGAAACTTTCCGCCTGCTCGTCACTCCAATCCGCCGGAATTGGTGAGACCGCGTAGTATGCTGGCAGATCGCGCTGCAGCGGTGGAGGAGAATCGAGATAGGCCACCGCATTGCCCTGCCAGAATTCGGGCATGGTGATGATCTGCACCGGCCCATCCATCGGGCGGATGAAATCCTGCTGGGTGGTATAGGCCGTCGCCTGCGCCAAAGTTGCGCGGGCGGCGTCTTCCAACCCGTCACGACTGGCGCGGTTCTCATATGATGCTTCCAGCCCGCACTGGATCACCGCCTGTTCGCGCGCCTTGGCATCGCGCGCCTCGATCGCGCCGCAATCGCCAATCGCACTCGCCACTTTCAGCATATGCGCGCGCGTTTCGGCATAGGCACTTTCAGCGCGCTGCTTCAGCTCGGCCACGCTCATATCGGTCACGAGCGCAAACTTCATTTTCTGCGCGTATTTTTCCGCGCCCAGCCGGAATTCCCCCTGCGCACCGGGCACCAGCACATGATCCAGCCATTTCTGGTGAACTTCCATCGCCGCAACCAATTTTGCCTTGGCTGCATCAAATTCCATGCGGTCGAGCCCGCTCTTTTCCAGTTGCGGCTCAATCAGGCCATCAACAATGCCCATGATCCCGGTATTCTGCTTGGCCACGGTTTCAGCATGGATTTTGGGGACACGAGCCACGTCAATTTGCGCGCGCGCGATTTCCAGAAACGCTGGAAGTTGCTGCATTCGGCTGACGATATTGGGCAGGCGTTCTTCAAACGGGGCAAAATCGCGCGCCACCAGCCCATAAAGTGCATAAGATGCCAGATCGTTATAATATTGCGGGTTCCACGCCCATCGCTGTTCCACATTGCGCGACCAATCGCTGTATTCCAACGCGTTCTTCAACAGCATGAAATCGACCTGATTGGCGCGGCTCATCTTGCTCTTGTCCAGCATGTCCAGCGCACTCAGCAGGGCGCCATCCACGGTCGCTTCAACCTGGCGCCCGGCGGCGGAAATATCAGGCAGTTCGTCATCATTCTTATGGTCACCAATGCCGGTGGCATTGATGGGATTGAGCTCGGTCAATGCCTCGATATAGCCATCCGTGATTTCGCCAAATGCCTCGTCCATCGCTGAGGAGGCAGCGACTTCGCTGGATGCCAAGCGAACATCTTCTGCCGGGGCGTAACTGCTGCAACCCGCAATTGCGAGCGTCGATATTGCCAGCGCCAATGTGGTGATTTTCATGGGTTACCCTCTCAATCTCATGGCGAGAGAATAACACCACGCCCCCACCCGGTCGATCAAAAGTCAGATCCGACCCTGCCGTGCCAAAACCATGGCCCCGCCCAGCAACAGCATACCCCCAATGTCCAGCGGGGTCAGCACCTCATCAAAAACAAGCCAGCCGATCAGCGCCGCGACGGCAGGCTGGGTCAGCAATGCCAGCGCGATCACCAGTGGCCGGAAATACCGCATGGAAAAAACAAGCAAGCCCTGCCCCACCAACTGGCTGGTGACAAACAGGATCAGGATCGGCGTCCAATTGGTGGGCCAGACCGGCTCCCCCCCTGCAACAGCGATGGCCAGCAGCATCGGGCTGGCAAATATGCTGACCCAGACCAGCAGGCTCCATGATCCGATGGTCTGCCGCGCATCCTTAAGCGTGATGAGGTAAACCGCGTAGAGCAGGCCCGCTGTCAGGCAGAACAAGTCGCCCAGCAATGTGTTGGCGGAAATTTCCAGGCTGCGCCCCATCAATATACCCGCACCGCCCAGAGCGAAGGCAATCGCCAGCCATTCCTTGCCATGCGGCAAATGGCGCGCAATCAGAAAGCCCCAGAACAGCAGCACGATTGACCCGACATTGCCAAACAGCGTGGCATTGCCCAGCCGCGTCATCTCTATCCCGACATGCCAGCTGGCGAGATCGAGTCCGAAGGCAACCGCCCCCAGCGCCACCATTGTCAGTGTGCCGCGTGGGATTCCGGTTATGGGTTGGCGCGCAATGCGCGCGAACAGCAGCAGAAACGGAAGCGCCAGGAACAGACGCCAGAACCCGGCAGAGACCGGGCCGGTATCGGCCAGCCGCACCAGCCACGGGCCCAATGCCAGCGCAATATTGCCCGTCAACAATGCAGCCAGCAGTACCAGACGGCGCGATCCGGCAGATCTTGCTGGCAAGGCAGATGGCGTATCCATCCCTTGCGCCCTAGGCCACAAAAGCCCGGATGCAACCCAATTCAATGCGTCTGATCAGGGAAACTTCCTTGTACGATTGTCAGTTTCAGCCACTGACACTTGGCGCGATTGAGGTCAAAACCGTATTTTCATGGCTCCGCTTACCCGCGCGCAGGCAACCATGCCGGGTAATGTTTCCAATGCAATATTACCGCCAACGTGCCGGGGCAGGCCTGATCATCAGCGAAGCAACGGGAATCAGCGCAGAAGGTGCAGGCTTGGCCTGCCGCACCGGGGATCTGGACTGAGGGAAAGGTCGAAGGGTGATCCTGCCTATTCGGTGCTGTCATCCGCCTGCGCCGGCTCAACCGGCGTAAAAATCGTTTCAGCGTCTGCATCCGTCTCCTGAGCAGGATCAGCCGTGGCAGCGACGGGAGCAGCCTTCATCTGCGGGGATTGCGATTGAACCGATTCCAGCGGCAGCATTTCATCGCTGATCGCGCCGCCCAGCACCTCACCCTCAGCCGAGCGGTCATCCGATCCATCGCGCGTGCTTTCCGAGCCGCCACATGCCGCCAGCGCCAATGCCAGACCCAGCGAAATCACAATCCTCATACCTTGCATCCTGTTTCCCCGGTCAGCCGGTTGAGAAAGTCCGGCGCCCTTGCAATCAACGCATCGTCCCATTCCTGAGGTGAAATGTCGATACCCAGCCGCTTCAGGCTGGTGACGCCGAATTCCTCTATCCCGCAAGGGACAATGCCGGTGAAATGCGAAAGGTCAGGGTCCAGATTGACCGAAAAGCCATGCATTGTCACCCAGCGCCGCACCCGCACGCCGATGGCGCCAATCTTTGCCTCTCGCCCATCAATATCATGGCACCAGATGCCAACACGACCATCCGCCGCCCAGCTTTCCACGCCGAAACCGGCCAGCGTATCGATAACCCATTGTTCCAGCCCGTGGACGAAACAGCGTATATCGCGCCCGCGCCGGGTAAGGTCGAGCAGGACATAACCAACCCTTTGCCCCGGCCCGTGATAGGTGTAGCGCCCGCCGCGCCCCGCCTCCACCACCTCAAAACGCGGGTCCAGCAGTTCAGCCGCTGCGGCGCTGGTTCCTGCCGTGTAAACAGGGGGATGTTCCAGCAGCCAGACCAGTTCCGCTGCATCACCCGCCCGGATTGCGGCGTTGCGCACCTCCATCTGTGCCAGCGCGGTGCGATAGGGAACAGGCGCGGTCTCGCATCGATACTCTATCGGCAGATCGGTGGGTTGCGGGTCCATCAAAGATTGCGTGGGGGTATTCATCGCGCTTATCAAGGGGGTATGGCATTTGCAGCCGACGTTTTCGGAGGGATAGAGGCAATGAAACTGGATATGGGACGCGCCTGGAGCGATGCGACGGCGCTACTGGCGGGAAATCGCAATGTTGTGATGGTTGTGGCAGGGGTATTTTTCTTCCTGCCCTATTTCGCCATCGTGCTGCTGGTGCCTGAAACCATGCAACCGCAGGCGCAAATGGGTGCCGACCCTGCCGATGCGGAGCAGGCCATGCAGATGCTGGGCCAGCTTTATGCCGATAACTGGTGGGTCTTTGTGATTATCGGCGTGGCGCAGGCAATAGGCATGCTGGCGCTGATGACGCTGCTGACCGACCGCAACCGACCAACCGTGGGCGAGGCGATTGCACGCGGCGGACGCGGGTTTTTATGCTATATCGGCGCACAAATCATATTTGCGCTGGCACTGGGCCTGGTCGTTGTGCTGTTGATCGCGCTGGGAACGGCAATTGCGGGGAACCAGGGGGCCGTGCTGACGGGGGTTATCGCCTTTGTCATCGGCGTGTATCTGTTCATTAAATTCTCGCTGGTCACGCCCGTCATCGCGATTGACGGCATTCTGAATCCCATCCGCATCCTGCAGCGTTCATGGCAGCTGACCAAGGGCAACAGCTTCCGTCTGCTGGGATTTTACGTGCTGCTGTTTCTGGCGCTGGGAATCCTTTCAGCCGTCATAACAATGGTGGTTGGTGTCCTGTTCGCAGCGATGGGCGGCCAGTTGGAACTGATCGGCAATGGGCTGTTTGCGGCGTTGCTGAATGCCGTGTTCGTGGTGATTTTCCTGGCCGTTCTTGCGGGCATTCACCGCCAGCTGTCCGGCCCCAGCCAGACCGAAATCAGCGATACGTTTGAATAGGGGACGGGACGGCAGCTCGCCCGCACCTCCCGGCATTGCATTGCAAGCGCAGGTGGGCTGCCCTAGACGGATAAACCATGGAAAACGTCGATCTGGTACAGGATGCATCAGGCGGGGGGCAGCATGGGCTGGCCAAAGCACCGCGCCGCATCACACGCGGGCGGATGGCACTGTTGTTTCTGGTCATGCTGGTCACAGCCGCCGGCAATACGGCGATGCAATCGATCATGCCGTCTATCGGCGCCGCGCTGGACGTGGCGGATGTCTGGATCAGTCTGGCCTATACTGGTCGGCCCTGTTATGGGTGGTGTGCGCCCCCTATTGGGCGCGCCGATCAGACCATCGCGGGCGCAAGGCGATGATGGCCATTGGCCTGGTGGGTTTTGTATTGTCCATGGGGCTGTGCGGCATGGCCTTGTGGTTCGGTCTTAATGGTTTCCTCTCGACAATTGCAACGCTGCTGTTGTTCGCACTGGCGCGTAGCCTTTATGGCGCGTTCGGTTCAGCAGCTCCTCCCGCTGCGCAGGCCTATGTCGCGAGCCGCACACCACGCAGCGAGCGCACACAGGCCATGGCATTGATCGCATCAAGTTTTGGCCTGGGCACGGTGATCGGTCCGGCGCTGGCACCACTGCTGATCTTCCCTTCATCAGGGCTGGCCGGGCCATTCCTTGCCTTCGCCGTGATTGGCGTAGTGGTCCTCATCGCGCTGCGTCTGCGCCTGCCTGATGATACGCCCAGCTATGCTGCACGGGGCGATATTGTGGCCGCGCCCTTCAGCGCCGAATCCAGCCCCCGGCTGGAAGATGAAGGAAATGACACGACACAGCAGGACGTTCCGCTCAATTCGCCCGATCAGCCGCAAAAGCGAGAAATTATCCACCTGCGCTGGCGTGATCCGCGCCTGCGCACCTGGGTCTGGGCAGGCCTGCTGGGCGGCCATGCACAGGCCGCAATGCTGGGAATTATCGGCTTTTTCATACTTGACCGGCTGGGGCTGCGGGCCAGCCCGGATGCTGCCGCAGGAACGGTTAGCCTGGTCTTGATGTACGGGGCCACCGCCACTTTGCTGGCGCAATGGGGGCTGATCCCGATTCTGAAGCTGGGGCCGCGCGGCTCCACCATGTGGGGCGTGGCGATTGCCGCCCTGGGCGTGATAATATTGTCCATCGCGCATAACCTGCACTCAATCGCGCTGGGTTTTGCCATCGCATCGATGGGCTTTGGCCTGTACCGCCCCGGCTTCGCCGCAGGCGCGTCACTCGCCGTCACCCGTGCAGAACAAGGCCAGGTGAGCGGCATCGTGGCATCCATCGCCGGCGCAGCATATATATTGGCGCCAACAGGCGGCGTTTGGCTCTATGGCCATCATCCGGTGATCGGCTTTACCGCGATCTGCGCATTGCTACTGAGCGTGTTTATTCTCGCCTGGAAAAATATGGGCAGCGATGCGGATCTGACGCAGGACCGCAGCTGAATCCGTAACCGGGTAATGGGTCCTGACCCTAGAGGATTTCCTGCACCTTTTCTTGCGGGCGGCACAAGCGAACACCGTTATCCGTTTCCACCAGAGGGCGCTCGATCAGGAACGGCTCTGCCGCCATGGCATCCAGTACCGTCTGGCTATCCGCGTCGGGCAGACCACGCTCTGCCGCATCGGTTCCGCGCATACGCAGGCCCTGCTGCGGCGTGATCCCGGCATCACGATAAAGTTGCGCCAGCTTGTCCGCGCTGGGCGGATTCTTGAGATATTCCACCACAGTGAGCTCTACCCCTGCTTCTTCCAGCAAGGCCAGCGTCTTGCGCGATGTGCCGCAATTGGGGTTGTGCCAGATGGTCGCTTTCATCGTTTTCTCCTGATCGGGGGGGCTGCGACACCGCGCCTATCATCACAAATTTTTTCCGCCAAGCCAGATTTACAGTTGCAAATGAGAATAGCTCTCATTAGCGGACGTATCGAATTGAGAATCATTTGCAAGGAAGTATTTCCATGAAGCATGCCACCACACTTCGCCACTTGTTGATGCTATCCAGCGCAACTGCAGGATGCATGTTCGCAGCGCCGGTGTTTGCGGCCGATGGTGGCGATCGCGATTATCTGCCCGATACAATCGTGGTGACGGGCATTCGTGATGGATATGTGCTGGAGGATGGATCAACCGGCACCAAGACACCCACCCCCCTGATTAAAGTGCCGCAGACCATCACGTTCCTCACCGCAGACCAGCTTGAGGATCAGTCGATCCGGCAGCTGGGCGATGCGCTGCGTTATGTCCCCGGCATCAGCCTGGAAACGGGCGAAGGGCACCGCGATGAAGTCTTTATCCGCGGGCAGGAAACCACCGCTGATTTCTATCTCGATGGGCTGCGTGATGACGCGCAATATTACCGTTCGCTCTACAATGTCGAACGCATCGAAATCCTGAAAGGCGCAAATGCGCTGATCTTTGGCCGTGGCGGCGGTGGCGGCGCCATCAACCGCGTCAGCAAAACCGCGCGGCTGAACGGCTTCTCGGCTGACCTGTCCGGCTCGGCCGACAATTTCGGCGCTTTCGCCCTGTCGGGTGACGTGAACACGGAGCTGTCAGAAGCTGCCGCGCTGCGCATCAATGGGACTTACGAAGAGTTCGGCAATGACCGGCAGGCATATGAAGGCCGTTTCATAGGCATCTCGCCAACTGCCACGGTGCAGCTGGGCGATGCGTCGCGCTTCATCGCCAGCTACAGCTATGATGATGATGAGCGCGTGACCGATCGCGGTGTGCCCAGCCTGGATGGCGGCCCATTGCGGGGCTTTGACGGCACTTTCTTTGGCGTGCCGGGCTTCAACCGCGCCACCAACACGGCCCATATCGCGCGCGGCCGGCTGGAACATGATTTCAGCGACAAGCTGTCGACCAATGCCACGGTGCAATATGCCAATTATGACAAATTCTACGCCAATGTCGTGCCATCGGGCATTACAGGCGCGAATGTGAATCTGGGTGGCTATGCCGATTTCACTGACCGCGAAAACTGGATCGGCCAGGGCAATCTGGTGTGGCAGGTGGAAACAGGCGCATTAGCCCACACCATTCTCGTAGGTTTTGAAGCTATGGAGCAGACCACGCGGAATGGCCGCTATGGAATCAGCCTGAGCGAGAGCAGCGTCCCGCTGGCCCAGACGCTGGCCTATCCCACCGTCACGCTGGGGGTATTGTCACGTAATCGCAAAAGCCAGCTGGATGTGCTGTCCGCCTATATCCAAGACCAGGTGGAGATTGGCGAACATCTGGAACTGATTGCGGGCTTGCGCTGGGAACGGTTTGACCTGCAATCCACCGATCTGTTCACACAGGTTGAAGGTGACCGGGTCGATGAAATGGTCAGCCCACGTTTCGGGCTGGTGGTAAAGCCAAATTCCACCCTCTCCATTTATGCCAGCTATGCCGAAAGCTTCCTGCCGCAGGCGGGTGACCAGTTCGTGGTCCTGTCACCGGGTGACAGCGCGTTCGACCCGGAAAAGTTCACCAATTACGAACTGGGTCTGAAATGGGCGCCCGCGCCCGAATTGCTGCTGACAGCCGCCATCTTCCGGCTTGACCGCACCAATACGCAGGCCGCCGACCCTGTGAACATTGGCCAGACCGTGCTGACCGGCAGAAGCCGCACCAAGGGTTTCGAATTCAACCTTGCGGGCCAGATCACGCCCGACTGGAGCGTGAATGTGGGTTATGCCTGGCTGGATGGCGAAATCCGCACCGACAGCACCTTTGCCGCAGCGGGCACCCCCTTGCAGCAGCTGCCCGAACACCAGATCACAGCATGGACCCGTTATGATTTGACCGAACGTTTCGGCCTGGGGCTGGGCGTGGTCTATCAGGATGAACAATTCGCCAGCTTTTCCGGCGATGTGGTGCTGCCCGATTACATCCGGGTCGACAGCGCCGCCTATTTTGACGTCAATGATCGCCTGTCATTCCAGCTGAATATCGAAAACCTGTTCGATACCAATTATTACCCCAGCGCCCATGGCGACAACAACATTCAACCGGGTGATCCCCTCACCGCACGGCTTGGGGTGCGGGTCAAGATTTAATCCTGATCCGCATCCTGCCCGCCTGCGCCGAGTCGCACGACAGGGCGCATGGCGGGCACTTCGCGCGCTGCATCTTGGGCACTGATGCCGGGGGCTGGTGCGGCGCTCAACACCTCCTGCCGCCTCGCAACCCGCCCTGCCCGCTGGATCGCGCGGACCAGCCGGGGATAGACCCCGCATCGGCACAGATTGGGAATGGCAGCCTTGATCTCTGCCTCGCTGGGGCTGCGGTTCTTGTCCAGCAACGCCGCCGCCGCCATCACTATGCCTGGTGTGCAGAACCCGCACTGGATCGCCTGCTCCGCCACCATCGCCTGTTGCACCGGATGCGATCGATCGCGCGACAGCCCCTCGATCGTAGTGATAAAGCGCCCTTCCGCCTCGGCAATGGTAATCAGGCAGGACCGCAACGCAGCGCCATCCACAATCACCATGCAGGCACCGCAATCTCCCTCGCCACAGCCATATTTGGTGCCGGTCAGATTGGCCGCATCACGCAGTGCCCATAACAGCGGTGTCTGCGGGTCCATATCGAATTCGACCGGACGATCATTGACGGTCATCCGAGACATTACAGCAGGCTCCCTTTGATGCGTGTCATGCGCCAGCGCCTATCGCACGGGCATGCGGCTCAGCACAAGCAGCCACGCCCGCTTGCCACACAATTCATGGCGCTATGCATCGCGCCAATGGCTCGCTAGAGCAGCGTTGATGAGCGAGAATGCCAAACTGACACATGGGCCGATCCGTGGGCATCTCGTAACCCAAACTGCACCCATGATTGTCGGTGTTGCCGCAATGATGTCGATCGGGCTGATCGATGCCTATTTCATCGGTCAATTGGGCAGCGCAGAACTGGCTGCAATCAGCTTTATCTTCCCGATAACAGTTGCCGTCACCAGTCTGGCCATCGGGCTGATGGTCGGCATCAATTCGGTCGTTGCCCGCGCTTTGGGCGAAGGGGACAGCGCAAAGGCCACACGGCGCGCCAATCTGGGCCTTGTTGTGTCGGTTGCCCTGGGCCTGCTGGTCGGCCTGCTGCTCTATGCGTTGCTGGACCCGCTGTTCGCGCTGATGCAGGCACCGCCCGACCTGCGCGGGCACATCAATAAATATATGGGGCCGTTCGCACTGGGTCTTCCATTGTCGACAACGCTGATGGCGATCAACGGTATATTGCGCGCGCAAGGGGAAGCGAAACGGACTCTGGTTATTTCGCTTGTCTTTGCCGGGGCCAATTGGGTGCTCGACCCATTGCTGATCACGGGCGCTTTCGGGTTGAAGGGCTTCGGCATTGCCGGAGCTGCCTATGCCACGGTGATTGGTTGGAGCATGAGCGCAGTGATCGGCCTCTACCTGGTTCACCGCACCCACCTACGGCTCGATCCGCGCGTACTGAAGGATTGCCACATCCCATCTGTGACCTGGGAAATTCTGCGGGTGGCAGCGCCAGCATCATTTTCCAATGCGATCAACCCCATCGGGCTATCAGTGCTGACTGCATTATTGGCTGGCGAAGGAACCGCCGCAATCGCGGGCTTTGGCGCAGCAGGCCGTGTGCAAAGCTTTGCAGTCGTACCTCTGTTGGCGTTGTCCGGGGCAATCGGCGCAATTGTCGGCCAGAATTGGGGTGCCAAAATGCCCGCAAGGGCGCGTGAGGCGATGCTGTGGGCTGGCGGTTTTTCCGTGGTATACGGGCTGGTCGTAGCCAGCATCCTATCGCTATTCGGCGGCTGGTTCGCTGACTTCTTCACCGATGATCCAGCCATTATAGGCGAATTTACATCCTATCTGCGGATCGCGGCATGGGGCTATGCCGGTTTTGGCCTGCTGATCGTGGCCAATGGCGCGCTGAACGCCGTAGACAAGGCCAGCTATGCGCTGGCGCAGTCCTTTGCGCGAGTATTCCTGGTGATGCTGCCAGTGGGCTGGGTCATGCGGCCTTATTGGGGGGCTGATGCGATCTACGCTGCTGAACTGGCTGCAAATGGGTTGGGCGGTGCGTTGGCGGGCCTTGTCGTGTGGCGTGTTCTGCGCCGTGGAAGCGCAAAAATTCGAAAGTGACCAAGCGTTAACCATATTCGCCCATAGAGGTGCAGCGTAATTCTGAAGGGCTGCACGCAATGGATGATCTGCTGGCAGATTTCGTCGCCGAAACGCGCGAAATGTTGGAAGCAAGTGAAAGCGAGCTGATCGCCTGGGAACAAAACCCGGGTGATCGCACGCATCTGGACGCCATTTTCCGCCTCTTCCACACGGTGAAGGGCAATTGCGGCTTCTTTGATTTCCCACGTCTGGAGAAATTGAGCCACGCGGCAGAAGATGTGCTGGCTGACGTTCGCGCCGAACGCCGTGTGCCCGATGCCGCATTGGTGACGGCAATCCTGGCGATTGTGGATCGGATCGGGGACCTGGCCGATGCCATCGAAGCGGGCGAGGAGTTTCCCCAAGGCGGCGATGATCGGCTGATCGATGCATTGAACCAGGGTGACATCGAGACTTCGACGACGGAAACTGAACCGACAGATACCGCCCCCGAAACAGCACTGAAACGGCAGGAGGGATCAGCCAATCTGCGGTCCATCCGCCTTCCGGTTGAACTGCTGGACCGAGTGATGAGCGGCGTTTCAGACATGGTGCTGGCCCGTAACGATCTGGCCCATCGTTTGGACGAGGCTGGCACACAGCCCTCCATCGATGGCCCCTTCGAACGTCTGTCCACCATTCTGACCGATGTGCGGAACGCCATCACCCGTATGCGGATGCAACGGATCGAGGCGCTGTATGGCGGCTTTCCGCGTCTAGTGCGTGACCTGTCATCAGAGCTGGGCAAGCAGGTGATGATCGATCTGCAAGGCGACGATGTAGAACTCGACCGCGAAATGATCGAAATGATCCGCGATCCCATGACGCATATTATCCGCAATGCGATCGATCACGGGATCGAAAAACCCGCTGACAGGTTGCGGGCAGGAAAACGTGAAACCGGCCTGCTTGCCATCGCCGCGCGCCAATCGGGTAATAAGATTTCCATTGTGGTCAGCGATGATGGCCGCGGACTGGATGAAAACCGCATCGGTGCGAAAGCCGTCGCAAACGGGCTGATCACGGCGGGTCAGCTGGAACGTATGAGCCGCGAAGAAATTCTGCAGCTGGTCTTTGCTCCCGGGCTTTCAACCGCCGATCAAGTCAGTTCGGTTTCGGGGCGCGGTGTCGGGCTGGACGTAGTGCGGGACAATCTTGAAAAAATCGGCGGGTCAATCCGCGTCACCAGCACATCTGGCACCGGATCATTGTTTTTCCTGACCATTCCGCTGACGCTCAGCATCATTTCCGGCCTCTCTGTCGAGGCGGGCGGACAGCGGTTTGCCATCCCGCAATCCTATGTCGAAGAAATCGTGCACATGGGGGCCGAAGCTGTCGAGTACAGCGTGCTGGGCGACATCGCATTGGTGACATTCCGGCGGCAACGCATACGCTGCCTTTCGCTGGCGGATGTGCTGGGGCTGGAACACGCAGTGCAGCAGGCCGATCGGTCATTGGTAATATTGCGTCTGGCCAATGGGGACATTTTCGCCCTGACCGTCGATCACATTCACAACATTGCCGACATGGTGATCAAACCGCTTCCCGCAGCGATCATGGATACCGGCCTATATGGCGGCAGCACATTGCTGGACAATGGAACGCCCGTTTTGTTGCTGGACGTTCCGCTGATCGCCGTCAATGCCGGTCTTGTGACTGAAACACGCGCGCCGGTTTCCCGACTGGCAGACGAACAGGTCGCTACCGAAGCGCAGAACCGCATACCTGCTGTGTTGTTCACCGGGCATGATAGGCGCCGCATGGCCGTGCGAATGGAGCTGGTCCAACGGATCGAGACCATCCCAAACGCCGCGACCGAAAGGTCAGGTGACAGCGCCCGCGCTGTGGTTGACGAGGAAATTCTACCATTGATCGGACTGAACGGGCTTGATCCAACAGCCGAAAAATTGCGCCTGCTTCGCCTGTCAGACGGATATAGCGAGCTGCTGTTTGCCGTTCAGGATGTGTCCGATGCCACGCACCTGGATGGGGAATTGGTGCCGGTGGATGATGATCTGGTAGAGGCGATCACGCTGGTCGAAGGTGACATGGTCAGCCTGCTTGATGGGCACGCGCTGTTCAGCCGCCATGGAGCATTACCGAAGCCCAGCCGGAAATTGACCTGCCGCATTCCCGACAGTGACTGGGCGCGCAAGATATTGGCGCCGCTTATCTCCAGCGCCGGATATGCTCTGGCCAAAGCCGATGGGGATGAGGCCGACATCATGATTGCGATGGATAGCGAGCAACCGAAAGCCGATATGATGACTATCAGGCTGCGCAGCCAGCCCGACAGTGAGGTGGAGAAAGCTGAGCGTGCGAACTCCATCTATCGATATGATCGAGACGCGGTCTTGGCAGCACTGCGCAACATCAGCAGGGGGGCAGCACGATGACCCAGACATTGGTGATCGCCATGATCGCCGGCCGGCGCTGCGCCTTCTTGGCTGAAGATGTAAAATCCGTGATCGAAACCGGCATGATTGTGCCGGTGCCGCGCGCACCCGAATATATATTGGGCGTGACGGCGCTGCGCAGTCAGGCGCTGACCGTGCTTGATTGCCGCATCGCCATCGGATGTGAGGGTCACGATCATCCAACCGACGAACGCACCATCGTGGTCAGCCATGCCGGCCATACCTATGCGCTGGCGGTAGATCAGGTTGACGACATCACCGAAGCAGGTGGCGATCCTGTGCCCGTTCCCGGCGGGTTGGGTACGCAATGGTCCCGTATCTCGCGCGGCATGGTGGAAACCACTAGCGGGCCCGCTTTGCTGCTGGACATTGCCAATCTGATTACATCGCCGAACACCCGCGCCAAGGTTGCTTAATCGAATAGTTACAGATCAACTGTATTTACGCGTCGAAAGAGACGAGGGTCAAAATGAAAACGTGCCTGATAGTGGACGATTCACGCGTCATCCGTAAGGTTTCGAGGCATATGCTCGAGACACTCGGCTTTACGGTAGAAGAGGCTGAAAACGGGCAGGAAGGCATGGACCACTGCATTGACAATATGCCCGATGTGGTTCTGCTTGACTGGAACATGCCGGTTATGACGGGCATCGAATTCATCACCCAGCTGCGCCAACATCCCGGGGGTGACAAGCCCAAGGTGGTATTTTGCACCACCGAAAATGACGTGGCACATATTCGTGAAGCGATCAGCGCCGGGGCAGACGAATATGTAATGAAGCCGTTTGACCACGAAACGCTGCAAATCAAGTTGCAACTCGTCGGCTTCGCGTAAAGGGGGTAATCAGGTGACGCGTCCCACCCCGGAGCTTCACAAGCAGATCAGGCAGGCCAACGATCAGCGCCCAATCCGGGTAATGATCGTGGACGATTCACTGACCGTGCGCACGGTACTGACCCGCATGGTAGAGGGCGATCTGGCCATGCGAATGGTTGCCAGCGCCTGCAATGCGGAACGTGCCCTCTTGGAGCTGCGCAGCACCCAGGTTGATGTTATCCTGCTGGATCTGGAAATGCCTGGTATGGGCGGGTTGAAAGCGCTGCCAAAGATATTGGAATGCGCACCAGGCACACAAATATTGGTGGTCTCCTCCCTGACAGAAGAAGGGGCGGAACACACTCTGGCGGCGCTGTCCATGGGGGCAGCCGACACCATGCTGAAACCGCGCCCTGGCGGTTTCGATGATACCTACAGGGCAAGTTTGCTGGGCAAGATCCGTGCACTGGGCCGGCGCGAAAATGACGCGGATATTGTCACGCCTCCAGAATCGGTCGGGACTGCCATGGGTGGTTACGCCAGACGGCCTAAAGCCGTGGCCATTGGTGCATCAACCGGCGGAATTCACGCGCTGAACCAGGTCTTGCGCGCATTGCCCGCCACATTCCGCCTGCCAATCATTGTCACCCAGCATTTGCCAGCATCCTTTATCCCGGTTTTTGCACGGCAAGTGGGAATGGCCGGACGACGCCCCACCCATATCGCGCAGGAAGGCGTAGAAATCAGGGCGGGTGAAATCGTGGTTGCCAATGGGCTGGGCCATCTTGTCGCGCGGCGCATTGCAGACCGGCTGGTCTGTTCAACCTCCAACCAGCCTGCGCGCAGCGGTTGCCTGCCATCGGTCGACCCTATGTTCGCCAGCCTGTCGCGCTGCCTGGATGGACGCGTTCTGGGCGTGATCCTGTCCGGCATGGGCCGTGACGGGGCCGAAGGTGCTGCCACACTAGTTGAAGCAGGTGGTACGATCCTGGCGCAGGATGCTGAAACTTCCGCAGTCTGGGGTATGCCAGGCGCCGTTACCAAAGCTGGTCTTGCCAGCGCAGTACTGCCGCCAGCGGGCCTGGTGGATGCAATCATCAAACATGCCGGGGCTGCGGCATGGAAGTGAGCGACGCATCCTATCAGATCATTGCTGAATTGCTGGCAGCCAACACGGGCCAGCAGCTGACCCAATGCCGCCGTTGGCGCGTGGGGACCGCGTTGGCCGGAATTTTTCGCGAACGCGGCATCTCCAATATCGATCAGCTGGTCTGCCTTCTGGCCACCCCACGCGAGACACAGCTGGCGCAGGATGTGGTCGAAGCACTGCTGAACAACGAGACCTATTTCTTCCGCGACAAGCCTACTTTTGACCAATTGCCCGATGATATCTTGCCCGCGCTGGCCGAGCGCCGGCGCGATAGCCGCCGCCTGCGGATCTGGTGCGCCGGATGTTCAACGGGGCAAGAGGCCTATTCCATGGCAATCCAGTTCACAAACCAGGGTGCGCGGTGGGACGGATGGACGATCGATATTCTGGGCACGGATGTGTCGCAAAAGGCGATCGAAACGGCGCGCAGCGGATTGTACAGCCAGTTTGAAGTGCAGCGGGGCCTGAGCGTTTCGCAAATGTTGCAGCATTTTGATGAAACGCCGCGGGGCTGGCAAATCCATTCAGACACACGGTCTGCCGTTCGGTTTACGCAGCATAATGTGCTGGATGCAGCCCCATCAGGTGGCCGTTTTGACCTGATATTGTGCCGCAATGTTCTACTCTATTTCTCGCGTTCCACACGAGAGCAAGCCTTCACCAGATTGCAAAGCGCACTGGCGTCCGATGGCTTCCTGATGCTGGGTGCTGGCGAAACAGTGGTGGGACAAACCGATCTTTTCGAGACATTCGTCAACCGGGCCAGCATTTACAAGCCGGTCCCGCAAGCAGCCCTGAACAGCCAGTCGGAACTGCGGGCCTGGGCGAGCAGGTAATCAAGGTAAATTTCGCGTTTACGCTTCGTTAGCGGTTACTCATTAGAACCATCATTTCATTGGAAATACGCGAATTTTCGGGGGTATTCGTGGACAAATTGGTGCGTCCGTTCAAGCTGTCGCCGACCGCGCTAATTGTGGCGCCGTTGGGCGTGCTGACGGCATTGTTCGCAGCTGGCGCCATGGCCATTTTGTGGAGCGATCAGGTCAGCTTCGTCGCCCCGCCGTCCCTCACCATCTCCTTTATCGCGGCCTATATCGCCACAATTCTAGTGCTGGGGAAACTGGGCCTTGCCAATATTCGCGATCTGGCCAGCCTGGGCCATACCGACACGCTGACCATGCTGGGCAACCGCCGGGCGCTGCATGCCGATATCACACGTGATGCGCAGCCGGGTGAAGAAATCGCTATGGCGCTGGTCGATCTGGACGGATTCAAGCAGGTCAATGACCATTACAGCCATTTTGTGGGCGACAAGCTGATCCGCGAATTCGGCCACGTTTTAACGGATATTTGCGACCAGGAAGCGCGCTGTTACCGCCTGGGTGGGGACGAATTCGCGATAGTCATACTGGGGCCGCTTGCTGGCATGATCCTGGAGGGAATTTGCCGCAATCTGCTGGCTCGCTTGTCCCGCCCCATTGGCGTTGATGACCGGCGGATCGCCGTAGGTGCCAGCATTGGCCTGTCGCGCTCCAATGGGAATGACGGGCTGAACTCATCCGAACTACTACGCCGTTCGGATGTCGCCATGTATGCCTCCAAACGAGCAGGCCGTATGCGCTGTACCTGGTTCAGCCAGGAATTTGACCGCAACCGCAAAGCTCAGGGCCAGCTGGACGATGAACTGCGTCAGGCGCTGACGAATGATGAATTCGTGCTGCATTATCAGCCGCTGGTTGACGCCGACACGCAAGAGATTGTGGCGGTGGAATCGCTGATCCGCTGGGTCCGCCCCGATGGCCAGCAGATCGGGCCGCACATCTTTATTCCGGTGGCCGAGGAATCCGGCCTGATCAATGCGATCGGGTTGTGGGTGCTGCGCCGTGCGTGCACCGATGCGCTGGCCTGGGAGCGGATCACCTTGTCGGTCAATATTTCAGGTGCGCAGCTGCGCAACCCGGAATTCCCCATTCAGCTGGGCCAGATTCTAGAGGAGACGGGCTTTCCCGCCAGCCGCCTTGATCTGGAAATAACCGAAACCTGCCTGGTGCTGGACCCGGTGGTCGCTGAACGCAGCCTGGATGTTCTCCGTGGCTTCGGCGTCAACGTCTCACTGGATGATTTCGGCACGGGCTATGCATCAATCGGATTCCTGCGCCAGTTCCGTTTCGAAAAGCTGAAGCTGGACCGCTCTCTGGTGGTTCAGGCGGGCGAAGACGAAGGTTCACGCGCGATGATGGTTTCCAGCATCGCCATGGCCCGCGCATTGAAAATGGGTGTGACCGCTGAAGGTGTGGAAACCACCGAACAGGCCACGCTGGTGCGCACCGCGGGCTGCGATCAGATTCAGGGATGGCTCTATTACAAAGCCATGCCGGGCCAGGAAATAACCAACCTATTGCAGCAGGACGGAAGCGCAGCAGCGCGCCGTGTGAGTTGAGAGGGCTGTCATGACTGCATATGAAAATCTGGAAGAAACGCTTGCCGCCGAAGCAGCCAACGCGATCCAGAAAACCACAGAAAGTGCCCCTGCGCCTAATCACGGCAACGCTTTGCGCAGATATTACCGCGACATGCCGATTTTTTCCAAATTGCGCAGCGTGTTCGTTCTGTTCTTTGTTTTGGGTCTGGCCGTCGCCCTGACCTTGGGACTGGGCATCAACCGCCTATACGAACGGTATCAAACCATCGCCGGCCTGAATGAGGGCGCCATGGCGTCTGCCAATCTGGTCGCCGCAACAGGTGAAATGCGCTATTTCTCGCTGCGTTATATCTTTGCCGGGGAAGATGCAGCCGTGGCCCGCATGCACGAAAAGCAGGCACAGGCTGCTACACTGCTTACTGACATAGACAAGGCATTGCTTGCCGAAAACGACGATCTGGCCCCTGCCGTTAAGGCCCTGCGTCAACAAGAGGTAGTCTATCGCAACACATTTGACGCGCTACAGAGCCGGCTGGAAACGCATGGTCGCGATGCGGAAACAACGGCCATTGCCTATCGTCTGGCAACGGCTGGTGACACGCTGTTCTCACAGGCTGAATCGCTGGAGAAGCAGCTTCTGACGCGCGCCAATAAAGTTGAACAAAGCGCCGTTTCAACTTTCATGTCGAATGTGCTGATCGCCGGCATTCTGACGGCTGTTGCTCTGATCATGATGTTGATGGCAATCAAATTCCTGTCGCGCGATCTGACCATGAAGTTGCGTGAGATTGCCGATGGCATGAACCGCCTCGCCAAAACCGACATCGACTTTGAAATCGAAGGCGGCGACCGCAAGGACGAATTGGGCCAAATGGTCCGCGCAATTTATATATTCAAGGGCGGTACGAAACGCCTCAACGAATGGTCGAAAGAGCGTGTCGAGCGCAGCCAGCGTGAAGTCGAGGAGCGCGAGCAGGTACAGCTCAGGCGCAAGAGTTTCCTCAATGATCTGGCCAGCGAATTTGAAGGCACTGTGGGTGATGTTGTATCCGGTGTGGCCGCCGCATCCAGCCAGCTACAAAGCACCGCCAGTTCCATGGCGGGCTCTGCCGAGGAATCAACCCAGCAGACCAGCGAAGTCGCCAAATCGATGGAGGAAGCCAATGCCGGAGCAACTGCGGCAGCCGCTGCAAGTGATGAATTTGCCATGTCGATTGGTGAAATCAGCCGTCAGGCAGCCTCCTCAGCCGAACTCGCCCGCAAGGCGACCGATTCCGCACGGCAAGCTGACGTTACCATCTCTGCCCTTTCGGCCTCGGCTGAAGAGGTTGGGCAGGTTGTCGAACTGATCCAGACGATTGCGCAGCGCACCAATCTGCTGGCGCTTAATGCCTCTATCGAGGCAGCGCGCGGTGGAGAGGCCGGGCGCGGCTTTGCTGTCGTCGCATCCGAAGTGAAAGAACTGGCAATGCAGACCAGCCGCGCAACCGAACAAGTGGCCGAACAGATCCGCGGGATGCAGGATACGACCGGCGCAAGCGTCAATGCGCTGCGCACCATCGCCAAACAGGTCGAACAGCTTGAAACCACAGCCGTATCGATCGCATCGGCGGTCGATCAGCAATCGGTTGCCGGACAGGATCTGGCCCGCAGTATCGATATCGCCGCGCGCAATACCGACCGAGTTTCCAGCCATGTGGAAGATCTGCGTGACCTGTCACTTTCGACCGGTGCGGCCGCCAGCCAGGTGCTGTCATCCGCCACAGATCTAGAAGAACAGGCGGCGACCCTGCGCGGCCAAGTGCAGAACTTCCTGACCAAGGTTCGCGAAAGCTGATAATTGTGGAGCTGGTCGCTGAGCGGCCAGCTCCTAGCCCGCAGATTTATATGTTGCCAGGACTGCAACCTGATTTGACGATGCTGGTTCGTCCAATGCCCCACGCACCCCAACCGGAACCCAGGGTTGACCCAGTGTTTTGGCAAAACGATCCCTGAAGGCCCACAGCCAGCCCACGGTATCAGCCACCACCAGCGTGTTGGCCGGCAGGGCCAGCCCCTCTGCCGGTGGCAGTTTTATCACCGCAAGTCCTGTTTTACCAGTGCATCAATCGCCTGAAGCTGTGCCACCAGTTTTTCAAACTGGCCCAGCGGCCATGCATTGGGGCCATCGGACAGTGCCTTTGTCGGGTCGGGATGGGTTTCCATAAACAGGCCGGAGATACCCGCTGCCACCGCCGACCGCGCCAGCAGCGGCACAAATTCGCGCTGGCCGCCTGAACTTTCGCCCAACCCGCCGGGCAGCTGTACCGAATGGGTGGCGTCGAACACCACCGGACATCCCGTCTGCGCCATGATGGAAAGGCCGCGCATATCGGAAACCAGATTGTTGTACCCGAATGACGTACCCCGTTCGCACAGCATGAAATTGTCCGGCTCATGGCCCGCCTGCTCAGCCGCATTGCGCGCCTTCGCCACCACCTGTTGCATATCGGCAGGTGCCATGAACTGTGCCTTCTTGATATTGACCGGCTTGCCCGATGCTGCCACCGCCGCGATCAGATTTGTCTGCCGCGCCAGGAAGGCCGGGGTCTGCAACACGTCCACCACCTCGGCCACGGCCGCCACCTGCCCTGGTTCGTGAATATCGGTCAGTACGGGCAGCCCGGTTTCAGTGCGCACTTTCTCCAAAATACGCAAACCATCATCCATGCCGGGGCCACGAAATGATTTGTCAGAACTGCGGTTGGCCTTGTCGAACGAAGCCTTGAAAATCAGAAACAGGCCCAGCCGATCTGCAACCTGTGACAGGGTTTCTGCAATCGACAGCGTCATGGCTTCGCTCTCGATTACACAAGGTCCGGCGATGACAAACAGGTCCGATTTGGACCCAATCTCTTTTCCACACAGTATCATCGCTTTAAAACTCTTGTTGTCGCCTTGCGGTCACAATATACGGCTGCCTTGTTCATGCGACTGTCATACTGGATGCCCTAGCGCATGAGCTTCACGCCATAAAAATTGAACGGTTCGTCGCTCCTGCGGGGGCTTTGTCTTGCGGTAAACGATCTAGCAAGCCTTTAGCGTTAAACAAAATCGTAACAAAAGTGTTCGAGCACACGCATAATGATGAACCATCAGCCAATTATTGTCGAAGATTCGGGTCAACCGGTCGAAGATTCCACCGCTTCAGCGGTCAGGACCATCGATATCGAAATCCAGGCACTTTCAGCAATGCGGAATGCAATTCTGGCTGAAGGGGCGAACGGATCGATCTCCCAAGCGGTGGAGATGATTGCGGAAGCGAAAGGGCGCCTTGTCGTCACCGGCATGGGCAAGAGCGGGCATATCGGACGCAAGATTGCCGCCACCATGCGCTCCACCGGCACGCCGGCGGTGTTTCTGCATCCTGGCGAGGCAAGCCACGGCGATATGGGGCTGATCGACCCGGCCGATATTGTTCTGGCGCTCACCTGGTCAGGTGAAACCAGCGAGCTGAGCGACATATTCCATTATTGCCAGAATTTCGGCATCAAGCTGATCGCCACAACGTCGAAGCCGGACAGCACGGCCGCTAAGACTGCCGATATCTGCCTGAAACTGCCGCAAGTGCGTGAAGCCTGCCCGCTGGAACTGGCCCCCACATCCTCATCCACCATGCAATTGGTGCTGGGTGATATTCTGGCCATTGCCTTAATCGAAGCGCGCGGCTTCACACCCACTGAATTCCGCAATTTCCACCCTGGCGGCACGCTGGGCTCTCGCCTCAGCACTGTGGGCGATCTGATGGGCACAGGCGATGCCATTCCACGCGTTCCACCCGATACCACGCCAATCGCTGCGGCCTTGGAAATGAGTGGCAAGCGGTATGGCTGCACCGCTGTGGTCGATGAAAGAGGCGCGCTGGTTGGTGCCTATACCGATGGCGATTTGCGCCGTTGCATTGCGATCAATTCGATGGATGAGGAGCTGTCGCAACACATGTCGCACAAACCGGTATCGGTTTCCCCTGATATGTTGGCGACCGATGCGCTGCGAATCATGAATGAAAGTGCCGTCATGGTGCTGTTCGTGCAGGATCAGGGGCAGTTGATCGGTATTGTGCATATGCATGACATCGTCGGCACGGGCGTGACATAAGCAGGCAAACTGCGGAAGGGATGCAATTGCGGGGGCTAATCGTCGTTCCAGCGCGGTATGGATCCACCCGGCTGCCGGGTAAACCGCTGCAAAGGATTTCAGGGCACACACTGCTTGAACGTGTGGCAACTATCGCTCAGGCTGCGGCGCGGCAGGCGGGCCGATGCGATGTGGTTGTGGCGACCGATGATGATCGGATCGCAGCCCATGCCGCCGATCTGGGTGTGGATGTGGCCATTACCGCGACAGAGTTGAATTCCGGTTCTTCCCGCGCCTATGCAGCAGCAGCCCAACGCCCCGAGGCGCCAGATCTGGTGATCAATTTGCAAGGCGACGCGCCATTCATTCCGCCACATGTCGTGGCTGATCTGATTCATGCCCTGCGCGAAGGCGATGACGACGTCGCAACGCCAGTATACAGGCTGAGTTGGGATCAGCTCGATCACCTGCGCCAGCACAAGCAAACCGTTCCCTTCAGCGGGACCTGCTGCATCAGGGGCGCAGATGGCCGCGCGCTGTGGTTTTCCAAGAGTATCATCCCTGCCATCCGGGATGAGGCAACCCTGCGCGATCAGCCACTGTCGCCCGTCTGGCAGCATATGGGATTATACGGTTATCGTCTGGCCGCGCTTGAATGGTTCGCATCGGCTGAAACCGGGCATTACGAGGCGCTGGAAGGGCTGGAGCAGCTGCGCTTTCTGGAAAATGGCCGCACCATTACCACGATTGAGGTGGAACCACCCATTCATGGGGTATCCGGTATCGATTCACCGGAAGATGTGATCGCTGCAGAAGCCTCCATTGCGCGGCTGGGCGATCCGCTGCAAAGCTGAACCCATGTTCGTGATTGTCAGGCATGGAAACACTTTCGAGGCAGGGGAAACGCCGCGCCGGATCGGTGCGCGCACGGATTTGCCGCTGACACAAACGGGGCGGGATCAGGCGTGCGCCTTGGGCCGGTATTTCGCTGAGCACAATGTGCAATTTGACAGCGCACTTATCGCACCGCTGCTGCGCACGCGAGAGACTGCGCAACTGATCCTGGCCGAACAGGCGGACCCGCCGGACCCGCAAATTTGCGACTGGCTGCGCGAAATTGACCATGGGCCTGATGAAAACCGGCCAGAGGAGGTCGTGCTAGCCCGGATCGGGCAGGACGCGCTCGACAGGTGGGATGCAACAGGTGAAGCGCCGCCCGATTGGAACATCGACCACGCAACACGGATCGCGGCATGGAAGCAGTTATTCGCTCAAGCCGCCCCGACCCCATCATCGCCCACACTGATCGTCACCAGCAATGGGGCCGCGCGCTTCGCCCTGTTGGCCGAACCGGCCCTGGCCCGATCAATGCATCAGTTGCCCAGTCTGAAACTGCCCACAGGCGGCTATGGCGTGATAGAAGTGGGCGAGGCAGGAGGGCTTTCAGCACCCGTATGGGGACAACGGCCCTAGGGACCCGACCCTTAAGCCGTAAATTAGCGGATCTTTGTCCCGAAAACCCGATCCCAAAAGATCACCGAAATTGAAAAATTGCGGTTCTCGTCCACATAGTGATGGCGCATGTGGTGTTGCTTCAGGGTCTGGAACCAGCCAGCGTTCAATTGCACCTGATGGCAGGCGTAATGGATGATGTCATAAATCACATAGCCAGTCAGGAAACCCAGCGCCATAAAGGCCCCCTCTGGCCCCAACACTACCCTGCTACCCAACCAAACGGCCAAGGCGATTGGCAGGCTGACTACCAAAGGCATCAGATTACGCATCGGATCATTGGGCGAGGCGTGGTGATTGCCATGAATCAGGAATACGACCCAGCGCATTGGCGGCCATTGGGTTTTCCAGTGAAAAGCATAGCGGTGAAGCGAATATTCGGTCACTCCCCAGATCAGTAGACCGGCCAACGTAAAACCGATGGCATGCGCCAAATCGGTAAAGCTCCAACCTGTCCAGGCGATCAGAGGCAGCACCACGCACCATGCGACAATGAATGTGCGCGGCGAAATCATGGTAAGCAGCTCCAGCCTGTCACTCTGGAACAGTTGGATGCGTTGACTTTTCTGACCGCGCTCTGTCATCGTCAGATTCTGGACATGAGGTTCCCTGCCATGTCAAGCAATTCTAAGCCCTCAGGGTCAGGGTGCGACATGGATACGATCTATTGAGTGACCTCGTTGAAAATAACCTGAATACATTGCCTTCTGGCCGACCGAATATTCTTTTGCTTGGTGCCTCTGGCGGGTTGGGCGGCGCATTGGCTGCCCATTACGCGCAGGCAGGCTCCCATCTGATTCTGTTGGGCCGCAATACGGAACGGCTAGAGGAATTGGCGCAGCAATGCCGCGTAGCCGGATCAACTGCTGAGATTCAGCTTTGCGATCTGATGCAGGTAGAACAAGCTGTCAGCGCCCTTAACGATCTGGATCGGCGAACCCCCATCGACGTTGCTGTTTTCGCAGCTGGCCAAGGCGATGTGCGCCCCGCCGGGTCATTGGTGGAAAGTGCTGAGCTGGTTCAACGGTTGGGCACTGTCAATTTCGTGGCGCAGGCCGCCATGGCTGCGGCGCTGGGGGAACGGATGGCAGTACGCGATGGCGGAAAAATCGTGCTGGTCGGGTCTGCCGCCAGCTTTCACGCCCTCCCCTTCGCGGCCGCCTATTCGGGATCAAAAGCGGGGCTGACCCGCTTTGCCGATGCATTACGCATTGGTCTGGGCCCGCATGGCGTATCAGTAACGCTGGTATCTCCGGGTTTCATTGACACCGCCGCAGCGCGTCAGGTCTCAGGCCCAAAACCGATGATGATGTCGCCTGCCGACGCAGCCAGGCGCATAGCTGATGCAACGGAGAAAGGCCTTGCTCATGTGATTATGCCATGGCCCTTTGCGCTGTTGCGTCTGCTGGATCGGATGCTGCCCCACTTTTTGAAAGATCGGTTGTTGCGTTCGCTGGCTCCGCCAGCCGATTGACCGCTTATTGGCTCGGGGCGCCCAGTACCGCATCCAGCATCACGTGGTGCAATTGAGCTGGCGTCAGATCGACCGGGCTGGTCCCGCCCCCTACAATCTGGCCATCGGCATCGAAACGGATCACGACATAGGGCGTGTGGCGCGCACCTCCCGGTACACTGGCACCGGGGATGCTGGGGCGATGGTCGCCAAAAAATGTCAGCATGGCAGCGCGCTTCATCGCAGCGATCTCCTCCATCAACACTGCCAGCATCTGGTCACTGCGCCCTGCCAGCCGGACATATTCCTGCGGGATTTCGTCCGGTTTCACCTTCGCCCCTGCCGCCCATGGTCCGTGATTTTCCATGGTCACCGCATAGAGCAGGCTGGGCGACGTGCTGGCGCGGGCCAGCGTGGCAACCCGTGCCGCGACCTCCACATCATGGACATAACGGCCACCACCCAGCGGTGGGGGGCTGAATTGTTCTTCCCCCACCAGTTCCACAAAGCCTGCCGCAGGCATGATCACGTCACGATTGTAAAAACGCATATCATGCGGGTGAACAAACAGGCTGCGCCAGCCCGCCTGTTGCAACTTTGCGGGCAAGGCATGGCTAGCCTCCCCCAAAGCGGTGAGAAAGGGATCAAACCGACGGAAGCCCAGATCCTCCTCTTCGCGGCCAAACAGCACACCATATTCGGTCCGCATCGTATATGCGCCAAACCCGCTGACCTGCAGCGCGCCCCATTTCCAGGCATTGGCGCGGGCATGGTTGAGGGCGGGCAGCTCCAACTGCGACGCCGCAAACAATTCTGCCGGATCGGCAAAGGATTCACACTGGATCACCACAATCAATTCAGGCACCAGTTCAAGCGTATCATGCCCGCCAATTGCATGATGCCGCCTTCTATTATTGGCCGGTGGTGGCGGGTCGGCGGTCTTACGCCAACGCAGCCAATGCAACAGCATGGTGGGCAACAGGCCGTGGCGCGCCGTGTCAGATTCAGGATCAGGCAAAACTGCCAATCCGCGATAGGCGCTGGATCGCAGCGTCAGCATCAAAACCACCCCAGCTCCCAATGCGACGATCAAGCCCCAGGCATGCGCCAAAATATCCAGTTCAAGCTGCCAAATGAGCAATGCCAACAGCGCCATGGCAACCAGCGCCACAAGCACCCTTTGCCACAGGCTGATCGCGGAAAAATAGAATTGCGGATGCCGGAACAGCGCGCCCACCAACGCCAGGTCGGTGAACAATAAGGGTTCGCCCAGAGTGGCATATTTGGCGTTCGATGCCACTGCGAACAGCGCCAGCAAGGCCAGCGTCAGCACTGCCGAGAACGACAGATTGCCGCAGATCGCCCAAAATATGCCAAACGTCACCGTGGCTTCAACGCATAACAACCAGAACCCGGCCAGGCTTCTGCAAGGCAGCAAACCAAATTTGAAACACCGTGGTCTGACCAGCCCATCAACAAAGACCGCCAGCACAATCATCGCCGCGAATTGAACAATATTACTTGTCACGATACCTTCGTAGATCGGTGCGGATAGTAGGGTTTCTGCGCCCAATAGATGGGGATCACGTACATAGCGAAGGGGGTTGCAACTGTCATCAACAGCTGCCTGCAATTTGGCCGCGTGCGGGCTTGTTGCATATCCTCGATCAAGCTATCGGCACCCAAAATGGCGTTTGCTGGTGGGGGCGCCAATATAATAATCATCATTTTCTTGCGCTTGGCGGCGCGTCAAAGCTGAAATCCAGATGCACCAGACGATTACCCCTTCTCAAAAAACAGACGGCTTAAAACGAGCCGATACCTTGCTGGGTGAGAAACGCACTTTCCTGCTGCTGCAGGGGCTGATGGGGCGCCTGTTCCGTCGGCTGGGGCAGGGCCTGATCCGCGCTGGCCATACGGTTCACAAGGTCAATTTCAACGGCGGCGATCGCATGTTCTGGCGCCTGCCCAAAGGGATTGATTATCTGGGCAGCCTGGAAGAATGGCCCGCGGAATTTGAACGGCTAATTCACGATTTGGGCGTGACAGATGTGGTGCTGTTCGGTGATTGCCGCGATCATCACCTGCTCGCCATTCCTGTTGCCAACAGGTTGGGCATCACGATCCATGTGTTCGAAGAAGGCTACATCCGCCCCGATTGGGTGACGCTGGAACGGGGCGGTGTGAACGGCCATTCCAGCTTGCCGCGCGACCCGGAATGGTATCTGGAAACTGCGGCCAGCCTGCCGCCGCCCGCGCCACATGGCAAGATACCATCATCCTTCCGGCGGCGCGCGTGGGAGGCGGTGGTATATAATACCGCAGACGTGCTCACCCGCTGGCATTACAAAAACTGGACCAATCACCGCCCTTGGCACCCGCTGGTGGAAGGCGTGGGATGGCTGCAGAAGCTCAATCGCCGCCAGAATGACGAGCGGGACAGCCAGGCATTGATCGGAAGGCTGGAGGGCAAGCGCTATTTCCTGTTTCCGCTTCAGCTCGATTCCGATGCGCAGATTCGCTTGCACTCACCCTTTGCGGGGGTGGCGCATGCGCTGAAGCTGGTTATCAATTCCTTCACTGCACATGCGCCCGCCGATATGCGGCTGGTGGTGAAAGAGCACCCACTGGATAATGGTGTACGCAATTGGTGCCAGGTCACGGCCGATATTGCCACTGTCGCAGGCGTGGCGGACCGGGTGGATTTCCTTGCGCGGGGCAAGATCGGCCCGATCACGCGCGGCGCGCAGGGCATGGTCACGATCAACAGCACCAGCGGCACATTGGCCCTGGCAGAGGGTGTCCCGGTCAAGGTACTGGGCAAGGCGGTGTTTGACGTGCCCAGTGTGACTTTTGCGGGCGAGTTGGACGATTTCTGGAATTCACCGCCGCCGCCAAACAAGGCAGCTTATGAAGCCTTTTACCGTATATTGGTCGATCGCTGCCTGATTCCAGGCGGCTTCTTTTCGGAACCCGCATTGGACATGGTGGTTCGTCATGCAATCGCCCGGTTTGAGGGCAGTCATCTGCCGCCCGGATGAGGCCCCATCCTGCACAGAAATGCCGTGAATCGAGTATCTTGCGCGGCCACAGGAGCCGTGAGCCACTGCAAATCCCTCGCCAAGGCTGTTCGGCTGAGCTAGGAACCGCGCCAGCAAGGATAATGGCAGGGGTGGATTTGCGATGAGTGGGCGCAGCTCGACGCATATCATGTTGTCGGTGTGGAAGGCCCTGCTGCTGCGGGAGGCAACCTTTCGTCTATTCGGGACTCGCGCAGCCTGGGCATGGTTGCTGTTGGAGCCGCTGTCCCATTTCGCCTTCCTGACCTTCCTGTTCGCTATTGTACGTCAACGTGTGGTCGGTGGCATCGACGTCGCCACCTGGCTGATCCTGGGGTTGATCGGTTTTTTTACATTCCGCCGCACTGCCAACCAGATGGGCGCGGCGATCGATTCCAATCTGGCGCTGTTCACCTACCGTCAGGTGCTGCCTTTCGATGCCATCGTCGTGCGTGGCGTTCTGGAAGGGCTGATTATGCTGGTGGCCTTTATCCTGGTCACGCTGGTCATGGCGCTCATCGGCTACGACGTGATGCCTGATAGACCACTGATGGTGCTGGGCGGATTTTTTGGCCTGTGGCTGCTGGGGGCGTCCCTGGGTCTGGCCGTGGCCGTTGGCGGGGTGATCGTAGAAGAGACCAGACAGATATTCTCCATGTTGATGATGCCGCTTTATTTCATCTCCGGTGTGATCTTCCCCTTAAGCGCAGTGCCCCCGCAATATCGCGAAATCTTGATGTTAAACCCGGTCGTGCACGGGGTGGAGGCGATGCGAGCAGGCTTCTCCACCTACTATCATGCAGGCGACAGTCTCGACCTTGGCTATCTCTACCTATGTGCGCTTTGTCTGCTCGCAATCGGCCTCACGCTCTATACCCGCTTTGCCAAGGCGATCGAAACAACATGATCGTTGCCGAACATCTGACCAAGAAATACCCCACGCGGGCCGGCCCCCCACACTGGGTATTGCGCGACGTGAATTTCACGATCCCGCCGCGGCTGAGCGTCGGCATTCTGGGCAAAAATGGTGCCGGAAAATCCACTTTGCTGCGAATTATTGCCGGCACGGATCACCCCACATCGGGCATGGTCCGCCGGGATGTGCGCGTATCCTGGCCGGTTGGCTTTGGTGGCGGTTTGCAAGGGTCGCTTACAGGGCGACAAAACGCGAAATTCGTTTGTCGTATTCAGGGGCGCGAAAGCGAGGCGGATGAAATCATGCAGCGAATGCAGGATTTCGCCGAAATCGGAACCGCCTTCGATGAACGAGTGAAAACATATTCTTCGGGTATGAAGGCGCGCTTGCAATTCGCCATGTCACTGGCGTTCGAATTTGATGTCTATATCTCGGACGAGGTAACCGCCGTGGGCGATGCCAATTTTCGTAAAAAAGCGCTGGCCCATTTTCAGTCACTGGTCGGCAAAGCCGGACTGATCATGGTTTCTCATAACGAGCACACACTTAAGGATTACTGCAAGGCAGGTCTTCTTCTTCACGAAGGACAAGCCTATTGGTATGATGAAATCGGAGACGCCATTGACGCTTACAAAGCGAAATCCGCAACATGAAGCAGGAGCCGATCATGCCTGATCCTGATCGGGAAACTGCTTTAGGTGAAAGGGATACCCTGCTGCGGACCCGTCTGGCCGATGGCGCCAGGGGCTTTTTTGCGCGTGTGCGCGATCTGCGGACCAGTTTTCAAAAAAGCCCGATCCTTGCCACGGCCGCAGCTTTTTCTATTCTGGCGGCGGTATACTGGCTGCTGATTGCGAGTGATCGCTATGTTTCTGAAGCCGATGTGATTGTGCAGCGCACCGATACTGGCGCGCATGCCGCGCCCGATATTACGTCGATCCTGTCTGGCGACACATCCGGCAATCGCCATGACCAGCTGATCATGCGCGAATATTTGCTGTCGCGCGGCATGGCAGCCCAATTGGACAAGGGTTTGGGCCTGTCCGAACATTACTCCGCCTGGACCAATGACCCGATCTCCAAGCTTTCATTCTCCAACTCGCAGGATGAATTTTACGAATATTTCCTCTCGCGAGTTTCGGTGGAATATGATGAATATTCAGGTGTTCTGATTATCCGTTCGCAAGCCTATTCACCCCAGATGGCGCAGAATATCACCGCGCAGCTGGTGGCCGCTGGCGAGCAGTTCATGAACAAAAGCGCGCAGGACCTTTCCAAGGGGCAGATCGCCTATCTGGAAGAACAGGTGGCCAATCTCAACCGCAGGGCGATTTCCGCACGCAAGGATGTGGTCAATTACCAGAACCGCGTTGGCATCGCCTCCCCCGCAGGGGAAGCTGAAGCCATCGGATCGATCGTTGCGGAGCTAGAGGCGCGCCAAACACAATTGCAGACAGAGCTGGCTACCAAGCGCGCCTTCCTGGTCGACAGCCATCCTGCAATCGTTGCGCTGGAACAGCAGATTGCGGCGGTAAACGCACAGATCGAGCAAGAAAATCAGCGCCTTGCATCCCCCCAAGGCGGGCGGCTCAACGCAAAAATTGAAGAGATTGAACGGTTGCAGGCCCGCGCCCAATTTGCGGAGGATGTGTACCGTTCTGCCATCACATCGCTGGAACAGTTACGTTTTGAAAGCACACGCACAATCAAGAAGCTTTCGATTATTCAGGCGCCCAATTTGCCACAAACGGCTGAATTGCCTGAACGCCTGCGCCAAACGCTTGTTTACGCCCTGCTGGCATTCCTGCTTGCTGGTGTTGCCCAGTTGATCGCCATGATCATCAAAGACCATAGAGACTGACAGCCATGACACGGTTTCGTATAATCGCCCTTTTCGCGCTGACCCTGGCCGGGATTTTCGGTCCTCAGGGGGCAGTTGCGCAGCAGACAGGTTTTGGCCTGCCAATCTATGGTTTTGAAAACCCGGCACCTGCTGAAAGCGTCCAACCGACAGATGAAACAGCGCCACCCTCAGCCGCACCTGTGGTGGCAGTCACGCCACCACAGACCGAAGATTACGAAAAGAACGCCAATAGCGATGTGTTTGGCGCACAGCTTTTTACCGGTGCATTCGCCCGCCAATCTGCATCCACATTCAACAATGATTACGCCGTGAATGTGGGTGATACGGTGGATATCCGCCTATGGGGTGCTTATAATTTTCAGGCCCCGCTGACGGTCGATCCGCAGGGCAACGTCTTCCTCCCCAATGTCGGCCCCATCATGCTGCGCGGCGTCAAGAACAAGAACCTTCAGGCCCGCGTGGAACAAGCTGTTTACAGCGTGTTCCGCTCCAATGTCTTCGTCTATACCAATCTGGCAGAGGCGCAGCCGGTGCGCATTTTCGTGGGCGGTTTTGTCAATCGCCCTGGCGCCTATGGCGGAACCAGCCTTGATTCCGTGCTGCATTATCTGGATCAGGCAGGCGGCATCGACACTGAGCGCGGATCATTCATCGATATCGAAATCAAGCGCGGCACCGCCACTCGCGCAAGGATCAACCTCTACGATTTTCTGCTGTCGGGCGAGATGCCGCAAATCCAGCTGCGTGATGGCGATGTGATCTTCGTCAACCAGCGGCAGAACACGCTGAGCGTTCACGGCCTGGCCGAAAATCCGCGTACTTTCGAATTTGCCCCCGATGACATCTCGCTCACGCAGATTGTGAACTATGCCAAGCCAACGCCCGATGCGACCCATGTGCGCGTGACACGCAGCGCTGGCACTGTTCGCAATGTTGAATATTACGCATTGGGCGATGCCCACACGATCACGCTGAATAATGGCGATCTGATCGCCTTTACGGCAGACAAACGCCCCGGCACCATTACCGTGCGAGTGGAAGGCGAGCATGAGAGCAATCAGGAATTCGTGCTGCCCTATGGCAGCCGTCTGGGCGATGTCCTGTCACAGATCAGCTATTCCACGCGGTCTGCGCCTGAAAACATCCAACTCTTCCGTGTCAGCGTGAAGGAAAGGCAGAAGGAAACGCTCGACACCTCTCTGCGCCAGCTGGAACACACTGCGCTGACTGCGCGTTCGGGCACCGCCGAAGAAGCGCAATTGCGCAAGAACGAGGCGGATATGCTGCTGCGCTTTGTCGATCGCGCCAGCAAGATTGAGCCATTGGGTCAGGTGGTGATCGCCAATGGGCTGGCGCGCGAAGATCTGTTGCTGGAAAATGGCGATATCCTGAAAGTCCCCGCGCAGGATCGGTTGGTATTGGTCAGTGGCGGGGTGTTGTTTCCGCAGGCTAGCATCTACAACCCTTCCTATCGCGTGTCGGACTATATCGATCAGGCCGGTGGTTATGCTGGCAAGAAGGGCGGTACACGCGTGATCATCGCTCACCCGGATGGCACATTCGATCAGGCAGAAGGCAATAGCCGATCGCAGGTCAACCCCGGCGACGAGATCATGGTGCTGCCAGAAATCCAATCGAAAAACCGTCAGGTATTCAAGGAAGTGACACAAATTCTCTATCAGATCGCGGTGAGCGCGGGCGTGGTACTGGGCCTCTGAACCCAGTACAGCAACTTTACGTAACCAGCCCCAGCCGCCGCCGGATTGCCGCACCACGGACCACCACGGCCCGCAATATCTTGCGGTATAGGCTGCGCGTTTGCGGGCCGCGCGCAGCCAGATCCGCCAGTTCACGCAAGATATCCTGAGCGGACACGAACAGATCGCAGCGCGGGCTGAAATAACGCGGATAGGCGATCAGCGCGGCATAGACCAATTCATCCAGCTGCAATTGCCGCCCGCGTCGCTCCAGAGGTAACTTGTCAGTTGTCAGGCCCCATCCGGAATAAAAAGGCTGGCCATAACAGGTGACAGGCACGCCGCGCAGCAGCGCCTCAAACCCCAGCAGCGATGTCATGGTGTGGGTCCCGTCCACCTCTTCCAGCATCTGCATGGTGTCAGCTGCAGTCACCACCTCATCGCAAATCTCGCCCGCGCGATGTTCGTCCGATCCCACTTCGCGAAGGCCCGCAACCACGTCAGGATGCGGCTTATAGACCAGATAGGCATCGGGATGGTCCGCCCTCACCCGCCGGATCAGGCCGAGATTAGAATTGACCTGCGGCGATCCGAACCGGATCGACGCGTCCGCCTCAACCTGCCCCACCACCAGCCGAACCCGCCGGTCCGTTTCCGGCCTGCGCCACCTTTCGCCGCCCAGGTTATACTTGCTCAGCCCCGCGGCGATAATCGCTTCGCGCAATGCGGCGGCCTCTGCCCTTTCTTCATCAGTGAAGGCATGGCCTGCCAGGATCGCTTCCAGCCGTGAGGGCCGCGAACTGTCGAAATAGATGCCCAGATCATCCACCACCAATGACAGTGGGCGCACCAGATCTGCCCCCAGCCCGGATGACCGCAGAAAGCCATCTTCGGCCCGCAGGATTTGGAAATTCCGACCTTCCCGCACCGGCTTGCGTCCCCAGACCAGCAGATTCGCACCATCTGGTACATCGATGAATTTCTTGACGAATTTTACGTTCGACCCGGCCAGAAATTTCGCCATGAAGGGCTTTTTCCAGCGCGAAAAGCCATGCGCATAAATCGTGTTAGGCTGGCTTTCACGAATACGGCGGTTGATGCCGATCAGACGGATGATTTCCTCTGGCGAGGTCACCTCTTCATGCATGGGGTGCCAATAACGTGGATAATCAACCAGTGCCGCATGGGCAAGCTGTTCCAGTGTGGCTGAGCGGCGATTTTCAGGCGCGGGAAGGTCATCCTGTGTCAGCCCCCAACCAGCAAAGAAGGGCATGCCAAATGTGCGCACGGGCTTGCCCCAGATCAGCCCTTCAAACCCGACCTGCGATGTGACGGTATAGACCGCCCTCGCCCGCTCTATCAGGTCAACGATGTGGCACGGCTCTGCAATCACCGTGATGCGCGGATCGGCCACCAGCCGCGCGGGATCGAAGTGGCGCTTTGCCGGGTTATTCACGCTGTCCGGGTGGATTTTGACCACGACAGGCGCATCGGGGTTTTCCGCCAAGGCCGCTGCCAGCATTCGACCGAAAGTCTCTGCGCTTGCCAGCCCATGGCTGATCGACTGGTCATCACGCACCTGATCCACCACCAGCACAAAACCGTCGGGCAATTCGGCGTTTATTGACGGCGCATCATTGTATTTCGACACGCGATTGTCGCGCCAAAGCCGCATCAGGTTCTGCGCACGCGACTGCTCTTCACCCGACAGTGGGCGCGTGACCAAATCAAACAGCCGACTGGGTGAATGCGCGGCATAATATATACCGTGCTGGTCGAAATTGACACCCAGCGCCTCATCCCGCCGCCCGACGGAACGCAGGAAGCCATCCTCCAGCAGCCAATGATCGGCGTAATTGCCCTTGGCCGCCAGCGCGCGCTGGCCGGATGGCTTATATCCCCAGCCGACAACGGTTGCCGATGGATCGCCTGGTCCGCGCGCGCGGGTGATCTCGCCCCCCAACATCCCGGCCAACGCCGCATTGCGGGCGAGCGGGGTTGATGTGGCGACCAGCCGGCGCTTGCCCGGTTCGCCTGCGATCGCTGCCTGGTGGTTACTGGACATCGCAGTGGTCCTTAAGTGTAATTCGGAAAGGATTCCAGCGATTGCCCCAGTTCCATCGGGGATGGATACAACTTAACGCCCGGGCCATGTTGACGCACCCTCACCGGATCAATAACCCCTTGTTCTGGTTCACCGATCGATCAGAACGATCCCTGCAAAGGACCCTAAATGTCCGTAAAGCCTCCCGTCCTGGTTACTGGTGGCGCCGGCTTTATCGGCAGCAATTTTGTGCTGGATTGGGTGCGCAACCGCGATGATGGCGTTATCAATCTCGATGCACTGACCTACGCAGGAAATCTTGAAAATCTCGCAGGCATATCGGCAAATCCCAAGCACACTTTCATAAAAGGGAGCATTGGTGACAGGGAGTTGGTTCGGATTATCCTTACGAAATATCGTCCGAAAGCAGTGGTGAATTTTGCAGCGGAATCTCATGTGGACAGGAGTATCCGCGACCCGTCTGCCTTCATACAAACCAATGTTGTTGGCACTTATAACCTTCTGGAAGAGGTGACAGAATATTGGAACGATTGCGAAGCGGGTAACAGGGCCGAATTCAGGTTCCTTCATATCTCAACCGATGAAGTTTATGGAACCCTCGACCAAACTTCTCCGGCGTTCACGGAAGATAACAGGTACCAACCCAACAGCCCCTATTCAGCCAGTAAAGCCGCCGCCGATCATCTGGTCAGGGCCTATCACCATACATATGGACTCCCGACGCTCACGACCAACTGTTCCAACAATTACGGGCCCTATCATTTTCCGGAAAAGCTCATCCCGCTGTGCATCAACAAGGCATTGAAGGGTGAGGGACTGCCGATTTATGGCGATGGACGCCAGATCCGTGACTGGCTTTATGTGCTCGATCACTGCCGCGCCATCCGCCGTGTCCTTGATGCAAGACAAGTGGGGCAGGCATACAATATCGGCGGCGGGGCGGAAATGACGAATATCGATGTCGTCAAGACGCTGTGCCGTATTCTGGACGAAAGTCGCCCCCGCGCCGACGGAAAATCCTATTCCGAGCAGATCACCTTTGTCGCCGATCGCCCCGGGCATGACAGGCGGTACGCGATCGATGCAGCGAAGATGGAAACGGAACTTGGCTGGACGCCAGAAGAAACTTTCATCAGCGGGCTACGCAAGACTGTTGAGTGGTATCTTGAAAACGAAGATTGGGTCAGGAACGTAACCAGCGGGAACTATCGCAATTGGATGGAAGCTAACTATGGCGCACGCAAATGAGCAACCGTAAAGGCATCATCCTGGCAGGTGGCTCTGGCACTCGATTGCATCCTGTCACCATGGCGATGTCGAAGCAGCTTTTGCCCGTTTATGACAAACCGATGATCTATTACCCCCTGACAACGCTGATGCTGGCGGGAATCAGGGATATTCTGGTCATTTCCACGCCACAGGACACAGCCCGCTTCGAGCAGCTTTTGGGCGATGGGGCGCAATGGGGCATCAGGCTAAGTTATGCGGTTCAGCCGAGCCCCGATGGGCTGGCACAAGCATTCCTGATCGGCGCAGACTTCATCGGTGACGATTGCGTCACGCTGGTTCTGGGCGACAATATTTTTTATGGTCAGCCATTACGTGAACTGCTTGCGCAAGCGAATACCTGCCAGGATGGGGCGACAATTTTCGCCTACCATGTCCATGATCCGCAGCGATATGGGATCGTCGAATTCGATGGTCAGAAACGCGTCGTTTCGATTGAAGAAAAGCCGAACAACCCCAAGTCGAACTACGCAGTCACCGGCCTGTATTTCTATGACAACAAGGTCGTGGATTTGGCTCGCGGACTTGAGCCTAGTGCGAGAGGAGAGCTGGAGATCACCGATCTGAATCTGCGCTATCTTGAAAGCGGCAATCTCAATGTGGAAATCATGGGGCGCGGCTTTGCCTGGCTCGATACGGGAACTCATGATTCCCTGCTTGAAGCAAGCCAGTATGTCGCAGCAATCGAGCGGCGCCAGGGCCTGAAAATTGCCTGCCCGGAAGAGGTGGCCTGGCGACAAGGATGGATAGGTGACACTGAAATCGAAGCATTTGCAGGTGCTTATCCCAATACGAATTTCAGCGACTATCTGCATGGCCTCCTGCAGGAACGCAGGCAATCAGAATGATTTTCGTCTTGAGTTAGGGGCGGCTTGCCGTTTGACAGTGTTGACGCATGCCAGACCGTTACCTACCCCTCGATCTCTTTCGCGCTTCAACAGTGAACACATTCGGCTAAAGACATCTAATGTCCGCAAAACTTCCCGTCCTGGTCACTGGTGGCGCTGGCTATATTGGCAGCCATGCCGTTCTGGCGCTGAAAGATGCTGGGTGGCCGGTGGCGGTGATTGACAATCTGACCACCGGGTTTCGCTTTGCCGTGCCGGATGATGTGCCACTGTATGAAGGCGATATTGAAGATACAGGGCTGCTGGCGCGCATCTTTGCTGAACAGAAAACCGGCGCCATCATGCATTTCGCTGGGTCGATTATTGTGCCTGAATCGGTCGAAAACCCACTCAAATATTATCACAACAACACCGCCAAAACGCGCGCGCTGATCGCCGCTGCGGTGGCAGCGGGCGTGCCGCATTTCATCTTCAGTTCAACCGCCGCCACTTATGGCGTGCCTGAGGTGTCGCCGGTCACTGAAGACAGCCCGAAACAGCCAATCAATCCCTATGGCATGTCGAAATTGATGACAGAGACCATGCTGGCTGACGTCGCAGCGGCGCACCGCATGAATTATTGCGCTCTGCGCTATTTCAACGTGGCGGGTGCAGACCCACAGGCGCGCACCGGGCAATCGACAGCAGGCGCAACCCATCTGATCAAGGTCGCGGTGGAGGCTGCGCTGGGCAAGCGCGATCATGTGGCGGTGTTCGGCACTGATTTCGACACGCCCGATGGCGCGGGCGTGCGCGATTACATCCATGTCAGCGACCTGGCAGCGGCCCATGTGCTGGCGCTGGAGGCGCTGATCGAGCAGCCTGAACGCTCGCTGACCATGAATTGCGGTTATGGCCGCGGCTTTTCCGTGCTGGAGGTGCTCGACGCGGTGGACCGCGCAACCAATCAGATCATCGAGCGACGGATGGAGGGACCCCGAGCGGGCGACCCGGCATCGCTGATTTCAGACAACAGCCGGATCAAGGCGACATTGCCCTGGCAGCCCCGCTATGCTGACCTGCCGACTATTGTGGAACATGCACTGGCCTGGGAAAAGAAGCTGAGTGAGATGGGGGGCGAAGACAAAGCTGCCCTGCCATACCCGCCGTAACCGCGGCTATTTGCGCAACAGGGCGGGCACGTAACTGCCCCAATGGTTAAACGCATGTTTCAAGCCACCCGAAAGATTACGATCGAATGTCAAAACTTCGAAAATTCATTAAGACACCGGGGTTGTATTTCCGGGACATGTTGTTGAATCGTTACCCTCTCGATCATGCAGCTGACATCAATCGCCCCCGGAAATACGATACGAGATCACCTCTGCCTGAGGCAGCGGGAGCGGAAGTACTTTTATCTGGCTTTGTCCGGCCAAGTTTTGACGTCGACATCGTTTACACATGGGTGGACGCTGCCGATCCAGCGTTCCAGCGTAGTAAATCAGAATATCTGGGCGGCGACAGCGTTAGGCCAGAGGCAGCCTACGAAGCGCGCTTCAAAAGTCGCGATGAGCTTCGGTACAGCCTGAGATCGATATATGAATTTGCACCATGGGTTCGAAAAATTTATATCGTTTCGAATGGCCAAGTCCCCAATTGGTTAGATACGAACAACGAAAAATTATCTGTCATTACGCACGACAGAATAATAGATCAAAAACACCTTCCAACATTCAACTCTCACGCTATAGAAAGCTGCATTCACAATATACCCGGCCTAGCCGAGCATTATATATATTTTAATGATGATGTTCTTTTATTAAGAAAATCGAAGATCAATGATTTTTTCACGGAAAATGGCCTTTCGTTGGGGTTTATTGGTCCGTCAATTATCCCCAACGCACCTAGGTCCGCAAATGACACTCCATCAATCCAGGCGATCAAGAATGCACGGGATTTGATCCATCAAAGCCTCGGCCACTATTTTGATCGAAAATTTGCGCATACCTTTCACCCGCAGCGCCGGTCGGTAGCCGAACATAGCGAGCAAGTGTTTCAGCAATCGCTTGATATCTGCCGAAGCAACCGTTTTCGCGACGAAACCGACATATTATGTACCAGCTTCCTCTATCCCTGCATGGCATATACCCTCGGCAAGGGCGCCTTCGCACAGACCAGGGCCTGGTACTTTAACATCAGAGACTTGTCAGCCAAGACCTTTTACACCGCGCTGCTGTCAATGGCGAGAGAAGATGACGGTCCATTATCCGTCTGCATTAATGACCATATTAATCTTGATAAGGGAAATAAGTTTACCGAGTATGAGAGTCACTTGTCTAATTTCCTGACAACATACTATCCCAAGCCAGCACCCTGGGAGCTAATTTAAATACCTAACTTTCATGATATAAAAATATTTCGGTCGCGAGAAATAAAATGAGCAGACTTACAAAATTCCTGAAATCTCCAAGGCTGTACTTTAGGGATGCCCGAAAGTTACGGGAACGCGCAAAACAGGGAAAGCTACCTCGTCCCTTGGCCAAGTATGGCGTGGACCATGGCTACGATTTGGGGCCGGTCCTTGCGGCATTTGTCAATCATCTTTGCTCAAACGGATGCTGGATTCGGACAATTTTTTCTACAAATGACAGTGTTCAGCGGATTTGTTACAAGCATGAGGACCGCGCGCATATCTTCGCCGTGATTAGGAAGTTCAAGTTCGGAGATGTGAGGGCACAGGTTTCCGCCAAAGCAAGGGTTGACGACCATCGCTCGTCAAAAATCTTCTACTTTTTTGAAGGAGAAAATCGGTTAGGCGTGGAGACCTTCGCGCTGGATCCATGGTTGGCTGACAGCGAGCGTATCTACAGCCACAGCCCGAACAATCTGGTCTCATCAGTTTCCCGGCTTTATCAGGAGAGAACGCCATTGGCCGCAGGTCAACATTTCCTCCAGGGAGATGAGGTGTTTGATCCATCATTCGCGGATTCCCTGACTATTCCAGAATCTGCCAGCGCGGTGCGACCATTTCCCATTGATGTCGTCTTCACCTGGGTGGATGGTGAAGACCCTGCGTGGCTGGAAAAGCGGAAAAAGTATTCGACATCAGCGCAAACACACCACGAAGAAAGCGTTTCCGAGGCCCGCTTTCGCAACCGTGAAGAACTGCGTTACGCGCTTCGCTCGATCCATTTGTTTGCGAAGTTTGTCAGGCATATTTATATCGTAACCGATGATCAGGTGCCTTACTGGCTGGCCAATAACCATGACCGGATCACCATCATTCCCCATCACACGATGTTTGCAGACAAAAAATCGCTTCCGGTCTTTAACTCTCATGCCATCGAGGCCAATCTGCACCGCATTGCCGGGCTTTCCGAACATTTTCTTTATATGAATGATGACGTGTTCCTGTGGAACAAGTGCACGGCTGCAGATTTCTTCGACTTCAGTGGAAACGTTCGTATTTTCATGGAGGATTTGCCCAACATTTATGGCGAGCCCCTGGCTTCCACTCCTGCCTGGCGCACGGCTGCACTTAATGCCAACAAGCTGTTGGTGGAACAGTTTGGGTCAACGCTTTACACACACCATCTGCACACACCATTCGCAATCCGCAAAAACACAATGCAAAGCTTATGGAAGGAATTCCCCGCTGCTCTGGATCAGACTTCGCAGGCACGTTTCAGATCCACCACAGACGTATCACCAACGTCTTTCCTGCACCCGGTTTATGCATATCTTTCCGGCCAGGCGACGCTGGCATCGATACATTCCGTACGAACCAGTCTGGGCGACCGGGCTTTTGCTAACGTCATGAAGCGCTTGATGGGGGATACGGTTACCAAATGCGTCTGCATCAACGACGCTGATAGCAATCTCGGCATCAGCAATAGCAGCGCCTTCACCAATTACATGGAAAGAAAGTTCTCTCGCCCTGCGCCGTGGGAAACCGACCGATGACGCGCCTTCGGATCGCCCATGTCTGCCTTTCCGATAAATGGAACGGCAGTGAGGTTGTCGCAGCCGAATACGCGAATAGTTCGGCCCGGGATCATGATGTTGGGATGATTTTCCGGGAAGGCGACAGCCTGTCTCATGATTTTTATCGGCAGAGGCTGGATTCTAGGGTTCAATTTGCGTTTGTTGCAGATGCCAAGGCGCCTGCCGAGTTGAAGTCCGCCGCTAGGGCGCTTTTCAATGGTGACATGCCTGACATCTTCCATGCGCATCTTGGGCCTGGTTGCCGTGCGATAATATCCGCATTTCCGGATTCCATTAAAATCGGCCATATGCATATGCGGTTTTTCACCAACCAGCACGCCAAACTGGATGGTGTGATTGCAATCGCGCCTTGGCAACTTCGGGATATTCCCAAACACTTTGCCGGCAAGGCCTGGCTTGCGCCGAATTTCCTTCAGGAATCTGAGATCAAGCCTGCGGCAGAGATGCGCAGTCGCCTGCAAAATATGCTGCATCTAAGTTCCGATGCAAAGCTTGTTGGCACTGTCGGCCGCCTGCACAGTGACAAGGGCATTGATGTGCTGATCGAAGCGCAAAGAGTTCTGAATGACAAGAACATTCAGCTGCTGGTATTTGGTGAAGGGCCAGAAGAAATTTTTCTCAGAGCACGTGCGAAGGACTTGGGCAATGTCCGCTTCCTGGGTTATCGGCGCGACGTAAGGCATCTGGTCGCTGGCCTTGATCTGTTCGTTTCCGCATCGCGGAGCGAACCTTTTGGACTTGCGACGCTTGAGGCGATGGCTGCTGGAGTTTCGGTGGTCGCGACCCGGACCCGGGGAAGCAAGGGGCTGCTTGAACATCTGCAAGATCGCCTGTTCGCGATCGAGGATATTCACGGAACAGCCGCCATTATCAAAAAATTTTGTAGGCTCGGTGACGTGCCCGACTACCGCTTGGAACGCTTTGACAAACAAAAGTCGCTGGCCGCGTTGAATGCCGCGTACAGCGAAGCCTATGAGCAGTTCAAACAGCCAAATGCGGCTTGATCATTTTCGTGGTTAGCGGGTGGGTTTTCGCAGAGGCCTCATGAAAACGCAATTTCACCGCTAAAACCAGGCCAGATATATGCGGTGCGGCCCATATAACTAAGGCAAATTCTCCCGACGCGTGGCATTGCCCATCGCGCCGGGATTTGCGTCCATATTTTGACTTAAGCCCTGCCCAGGGCTTCCAGAAGTGGCTGCAAGCCATCGCCATACCGGCGCCACCGCTCAACCGCAGATTTGTAGATTGGCTTGCGTACCTGAGCGACACTGGCGGTTTTGACCGGACGTTTGGACCGGTGGAACTCCAGACACGCGTCATCCCAGCCAAGGCCAGTAAATTCGATCAAGTCGCGTACTGTCGGTTCAGTGTTATTCACCACATCTTCGTACACAACAGTATGCATAACACCGTCTGGAAGCACCTTGGCCCAATGGTCCATCAGGCCTTCATATCGCATATAATACCGCCCCAGCTCTCCAAGGTCATAGCTGTGCGGCATGTCGTCCTTGAACAACTTGGTGAAAGCAGAAAGGCAATTGTCAGCTGAATCCCGACGCGTGTTGATAATCTTCGCCTGCGGGTAAAGGAGGTGAATCAGGCCCACAAAAAAGTAATTGGTCAGCAGTTTGTCGGTAATTTTCTTAGCATCGCCGACGGATTGAGAAATCTTCGACAAATAGGAATTCGCCAAAATCTCATACTGACTTTCGTTCAGCTCACCAACGATGTCGGGATAACGCGACAGACCCGGGAAACGATCCCGCACCAAATGGACTGCATTGCTGAGGTGTTTGACCTCACCTGCGCCATAAACATCCGGATGGCTGGAAATTATCTGTTCGACCAGGGTCGAGCCTGAACGGGGCATGCCAACAATAAAAATCAACTTATCATTGGATATCCCCTTGAAGGGACGATTTGAGAATATCTTTGCATTAAAGGTCTTTTTGATACTCTCGAGGAACGCTTTAGATTCCTTTTCATCGTAATTGAGGGTCGCCCGTTTGAGTTTCCCACCCGCGATGTAATGCTCCAACGCCTTTTCATGCTGACCGACATCGTCGAGTGCCTTCGCATAAGCATAATGCAGCGGCAGAACCCTGTCCGTATTCTTATCCTCAATAGCTTCCATAGTTGCTTCGATGCGGTCGAAAAGTTCCTTTTCTTCTGCAAAATCAACCAAGTCGTTCAGGTTTGCATAGGCGCTGTAGAGCGAGTCATTAAGCTCCAGCGCCTTCAATATTTGCTCGCGCGCCTCATCAAGGCGCCCAACCGATTTAAGCACAACGCCATAAAAGCTCCTGGCTTCAGCATTGTCGGGCTCCATCTCCAAGGATTTCTCTAGAACCTGCAGAGCCTGATCATACCGGTCCAGGTCATGCAACAGCTGCCCCAGAACCGTTAACGCCTCGGCATTTGAAGGATCATCATGCAGGACGATCCGGCAAGCCTTCTCGCAGGCTTCATAACTGGCGCGCTTCAGCTGGATCCGCGCGGTCAAGACTAGGCTGGCGGGATTACGCGGATCGATCCGCAGCGCCTCACCCAGCTGACGCAGGGCCTCCACATCCTTTCCTTCAAGGTGATGGACCGCTGCCAGATTATTATATGCTTCAATATAGCCTGGATTTTGCTGAATGGCTTTCTTCAGAGCGTGTTCGGCCTGCTCTATCTTTTTTTGTTCACGAAGCAGAGTGCCCAAATTATTATAGGCTTCCGGGTAAACTTCACGAAGCGCAATGGCCTGCTGATAAGCCGACAGTGCCTCTTCCAAATCGCCCTGCATACGCAGAGAATTGCCCAAATTATTATGAGCCTCTGGGAATTTTGGATTGATCTCGAGTGCCTTGCGATAGGACGCAATCGCGTCGTCATAATCTTTCCGTTCGTACCGAACGATACCGAGATTATTGAATGCCTGGGCGTTCTTGGGATCTATCTTCACCGCCTCGATCAACGTCAGAAGCGCATCAGGCAGCTTATCATTCATCCGCAGTATTTCGCCCAGATTGGCGTGATAACTACCTATCTTCGGCGCAAGCTTGATGGCCCGCCTGATACTGGCGATACCTTCCTTGGATTTGCCCTGCGCATTCAGGGAAACACCCAGAATGTTGTGCGCATCTGAATGCGATGGGCGATGCTGAATAATCTGCCGACAGACCTTTTCAGCCTGCCCATATTTGCCTCTGCCAAAAAGCTCACCTGCCATCGCGATGGCCTGAGCTTCGGTCATATTCAGCGAACCCTGCTGAACCTTCTGGATCATCTCATCTGTAACGGCTTCGTTCTTCGGTGGCATCGTGATCTACTTCCGGGAAAGGTTTTGCATGTGTGTAATGCAAAGGGCGAGAGGAATATCCCCTCGCCCCTGTGCTTGATTTAGATGTTCAGTGACGGATCATTTGCCGCCCAGCGGGACGAACAAGGTGATACCACCGCTGTGATTATCCATGTCTCCGTTGAACTGACCCTGATAGCCAATCCGGAAGCCGACATTGCCACTCAGCTGGCCACTGATCGAAGCACCAACCAAAGCCTGGTCCCTCTTCTCAGTCTGGGAAATGATGGAGAAGTCACTGCCCGCTACCCCGTCAAATGCGGCCCCGAAGTCAGCACGGTCATCGCCGAACTGGTGACGCCAGCCAAGATCCAGCTGCGGCACAACCGAACCGAAAGCACCCGTCCACTTGACACCCAGGCGGGTTGCCGCGCGGTTCTGCGTTCCGCCAGCCACATCAAGGTTCGCACCGTCGACGCCCGTTTCGGTGAAGCTCTTCAGCTTGGCCGAGGTGTAATCGAGGCCCAAATATGGGGTCAGCACTGATGTGCCCATCACGAAGTCATAACCACCTTCGCCGGTGAAGGCCCAGATGCGGGCATCAGGTGAACCAACTATCCTTCCAGCGGTGGTTCCGATGCTTACAACACGCGATGAGTCGCCGCTCAAATCAGTGTAGCTGGTAACAGCCTTGAGGTAGTAGTTGCCCGGACGATAGACCGCATAGGCACCCATCTGGAAGCCATCAGCGTCCACTTCACCATTGTAATTGGCAAAGTTCAGCTCATTATCGACATAGGCAGCACCAAGGCCAACAACCAGATTCTCACCGGCGTTAAAGTCACCGCCCAGCGCGATATAATGCTGGTTTGCCTTGTAGCTTGGTGCTTCGACGTCGCCATCCTTGCTGACATGACCGTAATTGGCCTGGCCCCAGATACGACCGCTGCCTTCACTACGGCAAGTATCACGATCTTCCGCGATAGAGGCGCACGTTCCAGCGTCACCAAGCAGCCCGTTGAAGCGGCCCCCGAGCGATGACAGCGATTGCAGATAACCTGCGTGTTGCGCACCAGTCAGTTGATCCAATGACGAGATGTAGGTCGAAGCATCCTGAGTGAACAGGGTTCCAACCATCGTCGCGAACCCGCCGGTCAGAGCATTCGAGTAGACGTTTTCAATAGCGCCGGCGACCGATGTCTGGTTGATCGTGAGCCCCGGGATCGCATCAAATGCGACACGTGACATCGTAAGATCGACATTATCATCGGCGTCATAGGATGCTGCGAAGGTCAGCAGCGGCGTGCCGCCGGAAACCACAACATCCGCGAACTGGCCCGTCAACGCTCCAGCATCGATAACATCATCGAATGTGTAGCTGTCGGCATACAGACCGTTGGAACTCGAAGGACGAACTTCCAGCGTCGCGTCGGTGATGTCCGCTGTATTGGCGACCACGAAGGGATAGCTGCCGGTACCAGTTGCATCATTCGGCATCTGCAGCGCGAGGGTAGAGCCTGCCGCAAGATTGAAAGCATCCACATTGACAGCAGCCTGACCATCATAGGCAGTGTTACCGGTAGGCTCATCGATAAGATAAAGCGTACCGCCGCTCAGTACATTCAGCGTACCTTCCAGCTCACCGCCCGGATTGATGACACCATCAAGGCCGGTTTCACCACCCGTCAGGTTGATCACATCGCCGGCTGCAATATCGACATTGCCGTAAATGTAACCGTCACCGGACAGATTAATGACCGACATATTCGGAGCAAGGCTGGTATCAATCGCCAGACCACGCGTCCATGTCGCACCGCCATCCACGCTTTCACGAGCGATGATCGTGCCGCCATCATTGTTGAAAGTGAAGGTTTCAGTGCCAGCCGGAACAACCACACCATAATCGCTCACCAGGACAGCGTTGGCGGTTGAAGTGCCGCCTGTTGTCTGAGCCGATGCGCTGATCGTGCCGGAATTGGTCACAGTCATGGTGTTGATGCCGGATTCCATCTCGAGCCCGATGGCGCTCGCCACATCACCGGTAGCGCCAGAGGCAATCGCGAAGGCGTCCAGCGTTCCGCTATTGTCGAAGGTACCGTCGAGCGATTCCTCAACTGTTCCGTTGACACCCAGATACATGCCCAGGGCCTCGGCAGTCGTACCGCCGGTTGCTGTCGCACTGACCGATAATGTGCCGGAGTTGGAAACCGTCACGCTAACCGGACCGGTGCAGCTGACACCTGAGACACAGACCCCGTACCCACCTGCAAATGCATAAGCGGTAGCGGTTGTTGCGGCCACGGCGTTGGCTTCAGCAGCGACCGAGAACGTGCCGCTATTGGCGAAGCTGTATGCCGGTGCCGTACCGTCGGCCTCTTGCGTTACACCGATTGCGCTGGCGCTGGCACTCGCGGCAGTGACCCCATTCGCATTAGCAGTCGCAGCGACGGAGAAAGCCCCCGCATTGCTGAAACTGACCGCAGCAGATGAAGTTACCGATACCTGCTGCTCGGCGCCCTGCGCAAAGGCATATGCATCTGCAACATCAGCCGTAGCCGTTGCCGAAGCAGCCAGGTCGAACACGCCATCCGAGCTGTTCGAGAACGATACAGAACCGTCAGTTCCGGTCGAATACTGCTCGGCACCAGTGAATTCTGCAACTGCCTGACCATACTCATCGCCGGTAGCCGTCGCGGCGCCTACAATGCTGATGGTACCCGAATTGCTGAGCGTAACGGTTGAGCCGTTGGCATACTGGTCGATTACCGGTGTGCCCGTAGCATAGGCAGTTGCACTATCATTTGTGCCAGAGGTTCCTGCAACCGCGTGAGCCGTTGCAGAGAAATCAAGCGAGCCAGTGTTGGTCAGATCGACCGTGGCCGTGCCATTCGCAGCATTGGCATATTGATAGATGCCGGATTCGATGGTCGCCGTGGCGTTTGCATCCGTACCACCAACGGCGTTAGCGGCGGCCGCAAGGCTGAGCGCACCATCATTGGTCAATGCGACCGAAGCATCGCCATCTTGCGAATAAGCGTACTGATACACGCCATCATATGCGTAGGCATTAGCCTCCGCAAAAGAGGTGTCTGCATTGGCCGTAGCGTCACCAGAAAGGCTGATCACACCGGTCGAAGCATTTGCCAGAGAAACCGAAGCATTACCGCTCGGCGTCGTGCCGGTGCTGTAAGCATAAGCGTTCTGGCTGATCGCATAGTTATTATACGCAGTCGCCTCGGCGCTCGAACCGCTAGCAGATGCATCCGCAGCAACAGTCATAGACCCGCTATTGGTCACATCAACGGCCGCATCGCCGCCATAAGAGCGGGCAGATTGATAAACTGCGTCATAGGCGCTCGCATATGCTTCAGCGTAGTTCACGCCTTCAGCGTTAGCCGAGGACAGAACATTGTAAGTGCCGGTATTCGACACCGTCGCCATCGCACTGCCGCCCTGGTTGGCATAGGCATATTGCGAGATGGCATATTCATTATACGCCGTCGCTTCAGCCGAGCTGCCACCCGAAATGGCATTGGCATTGGATGTGACATCCAGGCTGCCATCATTGACCACGCTGACAGAGGCGTCACCACCTTCGGCTCGGACATATTGCCCGATAGCCTCGTAATTGGTGACATAGACATCTGCGTAAGAAGTGGTGGCATTGGCCGAGCCATTGGCCGTGACGCTGATCACACCAGTCGAGGCATTGGTCAGCGAAGCCGAAGCATTGCCGCCCAAGACAGTGCCCGAGTCATATGCATAAGCCGTCTGGCTGAAGGCATACTCGTTATATACGGTCGCCTCTGCGCTGGCACCGTTTGCCACAGCATCTGCGGAGATATTGTAGGTGCCGCTATTCGTTACAGAAACGGAAGCATCGCCCCCGGCAATGGCGTAGGCATATTGATTGGCAGCCTCGTAGTTAGAGACATAGGCGTCAGCGTAATTCGCAGCAGATGCAGTGGCCGCAGCCGTGATATTCACAGTCGCCGTGTTCGTTATCGAAGCAGAGGCATTGCCGCCCAGATAGGCATATGCATCCTGCTCGATAGCATACTCATTATAGGCCGTTGCATCAGCAGAGCTGCCCATCGACACTGCCAACGCATTGGCCGTGACGTCCAGCGCGCCATCATTGGTCACACTGACAGTGGCATTGCCACCATCGGCATTCGCATCCTGATCGATCGCGTTGTACGCAGTGACATATGCATCAGCAAAGGATGTGCTCGCATTGGCCGCAGCATCGGCTGTGATGCTGATCACACCGGTTGATGCATTGGTCAGCGAAAGCGTGGCGTCGCCGCTCAGCACCGTACCTGAATTATTGGCATCGGCATCCTGTTCGATGGCGTATTCATTATAGGCCGTTGCTTCAGCAGAGGCACCATTGGCAACAGCATCTGCCGAAACAACAACGCTGCCCGTATTGGTTACGTCCGCCGTGGCATTGCCACCGCCATCGTAGGAATCCACGTCCTGTTCGATCGCGCTGTAGACACTGACATATGCATCAGCATATGCCGCAGCCGAAGCCGTGGCCGCAGCCGTCACATTGATCGTTGCAGAGTTTGCAATCGAAGCAGACGCATCCGCACCGTAATAGGCGCGAGCTGACTGCTCAAATGCATATTCATTATATGCCGTTGCTTCAGCGGAGCTGCCCGTCGACACCGCCAGCGCATTGGCCGTGATATCGAAGCTGCCATCATTCGTAATACTGGCCGAGGCATCGCCACCTTCAGCCCGCACATACTGATACACTGCTTCGTAAGCCGTCGCATAGGCATCAGCATAAGATGCCGTCGCATTGGCTGCAGCATCTGCCGAGATGCTGATCACACCAGTCGATGCGTTGGTTAACGATGCCGAAGCACTGCCGCCCAGCGTTGTGCCAGAATCATAGGCATAAGCGTTCTGGGTAAAGCCATATTCAGCACTTGCTTCCGCATCCGCATCGGCGCCATTCGCCACCGCGTCTGCAGAAATCGTGATGGTCCCGGTATTGGTCACATCGGCCGTGGCATCGCCGCCTTCATAGGTGCGGACATATTGATAGACAGCCGTGCTCGCCTCTGCATCAGCTTCCGCATCAGCAGCGCCTGTCGCTTGCGCCAGAGCAGTGAAACTATACGTCGCGCTGTTGGTTACAGAAGCCGCAGCACTGCCACCTTCATAGCCATAAACGCTCTGCTCAATGCCGTAAGAAAGTTCAGCAGACGCTTCAGCCGAACTGCCGGTTGACACGGCAATCGCACTCGCGGTGACATCCAGCGCACCTTCATTGGTTACGCTGGCCGATGCGTCACCATTATATGAACGCGCATACTGATAGATGGCATCATAGTTTGAGGCATAGGCATCAGCATAAGACGCTGTCGCGTTGGCCACAGCATCAGCCGACACGCTGATCACCCCGGTTGAGGCATTGGTCACCGAAACGGCGGCATTGCCGCCTGGCACCGTGCCCGAAGCAGCAGCATAGGCGGACTGCGAAATTGCATAATCCGCATAGACCGTTGCTTCGGCAGAGGCACCGTTGGCAGTCGCATCAGCCGCGACATTGATCGTGCCAGTATTGGTAACATCCGCCGTCGCATCGCCACCTGCCGAAGTGTAAACATCCTGATAGATGGCCTCATAGGCAGAGGCGTAGGCATCCGCATAAGCAGCTGCCGTAGCCGCCGCGCTCGCCGTAACATTATAAGTGGCCGAGTTCGTGAACGAAGCCGAGGCGTTTCCGCCCAGATAGCCATCGGCCTCCTGAGAAATGCCGTAATCGATGTAAGCAGTTGCATCGGCAGAGCTACCGGTGGACACAGCCAGAGCATTGGCTGTGATGTTCAATGCACCATCATTAGCCAGACTGACAGATGCATCACCGCCATCCGCGCGTGCATATTGATAAATTGCATCTTCTACGGTTGCGTAGGCATCTGCGAAGGATGCTGTTGCATTGGCCGTTGCATCAGCCGAGATGTCCAAGACACCAGTTGAAGCATTGACCAGCGACACAGCAGCATTGCCGCTGAGGACGGTGCCAGAATCAAACGCTTCGGCAGACTGCGAAATGCCGCCATCGACAGAAGCATAGGCGTCTGCACTTGCGCCTGCCGCAATAGCATCGGCAGCAATGTTGAGAGTGGCATTATTTGTGAGATCCGCCGAAGCATCGCCCGCGCCGCCATAGGTATATGCGAACTGACGAACAATGTCTGAAACCGAAGCTTCAGCATCCGCATACCCCGTTGCCGTAGCCGAAGCCGTAGCCGTCAGATCAATTGCACCATCATTGGTTACAGAAGCAGAGGCGGTCCCACCCAGAGCATCCGCAGTCGCATATTGATAAATTGCAGATTCATTCCACGCGCCAGCATCTGCACTGGTACCCGATGCATGTGCACTGACATTAACAGAAATTGTGCCGGTCGACGCATTCGTCAGATCAATACTGGCCGCAGAACCACCATAGGCCTGCTGCGACAACGCGCTGTCAGCAGACGCATAGGCATCTGCCGAGCCGCCGGTATTCACAGCATCCGCAATCGCAGACAATGTGATCGAAGATGTGTTTGACAGGCTGACCGTGGCAGCACCAGTCGACGCTGATGCAGATTGGTAAATCCCGTCACCAATATAGGCATCGGCGTCAACATCATTACCCGTGCTCGTTGCCGTACCCGCCGCGTTTGCAGTCGCAGTTATGGCCAACGCACCATCATTGACGATATTCGACGCCGCATCTGCACCCTGCGCATACTGGTCTATGCCGTCCCCAACGTAAGCGTAAGCATCAGCCGTGCTGCCCGCAGCATCCGCGAGCGCGGAAATCACGATACCAGATGAAGCAGGGTTGTTAAGAGTGGCGCTGGCCATCGTGCCCGCACTGGCCGACTGATAGATCCCCGTACCGACATCGGCGTCAGCATCTGCGCCCGCAGACGCAACTGCGGTGGCCGTCGCCGCGACAGCCAGACTGCCATTATTATCAAATACCGGGGTAGCACTTGCAACACCAATGCCGACCTGCAGGAAACCGGTCTGAATATCAGCATCCGCAGTCGCAGCACCAGCACCATTGGTCGCTTCAGCAAGAGCCTGAACCGTTACAGAACCATCATTGGTCAGAACAATATTGGCATCACCCAGCCCCGTACCCACACCGGTGGCAGAGGCAGATTGAGTCACCTGACCTGTTACAACGTCACTGACAGCTGCAGTTGCCGCTGTGCCCGTATCATCCACACCGAAAGTGAAATCATCGCCGACCTGGCTGATTGTCAGCGTCGAGTTGACGTCTGCCTGTGTGGTGGTCTGGCCGATACCAGCCTGAGTTCCACCCCAAGCTGGTACCGCTGCATTAATAGCAAGCGCAGATACACCCATGGCGAGAACACGATTAGGCCTTAAGATCATTGAAACACTCCCTGAAAACCCCGTGCGACCGGAGCCCCTAGTAATAAATGAAGTTTTAACCCGCTATATCGGACAGAATAAATCTGCCTTATTATTGCATGCGAACTAACTTAGCGTTTTGCCGTTGTCCACCCACGTTTGAGCAAAAAAAGCGTATAAATGGCATCTTACGCATTCAGCGCACGCAACAGAGGCCCATGAACCATTATAATTGATTGAAATTATTGATAAATTATGAAGGGCCAGTGACTCGACCTAAGCGGCACAAGTTAGACTACAATCAACAAACGATGCCGCCCCAGGCCATCCTGCGATTGAGGAATCCGAAAATTTCCAGCCACGCACGAGCATAAAACTGCAATCATCCCTTTGTAATTACGAGATAATATAACGAGAGACGAAAGGTTTCTAGGGCATTGGATATGCTGCTGTTGCGCAGAATCTCGCAGCAAGGCGAGCAGCGGAAACCGCACGGCAAACCACCCGAAAGCGCTATTTGGAGACAACCAACTGGTTGCGGGGGTTGGATTTGAACCAACGACCTTCAGGTTATGAGCCTGACGAGCTACCGGACTGCTCCACCCCGCGATACCTTGTTTGCTAGCTTCAATCGCCAGCGCCACCGTCCGGTGGCTTGGCTACCGCACTAATCGCGCGACTGCCGGTCGGCCCTGCGACCCTTTGGGCCGACGACCAAGCCTCCGGGCATCATGCCAAGAGACAAAAAAGCCGCCGCTCGGTTCACACCGGCAGCGGCCTTTTGAAATCATGAATGGGTTATCCCATGCCCGCCGGCTGCAATGCCTGGCGACGACCTACTCTTCCAATGCTTAGACATTAGTACCATCGGCGCAATCCGGTTTCACGGCCGAGTTCGAGATGGGATCGGGTGGGTCACAGATGCTATGGTCACCAAGCAATGAAGCAGGCGGACATGGGTTTAAATCGATGCACCTTTTTCAAGGTGTGTTGGGCGTATCTGGCCTGAGGTTCCTCCTCAACGCCAGCCTGTTTTCCAGGACTGTCGTTGATGGTGGGATTCATCAAGCGCGATCAGAACTATTAGGACTGGTTAGCTCCACGCATTACTGCGCTTCCACACCCAGCCTATCAACGTCATGGTCTATGACGGTTCGAAGATTGCTTATCTCGAGGGAGGCTTCCCGCTTAGATGCTTTCAGCGGTTATCCCGTCCATACATAGCTACCCTGCGGCACCGCTGGCGCGATGACAGGTACACCAGAGGTATGTTCACCCCGGTCCTCTCGTACTAGGGGCAACTCCTCTCAACAATCGACGCCCACGGCAGATAGGGACCAAACTGTCTCGCGACGTTCTGAACCCAGCTCACGTACCACTTTAATTGGCGAACAGCCAAACCCTTGGGACCTGCTCCAGCCCCAGGATGTGATGAGCCGACATCGAGGTGCCAAACGATTCCGTCGATATGAGCTCTTGGGAATCATCAGCCTGTTATCCCCGGCGTACCTTTTATCCGTTGAGCGATGGCCCTTCCACGAGGGACCACCGGATCACTATGACCGACTTTCGTCTCTGCTCGACCTGTCGGTCTCGCAGTCAGGCAGGCTTATGCCATTGCACTCTCGCAGCCGGTTTCCAACCGGCCTGAGCCTACCATCGCGCGCCTCCGTTACTCTTTAGGAGGCGACCGCCCCAGTCAAACTACCCGCCACAGAGGGTCCCACTACCGGATAACGGTAGTTGGTTAGACATCAGAAAACAGCAGGGTGGTATTTCACCTATGGCTCCACTTGGACTGGCGCCCAAGTTTCAAAGCCTCCCACCTATGCTACACAACTCTTTCCTAATGCCACTCTGAAGCTGCAGTAAAGGTGCACGGGGTCTTTCCGTCTAACCGCGGGTACTCCGCATCTTCACGGAGAATTCAATTTCGCTGAGCATATCCTGGAGACAGTGGGGAAGTCGTTACGCCATTCGTGCAGGTCGGAACTTACCCGACAAGGAATTTCGCTACCTTAGGACCGTTATAGTTACGGCCGCCGTTTACTGGGGCTTCAATTCGGAGCTTGCACTCCTCCTCTTAACCTTCCAGCACCGGGCAGGCGTCAGACCCTATACGTCGTCTTGAAGCCGACTTAGCAGAGTCCTGTGTTTTTGCTAAACAGTCGCTACCCCCTGGCCTGTGCCCCCCACCAAAAGTTGCCTTAAGATGGGGCCTCCTTCTTCCGAAGGTACGGAGGCAATTTGCCGAGTTCCTTCAGGATACTTCTCTCAAGCGCCTTGGTATACTCTACCTGACCACCTGTGTCGGTTTCGGGTACGGTCTATATGGAGAGGCTATTTCCTGGAACCGCTTGGCCGCCTCCTCAATCCAATAAGAGGAAACAACTTCCACGATCCGTCACACATCTCCAGGCCCACGAATATTAACGTGGTTCCCATCGACTACCCCCTTCGGGCTCGTCTTAGGGGCCGGCTCACCCTACGCTGATTAGCATTGCGTAGGAACCCTTGGTCTTTCGGCGACAGGGCATCTCACCCTGTTTGTCGCTACTCATGTCAGCATTCGCACTTCCGATATGTCCACCGTCGGTTACCCTTCGGCTTCAGCCACTTACGGAACGCTCCGCTACCGCTGCAGTAAACTGCAACCCTAAGCTTCGGTGCATATCTTTAGCCCCGTTACATCTTCGCCGCAGGAACCCTTAATTAGACCAGTGAGCTGTTACGCTTTCTTTAAAGGATGGCTGCT